>PPCM01000005.1_pt1 | contig 898928 bp, 784 predicted proteins | sample 1555541 | NCBI WGS metagenome assembly PPCM01 (sample SAMN05284479, study PRJNA326546) | Marine sediment metagenome, whole genome shotgun sequencing project. | isolation source: marine sediment | place: Germany: Wadden Sea | collected 2012-09-05 | reverse complement strand
CAGGCACCCCTTCTCCCGAAGTTACGGGGTCATTTTGCCGAGTTCCTTAACAATAGTTCTCCCGTCCGTCTTATGATTCTCTCATCGTTCACCTGTGTCGGTTTGGGGTACGGGCACCTTACATCTCCTTAGCAGCTTTTCTCGTCAGCGTGAATTCGTAGGCTTCGTTACTAAATTTCACTCGCATTCATCACCCAGCCTTAATGTTAAGCGTACTTCACTACTTAACAGCCTCATGATTTAGCCACGCTTCTCCATCCACGTGGTCCTACTATCCTCCTGCGTCCCTGCATCGGTCTTGATCGATGTACGGTGGTACTGGAATATCTACCAGTTATCCATCGACTACGCCTTTCGGCCTCGCCTTAGGTCCCGACTTACCCTGGGTGGACAAGCCTTCCCCAGGAAACCTTGAACATTCGACGGCATGGATTCTCACCATGCTCTCGCTACTCATGCCGGCATTCTCTCTTGTATACAGTCCACTGTTCCTTACGATACAGCTTCTGCCCGTATACATTGCTCCTCTACCAATGAACTTACGTTCACTCCTAAACTTCGGTGGTAAGTTTTAGCCCCGGTAATCTTCGGCGCCTCGTCACTCGACCAGTGAGCTATTACGCACTCTTTAAATGAATGGCTGCTTCTAAGCCAACATCCTGGTTGTTTATGCAACAAGACCTCCTTTACCACTTAACTTACACTTTGGGACCTTAGTTGTAGGTCTGGGCTGTTTCCCTTTCGACTGTGAGACTTATCTCACACAGTCTGACTCCCTGTCATCAATTGTCTGGTATTCGCAGTTTGATAAGGTTTGGTAACCTGTGAAGGCCCCGTACCCATTCAGTGCTCTACCCCCAGCAATCTAAACAGAGGCTAGCCTTAAAGCTATTTCGAGGAGAACCAGCTATCTCCCGGTTCGATTAGAATTTCTCCACTATCCACAGGTCATCCCCGTATATTTCAACAGACGTGGGTTCGGTCCTCCACGAAGTGTTACCTTCGCTTCAACCTGCCCATGGATAGGTCACCAGGTTTCGGGTCTACAGCATGCAACTTATTCGCCCTATTCAGACTCGCTTTCGCTTCGGCTCCAGCACTTAATGCCTTAACCTTGCTACACACCGTAACTCGCCGGCCCGTTCTACAAAAAGTACGAGATCGCACTGAACTAGTCATAGTGCTTTCTCTGCTTGTAAACATATGGTTTCAGGTTCTCTTTCACTCCCCTCCCGGGGTTCTTTTCACCTTTCCCTCACGGTACTATTCGCTATCGGTCACTAGGTCGTATTTAGCCTTATGAGATGGTCCTCACATATTCACACCGGATTTCACGTGTCCTGTGCTACTCTGGATACCCACTGGTAAAATAAATATTTCGCTTACGAGACTATTACTCTGTTTCGTCCTGCTTTCCAACAGTGTTCAACTATATTTATTTAGTCCTTTGTGTGGGTCCTAACCCCGTTTTTAATTATTAAAAACGGTTTGGGCTCCTACCCGTTCGCTCGCCACTACTTAGGTAATCGTTGTTTTACTTTCTTTTCCTCCGGGTACTTAGATGTTTCAGTTCCCCGGGTTCCCTTTGCAACGCTATGTATTCACGTTACAATACCAACAGATTAATGTTGGTGGGTTTCCCCATTCAGAAATCTACGGATCAGGGCTTATTTGCAGCTCCCCGTAGCTTATCGCAGCTTATCACGTCTTTCATCGGCGCCTAGTGCCAAGGCATCCACCATACGCTCTTTATAGCTTGATCGTATTCGTCGATTCTTGTCATAATTACTAATGTTTACATATTTGTAAATTCTTAATGTTTTTTTAAATGTTTTTTGGTTTTTGTTTTTATATTGTTATATTTTAAACTCGTGTAAAATTGATTACAGTTTCACGGCATTATAAATGCCTGAAATTGTTTGTATTGTGTATAAATTATACATATTACTCTTTTCGTTTTACTGATTTTAAGATATTTGATATTTCTATCTAATATATTATGCAGTTGTCAATGTGCTCGTTAACTTTTTCGCACTTTTGCGTGTTAACTTTTACAGTTTAGCATACCTATGTATTGTTGTCAATAACTTTTTTCACTTTTTTTGAAAATTCTCAAAAAAAATTTTTGAAGGTATTAAGCTGTAATTTCGTCTTAGCCACTTAGTGGTCAGACAAATCAAATATACACTAACTAAAAATAAAAATCAACCCTTTTTTGCAAATTTTTTTATTTTTTTTAAACTTTTTTTAAAGCCCACTAAAAAAGCAATAAAATAAGGGGTTTTGAGCAGATAAAAAACACAAAAAAAGAGTGACTATTTTCACTCTTTTTAAAATTTATTATTATTTTTTAGTTTTAGTTTTTCCGCTTTCTAAAAGTTCAGAACCTAAAACAGCTAAGTTAGCTATGCTTTGCAAATCTGATGGTACAATAATTTTAGTTGCGTTACCATCTGCTACAGCTTTTAAAGCCTCTAAAGATTTTAAAGTTAAAACTGTTTTATCTGCTTTTGCGTCTTTAATATATTTAATACCTAAAGCTTCTGCCTCTTTTACTGACTTAATTGCAGTTGCTTCTGCTTCTGCGGCTTTAATTCTTGCTTGTTTATCTGCTTCTGCAGTTAATACTTTTGCTTCTTTTTCACCTTCTGCTTTTAAAATTGCGGCTTTCTTTTCACCTTCTGCATTAATAATAGCAGCTCTTCTAACCCTTTCTGCACGCATTTGTTTTTCCATTGCGTCTCTAATGTCTTGTGGTGGAAGAATGTTTTTAACTTCTACCCTATTTACTTTAATACCCCACGGGTCTGTAGCTTCATCTAAAATTTCTCTCATTTTTTCGTTAATTAAATCTCTTGATGTTAAAGTTTCGTCAAGATCTAAATCACCAATAATGTTTCTTAGCGTTGTTGCTGTCAGGTTTTCTATTGCCAGCATTGGGCTGTTAATTTCGTATGTATAACTTTTTGGGTCTGTAATTACAAAATAAACAACACTATCTATTTGCATTGTAACATTATCTTTTGTGATAACTGGTTGTGGTTTAAAGTCCTTTACAAATTCTTTTGTAGAAACTTTCTTTTCTATTCTATCTATAATAGGAATTAAAAAGTGAATTCCACTACCCCATACTTTATAAAATTGTCCTAGTCTTTCTACTACAATTTTGTTTGATTGTTTTACTTGTTTTACTGAAGATAAAAGTGCAATTACTGCAACACTTAGTAAAACTATTAAAAATGTAACCATATTTTATTTCTCCTTATTTTTTTATTTTATTTTTTTTACTATAAATTTAGAACCTTCAATAGCAACTATTTCTACTTTGCTATCTTCTTTTATGTTTGTTCCATTTTCTGAAAGTGCTAGCCATAGTTTGCCGGCAATTTTAATTTTGCCAACCTCTTCACCTAAAATATCTTTAACTACTACTGCAGTTTTACCAATATTTTTTTCGGTGTTAGATTTATATTCTTCTTTTGGAGCTAATTTTTTTCTTACAATCGGCCTAACAGAAATAACTAACGCTATTGAAATAACTAAGAACGCAGCAATTTGCCATTCGATTGATACTTCCATTAAAGATAACGCAAGCGCAACCAAACCCGCACCCGTAAACCAAACAGATGTTAGGTCCATGCTAAGCACTTCTCCAATTAGTGAGCCTATAATTATAGCTATCCAAAACATTTGCATATAACCCATAATTTCCTCCTTATTTTTACCCTATAATATTAACATAATTTATCAAAAAATGTCAACTTATTAGCATAACATCTCCACCAAAGCTAAATAATCTTAAACTCTTTTAGTTGCACGCTATTAGAAATATAATTAGGGTTATATATTATATCTTTAAATAAATCCGTACTCATATATTTTTTATTGCTATCTGCAAACACAGAAACTATTATTTTATTTTCTTTTAACTTTTGTTGATATTTTACGCAAGCTAAAAAGTTAGCTCCGCTACTTATTCCAACGCCCAAACCTAACTTGGCACTTAGCCTTTTTGACATAAGTATGCTGTCGTTATCATTTACATCTATAATTTCGTCCACCTTATTTAAATTTATAAGAGGCGGAATAAACTCGTCAGAAATCCCTTCTATTTTATGGTTGCCAATTTTACTACCCACTTTTAAAATTGGAGAACTTTCTGGTTGCATTGCAACTATTTTACAAGCATCAAAACTTTCCGCCGCCGCCATAATGGTTCCACCCGTTCCAACACCCGACACAAATACTTCTGGCTTTAAATTTATTTTATTTAAATCGCTATTTATCTCCTGAATTAAACCTTGTTTGTGCGCCTCTTTATTTAATTCATTTTCAAACTGCCTTGGCATATAAGCCAATCTTTGCTTGGCATATCTTTCTGCTAATTCCAAAGAGTCAATAAACCCTCCGCTAACAGGTACTAAACCTGCTCCGTATGCTCTTATTAAATTCGCCCTTTCTTTACTCATTTTGTTTGGCATAAAAATGGTCACTTTGTTTCCTAAATATGCCCCTAGCGAGGCAAACGCTATTCCTGTATTTCCACTAGTAACTTCCACTATCTCTGTGTTTTTATTTATTACTCCGCTTTTATATTCGTTTTCTAATATATATAGCGCCATTCTATCTTTTATGCTTCCAGAAAATGAATACCACTCTAATTTAAAAAATAAACAATTTTCTTTTCCTTTATATATGTATGTAATTTTAGCCATAGGAGTATTACCTATTAACTTATGTAAATTGTTAAAATATTTCCTCATACCATTTCCTTTTTAATGCATTATATTAAATTAGTTAAATAAAATTGCCCAACAAAAAAGAAGAGTTTTCTCTTCTTCTTATATTCTTACATTATCTTTTTGGTTATGATATTCCGAAACATACTTCAATATAATTGTATCATTTCTACCATCCTGTTTTGCTTTCCATACAAGTCTTGTAGAATAATCTATTTTAGTAGAACAATCTCCTTTTAAGTTGAATATCAATGGCTTTGGATTTCCTTTTCCTTTACTTAAATATTCGCAAACATTAGAATATTTTTTCATATCTTCTACTGCCTTATGCAAGTTTTTGGCAGTAACCGCACCTAATGTTTTTCTCGCAAACCTTACATCCTCTACTGCTTTTTGTAAATCGCTGTTGTCGTATTCTATTTTTATTTTTTCAGCTTTTAGTCTTTCCCATTCATCTTTTAGTTTTTTACCGTTGCTTAAAGTCTTCTTTTTTAAAGCCTTTTCTTTTTCTTCCATCCAAGCATATTTAAATTTATGCATTTCGTAATTTTTACATCTTTGTTCTTCAATAATTGCCGTTAATTCTTCGCCTTTAATAAAATCTTCTACCTTAATGCCTTTTTGTGCAGCTTTCCAATAAATTGTTGCATCTATTCCCACTTCATCTAATTTTAAATAATCTTCAAAACTAATATGTTTCTTTGCTTTATCGCTTAATAAAATTTCATATTCTTCTTTTAATAATTCTTGTAGTTGTTTGTTGTCTTCCATTTAAGTTAATCCCTCTTTTTGTTATAGTTGTTTTCCACTTTTATATAGTTTTTGGTAATCTTTGCTTCCTGCCAACAATTTTTCATGCTTGCCGTCTGCCACTATTTTACCCTCTTTAATCATAATAATTCTGTCACAATCTTTAACTGTTGTTAATCTGTGAGCTACAATAATAAAAGTGTGGTCTTTTGCAACATCGCTTATCGCTTTTTTAATTTTTTGTTGACTTTCGTTATCTAATGCACTTGTTGCTTCGTCTAGTAGAATAATTTTATTTCTGTTAACAAGTGCTCTTGCAATTGCAAGCCTTTGTTTTTGACCGCCACTTAGTTGAACACCGTTTTCTCCAACTTTTGTGTCGTAGCCTTTTTCTGTGCTTACAACAAAGTCGTGAATATTAGCAAGCTTACAGGCACTTTCTATTTCTTCAATACTTAAGTTAGGGTTGGCAATTTGCATATTTTCTTTTATTGTTTGGTTAAATATGTATGGGCTTTGGCTTACATAACTAATAGCTCCGCATAAACTGTCTTCGTCTAAATTATTTATGTTTTTGCCGTCTATTAATATTTTTCCGCTTTCTATATCATAACTTTTTGTTAATAAGTTTAAAAGTGTACTTTTTCCGCCGCCACTTTCTCCTACTATTCCAACCATTTCTCCGGCTTTAATTTTTAAGTTAAACTTGTTAAATACATTACCTTTTTCTTTGTTATATTTAAAGTCTACATCTACAAATTCTACTTCGCCTTTTACGCTATTAACTTTCTTTTCGCCAAATTTATCTTTAGGAAAAATACTTTCTTCGTAAATATCGTAAACTCTTTCGCCAGAAACCTTGATTCTAGAAAATTGATCTTTTGCGTGACTATAATCCCAAGATATTCCTTCCACTTTTCCAAGTGCAAAAAATAAAATTAAAAAGCTTGCCATAGAAAGTAAATTGTTATTTATTAAATAAATACTTAAAACTACAAAACTACCGAAAAATACAAACCATAAAACCGCTAGCACTCTTTTATAAATATCATTTCCCACTCTAAATTCATATTTGTAGTCCTGAAAGCCTACTAGCATTCTAGAAAAATCACTAACTCTGTTTTCTCTTGCATTTAAAACTTTAATGTCTCTAACACCTCTAATAATTTCGTTAGACACACTAGATTGTTTTGAGCCGTTTTTACGCATTTGCTTTCTGTACTTTGTTGCTCTAATATTTTTGCTTCTATTAACAAGTATGTGAAGCATTAAATATGTTAAAGATAATATTCCTACATATATGTTTAAATAAAAGAAATAAACTAAAAACGATACTCTTTGAAGCAAGTTGAAAATTGTATCAATAACATCCGGAACAGTAGATGTTAGTGTATAAACATCTCCATTCATCCTTTGCATAAAGTTTCCTGTGCCTTCTTTATCAAAAGTTGCTGTTTTTATTTTTGTTACTTCTGTTAAAGTGTCGGATACAAATTTTGTTTGAGTTTTATATAGCATTTTAAAGAAAATTACATTCCACAAAAAGTGAAGTAGGTTTAATACCAACCTTAATCCAATAAATAACGCTAAAAAGTAGTAAATATCGTTAACTTCAAAGCTTGTTATTGCTACTGTCATTTTTCCATAAAGTATTGGACTAAAAAATGCTAAAAACGCAGCTAAAAATGCCACAATTATATATGTGGTAAATAAAAATTTATGTTTAGTAAAAGATTTTAAAACTTTAAAAAAGTAATAGCCCGCGCTTTTACCTTTCTTTTTATCTTGTTTTTTGTTTATTTTTGCTTTTTCTGTTTGTGTTTTATTGTTTTCTTCCATAATTCCCCATAACCTATATATTAATTAAACCCAATATACCACATTTAAAACAAATGTTCAATAATTCCACAAAAAAAGAGAGCGGTTAGCTCTCTTTTAGTTTTTACAATGTCACTTGCTAACAATGGTTCTTGCTTTGATCTTTTTTTCATAAACATTACGCATGCTTTTCTTTCTTTTACTAGGTAATACAACCTAAAAGCTCTTTGCTGTCAGAATTCCAAAATAGTGGCTTCTGTATCATTATAGAAATTAATATACTTTTTCTTAGCATTTCTATTATGCAAGTTTTAAAAATTATTTTAAAACTTATAAAATTGATAACATAAAATCTATTGATGCTTTTAATTCTTGATCAGTAAATGAATATATTACATCTGGATGATGTATACAATTTCTTATGTATGTTGGCAATGATTGGTATGTAGTCGTATTGTGTACATAATTTTTCTGTAATGATAAATTAGTACCAATAGCTGCCATTAAAAACTTATCATCAAACTTTTTAATGCTTTCATTATATGGTTGACTTATATTACCTGAACTTGTTGCTAGTGAAGAAATAAATCGATTGTGTAGTTGACTATACAGCGCCGTGTGTAGTTCCTGGGACAGGATACCAAAAGCTCTATACTGAACCTCTGAGTATAATATTGGACTGGTTTTAAAGCTACTATGACTTAACTCGGTTTTATTTGTTAATCCATCCTCTAGTTTAAAAATAAATATTTTATTTGAATCAGCAACTTCTTCCATAATGGTTTTTAAAATATGATCACTATGGGTTTCAACAATAAGTTGTGCATGTTTTGCTATAAATAGTAAAAAGTTTGATAATTTAATTTGTGCATCAGGATGCAAATAAATTTCTGGATTTTCTATAATTATGATTGGTTTTTCATCTTCCAATAAAGCACCTATACATAAAGAAATTATTGGGATTAAATAACTTAACCCACTTCCAGTATTTATTGATCGTATCAAATTTTCCCCACCATATGTTAAAACATATTGATTAGTATTTGGAATTGGTACGGTCCGAATTGTTTCTCCTGTAATATTTTCAAACCAAAAACGAACACTTTCTTCAACCGAATAATTTGCTAATGGATCGTAACTAGCATTAAATGATTCTATATAAGAAATTGGCATAGTATCATTTTTGTATTTAGTTAAAAAATCAACAAACAAACCTCCATTTATTCCAAATTTTTGGCTTCCCTTTAAATATGTGTCAATAACTCCAATTCTATTTGAAGATAAATAAAATAAATTTTTTTCAAACTCAATTTTAGGCCTAACTCTACTCTGCTTTACTTCTAATTTCTCGGTTTGCTCTCCTTGCCCTGTTCTCCCTAACTTAATTTCTTTCCAACTCTTTCTTTTACCTTCTATTTTTATTTCAATATCACCTAAAACCCCTCTGGTTCTAATGTCAATAAATCTTCCTATTTTTATTAACTCTCCATCAAAACCAGCTCTTGCATCATTTTTTTGAACAGCGGCTAATAAAGCATGTATCACAGAAGTCTTTCCAGATGCATTTTCCCCACATAAAAGATTAAAATCTTTAAGTCCTAAATTTAATTCCTTTATTGATTTGAAATTTTTTATCTTTAGTGATTTTATCATTAAACTTTCTCCACAATTCTTTTAACCCATTTCAACCTTTCTTCAATGTTATCCTTTGAATCTCGATGATATCTTATATTTTTTTCAAAAGGAGTTTCCTCTTCTGAATTAAAATCAAGGATATCACTTTTATAAAATTCCTGAAGGGCATCTTTTAATTGTTGATCTGTTTTATCTTTCAATAAAGAGGCAAATAATAAAGAGATTTCAAATATTATCATATTAATAGGCGAGTCTTTTTTTAACCTAAAAGCAGAATCACCATAAACTGTTAAGCAACGAGCATAACTTTCCACAAAATCAATTTTACTTTGCGAATTTTTTTGATCATCTGATATATTAATTTCTTTCATAGTCTCTGCTAAGTAGTCTGTAATAGATCCGAACACAACTTTATTGTGATTAATAATATCTTTATAGTAACGCTTCATAGCGAAATATCTTAACATCAAGTATCTATCTTTCATCCTTTTCTTTGCAACAATAAAAGTCTTCCCAAAACCATCAGATAATTCATTAAGTAATTTTGTAGACTTACCGTTATGTAATGCATTCCTAATTTCTTGTGCATTTAAATTAAGCCCCTGTGTATTAACTCTTTTAAATGTTTCAATTATAAATTTTTCATCACTACCATATCTTATCTTTCTTAAATGAAACATTTTATCTTCTATTTTGGCGCGATATTTTTCATCCAATTGTGAAAACTTCTTTTTATTTAATTCAGCTAAAAAAATTAAGCCAGTTAACTTAAAATTATCAGACATAAAATCAAATATGGTTGTAAGTCTTTGTCTTCCATCAATTACTATTAAGTTTCCATTCTCACCATCATATACATATATACTTGGTATTGGTATTCCTAATAAAATACTTTCAATTAATAAACTCTTACTTTTAACATTCCAAATTCTTCCTTCTCTTTGAAAATAAGCATCTAATATTAATACGTTATTTTTATTGCTTTGCAAATACCTGTCATATTTTCTTTTTAGGTCAAAAACCGATAGATAATCATCAACTGCCTCAAATGGCATATCAACTTTAGCACCATATACTTGATCTCTTATCTCACTATCTGTAATATCAGCCGAATCTTCTGGTAAAGCATTGTTGTCTGACAAATAAGTTACTCCGTTATCATTTATAATATACTTACCCTCATCAAAAGATGTAAAAGGAGATAGTGTATTATGGCTCTTTAAATTCCTTACCTTTTGAGAAAATTTATCATCATTTCTACCCTCTAAGATTTTTAAATCTTCTCCCTCAGGGGTTAATTTTTTACGTAAAATAGTAATTAATTCTTCCGTTGATAAACCTTCATTACCTTGATTATATATAGCTGCAAGGGCTGGAATAATTAGTTCCTTTTCTGTAATAATCTTCATTATAGGTCTCCTTTTTAATAATTTCTAATAATAAGATGTACTACATCTTTTTTATTTCTATTTTTAAAACTAACTAAATAATTTTTTTGAACTTCTATTATATTAAAATCACTATCTTTATATAATTGTTCAATATAATCAGTCTTTTTTATTACTAGCATAAACTTACATTTACATTTATTTTTTAAATAATCCGCCAATCTTTGCTGATCATTCTTATCAAACTTATTTCTATCATATTCACTGAATACAGTATCATATGGTGGATCCAGAAACATAAAATCTTTTTCACTAATTTTTATATCTTGCACAAAATCATAGAAGTCTTTATTTCCTAATTCAGTATTACTAAGTTTTTCTAGTAATATTTTTGATTTAAAATAATTGATTTTGCCCGTTAATGATTTTTTATTATATGATATTCCACCATATGGAACATTGAACTCATTATTTCTGTTAAACCTAAACATTGATGAATAACAATATTCTCTTATAAAGAAAAATATGGCTGTTCTCTTTATAGCATTAACTTTATGTATTAATGGAGAATTATATAACTCTCTAAAATGCATATAATACGCCGCTTTGATAGCACTCTCAAAATTATCTTTTAATGATTTCTCATCCAATTCGATTTCTTTCTTTATCTCATTAGATTTCATTCTAATTATTTTATTAGAGATACTCTTTATTAAATATTTTTTAAACACATTTGATTTTATTGATTCCAATTCAAACATTTGTTCATTAAAACTTCCATTTAAATCATTAATTAATATATTTACTTTTTCTTCGACACCCTGTATATTTAAAGACATTTTCTTATGTTCAAGGAAAATCTCTTTTAGTTTTAAAAAGATATTTTCAGAAATTTCTTTTAATAAGTTCCAGTTATTGTCAATTGTTTCAATTTGTTTAAAAAAGTCCTCATTTTCTTCTTTAACATATTTATACAACAACATTAATTCTTGAGATATATCATTTATAAAATATCTCTTACTTTTAGTCGCAAAATATACTGCACCTCCTCCAACAAAAGGTTCAATATAATTATTTATCTCTTTAGGTGCAAATTTAAATATGTTTTCCAATTCACTATTTTTGCCTCCAGGGTACTTTAATAATGGCCCTAGCTTTTTATCATCTCTAAACATTCTATTCTCTCTTATGTGTATAATCCAATAAATTTATCAATCTAATTATATATCAGATAAATAAAAAACACAACTTAATGATCTTATATAGTTTTAGTTACAATAAAAACCTAGCTAGCAATCTTAATGCTGATTAGGTTTTTTGTTTATTTTATAAAATAATTCCCCGTTTATGATTCATAATATTTTAAACAAACTAATTGTACTTAATTTTTCCGATTATAATCTATAAAACTTATAATCTTTATTTACCAAAGTATAATTAGATATACCACAATTTGACTTGCTTCCATTATTTTTTATAAAGGCAGCAAAACTCATTATTGTATGATACTCCACTTCTTTTAAATTTTTATGATAATTTGGATGAATAATTGCATACATGAATTTATTCCAGCCAGGTATTTCTTTTCTATTTATTTTAACCCTATCTCCAAGCCTTTTAGCGCTCCCAATATATAATTCTTTATTGTTTTCATCTAATAAATAGTATACAACATGATTTTGATCTATGTGTTTGCCAATATTTTTACAATCTATCCACTTTGTATATTTGGTAACCATCTGATTATTATCCTCTTTACTTAGCCAACCAAAAACATTAGAATCTACAAGATTTTTAAATAAATTATCATACGGCGTTGTTACTTTAATATATGTCTTCAAATTTACTGTATTGCTATCAGTCGATTTAAATATTAAAACTTCCTGGTTCCCTCCTGGTATTTTAGTTTGAAATCTTCCATTTTCATTAAGTAATTTTTGACTTTCAATTGCAAAATAAGACTGTATAAATTCATGTTTAAGCGGCTTTACAAGCTCTTTGCTTAAACATATTTGAAAAACTTTTCTACCGCCAGATTGCTTCACAAATGAGTATTTGCCAGAGTAATTTTTGCTTTTAAATTTTAATTTAATTTCTCTACTAGTTCCCCATTCCTCATTGTCTGCATCTATAAAATAATGTTCATATCGTTTTGGTATGGTTATTCTACCATCAAAAGTTGATTTATCTATTTTTTTGTAATATTCCATGATTTTTTCCTTTATAATTTAACTTCAATACGTATATTTTTAAAAAATATATCTATTATAGTACAAATTTCTCACCATTTCTTTATTGGAAATTTAATTTAACTATTTATCTTTTATAATTTAATTATATTTTATCACAATATATACCTTTCTACAAGTATCAATTTTTCATGTCTTTAACAAAAAAATAGTTAGTATTGTCTACTAACTATTATACCAAATGCTTCTTCTGTGAACACTAGGCTCAAGTTTCGGCGTATTTGGTAGGGATAAATGGACTCGAACCATCGACCTCATGCTTATATTTGCTAAAAGCAAATGAGCAGGTTTAAGCATTAACGCAATAAAACAAAAAAAGCTCTCTTAAAGAACTTTAATTGGTAGGGATAAATGGACTCGAACCATCGACCTCATGCTTATCAGGCATGCGCTCTAACCAGCTGAGCTATATCCCTATATTAAATATAAGTTATATAATCTTAAGCTAAGTAAACTTAGGCGTTAAACTAATAAAAGTTAAAACTCAAAAGATTATACTACTTAATGGTGGAGATGAGCGGATTCGAACCGCTGACCCCCTGCTTGCAAGGCAGGTGCTCTAGCCAACTGAGCTACACCCCCATATATCAAAGAGCAATAATCAATAATTGCTCTTTCATAATATCATTTTTGTTTTTGCTTGTCAATATTTTTATTACAAATTTATTAAAAATTTTTATAATTAGTTAAATAACTCTTCCATATTTAAAACTTTATCTGCAACGCTTTCTATAAAAGCCTCGTCGTGCGATACTACAATAACCGAACCGTTAAAGTTTTTAATAGCCTTTTTTAAGCTAGCAATTGCATTAACATCTAAGTGGTTTGTAGGTTCATCCAAAACCAGCACATTGCTGTTAAACAAAGTTAAATAACAAAGCTTAGCTTTACTTTGCTCTCCACCACTTAAGTTTTTAAAACTTTGTGTAATATGTTTTCCATTTAATCCACATTTAAACAGCATTGTTCTTGCAAGTTTTTCTTCTATTGGATGAAATTCTTCCCTAATAAACTCTAACGGAGTTTGATTTGTGTTTTCAAAATTGTTATCTTGCTCGTAATAACCAATTATTGTATTAGTTGCAAATTCAAACTCTCCGCTAACCTTAGGAATAATTCCTGCCAAAGTTTTTAAGAAAGTACTTTTCCCTATTCCGTTAAAACCTTTTATTGCCAAAACTTCTCCACTTAAAATTTCTAAAGAAACCGGTGGAAGCAGTGCTTTACCATTGTAGCCAACTTCTAAATTAAAAACTTTTAATGCAACTCTACTTCCCATTTGCTTATATGCAAAGTTTATTGTGGGCTTTGCAACCTTTTGTGGCTTATCTAATCGGGTTATTTTATTTAAAGCTTTCTGTCTAGATTTTGCCATATTAGAAGTAGATGCTCTTGCCATATTTCTAGCAACATAGTCTTCTAGTTTTGCTATTTTTTTTCGTTGTGCACCATATTCTTTTTCGTACTGCTCTGCTTTTAACTCTTTTGCTTTTAAAAAACCAGCAAAAGTCATATTATATCTTATTATTTTATAGTTATCTACATCGTAAATGCAATTTGCCACACCTGTTAAAAACGGTCTATCGTGAGAAATTGTAATAAACGAACCTTTAAACTCAAACAAATATTTTGTTAGCCATTCTATGTGAGATGTATCTAAAAAGTTTGTTGGTTCGTCTAATAATAAAATATCTGGCGAGTCTAACAAAAGTTTTGCAAGCATTACTTTTGCTCTTTGCCCTCCACTTAGTGTTTTTACATTTCTCTCTAAACCAATTGCTTTTAAACCTAGCCCGTAAGCTACTTTTTCTATTTCTGTGTCTAATTCGTAAAAATTATTGTCTATTAATTGATTCAAAAACTTGTCCGATTTTTCTAAAAGTTTTGTTAAATTGTTTGCATCCGCTTCTTCAGAAAGCTGTGCATTAACATTGTTTAATTTTTCTTCTATATCGTATAAGTGTTTAAATGCTAAATGCAAATACTCTCTTATAGATAAATCGTAATTTATTTCGGCGTGTTGATCTAAACTTCCTATTTTTGTTTTAGGGTTTATTTTAACATCTATTTTATCTGGCAAAACTTCGCCTTGTAAAATTTTTATAAAGGTACTTTTGCCTGCACCATTTAAGCCTACTATTCCTATTTTGTCTCCATTGTTTAGCACAAATTCGGCATTTTTAAAAATAGGCTTATCTCCAAACTTATGCCATAAGTTTTTTATTGTTATTAAGCTCACTTTTATTTTCCTTTTAAGTATTATTTTAATATTATTTTTTTACAAGCTTCTATTCTTGCTTTTAATTCATTTTGTCCATAAAAGAATTTACTAACTTGATATGGGTCCGGTGTGTTGTTTTTTCCTGTTAACCCAACTCTTACTATACTAGCAGTATCTGCATACCAGCCATTAAAGTTTTCTGGATTAGCCTTATATTCTTTCCCATCTGATGCAAAACCTAAATCTTCTGCTAAAAATTTAAGTTTGTTAAACCAATCTTGCTTTTCATCCTTTTCGTTAAAACTATCTGCGTATCTATCTAAAATTGTAGCAATAGTTTTTGCATCAAATTTATTATAGTCAAATTCAAAATCTTGCTTTGTTTTTGGACTATAAAGTTCTTTATAAAAATATCCATAAACATCTAGTAAATCGTCCCACTTAATAATATCTTTTCTTGGCTTTTTGCCACCTCTTTCTATATTAAATATGTTTATAGAACGCTCTTTATCTGCCATTAAAAGATTTTTTAATTCTTCGTTTTTTGAATAATTAGCAAAATTTAAAGCTCTATTATAAACATCTTCTGCAGTGAACATTGATATAACTGTTTTGCTAATATCGTTTAGTTTTGCCAAATCAAAAAGTGCTCCGCTTTTACTAAGTTTTGCAGTTGTTATTTTAAAATCTTCTGCACTTAGCTCTTTATTTTGTTTTCTCCAATCTTCAAAGTTAGAGTTTGCAACTGTTAATAAATATTCTATTACAGATTCTTTTGGGTACCCAACTTCAGAGTAATAACTAACTTTTGCTTCTGGGTCTTTTCTTTTGCTTATTTTTCTTCTTGCCTCTGTTACTTCGTCTATTTTTTCTATTGGCGCCATATGAACATATTTTGGTGGTTTAAAGCCAAGTGCTTTAAAAATTTGTAAATGTTCTGGCATAGACGGCAACCATTCGTCCCCTCTTAAAACATGCGTTGTTCCCATAAAGTGATCATCAATTGCGTGCGCAAAGTTATATGGAGGAAGTCCGCTAGATTTAAATATAATAACATCTTTGTAGTTGTCAGAAGTTTTTACATTTCCTTTTACTAGGTCGTTTAATATAATTTTATCTTCAATGCTCGCATTAACTTTTAGCCTAATAGCAAATTCTTTATCTGCTCTTAAATTTTCTTCTACTTGCTGCATGCTTAAATTTCTGCAATGTGCATAAGAACCCCAGTATCCCAATAAGTCTTTTCTTCTTTCTTGAGTTTCTCTATCTTGCTTTAATCTTTCTTCCGAGCAAAAACAAGGATACGCTTTTCCTTCTTCTACTAATTTTTTTACAAAGGTTAAGTAAATATCTTTTCTTTCGCTTTGCCTGTAAGGACCGTACTTTCCTTTTTCTTTCGTTTCTGTTGCACCTTCGTCTACTTTTATTCCGTATTCTTCTAGTGCATCTAAAATTGCATCAATTGCTCCATCTACTTTTCTTTTTTGATCAGTATCTTCTACTCTAACAAAAAACACTCCATCAGATTTGTGAGCTAAATTGCTTCCAATTAAGCAATTATATAAGTTTCCTATGTGCATAAAACCTGTTGGGCTTGGTGCAAATCTAGTAACAACAGCACCCTGTTTTAATTCTCTTTTTGGATACATATCTATTACATCTTGCGGTGTATATTTTAAGTTTGGAAACAGCATATCTGCTAATTTTTTATAATCCATTTCTCTCTCCATAATATTTTTAATAATTTCTCTATTATTCTATCACAAAACAATCATAAAAAAAAGTACTTTAAACTTTTAGAATTTAAAGCACTTTTAATGTTTTTATAATAAAATTAAAACTTATTACCCTTCTGCAGGTGGGTTAACAATTGCATCTACCGCATTTGCAAACACAACAACATTGCTAGAAATTTCATCTACTATTGTAGCAGATTGCTCAATAACTTTTCCGTACACTGGCTTGTCTCCGCTACTAGCTTCTAAATAACTGTTTGTAGCAGATACAATAATATCTAGAGCCTTATTAATGTATGGTTCCCTAAGTCTAAATTCGTTATATGCATTTCCAACTTCACTATATTCTGCATAAGAATTAAATTCGTCCCAACTTAAAGCTCCTGCATTAGCTGAGTTATTAACTTCTTTAATCGCGCCATTAATAGAAAGTAAGTTTGTTAATCTGTTAGATTTTGTTATTGTAAAACTACTAAATTCTGGATTTTCGTTGTTAATTGTTGTTGCAAATAACCCTTCTCCGTAAATCATATCTGTATAGTAAACGCTTGTTGCTAAATAAGTTTGTCCAACATATACAAGTTGTCTTAAATATCCTGCTGGAATATCTGCACCTGCACCTGTTGTAGAAAATTCGTTAACATAATATTTAAAAATCATATCGTTAAACGCTCTAGAGTAAATTGCAGCTTCTTTTATAACATTTTCGTAAGAAACTATTAACCCTTCAAATTTTAATTTAACACCTTCTGTAAGTTTTGCGTTAACTCCGAGCTCTGTAATATAACTTTCAAAGGCTATTTTATCTGTTTTAAATTCGTCAAGTGCTTCATCTAAATTATAAAGTTTATTGTAAACATTTGTGCTTACATCTTTTGGCACCTCTTCTATAACTATGCCATCTACATTATCCATATACTCGTAAGTTGTTAACATTAAGGAATTTAATAAATCTCCATAAATATTTAAACCATCCAACATATCCTCGGCGTCTGGATTTGAATTCATTTGAATTCCTGAAACATTTGCTTGAAATATTATATCTATAACATTTCCAGAGTCTGCATTAAATAAGTTGTTGGTTTCAACTTCGTCGCTAGAATATTTGGAAACAATAGCATTATATTTAGCTAAAACATCTGTTGTTTCATATTTTTTATCAAACCAATCACAGCCATACAGTGGCAATGTAAACATTATTGTTGCAACTAGTAATGATACAATTTTTAACCCTCTTTTCATATAAACCCCTTTATATTTTAATATCCATTAATTCCAGCTATAAATGCTGTTAATTTAAGATTTGTTTCTGTTTCTGATGTGCTAGTATAAATATCTTCGCTAGCATCTATATCTGTTTTAGCTTCTATGCAAGCATCCATATATGTTAAAGTTTCTTCTCCATATATATTAAAAGAATCTTTGTACATTTCGTCTTCTTCACTAAAAAAGCCGCCTTCCTCGTTAATAAAAACATAGTTATGAATATATTCAGAAAGTGCTATTGCTAATTCCAATTGAGCTCTAACTTGCTTGTAGTAAACTTGTCTAATTTTTGCAAACTCCTCTTCTACTGCAGCAGCTGAAGAAGTTTGTAAATTAAAATATGTCCAAAAAGTTTTAACTTCTGAATTTGTAATTTTTGCTTTTTCTACATATTCTTGTGCTAATTTAGCCAACTTTTCTGTATCTTCTTTGTTTGCATCTTCTGTGTACGGTAAATAAGCATAATAATATTCTGTTGCATCGTCTATTTTCACAGCTAATCCTTCGTAGTTGTTATAATCAAACTCAAAAGACCCGATTAATTGATTCATAAGAACACTTTGGGCAATAATCTCTGCATCTTTTGCATCTTCGTTACTATTATCTAAAAACAATAATAGATTATCGTTTAAATCTTGCTGAACAGAACTATCCTCGTAAGAGTTTAAAACATTAAAAGCAGAATCCGCATCTTTATCTCCCAAAAAATATATAACCGCATAAATTGCTGCTATTAAAATAATAACTGTAGCTATTAATCTAATTAACACTTTTTTCATATAATTAACCTCTGTTTATTTTATATAAAAGTTTATCACTAATGCATAAAAAAGTCAATACAACACAAAAAACAGATTTAGAAGTTTTATAAATTGCCAATTGCAAACTTTTAATATATAATTATAAAAACAAACATTAGGAAATAGCTATGAATAAAGATTTTAATTATGGGGAATATTTAGCAAAAAACCTTTTAAAACACACTCTGTTTAAAAAGAAGGTTTTGTTTGTTTCGGATAAACCAGACATACAAAGTAAAGATAAAAGTGTTGGAATAGAATATACTTTTGCAGTTTCCGAGGAAGATGCAAGCATAAACAACAATGTTGTAAATAAACTATCCGGCAAAATCCCATCCTCTTTTTTAATTTCTTACTACCACAAAAAATACAATATTCCAGAGCTTAAAGAATTGCTTAATAACGATAATGTGGATTTTGGTTTAGATACTCCTCATAAAAACGCAGATTATGTTAAAACCTTAGAAAAAACATTATCAAAACAAGAACCTTCTGCTTTATTGCAAGATATTGTAAAGAAGAAAATAAAAAAGATAAACAAAGGCAATTACGATGGTTTTAAGCAGACGGATTTGTTTGTTAGATTTGATTTTAGAATGCACGACTATACAAAACAAGAAATAGACAAAGCCTTAACCTTATTAAAAGAAGAAGTTACTAATAATAAGAAGCTTAATAAAAGATTTTTTGACAATATTTACATATATTACTACAACAAAAAAGATGCTGAGAAAAATTTAAACTACAATAGAACAATTTTACAAATAAACGGAAAAACTTTTGAAGAAATAGGTTTTACGCTTATTAATACAAATACCTTTACAAAAGCAAAAACAGAAGCCTTTCAGGATGCTATTAATTTTGCTAAAACTAAATAAAATAAAGGAAACTTAAAATAAAACAAAAAAAGCAGAGATAAAACTCTGCTTTTTGTTTGAACAATTAAAATGTAGAATAGGTAAGTGCACATGCCCTTTCACTTAGTCTAAACTAGTGTCGACCTTCTTACTCTTTAAAAGGAGGTGATCCAGCCGCACCTTCCGATACGGCTACCTTGTTACGACTTCACCCTAGTTACTGAATCTACCTTAGGCAGCTGCCTCCTGTAAACAGGTTAGCTCACCGACTTCGGGCATTCCCAATTCCCATGGCGTGACGGGCGGTGTGTACAAGACCCGAGAACGCATTCACCCCGACATTCTGATTCGGGATTACTAGCAACTCCATCTTCATATGGGCGGGTTGCAGCCCACAATCCGAAGTGAGGCCATCTTTTTGAGGTTGGCTCCCCATTACTGGTTCGCATCTCTTTGTAATGACCATTGTAGCACGTGTGTAGCCCAAGGCGTAAGAGGCATGATGATTTGACGTCATCCCCACCTTCCTCCGTGTTATCCACGGCAGTCTCTCTAGAGTCCCCACCATTATGTGCTGGTAACTAAAGACAAGGGTTGCGCTCGTTGCGGGACTTAACCCAACATCTCACGACACGAGCTGACGACAACCATGCACCATCTGTCCTAATGTTATATATTACTATATAATTTAGCATGTTTCCATGTTATGCATTAAATGTCAAGCCTTGGTAAGGTTCTTCGCGTTGCCACGAATTAAACGACATGCTCCGCTGCTTGTGCGGGTCCCCGTCAATTCCTTTGAGTTTCAACCTTGCGGTCGTACTCCCCAGGTGGATTACTTATCGCGTTAGCTTCGACACGGAGAGAGTCGATACTCCCCACATCTAGTAATCATCGTTTACGGCGTGGACTACCAGGGTATCTAATCCTGTTTGCTACCCACGCTTTCGAGTTTCAGTGTCAGTTACAGTCCAGTAGATCGCCTTCGCCTCTGGTGTTCCTCCTAATATCTACGCATTCTACCGCTACACTAGGAATTCCATCTACCTCTCCTGCACTCTAGCTAGGCAGTATTAAATGCAGTTCCAGGGTTGAGCCCTGGGCTTTCACATCTAACTTACCTTGCCACCTACACTCCCTTTACACCCAGTCATTCCGGATAACGCTTGCCACCTACGTATTACCGCGGCTGCTGGCACGTAGTTAGCCGTGGCTTTCTGATGGGGTACCATCATTTTATTTTTCCCCCATAACAGAAGTTTACAATCCGAAGACCTTCTTCCTTCACGCGGCGTTGCTGGGTCAGGCTTTCGCCCATTGCCCAATATTCCCCACTGCTGCCTCCCGTAGGAGTCTGGACCGTTCTCAGTTCCAGTGTGGCCGATCACCCTCTCAGGTCGGCTAATCATCGTTGCCTTGGTGGGCTCTTACCCCGCCAACTAGCTAATGATACGCAAACTCATCCTAAACCGAATACAATTGTATCCTTTTCCCCCTCTAACCGTTGTTAGTGTGGGCTTATGCGGTATTAGCAGGCGTTTCCACCTGTTGTCCCCCTGTTTAGGGTAGATTATTCACGCGTTACTCACCCGTCCGCCACTAGCTTCCTAGCCTTGCGCAAAATTAAAACATTGTTTTAACTTTGCGCAAAGTTATTCGGCTCGTTCGACTTGCATGTGTTAAGCACGCCGCCAGCGTTCATCCTGAGCCAGGATCAAACTCTTTTGTTGTTGTATTATATCTTGAATAAATTCAAGTAATAACCATAGTTTAATCCGAAACCTCATTACTATTATCTTGCTGACTTTTTGTAATTGAATTGATTTCCTTGTTGAATATGTTTTTTACTAAAAACATATAAAAAATTAACAAGGACATGTACACTTACCTATTCTATTTTTATTGTTCTCGTCACCTTCCCAAATTTCGTTCGGGTCAGTAACTCTTACATTCTAGCATAGCCACAACCTTGTGTCAACACTTTTTTTTATTTTTTTTAAAGTTTTTTAATCCTTTTTTTTACTTAAAAAATAAAGCTCTTTTTAGTTTATGCTTTTGTAGATTTTTATGTGCTATTTTACACAAAAAAAGAAGGCTTTAAAACCTTCTTTTAATTTATTATAAGTTATTGAGATTGACTATCCTCTTCAATTGCCTCTCCTGTTTCAAGGCTAATGTAAATCTTAGTAAGATTTGTTAAGTCTTGACTTAAAGATAAATGTTCGTCTGAGCCTACTGGGTAAATATATTCAGTCCCTTCATAGAATATTATTCTAATAGCATAACGGTCTCTACCTTCACCTTCTTGAATATAAAATACTGGAACTTCTATTTCCCCCTCTAAATCTTCTGGGAAAGCTCCTGTAAAAGCCTCTATGTCGTACGCATCAAGGTCATAAGTGCTAAATGAAGTGCCTGTTACACCTGCATTCTGAACCACAGTATATTCTTGTTCACCGTTTTCAGTTCTAATCAACATCGGGAATTCTTCTCCATCAAGTGTTACACATGAACCGCCTTGATATGTAATTCCGTCATCTTCATACTTGTATTCATCTAAAATAACATAAGCTATATTACCTATTGCTTCTTCTTGATTTCCTGTTGCAGTTATTGAAAATGGAAGTGTATAAATATGGGTATACCTTTCAAAGCCTGGAAGCATTATTTCGGCATCTGGTTGTTTAAAGTAAAAACTATAGCCAGCAGTTTCTGTAGCTATTGGAGATTCTACTAGAGTCATATTTTCTCCACTATGTGCCGATACTAAATCAAACCCACCTTCTGAATTTTCCTGAACAATAACTATTACTTCTTCACTAATGTTTATAAACGTTTGAGATTCAGCATCATAAATTGAGAATCTATAGTGTCTAGCTTCTAAACCTTCTCCACAAGATATAGAATCTGCAGTTTCTTCTTGAAGTACTAAATATCTTCCTATATAATTTTCGTTTATACCTAATAGTTCTAAAATTGAATCATAGTTGCCTTCTATAAACGCTCCTTCAGAAAATCTAAGGCTATTTATATTAGTATCTCCAAAATAACCTGCAAGTGTTTCAAGGGCAATAAGTTCTGAACTATGAGCCATGTTTCCAGCAATTTCTGTAAAGTCTTCTGCATTAACAATATAATTTCCTAAAACATCTCCACTTGCTATTAGCGTAGGATCAAGTGCTATTGCATCGTAAGCAATTTCTATATTTCCAGTTGCAGATGAAAAGCTTGCAACTTTATCTGTAATAAATTCACTAAATGTTACACCATCTGCTAGTGTTAAATTTATAGTTATTCCTGTTTTAACATCTATAAATAGTAAAGTTGTTTCGCCATCATTATTATAAAAAGCTAGAAATGAATCGTTTGATTGTTCTATTTGAGTTAAAATGCCGTATTGGTAAGTTTCACCAATAACTAAATTTTGCTGGTCAGGGTTAAAAACATCCTCTGCTACTTCTGAACCGTCAAAATTTTGATTGGCTGGAGAAAAGTTTGTTATATTAGATTGATTATTAATCACTAAGCCTTGTGGTAAGTATTGCTCAGAATTTGCACGCACAAATTCTGCGTTATCGTTTACAGCAAGTGTAATAATATCACCATTATCATCTTGCAAGTCTACCCATAGTGCACCATTTTGCATATAAGAATAATTTAATGTTACTCCTACATTTTCTATTACATTTACAATAATACCCGTACTTCTATCGCCTACATTAATTTTTATTGCAGCAGCGTAATGATTTCCATTCACATCTACCACTTCACCTAAAAATATTTGTGTATCTTCTGTGCCTACAGTGTATTCTTGAGTATTAACTACTAAATAATTAAAATCACCTAAATTATCTGGATGTGTAACTGTTTGTCCTTCTGCGTCACTAATAACTGAGAATGGATTAGTATAAACATCTTGATTTTCTGAAACACTTATTCTAAACCAATAATTTTCTTGTATTGAGCCTATACCAAAATTTTTTACAAGCTCTGTTGTCTCTATTGGATATAGCTCTTCTATTTCTATAACCGCTTTTCCTTCAGCATCTCTTGTAGTGTTAAACACCATATAAAACGATTTAGTTTGTTCTAAATAAGTTTGAGTTTGTTTATCATATAATAAAACCTCTAAAGTTCCAACGGCTGTTCTGGTTTCTTGGTTTATTTTTATAGAGTAATTATCTGCATCTTCTGGAGCTATTCCAAACATGCTCATAAGTGATCCAACATTGTTATTTGTTACCACACCATTTTCTAAAGACATTTCCTTTACAATTACTTCTGGATAGTAATCTTCAAAAGATAATAAATTCTCACTACTTTCCATTACATCTAATGCATCAGCATAGTCACCTGGAGTTTCAACAAAGTCATTTAAACTAGCATCTTCATCTACTAGCACCATAGCATCGTTTGTAAATTCCATAGCTCCCGCGCTAGTCACAACAGTAACAATACTGTCTGTTATAAATTGTGCGGATTGCACAGATACGCCATTTTTAAATTCTATTTCAAATTCTTCTTCTGTTTCTATATTTTCTAAAACCAAGGTAGTGCCACCATTTGGTGATTGATAAACACTCAAATAAGAAGCTTCTGTTTCAACAACTTCTTGTAAAACCCCTTCGTCGTAAGTTTCTCCAATAACTTCACCTGTTGCTTCTGGTTCTGGCTCAGTTGTACCAGGGTCAGTAGTTCCTGGATCAGTTGTTCCTGGGTCAGTAGTTCCTGGGTCAGTAGTTCCTGGATCAGTTGTTCCTGGGTCAGTTGTTCCTGGGTCAGTTGTTCCTAGGTTATCCGTATTTGCATTCGGATCGTCTACTTGTTGTGTTTGCGGAGTAGGATTAGATCCGCCATCAAATAACCCTAACTCACTTGCTCCGTAAGTCATTGCTCCTGCTGTTAAGAATATTCCTACCATTATAGCCAATTTTTTAGGCGTAAGCCTGCTACCCTTTTTAGCCGCCTCTATTATAACCGCCTCTTTGCTTCTAGCCATTTAATTAATCCCCCTTGATTTATTAAAAATATTTCAAGCTTTATTCGCTAAACCATTTTAACATAAATGTGCAAAATAGTCCATACCTTTTACAAATTTCGTCAAGAGGCGACTTTCAATAAAAATAGCTTAAATATTGTTAATTTTTTTTAAAATATAAAATCTATCCTGTAAAAGTTTATGCAGTCCTGTTTTAATTACCTCATTTTTTTCTATATGAATTATATTTATCAGCCTTTTTAAAATATTAATTTCTATATCTATAGCTTCTTTTAAATAGTTGTAGTATCTTTTGTTGCCATTACCTTTACTTAAAACCTCAAGGTTTATATATTCAGAAATAACAGAAAATTCTTTTGCGTTGTCACCATTTAAACCAATAAGTTCTCTCATCAAACTTCTAACAGAGGTTTTCCTACTCCTATTAGCTATTTTTTTAAAAATTTTGGTAGATTTTTTTATTAAATAACTTAATTGCTCTATATTTTCTTTTTTCTGAATACTTTCTAAGCTTTCTTCTTCGCCAATATTATATTCTTTTTGTTTTTTTCTTTGCTTTAAATATACTTCATATTCTTTTGCCATTTTTTCCATTTCTTTTTCTTCAAGCAATTTAAAATCATCACTATATTCCATCAAAAAACTCCTAAACCATTTTTGATATATATGAAAAAAAAGAAAGATTTAGTTAATCTCTCTTTTTTTATTTATGTGTTTTTAAATTTCTTTTCTATCGTCTATTGCTCTTGCCAGTGTTACAGAATCTGCATATTCTAAATCACTTCCCATAGAAACTCCCATTGCTATTCTTGTAACTTTAATTCCTAACGGTTTTAAAATTTTAGAAATATACATAGCAGTTGCTTCGCCCTCTACATCTGGATTTGTAGCCATAATTATTTCTTCAACATTATCATTTTTTATTCTTTCTAAAAGTTCTTTAATTCTAATATCGTCTGGGCCTCTTCCATCTATTGGGCTAATTGTGCCGTGCAAAACATGGTAGGCCCCTTCGTAATCTTTTATCTTTTCTAAAGCTAAAACATCCTTAGGCTCTTTTACCACGCAAATAATTTTACTATCTCTAGTTTTACAAATATTACAAACATCCGATTCTGTCCAGTTGTAACAAACATTACAGTACTTAACATTTTCTTTTACATCTTTTAAATTACTAGAAAATGCGTTAACATCAGATTTTTCCATATTAATAACAGAATATGCGTATCTTTGAGCGGTTTTTGCCCCAACTCCTGGTAATTTTGTAAAACTGTTTACTAATCTTTCTATACTTTCTATATTATTTTTCATATCTTTCTCTTTTTATTTTTATTAAAACATTCCACCTGGAATAGAGCCTGTTGCTCCACCCATTTTAGAGTCTGTTAAATCGTTAACTTTTTTAATTGCTTCATTAACCCCTGCTAAAATTAAATCTTCCAACATATCCACATCGTCTGGATCTACTGCCTGAGGATCTATTTTTATAGATTTTAGCATTCTTTTACCTGTTATTTCTATTTTTATCATTCCACCAGCTGTTTCAACAGTTACTATTTCTTTTTCTAATTCTTCTTGTGCTTTTTGCATATCTGCTTGCATTTTTTTTGCTTGCTTCATTAGGTTTTGCATATTACCCATTCCGCCGCCAAATCCACCTCTGTTCATTTTCATATAATCTCCTTTTATACTATTTTTAACTTATCTTTAAATTTATCTTTTAAAATACTTTCTATATCTTGTTTATTTATGCTTTTTTCTTCTAATAAGTTAAATTTTATTTTATAATTTAGCCCTAATTGCTTTAAAACATTTTGAATTATATCATTATTGCCTTTAAGCTCCAACCTTTCTTTTAAGGTTTTTTCTTTTATATTTAAAACTATTGTATCTTCCTGCAGAAAAACCTCTAAAGCATCGCTGCACATAACATATACGGAAGTGTCTATCTCTTTTAGTTTTAAAAGTATTTTTGCCCATATTATTTTTGCTTCTTCGCTAGATTGTAAATTTTCTGCTTTTTTAGGTGCTGTTTTTTCCACAGTTTCTACTTTTTTGTTAATAACTGCAGGCTTTGCCCCATTACTTTCTAATTTAGTTTTTTTTTCTGGCAAATTGCCGCTTGCTAATACTTTTTCCAATGCATCTATTCTACCCGCTAACCCCGCATTTGAAACTTTATTTTCCATGACAGCCGAAAGTGCCATTGTTTCAAATAAAATTCTTGGGTTAACAGCATATTTTAAATTACTTTCTATGCTGCTTAGGTTTTTCATAACAACTAAAACATCTGTCTCTTGTATATTGCTTGTTTGTTTTTGCATTTTTTCAAAAGTTTTTTCTGGCAAGTTTAAAACATTGTTAGCATCTTTTAAGTTTTTAATAACCAATAGATCTCTTAAATGAGTAGTTAAATCTTTTGCTATAACAGAAAAGTTTTTTCCGCTAATTGCTAACTTTTCTGTTAGCTCTAAAATTTGTTTGCTGTTTGAATTTAGTATTGCGTCGCTTAAGTCTATTAAAATTTCTTTATTAGAAATTCCTAACACACTAAGTACATTTTCGTAAGTTATTTCTTTTCCGCAATAGCTATAACACATATCTGCAATAGAAAGCATATCTCTAACACTACCTTCTCCAGCTGCTGCTATTAAGTTTATTGCTTCTTTTTCTGCCTTTACGCCTAAGTTTTTAAATACACCTGTAAGGTGTTTTGCAAGCTTTTCTTGAGAAACTAGTTTAACATCAAACCTCATAACACGAGAAAGTATTGTAGATGGAAGTTTATGAACTTCTGTTGTTGCCAATATAAACACTGCGTGTGCAGGTGGTTCTTCCAATGTTTTTAAAAGAGCATTAAATGCGCTTTCTGTAAGCATGTGAACCTCATCTATAATATAAACTTTATACTTTCCATTAATAGGCGTATATTTTACTTTTTCTCTTAAATCTCTAATTTCGTCTACTCTATTGTTAGAGGCAGCATCTATTTCTAAAATATCTAAGTTGCTTTGGTTTTGAAGTGCCTTGCAAGCCTCACATTCGTAGCAAGGTGAGCCATTTTTAGGATTTTCGCAGTTAATACTAAGCGCAAAAATTCTTGCCATAGATGTTTTTCCAGTACCTCTGCTACCGCAAAATAAATATGCATGGCTTACTTCTTTAGATTCTATTTGATTTTTTAAAACCCTAACTATATGGTCTTGCCCAATAATTTCATCAAAATTTTTTGGTCTAAACTTTCTGTATAATGCTAAGTGATTCATTAATTTATCTCCTTAAGTAATTTTTAAGTGCTTTAACTTGCTTCTAATTCTGGTTAGTGCATTATCTACTGCTTTTGAAGTTACACTTTCTTTTTCTGCTATTGAATTATAATCGTAACCTTTAATAAATAGCATTAAAATTCTTTTTTCAAGGTCGCTTAATTTATTCTCTATTTCTGATGTTATATATTTTCTTGCTTCTATGCTTTTTGCCATATTAACGGTTTCTGCATTTTCTATAGGAATGTAAATAGACTCACTTTCCTTTCCTGTTTCGCTTAAAACCACTTGCCCCTGACTATTAATAGAAACTCTTTCGTTTAAGTTTTTGTGTTTTAATGCATTAGCTTTTTTTACTGCTGACTGAATACTTCTTTCTATAACCATTGTTGCAAAAGTTTTAAAAGATGCACTTTTTTTATTATCGTAAGTTTTAATTGCGCAAAATAAGCCCATCATACCTTCTTGTACTAAGTCATCTCTATCTCCACCAATTAAAAAGTATTTTCTTGCTATTGAAGTAACTAGTTTTCGGTACTTTAAAATTATTTGCTCAATAGATTCAAAATCTCCACCTAATGCTTTTTCTAAAAGAGCATTATTTTGATTTTGATTTAAATTTTGTTCCATATCAAACTTGCTCCTTTTAAAAATTATTTTTTTCTTTGTCTTACTGCTTCGTAAACTGCCAACCCACTTGCAACACTTGCATTTAACGAGTTAACTTTTCCGTACATAGGAAAACTTACTATTCCATCACAAAGTGAAGCTGTTAACTTACTAACACCAAAACCTTCGCTTCCTACAACAAGTGCAATTTTGCCTGTTAAATCTGTTTTATAAATATCTTGACCATTTGCTTCTAGTGCAAAAACAAATACACCTAATTTTTTTAACATTTTTATTGTGTTGTTTAAATTACCAACAGATGCTATTTTCATATGATTAATAGCGCCAGAACTAATTCTTACTACTGTTTCGTTAACTGGGCACGCTCTGTTTTTTGGTAAAATAATCCCGTTAACTCCTGCACATTCTGCACTTCTAATAATACTGCCCAAGTTGTGAGGGTCTTCTATTTTGTCTAGTATTAACAAAAATAAATCTTCTTTGTTTTTGTCAGCAGTTTCTATAATGTCTTCTACTTCTGAATATTTAAAGTTGTTTATGTTTGCCAAAACACCTTGGTTATTTTTTGTTTTGCTTAAATTATTTAATTCTTGCCTTGAAATAATTTCTACTTTAATATTTCTCTTTTTTGCTAAGTAACTTATTTCATTTAGTTCTTTATCGTTTGTGTTTTTAAGCAAATAAACCCTATTAATAGCGGTTTTAGATTTTAAACTTTCTAAAACAGCATTCTTACCTTCTATAATCATAAGCTCTCCATAATTTCTGTTGTCTTTTCTAATATTTCTAACAATCTATTGTTTTTTCCTGTTAAATATAAATATCCTAAAACAGCTTCAAAAGAAGTTGCTTTTTTATAGTCTTCTATTTTTGCATTTTTAGCCTTTGTGTTCATTCCCGAATTTCTTGCTCTTCTGCCTATTGTCTCTTCCTCTTCTGTTAAAACTTCAGCCACATAGTCCCATATTTTTGCCTGAGCAGAAGCTTTTACTATTTTAGAAGTTTTTGTGTGAAGCCTGTTAACTAGCGCTGTTGTTTTGCTTGTTAAATATGTTCTAACAAAAAGAGTGTGAACAGCGTCGCCTACAAAAGCAAAAGAAACCAAACTATATTGCTTTGATTCTTGCTCTGTTATTTTGTTTTGATTTGCGTTAATTAAGTCGTTAAATTGTTCCACTATTTTTAGGCCCCTCTTTTGCCCTTATTATAACACAAAAAAATAACTTATGTTAACTTTTTTAAAAATGTTTTACCGCATTAAAAAAGCCTATTAAAATTTAGACTTTTTATTTTTAAGCACCTATGTATCTCATTATTCCACAAAAGGTAAAATAAGCTACATTTTCTTGATAATCCTCTTTTTGTAACAGAAGTTCTTCTTCTGGGTTAGATAAATATCCACACTCTACAATTACAGACGGTCTCTCTGTGCATTTTAACATATAGTAGTCTGCTTCCAACGGAAAACCTCTTGGTTTAATCAAATTTTCTATAAACTGAGCCTGCATAAAGCCTGCTAATTTTTTACTCTCTTCGTCGCCATACTGGTAAAACACTTGAGCGCCTCTTTGCGACCTTAGTGGAAAGTCGTTCATATGAATGCTAATAACCATATCTGGGCTTTCTTTTTCTATAATTTCCCTTCTGACCTGCATATCTTCTTTTTTGTTAAAGTGAGTTTTACTTTTATTTAAACTATCTTTTGTTTTTCTGGTTTGAACAACATCTATTCCAACACTTTTTAAATAATGCTCCAACTTTAAAGCCACACTTAAATTTAAGTCCGACTCTTTTACTCCTGTGTTCCCACCAATTCCGCCACCATCCATTCCGCCGTGTCCTGCATCTATTACAATTTTTATACCTAAGTTGGGCGCACAGTAAACAGGTGTTACCGATTTTGTAATAAAAAAACTAAAAACAGCGCTTAAAAATATTAAGCACACTATAAGCACCAAACTAAACTTCTTTATTGTTAAAAACATATATTCTCCCGCAAGCTTCTTACTTAGTTATACTAATAATTAGTCTATTTTATTCTTATTTTGCAACAAAAAAAAGAGCTTTAGGCTCTTTTAATTTTAATACTGACAGGCTACTTTAACATTTGTGTATTCTTGAGTGTCTCTACTCTCTTTCCTTTCTTCTATTTTTCTAACTCTTCCATCTTTTAATAAGTCGTTTTGAACATCTTTTTGTTTTTGTCTTTCTAATTTTTCTTCTACTATGTTTTTAGAAATTTCTTGTTTTCTTTCGTTTTTATTTTTGTACCTTCCAAGTATTGCCTCAGAATCTTTATATGGATTAATTTTATAATCTATAATGCTTTTAACAAGATCAATTTCTTTGTCTAAATTTCTATATAATCTTTTAGATGTTTTAAAGCCCCTTGCAAAAGCTAAGTCTTTTAACTCTTTTTCAAATAAAGGTATATTAACAGCTCCGCCATATTTTGCAAAGTCTGAAATTTTACATTTCATCATTTTAACATAAATACATTGAAGAAATTTATTTTCGCACTCCCACTTTACTATAGCCTCTTCGTTTTCTTTCATTTTAGCTTCATATTCTTCTGTTGTTAGCAAATTATTTTTAATTCTAAAACTCTCTAACATATCTTTTACTTCTGTTTCGTGAAATTCGTTATTATTTTCTAATTTAAAGTCACCCATTATTACTGTAAAGTGATCTAAATAAATCATTTTTTTGCCTTCATAGCCTACTATAATGTTTTTTAAGTTAGTGGTTTCGTAGTTTGTCATAAATTAATAAATCCCCTTTAATTTGTTAATATTATACCCCTCAAAAAACCCATTGTCAATGGGCTTTTAAAAATTATAGTTTTATGCTTGGCTTTGGAGATAAATCTAAGTTAGCAACACCTTTTTCGTTTATTAAATTAAAGTAAGCCGCAGCCCCTATCATTGCAGCGTTATCTGTACACATAATTCTTTCTGGGTAGTATGCTTTTAAGCCACTCTCTTCTGCTCTTATATCTATTCTGTCTCTTAAATAAGAGTTTGCAGAAACTCCGCCCGCTAAAGCTATTTTATCTATTTTATATTTTTTAGCCGCTAAAATAGATTTTTCCACCAAAACATCTATTGCCTGACATTGAAAACTAGCACAAACATCTGGAATATTAATTTCAACATTGTTTTGCTTTTGTTTATGCAAATAGTTAATAACTGCTGTTTTTAATCCGCTATAACTAAAATTATATGTTTTTGCAAGTTTATCTCTAGAAACAAACTTAATATTGTTTTTTCCTTCTTTAGCTTTCCTATCTATAACTGGCCCGCCCGGGTAACCTAAACCTAGTACCCTTGCAACTTTATCGTACGCTTCACCTACTGCGTCGTCTAATGTAGAGCCAATTAATGTGTGGTTTAAATAGTCGTCTATTCTAAGCAGTGCAGTGTGTCCGCCACTTACAACTGTCGCAATAAATGGAGGCTCTAATTCCTTGTGAGAAAGGTAGTTTGCAGCTATATGACCCTTTATGTGGTTAACTGCAATTAACGGCTTACCGCTAGAATAAGACAGCGCTTTTGCAAAATTAACGCCAACCATTAATGCCCCAACTAAACCAGCACCATATGTTACTGCAATTGCGTCTATATCTTCTAGTGTTACCCCTGCTTTTTCTAAAGCTTCTTTGTAAACATTAGAAATGCTCATTGTGTGGTTTCTGCTAGCCACCTCTGGCACAACTCCACCAAAACGCTTGTGAATTTCTATTTGTGAAGATATTATGTTGCTTAAAACTTCTCTTCCATTTTTTACAACTGCAATTGCTGTTTCATCGCAAGAACTTTCTATTGCTAAAATTAAAATATCTTTTTTATCTTTTAATTTTCTAACCTTTTGTTTCATTTCTTCTATATAATCCATATATTTTCCTTCTTTTAAACACTCTTTTTTAAATATTCATCAATAAAGCCTTGAATATTGCCATCCATAATACCTTCTGCATCCGAATTTTCAAAATTTGTTCTATGATCTTTTACTAAATTGTATGGGTGAAAAGTGTACGACCTTATTTGGCTTCCCCATTCTATTTTTTTAAGTTCGCCTTTTATTTCGCTAAGTTTTTCTAACTCTTCTCTTTCTTGTAATTCTGCAAGTTTACTTATAAGCATTTTCCTTGCAATTTCTTTGTTTTTTATTTGAGAACGCTCATCTTGACACTGCACAACTATTCCCGTTGGAATGTGAGTAATTCTTACAGCAGAATCTGTTTTATTAACATGCTGACCACCAGCACCACCAGAACGATATGTGTCTATTTTTAAATCATCATCATTTAATTCTATATCTTCTAACTCGTCAAGTTCTGGAACAACCTCTACCGAAGCAAAGGATGTGTGCCTTCTTCCATTTGCATCAAAAGGAGAAATTCTTACCAACCTATGCACGCCTTTTTCGCATTTTAAATAGCCATAAGCATTTTCGCCACTAACTAAAAAACTAATACTTTTATAGCCTGCTTCTTCATCTTTTAAGCTATTTAAAATTTTCAAATCGTAGCCTTTGTCTTCTGCATATCTAGAGTACATTCTAAAAAGCATTTCTACCCAATCTCTAGATTCTACTCCGCCAGCACCAAAATGCAGCGAAACCATCGCGTTTTTATCGTCGTATTTTCCTTTTAAAAGAGTTGTTAAATATGTTTTTTCTACATGCTCTTCTAACTCTTTTAATTCTGTAATCAAGTCCTCATACATTTGTTGTTCTTTTTCGGAAGCCTCCAAAACATCTACCAATTCTTTCAGATAGTAATATTGTTTTTCTATTGCTATAAAATCGTGTAATCTATCTTCTATTCTGCTTAATCTTATATTTGTTTTTTTAGCTTCCTGCTCGTTTTCCCAAAAGTCTGGCTTCATCTGATTTTCTTTTAAAGCTTTCATTTCTTTTTTTAGTTTTTCTGTATCTAAACAATCTTCAATAACATCTATCGTTTTGGAAATCTTTTCTAATTTAATAATTTCGTTTTCTACTAACATTTCGGTTTCCTTTTTTCTTTTATTCTACAGGAATTTGTCTTTTTTGTCTACTTTTAAAAAACAAAAAGCTAGCGCTAGGCTAGCCTTTTATTTTATGTTTCTTTTCCGCAACAATTTTTATATTTTTTACCGCTTCCACAAGTACAAGGGTCGTTTCTTCCTACTTTCTTTTCTTTATTTACTACTGTTTTATCTATTTTGCTTTTTCTGCTTTCTTCTGCCGCTTTACTTGCAACTGTTTGTTGCGGTTGAGGCTTATTGTTTACTTTAACTTTTTCCACCTTACCGTTTAGCATAATTTTTGCTGTGTTTTCTCTTATGTTAGAAATAACTTTATCAAACATTTCAAAACCTTCTTTTTTATAAGTGGTTATTGGGTCTGTTCTTGTAAATATTTCTTTTTTAAGAATTGTCATAAGGTCTATGTGTTCTACCCAAGCAGAATCTACAACTTTTAATAACACTCTTCTTTCTATTTCTGCAAAGTTAACACCAAGCTCTATCGCTTCTTTTTTCTTTGCCTCGTAGTTTTCTATCACCTTATTTGTAACTAATTCTATAACATCTTTAACTTCCATATCTTCTATATTGTCTTCTGTTAAGAAGTTAGCTTCTCTTGCAAAAATTGCTTTATCTTCTAATACTTTGTTAAGTTCTTCCAAGTTCCACTCGTAGTACATTTTGTCGTCTGAAATGTAGGAAGTTATTATTTGTGCTATTAGAGAGGCAATCATATCCATAATTTCATCAGATACATCTTTACCTTCTAGCACTTTATTTCTTTCTGCGTATATTATTTCTCTTTGTTTATTTAAAACATCATCAAATTGAAGTACTGTTCTTCTTCTAGAGAAGTTTGCACCCTCAATTCTTTTCTGAGCCATTTCTACTTGCATACTCATAAGTTTCATATTAGTAACTGGCTCTGTATCGCTAGCAAAAGAGAACATTCTTTTCATTCTTTCGCCACCAAAAATTCTTAAAACATCGTCTTCAAACGAAACATAGAAAATAGATTCGCCAACATCACCTTGTCTTCCAGATCTACCTCTTAACTGATTATCTATTCTTCTGCTTTCGTGCCTTTGAGTTCCTATAATTAAAAGTCCACCAGCTTCAATAACTTCTTTCTTTTCTTCTTCGGTTTCTTTTTTATATTCTTTTAAAAGCTCTTTAAACCTTTTTCTTACTTCTAAAAGTTTTTCGTCTTCAGTTTCTGTGTGAGAATCTGACTCTGCTACATAAAAAGGCTCTACCCCTTCTTTTTTAAGTTGTTTTTTTGCTAAGAACTCTGAGTTTCCCCCTAGCATAATGTCTGTTCCACGACCAGCCATATTTGTAGCTATAGTAACTGCACCTAATCTACCTGCATCTGCAACTATTTCACTTTCTTTTTCGTTATTTTTTGCATTTAACACAACATGTTTAACGCCTTCTTTTTTTAATCTTCTGCTAATTTCTTCAGATTGTTCTACTGTTACTGTACCAATTAACATTGGTTGTTGCTTTTCGTTTCTTTGTTTAACTTCTTTTATTATGGCAGAAATTTTACCCTCTTTAGTTTTAAATATAATATCATTTCTATCCATTCTTGCTATTGGCTTATTTGTAGGAATTACAACAACATCTAAACCATAAATTTTGTTAAATTCCGTTTCTTCTGTTTTTGCTGTACCCGTCATACCACTTAGTTTTATATAGTTTCTAAAGTAGTTTTGATATGTTATTGTTGCCATTGTTCTGTTTTCGTCTTTTATTTCTACGCCTTCTTTGGCCTCTATTGCTTGGTGAAGTCCATCACTAAATCTTCTACCTGCCATAACACGACCAGTAAATTCATCTACAATAAAAATTTGATTTTCACTTACAATATAGTTAGAATCTAATTTCATAATGTAGTTTGCTTTTAACGCATTTAAAATGTAGTGATTTAATTCTATGTGTTCTATATCTGATAAGTTATCTATTTTAAAGAAAGTTTCTGCTTTTTTAACGCCCTCTTCTGTTAGCCTTACTTGTTTGCGCTCTTCGTCTACTTCTACAATTTCTTTATTTAAAGTTTTAACAAACTTATCTGCAACTTCGTAGTTTTTACCTGGCCTTGTTCCTTTACCGCCACTAATAATAAGCGGAGTTCTTGCTTCATCAATAAGTACGCTGTCCACCTCATCTATAATTGCAAAATAATGCCCTCTTTGAACTCTTCTTTGTGGGCTAATAACCATATTGTCTCTTAAATAATCAAAGCCCATTTCACTATTTGTTCCATAAGTTATGTCACATTCGTATGCTTTTTTCTTTTCGTCGTAACTCATTCCAGAAAGGGTTATTCCTACTGTTAAGCCTAAAAATCTAAAAATCTTGCCCATCCATTCAGAGGCAAGTTTTGCTAAATATTCGTTTACTGTAATTATGTGAACACCTTTTCCTGTTAGCGCATTTAAATAAGTTGGCAAAGTTTCCATTAATGTTTTACCTTCACCTGTTCTCATTTCTGCAATTCTTCCTTGGTGAATTGCAACGCCACCTAAAAGTTGCACATAGTAGTGTTTTTGACCAATAACTCTTATAGATGCTTCTCTAACAACTGCGTATGCATCTGGCAAAATATCATCTAGCTTTTCACCATCTGCTAACCTTTGTTTTAAAGCTGGAGTTGTGGCTTTTAATTCTTCATCAGACATTTTAGAGTACTTTTCATCTAAGATCTCTATTTTGTCTGCTATTTTACTTAATTTTTTTATATTTCTGTCGTTATCTGACGGAAATATTTTTGATAGTATACCCATTTGTGGTCCTCTTTTTTATTGTTTTATTTGATTATACTACAATAACCATTATTTGTAAATTGCTTATCCAAACTGTTTTTTATATAGCATAAAGTTTTTACATTTTTTGCAAGGGCTTTTTAACATGTGCAAGCGTTAAAACATACACACTATTAACTCCTGCTTTTAATAAGGTTTTTGTACACTCTTCTATTGTTGCTCCTGTTGTAAAAACATCGTCTATTAAAAGCACTCTTTTGTTTTTTAATTGCTTTTTGTTTAAAACTGTAAATGCCTTCTCTAAATTTTCTTTTCTTTGCTTTTTTGTTAGATCTGTTTGAGTTACTGTTTCTCTGTTTCTTATTAGGTTGTTAGTAACAATTTCTATCCCCAAGGCTTCTTCTAATTTTTTGCTAAGCAAGTAAGATTGGTTGTACCCTCTTTCCTTTTTTCTTTTTTCGTGCAAAGGCACAGGAAGTATGCAGTCTACATCCCAATTTGTTTTAATATATTCGTCTACTAAAAATAAGCCTAAATAGTCAAACATATATTTTGCATTGTTATATTTAAACTTATAAATTAATTTTACAACCTCTCCTTCGTAAATAAAAGGAGCTCTTGCTTTTTCGTAATTTTTTTGGCTGTTTTTACAAGCCAAGCAATATTCTGCTTTACTAAAAATAGGTTCTCCACACTTTGTACAAACCTTTTTGTTGTTAAAAGGTAAAGTTTTTATACAATTTTCACATATTCCATACTTTGTTTTATAATTAAGTTCCTTATCACAAACAACACACTTAATATCTCTAACAAAAAGTATGCCTACTGCTTTTTTTAAAAACTTATTTAATCTGCTTTGCCTTTTTTCCATAATCTTTTTCTCTACTCATATAAAAATTTTATATTATCTTCTGCATCTTTTAATAGTTTAAATAGTAAGCTATATCTTTTTTGGGTGTAATTGTTGCTTATCATTCTTTTTATGTTAAATGTGCTACCCACAAGCACCACCATTTGTTTTGCCCTTGTAACTGCTGTGTATAATAAGTTTTTAGTTAGTATTGTTGGTGCTCCTGCAATTACAGGAATAATTACAACATCAAATTCCGAACCTTGGCTTTTGTGTATGGTTGTTGCATATGCCAATACCAACTGACCTAAATCTGATCTTGTATAAATGGTTTCTCTTCCATCTTCAAAAAGCACTGTTACATCTTTTGTTTTTGCATCTATTTCGGTTATATACCCAATATCTCCATTAAAAACACCTGTTCCGTTTTCGGTTAGCCTTCCGTTGTATTTTCTCCACTCTTGCTGATAGTTGTTAACAATGTTCATAACCTTATCTCTTAATCTGTAAGTCATTCTTTCGGTTACAAGCTCTGCCTCACCTCTTCTTGGCGGATTAATTTCTTCTTGCAATTTTCTATTTAAGTTTTCTACTCCGCAAGCACCTGCTCTTAAAGGTGCAAGCACCTGAATTTTAACTGGCTCTATTTTTAAATAGTTTGGCAATCTATTAACTTGTAAATTAACAATTGTTTTTAGCATTTCTTCTGGCTTTTCTTTTCTTTCAAAAAAGAAATCCTTGCTTTTATTGTCTAGCGTTGGCATTTCGCCTTTGTTTATTTTGTGAGCGTTTGTTACTATAACGCTTGTTTCGTTTTGCCTATAAATTTTTGTTAAGTTATAAACAGGAATAACTTCTGATTTAATAATATCTGCAAGCACATTTCCCGCTCCTACACTAGGAAGCTGGTTTTTATCTCCCACCAAAACAAGTGTAGCAGAATTTTTTATTGCTTTTAAAAGATAATACATTAAACTTGCATCTACCATAGAAACCTCGTCTACAATAATTGCATCGTAGTCTAGCGGTTCGTTTTCATTGTAAGTAAACATGCCTTTTCCATTTTTAAAGTCTAAATCTAACGCTCTATGAATTGTTTTAGCCTCAAAGCCTGTGCTTTCGTTTAGCCTTTTTGCTGCCCTGCCTGTTGGCGCAAGCACCATAATTTTTTTACCCATCATTTTAAACGAATTTATAACGCATTTTACTATTGTGGTTTTACCTGTTCCCGGGCCACCAGTAATAACACTAATTCCGCTATTAACTGCCATCTTAACTGCTTCTTGTTGACCTTTGTGAAGTTTAATATTGTTTGCTTTTTGATAATCTTCTATTTCTGCGTCTAAATTTATGTTTTGGCATTTTGCACTTTGTTTAAGCATTACAAGTTTTTCTGCAATATATTTCTCTATGTTAAAAAACTTAGAAATCATAATAATTTTTTCGCCTTCTAGCTCTATATTTTTTACCACACCATCTAACACAAGTTTTTGAAGTACTAAATCTATTTTTTCTTCGTATTCGTCTTTTCTTATTTTAATTAGTCTTGTTAAATCTACCACCAAGTTCTTTTTAGGCAAAAATGTGTTTCCGCCTCTGTCGGTAGAATCTTTTAGTATATGTAAAATACCCGCTCTAATTCTAAATTCACTATCGTAAGATATCCCCATTTCCACAGCAATTTTATCTGCCGTTAAAAAACCAATGCCGTCAACATCTTCTACTAGCCTATATGGGTTTGTTTTTAGTTTTTCTTCTGTTAGTTCTCCATATTTATCATATATTTTTAAACTTAAATTAGTGCTTATGTTGTACATTTGCAAAAACATTACTGCCGATTGCATCTTTTTTAAATCTTTAAATGCTTCTGCTACCATCTCTGCTTTTTTTGCACTAACGCCTTTTACTTCTGCCAATCTTCCTGGATTAAATTCTATTACATCTAGTGTTGCTTCTCCAAAAGCGTTTACTATGTTGTTTGCAGTAACAGGGCCAATGCCAGATATTAACCCGCTTGCTAAATATTTTCTTATTCCATCTGCTGTTTTTGGCTTTAAAACCTTTACTTCTGTAGCAGAAAATTGTTCGCCATATGTTTTATTTTTTACATAATTTCCTTTTAGTTCTACCCACTGACCCTCGTTTATGTTAGGAAAATTACCTGTTGCCGTTGTTAAAATTCCGCTTACGTCTAAATGGACAACAGTATATCCGTTGTCCGAGTTTCTATACACTATGTTTTCAATTGTTCCCTTTAATACCACTGCTAACTCCTCTTTTTATATTTTAAACTATTTAGTGCTTTTAATCAAGTTATCTTAAATGCAAACTGCTTTACAAATAAAATATATTTAGGTATAATGTTTTTAGCTAAAAAAGGAGAAAATTATGGGATATTATATGAAAAATTTATTAAAAGTACAAAATATAATAATATTTGTTGCTGTTGTAGCCGCTGTTGTGGCTTTAATAATAGGAATAAACTTTTTAACAGACAAACCTTATTACAATATATCCGCTGAGCAACTAGAAGAGATGTTGCAACTAAGCGATGGAGATTTTTATGGAGAAGAAGATATTGCAGACTTTCAATTTGTAGATATAAGAACAGAAGCAGAATATAACGGAACAGCTATTGGTAGTATTGTTCACATACCAGAGTTTACTATTAATTTAGATTTTTACGCTTTTAGAGAGGATTTAATATTATTAGATCAATTAAACAAACAAAAACCTGTTGTTTTAATATGCAATTCTGGAAATAGAAGCGCAGAAGCTTCTGGGTTACTTATGGATTATGGTTTTAAAAAAGTTTACAATGTAGAAGGCGGAATTCAAGCCTACGACGCTTTAACCAGTGAGGAAGAATAACAACTGTTTAAAATTTAAAATATACAGTACAAAAGATTAATTGGAGATAAAATGAATAACATTACCGTGGAAAGATTAAAACCGCTGGTAGGAAAGGTTACACTAATAGATGTAAGAACACCAGCCGAATTTTCTGGCGGGCATATACCTTTTGCAAAAAACATTCCAATAAATAACATTATTAATGTTTTTAACACAGCACCTAGCAAACAAATTACTTACTATGTAGTTTGTGCGTCTGGCGGAAGAAGCATACGAGTTGCAAATTACTTAAACGCTCAAGGATATAATGTTGTTAATGTTTTAGGCGGAACAAGTGCTTACAAAGAAAAATTTAAATTAAACTAAAAAAGGATACTTATTCCTTTTTTTATTCTCCATTTTACTGGGTATTTAAAGTTTTACAATTTTGAATACTAAAAGACTTACTTGCGTACAATATTAGTAATGGAGGGAATTATTATGAAACAAAATTGGCTTGTAACTTTACTTTTAGCAATTTTCCTAGGGGGATTAGGTGTTCATAGATTTTACAGTGGCAAAATTGGTACTGGAATACTATGGCTGCTAACTGGCGGATTGCTGGGAATTGGTTGGCTTGTAGATGTTATTATGATTGCTGTTGGTTCGTTTACCAATAAAGACGGTGAACCTATTAAGGCTAACTAAAATAAAAAAAGAGCTTAAAGCTCTTTTTTGTTAGCATACCATTGTAGGTATATATTCTTTTGCTGAATCTTCATAAAGTTCATTACATTTATCTGCACACGCTCCATACAATGCTTCTTCTATTTTATCAAATATTGCCTCGTTTTCATCTACCTGTCCGTATAACCTTTCCAAGCCTTTTTCACTTAATTCGTTCTCCGCAAAAATAACACTTAAGCCTGTTACTCCATTTACAATATCTACCATATAAATACATATATTCAAAGCTTCTAATACAAAGTAATCCATTTCCTCTTTTATTTCGTCTGGAACATTTTCAGAAAAACCACTTAGCCTTATCTCATCTATTTCATCCCACTCTTCTTCTGTTGTAGATCTTATTTTTTCAATAAGGTAATCTGTACAATCATATAAAATCACTTCATCATCCATAACCAAAGTAACTTTTTCCATAATATTATCTAAAACAGTGTACATTTGCTCTAAATTTTGCATTAAACTTTTTTGATAATCACAAATTTCTTCTAGCAGACTTTTTATGTCTCTATACATTAGCTCTTCGTTAAAATCTTCTTTTAAAAAATTTGCCTTCACTTTATCTAACTTGCTAAAAATTTTTTTACTATACACGCTTTGCTTTATTTCATCAAAGGCATATTTTGTTGCTATTTTTTTCGGCATATCTGAGCTAAATAATTCTTCTATTTTTTCAACCATAATGTTATCCTTCTTGTTTGTTTAAATATACACCCGTTTTAATAAATTGTCAATAGACATTGGATACAAAAAACAAGCCTTGTAAAAAGCTTGTTTTATTTTTATTATTCACCTTTAAATGGTAATAGAGCTGCAATTCTTGCTCTTTTAATTGCTGTTGCTAATTCTCTTTGGTGTTTAGCACATACGCCAGTTTGACGCCTTGGTAAAATTTTACCTTTCTCTGTAATAAACTTCTTTAATTTAGCAATATCTTTGTAATCTATTTCTGTAGCTTTATCTACACAGAATGCACAAACTTTTCTTCTAGGTCTTCTTTGGTATTTTTTATATGGTCTTGCTGGTCTATCAGATCTTTTAGTTTCTCTTGCTGGCCTTTCTGTTTTTGTAGTTTCCTTTACAGGAGCTACTTTTTCTTTTACTTCAGTCATGTTTTCTTACTCCTTATTAATTTTAATTATTAAAATGGAAGAGTATCGTCTTCAATTGGTTCTAATTTAGTAACAGATTCTTGTGCTTTTGGTTTGTATTCTCCAGCCGCCTCATCGTTATTTCTAGTGTTTAAAAACTCTACTTCGTCTGCAACTATATCTGTTGCATATCTTTTTGATCCATCTTGTGCATCGTAAGTTCTTGTTTGAATTGTTCCAACAACACCTACTTTGCTTCCTTTTCTTAAAAACTTGTGACAGTTATCAGCTAAGCCTCTCCATGTTACAATGTTTAAGAAATCTGTTTCTCTTTCTCCGCTAGCATTTGTATATCTTCTTGATATTGCTATAGAAAATCTGCACATAGCAACCCCACTTGTTGTAGTTGTGTATTCTGGGTCTCTTGTTAAATTTCCTACTAATAATGCTTTATTCATATCTTTTTTCTCCTAATTCTTATCTTAATTATTTTTTCTTTTCTTTTTTAGCTGTTTGTTTTTTAACTTCTTTTTTAATAAATAAGCTACGCAAAACATTTTCATCTAGGTTAAACATTTTTTCTAACATTTCAATAACGCTTCCGTTCATTGTTAAGTTAAAAAGCACATAGTAACCATCTTTTTGATATTTAATAGGGTAAGCTAATTCTTTAACGCCCCATCTATCAATTTCGCTCACTGTACCTTTATCAGCTTTAACTGCTGCTTCTATTTTTTTAATAATAGATTCTTTAACATCATCGTCTTTTTTAGCTGAAATTATAAGTAGTAATTCATAGTTGTTCATACTTTTACCTCCTTTTGGTCTAGTCGGCTTTAACACAAAGTTAAAGCAAGGATTTAGCTATTAACTAAATTTACTCACATTATAACACCTAAAAGCGTATTTTTCAAGTGTATTTTAAAAAATAAAAAAGCAGAGCTTTTGCTCCACTTTTTCTAACAAGATATTGCTACCTGAACATCTACAAAAAATTCTACATTTTCCATATACTCATCTTTATTTTCTAAAGAATTTAAATACTCTTTCCACTCTTTGTTTTTAAACCTGTAAAAACCATCGTACACACCCAATATGTCTAAATTTTCTGCTTTTGATATATTAACTATATCTGCAATTTCTGTTCTTACTTTATCTGCTATTGCTTCTCTTAAGCCTGCTGTTATGTTCGTTTCTGTTACTGTAAATAAATCTAAAGAATTTTCCTCCTGCCTTACCGATTGCAGCTTTACATGCACAGATATTTTTTTATCTACCCTAGGAACTCCATTTTTAAACCAAAATTTTGAATTAATTTTTTTTCTAAACATTTCTAATGATATATCTGCATCTGTATATCTTTCGTCTGTAACACCACAAACTTCTATGTTTGCTTTTTTAACCTCAGGGCTCATCCATCCGCTTGCCCTTGTTTCTTCTGGGGTTAAGTTTTTTATTTTTTTACCATTTTTAAACACAGCACTTCTTCCATCATTAGATATTACATTTGTATCTGTAGAATCTTCAGAAGCTGGTGTCCCTTCCTCTTCTTGTACACTTAAACCTAAATAGTCTTCCTCTACAACCTCTACCACTGCAATAACCGAAGTTCTTGCTCCTTTATAATAATCTATATAAAATTCTTGCATTGTTTTATTTACAGCAGATAAATAATTAGCGTTTTGTTTTATTATGTTTTCTAAAGAAAGTGATAAATTGTTATCTTTTTGAGCAGAGTATGTTAATAAATCTTTTGCGCTTCCTTTTGTGCTTATAATAACAGAGTTGCTGTAAGTGTTGTCTCCTCGTATAAAAACATCTAGTAGTTTATTAATATCTTCGGTTTCTGCCACAGAATCGCTAATCACAACAGCTCCCGTATGTGAGAGCCCCATTTCCTTTCCTATATGTATAATCCATTTTTCGTACGCCTCCAAAATTGTTTTGCCTTTTGCGCTTAGAACATGAATGTTTTCGTTAAATTCAACATCAAACTTAGGTATTATAATTTGAGAAGAAAGTTCATACTCTCCATCTGCTTTATCTACACCAATTGCAACAACTATTGCTCTTGTATCTGTTTCTCTTTCCATTCCTATTGTTTGCGGCGCAAAAGCTATAACAATAGCTAAAAAGAAAACCAAAATTTTATTTTTAAGGAGTTTTTTCATAAGAAACCTCCTTTTTCTTTCGTTTATAAATTTTTATTAAAAGTGGAATTGAAAAAGGAAAAACAAGTTGAAAAAACAAGCTAATAACCCTCATCCAAGGCTTTATTAACAACCTTCCCTCGGCTATATTAAAGTGACTCACAAACAAAATAAAAACTATTCCTGCCATAAGCGGAAATAATATGTGATATTTATTTTTTACCTTTATTACTTTTGCTATTGCCGCATAGCAACAATAAAACAAAATAGCGGCATAAGCAAAAAGCCCAAATGTAAGCCCTATTGTTATTACAGAGTTAAGTCCGCCTGTGTTTATTCTTTGATAATCTACCTTTGCTACATCTGTAAGTGCAAATTGATATACGCCAGATATAACATCAAAAGTGTTAAAAAATAAAAATGTTGCACCTATCATTAAAATAGATCCAAAAACCCATCTGCCTAATATTTTTTTTTGATAGCCTTTTTCTATTTTGATATTCCCTAAAAATAAAAATATTAATGCCACATCTCCAAATGCATAGGTCGACTTATAAATAGCAAACGGAAGTGGTGACAGGCCATTTTCTAAAATAGGAAATATATTTAAAAAATCTGCACTTCCCATTCCATAAAACATAACCGTTATTCCAGAAAGTACTGCAAAAACAACTAAAGTTTCTACCGTTCTCCCTATTGCTCTAATCCCAACACTGGCACTGTACAAGAGTAATGCACATGCAGGAACAAGAAACATAGGACAGGAAAAATCTCTGTATAAAGTATCTATAAAAAAACTTTTCATTTCCTGAAACATTAACATAAGTCTAATAAAGATTACTAGTGCTAATAAGGCAAAAATAACTTTTGCTACCCACTTACCCACTGTTTTTGTTAAAAACTTATAAAAGGTTAAGTCAGGATCTAATTTTGTTATTTTTAAAATAAATAAAAGTGCTAAAGTATCTATAATTACCATTAAAATAATAAATATCCAGCTATCCCTTCCGGTAAGACCATATGCTATAGAAGGAAAAGAAATTAACTTAATTCCGGAGGCTATAAATATTAGCATATTTCCAACTTGATTAACTGTCAGTCTTTTTGTTGTAGTCATTAGCATCCTCCTTATTCGTCTTGTTCATTCTTACACTGTTTTTGCCCGGTATGCTTTCTGGTCTTGTTTCAAACTCTGTTATCCTATCCTTAATTATTCCATCCTTCACATCTTTTTTAATAAAAGGAGCATATGGGCCTAAGTATGGCGCTCCGTAAGAATCAAAATTATTTAAATATAAAATTAAAAACATAATAAAAATAAGTATTCCAAAAATATTAAATAATCCGCCAATTAAAACAGTTGCAAGCCTTAAAAACGATATTTGGGCAGACTGTTCGGGCACGATATAGGTTGTTATGCTACTAATTGCTATTATCATAATTGTTGGCGCACTTACAATTCCTGCATTAACTGCTGTTTGCCCCAAAATAACAGCCCCCACAATAGAAACTGCCATACTTAAATGCTTTGGCATTCTTAAATTGGACTCTGTTAGCACTTCAAATAAGAGGATTACAAATATTGTTTCTATAAGAGGACCCATAGGGAGTTTTTGAGAACTATTTATTATTGTTATTAAAAACTTAATATGCACAATTCTGTAGTGATACAATTGAATAGCAACAAAAACCCCTGGAAGTAATATTCCAACAGCCACACCAAAAAATCTAATTATTCTAATAAAAGTTGCTCTAAAACTTTTTCCATAATAATCCTCTGGGCTTTGAAAGTCCTCAAATAAAATAAAAGGAACTGTTAACACCATAGGCGAACCGTTAACAAAAATGGCAACTCTACCTTCTAGTAGTTTTGCAGCAATAATGTCTGGCTTTTCTGATCTGCCTACTTGCTTAAAAATAGAATCTTTTCTCTTTTCTAAAAAACTTACTAAGTAGTTGGAATCTATAATTGCATCTATATCTATTGTGTTTAGTTTGTCTAGCACTCTTTTTACTACATCTTCGTCTGCAATTCCTTCCATATGTACTACCGAAACAACGGTTTTGCTATATCTTCCAATTTCTAATGCCTTAATTGCTAAATGAGATGTGGCTAACCTTTTTCTTACTAAATTCAAGTTAGTTTCTAAGCACTCTGTAAAACCTTCTCTTGGCCCGGCAGACACCACTGAGCTTGGTGGCTCTGTTACCGCTCTTTTTGCTGTTTTGGGCAAAAAAACTTCTATGGCAGATTCTTCTCCCTCTACTATAACTATAATATTACCCTTTCCTATTGCTTTTACTGCAGCTTTTTTACTATCTAGCTTTTGTATTCTTCCAGCAGATATAACCTGCTCAATTAAAAAGTCTATTCTGTTTTTTTTAGGAAACTGCTTTTCTTCTAAAATTCTGGAAGATATAGATTTTTCTACCAAAGCCTCATCTGTCATGCCTTCGGAATACACAAGTTTTATAGGAATATTATTAACTATCATATTTTTTACTATAATACACTTATTGTTGTTAAATTCTTGCTTAAAATAATCAACCATTCGCTGCGAGGATTTATAAATAGCCATAATTTTTCCTTTTTGTTTTTATTATGCTATTTTTTTACCCTTAATATTCTAAATTTTGCACGAAAAAAAAGAAGCTAGTAAAGCTTCTTTTTTATTATTAATACCAATAAATTACTATAACGCTATCTTCAATTAGATTAATGGGCCCCATTGTAGTTCCACCAGGCAGGTTGCTCATTATTTCTGATTTTATTTGATCAAATGTATAGCCACTATATTTAATTTCTAAAGAGTTAATCCCTTCTGCTATTAAATAATCTACCAGATGTTCTATTTCTATATCCGTTGTAATGTAGTAATCGTAGCCACTTTCATATTCGTAATAATCGTAATAGTTATGAGCCACATCTGCTGCTGGATAACCAGTATCTTCTGTATGAGTTATGCTTATTTGAGAATCTGTTATAAGGAAATATTCGTGTGTTAAAACTTCACCTGAACTATAGTTAGCATCTCCCCAAGTTATATCTACATTATACCAGTTGTAAGTTGTCCCACCGTCCATACTTAAATAAACTTTATTCCAAGCGTGGTTTCCGCCGCCAGCTGTTCCATTAACTTTTATTGCTTCTATGCCTTCCATTTCGCACATAACACTAAACGCTTTTGCAAAACCATCACAAACCGCTACATGATTAAAGCTATCTAAAAATACACCTTCTAAATAGAATACTCCATAATCTAAAGAATTAGTTAAGTCTCTATCTGTTTCAATATTATAGTAATATCCTGGTTGAACATATTTATTATAACTTGTAATTGTATCGTAAGTAGATATTATATAGTCGTAATTTGTATTAAACATAATCCAATCGTGTATTACTAAAACTTTCTCATAATCTGTCATATTGTCATCAATTATATCTCTTAAAACATCTTTAATTGCTTCGTAAGTTGCGCTTGCTTGCATACTTCCTACATCTGCGGCATCAAACACTGGTTTTGCGTTGGATTGGATTACCATAAATAGTTGATCAGTATTATATACTTCAACTTCTACTAGCGCTTTTTCTGATGCAAAGTCGTTGTAGGTATTATCTCTTGTAGATGTGAATCTATGAGGTTCTATGTTGGTTAGTTGATTATTAATATCAGCTTCTTTATCTCCCTCATCTTGTTCAGTGTATATTAAATTATCTGTTAATGCATTTGCTTGCTCTGGATAAGCATTAACTTCTTCTACATTAGGGTTGGTAGAAGAATAATAAGTTTGACTAATTGCTCTTTCGTTTCCATTGCTTGTATAACTGTGCCCTATTGCGGGTTTTGTTTCTGTGTAGGCATCTAATGCATCGCTATATGCTTCACTAAACACTTTTCCTATAACTCCGTAATAAAGGTTTGAAGAGTTTAATCTATAAGTACAAACATATCCTACTAAGTCGTTTAACTCTTCTTGAGTTGTAATGTAATAGTCGTGGTAACCATAGTAGTAAAAGTATCTGTTTGTAAAGTTATCTCTGCTATTTGTTGAGGTGTTGTACATTATTCCCTCTGTATATTCAGAATCGTAATAATCTACACCACTTTTTGTTCTTATTTTTATTTCATAAACTGAATCTGGCTGCATATAACCAACTAAGTCTATTTGTCCCGTAGGTTCTCCTACATTTGTGTAGCATTCAACAGTTTCGTTGTTTAATGCAACTTCATATCTGTCGGCATAATCTACAACATTCCAACTTAAAACTGTTCCTGTTAAAGTTACATTAGTAGGCGCATATAATTCTCCGATTCCATTAAAGAATAAAGACTCCGATGCGTTTGAATTTAAGTAATATCCACTTCCATTTGCAGTTATTACAAAAGTAAATGTGTCGTCTGCATCTGGATTAGCATAAGTATCTGGGAAAGATGTTCCTGTTGCTGATACTGTTATTGTTTGCTCATACGCAGTTCCGCTATTTATAACCAAAGTATAGTTAACTGCATTTAAAATAGCATTCCAAGAAACTTCAATATCAGAACCATTTCTGTTTACCATGTCAAAAGTTGGAGTAGTTAAAGTTATATTGTAAGTATAGTTTTCTTCCACAGAATACTCAGAATCTTGTGCAAAAAATCCGTATTTATTACTTTTCACTTTAAAGGTGTGCTCTCCTGCACTTATAAGCCCAGTAAGGTTAATACTTTCTGCACCTTCTACTATAACTTCTGTTGAACCATCTATTAATACTGTAAAGTCTTCGGCATAAGTATCTGCTGTCCAAGATAAAGTAAGGTCGTTTACATTTTGATTAAAAGTTAAATTAGTAGGGGTTGTAAACACCATGTGGTCGGTATATACAATTTCGTTAGAAAATAGTGAATCGTTGTAATTGTCGTTGGTGCTTGTTGCCATAATAACAAAATAGTATGGTCTAACCTCTATAATGTCAGAATCAAAATTGTAGGTTCTTCCATTTACAGTAGCCTCAGCTGTTGTAAAACTAACAATATTTGTTATTGCATTACTATTTTCTTTATCTATTGCTTTAATGTAATAATTATCTGCATTTGCAACTTCATTCCAAGTAAGTTCGGTGCTGTTTACAACATTTAAAACAGGTGCTGTTAAATTTCCTGTTGTGTCGTAAGAAATGCTTGTAGATTCATCTGAATCTAAGTATCTTACACCATCTCCAATTGCTTTTACTGTAAAAGAATATTGATTAGGCAGACCTATTCTTTCTGTTATATCTAAGCTATAAGTATCGCTGTTTACCGTAAAACCTGTGTCGTCATAATTAATAGAAAACTTATACGAACTTGCATTTGCTACCGGGTCGCAAAATAGATAAACTTTTCCTTGCAACTCGGCATCGTTAATTCTTAAATCGGCAGGAGTTTGTAATTTAACAGGATCTATTACTTCGTCTACTGGATCATCTGGCCCATCAAACAAAAAGCAGCCACTAAGTAGCACGGGAGCAAATATCATAATAATAAGTAATTTAATTTTTTTCATAGTAACCCTTTTTGTTTTTTTGTATTATTCTTCAGATGAAATAAGCGATTCTAGCCATCCTTCTGGCAAATTATTCCCAAAAGTATTAACAATTGTATTCTCAACAATTTCCACAGCTTCTATACTTAAATATAGAGTTAAAGTTTGACCTGCTATTCTGTTCCCCTCATCTGTACTAATTGTTATTTTTTGTAAAATAGACATTGGAGTTTCTACATAAAGTGGAGCTGTGCTATAGTAAGTGTTATTTACTTCTAACCAGTTTTCAGAATCTAAAAATGTTGGTATAAAAGCATCCATAATTTTTTGCCCATCCTGATAAAAATATATAGTAAATCTAATAGCAAGTGGCAATTCTGGTTCGTCACCTTCTGGCTTGTTTGTTACTACAAATGAAGCATCAAACTCTGTTCCCGGAAAAGCCTCTATTATTTCAAAACCTGCTGTTGGATCGTTAGGATCGTAGTAAATTACTGTTGCAATATCTGAATCTGTATCTATGTTTATTGTTACTAGCTCATCTGTTGTTGGGTCGGTTATATCTCTTGTTAAATAAAAGCCTAATGCTATTAAGCCTGCAATTACTCCAACAGAAATAATAAAAAGTATTCCGTACGCAATAAATCTCTTATACGATCTATGTTTTTCTTGTATCTCATGTTCTGCCTCTTTAGAAATACCTTCAATTTTTCTAACCTGAGGCTTTGCTTCGGTATTTAAACTTGTTCTTACTCTAGAGCCAGTAACTTCTCTGAAGGCTTCTTGGCTAGCATTTTTCAATCTCTGCTTATTAATTTTGCTTAGGTCCGGTCTTTTTTTACTTGCCATTAAAAACCTCCTTTGTGTCTAGTTTTTATTATTTTATCAAAAATACAAATTTTATCAAACCATTTTACACTTTAGCGTCATAATATTACAAATTTTCCAAATAGTTTATCCACTCTGGCGGAGCATCTGGCCAAAAATTCCCCTCCATTCCTCCTCCTGCTTGAATTACATCTGCTGTTATGCCCAAATCTAAAGGAAGCTCACTATAACTGTTGCTTATACTTTTAGAAATAGAAAAGCTTTTGCTAAAATCTGCTATTTCACCTGGCAAAATCACTCCTTTATAATAATATGCATCCTCACTTGTTATCCATGCGTTAGCATCCAACAGTTGTACCGCTAAAAGAGAATTGTCCATTTTTATACTATTAATATACAAGTCTGGCGTTATTTTTAAATAAAAACTAGACAACCCTTCTATGTCTCCACCATTTGCAGTTCTGGAATTAATAATACTAATTTTATTAAAAACTGTTTCTGCTGGCATAATAATTCCATCATCTTCTGTTTGAAGTTCGTTTGGATCTATTAAAATTTGAAAATCTATGTCTCCTAGCTGGATAGCTCCTTCTGCCTGCCTTGTTATTTTAAAATATGCCATAGAGCTTTGCCACATGGCAAAAGTTACTATTATAACAAGCAGTGCTACCGAAACATAAGAGAGAAAAGATACTTTTTTTACATTTGTTTTAACTTTTTTCATAAGCTACCAATTTAATAAAGCTACAGGAGCTTCAGCCCACACATCTAAATGTGCATCGCCCACATACTGAATAGCTTCGGCATAAATATCTACCCTAAAATTTTCATTTAATCGGCTTCCATTACAAGCAGTTAGGTCTACACTTTTTAAAAAGTCTGTGTAAAAACCAAGCTTACCATTTGGATACAAAATTTCTTTGTAATAATACCTATCGTCGCTTTGATTATAATGCCATTTAAATTCATCTTCTAAAATAAAATTAACATTTTCTATGCTGGTATTATCTTCCCAATAAAAAATAATTTTTGCTCTTAAAAGTGTTTTTACATTTTGATCGTTTCGTATTTTAACTGGAGCATTTACTATTTGCTGCCCCAGGGGGTTTAGAGCATAATTTGCATTAACGGTTGTTATATCAATTTTTCCAATTGTTACACCTAAATTTTCTTCCCTGTTTTTTAAAAACCAAGAATAAGAAAAGTTTATTATAGTAAAAAATATTATAGACGCTAGTACGCCAAAACTAATTGCTTTTATTAATCTTATAAACTCTGGGTTTTTAAAATTCATTTGTCTCTCCTTTTTATTAATGTTTGTAGTTTTTTAAATAAAATTCTTTTTGCATATTTTTGCCTAAACAAGAAAATAATAAGACTATAAAATATTGGGAGATTATTATGGCAAACAAATCAAATAATTCTGTTAACATAAAAAATATCAGGCAAAGGGCGCCAAAAAAGAAAAAGAAAGCGGGTACAACAATAATAATTGCCACTCTTTCTATTTTGCTTATTGGGTCAGTTGTTGCTGGTGTTACTGGTGCATTTTTTGGACAAAATCAAACAGTAACAGGCGACATTACATTGGGAGATCCCGTTTTAATAGAAATTCAACAAGGTGGTAGTACCGTTTCTAGTTTAACTTTCCCAGGAACAGCGCTTCCCGGAACCAGCTATACTCAACCTATTTCTGTTTATTCTCCTGCAAACACTTCCGACGCCGTTTTAAGAGCAACCCTAACAATTAGTAATCCCGAAGCTGCTGCATACGATGTTGCATCTGTAACCGATGCAGCATGGAATTTGCACACCGATGGATACTATTATTACGATGGTATTTTAACAACCGAAGCAACTGCCAATTTCGTTTCTTCTCTTACAGTTCCTAAAGAACTAACAAATGCCGATGCAAACAAAATATTTACAGTAGTAGTTTTGGTAGAAAGCATACAGCATGCAAATGGAGCGGCCAGTGAAGTTTGGACAACCGCCCCACCTACTTGGGTAACAAACTTTGGTTCTGGAACTTAATAGTTAATAAAAAAAAGAACTTTTAAGTTCTTTTTTTCTTTTCTAATTTTGAAATTACTCTGTAAGCAAATTTTGTTTCGGGCGAAACTTTAACACTTTCTGAAATTTCGTAACCTGCAATTGCTAAAATATTGTTTCCATCTGCTAACACAGGCACATAGTTTCTTATTCTTACTGGCACTTTTTTGTTTATAAAAAATGTTTTTAGTTTTTGTTTTACTCCGCCGAATTTTACAAACACATCTCCATCTTCTCTTGTTCTCCATTTTGCCGAGTTAGGAACTTTTTTAGTATCAAATAGTAAGTTATCTGGCTCTATATTTAACTTAGAAGTTCTTTTTACTGTTACTTCTCCGTAGCCATCTACTTCAAACTTATCACTTTTAATTTTTCTTGGTTCAAACGGTTTTTTAGGTCTTATAATTTCTATTGTAATAAAGTCGTATTCTTTATGCACTTTAACGCCGTTTGGAAGGTCTATTTTTGTGCCGTTTGCAGCTTCTTTTACCATTTGTTTTATTAAAATTATATGTTTACTTTCAATGTCTTTTAAGCTGTTTAGTTCCTTAAAAGCTTTTCTTAACATTCTGTTAACAATTGGATCTTCGTACACAAAGTAGCTTAAAGGAATTCTTGCAATGTTAGGCTCAAACATAATTGCACCTGTTCTTACCTGATTGTTAATAAAGTCGTCGTCTTGGCTTGCAATTTTACTAAATTTAATAACATTTTTAGTTGCACTTTTCCATCTTCTGTTAATAAGTGGCATAACTTCGTTTCTTAAATAGTTTCTAGAATATTCGCTTTGAAAATTTGTATAGTCGTCCCTATAATCCACTTCATTTAGTGAAAGGTAAGTTTGTATTTCTTGTTTTTCTGTGTTTAGCATTGGTCTAATGTAATTATCTCTAACAAGTTCCATTCCTTTTATGCCTAGCATTCCTGCCCCTCTAAATAGGTTTAGCAAAATAGTTTCTGCTTGATCTTGAAGGTGATGAGCTAAAACAATTTTATCTACAATACCTTTTTTAATTAATGCCTCAAATACTCCGTATCTTGCTTTTCTTGCAGCTTCTTCTAGTGAAAGTTTTTCTTTTTTAGCAATAACATTAACATCTACTCTAAATTTATGAAATCTAATAGAATTTTCTCTGCAATATTCTGCTACAAATAGTGCATCTTTATAACTATCTTCTCTTAAAGCGTGGTCTACATGAATTGCAACAATATCTATATCAAAATTTTCTCTATTAGCGTTCATAAAGTGAAGTAAGCTCATAGAATCTGCACCGCCACTAACTGCGATGCCATAAACTTTATTTGCTTCAATTAAATTATTGTCTTCTATTGTTTTTAATACACTATTCATAATTTTTTCCTCTAACTTATTATACATTAATAAAAACAAAATTTCAACCCTGAAAAAAGCCAGCAAAAATCTGGCTTTTTCTTATTTTTTAGGGTCATCCTTTTTATTTATGTTAGCTTTTTCTTTTTGAATTAGACTATTTAGTTTTTGCTTATTTATGTTAGCTTTTTTGTTTATTTTAACCTTTTTGTTAATAGATTTAAATTTATATTTAGGAATGCTCCCTAGTCTGTTAGCTTGCTCTACTCTTTCAGAGTGTCTGCTTAATACTACTGCTTTTGTATTTTCCTTTTTAGGTTTAGGGTTATATAGTGTACCTTTAGTAGCATCTAAAGCTGTTTGAGTTTCTACATCTCCAGTTCTTTTGCTTGAAACTAGAGACTGTACCCCTATTAATAAACCAACTAGCACTGTTAAAATAGCCGCTACACTTATTATCTCTGTTAAATCTCTAGAGAACATAACTTGAATTTCGTGGTCTTCTGTTATTTGTTCAATAAATATTCCTTCTTCAAGTGCTTTTTCAAACTCTTCTGCTGTTAAAAATTCGTCGTCTAAATATATTCCAGAAGTTGTGTAGTTTTCGTCTGCAATAACATAACAAGTAATATCGTCATTATGTACAATGCTTCCTAAACCATCGTCACTATCTTTAATAATTTTAACAATACCAAATCCAACAATTTCTACTTCTATTGTATAAGTTTGAACTTGCCAATTTGCAATAAATGTAATGTCTTCGTAAATTCTTATATTATAAATAGGTTCTTTGTAATCGTAGTTTGCATTGGTTGTATCCATTAAGGTCCAACCTTTAAATTCGTATGCTGTTTTTGATAACACGGGAGGAGTTAATTCTTTACCATATGTTCCAAATCTAACTGCATCTTCTCCTGTTAACACTTTTTGAGTAGCGTGTTCGTTTCCTTCCTCTATTCCGCCGGCATAAATAAATGTAACATTAAACATTTGCATAGCGAAGTTTGCTTTAATAACAATTCTGCCATTTGCATAGCCTTCTTCTATATCTAGAGCGGTTAAAGTATATGTTGCTGTAACATCACCAGAAATTCCTGCCGCTGTCCAGTTATCTGCCTTTAAGCCCTCTTGTGTCCATCCTGTAAAGTAGTAACCATACGCAGAAGCCGGATTGCAAGTTAAAGTTAATTCATCTCCCACCTTGTAGTAAGTGCTAGAAGAGGATCCTTTAACATCCCCACCAAAAGTATTAGTAATGTAAACATCCACTTCTTTTTCTCTTATAGTCGCATAAATTGTTGTTTGAGCATTATCTGCATCCATAGGATTTACAAAGTAAGTTGCTCTAACCGTTCTGTTGTACTCTCCACTTAAAGATATGTTAGAAACATCTTCCGACCAAGTTACAAATTCGTAACCTTCATCTACAATTATTTCTATAACAATTTCATCTCCAACTTCGCCTTTTATTTCGGTTCCTACCACAGATAAGTAACCGTTATTAGGACTGTTTTCGTGGAAGCTTAATAAAATTTCTGTTTCTTTACTTTCCCACTTAGCATAGTAAATTATATCTCTATCTATAAATACTGCACCATCTATTAATACACCTGCATCGTCTGCAATTAGATTTCCCGAACCATTGTTTTGTAATAATGTTCCAGAAATAACAACCAATTCTTCGCTATCATACCAACCAAGGAAGTTGTAGCCCATTCTTGCAGGAATAGGTAAACTGAAAATTTCAGCTCCATAAACATCTGTCACGTCTTCTAGTTCTGTATTGCCTAAATCCTCACCAAAGTTTTCATCGTATGCTAATGTATAAGTCATTGGCTCAAATTTAGCGTAATATGTATTTCTTTGTTCGTCTTCTGTAATTGTTATATCTGCAGTAAGATCTTCAGAATATAAAATTGTACAAGAATAATTAGTATACCAACCTTTAAATTCGTAGCCTGTAAATACATTAGCATTTAAGGTTGCTGTAAAACCATATTTTTCAGAAATTGTAGAAGTTACATCATGTGTTCCTTCTATTTCTGTTGTAGATACATAAACAGAACCAGCATCTGCATCTGTTTGTCCCTGAGCTAAATCAGAAACTACCATATTTGCTGTTGTGTTAAAACTTGAAAGATCAAACGCAGCACTGAATGTTGTTGGTTTTATAGGAACATTTCCTATAATAACGCCATTAGAATCTCCTGCTAATCCATCTTCGTTAGGGTCAATATTCCAACTAGTGAAAGAATAACCTGTATCTGCTACTGGTGTTAATGTTAGGCTTGCATCTGGCAAGTATAGCACTGTAAACACTGAGGCTTCATTTTCTACCGTTATTGTTGTGGATTTTCCAGCATAAGTAGAAACTATGCTACCTTCTCCTGTGATACCAAAAGACATTTCTAATTTAAATTTAGCTCTGTAAGTAATGTCACCCATAATTGGAGTAATTGTATAGTCTGGTGCTTGTACTAATCCAGCTTGTTCGCTGCTTCCTATTACTTGAACCCAACCATAAAATTCGTAACCTTCAAAAGTAGACTCCCAACTTAGTGTAACATCTGTACCGTAAGCAAAGGTTCCTGCTCCAACGGCAGTTCCTGCAAGGCTTGGATAAATTTCTATTGCTACATCACAATCTACACCAATAAATCTTGCATAAATTGTTTGGCTTTCTCCCATATTTATAGAGAAAACTATGTCTGTGTTTAATCCTAATTGAACTCCACCATCCACTTCGGTAAACCAACCCATAAAATTATAACTGCTGTTAATATTTACAACGCTTAAAACTGCATTTTCTCCGTATCTAACAGGCTGGAATGCCATATTAGAAGATACGCCACCGTTAATTTGAATATCTCCTGCTAAGCCAGAAATTTCGTTGTTGGTAACACTTGTAACTGTTAAAACTTTTTCTACTCCTTCAAATCTTGCATAAAGAGTTGTGTCTGCATCTTCTAGTGTTAATCCATCAAAGTCTATAATGCGTTCAAAGTTTATATCGTAGTACCAACCCAAAAATTCATAGTTTGCTTCGTTTATACTTGCAGATATCACAATTTCTGTTCCGCTTGTTCCTAAAGTTTGGAATAAGTTAACTGTTTCGGAAGAAACTGTTCCTACTATTCCTGCATTTATTTTAACATTTCCACCGTTTCCGTTATGTGGATTTGATTCTGTAAACACTTTTCCGTTTGTAACTGCTTTTACTGTTAGAGTTGTTTCATCACCTAGCCACACAGCAGATATAACTTGTGGATAAGTTATTTCGTAATTTTCGTCTACTTGTTCGCTTAGTTCATTTCTGTACCATCTTAAAGTAGCACTTGGTTTTGATGCAACAGGTAATGTTCCTATTTTTGCACCAAGCATAACATATCTGTCATCCGCTTCTCCGCTTGTTCCACCATATAGGTCAAACTCAACTGTTGCTAAAATTCCAGCATAAATATTCATATCTTCTGTAACTACTGTGTTTGCTGTAAATGCTGTAACATTAAGCTCGGAATACCATAAATTAAAGGTGTATCCATCCTCGCTTAAATATTCAGAATTATTTATTGGATTAGCCGGTGAATTAGCATCTAAATCTGTTGTTATAGAATGTCCACTTGTTACTGTAACTGTTGTGTATTCTACCCACCTAGACGGTATTCCTGCTGTCCAAGTGGCTGTTTTAGCTGGATAGAAGTAAGTTAATGTAAAGTTTTCTAACCAATTGGCAGATAACATTTCATTTCCTTTATTTATTGCTGTATCTAAGATGCCCACATGAGTTAATCCATCTGCCCTTAACCAGTAATCAAAGCTGTATCCGTCTTTTGTTAATACCGGCAACGCTATTGGATTACCTATTCTGTAATCTGTTAAAGCAGCTGGCACTTCATTTGCACCATTTCCGCTAAATGTGATTGTACTTTTAAATACCGCATAAATATCTAAATCGTAGTCTACTTGTGTTTTATTTGTAAAGTTTGCATTATTATCTACAGTATTATCTGACCACCCGTCAAAAGTACCGCCTGCATTTGTAACTGTTGGCATTTCGCTTATACCAAACAAGTCTTGATATTTAGTGTCTAGTAGCATATTGTTTAATGTGCTACCGTCACTAACTTCGTAAGCTGTTCCTGTATCTGTGTAAACTTCTGCATTACTTACAACAGTGTAAAAGCTAACCGCGTGATATTTTGTGTAAGTAACTTCTATTGAAGGTTCTGAAATAACATTAGTAAGGGTATAAATTTGAGGAGTACCTGTTTTAGCAAATTTTTGAACGCTACAGTCTGCATCGTCTATTACAGATACAGAATTAACAACTAAACCTGTAATCCAATAACCAGTACTTGGAGTTAGTGTATATGTAATACTTCCTCCGTGCGTTACTTTTTCTTCTGCATCACTAGCTACTAATGTACCGCCAACACCTCTTACAATATTAGAATATACTGTATAAATTTTTAATCTAAAATGTGCTGTTATTGTTAATTCGTGTGAGGCATTTAAGTCGTATATATTTTGAATATCATTTTCTGTTAAGTTAGGGTAAGTTGTAATACCTGCATCTACAAATATATTATCTAAAACTAACCCTTCTACTTGCCAATAATCAAATTCGTAACCAGCTGCGTCGTTTCCTGCTGAAATTAAAGAGATGCTATCTCCCACATTATAATCTCCCGTTACAGGAGTAACTGTTCCTAAGCCAACATCACTAGAAACTACATTAATAGAAACATCTAACGAATCAAAGTTTGCAGTTAAAATTAGTGTGTCGTTTATTATAGAAACATCGTTTGTAATCGTATTTATATCTGTTAGTGTTAAGCTGTAAACAATGCTTGTGTCTGTAGCGGTAAAGCTTGAACCTAAACCTTCTAAAATATCTAAGCCAGACCAAGAAGTAAGAGTATATCCTGCAAAAGCTGTTGCAGAAATTGTCATACTAGAATCGTCTGAAGTTAACGAAGCAGAACCTGTAACAGTTCCTTTGCTTAAATCTGAACTTACAACAGAAATATATACTGTTTGTGGCATAAATAATGCAACATATCTGCTTTTTACATTATCTACAGTTATGTCGTAAGGGTTTAAAGAAGATTCTTTAACATATACCCAATCTGCACCGTCAAAAGTATATTCTTCCCACTTGTTAAAGCTATAGCCATTTGCCGAAGCTGTTGCTGTTGCTGTTGTTCCTATTTCGTGATAACCATCTGGCAAGTCAATAGTTCCAACTCCTGCATCGTACATTGTGCCAAATTCTATCCAAGCATTGTAAACAGCTTTTACTGTTACATATCCTCTTAAGAAATCTGCATGAGTTATTAAATATTCGTCAGAAGTTGCGCCTGTAATTGCACTTTCACCTTCAGTAACTTCCCATCTATTAAACTCGTAGCCGTAAGTTGGGTCAAAAGTTTGACTTAAGCTAATAGTATCCCCAACATAACTTGTACTTCCTACGCTACTCCAAGAACCTACACTGCTAGCATTTGGAGCATTGTCTTCAAAATTAATAGTAACATTTTGTTTTACAAAGCCTGCTCTAAAGGTTAATGTTCCTGTTCCTAAAGCGCTTATAAATTCTATATCGGCTGCATTTAAAGTGTGGCTAGCAGGATTACTAAATACATCAAAACTTGCTAAGTTTGTTCCTGTTAAATCGCCCACATCTAAAGCGCCATCTTTTAAATACCATCTATCAAACACATATCCTAAAGTATCGTCTGGATTTGCTGTTAAATTAAAAGTGTCTCCCACTTCGTAAACCGAAACCGCTAAAGCATCTACTGTTCCGCCTGTGTTTGCAATGCAGTCTATAACTACTTGCTTTTTAATAAAGTAAGCTACCGCTTCTAGTGTTTGTGCTGGCAATAATTCTATTGTTTCAATATCTGTTGCTGTAATAGTGTAAGTTATTTCGTAATTGTTTACATTTATTAAGCCATAGTTTTCTAAAACATCCAATCCTGCCCAATGGCTAAATTCGTAACCATCGTTTGCAGTAGCTGTAATAGTAATTTCTGTGCCGTCTACAATACCGGTAGAACCTGTTGCAACACCTCTTGCAAGCACTTCTCCGTCCTCTATGTTAACTGTAGTGCTAACATTATATTCTTTGTCCGAATAGTTAGCCACTAACCTTATTGGAACTGTTGGAACTGTTAAAGAATATGGATTGTCTGTTGTAGTAGAAGCAGGCACCCAAGAAGTTCCGTTCCAAGTTTGTATTTCTATATTTAATAAGTATTTTCCCGCATTTGCAGTAGAAGTTACTACAACAACGTCGGAAGGAGTACGGTAACCGTCTATTAAATCTAAACTACCGCCGCCATCATTAATGCTAATAACATTTACTTTATAGTGTGCTACAACTCCTATTTCTGAAGTTATGTTATAGTCGTCAGTATGAACCACATATTCGTCTGAACCTGCGCCACTAATAGAATTTACACCTGCAATTACTTCCCAATAATCAAACTCGTAGTTTATGTTTGCAGTTTGTGTTAGAGTTATTGTGCTTCCCACATAAGAAGATCCTATGTAAGACATCATACTTGCTGCAGCTACTGGATAACTTGTAAAGTTAACTAACACTTGTTCTTTTATAAATGTAGCTTTTATTATTAAAGTACCGTCACGCAAGCTTTGTATGTTTCCTATGTTTGCTTCGGTAAAGTTGTAGGTTGTTGCTGCTTCATTTACTAAAGCTAAATAGCTAGAACTTAATGTGGCTCCGTCTTTATCTTCAAAGGTCCACGCATCAAATACATACCCATTAACATTATCTGCAGTTGCAGTTAAGTTTAATGTGTCTGTTAAAATATATGTTCCGTCTATATCTGTAACATTTCCACCAGTATCTGCTTGTATATCTATTGTTATTTCTTGATAATCAAATACTGCTTTTAGTATTAACTTAGAATCTGTAAAGTTATCATAAATTTCATCTATGTCTGCGCCAGTAAGTGTGTAGTTTACTGTAGCTCCTGCCGAAATGAATGTATCCAACCCTGTTCCTGCTAAATCTAAGGCAGTAAGTAAAGTTGTATCGTTGTAAACTTCCCAATAATCAAATTTGTATCCAGCATAAGAAGTTGCTGTTACATTTAAACTATCATCTATTCCGTAGGCACCTGTTCCTGAAGTAGACCCATGTATTAAGTTTTCTGGGCTTACTTGAACATTAATGCCTCTTTTTTCCATGTTTGCTATATATTTTGTAGGGGCTGCAGGAATTGTTGCAATTATTGGGTTTCCTGCTACATCGCTTCCTGTATCTACCCAAGCAAAACCGTCCCATATTTCTACTGTCCAGTCTATACAGTTATAGCCTGCTGCACTTGCAGTAAACGAATAACTGCTATCTGGTAAAAAGAAACCATTTGCAGTATCTACATTACCTGTACCGGATTCTCCTGTTAATTCAAACTCTACTAATACTTCGTAGTTTGCTACAATTGCAATTCCACCATTTGTAAAATCTGCTGCCTCTATGGTGTAAGTGTTTCCATTTAAACCTGTTAGTGCTCCATTAGCATCTGGACTACTCCAGTGACTAAACTGATATTTAGTTACATCGTTATTAGTTTGAACAAATGTAATTGTGCTATCTACAAGTGGAGTAACCCCGCCAGAAATTTCTAAGTTTGTACCAGCAGCCACTGGATTACTAACGAAAACAACTGTTACTTCGTTTGCAGTGTAATAACCAATTGCTGTAATACTTCCATCGTCAGATTCTAATGGAGTGTAGGTGTTTCCTACTAAAACATCGTTTGCTCCTGCTCTTTCTATTTCCCAGTAATCAAAGGTGTACCCTTCTATTAAAGCTGGGTTTAAAGTCATTTCTTCACCTGTAACTTGAAGTCCAGTCACATATGCTGGCGCAGTTACATTTTTACCCGCAGGAACATATTCAAAAGTAACTGTTACATCTTTTGGTTCGTAAACAGCTTCAAATTCTATTCCTAAATCGTCTTCTGGTGCTATTAAATAACTTATTCCGTCCACTTCCATAGCGTTTGTGCCGGTAATAATATTCCAGTGGTTAAATTCGTAACCATCTACCGCTGCTGGAGTATTTAATATAATAAGACTATTAACATCGTTTGCATTTGTAAATGTAGGCACTGCTAAATCCGAAACTGGTGCAGTTGTAAATGTAACAGATATTCCTGTTTTTGCCACATAGTTTGCAACAACAGTAATTCCCACTTCATCTTCTGGAACAAATGTGTAATCGCTTCCTACAAGCGAACCAAGTGCTTCACCTGGTTTTAAGCTCCAACTATCAAAAGCATAACCAATTGTGTTGGCATTGCTTGGGGCAGTAAGAGTTATTGTGGCAGCTACTTCGTTTACTCCAGTATAAGATAATACGGCACTATTTCTAAATGTTAAGCCAGGAATGTTTGTTTCAAAGTTTACTGTTACAATTTTTGGAGTGTAAACAGCTAAAACATTTACGCCGTCTTCATCTTCTGGCAAAATTATGTATGTGCTTCCAGCCAAAACTGTGTTATCTCCGACTCTTTCAATTTCCCAGTGGTCAAAGTTATAGCCAACAATATCTGCATTGTCTGGATGTGAGAATGTAATTTCTTGATTTACTGTATTAACACCTGCGCTCATTTCCCAGTCGTCTGAGCCATTGTTTGTTAACACTGCAGGTTTTGTAGTAAATGTAACAGATATTCCTGTTTTTACTTTGTAGTTTGCTTTAATTGTTACGCCTGTTTCGTCACTTGGAAGTATTGTATAAGTATTTCCAGCTAAAATGTCGTTATCTCCAGCTCTTATTACTTCCCAATAATCTAATTCGTAACCTTGCATTGTTCCTGCATTTAGTGTAATTAATTCATCAACTTCTGCATCGCCGTCTGTGTCTGCATCTGTCCAATTAGAAACTGGGTTTAAAGTATTACTTGGAGTATGCGTTAATGTTACCGTTACTACTTTAGGAGTAAAGTTTGCTTTTAGAGTAACTCCTGCTTCATCTTCTGGATAGAAGTAGAATCTGCTATCTAAACTTATATTGTCGTTATAGTTTATGTTTACACCTGTTACAATTTCCCAGCCATCAAAAATGTAGCCAGTAACTATTGGCGTTGTTAAAACTATTTCTTCGTCTATTGTGTTATCTCCCATATAACTGTTATATTCCGAAACATTTATGCTAGGGATGTCGGAAGTGAAAGTTACTGAGATATTTGTTTTTGCTGTGTAATTTGCTATTATAATAAAACCATTTTCATCTTCTGGTGCTATTGTGTATGTATCTCCTGCAAGCACACCAAAAGTTTCTCCTGGTTTTAAACTCCAGCTATCAAAGTCGTAACCCCAAACTTGTGGAGCACTTAGCTCTACCGAGTTATCTACTGTTAAAGCGTAAGTAACCGAATAATCTTGACTGGCCTTGTAAGTTAAAACTCCTGTTGCTGACACGCCGTCAATATAATCTTCAAACGAATATGTTATGTTTGTTTTTGGATTCCAAATTGCTGTTAACACTTTTACACCGTCTACAATTGTAGCGTTATTAAAAGAGTTTCCATCGCCTGCTGGAGTTTCGTTCCATTCAGAAAAGTCGTATCCAACTTTTATTGGCTCTGTTGCATATACCCCTGCATCGTGAGTGTAGTCAAAGTTTTTATTTAATCTTACATTCTCTACTACAGGATTTGTATCTCCCGTAATATTACCACCATTTAAGTCAAAAGTAACAGATGCTTCTATCCAGCCATAAATGCTAACATCTGTTGTTATAATACTTTCTTCACTAAATTCGGTTTCGCCGCCTTCGGTTGTTACCCATTTAATAAAGGTATATCCAGCACCTAAGTCTATTACAGTTGGGTTTGCCACCATAACAGAGCCTGCTGTGTTTAAAGATAATTTTTGATTTACAGGTACTACAACAGAGTCGTATTCTACCCAAGTAACACCATCGTTAGTTTTGTAAAAAGTAATAGTTTTTGCTTCTACAAAAGTAACATCTACTGTTTGAACTGCACCTGCCAAACCAACGGTTAATAAAACTCCGTTGTTTGCTACAAATGTCATATCTTCAATTTTTATGTTTAATCCGTTTACTACAATTGCTCCTATAGCATAGCCACTATCTGGAGTCACTGTAATTGCAAAAGAATTTATTTGTCCTATTTCGTACTTTCCAGCCGAAACTTCGTTTGTTCCATATGCTGGAGAGTTTCCTATTATTGCAACGGTTGCAACACCTATTAGCGTTGGATAACCGTTATTAATGTTAAGGTCGTCCATCACCCAAGGAGTAGCCACTGCATAAGTTAATGGAGTGCTGTCAAATCCAAAGCCAGTGTAGGTTGCTTGAAGTTTCATTGCTGAATCAGTTCTCTCAGCTGCGTAGTTATCTGCACCGCCATTAACGCTAAAACTGCTGTTTATTTCACTTATTGCACCAGTTAAGTCAGACATTCCTTCTAAGTAGTAAGAATCTGTTATTGTTGTTGGTGCGTTACTTACACCAACAAAGGCACTTCCCGAATTTCCTTTTATTACCCCTATGTTGTAAGCATTAGAAATTGTAACAACATCTTGAACAGTTCCAATTAAGCCACCTAAAGTTGTTCCATTTAAACATTCTATTTGCCCTTTATTGTAAACATTGTTAATAGTTAAGCTTTGAGCATTTGCAACAAACCCACCTGCAGAAAGATCTCCAATTACTCTTGCGTCGTTAAAAGTTCTTTCAATAGAGCTCCCATCTGCCACTTGATAAGCCAAGCCACCAGCAGAGCTACCAAAAACTAACCCTTCTACATAAGTGTCTGTAATATCTCCATTTAAGTTATAAGCTATCATGCCAGAATTAGTTCCGTAAACTGCCGAAGAATTTATTGTTAAATTTTTCACGGTTCCGTTAATGGTAGAGAATAGTCCAGCATCTGTTGTGTTTACATACATATTATGAATTGCATAACCATTTCCGTTAAACAAACCTGTAAATGTAATTGGCTCCCAAACTTTTCCGCTTAAGTCTATGTTTGCTCCAAGCCAAGCATCTCCAAGCACTCCGTCTAGCCCCGCTAATTCTTCTGGCGTTGTAATAATGTAAGGAGCTACACCTGTTCCGTCACCTTTTGCTGTAGATAAATCTGCAACTGCTTGCCATCCGCCTGCAAAAGAAGTGAAGGTAACTGTTAATGTATCTCCAATTTGAGAATAGTAAATTCCTTCTCCTAGCATTTTTGCTATGCCAGTATAAACATAGTCGTATCCATTTATTATAATATTTTTTATTTGTGCAGAATCTAAAATATCTGGACTTACTTGTCCTTCAATTTCATTTAATTTAAAACCTGTAGCTGGTTCAAAAACTAAATTAGTAGTAGAGTTGTAGCCAACTTCAATAGAAGTTCCGTAAACAGAAGTTCCGTTTGTAACATTAACAGATAATGTATCATTTATTCTTAAAACTGGGTATCCATTGTTTACGCTTCCATACATATACCAATCGCTGTTAAAGTCCCAAGCTAAGTATGTACTTGCATTTTTTAATAATGTTGTTGTTTTTTCTGTTGCACCTGTGTTGGATGCCGTATTTGCTATTGCATTTGTAACATTAGAATTCCAATAACATCTGTTTAGTTCAATAATTCCACTTTCGCTACCTACAATTCCGCCTTTGTAATTTTCGGCAGTAGAGGCTGCATTTATTGTAGTTACTGCATAACTTTCAGATACAGTAGAGTTAAACATATCTGCCACTATACCGCCAATGTATCCTGTTGGATAGTTAGACGATAGCGTAGCAATTACATAACTTTGAGTAACTGTTGCACTGTTTAAAGTTCCTGTTAACCCTGCAATATCTCCATTTGAAGATGCCGTAACATTACCAGAATTAAAACTTCTTGTAATAGTACTACCAAGATTGGCAGAACCAATAAGCCCGCCTGTTGCCCCAGCACCAGAAACGCTAGCTGTTTTGTTAAAACATTGCAAAACATCTGTATCTGTTGCCATTCCAATTAATCCGCCAGTAAAGGAAGCTCCTGTTATCGATCCACCAGATAGTACTCCAATATTCTCAATTATAGACTTATAAGAGTATCCTGCTAAACCACCAGTGTGATCTCCGCTTGCACTTACAGTAAAATCTTCTAAAAATATATCTTGTATTGTTGCTTCGCTTATGCTTCCAAATAGCCCCGAATTATTACTACCACCAGTTATAGAGTAGTCTGTTATCTTATGATTATTTCCATAATAAACACCCTTAAATTCGCTGCCAGTAATTCCAACTGATCCTATTTCTGGGCTAGAAGTAAAATCTAAGTCTGCTGTTTGTGAAAAATATTTATCATCACTCCAATTTGCAGTAGAGTAAGGATTTTGATTGTTAACATATTCTTTAAATAATGTAAAGTCTACTATTGTCGCAATTTCTATATAACTTACTTGGGTTCCTTTTCCTTCCCAAAAAGCTGTATAAATATCTATGTTATCTGTTATAACTGTGTCTTCTGTAAAAGTGCTATTTACACTTGGAGTTTCTGTTACCCAATTTATTGTTGTCCATTCTATAAATGTGTTTTGAGAAAGTGTTGGTTTTGAAAGTGTTAATCCTTCATAAGCAATTGTTCTTCCATATCTTACTGTTCCGCCAAGCACGCTGTCTGTCCAACTAGAGCCATCTCTTTGATGAAGAGTTATTGTATATAAATCTATTTCCCAAATAGCATATAATTCGTCGTGATCTGCACCTATTGTAAAGTCTGCAGTATCAACATAATCTATTTCACCTGCCAGCACTAGGTCTTCGTCTACTGTTACATTAAATTCAGACCATCCAACAAAATGATATCCTGTTTTATAAAAGCCATTTGCATTTAAAGGAGTTAGTGTATTGTATACTATTGATTGAACTGCTGTACTTCCACCGGTTTCTGTGTTCCCGTAAAAAGTTAAGTTATAACTGTTTATATCCCACCTTGCATATAAGGCATCGTGTCCTTGATCTGCTGTATATATTGTAGTTAATGTTGGCAAAGTTCCGTTATCGTTAATCTCTTCAGTACTCCAACCTACTGGGCTATAACCTATTTTTCCTGAAAGCGTTGGAGAATTAATTCCTAAAGAATAATTTTCACTATATGGTACAACAATATCGCCTACTGCACCTCCACCGTTAGAGTCAAAACTAAGTGTTACTGTCCATCTTGCATATAATGTTATGTTCCCTGGAATTGTATAAGAAATAGTTACCAAGTTTGCACTTGTTCCGTTATCAATATTTTTAACTGTACTCCAACCAACAAAATCGTACCCCAAAGTACTAATTGTTGGCAAGGTTATAGTTTCTCCTGCAGCTTCGTTAATATCATCAACCGCAGAACCAGTGTAGTTTGCCCCTGTATAAAAAGTGATTGTGTTTAGCCATCTTGCATATAGCGTTTTGCTAGAAATATTAACCATCCAATTGTCGCCATTATTACCTATAAAAGTTCCATCTCCATTGTCTGATGTTTCAGAATCGTACCAACCACCAAAAACATAACCAGACCTTGTAGAGGCTGGCAAGCTAATGTTTTCCATTAAGCCTTGGTACATTGTGCTAACAGCACTTCCACTATTTACATCAAATGTTATTGTGCAAAGCCACCTTGCATATAAGGTTATATTCCCTGTCACAGTGTAGCTTGTACTAACAATTGTAGCTGCTGTACCATTATTATTTATTTCGGCTGTAGACCAATCTCCAAAAACATAATTTGTTTTTATTGCATCAGGAAGTGTAATTACTTCGTCAATAGATGCGTACATTTCTGAAACGGCATCTCCACCATTTACATCAAAGGCAATAGTAACATTCCATCTTGCATACAAGTAATCGGAACCTGTAACCGTATAACTACTAACACTTGTAGCTGCTGTACCATTATTATCATCTTCTGCGGTACACCAACTATCAAAAACAAAGCCTGTTCTTGTAACTGTTGGTAGAGTTATTATTTCATTTGGTTCTGCAGTTATTGCAAAATCTGCATCTCCGTTGTTTGGGTTAAAATATATATTAGTCTCCCATCTTGCGTGTATGGTATCATTTCCGGTAACCGTATAACTACCAATTAAAGTAGCCTCTGTTCCATTATTGTTAGTTTCTGCAGTAGACCACCCTATAAAACTATATCCACTCCACATAGCATCTTCAAAAGTTAAGCTTTCACCAGGTTCGGCTACAACATTACTTAAATCGTTTCCGCCATTTTCGTCTAGTGTAATTGTTGCAGTCCATCTTGCGTGTAAAGTAATATCTAAAAGTGTGCTATAAGCTCCACTATCCACCAAAGAAGCAGCGGTTCCGTTTCCTCCAGATTCAATAGTGCTCCAGCCAGCAAAACTATATCCTGTCCTTGTAGAGCTAGAAAGAGTTACAACATCTCCTGGGTCTACAACTTTAGAGTTAACAACTGAACCTCCATTTGCATCAAAACTTATAGTAACCTCATACCTAGCATAAAGAGTATCGTGACCAGAATCTACAGTATAAGTAGAAACTAAATCCGCTTCAGTACCATTATCATTACTTTCTGAGGTAGACCACCCTATAAATGTGGATTTTGGCTTAGTTGTGGTGGGCAGAGTTGATATAGTTCCCCCATCTACCACAACTTGAGAACTTACCGCATCTCCGCCATTTGCATCAAAGGTTACGGTTGCCTTCCATTTAGCAGTAAATGTTATACTTTCTGTTATGGTAACCGAGTCACCATTGTCATATATCACAGCGTCCGTATCTCTCCAGTAATTGAAAGTATAATTATCTCTAAGAGGCAGTGGTAGCGTTACACTTGATCCCCCCGAAACTTGAACGGATGAAATTGCATTACCGCCATTTGTATTGTAGGTTACCTCGTAACCCCACCTTGCATAAAAGGTATCGTTTCCCCAATCTCCCTCAAATGAATCTCCACCATCACCAACTTTTGTTCCAGTTCCTTGATCTCCTGATTCTGATGTGTACCAACCTAAAAAGCCTTGACCTGATTTTGTTGGGGTAGGAAGGGAAATAATACTACTAAATCCAACATATTGAGTAACACAAGCCGACCCGCCATTAGAATCAAAAACTATTCTACTAGCCCATCTAGCATAATAATGTTCATCTCCAAGTAATTGAGGAAAAAAATCACCAGGATCACCAGCTTTTGTTCCAGAACCATTATTATTTACTTCCGAAACATACCATCCCATCAAATAATATCCATTTCTTGCTGTAAATGGAAAGGTCCCCTGAGTTACAAGCTCTGCTGCTGTTGTTATATTATCTACATTTACTCCACCATTCTCATCAAAATAAATAGTAATTAGATCAAATGCAGGAAAGTTTTTATTTTCAGGATCTATGATTTCCTCAGAATACTGCCCATTAGTATATTCTTCGTAATTTGTATCATCTTCTGTTTCGTTAGAAGCATTAACTACTATTTCGTTAGCTGCAATTTCCGCCTTATTGGCAGAAACCATAAGCCCAACACCTGCAAATAAAGTTATGGCACATAAAAAAACAATGCTAAATAAAAATAGTACATTTTTTTTAGTTGTTATTTTGTAGTTATTATGTAAACCATTAACCATCTAAATTCTCCTACTTTATTTTTGTGTAAAAGCTAAAACTTTATTACATTTTATTGCATTTTTTTAGTAATTAAGACAAGGGCTGTTTAATATTTTTTTCTTTTAAGCTATTTAATACTATAATAATATCATTTTTTGCAAAAATCACAAAATAAATAGCCCTATTTACACCAACAAAAAAGAAAGCTTTCGCCTTCTTTTTTTACTTTGTAATTTAACTTAAATTCTGTTAAAAACTCTTGCTACCATAACCGTGCAATCGTCGCTTAGCTCGCCACCACTTCTTTCTATTGCTTTTTCTAAAATATTTTCTGCCATTGTTTGTGGATTAACACCAGAAAGTGAAGATAAAAATCTCTCAAAGTCATCCAAACTTCCAAAACTATCTTGAACGCCGTCTGACGATAAAATAACCATATCTGAATTATTAATTGTTTTTTTAGTAATCACTGGTCGCATTTCTTCTAAAATGCCTAATGGTAATGCCCCTGCATTAACAATCTCTACTTGCTCAGCATTTTTAATAAAACCTTCTGGTGCGCCCATTTTAATAAAATCGCACACACTACTCCTTAAATCTACTATGGCAACATCAAGCGCTGTAAACATTTCTTCGTTTCCAAGCGATAAAAGCCTATTAACACTAGATAGTATTATTTCGTTTTCAAAACCTGCTTTATAAAAATTTTCTACCAAACTAATTGCTAAGTTGCTGGCTTTTTCTGCCCCTGTTCCACTACCCATTCCGTCACAAATTGCAAGCATAAACTTATCGTCGCCCACTTTTAAAAATGAGTAGGTATCTCCACTTATATTTCCACCATTTTTACACGCACCAGCACTGCCAAACACAACATCATATTTTGGTGCTGTTTTAAGTTCTACAATACTCCAACCCGCATAAGCTGCATTCTCTAGAGTGTTTATCATCATTTTCCCACCACATGCTTTAGAACATATCTTCTCCATTTTTTTAACATCTAAATTTTCCGACTTAACCACCAAAGTTATGCTAATGGCTTCGGTATTTTGCTCATATAAAACAACCTCTCTTGCCCTTATTCCACTATAATTCAAATCTTCCATTAACTTATCTTCTTTTTGATAGTTAAAAGTTACATTTCGTTTTGTTTCGTCAGAGAGTTTTTGCATTATTTTTGAAACGCCAAGTAGTTGCTCTGCTATTAAAATTTTACTGCTGTCGGTGTTGTTAACCATATTAGCATATTGCTTATATCCAACCAAAAGTTGATTTACTGCCGATATAATATTGTTTACTCTATTGCATCTAGAGGTTAAAAATGGTGGAATATCTAAAATTGTAATTTTACCCTTTTTAAAGCCAACATCTGTAATATCTTCTATTACACCTACTGTTTCTTCTCCGGCATTTCTTAAACACCTGTGTCTGTTTGGACAATCTCCACAAACTTTATCTATCACTTCTTGCGACAGCATTGTTTTTGCTTCCTGAAGCGGCAACACTCCTCTAACCATACTTCTAAAAACTCTGTCCATTTCCGAAAACACTAAGCTCATTTCATTCATTCTTTTACAGAGTCCTTGCCTGCTTCTGTTTACCACACTTTTTATTGCAAGTTTATTTCTGCCATCAGAAAAATATGCGGCAAATAAGCTAATAATGTTATTAGAAACTAAACCAACAAAAATCAAACTTCCTAGCACAACCTCCATAACATTAATAATAGAATAACTAGAATACATATTTAAGTAATACCCCATTATTACATCAATAAATATTATTGCTAAAATAGAAAAATATTTATTATTGCTTTTAAACGCACTAGACACGAGCGCCCAAACACTAAATATTGCAATATAGGAAGAATCAAAATTATAAAAAACTCCAGCCAATCCAATTATGCTTGCAAACAAAACAGGAACTGCTCCTCCACTTATGTATGTAGTTAGTAAAATAACAAATATTGCAAATGGCTTAATAAGTTTCACATCTAAAATTTGTACACCAAATAGTCCTATACTTATTGCTAAAAGTAAAATGCCCCCACAAATATATTCGTCTATTGTAAATTTAAAACTAAACCCTCTTACAAAAATTCCTTGCAAAATGTTTATGCAGGCATACATAAATAAAATTCCGATAGCCACAGTAACCAGCGCATTAGCCGCCCCAGCCCCAGAAGCTAAGTTAAAATAAAGATACGCAAACTGGCTTAAAAAAGCATAAGCCGCTAACGGCCATTTTTTGCTAGAAAGCCTTAACCTTGTATGCATAAAATAAAAAATTGTTACCGCTAAAAGTGTACAACAAGTTATTAACAAATTTTCCATAGATGCACCTGATAAAAACGCAGATATTAAATAAATTGCTGCTAAATATTCTATTTTTTGGTTGCACCACACAAGTGCAAACAAAAATCCAAACGAAAACGGTAAAATAGCATTGTTTACAAACGCCAAATTAAATAAGCAAAACAATCCAAAAAATGCTGTATATTTTAAAACTCCTAGTAAATTTATTTTCACTTTCGCATCCATTACTTTTTCCACATTTCCACCTCTTTTTTGTTAATATATTTGCAGTATACAACGCAAAAAAGTTAAACCAATTTAAAATAAAAAACAGTTAATATTTTTTTATGTAAACAAAACAAAAAAAAGAAAACCTTTTGTAGATTTTCTTTTTTTATAATTTATTTTATTATTACACAGTTTCTTCTTCAGTCTGCACTTCTGAGTCTTCTTTAGTTTCTTCTTTGGCTATTTTTCCATAAGTTATATTAACTACCAATGCATCTGGCTCGGCATTTGCCACAACTCCTTTTGGTAATTTTAAATCTTTAACACATACAGAATCATTTACTTGTAAATCAGTAACATCAATGTTTATATTATTAAAACCTAATCCTACTCCAAACTCAACTTCTACTTTTGGCATTATTGTTTGAACTAAAAATCCTTGTCTTTCAAGATTTTCCGAACCAATTATATTAATCGGCACTTCCACTGTCATTGTATCTGACTTGCTAACTTTGTGAAGCCCTACATGTAAAAATTTTTTACTGTTTACAGTGTCTCTTTCTATATTTTTCATATACACAACATGTGTTTCTTTTCCAATTTTTACTTTAAAAGTAGAACTTTGTCCGTTTTCCTTATAGGCTTTTAATAAGTCTTTTTCTTCAGCCTGAACAGATATAGATTCTATTCCCTTGCCGTAAATTACGCACGGAATGATGTTTTGCCTTCTTAATTTTCTTACTTTTTCAGTCCTAATCTCCATTTTCATAAATTTAATCCCCTTTTTTTGTTTAATTTAAGACTATCACATTCAATTTTTTTTGTCAATTTAACTGGTTTATAGTAGAAAAGTTTAAGTTAATAAAAAAGAAAACCTTTTGTAGATTTTCTTTTTATATTTATAAGTTTATTTAATATATTCTCTCATATTTTTTGGTTTCCAGTAATTTAGTCTTTTATAAATATATTTCAACTCTTGTTTAGCTCTTATTTTATTAAAAATAAGTTTTCCTTTCTTTTTATAAATAATAAGATCGTTTTCTTCCAAGGTTTGACAATGATGAATTCCACCAATACCTGAAAGTATTTCTTGATATGCTCCCATACCAAAAACGCCAACGTATAAATCTTCGCCGTTTTTTATTTCTGGCATATATACGCAGTTATCATCTTCTTGGTGATAGTAAACATCTGAAGAATCACAAGTTGCCCCTGCTAGTTTTACTTTAATTATTTTTCTATTTTTTACATTAAGAGGTAAGAATAAAAACTTTTCTTTTAACGCCCAGGTGTTTATTAAGGATGTCATAATGGATCCATCAATAATATACCAAGGCATTTTTGTGTGACAATCTTTTACTCTTTGAACTTTATAAACGTTAAAACAACAATCACTAACTGTATATCTTCCGTGTTCTTGAATAATATTTGGTTGTATTGTTTTGTGTTCTTCACACATTTTTTTAATAAACGATACAATTTTGCTCGCATAATCTTCGTAGTCGTGCTCGTCTAACTTATTGTAAGGAGACCCGCCACCAATATCAAAATTCACAACAGAACTGTCTTTTTTAGAATATTTTTTAAATACTTTAAAAGCACGTTCAAGATTTATGTACGCTTTTTCTTCATCGTATCTAGAACCTCTCTGGTGAAAGTGAATTGTTGTAAAAGAAAGCATTTCTTTCTTTTTATAGTTGTTTGCAACATAATCCATTTGTTCTGTAGTTAGCCCAAATCTATCAATAACGCCTTTTACTTTTTCATACAAGTCTTCTAGCATAACCCTAACAGCAAGTTCCATTGGATATTTTAAATCTGCTTGCATTAAATCTTCAAACTCGTCCAAATTATCTAAACTAAATATAAAATGATACCCTTTTTGATTCATTTCAATTATCTTGTCGATATATAAACTATCTTTAATGCCGTTTACAATAATCTTCTTTTTTGGAATTGCTTTGTATTTCATTGCTCTTTCAATTAAGCAAAGGTCAACATAACTGGAAATTTCTATCAAGTCTGATGCATTCCCTGCCGTAACAACGTTTTCTGAATAATAACTTGCTTTGTTTGCGGTAGCATAGTAATATTTACCTTCATAGCCATGTTTTTCTATTGCCTTATCAAAACATTCTTTTAAGTGCGCAACTCTTCCTTTAATCATTTCAGGATACCCAACTTTTAATGGGTTACCATATTTTTTTACAAGTTCTAATGTGTTAATGCCTGCATAATGCAAAACACCGTCTCTGTACTCTAAATAATCCTTTTTCGGAACTATTATCTTTTTTGTATCTTTCATTAATCCCCCTAATTTTTAATTGATATGTTATTCCGATTATAAAATATATGCGGTTTTATGTCAATTTATATGAGGGATTGATTTAATTATTAATTTTTCTTTAACCTTCGTGGCATTCGCAAAAAATATAATTTTTAAATTCACATATTTCGCCTTCTTGATAGCAGTATGCCTGTTCTAGCATTTTTAGGCTGCACTTCATTAGTTTTAGTGTATCTCGCTGACACCTAATATCCTTGCATTCTACGCAGTCTATAAGTTTTTTCTGAGCCATAAAATATTCTCTTAATGCTTTTTTTAATTCTCTTTGAGCCTCTTTTGCATCTGAGTAAAAATCTTCACATTTTCCTTTGCATTTTTTTCTATGGCACCCCATTCCATCACATTTTTTGCAACATCTGCCCTGCCCGCAGTTTTCATTTTTATTTTCAAACATCTCCCACTCCTTTAAAAATACCTTTTATAACATTCTATGCCACTTAAAATTTTTTTGTTGTTTTTTAATATCTCGTTATACATTGTTTTGTCTTCAAGCTGCTTAAAAATTCCAAACTGTGGCTTTGTGTTAACTTCTAACACATATAGGTTTAAATTTTTGTCTATGCCAACATCTAAACCAATTTCTTTTAAGTGTTCATATTTTTTGTTTAAACAAACAGCTGTTTTACGCCCTAAAGCTCCCAACTCGTTTTTTATTTCTAATTGATTTCTATATGATATTTCTGCGGTGTTAAAAACTTGCTTTAAAGGCGTACCTTTTCCCCCGCTGTGTCTGTTGGTTACTAGTTTTTTCGCTTCAGCTACTTTTGCAACAATTCCAGTTACTTGCCAATCATCCTCTAGCTTCTGAACTTCTACTCTAATATCAAAAGGGTTTTTATTGCATTTTAATAAATCAACGCCTTTTTGCAATATAAACTGCTTTTTTGTATTTACATTTACAATAAAATTATGTAATTGCTTAAAACTGAAAAATTCGTAGTTTTTTAAACCCAAAATAACTTTAAATTTTTTACTTCTGGCAAACACGAAACCCACATTTCTTCCGCCACCACCAATGTTTGGCTTAAACACAACCATGCTATATTTTTTTAACATCTTCTTTAAATTTCTTCTGCTTAATATAACAGTTTCTAAAATATATTCTTTTAAATACTCATCTTTTAACATAACATCTGTTTTATCTTTTTTCTTTGGCACCGTTCCATAACATTTAGTTTGCATGTTTTGTCACCTTCTTTACATAACTTAAAATTTCGTACGCCAAATCAATTCCGCACGCCTTATAAAAAATCCCCATACCCGGAACCGAGTTAACTTCTAGCACATAATTTTTGTTATCTTTGCCTGTAATAATATCTATACCTGCAATTTGCAAATCTAATGCTTTTGCAATTTTTAGGGCTAACTTTTTCATGTCTTTTGGCGGATTAAAACTTTCTGCTATTCCACCGTGCAACACATGCGTTCGCCATTCGTTATCTGCACTTTGTTTTTTCATTGCTCCCAGCACTTTTTTACCAACAACAATCACCCTGTAATCGTAACCATGGTTTTCAATGTATTTTTGCAAATAAACTCCACTTAATTTGCCCTTCTGCTTTAATAATTCATCTACTTGTTTTTTATCTTCCAAAAACTCCGCATCAATTCCGTGCGTTCCACTTTTCTTTTTATACACAATAGGAAAATCTAATTCCGAAACAATTTTCTGCTCGTTTTTTATGTAATATTCTGTTTCTGGCTGCAACACATTTTCTTTCTCTAACAATATGTTGGTAAGCACTTTATTTCTGCAATTTTTTACTCCTTCAAAACTGTTGTAGCACTTAATTCCCATACCCTTTAATGCACAAAAAACTTCCTCATTTTTTGCATAAGGAATCCAATTTACAGCGGCATTTATGTTAATAGGCTCATTGTGCTTATCAAATAAAACAGACTTTCCGTTTTTTATTTTAATATACATCTCGTTAGGATTAAAAAACTCCACATTAATATCCAGTTTTTTACTCGCCTCCAAAAATCTCGGCAAATCCTTGCTCGTTTCCAAAGTTTTTAATGTAAAAATCCCAACTCTTAAACCCATATACCACCCTTTAACCACAAAAAATTAGCTACTTATCATAACTAAACTAATATATGAATTTCCCAAACAATTTGACAATAAAAAAGAGCAGTTGATGCTCTTTTTATTTTTTATATATCTTCAGATAATATATTTATAAAAAATACGTATAAGAAAATTATAATCGCAACCACCCACCAACTTAAACTAGATGAAACTAAATTAGATAATAGATACGTATGCCCATAGTATACACCCAAGTACATTGCGCTCCCCAATGCTGGAAAAGCTCCCCTGCTATAAAAGAGGCCAACAAATCTAAATGTGGTCATATAAAATATACTTTCAAAAAGTAAGTTTATTATCCATGCTAAAGGCATCCCTAAGGAAATAAATGGATTTGCTATAAAAAATTGCCTTATTATTACACTAATCAAGACCACTGTTTCATACATCCTATACATCCCCTTTTTTCTTTTGTATAACTTGATAACCTATTTCTTCTTTAGATTTTGATTTATTATAAGAATACTTAATTTTTACTGTTACTTGCCTATACATCATGTATAAATAATCTTCAACTTCTTTTTTCGTCAATTCTAGATCTCTAACTAAACTACACGGCTCATTGAATCTTACTTCATACATCTGAGTTTTTTTATTAAACCTAAATATTTTTTCAACTCCTGGATAATTTATACCTATTTTTTTAATTTTTACTTCTAGATTATCAATTGATAATCCAATAAATTTCAAGTTACATACTAAACACATTTCTCCTTGTTGTTTATTATGTATAAATGCTCGATTTTTAAATTTAGAAAAATATTCTCTATGGTTAATTTTATTTTGCCATAAATGATTATTGAAAAATAGAAAATCAGTATCAATATTATTCTTTTTATCTATAGAAATAAATTTCTCTATAAATTTTTTACTAACTCTATTGACCTTCACATTATCTATCACTTTATCATAAACTTCTTCTTTTATATGGTTATAAAAATCTTCTTTAATATTTCTTGGTAAATACGATAATTTAAAATAGATATGAGTATCTACAAAATGATAAGGCTCTACCTTTTTTTCTCTTGTTTTATACTTTTCAACTTCTTTAAAGGGAATTAATCTTGTGTCATTATCTATTTCTTTAAATAATTTCTCAGATAAAGTATTATTAATTTCTTTTATCGCCTCATCTATTTGAGTTTTTGTATATTGTGAGAGCTTTCTTTTCTTGTATTCTGTATACAATTTATCTAAAACATGATTTTTCGTATTTGAATTCAATATTCCTCTGTTATTTAATACATCTTTATTAAAGTCTTTTAGCTTATTTTCAAACTCTTCTTTTTCAATATTATTTATTTCTTTAATTATCTCATAAAAGCTTTGGTTTTCATTTTTAAAAAAACTAGGCTTATCAATTATATACTCTGATAAAATTTCATAGTTTCTACCATAAAATAACAGATTTATAAAAAACTCATTAGTGCTAGTTTCTAAAATAGGCGTTTTCATTGTCTCATTTTTAGGATAAATTTCCCATTGACTAATATTTTTGAAAATAAATAAATTAAATTTCATTATATTTTCATTAATTTCTCTCACCTTATTTTCAAGTTTAAGTTCACTAAGTAGCTTTTTATAATATTTTACTATGTCATCTTCTATAAGAGGCTCTTTATACCCAGCATAATAAACATAGGCTCCAATATATAGCAATATTAATTTATAATATTCCTTTACATATCTGTGATTAATAAATTGATCAACGACAACTTCTTTTAGATACCTATATTTATAAGAGTCTGTAACCATAGCTTTTAATATATATAACAAATTTTTAATAGTTAGTTTTTTTTCAAAAATAGAATTAAAATCTTTATAATCCCCTCTTAAATTTTGAATATACCCCGCCCATAGATTTTGCTTGAATTCAGAAGTTAATTCTTTATAATTTTTAGATTTAGATAAATAATGATAAAATCTAGAACTAAATACACTAGATAAATCAGAATCATTTTTTGCAGCATTAAAAAGTTGGTTAATAAAATCCCACTTAATGCCATCAAACAATCTCTCAAAATCATCTTCAGTTGATATTGAAGATAAACCTTTTAAAAATGAACTATGTGTTTGCTCATGAAGTAAAAACTCTCCTTTTTCATCAGTAATAAAATTATTATAAGTTCCATACGACTTATTTAAATTATCTAGAGCAAATAAATAATTTTTATTATTATCAGATTCTAAAAATGTATTAATTACTTGTGAAAATTCATTTGTCCATATATTAATTATTTTGATTTTATCATCACTTTTCCTAAAATTTTTTCCTACTATCTTTATAAATATATTTTGCATTAATGCTACTTCATCTTCATAATCAAAATAATTTATCCCAATTGCTTTAGATGATACAGATTTTCTTAAATCTCTTAATACTTTTTTATTTCTTATAGGATTTTTAAAAAATTTAATAGTTATATAGTTTGCAATTTCTTCTTTTATTTCTTCTTCAGAGTTTTTAAAAGTAAATATAGGCATTAACATTAATATTATAGATACAATTGTCATTAAAAATACACCAATCATAGCATAAAATAAATCATATTTTAAAAATATAAACATTGGAATAACCAGTATTATATTTAACAATGGCAATATTTTATAATTTGCAATTTTTGAATTAATAAATGCTTTATATCTAAATACGCTTATACCATAATATTTTTCTCTATATAAACTATTCGCTAATGATATTATTGCTGTAAACAAAACCACAATTGTTGTGTGAGCTTGAGCGAAAATATTAAATAATTCTCTATTATTTGATAAATTTATTCTTAACTTTAACCTATCTATGTTTATATTAAATATATTTATATTCTCTTCAAATATATACACCAGAAGACATATGAAAATACCAAATATTACTAATAAAAAATCTTTATTTTTCACTAATTTTAATAAGACATTTAATAATTTCGTTAAGAACTTTGCAAAACCTTTCATAAGCGACCAAATATTTTTATGGTAATTTTTTATCAAAAAAAATATTCCTATTAATATAAATAATATAAATGCAATTAGTAAGCTAGAAATTATTACATTGATAAAATTATTAAATCCAAATAAATAATAAAACATAGATATTCCTTCTTTCACAATATGTTATCTAAATTCTACCACTTTTTTACATTTTTTGCAATGAAGTTATTTGTCGAATTATGGGAGTAAAAACTCTCTATTTTATTAAATCTTACACTTTTTCTCACATTCTTAAAAAACAACAAAAAAACACTGCGTTGCAGTGCTTCTATCTTTTGTGGTGACCCTAGGGAGAATCGAACTCCCGATACCGCCGTGAAAGGGCGGTGTCTTAACCGCTTGACCATAGGGCCATATTATAAAATATGTGTGTGGTTTAAAGCTTTATTGGTAGCGACGGAGGGATTCGAACCTTCGACCTTCCGGGTATGAACCGGACGCTCTAACCAACTAAGCTACGTCGCCACAAATAAAAATGGTAGCGGGGATGGGATTTGAACCACATGACCTTCGGGTTATGAGCCCGACGAGCTACCAAACTGCTCTACCCCGCGACAGAAAAAATGTTAGTTTATAGCTAACCATTTCATTTTAAGGGAAAATTATAGTTTTGTCAATACTTTTTTTGTATTTTTTTATTATTTTTTTATTAAGAAACAAACTTTGTTTCGTTTTCGTCTATCCAGCCTTGTTCTCTGGCATAATCTTCAGAATATTCCTGCATATTTTCGTCTAAATAATTTTCGGCTTCTTCTAATTCTTCTCTTTGAGTTTCTACTTCTGTAAACTCACTTGCAAGTTCGGATTGTAGCGCCTGAATTTCGCTTATTTTTGCATACTGAAAAACAATAACACAAACCAGCACCATTGAAATTGCTATAACCACCATTATTGATACTTGCACCAATGTTTTAATTTTTGCTTCAGACAACTAACCATTCCCCTTTTGATTATGTTTTAGAAAAGGCAATTTGTTTAAAAACTTTGCCACTTTCTTAAAACAATTATACATAAAGAAAGAGATATTTGCAACTATTTGCCCTACTGTAAGCCTCTCTAAAACTATGCCCAAAACAAAAGCAATTAACAAATATAGCCTATATTCTCCATAGTTAAACATATTAACTGCCAAAAACAAAATTACTGCCACTGCAAAACTTGCTAGTGCGTTTATTAAAATCTGTAACAATTTTATTTTTTTTAATGAACTTTCTATTAAGTTAAAAACTTCCAAAACAATGCCTGCCACTATTCCACAAAACAAGAGGCAGGCAAAAACATAACCCCCAAGCAAAGTTTCGTAAAGCATTATTTAAATATTCTTTTTAAAATACTTTCTTGATATTTTTTACCGCCGGAATATTTTAGTCCCAAAATTTTACCGCCAACTTCTAAAACGCCTTCGGTAACATCCAATCTTTTTACATTCATTCCTTCTCCCATAACCATTAGCGTTGTGTCTCCAACTTGCAAAGAGCAACTAGTAGGGCTAGATGCATCTACCCTTGTAACACCTGTAATTATTAGCTCTTTTTGGTTTTTAATTTCTACCTTGTGCATTTGGTTTGGTTTTGGCTTAGCAGCAATTTTATTGTTTGATTTAGCAGCCACTTTTGGTTTATTTTCAGCAGTTTCTACTGTTTGTTTTTCTTTTTCCATAAAAAAATCTCCTTAAATTTTATATACCAAATATATTTAACAAGGCATAAAAAAAGAACTTAAAATTAAGCTCTTTTTTGTTTATTTTAAAAGTTTTATTGTAGCATCCATTTGTTTTTTTAGCACTTTTGCTTTACTTGCTTTTAGGCTATTAGTAATTTGCTCGTTAATTAATTTTAAAGATTTTTCTAATTCTTCTTTTCCTTTTTCTGTTATTTTGTAGTAAATAACCCTTTTGTCCGAAGAATCTTGAACTTTTTCTATTAAAGAGTTTGCTATCATACCGTTTGCTAAAATAGCAAGGTTAGATTTTGCAATACCAATTTTTTCTATTAGCACTTTTGGGCTTACTTTTTCTTCTTTTTCTAGTTCAAAAAGCAACTTCACCTTTGCAGTTAATGTTGTTTTTTTATTTGCAGATTCTTTTTGAAAGCCATCGCAAAGATTTTCCAACATCATTCTTGCTTCTATTAAACTTTTACTTAATGCGTAATTCATAACTAATTTTTCTTCCCTTTTTTTATCGTTCTTAGTTATTATACTATAATTAGTTTTTTGTTGCAATTAAAACAAAAAAAGAATAAATTTTATTATTCTTTTATTTGCTTGACATATTAAAAATTTTAGGCTTTGTTTCTTATAGACGCCTTAACAAAGGCCGCATATAGTGGGTGTGGGTTTGTTGGCCTAGACTTAAACTCTGGGTGAGCTTGCGTTGCCACAAAGAAATTGTTAGCAGGTAATTCTATTATTTCTACTAAGTCTCTTTTAGGATTTAATCCGCTAAATATCACTCCATTCTCTGTAAATATATCTCTATATTTATTGTTAAATTCGTATCTGTGTCTGTGTCTTTCTTTAATATCTGTTTGTTTATAAATGTTATATGCTTTTGTATTTGATTTAATTTTACAACTATAATTTCCTAATCTTAAAGTTCCACCCATTTCGGAAATATTTTTTTGATCTTCCATTATATGAATTATTGGATGTTTTGTGTTTTTATCTAGTTCTTCTGAGTTTGCATTTTTTAAACCCAAAACATTTCTTGCAAATTCTATTGCAGCTACTTGCATTCCCATACATATTCCTAAAAATGGAATATTGTTTTCTCTTGCAAATTTTACTGCTTTAATTTTACCTTCTACGCCTCTTGTTCCAAAACCGCCCGGAACTATTATTCCGTCCATTCCTTCAAAGACTTTGTTCATATCTCTTTTTCTTTCTAACTCTTCAGAGTTAATTAATTTAATGTTAACTTTTGCATTGTGATAATATCCACCATGCTTTAAAGCTTCCATAACAGAAAGATATGCATCTGGAAGTTCTGTGTATTTTCCTACCAAGCCAATTGATACTTGTTTTTGAAGAGTATCCACTCTTTTTACAAGTTTTTCCCACTCTTGCATATCGGCTGTTTTACATTTTAATTTTAGTTGTTTACATATAATTTTATCTATGTTTTGTTCTAATAAATTTAGTGGTACTTGATAAATATTTGTAACATCCAAGCAATCTAATACGCAATCTGTTTCTACATCACAAAATAATGATATTTTTTCTCTTACATCGCTTGGAAGTGTAATTGGCGTTCTGCAAAGAATTATGTTTGGCTGAATACCGCTACTTTTTAATTCTTTAACGCTATGTTGTGTTGGTTTTGTTTTAAGTTCCAATGAACCATACATTCTAGGAATTAAAGTAACATGAACAAACATAACATTTTCTTCACCTTGTTCTTTTTTTACTTGTCTTAATGCTTCTACAAAAGTTTGACTTTCAATATCTCCTACTGTTCCGCCAATTTCTGTAATAATAACATCTGCCTTAGAAACCTTTCCTGCTTCGTAAACTTTTGCTTTTATTTCCCCTGTTATGTGAGGAACCATTTGAACGGTAGCACCTAAATAGTCCCCGTTTCTTTCTTTTTGAATAACTGATGAGTAAATTCTACCTGTTGTAATATTAGAAGTTTGATTTAGCTCTTCGTCTATAAATCTTTCGTAGTGTCCTAAATCTAGGTCTGTTTCTGCGCCGTCTGCAGTTACAAAAACCTCTCCGTGTTGATATGGTGACATTGTTCCTGGGTCTACATTAACATATGGGTCAAATTTTTGCATAAACACTTTTAAACCCTTGTTTTTTAAAATTCTTGCTATGCTTGCTGCTGCTATTCCTTTTCCTAATCCAGAAACTACTCCGCCTGTTACAAAGATGTATTTACTTTTCATTAGTTATCCCCTTTTTTCTTCTGTTGTTGAAATTTTGTTGGTTTTGAAAAATGTAAATATTATTAGTGCAACTAGCATAAACACTGTTGCGTATGGGAAAAACCATCTCCATCCTAATAGGTCCATTAACATCCCTATGCAAACTGGCGTTATGCTTTGAGCTATCATAGAACTAGTATAATAATATCCTGTAAATTTACCTATATTTTCTTTATCTGCAAGTTCTACAACCATTGGGTAAGAGCTAACATTAATCATTGCCCAACCAATACCGCTAATTGCAAATAGTAAATTTAAAACTAAGCCGTAGTTTGTTATAAAAGTGGAAAATGATAAAGATCCAATTATTAAAGATAAACCTATCATTACAACTTTCTTTCTTCCTATTTTAGCACTTAAATTACCAGCCGGAATAAATGTTAATAACGAGGCTATTGCTAAAATTGCTGGAGCCATAGAAACCGAAGCTTCATGAAGATAATTTTCTCCATATAAACTCCAGAAAGTTTCTATTGCATTAAATGCTAAAAACCAGAAGAATACAGAAATTATAATTATTTTTAAATTAAACTTATCTCTTGAAGATAGTGTGCTTTTTATGCCTGCATCTTCTTTTACAGACATATCTTCTCCTATCTCCATTTCTTCTGCCATTTCTGCGGCAATTTTATTTTCTTTTATTTTTATAAACAACACAATTAAAGCCGTAAGCATTAAAACAGAAACTATTACAAATGGAATAACTATGTTATAACTTCTACTGCCGTCTTCCAATACAAAGAAGGTTGCAATAACAGAAGCAAATATCGCCCCTATATACCCCATAAAGTTAATAATTCCATTAGCATTGTCTCTTAGTGGCTTTGGGGTTATATCTGGCATTAAAGATACCGATGGCGCCCTGTAAACATTCATTGCTATTAGTACAATTGCTATTACAACAACCATTCCTGCTAAATTGTTTGCAACAAACATTACAGCAACAAAAGGAAAGGAAACAAGTGCAATTATTGTTCCCGCTATAATGTAAGGCATTCTTTTGCCAATTTTTGTATTCGTTTTATCGGATATTTTTCCGAATATAACAGCCATAAATAGCGCTAGCATATTATCTACTGCCATAATTATTCCAACCAAGTAGTTATCTAAGCCAAAACCGCCCTCTCCTAAAAATTTTGGAACATAATAGTTATATGTTTGCCATAGCATTAAAATGGTGAAAAATGCTAAACCTATGTACATAGTCCTTTTTGTGTTTAGTTTTAGTGAGCTTGTTTGATTTGACATAATAAAACCTCTTTTGTAACAACTTTTTGGATACCTATATTTATAAATAATTTTATCATTTAATTTGTTTTTAAACAAACAATTATGGTAAAATATTTTTATAAATTAAATGAATTTTTTAGGAGACCGCAATGCAACAAAAAATCAATCAAGAACTGGGTAAGTATGTAAAAACCTTTGATAATACAGAGGTTTATGCGTACGAATTGGTTCCAGAAGATAAACCTAAAGCAATTGTTCAGATAATACACGGAATGAACGAACATGCAGGCAGATATTTAGATTTTGCTAAGTATTTAGTAAGCGAGGGCTATGTAGTTTGGGCAAACGACTTAAGAGCCTTTGGAAAAACTTCTAGCTCTGTAAAAAAATTAGGTAAATATTCTGAAAACTGTTTTTATGATAATATTCGAGACCAAATATATTTTTCAGATAGATTAAAAGAGAAATATAATGTTCCGCTATTTGTTTTGGGACATAGTTATGGTTCATTTTTAACTCAAAGGTATATTGAACTTTATCAAGGACACACTGCCTTTATTCTTTCTGGCTCTGCAAATATGAGATTTAACTTTGATACTATTTTAGGAAAAGCTATTGCAGATTTTGAAATTATGTTTAAAGGTAAAGATTCAGATGCAAATTTAATTAGCAATTTATCTTTTGTTAAATATACAAAAAAATTTAACGATGGAGATTGGCTAACATCTTGCCCAGAAAATAGGAAGATAAGAAAAAAAGACCCTTACCATAATAAAGTTAGTAGTAATAATTTTTACAAAAGTTTTTTTAGCGGCTTACAAGATATTTATAAATCTGGTAACTTACAAAAAATAAATGTAAAAAAACCTAGCTTTTTATTCTCGGGAGATTTAGACCCTGTTGGAAAAAATGGAAGAAAGGTTAGATCTTTACAAAAATTATACAAAAGTTTGGGTGCAAAAAACTGCAAACTAAAACTATATGCTAACGGAAGGCACGAAATGTTAAACGAAATTAACAAGCTTGAAGTTTGGGCAAATGTAAACAAATTTATTAATAGCGTTTTAGAAGCAAAAAAGAAAAAAGAGGAGAAATTAAAAAATGATAATAAATGATATTAAAAAAGCCAAAATTATGGCAATGAAAGAAAAAAATACCGATGTTAAAAACATTATGAACATTGTTATTAACAAATTTATGTTGTTAGACATTGAAAACAAAGCAAAAGAAAAAGAAACAACAGATGCAGAAGTTATTAAATTAGTTCAAAAAACCATTAAAGAACTTACAGATGAGGCTGAAAATTATAGAAAAGCAGGAAATGCAACAGAAGTTGCAATAATAGAAAATCAAAAAAAGGCGCTAGAAAAATATTTACCTAAAATGATGGACGAAACAGAAATTAAAGCAGTTATTAATTCGTTAGAAGACAAAAGCATTCCTAATGTTATGAAACACTTTAAACAAAATTATGCTGGTAAATGTGACATGGGATTAGTTTCTAAAACTTTAAGAAGTATGTAATTGAAAAGCAAGCTATAAGCTTGCTTTTTTTACACAATAAACTAAAATTTTTTCATATATACTGTTATTAAGTATTATGGGAGATTTATATGTGCGGAATAATAGGTTTAACAGGGAAAAAAGATTTTGAAATAGAAACAATACTAACAAATGGACTAAAAAAATTAGATTACAGAGGATACGATTCTGCTGGATTATCTTATATATTAGAAGATGGAATAGCCACCATAAAGGCAAAAGGTAAACTAAATAATTTAATTAAAAAAATTAGTACTTCAAAATCTAAAACTGGCATAGCACATACAAGATGGGCAACTCACGGTAAGCCTTGCACTAGCAACGCACATCCTCACAACTCTAACAATAATATGTTTAGTGTGGTACATAACGGAATAATAGAGAATATGGCCGAATTAAAACATACTCTTACCAAATATGGCTTTCGTTTTAAGTCTGAAACAGATTCGGAAGTTATTCCAAACTTAATTCAACACTACTACTCTGGTAATTTTTTAGCTGCTGTTTTAAAAAGTATTTCTAAGCTAAAAGGTTCTTTTGCTATTGCTGTTATATCTAGTTATAGTCCAAACAAAATTATTACAGCAAAAAAGGATAGCCCTTTAATTGTTTGCAAAAACAAAGACGGTTTGTATTTAGCAAGTGATATTCCCGCTCTTTTAAATTTTTCTAGCAAGCTTTATGTTTTAGAAAATAATGAAGTTGCAATTTTAAATAGAGATAAGAATAAAATAAATTTTTTAAATTTTGAAGGCGAAAAAATTAAAAAGCAAGCCACTTCTGTTAGCCAGCGCCCTGAAATGACAGAAATGGGAAACTTTAATAGCTTTATGGAAAAAGAGATTAATGAAATTCCTGAAACTTTAAAAAACACATTAAATTATTATAAAAACAAATTTAATTGGAAAGTTTTAATAGAAAAATTGAAAAATGCCTCCAATATTTTTTACATAGGTTGTGGAACAGCATACAATGCTGGCTTAGTTGGAGCAGGGTTATCAGAGGATCTATGCAAGATAAAAAGCTACAACTACATAGCCAGCGAATTTAGATATTCAAATACTATAATTCCAAAAAATAGTGTTTGTATTTTTATTAGTCAAAGCGGAGAAACCGCAGACACATTAAAAGCTTTAGAAAAAGCGAAAAGTTTAGGAGCTTTTACTATTGCAATTACAAATGTAGAAACTTCCTCTATAACCAGAATTGCAGATGCAGTAATGCTAACAAAAGCAGGAATAGAAACGGCCGTCGCTTCTACCAAAGCATACAACAACCAACTTTTAGTTTTAATGCTTATAACATTAAAAATTTGTGAGGAAAATAATTTGCCATGCAGTTACAATTTAAAAGATTTAGAAAATCTTTCTGAAGTTAGCAAAAACTGCATAAATTTAAATTCTCAAATTAAGCAAATAGCAAACGAAAGGCACACCTCTTCTAATGTGTTCTTTATTGGAAGAGGATTAGATTCCTACACTTCTTTTGAAGCAAGCTTAAAACTTAAAGAAATATGTTATCTTTCTAGCGAAGGTTACCCTGCTGGAGAATTAAAACACGGCACGCTCTCTTTAATAGACAAAAACTCTTTAGTGATTGCAATAATAACCAACCCAAGCTTAAAAGAAAAAACATTAAATGCCTTGCACGAAGTTAGGGCAAGAGGTGCAAAAACTTTGGTTATTTCTTCTTTAGATATAAATAGTGAAACAGATTACTATTTAAAACTTCCAAACACAAGCAAGCATATTATGCCATTGCTTTCTGTTATTCCTTGCCAACTTTTAGCATTAGAATTTTGCCTGAGTCTAAACCTTAATCCAGATAAGCCCCGAAATTTAGCAAAATCTGTAACGGTAGAATAAAAAAAGAAGAAGCAATTAAGCTTCTTTTTTCTTAAATATTTTTTTAATTGTTTTATGTAGCCATCTTTCTTCTTTTGGCAATGTAAATGCTTCGTAAATATTAATAAATGCGAATACAGCAAATATTATAACTGGACCAATAACTGCAGCATTTACCCAACTAAGTGATTGGTTAATTCCCCCGTGAGTAAACATAAAGTTAGGATTATCATAGCCTACTGCAACAAAGATCCAATCTCCTATTGTTCCTATTAAAGCAGAGGTAAATATTCCCACAACAAATATCCAAAACTTTTTCATGCTAGGAACTACTAATTTACTTGCAATTGCATAAATCCCCATAAATAATAACATAGAGTGTGTTAAGAAAGATTTAAATGTAAGCCATGTCCAAAATACATCAACGCCCGCCCCTGGGAAACTAAAAGTTACAATTGCTCCTACTAATGCGCCGTAAATAAAATAGTGTGCTAAATTATGTATTTTATCTTTTTTAAATACAAATAGGCCAATCAAAAACATTTGATTACACATTAAAAATGGAAATAATGCATTTCTAATAAAATATGCTGGATCTGGGTCATCAATTGTTCCATTTATTAAGCTATCTGGAATTAAGTTATTAAACAACGAATGTTGCCAAACAATACTTAAATGAATAACCATTGTAATAATTGCAGACCATTTTAAAATGGCTCTTTTCTTTTCTTCTTTTACATTTTTTAATAGCGCAACTAAAGCTATTGTGATTACTAAACTAATTGCTAAATACCAAAAGTATGCTGGCGTATAAGCATATGCTTTTCCTGTTATATTTTCTCCCATGTTTTCCGTCCTTAAATAATATAATCAAATTATATCATTTAAGAAACAAAAAAAGCAAGAATAATGTAAATTTATGCTAACATTTTTTTTAGTTATAAACTTATACCTTAATAATATTCATCTAAAATGCTTTCTCCTGACACTATATCTATATTGCAGTAATCTGAAAATTCTCCATTATTTAATAGTGCAGTTATAACAACTGAGCCAACTTTTTTTGCAATTATTAATCCATTTTCTACGCTTGCCACTTGCTCGTTTGAACTGCGCCAAACAACAACTGTGTCTACCGAATTAAAAGGAAAAACCTCAGCGTTAATCACGCCAACACTTCCTACATTTATTGCCATATAGTCCTTGCTTAATTCTACCCTATTTGCCTCAACAGTGTTTACACTTTTACTACAACCACAAAAACATAAAAGGCAAAACATTAAACCTATTATTTTAAATTTTTTCATCTTAAATTCCTTCCTGATTTTAGTTTAATTATAAAATTATAAAATATTCTTTATTTAAAATAAAAAAATGTTTTGAAGTTATAACCGTTTATGCTAAACTAAAAAAAAGAGACACGTGCCACTCACAAAGGAATATTATTATGGAAAAAACCTTATTTAGCAAAAAACCAGTAAAAAGAGGAGAAAATATATCTCTGACTGACTCACAAGAAGTTAAAATTACAACTTTTTATGAGGAGGCAAAGAAAAATTTACTTCTTTTTTTAAACCAAGAATTTGAAGGTTTACAAATTAGGTTTAAAACTAGGTTTCTAGATTTCTTTAACGAAATTTCTACCTACGAGGAAGAAGGTACAAAAATTAGACCTAGCATAATTTTAACTAGCGATATTAACTATATTACAAAAAACATAAAAGATAGTTATATTGTTCCCCTGTTTAACGATAAAGACGAATTAATGTTTAACTCTAGAATGAAAGCACTTTTGCCATTTTGTTCTAAGGATTGGAGCGTGTATGTAAACATAACAGAAGCCGGCATTAAGTATGGAATTGTAAAATGCTTAAATAGCATAAAAGAACCGTTGCTTAGTGAAAGTATTTTAACTAACGATAAATTTGTAAATAAAAAAGATTTTAGTTTAATTTTAATAGAATCTTTTAGTAGTTATATGGTGCATTTAAAAAGTGTTTCTGGAAAACAACTAACTGTAAACTTTTCTTTAACTTCAAAATATGCTTCTAACTGGAACACAACAGTGGCAGATTTTGCGAATGCAAGTTTTAGTAAACTAAGAACAACCGCAAGAAAATTAAACGATATTAAAGTTTTATATAAAAATATTCTTACACACGTATTTAAAGACACTCACGGTACAATATGTGTAGTTGTAGATAAAGAGTACAAAGACAATGGTTTTTTCTCTGATGGCATATGGTTAGAAGAACCAATAAGTTTTAGTAAACTATTTTTACAAACAAAAAGCTTTCACGAGCCTAAACTTATAGCTATATCTGATGTATTTGTAGAGATGCTAAACTCTGACGGTATTACAATAGTAGATAATACGGGTAAAATTAGAGCCTATAACGTATTTATAGAAACAAACCTAAAAAGCACCTCAGGAGTTATTGGTGGAGCAAGGAAAAGAGCCGCCTACACAATTATTAACAGTAGAAGAAAACATATTGTTGGTGTTTACTTTCAAAGTCAAGATGGTGAAGTATTTTATGCTCCTGTTAAAAAGAGAACTTAACAGTAGTTTAATAAGCACAAAAAAAACAGAGATTAATTTCTCTGTTTTTTATTTTATATTTTACCAGTTAACATTTGCATATGTTCCGTCTGCATTGTTTGCAACCTGAACCGCATCTATTGTTAAAGTTAAGAACACCGTTAGCCCTGCATCTGTTTGATCTTCATAATCTGTTGGAACTGTATATACAACCTTACAGTCCTGATTTATTGTGTTTGTAAGCTTTGCATAATAATAGCCACCTGTACCGTCATAACTCCAAGCAGGAAGCGCTCCGTCTGAAGCATCTGTTAATCCGCCAGCATTTAAACTAACTGCACTTGCTGTCCCAGAAACTTCTAATTTTAGCCTTACCCAAATATCTGCTGTACTTTGTGTTGTATCTATTGTAAAGGTTGCTGTAATTGAAGAACCTGGCATTAGTAGTTCTTGTGTTGTCTGAGTGTTTCCTAAAACGGTAGAGAATGCAACATTACCTTCTGCAATATTTACTTCGCCAAATGTATAGGCGTCGGAGTTTTGTGTAACAGAATCTCTAAACCAAGCACCAGTAGCAGCTAAAGAAGATATAACAATTAAAGCCACACCTAAAACTATATTTAAAACTACACTAAAATTAAACTTCTTTGTTTTTGCTTTTTCCAAGTTCTGTATTCCTTTTTGTTTTTCTAATTTTATTATACTAAAATTTGTAGTATTTTGTAAAACAAAAAGCCCATTAAAAACAAAAAACCCAAAACTTTATGCCTTGGGTTTCTATTTAATTATTTAAGTTTTATACAACCGCTGCTGGATTAACTGCTTTCCAAGCTGCTGCAGTAGCTGCAATGTTAGCTTCTTGAATTACTTCTATATATAAAGTAAATGTAACATCAGAACCTTCAACTGAACCGTCTTGTACTAAAGTTGTTGGAATACCATAAGTTACAACAACATCTGTAGTACTTGTGCCACCTTCTGCTGCATCATCCAATGCACTTAAAGCTGCTAGGCTACCAAAGTAAACCCATTCATCTCCTGCTGTGTCTGTTTCCCAACCAGCTGGATCACTTGAAGGCATTGTTAAAACTGCTTCGTTACTTGCAACAATTCTAAATCTAACATACATGTCTGCTGTTCCACCATTTACAACTGTAAAATCAACATTCATACTATCACCAGGTGTTAATACATTACCATCATCACCAATTGTCCAAACAAAAGAAGATGAATCAATACCACTGTCGTCTAAAACGATTGTACCAAAAGTTTTAGTATCAGATACACCTACTCCATTATTATCTGTAAACCATGCTCCTGTTGTAGCCATTGTAATAACAACAACCATAGCCAAAGCCATAACTGCTATAACAATTCTTTCTGTACTCCAAAAAGATTTTTTTGTTTTTTCCATAATTTTACCTCTCTTTAGTTTTGAGACTTTCTTATCTATATAACTAAATATTATCAAAAAATACAAAAAAAGTAAAACGAAAATAGAAACTATTTATACATTTTATAGGTTTTTTGACAGATTTTTTTGTAAAAGATTAAATCCTGTTATAAAATTTATTAAAAACAATATTTATAGGAGGTATATATGCAAAGCAAACAATTAGAAAATAAAGTAAAAAAGCTAGAAGAAGAAGTGTTTTTTCTGCAAAAACAAATTAACGAACTTGTTACATTAAATTCTTTAGTAACAAACAATAGCAATTAATATAAGCAATAAAATATGATGATTGTATAAAATTATATTACATTTAAAATACATAATATAGCCACAAAAAAAGCCTTAAAATTAAGGCTTTTTTATTTTAACTTTATTTAGTCTTATTCATCATCATGAACTGCAGTACCATTTGAAGTAAAGTCTGCTACATAAGTGCTGAATACATAATCCATGTGAGCTTCAGTTGTTGGAATTGTAGTTCCTGCATCACCATAAATGTTTGCTTGTTGAATTGCATCAACTGTAATAGTTACACTAACTGGATCATCTTGGAAATCGTTATTAAAACTTCCACCTGCTAATGTAAGTTTGTATGTACATACAATAGCAGCAGAATCTTGTAAGTCATAATATAATACATTTTCGTGATCAGCGCTTGGATCAACAAATTCTGTGCCACCAATGTTATCTATTTTTGCAGCTGTAGCATCAAGACCAGTTACTTCAACAGTAACTCTTACCCATGCATCCTCTGAAGGTGGGTTTGTTGCACTTGTACCACTATCTACAACGTTTTGAAGTGTAAATACGATGTCTAGTGTATCACCAGGCATAATATCTGTTGTATCACCAGTAGTTCTTGCAGTAATATTTAAAATATCATCTGTAACTAAACTATCTGTAATATCAATTGTACCAAATTGTAAAGAGTTGTCTGCAGTTTGGTTAGTATCTGTAAACCAAGCTCCAGTTCCCATTGCTGTTCCACCAATTGCAATTACCATTACTAAAAATGCAATTATAACATTTTGTGGATTTTTTAAAAATTTTTTCATAAAAATTCTCCTACCTGTGTTTTTAATTTATTTGTCGTTATTTCGTCTATCTTATTTATAAACTCATTTTACTATCATTTTTTGTTTTTTCCAAACATTTTAAAGTGTTTTTTTAGTTTTTTTTAAATTTAAATTGCAGGAACTGCTGCTCCGATATATTCAAATTCTGTTATTGCATCGTTTAAAGTATTAATGTAAGAACCTTGAAGCGCTGCAATCTCTACCCTATAAGTAATAACCGCATCTTGATATTCGTTATCAAAATCTCTTCCTGTAAATGCCATAGTAAAATCTACTGTTTCTGTTGTAGCTGCGCCATCTGTATCTTCGGGAAGTTTGGTTTGTTTAAAAATATAACCTTCACTTGCACTACCTGCACCCATTTTTATATAATCTGGATCTGCAGAGGTAAGTGAAACATCCTGACTTCTTCCGCCGTCGTCTATATCTACTTTAATTCTTATCCAAGAACCGTTAGGATCTCCAATAACATCGTAGTTAACAGAAATAGTTAAGGTACTTCCTGGCATCATATTTTGAGTATCCCCGCCAGAGGAAATTGCAACAACCGACTCGTTAGTTAAATCTAGCGTACCAAATTTAATGCTATGAGTATCGTCTAAATAACTATCTGTAAACCAGGCGCCAGTGAAGTTAAATATAACGCTAGCTACAAGCAATATGCTTAAAACAGCAATAACCAAGTTTTGTCCAGTTATCTTTTTTAGTCTTGACAAAATTCACTTCCTCCCTTTGTTACAAATTTTTATTTAATTCCCGCTTTATTACCTTACTTAACTATACTATAACAAATTTATTATTTTTTTTGCAAACAATTTACCCTACTTTTTAGTGTAAAAGCCAAAAAAGTGGGTTAACCACTTTTTATATTTGAGATATTGCATAAGCAAGTATGCCTGCAACACACACAAAAGCTCCCATAAATTGATATGTTGTTGGAATTTTTCCTATTCCTTTTTTTGCAGAGGCTGTTAACACAATTATTGTAATTAAGTTAATCGGAAGCTTTAACATATACATTGTAACCGATTGTTGCATTAATACAGTAGACGCAAATAACACAATTGTACCTGCTACTTGCATTCTGCTTGCTGTTATCCAATTACTTCTTGGAATTTTTTCAATTTTCTTTCTGTAGGTTATGGTGGTAAATAGCGTTGTTATTCCGTACACTAAAAACATGTATGTTACTACATTTGTATATTGCAATAAATAATACCCTACATACGCCATTATAATTGTTGTTATTGCTCTTCTTATTAAACTTTCTTTTAATATTTTTCCGGTTATATAGTTTTTAGATATCATGTAGTTGCCAAGTATAATAACTAGTATTCCTACTATTGCAATTATACTAAAAGTTGTTATACCTAAAAATGTATCTATTATGTAAGTTATGGCTAACGGCAAAATTGCATAGGATGCATCTTCCAGCGGAGAAACCGCCTTAGAAATGTTTGTAGAAGACCTTACATTTATCTTTCTAATAAATACAAGAGAGATAAGTAGTAATGCACTTATTAAGGTTAGCTCAAATTCAAACCCAAAAATTAAAATTAGTGGAAGTGTAAATATTGTTATAAAAAAATGTTTAACATAAAAAAAGTCTGTTTTTTTGTAGCCTCTGTTTAAAGCTTTCGTATCTTCAAGTGCAACATATCCGCCAGCTAGTGCTATTGCTGCTAATAATCCTAAGTTGTATATCATTTTTTATCCCTTAATCTTTGTTTTTTGTAGTATATCATTTATTGCTAATATTTTAAACTAATTTTGCTTTGGTTTTTGTTTGTAAGTTGTTAACATATTAACAAAATAGTGCTTGACACACAAGGCTGTTTTTGCTATATTAATAAAGTACTTACCGCAAACGCGAGTAAAATATATGGAGAAGTGTCCGAGTGGCTTAAGGAGCTAGTCTTGAAAACTAGTGATTGTGAGAGCAACCGGGGGTTCAAATCCCTCCTTCTCCGCCAATTAAAAAAAAGAGAGTTACGAACTCTCTTTTTAATTTTTGAAATTATTAATTATTTTATTTATAAATCGTTTTATTTATAAATTATTTTGTTAATGCTTTTAGGTAGTTTTGTTCTACAGCTTTCCAGTTAATAACATTCCAAAAGTTGTTAACATATTCTGCTCGATTATTTTTATACTTTAAATAATACGCGTGCTCCCAAACATCTATTCCCATAATTGGAATTTGACCGTCTGTTAGTGGTGAATCTTGATTTTGCTTTTTAACAATTTTTAATTCGTTATTATCTACAACCAAAAACACCCAGCCACTGCCAAAATGAGTTAATGCAGCGTTATTAAACTTTTCTTTAAAATTTTCTATCGTCTTAAAATCGTTCTGTATAGCTTTTTTTATTTTACCTTTAATCTCGTGATTTTTAGGCCCCATAATATTAAAATAAAGTTTATGGTTTACATAGCCACCGCCATTGTTAATAACTGCCTGCCTAATTTTTGCAGGAACAATTTTTTTAACATTAGCAATAAACTCTTCAGCTGTTAAATTTTCTATGCCTTTAACACCTTCTAGTGCAGCATTAAATTTGTTGGTATAACCATTAAAGTGCTTGTCAAAATGTACATGCATTGTTTCTTTATCTATATATGGAGTTAAAGCATCATAATTATAATTTAGTTTTGGTAACTTATATTTCATAAAATTTCCCTCCTTTTTATCTTTATAATTAATTTATATCATAATAAAAGTTACTTTGCAACATAATTCCGACTATTTTTGTCGGAATTGTAAAAAATATATAATTATTACAGCTTTAGGCGAAATTAGTGACTTAAAATTAAGTAAATGTTATAATATTATATAAAAAAATAATTATAAAGGAGATTTGTTATGAAATTTGAAATAAAAAAAGCTGGAATCTTACCAGTTTTAGAAGCAGATTTAAACGAAGGCGAAAAAGTATATACTGACAAAGGCAGTATGTGCTGGATGGACCCTACTGTAAAAATGGATTCTAACATTAAAGGTGGGTTATTTAAAGGTATTGGAAGATTATTTTCTGGTGAAAAACTTTTTCTAAATACTTTTACAGGTCAAGAAGGTGGAGGAAAAGTTACTTTTGCCCCAAGCTTGCCTGGAACAATTTTAGAGTTTGATATCAATTCTAATAAAAGTGTAATTTGTCAAAAAGGTTCCTTTTTAGCAGCAGAAGAAGATGTAAAACTATCTATGCACTTTCATAAAAAAATTGGAGCTGGCTTATTTGGTGGAGAAGGTTTTATTCTTCAAAAATTATCTGGCGAGGGTAAAGCATTTTTAGAAATTGACGGCTCGTTAGTAGAAAAAGAACTAAAAGAGGGTGAAGTTTTACTTGTAGACCAAGGTAACTTAGCATTCTTTGAAGAAAGCGTTACATATACAATTTCTAGAGTAAAAGGCTTTAAAAATATTTTCTTTAGTGGAGAAGGTTTATTGCTTGTAAAATTAGTTGGCCCAGGTAAAATTGGCTTACAAACAATGCCAGTTAAAAACCTAGCAACCTCACTTACTCCATACTTACCAAAACCAAAAACAAGAACAATTTCTAGTGGAAGCGATAGTTCTTCAGGTGGTAGTCTTTTAGGAAGTTTACTAAATAAAGACTAATAATAAACTATTGATTAACAAAAAAAGAGAGTTTCACTACTCTCTTTTTTTATCTTAAATTTTATTAAACTTAATAACTTATAACAATATCATCCACATTAAGGTTACGCGTATATTTTGAAGCGCTTTCGTCAATGTATATTCTATACTTTAAAGGAGTAGCGCTTGTAGCCGTACTACTGTCTGGCATTGCAATTCCTGCCGTTAAAAGTGATGCCATATCTACAGTAAACGGGTCTAATGTTTGATGCCTTTCGTTGTTGGTATACACATCCGTATAATCTAAGCCATTATTAGAAACTTGAACATAAAACATAGGCTTTGCCCCTGCAGTGGTACTATCTAGTGTCCAACCTGTATTAAAAGCATAGCTAGACACCCCCGTTAAATAATTTGTTGTAACAATGTACCCTATTTGCTCTATTCTTGCACTTGTTGTTCCATTTTTTAAATCGTTAGAAGTTGCTGCTGCAACTGTGTTGTTAATATCAAAAGAGGTGTTATTAATTGTAATTCCATTAATAATACCGCTGGTTGTGTTTGTAAAGCTTTCAAAATCAACAGTGCTTGCCCACCATTCACCCGACTGCAGACCCGACACATTTTCGTTGTAGTTTGGTTGATCAAAATAGGCAAAAGCAACAGGAACGCTAAAAACAGTAGCCATACTAACTATAACTAAAACAATTATTAAATTTCTTACCAATTTAAACATACTCTCCCCAATTGATTGTTTTGTTTATTATTTCTGCTTGCCAGACTCCTTTTTCGTGAAGAATTCTATTATTAAATAAATTATTATAATATCAATAATTACAATAACTTTTCCAAATGTAGAACTTAAAAACAAAACAATACTTCCCAATTTTTCAACCTTAAAGTTATAAACTCCAATAATATCATCCTCTGTTATAGTCCATTCGTCCCAACTAGCCTCTTGAGTAACTCCCCACGGCTTTGTATTTATTATGTAATTATCTGCACCATCTTTTTGTATATTTGCAACATAATGAATAACTACTTCTTTTTCTTCCTCATTGTCAATATTCATATAAAATGCAATAATATCTTCTTCTTCTAAGCTGTCTATTTCAAAGTTTGTGTTAACTACAACAACATCTCCCGAATTAATTACAGGCTCCATGCTTTGAGTGAGAACAGAAAAAACTTTATTGTTTGCAAAAAATGGAACATAATTTAATATTAAATAACACAAAACAAGTATAGCCAGACCTATAGATACTGGTTTTATTAAACATTTTATGTTTTTATTTTCTATGTTTAATTTCATATTTTTGCTCCTTTTTAAACTTTACAGTTCTTTTGTTTTAAATTGTAAGGTATAAGAGATGTCTTGTCCTTTAATAAAATTATATTCTGCTTCATTTTCAGGCATATTAAGTGTTACTTTAGCAAAAACACAGCTACAAAACTGTTGGTTTAAATCTTGATGCAATACCCTTTTTATATTCTCTTTGGGCTGCACATTTTCGTGATCAAAAAATAGATCTATAACAACAAGGTTATATATATCTTTTTGTCCTCCTATGTAAATGCTTTTTACTGTCACACTAAGCAACGCTTGCCTGTCTACCAATGCCGTATATTCTGTTAAAACATAATTGACATCATTTGTTTTCATAATCGCGCCCTGCGGGACTAAACTGAACCCCTCATTTAAGGGAACCTCTTGATTAATGTTTAGCTCTGCTCCTATGTCAATATTAACAAGGTTTGAGCTTATGGGGCTTAAATTATTACCCCAATAAGCATAAGATACTCCTGTTGAAATTGGCATAACTAGAAGCAAAAGTAAAAGCAAAAGCTTTTTATATAATTTTTTATACTTTTTTTTCATAATTTATTACTCGAAAATAAATTTATTTAAACTTTAAAACAACCTTACCTATTGCAATAAAGCCTTACTATCTTATGCCTATTAAGCTTCAGATGCTGCAAATGTTACATCAAAAGATATTGGTTTTGCTGCAACTGCTGCGTACTCGGTAGCGTCCCCCGGCTCGTTTAAAGTAACGGTAAATGTTATTAACACGCCTGCTTCTGTAATAGTTGCTGGTGCATCGTCTGAAATTTGCACAAGCGAATATGGATTAGCCACAGCATCTACCAAAATGCTTGTTACTGTAACCGTTAAATTAAGCGGTGCTGTTGGCACAAAATTTAAGTTGACTGTATATTCTACCTCAATAGCAGTTGTATCTCCTGGCTTTTCAGTATTTCCTGACGGAATTAAAGTTCCGTCTGTTGCTGCGTCAATAGTATAAGTTGTTGATTGCAATTGTAAACCTTCGCCAATAGTAATAATGTTAGTTTCAGATTGAACATTTGTCAAGCTGTCCCAGTATGCGTAGGCACCTATGGCAGAACCTCCCATAAATACTACTGCCAATATAGCAATTAATAGTTTCTTCATCTTTTCTCCCCCTAGAATTTGATTAAGAATAAGCATAAGTTTTTTGCTAAATTATTGTTTTGGGTAAGCACACAATTAATTTAACAATAAAATTGTTTTTGTTGTGCTTATTCTCCTTATATAAACAAAAAAACCATGTAAAAAAACTTTATCATGGCAACTGGCTGTCCTAAACATAGGACCCTATAGCTTTCCGCAGCTAGATTACTCTAGAATTGGCCTTTTCATAACTTTGTTATGCATTAAGGTCAGCGTTGTTTGGTTTATTATTTATATTTTAATTATATATTCATAATTAAAAAAAGTCAAATAAATTGCAACCATCAAAAAAGAGAGCAATTTTCTCTCTTTTTTGTGTAATTTTTTATTTATTTTAAGGTTGCATTATTCCTCCAAATACAAGCCAAGCCAAAATGGTTTTAGAAACCAAACTTAAAATAATGTATGCGCGTTCGCCATATAAATAGTCTTTCCATTTTCCCACTTTTTTGTATTGAAGTGCCATATTAATAGGAAATAGATTAAAGAATACAAAGTAAGATGCAAATATTGCATAAACAAACCAAGGTACCTGTGCTAGGTCTGCATTACCAAATGCAAACATAAATATTACTATCCAAGTAATAATTCCTGCCACGCTTCCTACAATAAAGCTTGTCCAGTCTATCTTCTTTTTGTTTTTATTTTGTTTTTCCATTAATAAGCCTAGTAAATTCATTACCGCATTAAGCCCGAATAATAAAATTAAGGCTCCAAAGTCATAAATACCAAATAGCACTGCAATTAAAACAATCATAATGCTACTGCTAATAGAATATTCTATCCACCTAAATTTATTTATTCCTTTTTTAAGGTCCTTATTATATATCTTATTAAATCTAGGACATACAATAATAAAATGTGCTAGCGAGCTTAAAAGTAAAAAGCTTGCTACAAGTATTCCAAACGGAAGGTCAAATAACACCTTGGTGTTGCTAACCAGCCTCTGAGATACCTCGTCGTATTTAAGAAAGTTTGTTAATATTTCTGGCTTAAAGTCTCTAATTAAGTCTATTGATAGTGCTGCTGTTAGCATAAATGCACCCTGAACAAAATGCAAAATGCCCATAATTAAATTGAACTTTCTTATTTTCTTTAAGTTTACTTCGTTAGTTTCATAATTCATAATATAATCCCCTTTTATGTATTATTTATATTATTATTATATAACAATATATATTTTTAGACAAACAAATAAAAACCATAAAAAAAGGAGGGGCTTTCTCCTTTTTTTTATTATTTATCTTCTTCTATAACTGTTTTTAAATATATTCTTTTTTTAAAGGCGCCTTTTCTTTCTTTTTTAGCAAGCCTTATTTTTTCTACTTCTTTTAAGTCTATATTTTTATATTCTGCTATTGCATAAACAACTTCTAGTAGGTCGCCTAATTCTTCTGGGTCGTTTTCTTCAATAAACTCGTTTGCTTCTTCTAAAACTTTTTTGTTTAACTCTTCAATGTATTCTTTGTCTGATAACACCGAATATGTAACTTTATGCCCTAATTCTTCTATTATCTTAACATTATTATCTCTTATTAATTTGTTATATGTATATTTCATATTTTTTACCTCAACTTATATGTTAATTATATATTTTCTCCTACTTTATGGCAAATAAAAAAGAGAGTAAGTTTACTCTCTTTTAAATTTAAGATAGTTTTACTACTGTTACTGCAAGTTTTCTATACCTCTGACTGCCTTCGCCAGAGTTTCTTATTTGTAAAACGCTTCCTCCTGACTTAGCATTTACTATAACGCTATCCGACATAAGCTTAAACTCCGAAACATCCCCCACAATTTGCCTTCTGGTTTCTGTTAGCACACTTCCGTCTAGCACAACAGCTGTTGACACGCTATCTGTTTTTGTGTTGCTTTTTAAATTTGTAGTGTAATTAACAAGATATGTGCCTTCTGTTAACTCTATTTGAGAGTTTCCACTTGTGTGTGTTATTGCAGAGCCTTCTATTTTGTTTATGTTTAACGGAATGTTAGAGCCTGCGTTAACATTTTCGTTGCCAGTGTTATATATATAAGCATTATCGTTTGTTGCTGTATCTCCTTTTGTTCCTCTTCTTCCAGTGTTACCCTTATCGCCCTTTTCGCCTTTTGGTCCCCTTGGACCTCTTTCACCTTTTGGTCCTCTTGGACCTCTGCATCCGCAACAGCAAGGCGGATACCATACTCCATTAAATGTTGCCATTTATTATCTCCTTTTAAAAGCATAATTGCTTAAAGCCTTATTGCCTTACATTTTAGTTTATTATTTTACTAAAGTTTTTGTTATATTAATTTTGATTTAACACAAAACTACTATATAATAAAAAAGTAAAAAATAAGAATTAAGGAGTTTATTATGAGAAAAATTATTCAAGCACCTTTAAAATATGTTCAAGGTGAAAACGAAATTTTGAATTTAAAAGAATGGTCTACAAAATTTGGCGATAATGCATTTATTATTGCAGACGATTTTGTAATGAGTATTACAGATAAAAAAATTGCTAAAAGTTATGGCAAAAATGCTAAATATTCGCTAGAAAAGTTTAACGGCGAGTGTTCTAAAAAAGAGGTTGTAAGACTTAGCAGGCTTTGTAAGAAAAACGGCGGAAATGTTATTGTTGGTGTTGGTGGAGGAAAAACTCTAGATACAGCAAAGGCAATTGCCTACAAAATGGGCTTAGAAGTTATTATTGTTCCTACAATTGCATCTACTGATGCTCCTTGTAGTGCACTTTCTGTTTTATACACAGAAGATGGCCAATTTGACGAATATTTAATTTTACCTACAAACCCAGCAATAATTTTAATGGATACTACCATTATTGCAGGCGCACCTGTAAGACTGTTAGTTTCTGGAATGGGAGATGCACTTGCAACTTATTTTGAAGCAAGAGCGACAAAAAGAGCTGGTAAAGGCACTATGGCTGGCGGAGTTCCAACACTTTCTGCTTTCGCATTAGCTTCTCTTTGTTACGAAACACTTTTAACAGATGGTTTTAAAGCAAAACTTGCAGCTCAAAATAAAGTAACAACAGAGGCTGTAGAAAACATTATAGAAGCAAATACTTACCTTAGCGGTTTAGGGTTTGAAAGTGGAGGCTTAGCCGCTGCACACGCCATTCACAACGGTTTTACTGCAATAAAAGAATGTCATAACCTATACCACGGAGAAAAAGTTGCATTTGGCACACTAACTCAACTGGTTTTAGAAAATGCTCCTATAGAAGAAATTGAAGAAGTACTTTATTTCTGTAAAGAAGTTGGACTTCCTACAACTCTAGAAGAAATGGGAATAACTAAACCAACTAAAAAAGCATTAATGGAAGTTGCTAAACTTGCAACTGCACCAGGAGAAACTATTCACAATATGCCTTTCCCTATAACTGCAGAAAAAGTTTATGCAGCCATTTTAACTGCAGACGAATTAGGAAAACAATGCTAAAAGTACTGAATAAATAAAAAAGAGCTAATAAAGCTCTTTTTTATTACTAACTATTGTTAATCTGTTTTATATCTTATTGCATATATTTTTATTGAGTGATATACTGCTTTAGCTAGACTTTAAACAATTTTTAATAAAAAAGGAGAACTTATTTAATGTTGCAATTAAAAAACATTACAAAAGTATATAAGACAGGCGAATTAGAACAAAAAGCCCTAGCTGGCATTAGTGCTAGCTTTAAACAAGGCGAATTTGTTTCTATTTTAGGCCCTTCTGGTTGCGGAAAAACAACAACGCTTAACATTGTTGGCGGATTAGATAGATACACCGAGGGTGACCTTATTATAAACGGAAAAACCACCAAAGAATTTAAAGATGCCGATTGGGATGCTTACAGAAATAATAGCATTGGTTTTGTTTTTCAAAACTACAATCTAATAGGGCACCTTTCTATTTTGGCAAATGTAGAGCTTGGAATGACTCTTTCTGGCGTTAATGCAGATGAAAGAAAATATAGAGCGCTAGAAGTTTTAGATAAAGTAGGAATAAAAGAACACGCTCACAAAAAGCCAAACCAACTTAGTGGCGGGCAAAAGCAAAGAGTTGCAATTGCCAGGGCTTTGGCAAATAATCCGGACATTATTTTAGCAGATGAACCAACAGGTGCATTAGACTCTAAAACAAGTGTTGGAATTATGGAGCTAATAAAAGAAATTAGCAAAGAAAAACTTGTAATTATGGTTACCCATAACTCTAAGCTTGCAGAAGAATATTCTTCTAGGATTATAAGGCTAAAAGACGGTTTAATAATAGAAGATACAAAACCTCAAAGAATGACTAAAAAAGACAACTCTTACAAGCAAAAGAAAACTTCTATGAACTTTTTTACAGCCATTAAGCTTTCTTTTAACAACTTAAAAACAAAACTGGGCAGATCTTTGCTTGTTTCTGCCGCTGGAAGTATTGGTATTATTGGCGTAGCTCTAGTATTGGCAATATCTAATGGATTTAGCGGAATAATAACCGACTTAGAAACCGAAACCTTGGCAGGTTTGCCTATTACCATTTCGGAAGGCTTTGATTATATGGGACCTATGATAAGTGGAGAAGTTGAAGCCCCAGAAATTGAGGATGAAAATGCAGTAACTCCTTACGACCCAGAAAGCCAATTTGCTCCTCACTTAAATACAATAACTCAAGAATATATAGACTATGTAGGAAATTTAAACGAAGCTTACTATAATTATATTTCTTACCAATATGCTGCCGAGTTAAACTTTTTACTTTACGACAACATAAGTTACACTAGTCACACAAATACAGAACTTGAATTTGAACAAATTCCTTCTACAAACATATTAGAAGAAAATTACGAGGTATTAAGCGGAAATCTTCCTACTGAAGCAAATCAGGTTGTATTTATTGTAGATGAATACAATAGAGCTAGTGAAAGCCTACTTTCTAGTTTAGGTTTTGATATTACTGAAAATGTTGATTTTGGTCAAATTGTTGAAACCGAAATTGTACTAGTAAACAACAACGATTTTTACAACGAAAATGCTGGAATATTTACAAAAATAACTTCTGCAGAAAATTTACAAACTGCATATACAAACGGAACAACTCTGACAATATCTGGTGTTTTAAGAATAAACCAAGATGATGAAAATGTTGCTGGTTACCCTTCTTCTGGACTATTGTATAATAGCGAAGTAATAGAAACTTATATACAAAATTCTTCTGTAAGCGATGTTGTTGTTGCACAAGTAGCAAATACATCAATAAATGTAATAACAAATCAAGTCTTCCCATTAGACGGAGGAGCTACTTACAAAGAAGTTCTTGACAATTTAGGTTATAACACTATTGCTAACAGCATTAGTATTTATCCTATGAACTTTGACTCTAAAGAGGCTATTAAAAACTATCTTGATAAATGGAACGAAGACTTATTAGATGAAGATAAAATAACTTACACCGACCTAGCAAAATCTATAACAGGAATGCTAACTCAAATGGTAGATATGATTTCTATAGTACTTATTGCATTTGCTGCAATTTCGTTAGTAGTTTCTTCTATTATGATAGGAATTATAACCTATGTATCTGTTATAGAAAGAACAAAAGAAATTGGTGTATTAAGAAGTTTAGGTGCAAGAAAGAAAGATATTTCTAGAGTATTTAATGCAGAAACAATTATAATTGGTTTTGCCGCAGGTGTAATTGGAATACTAGCAACGTATGCTTTATCTGCCCCATTAAATATTCTTTTAGGAAACGCCTTGGAGCAGCTAAAAGGAGTAGTAAGTTTACCAATAAGTTACGCCGCAATACTAATTTTAATAAGTATGACACTTACTTTAATAGCTGGTTTAATACCTGCAAGAATGGCATCTAAAAAAGATCCTGTTGAAGCATTAAGAACAGAATAAAATAAATAAAAAAAGGAGAGTAATTAAACTCTCTTTTTTAATCTAGATTTTTGAATTTTTTCGGTAGATTTTATTACCATGCTTTTAGGAATTATTGGAAGCAATATAAAAAACATTTTTTGAGAGAAGGTTAATGCCGTTAACTTTCTTTTTTTACCTTTTTGAGTTGCTTTAAAAATATCTCTTGCTGCAATTTCTGGAGGAAAAGCTCCTTTTTCTGTTTTGTTTTTTCCACCAGCTGTTTCTAAAAATTTGCTTCTAGTTAATCCCGGGTAAATAGTTGTCACTTTTATGCCATATTGTTTTAATTCGCTTCTTAAGCCCATAGCAAAAGAAGTTACATAACTTTTTGTTGCATAATATATGTTTTGATATGGACCGCAAGGAAGTAGCCCTGCTATTGAAGATATAAATACTAATTTAGCATTTTTACTTTTCTTTAAAAAAGGTAAAATTGCGTAAGTTAGTTTTGTTACTGATAAAACATTTAAATCTACAAGTTTTAACTGCTTATCTAAATCACTAACCGAAAACTCTCCAATAAATCCCATTCCTGCATTGTTTATTAAACAGTTAATTTCTATATTATTTTTATCAATAAATTCTACAATTTTATTTTCTGCTGTTTCACTTGTTAGGTCTATGCTTAAAGTTAGCACTTTTACATTATATTTTTTTTCTAAATCTCTTTTTATTTCTTTTAAATCTTTTTCTTCTAAAGAAATTAATAAAAGATTTTTACCATTTTTTGCGTATTCGTAAGCAGTTGCTTTTCCTATGCCTGCTCCTGCACCTGTTATTATTGTGTACATAAAATTCTCCTTGTTATTTATTATATTTTACTACAATTAACAAAAAAATAAAAAGGCTTAACACCTTTTTATTTTCTTTTAACCACTGGTCCTCTTGTGGGAGCTTTTACGCTAGGCCCTGAACTTTTTGAAAGAGGAGTTATATTTTTTGAGGGTGGAGTGTAATTATTTCCTAAACCTCTCTTTTTAGGTTTTTTAGTTTCCTTTGTTTTTAAAGCTGACTTTTTAGCCACAGCCATAGGCTTATCTTTAATTGCTTTTTCTGCCGAAACTGATATGAATAACCCTGCTATTATTGCCGCTATTATTCCAATAAACATAACTATTAAAAATATACTGCTAGAATCTTTTTCCCATTGCGCATAAAGCGATAGGCTGTAAGTTAAAGTATCATTTTCACTTATTTCTTCTCCGCTACCGTCTGCCAAAGTGTTCCAACCTGCAAAAACATAGCCTGCTTTTGTTGGAGTTTCGTAGGTTTTAGAAGCTAGTGTCTCGTTGTAATCTAACTCTAAAGATATTTGCGTTCCTGTTCCGCCATTAGGGTTTAAAATAACATCTATTGCTGCGTTTGCCCAAACAGCATAATAAGTTGCAACTCCATCTATTACTGTGTCTTCTGTTACTCTCGTTCCGCCTTCTGTGCTAGTGTACCAGCCCTCTAGCACATAGCCTTCCCTTACAGGCATTGGTAATAATGCTAAATTGTTTCCTTTTTTCATTTCTACAATAATATTGTTAACTGTGCTGTTTGTGTCGTATGTTATTGTTACCATAACAGCTTCTACAAAAGCAACTTCTATTTCTTGATCACTTTGAATGTTAGAAAAAGTGTAACTATTAGTTTCTTTTATTATGTTTAAACCAGTAGTACTAACTTCTACTCCGTTTATGTATACTGTTGATATTTCCCAATTATAATTAGGATTAATTTCTACCGTATAATTATCAAAAGGATTTACAATTTCTATTCCGTCAGAAGATAAACTTCCTCCGTCTTTTGTAATTTGTGTAACCTTACATCTAACAACTAGGTTTTCTATTTTATTAAAATCTGCACCTGCTAGTGCCGCTTGTTCTGGATAGGCATTATTAACAGTTTCCCAAACAGAGCCTCCCCCGCCTATGTCAAAACCTTCACTTGCTAAATCTACTCCACTTTGAATATTTTCTGTAGTTGAAGTGTTAATTCCTACAAGCCCTACGGTTGTTCCATTAACAAGGTTTGCTTCGTAAATAACATTAGAAATATTTCCGCCGTTGCTGCCTGCAATTTCTCCTGCATCATTTTGAGAATATAAAGTTTTTATTTCTCCAACATTGTAAGTCAAGCTAATATTCCCTGCGTTGTTTTCCCCAACTATTCCACCAATCTTAATAGGATCAGAACTATTACTAATAATAGCACCTAAATTTGCACAGTTAATTATGGCAGAATTTTTTAAATAAGCAGCAATTCCGCCAATTCTTACATTTCCATTTACTTTTGCTACATTTGTAGATCCAGAAATTGTGCTGTTGTTAGCCGCCTCTCCAACTATTGCCCCAACTATATCTCCGCCATCTATACTTCCGCTCACATAGCAATTATCTATGGTTGTACCGTCAATTTTCCCTGCAAGTAATCCAGAATTTCTTTGACTTGTTTCTACTATTGCATTGTCTAGCCTTAAATTTTTAATTTCTCCATTTACAATGTAGCCAAATAAGCCTTGGTTATTTCCTACCACTGCTTCATCTATATACATATTATATATAACAAAATTTGCTCCGTCGTAAATTCCGCTAAAAGGAGTAGAAGAAATTTCTGCATCTCCTAGACCAATTGGGGTCCATTTTTGCTGTATATAAATATTTTCTAAAATATCTCCTTGTCCGCCAAGGTCAATATCTGCTGTTTGAGTAAAATACACGCCACTAAAGCCCGTTCCTAGCATAGATTCGTTAGCCACCCAAGCCAATTCTTCCGCTGTAGATATTAAATATGGGTCAAGTTCTACCCCAGCCCCTAAGGGTTGCTGTATTGCTCCAGACCAAATATCTGCTGCATTTGCATACGCAACATTAGGTGTATTATTGTTTGCTTTATTGTAGTTTAATTGCACATTAAAAGTAAGGGCAAGCATTGAAATTATTATAAAAGAACATGTTAAAACTTTTGCTATTTTTTTAAGCATCTATAATTTCCCCTTTAATGTTTAAATTTATATTTAATTATTACATTTTAATATAATAATTGTCAATCATTTTGCCCCTTGTGTATATTATTAGAGTTTAAAAAAACAGTACAAAATATACTGTTTTTTAGTTATTTTTTATTATTCCAACAGTGATAACACATAGGTTTATAAAGTTCGTTTGCTCCAAGCTGAACTTGCTCTCCGGTTGTTTGTACTTTATCATTAACAATTCTTGCATTAATTTCCGCTTTTCTTCCACATTCACAAACCGCTTCTATTTCTCTCATACTATCTGAAATTTCTACTAGTCTTTTGCTTCCTTCAAATAGTTTGCTAGAAAAATCTGTTTTTAAACCATAGCAAATTATTAGTGCATTTTCTGATAGTTTTTTTAATTCTTCTACCTGATGCTCTTTTAAAAACTGTGCTTCATCTACCAAAATTATGTTAACATTTTCTATGTTTTTTATTTTGCTAATATTTTGATTAGCATTCAAAACAACCGCATTTGTTTCTATTCCTATTCTAGATTTTACAATCCCTTCTCCATCTCTGTTGTTAACTTTTGGCTGCAAAACCAAAGTTTTTAAGCCTTTTTCCTCGTAATTGTGCTTTTTTATTAAAAGTTCTGCTGTTTTTGCACTTCCCATTACGCCGTAGTTAAAAATTAATGACATATGTTTTATCTCCTGTTTTTTATTTTGTTAACTCATCAAGTTTGTTAACATATCCTTCAAATTGTTTAAATGCTTTTTGTAGGCATTTTTCGTCCTCCATATCTACTCCCGCTTTTTTAAGTAGTTTTAAAGGATAATCCTTACCTCCACTAGATAAAAATTCTTTATATTTTTTTATTACTTCTTCGTTACCTGCTAAAATATCGTTTGCAAAACTCCATGCTGCTGCAATTCCTGTTGCGTATTGATACACATAAAATGGAGTATAAAAGTGAGGAATTCTGCTCCAAGAAATACCTTCAAATTCGGATTTCTCAATGTGTCCGCTAGAATATTTGTCTTCTAATTTTTTATAAATATCGTTTAAAATTTCTGCACTTAAAACGCCTGTTTTTTCTTCTGTTTCGTAAACTTCTTTTTCAAACTCTGCAAACATTGTTTGAACATACATGCTTCCCAAAAATCCATCTATTAATTTATCTAGAATAAATATTTTTTCTTTTTTAGTATCTGCTTTTTTTAGCAAATAATCTGCCAACAACATTTCGTTTACATTACTTGCAATTTCTGCGTTAAATATTGCGTAGCCTGCGTAAATATAATCTTGATTTTTATTAGATAAATAAGTATGCACTGCGTGTCCTAATTCGTGCGCTAGAGTAGAAATTGAATTATAGTTATCTTGATAGTTTAAAAGTATAAACGGGTGAGTTTCGTAAGAACCCCACGAGTATCCACCTTGTCTTTTATTCTCATTTTCGTAAACATCAATCCATCTTTCGTCAAAAGCTTTTTGTATTATTTTTAAATAATCTTCCCCCATTGGTTTTAGAGCTTCTAAAATTATTTGTTTTGACTCTTCAAAAGGATATTTTTTGTTAAAATTTTTTACTATTGGTGCTGCACCATCGTAGGCATACATTTTTTTATAACCTAAAATTCTTTTTACTATTCCTACATATTTTCTTTTTAAGTGAATATTTTTATTAACAGTTTTAATTAAATTGTTATAAACATCCATAGAAATTTCGTTATATTCTAACTTCCCGCTTAAAACCCCGTTAAAGTTTTTTAATTTATATAACTTAGCAGTTGTTTTTACATCGTGCCTATAAGTTTCTGCCAAAGTTTTGTTAAATTTTTTATAAACCTTAAATCTTTTTTGGTACGCCTGTTTTCTTACTCTTCTGCTTTTGCTTTCCATATATTTAGAAGCGTTACCATTTGTTAGTTTTACTTTTTTATACTTTTCGTCTCTAATATATCCAAAATCAAAATCTACATTGGTAATAATAGAAAATATGTTTGCACTAGCCCCTAAAGGGCTATCTAAAACAGAAATTATTTTCTCTTCTTTCTCGGATAGTACATGTTTTTTATATTTAAAAAACTCCTCCATACTTTTTTTGTATTTTTTTAGTTCTTTATTTTCTTTAATATAGTTTTTAACTATACTATAATCTGTTTTTAATATTTCTGGGCTTGTAAAAGAAAGTTTTTCGTTTGAAATATCTATAACATTATATACTTTTGCACTTAATTCCTTATTTTTTGCATTGCTTAAATCTCCGTCACACAAAAGGCTAACATAAACATATGCTTTCCCAGATATTTTTCCTAACCTTTCACTTAAATTTAGGTAATTTAAAAAAGTTTTCTCTGTGCTTGTTATTTTACCCTTTAATTTTTCTATTTTTTTAGTTAAAATTTCTATTTGATTTAAATTTTCTTCCAGCTGTTTTCTATTTTCATATATACTCTCTAAGCCCCATTTATACTTTTTTTCTATTTCACTTCTCTTTTTAACTTTCATAGTAACCTCTCTTTATAAAATGTATCCATAAATAGATATAAAATGCATTATGGTTCCAAGTAGCACAAAAAAGTGCCAAACCATATGATTAAATTTAAAACCTCTCCACGCAAAGAAAATAACCCCTAAACTGTAAGCTATTCCTCCTGCTAGCAAATACCAAAATGCTGGCTGTGAAAATGCATATATCTCGCTTGGAAATAGTATAACCATCCAGCCCATAATTAAAAATATTATAGTATGAAGCCAAATATACTTTTTAACCCATATGCTTTTTAGCGTAATTCCTATTGCCGCCATTGCCCATTGAATTGCTAAAACCGGTAAGCCAATTTTGGGGTCTATAGCCAGCAGTAAAAATGGAGTGTAGCTGCCTGCCACTAGTATGTATATAGAAAGGTGATCAAACCTTCTCATAACGCTTTTTGCTGTTGGATTAACAATTGCATGGTAAAGCGTAGACATAACATATAACAGCGTTATAGATATTCCAAATACTATACTTGCAAAATACTCTATATTTGTATTACTTTTTACAAGCATTAATGTTAAGGCAATAATACCAAAAACAGCCCCAACGCAATGAGAAACACTATTTCCTATTTCTTCGCCTATGCTTACTTCTTTTTTATATTTATACATAACTTTTCTCCTTAAAATAAGTATATCATAACAGGTTAATTTTGCTATTTATTTAATACAAAAAAAGAAGGAAAATTCCTTCTTTTTTGTTAACCTAATATTTCGTACATATATCCGCTAGAAGTTTTAGATATATCTATATTAACCACTTGGCTTGTTCCTACAGGAGACAAACTAAATGCATTTCCCGATACATCTGAACCAGCTGTATGGTGCATTGCTGTAACTAAAACAATTGTATAATCTCCCTCGTAAGTGGTATCTATAACTATTGTTTCACTGTCTTGCAGTGCATACATCCAAATAGCTCCGGAATTTGTATTTGTAACCTTAATAAATGCATAGACATTAGCATCTGGTACATCCACAGCAGAGTAACTAGAATTTATTGTTATGCTTCCATCAAATATAAATATTGCATGATAAGTTACTGTTTCTGTAATTTGAGTTGTTATAAATAGTATATCGCCTGTGCCGTCTATTTCCTTATTCCAATTATCAAAATTGTAACCTAATTTAGCAGCTGTTGGCAATGGATCTATTACATCTCCAATTACCACTTCCATTTCAGTATGGCTTTGAGAATCTGCACCATTTCCATTAAAGGTAACAATTACAGAATTAACTTCAAATTCTACAACTATTGTGTTATCTCCAGTTGCCGCAACAAAACTATAAATTTGCTCTATTGTTGCACCTGCAAAACTTACATCCTCTACTCCGTTTATTAAAACAGAAAGTATTTTGTAGTTTGCATTAGGAATCATAGAATAATCTTGAGTTATTGGGTTCTCTGAAATTATAATTCCGTCTGGAGTTATACTACCGTTATCGTCTACCTTAGAGGCTGTTATTGTGTGATTTATTGTTATTTGCCATCTTAAAATTGGGTATCCGTTGTTATAAGCAGCATCACTAATTCCCCAAATATTAGCAAAATCCCAAGTATTAAAGTTGCTTGCGCTTTGTAGCTGAGTGCTTGTATAACTTTCTGCTTCACCAGCAGGGGATGTGCTCGTATTTCCTATTCCACTTATAGCTAGTGTATCTATAAAGTAGTTATTTGCAAGCCCGTTTGTAGATTCTTCTGTTCCTACAACGCCACCTATTGTTGTTCCTGTTACTGTTCCTAGATTATAAGTATTTTCTAAAATATTATAGTTGTGTCCTGCAACACCACCTGCATTATTAGTTCCGTTAACGGTTCCAACGTTGTAACTATTTCTAGTAATTCCTGTTACATCTCCGTTACGACCAACAATACCACCTGTTCTATCTCCGCCACCTGTTATGGTTCCTGAGTTAAAACACTCATTAACAGTACCAAAGTTATCTGCGACAATACCACCACTTATGTTTCCTATTGTGTTAACAGTTCCTTGGTTGTAACATTGATAAACTAATCCACCATCTTGGTTTAGTCCTACAATACCACCACCTAAATGATTTGAAGACACGGCACTTGTTACAGTGGTGTAAGAATTATTGATAGTTCCGCTGTTTCTTCCTGCTATACCACCTATATCTCTACCTATTCCAGAATATGTTACTGTACCTTGATTGTAGTTGCCATTCATTATTGTACTGTTGCTTCCTGCTATACCGCCACCATTGCTAACAGAAACTTCTACATAACTTGTAGATAGTGTGTAGTTGTTGTCTAGTGTAGAACCTGTGCCTACCGTTCCTATAATACCACCTACATAAGTTTCGCCAATAACATCTCCTGCATTGTAAGAATTAGTTATGCTTGTATCTGATAAATATTGTTTACCAGCAATACCACCAACATGGCTTAATCCTGTAACAGAAGAATCTGCTGTTGTATAACAAGCATTTACACTTGAGGTTGTTCCCATTTCTCCAACAATACCTGCAGTAAAGTACTTAGTTAAGCTTGTTACTGTTCCTGCGTTGTAAGAGTTTGTTATTGAACCACCGTAAATGTGACCAGCAATACCACCAACCCAACCATAGTCGCCTACTATTGCGGTTGTTATTTCTACTATTCCGTTTATGGCGTTAAAGCTGTTTTGAATTATAGCTGTAGTTGCAGCCTGACCTGTAATGCCACCAACGCGTTGATAAGTAGAAGTTACCGTTCCGTCGTTAGAACAATTATTTATTGTAGCATCATCTACAAAACCTGTAATACCACCTGTGTATCTATCTACACCACTTACTGTTCCGTAGTTTATACATCCTGTCATATCTTGATGCGCAAGACCAACAATACCACCTGTGTATTCACCACCAGAACTAACTGTTGCGTGATTATATAAGTCTGTTAGTGTAGAGGTTGTTCCGTTAGAGAACCCTGCTATTCCACCAACACTTCCTGTTGTGCCGTGTACACTTCCGTAAACATCTGCATTGTTTAAATAGCCAAATACTTGACCAGTTATTGCACCAACATTTTCGCCTGCCGAAACACTTACTCCTGTTAAGTACATATTTGTAACTTCTGCGCCGTCGGCAATAATTCCAAATAAACCTTGATTATCTAACGCATTTGCAATTAACATATCTTTTATGTTTATGTTATTACCATTAAACATACCTGCAAAGTAAACAGAAACTGAACCTATTGGAGTCCATTGTAATGTATCTGCTGACCAACCAAATTGAGTAGAGTTTAAGTCTATATCCGTAGCTCCCGAATCTATTTCCCAATAAACGCCAGATTGGTTACCCATAACTGTAAGCCCGCTTACATCTGCACCTGCTGTTATTTCTGGATAAGATATAACTAATGCAGATAAATAAGCTAATTCTTTTGCATTATGAATTATAAATGGACTACCCGAAGTACCACCGCCAGTAATTCCACTACCATCGGCAAGTTCTATCCAATTTGTTGCTTGATCCCAAATTGCTGTTACGGTTAAATCTCCGTAAACTATTGTTTCGTTATCAAAACCTGAGCCTAAAGAGTTGCCATAAGCATTTTCTACAGTTACTGTCCAACCTGTAAATAAATATCCTGCTTTTTCTGGATCTGCTGGCCAAGATACATCTGCATCTGTGTTTATGCTTAATCCATAAGTTACAACAATATTAAAGTTAGAGTCTGTATTGTCTGGATTAAAGGTTATTGTATAGTCTACCTCTGTCCAAGCAATTTGTATTGTAATATCTCCATAGATAGGAGTTGCTTCTGTAAACACTGTGTCTACCACGTTACCGTACACATTACCTACACTTACTGTCCAGCCTCCGGCTACATAATGTAATCTGGTAACTGTTGGAAGTGTAATTGTACCAAGGTAAGGAACTTGTATGCTTTCTACTGGATCTGCTCCATTTGTATCAAAGGTTACTGTGTAGTTTACTGTGTCCCATTGAGCTGTTACCGTAATATCTTCGTAAACAACGTAAGCATTATCAAAAGTGTCTCCTACATTATTTCCGTTAGCATTTCCCGTTGTTACTTCCCAATGATTAAACGCATAACCATAATATGTTGGATCTGCTGGCATTGCCGAGTCTAAAATATCTTGCCCGTATGTAACATTTTCAGTATATGTTGCATTTCCGTTATCCTCATCAAAAGTTACTGTGTATATGTTTATTGTAAACTGAGCTGTTATTACAAAGTTATCTATTACTTTTGTTGCTGAAGTAAAATCTCCTGCTCCATTTTCTGTAATTTCCCAACCATTAAAGTTATAGCCTTGTTTTATTGGTTCTGTTGGAAGAGTTACTGTAGAATCGTGAATTATATTAGAGATTGTGTGATAAGGAATAACATCTCCTGATTCTTTATAGAAGTTTATTTCGTAAGTGTTTAATGCCCAAATCGCTTTTACTGTTAAATCTCCATAAATAATTGTTGAAGAAGTAAATTCATCACCTATTAAATTAGTACCATCACTAACTTCTACTTCCCATTTAACAAACACATGTCCTTCTCTTGCTGGATTTTCTGGCATATTAGCACCTGTGTCTGCATCTACGCTGTAGTATGTTTTAACTAAAACATCTGCTGGATTTTCTGCCACTGGGTATTCTGCCGAACCATTATTGTTAAACGATACTATGCTATCTGCTAAATCCCAATTAGCTAATAAGTTGTAATCTCTTTCTACTGTTGTAGCCCCTGAGAAGAACCCATTAACTTCTCTAATAGAGATATTGCTAAGCTCTACACCCGCCACAGCATTTGAAGGATCTATTTTAAATAGTAATAATGGAGAGTCTGTTGTGTTTATTACTAAGTTAATGTAATAATCTGTTGCATTGTAATATTTATACCCTGTTCCGTCTCCAATTTCTATTATTGCTCTATCTGGGTTATATGCTGTTATTCTGTATTGAGTATTTGCACTTAAAGTATAGTTACCAACACTGCTCCAAGCTCTGTAATCTTGAGAAGCTAGTGTTTGTATTCCTGTTGCAGTTGCTTCGTAGTAAGTAGCACTATTTGTGTTTGCAATGTAATCTGCTGGATTAAATAGTTCTACGCTTTCTACAATTTCCCAGCCCACAAAGCCGTAATCTGTTTTTGTTGGCTCTGTTGGAAGAGTTATTGTATCTCCATAATTTATAAAGTTAATAGTTGCTGGCGAAGGAGCTCCTCCATTTGCGTCAAACGCAATATGGAATTGTTGAAGCACATAGTGTCCTGTTATTGTTATAGCCGTTTCTGTTTGTGTTCCCACAGTATAAGAATTTCCATTAAGAGTACCGTCGTCACCTTCTACTGTCCAACCTGTAAAGGTGTAGCCAGTTACCGCATTTGGAGTTAGTGTTAACACATTCCCTGTATTTACAATTCCAGTATACTCAGGGCTACCACCCTCTACTGGATCTGCCACCATAATTACTACTGTAGATTGATCTAACCAGTCTGCAAAGAAGGTAACTGGGCCTGTAATGTTACCATAACTTCCAATTACAGTTCCACCACCATCTACTGCTGTAAACCAGTTATTAAAGCCCTCTCCTGCTTTTGTTGGAGTTATAATATTTCCTAATGCTGTAGTTACATTAACACCATATTCTAACTTAACCACTTGAATAGCTGGTTCTCCGTTATCTGCATTAAAGGTTATGTCGTATTCTTCTAAAACATATTCTGCATTTATTGCAATAACTCCTGCGTTGTTTGCAATTGCGTATTCTACATCTTCACCTGTTATTGTGTAGTTGTAAATAGCAGAAGTAAACTCTAAATCTACAAGTTCATCTGCAACAGAATCGTATCTTTGAACATTTGTTGTCCAAACACTAAACTCGTAACCTGCGTTTGTAGAATCTACCATTAAGGTAATGTCATCTCCTACAGAATAGTTTCCATCTACACTAGAACCTGCAATTGTACCTTGAGGATCTGTTGTTATATTTACATTTACTGTTTTTGCTGAGTAGTATGCTTTTATTATTACGCCTGTAATATCTGAGGCATTTATTGTATAGTTGTTGCCAGCTAAAGTGCCTGCTCCCTGAACTAATTCCCACATTGAGAATGTGTAACCATCGTAAGGGTTGGCTTCTAACGCAATTGTTTGTCCTGCTGCGTTTATTCCTGTGTATTGTGGGTTACCTGCATTGGCTATATTTGTTGTAAAGTCTATTGTATATGCAATGCTTTGATATGTAACATCAATAACTGTGTCTTCAACCATAGGATCTATTGTGTGAGTGATTCTTGTAGTAGAATTAATATACGCATCTACAGATACTCCATTAACCGTAAAGGATTTTACTTTGTAACCAATATCTGGTGTTGCCGTAACAATAACTGAGCTACCATATTCTACAGTATTTACTCCAAGTGGAGATATACTACCATTACTTCCTGTTGTTGTTGTTAAAGTAAGTTCAGATTTTTCAAAAGAAACCACAATAATATAATCCATGCTTATTGATTGTAAATCAAAAGTTGTTTCTTCAGATATTCCCACATATCCAGCATCTTCTACATCGTTTACAAGTAACGAAGTTATTTGATACCCTTCGTCTGGAGTTATTGTGTACAATTGGCTTAATCCACTTTGTGTAAATGTTAATAATCCTTCTGGGCTAATTGTTCCACCTGAGCCATCAACGCTAGATAAAACTTCGTACACCAATCCTCTAAACGAAACATAAACCGAGTGGTTTTCTGTGATGTTAGAAATTATATATTGCGACTCTCCAGAAATTCCAGACATTTCTTCTTGTGCTACACCGTCTAGTGTTAATGTGTCTATTTCCATTCCTGCATTTGGAGTTATTGTGATTGAGAAGTTATCTCCACCATTTACATAACTAATTCCGTCTGGAGCAGCAGACCCGCCTGTTCCTGTTGATACAGAAATTGCGTAAGTTACTGCTGAGAAATTAACTGTCAATCTGTAATTTCTATCTATGCTAACAAAAGAATATGTTTGTATTCCTGATTCGCCAATAAATTGAATTAAATCTTCTGGTTCATCTACATAGTTATATAATTCTGCACTAGATATGTAGTAACCTGCATTTGGAATTAAATAGAAATCTTGGTCTGCTCCAGCTTTAAATATTGTAGCGCCACCTGGAGTAACAATACCATTTTCTCCATAGATTGTTGTAATTGTATATAAGGTTGTGTCTATCATTCTAAGTGTTGGGTAACCATCGTTGTTTGCAAGCGGGTCTGTATCCCAAACAGTAGTGAAGTCCCAAGTTACATAATTTGTAGCGTGGTTTGTTGTCATTGTTCCTGAAGTTTTTGACTCTGTTTGAGAAGAGAAAGAACTTGCAGGTGAGCCAACACCGTAAGAATCTGACCCTGTTAAGAAATAGTTGTAGTTAAGTGTGCTGCTTGCCTGATTGTCTCCAAGTATTGCACCACTTGTGCTGCCAGATATGTTTCCTGTGTTGTAAGTGTATCTAATAATGTTTGTACCTGCATTAACATATGCAGCAGTACCACCTGCTGTTTCTATTGCAGAAATATTACCTCTGTTATAACTGTTTTCAACAGTACTTGCTCCGTCTAAATAGCCGGCAACCCCACCAACATAGTTATAACCACTAATATTTCCTGTGTTATAAACCTGAGAAACCAACGAGTTATTAACATAGCCCGCTATTCCACCAACTTTACCAAACTCTGTATCACTAACAAAAACTGTTGCGTTTACAGATATTACACTACTACTGTTAATAATGCTAGATAATCCTGTTAGGTAACCAACAATACCACCAGCATAGTTTTGAACATTTGATATATAACCCGCTGTTGAAGTTGCGTGTAATTTAGAAAGTGATGAGTTATTGTTTGCATATCCTACAAACGCACCTACATAACTATCTGCTTCTATTTTTGGTTCTACAAGTCTGATGTCTGTTATATCTGCACCTGCAATATAACCAAATAAACCTTGGTATGATGCATTTTCGTCTTCTATTAACATATTAGAAATAGAATGGCCTGCACCATCAAAATTTCCTTCAAAATTATCTGTATTGTTTCCTATTGGAGTCCAATATTTACCATATAAAGGAATGTTTGTATCAAGTTCAAAATATGATCCTGTAAATTTATTGCCTAGTGTGTTATTTTCGTATGTTATCCAAGCCAATTCTTCTGGTGTAGATATCATATAAGGGTCTATGTCTGTTCCTGTTCCTGTTATGTTTGTGTTGTCTGCATAATCTATCCAGTATTCTCTTGTAAATGTTGCTTCTATAACATTAACGCCTGTTGCATCTGTAAATGTATAGAATCCACTTGCGTTAATTACAGATGCTGTTACATCTAAACCATTAACTAAAACCTCACCAATTACAAAACCAGAATTTGGTAATATTTCGTAAACCTGTGTTATTGGAGAGTTAGATTTTATTGCTCCTTCTGGTAATAAGGCTCCATTTTCGTCTGTAAGTCCTAAAATTATGTTTTCGTAACTAAATAATTGTAGTGTTGGATAACCATTATTTATACCAGCACTTATTTGCCACCAAGAGTGGAAATCCCAGTCTGTTGCGTTATCTGCATCATCTGTTCTTCCGTCACTATCATCGTCTACCCCATCGTTATATGTAGTAATTGTTTTTAATAGTGCACTTGTTTTTTTAGTAAATTTACCAGCAATATCTACTGTTACGCCGTTACCATAAAGAGCTGTGCTAATGTAATATGTGTTTTCCATATCGTCACCATTAGAACCATCGTAACCAACAATACCACCAATAGAGTAGTTTGCAGTTAAGTCTCCTACATTGTAACAATCTGCAATTAAAGAGTCATCGCCATTAGAAGTTACATTGTATAGAAGCTCTCCTGTAATACCACCGGCATTACCGTCTGCTGTTATGCTTCCTATATTATAACTGTTGTGTAAATGAGTATCTTCTTGTCCACCAATAATACCGCCAACAGAAGATGCATTTGGAGCATTTACATTCCCTTCATTTACTGCTGCCATAATGCTAGAGTTTCTTGAGTATCCTACAATACCACCCACATAAGTTCCATCTGCTACAACTGTACCATAGTTTTTTATTCCTAAGAAGCTTGTATTATTTTCCGCTAAACCAACTATGCCGCCCACATAATTATTTCCTGTAGCATCTACATCCGAAACAATATTGTTTAAACTGCAATTATTAGCATAACCAACAACGCCACCTATATAGTCGTTTGCAATTACTGTGCCTGTGTATAAATTCACATTTCTAATTGTAGAGTTTGTTGCATAACCAAACAAACCTTGATAGTCTAAATCTTCTTGTATATACATATCTGTAATACTATATCCATCTCCATCGTAGGAACTAGCTTCAAAAGGATTTGCTAATGTTCCTATTGCTGTCCAAGCTTTTCCGTAAAGAGGTATGTTATCTGTTTGCACGGCGTAAACACCTGTGTTTCCTGCATTAATAAAGTTACTTAACCACGCCAACTCTTCTGGGCTAGAAATTAAGTAAGGGCTTACCTCTGTTCCTGCTCCACCTGGAAGAGATGGGAAGTCTTTCCAGTATAATTTACTAAAATTAACATATAAAACATTTTTACCAGTAACATTTGTAAATGTATATGTGAATTCTAAATCTGTATCTGTGTAGCTGCCAATTACTTCTCCGTCTATTTTAAACTCTGCAATTTTAGAGTCTCCATTTGGAGAAACAATATAACTTTGACTTGTTGGCCCTACAACTGTAACGCCTGTATCAGGAGTTACGCTTCCGGATCCCACACTTTTTATTACTATTTTTGTGTATGTAAATTCTGCAACATAAGTAAGTTGAGGATAATCTCCATTTTCTGTAAGAATATGGTACCAAGTTTCATCAAAATCCCAGTTTACATAAGTTGTTGTATCATCTGGTTCTTGTAAAGATAGTTGATTATATGTTTTTTCAGAACCACTAGTATCATTTCCACCATTTACTGTGCCTGCTAGGTAATAACTGTTTGTTATTGCAGCATCGTTACTAGAAACGCCATATGCTCCTGCACCGATTACTGTTATTGTTCCTACGCTGTATGTGTTTGTTATTGTTCCTGCAGCATTATCACCAGAGATACCACCAACAGCACTGTTTCCTGAAACATTCCCTGTGTTGTAAGCATTTGTTATTGATCCTACATTTTCTCCTGCTATACCACCAACACTGTTTTGCCCTACAACTGTACCAGCGTTGTAAGAGTTTACAATGCTTGCCCCTGCGTCGTAGTTTTTACCTGTAATACCACCAACTAACGACACATTGTTTGTTCCTATTGTTCCTGTATTGTAAGAGTTTTGTATTAAACCACTATTTACACCAACTATTCCGCCGGCATAAGTTTGAGAATTATCTTTATCTACAATGGTTGCATTGTTTGCAGAATTTAATACCGAGCTTCCTGTGTGTCCGTCACCAACTATTCCGCCAATATGTTGGTATCCTGTAATTGTTCCACTTGCTACATAACAACTATCAATAGTTCCAAAGTTATCTCCTGCTATGCCACCTACTCTAATATTCCCTGTAACATCTACACTTGTTAGTGTTACATTTTTTACTTCTCCAGAAGTTCTACCAAACAATCCTGCAAAATCGTAATTTTGAAGTGTGCTAATTGTTAATCCGTTAATTGTGTAACCATTTCCTTCAAATGCACCATTGTATATTCTAGAATCTAGTTCGCTAGCTATTGGGTACCATAAGTGTGCAGATATATCTATATCTTGCATTAGAGTTGCATATATATTTGTTGTTCCTGCTTTTACTTCTGCAGCAACATATGCAAGTTCTTCTGGTAAATAAATTAAGTAAGGGTTTTCTAATGTACCTAAACCACTTGGAGCAGTTGTGTAATCAAGCCAAGTAACAAGTTCAAAAGTGGCTGTTATTGTATGATTTCCTGAAACTATAAAAGTATAATCTTGAGGGTCTCCTACTATTGCTGTTACTGCAATACTGCCTGCATCTGTTGTAATAGATGTAATTTTGTAACCAGCGTTTGGAGTTATTGTAAATTTAATAGAATCACCCTGACTTACACTAAATGTATCTGTTGGATCTTCAAAGAAAGTCGCTGCTGGATCTATTGTTATATTTCCGTTTGCCCCTTGAGTTACTACAATTGTGTTTTTTATTCTTGCAAATTCTGCATATAAGTTATGTTCTGCTGTTACATTTGTTAATGTATAAGTTTGAGTAGAAATTTCAGTAACTGCAACTCCACCGCCATTATCTTCTATTAAAGATATTTGATAGAAACTATCTGCAGTTATTACAAAACTTTGGTCTTCACCTCTTTGTATAAATATTGTATCTTCTTGTATTACTGTGTCTCCGTTGGGAGCAGAGGCTACAACAGTACCATCCACTATTGCTTTAGATATTGTTGTTTGCCACATATATTGTTTTAATGCAATGTATCCATCGTTTAAAACTAAACTATCGTTTTCCCACACATTTGTTTTATCGTAACTTGCAAATATTGCAGAGGCTACAGATTGTAATTCTGCTGCTGTTGCATCGTAACCTGTTGCATCGTTCCCACCTTCTACTGTATTTTCAAGGTAGTAACTTACTGTTATTGTTGTACCTGTTGTTCTGCCCGCAACACCATTTATGTTACTAGATAATCCATCTATGTTTCCTGTTGAATAAGAATAACCGATTGTAGCTGATGTAGCATCACCAACTATTCCGCCAACTTCTGAGTTTGCGTAAACATCTCCTCTGTTATAACAGTTTTCTAAAGTGCTTGTGTTTATATCACCAACTATTCCGCCGGCTTCTGTAGATGCATACACATCTCCATAGTTTGCATTAGATTTTAGTGTGCTTGTGTTTGCACTTCCTGCAATACCACCACTTCTAGATAAGCCTTCTACATAACCGTAGTTTTTGCTATCAAAAACTGATGAACCTAATTGTAAGTCACCTACAATACCACCTGCATCGTAGCTTTCGCTATATACATCGGCATTATTTATTACATTAATAATGTAAGAATTTTCTGATCTTCCTACAATACCACCTGTATTGTCGTAAGAACTTCTTACTACACCACTGTAAGATACATTGTAAATTACAGAATTTTCTAATAAACCTACAATACCACCTGCGTTAGGATTACTTGCCATAACAACAGAATTTGTTAATATTAGTTCAGAAATTTGTGCTTCTAACACATGTCCAAATAACCCAACAGAAGTTTGTGCAGTATTTGCATACATGTTTGTAATAGAAGATCCTTCTCCTGTTACATTACCTTTAAATGGATTAGTTGTTGTACCAATTGCCACCCAAATTTTGCCACTTAAATCTATACTACCTACAACAGTAAAGTATTTATTATCAAAAGTATTTCCGTTGTTTGTTTCGTTTGCTACCCAAGCTAGTTTTTGGTTTGTGTTTATAATATAAGGATCGTCCCAATCACCTGTTCCCGCAGGAGCAGTTGTAAACGAAGTCCATAAACTCATTGCTGTAAAGGTTGCTGTTACTGTTATGTCGCTTTGTACATTTGTTACAACATAACCATTTTGCATAACATCATCTAAGTTTACTATAGTAGAGCCGCCAATTACTAAATTAGATAATGTATAACCAGAACTTGGTTTAAAGAAGAATTTAATTGAGCCTATTTTAGCTTGTATTTCTTCAATATCATCTGGCCCACCATCTGGAATTACTATCCCGTTAGAGGTATTTGCAATAGTAATATCGTAATATAATTCTGTGTAAGTTGCTGTTATTGTGTGATCTGCTGTTACATTTGTAAATGTATAAGAATATCCTTGACCTTCTGTAACGCCAGATATGTCTACTCCGCCACCATCTACTGTTACGCTAGCTATTTTATAACCATCTGCTGGCACAACATTAAACGATTGTGTTGCTCCGTCAGCTACAGAAGTTGTGTCTGGAGTTATTGTACCATTTGGCTCTTGAGTTACTGTTATTGTGTGATTTGCACTTCTAAATTCTGCTGTTATTGTGTGATCCGCTGTTACATTTGCAAAAGTGTAAGTGTCTCCAGTAGAAACTGGTACCCCTGTAGGGCTTCCGTCTACTAAAATGTTAACAAGTAAATATCCTGTGTTTGGAGTTACTGTAAATACTATTGTTCCTATTGTGTCTTGAATTTCTTCTACATTATCTGCTCCACCGTCTGGAGAGATTGCACCACTTGCAACTTGATTTACAGTAATATCGTGGTAAACACCAACTGTATTTGCTATAAATGTAGAAACACTAGACAAGTCTCCTGCTATTACAGTGTAGTTTAAATCTACACTAGCAGAGTGAGCTACTCCGTTTTTTGTCCAACGATAGAATTCGTAACCATCGTCTGCCGAAATAAAGTCTAGCCCAATAACTGAACCTACTTCATAATATCCTGCAATTGGTGTTACACTGCCGTGTCCGTCATCTGTAACAACAATTCTTGCAAGTTCTATCCATTGAGCTGTAAATGTAACATCTTCTACCATTTGGTAACTTGTACCAACAGAGTAAACCGAACCTGCTGGAGATGTTCTTAACCAGCCATCAAAACTATAATATTCTGTATAAGATGGTGCACTTGGTAAATTAAAGCTAGCACCATATTCTCTTACAATGCTATCTACTGCACTGCCACCGTTAGAATTAAAAGTTGCAGTAAAAGATTTTATTAACCACACTGCAAATACTGTACGTGATGCATTAACATCATCTGTTGCAACATAGTCTTCTGTGGTGCTTGTTTCTTGATCACCCCAGCCTACAAAATCGTAACCTGTTCTTGTTGGAACATCTGGCATGTTGTTAACACCAGTTTTTCCACCAGTTACAATTGTTTTTGAAGAATAATCTACCCAATCTACACCATTTGCTGTGTTTCTAAAAGTTATTACAGAAACATTGCTATTAAATGCTTGTAGTACCGCCATTCCACCATTTAGTGTAGAACTCATTGCCCACTGAGCACCGCTTGCAAAATCAAAACCTACTAAATTATCTTGGTTTTGTAAATCTACATTTTCAAGCCCTATGCTGTTTGTTACAGTAAGTGAGCCTGCCGTTGCAATACCTGTTGTTCCTGTTGGATCTAATGTTTTATCAAAATAACAGTTTGTTACTGTTCCCGCTACACTTGATGAATAGCCTAAAATTCCTCTATTTGACTGTACGCCAGATTCTGTAGAATTTATTCCCGATGCATAACAGTTGTAAATGTCTGTACCAGCCACAACAACATAGCCTACAATACCACCGTTAGTAGAAGTCCCTCCAGCTGCCATTGCTGCAGTATCTGCAATGCTATAACAATCGTAAATATCTGAATTGCTTGCTTGTCCTGCTATACCACCAACATATTTGTAGGCTGCTGTAATGTCTCCTATGTTGTAACATTCTCTTATTGTAGAATCCACAACGCTTCCCGCTATACCTCCAAGGAATTGGTAACCTGTAATATTATCTTCGTTATAACAAGCATAAACACTAGAGTTTCCTGCTGCCACCCCGACAATACCACCAACGTAATCGTTGTTAGTTCCGCCAATATCACCTTTGTTATAACTGTCGTGAATTATTGTCCCACTGTCTATGTAGCCAGCAATACCACCAACATATCTCTGATCACCAGAAGAAGCTGTAACAGAAGCAGAAGCTTCAATATAACAGTTATATAGTTCAGGGCTAGAACTTGTACGACCTGCAACACCACCAGCATAATCACTTGTAGTTGTTATATCTGCTGTTATTGTTATGTTTCTTGTTATACCCCCCATAAGAGAGTAAACAACACCACCTGCTCTACTAGCTGTAATAGCACCTGCTACTGAAATATTTTCTATTGTTGATTGATTAATAACACCTGCTACTGCCCCTGCTCCATAGTTAGTTACAATATCTACACCAGTAAATACAATATTTTTTACTGTTCCATAATATACATATTCAAACAAACCTTCATAGTTAGTTATTGTTCTAATATACATATCAGATATAGTGTGGTTTCCACCATCTAAAATTCCTCTAAATTCTAAGTGACCATTAGTGCTGTCGTATCTACCAATTGGAATCCATTTAATACTATTTGAAGCAAAACCAAATTGACTACCATTTAAGTTAATGTTACTTGTTATTGTCCAAGTTAATCCATTTTCTGTTGATCCACCATTTACTACTGTGCCCAAATATGCTAATTCGTGTGCATTTGTTATTGTTCTAGCAGTAGACGGTGCTATTGCTAGTTGATCCCAGCTTGTTGCTGGAATAAATCTTGCGTAATATATATTAGTTTCGGCTATTATATTGCTTCCAATAGTAACTGTGTAATCTAAATTAGTTGTTAATGCAGTTCCGCCTGTTTGTTCGTCAAACCAACCTTCAAACACATAACCATTAGTTATAGTTACATCCGCTAAAATATCTACCGTTGTTCCAAATAATCCGCTTTGAGTAGAAATTGCGCCAGCTGCGTCGCTTCCTGCTTTAGCCGTTCCGCCATTAGATCCTAAAACACCGCTTGTAACTGCTTTAACTATTATAGAATAAGTTTCTTCTACGAATTTTGCATAATAAGTATTGTTTATTGCACTTGATGTTACCGTTACCGAGCTATAAGGATTTAATGCACTTACTAAACTTGTACGAGCAGCATCTGAATACCAGCCGTCAAATTTATAACCTTCGTTAGGAGTTGCTGTTATTGTTATTCCTGTTGTTTCAAATTCAAAAAGTTCGGAAGTGCTTGCAACTAAGTCTCCGTCTAAACCATCTTCTACAATTACTGTTCCGTTTCCGTCAGAAACTACTGTAATTAAGAAATCATCTTTACTAAATCTTGCAAAATATGTATTATCTGCTAAAACACTAGAAACTGTAATGTCGTAAATTAAATTTGTTGTTAATGCAGTTCCGCCCGTGTTTTCTGCAAACCAGCCATCAAACACATAACCTGCATCTTTTGTTGCGGTTAGTGTTACGTTTGATGTATTAAATTCAAAACTTTCAGAAGTACTTGCGCTTCCGTCACCATCAGCACCATCTTCTACTAATGCACTACCACCAGAAGTTGCGGTTACGGTTACTGTAAAGTAATCCTTTACAAATCTTGCATAATATATGTTGCTTTCTGGGCTATTTGGGCTTTCTGTATAAGTTGTAATAACATCGTATTGAACGTTTGTATCTAAGGCTGTGCCGCCTGTACTTTCTGCATACCAGCCGTCAAACACATAACCTGCATCTGGAACTGCTGTTAATCTTGCTGTTTCTAAATAGTAGAAAGTTTCTGTCCCTTCATCTACTAAGTCGCCGTCTTGTCCATCCCAAATTGTTGCACTACCACCTGTTCCTGCAATAACCTGAACATTAAAAGTGTCTCTTGCATAGTTTGCTGTAATAGTAACACCCGTAGCAGCATCTGCCGGAGCTATTACATAAGAGTTGTTTACTAAGTTTGCTGGCGTACCTGTTGTAACCACCCAACTTACAAACACATAACCTTTGTTTGTGTTTGGAGATAAAGTTATTGTTTCGTTAACATCGTTAGTTCCTGTGTAACTTGCGTCACCACCAACACTACTTGTTGCTCCTTCTAATTTATCTACAAATACAACAGATATTCCTGTTTGAACATCTATGTTTAATGTATAAGTATTTGGAGAAGCGGGAACTGTTATGTTTTCACTTAAACCAGTAATAGATGTTCCTGTTAAGCCTCCACTTGTCCAGCTTATTTCATAACCTGGGTTAACTGCCCCAGAAACTGTTAGAGCAGAGCCTGGAACATAGTTATGTGTTCCTACTGCTGGTGTAATAACACCTTCGTTAACATAGCCTGTTTCTACAAAGGTTAATTCTACATAATATTCTGCTACAAATGTATAGTTTTGAACTAAAGTTAAGTCAAATGTATATGTGGTGCTTGTAGAAACTTCTGAACCGTTTAACATCCATCTATGGAAAGTATATCCAGAAATAGAATCTGTAGCTATTACATCTATTCCTGTTGTATTATAATCGTAATTTTTTGAAGTTATGCCTAAGCTATCTATATCTACACTGTTTCCAGCTGCTTCAGAATTAGAAGCATTACTAATAGAAACACTAACTGTATATTGTATTTCGTCGTAAACCGCATAAACGGTTGTGTCTGAACTTACTGTTACACTTTTTGCTCCTTGCAGTGCAAAATTTGCATTACTTATTGTTGTTCCCCAACCCACAAAAGAGTACCCTGGCTTGCTAGGGTCGGTTGGCATATTATCTAAAGATACTCTAGAACCATTCACTAATGTTCTAGTATCGTAGTAAGCCGCATTATTGTTAAAAGTAACCACAACTACATCGCTGTTAAATGCTTGTAATCTAGGCAATCCACCGTTATCCACTTCTGCACTTATTTCACTAGCAAATGTCCAATCACCGCCATCTGTAAAGTTAAAATTACTGTAATATGTTTGGTTTTTAGTTTGAGCAGTGGTAAGTCCTGTACAGTTTGTTACAACATTATCTCCCACAGAGCCAACGCCGTTTGTTCCACTTCCTGCTTTACTAATATCGTAATAAGAATTAGTTATTGAACACTCATCTCCTGTTGTTTGCATTGTTCCAACTAATCCATAGTTTGTTGTAACAGTAGAAGAACTATAAACGCTAGAGGCTGTTGATCCATTTCTCATATAACCAATCACACCACCCGCTGCAGCTGCCGTTCTGGTAATTGTGCCTAAGTTGTAACAATTGTTTACATCAGAGTTATCCATAACACCAACAATTCCACCAACATTACCTGCGGTAACTGGCGCTAAATTGTAACTATTACTAATAATACCTCCATTATTCATATATCCAACCAAGCCACCAACATGGTCGGTTCCTACAATGCTTGCAGAGGTTGTTGTGTGAGAGTTGTATATTCTACTACTATCCATTCTTGCACTAATTGCCCCAGTGTAGCCACTTGTAGAAGAAATATTTGCAGAAGACACAATGCCTGTAACAACAGATAGAGAATATCTTATATTATAAGCAATCCCGCCGGCTCTATTTGCATCTACACTTCCACCTAGTAAATTTATGTTTGTAATTGGAGAGTTATCTATAACACCAGCAAGTATACCCGCAGATTGGGTACTATCTACATTAGCACTAGACATTGTTAAATCTTTTACTTCACCATTTTTTATATATGCAATTAAACCACTGTATGCCAAAGTGGTATCTATATACATATCTTCAATTGTTTTATTATTCCCGTCTAATGTTCCTGAGAAGTAAAAACTAGAATAAGAGCCTGCTGGCACCCATTTAATACTATCGTTTGCAAAACCAAATTGATCACCATTTAAATCTATATCTGCCATTATTGTCCAAGTTTCGCCAGACATTGTATCGCCTTGACCTATAGACCAGCCAAACCAAGCTAATTCTTCTGGCGTCCAAATTTGATAGTTTGTTGCGGGAGCTATTCTTAGCTCTTGCCAGTTTGTTGCCGCTCTCCATTGAGCGTAAAAAGTTAAGTCACTTGTAACATTTGTTGCTGTTGTAACATAAGAGCCTGTATCTGATGCTCCTACTGTCCAGCCTTTAAACACGTAACCGTCTTTATATATATCTGCCGATGTTGCTAATGCAACATTGTCGCCATATTTTATTCCTGTTTCATCTGCAACTGCATTTCCGCCATTTTCTACATAACTAATTGTAAAGCTGTTGTAATTAAATATTGCATAATAAGTAATTCCGCCAATTGGAACAACTATATCCCACTGATAACCAGCTGTTCCGCCATCATCATCTGTGGTTGAGCCTGCAATAATAGCCCCTGTTGGACTTGTAGACCAACCCTTAAAGTCGTAGTTAGCATTTGTTACTGTTGCGGTTAAAGTATCTGTTTCTGTTACTCCATCTAAATATTGCAAGTTAGCATTTACATCTGTACCTGCAGCTCCTGCATTAATTGCAACAGTTCCGTATCCTCCGCTACCACCATTTTGAACAGCAATTGCTCTTACATTATAGCTAACTGCTCCCCATTTTGCATAAACAGTAGTATTAGAAGATATGTTTGTTAAAGCTGTATAAGTTCCGTCAGAAAAACCAGCGTCTTTATACCACCCTTCAAAGTTATATCCGTCTTTTTTAATTTCTCCAGCATTAGAACCTTCTACAGGTAATGTGTAGCTAGATTTAAACATTAAACCAGAAACATTTGTTAAATCTGTTCCACCGTTTTCTACATAAGTTATTGTGTAGTTATTATAATAGAATTTTGCATAATAAGTTTCTCCAGTAGCTGTATCTACCGGCGCTGCCCATTGATATCCAGCAGTTCCACCATCTGCATCTACATTAGAACCAGAAATAATGCTTCCGTTTGCTGTATATGCCCATCCTAAGAAAGTATAGTTTGCATTTGGAGTTGCTGTTATTGTTTTTGTACTGTTAAATGTTGCAGCTCCACCGCCAGAAACACTTCCACCAGTTGTAGATTCTACATCATTAGTAGATGCTTTTACTATTACATTGATATCTGATCTTTCTGTATAGTTTACAACTATTGATTGTGGCGTATTTTGTGCTGTTATTGTAGCAGTAGAACTGTTTACATTAGAAATACCTGTAGTGCTTCCACTCCAATAATCAAATTCGTAACCAGCACTAGGGCTTAAAGTATAAGTTATGTTTGCACCATTTGTATAATAGTTACTTGTAGGGCTAATAGTTCCGCTACCTGCTCCTACACTAAATGAGTGTTTTATTTTATATTTTGCCGTTAAAGTTTTGTTTCCTACCCAGGTATATGTAATACCTGTAGGGTCTGTAACCGCATATAGTTTTGCTCCGCCATCATACCAGCCGTCAAATTGATAATTTGTGCTGCTTGATGGTGCGTCTAAACTAATTCCTGTTTGATTAAATTTAAACAACTCGCTTGTACTGTCACTTGTGTCACCATCTAAACCGTCACTTACTGTTACACTTCCAGCGCCGGGCTGTTCAATATTTACGGTTAAAGTATATTCCAGTGGTTCAAAAACAGCATAATATGTAACATCGTTGTTTGGCATTGAGCTTAATACCCATTGATATCCCGCTTCGCCGCCGTTTGCGTCTATATTAGAACCCGCAATAATAGCTCCACCAGTAGAACTTAAAGACCAACCTACAAATTCGTAACCAGGGTTAACATTTGTTACATGTAAAGTATGAGGTGTTCCGTAAGTTACAAGCTCCGTTGGCTCATCTGTAGTATCAACATCATTACCATCATCTACTAATGCGTCACCACCTGTATCAGAGATACTTCCGTTTGTAACTTCTGATGCTGTTAGTGTCCAATCTCTTACATCAAAATTAGCAATGTAATTAGGAATATTACTACTAATAGTGCTAATTGTGTGCCCTGCATCCATTGTTATTGCTGCACTTGTACTTGAACTAGCTCCACTCCAAACATCAAAAGTACTTGTAGCATTTGGCACAGCTGTTATTGTTTTTGTCTCATTTCCTTTAAAGTAGTATCTGTGACCACCAGCTATAGTGTCCCTTGAAACATAAGAAGGTTGAGTAAGTGAAATAGAACCTCCGCCTCCACCAGCTACAGTTAAGTCTATAGCAAATAAATATTCAATATCAAAATTTGCATTTGCTGCTATGTTTGTTCTCTCTACTTCGTGTGTTCCAGAAGTTTTGCTCGTATATCCGTATCTTGTTGTTGCACCTTCCAATATTTTTACATATGGAGCGGTGGGGTATGCCTTAACATAAATTGTATAACTTTGTCCGTACAAATATTTTTCACTTGTACTCGTAGTTGTATCTCCATCCACACCGTCAGTTAAATAATAATTAACTGTATTAATAAATGTATCCGCACTTAATGTAACTGTGTATATCTGTCTAAAATGTGCGTAATATGTTTCATCTGCATCCACCGAAAAAGTGAAAGTAGCAGATGCGTTAGTATTAAATATATTAGCTGAGTAACTTGAGCCAGTTCCCCAACCTACAAAATAGTATTTTGTTGTGTCCTGATGTGTAATTTCTAATGTTATAGAAGAATCGTACTGTACAGATTCTAATTTATAACCTGTGTTGTCTGTATTTCCATTAATGGACACCTGTCCCGCAAGCCCCGTGGATTCGTAAGAATTATTTATATAGGTTTTTGCCTCGACATTATAGTCATTAGCCGCTGTAAATCCTTCTACCTCCAAATACCTCGTCGGCATTATAACATTTGTTAAATTTGCCAGAGTACTAATAGGGCTTCCTGTTTGCTTATCTTCCCACTTACTAAAAGCATAACCATCGTCTATATCATGAGTTGCCGTAATGTAATCCCCTGGTAATACATATACATATCCACTAGAACTTTTGCCTATAGTAGCATATCCACTTCCGCCGTGCTCATCTATATTTGTTTCAAAATGAGCGTCTGTAAATACTTTGTATTGTATTTTATATGTGGCTAAAAATAAGAAGTTTCTTCCTATATAACCTAAATCAAGAGATGAAGAAAAGTTTGACACCCACACATCATTAGAAACTGTTCCTGTAATAGTTTCTATGTATTCATCTGTATCATCATCATAAAGCTTAACACTGTCTAATTGATAATAATCGTCTGTACCACTAGAAGCATTAAAAGCAACCTCCTCAATATATCCACCTTCACCTTGCTCTGCATAAACTATCTCCTGCAAAGTAGCATCTGCAGTGCTCATTGTTTTTGTAAGCGAAGAAGACATAGCCGAGGTTGTAGTACTATAAAGATCTACACCTTTTATGTAGCTGTCGGTAAAAAAGTACCGCTCTGAATTTGTCGGGGTCTCTACATTTATTTTTAATTTTGCGTAGTAATATTCTTTTTCTATAAAATTAGCCCTTGCATATTTGTACGAGTTTCGTACGGCAAAGGTGTACGGATTTGTAGTGTTATTAGAAGTAAAATATGTTCCGTCCCAATAATCAAAATTGTATCCGTTGTTTGGGGTAGCCGTTACAGTATACAAAGTTCCCGGGTAATCCCATATTGTGGTGTGACTTGTACTCCCTCCTGTATTAGCAAGCACAACAAACCGTACTTTATACTTAGCTATATACCGTTCATCGTCGGATATATAAAAAGAAAATGCAGCATTCCACGACACAACCGTACTTTGACTATAATATTCGTACCAACCTATAAAGTTGTAGTCTGTACTATCATCCTGAGCCGTTACCGTAACAAGCCTACCTGTATCATAAATTTCAGAATATTCATCAGTTGTATCTGTATCGTTTCCATCTTCTGCCGTTGGCCTTGTAACATCACAATTATCATAAAGTATAAGTGAATATATCTTTATATATCTTGCCTGATAGCTCCCTTGCTCATCACGATCAGCCTGCATATACATAGAGGTGCTAGTGCTCAACCTACTTCCTGTTCCACCTTTATACCACCCGTCAAATCTATAACCCGTAGTAGTAGTATCCGCATAAAAATAAAATCCCGCCCCATCGCGTATCCATTCAGCGGAGTTTTTTGTAGTTCCGGAATCTATACCATCTGTTATAGTGGGCGTACTTGCGGCCGAGCAATTATCGTAAGCACTAAAATACCAAGCTACATCTGTTATTTTCATTGTATTAAACCCATCAGGATAAATAGACATTCCTGTTTCTAAAGTTGAAGGGCTATAGGTCTTATATTCTACATCCCCGAAATTTTTACCTAAAGTAACTTCGTAAGGGTGATAATCCCCTGTATTAACAGCTTTTATTTTAGTGTAACCTAAGTCCATTTGACTAATAATAGCTGTGCTTGTTGACGTACTTGAAGAGGTTAAAGAAGCTTGTGTAAATATGTTAGCATCAAAGCCGTGAGAAGTATATTGAAGATCTAAACTAGAGCCTGTATAAGAGTTAGAAAGTTCTTTTAAAACAACCATTTTATCGCGCTTAAACTTCATAAAGTCGCCAGCATCTTCCCAAATAGCATCAAAATTCCAACTATATGAGTAATATGCCCAGTAGCGATTTCCCATTGTAAGAGTGCTTGTAGTTGTAGAAACACCTGTTGTTGATGCAGGATACGCTGTGCCTTTAATACTATATGTGCTAACCAAACCAACACAGTTAGAAACTGATGCATATGTTCCTTTAGCTCCAATAATAACACCTTGGCTGGTATAAGCAGAATTTGTTAAACTAAAACCCCTGGTGTCTGCCCAGCAATATTTTATAGATCCTCTATAAGCTCTTCCTACAATTCCACCCATAGCATCGGTACCAGAGTTTGTTTGATCAGCCCTCGCATAAACACTACCATCATACCAACAGTTGTATATAAGACTCCCAGATCCTGTTAGGTAACCAACTAATCCGCCAATAGCATAATCTTCACCATAAATAGTTGCTGTAGCCGAACACATATACATTCTTATGTCGTTGGCATAGCCAACAAGGCCACCTGTACGATCTCCATTATAAGTACTATCTCCAATTCTACCGCCATTATTTTGGCAATCTATAATATTGGTATAATCCGCTGCTCCAAGAAGCCCCCCAGTATAAGCATCCCCTTTAATCGTGCTGCTAGAACTTGTAATGGTTATATTTAAAAGCGTAGAATAGTATGCACGCCCCGCAATTCCACCAATGTAGTCATCTTTGTTAATATAGTCAACATCATCTAGCACTAAATTCATAATAACAGCTGTATATAAGTGACCAAACAAACCACAGTAGTCTGTACCTGATGTAGTATCGTACATATCGTGTATTTGATATCCTTGCCCATCGTATGAACCGGAGAATGCATAAGATTGTTCGGTAGTTCCTTTTGTCCATTTTGATGCTGCCGAGTTACTAAAATCTAGCGTTGCTGTTTGTTTAAAATATTTACCATTACCCCAAGCAGATATAGCTCTATTCCATAAAGTTACCGTATCCCAATCAGAAATACTTCCTATTAGGTAAGGATTTGTTCTTGTTCCACCACCAGAAATACCATAAACAATATTATCGTCGTTTTTGTTTAAATCTAGCGTTGCCATACCAAAAAAACCAGTAGCAACCGATAAAACAGCCGTTAAAAATAAAACAAGACTCAAAATAGAGTTTCTTATAAAAGCGCCATATGGGTTAATAACTTTTGCTAATCCATAATTGTTTTTCAAAGCCGTTTCTCCTACCTGTTTTTAGTATGTGTAACTAGGTTTTTATCTATTTACAAAAACCGTAATATTTTTACATTTTATTTATGCCTAAATTATAGCATTTTTCTTAAAATAAGCAAAGTAAAAAAGCTGTTTTTATTGCATATTTTTTAATGTTTTTTCTTAGGTTATGTCCACCCTTTTTGTATGGTTTTTTTAAACAAAAACTAATCAATTTCCTGTTTTTTAAATAAATTATTAAATATTTTTGTGTTTTTGTGTTTAAAAATGTAAAAAAGACTAATTGTTATTATAATATAACTACCTGCATTATCTTATTATTTTTGTTGACTTTTATCTATTTAAAGTGTATTATTTTAATATCTTACTTAAACTTTAAAGATAAATCTTAAAAGAGGTATAAATTTTGAAATATTTAGTTATAAGCAGCCCTTTTAGCAAAAGAGGAAAAATTAATAAATTTAAAAAGAAAATTAATAAGGTATTATCTGAGCATTCGAACATTGTAGACTTTAAAACAACAGAATACTCAAAACACGCCACAAAAATTGCAAGAGAAGCTTGCGGAAAGTACGATGTAATTGTATCCGCCGGCGGAGATGGAATGTTAAACGAAATTGTTTGCGGAATAGCAGAGCAGGAAAATAAACCAAAAGTTGCTTTTTTACCGTCAGGCACTGTGAATGATGTAGCAAGAAGCTTAAATATCCCACAAAATTTAGATTTAGCTCTAGATACTATACTAAAAAACAACACAATGAAACACGATATATTTAAGGCAAGTGATAGATATGGAATATATGTAATAACCGCAGGAGCTTTTTCTGAAACAAGTTATTCGGCAGATCAGGAAGTTAAAAAGAAACTTGGCTGGTGGGCATATTTTTTAAAAGGATTAAAAAGCCCATTTGTAAAACATTCACTTAAATTTAAAATAACTATGGATAGCGATAGAGCATATGAAGATTATTTTTCATTTGTAGCATTTATTAATTCAAGGTCGGTTGCTAGTTTTAGAATAAACAAATATGCTAACTTAGCAGATGGAGAATTAGATGTTGTTTTAATTAAAAATAAAAAGAACTCTTGGTGGTGTTCTTTTAAAAACAACTTTACAGTTTTAAAATTATTCTTACTAGGAATTAGAAGAATGAAAAATTCTGAAAGAGTTGTTATTACAAAATGTTCAAATATTAAAATTGTTAATCCACAAAAAAATGCGCTTAATGTAGATGGCGAGCTAGCGGGCATCTCAGATTTGGATGTAAAAGTGCTAAAAAAAGAAATTGAATTTATTAGAGGCGAAAATCAATAAGATTTTTACATAAAAATATTAAAATTATAAACATAAACAAGGAGTTTTTACAGCTCCTTGTTTTTTATGTTATATTTTACATCGCATTTTATATAGCTATTTATTTTAAAGCACTTTCTGAAATTCAACCTTAATAAAACAACTACCTATTAAATATAAAAGTACAATTATTTAGTAAAAAATTTCACCTCAAAAATACATTTATATATATTTTATTTTTCGTAAAATTTTCTATATATATTTTTTATTTTTATTAAACTAATTTCTCTTTCCCTTACATCTTACACAAAAGAAGCGTCTTTTTACTTGATTAATTTTATTTAATTTAATTTCTGTTTTATATAATCATTATTTTTAAAGGCATATAGAGAATTAAAAATCATAGAAATAACCGTTTTTATTGTTTTTTAAACAACAAAAAAAACACCATTTTATAATGTTTGCAGCTTTTTATTATTTTGTAAACTTTTGTAAAACAAAAAAGTGATAAAATTTTATCACTTTTTTAAATGCATTTTATATAAGCACTGTTTTTAGTTTTCTACAGCCTTTTTTATAGACAGTGAAATTCTATTTTTATCTAAATCTACAGATAAAATTTTAACATTTACAACATCTCCCACTGTTAACTCTTCGGATGGGTGCTTAATGTACCTGTCGCTTATTTCAGAAATATGCACCAATCCGTCTTGGTGAACACCAATATCTACAAAAGCTCCAAAGTCAATAACATTTCTTACTGTACCTTTTATAATCATACCTTCTGTTAAATCTTCTATACTTAAAACATCACTTTTTAATTCTGGTTTTGGAAGAGCATCTCTAATATCTCTGCCCGGCTTACAAATTTCTTCCATCATATCTTCTAGTGTTGGAACGCCAACTCCAATATTTTCTGCAATAAATTCTTTTCCTTTTAACTTAACTAAACTTTCTAAATTATCAATTTTGTCTGTTTTTAAGTCTTTTTTAGTTAAATTAAACTCTTTTAGCAGCAATTCTGCCGATTTATAACTTTCTGGATGCACTCCTGTATTATCTAAAACATTAGGCGCATTAGGTATTCTTAAGAATCCAGCAGATTGCTCAAAGGCTTTTGCTCCAAGCTTTGCTACTTTTTTAAGTTCGGTTATTTTTACAAATGGTCCGTTTTCTTTTCTGTATAGCTCTATGTTTTTTGCTGTTGTTTTATTAAGTCCAGAAATATAAGATAATAAACTAGGCGAAGCTGTATTTAAATCTACGCCAACACTATTAACGCATGTTTCTACCACACCTTCTAATACTTCTGTTAGTCTTTTTTGTGGCATATCGTGTTGATATTGCCCAACACCAATAGCTCTTACATCAATCTTTATTAATTCTGCTAGCGGATCTTGCAGTCTTCTTGCAATACTTACAGCACTCCTTAAAGACACATCGTAATTTGGAAATTCTTCTGCTCCTAGTTTTGATGCACTATAAACAGATGCGCCTGCTTCATTTACCACCATATATGCTGGTGATGGGTCTAATTTTTTAATTAAGTTAGCAATAAATATTTCGGTTTCTTTGGTTGCCGTTCCGTTTCCTATTGCAATTGCCGTTACCTCGTGCTTTTTAATTAGTTTTGCACATATTATTTCTGCCCCTCTAATGTCCGATTTTGGAGGAGTTGGGTAAGCCACTCCTACATCTAAAACATTACTATTTTCATCTATTACAGCCAATTTACAGCCTGTTCTAAAAGCAGGATCTACTCCTAGTATTACTTTGCCTTTTAGTGGTGGCTGTAATAAAAGTGGCTTTAAATTAACTTCAAACATTTTAATTGCTTGCTCACTTGCTTTATCTGTTAATATATTTCTAACTTCTCTTTCTATTGCTGGATAAATTAATCTATCAAAACTATCTTTAATGGCTTCTAATACAAAATTTGCACTTTCGCTTTCGCCTTTTAAATATTCCTTATTAATAATGTTTAATGCTTTTTCTTCCAATATAAAAATTTTAACTTTTAAACATTTCTCTTTTTCGCCTCTGTTTATTGCCAATATTCTATGGCTAGGAATTTTACTAACTTCTTCTTTATGATTGTTATACATATCGTAAGTTTTGCTTTTTTCACTTTCTTTTAATTCTGTTTGTATTTGAGCCGTTTTTAAAGTAAATTCTCTTAAACTTTTTCTAACATCTGCGTCATCAGAAACAATTTCTGCAATAATATCAGAAGCTCCTTTAAGCACATCTTCTATTTTTAAAACTTCTTTTTCTTCGTTTATATATTTTTTAGCTTCTTCTTTTAAATTAGTTTCTATTAACTGTTTTAAAATTAACTCTGCAAAAGGTTTTAGCCCTTTTTCTATTGCAACCGATGCTCTTGTTTTTCTTTTTGGCCTAAATGGTCTATAAATATCATCTACTTCAGAAAGGGTATTTGCTTTATTTAATTTTTGTTTAATTTCTTCTGTTAGTTTTCCTTGCTCTTCTATTGTTTTTAAAACATCTTCTTTCTTTTTATTTAATGTTCTTAAATAATTTAGTCTATCTAAAAACAATCTAAGCATCTGGTCATCTGCCGAACCTGTAAGTTCTTTTCTGTACCTTGCAATAAAAGGAACTGTCGCCCCTTCATCCATTAATTTTATTATGTTTTCAGCATGAGCTAATCTTATATTAAACTCTGCCGCTAGTGCTTTTGCATTTTCCATTTTTAGTTCTCCGTTTATTGTTTTTTACTTATTAAGTATACCATATATTAAAACTTTGCCAAACTGTTAGAATAATAGTTTTACTTTTCCACAAACTAACAATATAAAAGCTTGTAAGGAGATTTAATTATGGGATATCGTAAGTGCAATCAGTGCGGAATAATGATAGAACAAGAAAAAGCAAAAAAGTGCAATACCTGCGGAAATATTATGTGTGATAAATGTCACCAAACTAACAGTGGAAAATGCAACAAATGCAACGAAGAAATTAAAACCGAAATTAAATTTTAATAAAAAAAGCAGATTAATTTCTGCTTTTTTGTTTTTTATATGTGTTTTATATAAGTATTTATTTTAAAGGATTATATTAAATTTTACTCCCTAAATAAACCTTTAATTACATTTCTTCAACTGTTTGTACGCCTAAAATATTTAAACCTCTTTTTAATGTTTTCATAAACACTGTAATAAATTCTGCTCTTGCTTTTGTTTGTTTTATATTGTCTGTTATAATTCTATTCTCATGATAGAATTTATTAAAGGTTTTACACAAATCCATAAGCATTCTTGTTAATACTATTGGCTCATATTTAGACAATGCGTATTCTATTGTTTCTTGCATATTATTAACTTCTTTAATAATGTCAAAAACTTCGTTAGAGTTTAAGCAAGAATAGTCCGCTTCTATGCCACCACATTTTGGAGAGTTGTTACAGCCTTTTTCTGCTTTTAATTTTCTTAGTACACTTGCACATCTCACATAAGTGTATTGCATATATGGTCCTGTTTCGCCTTCAAAACTTAGTGCCTCTTTTAAGTCAAATACATCGCTTTTCTCTCTCGTTGTTTGTAAAGCCCTTACAACCAACGCTCCAACTCCAACTCTTTTAGCAACTTCATTTTTGTTTTTAATGTTAGGGTTTTTTTCTTCAATAATTTCTCCGGCTGTTTCAATTGCTGCGTTTAACATATCTTTTAACAGCCCTTGCGTACCTTTTCTGCTAGATATTTTACCAGTATCCGAAAGAGATACTAATCCGTTACATAAATGAACAATGTTATCTGCCCATTTTTGATCTGCTTTTTTTAACACTGTAATAAATTGTTTAAAGTGTAATTTTTGTTCTGTTCCTGTTAAATAAAGTGCTTTATCGTATTTATATTCTTCGTATCTACCTATTGCTGCACTTAAATCTCTTAGTGCATAAGTGCTTCCACCGTTAGATTTTTGAACCATACAAGCGCCCAAATTTTCTTCTGATAAATCTACAATAGTTGCTCCGTCACTTTTAACAAGCAAGTCCTTTTCTTTTAATAAATTCAAAGGCCTTTTTATTTGTTTAGCGTAGTAAAGTTCACCTCTCCAATCATCAAATGTTATGTTTAAAGTTTCAAAAATAGGTTTTACTTCGTTTAAAGTAATTTCTTTTATTTTGTTAAATAATTTTAAAACTTCTTCATTTTCATCTTCTATTAGTTTAAAATATCTTCTTCCCATTTCTGCATATTCTTCGTTTGTTTCCTCTTCTTTACAAATTCTAATATATAAGTTTTGAAGATAGTCTACCCCTTCTTTTTCTAATCTTTTTTCGTCGCCCCAAAGCTTATATGCGGCAATAATCTTGCCATAAGGAGTTCCAAAATTACCTAAATAGTTAATTCTAACCATCTCGTAACCTAAAGCTTCGTGCATTTTAGATATTGCTTCTCCAATAACTGTGTTAGAAAGATGTCCTATGTGCATTTGTTTTGCAATATTTACAGAAGAATAGTCAAAAATAACTTTTTTATTGTTTGCCTTATTAAACTTTAAAAAGCTCGGCTTTTTGCTATCTTCTATTATTTGTTTTGTTATTAACTCTTTGTTTAAAAATATGTTTAAATATCCTCTAACAGCTTCTGCCTTTTGAATTAAGTTGTTTTTATTTGTTTGTGAATTAATATTATTTGCTAATTCTTCTGCAAATGCAATTGGGTTAGTTTTTAATTGTTTTGCAAACGCAAAACAAGGCAACGCATAGTCGCCTTTACTAGAATCTTGCACCTTTTGAAGCATTTTTTCTATTAATTCTATATTTTTATTTTCAAAATTAATTATTTTTGCAATTTCTTTCTTAAAATCCATCTTTTTTGTTTCCTATTTATGTTTTTATTGCTTTTATTTTAGCACACATAAATATTTAAAACAAGTTAAAAATAAACTGATTTAGTAGTAAAAACACGCTTAAAACACCCAAATATATACTAAAATAAAAATATTTAGACGTTTTTATTATTTTTAACATAACTTTTATTGCCAAAACCCCAAAAACAAAAGCAAACACAAAACCTACTAAACTTTGTATTATAGGAAAAACCTCAGAAGTAAAATCTGTTTTTATTATTTCATAAACCAACGCTAACACAATTATTGGCAAACTCATTAAAAAAGAATATTCGGCTAAGGTCTCCTTTTTTATTTTTAAAAACACTCCTCCGCAAATCGTACTTCCCGACCTAGATATGCCCGGAAAAATTGCTATTGCTTGAAAAAGACCTAACAAAGCTGCCTTTTTGCTGTTTACTTGTTTGTTATTTACTATTTTCTCAGAATATACATCTGCCAAAAGCAAAACTATGGCTGTTATTAAAAAACCAACCACTAGCCATTGCCCAGAAAACGCATTTTTAAATAAAGGTTCAAAAATTAAAGCTAAAACACCAGTTATTACCGTTGAAATAACTAGAAACAATATTTTTTTACTAAAAGGGTGGGTAATTAACTGCCAAATAGACTTTCTGAAAACAATTATTACAGAAAGTAGCGTGGCTAAATGTAAAAATATATCAAACAAAACTACATTATTTGTAATACCAAACACATTTTGCAACAAAACCAAGTGCCCAGAAGAAGAAACAGGCAAAAACTCTGTTAAGCCTTGTACTATCCCTAAAATTATAGCTTCTACATACCCCATAATTACCACCTTTGTTTTTAGTAGTATATGCTAGTTATTTTATTTTTTGCAAAGAACATTGGCTTGCTTTTAATTTTGTTTTAATATATACTAACAAAGTTAAAAAATTAGGAGAAAATTACTTTATGAAATTAGGCGTAGTAGGATTACCAAATGTAGGTAAAAGCACACTATTTAATGCAATAACAAAAGCGGGAGCAGAAAGTGCTAACTATCCGTTTTGTACAATAGAACCAAATGTAGGCACAGTTGCCGTTCCAGATGAAAGACTAGATGTTTTGGCGGAAATATATAACAGCAAAAAAGTTTTGCCAGCAGTAATAGAATTTGTAGATATAGCAGGGCTTGTAAAAGGTGCAAGCAAAGGCGAGGGGCTTGGAAATAAATTTTTAAGCCACATAAGAGAAGTAGATGCAATAGTTCACGTTGTTAGGTGTTTTGAAAACTCAGAAATAATTCACGTAGAGGGTAAAGTTAACCCAATTAGAGATATTGAAATAATAAACCTAGAATTAATTTTAGCAGATTTAGAGTCTGTTAATAAAAAAATTGCTAAAACAGAAAAAACAGCAAAAAGTGGAGATAAAGTAGCAAAAGCAGAATTAGAGCTTCTTACAAAAATAAAATTTCACTTAGAAGACGAAAAACCTATTAGAACAATGGATGTAACGCAAGAAGAACAATTAATGATTAAATCTTTCTTTTTAATTACAACAAAACCTGTAATATATGCGGCTAACATTTCGGAAGAAGATATTAACATTCAAGAAAATATTGAATTTGTAAAACAAGTAAAAAATTATGCAAACAAAGAAGAAACTCAAACCATAGTTTTAAGTGCAAAAATAGAAGAAGAACTTGCTCCACTTGAAAAAGAAGAACAAGATATGTTTAAGGAAGAGCTTGGAATTAAACAAAGTGGGCTTGATTTATTAATTAAAGCTAGTTATTCGCTACTAGGACTTATTAGCTATTTAACAGCAGGGCCACAAGAAACAAGAGCCTGGACAATAACAAAAGGAACATTAGCCCCTGGAGCTGCTGGAAAAATTCACACCGACTTTGAAAAAGGTTTTATTAAGGCAGAAATTGTAGCTTATAACGACCTAGTTGCAGCTGGAGATATGACAAAAGCCAAAGAACTAGGCAAAGTAAGAATTGAAGGAAAAAGCTACGAAGTTAAAGACGGAGATGTTATTTTATTTAGATTTAACGTGTAAAACAAAATAATTTTTGTAAGAAACAACCAAATTTAGGTTGTTTTTTGCTTTTTAAAGCAATATATTTGGCGGTTTTATTCTTTAATGCTATACTTTGTCTAACCGCACAAAATTGGGAGACTAGAAAAATGCAAAAACACGCACTAGAAAAATTACAAAAACAGGTGTCGGATTACTACTTTGACAAAATGAAAGATATACTACTTTGGGTATCGCCTGTTGATATAGAAAAATTTACTGTAAAGGAAGAAACTCCAAGAAGGGATCTTGTTTTGATGTTTTCGGAAGAGTTTGCAAAACTATTAAGATTACATACTCATCTTACTTTAAATGCATCAGAGGAGTCTGATGTTTATAACATGGAAAATTTAACTAAAAAAGTAGATTCTTTAACAAAGGATTTTGGAAAAAGGTTAAGATTTTACCATATAAAACACAGAGAATATTTATTAAGGAAAGAAAACTATTTATCTGAAGAGGTTTTAAATAATAAAACTTATAATGCTTATTTTACTCAACTAGTAGCTTTAGAAAAAATGTCTGACGAATCTATATTCCAAGCTAGTGAAGAAGAAATTATGGAAGAAAAACTTGCAGAAGTTATTGAAATAAAAAAAGAAACTATTGTTCCTTCAAAATTTAAGAAAGAAATTGAAGAGATTATTGAAGAAGAGGCAGCAGTACAAGTACAAGAAAGACCACGCTCTGGAATGTCTTCTTTACTTTCTAAAATGAAGGCTACCGGATAATTAAATATAAACTAATAAAAAAGAAGCAAGTTTGCTTCTTTTTTATTTTTACTATTCAGAAGTTACTTCTGGATTAGTTACTTCTGTGTTTTCTGTTTCTTCTAAATTTTCAATATCTTCTATTTCTTCTTTATCTAAAACAGCCACACAAACTATTTTGTCTTTATCAGACATCTTCATAACTCTTACGCCTAAAGTATCTCTACCAATTAAGCTAATGTCTTCAGATTTCATTCTGATAATTATTCCGTGTTCAGATATAAGCATAATATCTTCTTCTGGATTAACTTGTTTTAAGTTTGCAATAGGGCCAGTTTTTGCATTAAATACACCTGCTTTAATACCTTTGCCTGCTCTTGTTTGTAACCTGTAGTCTTCTATTCTAGATCTTTTACCGTAACCTTTTTCAGATACTGTTAAAATATAATTTCCTTCTTTTACAATAATCATATCTATAACATAATCATCTTTTTGAAGGTTAATAGATTTAACACCTTGAGTATCTCTACCCATTAATCTTACATCTTTTTCATTAAATCTAATACATTTTCCAGATTTAGCAGCTAGTAAAATATCATCTTCGCCACTTGATAGTTGAACATTAACTAAGTTGTCGCCCTCCACAAGTTTTATTGCTATTTTGCCTGTTTTTCTTATACTATCAAATTCTGTTAAAGCTGTTTTCTTAATTAAGCCTTTTGTTGTAGCCATAATTAAATTTCCTGTTTCTTCCTCTTTTACTGGAATTATAGTTGTAACTTTTTCACCTTCTGATAAATCTAATAAATTAACAAGCGCTCTTCCTTTACTTTGTCTTGAAGCCTCAGGAACTTCGTAAGCTTTTAATCTATAAACTCTTCCTTGATTTGTAAAGAACATTAAATCGTCGTGACTGAATGTTGTAAATATTTTTTCTACAAAATCTTCTTCTTTGGTTTTGTGTGCAATAACACCTTTTCCACCACGTCTTTGACTTCTATATTCACTTGAAGAAATTCTTTTTACGTATCCTGAATGAGTTAAAGATATAACAACATCTTCTTTTTCTATTAAGTCTGCAATATTAATATCTGAGTAATCTAATGTTATTTCTGTTTTTCTGTCTACGCCATATTTATCTCTTATAACAATTAAATCTTCCTTAATAATATCTAGTACTTTTCTTTCGTCGTTTAAAATAGAAATAAGTTCTTCTATTGTTTTAATTAAACCCGCTAATTCTTCTTTAATTTTTTCTATTTCTAAACCTGTTAATCTTTGCAATCTCATTTCTAATATTGCATTTGCTTGATTTACAGATAGCTTAAATTTTTGAACTAAATTATTTAAAGCTGTTTGTTTATCTTTAGATTTTTTAATAGTTGCAATAACTTCATCTACATTATCTAGAGCAATTACTAAACCATCTAAGATATGTTTTCTTTCTTCTGCTTTTTCTAGTTCGTATTTTGTTCTTCTTGTTATTACTTCTTTTTGGTGTTCTAAGTAATGGAATAACATTTCTTTTAAGTTAATAACTTTTGGAGTGTTATCTACAAGAGCTAACATAATAATACCGTTGGAAACTTGAAGTTGAGTGTGTTTAAATAAGTAATTTAATACAACTTCTGCGTTGTAATCTTTTTTAACTTCTACAATAATTCTTAATCCGTCTCTGCCAGATTCATCCTTAATATCAGATATTCCCTCTATTTTCTTTTCTTTAACTAAATTAGCCATAGATACAATCAATCTAGACTTATTTACTTGATAAGGAATTTCTGTAATTATTATTCTTTGTCTTCCTCTTTCTGTAACTTCTATGTTTGTTCTTGCTCTTAAAACAACGCCACCTCTTCCTGTTCTGTATGCGTGTTTTATTGCGCTTCCACCCATAATTAATGCTTTTGTTGGATAGTCTGGTGCTGGAACAATTTCCATTAACTCGTCTATTGATATTTCACTGTTGTCTATTAAAGCAATTGTTGCGTTAATAACTTCTTTTAGGTTGTGTGGCGGAATGTTTGTTGCCATACCAACCGCAATACCATCTGCACCATTAACTAATAAGTTAGGAAATCTTGCAGGTAAAACTCTTGGTTGTTCTTCCGTTTCATCGTAGTTTGGATAAAAGTCTACTGTGTTTTTGTTTATATCTCTTAAAAGTTCAGAAGATATTTTAGAAAGTCTTGCTTCTGTATATCTTGATGCTGCTGGTTTATCACCATCCACAGACCCAAAGTTACCGTGTCCATCTACTAGTGGAGCATTTATTGTAAAGTCTTGCGCTAGCCTTGCTAAAGCGTCGTAAATAGCACTATCACCATGTGGGTGATATTTACCCATTACATTACCTGTAATTCTTGCACATTTTTTATATGGTTTATCACTATAAACGCCCATTTCGTGCATACCATACATAATTCTTCTGTGAACCGGTTTTAAACCATCTCTTACATCTGGAATTGCACGAGATACATTTACTGCCATAGCATAAGCAATAAAAGATTTTTTCATTTCTTGATTAATGTCTAATTTAATAATTCTAGTATTGCCTTGCATTTCTCTAATTGCGTGTCTTGTTTCTTCTTTATTCATAAATCTTTTCCTCCTTACACATCTAACTCATCTACTAAGTTAGCATTTTGTTCAATAAATTCTCTTCTAAGTTCTGGATTTTCACCCATAAGTTTTGTAAATATTTCATCTGCTTCTACTGCATCATCCATAGTAATTTGAATAAGTGTTCTTTTTTCTGGATTCATTGTTGTTTCCCAAAGTTGTTCGGCATTCATTTCACCTAAACCTTTGTATCTCTGAATTTCTTGCTTTTTATCTGTTTTAGCTAAATGAACATTTAATTCCTCATCTGTATAAAAGTATTGAGTACTTTTATTTTTTCCTACTTTATAAAGTGGAGGCATTGCGCTGTAAACATGACCGCCTTCTATTAATGGCTTCATAAACCTAAAGAAAAATGTTAGTAAAAGTATTCTAATATGACTTCCATCTACATCGGCATCTGTCATACATACAATTTTATCGTATTTTAATTTGTTAATATCAAATTCATCTCCAACTCCTGCGCCAAAACAAGAAATCATATCTTTTATTTCTTTATTTCCTAAAACCTTTCCTAGTCTTGCTTTTTCTACATTTAAAATTTTACCTCTAAGTGGAAGTATTGCTTGGAATCTTCTATCTCTTCCCATTTTAGCTGTTCCACCAGCAGAATCTCCCTCTACTAAGTAAATTTCGCAAAGTGATGGATCATTTTCTGAACAATCTTGAAGTTTTCCACTTAACGAAAAGTTTTCTAATACGCCATTTCTTCTTGTTAATTCTCTTGCGCTTCTAGCTGCTGCTCTTGCTCTTTTTGCTGTAACACATTTTAAAACAAGTTCTTTTCCTTCTTTTGGATTTTCTTCTAAGAAGTTTCCAAAACCTTCTTTCATTGCAGCTTCTACAAAACCTCTCATTTCCGAATTTCCTAGTTTTGTTTTTGTTTGTCCCTCAAATTGTGGTTCTGTAAGCTTTACACTAATAATTGCAGTAATGCCTTCTCTTATATCTTCGCCGCTTAATCTTTCGTTTTCTTTTAATATTTTATTTTTCTTTCCATAATCATTAACTATTTTTGTTAGCGAATTTCTAAATCCTACTAAGTGAGTTCCACCCTCTTCTGTGTTTATGTTGTTTGCATACGCGTGAATGTTTTCAGAATAAGATTCGTTGTATTGGAATGCAATTTCTACTTGGCTTTCTGGTTTTACATTGTTTATATATACAATTTCTTTAAATAAACATTCTTTATTTTTATTTAAAAAATCTACAAATTCAATAATTCCACCATCAAACTTAAAATCTTCCGATAAAGTTTTTTCTGGTCTTAAATCTGTTATTGCAATATTTAAACCTCTGTTTAAGAAAGCAATTTCTCTAAATCTTGCTTTTAAAACATCGTAGTTAAAATCAACAGTTTCAAAAATTTCCTCATCCGGATAGAATGTAATAACTGTTCCTGTTTTATCTGCCTTTCCTATTATTGTTAAAGGACCTTCTGGAATACCTCTTCTATATTCTTGGTGATAGTGACTTCCGTTTTGATAAATATCTACTATTAACTTTATACTAAGTGCATTAACAACAGAAATACCAACCCCGTGAAGTCCGCCAGAAATTTTATAGCCTTCGCCACCAAATTTACCACCTGCATGAAGCTTTGTTAAAACAACCTCAACAGCAGATTTTCCTTCTGCTTTATGAATACCTGTAGGAATACCTCTACCATTGTCCTTTACTGTACAACTTCCGTCTTCGTTTAAGTAAACTTCTACCCTAGAACAGTAACCCGCTAAAGCTTCGTCTATACTATTATCTACTATCTCTGTAATTAGGTGATGTAAACCTCTTTCGTCTGTAGAACCTATATACATACCTGGTCTTTTTCTAACTGGATCCAATCCTTCTAATACTTGAATATCACCCTCATTGTAGTGTTGTGATGTAACTAATTTAATTTCCGTCTTTTCCATAAAAATCTCCTATTTTAAAAAAATATTTCGCGCATAAAAAAAGCTGAAATAATTTATAGTTAGATTATACCATATTTTAGCCAAAAACAAAAGGCTTTAAAAAGGTTATTTTTATTTTAAGGCTTTTATTGGCTATTTTTAGAGAGTTTTTAAGAAATATAGTACCCCTTGACCTTATTTAGGTGTTTTTTGGTTTTAACAATAAAAAAAGCTTTAATTTAAAAAGCTTTTAATTTTTATTGTAATAATCTTTTTTATTTAACCTATTTTTTAATCTTGTTAGTTTTTCTTTTTTGATTTTTTCTATTGCTTCTTTATCAAAAATGTAGGTTAAAGCTTCTGTCATAATGCTTACATCTGCTATTTCTTCTAATAAATTATAAAGTACTTCTGGTTTTTGTTTTAAATCTTCATCACGCAACTTTACTCTTTTGTACTTATTAATAGCAACAATTAATTCTGCAGCTTCCTCTGTTGTTTGGTCTAATTGATCCATTACACCAAATCTGTTATTAGCCTTATTATATAATTCTATTTTTTCTTCTTTTTTCATAATTCCCCCTATTATTTTTTTAATGTTTTTAATAATTCTTTATTTTCTTTACTTACTCTAAAACTTTCTCTACTTTTTTGAATAGCTTTGTTGTGTGTTTTTTTATCTAATTTATTATTTTTAAAAAATTCTATTGTTTTTTCTGGAAATTTTGCCATAGCAACTGAAATTAGCCACGCATTTGCCATATGTACATAATAACCTTTATATTTTACATTATTTGATATATTAAAAATATAATCTAAATATTTTTCTTCTATAAAGTTTGAAAGCAACATTACAAGCCCCGCTCTAATAACATATTCTTTATCTGAGTTTAACCAGCTTTCTACTATTTTTAAAATCTCTTGTTTGTGCTCTTTTATATTTTTAAAACTCATAATACTACTATCTATTTGAGCCCAATTATCTACCTTGTTTAAAAAATTATTTATAAAGGGAAGTAAAGTAACAAAATCTTGTTTTACATAACTTAAAACTAATCCTTCTAAAACAATAGCATCGTGTATGTTTTGTTTATCTAAATTTACATATTCTCTCCAGTTTTCCTTTGCTATATAAATTGCTTGTTTTCTTAACACTGGTATTCTTATACCTAAAATTTCTTGACTGGTTGGTATTAGATTTTCGCAAAATTTTTTATATTTTTCTTCCGATAAATCTCTTAACTTTTGTAAAATATCTTCCATTACACCACCGCACCATTTTCTATTTTTATTATGTTATATTTTTTATCAATATTTAAGTTTGTATCTGTAATAATTGTTTGTACATTTTTTACAGTATCAAGTAATAATAATTTTCTTTCGCTATCTAATTCACTTAGTACATCATCTAAAAGTAAAATAGGATATTCTCCAATTTCTTCCTTAAAAATTTCTAATTCTGCAATTTTTAATGTTAAGGCTACTGTTCTTTGCTGCCCTTGAGAACCAAAGCTTCTAATATCTATTCCATTTACTAAAAATTTAATGTCATCTCTGTGTGGACCGAAACTTGTAAAGCCTAATTTAAAATCTTTTTCTAACCTTTTGTTTAATTCTTTTAAAAACTCTTTTTCTATCTCTTCTGCGCTGTCTTTTATTATTCCACTATAAAAAAGCTCTAAATTTTCTTTATTTTTTGTTAATTTTAAATGAACATCTTTAGTATATTTTTTTAATTTATTTAAAAATCTAATTCTTCTAATAATAACGCCCGCACCAATTTTTGCTAAACTTTCGTCCCAAATTGTAATAGTCTCTTTTAAAACTTCTAAATCTTTAGTTGTTTTTAGTAGTTTGTTTCTTTGAGCTAGCACTTTATTATACTTGTTTATTGCATAAAAGTAGTTTTTAGATATCTGAGAAATATCTATATCCATAAATTTTCTTCTATCTGAAGCAGAGTCTTTTACTAATTTTAGTTCGTCTGGTGAAAAATAAACACAATTTAGTGTTCCTATTAATTGAGATATTTTTAAAATGTTAACTTCGTTAATTTTAATGCTTTTTTTAGATTTTTTACTTAAATAGCATTCAATTTTACTTGTTCCATCTTTTTTTTCTAGGTTTACAACTATTTTCGCATTTTCTTTATTGTAATTTATTAATTCATTTTCTTTATTTGTTCTGCTAGATTTTCCTATTGCACTAAAATAAATAGCTTCTATTACATTTGTTTTTCCTTGGGCATTTTTTCCTACTAAAAAATTAATATTATCTTTAAACAATATTTTTTCGTTATTATAATTTCTGTAATTTATTAATTGTAGGTTGTTTATTTTCATTTTTTAGCTTTTTACCCTTTTATTTTAATATAATTATAGCAGATTTTTTAAAAAAAGTAAAAGAAAAAAATTTTTTTAATTTTCTTTTACCTTTCTTGATCAATAGGTTTTCCACATTGCTACATTCCTTTTTTTATAGGCTATATGTGGTTGTTAACATCTTCCACAGGTATGTGGATAACTTTTTTATTTAACTGTTTAAACTTGACTTTTCCACATTGATATCGTATAATGCATTTAGTGTTAAATTTTTGGAGGTAATTGCAATTTATGAGAAGTTTAAAAGACAATTGGTTAGATGTTTTAAATATTCTAGAAAAAGAAGTTACTGCTGTTAGTTTTGATTTATGGATTAAAACTTTAGATCCTTTTGAAATAAAGGATGATGAGGTAGTTTTAATAGCATCTTCTCAAATAGCTAAAAATCAGTGCTTAAAAAATCATTCGGAAAGTTTAAGCCGTGCAATAGAAGAGGTTTTTGATAATATTAGCTCTTTTAAAATATTAGATCCTAACGAAAAAGAAGAGCATGATAAAGCTATTTCTTTAGAAAAACAAATAAATACTAATATATCTTCAAAAATAAATAAAAATATAGGTGTTTTTAATAACAAATACACTTTTAATAACTTTGTAGTAGGAAAAAGTAATCAATTTGTTTACGCAGCAGCAAGTGCAGTTGCAGAAAACCCAAGCAGTAGATATAATCCTTTATTTATATATGGTGGAGTTGGACTTGGAAAAACACATTTGCTTCACTCTATTGGAAACTATTTAAAAATAGCTAAGCCAGAATTAAATGTGTTATATGTAACTTGTGAACAATTTACAAACGACTATATATATGCAATTAGAGGAACAGATAAAGACAAATCTATAATAAATTTTAGAGATAAATATAGAAATTTAGATGTTTTAATGATTGACGATATGCAATTTATTACAAACAAACTAGAAACTCAGGAAGAGTTTTTTAATACATTTAACGATTTATACCAAAATAACAAACAAATTGTTATAGCTTGTGATAGACATCCAAGAGAAATCGCAACTTTAAGCGATAGATTGCGTTCTAGATTTACAAGCGGGCTTATTCAAGATGTTCAAACACCAAATTTTGAAACAAGAATAGCTATACTTAAGAAAAAAGCACAACAAGAAAACTATAATGTAGACGAAGAAGTTATTACTTTCTTAGCAGAAAACATAGATACAAACATAAGAGAAATGGAAGGTTTGCTTTCTAAGGTAGTATTTTATGCTAGCTTAACTGGTAAACATGTAGCAGGTATGGAAGATGCTAACGAAGCTTTAAAAGATAAACTTCAAACAGATATGAGCTCAGTTACTTCTGATAAAATTATAGATAATGTATGTAAATACTATCATATAGAAAAAAGCGCAGTAATAGGAAAGAAAAGAAACAAAGAAATTGTGGAAGCTAGACAAGTTAGTATTTATCTTATTACAGAGCTTATGGATTTACCATTAGTATCTATAGGAAAAACATTTGGTGGAAGAGATCATACAACTGTAATACACTCTAGAGATAAAATTACAGATGCTATTAAAACAAATAATAGAATTAAAGTTATTGTTAACGATATAAAAAATATGGTACTAAAAAAGTAATATATGTTTTAAATACATAAATATGTTAAAATGTTAATAACTAATAGTTTTTATACACAAGGTTTTACACAAACATAAAAACTATATATTGTGGTTAAAAATATTTTACAAACAATAAAAGCTACTATATAAAGGACTGATTAAAAGTTATCAACATTTAAACAGTATATATTAGTAATAATATTATTTAAATAAAATAACAAATAAAATAAGAGAGGCGAAAAAGATATGAAATTATTTTGTGAAGGGTTAGATTTATCAGATGCAATTTTAAAAGTTATAAAAGCATGTTCTAATAAAACTACAAATCCAATACTTGAAGGAATAAAAATTAAAGCAGAAGATAATACATTAACTTTAACAGCAACAGATAGCGAACTTGCTATTGTTAAAAAAATTAAGGCTGATGTAAAAATAGAGGGCGAAACAGTAGTGCCTGGAAAATTCTTTAGCGAATACATAAAAAAATTATCTAATCAACAAATAGAATTATTATTAGATGAAAATAACAGATTAGAAATTAAATATATAGACAGTGAAGTATTTATTCAGTGTTTAAATCCAGAAGAGTTTCCTGATATTAAAACAATTGATAGTAAAAAACAATTTAAAATTAAACAACAAAACTTTAAAGATGTTATTTCTAAAACAATTTTTTCTGTTTCACTAGAAGATACTAGACCAATACTTAAAGGTTGTTTATTAGAAAGTACAAACGAAACTTTAAAAAGTGTTGCACTTGACGGGTACAGGCTTGCAATAGCAGAAAAACCATTAATTTCTACAACAGAAAACTTCTCTGTAATTGTTCCGGGAAGAAGTTTAAACGAAATTAATAAAATATTAAACGAATCTGAAGAAGAGGTTTCTATTAATATTCAAGAAAATTACCTAATGATTGAAGTTGATTCTACAATAATTATTACAAGACTACTTGATGGAGAATTTATTAATTATAAACAAATTATTCCTGTAAACAACAATAGTCAAATTACAATTAACAAAAATCAACTAGAAGATGCATTAGAAAGAGCTTCAATTTTAACTAGAATTAGTGGAGATAACTCTGTTAAACTTAAAATATCTGAAAACATTTTAACTTTAACTGCAAAATCTGAAATTGGTAATGTTACAGAAAACATAACAATAAGTTTAAAAGGTGATGATTTACAAATTGCTTTTGATAGTAGATTTTTAAAAGAATGTTTAAGAGTTTCTACTGATGAATTCTTAAAAATAAGTTTTACAAGTTCTATTAATCCTTGTATTATCACACCAAATGAAGGTAGTGAATATTTATTTTTAATTTTACCTTTAAAACAAATATACTAATATTAATAAAAAAGCTATTTAATCTTGACAATAGCTTTTTTTTATTTTATAATTAATTGCTTTGTATTTAAATTAGATAAATACAATATTTTTTAAAAAATTAAATTTAAAATTTGTTTTAACTTTAAATTTTAATATTATTTCAAAAAGGAGTAAATGCAATATGAAAAGAACTTTCCAACCAAAAAAACGTCACAGAAAAAAAGTGCACGGCTTTAGAAAAAGAATGCAAACAGCAAACGGCAAAAAAGTTTTATCTAGACGTAGAAGAAGAGGCAGAGCAAAACTAGCATCTTAATTAGCTTATTCTTATAGTATTTTAGGAGGAGGTAAACATGGAAAAAATTAATCGTTTAAAAAAAAGAAAAGAATTTAACTATATTTTTAAAAACGGTAATGGGCAAAGCTCAGAAATTTTAACCCTTGTTTACATAAATTCTAAATTACCAAACTACAAAATAGGTTTTTCTGTTAGTAAAAAAATAGGAAATGCTGTTACTAGAAATAAAACAAAAAGAAAACTGAAAGCGGTTTTCCACAAAATATCTAAAAATGTGAAAAATGGTAAAAATTATATTATTGTAGCTAAACCATCTATTGCAAATGCGGATATTCAAAAAATAGAGAAAAATTTAACCTATGTTTTAGAAAAAACAAATTCTATTACAAAATAAAAGAGATTAATATGATAAAAAAAGTAACAAAAATTTTACTGTATCCTTTACAGTTATTACTTTTAGGATTAGTTTATCTATATAAGATTTTAATTTCCCCTATTCTTCCTAAATCTTGTATTTATACGCCTTCGTGTTCTACTTATTCGGTGGAGGCTATAAAGAAATTTGGGCCGATTAAGGGATTTTTTTATTCGGTTAAAAGAATAGTATCTTGCAATCCTTTTTCTAAAGGAGGGTTTGATCCTGTTCCTTATAATATAAAAGGAGATATAAAATGGATTTTATAAACACTATTTTACTTAACGCAAGTTGGCCAGATGGTTTTTGGGCTGGCTTAATAGCTAATTTTTTTAATATTATTAAAGATTACGGTTTAACACTAATAATTTTTACTATATGTTTAAAATTAGTTTTAGTACCATTAGATTTCTGGCAAAAGAAAACATCTAGAGATACTGCAAAAAAACAGGCAAAAATTCAGCCAAAGCTTGCAAAATTACAAGCAAAATATAAAAACAATAAAGAAATGTTAAATCAAAAAACAATGGAGCTTAATAAAGCAGAAGGTTTTAATGTTTTAACCTCTTGTTTAGGAATGCTTGTAAATTTAGTATTAACTTTAGTTATATTTATTACATTGTTTGGAGCGATGAGAGATATTGCTGCACATAAAATGGCTTATCAATACGATGCTTTAGCAGAAACTTATGCAGAAATTATTGCAGATGGCGGAACAGTTGAGGCCGCAGAAGATGCTGTTATAGTTGAATACGACAACATAAAAGAAAGTTTCTTATGGGTTAATAATATTTGGAAAGCAGACACTAATACTTCTATTATTCCAACTTATAAAGAATATAAAACAGCAGTTGCAGATACAGAAGTATCAGAAGTTGATTACAATAAAGTTATGAAACCTATAAGTGATGTAAACGAAGGCTGGAATGGATTATTTGTATTAGTTATCCTTGCAGGACTTGTAACTTTTGTTTCTCAAAAAATAATGATGAAAGATCAAAATAAACAAAAACAACAAACTCCAAAAAGAGAAGGTGAGCCAGAAGTGGCAGCGCCAAACTTAAACTTTATGACTTATTTATTACCAGGGCTTATGATTATATTTACTTGGAGCTATTCTGCTGCGTTTGCACTTTACATTGTAACAAACTCAGTGTTTACTATGGCATCTACACCTATAATAAATAAAGTTTTAGATAGTATAGATAAAAGAAAAGAAGAAAAAGAAAAAATTGAAATATCTTACTCAAGAGATATTTAAGGAGAGATAAAAATGGCAAAATTTAATTTTTCAGGAAAAACTATTCAAAAAGCAATAGAAAATGGTTTAAAAGAACTTGGAGTAAAACAAGAGGATGTAGATATTAAAGTTTTAGCTGAAGGGGGATTATTCTCTAAAGCTAAAATAGAAATAATTACAGAAGATAGAGTAAAAAAAGCTCCAGCAAAAACTGAAACAAAAACAGAAAAGAAAAAAACAAAAGAAGTTAAAAAAGAAACTAAAAAACAAGAAAAGAAGCAAGAAAAAAATGTTAAAAAAACTGCAAAAGAAAAAACTTCTAATAAAAGTGATGAATCTATAGAAAATTTTATTAAATTAATTAACAAAGAATTAGATTTAAATTTAAAAGTAGAAAAAACTGAAGTAAAAGATCACTACGATGTTAATATTACTGGAGAAAAAAGTAGTTTATTAATTGGATATAGAGGAGAGTGTTTAAATGCTATTCAATATTTGATTAATACAATCTCTTTAAGAAAAAACGAAGACCACAAAAAGATTTATTTAAACATAGCAGGCTACAAAGAAAAAAGAGAAGAAGCTTTAAAAGGGTTAGCTAACAGGCTTGCAGAAAAAGCAATAAAAACATCTAGATATCAAAAATTAGAACCAATGAATGCTTATGAAAGAAGAATTATTCACTCTGCACTTACAGAAAATAAAGAGGTAAAAACAATATCTAAAGGTGAAGAACCAAGAAGATATGTTGTTATAGAAAGAGTATAAAATAAACAAAAAGATTAAATTTGATTTTAATCTTTTTTTATGCTATATTTAACCACGGAATTTTTTATTAAAAAAATAAATTATATGGTATAATAAATTTAAACTTAAAAAGGAGAAGTAAAATGAAAAACAACACTATTGCAGCAATATCTACACCCATTGGAACAGGCGGAATAGCTATTGTAAGAATGAGTGGAAAAGAAAGCTTAAAAGTGCTGCAAAAACTAACTAAATACAATGTAAATAGTTTAACACCAAGAATGTTAACTCTTTGTGATATTAAAACAAAAGAATTTAAAGAAAAAGCATTGGTTGTTTATTTTGCTAATCCTTATTCTTATACAGGTGAAGATTTAGTAGAAATTCAATGCCATGGCGGTGTGGTTATTGCAGAAGGAATTTTAAATGAACTTTTAGAAAATGGCGCAAGACTTGCTGATAACGGAGAGTTTACGAAAAGAGCTTTTTTAAATGGTAAATTAAGTTTAGAGTCTGCCGAAGGTGTTATTGATATGATTAATGCCGAAAGTGAAGCAGAAGTTAGAGCGGGATATAACCTTTTAAAAGGAGAATTATCTGACAGAGTTAACAGCATGCAAAACACTTTAACTAATGTAATGGCTAGCATGGAAGTTTCTATGGATTATCCAGAACACGAAGTAGAAGAAGTTCAAATGAGACAATATGAAAATAACCTTACAGAAGTTAAAAATATGGTAGAAGAGCTTTTGAAAACTTATAAAACAGGAAAACTGGTTAAAAGCGGCATTACAGTGGCAATAGTAGGTAGACCTAATGTTGGTAAGTCTTCGGTTATGAATTCGCTTTTAAACTACAATAGAGCCATTGTAACTAACATTGAAGGCACAACTAGAGACACCTTAGAAGATAGTTATACTTACAATGGTGTAAAAATAAACTTAATTGATACAGCTGGTATAAGAGAATCGGAAGAAACAGTAGAAAAAATTGGAATAAAAAAAGCAAAAGAAGTTTTAAACTATGCAGATATAATTTTAGCTGTTTTTGATGGATCAGAAAGTTTAACAAAACAAGATGAAGAAAATTTAAAATTAGTAGAAAATAAAAAGACAATTTATATTGTAAATAAAACAGATAAACCTTTAAAATTAGATTTAAAAAACAAACAGGTTATTTTTATTAGTGCATTAAAAAAAGAAGGCATACAAACTATTAAACAAAAGATTTATGATATGGTTATAGATAAAAATATTATAAATTCGCCTGTGTTAATAACAAACGAAAGACAAAAAGAAGCATTAAGAGATACTTTAAATAGTTTAAATTTAAGCATACAAAGTTTAAAATTAAATAATCCATTAGATTTAGTTTCAATAGATCTTTCTAATGCGTGGAACTATTTAGGACAAATTACAGGAAAAACAAGTACAGAAGAAATTATTGATGCTATATTTAAAAACTTTTGTTTAGGAAAATAAAAGAGAGTAATTATGATAAATAAAGATTATGAAACAATTATAGTAGGATCAGGACATGCTGGGGTAGAAGCAGGTTTGGCTCAAGCTAGAATGGGAATTAAAACTCTTATTCTAACGCTAAATCTAGACTCTATCTCTTATTTGGCGTGCAATCCGTCTATTGGAGGAACTGCAAAAGGACACCTTGTTTGTGAAATAGATGCATTAGGCGGACAAATGGGCATAAACACTGATAAAACTTTAACTCAACTAAGAATGCTTAATTTAGGAAAAGGACCCGCTGTGCATAGCTTAAGAGCTCAGGTAGATAAAATAAACTATCACACAAAAATGAAACAAACATTAGAAAATGAAAAGAATTTAGATATTAAACAAGCAGAGGTTTCGGAGCTTCTAACAAAAGGTAATAAAATTACTGGCGTAAAAACAACAATGGGACAGGTTTACGAAGCAAAAACTGTTATAGTTTGTTCTGGTGTTTATTTAAGAAGTAAAGTTATGATTAGTAATTTTATAGAAGAAACAGGACCAAATGGTTTTAAAAACGCTAGTAAACTAACACAAAGTTTATTGGATTTAGGAATAGAAATTAGAAGATTTAAAACAGGAACTCCAACAAGAATTCACGAAGATACAATTAATAAAGAAAAATTAGAAATTCAATATGGCGATGAAAACATTCAAACTTTCTCATTTTTAACTAAAAAACAACCTAAAAATAAAACAGTTTGTTATTTAGCTTACACAAATACAGAAACTCACAATGTAATAAGTAAAAATATTCACAAATCTGCAATGTATTCTGGAGAAAAAGTGGGTGTTGGTCCTAGATACTGCCCATCTATTGAAGATAAAATTGTAAGATTTGCAGATAAACAAAGACATCAAATATTTTTAGAGCCAGAAGCTATGAGCACTAAAGAAACTTATGTGCAAGGGTTATCTACTTCTCTTCCGGTAGATGTTCAATTAGAAATATTAAGAACAATGGAAGGTTTAGAAAATGTAAAAGTAATGAGAGATGCATACGCTATTGAATATGATGCAATAAACAGTTTAGAGTTATATCCTACTTTAGAGTATAAAAAAATAGCAGGATTGTATTTTGCAGGGCAAGTTAATGGAACAAGTGGCTACGAAGAGGCCGCAGCACAAGGTTTAATAGCAGGAATTAATTCTGCACTTAAAATAAAAAACAAACCAGAGTTTACTTTAAAAAGAAGTGATGCATATATTGGTGTACTTATAGATGACTTAGTAACAAAAGGCACAAACGAGCCATACAGAATGATGACAAGTAGAGCAGAGTATAGATTGCACCTAAGACAAGATAATTCAGACTTAAGGTTAACAGAAAAAGCAAAAGAGTTAGGATTAATATCTAACACAAGATGGAATACTTTTATAAAAAAACAAAGCGTTTTAAATAACGCAGATAAAATAATGGATACAGTAATTAAACCCACTAAAAAACTGCAAGAATTTTTAGAAAAAAATAACGAATCTATGCCCAAAAGTGGAATAAAAGTTAGAGATTTAATTAAAAGAAATAATATAACAGCTATGAATATACAAGAAGAATTTAATATTTTTGAAAATATAGATACTTCTATTTTAAAACAAATTAATACACAAGTTAAGTATGAAGGTTATATTAAAAGACAAATGCTTCAAATAGAAAGAGATAAAAAACAGGAAAACTTAAAACTAGATGATAAATTAGACTATTCTAAAATAAAAGGATTAAGATTAGAAGCTAGACAGAAATTAAATTTAATTAAACCAAAAAATGTAGGACAAGCTAGTAGAGTTTCTGGAGTATCTCCTTCAGATATTTCTGTGTTACTTGTTTACTTAAAAACATTAAAATAATATTAAAAAAGCATTTTTATGCTTTTTTTGCTCAAAAATATGCTAAAATTAATAAAAAAGTGGAGATTTTAATTAAAAAATGAAAAATTTTGAAAAATTATTGCAAAAATTAAATATAAACCCAACAAATAATATGTTGGAAAAATTTAGTATTTACTATAAAGAATTGGTAGAAAAAAACAAACAATTTAATTTAACAGCTATTACCGAAGAAGAGGATGTTTATGTAAAACACTTTTTAGATAGTGTTTTGGCTGTAAATTTAATAAAAAAAGATGCAAAATTGTGTGATATAGGCGCAGGAGCTGGTTTTCCAGGGCTTCCATTAAAAATTGTAAGAGAAGATATTAATCTAACAATGGTAGATAGTTTAAACAAAAGAATAACCTTTTTAAATAACCTAACTAGTAAATTAAGTTTAAAAAACACAAAATCGTTGCATTTTAGAGCAGAAGAGTATGCAAAAACAGAAAACAGAGAGAGTTTTGATGTTGTAGTGTCTCGTGCGGTTGCAAATTTAGCCACTTTAAGTGAATATTGCCTGCCTTTTTTAAAAATTGGTGGTAAATTTTTAGCTTATAAGGGTATAAAAGCAAAGGAAGAGATAGATTTAGCTAAAAATGCTATAGAAAAACTAGGCGGAAAACTTGTAAAAATACATAAAATTAAACTTATTGGTACAGATATTGATAGATATATTGTAGAAATAGAAAAAATTTCTGCAACAAATTTAAAATATCCAAGAGGTGGAAATAAACCAAAAAACAAGCCAATTTGTTAAAAATGCGTGTCAAAACACTAAAAAAATGCTATAATATGGCTATAAAACGGTAAAAAATATAGAGGATGTGAAAAATATGGGTAAAATAATAGCTTTTGCCAATCAGAAAGGTGGAGTTGGTAAAACAACCACTTGTATGAATATGTCAGCTTACTTAGCTGCAATGGGCAAAAAAGTTTTAATAGTAGATTTAGATCCGCAAGGAAACGCTACAAGTGGCGTAGGAGTAGATAAAGCAGGCGATTTAAAGAGTATCTACGACATTATAAGCGGAGAATGTTCTGCTTACGATGCTGTAAAACACACTAAAATACAAGGATTAGATATAATTCCATCAGAATTAAACTTGGCGGGAGCAGAAATAGAGTTGGTTCAAATGGAATCTAGAGAAACAGTGTTAAAAAATATACTAAATAAATTTAAAAATGATTATGACTACATAACTATTGACTGTGCTCCATCCCTTGGTTTACTTACAGTTAACGCTTTAACCTCTGCCGATAGTTTAATAATTCCTATTCAGTGTGAATTTTTTGCGTTGGAAGGATTAAGCCAATTAATGAATACAGTTAAGCTTGTTAAAAGACATTTAAATAACTCTATAGAAATTGAAGGTGTTGTTTTAACAATGAGAGATGCTAGATCTAACCTAGTTAATCAAGTATCAAACGAAATTAGAAAGTTTTTTGGAAAGAAAGTATATAAAACTGCAATTCCTAGAAATATAAGGCTAGCTGAAGCTCCAAGCCATGGAGAGCCAATTGTTCTGTACGATCCTAAGTCTAAGGGTGCGGTTGCATATTTGCAGCTTACAGAAGAGTTTTTAGAGTCTAATAACGAAAAATATAAAAAAATCAGAAATTATAAAAGAATAAAAATTATTAAATAGGAGTTTTAGTTATGAAAAAAGGTTTAGGAAGGGGTTTAGAATCTTTATTTGCTGTATATAATACAGAAGAAGATGAAAAAAATGTTTCACGTGAAACATTTACGCAACAACTAGATAAAGCAATTAACAATACAAGCGAAAATTTAGTAAAAGATGGCGTTTTAGAGGTTAATGTTGGAGAAATAGATCCTAATAAAAACCAACCAAGAAAGAATTTTGATAAAGAGGCGCTAAACGATTTAGCTGAATCTATTAAAGTGCATGGTGTGGTTCAACCTATTATAGTAGTAAAGAAAGGCCCTAGATACATGATTATAGCAGGGGAAAGAAGATGGAGAGCTACTAAAATAGCAGGTTTAAAAACTATTCCGGCAATTTTAAAAGATTATACAGAAAGACAAGTTAGAGAAATATCTATTATTGAGAACCTTCAAAGAGAAGACTTAAATGCAGTAGAAACAGCAAAAGCAATAAAAGAATTGATGGATGAGTATAATTGGACGCAAGAAGTAGTATCTAAAAGACTAGGAAAAAGTAGGTCTGCAATAGCAAACACAGTTAGATTACTTAATTTAGAAAAAGAAGTACTAGACATGATACAGGCCGGTGAACTATCTGCTGGACACGCTAGATCTTTGGTTGTAGTTACCGATAAAAAAGCTCAAATAAGACTTGCGAAGCTTGCTTGTAGTAAAAAAATAACAGTTAGAGATATGGAAAAGGCTATTAAAGGTAAAAGCTCTACTGTAAAAAGAATAAAAGTGCAGCAAAGTATGGAATTAAAAGACTTTGTTAACCAAATGCAAAAGAAATTTTCAACAAAAGTAATAGTAAATGGTAACGATGTAAAGGGAAAAATAGTTATAGATTACTATAATAAAGATGATTTAGAAAGAATATATACATTAGTAGGAAAAATTAAAGCTTAATTATTTAAGCTTTTTTTATGTAAATGTTTCACGTGAAACAATGTTTATATTTAACAAATAATAGGTTTAAAAAGTTTTGCACATAATGTGGATAACTTTTTTTAAAATTCAAAATATATCTATAAAAGCCTTATTTTACAGGCTATAAATAAACCCGTAAAAAAATAATGTATTTGTGGATAAGTATAAATAAATAAAAAAACATGTATATAAATTATAAAATACAATAGTAGTCTCTAGATATTTAAATATAAGTGTATGTAAGTTGCACTGTAAAGTATATTTTATTATCCGCTAAAGTATTGAATATGTAAATATAAAAGGTGTTTTTTGTTATGTAAAATGTTTGTAATAATTATTATTATAGCGAAAATAAAAAATCGCTTAAACTGTTGTTTTATAAGGTATGTAATTAAATATATTAATTATTATATAGTTATTATATTATAACAATTTATAAAATATCAAAATATAACAAAAAACTATTTAATAGTTATTGACACTTATGCCTGTTAATGCTATAATGAAACAGTCTAATAAAAGGCTACGGAGAAGTACCCAAGTGGCTGAAGGGGCTCCCCTGCTAAGGGAGTAGTACGTTAACGCGTAGCATGGGTTCAAATCCCATCTTCTCCGCCAAAGAAAAACAACAGTGTAATTCTGCTGTTTTTTTGTTTTTATGACTAATTTATGTTTGAAATTTGATAAATTTAGGCGTTGTGAGAGCGATTATTTTTATTTTTAATGAATAATTGTCCATTTAATTTTGTATGTGTAAATGTTAAATTAGCAAGTTTTATTTGTTAAGGTTGTTTTATTTATTAAATAAACAGAAAGTAGAGATAATAACAGAGCAACAACAACTCCGGCTAAAACATCAGATAAGAAATGTACTTTTAAATAAATTCTAGAAAAACCAATTAAAAAGGCTATAACAAAACTTAAATATTTTATAAGTTTATTTTTACAAGTTAAAACAATAGTAAAGAAACAAATGAAAGCCGCTGTAGTGTGCCCAGAAGGGAAAGAATAGTCGCCTGGAGCAGATATCAGCAGGTTAATGTTATTTAAGGCTTCAAAAGGTCTAAGCCTTTGAAATAAAGGTTTAAGTATTAAATTAACAGAAATTAAACTAAAAGTTAAGGAAGTAAATAAACTAGCTCCTGTTTTTAGTTGTTTTTTAAATATAAAAACTAAAGCTATTAAAATCCAAAATAATCCATAATCACCTAAATGCGTAAAAAATTTCATAATATTATCTATTATGGTAGGAAAATTTATAGAGTTAAGCCAGTAAATGATGTTATGATCTATATTAGTAAAAAAGTTCATATGCCCCCTTTTTATTTAATATTATTATATCACAAGGAGATATTAATTATAGTTTATAAACCAAATAAAAAAAGCAGAAATAAAATCTGCTTTTTGTTTTTATATTACATCAGTATAATCAGCGGTTAAATTATAAATCATAAGAATTTCTAAATAAGTTGATTTTTCTACATATGTGTTTATAGCCTTTTCAAATTTAGCAATATATTCATCTGTTAGTTCTTCCTCTAAATAGTAAATAAAATTAACACCATCTGTTGTAAACAACTTATCGTTTAAAAGTCCGTCAGTTGGAGATATAAAACATCTAACAACAGGATCTCCCGCTTCATCTAGAAGTGTTGGTAAACTTAAGAAAGAGTCACCCATATAAATATTCTCATTATATTCCATTCCGAATAAATCAAATATTGTTGGAGATAGATCATAAGGACACGCAAATTCATCTATTTGTTGTGCTTCTACATCTGAATCTATAATAAATACAGGAACTCTATAAACTGCAGGATTATCAATTTCAGAAGGATCTACGCCTATTACTTTTTGTTTCATATCGTAGTAATATGCTTGGTGATCACCGTATATCATAATAGTAGTATCTTCGGTTAATCCTTTTTCTTCAATAGCATCTAATAAATCTTTAATTGCTCTATCTAAGTCCATAACACCCATTAGATAATTTTCATAATATTCAGCTTCATCTTCAAATTCTGTTCCTATTAAAGGATTCACAAAATTAGATTGTTCAAGAATTGTGTTGTAGTTTGTTGTTGTTAAAGTTGTTGCATCTTCTTCTCTGTTTAAATAGTCGTTGTAATTTCCAATATAGTAAGGAGAATTTATATCGTAGAAGTCAGAATTAGGATCGTCAAAGTCTGCATTTTTACGAGCATCTGTACCATCTATAAGCCTTAGATTTCCTTCCCAAGGCCCGTGCATACTCATTGTTGTAAACCAAGTAAAGAAAGGATCTTCTTGTTCTGGAACTAAAGTGTTTATTCCTTTATTTACAAAAGTAGAATCTAAAGACCAGTCTCCCCAAAATTGTGCTGGATCAGCTGGGCTATCTACAAAGCTTGATGCATCATAAAGGTTTTCAAAGCCGAAGTTTTTGTAATATTCATCTCTAGAATAAAAATCTATTTCGTGGTTTATAAAGTAATTAATATTTTCATAACCTAAATTACTAAATCTATTAGGTAGTGAATATGAGAAATCATTTTTTTCTATTGGAGAAGCTTCTGTTAATGATGGAAGGAAAGATCTAAACGAAGGAGAAGAGTTTCCAATAATTCCATATTGTTCTGAAAAATTTGTTTTGCTTTTACTATAGTAGTTTGTAAGTGTAACTTCTTCATTTAAGAAACTATAAAGTGTTGGAGTTAATTCTTCATCTACACCAATCCAATCTAGTGTTTCTGCCATAATTACAATAAGGTTTTTATCTTTACTTGTTGCAGTTTCTCCTGTAACCTTTTCTCCTGATACAATGTATTCTGAAGCGTCTGCGATAAACTTGTTAGAAGAACTTAAAGAAGGAATACAAGTTTCTATAAAATTTCTAAAATAGAATGTATAAGTCCCAAATCTCTTTAAAGACTCTGAAGTAATAAATAACGTATCATATAAGTAGTTATCATCACTTAAAATAGTTTTTCCTCCAGAAGCGTTTAAATTGCTTGTTTGAATGTTATATGAGCTAATTCCTATTACTTGGCAAATTAATACTAAAGATAATACGAAAGCTAATTTTTTTGTTTTGTGTGTTTTTACTGATTTTATTGATTTTGATTTTTTGTAAAGTATAATTGTTACGGTTACATATATAGCAATAAAAGAAACGAATACTACTAGTTTAAAAATGTTAACTACACTAGACTCCATTGCCTTTGTAGCCTCTCCCATTAAATTCAACATAGTAATATCAGAAACGGTTCTAAACATAAAAAATAAAGAACAATTTACATAACTTATAAGCGCTTGTGCAGATATTATTGTTATAGAGAAGATCACTTGAGTTCTTTCTCTAAATAGCAAAGATATGCCTGTAACTATTAAGATACATGCAATGTCTAAAACAAGGTACTCTGGTAACAAACCAAAGCCTAAAAGTAAGAAAGTTATAATTTCTAATAAAATAGCAGCTGTAAAAAATAATAAAGCTGTTACTGTTTTTCTATTCTTAAATAATGATAAGTTGTTCATTTTCTATTTTTCTCCATAACTATATATAGTGTTAGTACCGTATTATTATATAATAAATTAGAGCAAAATGCATTATATTTTTAAAAAAAGTTAAAAAAAGAGTTAAAAAACTCTAATTTTTGTATAAGTTAACCAACAAATTCTTTTAAAAGAGAAGTTTGAGGTAATTTCTTTTTATCAATAGTATAAAATAAATCTGTTTTTTTGATTAAAATTTCTAATCTTTTATCGTTAGAATTTACTAATAATTCTTTTAACACGGGTCTATATAAAAATGGTTCAGATGCATGAGTAGTGTCTATAAAGAAATTGGCATTCTTTTTGTAAGGCATTATATACTTAGTTTCGGCATCTCTAACATCTTTCCATTTTTTATAAGTGTTTTCTACAGAAATTCCACGACATCTAATATCCCTTATTAATCTTCTCATAAATCTTAAATCTATGTAAGATATTTTTTGAACAGAATCTAAGAAAAATGATTGAAGTGGAGATACAAAAATTTGAATAGATAGTTTTTTAGGGATAGATTTATGTAGCTCTGGATTTAATGCGTGTAACCCTTCTATTATAATAACTTCATCGCTTTTTAAGGTGGTGTAAGATTTTGATATTGTTTTTAAACCTTTTTTAAAGTCGTATGTAGGCAATTTAGACTTTTTGTTATTAATAAGTTCACCCATACACTTGTGAAAAAGGTCCCAATCTATAGATTTTGGAGAATCGTAGTCTTTTTCTCCGTTTGGAAGAAGAGGGGTTAAGTCTCTATCTATAAAAAAGTCGTCCAAAGAGATGGCCGTTGTTTTAATTTTATGTTCTAAAAACTGTTTTTTTATTAACCTAGAACTGGTTGTTTTTCCCGAACAAGAAGGTCCTGCTAGCAAGATAAATTTTGCATCGTTAAATTTTTGCAAAAACAAATTGCAAAAACCTTGTACCTGAGTATGATAATGAGATTCACTACTCTTTATTAAAATTTTTTCTTTTTGATTTATTAATGTTTTAATTTTATAATTTTCTGCACTCATTTTTTTAGTCCTTTTTTGTTTTTATAAGTTTATCATTTAATGTAAAATTTGTAAATTAAATGTGCTTAAACAAAACAATTTAACAAATAAAAAGTAATGATTAGTTAAATTGTTTTATATAATATTTTAGAAAAGGCAAGTAAATTTTGTTAAAAAACACAAAAAACCAGCAAAAAAATGCTTAAAACTTGACAATTTTGTTTTTAAATGATAAAATAAAGAGCTTTAAATAAAAAACAACTCTTATAACGAGAATAGTTATAAGTATATAATAACCTAATTTTGAGAGGTAAAAAAAGTGAAAAAAATAAAACAAATAAACTATCTTACGGTGTTTATTAGTATAGTAACCATTTTAAGTATTATGCTTACGGTTTCAGATGATTATAGATATCTTACTGGTGTTGATATGATAAACAGCAGCGCAGCAACAAATGTTAGAAATTACAATATAGACATTTTGGAAAGCATGGCAGATAGTGACACAGAGTATGAAAACTTAGATATTTACGAATTTATAACGGGTGAGCAAGCTTATAGCACAGCAATGGATTTAATAAAGGAAGACTTAGAGGAGTCTTACCACTTTGTAGGAAAGGGAACTATACGAGTAAAAGCTGTTGCTTTAGGCGGAATGACAGAAGCAACCATAAAACTAGAAGCAAAGATAACAATAATAAAATATGAAAATGGAGATATTTTTGAAGAGGTTGTAATTTACGAACCCGCACAAGAATATGAACAAACTAGATCATTTAAATTGTTCTATAATAAAGAATTGAACAATGTAGCAATAAAAGTTACTGAATTTGCAAAAATGTCAGGAGGCGAACTAGTTGCAAACTATACTGGAGCTGAATGGGAAATATTTGATTGGGATACATGGATGAAAAGAGAATCTTCTTGTGATGTTACTAAACCAATATATATTTTAGAAGGCAATATAGATAATATTTCTATGTTAGAAAAAACACAAGATCCAATAACAAAAGAAACAATTTATCCAGTAAAATTAGAATTAAATAATAATTCAACCTTAATTTATGGAAAACTACTACAAGAAGTAACAAGAGATTTAGAAAATAACGAATATACTAAAATATATAAAAGTTCTTTTACTAAAACAACAATAGTTATGGAAATTGGTGGTTCTGGTAAGATTAAAAGAAATATATCTGCTTACGATGAATATGACTTTAATACAAAGGTTTTAAACGGAACAATAGATGCACATGTTTATTTTAGATCAGGAGTTAACTCTTCCGATAAAAATACAGGTTTAATTTATACAATGTTGCAAGCTGGTGGAACAATAAACGTAGAAAGACCAGAGATAGATTATTAACAAAACAATAAAAAGAATGTTTAAAAGCATTCTTTTTTGTTTAAAACAGCAGTTTAACTTGCTTATTATGGCATAAAAAAAGCATAGAATATACCTATGCTTTTTAAATTAATTTAAACTAATTTTTATAGTGCGTTATCAAATATTGTAGGAATAATTGAGTTCCAATCTACTTGTCTTGTTAAGTCAGAAATTAACTCTGCAATATAGTTTTTAATTGGAAGCGCAACTGTAGATTCGTTAATTAAAACATCTAGTTCTGTTCCTACAAATGGAACGAATGTAATAAGATTTAAAACAACAAATATAATAGCAACAATAATTGCACCCTTAACAACACCAAATGCTAAACCTAGTAATCTATCTAAAGCTCCTACAGCTGGGTTGTGAGTTATTGTATCAAATATTCTACCAAGTATTGCTGTTGTAATTTTAATACCAATAAACACAAGGAATACAGATATAATTAATAGAGCAACATCTCCAATTACTCCACCAAGCCAAGAGCCCATAACTGTGTCGGCAGTAAAGTTATTTGTTCCAATAAAGTTCTTTAAAATTGTTTCGTAGTATGTGTCTTTTACACCATCTACCGTGCCTAACGCATTTTTAACTGCTTCGCCAGTATATTCTGTTAAGCCGTTTTCAGAAAGTGTATTCTGAAACCATGCGTTTAAATCGCCTAAATAATCTGTTGCAATTTTTGATAAGTAATTTGTAATTTTAAATGTACCATCTAAAAATGCTGCAACTGGTTTGGCTGTAACAATACCTATGGCAAGAGCAACAAGTGTACTAAATATGTTTAGTAAAGTATGAAAGAAACCTTTAGAAAAACCTGCTATTCCGAACACAGCTAAAATTGCTACAACAACGATATCTGCTAAATTCATATTTTTTCCTCCTAAATTTCGTTTAAATTGTAAACTTAAACTTATTTTGTCTAATTATACCATAAATATCAGAGGTTGTCTAATTTTTATTGATTATATTTGCCTATTAATGGTTATATTTTTTTAACAGGAGCGAGTTATGTTAAAAAATAAAGATGTAGTTGTTTTATGTTTAGGATATAAAAACTTCTTTTTAGATAGTGTTGGACCTATTGTGGGAAGTATATTAAAACACAAATATAATACTAAAGTATATGTATACGGTAGCCTTAATAGTGATATAAATGCAAAAATAGCAAAAAAATATTATAGTTTTATAAAAAATAAACACAAAAACAGTAAAATTATTATAATAGATGCGTTAATTAGCAAAAATAAAAAAGAAGGCAAATTAATAGTAACAAAAAAGAACGGTAATATTTTAATTTTAGCAAACATAATAACCTTGCAAAATTTTAATAAAAATATATTAGAATGTATCAAAATAAATAATGTGCTAAACTCTAGCAAAATTATTAGCAAAGTTATTAATAATATGTGATAATATAATACTTTTTAAAATACACATATTACGGGGGAAAAACAAAAATAAAAACATTAGTAGTTAATGTGTTTTTAAAGTATAAGCTGGCAATTTCTTGTTTATTTTTTTTATATATGATAAAATTAACAAATACGAAAAGGGAGGACTTTTTAATTGCAAAAAGATGGAAAAAATACCAGAAGTTTTTTTAACAAAGGTATAGTGATTTTTGTTTGTATAATGCTACTAGTTGTGTTGCTTTATACAGATTTAGGTAGTGTAGGAGAAGAAATAGCTTACACAGAATTTGAAAGAATGGTTGAAGCAGGAGAGGTAGATAAAGTAAATGTTACCGGAGATCTTGTGAAAATTTTAGTTAAAGGCTCTGAAATAGAGGCGGAAGATTTTCCAACAAGTGCCGATTATTACTTTACAGCTGGTTATGCAGTAGAACAAGTGTCTGAGGTTATTACAACTTACAACGAAACAACAGAAGAAGACATTATTGCAAACTATGGTTTTGAACAGCCAAGCCTTTTAGAGACAATAATGCCTTATTTAAGCATACTTTTATTTGTTGTTTTTGGAATAATAATTTTTAGAACAATAGCAAAAACAAACTCAAAATCTATGAGCTTTGGAAAAAGTAGAGCAAGATTAGGGGTGCCAAGTGACATTACATTTAAAGATGTGGCAGGAGCAGAAGAAGAAAAAGTAGAAATGCAAGAATTGGTAGAGTTTTTAAGAGCTCCAGAAAGATTTAGAAAAATGGGTGCAAGAATTCCGAAAGGGGTTATTTTAGTAGGCCCTCCAGGAACAGGTAAAACTTTACTTGCAAAAGCAATAGCAGGAGAAAGCAAAGTGCCATTCTTCTCTATTAGTGGTTCGGACTTTGTAGAAATGTTTGTTGGTGTTGGTGCAAGCCGTGTTAGAGATTTGTTTGACCAAGCTAAAAAAGCAATGCCATGTATTGTGTTTATAGACGAAATTGACGCAGTAGGAAGAAAGCGTGGAGCTGGAATGGGTGGCGGAAACGATGAAAGAGAGCAAACATTAAATCAACTATTAGTAGAAATGGACGGATTTAAAAAGAACGATGGAATTATTGTAATAGCAGCAACTAACAGGCCAGATGTTTTAGACCCAGCGCTGTTAAGACCAGGAAGATTTGACAGACAAATTCATGTTAATATGCCAGATGTTGGCGGAAGAGCAAAGATATTAGAAGTGCACGCAAAAAATAAACCAATAGCAAAAGATGTAGACTTTAAAAAGATAGCAAGATTAATAAGCGGTTTTAGTGGGGCAGATATTGAAAATTTACTTAACGAAGCAGCAATTTTAACAGCAAGAGATGATAGAGATTTAATTACAACTGCAGATATAACAAACGGAATTTCTAAAGTAATTATGGGACCACAAAAAAGAAGCAGCATAATTACAGATTTAGATAAAAGAATAACAGCTTACCACGAAGCTGGTCACGCAGTTATTCAAAAAACAGTAAAAGATTGTGACGATGTTCACGAAGTTTCTATTATTCCAAGAGGTGGAGCAGCGGGCTACACTATGGGTGCAAGCTCAGAAGACACAAAACACTATAGCCGTAATAGATTAAATGCTTTAATCCAGTCTTTAATGGGTGGAAGAATAGCAGAAGAACTTATTATAAAAGATATTACAACGGGCGCCGAAAATGATATTAAAAGAGCAACAGAACTTGCAACTAAAATGGTTACTGAGTTTGGTATGAGCGAAAAATTAGGTTTTATTAGTTATGGCTCTTCAGACGAAGTGTTTATTGGAAGAGATTATCAAAAATCAAAAACTTATAGCGAACAAACAGCTTTTGATATAGATAGTGAAATTCAAAAAATATTAAACGAAAACTACAAAAAAGCTAAAAAGGTTTTAGAAAATAATTTAGATAAGCTTCATAATATAGCAACTCTTTTAATAGAAAAAGAAACTCTATATAAAGAAGAGGTTGATTTAGTAATAGCTGGAGAAAGTCCAGAAGAAATTATTAAAATAATAGATAAAAAACTTAAAGCCGATGCAAGAAAAAGAGCAAAACTAAGAAAAGAAAGAAAGGAAAGAGAAGAAAAAAGAAGAGAAGAGTTAAGAGAAAAAACATTAAATGCTTTAAAGAGCCAAGGTTTTAGAGTAGAACTTGTGGAAAAAGCAAAAGAGGCAAAAAAAGTAGAACCAAAAAAAGCAGAAACTAAAAAAGGAGATGACAGCAATGAAAAGTAAAAAAACAATAACTTTAATAATTGCTAGCATCTTACTTGTTGCTGTTATTGTTACAGCAAGTATTTTTGCATTTATCTCTAAAACTTATGTAGTAACAGATATAGCAAAGCCAGATTATATGTTTATTCACAATGGGCAGTACAGCACTCTAATTTATGAAGACGGTCAAAGCAATAATGTTTATAACGAAATTATGAATTTATATAACAAAATGTTTGAGGATACTTTTTATAGTGCGTTGCTTGACGGAAGAAAGAATATTGAAACAATAGTGGAAAGCAGAACAAAATCTAACTTAGATAATTACATAGAAAGTAGTGATAGTGTATTTATTGAATTTAGATATTCGGAAGGTCAAACTTTAACATTAAATGGGGAAACTTATGTGGATACAGATATAACTCCCAATATCACAAACATAATGTATAAAGGTATAATTATAGAAATTAATAGTAAAGAAGAATTTAGTGAGTTTACAATGTATGTTTTAAATTACGAAACATATAACGAAGAAGAAGTTGAAGAAATAGTTCAATTTAATTCTAATTACAGAATAACTGCATTAGCAAAACAATCAGATATGTTTAACTATATTTCTGAAATTTAAAAAATAAAAAAGTAAGGGTATATATGAATAAAACAAAAAACAATACGCGTGAACTAGAAGCTGTTAATGCTAGATTGCAAATGGCATATAAAATAGGGAAGATTGGGGCATGGAGTATAAAATTAGAAGAAACAGAAAGTGAAGAGTTAAGAGAATATTTTGCAAATAATTTAGCTTATAACAACGACGAGTTTTTGGAAATATTGGGACTTAACAAAACAAAAAGCGGACTGGTTTCTAAAAAGGATTTAATATTATTATTTAGTGAAAGAAACGAAGAGTGTGCCTTAACTAAAAGCAAGTTTATTAAAGCATTAACTTTAATTAGAAAAGGGAAAATAAAAAAATCTCAACTACTTATGAAGGTTTTTATTAAGTCAACTAGCAGCTATAAGTATGTAGAAAATAAATTTATGGTTACAGATTACGATGAAAATGGGAAGCCAATAAGAATTTCTGGCGTTATTACAGATGAAACAAAAGAAGTAAAATATAAAAGAATGCTTGAAGAAATTGCATACAAAGACAGCATAGTAGGAACTTGGAATAAAAAGAAGTTAGAAGATGATTTTAAGAAGAAAAAAATTAAAGCGCAATATGTTGCATTCGTAGATTTAGATAATTTTAAAGGCATAAACGACGAATATGGACACTTCTTTGGAGATAAATGTTTATTTGCGTTTACTAATAGAATAAAACACATAAAAAAAACAGATATTTTCAAAAAGATGGAAATATACAGAGTTTATGGTGACGAATTTGTGATTTGTTTTAGCGTAGAAGAAAACGAAATAGTAACAGAGGTTTTAGATAAGTTTTTTAAAAAAATGAAAAAAGAATATATTATAGAAGGAATATCTTTGGTTATGGACTTTTCTATGGGAGTTGTTAATTACGACAGAGATCAGTTTTGCGATTTGATGTGTATGCTAAATAAGGCAGACAAAGCAATGTATAAAATAAAGGGAAGTACTACCGATTATAAAATAGAAGAATAAAAAAAGAGCATTTGCTCTTTTTTGTTTTTATTATTGAACTTGCTCTTCTTCCTGAGTTAGTACACAAGCATCGTAAACTCTGTCACTAATTTCTTCAGGAGTTAAAATTTTTCCATTTTCTACGCACTCTATAACTGTCCAGTTATTAAGTTTTGCTAATTGTAAATAAGCTCTTTCTGCATCTTTTAAATGTTCTTCATCAGCCTCGTGTTGATCAGGAAGTTCATCTCTTCCTTCTTTAAGTTTTAATGCTGCTTCAAAAGGCATATGTAAAAATATTGTTTGGTCTGGTCTTGGAAGTTCTAAAATGTCATATTCTAAAGTTTCTATGTTGTTATAAAACTTTAATCTTTTTTCATCGTCTTTAATTTTTCCACCTTGGTGAGCTTCGTTAGCAGATACATATCTATCAGATAGCAAGTTTTGCCCGTTTTTTAATGCTTCTAACATAGGAGGCAAGTTATATCTTCTATCTGCTGCAAAATATAAAGATGCTACAAGGGAATCTACATTAACAGCTCCTTCCGGAAAAACTCCTTCTCCCATATGTGGTTTTCCTAAATAGCTAGCTCCAACTATTTTACCTGTTGGGCTATCATAATTTGGATAAGAAATTCTTTTTGTGTTAACCCCACTATTATTTAATCTTTCACAAAGCAATTTTGTTTGGGTTTCTTTTCCAGAACAATCTGTTCCTGCAATTACAATTAATCTGCCTTTTTGGTTCATAAATTCACCTCTTATTTTGTTACTATATTATACCATATATCAATTTAAATTTCCATAGGTTTAAAAATATAATTGACAAAACTTGTAAATGCACTTATACTTAAAATATCCATAAAGAGTGTGCGAGAGACAGGGCTCAAAGACCACACAGCAACCTGCCAAAAGGACAAGGTGCTAAAGCCTGAGTGATGGGGTTATTTTTTAAAAGTTACCCGTCCAGCGATGGGTTTTTTATTGCAAACATAGTTTATGGAAATAAAAAATAGGAGAAACATATGAAAACAGAAATTTACACAAGTGAGAGCGTAACAATTGGGCATCCAGATAAAATTTGCGATTTAATTGCAGACAAAATTTTGGATGAGTGTTTAAAAAGCGACCCTAATTCTAGAGTTGCGTGCGAGATGATGGCAACATCTAAAAAAATTATTGTAGGTGGAGAAATTACTACAAAAGGTAAAGTGAATTACAAAAAAATTGTTAAAGATACTATTAAAGAAATAGGTCACGATTTAAAAGGGGTTAAAATTGATGTTTTAGTTAGAACACAAAGCCCAGATATTGCAGGCGGAGTTGGTACAAGTTTTGAAACAAGAGAGCTAAATTCTAAAGATGAGTTAGATAAGCAAGGAGCAGGAGATCAAGGCATTATGTATGGCTATGCTTGCGACGAAACAGAGCAGTATTTGCCACTTAGTTTTGTACTATCTAAAGAATTAACACTAAGATTAACAGAAGTAAGACAAAAAGGAATTATAAATGGTTTGCTTCCAGATGGAAAAAGCCAAGTTACAGTTAAGTTTTTAAAATCTGGAAAACCTAAAATAGTTAATATTTTAATTTCTACTCAACATAAAGAAGATTTTGAATTAAAAGACTTAAGAAAGCAAGTTAAAAAACATGTGGTAGATTATGTGTTTAAAAATTATGATATTTCTAAAACAGAAATATTAATAAATCCAAGCGGAAGATTTGTTTTGGGTGGATATAAAGCAGATACAGGTGTTACTGGTAGAAAATTGCAAGTAGATTCTTATGGAACAATTGCAAGGCAAGGTGGCGGAGCATACAGTGGCAAAGATGCAAGTAAAGTGGACAGGTCTGGCGCATACATTTGCAGATATATTGCAAAAAATATTGTAGCTGCTGGCATTGCAAAAAAATGTGAAGCAACAGTAGCTTACGCAATAGGAAAAGCAAATCCACTAGCATTTAACTTAAACTTTTTTGGAACAGAAACAAAACCAGAATACTCTGAACAAAAAATAGAATCAAAAATAAAAAAATTAGTAGATTTACGACCAAAAGCAGTAATAAATAATTTAAAACTAAAACAGCCTGTTTTTGCTAACACAGTTAGATTAGGACATTTTGGTAACGATATATTTACTTGGGAAAAATTAGATTTGAGTAAGAAGTTAAAATAAAAGAGCGAGTAATTCGCTCTTTTTGGTTTAAACAATAATGTACTTGTTTTACAAAACATACAATATGTTATATAATATTAGTAAGAAATTTTGGGGGATTATTATGAAAAAAGGAATAAAAATTTTAGCATTCTTATTTTTAGTTTTGCTTAACCCTATTTTCTTTGCAGGGTGTGAAGAAAATATTACAGAAGAAGACCTCTTAATATTAGATATACCAGAAGTATTGCAAGAGTTACAACTAGGAGAAAGCATTGATTTAAGTGCGGATATTGTTGCAACTTACGAAGAAGAAAATGTGACAGAGTGGGTGCTGATAGAAATAGAAGGGGTTTCTGCTTTAGAGTTTACAGGAATTATTTTTACTCCTTCCATAGAAGGAACATACACGGTAACCTTTACTTTAAACTACGAAGGAGAGGAAAAAGTAATAACAAGAATAGTTACTGTAACTAATGTAATAAACCAAAACCCAGAAGAAGATACAATACCACCAGTTTTAACAGTGGAAACTTATATTCCACAAGAAGTTGTTATTAACTACGAGGCAGGGGGTGCTATTAGAGATAATTATAATATAACTGCAACAGATTTAGTAGATGGAGATTTAACAGATAGCGTTGTAATTACAATGCCAGATACAACACAAACAGAGTTTGACGGAATATGGTTTTATCCAGAAAATTTAGGAAATTACAATGTAGTGTTTATGGTTTCGGATGCTGCTGGCAACGAAACAAGTGTTCAAAAAACATTAAGAGTAATAGAAAATTATCCGCCAGAATTAACAGTGCCAGATCAAGGGATTTTTGATTGGTGGGAAGTAGAAGAGTATCAAAGTCAAAACTTAATGGCTAACTTTGGTTTAGATATGTGGGATACAGCAATAGATAATGTTGAAGCTACAGATACAATAACAAATAATTCGGAAGCTACAGATATAACAAATGATGTAACAATTACAGTTGTAGGAAGTTTAGCAGGAGATGTTAGTAATTTGGTTGTTAACGGAGCATTTACTCCTGTAGTTGCAGATACTTACACAATAACTTATAGAGTAGAAGATTCTAGTGGCAATAATGATGAAGAAGTAAGAACTTTAGTAGTAAACGAAAATATTGCACCAGTAATAATATATAGTAGGCCAGTAGAACCAATTTATTTAGGTGATGCCGCAAGTTATAACACAAACGATGTAATAACAGCAGGGTCAATAACTATCACAGATAATGGAGTGGATGTTTCAGGAAGTGCTACAATAACAAGTGTTGTTAAAAAATATTTAAATACTTCTATTGCAGACGAAACAATAACTGTTACAAACGGAAGTTTTACCCCAATAAAAGGTGGTCTGCATTTAGTTACAATTTCGGTAACAGATAGTAAAGGCAACACAGTAAATCAAGAAGTGTTGGTTAATTTAGACTATAATTATTTATTAGATGTATATATGCAAGGCTCGGTTATTAGTGCAAGAAATACAGGCGAGGCAATAGTTGTTTATGAAGCGTGTGATTACTCTGACCAATTAGGAACTTATTTAGATGACGCAGATGTAACATATGCCAGAATTTGGGATATTGTTAATGTAGATACAGGCGTAAGTGTAATGAGTGGGTACGATCCTGCAACAGATACTATTACTTTTGCAGAAAATCAGGTGGGAGATTATAAAATTTATTATGCAGCATCAGATGCAGAAGATAATATTAGAATTTATTTCCCATCAAACAATTTACAAATATCGCTTCCGATTTAATTAAAATAAAGGATATATAAATTTAAGGAGAGTGTGTTATGAAAACAGCTTTTAAAGTGAAAAATTTAAAATTTAAGTACCCCAAGGGTAAAAAGAATGTAATTAAAGGAATAGACTTAGAAGTTAAAGAAGGCGAAATTTTTGGTCTTTTAGGTCCAAGTGGTGCAGGTAAAAGTACAACACAGCGTATTTTAATTAAACTGCTAGAAGGTTACGAAGGTAAAATAGAATATTTTGGCGGAGATTTAAAAACCCTTAAAAAAGAATATTACGAAGAAATTGGTGTAGGGTTTGAGATGCCTGTGCATTTTACAAAACTTACTGCAATGGAAAATGTTAATTTCTTTTTAAAACTATATAAAAACAAAGCAAACGGTGAAGAACTTTTAAAGAAGGTTGGTCTTTATGAAGATAAAGATAAAATGGTTGGAGAATTTAGTAAGGGAATGAAAGTTAGGCTAAATTTTGTTAGAAGCATACTAAACAATCCAAAAGTTTTATTTTTAGATGAAATAACAAATGGATTAGATCCTAAAAATGCAAGAATTATAAAAGACTTAATTTTAGAATTTAAGGCAAAAGGCGGAACGGTATTTTTAACAACTCATTTAATGAAAGATGTTGAAGAGTTGTGTGACAGAGTTGCCTTTATGAATGACGGTAAAATTGTAGAAACAGATACTCCAAGAAATTTAAAACTAAAATATGGCAAAAAAGAAGTGGCAGTAGAATATAATAATGGAAAAAATGTAAAAAAACAAATTTTTGAAATGAAAAATCTGTCTGACAACAAAGAGTTTTTTAAGCTTTTAAAAGAAGAGGAAATAGAAACTATTCACAGTGGAGAAACTGGACTTGATGAAATATTTATCAAAATTACGGGGGTGGAGAATGTTGAATAATATTTTAAAAATGTTTGTAGAGGATGTTAAGCGTTTAAAAAAGTATAACATTTTGCAAATTAGTGTAGGGCTTGCAGTTTTGTATGGCATATTAATTTATTTTACAAGCGCCCAGGAGGCAACACAAATTGTACCTTTACTTGTATTTGTAGATGTTACTATGATGAGCATTATTATGCTGGGAGCAAGCTTGTTTTTTGAAAAGCAAGATGGCAGTTTAAAGTCTGTTATGGTTAGCCCAGTATCTTTAATGGAAGTTATTATTGTTAAAGTTATGTCAGCTGTTTTAATTAGTTTAATAACTGGCGTAATATTAAGTACTGTTGCAATTATAGTTCATGGCGCAGCAATAAATGTAGTACTACTATTAATCTACGCAATTTTAGGTGCAATGGTCCATGTTATGTTAGGCTTTGTTTTGGTTATTATAAGCAAAGACTTTAACACTTTATTAATAAACTATGTGATTTATGTTATGGTGTTTACATTGCCAGCACTACTATTTGCAGTAAATGTAATTCCAACAAGTTACGACTGGCTTTTGTATATTAGCCCAAGCTACATAGCTCAAATGCTAATAAATACTTCTGTTGGTGCAAAAATTACAATTTTAGAAAATATATTAGGTGTGCTATATCTTTTAGCTATTACTCTTGTTTTGTATAAAACATTTGTTGTTAAAAAATTTAAAGCATACATTATTAGGGGGTAAGTATGAAAAAATATTTAAGCCTTTTAAAATACGAATTTAAAAACATTTTAAAAGATAGAATGAATGCATTTATGCTTTTCTATCCATTAGTTATGTTATTAATGGCGGTTTATTTGTTTCCAATTTTCTTTGAAAACCCAGAATTTCAAAATCAATCACTTGAAATTACAATGTTAATTATTGTTGTAATGTTACTTGGTTTTGGATATGTAATTGCGGGGGCACTACTAGGTTTTAGTTTGTTAGATAGTAAGGACGAAGATACTTTGCAAACAATTGCAGTTACACCAATTGGTAAAAGAGGGTACATTAACTTTAAACTTATTTATGTTTATATTTTAAGCTTAATTGGCACCATTGTTTTATTAAGCGGAATAAAAATATTTGCCGTAGATGCATATGCTTTGCAAGTTGGCGAAACAACTATAAGGCTTTTTGATAATATATCTCATTTTGAGATTTTAGTGTTTGCGTTAAGTTCTAGTTTATTGGCTCCTGTTTTAGGTTTGTTTATAGCAGGGTTATCAAAAAATAAAATAGAAGGCTTTGCTTATATGAAATCTACAGGAATTATTATGCTTATTCCTATGCTGGTGCTTTTAGACGCATTTAAAGGAATGGGACAATATTTGCTTTCCATTTTTCCAAATTTTTGGGGAACACAAGGGGTGCTTTTAAAACTTCTTCCAAACTTCCCTATGCTTAGCACTAGTTACAACTTAGGCTTTTATGCTTATATTTTAATAGGGGCTTTAATTAGTTTTGTATTTTTAGTGTTATCTTATAGGTTCTTTATAAAAAGAAGCATAACAAAATAGTATTAAAAAAGAGTGAAATTAATCACTCTTTTTTTATTTAAAATTTATTAAAGTTGAGATCCACATTTAGCACAGAATTTTTCATCTGCTTCATTTATATGGTTACATTTAGCACAAACTTTTCTTAGTTGTTTTCCGCAACTAGTACAGAATACATCATCACCTTTAATGGCTGTTCCACAGTCAGGGCATTTGTCAGTTAAAACATCGCCAGCAAATTTTGTGGTTACGCCTGCAATTGTAATGCTAAGGCCTAATTTAAAAATGGTAGTACCAATTCCTGCAATAATACCAGAAACTACAAATTTAATCATAATCGGAATAGGGTTAAATGTGCTTGTAGGATCAGAATGAAAATTGTCAACTTGTTCAAAACCTGCGTTTCCAAAAGCTGCAAAATAATAAATAACTCCTACTATACCAACTATGGCCAAAATTCCTCCAATAATCATCAATGCTCTTCTTAGCTTAACTGCTTTTTCTTGATTAGCAATATCAGAAATATTGTTATTAAGCTCTGCAATAATGTCTTTTAGTTTTCCCATATTTTTCTCCTTATTTTTTGTTAGTAAAATTATAACATATTTAAAATAAAAAATAAATTAAAACATACTTATATGTTATAATAGAATAAGAAATAGGAGGTGTAATTTATGCAAGATAAAACAATTTTAAAAGCAGAAATTAACGAAAATTCTAAAAAATATACTTTTTGGGCGGGTTTTTTAATTTTAACAGTAATGGTAGCAACAATTCCTCTTTTACCAATTTGGATATTAGGTTTTGGGCAGTGGTATTCTAGAGCATATTATAAAAGATTAGAATGCACTTTAACCGAAAGATTTGTAAACATTAAAAAAGGCGTTATATTTAAAAAAGATAAAAATATCCCGCTAGACAGAATTACAGATGTAGCAATAAATGAAGGTCCCTTATTAAGATTATTAGGCATTAAACAAATTAATGTAGAAACAGCGGGTGGTCAACAAGGTACTAATGTTGGTGGTGGCATTGTTATTGGAATAAAAAACACAGAAGATTTTAGAAATGCTGTTTTAAAACAAAGAACTTACTTAAAAGAAGGGACAGTAAAAAATGTTGCAACTTCTGAAGGTAAAAGTTTAACAGATATTTATAAAATGTTAGAAAAAATAGAAAAGAAATTAAAGTAACAAAAAAGAGTGATTAATTTCACTCTTTTTTATAGGGTGTTGTTAATTATAAAAAAGCTAAAAAGCCAAAAAAATTTAAGGAATGTTTAAAAATAATTTGATTAATAGATATTAATTTGATAAACTAAAAGAGAACGGGGGTTTACTAATAAATGCAATATCAAAAACAAGAGATAAAAAATAGAATAATTAAAGTTGCTATAGAAGAGTTTGATAAATTTAATTATGAAGGCGTATCAATAAGACATATTTGTAAGCTGTCAGATATTTCAATTGGAAATTTTTATAGATATTTTAAAAATAAAGAGTCATTATTAACAGAGATTGTGAATAATGTATATAATGAATCTGCAAATATTATCAAGCAAGAGTATTCTAAAAATTTATCGTTAGATGAACTTTTTAATACTGTGGTAGATAATTTAATCAGGCTTTACAAAAAATATGGAAAACAACTTATTATAATATTAGATAAAACTGAGGGATCAAAATTTAAAAACATAAAAGAACCAATTATTGTGCTTGCAAGCCATAAAATTGAAGAGGCTTATAGTGAAATAAATTTTAAATCTGATGAGCTTATAAACAAAATAATAGCAACAAATATAATTGAGGGCGTTATTCAAATTATGAAAAGCGAACAAGAACTAGATAAAATGGCATCAAAAATAAGAAGTTTACTTACTTTTTATTTTGGAAAAAGCAAAGAACTTAATATTTACTAACATCTTAAGTTCTTATTTTTTTAAACTAAAAGCGAACATTTGATATCTTTTAAAAATTTATAGGGGGTAAATATGGAAAATGTATCAAAATTTATTTTAAAAAACAGAGGAGTCTTTATTTTAATGTTTATTGCTTTAATAGTTTTTAGTTTAATTATGTTAAACAGCACAACTATTAACTATAACAGTACAGAATATCTGCCAGAAGATTCTCGAAGTGCACAAGCACTAACAGTAATGGAAGAAGAGTTTGGTTTGTTTGGTTCTAGCCAATTTATGGTTAAACAAACCAATCTTTATGAAACACAAAGTTTAATTAACGATATAGGTGCGGTTGAAGGAGTTAGTCAAGTTATTTGGTTAAATGAAGTTTTAGGAACATCTGTATTAGATGCTATCACTCAAATGAGATTAGATCCAGCTTTTGAAACGAGTGTTCAAAATTATTTAGCAAACGGAGGACAACTAAACACAAGTGTGGACGGGCTTATTATGTTAGAAACATTCAATATTCCACTTAGCTCAATTAGTGTCGAACTTGAAAATAATGTGCAAACCTTTTATTTAGAGGACAATTCTTTGGTGCAAGTTGTTTTCACAGAAGATGATTATAGTCAAATTGCAAGCAATGCAATAACAGATATAAGAGTAATTATAGGAGAAGATAAAGTTAGTGTTAGGGGAGTTGCTTACAATGCTATGAGTTCAAGATTAGCAGTAGAAGAACAAATGCTGTTAATTCTATTGTATTTTATTCCAGTTGTTTTGTTAATTCTTTTACTTACAACAAAATCTTTTATTGAGCCACTGGTTTTTCTTATTGTTGCAGGAATTGCAATTTTGCTTAATATGGGAACAAATTTTATTTTTCCTTCGGTGTCGTTTAACACCTATTCCATATCTGCATTACTTCAACTTGCAATAAGCATGGACTATGCAGTATTTTTCTTGCATAGATTTGCAGAAGAAAAGAAAAAAGGTGTTGATGTAAAGAAAGCAATTAATGTAGCATACAAAAAATCATTCTCTCCCGTTGTTGCAAGTGCAACTACAACAATAGCTGGTTTTGTGGCATTATTATTTATGCAATTTTCTATCGGTAAAGATATGGGGCTTGTTTTGGGTAAAGGAATTGTTTTTAGTTTACTTACCGTATTTATTTTAATGCCTATAATAATTTTATATGCTTATAAATTAATAGAAAAATTTAAGCATAAATCTTTGATTCCTTCGTTTAAAAAATTGAGCAACGCTATTTTTAAGTTAAGATTTGTTTTGACAATTTTAATAATCATTATTGCAGTGCCAAGTTTTATTGCTCAAAGCAACAACTCATTTATTTATGGAGAATCTGCTAATTCTTTAGGAGAAAATTCTCAATTAACAATTGATTTAAATGACATCAATGAAGTGTTTGGCGTAAGTAATCAAGTTACTTTGTTAGTAGAGAAAGGAAATTATACAAACGAATATGCAGTAATTCAGGCGCTTTTACAAAAAGATTATGTTAACGCCAATTCTGTTAAGGGCATAGCACTCTTAACAAATGGCGCTAATCCGGATGATTTGGTTTTGGGAGGATTTATGACAAGTGAGCAAGCCTCTTTGTTAAAATCTCAATTTGAAAGCGAAAACTATGCTTTAATAAGTTTTTCAACTAATCTTCCAGAAGAAAGCAAGGAGAGCTTTGAAGCTGTTGAAGATATATATTCAATTGTAGAAAATAACTATTCTAATTATCACATGCTAGGAGCATCGCCAGTTATTGATAACATAAAAACTGTTGTAGAAAGTGATTATAATGTAGTAGTAATATTAACAATAGTTCTTGTATTTTTAATTTTACTTTTAACTTTTAAAAACATTTTTATAGCTTTAGTTCTTGTTTTAATTATTCAAAGTGCTATTTGGATTAATATGTGTTTACCTTATCTTATGGGTGCAAGCCTTGTGTTTATAGGATATCTTTTAATAAGTATAATCCAACTGGGAGTTACTATAGATTATGGTATTTTGCTTACAAGTAGATATGTTGAAAACAGAAAAACATTATATAGAAAAGAATCGTTAAAATTGGCCGTTCAACAAAGTTTACCATCAGTGTTAACTTCAGGCTTAATTATGATAGGCGGGGGCTTGATATTGTGGCAAATTTCTTCAATGACAACTACTTCTGCGATAGGGCAATTAATGTTTAACGGAACATTGCTTAGTTTATTTATGGTAATATTTGTTTTACCTCAAACTTTATACATTTTTGATAAAATAGTTATTAAAAAGAAATTAAGAAAATAACTAAAAAAAAAGAGTGATTAATTTCACTCTTTTTTAATTTGTTCATCTTTTATGTGCTTCAACAATGTCTCAAAATCAGAAGATGAAAGCTCGGATTTTTTAATTGGATAGTATAAATTATCCTTTGTAAATATAAATAAAAATATTTCATTTTCCATAATTCCTAGTAAGTTATTATACTTATAATGTTTATCTCCGCAGGATACTAGATATTCTTCGTTTTCTAATTTTTCTATCGCCAGTCTTGTATAAGTTTTTACTTTAAATTCTTTTTCTTTAAATTCATAAATCTGTTTTAATGAATATTCTTTAAAATATGGTTTTTTTGTGACCATGTAACCATATAAAGCTGGCCAGCCATACATTGTGAGTAAAAGAAGAGCTATGCAACAAAGCATTGTAATTGTAAATCCATCAACAACAAATCCTGCATCAATAAAAAACAGAATAGCTAATATGGATATAGCAAATAACAACTTCTTTAAGAGTTTCTTGCCCCCAGCCATTCTATAGTTAAATAAAGAAAGTTCTTTTTCTTTTGTAACTAAGGTTTCTAATTTAATCATAAATTTTTTCTCCAAAATGTATTATAAAAATATTATATCATAAATTAACAACAAATAAAAAGAGCGAAATTAATCACTCTTTTTTATAGATCTAAGTTTTTTGATATATCATTTAATACTTTAATAGAAGCGTTATATTCTTTTTGCTCTTCTTTATTAAAATCTACATCAACAGTTTCTCTTACTCCATCGCTTGTCATTATGGTTGGGGTAGAAATATAAATATCGTGTTTAGCATTGTAAGAACTTAGTGTTAAAATTAAACTGTTATTGCTGGCAATAGCGTTTGTAATAATGCCAAGACAAACACCAATACCATAGCAAGTGCTACCTTTTTTATTTATAATATCGTAAGCGCTGTTTCTTACATCTTCTTCTAGATGCTCCATTTCTTTTTTGCTTAAAAACTCTTTAATATCTTTAACACCAATAGTTGCTTGGCTCCATAAAATCATTTCACTATCTCCATGTTCGCCTAGTACATAAGCATGTACATTTTTAGGATTAAGGTTTAATTCTTGACCTAGCAAATATTTTAATCTAGCAGTATCCAGTGTTGTTCCTGTGCCTATTACTTTTGCAGGGTTGCCCGTAAGTTTATAGGTTACATAACTCATAATATCTACAGGGTTTGTTGCAATTAAATAAATGCCATCAAAATTTGTCTTTTTAATTTCACCTATAATACTTTTAAATATTTTAAGATTTTTATCGATAAGGTCTAGTCTTGTTTCGCCTTTAAGTTGGCTTGCTCCTGCAGAAATTACAATAAGGTCGGCATTATTACAATCAGAATAATTTCCTGTTCTTATACGCATATTGCTAGGACTAAAAGGTAAGGCGTGATTTAAATCAAGCGCTTCTCCCATTGCTTTTTCTTTGTTTATATCTATTAAAACAAGTTCGTTTACACGGTTGCGTTGGTTTACTAAACTATAAGCATAGCTCATTCCTACATTCCCACAACCAATAATAATTACTTTCATAACTTTCTCCTTTTATAGAGTTAGTATAACTTATTTCGACAATTATATAAAATAAAAAAGAGTGAAACTAATCACTCTTTTTTTGTATTGGTACACCTGAAGGGACTCGAACCCCTAACCTTTTGGTTCGTAGCCAAACACTCTATCCAGTTGAGCTACAGGTGCATATAGGTATTAACTGTTACAGTATAAATAAAAAGGGTAAAAAAGTCAATACATTGTAATAAAATATGTGTTTGCTTTTGTAATTGACTTTTATTTTATTTAATAATATAATTTTATTATAAATATAGTATATATTATTATAAAAACTAAGGAGAGAGATATGTTTAGAAAACAAATAGGTTGCTTTACAACAATAATTATTTTAATATTCTTTTTTTGGCTAGCATCAACATATTTAGTATAGGAGAAATATTATGAGAAAAAAATCAGGATGTTTAAGATTATTGTTAATTCTTTTGGCTATAGTTGGGGCTATAGTTTTAGCTGGTTATATATTTTACACATATATGATATCACCACAAATAAATGGATTAACCTTAACAGAACTTAGACAGATATATACAGAATTGCAACAGCCAGTAGATGAGGCAGATATTTTATCAAACGAACCAACAGAATTAGATTATTCATCGGTAGTTTCAAAATTTACAGGCGCAAACCTAAATATTTTTGATGAACAAGATAATTTAGACGAGGCGGCATTAAATTCCCTAACTGCAGAAGATTTAAGCTTAGCAGTTACATTAACAGATGCGGAAGTTGCTTCGCTATTAAATGAGTTTGTAAAGGTGGAAGACTCTGAAGGAATAAATATTAGTGCATTTTTTGTAAAAGAAGTTGTTATTGAAGAAGAAAACGGAGTTATAACTTTTTCTGTAATAGCAAAAGTAGACGCTCAAAACCTTACAGATGAAGATGGTTATTTATTAAATTTTATTCCGGAAGATATTTATATTAAAGTAGAAACTTCTATTGAATTGCAAGAAAGTGAATATGTTGTTACAAGTGGGGATATTAAAATAATTAATTTATCAACAGAATCTAACGATTTATTAATGGGAGCAATTGCAGATTTTGCAGATAATGTTTCACAAGACGATATTGATGTAACATATTTAGATGAATTATTGGGAAATGAGGTTGTTGGATTTGTTAACAACTTACAAACAAATGATGGATTAACAGTAACTTTTGCAGATGGAAGCGTAACAGTTGTACCTGCTTATTAGACAAATAAAAAGAACGAAATTAATCGTTCTTTTTTTATTTAATAAAAGTTTAAAACTCACAGTTTTTTGGAGTTCTTGGAAAAGATATAACATCTCTAATGTTTTCTACGCCAGTTAGGTAAATAACAAGTCTTTCAAAACCCATTCCAAAACCGCCGTGTTTAACACCACCAAATCTTCTTAGGTTTAAGTACCAACCAAGTTCTTTTTCTGGAACGCCCATTTCTTTCATTCTGTCTTTTAAAACATCCAGCCTTTCTTCTCTTTGACTGCCGCCCATAAGTTCACCAGCTCCTGGAACTAATAAATCAACTGCTGCAACTGTTTGCTTATCGTCGTTTAATCTCATATAAAAAGCTTTTATGTCTTTTGGCCAGTCTTTTACAAAAACAGGTCCTTTAAAATATTCGTTTGTTAAATATTTTTCGTGTTCTGTTGCTAAGTCTTCGCCTGCTTCAGGTTTAATATCCCATTTTTTATCTGCTTTAAGTAAAATGTCGGTAGCTTCTTTGTGAGTTATTCTTACAGCTTCTTTGCCTAAAACCAGTTTTAATTTTTCTAGTAAGCCTTTTTCTACAAACTTGTCAAAAAACTTCATTTCTTCTGGAGCTTTTTCTAAAATATATTTAATAATAAATTTTAGCATTTCTTCTTCTACATCCATAATGTTTTCTAAATCTGCAAACGCTATTTCTGGTTCTATCATCCAAAATTCAGATGCGTGAATTTTTGTGTTAGAGTTTTCTGCTCTAAATGTTGGTCCAAAAGTGTATACCTTTTTGTAAGAAAGCGCATAAGCCTCTGCCTGCAACTGCCCAGAAACAGTTAAACCAGTTTTCTTCCCAAAAAAGTCCTTAGAGTAATCTACATCGCCTTTTTCTGTTCTTGCTGGTTTATCTAAATCTAGCGTTGTTATTTTAAACATTTCTCCCGCACCCTCTGCATCTGTTGCAGTAATTAGTGGTGCGTGCAAATATACATAACCTCTTTGTTGATAGTATTCGTGAATAGCCATTGCAGCTAAACTTCTAATTCTAAAAACCGCACTAAACAAGTTTGTTCTTGGTCTAAGGTAGGCTACTTCTCTCAAAAACTCTCTTGTGTGTCTTTTAGGTTGAATAGGAAAATCGTCTGTGCAATCTCCTTCTAAAATCATTTTAGTTACTTGCATTTCAAAGTCCTGATTTTTGTTTTGACTTTTTACAATAACTCCTGTAACAGTTATTGCACTTCCAACTTTGTATTTTTTAATTTCGTCAAAAGTTTTTAGTTCGTCGTTGTAAACTAGTTGCAATTTTTTAAAGCAAGTTCCGTCAGAGAAGTCTATAAAACCAAAAGTTTTTTGATCTCTGTTGTTTTTAATCCAGCCCTGAACGGTAACTTCTTTATCTTCTAAACTTTTTATTTGTTTAAACAAATCTTTTAAATCTAAAATCATAATTTTTTCTCCTTTTAAATTTTTTTATAAAAAAACAGTTCTCACCCACAAGGGACGAAAACTGTAACATTCCGCGGTACCACCCGATTTGCTATTTTAAATAGCCACTCTTAAATGCGCTAACGAGCATTACCCGACTTAGTCTACTAACCATATGGCTTTCTTTAAGCAGCATCTAAAGTGTTATTCGCAAAAACCTGTTTATTAGCTTGCACCAACCGCTAACTCTCTTAAAAACATAATTTAAGCTACTTCTCTTTATCAAACGCTTTTATAAAGTTAATATACAATATATTATTACATAAGTCAACTTTGTTATGCATTTTTTGTTTTTACTAAATAACCAAATTCTTGATTTTTGTTAAAAGTGTGAATAACTTCATAGTCAGTTTTTCTTAAAAAATTTAGTAAAGTTTTGTTTTCTCTGTGTTCTATGCTCTTGTTTTTTGTCATGCTGCTTTTGCTGGCAGTAAATAAAATATACTTTGCAGGTATTTCGCTTAAAATTTTCCATGCATCTGTGTTGTGTCTTAATGCAACAGGAACAACTTTCATAACTAGGCAAAAATCGTAAACAGTTATTTCTGTTTTTTCTTCTAAGCTATTAAACCCGTCTTCAATTTTCCATTCAAATGCAGTTACGTTTTTATTTTTTGTCCAGCTTGCGTATTTGTTAATTAAAGCTATGCTACTTTTGTCCTTATCTATTCCCACAATTGTAGCGTTAACATGTGGATAATCTCTATTAAACATTATAGGATTAATACCACAACCTAAATCTAAAATAGAATTTGGAGCAGAAATTAAATTAAAAATTTCGTTGTAATAATCTTTTTCTAATGCTCTTTCTTTTGTGCTTATGTGAGAATTTATTAAATTTTCTATAAACTCTTGCTGTTTTTTATCGTTTTCGTACTTTTTATTAAACATATCCTGGTTTATTTCTTTTTTATGATATGTTCTTAAATTGTGATAAACGGCTTTTTTGGTTTTAGAATTAAAATCTTTAAATATTTTTGTTTTTAAAATTTGTTTTAATGTTTTATCTTCTTTTAATAAATCTAGTAACAGTTTATTTTTATTAATTTCTTGTAGCAAAAAAGAATTGCAGGCTTCTTCAGATATTTTATACTTTTTAGTGATGTCTATAGACATATTATTTATTAAGTTCTCTAATAAATTATTTTTCATTAAATTCTCCTATTTAACAAACTTGCTGCAATACATAACTACAGATGCTGCAACGCCAACATTTAAAGATCCCATTTCTCCGCTCATAGGAACAAATAGTGGCGTGTGTTTGTTATTGTACCAGTCTTTTGCTATTCCAAAGCGTTCCGAGCCCACTACAAAAGTAGAGTGCTCGTTAAATTTTGTATTAAAGCAACTTTCTCCAAGTTCTGGCTCTGCTAAATATATAGTGTGTTTGCTTTCTAATAATTTTTCCTTCAAAGTTTCGTAAGTAGTGTTTACTGTTGGTATTGTTAAAATCATTCCTCTGCTACTTTGTAAGGTTTTTGAGTTTGCAAGATGTGTAACAGAGTTTATGTTAATAATTAAATCAAAACCTACTGCATCGGCTGTTCTATAAATTGTGCCCAAATTGCCAGGAATTTCAAGCCCATCTGCCACTAAAATTCTGTTGTATTTATTTAAGCTTATTTTATCTATGTTTAAAGTTTGTAGTCTTACTAATAAAATAATACCAACAGAGTTATTCTTATTTTTTATGCTGTCAAAAGTACTTTTTGAAATAGTATAAATGCTTGTTGCTTTATTTTTAAGTTTATTTAAAATGTCTTGAGTTTTATTTTTATATTCTAATTCGTCACAGTATAAAACAGTTTCTATTTTATAGTTATGTTTTAAAACAAGCGAAAAAATAAAAAGATCCTCTATTATTAACAAATCTTTTTCTACTGTTTTTCTTTGTTGCTTTCTTATGTTTTTTATTATATCGTTGTTTTTGCTAATTCTCTGCTGCATAATTCCACCTTTTTCTTTTAATTATTATAACAACATTATTTAATTAACTCAAATAAAATTTTTTAGTGGCTAAATTTTTTAAAAATAAATATTGACAATAAATAAAAAAAGGATTATCATATTATCAACATAGAAGAGGGATTACATGGAAAATTTTACACAAACAATTAAGCAAAATAAACAATTAGAAGAAAATAAAACATACTTTTTTAAAGTAAACAATGCAAGAAAATATATACCTAAAAAATATTTATACGATTTATATAATATAGGTAAAACAATAATTGCAGAAACAAAGGGTATGCAAAAAGTAGATAAAATTAAGTATATTTACGAATTAATTTGCACTACAACGGGTTATTGCTTTTATAAAGATTATAAAAGTGATAACCTAAAAGACAACTATGGAATGCACGGTGTATTTTTAACAAAATATGCAACTTGTGATGCTATTGCAGAAACTTTTTTATTTGCGGGACAGTTAGTAGATTTGGAAATAGACTTGGTAAAATGTACGGCTAATGGAGAAAGACATACTTTTAATAGTTGTGTAATTGAAGGCAAAAAAATGTATTTTGATGCTATTAAAGAATATTTGGAAAATGATAATTTCACAAGCGCTCCATTTCCAAAGCAAAAACAGGAATTAAATTATAAATACTTTATGGTAGACAAAAACTTTTTAATTAAAAATGGATACACAACAGAATGTGTGTACGATGAATATTTTATTTTAAAAGATGATGAAATGGAAAAAGTTAATTTATCGGAAAGAATTTATGAAACTGGTAAAATAGATAATAACTTAAGAAAATATTGCATAAGAAAAACTAAAAAAACTTTTGGAGAATTTGGTGAAACAAAAAACCAAGAGAACCAAAATATTGCAGTATAAAAAAGATAGCAAAACGCTATCTTTTTATTTTTTTATATTAAATTTAAGTTTTTTAGCTCTTTTTTTAAGTTTTTTAGCTCTTTTTCGTTCATTTTTGTTAATGGGAGTCTAAAATTTGCAGAATTTTTATTTATTAGTGCACTTGCCGTTTTTACAGGAATGGGGTTAGTTTCGGAAAATAATGCTTTAATTAAGGGATTTATTTTTAATTGAATATTTTTGGCTGAGCATATGTTATTTTTAAAAAATGCTTTGCACAAATCGCTCATTTTTTTAGGAATAATATTAGAAGCAACACTAACAACTCCTTTTGCTCCAACCGAGAGTATAGGAACAACTATACCGTCATCTCCGCTATAAATTGTAAAATTAGGACAAAGCCTTGCAATTTCCATAACAGCTTCTATGTTTCCACTTGCTTCCTTAATTGCTACAATGTTAGAAATTTTAGATAATTCCTTAACTGTTTGTGGCAAAATGTTAACCCCTGTTCTTGCAGGAACATTATATAAAATTATAGGGAGTGAAGTTTGTTTTGCAATTTGGGTATAGTGCTCTATTAGTCCTTTTTGTGTGCATTTGTTGTAGTAAGGCGTTACATGCAAGAGAGCGTCTGCACCTAATTTTTCAAACTGCTTGCTTTTTTTAACTGCTACAGCAGTATTATTACTACCAGCTCCCAAAATTACAGGAACTCTTTTATTTACATAGCTGATAGCAAACTTTGCTAGTTCTAATTGCTCTTCGTCAGAAAGGGTTGGGGGTTCTCCGGTTGTTCCTAAAAACAAAAGTGCAGAAGTTCCATTTTCTATTTGAAAATCTATTTGTTTTTTTAAAGCCTCGTAATCTATTTTTTCTCCGTTTTTTGTAAACGGTGTAATCATAGCTGTACAACTACCTTTAAATATCATAATTTTCTCCTATTTTTTTATAATTGTTTTTATCCATAATGTTTTCGTACACTAATTTTCCTGCAGTTTTTGCGCTGTAAACTTTTGGTAAGCCTGGCGCTAAAACATAGTTAAAATGAGTTGCTTTTTTGCTATTTAAACAATTTACAGAAGCAGTTTCTATAAAAATTGTATTTTTTGCAATGGTATTTGTTATATCTTCGTCTAATATTGCGGCAGGAATTGTGTTTACAATAACATCGTATTTTTCTAAGTCGTTAATAAAAGAATAATTGTAATAGCATTTATTTGAATATAAGTAATACTGAGGGAATTTTATTTTGTTAAAGGAGACAACAGAAAAAGTGACTCCTAATTTTCCTAATAAAATAGATAGCGACCTTGCTATTCTACCCCCGCCTAAAATAAGCACATTATTGTCAAAAATAGATTTATCACTTTTTTCTAATATTAATGCAAGCACACCCTCACTGGTTAGATTTGCATTTTTTATTGTAAAAATTTCGTCTTCCATTAGGTTTTTGTAATTTATGTTTTTAGCTTTTAATAAACTAACAACTCCTTTGTTTAAATTGCCAGCAAAAATAGTAATGTTGTTTGGAAACTTTTTTACCAACTCTACCGAAAATTTTTTAGCAGGAGAAAAAACACAAATACTGCTCTCTTCTATTTTTTTATCAAGAGAAAAATCCTCAACTTTTTCTCCAGTTTGTTTTAATAATTCTTTTAAGTGCACATTTCTTATGTCTGCTGCGTCTACATAGTACATTTTGCTCACCTCCATAATACAAGGTATGTTTTTTGCTTTAAAAATGTAAACAGGTTTGCACACTTTTTAAAAAGCCAAAATATAGTGAAGTATGCAGAAAAACAAAAGGAAAAACAAAAACTATGTTAATAGTTCATAAATACGGAGGCTCTAGCTTAGCTAGTACAAGTAAGATAAAAGCCATTGCAAAAAACTTAAAGAAAATAAAGAAAAAGGGAAATAGTTTGGTTGTTGTAGCAAGTGCAATGGGAAAAACAACAAATGAATTAATTAATCTGGCATATAAAATTACTGCCAGCCCAAATATAAGAGAATTGGATGCTTTAACCAGCACAGGGGAGCTTCAATCTACCTCACTACTTGCAATTGCGCTAAGTAGCATAGGAGTAAAAGCAATTTCACTTTCGGGGGCGCAAGCAGGAATAGTAACTACAGACCATTTTTCACGCGCTTTTATTAAAAAAATAGATGAAACAAAAATAAAAAGTTTGCTAAAACAAGGTTATGTAGTTGTTGTGGCTGGTTTTCAGGGTGCAACAAAAAATGGAGATGTTGCAACGCTGGGTAGAGGTGGTTCAGATACCACAGCGGTTGCATTGGCGGCAATATTAAAATGCCCTTGCGAAATATACACAGATGTAGAAGGGGTTTTTACTATAGATCCCAGAATATATAAAAACGCAAAAAAATTAAGCACTATTAGCTACAACGAAATGTTAGAGATGGCAATAAACGGAGCAAAAGTACTAGAAACTAGAAGCGTGGAGCTTGCAAAAGTTTATAATGTAAAATTATATTTAGGAAAAACATTAGAAAAAGAAAAGAAGGGCACATATATAATGAAAAGAGAAAAGATTTTTGAAGAGATGAAAATAAGTGGTTTAGGGGTTAAGCAAAATATTAATGTTTTAACAATAGAAACACCTATTAATTTTGAGTATCAGAACGAGTTATTAAATATGCTTTCAAACTCTTGTCAAAATTTTGAAATGTTTCATAAAATGCAATCCCAAAGTAAAAACATACTATCCATAAATGTTTCAGAAAACTGTGAATATGTTGAAAAACTATTAAACGAAAACAAGTTGTTTTCCAAGGCAAAAATAACTTGTCAAAAAGGGTTAACAAAAATCTCACTTGTTGGCACAGGGCTTTCTACCCATAAATATTTTGTTAAAAAAACATTTGAAGTTTTAAAAGAAAACAATATTAGCACATATCACATTCTGCTGTCCGAAATTTCAATTACTTTTACAATAGACGGCAAAAATAAACAAAAAGCTGTAGAGGTTTTGGCTAAGCAATTTGAATTGTAGGGGAGAAATATGAAAAAATACAATATTGCAGTAGTAGGCGCTACGGGCTTAGTGGGTAGCACAATTTTAAAAGTGTTAGCAGAAAAAAATATTCCCATAAAAAACCTATACTGTTATGCCAGTAAAAGAAGTAAAGGGAAAATAGTAAAATTTAATAATAGAAAATATAAAATTATAGAACTGTGTGCAAAAAATATAATAAATAAAAAAATAGATTACGCACTTTTTTCGGCGGGCGGGAGTGTTTCAAAAACTTTTGCACCAATTTTTGCAAAGCAAGGTGTAACGGTAATAGACAACAGCAGCGCGTGGAGAATGAATGATTCAGTTCCGCTAATCGTACCAGAAGTTAACGGAGAAGATATTGGAAATAGTAAGATAATTGCAAACCCAAATTGTAGCACCATTCAGTGCATGGCTCCACTAAAAGCTTTGCACAGCAAATATCTTTTAAAAAAAGTTAATTATACAACTTTTCAAGCAGTAAGCGGCAGCGGAGTTAAAGGACTGCTTGATTTGGAAAAAACAAGCAAGGGGGAAAATTCAAGTTTTTATCCTTACCCTATTTTTAATAATTGTCTGCCTCATATAGGAGATTTTTTAGAAAATGGTTATACAACAGAAGAAATGAAAATGGTAAACGAGAGCCGTAAAATTTTAAAACTTCCTTATTTAAAAGTTTCGGCTACTTGTGTTAGGGTGCCTGTTAAAAATAGTCATAGTGTGCAAGTAGAAGCATCGTTTGAAAAAGAATTAAATAAGCAAGAAATTATTAATTTATTAAAGGAATATAACAATATTGTAATTTTAGATGACAACAAAAATAATATATATCCACTTGCCACAAAAGCCACTGGAACTAATAAAATATATGTAGGCAGAATAAGAATAGATTTAAATAATCCTAATATTGTTCACATGTTTTGTGTGGCAGACAATATACGAAAAGGTGCTGCTTCTAATGCAGTAGAAATTTTAGAAAAACTGATAAAAAATAAATAAGTCAACAAAAACAGCAATAAAAAATTTGCTGTTTTTTGTTAAAATTTGGTTACAATATTTTTTTATTAACTGACATACGAGTTTTGAGAAAAAGCTCAAAAATGGTATACTAATAAAAAAGAAAAGGAAGTTTATGAGTTTTAAAGTTGGCGACAAATTCACATCTAAAAAGCCACACGCTTGCGGTAGCAAGGAATGGGAAATTGTAAGAGTGGGTGCAGATTATAAGATAAAATGCTTAAGCTGCAACAGAGTTGTATTGGTGGACTATAATAAGTTAGCAAAACTAATAAGGAAAAAAGAGGTGTAACTTGAAAAAGAAAAATATAAAAGTAACAAGCTCCGCCAAAAGCAGAAGTGGACACATACACCATAATCCAGTACAAAAGGTTGTAAAGGACCTTTTAAATGCCGTTTTACTGGTTGTTTTTCTGTCATCCATAGCATTGATGTACTTTTCTTATACTTACATAGAAACATATGTTTCTGGGCCTTCTATGATGCCTACGCTTAACGCAAATTACAACGAAGAGCCTGACAACATGGATACAGTATATATAAACAGATTTAAAGAGGGTGAAAGAGGCGATATTATTGTTTCTAGACTTGCTGAGGATAACAAGTATGTAATAAAAAGACTTATTGCAGTTGGTGGAGATAGTTTAAGAATAGAACTTAATGCAGAATCTACTAACCCTGCAGAAGATTATTTAAGCATTTATGTAAACGACGAATTAGTGCAAGAAAATTACGATATATACACCGATTACGAAACAGGGATTTCTCAAACTTTGTTAAATTGGGAAGCTTATAGGTTGTTGGATTTAGAAAAGCCAGTGAACGAAAGACTGTTTGATGGTTTTACCTTAAATATTCCTGAAGGGCATGTGTTTTATTTAGGAGACAATAGAGATAACAGTACAGATTGTTCTAGTTATGGACCAGTTTCAGAAGATCATGTGGTTGGGAAGGTAGATATTGTAGTAGAATACGGTTCTAGCTTACAAGAATATTTTTGGGACGAGATTTTAGAATTAGTAGATTAGTTAATAAAACAAAAAAAGTTGATAATAAATCAACTTTTTTTTTATGCATTATACTCAGGTTTGCTTTCTGCCAAGGCAGATATATTTATAAAAGATTCAAATTCTTTTTCAAAATTGTTTAAAATACTATTTCCAGAAAAACTGTAGTAGTCTTGCTTGCTAATAATAACATGGTCTAGCAAACAGAAATTGTTTAAAAGTAAATTTAGAAAAACTCTTTTTGTAAGTAAAATGTCTTCCATAGAAGGGTCCGAACTTGCAGTTGGGTGATTGTGTACTAAAATAAGCCCCGCCGCATTTGTTTTTAGTGCTATTTTTGTAATGTCTTTTATGTTAAACTCTACTTTGTTGTGAGATCCTTTTGCAACTAAGTTGGCATTAATAACTTGGCTTTTAGAATCTAAACAAACCACATAAAACTCTTCGTTCGGTAAAAATTTAATAGTATTTCCAAAATAATTAAATAAGTCTCTTGGAGTTTTAATAAAAGTTTTCTTTTTTAATTTACTCTTTTGATATGCTTTTAAAATTTCGGGAATTACATTTAAAAATAGTGCAGATTTGTCACCCATTCCAGCAACTTGCTTAATATCGTGCTCGTCTGCTTCAAAAACGCCCGCCAAAGAGCCAAACTCTCTTATTAAATTATGTGCAATTGGGTTTGTATCGCCTCTTGGTATTATGTAAGAAAGCAAAAATTCTAAAACTTCGTGCTCACTTAAAATATCTAAACTGCCTTGCTGGATCTTTTTACGCAGCCTTTCTCTGTGGCCATTATGTATATTATTCATATCTTTTTCCTCTATGTTTATTAATAACATTATAAAAAATATTGCAAAATAAGGCAAACGCTTTGGTTTAATAAAATTAAAGTATAATATTTTTTTAAGTGGTTACAATTGGATTTATAACTAAAAAACCACCAAAAAATAGCTAAATAGTAAGTTTTTAAAGGCTTTTGCGCCCAAAATTTTGTAAAAACACCCTAATTTGCTTGTTAAAACGCTAAAAAAATGTTATATTTAAGTATCTCAAAAAATATGGAGGATTATTTATTATGAATAAAGGAACATTTATTAAAGCTTTTGCTGAAAATGCTGGCTTAACTAACAAAGACGCTAACGACGTTTATGCAGCTTTCGTTGAAACTGTTACTGAAGGCTTAAAAGCAGAAGGTAAAATTCAACTAGTTGGTTTTGGTACTTGGATACTTCAAGACAAACCTGCAAGAGAAGCTTTTAACCCATTAACTGGTAAAAAAGTAAAAGTTGCAGCTTCTAAAGCACCTAAATTCAAAGTTGGTAAAAGCTATAAAGGCCTATTCAACTAAAAATTTAATCACAATAGAGTAAAAAAAGAGCTTTAATTGCTCTTTTTTTATTTGTTTAAACTGTTTATTAACTCAAAATATTCTTCCCACTTTTCTTGTCGTATTGGCATTGGTTTGTTATTTTCAAAATATAGCACCAAAGCAGGAGAAATGCTGTTCCATTTTTCTACTACTTCATATTTTATTAAATTACCGGCTTTAATTAAATTTTTTGCTTTTGCGTGATAATTAAAATAACTCATATAATTATTATGTTAAAAACTTTTTATTTAATACTTATTCTATTTATGCTATAATGTATGTACACGGAGAGATGTCCGAGTGGTTTAAGGAGCACGCTTGGAAAGCGTGTGTACTAACCGTACCGCAGGTTCGAATCCTGTTCTCTCCGCCAGAAAGAAGAAAGAGCAAACAATGCTCTTTTTTTGTAATATTTTGTCAGATTAATGACAATAAAAATGAATAGTGATATAATTAAGGAAATAAAAATCATTGATAGGAGAAACGTTTCTAGATGAAAGATATAAAAAATAAATTTAAAAAAAATAATAATAACAAAAAGGTAGATAATATCAAAAATTTCATAATAAAAGTTGCAGTATTAACAATAGCTTTAATATCCGTAATGATAATGTATGTAGTTTTACATTTTTTAAGTATTAATGATATGGATATGGGGCTTCTAATTTCAATAATTTTAGCATTATTTTCAATAACAATTTCTATCTTTTTCTATGTTAAAGCAAACGAAACGAGCTATAATTTTTATTTAAATTCGTATGAATTTATGTCAGAAATGTCGAAAACACTAATAACAATGAAATCAGATTTTTCAAGTAAAATTATTGAACTTGAAAAAAATGTAAAAAACAACTTCGAAAAAAAATTAAAAGAAGTTAACAACTTGAAAGAAAAAGTAGACAGCAAAAAAAGAATAGAAGAAATTATTAGCAATAAAATAAAAGAAAATGAGTTAGCCCCTGAAGATAAGAAAAAGTTACAACAAGAATTAAATAAAATAAAAAAAGAAATGAAAAATTTAAAATCAGACTTAGAAGAAGCAAAGAAAGAAAAAGAAGAAATACTTGATTCATATAATCAGTTAAAAGAAAGCAATACAATAGAAAGTATTTCTAGCCTTAATCATTATAAACCTATAGAGATAGATACAAAACCTTATAGTTTTTTAGATACATTAAACTCAACAACAGAACTAAATACAGATTTTATGCAAGATAGTTATAAAGAGTGGTTTATGCAAGTGGGGCTAGACAATGTGGACTATCCTATGGTTAAAATCGACAAATATGAAAAAACACACATGGACGGTATAGGGTATAATTTAATTAATTTTGATTTGCAATTAACAACAAAAGGTGAAGAAGTTTATAATAAATTAATAAATAAGCCAAGTTAAGTAGTACAAAAAAGAGAGTAATTTAACTCTCTTTTTTAGTGTTGCTAGTTGGCTGGTAAAGTGGTATAATATATTAACAGAAATTAGTGAGGGATTTATGGACATTAGCGTTTTTGAAACTATAAATGGAAAAGAATATTATTTAGATTATTTTGATAGAGTTATTGAAGATAATTTAACTTACAAAGGAAAAACTAAAAAAGTTAAGCAAATTATTGCGGACATAAAAGATGCAGAAACCAACGAAAAGGTTGGAGAGCTTTGCTGGATATTTAACTACAGATACAAAGAAGATATTGCAGAAATTGAAGGTAGGGTTAATGAAGCATATAGACATAAGGGCATAGCTTCGGCAGCCTTAAACAAAGCAGTAGAAGATACTTTTGGAAATGATAAAATTAATAACTTATTAGGATACAAAGTTAAAGATATTAAGGGAGAAGTTAGAAATACAAATGAGTACAGCCTTAAAGCTGCTAAAAATGCAGGTTTTGAACTTGAACAAGTAAGAGATACTGTTAGCATTTTATCTAACAGTTTAGAAAAGTTTGAAGGCATAGAAGAAGGTAGTTCTCAAGTAGCATAAAAAAAAGAGCATTTGCTCTTTTTTATTTTTATTACTAAACTTGCTCTAGGTTTTCTTTATAGTTTATTGCAACATCTAGTGGAATATCAAACACGTCGTGATCTCTATTTGCACACTCTAAAATTTCTGTGTTTGAATGAATTACAACAGTATCCCATTTAGTATAAAATTCCATAGATATTTGTTTAGCGGTGGCATCTTTTGGATTGCCTAAAACTCTAGTTTCTAATACTTGGTCAAATTTATCAATTGTCCTAATGTAATAGATTAATTTTAATGTTTCTTTTTCTTTTTTCATAACCCTCTCCCCAATTTGTTCTTGGCAATAATAACATATAAAAAATTTAAAGTCAATACAGAAAATTATCAGATATTGTTTATAAGTTTATAAATGCAAAAAATGTGCAAGAAATGTTAATAAAATGTAGTTTCGGCATAGACTAAAGTTTGCCATTATGGTATAATAAAACAAAGAAAAAAACGAAGGAGAAAAAGAAGAATGTTTAAGAAAAAGATAGGATTTTTAAAGGCACATAAGGACGCAGTAATTCCGCAATTTGCACACAAAGAAGATGCAGGCATGGATATTTGTAGTATAGAAGAATGCGTGCTAAAAGCAGGAGATTTTAGAGTAGTAAAAACAGGGTTAAAAGCAGATATTCCAAAGGGATACGAAATTCAAATTAGAGGCAGAAGTGGAATGGCAGCAAAATATGGAATAGGTCCAGTTAACGGAATAGGAACAATAGACTGTGGCTATAAAGGTGAAATGGGTGTTATTTTAGCAAACCATAGCAAAAAAGACTTTAAAATAGAAAAAGGTATGAGAATTGCTCAACTTGTAGTTGCAAAACTTGCAAAAGTAAAACCAATAGAAATTAAAAGCTTAGATCATGTAAAGTCTGAAAGAGGCGAAGGTGGTTTTGGAAGTTCTGGCACAGGAGCATTAAAAAAGTAAATTAAACAAATTGTTAAAAGGTGGGTATATTCTTGCCTTTTTTTAAAGGTTTAAGTTATACTATTTTAGAAAGAACAAAAAGGAATGTGAAATATGAAAAACACAAAGATAATTTGTACAATTGGTCCGGCAAGCGATAACTACAACACTTTAAAGAAAATGGCAGAAGCTGGAATGAATGTTGCAAGAATAAATATGTCGCACGGAAGTATGGAATCTGCACAAGCAAAAGTAGATTTAATTAAAAAGCTAAGAGAAGATATGAAAACGCCACTAGCAATTTTAATAGATACAAAAGGGCCAGAAGTTAGAATTAAAAATTTTGAAAATGGTAGTGTAAATATTAAAAAAGGAAGCACTTTTACTTTTACAACCGCAGATGTTATTGGGAACGAAACAAAAGTAAGTGTTAATTACCCTAATTTGCACAAAGATATGAAAAAAGACAGCATTATTTTATTAAATGATGGACTTTTAAAATTTGTGGTAAAAGAAGTTAAAGGTAAAAACATTGCATGTAAATGCGTGGAAGGTGGAGTTTTAAGTGATAAAAAAGGAATGCATTTTCCTAAAACACATTTAAAAATGAACTTTTTAAGCGAAGCGGATAAAAAAGACTTAGATTTTGCAGTAAAAAATGATGTAGAATTTATTGCAGCAAGTTTTGTTTCTAATGCTAAAGATGTTTTAGAGCTAAAAACATATTTAAAAAGTAAAGGGCTTACAGATATAAATATAATTTCCAAAATAGAAAGCCACTCAGGAGTAGATAATATAGACGAAATTATTGAAGCTTCTGAAGGCATTATGATTGCCCGTGGAGATATGGGAGTGGAAATTGATTATTATAAATTGCCTAAAATTCAAAAAAGTATTATTAGAAAAGTTAAGTCTGTTGGTAAGCAAGTTGTTGTAGCAACAGAAATGCTAGAAAGTATGATTAATAATTCTAGACCAACAAGAGCAGAAATTTCGGATGTTGCAAATGCAGTTTACGATGAAGCATGTGCAATAATGTTATCTGGAGAAACAGCAGTAGGAAAAAATCCTGTTAAAGTTGTTAAAGTTATGTCTGAAATAGCGTGCCACACAGAAGAAAACATAAAATATGATAAAAGGTTTAAAAATACACTTTCTAAAAAACAAACAGTAACAGATGTTATTAGCCACTCTGCTTGTAACACAGCAATAGAGCTGGATGCAAAAGCAATAATAATTTCTACAGAATCTGGTAAAACTGCAAGAATGGTATCTAAGTTTAGACCTAATGTGCCGATTATTACTTTTGTTTTGAACCCAAAAGTTTATTATCAATTAGCATTATCTTGGGGTGTTTATTCTATTAACGCACCAAATGCAAACAATATTGGGGAATTGCTAGATAATTCTCAAAAAGAAGTTAAAAAATTAAAGGGAATTAAAAAGGGAGATTTATTTGTTGTTACAGCTGGTGTTCCGCTAGGAGAAAAGGGAAGCACAAACTTAATTCAGGTAGAACAAGTAAAATAGCAAATTTTATAAATATGCAAAAAAATGATTAAAAAAACAGAAATTTTCTGTTTTTTTGCTTTTATAATTGACTTTTTTGAATAAAAATAATATAATTCTATAACTCTTGAATGTAAAAAAAGAGTAAAAATTTGATTTTAAGGAAAATTTTACAATATGGAAAATAAAAAAATAAAAGTAGGAATGTTTATGGATTCTTACCTTAGCAGTGCAAACAATTTTAACAGAATAGACGGAGTTTCTATGGTTATGCACAATTATGCAAAAGTTTTAGAAGAAAAAGAGATGGCAGAAGTAACAATGGCTGTACCAAATAAAAAGGCAGACGATTCTGGCTTTAGCTATAGAGTTGTTAGATGTAGAGATATGAAAATTAGAAAAGATAACTACAAATGCCCATTACCTATGTTTGATCCTAAATTTAAGAAGACATTAAAAAAGATAGACTTTGATGTAATTCACTTACACTCTCCGTTTATGGTGGGAAAAGCAGGATTAAAAATTGCTAAAAAGAATAATATTCCAGTAGTTGCAACTTTTCACACACAATTTAAAAGAGATTTTTATAAAGTTACAAGATCTAAAATTATTAGTTGGTTTTTAGTAAAAAGAATTATGAAAGTTTTTAATAAATGTGACGAAGTGTTTGCTATGAATAAAACAACAGAAAGCGTATTAAGAGAATATGGTTACAAAGGAAAATCTAGAATAATTCCTAATGCTACAGATATGAATTATCCTGAAAATGCAGCAGAAATTAAGCAAAAAGTTAACAAAAAGTATGGTTTAAAAGAAGACGATAAAGTATTGTTGTTTATTAGCCGTATTGCAGAAGTTAAAAACATATTCTTAATGGTAGAAAGTTTATTAGAAGTTAAAAAAGAGTTTCCTAACTTTAAAATGATTATTGGTGGAGATGGAACAGAATTAGAAGCATTAAAGAAACGTGTTGAAAAATTAGGACTAGACGAAAACGTTATATTTACAGGGTTTATTGCAGATAGAGATGAATTAGCTTCACTTTATTTAAGAGGAGATTTATTCTTATTCCCATCACTTTACGACACAGATTCTCTTGTTCAAAAAGAAGCAGGAGCAAATAAAACTCCAAGCGTGTTTATTAAAGGAAGCGTTACAGCACTTGATATTGTAGATAACAGAAACGGATTTTTAGCAGAAAAAAATACAGCAAAATGTTTTGGTGAAAAAGTTATAGAAGTTATGAAAAACGAAAAACTTTTAAAAGAAGTTTCTGAAAATGTTTATAACGACTTATTTAGAAGCTGGGAAGAAGTTGTTGATGATGCACACAAAGCTTATAGTGAAGTAATTGAAAATTACAAAAATAAACAAAAAGAAGTTTCAAACAAAAAATGTTTGTTTAAAAGAAAAAAGAAAGCAGATAAAAAATAGACAATAAAAAACAATCTTTAATAGATTGTTTTTTTATACTTATTTAAAATTTTTATGAAGCTCTATATATTCTGTACAATTTTTAATTAGCTCTTTATGAGTTCCTGTTGCAACAACTTTTCCTTTTCCTAGCACAATAATATTGTCGGCATTGTCTATTTGATGTAAGGATTGTGAAACAACAACAATTGTATGATTACTTTTTCTTTTATAAATTTTGTTCATTAATTCTTTGCTTGTGTCGCCGTCTAGCAAGGCAGCAACTTCATCAAATAGTAAGAACCTTGTTTTAGATATTAATGCTCTTGCAATACATAGAGTTTGTCTTTGAGAGTAGCTTAGTGCAAAACTATTTTCTGTAATAATTGTGTTGTAGCCGTTTGGTAAAGATTTTATTAAGCGATGTATGCCCAATTCTTTACAAATTTTAACCATCTCATCTGTGTCTGGATTAACTATTGTAAGGTTATCTTTTATGCTCATATTAAATAGGAATGGTGTTTTTTCTACTAATCCTAATTGCATTGTAAAGCTTTCTTCATTAAAGTCGTTTAAATAGTTTTTGCCTATCTTAATACAACCTTTTTGAGGAGAATATAACCTTAAAAGTAAGTTTAATATAGTTGTTTTTCCTGCATTAGAAGCACCTACAATAGCAGTCACTTTATTTTCTGGAATTGTAAGGTCTAAATCTTTTAATGTGTAACTACCTTCGTCTTTATATCTAAAGCTTACATCGTGAAATACTATGTCGCCTTTTATTATGCTTGTGTTATCTCCAAATTCTTGTATGTTAGGGTTTTCAAAATTTAGTACAGATTCTAATCTGTCTAAAGAAACTTCTGCAAGTTTAATTTTTTCTATTATGTTTCTTATTAATCCCGTTCTTGCAATTGCAAGGCTATAATAACTCATAAGTACTAAAACTTCTGCTAAAGTTATTTGGCCTTGAGATACTAGTAAAACACTAAGTCCTAATAGTGCAACAAATATAATGTCGTTTATCATTGGCACGAGTGCAAGTAAGATACTACGCTTTTCTACTTGTTTTTTATAACTTTTTAAGTCTAATTTATCTAAATCTGCATATTTATTGTCAAATTTGTCTTGTAAATTATAACTTTTTATTTCTGGCATTCCTTTAAACATTTGTAAAAGGAAAGGGGTTTTTTGGTCTTTTATTGTTTTGCTGTAATTTGTTGCTTTTGCAATTTTGCCACTTATAATGTTTGCAAAAACAAAATTTACTAAACATATAGCAGCAACTAAAGAGCCAACATATAAGTTTATAAAGAATAGTGAAAATAAAATATAAACAAACATACTTACATTTATTAAGCCATCAATAAGGTGAACAGCAAGCCACACTACAGTGTGAATATCTGTTTCGTTCGTGTTTAAAAGTTTACTGCTTTCTTCGTCGCTAGAAACTAGGCTTAACGGAAGAGAATATGTTTTTTCTAAAAACTTTTTCCTTAAAATATGGTCAGAGCTTACAACATAAGTTACCCAAGTTTTTCTGTAAAAATAATTTCCGCCGTTTCTAATTATTAGCATTATTACGTAAAGAGGTAATAATAGCGCGGCTTTTGTGTACCAGCCCTCTCCAATAAAGTCTATTACATCTGCGTAAATTGTTGGAGTATAAAGAATTGTTATTGCAGGGATTAGTGCAAGTACAAGCATAAGTGGTATGTATTTTTTGTTAAACCAAACTTGTTTTAAACTTCTACTAATAACCGAAAAAAGTTGTTTCATAAGTTTTTTACCTTTTTTTGTATTATTTTATTAAATAATATCATTATAAGCATAAATAAATCAACTAAAAGAGTATGACACTGGTTTTTTTATTATAACTGCCGTGGTGCTTGACTATTTAAAGCTTTTCGTGTTATATTTGATTTAATGGCTAGGAAAGTATTTTAGTAGTTAGTTAAAATTCTTAAAAGAGAGCGGTGCCTGGGCTGGAAGCATTGTAAGATAAATTTAATTAATGAATTTCGTTACTGGAGCTATGGTAGGAAACTATTATCGGAATATTGCACGTTATAGCAATTTTGAGGTAACTTTTTAAAGTTATAAATTAGGGTGGTACCACGAATACGATATATTTCGTCCCTATTGCGTTTGTGCAATAGAGGCGTTTTTTAATTTATAAGGAGATTTTATAAGATGTTAAATAAAATAGAAGCATTAAGAAAGCAAATAGAAGAGTCTACTAGCAGTGTAAAAACAGTACAAGAGCTGCAAGAGAGAAAAGTAGAGTTTTTAGGTAAAAAAGGCAAAATAACTGAGCTTTTAAAAGGGTTAAGAGATGTAGCCCCAGAAAATAGAAAAGAAATGGGCGCTATTATTAATAAGTTTAAAAGCGAAGTAGACGCTTTGTTTACAAATAAAAAAATAGATTTGGAAACCAAAGCTTTAGAAGAAAAGTTAAAAAACAGCAAAAAAATTGACATTACTTTGCCAATAAATAAAAAAGAAGGCTCACTTCATCCTATTACAATAGTTCAAAAAGAAGTAGAGGATGTTTTTGCTTCTATGGGCTTTATTGTAGAAGATGGAAATGAAATTGAAACAGAATATAATAATTTTGAAGCTGTTAATGTTCCAAAAGATCATCCTGCAAGAGATATGCAAGATACTTTTTGGCTGGAAAATGGACAAGTTTTAAAAACGCAAACAAGTGCAGCTCAAAACAGAATTTTAAAAACTTATGGCAAAGAGTTAGAAAAAGGAAATCAATTAAAAGTTATTTTCCCAGGAAGATGTTTTAGAAACGAAAGTATGGATGCTAGTCACGAAAACACTTTCTTCCAACTAGAAGGGATGCTTGTGGGAGAAGATGTTTCTGTGTCTAATCTAATTTACTTTATGAAAAAGATGCTTTCTGAAGTTTTAAAAACAGATTTAGAAGTTAGACTGCGTCCGGGGTACTTCCCGTTTGTAGAACCGGGTTTTGAATTAGATATTAATTGCTTATTTTGCGGAGGAAAAGGTTGTTCTACTTGTGGTGGCACAGGTTGGATAGAGCTTTGTCCTTGCGGAATGATTCATCCAAAAGTTTTAGAGATGGGTGGTGTAGATAACAAAAAATATAGAGGATTTGCTTTTGGTTTAGGGCTAACAAGACTTGCGATGATTAAATATGGTTTAAAAGAAATTAGAACGCTAAACAGCGGTAATATTAAATTCTTAAAGCAAACAAAAACAAGATAGGAGAAAAAATATGTTAATATCAATAAAATGGTTAAAAGATTTTGTTAACCTAGATGGGATTAAAGTAAAAGAAATAATAAAAAGAATAGGCCTATCTACAGCAGAAATTGAAGATGTATACGAATATGGAAAAGATTTTAGTGGCGTTGTTGTTGCTGAGATAAAGGAAGTAAAAAAACATCCAGATTCTAAAAAACTTTCTATTTTGAAGGTAGATAACGGAGAAGAGGTTGTTCAAGTGCTTTGTGGTGCACCTAATGTTAGAGTAGGTTTAAAAACAATGCTTGCAAAACCAGGCGCTGTTATTAAGGGTCACAAAATTTCTGTTGCTACTTTGGCAGGCTACGAAAGTAATGGTATGTGTTGCGGAGCAGACGAACTTGGAATAGGTGAAGATAAAAGCGGAATTATTGAACTTTCTGACGAGGCACCTGTGGGAAAAGATGTTAAAGATGTTTATGATATAGAAGATACAGTTTTTGAAATTGATAATAAATCGTTAACAAACAGACCAGATCTATGGGGGCACTACGGAATAGCAAGAGAAGTTGCGGCAATTTTTAAAAGAGAATTAAAACCTTTAAATATTGACGAAATTATTGAAGCAGACACAGATGCTCCTAGTGTAGAAATTGACACAAAAAATTGTTTTAGATACACAGCAATTAAGCTAGATAATGTAACAAGAAAGAAAAGCCCAGTTAATATGCAAATAAGATTACATTACTGTGGCATAAGAGCAATAAACTTTTTGGCAGACATAACAAACTATATTTTATTAGAACTAGGTCAGCCAGCACACGCTTTTGATAGTGAAAAAATAGATAAAATAGTTGTTAAGCAACCAAGTAAGGAAATAGAATTTACAACATTAGACGGGGAATTAAGAAAAATAAAACCAAGCACAATGCTAATTCATTCTAACGACACTCCTATTGCAATGGCAGGAATTATGGGAGGGTTAGATTCTGAAATTACAGATAAAACAACAAGCGTGCTTTTAGAATCTGCAACTTTTGATGCGGCAAGCATAAGAAGAAGTGCAGCATATTTAAATTTAAGAACAGAAGCAAGTGCAAGATATGAAAAAAGTTTAGATCCAGAACTTGCGCTTATGGCATTAAAAAGAATGGTAACACTAATCACTCAAAATGACATAAAAGCAAAAGTTTCTTCTGCCATAGCAGATGTTTATCCAAAGCCATATAAAAAAATAGTGATAAAAACTTCTAAAAAATTTATTTGTGATTATATTGGAATTAATTTTACAGTAAAAGAAATAGAAGATGTGTTAAAAAGATTAGAATTTAAAGTTAATACGCTACTAGACGAAAGTTTTGAAATAGAAGTTCCTACATTTAGAGCAACAAAAGATGTTTCTATAGCGGCCGATATTGTAGAAGAAATTTCTAGAATATATGGATACGATAATATTGTAGCTAAACCAATAAAAGGGATTTTTGAACCAGTAGCTCAAAAAATAGATCATGTTTTAGAATATGAAGCCAAAAAAATATTGGCAGAAGAATTTTCAGGAGTTGAAGTTCACTCTTACCTTTGGAATGATGTAAAAGCAAATAAAAACTTAAATATTAAAACAAAGGGGTATGTTAAAGTTTTAAACTCTACCGTAAAAGATAACGACGAAATTAGAAGTGAGTTAGTTCCAACCCTTTTAAAAATGGTTAACGAAAACAAAAAAACACAAGACGATATGAACATTTTTGAAATAGGCAGAGTAGTTTCTGGACTTAACGAAAACAAAAATGCAAAAGAAGAAAAAAGATTAGCAATTGCATTAAGCAGCAAAAACTTAACAGAAGAGAAAGCTTATTTTGGTATTAAAGAAAGATTAGAAAGCTTGGCAAATAAATTATTTAATGTTTCGTTAGAATACGAAATAGGAGAATGTAAAAATAATTATTACCACCCAGTTAATAATGCTAGCGTTTTTTATAAAGGTAAAAAAATTGGACAAATTGGATTATTACATCCGTTAACAGCGTCAAAAATTGGAGATAAGTTTGTTTCGGCAGTTGCAGAAATATATTTTGATGAATTCTGCAAAATTAAGCCTAAAAAAATAACTATTACTCCAGTTAGTAAATTCCAAAGAAATGTTTTAGATTTAAACTTTATGATAAACAAAGATAAAAGTTATAAAGAAATAAAAGCTGCTTTAAACAATATTAAAACAGAATTAAATTACAATTTAACTTTAAAAGATATTTATGTAAACGAGAATAAGGAAGACTCTGATATAAGCTATACATTCTCTTACGAATTGTGGGCAGAAGATCACACACTAACTTCTGAAGAAATAGAAAATTTTATGACAAGTGTAATTAAAACAGCAAAAAATTATAATTTTAATTTAAAAAAATAACAAAAAAGCACATATTAAATGTGCTTTTTTATTTTTTAGGCAATTATTTTTATTAGTAGAAAATATGCATTTTATGGTAAACTAATAAAAAAGCAGGAGGCAAAATTATGCTAGATTTTATTTTGAGTTTTGGTGGGATTATTGCAGCAGTATTTTCCTTAATAGCCATTTCATCTATTTCAAGAGTAAGAAGAGAGGTGAAAAATTTATATATAGAGGACGAAAGTTCTTCTTTTGGTGAGGATAACGGAAAGTTTTCTAAAATTACAGACATACTAGAAACATTGCAAAGTGTAAGTGAAAACAATGGTATTTACGATAAGCACTTAATGAGCGAAATGGTAGAGCAGTATAACGGACTATTTTTAATTGTAAGAAATGAAGAGGTTTTGCAAACATACGCCGCTATTATAGATTTTTATGAAAAAAATGCACATTTAAATGTGGTTTTCTATAATAGATTAATAGAATTATTTAGAGGGGAGTTAGGTCTTCCTAAAATTAATTTAAAAAAACAAAAAACTTATTTAAACTTTTCTCATAAAATAAAAAATGTAACAAAAACTAAAAAGAAAGAGAAGATAGACCCAGAGATGATTATAGAAGAAGATTTAGACGCAACAAAAACATCAAAAATAGTAAAAGCAGAAGTTATAGAAAGTATAAAAGAAGAAAAAGGGCTAAAAAGCAAAGTCGTGATAAAAAAAATTAAAAGCGGTGGAGTTCCTAAAAGAAGAGTGAAAAAAGATTAAAAAACCAATTTATGGAGGTGTAAAAATGGCAAAGATAAAAAGTAAAACTGGCAATGCAGATGCTTTTGTAAAATATAAAACGAAAAAAAGAGGCGGATGTTTAACATTTCTTTTTGGTTTTTTTGCAGGAATAGTTTTCTTTGTTGGTAGTATAGCAGGAGTTCTATTTTATGCTTACAACTATATAACAGTAAACGACTTTCAAAACTTAATTGGTCTTGAAATGGAATGGGGCGACGGGGCAGACTGGGAAAGTATGACCGCTAGTGATATTGTTCAGTTTGTTTTAGGAGTAGGCTCGGATGAGAATGGTTTAACTCTATCGGAAGCAGAAGATGTTTTAGGAATTATTATTCCGTCGGAAGTTAATGGAGTTTCTACTGCAAGTGTGTTAAATCCACTTTTAGAAGAATACACAGAATATAGCAACTATCAAGATATTCCACTTATGAAACTTCCAAATACTTTGGTTACAATAGTAAACGAAGCAAATGTAGAGGATACAATATTTATTATGAGTATGTTTACAGATCTTCCAGATCCTATTGTTAACATATCAAACAGCAGTAGCATTTCGGATGTTGTGTTTACAACATTTATGGCTAACCCAGAAAGTTATATTTACGACATTACAATGACAGAAATTGCAAATTCACTAGATATTGATTTAAATAACTACCAAGACGGTGATATTGTAGCTTGGGTATTAGATTTAAATAGTGCTCACACAATAGGAAATTTGGCAAACGATCCTGATGGATTTGTTAATGACATGGTAAACACAATTATGGCAGAAGAAACAATGCAAGAACTGAACGATGTTATTGATTTAACATTAGACCAAAACTTATTGTTTAAATATGTTTCTGGCTTAACGGTAGATTATATTAGTGCTAATATTACAGATGTTGTAAACAGCATAACAGTAGAAGATTTAATGAATTCTGGATTTGGAAACATTTCAGATGCATTAGATACAGTAGATCCAGCTTTAACAATTGGAGAAGTAGCTTCTACTCAGTATTTATACGACTTAACATTGCAAGACTTAATTGATATGGGCTTATTTACGGCCCCTGCAAGTTTACCAGATTTAGATACTACAATAAGTGTAGATTATGTTACTAGCACAGATTTTACAACTTTAACACTAAGAGACATAGACACAAAAGGTTTAATAGACATAGATACAGGCTTCTTAGCAAAATTAGACGAAACATTAACAGTTAACGATATTTTAAGTATGGATCCAAATGTTTTACTAAACGGAATTTTAGTAAGTGATATTATTGAAACTCCAGAAGGTGGACACACGGGCATTATGGCAGCAGTTGCTGATTTTGAAGTTTTAAAGCTAGCAACAGAAATAGATACACTAACAGTTGCAGATGTTATTGAAATGCCAGAAGGTGGTTATACAGGAGTTATTGCTGCTGTTCAAAGTGTAACAATAAATAACTTAGCCGCAGCAATAGATGCTCTAACAATTGGTGAAATTTTAGGTGGCGTGCAAACAGATTATTCTGGAAGCGTATTATTTAACTTATATAATTTAACTATTACAGACATTCAAGATGACGCAACACTTCAAGCTGCAATTAATGATGTTACTGTTGGCCAAACATTAGGCGGAGTTAAAGACGACTACACAGGCTCTATTATGTATGCTTTATATGACATTCAAGTTGGAAGCCTACAAACAGAAATAGAAACTTTAACAGTTGGTGAACTTTTCGGTCAACCACAAGCAACTTATGATGGCTCGTTAATGTACTATATGTACAACTTAACATTAGCAGATATGAAAGACCCTAACAGTGTTGCATTTAACGCTGCAATAGATAGTATCAAATTAGGAGATGTACTAGGTGGAGTTGAAGCAGATTATTCAGGAGCTTTAAAAGCACTATACAATACCACGCTTGGTAATTTAGAAGCAGAAATGGATGCTTTAACATTAGACCAATTACTAGATAAAGATTTAAGTTTAGAAACAGGAATTTTAAAAGCTTTTAATGGTGTAACTCTTAATAATTTAGAAACAACAATAAATGGATTAACAATGGGAGATGTAGTAACTTATCCAGCAACTCCAACAGGAGTGTTAGCTATTGTAGATAGTGCAACTCTTATATCGGATTTAGATTCAGTAACTATTGATTTAGGTAGCATGACAATGTTAGAATTAAAAGATATAGACCCAACCTTAGTTGTAGACCCAGCTTATGATACTTATACTGTTCAATACATTATAGATAATTTAGGGTTACTTCCACCAATGCCTTAAAATTAAACAAACAAAACAAAAAACACAAGAACTAATCTTGTGTTTTTTGTATTTAATTATAAATTATTGAACATATCCGCCAACATTTTCGGCAGCTAATAATTTTGCGTTTTCTCTTAAATCTATAATTTCTTGAATGTTTTTGTTTTTGTTTGTGTGGTTTGGATTACTGTGTTTTTTAAGAAGAGTAATAGCATCTTCAAAAATACTTAAATAAAAACTATTTTTTGATTCATCTTGTTTTTCAGAATTTTCTAAATCTCTTTTTAATCTTGCTAATCCAACCGCTATCATATTAACATTCATTACAGAAGTAGATTTATACTCTCTGTTAATATGTTCAGAAACTTCTTTTACAACATCATCGTAGTTATCTTCTAATACACGATCGTAGTTTCTAAATACTAACATACTTTGTATATGTGTTTCTGTTGAGGTATTTCTGCGTAAGTCATTATTATCGTCCACCCATCTTTGTAAAGTTTTTTCGTGCTTATCTCCACATTCTTTAACTAGTTCGTAATATTGATTTCTAGTTTCTGCTTCAACTTCTGGATTATCAATTTCTTCAAACACATTGTTTGCTAAATTGTCTATTTTTACAGTATCGCTCATAAATAAATCTCCTTTTTCACTATACTCTATTATACCATATTTTTTAATGTGGTTCAATTACTGAGCTTGTCCTTGTTCTTCATCTCTCATTTGTTCAATTTCTGGATACAACGATTGTATTTCATCTTCGGTATAGCCCAGGCTTCTTCCATATTCTTCAATGCTAGGTTTAGAATGACTTAAAGTACCTTCGTATTCAGTATTTATAGTTTCTTCTTCAATAGGGGTAAAGTCTTCCTCTGTAAGTAACATTTGATTTTGAATATATGATACTTCTTCTACAGAAGTACTAGTTACTGTTTCGTATGCTTCTGCTATTTTTTCAACTGATTTGTTTAGTAATTCCATTTCTTTTTTCCTCTTTGGTTTATTATCTTTGCTTTGTTCGTATTTTTTGTTTAAATGAACCATCGCAATTGGTAAAATATTTATTCCTGCGTTTTCAAATATTTTTAATTTTTCGTTTATATATTTTGTGGCGATTTCTAAGTTTTCTTCCTTAGTATATTTATCAAAATCAACTCTGCCTCTAAAACTTAAAAAGCGTGATAGTAAGTTGCTATAAACCGCTCTTGATTCATCTAAATAAGGCTCTCTGTGAGTTGCGGCACCAGATGGGATTGTAAAACCGGAACTTACAAATTTTTCTAAGCTGTTATATTTGTCAGGATAAAATTCGCATAAAGCTTCACAAGAATTTTGTAACAGGTTTAATCTTCTAGTGCATTTTCTAATGTCGTGATTAACATCTCTTAAATTTTCATGATAACCTCTATCTGATTTATCCAGAGATTTTTCATAATTTTTGTGGCCTTCTAATTCTCTTTTTATTACAGAATAGCAATTAATTAAAAGGTTATGGCTATAAATTAGAGGGGCAACAGTCGCATTTTTCTCGTTTTCTAAATAGTTGTTTAAATAGTCAGCAATATTTTTTTTCTCACTACCTTCTTTGTATAAATCTTCAAATTTTCTAATAAAACCAATATAATTTAAAACAGATTTAAACTGTTTTTCTAATTTGATTTTATTTTCCTCTGCTAACTTAATAATTTTTTCATCCATAATTTATCCCCTTAGTTTAATAATATATTTTTTTATTACTATGCCGATCTTAAAAGATCTTTCAAGTCGTTTGGCATTATTTGCTCTGCTTGTTTTATGGGCTTAGTTTGCGTTTGATTACTAAGTTTTATGCCCACTGCATTTGCAGGTTTTAATAAAGATTTTATATCTATGCTTTCAGGTTTTGTTGTAGGGTTTGGTGCTGTTTTTGCTTTTGGCTTAATTAATATGTCTTTTGTGTTTATAAAGTTTTGAACAATTTTATCACCAAATCTTGCTTTAAATTGTTTGTTTAATGTTTGATATTTTTCCGTTGCTTTAGTTGCATCTGCTTCTAAGTTTGGCAACATTTTATCTACTAGTTCTTTAGGAAAGTGTGTGTAGTCACCTTCTTTTCTTACATTTAACATTCTTGCATAAATGTTAATTGCAGCAAGGTACTGTATGCGTGCTTCTTGCAATTGTTCTTTTGTTACAACTAGCTTGTCCACATCAATACCTCCTTAAATTCTGTTTAAATAATATCACAAAATTTGTAGAATTTCAATAACAATGCTAAAAATTTTTTATAGGTTTTGTTTTTATATCACTTGTTAATTTTTCAATTTTTGTGTTATATTGTGATATAAAAAGGAGCTTTTATGCCATTTAAAAAGAATGATAAATTAACTATTGTAATAGATAAATTAAACGATTTAGGGCAAGGTGTTTGCTTGACTTTTTCTAAACCAATATTTGTTCCGTTTGCACTAGTAGGAGAAGAAATAGAAATTAACATTATTTATGTTAACTCAAAGTTTGCTGTTGGGAAAATATTAAACATATTAAAAGCTTCAAAAAATAGAGTTAAGCCTAAGTGCGAAGTTTTTACAAAATGTGGTGGGTGTGATTTGCAACACTTAAAATACAGTGAGCAGCTAGAATTTAAAAAACAAATTGTAAAAAATACATTAAAAATAGAAACAAAAATAGACGAAGTTGTGCCTAGCAAATTTGAATATGAATATAGAAATAAATTTTCTTTTCCTGTTGTTAACAAAAACGGAAAAGCAGTTATAGGAATGTACGCAAGGGGCTCTCACAGAATTATAGAAGTAGAAAATTGCCCTATTCAGGAAGCTTGGGTTAAAGATGTTTTAGAGATTGTTAAAAACTATATAGCTCAAAATAATTTAATGGGCTACAGCGAGGAAGATAATAGTGGGCTTGTAAGACACATTGTTGCAAGAAGTTATAGTGGCAACCTCTCGTTAACTTTTGTGTTAACTTCAAACCACTTATCTAATGTTAATATGTTGGTAACCTCACTTTTAGAAAAGTTTAAAGGTATTAGTTTATATGTTAACGTTAACGATAAAAAAAGCAACGTTATTTTTGGAAAAGAGTTTGTTCACATAGCGGGAGAAAAACAGATAATAGAAAACTTAAAAGGTTTAAGTGTAGATGTTGTTCCTGTAAGTTTTATGCAAGTTAACAACTATATTAGAGATAAAATATACGAAAAAACTTTAACAGAAATAAAAAAAATAAAAGTAGATACTATTGTAGATGCGTATAGCGGTGCAGGGCTTTTAACAAATATTTTGGCAGGAGCTTTTAACGAAGTTTATGGAGTAGAAATTGTAAAAGAAGCAGTAGAGGCAGCAAATGCATTAACTAATAAAAATAACTTACAAAATAAAGTTACCAATATATGTGGAGATTGCGGTAAAAAACTTCCTTTACTTGCTAAAAAGTTAAACGAACAAAACAAAAACTTTGCAGTAGTTTTAGATCCGCCAAGAAAAGGGTGTGACGAAAACACAATTAATGCAATATTAAAAACAAAGCCAAAAAGAATTGTTTATATAGCTTGCGGGTTAAAAAGTTTAGCAAGAGATTTAAAACTTCTTTGCAAAAATGATTTATATAAAATAGCAAGTGTTACCCCTTACGATATGTTTCCGCAAACCAAGCACATAGAAACATTAGCAGTGCTAGAACTTAAAAGTTAAATAGTTGACAATTGTTTATAAATGAAGGTATAATAAAATAAAGTTTAAGAGGGGTTTGGCAAACCACGAGACGGCACCGGTAAAAGGTGTTCGCGGTAAACATTACCGCGTTAACAAAAACTAAAAGAGAACTTAAATTATGTTAAGTTAAAATGGGTGGAACCGCGGTTTTAAAAAATAATCGTCCCTTTTATAAATTTTATTGTTTATTTGAGGAGCGATTTTTTTATGGATAACAAAAAAGAAATAACAATGGATAAAGTATTAGGGCTTTGCAAAACAAGGGGCTTTGTTTTTGCAGGCAGTGAAATATATGGCGGACTTGCAAACTCTTGGGATTACGGAAATTTGGGAGTAGAGCTAAAAAACAACATTAAAAAAGCTTGGTGGAAAAAATTTGTGCAAGAAAGCAAAACAAATGTTGGACTGGATAGCGCAATTTTAATGAATCCTAAAATTTGGCAGGCAAGCGGGCATGTTGGCACTTTTAGCGACCCACTTGTAGATTGTAAAGAATGTAAATCTAGATTTAGAGCAGATAAAATTATAGAAGACTATATGACAGAAAAAGGTGAAAGTAATTTTGTTGCAGATGGCTGGACAAACAAACAAACAGATAAGTTTTTAAAAGAGAACAAAGTGCCTTGCCCAAAATGTGGTAAGAATAACTTTACAGATGCAAAAAATTTTAATTTAATGTTTAAAACATTTATGGGTGTAAACGAAGACACTGCATCTACTATTTACTTGCGTCCAGAAACAGCGCAAGGAATTTTTGTTAACTTTAAAAACATTCAAAGAACATCAAGAAAGAAAGTTCCGTTTGGAATAGCACAAATAGGAAAAAGTTTTAGAAACGAAATTACACCAGGTAACTTTATTTTCAGAACAAGAGAATTTGAACAAATGGAATTAGAGTTCTTTTGTAAACCAGGCGAAGACTTAGAGTGGTTTGGCTATTGGAAGGATTACTGTGAAAAATGGCTACTTGATTTAGGTATAAAGCCAGAAAGTTTAAAAATAAGAGATCATTCTAAGGAAGAATTATCTTTTTATAGCAAAGCAACTTCCGATTTTGAATTTAAATTTCCGTTTGGATGGGGAGAACTTTGGGGAATAGCAGACAGAACAGATTATGATTTAAAAACTCACATTAAGCATTCTGGAGAAAAGCTAGAATATATGGACCCCACTACTAACGAAAAGTATGTGCCATATGTAATAGAGCCATCACTAGGAGCAGATAGAGCATTTTTAGCCTTCTTATGTAATGCATACGAAGAAGAAGAGTTGGAAAATAACGATACTAGAACAGTATTAAAACTTCATCCAGCACTTTCTCCATTTAAGGCAGCAATTTTACCTTTAAGCAAAAAACTATCAGAAAAAGCAGAAGAAGTTTTTGCAGATTTAAGTAAATACTTTATGATAGATTACGACGAAGCTGGTAGCATTGGTAAAAGGTATAGAAGGCAAGACGAAATAGGAACTCCACATTCTATAACAGTAGATTTTGATACTGAAAACGATGAAAGCGTAACAGTAAGAGATAGAGATACTATGAAGCAAGAAAGAATTAAAATTTCTGAATTAAAAAGTTATATTGAACAAAAAATAAAATATTAATAACAAAAAGGGTTAATAAATAGCCCTTTTTTTGTTTAAGTGCTATAATTAAAAAGAATAAACTAAAGAGGTATGCGTTTTGAAATATTATGTAAAAAAACATAAGGATGTAATTAATTCGTTAAATTCTTCTACCAATGGATTGAGAGAAGAAAAAGCTAAAGAGCTTTTAGAAAAAAACGGATTAAACGATATAAGTTCTACAAAAAAGTTAAGCATAGCAAAGCTGTTTTTTAACCAGTTAAAGTCTGTGCTTGTTATTATGCTTATTGTGGCGGCGGGAATATCTATTACTGTTGGTATTATGGAAGGCGAAGGAATACTTGACGGAATTATTATTTCGGCAATAGTTGTTATTAATGCAGTTTTAGGAGTAGTGCAAGAAAAAAAGGCATCAGATTCTTTAAAGGCGCTTCAATCTATAGCGTTTCCTAAGGCAAAAGTTATAAGAAACGGAGTTGTAGAAATTATTTCGGCAAAAGAAATTGTTGTAGGAGATATTGTAACACTAGAAACAGGAGATTACATTCCTGCAGATTTAAGATTGATATCTAGTGTTAATTTAAAAGTAGACGAATCTGCCCTAACGGGAGAAAGCGTTTCGGTAGAGAAAAACTTTAACAAAGTTTTAGCAGAAGATGTTCCTCTTGCAGAAAGAGAAAATATGGTTTATATGTCTACCTTTGTAACTTACGGAAGAGCAACAGGCGTGGTTACTGCAACAGGTTTTGACACAGAAATAGGAGTAATAGCAAAACTACTAAACGAAACTGAAGAAAAAACAACTCCACTTCAACAAAAAATTAATGTATTTGGTAAAGCGTTAACTTTTATTTGCGGGGTAATTTTATTGGCTTTAGTGGGAGTAGGGCTTTTAAAAGGACAACCATTTATAGAAGTTTTAATGATGGCAATTAGTTTGGCTGTTGCGGGAATACCGGAAGGTTTGCCAGCAGTTGTAACTGTTGTTTTAGCAGTTGGAATGAGAAGAATGGTAAAAAAGAATGCTATAATAAAACATTTATCTGCGGTAGAAACTTTGGGAAGTACTACTGTAATATGTTCGGACAAAACCGGAACATTAACTCAAAATAAAATGTTTGTAACTAACATTAACGATATGCAAAAAGAATTTAGCTTTAGTGGAACAGGATACTTGTATGATGGTAAAATTATGCTTCAAAAAAGCGAAACTTTAAGTGAAAGCCATCAAAAGATACTACTAGCAATGGCACTTTGTAACGATAGTAAAGTTATAAGAGGTAAAAACAGAATAATAGGAGACCCAACAGAGGGGGCTTTAAGAGTTGCTTCTAAAAAAGCTGGGTTTGACTATAAGGTACTAGAACTTTCTAACGAAAGGGTTAAAGAACTTCCTTTTGATAGTGAAAGAAAACTTATGTCTGTTTTGGTTAGAGATAAGGAAGATTATATTTTACTAACAAAAGGTGCAACAAGTGAATTATTAAAAAGATGTAACAAGATACTTATTAACGGCAAGGAAGAAAAATTAACCGAAGAGCATATTAAAAAAGTAGATAAATTAAACAAAAAATACGCAAAACAAGCACTAAGGGTGCTAGGGTATGCATATAGGTCGCAAAAATCAGAAACTTTAAAAGAAGAAAACTTGGTATTTGTTGGTTTAAGCACAATGATAGACCCACCAAGAGAAGAAGTTAAAAGGGCAATAGAAAAATGTCACCGTGCAGGAATTAGAGTTGTTATGATAACAGGCGATAATAAAACAACAGCATCTACCATAGGAAAAGAATTAGGAATTTGCGGAGACGACTGCATAAGCATAACGGGAACTGCACTTGATAAGTTATCAGATGAAGAGCTAAAAGAAGTTGGTAAAAACACAAATGTGTTTGCAAGGGTTAGCCCTACTAACAAGGTTCAAATTGTAAACTGCATAAAACAAAACGGAAACATAGTTGCAATGACAGGAGATGGTGTAAACGACGCTCCTGCGCTTAAAACAGCAGACATTGGAATATCTATGGGAATAACTGGCACGGATGTTGCAAAACAGGCGTCAGACATGATTTTAACGGACGACAACTTCACTTCTATTGTATCGGCAGTAGAGGAAGGCAGGGTTATTTATAGCAACATAAGAAAATTTATAAACTTTTTGGTTAGTTGTAACATTGGAGAAATTTTTATAATAACAATAGCAGTATTTTTCTCTGGTTATTTTAACAATGTGTTGCCATTATTAGCAATTCAACTTTTATGGATAAATTTAATAACAGATTCGCTTCCAGCATTTGCATTGGGATTAGAAAAAGCAGAGTTTGATGTTATGAATAAACCACCAAGAGATCCTAAAGAGCCAATAGCAGATAAGCACTTTTTATCTAGAGTTATTATGCAGGGGATTGGTCTTACAATAGCGGTGCTTTTAGCTTTTAAAATTGGGCTTAATAACTACTCGGTTCCTACTGCACAAACAATGGCATTTGTAACAATTGTATTAGGAGAACTTTTAAGAGCATATTCTGCAAGAAGTGAAAGTAGCTTTATTTTTAAATTTAATCCGTTTTCAAATAAGTTTTTAAACTTTTCGTTTATTGTATCTTTAGCCTTACTAATGGTGCTTGTGTATACTCCTGTTGTTAACTCAGTGTTTTATTTAACGCCGTTAAAATTGCCAGTGTTAGCACTTTGCACGGCATTAGCTTTAATTCCTATGTTTGTGGCAGAAATTACAAAAATATTTGCTAAAAAAGATTAAACATACATTTAACGCATTGACAATTTTATTTATTTAAGATATTATTAAATTGTAGAAAAGGTGGGTATTATTATGGAAAAAACAAATAATTATTACAACACAAACAACTACATAATGAGCATTTAGCACTTGCAGTAAAATCAAGTGCAGTTTTTGATGTCAAAAAAATGCCGAAGTTAAAAAGTTAATTTAAACTGCTTTAGGCACAGCCCTTTTGCAGTTTTTTATTTATTTAGTTTAAAAAAAGGAAGTAGTAAAATATGAAAAATAAAGAAAAAGTATTAGTAGCAACAGCATGGACATATGCAAACAGCAATATGCACATAGGACATTTGGCTTGTTACATGCCATCAGATATTATTGCTAGATATTACAGAAAAAAAGGAGCACAGGTTGCTTTTGTTTCAGGGTCTGACTGCCACGGAACACCAATAACAATTAGAGCAAAAAAAGAAAAAGTTAGCCCAAAAAAAATAGCAGAGCAGTATCATAACGAGTTTTCAAAAATTTTTGAAGATTTAAATTTTACTTACGACGAATATGGTGCAACTTTTTTAGATTATCATAAACAAAGAGTACAAGAAATATTTTTAGAAATAGAAAAGAATGGCTATATTTACGAAAAGGTTGAAAATCAAGATTACTGTAATAAGTGTAAAGAATTTTTATCAGATAGAGAAATTTTAGGAACTTGCCCTGTTTGTGGAAAGCAAGCAAAAGGTGATCAGTGTGAGAATTGCCTAACTGCATTAAGCCCAAGTCAATTAACAGATAAAGTTTGTGGAACTTGTGGAGAAAAAACAGTAACCAAAGAAAATAAGCATTTATATTTTAAATTATCTGCTTTTGAAGATGTTATTCAAAATGTTTTAGATAAAAATAAACCAAAATGGAGATTTAATGCAATAAACGAAACCGCAAAATACTTAAAAGAAGGTTTAAGAGATAGAGCGGTTACAAGACAATTAAATTGGGGTGTTGATGTTCCGGTTGAAGGCTATGAAGATAAGAAAATTTATGTTTGGGTGGAAGCTGTTTTAGGCTATCTAACAATGTTAGAAAAAGTAGCATTAAAACAAGGCTTTACAATAAAAGATTTTGCAGAAGATAAAAACTTAAAAAGTTATTATGTTCACGGAAAAGATAATATTGTTTTTCACACAATAATTTATCCTGCACTACTTAATGCATATAACAAGAAGTTAGCATTACCTACGAACATTGTTTCGTCAGAATATATTACAATTAGTGGTCAAAAAATGAGCAAAAGTACAGGAAACTTTATTACAGTTAACGATTTAATTAAAGAGTTTGAAGCAGATACTATAAGATATTACTTTACTCTTAATTACCCAGAAAAGAAAGACGGAAACTTTACAAAAGAAAGTTTAGTTAACTTGCACAACAAACACCTAGTTGGAGGTTATGGCAACTTTGTTAACAGAAACTTGGCATTTTTAAATAAAAAGTTTGATGGTAAAATTTCTGTTGGAACAGTAGATAGCTATATAAGAGCAAGAACTCTTCAAGCGTATAAAAGCGTTGGAAAACTAATTGAAGCAGGAGAAATAAGAGAACTTTCTGAAGAATTATTTAATTACATTCAATTAGCAAATAAATATTACGACGAAAGCCAGCCTTGGATTAAAGTAAAAGAAAATATAGAAGAATTTAACAATATAACAGCAACTTGTATTTATATGATTGCAAACATGGCAAACCTACTTGATGTTATAACTCCTAACGCTACTAAAAAGGTAGAAGATATGTTAGGTTTAACAATAAACAAATGGGAAGAAGTAGATACGAGTAAAGTTAAGCAAATTAAAGATATTAAAATTTTATTTAATAAGATAGATAAAAAGTAAAAGGAAATTATTTTGAGTAAGAAAAAAGAAGAAAATGTTAGTTTTATTTGTGAAAACTGTGGAAAAGAAATTTTGCCACTAACAAATGGCTCTTTTAGAAACCATTGCCCATTTTGTTTGCACAGTTTGCATGTAGATTGCTTTCCGGGAGATAGGCAAAACGAATGCAAAGGAATTATGAAGCCAATTAAAATAGAATATAACACTAAAAAAGGTTACCAAATTGTTCATAAGTGTTTAAAATGTGGAAATTTACAAAAAAATAAAATAGCAGAAAACACAATTCAAGAAGACAATAAAGAACTTATTAACAAAATAATGAAAGATAGTTTTTAAAATAAAAAAAAGACCATTAAATTTGGTCTTTTTTATTAGCCTAATGCAACATCCATTAACATCATAACTGCAAAACCAACTACTGTTCCTATGGTGGTTATATTTTTGCTGTGCTTGCTACTTTCGGGAATAAGTTCTGATGCAACAACGCCAATCATAGCGCCTGCGGCAAACGAAAGCATAAAAGGTAGCATTCCTCTTGCAACATATACAAAGCTACAAGCTAAAATTCCAGAGATGGGTTCTACAAAACCAGAAAGTTGCCCAAAAAAGAAAGACTTTTTTGCGCTATAACCTTCTTTTACTAGCGGAACTGAAACACTAACGCCTTCTGGAAAGTTTTGCAAGCCAATTCCAACCGCTAAAAGCACTGCTCCAATAACCGAGTAGCCGGCGATTCCTGAAGAAGCTGCTGCAAAAGCAACGCCAATTGCCATACCCTCTGGTATGTTGTGTAAAGTTATTGCAGAAACTAGCAAAAAACTACGCCTTTTACTGGGAGAATGATCTACTCCCTTTTTTCTAAAAATGTAATTCATAAATTTTTCAGAAAAAACAATTAACATTCCCCCAAGTAAAAAACCAATGGTAGGAACAATGTACGCAGTAGAATTCAAGGTTTCGGCAAGTTCTATTGCGGGCAATAATAAAGAAAAAAAGCTGGCAGCAATCATAACACCAGCAGCAAAGGATAGCATCAAGTTTAAAAGCAATTTATTTGGCTTTTTAAATAAAAAAACAGCCCCAGCTCCAAGTGCAGTAACGCCCCAAGTAAAAAAGCAAGCTATTAATGTTTGATAAAAATAGTTTAGCCCAAGAAAATAATTAATCATAAAAACTCCTTAATAGTACAGTACATTATATTAGCAAAAAAATTTTTATGTTAACAAAAAAAAGAAGCCGTTTAAGACTTCTTTGTTTTTACATCTTCTTTTAGTTTTTTTCTAAACTTTGTAAGTAATAATGCATTTTCTAATTTTTGACCACTATCGTGCATAGGAATTAAAATACATCTTTTTTCTAGTTCGTTAACAAATTTGTTTAAACTTGCTAAAGTTTCTTTTGTTTGTTCACAAATAGATTTTATTTGTAAAATGTTATCTGCTTCTACTGCTTTTGTTTTGTGATTAACATAAGATACTTTATCAAAATTAATAACCGCTCTAAATTGTTTGTTATTAATAACATCGTAAGACTGTCTGTCAGTTTTTATTGTTAAAAATGTTTTCACATTTTCTAGTTGTCTAAAAATGTTTACATTAAGTTTTGTAGAATATATTGCGTTTAATTTATCTTCAAAAAATTTTAAAACAGAAGTTGCCGTGTGAAACTCTTGCCCGTAAAGCATTTCTATTTCAAACTCTCTTGTAGCATACATCCCAGAATAGTCTAGGTTAACATCGTCACTATACCTTAGTGAAGCAACTTGCTTTTTTTTGTTTTTATATTTTCTTACTCTAATGCTTACGCCCATTCTTTGCAAGAAGTTGTTTTCAGATTCGTAGTAGTTATCTATAATATTGTGTTGCTCTGCCTCTGTTACATTAAAATTGGGCATCAAATTAATAACCTCATAAACTCTTCTAAATTGTTTAGGGTTTTCTAAATAATAATTTATTTCTTTTAATTTATTTTCTAAAACTGCATTCTTCATATTGTTATTATAAATAAAAATGAGTTTTTTAGCAATCGTTTTGTGTTGATTTTACAAATAATAAATGTTATAATATCGCTATAAATAAAATAATAATATATTAACTTAAAACGGGAGAATTAAAAATGGGTTTATTTAAATTTATCAATAGTCAATTATTAAAAGCCGTTCAATGGACGGATTCATCAAAAAATACAATTGTTTACAAGTTTCCAATGGATGGTAGACAAATTCAAATGGGATCTAAACTTACTGTTAGAGAATCTCAGATTGCAATACTTGTAAGTGATGGTAAAATAGCAGATGTATTTGGACCAGGTATGCACAAATTAGAAACTAGCAATATGCCAGTTTTAACAGTATTAAAAAGTTGGGCATTTGGCTTTAAAAGTCCTTTCTATGCAGATGTTTACTTTATTAACACAAAACAGTTTACAAACCAAAAATGGGGAACTACAAACCCAATAGCAATGAGAGATAAAGACTTTGGAACAATAAGAGTAAGAGGATTTGGTGCGTACTCGTTTAAAGTAAACGATGCAACTGTTTTATTAAAAGAATTGTTTGGAACAAATTCTACTTTTAACACAGAAGATATTAACGATTACTTAAAAACAATGGTAGTTGCAAACATTTCTGATACTATTGCAGAAAGCAAAATTTCTGCTCTAGATTTAGCTTCAAACTTATTAGAGTTTAATGATATGGCTAAAAAAGCCTTAGAAGGTAAATTTGAAGAAATGGGTTTAAAACTTACTAACTTAATTGTAGAAAACTTATCTTTCCCAAAAGCTGTAGAAGAAGCTTTAGACACAAGAAGTTCTATGGGCATTATGGGAGACAAAATGGGCACATTTATGCAATATCAAACAGCCATGGCTGCAAGAGATGCTGCTAACAACGAAGGAAGCGGAATTGCAGGTGCAGGCGTTGGAATGGGCGCAGGTGTTGCAATGGGAAGTATGATGGCAAGCGCTATGAAAGATGCTAAAGATACACCAAAAGAAGCTAAAAAACCAGCAAACAAAAAAATCTGTCCAGATTGTGGAGCAGAAATTGCTAAAAATGCAAAATTCTGTACAGAGTGCGGACACAAATTTTCTAGTATAATAAAATGTCCTAAGTGTGGGGCAGATGTTAAAAAAACATCTAAATTCTGCAAAGAATGTGGACACAATATGATTAAAGCTAAAAAATGTAAAAACTGCGAAGCAGACATAAAAGAAGGTACAAAATTTTGTACAGAATGTGGAACAAAAGTTTCTAAATAAAACTTAAAAGCAGGAACTTAAAAACCTGCTTTTTTATAAGTTAAAGGAATATGATATGGCAAATTTAAAAGAAAAAGACACCAAAAATTTAAAATGCGCTAATTGCGGAGATAATCTTGTTTTTGATCCTAAAACAGGAGGCTTGGCTTGTAGAAGTTGTGGTTCTAAGGTAGAATTAAAAACTGAAAAACCAAAGCCTAAAAAAGATTTTAGTAAAATAGAAAAAGAATTTCAAAGTTGGAATAAAGAAAGCAGCTTAGTAAGGTGTGAAAACTGTGGTGCAAAAGAAGTTGTTTCGGATAAAACAATATCTCACAATTGTTCTTTTTGTGGTAGCAATAAAATTGTAGAGGCAAAAGATTTACCTGGTTTAAAACCAGATGCAGTTTTGCCGTTTTCTATAACTTCTAAGGTGGCAGAACAAAGTTATAAAAAATGGATTAAAGGAAAAATGTTTGCTCCTAACGATTTAAAAAAGAAAGCAAAATTAAATTCTTTTAATGGAGTTTATACGCCTAGTTGGAGTTTTGATACTAATGTTCACACAGATTATAAAGGAACATTAGAAAAAGATGAAAATTATAGAGATAGTCAAGGCAGAATACACACAAGAACAAAAGTAAAAAGGGTAAAAGGCAGCAGAGATGATAAGTATATAGACTACTTAATGTCTGTTGGTCAAAAAATTGATAGAGTTACTTTTAACAAAATACAACCATTTAATTTAAAAGATTTAAAAGTATATTCTCACGAATATCTAGCGGGGTTTGTTTCTAACCATTACGATATTACTGCCAAGGAAAGCTGGAAAAGTGCAAAAAGATATATGACTGACGACATAAAGAGAAAAATTGTTCGTTACCACCACGCAGATAGAGAAAGACATTTGGAATTAAGTCAAGATTTTAAAGATATAAAATACAGTTATTTCTTATTGCCTGTTTGGGTAGCAAGCTACAACTACAAGGAAAAATTATATAACTTTTTTGTAAATGGAACAACAGGAGAAGTTTCTGGTAAAACACCTGTTAGCCCAATAAAAGTTGCTTTAGCTATAATATTTGCAGTATTAATATTTGCTTTATTTATTATGATTGGAGAAGGGACAGCTAGTTAATTTAATATTTATGATTAAAAATCTCACTTATGGTAAAACTATTTTTAGTTTAATTTAAGGAGATTTTTTTATGGGAAAAGTAGCGTTTGGAGAAAGCCAAACAAAAGAAAACCTAGCAAAAGCTTTTGCAGGAGAATGTATGGCTGGGGCAAGGTATCAGTTTTTAGCAGAAAAATGCGAGAAAAATAAATATCAAAACTTAGCGGACACATTAAAACAACTTGCAACCAACGAAATGGCTCACGCAAAAGTGTTTTGGAATTTATTGCAAAAACATTGTGACTGTGAAGGCGGTATTATGCACAACATAGACTTGAGGGGAGGATATCCTTTTCAGGAGGCCAGCATAGAAGAAGAGTTTAAGTTTGCATCTCAAAACGAAAGTCAGGAACATAAACACATTTATCCGGACTTTGCAGAAACAGCAAGAGAGGAAGGGTACAAAGATGTTGCAGATATGTTTCATAAAATTGCACATATAGAAGAGTGCCATTCAAAACAGCTTTTAGAAATTGCAGATAAATTTAAAAAAGATATGCTATATAAAGAAAAACAAGAAATAAAATGGAAGTGTACAAAATGTGGATATGAAGATTACGACAAAACAGCGTGGAAAAAATGTCCAGTTTGTGAATACGATCAAGGATATGTTATGGTTCAACTTGCAGACGAATAAGTTTTAAAAGAAGGCTTTTGCTTTCTTTTTTTATGCTTTCTTGTTATAATTAAAACATAAATAGAAGGAGGAAAAATTATGGATTTCAAGAAAAGTAAAACAATAAAGAACTTAGCTACTGCTTTTGCAGGAGAAAGTCAAGCAAGCGCGAGATATAAATTTTTAGCTAGTAGAGCAAAAAAGGAAAAGCTTACAGTGGTGCAAGCTATTATTACAGAAATTTCTAATCAAGAAACTAGACATGCTAAAATATTTTATCAACTAATAGAAAAATATTCTGGTAATGGTTCTAACAATGTAAATGTGGACGCAGGGTATCCTTACAAAACAGGAACATTTGTAGAAGAATTATTTTATGCAGTAGAAAACGAAAAAGAAGAATATGAGCATGACTACCCTGCATTTGCTAAAATTGCAAGAGAAGAAGGTTTTGAAGATGTTGCAGAAAAATTTGAACAAATTGCAGAAATAGAAAATGTTCACGCTAATCTTTTAAACGAAATTGCAAGCAAAATTAAAAATGGAACTTTATATAAAGAGCCAAAAGCAGTTAAATGGAAATGCTTGGAATGTGGACACGAAGAGTACGCTACAGAACCTTGGGAGATTTGCCCAGTTTGCGACCATGATAGAGGTCATGTTAAATTACAAATTGTATGGTAAAAAAATCAAAAAAGCCAATTAGTTTGGCTTTTTTGCTATCAAAAGGTTTTAAATGAGGGCAAAGTATAATATAATAAAATTATTAATAGCAAAAGGAAAAAACTGTGAAGAAATTTTTAAGTTTATTATTAGTAATATTTACAACAATAGTTTTTGTGGGATGTGCAGATGCATCTTATTCTTTGGCTATTTTAGATAACGGAAAAGTAGTAGAACAATTTGAGGTTGAATTGCAAACACAAGGTTTGCAAGGGGGTGGCTACGATATTGACGAAATAAAAACAGAAGTAGAAACCGCTTTTAATAATGCAGTTGACTTATCTATTGCAAATTTTGAAAGTAATATGATAATAAAATTTCCAGAAATTCAGGGTGGTCCAACTGCTTTACTAGAGTTTAGAAATTTAATTTTGTCATCAATAGAAAAAGAATTTACTTTTGATACTCAAAGTGGAATTATTACAGCAAGCTTAACTTTTTACGACGAAACCAAAGCTTACACAGGAGTAGAAGTTTTTAATAATTTTTATAAACAAATAACTTCGGTAGATGATGAAACAATAGAAAAAACAGAAGATTATGTATTTGTAGAAAAAGATAGTGTAGAGGTAACTCCCTATTATTACACTCTGGATGTTGCAGAAAATGCAGGCTGGATAGGATATTTTATAGACTATTTTGATGGATTAGATGGAGAAACTGCAAACGAAAAATATGCTTATGACATATACAAAGATGCAAGTTTTAGTTATATTTACGGAACTCCACAAGAAAAATTATATAGTGATGCAGATGCAGCTTATTATTTAAATGGAACAACTTATCACGAATGGGAAATAGAATTAGAAGGATACGAAAACGAAAATGAAAGAGATTCTATTATTTTGTTTACAATAAATATTATTCGTGAGTGGTGGTATGTTTTGGCACTTGCCTTGACTGTTGTGTTTGTTATTACACTTTATATTGTATCTTTGTTTAAAAGAAAACAAATATTAGAAGATAACGAACCTGTTGATATAGACATAGATATTTCGGATATAAGTTAATAAAAATAAAGTATAAAAGAGGCTTTTGCCTCTTTTTTTTGTTTAATTTAAAATTTTTCTGTTATTTTTGCAAAAAATATGATAAACTGTAAAAGTTTTGACAAAAAATTAAGAGGACAGAGAAAAATGGAAATAAAAAATTTAAGAAATATAGCAATAATAGCCCATGTTGATCATGGTAAAACATCACTTGTTAACGAAATGCTAAAACAAGGTGGGGTTTTTAGAGAAAACCAAGTTGTTGGCGACAGAGTTATGGATAGCAACGATTTGGAAAAAGAAAGAGGAATAACAATTTTAGCAAAAAATGCAGCTTGTAAATTTGAAGACTATAAAATTAACATTGTAGATACCCCAGGTCACGCGGATTTTGGTGGAGAAGTAGAAAGAGTACTGAAAATGGTTGACGGTGTAATTTTGGTAGTAGATGCTTACGAAGGGCCAATGCCTCAAACAAGATTTGTTTTACAAAAAGCATTAGAGCTTAACCATAAAGTTATTGTTGTTGTTAATAAAATAGATAAACCAGATGCAAGACTAGTAGAAGTACAAGACGAAGTACTAGAACTATTTATGGATTTGGACGCAACAGACGAACAGCTAGATAGTCCGTTTATTTTTGCTAGTGCAAGAGAAGGTATTGCTTCTGAAGATATGAATGTAAAGGGAACAAACTTAACTCCGCTTTTAGAAAAAATAGTTAATTACATCCCAGCTCCAAAAGGAGATGTAAATGGGACTTTTCAAATGCTTGTTTCTGCAACAGAACCAAACGACTATGTTGGAAAACTTGCAGTAGGTAAAATAGAAAAAGGTAGTGTTAAATTAGGACAAAATATTGTTGTGTTAGATTACTTTGACGAGAAAAAACCAGAAAAAGTAAAGGTTACAAAAATATTCCAATTTGAGGGATTACAAAAAATATCAGTAGAAAGTGCTTCGGCTGGAGATATTGTTTCTATTGCTGGCTCTAATAATGTTTTAATTGGAAACACACTTTCAGACGAAAACAAATTAGAAGCTCTTCCTTTTGTAAAAATTTCTGAACCTAGTGTTGAAATGACATTTTCTGTTAACAATAGTCCGTTTGCAGGAAGAGAAGGTAAATTTGTTACTAGCAGACACTTAAAAGAAAGATTAAGAAAAGAAACTATTAAAGACTTAAGCTTAAGAGTTTCGGACACAGATAGCACAGACAGCTTTAGAGTTTGTGGTAGAGGTGAAATGCATTTAAGCATTTTAATAGAAAATATGAGAAGAGAAGGTTACGAATTTCAAGTAAGCATGCCAAAAGTTTTATTTAAAGAAATTGACGGCGTAAAATGCGAACCAATGGATAAATTTGTTGTAGATGTTCCGGAAGATTGTACAGGAGCAGTTATGCAAAAAATGGGAGATAGAAAAGGCGACCTTGTAAATATGCAAAAACACGGCAACCGTATGAAAATGGAGTTTATTATTCCGTCAAGAGGTTTGTTTGGGTTTAAATCAGAATTTTTAACTGCAACAAAAGGTGAAGGAATTATGAGTTCTGTATTTTTAAGATACGAACCATATAGAGGTGATATAGTAAGAAGACAACAAGGCTCTTTAGTTGCTTTTGAAACAGGAAAAAGTATTACCTACGGACTTTATAATGCACAAGGCAGAGGAACACTATTTATTGGTGCTGGCGAGAATGTGTATTTGGGTCAAGTTATTGGTTATAGCCCAAAATCTGAAGATTTAGTTGTTAATGCTTGTAAGAAAAAACAACTTACAAACACAAGATCTTCTGGTAGTGATGATTCTTTAAGATTAATTCCACCAAAAATTATGAGCTTGGAAGAATGTTTAGAATTTATTGGTAACGACGAATTATTAGAAGTTACTCCCAAAAGCATAAGAATGAGAAAAACAATTTTAGACCATAATTTAAGATATAAAAGCCAAAAAAATAAATAAAAATTTAAGCTAATAAAAATAGTCAGAACAATTTATGTTTTGACTATTTTTTGGTTTTGTAGTATTATGTATAAATAAAGAGAGGTGCTTATGGATAGGAAGTTATTAACAGGTATGTATAAAAGATTTTTTATAACTTTTGCGTGTCTTCTTCCGCTACTAATTTACTTAGGTATTTTACTAGGCGGTCATGTTACTAATTTTGTAAGAATAGCTATTTTTACCTTAATTGGCGGAACTGCTTTTTTAATTGAAGAAATTATTAATAGTAAATTACAAGAGAGAAGGCAGAAAAAAAGAGAAGCATTTAAAACAAAAAATGCAAAAAATGGTAGTAAAAAATAGGAGTAAATTATTATGAATAATAATCAAGTAAAAGCAAGACAAATTCCACACAACACAGATGCAGAACAAGCAGTGTTAGGATGTATATTAATAGATGACCAGTCTCCAATGACTATTTTTAGTAGACTGAAAAACGAAGATTTTTATTCGGATATACATAAAACAATTTTTAAAACAATGTTTAATTTGTATAAAGAAGGTTCTCCAGTAGATTTTGTAACACTAACGGATAGTTTAGAGAAGCTAGGTGTTATTGATGCCATTGGTGGAATAGACTACATAACAACATTAACAAATGTTTTACCATCTGCAAGTAACTACAAGCACTATATGAACATTGTTAAAAGAGATTCTGTTTTAAGAAAACTAATACAAGCATCTAACGAAATATTAAAAGATGCTTACGCAAGTGAAGATATGAGAAAATCTTTAACTTTTGCAGAAAAGCAAGTTTTTGATGTATCTCAAGAAGAAGATTTCTCTTCTCTTGTGCACATAGAAGAATCTTTAAAAGAAGTTATAGATAAATTTGAAACAATAGCAAGAGATAAGGACTCTTTAAGAGGTTTAACAACTGGGTTCCACGCTCTTGATGATATGACAAACGGCTTACAAAAATCTGACTTGATTTTATTAGCAGCAAGGCCAGGTGTTGGTAAAACAAGTTTTGCAATGAATGTTGTAAACAATGCAGCTATGAGTGGCGCGAAATGTGCTATTTTTGCATTAGAAATGCCAAGGGTTCAACTAGCTCAAAGAAGTTTATGTAGTACGGCTTTTGTAGATATGTCTAAGGCACTAAAAGGTGAGCTTTCTTCTGAAGAATGGAGATCTCTACTTGAAGCTAACAAAAAGCTTTCTAAAACACAAATATTTATAGACGACTCTTCTATGAATACACCAATAGATATTTTAAGTAAATGTAGAAGAATAAAACAACAACACGGTTTAGACCTTGTTATGATTGACTATCTTCAACTTATGAGCGGTAGCAATAAGTCTGGAGATAATCGTCAACAAGAAGTTAGTGAAATGTCTAGATCTTTAAAAGTTGCAGCAAGAGAATTAAATGTTCCAATAATTTTACTTTCTCAACTTTCTCGTGCGGTAGAACAAAGAAAAGACCACAGACCAATGCTTTCTGATCTTCGTGAATCTGGTGCAATTGAACAAGATGCGGATATCGTAATGTTTTTATATAACCCAGATAACTACGAAACAGAGGAAAATGTTGCTCCACAAGGAGTTGTAGATTTAATTATTTCTAAACACAGAAATGGTGGACTTGGAACTATTAAACTTAAATTTATTAAAGAACACACTACCTTTACAAATTTAAACAGAGATAGCGAAAGACGCTCGCTAGAAAACATGGCTCCAACACCAGCGTCAAACAAGGCAGGTATACCTCTTCCTCAGGTTACTCCACTTTCTGAAGATTCTGAACTTTTAGATATATTTGAAGAAGATTAATAAATAATAAAAAGAAGACTATATTTAGTCTTTTTTTTGAGCATATTAAAAATATATATATGAAAACATAACTTGACTTAAATTTTACATTAGTTTAAAATTAAAATATTAGAATTTGAAGAGGAATTTTGTACCAAATGAAAAAGAAATACTACAATATGAATAGGGGCGAAAAGTTTTTTTATGGTTTTGGTAACTTGGGTTACGGCGCCGTTTCTCAAACATACAATAACTTTATAATGGCTTTTGGTACAATGACACTAGGAATTTCGGGTTCTTTAATGGGATTTGCAGTTGCGATTAGTGTAATTTGGGATGCATTTACAGACCCTGTTGTAGGCTATTTGTCGGACAGGCAAAATAGCAGAATATTTGGAAGAAGACATGCGTTTTTGCTATTTGGATTTTTAGGAATGGCAATATTTAATTTATTTATTTGGGCTGTGCCTAGTGCTTTACCAGAATTACCTAAATTTTTCTGGCTACTGTTTGCAATGCTTTCGCTAGAAACTTTTAACACAATGTTTGCAACTCCACATACAGCACTAGGAGCAGAACTTTCTGACGACTACAACGAAAAAACAAGCATACAACAATATAAAACAATTTTTTATTTAATTAGTATGATAATACCTTCGGCATTACTATTTTTATTTGGAGAAACAGGAGTAAACGGAGAAATAACTCAAACCTCTTATATTAACATTAGTTTAATTACATCTATGTTTTGCATAGTAACAGGGCTAGCGTGTTTCTTTGGAACTTATCCAGCAGTTCAAAGGTTAAGAAAAGAAGAAAAGAAGCAAGGAATAGTTTTTCCTAAAACGCAATTTAAAGAGATTTTTACAAATTTTTTTAAATCTTTTAAAAACCAAAATTACAGAAACTTAGTGTTGGGTTATTCTATTTCTTTAATTAGTGGTGCATTTTTAACATCGCTGGGTATTCACTTATTTACTTACACTTTTAAAATTTCGATTGCACATATATCTCTACTTTTAGGAACATTTTTGTTTGCAACCTTAATATCGCAATTCTTTTGGACAGGGTATGCAAAAAAACACGATAAAAAACCATCAGTGTTACTTGGAATAAAAATAAGTTTAATTGGAATAGCAGGATTCTTTATATTATTTTTACTAAGAGGCCATGTTAGCTACTGGGGCATATATGCAATTTCAAGTTTATGTTTAGGTGTGGCTGGTTTTGGTACAGGGCCATTATACTCATTACCATTTTCTATGTTTGCAGACATTATTGCAATACAAAAATCTAAAGAAACAGAGGAAAGAACAGCAACTTATAGTAGCTTTATGATGTTATCTTACAAAATGACAAATGCAATAACTTTAATAACTATTGGTGTACTTTTAGATATTGTTAGGTTTGATGCAAAAAATGTAACAAATTCGGTAGAAACAGCACTTGGCTTTATTGCAATAATAGGAATTGGCTTGGCTTTAGTAATTGGTTATTCTTTTTACAAAAAATACAATTTAACAAAAGAAGAAGTAGAAAAAGCAATAAAAAATAAAAAACAAGGATAAATAAAATGAAAGTAACAACAAAACAATTAAAAAAACAATGGATAGAGTTTAATATTAAAAAAGGGCACACTAAAATTGAAGATGCCTCAGTTGTTCCTACTGGTGATGAAGTAGGTATTTTTACTGTTGCAGGAATGCATCCGTTAGTGCCTTACCTTACAGGTAAAAAGCATCCAGCAGGAAGTAGATTAACAAACTCTCAGCGTTGCATAAGAACAGCAGATATAGAAGAAGTGGGAGATGATACTCACTGTACTTTTTTTGAAATGTTAGGAACTTGGAGTTTAGGAGATTATTTTAAAGAAAAAGCAATTAAAGATATTTTTGAGTTTTTAACAAGCAAAAACTATGTTGGCTTAGATAAAAGCAAAATTGCAGTAACAGTTTTTGAAGGAGATGAAAACGCTCCTAGGGACACAGAAAGTTACAAAGTATATAAAGAATTAGGACTATCTGAGGAAAATATATTCTTCTTGCCTAAAAAAGAAAACTGGTGGAGCGCAGGAGACACAGGGCCTTGCGGGCCAGACAGTGAAATATTTTTAATAACAGATAAAAAGGCTTGCGGCGAAAACTGTTCTCCAGCTTGCGATTGTGGAAAATATATAGAAATTGGAAACAATGTATTTATGCAGTACTTGGTAGAAAAAGCAGGCGAAAAGCCAAAACCACTATCCCAAAAAAATGTAGATAGAGGAATGGGTTTAGAAAGAATGGTTTTAACTTTAAACGGTTATAAATCTATTTACGAACTAGATGTTTTTAAAGAGGCTATAAAAATATTAGAAAAAAATACAGAAATTAGTTACGAAGAAAATAAAAAAGCTTACAGAGTTATTGTTGAGCATATGAGAACAGCAACTTTTATTTTAGGAGACAAAACACCTACTGTTCCTAATAACTTAGGAAGAGGCTATGTTTTAAGAAGAATAATTAGAAGAACTGTTAGATTTGCAAGAACACTAAATTTAGATATTTCTGTTTTAAATAATTTAGTAGAACACTATATTAACTATCATAAAGAAGATTTTAAAGAGTTAGAAGATAACAAACAATTTATTTTAAACGAACTTAAAAAAGAAGTAGAAAAGTTTGATAAAACAATTGCTTCTGGAACAAAAGAGTTTGAAAAAGTTGTTAAATACATAAAAGGAAACGGTTTTCCTGGAAAAACTGCTTTCAGACTTTACGATACTTTTGGCTTCCCACTAGAACTTACAATAGAAATGGCAACAGAGCGTGGCTTTAAAGTGGATGAAGATGGGTTTAACAAAGCTTTTGAAGAGCACAAAAATAAGTCTAAGGGCAACTTACAAAAAGGCGAATATAAAGGTGGGCTTTCTAAAGAAGGTGATGCCTACGCAATAACAAAATATCACACAGCAACTCACTTACTTTTAGCAGCACTAAAACAAGTGTACGGAGATCAAGTTATTCAAAGAGGTTCTAACACAACAGAAGAGAGATTGCGTTTTGACTTTAATTTAGACAGAAAAATGACAGATGAAGAAAAGAAGCAAGTTACTAAAATTGTTAACGATAATATTAAAGAAGCTATTGAAGTTAAAAAATTAGAACTTAAAAAAGAAGAAGCATATAAGATAGGTGCAAGCGGTATATTTGACGATAAATATGGAGATATAGTTTCTGTTTATACTATTGGAGATTTTAGTAAAGAATTTTGTGGTGGCCCGCATGTAAAAAATACTAGCGAGCTTGGAGAATTTGTTATTAAAAAAGAATCTAGTAGCTCGGCAGGAGTTAGAAGAATTAAAGCTATATTAAAATAGTAAAAAAATTATTTATATTGCAAAACAAAGCGTTTTGCTGTATAATATAGTTAATATTTTTAGGAGGGATAATAATGAGAATCCTTAAAACAATATTCACTTATATGTTAATACTAGTTGGGCTTGCCCTAACAGGTGCACTAATATGTGCAACACTTTTATACTTTGGAGTAGTAGATACCATTTTTGGTTACAGCTATGTTGGCGGCTTTAAAGGAGAAAAGGTTATTACTTTAAGCGTTGCAGATGCAACAGCATTTGACAAAATAGAAGTTACTACAGAAAATATAGAAATAGAAGTTCTTCCTTACGGGGATGAAACTGCAGACGAAATAAAAATTACTTACGCAATAGCGGCAGATGGTTTTACAAACGATGAGGATGTAAGAGAGTTTGCAACAACTGCAGAAATAATAGACGGCGTGGTTCAAGTAAAAATACAAGAGCCAGAAGGTTTAATTTGGCACAGAGATTCTTACATTGTTGTGGAAGTGTCATACTATTTAAACACAGATAGAAAAGATATAGAAATAACATCTAACGGTGGAAAAGTTACTGTTGGACAAAAAAGTTTAGAAGAAGACCCTGACTTAATAGAAGACAGAATTTTTAAACTAAACAACCTAACATTAAACAACGGTTCGGCTACAATGTATGTAAAAAATGTTAGCGTAACAGGAAATTTAAAAGTAAAAAATAAAGCATTTAAAACATACATCAATAGCGATATTGAAGGTAATGTAGAAATAGATTCTTATGTTGGATCTTTTGACTTTATTGATGATAATAATGTTAGAACAGATATAGCAGGAAACTTAACTGTAAAAGAATCTAGTGTTAACCCAGCAATTGTTCTTGGAAACTTAACTGGAAGACTAGATTATGGTTCTCCAACAGACATAATTGAAAATGGATTATTAGATATTGCTAACTTAAACGGCGAGGCAAATATTTATTCTGAAAATGTTGGAATAGATTTTGGAACAGTTTTAAGTGACTTAGTAATAGAATCTGAAAGTAGTATGATTGATATTAACACAATTGGTGTAGATAACGATGAAGCAGGAACTTCTCACTTATCTAATGTTCACAGTGTTCAATTAGATGTACAAAATTCTAGAGTAACTATTGGCGATTTATATTACAACACAATTATAAATTCAGAAAGAGGTAATATTACAATAGGTGGCTTAGCAGCTTTTGCTAGTTTAGATACTAACCAAGGTAATATTACAGTTACATTTAAAAACAACGATGTAGCAGTGGCTAGCAAATTTGATTATTCTTACGAAACTAATACATCAGACTTCGTGCTAAATGCTCATTCTACAGAAGGTGATATTACAGTTAACGGAATAGATAAAAGAGTTAGCTTAGTTACAGGTTCAGGAACTGTTGATGCAGAGTTTGAGTTAGTAACAACAGACGGCGGAAGTAAAAGCAGTATTCAAACATTAGGAAACAACATTGTTACAACAACAGGCGGAGATATTAACCTTGTTGTTCCAGCAGAAGATATAGCTTACGATACAGACACATTCCTAGATATTAACAAAGCTTCTGCAAGTGGAGTTATGGAAGTTGCTGTAATTGGTACTGATGAAGCAGACGGAGCTAAATGGATTGAAGTTGAAGAAGGAAAAGTTTACGACATTTGGGTTGGAGATAAAGCAGCAGTTGACGGAACAATTGTTATTACAACAAACGATGGAGCTGTAAGAGTTTCTGATAATGTTTAAATTTTAATAAAATAAAAAAGAAGAGTCAAACTCTTCTTTTTTTTTATGGTTTATTTAACAATAAAGTTAACTAATCTTTTAGGAATTGCAATTGCTTTTATAATAGTTTTTCCTGCTAGTTTTTCTTTTACTTTTGCAGTTTCTTTTGCCAAAGTTTCCATTTCCTTAATAGAAGCACTAGTAGAAATAACTAATTTATCTACAATTTTGCTGTTAACCTGAATAACTATTTCAATTTCTTGCTTTACAAGTTTACTTTCGTCGTGTTTAGGGTAACCAGCTTTAAATATGCTTGTTTTGTTTCCTAGCATTTCCCACAACTCTTCTGCAAAGTGTGGTGCACAAGGAGCAATAAGTTTAACAAGGTCTGTAATACACTGTTTAAATAATTTACTGTTTTTGTTTTCTAGTTTATCGTATTTATAAAGTGCATTAACAAGTTCCATCATTCTTGCAACGCTTGTGTTAAAGCCAAATAGTTCAAAATCTTTTAACACTTCTTTTATTGCATGGTTTTTAGCAAAATCTAATTCTTTTTCTGCTGAGCCATACTCTTTGTAATCAGATTTTATGCTTAAAACATTTTTTACAAGTCTTTCTATTCTTTCCATAAATTTAATTATTGGTTTAATTCCATTTGGGTCCCAAGGGCCACCGTCTATGTAGTTAAAGCCAAACATTAAATATAATCTTAAAGCATCACTTCCATATTTTTCAATGTAATCGTCTGGGCTAACTCCGCCGTTACGCTTACTCATTTTTGCTGTGCCTTCTTCGTTTAGTATCATACCTTGGTGTACCAAACTGTTAAAAGGCTCATCAAAATTAATATAACCCATATCTTTTAATGCTTTTGTAATAAATCTAGAATACAATAAATGTCCTGTTGCGTGTTCTATTCCTCCAACATACTTATCTACTGGCATTAATGCGTTTGTAAAGTTTGGCTCTATTGCCATTTCGCTGTTTTTTGCATTAGGGTATCTTAACATATACCAACTACTACAAACAAAAGTATCTAGTGTGTCAGCATCTCTTTTTGCCGGTTTGCCACATTTAGGACAAACAGTGTTAATATAATCTTCTTTTTTAGAAAGCGGGCTTCTACCGTCTGGTGTGTAGTCTACATCTCTTGGAAGTTTAACTGGTAAAGCTTCTTCTTTTACAGGAACTGCTCCACATTGCTTACAATGAACAATAGGAATAGGACAACCCCAATAACGCTGACGAGATACAGACCAATCACGCAATCTGTAATTTGTTGTAAACTTGCCTTTGTTTTGTTTTTCTAGTTTTTTAACAATTTCGGTAATTGCTTTGTCAGAAGTTAAACCGTTAAATTCTTCGCTTGCCATTAGTACGCCTTTTTCGGTAAATGGAAGCTCGGCATTTTTTTCTTTATTTATTATTACCTGAACAATTGGTAAGTTATATTTTTTTGCAAAGTCAAAGTCACGAGTATCGTGAGCTGCAACTCCCATAACTGCGCCTGTTCCGTAACTTGCTAAAACATAGTCCGAAATGTACACAGGCACTTTTTGACCACTTGCAGGATTAATTACATAACTTCCTGTAAATGCTCCTGTTTTTTCTGTTTTTGTGCTTTGTCTTTCTATATCATTCTTTTTAGATGTTTGGTATTTATATTTATCTATTTCTTCTTTTTGAGAAGTAGTTGTTAACTTATCTACCATTGGGTGTTCTGGAGCTAAAACTATCCAAGTTACGCCATACAAAGTGTCTGCTCTTGAAGTAAAGGTTTTAATTTCTTCGCCAGCTTCTGTTTTAAATGTAACTTCTGCACCCAAACTTTTTCCTATCCAGTTTCTTTGTGCCGTTTTTGTTTTTTCTGGCCAGTCAATTTTATTTAAGCCTTCTAATAGCTGCTCTGCATATGCGGTTGTTTTAAAAAACCACTGTGTCATTTGTTTTTTAATAACGTCGCTGTCACATCTTTCGCAGTGTCCGTCTATTACTTGGTCGTTTGCTAAAACTGTTTTGCAACTTGTGCACCAGTTTACCGGAGCAAACTTTTGGTATGCTAAACCTTTGTTAAATAGTTTAATAAATAACCATTGTGTCCATTTGTAATATTCTGGGGTAGAGGTTGCTAAAGTATAATCGTAATCGTAACTTGCTCCCATATCTTCAAATTGTTTTAACATAATGTCCATATTTTGTTTTGTTGCTTCTATTGGATGCATATTGTGTTTTAATGCATAGTTTTCTGTTGGTAAACCAAAAGAGTCAAAACCCATTGGGTGAAAAACATTAAAGCCTTGCATTTTTTTGTACCTAGCATAACTATCTGTTAGTCCAAAGTTAAACCAGTGTCCCATATGTAATCTAGATCCACTAGGGTAAGAAAACATTTCCATTATATAGTACTTGTTTTTTGTGTCCTGCTTATCAAAAGAATAGAGGTTGGATTTTTTCCACTCTTTTTGCCATTTCTTTTCAATTAAATTAAAATCCATAATAAACCTCCTTTGAACCTTAATAAAACTATAATATAACTTCTTAATAAAAAAGTCAATTAACATACGCTTTTTATGCCATTTTAACATTGACAATTTTAATCCAAAAGAGTAAAATAATTTTAAGTGCAATACATTTATGCTCCCGTAGCTCAGCTGGATAGAGCAGTGCCCTCCTAAGGCAAAGGTCGGACGTTCAAATCGTCTCGGGAGTACCAGTTAATGTTAATACAAGGAGTTTTTGTATGATTGATATGAATATAATAGTTGGAGCAATGCTTACTGGAGTTATAGCATATATTGGGACAACCCAAGGAGTAAAAAAGACTTTTAAAAACAATAGAGCTATAGAACAAGAAAGAATGAACGAGGAAAGATTTAGAGTTAGACCAAAGTTCCAAATAGATAAAGCAAATTTTAATGAAAATGAAAAATGTATAAAACTTTTTTTAGCGCCATTAGGATGCTATGCTAAATATAAAGGGTTGTATTTATTTTTATATAATGACAAAATTCTAAATGAAAAAAATTATATTCATTATGATTATATTTTAAAAAATGTAGGTAAAGGTGATAGTTCAGTTGTTAATATAGTTGTAGTTGACAGAAAAAAATTGTGTATAATGGAGTATAAGGAAAGAGAGTATGTAATTAAAGGGTCTTATCAGAAATATTCATATATGCATGACAAAATGATAAGCCCCAATGAAGCATTAAAAGTTCGTATATATGCACATAAGGAAAAAATACCAGCTTCAGTTACATCCGCAGCATTAAATGTATTCTCCGAAGATGAATATGGGAAAAGTTGGGGACAACCATTCTTTTTCCCTGAAGCAAAGATGTATGGATCTAGTAAATTTCCAGAGAAAGATATAAGTAAATTAATTAGAGGCGATCATATATTTGATATAATGGATAGTCATTATTATAGATTAACTCCAGAAGACTGGAGTGCGGAAGAGGTTAAAGAATATAAATCTTATTTAGATAGTAAAATAAAGCAGAGGATTGATTTTTGGAAAAGTATAAAAAAAGAGAGCAAATAACTCTCTTTTTTGTTTTATTAAATATATTTTATTGTTTTTTGGATGGTAGGTTTTTATAAATAAACCACCAGTCTTTGGATTCTAAGTTTTTGTTTGTTTTTAAACTTTTAAGTGCCTCCTTTTTGCTTTTGGCAATAGGCACTACAACTTTATCTTTTAAAAAGCTGTTGTTTGGGTAGTTTTCTGGCATAAGTACATTGTTTGCGTCGCTAATTTGCAATGCTTCTAATGCTCTTAAAACTTCGTTTATACTTCTGCCAACTTCTTGTGGATAGTACATTGTTAATCTTAAAATTCCTTTAGGGTCTACAATAAACACTGCTCTTACTGTGTTTAAACCTTTGTTTTTATGTATCATTCCTAATTTGTTTGCGGTTAAATTATCTTCGTCTGCAATTATTGGGTAAGGAATAATAACTTTTAGCTTTTTGTTAATCCAATCTACCCATTCTAAATGAGATTCTATTGGATCTACACTTAGCCCTATTAGTTTTGTGTTTAGTTTTTCAAATTGTTTATTTAGTTTTGCAAAGGCAAAAAATTCTGTTGTGCAAATTGGTGTAAAGTCACTTGGGTGGCTAAATAAAATAAACCAATTTCCTTTATAATCTTTTGGCAAAGTTAAGTTGCCCTTTGTTGTTCTTACGCCTATTCTAGGAAACGCATCTCCTAAAAGAGGCATGCTTATGTTTTTATCGTTCATAATAAATCCCCCTTATATGTGCTTTAAGTTAAAGCACTTTTTTATTACTTATTTAAATTTTAGCATAATATTTTTAAATTTCCAAGCAATTCGGACTAAAAAAGTCGGAATTAATAAAAAATTATTAAACATAAAAAATAACGCCTATTTTATTTTGGAAATTGTCGATATTTTTGTATAATTAGGTAGAATAAAAACGAAACAGTAGGAAATTGTTACATAAAAAAAGAAATTTGCTAGGTTTTGTTGATTGTGGGGAGTTAATGAGATGACAAATTTCAAAACTAATAAAAACCTTTTTTACGGAAAATTTAAAACGCTTCTTTTAAGCGCTGCTGCATTTGCGGTGGTAATAACTTATTTTATGGGAGCTTTTTTTGTTGGCAATTTTGTAAACAAAAAACCAGAAATTGCAGAGGTTTATGCAGCAAGCGGATATTGGTTAGATGACGCAATAGAGCCTTCTAACGATGGAACTAATTATAATATTAGTACGCCAGCAGAATTGGCATATATTGCCGACCAAGTAAACACAACGGAAAACTGGAGTAGTGGCAAAACCTTTAGTTTAACAAGTAATATAGATTTATCTGCAAAGTATTGGACACCAATTGGTTATCATTCCGATTTTTGTTTTGAAGGTGGTTTGTTTAACGGAAACGATTACATAATTAATGGCTTAATAATAGACAAAGATATTCAGTCTGGCAGTTACTTACAAAGTATAAATAGTGTAGGCTTGTTTGGATATATAAACAATTCCACAATACAAAACATTACTTTTACAAATGCAAACATAAATGCAAGTGCTCAAGTAGGAACAGTTGCAGGTATTGTTGGAAACTTAGGCGGCACAATATCTAACATTAAAGCAGATACAGTAGTAACAGGCACAACTAATGCTGGCGGACTTATTGGAGATGCAAATTTTGGCTTAACATTAGAAAATTCTACTTTTTCTGGAAGTATAAATGCTACTGGTAGTAATGCTGGTGGTTTAGTATCTACTGGTGCTAATGTAAATATTAGTAATTGTTATAACGAGTCAACAGTTACAGCAGGAAGCATTATAGCAGGTGGAATTATTGGCGCACTTAACGGGGGTAGTGTTGTAGATTGTTATAACACAGGAAATGTTTCCGGCAATTACAGCGGGGGAATTATTGGATTTGTTAATACTAACCCAATAACAATTACAAACGCCTATAACACAGGTTTAATTGCAGGTAATAGCAACGCGGGTGCTATTGTCGCTTACCAGGGAATTGCTGGTAGTACAGTTAACGGGCTTTATGTTTTGGAAAACAGTGTTAGCGTAGACGGTGGCTCTACTTATGGCAATGCAGACGATGTTGGTGCAAGCTTTTATACAAGCGCTCAAATGCAAACAGAAAGCACATATACAGGCGATTTTGATTTTACAAGCACTTGGGAAATTATTAATGCAGGAGATTATCCTACATTGCAAATTTTTAATACTGTTGAAACAGTTGGTTTAACAATTAATGCAGGTGCAAATGGAACAGTTTCTGGCAGTAGTGCAAATGGTGATTACGAAGAAGGCGATGTTATAACTTTAAGCGCAGCGCCAAATTTGGGATATAACTTTACTAATTGGACAGGAACTTACCAAAGCGCGTTAATCAGCACAAATTCAAATACAACTTATACAATTTCTGCAGATGATATTGCTAATGGAAGTTTAAGCTTTACTGCTAACTTTGCTACTATAGATTACAATATTAATTACGAATTAAACGGTGGAATAAATGGAGCTAATCCTGCAACCTATACGGTAGAAGATAGCGTAACTTTACTTGCGCCATCAAAAATTGGCTATAACTTTACAGGGTGGACAGAAGGTAGCAATATTTTTGTGGGAAGCACAGGTAATAAAACATTTACTGCTAACTGGAATTTGATAAATTATAATATTGCATACAATTTAAACGGTGCAACAAATAATGTAAGTAATCCAAACACTTATACAATAGAAAATGAAGATATAACTTTACTTGCGCCAACAAAAGTAGGTTACGACTTTATAGGTTGGGCAGAAGGAAATACAATTGTAGCGGGAAGCATAGGAGATAGAAGTTTTACTGCTAATTTTAACCAGCAAACAGCAACTGTTAATGTTTCGGTTGTAACTAACGGAAGTATTTCAGGAAGCAGTGCAAATAGCAGTTATGCAGAGGGAGATATTATAACTTTAAATGCTACTCCAAATGTTGGTTATAACTTTACTAATTGGACAGGCATATATCAAAATGCACTAGTTAGCACCAATGCAAACACTACTTATACAATTTCTTTAAGTGATGTGCAAAATGGAAATTTAAGTTTTGTTGCAAATTTTGAAGCAATAGAATACAGTATTACTTACGAACTAGGCGGCGGAACAAACTGTATTAATCCTACAACTTATACAATAGAAAGCGAAGATTTAATTTTGCTTGCGCCAACAAAAGGTGGATATGATTTTATAGGTTGGGCAGAGGGTGATATTATTACGGCAGGAAGCCACGTAGATAAAACCTTTACTGCAACTTTTGATAGAATTACTATTGTTGCAATGGTTAGTGAAGAAATTAATTTATCTTTTGAATTAAAAGAAATTGTAGGACCTTATGGTTTAGGGGATGTGGTTGCTTTACAGGCTGAGGAAAAAGATGGTTATAGATTTATTAATTGGACTGGAAATTACACTGACCTAAATTTTGACGCAGAAAGCAGCAACACTACTTATGTGGTAGCGCTAGAAGATTTAGATTTAACAAACTTAACTTTTACAGCAAACTATGGAGTTATTCCTGTGGTGGTTACCTTAGAAGAAACTACCAATGGAGAAATTGAAGGATTGTCGGACGATGGAAGATATTTTGTGGGTCAGCAAATTGTTTTAACAGCTTTAGCAATAGACGGATATGAATTTGCTGGATGGTCTGGATTCTATGGCACTAGTTTTGATAGTGAAAATATTACTTTAACATACACAGTAACTCAGGAAGATGTAGATAGAGGCTATTTAAATATAACAGCCAACTTTGAAGAAGCAGAAGAAGTATCTTTTGGAATAATAGAAATTATTGTTATGGCTGTTGTGGGGTTGTTAAGTTTTTCTGGTTTATTTGTTTTAACTAGAAGAAGAAAAAGAAAAAATATAAAACACAGAAGGCCAAGCAGAGTTTAAAAAAGAGGATTATTCCTCTTTTTTAGTTATATAAAAATTACTATTTACAATGAAAAGTAATTAATGTATAATAAAAATATAAGAAAGGCTTTACGGGGGATAAAATGAGAATTTCTGCACTTAAAACACAAAAATATTTTAATAACGAAAGTTATATTGAAAATATACTAAAGGTTTCTTGCGAAAATGAAAGAATAAGAATTGAAAATGTGCTGGCTAAATACGGTAATTGTAAATGGTGGCTTTCGGATAGTGCGATTGTAAGGCTTGTTGGGCAGTTGAATGAAAAAAATATGATTATGCCTTTTGAAGAATTTCACAAAGATTTACAAAGCGTTGTAGGCAATAATATTAGATTTGGAAAGTTAAGTGTTTTTAACTATGCGTTTAATGTTGATTTAATGTTGGATGTTTTAAAAGAAGATATTTATATGCAGAATGCAAGAGAAGGCTTGATTGAGGATGTTGAAGAGGTAAAGCAAAGACTAAAAGAATTAAATAAAGATAATGTTTTAGATATTCAGTTGGAAGAAAAGAAGGAGAGCCTTTTAGAAATAGAAGAGGAAAAAGAGGGCGTATTAGATATGTCGAAATTTATTTTATTAACCTCAGACTACAAAGGAGCAGAGTGTGTAAAAGTAATTGAAAAAATTAGAAATAGTAAAAGAGAAGAAGTTTGTAATAGCGATAAAATTTCTGAGTATTATTATGAAAACGCAACAAAATCCGTAGATAGTGTTTTACTTACAGTTGATTTTGATCAAATGGAAAGTACTAATGTTCATTAAAAAAAAGAAATTTAATTTTCTTTTTTTATTGACACCGCATTTTTATAGGAGTATACTGCAAGTGCTAAATTTAGGAATCCTTAGCTCAGTTGGTAGAGCAACTGACTCTTAATCAGTGGGTCCAGGGTTCGAGTCCCTGAGGGTTCACCAATAAAAAAAAGAAAGCATTTACTTGCTTTCTTTTTTTACTTGTAAGTTACTTTGCAAACTCTATTGACTTATTTAAAAAATAGGAGCATACTGAATGTGAAAGTATACAATTTTATTTTAATTTGAATATATTGTATAGTGTTAACTTAATAATAATATTAAACGATGTTTTTACAATATTGATTTAATAGTATTATAAAAAAATAAGGAGGTGCAATTATGCGAGGTATGGGAAGAAATAATGCCGGATGTAACAAAAATGGCGGAAACTGTCCTAAACAGCTAAACAACTCTAACTTTGGTTGCAGAAGAAATGGTATGAACAATGCTAATTTTGGTGGCAATCAAAACATGCAAAACCAAAAACCACTAGATGGTAGAGGTAAAGGCATGGGGCGTGGTTTAGGTAAAATTGATGGCAAATGCAGGCGCGCTGAAGAAGACTAAAAATACTAAAGAAAAAAAGAAGCTTGAAAATTCAGGCTTCTTTTTTGTTAATATGTTAATAAACTTATTTTTATTTTACTTGTTTTTTAATAAATCTCTAATTTCGGTTAAAAGTTCTTCTTGTGTTGGGTTTTCGGCTTTTTCTTTTTTAAGTTCTTCTATTTTTTTAATATCTTTTTCTTTTAACTTTTTCTTTTTTAAGCCGTCTCTTGCCAAATCAAACTTGTCTTCTGCTAAAAGAGCTAAACTCCTTAATTTTTTTCTCCAAGCTGTTATTATTTTTAACACAAAAAATATTACAAGTGCTATTATTGCAAAATTTAAAAGGCTTTGAAGAAAGTTTCCATAAGCTAGTGCTACTTCCTCTGTTGTTTCTGTTGCCTGTTTAAAAACAATTTTTAAACTAGTCAAATCATTGTTTCCTGTTACTAGTAAAAGTAATGGCATTAAAACATCTTCTACAAGACTTGTTACTATAGCATTAAACGATGTACCAATAATAACAGCTACTGCTAAATCTATTATATTTCCTCTATTGGAAAGCTTTTTAAAGTCGGATACTGTTTTATTCATAAAAACCTCTTTAACAATTATTTATAACTAGAGTATATAACATACTTTTGTTTTTATCAAACAATATAAATATATGATAAAAAAATGTTACATTTGTTTGATAAAAAGCGGATTATCGTGTTAAAATAACTTATAATGAATTAGTAGACCCTAGCAGCATTTTACAAGATTTTTTAGAGGTACAGTAAATGAGAAATATAAAAAATATATTTTTAATAGTTTTAATAGTTTTTGTCTCACTATTTTTTAGTGGGTGTACACTTCCGTGGCAAACAGGAGATAACACAGATCCAGGCACGACAGACCCTGGCACAACGGACCCAGGTCCAGTAGAGCCAGAGCCAGTTTATGTAGAAACAATAGAATTAACAAATGATTCGTTGTTACCTATTACTGATGGACAAATTATTAATGTAGATGTGGATGAAAACGGATATGAAATTCAGTTAATTGCAACTGCATATCCAGAAAATGCAGATAATACAGAACTTGACTTTAATGTAGATATGATTCCAGCAGGAATTGCAACAATGTCGGACACTGGTTTAATAAGCATAACAGGCGAAGGAACAATAAACATTACGGTAGAAAGTGCGGATGCAGGAGATGCAGAAATGGGGTTCTCAGTTGTATCTAGCTATGTAATAGTTCCTCAAATTACTCCAACAGAATTAGTTTACAATGAGGCAGAAAGAAAAATAGAATGGAGTAGTGACACAAATGTTAGTTCTTACGAAATAGAAATAACAAACTTAGATACTACTGAAGTTACAACTGAAACAGTTTTTACAAACAATTTTGATTACGGCATTACGGATGCAGCTACAACTATAAGAATAAAAGCGTTAGGAAACGGAATATTCTTATCAGAGTCTGAGTATTCAACTGCTATTGATGTAAAAGTAATAGCAGCTCCGTTTAATTTAGCACACAATGTGGTGGGCGGAGAAAGTATAATATCTTGGGATGCTGCTACTAATATAAAAAACGAAATTATTGTAGATAGCTATTTACTAACAATAAATGGAATAGATTATTCTATTAGTGCAAGTAATCAGAATAACCCTAGCTTTAATGCATCAGATTATTTAGGTGCAAACTTGTTTGAAAGTGCTGGAGATTACGATATATCTATAAAAAATGTAAAAGAAGCAGTAGATACATATTTACTAATAGACGATTCTATTGTAACAGTTACAAAACTTGCAGCACCTACTAACACAAGATTTGAAAACAGCCTATTTAACTGGAATGCTAATACAAGCGGAACTGGCTATGAGATAGAAATAAATGGAATAGAAGAAACTATTGCTGACCCTAATACAGTTCAACACAACTTTTTAAGCGGAATTACTAGCGGAGCAGTTAACATAAGAGTTAGAACATTAGGTGACAACACTAATACTTTAACTAGTGCATATAGCGGAATAGAAGCTGCAACAAAAATGGCAGCACCAGTAATCTCTGTTGTAGATGGAGAAATTGCTTGGGAAATTATTTCTGGAGCAACTGACTATATTTTAATTATAGATAGTGAAGAAGTTAGCGTAGCTAGTGAATCTGATGTTCCAGGATATATTCAAAATTATATTTTAGATACAAGGTACAGTGCGGGCGTTCATAACATAGAAATTATTGCAGAAGGTGACGGCGGACTTTATTTAAAATCTGACAACAGTTTAGATATTAATGTTACAAAACTTGCAAAACCAACAACTTTTGCTTTTAATACAGATTCTTTAAGCTGGGTTTCTAGCGCAGACACTACTGCATTTACAGTGGATATTGAAAGCGCAGAATATACTGTAGATGTTCCGGGTGGTTATGTACAGGGTGATACAATAAGCTTTGATGTAACTTCATTAGTTGCGGAAGGCGAAAATAATGTAAAAATTAAGGCAAAAGCTCCAGGATATATTTATTCTGACTATGTTGTATTGCCAGATAAAATAACAAAGCTTTCTGCTCCAGAGTTAACAGCACAAGACGGCATTATTGTTTGGACTCAATCACAAGCTGGTTATAACACACTACCTCAATACGCAACATACGAACTTGTAGTTGGTGCAGATACTCCAGTTACAGGAATTACAGCAAATTCTTACATACTTCCAGAAAGTTATGGTGCGGGAACATACGAATTAAAATTAAAACTTAGTGGAGATCCTAATAGTGAAATGGCTTCAGAATATTCTAGTATTTTAACTGTTACAAAACTTGCAGCTCCAACAAATTATGGATTAACAGCAGATGTGTATTTGGGTGCTATAGATACAAATGTAGATGGCTTAATGACATACACAAGAACACCTCTTCCAAGCGGTGTTGATGAAGAAGATGGCGTAACAAATAGAATTATAAGTTACAAGGCAGATGTTAGCGGAACACCTGGAGACTATACCTATACTAACGAACTAGAAATAGAAGGCGAAGCAAAAGACAGCGCTTATATTTTCCTTTCTGGAGCAAATGGACAAAGATATGCTCACAATATAAAAACAAAAGGATTTAATGCTTTTAATACAATTGCTGGAGAAATGTGTTATTACTTAACTAGTAATTATACTTCAACAGAAATTAATGCTTTAAAGGTTCCTTATCCTACTAATATTACAATGACTAATGGTGTACTATCTTGGGATTCTGATTATTCAGGAACATTAGAATACTGGGTTGTTGTTGACGATTTAGCCATAGCACATGGAGATGGCTTAGCACAAATTACTAGAGCAACTGATGGACCTATACCTATTGACGTTTCTCTTACAACATCATCTACAAGTGTAGACTTTAGTGGTTATGCTGCTGGATCTTATAAGGTATATTTAATTACTATGGGTAATGCAACAGAATATATTATTTCTGTTCCTAGCTCAGAATATGAATTCTCAAAATTATCAACACCAACAAACTTATCGGTAGATAATGGTATTGTATCTTGGGATCCTGTGCTGAATGCAACAGGCTACACTCTTTCTATTACAGACGGTGTTACAACTACAACAGAAACCTTAGTAGGAACAGACAGCAATAAATTTATATTTACAGATAATTCTTATTTACTGGGTACAGATTATACATTTACTGTAAAAGCAAACGGTAATGGAGCTAACTTTATAGATAGTGAATATAGTGTAGAATCTGTTACAGCAGGGAGACTTGCAACAGTTGATAACATTAGCATTGTTAAAGGTCAATTGCAATGGGATGCAGTTGCAAACGCAACAAACTACATTGTAGCAGTTTATACAGACTCTGACACAGAAGCAACATATATAGGAACAACAAAAGACTATATGGAAGCTGTTCACAACTTAAACGGACAATTAGGTTATATATTCTCAGTAGATAGCAACATAGAAATGGATTTACCACCAGAAGTGCTAGCTGGAGAATATTATATTAAAATTTATGCGGTAGAAGAATCTGCCGACGGAAGTACTTTAATTAGCTTAGAATCTGCAAGATACACAGCTGTTAAATTACCTGCGGTTAGCAACCTAGAAGTTGCAAATGCAATTATTATTTGGTCTCAAGTTGGTAATGCATCTGGTTATAAACTATACGAAACAAACAGTGGTGAAGAAGTTAATTATTTGAGTAATCAAACTTTAAGCCAGGATATTACAGCATTAACTTACTATGAACCGGGAGATTTTAAATTTAAAATTTTAACTTTAGGTTACGATGCAGACAACTGGGAAGCTGGGGACCCTACTAACACACTAAACTCTACTTACACGGCAGAAATAGATGTTACATTTATGGCAGCTCCTGCAACTTCAGTGTCTACAGGTATATTTAGCTGGGCAGAAGTGTTTGGTGCAGATGAATATGAAATAACTATTAGAAATACAACAGATTTAATAGAAAATGTAATAACAGGATTAACAGAACCATTCTATGTGCTTGATGATACTTATCCAGTAGAAACTTACGAAATTAAAGTAAGAGCAATTGGTGATAACTCTAGATATATTACTTCAGAATACGGACCATTTGATACAGTAGAAAAACTTGCTGCTCCAACAGGAATGTCTGTGTTGGTTGGTAAAATAACTTTTGAAGATGCTGTAAATGAATTGGCTCAAACCTTAAATTATACAAACGACAACATTACTTATGAAATTACAGTAAAAAATCAGGAGGAATCAATTAGCGATTCTTATAACATAGAAGGCGACACTATAACAGAAATTCCAGCAGATATTTATCCAGCAGGAGTTTACTATATTTCTGTTAAAGTTATAGGAAATAACGATTACTATATTACTTCAGATATTTCTGCAAGTGTTGAAGTTACAATTTTAGACACTGTAACAAATGTTTATGTTGCAGATGGCGTGTTATGTTGGGATGCTAACAGTTATGCTAGTGAATACTTACTAAACTTAAACGAAGAAATTATTAATGTAGGCAGTGTAACAAGTTATGATTTAAGCGGTAGGGTATCTACAGATTATTCTGCATCTATAAAAGCAATAGGAACAAGTAACTCTGATAACTTAGAAATTGAAGATACTTGGTACTTAAATAGTGATTATACAACTTCTATTGATATTGTAAAACTTCCAACCCCAACAAGTTTTGTTAATACAAACGGTGTATTAACTTGGGATGTTCCGTTAGAAGCAGAAGACTATCCAGATGGATATACTTTAATATTAAACGAAACTGACGGCTCAGATGTTATTATTGGTGGAACAGAGCTAATAATTACAGGAGTTATGGAAGGAACTTATACATTTAGTGATGTTCAGCTTTCGGTTGGTAAAAGCTATACACTTTCTATGTATAACACTGGTAATAGTACAGATAATATTAATTCTGATATTAGTATCATTATAAGAATAGAAAAATTAGCTATTCCACAAAATCTTGCAATTACTGCTGGCTCTTCTTCTGAAGGAGAGGCAAGCGTAGAACTTGCGTGGGATGCAGTTACTAATGCAGATTCTTATATTTTATATGTAGAAGACGAAGCGGAAGTAGTTACAGAATACACTTCTGCAACAAACACTTACAGCCTAAGTGGATTAGACAGTGAAATAGAATATACTATCACAGTTGCTGCAATTGGTGTAGATACTATTAATGGAGCTCAAACAGCTTACTTACTTTCAGAAAGATCTGACGCAGTTATAGTAACTTTACCAACTTCTCCACAAAATGTGGCAGTTAACAATGGTTTAGTAACTTGGGATACTCAACCAAATGTATCGGAATATTTGGTAGAAATTGTGTTTGATAGTGAAATTGCAACTCCGGTGGAAATAAGCACAGGTACAGATAATTTCTACTATTTCGATCAAGGGCAAGGATACTACTACTCTGTTAAAGTTAGCGCAGTAGGAACTATAAGCAATGTAGGTTCAGATTGGGTAGAATTAACAGAAACATTAGACGCAGCGTATATTGTATTTACTCCGTTTGCAGATGGTGCAGGTACAGATGTTAGTCCTTACGAAATAGATGAAGTTTACCAGTTAGAAAAAATGAGTTGGAACCCAACAGCAGACTATGTGTTAACAGCAACTACGGGATTAGATTTATCAGGCTCAGATTGGACTCCGTTATTTGACGAAACAGATTCATTTACTGGAAGTTTTAATGGTAATGGTTACGATATTACTGGATTAACAATTAGCTCGGCAGCAACTCATACATATTCAGGTTTATTTGGATACGTTGGGGCAGGAGCAACAATAGAAAACTTTACTCTTTCTAATGTTAGCCTTGCATCTATTAGTACTTATGTTGGCTCAGTAGCAGGCGTAAGCTATGGAGATATTTCTAATGTTACAGTTTCTGGAACAGTTCAAATTACTCCAGATGTTTCATCTAGCTTAGTTTATGTTGGCTCAATAGCAGGTCAAAACCACGGAAACATAACAAGTTGTACAAATAATGCTACAGTTGGCTATGTGGTTAACTCTATAGCTGTTCAGGCGGGCGGTATTGCAGGTATTAACTTCGATGTTATCTCTTGGTGTGATAACAACGGAAATATTACAGGAAACTACACAGGTGGTATTGCGGGCTTTAACAGTGCAAGCATATCTAACTGTAACAATACAGGTGATGTTACATCTACTACAATAGATACAGCAGGAAGTGATACATTACTTGCAAAAGCAGGTGGTATTGCAGGAAGTAACGGTTCTTCGGCAACTATTTTAACAGTAGACAATACTGGTAACATAACTGCTACATCTACAGGTACTTATCATGCATTTGCAGCAGGTATTGCAGGCGAAAACGATGGTACAGTAACATCAGGAACAAACTCAGGAACTATTTTAGCAGTTGTAGAAGAAGGTTTTGGTGCAATAGCATTTATGGATCCAATTTGGAACTAGAAATAACATTAAATATAAAAAAAGAACTTGATTTTCAAGTTCTTTTTTGTTTTAGTTTGGGTGTTATTATGATAAACTATTTTTGTTAAAATAATAAAAAGGAAAAGTTTAATGATTTATAATAACTACATAAAAAACAATAATAAGTTAAAGGAGCAAGTTAACAGTTTACTTTCTGTTAGTTTTGTGTTGTCGCTTATTGTGTATGTAACAATAGCCTTAATATTAACTGGTTTTGTTAGCATATATAGAGTTAATGGGGCGAGCGCTACTCCTTATATTGAATATGGTGATGTTATTTTAGATGTTAAAGTGCCTGCAAGCGAATTGGAAGTGGGTGATGTTATAACAAAATCTGTAAGCAACTACGATAATATTTTTGACCAAGCTTGGAGCACAGTTTCTACTATGTTTTTTGGAAGAGTAGAAAATGGCATTATTACTCACCAAATTGTTAAAATTTATGGTGCAGATTATGAATATGAATCAGAGCCAGAAGCAACAGTTGTTGCAGAAGTGTTAGCAACATACGCAACAATATCATCTGTAACATATCGTGAAATTGATACAGATAATTATTTTTATCCAGAAACATCAGAAGAAAGAAAAACTTTTAGATTAGATACAGAACATTATGAATTTATAAGCCAAGAAGTAGATATGGAAAACTTAATTCAATCTGAATACGATAATTCTGAATATCGTGAAAACCCAGACCTATACACTTGGGTAAGTGAAGAAATAAAAGTTTACGACGAAGATGCCAACTTAAGCGAATGTTATTTTTTAGTAAGATCAACTGGTTTTTCTGAAGCGTTAACAGATACAAACGACCCAGGAAACGACGAGTTTGGCGGAGCTATTCCTTTTGATAATATAAGAGGAAGGGTTACTTTATCTGCGTCGTTAAAAGGAATAAAAAATCACGGGAATATTGTTCCTGTAATATTAATGGTTGTAACCATGTTAGTTGCAGTAAATGTGCTAACCAAAAAAAGAGAGGCAGATTTTATCTTTTAGCTTTAACTGGACTTTTTTTGCAAAATATTATAAAATAAAGTAATAAAAGCAAAAGAAAGTGAGTATTATGCAGAAGATAAATAAAAAGCAACTATCGCAAGCTATTTTTCTAGCAATAAGTTTATTGCTAGTTGTTTTTGTTGCTGTTTTAAATCCATCTATTGCATGGTTTACAGATTCGGACGAAATTAACGGAGCGGGCACAACTCCTATTGTGGATGCTCAGCTAGTAGATGTTAACGATGTAGAAATTACAAGCACAGGAAGTGTATACCAGCTTTCGCTTACATACACAGGGCCAAGCTCTTATAATAAAATAATAAAACTAACAACAACAGGCAGCACGGTTAATGTTGTGGCAAGGGCAAGAGTTATTTTACAGTGGGAAAGTAGTTTAGAATATGTGCCAGGTATTACATATTCATCTACAAACACTTGGACAAACGATAGTGGAGAGCAGTTTTTTGATTATGTATATTTAGATACAGTGATTTCTCCAAATTCTACAGTTAACTTTATTACAGATTTTAATATTCCAGCATTAGGAACCGAATATGACAACGCAATAGCAGATATTACAATTCAAATGGAAGTGTTGCAGGCAACTTCTAAAGCTGTTACTGATGCAGGATGGACACCTCCAACAGGCTGGGCTGCTATTTAATAAAAAATAAAGGGGAGCATATGAAAAGGCTAAAACTAATAGTTAATAATAAGCTAGCAACAATTGCATTGTCGCTTATTTTTGTGATTATGCTTTCTGTTAACATTACTATGGCATATTACAGAGATTCTGTAACAGAAAATAACGGAAATTTTATTGTTGGTAGTGTAGATATTTCTGCCGGTGTTAATGCAGGACAATCTTTTAACTTAACTCCTGCCGAACTACTTCCAGGAGAAACAACTTTAAGAAGCATTACCATAACAAACAATGGGTTAGACGATACCTATATTAGAATAAGGCCAGTTATAACTTTAGATTCTGCCGCTACTACTCTTATAACAATGGATGTAGATAACGGCGGGACAGCTTGGGTAACAAATGCAGACACTTGGTATTACTACAATACTCCACTTCTTTTTGGAACAGGAGTTGCGGTAGATACAGATATTATAGTTTCAAATTTAATGGAAAGTGACAGTTCAAATTTAGCAGTAGATATTAAAATTGAAATTCAAGCAACACAGGTTGCAAACAATACAGCAGATCCAACAACGGCAAACTGGACAACATAAAAAATAAGGGGATAGAAAATGCAAAATAAAGAATTACAAGAATTAGCACAAATATTTTATTGCAAGGGCGCAGATTTGTTTATTGTGGGCGGATGTACAAGAAACGAACTGCTAGGCATTAAGCTTAGTGATTTAGATTTGGCTTCTCAACTGCAAAATAAAGAAATAAAACGCCTTTTAATAGAAACCGATTATGAGTTTGAAATAAAGAATAATAAATTAGGTACATCAACAATAAGTAAAGGCGACTTTAAATGTGAGCACACTACATTTAGGCAAGAACAATATAAAAGAGGTGGTTACCACTTACCAACAAAAATTAAATTTACTAAAGACATAAAAAAAGATGTTAAAAGAAGAGACTTTACTTGTAACAGCATTTACTACAATATTAGAACAGAAGAATATTTAGATTATGTAAATGGAATTAAAGATGTAAAAAACAAAGTTATGAAAACTGTTTTGAAACCAAAAGAAGTTTTCTCTCGTGATGGGCTTAGAATTATTAGAATGGTAAGGCAGGCTGCCGAACTTGGTTTTGAAATAGATGGAAAAACTTTTAAAGCAGCACAAAAAAAGATAAATCAATTAGATGATTTAAGCAGATCTAGAACTTTTAAAGAGTTTGAGGTTGCAATTAAAAGTGACTACAGATATAACACAGCAGATGCACACTTAAAGGCAATAGAATATATTTGCAAGTTAGATGGAATGCAAAAAATATTTAACAGCTTAGAAAAATATAACAAAAATAAAGTTAACGATTTTTGTGACGAATTAAAATACTACAAAATAGCAAAACAAAGCAACAGAATGGAAGGTTTGATTGTAGATTTAGCAATATTTGTTAAAAAACACTTTGAAGAAGATAAAACTTTATTAAGTATTGCACAAGAATTAACGAACAAACAAAACTGTTACATATCGGACGACAAAAGAGAAAGTATTTTAAAAACAATAAAAGCTTACGAAGGGGTAGGAAAGTTAAAAACAGACCCACAAGCTAGAAAGTTTATTATTAAATACAAAAAAACAATGTCTCATTTAGAGCAGTTATTTACAAACGAAAATAACGCTTTTGACTTTTTGTTTAAAAACTATAAATACATGAAAGATAATAAAATTCCTTTTAGCAAATCAGATTTAAAAATAGATGGACATATTATTCAAGATACTGTAAAATTAAAGGACAAAAAACAAATTGGTGTTTTACTTGAAAAATGCTTTATGTATTCTATAAAAGCAAAAGGAAATAACACCAAAGCAAAACTAGTAGAATTTATTAAAAAAGAAGGTAAATAAAAATGGAATTAACATTGCTTGTAATACTTATATTAATTAGCGCGGCAAACACGGCACTGATTTTTGCTGTAAAAAATGAAAAAACAGAAATAGATACCAATGCAATTGTTAATGCTAATCAAAACAACTTTAATGCTTTAAAAGAAGAAATTAGAAGAGAGTTTAAATTATTAACTGGCTTTTTTGACACAATGAACAAACAAAATGCACTATTGATAGAAAACTACAACAAAAGCATAAAATCCGAAATGAGCACAATAACAGAAATGCAAAAACAACAACTAAAACATGTTCAAGACAAAATGAAAGAACTAATAGTAGATATGAATTCTAATATGAACAAAATATTAGAAAACAATGAAAAGAAATTAGAACAAATGCGTGTTACAGTAGATGAAAAATTAAACGAATCTTTAGAAAAAAGATTTAAGGCATCGTTTGAAGTTATTTCTAACCAGTTAGAGTCTTTCTCTAAGGGAATTGGAGAAATGAAAAGTTTAGCAAATGGTGTTGGAGATTTAAAAAAGGTGCTAACAAATGTAAAAACAAGAGGTACTTTTGGAGAAGTTCAACTAGGGCAATTATTAGAACAAATGCTTTCTAACTATCAGTTTAGTGCAAATGTGGGAGTAAAAGAGCATTCACAAGAAAGAGTAGACTATGCGGTTAATCTTCCAGGAAAGGATGACAAAACAATATTTTTACCAATAGATTCAAAATTTCCTATAGAAGATTATTTAAAACTTGTTGAAGTAAGCGAAAACGGAAGTTTAGAAGAAGTTAAAAAACAAGCAACCGCAATAGAAAAAACAATAAAAAAACAAGCAAAATCTATATCAGAAAAATACATAAATGTTCCTGTAACAACAGACTTTGCAATAATGTATTTGCCAGTAGAAGGTTTATATTCTGAAGTTGTAAGAAATACAGGCTTAGTAGAGCAACTTCAAAGAGATTACAGAATTATTGTTTGTGGACCAACAACACTAAGTGCAATACTTAACAGTTTGCAAATGGGCTTTAAAACGTTGGCAATAGAAAAAAGGTCTTCTGAAATTTGGAGTTTGTTAAATATATTTAAAAAAGAGTTTACAACATTTATGGAACTACTATCTAAAACTCAAAAGAAAATTAACGAAGCTTCTAATACAATTGACGATGCAACAAAAAGAACAAGAATTATTACTAAGAAACTTGATAAGGTTTCGGACATTGAAGGCATAGAAGATGACGGTGACGATGTTATTGCTATTACTAATATAATAAAATAAAATTAATTTTTAAGAATATTAACCCTTTTTATTTAACATACTAAAAGTAGTTTAAGTTAAAGGGGTTTTTTATATGAGTACTTACAACAAAATAACATATAGAAGAATTTCTACCATTGCTGTAATATGGAGCGTTATTGCGGTTATGGTTATTATAGGGCAGGGGTATATTAATTATGATAACAGTTATAATTTTTCGGGCGAAGTTAGCATTAACAATATAAACATGCAAGGAATGAGCAGATACGACGCAGAATATGCTTTAAGCGCAGATTTAAGCGAAAAAATAGATGGAATAAGTTTAAATTTAATCTATAAAGATAAAAGCTGGAATTTAAAGGAAGAAGATTTTAAGGATGAAACAGCGGTACACACGATAATTTCGGATGCGTACGAATATGAGCAGAGAGTTTTAAATAACTCAGCCTCTACTAGAGTTTTTAATTTAGTTAGTAGTTCTGGTTTTAATATAGATGTTGCTTTTGCTTATGTGTTTAAAGCAATAGAAGAAGAGTTGGAAGGAATTATAAGAGAAATAGAAGCCAGCCCAACAGACGCCAAGTTAGAATTTAATCCTAATAGCGAAGATATGTTTAAAATAGTTTCGGATGAAAATGGAATAAAAGTAAATAGAGATAAACTTTATAAAGACATTCAAAACGAGTTTTTAAAAACTAAACAAATGAATGTAGAAATAGAAACAATTGAAACAGAGGCAAATTTAACATCTGCTTATTACAAAGATAAAACCGCTTTAGTAGGAAACTTTAATACAGATTTATCTACATCAAAGGAAGGGCGAAAGCACAATGTGGCTTTAGCCCTTTCTAAATTTAACGGCTTAAAAATAAATGCTGGCGAAACAATTTCTTTTAATAAAGTTACAGGGCCTCAAACATTAGATGGGGGTTATAAAAAATCTATTATAATTCATAATGGTATTTTTATTGAAGGTGTTGGTGGCGGAATATGTCAGGCTTCTACAACGCTATATAACGCTCTTTTACTTGCAAACATAGAAATAGTAGAAGTAAACAAGCACACGCTTCCTATTGGTTATGTAGAGCCCGCATTTGACGCTATGGTTTCGGAGTATAGTTCGGATTTAATATTTAAGAATAATAGTAAATATCCTATTTATATTAAAGCTTATGTAAAAAATGGAAAAGCGCATGCAGAAGTTTATGGAAAAACAAAAGAGCAAGGCTTAAAAATTGTAAGAAGAAGTGAAATAACTAAAAAATTAGGGCATTTAGGAGATAATCTAATAAAAGATACTGAAAAAAATTATAAGAGCCATGTAATGTATGAAGGAGAATTGTTTAGATTGAAATATCCTAAACAAGGTTACGAAGCTGTTGGATACTTAGATTATTATAAAAATGGAAAATTAATTAATTCCAAACTAATAAGGTCGGAAAGATATGAGCCAACTAGGGGAATAGTAATAGAAGGTGCAACTCCTGCTGAAAAAGGAATGCAATTTAACAACGGCGGTGTAAAGGTTTTACCACCTCAGCCTACTGAGGTGGCAGCAGTAGAGGACATTGCAGAAGTTATAGCTGTTATAAAAAGGCAAAATCCTACAAATTATAGCCCTTAAATTTAATATATAGTTAAAACTAAAAGCATAAACTACCTTAAGTAGGTGGTTTTATGGAAATAGCATTATTGTTTATTTTGTTTTTAGCAGGGCTTTTATTAATAATAAGAGGCGGAGATATTTTAATAAATTCTGGAATAAAAATGGTAGAAGTCACAGGAATATCGGAAGTTATTATTGGGGCAACTGTTGTTAGTTTGGCTACAACTATGCCAGAAATGTGTGTTTCGTGGATTGCAATAACAGAGGGAGCATATAACTTAGCTGTTGGAAATGGGCTAGGATCTATGATATGCAATATTTCCTTAACGCTTGGAGTGTTTTTATTTTTAAAGCCTAACTTTAAAGTGAAAGGAAGTGTGGTTGTAAAAAGTGTTTTGCTTTTGTTTGTTACCTTGCTTTTAACAATGTTTTCGTTAAATAGGATATTAGGTAAATTAGAAAGCTATATTTTAATACTAACTTGTTTTTTGTTTTTTGCATACAACATAAAACAAGCAAAAAGAGAGCAACGATCAGTAAGTAAAACCAACGCAAAAGCAAATATAAAGCAAATTTTAAAAATTGCAGCGGGCGTTGTTATTGGCGGAAGCTTTATATACTTAGGGGCAGAGATGTTGGTTGCAAACGGTCAGGAGTTGGCGTACTTTTTTAATGTAGATCCACAAATAATAGGAATAACGGTAATAGCACTAGGAACAGGCTTGCCAGAACTTGTAACTGTTTTAACTGCAATAAAAAAGGATAACCCAGCATTGAGTTTGGGAAATATTATAGGAGCTAACATACTAAATAGTACATTGCTTTTTGGAGTTGGAGGGTTGCTTGCCACAAAATTTGGAAGTTTAACTCTGCCAATAGGAGCTATTATATTTAGCTTACCGGTTTTAATACTTTGCGGGGTTGTGTTGCTTGTTCCTATACTAAAAAATGGCCGTTGCAACAAAAAACAGGGAATAACCCTGCTGTTAACATACTTTGCATACATTTTAATAATTTTAACCACTGTAAACAATGGCTAGAGGTAATAATGTGGACAAATGGTGGAAAAGGTGTGGAAATGTGGAAAACTTTTGGCATATGTATGAATATTAATGCATAAACCTGCATTTTTCCACAAAAACCTTATATTTATACACATCAATTTATATTTATTATACTGTGAATAAGTTAATAAGTTATACACATAACTAAATTTTTGCTAAATTTCCAGTAAAATGGGCACTTGACAATTATTTTTTTAATTGAGCTTTTGTGCATAAAATTGTATTTTCCATTAAAGAAACTACGGTTGTAAGCCCAACACCACCCGGAACTGGGGATATTGCTATTGCTTTTGTTTCGCAAGAAGAGTAATCCACATCTCCAACAGTTTTGCCTTTTAGTTTGTTTATCCCAACATCAATAATAATTGCACCGCGTTTTATCATACTTCTATCAATAAAATGTGCTTTACCAACTGCAACAATTAGAATATCGGCTTTTTTAGTATGATCTTTTAAGTTTTCTGTTTTAGAATGGCAAACAGTTACAGTTGCATTGTTGTTTAGTAACATATTAATTAATGGTTTTCCTACAATATTGCTTCTTCCAACAATAACGCAGTGTAAACCAGTTATATTTATTTTATAAAATTTTAAAAGAGACATTATTCCCTTAGGAGTACAAGCCTTAATTGCAGGAATTTTCAGCACATTTTTACCTATATTAGTAGGATGAAAGCCATCTACATCCTTTTCTGGATCTACACTTTCTATTACTTTACTAGCATCTATGTGCTTTGGAAGTGGTAGTTGAACTAAAATTCCATTTACAGACTTATCTTTGTTTAGCTTTTTAATTTTGCTAAGCAGTTTATCTTCCGAAATAGATTCTTCATACTCTATTATGGTAGAGTTTATACCAATTTCTCTGCAAGTTTTTTGCTTATGTTTTACATAAATTTCACTTGCAGGGTCGTTTCCCACTTTTATTAGTGTTAAGTTTGGTGTTAATTCGTTTTTTTGTATGTCTTTTTCTATTTTTGCTAATGCCTGTTTTCTAAACGGGCGAGCAGATAATTTTATTGTTTCCATAATACTTCCTTAAAATAATGGGTATTTTTTTGTTAAACTAACAACTTTTTGTTTTAAGTTTTCTAAAATTTCTTTATTTTCGGTGTTTTTTAATGCGGTTATAATTATTTTTACTACTTCAGTTGAATCTTCCTTGCTAAAGCCTCTAGTTGTTATTGCAGGAGTGCCTATTCTTATACCCGAAGTTATAAATGGGCTTTCAGTGTCGTTTGGAATTGTGTTTTTATTGCAAGTTATATAAATACTGTCTAAAACTTTCTCTGCTTTTTTGCCGGTTATATTAAAAGATTTTTTTACATCTACTAAAAGTAGGTGATTATCTGTTCCGTTAGACACAAGTTTTACATTTTGTATTTTAAATTCTTTTTCCATTGCTTTTGCATTGTTTATTACATTTTGTTGATATATTTTAAAGTTAGAGTTTAAGGCTTCGTAAAATGCCACTGCTTTTGCTGCTATTACATGCATTAACGGACCACCTTGAATGCCGGGAAATATAACTTTGTTAACCGCTTTTGCAATTTTTTCTGAGTTAGTTAAAATAATTCCGCCTCTTGGACCTCTTAATGTTTTATGTGTTGTAGAAGTTACTATATCTGCATACTCTACTGGGTTTTGGTGAAGCCCAGCAGCAACTAAGCCTGCAATATGAGCCATGTCTACCATTAAAAGTGCGTTAACTTCGTTAGCAATTTGTTTAAATTTCTCAAAGTCTATTTTTCTAGAATAAGCACTTGCGCCAGCTACTATTAGTTTTGGTTTGTGTTTTAGTGCTAATTTTTTAATTTCTTCGTAATTTAGTGTTTCGGTTTTTGTGTCTAAGCCATAACTAACAAAATTATAGTCTATTCCAGAAAAATTTATAGGGTGTCCGTGAGTTAAATGTCCGCCACTGCTTAAACTCATACCCAAAACAGTGTCGCCTTTTTCTAATACTGCTCTGTATGCAGCCATATTTGCACTAGAACCAGAATGGGCCTGTACATTTGCATATTTTGCATTAAACAGTGTTTTTAATCTTTCTATTGCTAGTGTTTCTGCTTTGTCTACAAATTCACAGCCACCGTAATAACGCTTGCCAACATAACCTTCTGCATATTTATTGGTTAAAACAGAACCTTGAGCAGCCAAAACATTATCAGAAACATAATTTTCTGATGCTATTAGTTCTATGTGTTTTTGTTGTCTGTCTTTCTCTTCATTAATAGCTTCAAAAAGCTCGTTATCTTGCAAATTAAAATCCATTTATTCACTTCCTTTATATTTACTAGTATTATAACACAAATTTAATTAAATAAAGAATAATATTTAATCTTGTTAGTAGCTTAATAAAATGATATAATTAATCAGAATAATAAAAAATATAAATAAAAGAGGTTAAGATGTTAAAAGCAGTTAATATTAGCAAAACCTACCATACAAAAGGTGGCGCATCTCAAAAAGCATTAAATAAAGTCAGCATAGATTTTGATTCTACTGGCTTAGTTTTTGTTTTAGGTAAAAGCGGTAGTGGTAAAAGTACTTTACTTAATATACTAGGCGGGCTAGATAAAGCAGACGAGGGCGAAATTATAATAAAAGGAAAAAGCTCTAGTGAATTTAGCACAGGAGATTTTGATTCTTACAGAAATACATATTTAGGTTTTATATTTCAAGATTTTAACATTCTGCAAGATTTTACTGTAGAAGAAAACATAAACTTAGCACACGAATTACAGCATAAAAAACTTGATGGAAATAAACTTAATAAAATTTTAGATGAAGTAGAAATGTTGCCATATAGGCACAGAAAACCAAACGAACTTTCAGGTGGTCAAATTCAGCGTATTTCTATTGCAAGAGCATTAATTAAGAATCCAGAAATAATTATGGCAGATGAGCCAACGGGAAGTTTGGATAGTGATACAGGAAGGCAAGTTTTTGAACTTTTACAAAAGTTAGGAAAAGATAAACTTGTTATAGTTGTTAGCCACGATAGAGAAAATGCAGAAAAATATGCCGATAGAATTATTGAGTTTAAAGATGGAAGTATAATTTCGGATGTTACAAAAATAGACAGAATGCACAACATTAAAGATCACGGAAATTTAAAAGTTTTAAAAGATAGAGTTTTAATAAGAGAAGGAAGTGCTTTGTCTAAAGAAGATGTAAAAGAAATGAACAAGGCAATTTCTAAAGATAAAGATATAAACATTCAATTTGTAAGCTTAAAGGAAAAAGAAGGCTTTGGCAGCGTAAGTGTTGCAAGTTTTGTAGAAACAGATAAGTTAGGCGAATTAAACTACGAAGCACAAGCAGAGGGGCAGTCTAAACTGGGTAAAATTAGTAGCATATTAAATGGTAAAAAAACCAGCAATAGTTATGTTATAGAAAAACAAAAAAACAAAAAAGATTATAAACCTTTTAAACTTATAAAAAGTAAGTTGCCTTTATATAATGCATTTAAAATGGGCAAAAGCGGATTAAAGCATAAAAAAGTAAAATTGTTTTTTACACTATTTTTAACAATAGTTGCGTTAACATTATTTGGTTTTAGTGATGTTGTTGGAAATTATACCGAAGCAAAAGCAAGTACAAATAGTTTTGCAAACACAAATTATTCTATACTACCATTTAAAGGTGCAGAGTACGAAGAAGAGTGGGATAATTGGAACACTATAAATCCAACTGAGCAGCAACTACAAAATTTTGAAGAAGGCACAAATTATGATGCTTATATGGGTTATGAGTACAGAATTGATTTAGAAGATACAATTTCCTCCGAAAGCTTTTTAGGTCATGGCTTTGGTTACTACACAGGAGATATTTCAGGAGTTATAGAAATGTCGAGCGCAAATGACATAGAGGATGACTTTGAGGGGACCTTTCCTACAAATTATAACGAAATTGTTATTAATAATTATTTGTTAGAGCACTATATTAAATATGGTTTTACATATTACGACGAAGACACAGACAGTTTAATTGACATGGAAACAGTAAATAGTTTTAACGATATTAGAAATAAGGTTATACAAATTGATGAATATGACTTTACAGCACAGTTAAAAATTGTTGGTATGATTAACTATAATTTATCTAGCTACAAAGATTATAAGGAAACCACAGATAATCTTACCGGCGATAGTAGTGATAGTTACGAGATTGAATATGCTATGCAGGGCGACGTTGAAACATTCTTGTCAAGAATAGTTGTAAAAGAAGGCTTTAACGAATTTTATTATTATGGTTCTTTTGAAAATCAAATTTTAGGGGATTATGCTCTAGGCTATGAAAATAGAGTTAGATTAGATGTAACAAATGTGGATTCTGCTGTTTTAGAAAGTACTAATGTTTCTTCCATGGTAGAATATGGGTATCAAGGTGTAGGTTTAACAATTTATTCTGGAGCCGAGGCTATTACTAGCATTAATGACAATGAAATAATTATTCCTATTTCGTACTTTCCAAGTGCATATAGCGGAAATACAATTGACTATACAAAACTTGATAATTACTTAAATGAAACTGTTACATTTAAAATAGGAACAGAAGATTATAATTACGAAACAAATGAATATGATATAGATGATTTTTATATAAAAAATTTGAAAATTGTAGGTTTTGTAGAAACTTTTAACTCTTATGGAAGTGATGCTTCAATTATTTTTTCTGAAAATGTTATGGATGAAATAATACATATATCTAACAATAGAGATTATATGTATACATATATTAATAACTCCATAAGTGATAAAGCAATGTTTGAATTTATGCAAGAAGAAGGGTATAAACACTCAACTTCACTTTCTTTAGAAATTTATACTATGGGTTCTTTATTTATGTTATTGCAACAAGTTTTCTTTTACATTAGTTTAATACTTGGAATATTTGTAGCTTTCTTAATTTTAAACTTTATTGCAACAAGTATTAGTTATAAGAAAAAGGAAATTGGTATTTTAAGAGCACTAGGTGCAAGAAAACCAGATGTATTTAAAATATTCTATTTTGAAGGACTTATTATGGGGATTATAGACTACATAATTTCTATAATACTAGTTTATGTTGGGGTAGAATTATTTAACAATTCCGTGAAAAAAACAATGAGTCCTAACATTGTTTTAGTTAATGTAGAAATTAGACAATATTTACTTATGGCACTTGTTTGTTTTGCAGTTATATTTGTAGCATCTTGGCTTCCGATAAGAAAAATTGCAAATAAAAAACCTATTGATGCAATAAGAGGACATTAAAGTAAAAAAAAAGAAGATTAATCTTCTTTTTTTGTTGCTTCAAAACATAAAAATATTGGAAAGTTTTGTTTAAACGAATGATCCTTGTCTTTAAAGCTTTTTACAAGCTTATCACTAGGAGCTGGCTCTAACATTTTTGTTATACAAAAGTTGTTTTTTGCAAGTTCGTTAGCATAGTAAGAAACCGGCCTGTGATAGTTAAAGGTTTTTCCCCAAAAGTGATTTTCTATTGTTATGTGCTTTAAGTAGTTTTCTACCGTTCTTGCTATTTTTTTGCCGTTTTTATCTTTTACCCAGCTGCCTTTATAAAAAGCAGAGTGAGTTATTGTAAAAAATATTTTTCCGTTTGGTTTTAGCATTCTACTAGCTTCTTTAAAAAACATAGTAGTATCAGGAATATCCATAAGTACTAAGTTACAAAATATAAAATCAAAATAATTATCCTTGTAAGACAATTTTTTTAGCAGGTTAACTTTTTTAACATCTACATTAGGATTTTTTTCTTTGCAAAGTTTTATCATTTCCTCAGAACCATCACAAGCATCTACAAGTGCACCAAGGCTTACAAAGTAGTTTGTATAATCTCCAAACCCACAACCTGCATCTAAAACTTTTTTACTTTTTAAATTAAAGTTTTGTGCATGAATAAATTCTCTATTTAGCATAGAGTTAAAAGAATGTTCTTGATCTTCTTTATAAGTTGAAGAAGCTTTATCCCATTGTTTTAAATTAAGGCTTTCCATAATTCACTCCCAATATTATTTTTTACTATTTTATCATAATAAAAAAAATTAGGCTAGCTTAAATTAACAGTGGTTGAATTTGTTTTTCATCTAATGCTAATTTTACTGTTTTAATAATTTGTGAAAAATCTGCAACAAGTGAAGTTGTTTTTTTAATTGCATTATCTTGCCCAAAAGGTACAAAATAAACATTCTTTTTATTTAAAAGTTTTCCTATGTTTTCGGCGTTACCAGAAAGCCCGTCGTTTGTGCTTATTGCTATTATTAAGGGTCTTTCATTTCTTAAATGTGCTTTTGCACTCATTGTTACTGTTGTATCAGTTATTCCGTTTGCTATTTTTGCAAGAGTGTTTCCTGTGCAAGGCGCTACTATCAGCGCATCTAGTAGTTTTTTAGGTCCTATTGGTTCTGCTTTTACAATGCTATCTATAATTTCATTTTTAGTTATAGTTTTAAATTGGTTTAAAAAATCTTTTGCCCTGCCAAACCTTGTATCGTAAAGTTTAACAGCGTCAGAAACTATTGGAATTATATTTGGTTTTTCGTTTTGCAAATTTTTTACTTCTTTAAAAACTTTTTCTAATGTGCAGTAAGAACCCGTAAGGGCAAATCCAATTTGCTTGTTTTGTAAGTTCATGTGTTTCTCCTTTAATTTAATAAAACATTTTATGAAAAATGCTAAGCTTTTGATATAAAAACAATTTACTTAGTTAATTCATATAGTGATTTATGTGAGAAAAAGGAGAAAGAAATGTGTGGAATAGCAGGCATTGTTAATTTTACGGAAAAAATTAACACACCTAAAAATATAAAGAAAACAAAAAATATGACAAACACTTTAAAAAGAAGAGGACCAGATGCAGAAGGTATTTTCGTTTCAGAAAACGTACTACTGGGGCATAGAAGATTAGCAGTTGTAGATGTAGAAAATGGCGCACAACCAATGACAATAACCAAAAACGGAAGAGCTTGCACCATTGTATATAACGGAGAACTATATAATACACCGCAGCTTAAAAGAGATTTAGAAGAAAAAGGATATATTCATAAAACCAATTCAGATACAGAAACTTTGCTATTAGGGTATATGTGCTACGGAGAAGCGTGGCTTAATAAACTAATTGGCATTTTTGCTTTTTGTATTTACGACCATAATAAAAACAATGTTTTTTTAGCAAGAGATAATTTTGGAGTAAAACCATTTTTTTATGCTAAAAAAAATAATACTTTTATTTTTGCCTCACAGCAAGATAGCCTTTTAAAAAGTGAATATGTAAAACCAGAAATAGATGAGGTGGGCTTGAAAGAACTTTTTGGCTTAAACCCTAGCAGAACAAATGGATTAGGACTATTTAAAAATATTTTTGAGTTAAAGAGCGGAGAAATGGCTATTTTTGATAAAACTGGCTTGCATAAAAAAATGTATTACAAAATAGAAGCAATAAAGCACACCGACAGCAAAGAAAAAACAATAGAAAAAGTAAGAAATTTAGTTTTAAATTCGGTCTCTTCTCAGCTTGTTTCAGATGTTCCACTTTGTACATTTTTATCTGGCGGGCTAGATTCTAGCATTATAACAGCAGTAGCTTCTAAAAAGTTAAAAGAAGAAGGAAAAACTTTAAATACTTATTCTATAGACTACGAAGGGAATTCTAAATATTTTAAAAAGAGCTTGTTTCAACCAACTGAGGATAGGGACTATATAGAAATTATGTCTAATCACTTTAATACGAAACATCATTACTACACTGCAAACAGCGAAGAAGAACTTGCTAAGTCTATTATTCCTGCTTGTATTTATAGAAGCGTTCCTGGTATGGCAGACATAGATTCTTCTCTTATGAATTTTTGTGAAGAAGTGAAAAAAGATTTCACTGTTGCTTTGTCGGGAGAATGTGCAGACGAAATTTTTGGAGGCTACCCTTGGTTTAGCAACAAAAAGTTAATTAACAAAAACTTTTTTCCGTGGATGGACGAAAATAGCGAAAGATTATATGTTTTAAAAGATGATTTTAAAAATAAAATTAAACCTATGGAATATGCTAGGCAGAGATATGCGGAAACAATAAAAAATACTCCGCTACTTGGAAACGAAAGCAAAGAGGAAAAAAGATTAAAACAAATTCAGTATTTAAACATTAAGTGGTTTATGCAAAACCTATTAGAAAGAAAAGATATGATGAGTATGGCAAATGGGCTAGAAGTTAGAGTTCCATTTTGCGACAGAAGAATTGTAGATTATGTGTATAACATTCCTTTTGAATTGAAACTGCTAAACGGAAGAGAAAAAGGCTTGTTAAGAGAAGCAGTGAAGGATATTTTGCCAAAGCAAATATTGACAAGGAAAAAAGCACCATACCCTAAAACTCATAATCCTAAATATTATACTTTAATGCTAAAAGAGTTAAACGCAAGGTTAAAAAACAAAAATAGTGTGTTAAAAGAGTTTTTAGATATAAAAAAATTAGAAAAGCTATTAGAAACTTCTCCTAATTTGGCTAATCCTTGGTTTGGTCAGCTAATGGCAAGGCCACAACTAATTGCAAACTTAATTCAAGTAGACGAATGGTTTAATTATTTTAATGTAAACATAGTTTAGTAAAAATCCCCTATTGACACTACCCCTTAACTAAGGTAAAATGTAGTATAAAAATTAAAGGGGAAAGATTATGAATAGAGAAAAAATAAAATTAATATCTGGTGTTATTTTAGCATCAGCACACTTAGAAGAATCACAAATAGAATTTAACAATGCTTGGAACAAAGAAAAAAGTGAAGTACTAGAAACTTTAAGAAGCCGTAAAGTATATAAACAAAACTTTAACTATTATTTAGACAACTACAAAGAAGCACAATTGGTAGATTATATAGCAAATGAGAAAAAATCTGCTATTGGAATGGAAACTCAAATAGGAGACATTAAAAAAATGGTTTACGAACTTAACGGTTTTCCAAGATATTTACAAGACAGAAAAATTAACTTAGATTTTATTAGCGAATTAAAAACAGAAGAAGAATTGATGAGCGTAAAAGAAGAAATTGAAGACTTAGTTTTTAATGTTTACAGATTTTTAGAAGATGATAGAAACGAAGTAAGAAAAGGAACAAGGGCAACAATTAATAGTGTTATTTTTGAAGCTTTAGCTTGTATTGATGTTGATACAACAAAAAATTTAAAAGAAGTTAGTAGATTTTCTGGAGTAGGAGAAAAAGCTCCAACAAGAACAATTAAAGAAAGAGGCAAAAGAGCTCTTCCTAGAGATGTTCAAGTTGAAAAAGGAATTTTTAGCTGGGTTAAAAAGAGATATGAAGAAGCACTTTCGGAAGTTATTTTTAAAGAAACTTCTAAAGCAGAAGCTGGAGAAGAATTAACAATTACTTTAAAACACAACGAAGAAGAAAATTTTGTAGAAGACACAGCAGATAATATTTTTAGCAACTATATAGAAAATAAAGATTATTATAGAGAAAGTTGTGGAACAGGACTTCAAGTAATTAATAAATACTACAAAGGTTCAGACAAAAACATTAAAGATGTTTGCAAAGAATATGTTGAAAGTGTTGTAGTTGTAGATAAAAATGTAAATCAACAAGTTTAATTTAATAAAAAAAGAGAGTTTAAACTCTCTTTTTATTTTATTTAACTAATAAAAATCCAAGACAATGCGCTAATAATTACAAGGAAAGAAATTAATAATAACAGTATTGTTTTATGATGTTTTGGAACTTTACTGTTAACCCTTTTAATATATTTTTCCTTATAGTCGCTAAACATAAATACTATTGGAATAATAATAAAGGCAAATAAAATAGTAATAAAAATTTTACTCCATATAGCTTCTTGAGCGGCTGTCATTGGGTCTGGGGCAACAAGTAAGCCACCAATAGTAATAAATGCCGTAACCGCAATTAAGCCTATAATATTAAGCCCCATAAAGCGTTTAAAACCTTTATGGTCTACCTCGTCGCCTTCTTTAGCTTCTAACCCGGGAATATTAATTCCTGTTTTCCACCTTGCGGCATCTTTGTCGTATAACCAATCTGTTTTTATTATTGCAATTGAAAAAGCAAGTGCTGCAACAAAAACTATAGACATAATAATTGTAGTATATAAAATTTCTGGATTCATAATAACGCCTCCTAATATTTATTTATACTTAACATATATCACATATAGCAAAATAAGGCAATAAAACAAAGCATAAGCATATAATATATATAAAACAAAAAACTTATTTATTTGTACTAAGCTAAAACATTTGTTATAATGTAGTTAATATTATGAGATGAGGATTTTTAATATTTAATTGCGACGGCTAGGGAGAGGTTTATGAAAATATATAATGTATTAACAAGAAAAAAAGAAGAATTTATTCCTCAAAATAAAAATGAAGTAAAAATGTATGCTTGTGGCATTACTGCATCAGGAGAGGCTCACATTGGTCACGCTTATCAGGCGTTAATTTTTGATGTTATTAGAGCGTATTTAGAATATAAGGGCTACGAAGTAGACTATGTAAGAAACTACACAGATGTAGACGATAAAATATTAGTCAATGCAAAAAAATTAGGGATAGAGCCAGATAAATTTGCAAAACAAATTATGAATTCTATTGATAAACAATTTTTAGAAATGGGAATTACTCCTCCAACAATACAGTCTAAGGCTACAGAATGTATTACAGACATAATTGAGTTTATTGAAAAATTAATAGAAAAAGGCTATGCATATTCTGCGGGAGATGGAAATGTATTTTTTAATATTGCAAAATTTAAAAAGTATGGAGAATTTTCTAATAGATTAAATGCAGAAGATTTAATGTCTGGCGTAAGAAAGAAAATACAAGAAGGAAAACTTAACGATAGAGACTTCGCTCTTTGGAAATCAGCAGGAGAAGATAAAATGTTTTGGAAATCTCCTTGGGGCAAAGGAAGGCCGGGTTGGCATATAGAATGTTCTGCAATGAGTATGAAATATTTAGGTGAAACACTAGATATTCACGGCGGCGGAAAAGATTTATTATTTCCACATCACGAAAACGAAATTGCACAAACCGAAGCCTTAACAGAAAAGCGTTTTGCTAATTACTGGATTCACAATGGGCTTATTAAAATTAATGGTCAAAAAATGAGTAAGTCACTTGGCAATAGCATTTTTCTTAAAGATATTTTAAACGAGTATGTAGCAGACGTGTTAAAATTTGTTATTTTGCAAAACAGCTATAGATCAGACTTAAATGTTATGGATGGCATGTTTGATACAATGGAAAAAAAGGTTTACAAAATTTATAAAACTTTTAATAAAATAGATGAGTTATATAAAAATGTTAAACCAGCTAAAAATAGTGAATTTGCAAACAATATAAAACAAGAATTTGAAAATGCAATGGATAACGACTTTAACACAGCTCTTTCAATAGCAAACTTATTTGGTTACACAAACAAACTAGAAAAAATGATTAACAAAGAAACCCCAGAAGAGATTATTGCAGTAAAAGATATGATAATCAGTTTATACTCAGTTTTAAGAATATTACAAGACAATCCAAAAGAAGTTTGCGAAAAAATAGTAGAAAAGCACTTAACTAAAAACGGCACTACTAAACAGGAAGTAAATAAATTAGTTAAAGATTGGAACGAATTTAGACTAAAAAAAGATTATGAAAATGCAGATAAATTAAGAGCAAAATTAACAGGCTTAAATATTAAACTAATTCAAACAAAAGAAACTGCATCTTGGGATATTTAAGCAAGGGAATAAAATTATGGATTACAATAAACAAAAAGAAGCAAGAGATATTTTATTACTTCTTACCGAAGAAGAAAAAAATGATGTTAATTGTTTAATAAAAATGGAAGCAGAATATGGAGATGTAATTAATTCTATACCAGAGTTTTTTGGTGCTCGTATTGCTAAATCTTTTTATACTTTATATAATTCTAGTTTGAAATTTAAAAAAGAAGAAGTGCTGGAAATTATGAAAAATAAAGAGCAATAATTAAAAGATAAAGAAATGGAATATACATCAAAAAATATTTATAAAGAATATTTAGGGTTGTCAGAAAATCAAGCTCAAGATATTATTGATGAAATTAATTTAAAAGCAGAAGAGACGGGACAACAATTTGGAATGGCTTTAGCAGAAGGACTTAAAAGTGCTTTAACAGTAATGACAAATAATGAAAATGATATGGATGAAGAAGAGAAGGCAAAAGAAACAAATTTAGATAGTAATTTAGTACAATAAAAAAGAGAGTATATACTCTCTTTTTTTATGCTATTTAAAAGTTAATTACATAACCTGACCTTGATCTTGCTCTTCTGCTTTTGTTTTGCCATTAAGTGCATTAGAGCATCCCTTAATTACATCTAATTTATTTTCAATATATCCAGATAAAACAATCATTCCTGATTTATAAGCATTAAACTGGTTGTTGTATTCACTAACAAGAGTTCCTGACAATCCTTTAATATTTTCTTTTGGAATTGAGCCAACAAAAGTTTCAATTTCTTTTTCAATTTCTGTACAATCTTTATTTTCTTTTTGTAATTCAATTTTTTTGCCAACTAATTCTTTCAATGTTTCCAATGGTGCCATATTATACTTCCTCTTTTGTTTTTAGTATTTTAGCACTTAATACTTGGCTAGTCAATATAAAAATGATTCAAATAAAAAAATTGGATAATTCCATTCTTTTTTTACGGGAAAATCTGTTTGCTATTATTTAAAAAATTGGATACACTAAAAGTGAAGTAAAATTTAGGAGGTAATAATATGGATACAAAAAAAATACTTACAATTGTTTTGACAATAGTTTTGGTTGGGGGAGTTGTTGCTGCATTTTTTATGCTAAGAGACAATACTCTTAGTTACATTGGGGTAGATATTAACCCAAGCGTGCAGTTTATTACAAACTCAAACGACGAAGTTGTTGGAGTTACTGCTAGTAACGACGATGGTGAGATTATTTTAGATGGACAAATTGAAGGCCTTATGGGTATGGATGTTGACGAGGCGGTAGAAAAAATTGTGGAGCTTTCTATTGAATATGGATTTTTAGATCCAGAAGCATTACAAAGTGATCCTGCAGCGGTTAGCATTACTACAATAAAAGAAAACGGAGATGTTGAAGAAGAAACTCAGTTAAGAGAAAGGGTTTCTAACAGAATTCAAAATTTCTTTAGAAACAACGGAATTTATGGTGTAGTTTTAACAGATGTAGATATGGAAGGTGTTAGATTAGAAGCAGAAGATCTTGGAGTGAATGTTGCTAAATATCAACTTATTCAAAAGGTTACGGCACTTTATCCAGACTTAACAGAAATAGAAGCTGCTGATATGAAAATTAGAGATTTAATGGAAATGTTAAGAGATCTTGGTAATGAAGATGCTACAGAAAGAAGAATTGAAAAAAGAATAGACTTAGTTGCTCACTTTGAAGCTAAAGTTACAGAAATGCAAGCACAAATTGATGCTTTAACTGAAACACAAACTATAAAAGAAGGCGAACTTACTGCTCTTCAGGCAACTGATACTACTGGATTCGATCAAACACAACTTGATGCTCATAACTTAGCAATAAGCACATTAACTACAGAAATTGCTACTTTAACAACTCAAATTGCAGATTTAGAAGCAGAACTTACAGGATTAGAAAATGCACTTTTAGTTCACGAAGGTAAATTGGAAGACTTATTTGTTAACAGACTTCAAGATAGAAAACAAGAAAGAAAACAAGCAACAGAAACTGCATTTAATGCTTGGAAAACCCAAAGAGCTCAAAGAGCAGCAGATATGGAAGACTTATGGGATGATTTTTTAGGTACTATTTCTGAAGAAGAAATGACAAGTATTTTAGATAGACTAGACCCAGACGAAACCGAAGAAAACTAGAATTATTAAAAAATATTAAAAAGAGAGGACTGTATTAATCAGTTCTCTTTTATTTGAGTAAAACTAATATTATGATATAATTTTAATAAGTGAGGTGAATTTATGTTAAAGAAGCTAAATAAAAATACCTATACATTTATACTTGTAACATTTTTATTCTCTTGGATTTTATGGCTGCCATTTGTTTTAGAATATTTTAATGTTATTACTATGTCAGAAACTGTTTTGGCGCTTACACCTATTGCGGTTATGTTGGGTGCATTTGGACCTATGATTGGTGCAACTTATGTAATAAAAAAACAGGCTGGCTGGAGTGGGGTAAAAAAGTTTTTTAAAGAAAAATTAAATTTAAAAGCCAATTATAAATATTACTTAATGGCTTTATTAATTCCAATTATTTTAACAGTAGGCATTAACTTATTGGTTAATGGGTTTAAAATAGATGAATTACCGAAAACCTTAATTCCGGCAGAAATAGGCAATTTAGTATATCTATTTATTGTGCCTTATTTTGTTTTAATGCTACTAATTGGTGGCGGACAAGAAGAGTTTGGTTGGCGTGGTTACCTTCAAGATGCATTGGAAGAGCAAGTTGGTTTTGTAAAATCGGTAATATCTATTGGTTTTATTTGGGCTATATGGCATTTGCCAGTTTTTGCAATGAATGGTGATGGGCATCAATATTATTCATTTTTTGCATTTTTAATTTTTGCGCTAGGTCTTGCTATGATAGTAGGTGTTTTATATAAAGCCAGTGGTAAAAAAATGATAATAGCGTGGGTTTTTCATGGTACTAGTAACACAATTATTCCATTCTTTCCTATTTTACATATGGAAAATGTTCCACAACCAGCATACTGGATATTTGTAGGAGTGAATTTATTAATTGGAATTTCTATGGTGGCTATTTATAATAAAAAACAGAAAAAACTTGAACAATAGTTTTTTTAGAATATTATCAATTAAAGTAAATCATAATAAGTAATATGGTTTAACAATGCCTAAGGGAGATAATAATTATGATTAATAAAAAAATGAAAATATCAATTAGCGTGTCTATAATACTTGGAATTTTATGTATAGTAGGTGCATATTTAAGAGGAATAACTGATGTTCAATCTTTATCTGCAATTTTCTATAACAGAATTTTACTTGGATTTATACTGGGTCTTGTTGTAGCAAGCAGAGATTTTTCTAAAAGCATAGCTAGAGGATTTATAATTGGCTTGATTGTATCTTTTGCATATTACAGTGCAAACAGTTATGCCGATGTTGTTACCTTTGTTGTTGGTCCAATTTATGGAATGATAATAGAATATGTAACATACAAAAAAGGACTATAAAATAATATAGAAAAAAGAGTGATTAATTCACTCTTTTTTTATATTTTATTTTGTTTTATAGTGGAGCTATCTAGCGGACTTGAACCGCCGACCTCTGCCTTACCAAGGCAGTGCTCTACCTGCTGAGCTAAGATAGCAGAAGACTTAGAGGTTAATCTAAGTTTTATTGTCAATATGTTTATAATTCTATTTTTTTGGTCTTAAATCTTTGCCTTTCATATTAATTGTTAGGCTGTTTGATAATTTTATTAGCCTCAATAGGTTTATTAGAAAATTTTAAAAACTCTTTCTTTTTTACAATTACTAAAATTACAGCAAATGCAAAATAAGTAAAAGCCATGTAAATTAAAAGGTCAAGAACATCTATCATTACTACCCCTATACCCATACTTAAATTAAACAAAAAATGAATCCACATTGCTATAAGTATATTTTTACTTTTATTGTAAAAAAATGTAATAATTATAGAAACTGATATAACTGCTAGGAGAAATGCTCCGATGTAATATAAAAGCTCTATGCCAGCATATCCAGATAAGAACCATAGTGGTGCATGCCAAAATCCCCATATAATACCTACAATAATTGTTGATTTTAAGGGGCTGTATTTTTCCTGAAATTTATTTAAAGCATAACCTCTCCAACCAAGTTCTTCTCCAGTTGAACCATCTGTCAAGGTTATTAATAATAGTGGAAGAAGACCTGCAAATGAAATAAATTTTAAAGAACCAAATTCAGTACCTGATACAAGTAAGAATATTGTAATAGCTAGTGTTGTGATAAATAGTTGCATAAGAAGTGGCATAAGAAAAGATTTAAAATTTACTTTGGTAGTAAAGTTTTTCTTTAAATAACTTTTAAAGGTAGTGTTAGGATATAAATATTTGAACATTATTAGTAACATAATTGTTGGAGCCCAAGCATCAATATTCTTTATTATATTTTGTACTGGTACTGGAAGGTCTAAAGTAAATAATAGTCCTGTAATTCCTAGCATTAGCCAAAATAAAAGATAGGTTAGTACAAAGTATTTAATCATCTTGCTTTTTTCTGATTTTTCTAACATAATTTTCTCCCCCGTATAAGCTATACTAATCAGTTATTAAGTTTAATAAAAGCATAACTTATTATGTATTTATTAAAATCAGTATATCACATTTTTTTTTGAGAGTATAATAATTAGATATAAAAAAAGAGTGATTAAATCACTCTTTTTTGTTTAGTATGTTTGGAGCTATCTAGCGGACTTGAACCGCCGACCTCTGCCTTACTAAAACAAACCCGAGTGAGAATAGCCACCCAGCCACAACGCATTAAATAAGAGGCACTCAGCCCTTTTTTTAATTGCTGTGACTACTCTTTGCAAATAGTACAGCAGTTTACAGCAATTGTTGGTTTTAGAGTATATTTTACAAATATAACAAGCATACTTCAATTTTAAAAATAACCCTTGCAATTTAAATGGGAGTGGTGGTATAATAATTTTAGAAAAAATTTGGAGGAAAATATGAAAAAAATATTTAAAGTTATTATGCTTTGCTTGTTAATCTTGCCAGTAACAACTTTCTTTTCAGGTTGTGACATTGCTTTTTTTGGTGGAGATGATTCTGACAATAATAATGAATCCGTTCAAAATGACATTGCTTTAACAACTGGAACCTATAGGCTTGTAGAAAGAAAAATTGATGGCGTAGATTGGGATACTGATTTTCAAACAATTATAGTTACAAACAGCACTATCGATATGGGTCAAGGTGGACTAACATATTCTATTGATGAAAATGTTTTATCGTTTTTAAACAGCACAATGGAAGGAACAGTAACAGAAGTAGAAATTAACATTTCTATGTTTGAGAATAATCAAACAATTGTTATGAGATACCAGCATGTGGCTCAAGTGACTTTAACATCAGGAACATATGATTTAACATCAAGATTAATTAATGGTGAAAGTTGGCCTACTGATAATCAAACAATTGCAGTTACAAGCACTACTATTGACTTTGGTCAAGGTGCAGAGAGCTACTCAATTGAAGGTGATGTTATAACTACAAATTCGGGGGCTAAAGGGCTTGTGACTTCGGATCAAGCAACTATAACAGTTTTTGAAGGAGAAGATATTATTGTTATGGAGTATACTTTACAATAAGTTGATAAAACTTAAAAATATTATTATAATAAAAACAACTATAAAAAGTGTGATAGAGACGAGGCTCGTGCTCACACAGCAACCTGCAAAAATTGTAAGGTGCTAAAGCTTGTATTATGGGTTGTTTTTTATTGTTAAAATAACACTCATCATACCGATGGGTGTTTTGTTAAATAAAACTCTTTATGGGATATATTACATGAGAAGCTTTTAATATGAAAACAGAAATTTATACTAGCGAAAGTGTAAGTATAGGTACCAAGATAAAGTCCGGGACCTAATTGCCGATAGCATTTTGGACGAATGATTGAAGCGTGACAAAAATGCAAGAGTTGCCTGCGAAATCATTGCAACAAAAAAGAGTGAATCAATCACTCTTTTTTGTTGTTTATTAGCTTCTTTTGTTTTATATGTTGGAGCTATCTAGCGGACTTGAACCGCCGACCTCTGCCTTACCAAGGCAGTGCTCTACCTGCTGAGCTAAGATAGCAGAAGACTTAGAAATTAATCTAAGTTTTATTGTTAATATGTTAATATTTCTATTTTTTTAGTCTTAAATCTTTGCCTTTCATATTAATTGTTAGGCTGTTTGCTTTGTTAAAGAGTCTGCTAAAAATTCTTTCGCCATATCTATCTACAAAGTGGTTTAAGTCTAAGTTTGTTGTTACAAAGGTATGTTTTCCTTTGTTTAGTCTTTCGTTTAAAATTAGTACCAAATATTCTAGTGTAACATTTCTAAAAATTGGCTCTGTGCCTAAATCGTCTATAATTAATAAGTCTGCTTCTAAATAGCTTGCTATTATGCTTGCTTTATCTTCTGAAAAAGTTGTGTGATATTTTAAAAGCTCGTTGTTAAAGTTAAATGCTGTTGTATAAAAAGCAGTATAACCTTTGTTTATTATACTTTTAGCAACTGCCTGAGATAAAAAGCTTTTGCCTACGCCTGTTTTTCCCATTAGCGTTATGTTTTTAACTTTAGTATTAGGAAATTTGTGTGTATATGTTACTAACTTTTCTTTTAGTTTCTTAACTTCTGCTTTAGAAGCATCCTCAAAAATATCTATTTTATAATCTTCTAGCGAAGTAAATGCTTTTACATTAATATTGCTATTGTACATAATTGCATCTACATATTCTTGTTTAAAGCAAGAACAATATTCTCCATTTAAAAAGCCAGTATCTTTACAGTGTTTACATTTGTATTTAGGAAGCAAGTCTGCGCTGCTCATTTTGTTTTTTAACAAAATAGTTTCTCTTTTTGATTCTAGCATTGTTTGCTGTTCTTTTAGTGCATACACATCCTTGCCATTAAATTCTGCTTTTGCAATATCTACAATTAAATTAGAAATTTTATCTTCTATCATTTTAAATTCTTCTATTTGCAAAGCTCTTCTATAATTAATTTCGGCAATTTCTTTTGCTCTGTTTCTTCTGTTTGCAAATTCGCTTAAAAGCCTCTTTTGTAATTCTCTTTTATCCATATTAAATTTCCACCTCGTCTAGATTGTCAAACAATGCGGTTAAATCTTCTTTAGAGTAGCTGTGAGTTTGCATATCAGGGGTTTTATTGGCAGTTGTGTTAGAGTTATTATTTAATTTTTTAGCCTCTTCAACTGTTTTAACTTGTTTTTCGTTCCAAGTGCTTAAAATTTTGTTTAAGTACGGAAGTGGGCTAGTTTTTCCTTTTGCAAGGCCAGCGCCATATAAAATAACATCCTTGCCAAGCTTCCAACTGTAAGACCAAGTTCTGTAAAAATCTCTATCCCAACTATTTACATTTCTTACCAAACCTAAAACATCTAATACTTCTTTAATTTCTTTGTCGGCAGATACAATTTGACCCATATATTGATTAATGCTATCCATTGTAATTAAGCCTAGTTTATAGAACTTAGAAACTATGGTGTTCATTCCCTCTAAATTTCTTATGCCTTTTTTAAAGCAGTAAGAAGAAATTATTTTTAAGGTTGCTTCGTCGTAACCTTTTTTAATCCATTCGTTTATGTAAGTTTCTATTATTACTTCTAAGTTTTCGTAGTACAAGCCTAAAGATTTTGTAATGTTTTTTGCTGTTGTAAACAAATAGTCTTTATTATCTTCGTAGTCGGTAATTTCTTTTTCAGAAAATAGTTTAAGTTCGTAGTACTTTAATAATCTAGAATTTAATTTTTGCATTCCGCCTTTTTTCTTTAAAAGCTTTGCGGCAAGCAAAATAACATCTTTAGAAAACTCTAATTCTTTTGTCCATTTTAAGTACATTTGTTTTTCATCAAAGCTAGCCATTCTTCTTATGCCTAGTTTTGTTAAAATTTCTTTTAAGTCGCCTAAACTTCTTTCGTGTTGATCTAGTTTTTCTTCTACTAGTTTAGAAGTTGTAATTCCCTCGTATGCCCAGTTTTTTGCAACAGTTGTTATGTATGAGTGTCCTACATTTTTACCCTTTAAATCTGTGCAATATTTTATTACCATAATTAATGCTTCAGGTTCTATGTGGAATGATTCTATTAGTGTGTAATATTCGGCATACTCGTTTGGAGTTATCATTCTGCCTTCTATTAATTCTTGAATTTGAATGTTAAAGTTTGAATATTTGTTTTTATTAAATTTTCTTATGTTGTTTATCATATTTTGGACCGGCAAATATCTAACTTCTATTGGGTTTGTGCTTAAAACTTGTACAAGCCCTTGTTCTTGCCAGTAGTAAAATGCATCTACAATGTCGTTTTCAGAAAGTTTTAATACTTTTGCAAAGCTTTCTAGCGTATTATCGTAACTATCTGCATTGCTGCATTTATAAAGCCCATACAAATAAACTTTAACACATTCTCCGTTTGCATATGGCATATGTTCGTTAATAAAAAGATTGTCTATATCTGTGCAAGAATTTATTACTGATTGACTTGAATATTTACAAAATGCCATATTAAAACCTCTTTTCTTAAAATTTCTTTAATTATAAACCATTAACCAACAATTTACAAGTTAAATTAAAAGGTAATAAATGATGCAGTTTTATTCATAAGATATTTTAGTTTAATAAAGGAGAAATAAAATAAATGAAAAATGTAGTAAAAGTGCTTGCAATGGTGCTTGTATTGATGCTTGCAACTCATTTGATAGTTAGCAATAAATCTTTTGATAGTTTGGTAGAAGCAACAAGCAGAGGGCTTACCCTCTATGAAATAGATGTAGATTATGACGATGATAATAAAACGGCAGAAGTTTATCAGCAGGTAGATTATGTAAACACATATGATACAAGTTTAGAAGAGGTATGCTTTCACTTGTATCCAAACTTTTTTAGTGAGGCTAGCACAACAAGAGTTGTAAGTGCGCTAAATGAAGACAGTGCTTACCCTAACGGAAAAAGTTATGGAAAAATAGAAATAGAAAAGCTAATGTTAAACAATAAAGAAGTGGAAATTTTAATTGAAGGCGTAGATAACGACATTTTGGTTATAAATTTAGAAAAAGATTTATACCCAACCGACAGCATAGAAATTGAAATGGAATATAGTTTAACTATTCCTAATTTGCACCACAGGTTTGGTTACGGAGACAATTCTATAAATTTAGGTAATTTTTACCCAATAGCTTGTGTATATGAAAACGGCGGCTTTGTAAAAGATCCGTACCATTCTAACGGCGATCCATTTTATAGCGAACTTGCAAATTATGAAGTTAGTTTAAAATGTGATAACGATATTAAAATTGCAAATACAGGAAAGGTTGTAGAAAGTCAACAAAAAGACGAAAAGATTATATATAACTGCGAGGCAAAAGCGGTTAGAGATTTTGCGGTTGTTTTGAGCGAATATTTTAGCTGCATAACAGAAATGGTGGGCGAAACAGAAGTTAAATATTACTATTATAAAGATTTCAGTCCACAAAAATCTTTAGAAACTAGCGTAAAGGCATTAAAAACTTTTAATGAAATAATTGGCGAGTATCCTTACAGAACATTATCTGTTGTAGAAACTGGTTTTGTGCATGGCGGAATGGAATATCCTAACCTTGTATATATTTCTGACGGATTGGATAACTACGAAGATTATACAAACACAATTGTCCACGAAATAGCACACCAGTGGTGGTATGGCGTAGTTGGAAACAACGAGTACAAGCACGGTTGGTTAGACGAAGGTTTAACAGAATATCACACAGCACTATTTTACGAAAAGAACCCAGAATATGATGTTAATATTGATACGCTAATTAGCAATGCAATAAACTCTTATGTTTTATTTGTGGATGTATATGTAGATGTGTTTGGAAATGTAGATACGAGCATGGATAGAAGCTTAAACGAGTATCAAACAGAGCCAGAGTATGTTTATATGGCATATGTAAAAGGAATGCTTTTATTTGATAATTTAAGAGAAGTGTTGGGAGAAGAAATGTTTTTAAAATGCGTTAAAGATTATTACAAAACAAATAGAATGACTAATACAACTCCTGCTAATTTAATTGCTTCGTTTGAAAAGGTTTCTAGAAGAAACTTAGAAGGTTTTTTTAACAGCTGGATTAAAGGTACAGTTATTATTGAAAACTTAAAGTAAGCTTTTAAGGCATTTGCAAAAAATGCTAAAATATGATACTCTTTTAATATAGAAATGGGGGATTATATTATGAAAGTAATATCATTATCTAGTGGAAATGAAGGTAATTGCTTTTATGTTGAGGCCGAACAAACAAGAATTTTAGTGGATGCAGGTTTACCGCTAGAAAAAATAGAAGAAAAATTAAAAAATATAGGGGTAGACCCTATAAAAATAAACGCAGTTGTTATAACTAACATAGAAATTACTCATGTTAGAGGCTTAAAAGAATTTGTAGACTTATACAAAGCAAAGGCGTTTGTATATTATTCGGAATGGTTTGATTTGGAAGAAAAAATTGGAGATGTGGATGACTTTTATCAAACAAATTATTTTGACGGACCATTTAGGGTTAGAGATTTAGAGATTGTACCGTTTGAAACAACTCATCTTATAAAGTGTTTTGGGTTTACAATAAAGGCTAGAGATTCTGAAATTAGCCTTATCCCAGACATTGGGGAATTTAACGATACTGTTATGCAAAATGTAAGAAATAGTAGTTTTGTAGGGCTTAGTTGTTGTTACGATTTAAAGAGTTTAGCAAATATGCAAGACAAAAGAAAAATGCTAGCAATAAGAGATGGGCATTTATCTAACAAAGCTTGTGCAAAAGCAGTTGTAAAAATGGCAAAAGAGGGAATTAAAAATTTTGCACTTTTACATTTGCATTCAGAAAGTAACAAGCCAGAACTTGCACTAAAAACAGTTAACGATGCGTTAAAAGAAGCTGGTTTTAGCCCAGAAACAGATGTTTTTGTGAAGACAGCAGAAAAAGATAGAATTAAAGAGCTTATTTAAGTAAAATAAAAAAGGAGAATATTCTCCTTTTTTTATGGGGTTAAAAGATTTGTGTAGAGTAAATAGGTTAAAAGACTGGTTGTAGTGGTCAGAATTGTTCCCCAAGTAATATCTATTAAGCTTATTGCTATTGTCCAGTTTGAAAGAATGCTTAAATTAACAAGGTTGTAAACAGAATAAACAACAAAGCCAAAAAATAGTGCGCCTAAAATGGCAAACGAAATGTTGCCATCGGCTATTGCGGGGGTTATTACAAAAAAGTTAAGCCCTAAAATAAGAATAATATAAGGAATAACTGCAACAAATGCATTTGGTTTATCGTACATTATTGTTCCAATTTGATCTCTGTACAAATTTTTTGCTATTAATCCTAGCCAAAGCGCATCTATTGCAACAAATATTAGTAAGGCAACTCCGCCATATTTAATAATGCTTTCCATAATAGTTCTCCTTAAAATTATAACTTTAATTATATTTTTACCAATTAAAAATTATATATACAAACGAAATTTTGTAAATAATTCCCTTTGCAAAATTTAGTTTTATTTGTTATTATTTAATTATATATTAAAAGGACAAAATAATGAAAGTAGTAACGCTAGCAAGTGGAAGCAAAGGTAATTGCACATATATTAAAAGCAAAGAGGCAAACATTTTAATAGATTTGGGAGTTTCTGCAAGACAAATAGAAAATAATTTAAAATATTTGGGAGAAAATCCAGAAAATATTGACGCAATTTTAATAACACACGAACACTCTGACCATATTAAAGGGGTTTTGGTTTTTGCTAAAAAATATAATACAAAAGTTTATGCTTATCATAAAGCATGGGGAAAATTATTAACAAAAATTGGAGATCTGGATTTAAATTTACAGGTAGATTTTTTTGACGCAGATTTTTACATTAAAGATATTACAGTTAGTCCGTTTGAGGTTTCTCATGATTCGGAATACTGTTTTGGATATTCTTTTTACAATAATGGTAAAAAAGTAAGTATTGCAACAGATTTGGGGCATACTAACGATAGGATAATAGAAAGCCTAAAAAATAGTGCGTTAGTTATTTTAGAATCTAATCATGATGAAAATATTTTATTAAATAATCCTAAATATCCATTTTTTACAAGAAAAAGAATTTTATCTAATAAAGGGCACTTGTCTAACACGGCTTCGGCTAATGTTATTGCAAAACTAATAGAGCATGGAACAAAACAAGTTGTTTTAGCACATTTAAGCGACGAAAACAATGCTCCAGAGCTTGCATTTAACACAGTTAAACAGGAGCTTGCAAAAATGGGAATAATAGAGGGAGAACATGTTTTTATTGATGTTGCTCCTGCAAAACAAATAGGAAATATATTTGATGTAGAATAACAAAAAAGATTTAAAATGCTACTGCTATTAATTAACTTTATATTTAGAGGTGATTATGAAAAAGTGTTTTAAATTTTTTATTTTTATAACTATTGTGGTTTTAAGTGCCACTTTTTTTGCAGGGTGTTTTGATTCTGAAACAGAGGGTGGCATAAACAATTTGTTAGACCCAGAATTAATGCTGCCTAGATTTATATCTTCTACCACAACTTCACCCTCTCAGGTTGTTGCAGAAAATGTAAGGCCAGCAGTTGTTGGTATTAATAGCGTAGACGGTGGTGTTTCTAGCGTAGGAAGTGGGGTGGCTATTGCAAATGGCGGATATGTTTTAACTAATAACCATGTTATTATTAATAGAGATAACACAAAATTATATTTAGCAGACGGTACAGAAGTAAACGCGAGCTTTGTGTGGAGTGATAGTGCACTGGATATTGCTGTTTTAAAAAGTAATGTTAATTTGCCATATTTGCCAATGAATGAAAATGACGATATAAAAGTGGGAGAAGATGTTTTGGCAGTGGGAACTCCATTAACATTGCAGTTTAGGCATACTTTTACAAGAGGAATAATTAGTGCTTTAAACAGAACAATTCAAATAGATACAGAATCTGGCGAAAGTTATTTGCAAAGTTTGTTGCAACACGATGCAAGCATAAATGCAGGAAACAGCGGCGGACCTTTAATAAATCTAAATGGAGAAGTTGTTGGTATTAACACAGTAAAGGTAGAAAATGCAGAAGGTTTAGGCTTTGCCATTCCAATTAAGGCGGTAAAAAATGTGGTAGCAAACATTTTAGAAAACGGCAGTTACGAGACTCCATATTTAGGAGTGTTTGGGTACGATTCTTCCATAGCATCTTATTACGGCAAAACAGAAGAAAAAGAAGGTATTTATGTTTTAAATATAGACGAAAATGGACCGTGTGCAAATAAGGGATTAAAAGTAGGAGATTTAATAACAAAACTAAATGATAAAAATATTTCAACAATGCTAGATTTAAGAAGTGAACTTTATGCTTTTAAGGTAGGAGATAGTTTAAATATTTCTTACACCTCAGATAGTCAAGAGAAAACTTTTAATTTAACCCTAGAAAAAAGACCAATAGTTTAATAATATTAAGCAGGCACAGCCTGCTTTTTGTTTTGCTTTTGTTTGCATTTATATTATAATATAAGTAAATTATAAATATATTTATTTAGTAAGGTGAAAAATGCAGTACAAAAAAGAGTTTTACAACAAAAAAGATAGTTACAAAATGTTTTCTTCTGTGGCCATGTGGTATTTGGCAGCGGTTATTGGGTTGTCTTTTATTTATGCAACTATAGCAGTTATTGCAGGAGTAGAATCCTCAGTAGTAACAAAAAGTGCTTTTACAGAGTACTTTAATTACTTTGCGCCAGCACTAATATTTTTTGCAGTATTTTATTTTTATAATAAAAGAAAGAAAATAAATATAGTTAAAGCTACAAAGTTAAATGTAAAAATAAATACAAAACAAACTTTAATTTTAATACTAATATCTGTAGTTTCTTTAGTTTTTCTATCAAGAATAGTAGGGCTTTTTGACTATTTTGTTAGCACAACAAATTACAAATTTATGGAAGATTTGGGTTTTAAAATAAATAATATTGGTAGTTTATTGTTTGCACTTGTTACATTTGCAGTGCTACCTGCATTAACAGAAGAGTTAATTTTTAGGGGAGTTATTTTTAACGGAATACAAAAAACAGATGGGCATAAAAAAGCAGCAATAATTAGTGCGGTATTTTTTATGTTAATTCATATGTCTGTGCAACAAACCGTTTTTCAATTAATACTTGGCATAGTTTTAGCATACTGTGTTTATATAACTGGAAGTTTATGGGCAGGTATTTTGGTGCACTTTTTAAACAATGCAACTGTTGTTATTGCAACTTATGCGTTTACTGTGTTTAATTACGAAAGCACATTAACAAGTACAGCAGTGCCAAGCACACTTGCAGATTATTTATTGCCTGTTTTATATTTTGCTGTTGGCGTAGCAATACTTGTGGGGTTATTTAAATTATTAAAAAATGTATCGCTAAAACAAGAAGAAAGCCTTGAAGAAGAAAGTAACGAAATAATTAAAAAAGAAAAAGTAGGATACTTATTAACTGTTGGATTAGTAATAACAGTGACAATGCTATTAATAGACATAAGTTCTATGTTTTAAAAGAGAGAATATATGAAAAAAACCAGCGACTTATTTAAAATAAATTTAGTTTACTTTTGCGCTTTAACAATGTTTGTTGGCTTAAGAATTTTTGCTAGCATTGGTGTTATTAAAAGTGACTATATTTTTACTGTTATAACTCAAATAGGAATTTTATTTTTACTTGTTATATTTTTAATTAACTTATTAAAAAGGCAAACCTTAGCCGAAACTCTGGCAGAAATTGGGTTTAAAAAAATATCGTTTAAAGCGGTGGGTATTTTAATTGCTATTGGGGCTATTGCTTTTGTTTTAAACATTGCAATTGCAACATTTTTTAATGGAATAATGGCGTATTGGGGTTATAATCCAGCGTCTTCTGGAACAGTACAGCAATATACTACCTATTCTCAATTTTTATCAGTTGTTGTAAGTTCTTTATTTTTTGTGGCGGTTTTACCAGCACTTTTTGAAGAAATTTTACACCGTGGATTTTTGCTAAACAATTACAGAAAAACAGTAGGTACAAAAAGAGCTATTGTTTACTCTTCACTTTTATTTGGACTAATGCATTTAAATATATCACAATTCTTTTATGCTGCAATTTTAGGAGCATTTATTGCAATTTTAGTTATTGCTACTGGAAGTATTTGGGCGGGAATTATTGTTCACTTTATTAACAATGGTTTAAACATATATCTTTCTGCTGCTGCAAACACATCTTCGGATATATATGTGTTTGGTCAAAATTTTTACGATATAATTAATAATTTTTTAAGTGGCAACAATGTTGTTGTTACACTAATTGTTTGCTTTTTAATTTTGGCGCTTTTATGCATTGCTGCAATTTTGCTAATTGTAAAATTATTGCAGGAAACAAAACTAAAAAGAGTAGGCAATGTTATTGAGCAGTTAAACGAAAGCATAGAGGGCGGAATTATAACTGAAGATGGAAATATAGATTTGCAAGCTGACGCTAAAGAGTTGTTACTTTCTAAACTTGTGCCAGACTTAGTTGGAGATGGAACGGAAAAATCTTCTACTTTTAACTTTTTAGTTCCAACTTCTAAAAAAGATAACTATAAGCCCTATTTAAGAGAAAATATGTTTTTATATGCAAGCATATTTTTAGGCGTTATAATTACCATATTTACCTTTATTTGGGGTGTTTTATGATAACAGTTAATATAGTTTGTGTAGGCTCTTTAAAAGAGACATACTGGAAGGATGCAGTAAAAGAATATGCAAAAAGGCTTCAACTTTTTTGTAAATTAAACATAATAGAAGTAAAGGAAAATTTTTTAAAGGCAAATTCTAGTAGGGCTCAAGTAGAGGATGCATTAAAAAAAGAAGCCGAAATAATTAATAAGTATTTAAAAGGTTATATTGTTACTTTAGAAGTTAAGGGTAAAAAATTAACAAGCGAAAATCTATCCAAAAAAATAGAAGATTTAAAAACAGCAGGGAATTCTGAAATAACTTTTGTAATTGGATCTTCTTATGGTTTACATAAAAACATTTCTGATAAAAGCAATTTTAAATTATCTTTTTCCGACTTCACATTACCTCATCAGCTAATGAGAGTTGTTTTGTTAGAGCAGGTTTACAGAGCTTTTTGCATATCTTCTGGAAAGACTTATCATAAGTAGGTGAAGTATGGATAAGAAATTTATGATAGAGGCTTTAAAACAAGCTAAAATAGCAGAAAAAAAAGATGAAGTGCCAGTTGGTGCGGTTGTTGTTTTAAATGGTAAAGTAATAGCAAAAGCCAGAAATAAAAGGCATAACAAAAAAGATGTTACTCTTCATGCAGAAATTATTGCAATAAAAAAGGCGTGCAAAAAGTTAAAAAGGTGGAGGCTGGAAAATTGCGATATTTACATAACGCTAGAACCTTGTGCAATGTGCGCAGGTGCAATAGTGGCAGCCAGAATTAAAAATGTGTACTTTGGAGCATTTGAAAAAAAAGGTGGTTGCGCGGGGAGTGTTTTTAATTTATTAAACGAACCAAAATTTAATCACAGATGTAATATAAAAAGTGGTATATTAGAAGAGGAATGTTCTAACATATTAACTAACTACTTTAAAAGTAAAAGAAAAAGGAGAAATTAACTATGACTGACCAAGTATCTACAAAAAAACAGGAGATTGTAACAGATAGCGATGTTAGCGTTATTATTTTGCTTGCTGAAAACAATTTTTTTAACACAACAAAAAAATATTACGATATGAAAATTTGTGGTAAAACATCTTTGCAATGGATGCAAAATGCAGTTGGCGAAAATGTAAACATAAAAAAAGTTGCTTGCACTCAAACTGCAGATATAGTTTCTAATGTTAAGCCTTATTTGGGCGACAAAAAATATACAGCGGTTTTATATGCAGATACTCCACTACTTCAAAGAAAAACATTTTTAGAAATTATGGCTTATGTTAAACATAAAAATCTTAGCGTTTGCAAGCTAACTAGAGGTTATGTTTTTGAAACTGAGCATTTAAAACAGTCAGAAAAGGTTTATGCTCCTCAAACTCATTACTTTGAAGAGGAAGATTTTATTACAAACTACAACTTAAAGCAACTTTCTTTAATAGAAGATGTTATGAGAAGAAGAATATTAAACTACCATATGAAAAATGGAGTAAGAGTTATTGATCCTGCCTCTACCTATGTAGATGCAGATGTAACAATTGCAGAAAATGTTGTTATTTATCCCAACAACAACATAAGCGGAGAGTGTTATATAGAAGCGAATGTAACGATTAACCCAAATAACATAATTAAAGATAGTTATTTGTTAAAAGGAAGCGTAGTAACAAGTTCGGTTATTAGTAATAGTATTGTTGGTAAAAAATCGGTTGTAGGACCTTTTGCAGACATATATCAGAACACGGTTATAAGTGAGGATTGCATAGTAAAAGGCAACAACATAATAAAAAATTCTAAAATAGAAAAAAATGTAAAAATTACAACCTCTGTTTTAGAAGACTGTGAAATAGGGGAATCGGCAACTATTGGTCCAAATGCAAGAATCAGAAATAATGCTAGAATCGGAGAAAATTGTAGGATTGGAAACTTCTGTGAAGTTAAAAACAGCACGGTTGGCAAAGATACAAAAATGAGTCACTTATCTTATATGGGAGACGCTACTGTAGGAAAAGATTGCAATATAGGTGCAGGTGTTGTATTCTGTAATTATGACGGTAAAAATAAAAATAAAACTCTTATAGGAGATAATGTTTTTATTGGAAGCAACAACAGCTTAATTGCACCCTTAGAAATAAAAACTGGCGCATTTACGGCGGCGGGATCTACAATTAACAAGCCAGTAGAAAATGGCGAATTTGCAATTGCAAGAGCAAAGCAAGAAAATAAAACAAGAGAGAAAAAGGATTAAAATTATGTTTTTAATAGTGGGGCTTGGAAACACAGGAAAAAAGTACGAAAATACATATCATAATATGGGTTTTTGGGCGCTGGATGAGTTTGCAAGAAAGAATGATATAAAAATAACAAAAAGCAAAAACAATGCTTTAATTTTCGAAGGCAAAATAGGCTCTAAAAAGGTTATTTTAGTAAAGCCTACTACTTATATGAATAACAGCGGATTGGCCGTTAGAGCCTTAATGGACAAGTTTAAAATAAACTCAGAAAATGTTTTAGTTGTGTACGATGATATTGATCTTCCAAAAGGTGTGGTTAGATTTAGAAATAGCGGCTCTGCAGGAACTCATAACGGAATGAAAAGCATAATTTCTCACATAAACACACAAAATTTTCCTAGAATAAGAGTGGGAATAGATAAGGATGAAAGAATTCCTCTTGCAGACTATGTTTTAAGCAAAGTTAACGGGGCTTCTAAAAAACAACTAAAAGCAGCAATAGAAGAAAGTGCAAACTTAATAGAAGAATTTATAAAAAATGATGGAAAATTAGAAAATACAAGTATATAAAAACAAAACTAGCTGTTGCTAGTTTTTTTATTTTTTGGTACAATAAATGTATGATAAAAAAATTGTTAGAGGTAAAAAAATCTGAATCAGAAATTTTGGATTTATATAATGGGGTTGGAGCAGGTAAAAACTGCTCCGTTTTTGGTGTGGGGCAAAGTAGCAAGCCAGTTTTGTTAAAGGAATTAAACAGTCCTATTATTTATGTAGCAAGTAACCTGGAAAATGCATTTAAAATAAAAAATGATATGACCAATTTAGGCTTAAAAGTAGATATTATACAAACAAAAACACAAAACTATATGTACTACTCTTCCGAACTTGACGGAAGTGTAGAAAATTTGTATGTGCCACTTAGTAATATTGCTCTTAAAAATACAGATGTATTAATTATAATGCCGGATGTTTTAATGCAAAAATTTCCTAAATTAGAAGTGGTAAAAGAAAACATAGTAAATTTGAAAATTAATACTTGTTACGATCTTGACATGTTAACAAGTAAATTAATAGAGCTTGGTTATAAAAAAACAGATATGGTAGAGGAAAAAGGTGAATTTTCTGTAAGAGGTGATATTTTAGATATATTTACAATTACAGAAGAATTGCCGTATAGAATTCAATTTTTTGACGACGAAATAGAAGAAATAAAAACTTTTAATAAAGTAACTTATGATAGTATTTCTTCTAAAAAAAGTGTAAAAATAACACCAAAAACTATATTTTTTGCTAAAAATAAGGAAAATTTAATAGAAAAAATAAAAAAATCCGCTAAAAATAAAAAATTATCTGCCGACGCTAGTGTTAGAAATAATCATATTATAAACAGCATTTGTGAAGATATTTCACTAGATAAAAATGGAATAAATATGTGCTGGGCATTTCCGTTTATGGAAGAGGAGTTAACAACAATATTTAATTACTTTAATAATGCAGTTGTTGTTTTTGACGATGTAAAACAAAGTTTTGATTTATTAAACAAAAGCTCTCAGGAATTTGAAGAAAGTTATAAATCTTTATTAAAAGCCGGAGAAGTTTTAACAGAACATAAAAATTATTATTTTAATTTAGAAGACATTAAAAAAGACTTAGAAAACAAACCAGCAATAGCTTTTCAAAATTTAATTAATAATAATATGTTTTTTAACCCAAAAGCTTTAATAAACATAAAAACATCTCCAATAATAAATTACTATGGTAACGAAAAACTTTTAGCAAGAGACATTAAAAAGTTTAAAAAGCAAGATTATAGCATTGTTATGTGTAGTAAAAACAGTTCTTCTGCTGTGTTTATGCAAAAGCAGTTAAAACAAGACGGAATAGAAGCAAAAATAATTATAAACTCTGACCAAATAGAAAGTAATGATATTTATATTTTATGCGAAAACATTATAAGCGGGATAAACCTGCCGCAAGAAAAAATATTGATTATTGGGGTTTCTGAACTTTTTAAAACTAAGCTTAAAAAACAAAAAAGCAAAACCAGCAAAAAAGATATTTTTACAATGCCAAAAGTGGGCGATTTTGTTGTTCACGAAGCTTACGGAATTGGTAAGTGTGTAAAAATAGAAAAACTAAAACTTTCTGGCTACGAAAAAGATTATATTTGCATAGAATATGCAGGTGGAGATATGCTTTATTTACCAACAGAACAGATTAATTTACTATCTGGCTTTATTGGTTCTAACAAAGCACCCAAGCTAAACAAGTTGGGCACTGCAGAATTTGCGAGGGCAAAACAAAGAGTTAAAAATAGCGTTAAAGAAATGGCTGTAGATTTAGTTTCGCTATACTCTGAAAGACAAAACAAAAAAGGCTATTACTACCCTAAAGATAACGAAATTATGTGGGAGTTTGAAAAGGCATTTCCTTACTCTGAAACAGAAGATCAGTTAGCTGCTATTAACGATATTAAAAAAGACATGGAAGATGGCAAGGTTATGGAAAGGCTAATTTGTGGTGATGTAGGTTATGGAAAAACAGAAGTTGCAATTAGAGCTGCTTTTAAAACAATTTTAGAAGGAAAGCAAGTTGCATTTTTAGCGCCAACAACAATTTTAGCAAAACAACACCACAACACTTGCGTTGCCAGAATGAAGGAATTTATGGCAAGAATAGATAGTTTAACTAGGTTTAAAACCAAAAAAGAACAAATTAGAACTTTAGAAAAATTAAAAGCTGGAGAACTGGATGTAATTTGCGGAACTCACAGATTACTTAGCAAGGATGTTAAGTTTAAAGACTTAGGCCTATTAATTTTAGACGAAGAACAAAGGTTTGGGGTTGCAGATAAAGAAAAAATTAAACTTTATAAGAAAAATGTTAATGTTATTTCTATGAGTGCAACACCAATTCCAAGAACGCTTCATATGTCTATGGTAGGTATTAGAGATATTAGTTTAATAAATACTCCACCAAAAAACAGATTACCAGTGCAAACTTTTATATCAGAATATTCTGACGCTGTACTTAAAGATGCAGTTAACAGAGAATTAGCAAGAGATGGACAAGTTTTTATAGTACACAACAGAGTGGAAACAATTTATTCTTATCACTCTCATATTAAAAAAATGTTTCCCAACGCTAACATAAAAGTGGCACACGGACAAATGCCTAAAAATGAGTTAGAGCAAACAATTAAAGAATTATATCAAGGTAAAGTGCAAATTTTAATTTCTACCGTGTTAATAGAAAATGGAATAGATCTTGCCAATGCAAACACGCTTTTTGTTACTAATGCAGACCACTTAGGATTATCCCAGTTGTATCAGTTAAGGGGAAGAGTGGGCAGAAGTAAAAAACTAGCATATGCTTATTTTACTTATAAGCCAAGAAAAGTATTAACTAGTGAAGCGCATAAAAGATTAAGTGCGCTTCAAGAATTTACAGATTTAGGCAGCGGCTTTAAAATTGCAATGAGAGATTTGGAAATTAGAGGCGCTGGCAATATTTTAGGAGATAGGCAACACGGACATATGGAAAAAGTAGGTTACGATATGTATTGCAAACTACTAAACGAAGCCGTGGCAGAAATTAAAGGCGAAAAGGTAGAAAGATTTAAAGATATTAAGCTAGACATAGCCTTAAATGCTTTTGTTCCTAGAGACTATATTGAAAAAAGTGATATGAGAATTAGGCTTTACAACGACTTAACCAATATAAAAACTTTTGAAGAAAGAGTAGAAGTTATAAAGCACATAGAAGATGTTTATGGCAAGGCTCCTAAAGAAGTTTTAAACTTAGCAGACGCTGCATTTATGAAAAATTTAAGCATTAGGCAAGGTATAAAGAAAATTGTAATAAATAAAGACAAAAGCTTTATAGAATATTACGATACAGAAAATGTACTAACAGAAAAAACCGCAAAAGCAATTAATAAACACAAAAATATATGTGTATTAAACTTAGAAAAATTACCAATAATTGAGTTTAATTTAAACGGGTATACAATAAATAAAAAGCAAGAAATTTTGTTAAAATTCTTAATGTTATGTATTTAAAACTATTGCTTTTAAATAAAAAATCTTGTATAATGAAACATAGTTACGAAAACAAACAAAACAGGAGAATATAATAAGTGAAAAAATTATTAACAGCAATTTTATTAATACTATTTTCTTCAGCTAACATTTTAGCTGGATGTAGTTTGGTAGAGTTGGATGTAGATAGATATTTAGATTTAGTTGTTGCAAAAGCGGGAGCTGTTGAAATAACAAAAGAAGAATTATTAATAGAATATAATAACAATGGTTATAAATATGTGCAAGAACAAGACTACACAGTAGAAGAAGCAATAGAACAAACTTTGGCAGACATAATTGATAGGGAATTATTAATTCAAGATGTTAAAGGTAGAGTTGATTCTGGAGATATTGATGAGCCTACAATTAATCAAATTAACGATGTTTGGGAAGAAACTTTTGATTATATAAGAAAAAAAATTGAGACAGAAGAAACAGAAGTTAGATTGGATTGGGGATTACAGCAGCCAGGCGAACCAGAAGAAGAAGAAGAAAGTGACGCAATTGTGTTTATTCCGTACGAACCAAAAGTAGAATATGTTGATGGTGAATTTATTAAAATTGAAGATCCAGAAGAAGCGGTAGATGATTTTACATTAACAATAGCAGATTTTCCATATTCTAACTTTACTTCATCTATAAGCGAAGAAGCAATGAGTAGATACGTTAAAGACTTAGAGTTATCTGAAGAAGGAAAAGATTTATCTACGATAGATTCTGAAGTTTTTGAAAGAGAACTTCAAAGAATATTTGATGTTTATGAAAAAAATATGTATTTAGATATTTTAGAGGATTATTATAACAACCAACTAGCGTTAGATAATACTAAAATTATAGAAAGATACAAAGAAATGGTGTTAGAGGATGTTGCAGAATATGCCGCAAACGAAGAAGCTTATCACACAGCTATGGCAGATTCCCCGGAAGATGTTTACTACCACTTAGAAGGTGAGTACATTTATGTTAAACATGTTTTACTTCCTTACTCTGACCAGCAATTAGAAATTTTAGAGGGCTATAAGTCAGATTTAGAGCAAGGCTATAAAGACCAAGCTCAGTACGACGATTTAACAGAAGCTTTGGCACTTTCTATTCAAACTCAGGCAAGAGATGAAGAGGGCAACTTTGTAGGAGATTACTATTCTGCAAATTCAGTGCTTAACGAAATTAACCTTGCACTTTCTACTACTAGTAATGTAGAAGAAAAAGCAGAAATATTTAACAACTTTATTTATAAATACAACACAGACCCAGGAATGTTAAATTCAGACTATTCTTATGTTGTTAATCTAGATACAGAAGTAGAAGACAAAATGGTAAAACCTTTTGCAGACACTTCTAGAGAACTACACGCTACGGGTGAAGGTAGCTTATCTGGATTAGTTTTAACAGATTATGGTTATCACATTATTTTATATACTAGAGAGGTTGCTAACATTGTGCCTTTAGAAAACTTGCAAACAATAACTCCTCAGGCGCTTGATAACTACAATTTATCTTTAGGTATAGACCATTCTATGTACGATAAAATTTATGATCTTATTGCAGATACTGGACTAGCTTATAGTAACTATCAACAATCTTTAATAGTAACTTTAAATGCTGCTAATCCATCTACTTACTACAAAGATAATTACAAAGATTTATTATAAAAAAATAAAACGCCTTTTATAGGGCGTTTTTTTATTTATCAAAAGCCGTTAATTTATGTTTAATTTGACAATAAGTACATATAATGGTATATTTTATTAGCAAAGGAAATAATTGTTTTATGCAAAAAGATAATAAACCTACAATAAAAAGCACTGGTATTTCTTCTAAGTTAAAAAGTATGCAAAAAGAAAAACCAATTGCATTTATGGTAAAAAACAGTACAGATGTTAGACCTGTCAAACAAAAAGTGTTTGACTTTTTTGCTGTTAGCCATATGGATAGAATAGGCTTAAAGCTAAATGCAATAGAACAACAAACAGTTTTAAAAGAATCTAAAGAAGCAATAGAACAACAAAAAACAAACGGAAGAAACTGGAATATTATTTTCTTACTTTTAAACTTAACTATTATTTTTAGTATTTTGTTATATCAAACATCTACAGACGAACTTATTCCTTTTACGGAAGTAATTAAAGAAGTTGTTTATGTTAAATATATTTATATTTCAATTTTAATGCTTGTGTTGGTGGTACTGGCAGATAGTTTAAAAACTGCTTGGCTTATTTACAGGTCAAACGGTTTTGCTAGGGTTTATTTGGGTTACAAATCTGCAACACTTGGAAAATACTATAACTATTTAACTCCTTATTATTCGGGAGGACAACCTTTTCAGGTTTATTATTTAAGATCTAGAGGGGTAAAAGCAAACATTGCAACTAGCTTGCCTCTTGCAAGTTATATATTTGGACAGATAACTTGGATTATAACTTCGGCATATGTTTTGTTTAATAGTTATAAATTAGACTTATTCACAGATGTAGACAACGCAGTAGTAGGTTCTGCCGCTTGGGTTGGGCTTATTTTAGGCTCTACAATTTTACTTACAATTTTGCTATTTTCTATTAGTAAAAAAATTATGCCTAACTTGGCAAAAATGGTAATTAAGTTTTTGCATAAAATCAGAATAGTAAAAGATATTGATGTAGCTTATTATAAAGTACTTAGATTTGTTAAAGAATATCAGTCTAGTATGAGATACTTTGTTTCAAACTTCTTTACAACTGCTGTTTCCTTCTTTTTAAGTGTGGTAATAATAATTGCAGAAGCGTCTATCCCATTCTTTATATATTCGGCATTTTCTGGGTTTGACCCTAGCATATATTGGCAATTTTTCTTCTATGCGGTTATAGTTCAAATTGCATTTAAAGCAGTTCCTATTCCGGGTGGGGTTGGTGTTGCCGAACTTGCATTTGCTTCTATTTTTGCTCCGTGGTTTGCTTCTGGAACTCTGTTTTGGGCGTTATTACTTTGGAGAATTTTAACTTACTATGCACATATTTTACAAGGGCTTGTTGTTATTGGTTACGATATGTTAATAGGAAATACAAAAGCAAAAAAGAAAAACATAGTTGGCTTTTGGGATAGAAAAGAAAGAGCGGTGGAAAATTTAAAAGAAAAAAAATTAAGAGAAAGAGCAAAAAGAAGAAGAGGTTATTAATAAACCTCTTTTTTTATTGGTATAAACCTGTTTTGTTTATCGTAAACATTGTAACAGTTAAAAAATTTGTTATAAATTTGTTGTCTATTTCGTAAGTCAAAACCATCTATGGGTCTTCTATCCATAAACAGTATTCTGTTTTTTAAAGAAGTATTAAAAGGTGCCATTCCATAAAAATATTTACTACCAACGCCACAAAACATAACAAAGCCCGCCTCTTTTAAAAGTTTGTGTTTTTTGCTTACATTTCCAGCGTTATCTGTTATCTCGTATTCTCCGTATGGGTAAACATAAACTTCGGTTTTTCCTATTAAACTTTCTACTTCGTTTTTCCACCTATTAACATCGTTTTTAAAACTTTGCAAGCTTAAATGTTTCATATGATAGTGCCCATAGCTATGGCTCGCAAATTCCCATCCTAGTTGTTTTAACTTAGCAATAACAGGCTTTACTGCGGCTATTTCGCTTTGCCTGTTTGGGCTTGTAAGGTCGGTTCGGTAGCCTAAAATTCCATCAAAACCTGTTAAACAAATTAAGCCTTTTGCTCCGTTAAAAGAAAAGTTTGGATTATTTTTTATAAAATTCTCTAGTATGGTTACAAACTCTTTGTTGTAACTTATTTTTTTATTAGCATTTTGTGTGTAAGTTGCAATATTGCCATCTTTGTCTAGTATTATTTTATCTACCATTCCGTGATTCATTTTTTTAACTGCATAGTTAACATCGTCAAAAGAAAATATTAAAGGCTTTTTACCTTTGGGTAAGTAAATTTTTTTCTTTTCTGCCTTGCCGTTTACAATTTTATAGGTATCGCTCATTTTTATTAAAACATAGTCTTTTTTATATAAGCTACTTAACACTCTTTTAAATTCTATAGGTGTTAAACAGTCCTTATCGTAGTCACTTCTCATAAAATTATCTTTATTAAAGGCTATTTTAGGGTATGAAATTAAACAGTGTGTAAAAAGATGTTCTATAGGGCCAGAATATTCTACTAAGGACTCTTTTATTTGTGGGCTTTTAACCTCTTTTTTTTGCAAAGTTTTTTTTACAAACTGATAATAACTTTTAGGAGAATTTTCACTTTCTAAAACATCAAAAGGAGAAGCAAAAGCAGTTATGCTAAAACTGAAACAATTTATTAATATTAATAAAAGAATGGCAATAAAGCTAATTTTTTTCATTTATTTACTCCTACAAATATTATTAACAAAAGCACTTAAAATATTTTTAAAATAGCATTTTTTTTGAGTTTATGATATAATTTTTTTATTATGAAAGAGATTTTAAATTTAGTAGAAAAGTATTGTAATAAATTTTGTATTACTAGCCTTGGCAAAAACAAAAGTGCCATAGTTATGGCATTTGACTACAAGCCGTTTAAAAAGCTAGATGCAGAAGAATATGTTAGTATAGACGCTTATTATTTTATTAGTAATAAGAGTTATTTTTTGGCTAAAAAATTAGCAAAAGAATTAACAGAAGCAGGAATTGATGCAAAATATAGATTTGACATTAATTATAAAAAACTTGCAAACAAAGCAGGTTTTGGAAGTTATGGTAAAAACACACTTTTGTATTTAAACGATTATGGAAGCAGATTTGTAATGCAGGTGGTAGAAATTGAAGGAGAATACAAATATAATACAGAAAAAAGCAAACCTAAGATGTTATGTAAAAACTGCAATAAGTGCGAAGTGGCTTGCCCCAATGGCGCAATAGCAGATGAATTTATTCCAGAAAACTGTTTAAGACACCATATGGAAAGAGGGGAACATTTGGAAGATGCTTTAGCTAGAAAAATGGGCAATAAACTACTTGGTTGTGATATTTGCCAAACTGTTTGCCCTATGAATGCTCATATAAAAAGCATAACTCCAGTTGAAGAAATAAAAAGAATATTAAAAATAGAAAATTTAATTAAAATGTTAAACTCTCAGGCAAATGTAAAAAAAGAATTGTCTCCTTTAATTGGAATAAATTATAGTAGACTAAAAAAATTATTACCTCAATTTATTGTTAATATGAGCAACAATAAAACTTTAAGCGAGGGTATAAAAACTAAATTAAAAAGTTTTGAAAACAAAAGCGAAGTTGTAAACAAAAACTTAAAAAGAATAAAATAGTTAAAAATAAAACAAAAAAGAATAAAATAACAAGTATTATGATTAACAATAAGAACGCTTAGCTGTGTTACCTTAATAAAAAGTGAGGTAAAAATGGCAGAGCGTTTTTTAATAGAAAATACAAAAAAGGTTGTGTTTAAAAAAGAGGGGATTAAGGCTTTAAGTGATATATTGAAAAGCTATGCGGCGGGAGAAAAAGTGCTTGTAATTTCTAGTAATGTTTATTTAAAAGAAAATTTGATAGAGTTAGAAAATCAGTTTAAAATTTCTAACAACGAATTTGAATATTTAATGCAAGAGAATTTAAATAGCATTAATAATTTAAGTCTTATAAAAAAAATTAGTAAACAAATTGGAGAAGATGTTGGGCTTATTGTGGCAGTTGGCGGAGATGAAATTGTAAACTTAGTAAAGGCTGTAAGTTATATAAAAAATATCAACTTTGTTTTGGTGTGTAATGAGGCGGCTATGGTTAACTATTTTGAAAACAAAGTAGAAATGCTTGTAGATTTTAAGCCGGTTGTATTTAAGTGTAGAGTACCACTAGCTTTAATTGTAGATAAAAACAATTTAAAAAAGATGCCCAGAAAGAAAATCGCGGCACTTTTTTCTGAAATAACAAGCAAGGAAAGTTTTGTTTTAGAAAATTATTTAATTAACATAACTAAAAAAAATGTATTAAACAAAAAAGCATTAAAAAACATTTCTGCCTTGATTGAAGGCGCCATGAATATAGCAGATGGCTTGGAAGATGATTTAAACAAAAACTCTGTTAACGCTCTTACTAGAAGTGCAATAAATATGGGGCTAGAACTTCAAAAAAACAATTTGATATATAACTCTTCTGACAGCAGTGTTTGTAAGGCTCTTTGCTATTTGCAAGAAGATTATTCTAGCATTTTAAGTTATAAAATTGTAGCGTCTGTTTTTTTAATGGATTTGTTTGAAAAATTTATTAAAAATTTAAATTTTTATAACTATGCGTGTTTTAGTAGAAAAATAAGAGAAGAAAAAATCAAACAAATTGCAGGAGTACAAGAAAGAGCGGTAGTGAGTAGTGAAGTTAGTTATGATCACTCTAAAAGAAAACTTTTTGTTTATGCGGTAGAAGAATTTAGAGAGGATTTGTTGGCAAAAATAGAAAATAGCAAAGAAAGAATTTTAAAGTGTTTTAAAATATTTAAAAGGTTAGATATTGAAGGCTTTTATTTATTGGATAAAAAAATAGACGCTAAAAATATAAAAGATGCAATTTGTGTTTCTCCAGATATGTATAACTTTAATAATTTTTTAAGTATTTTAAAAGATTTTGGAGTATTAGACTACAATTTTTAAATTAAAGGTATTAAAATTTTTTAAGTGTTAAATTTTCTTTTAGGAAGGTTTAATATGAAAAAATTGTTATGTTTAATTTTTGTTTTTTGTCTTTTGAGTTTAACCACAAATAATAACTCTAAGTGCCTCCTTTTTGCAAATATGCAAAACGAGGGTGTATACAGCTTTTATGTTTCGGGAAGTGTGCCAGAAAAAGAGTATTATAATGTAATTGATTCTGGAACAGGTAGTATTGTTAGTTGTAAAGTGAAACTTGCAAAGCAAATAAAAAGAGAAATGAAAAATATTTTGGGTGAAAGCTTGTGTTTTGAAGAAGATTATTTTGACATTAATAAAATAACCTGTGTATACAAAGCAAAACTATTAAAAAAAGAAAGCTTAACAGAGAATCTGCAAATTTACTATTTACACTCTAGCGTTTTACCAAAAGGAATTGATATAAACGAAGGAAATGTCAATATGCAAGTTGCTTGCAATGGCAACACAACCACCATAGGTGTTCCTCTAATTTTAGGGAGTTATTAAATTAAAGTATAAAATATTTTAATGTGTTAATAATTGTGCCAAGGAGGTTGTTTTATGGAAAATAAACAAGTGTTTACAGACAGAAAAAATAAGGGATTTAATTTTAAAAAATATGGCTATTATGTGGTTTTGGCTTTTTGCATAGGAATTGTTAGTTTAGCTATGGTAATTGGAGGTGTGGCTCAAACCTCAAATACAAATCCTGGAACCAGTCAAGTAGCTAGCACTGCCATTACAATGCAGTCACCACTTGCTATTAGCAATGTTTTGAAAAATTATTCCGATAGCGAACTTTTGTTTAATAAAACATTAGGTCAGTGGGAAGCTCATAAGGCAATAGACTTTGCGGCAGAAAGCGGAACAGATGTTTATGCAAGTTTAGGAGGAACGGTTGCATCTGTGTACACAAACTATATGGAAGGAACAGTTGTTGTTGTAGAGCATGTTAACAACTTAAAAACGATTTATAAATCGTTAGACTCTAATACTGAGGTAACACAAGGACAAGAGATTAAAAAGGGAGATTTACTAGGATATGTCTCTGCTTCTGCAAATGCCGAAGTTTTAGAAGGCCCGCACTTACATTTTGAAGTTTGGGAAGATGATACAAAGATAGATCCATCTGGCTATTTAAACTTAGAAGACAAATAAAATAATAAACTAAAAAAGCTCGTTTTATTTTTAATTACGAGTTTTTTGTGGTAATATAGTAATAACTTTAAAAAGCCAAAAGGGAGAAAGTTATTATGTATGAAGAAAAAGTAGTAAAATTTTTAAGTGAACAACTAGGACTAGTTGAAAATAAAGTAAAATTAAACAGCAGAATAATGGAAGATTTAGGTGCGGATTCTTTGGATGTAGTAGAGATGCTTATGGAACTAGAAGAACAATTTAACATTGAAGTAAGCGACGAACAAGCTACAAACTTAAAAACAGTTAAAGATGTTGTTAATTTAATAGAAAATAAATAATATTAAAACAAAAAAATTAAAAAGCAGGAGTTTTTCCTGTTTTTTTTCGGTTTATGGTCATATTTCGACAAGCTCTGTAATATATTTCTTTAAAATCTTAGGAGGGTTTATATGAGAGATTATTATGGCAATTTAAACAAAAGAGCTGTTATGTTGGCAAAATATATTATAAAAACAAAATGTACAGTAAGAAGTGCAGCAACTGTTTTTGGTGTTAGTAAAAGTACGGTGCATAATGATGTTTCAAATAAACTAAAAAACATTAATTACATGCTTTACAAAAAAGTTAGTAAAGTTTTGGAAAATAACTTTAATCAAAAACATATTAGAGGTGGAGAAGCTACTAGGCTAAAATATAAAAAATAAAAAAGTAGCTTTAAACTACTTTTTTGCTATTCTTTTAGCCTCTTTTTCAAATTTATCAAAAAGGTTGTATCTTTCGGGGTGAGTTATTGCTGCAAACATTCTTTTTTTAACAAAAGGAATTTCTTTTCTGATATTAACAATTACATCTTTCATATATTCTCTTTTTGTATTTTTATCGGCAGGGCAATTACTTTTCATTATTGGTAAATTTTTAATTTCTCTTTTTACATCTTTTTCTTCTACATAAATAAGCGGTCTAATTAAAACTATGTCTGCTCTATCCATATGGCTTACAGGAGCAAAGGTAGAAAGTCTTCCTTCGTAAAACATACTTAAGAAAAATGTTTCTATTAAGTCGTCGCTGTGATGCCCTAATGCTAATTTATTACAACCAAGTTCCGTTGCTTTTGTGTTTAATGCTCCTCTTTTCATTTTAGAGCATAAACTACAAGGATTTTTTTCCTTTCTTACTTCAAACAAAACTTCGTATATATCTGTTTTTACAATGTGAAAAGGAACATTTAATTCTTTGCAAAACTCTTGTATTTTACTATAATCACTATTACCAAACATATCTATGCTAATGGCTTCTAGCGAGTAGTTTACTTTACTAAAGTTTTGATACAAGCTTAAAGCTTTTAAAAGGGCTAAGCTATCCTTTCCGCCAGAAATTCCAACTGCAATTTTGTCGCCTTCCTGAATCATATTAAAATCTTCTACTGCTTTTCTTACACTACCTAAAATTCTTCTCATACTAATTTTCCTCTTTTTTATTTTCGTTTCGTATTATACCACACACTTTTGAATATTAATAGTATGTGAAAAAAAATATTTTGGGAGATATGGCTTGAATAGTTTTGTTTTAACCTCGTTAACTTTAAAAAAAATGTCTGTGTTTTTTATGTCTACTGTGCCTTTTTTTGAAATGAAGGGTGCTTTGCCACTAGGAGTTGCTGTTGGTTTAAATCCAATTACTAGCTTTACTTTTAGTTTGTTAGGCTCTACTGCGGTTATACCTTTAATATTAAAAATTAGCTTGCCACTTTTTGAAAGCGTAAAGGATATTAAATTTTTAAATTATTTTTATAATAAAGTGTTTAGCTATGTTAATGCAAAAACCGTAAAAATGCAAACTGCTTCTTCTGTTAATATTGGTACAGGTGGTTTTTTGGATAAAAACTTTAATCTTTTAGCACTTTTTATGTTTGTAGCAATACCTATTCCGGGAACGGGGGTTTGGGGTGCTAGTTTAATTGCCGCTGTTTCAAAAATCCCTAAAACTTTTGCATTTTTAGCCATAGCATTTGCTAATTTTATATCTGCTATTTTTGTATGTGCATTAAGTGCAGGATTACTGGGTTAATTTTAAAAAAATGTAAAAATAACCTCTAATAACCCTGCGGGGTTATTTTTTTTATTTAATTATTAATAATGGCAGCATATAAGTTGACAAAAAGCACTTAAAATTTATATAATTTATAGTAATAAATATAAGAAAAAACGGGAATTTGCAAATAAAAAGCAATAATAATATAAATACTATTATTAGTGGTCAGAGGTGAAGGATGCTATACAAGAGATTTAGCTTGATATTTTTATTAACAATAACTGCTTTTAGCGGGCTATTGTTTGGTTGTGGGGAGAATAATTACGACGATTTAAGTGTTAGTTTAAGTGAAACAGAACTAACTCTTTATTTAAGCGCCGATGAGGAAGATGAGTCTGGTAGAAACAGAGCCACTTTTGAAGTAAGTGTTGAAGGTGCGGCTGATGGCGTGTTAAAAACAGTTTCTTACTCTTTTTCAGAAACAAACATAATATCTTTGCGCGAAAGCACAGACGAAGATGGAAATATTACAGTATTTATTACTGCTATTCAACCCGGATCAACTGAAATTACCGTATTGACAGACGAAGGAAGCAAAAAGTCAAGTTTAACAGTTAATGTTATTCAAGAAGCTTCTGCAATAGAATTTAACAATATGGGCCCTGTTTATGTAGAGCAAGGTGCAACAAAAATTTTAAATGCTAACGACTTACTAAACTTTTATCCAGAAAATACAAACCAAAAAACAGTGTCGTACGAAATAGAAACTCCATATACGGGAGTAACAGTTTCTGTTGAGGGTGTTATAGAAGTTGAAGCGGATGCACCCACAGGAACATTTACAGTTGTGGTAAGACACGAAAAAAGCATTTCGGGATCTGAAGTTAACGAGAACTTGGAAACAGAGTTTGATGTTACTATTGTAAAGCCGCTTGTAGATACAGATTTAGAAATAGATGGCTACACTGATGGAGATGTAGTAGAACTTGCATCTAACATTCCTTCTGAAAGTATGGTTAATTTTGATGTTAGAATTGCGTACTTAGATGTAGATATAACTACTCTTGATATTTACACACAAAGCAACAACATTGTTAGCGCAGGAATAGACACAACAACAAGCACGCTATTTATTTATGGGCTTAATGCTGGTCAAGATACTGTTTGTGTAGAATTATCTATAAATAATTCGGACTATGTTGTAACAAAATACATTCCTGTTAATGTAAAAACATATCCTACAGAAATTTTAATTAACGAAAGAGACTCTGTTTACTGGGATAATAATCCTTTATATGTTTACGATAATTACATTGGTATTACAGGACAAGAGTTGAAATTAGAGGTTAATCCTATTACTGCATTTAATACCGCAGTAAAAGTAAAAATTTCGGATGATGATAAAGCTAATATTAACATACTTTACGAAGATGGAAGCCTTGTAAACACTTATGCTGACGATGCAGATAAAGCAAGTGCAAGTGCTTTAGGAAACAATAAAATTTATGTTGTAGCTAGTGATTCGGCGGTAAATAGTAATGCAACTATCTACTTTGTTTCGGATGTTTTAAACGAAGTTGTTACAGAAGTTAATGTTGTTTTAGTAAAAGCGGTTACTTCTTGTGAAATTGTAGAAGATGTTAATGTTATTGCAAACGAAAGCGCAGAGTTTGGAATAGTTATAACCCCTGGTGACGCATATATAAACAATACAATACTTGAAATTGGAGATACAAGCATTGCTAATGCTGGATTAATTTTCTCTGAGAATATAGCAGATTTTAAATTGCGTGTGGATGGAATTAAAGAAGGCGAAACATGGGCAAAAATAATTATGGAAAATGGTTTAGAAACCATAGTAGATATTAAAGTTTATAATTATTTAAGTGACGCGGAAATTAGCATAGATCCTCCTAGCAGAAATAGTTATGTTGGACAAACAGGGCCTGAAGAAAGTACTACTTTTAACGAAGCTCCTATTGAAGCAAAAACTGCAACACTTGCTGTTGGTTCTGTTGTAGAATTAGAAACAAGAAAAATTCCTGCAGATGCAACTATTGATAGAATAGAATACTCAAGTTCTGACGAAGCTATGGTTAAAGTTACTACAAATGGTAACATAATTAGCTTAAACAAAACTACAGAGCCTGTTTTAATAACAGTGAATGTTTATGGAAGAAAAACATTTTCTGAAACTGTTGGCGAAATTACTGTAGTTCATTCTGCTTACGAAAAGGTTATTACAAAATATATGTTAGTAGAAACTTATGTTCCAATTCAAAACATAAGCTTAAATGCTACAAATCTTCAACTTTACGATTATAGTGAATTAGGTTATTTTGACAAAGCAGATGCCTTGTTTAGCCTTAATGTAAACATTAGCCCTGCTAATGCTACATATCAAGATATAACTTGGAGTAACTCAAACACTAGTTTTATTAATCTTTACGACAACACAAGTGATTTATCTGAATTAGAAGAATTTTTAGACTTTGAAGGTGACGGATACATAAAGGCAGATTTGCCAAACTTTACAAACTTCTCTAGTAATTTCGGTATTACTACTGTTTCTGTTAGAGTAAATGAATTTAGTAAAAGTTATGTTCAGTCTTGTACTATTACTATTGTAAGGCCTGAGCCAGTGTCGGAAATTACGGTTAGTGACGATTATTTATATTTTGATGCTAGAGATGGTTTTGGATATGATTCTATGCAGCAAGTAACAGCAAATGCTTTACCTGTTGACGCATACAATACAAATTTAATATTTAAACACATACGAGATCCGTTTGATGAAAACACAGATCCGGTTGTTTCTGTAGATGAATTTGGACATGTTACTCCGCTTAGAGGAGGAGTTGCAACTATTAGAGTAATTGCGGAAGATAGTTATACTTCTAGTTACGAATATACTAACTATGTAGATATTCTAGTAAGAGTTGCAGATGGTACAATTGAAAATCCTTACGAGGTTAAAACAATAGAGCAATTGCAAGAAATAGAACTGCTAATGGATAAACATTATGTTTTAGGTTCAGATATTGATGCTTCTTCTATTAATTGGACTTCACTAGGTATTAACGAAGATTTAACAATAACTCCATTTACTGGTTCTTTAAACGGAACATTTAGTTTTGGCAACATAACAAAAGAATATAAAATAATTGGTTTAGATTATGAAATTAGCAAAGATGATAGCGGTTTAGTATCTTATGCTGGTTTATTTGCAATTAATAACGGAATAATTAAAAATTTAAATATAGAAGCTCAGTTGCAAGACACTTACGATGTTAATGGATTAAACGAATTGTATGTTGGCGGTATTGCAGCTAAAAGTAATGGAGAAATAAATAATGCCTTTGTAAACTTTAAAGCATTTAATTTAGATATCTCTTCTGCAGCCGCTAATCCTAACTTTAACTTGTATGTTGGTGGTATTGCAGGCTTAAATGATGGTATTATTGGACCAGAAAATTTAAGTGAGTTAGATCCAATAACAATTGGTGTAACAACTAGTATTGAAGAAACTATTTCTCAATATTCTGCATCAGAAAGCTACGAAAACGAAGGAATTAACTTCTATACTTCGGCAGCTATGGTTGTAGAAATTTTAAATAACATAAATGGTGAAGTTTATGTTGGTGGTGTTGCAGGTTACAGTAATGGCGAAATAGCAAGAATGAGCACAGCGGGTGAAATTATTGTTATTTGTGATATGACTAATGTTGATGATTATTTAGGCGGAATTGTAGGTTACTCTACCGCTAACTTAACAAATGTTTACAGCTCTAGCATTGTAAAAGGTAATTACACAGTAGGTGGGATTGCTGGCTATATGGGTGCAAACATAGAAAACGCTGTAATAGAAATTTTAGATAGAACATATTTTACAGAGGACGCAGTTACTCAAATTTTTGGGCTTGAAAATGTTGGTGGGCTTGTTGGTATAGCAGAAAGTATGGATATAACAAATAGTTATGTAAGAAGTTATTTTACAAGAGAGTTATCTGCTTTATACGAAGGAGATATTGTTGTAGATTCTAACGCCTCCGATGTTAATGTTGGTGGACTTGTTGGAAAAACAAACGAAACAGTTAATATAACAACAAGTTATGCAAGTGTTAACATTCAAGTTTTAAATAATGCTCACGATGCAAATGTTGGCGGGCTTGTTGGTCAAACTTACGCAACAGGAGCAAATGAAGGTGTTAACTTTACTAATACTTATTCTACAGGAAATATTTTAGTAAACGGTAACTTTACAGCTGGTGGGCTTGTTGGGTTTATTAACGAAAGTTCTACTGCTGTAGTTGTAAGCGAAATACAAAAATCTTATACTACTACTGTTTTACCAGAAGTTATAGATGCGGGTAATCAAGATAGTGGTTACTTTGTTGGAACTTTTAATACAACCGAAGCAGAAAGTTATTTGGTTTCTGATGCTTACTCTCTTCAAGATATAATTGATAGGATGGAGCTTGATGCATTAACTTACGATGATGAAATGAAAAGTATAAGTTTTTATGAAACTTCTAATTATGTAAACCCAGCACCTGTTTGGAGCATAACAGATAATTTTGATGAAAATATTACTGAAAATTGGTATATAAATTACGATTTAAATAATGGATATCCGATGCTGGTTATTGGTGCAGAGTTGTTGTATATAGACATGCCAACTGCATTAAAATCTGAAATACTTCCAACACCAGTTGTAGAAAGCGAAACAGATTATGGATATTCTCACATAAGAATAGATGAATTAGTGGATGCAGATGATACTACATCTACAGATAGTGCAAATGATTATAGAAAAGCTGTAATATTCTTATACGAAGAAAATGGAGAAAGAGTTGTTGTAGGTGAGGATGGAACAAATCCTAATATTTACGATATTTCTGATATTGTAGCAACTATTAGCTTAACTCAAAGCTCTACAAATCAAAGATATACTGTAGCTACTGTAAGCGAGAATGCAGATGATGTTTTAAAAGTACTAGACAATGGTACTTTGGAAGTTTATGGAGAAGGTGTTGTTACTTTATCTATAAGCTCTATACTAAATAGAAATGTTGAAGATATAGTTCAAATAGCGGTTATTAAAGGCTTTGATAGCTTTGATTTAGTGGGCGTTAGTAACGGACAGCTTTCTATTAGAAAAGAAGATAGCAAAATTGTTTCTCCAAACTACGAAACAGAAGAAGATTCAGAAATTTCTGAAAATGTTGGAGTATTTTACGATACAGACAGTCAAAACATAGACTTAACAATAAATGGCTCAGAGGTAATTCTTTCTGACGACGACTATACAAATGATATAGTTTATGGCTCAGGAACTCAAATAGTTGAATCTGGTGAAACTGTTTATACAGGCGACGAAGTAAAACCAATAATTGCTACGCCACTATTTAATATAAGTTTTTATAACGAACAAGTTTATATTGATGTGGACGGCAGCGGAGATTACGATGAAGCAGTTGATTTAACAGTTATTGAAAATGATATAAACGGAATTTGGAGTGACGGTGACATAATTGATAATAGTTTAGTTGCAACAGATTATTTCAAAATAGATGGTGGATTGAATCACTATATAGATTTAAACAATAACGATGTATATGATGCAAACGAGCCTTTATGGATAGATGAAGATACAGATGGAATTTATAATAACAATGATGAAATAGATTACGACTATTCTTTAGCTATTACATTAAATGGTTTTGAACTTGTGGAAGAAAAAGTTTATTTAAACGAACAAGCAGAAAACTTTGATTTAAATGTTTATCAAGGTGCATATTATGTTACTACTGATGTAGAAGAAATAACAATTGGCCTTGCAACTCAAATGGATGTAGATGTGTTTATTAAAACAGATACTCCATTAGATATAATGGACCCAACAACAGCCATAATTACAGAAATACAGGGCGATTTAGCTGGGGATATGATAAATTCTTCTTCTGATGATTATGTTGAGCTTGCTTACACAAATATAGAACAGGTTTACGAAGATGCACATTTAGCAGCTATCCCTGCAAAAGCAGTTTTAATTTCTGGTGACGAATATTATTTAGATTTAGATGATAGTGGCACTCAAGGCGAAGATGAACCAGTTTGGACAGATACAGACACAAGCGGAGATTGGAGCACAGGTGATGTACTAGAAGATGGTAATAATTATAAAATTTATAAATTTACTTATAGTATAAAAGTAAAAGATACTTATTTGGATTATTCTAACGGTGAAAATACATTTAAAGAAGCCGTTAGCGGAAGTATTAAATTCACTTCTAATAGCACATTAAATGTTTACGATAGTTTTGCTTTAACAATACTTCCTGAAGATTTATTAAGAATAGATATGAATCACTTCCCTGGTGGAGAAACATATAGTGGAGCGGGAGAAGTTACTTATTACCCTAAAGAAAACGCAACAGATACAATAGCACCAGGAAGAGCGGGCGTATTAAAAATTAACTTATATCCAGAATATGCAAATGTAGATTATTACGAAATAACAAGCACAGTAGATAGCAATGAACAAGCAATATTGTTTGAGCAACTTGCATTTAATGGGGCAGGTTATACTGCACTAGATTTATCTGGAAGTGCAATTGATAACGGAATTAGATTAAAACTTATCTCTAATAAGCAGAGTGATGAGTTTGATTTTGACGGAAATTTATATGTAAGAACTTTACTTTCTTCTAATGTTCCTATTGGAACAAACTTTATTGTTACTATAAAAGCATTTAAAGACGGAGTGGCTACAGGTGCGTCTCAAAAAGTTACATTAGAGGCTCAACACTTACCGGGTGTAAACTTAACTTACGAAGGTAGTAAATTTGGTTATGTTGCAGTTGGTACAGGAATAGACTTAGAATTAACTGCAAGTGAAGATTATGAAGGTGAAGTTAACCTTTATGTTTCTTCAAAAATTCCTAGTGGTACAAACTATGCAGCCTTAGGCTATGCAAGCTTTGAAGATTGTGAAGATGCATATCAAAATTATGTAACAGTTAACGAAGTGGAAGAAACACTAACAGTTAATCCTTTTGCCCTTTTAGGAACAGAGGTAACTGTACTTGCTGAGGTTATTAGAGTTGTTAATGGTATTGAAGAAAAAAATAGTTCTGAAATTAAATTAATAATTACAGAATTTGTTGTAGAAGAAATTACAGTAGACAGTTTAAATACTTCTGCAGATACTATGAACTTGTTGGTTGGTGTTAAAAAAGCACTAAATGCTAACTTAGTTATAGATAGTTTTAGTGTAGAAGCTTGGTTTGATGGAACAGCCGCTTGGAGTGAAGTGAGCGATGCTTATAAAATAGCTCTACACAACAGTATATTTACTCAAGATGGCGAAAAATGGAGCGATTTAACAGCGCTAGAACAAACTGATTGGTTAACTAATTCAAACAGCTATTTTGATGGGAATGTAAGTTATGACGAATTAAACCCTGTAACTCAAGGGCTTTACCAAGACTTAATTGAAGTAGAATGTGGATTAGTTGAAGGTGTTGATGATGCTGAAATAGCGGATTATACAAACTTACTAATTAGCATTTTAGAAAAAAGACAAACATTGGAATTAGCTATTAACACAAGTTTTAACTACTGGCAATACATAGTAAACAAAAATGGTGTTAATTATGCTACTGTACTTGACGATAGTGAAGCTACAGTTTACAACGAAATTGCAATAGAAAAAGATAACCATATACTAAAAGTAAAAGGTAAAACGGTTAGCACAACAGCAAGGCTTGGTGTTTTTGCAAATATTACTTACAGCAATGCAACAGGGATTGTTGGTGTAACTTCGCAAAACAGTGACATATCAATTTACAAAGAAAAAACATTTAGAGTGGATGTATCTACAAATACAAGCGAAGATAATCCAATACCAATTTACAATGTAGAAGACTTTGAAAGCATGATAGCTGGTGAAAACTATAGGTTAATGAACGATATTGAATTAGATAACTGGGTTCCTATGAATACAGCAATAACAAGCTTAGATGGAAACAGTAAAGTTATTACAATAAACACATTTGCTCCATTCGAAGAAGGAACAGAAATGTATGTTGGGTTATTTAGCACAATAAGTGAAAACACAGTGTTAAAAAATCTAAAAGTAGACATTACTCCTATTTCTGAAATAGATTTAAGTGATTATAGCGAAGTAATAGTTGGCGCTTTAGCAGCTGTTAATGAAGGAACTATTTACAACGCAGAAATAAGAGTAGAAAGCTTAGAAATAATAACAGCAGAAAGTGCTACTCTATCGGCAGGTTTGCTTGTAGGAAACAATTCTGCAGACATTACCAATAGTAGAGTGGAGGGTGATTTAAGCATTGCTACTTCTACATTAATTGCAGATGGGACAATTGGTGGTTTTGCGGCAATAAATGGCGGAACTATAACAAGTTCTTATGTAAGAAATATTACAGTTGAAAATACAGCAAGAGATGCTATTAACGAAAGTAAAAGCACAGCGGGTTTTGTTGCAATAAATAAAGAAGATGCAAGACTTTCTTATAGTTATGCAGAAAGTGCAAACTTAATTGACACCCCAGATATTACATCTTCTGGTAGTGCAGCTGGTTTTGTTCATACTAATATGGGAGATGTAACAGATACATATTCTGCTATATCTGTAAAAGCAGCACTTTCTGCTGGATTTGTGTACGAAAATAAACTTACTGGTTCTATTACTAACACTTACTCTAAGTCTGAAGTGCCAGAAAACAATGCTTGGCATATGCCATTTACGGGAATATCTAACGAAAATAACATTCAAAATGAAGGTGAAATTTACCACTGTTACTACTTAAGTGGAAACTATTTAGGTGAAGAATATGGAGATCCAGCTACATCTAAGTCTATGACAGAATTTAAAAGCGGAGATACACTAGACGGATTTACATCCACAGCTGTAAGTGAAAGCGTAGGCGTAGGTATTTGGAAGTTTAACTCTTTAAATACACCTACACTTATATCTGCAAATGCAATAAAAAATCCAGAAATGGAAATTAGTTCAACTAGAATGGAAGGAGATACAGTAGAAAGTTATATTTATTCTTCTACAACTGGTTATGATAAAGATAATGCTGGCGGAATGGATAATCCACTTATTATTGACAGCGCAGATGAGTTAGTTACAGAGTTTATGGCAATTGCTGGTTCAAGTGACGACACTTATGCTACATATATTAGAATTATTAAAGACATTGATATGTCTGAGGTTTTTGGTAGCGAAAAACTAAAAGATTTAAATAAATCTTCGTTTGCCGGAATTATAGATGGAAACGGTATGATAATAAACAACTTAAGTGTTTTGGCAGATGTAACAAGCGACGAAGAAAACTTTGGTTTATTTGAAAGCATAACAGAAATTAAAGGTGAAACAGAAGAGGATGCAATACCTTCTGTAATAATAAACTTGACAATAACAGTAGACGAAGTTTCTGGTACTAATGTAGAAAGCGTTGGTGCGTTAGCTGGTAAAATTTCTGATACTATTATTTATAATACAAGCATAGAATCTATATCTGACGGTGCAATTACTGGTAAAAATGTTGCTGGTGGACTTGCAGGTATTATTGAAAATTGTGAACTTGACAATATAACTTCTAATATAGATGTTAACGCGGTTTACAGAACAACAGCGCCAGATGGTGATGGTGACGATTACGACTATGGGTTAGACTACAAATACTACGACGACGCGGGTGTTAACTTAGCAGAAATATCTTATGCTGGTGGTATTGCAGGTATTATTAAAAGTGATATTACAGACGATTTAACAAATAAAATAAAAAGATTAAAAGTTTATGGAGAAGACCTGAACATTAAGGCAGAAGTAGCTGGCGGTGTTGCTGGTTATGTTTCTGCGGGTGTTAACGCATATGATTTAAGATATGTTGTAACAGAAGAACTTTATAGCAGTCAAAGCATTATTGGTTACAATATAACAGGTGGTGTTATTGGTATTAATGCTGGTAACTTAGACCATACAAAAATAACATACACAGACGAATATCAAGAAATTTTAGACGATAAGCCTTTTGGAGAAGAAAAAGGGTATCAAGAATTGTTTGTGGAACAAGTTTCTGAGTATTTTGAAGGCGAAAGAGTTAATATTAACATTATTGGTGGACTTGTAGGCTACAATGTTGCTAGTGTTTCAGCATACAACGACGATGGCGACACAACTTACCTTCAATACGGTAAAATACAAAGATCTTACTCTAAGGTAGATGTTGTAAGTGATTACGGTATTATTGCAGGGGGACTTATTGGTGTAAATGCAGGAGATGTTTACAGAGACGAAGCAATGGTTACCGATGCAGTTTTATTAAATCAAGTTTATACAACAAGTTCTGTAAGAGTAGGACACATGTACTACGATAATATTTTAGAACAAGAAATTTATGGCAAAGCCATTATTGGCGGATTTATTGGAAAACAATTAGTAGATGATATGATGGGAATTTATACAGCGGCTAATGGTTACGAGGCAAAAGCCAACGAGGAAGTTGTTTTAGTTGATATTTTAACTTTAAACAACTGGACAACTGAGGACTATGCTCATAATACCGCAGATTCTATGCAGGTAGAATATACAAATGCAGATATAAAATATGGTGCATTAGTTGGAGAAACAGAGCAAACAATAAACATAGCAAACGAATATGTTTATATTACTAACGACTTATATGACGCAAATAATTTAACAGGAAACACTGTTGAAATTGCCAATATAAGTGCAGCTAGCGGCTTTGCAGGAACTCTTTTAGACGGAACTTCTACGGTAAAAGATAGTTTTGGCTTAGATGATTTAACTGATGTTACTTTAAGAGTAGAATTACTTACAGATCCTTATGCTAACTGGCCAATGGAATTCTGGGAAGTAGACGAATATGCAGAACTTATTTATGGTAACTTTGGAAGTAATATTATAACTAACGAAACAGACTTATATGACTATATAAAATCTAACCCTTATGGAGACTTTATTATAGCTAACGATATTTATTTAAGTGAAAACTGGACTCCTATTTCTAAATTCTTAGGAACATTAAGAGGTAAAGCAATTGAAGAGTATGATGTGGATGATAATTTAATATCTTCAAGATACCCTACAATTTATAACTTAAATATAGAAACAAACTCAATAAACACAGGATTTATAGGTAACATTTCTGACGCAACACTTTCTTCCTTTAATATTGTTGTTGGTGGTCAAATTCCTGATCCTAACGACGGCGGTTGGGCATGGTCTGGTGATTATGCTAACGGTATTATTACAACTTCTACAGAAAGAGGTGCTACTGTTGGTGGGGTTGCAGGAAAATCTAAAAACTCTTCTATAGAGAATATGCAGGTTACTTATGTAGCTGGGTCTCAAATTGTATCTAGTGCAGAATATACTGGTGGTGTAGTTGGTTATGCGTTGGCAGAATCTAAAATAAGAATTTCTGACATAGCAGCATACGAAGACGCTTACTACAATAATTCAATTCCTAACAACTACTTAAATTATGTAACTAATGTAATTGGAGATATTACAGTAAATTCTACTGATGTAGATGTAAACAACATAAAAGTTGGTGGACTTGTAGGATATATGAATACAGGAACATTAAACTATAACCTAGAAAGTATAGGAAAAATTACTATTGGTGGCGTGACAACAGAAATAAATGCATTAGCAGTAGGTGGCGTTGCAGGTAAATTAGAAGCGGTAGAAATTGAGCAACACGCTTTAATTTTAGAAAAAATAGACACAATAACTTCTGGCGGAATTTATGTAGAGACTACAAATTCTGTAGACAATCTGGTTACAGTTGGTGGTATTTTTGGAGATGCTTCTAACTTAGAGGTTAAAAACATAAATAACGGAGTTTCAGAAATTAATGGCTTAAAATTAAAAGTTACTATGGATGCTGGAGCTTCTGAACTAATAGAAATTGAAAGAGCTTCTATATTAACCGTTGGTGGTGTGGTTGGAAGGCTTGTATCTAATGCTTCGGTTAAATTAACGCAATCATCTTTTGAAGGTGATATTATAATAAGTAATGCACTAACTACAAATGTTGGTGGTTTAGTAGGGGCTTTATACAACTGTGATATAGCAGATGTATCTTTTGCAAATGCAAACATTACTATTAATCAAACAGATAACGAACTAAAAGCAGGTGGGCTTGTAGGAAAAATAGACGAATTAGAAACAATTTCTAATAGTTCTATTATTTCACAAACTTATGCTGTAGGTTCTATAACAAATACAGGAAATGGTTCAGATGCAAACAACGACATATACATTGGTGGTTTAATTGGAGAAAATGCTTATGGAGTAGTAAGCGAAAGTTTTGCTCAAAACAACATTACCTCTGAAGGAACAGGTGGATATATTTATGTTGGTGGTTTAATTGGCATTTCTGCTGGAGAGGTAAGTGATAGTTATTCTGCACAGGTTATTATTGTAGAAACAACAAAAAGTGGCAGTGTAGTATTTAACGGCGTTGGTGGATTAATTGGAACTGCAGGTTCTATGGATAATCCTAACCTTTCAGTGGAAAATTGTTATACTGTAAGTACAATATTTACTAATAGAACACTAAGCGGAAACTTAGGCGCATTAATAGGTAGTGGTGATGAGAACAACATTACTGACTCTTATTATGTAGATGAAACTAGTGGATTAAACGGTCAAACAACAGAAATAGGTAACGATGGAGAATATAAAGTATATGGAACTGAGAAGCCTGCTATAGAGTTGATGAATAGCAATATACTTACAAGCATTCCTTGGGGAAATATGGCAAGCGATTATATTTATCCAACATTAAATGCTTTTGGTTTGGATGTTCAAAATGCAGGTTCGGATGCAATTACATATGAAGCTAATACAGGTAAGTTAATGGCTCCATTGCAAGTTACAAATGTATCTCAAATTACAGACAGAACAGCTGCAGAGGCTGATGGACAAGAATATATTTCTTATATTCAAACTGCCGATATTACTTTTGCTTCTACCGAAACAGAGAGTATTGATTTAGGAAAAACTATTTATAACGGAAATGACTTTAAAATAGCTAATGATAATGATACATACTATATATTTAATGTAGAGCAAGATTCTTTATTATCTAAAACAGTTGCAGAAATCACTTCAAAAAGAACCCTTGTTAATTCTAATAATGGAACTATGTATAAAACAGGTGCTTTTGGAAGTGCTATAGCATCTATGGAAAATTCTCAAACAATTATAGGATTGGCTTATTCAAATAATGGATATTTATTTGAAAGTTATGCAAATGTTAATATAGACATGAGTACTTGTACAGGTACAAACACAGCTGCAGGGCTTGTGCACACAAACACAGGTGCTATTTGGGGTAGTTTTGCAGGCGGAGAAGTTACTTACGATGCTAACACAGAAGTATTCCTTTTATCAAAAAGCAACACAGGAAGTATAAGTGAATCTTATTCAGGCATTGTTTATATAGGTACTACAGGGGCGGCCTCTTGGGTTACTATTGGTAATTCGGCAGATAATTTCCATTACGATGTTTATGGTGTATCTGTTGGCGTTAGTACCTCGGGAGCTAAAGGTAAAACAACAAAAGAAATTAGAAGTATTTATACAAACGATAATAATGAAATTTGGGTGACTACTCCTGATGATAGTAAAAACTATGGCTACCCTTCTCTTGATTGGATTAATGGGCAATATTTACTAAGTACAGGTAACGGTACTAGTGGTGCTGCTTTTGAAATTCCTCATGCAGGGAAATTGGAGTGGTTGTCTGACAATGTTGGGGCTTACAACTCTCAATACTTTATTCAAACACATAATATAAATATGGCAAGTTATAACGATGTAAATAGTATTACAAAAATTAATTCAAATACATTTACACCAATTGGAAACTCTACAGATAAATTTAGAGGTTATTATACAACGCTTTCTAACAATATAATTGACAGTTTAATTATAAATGGAAGTTCTTACGCAGGGTTGTTTGGGTATATAGACGGGGCACATATATCTAATTTAATACTTCAAGATGCAGATGTATCTGGAACCAATTATGTTGGCGGTATTGCTGGATATATGGTAAGTGGTTCTATTGAAAACTGTGAAAACTATGCAAGTGGAGTTGGAGATGCAAGAATTGAAGCAACAGGATCACATGCAGGTGGTATTGTGGGATTTATTATTACTAAATCTCTTACAAGTTTTGATGCTAGCATAGATAATTGTACTAACTCTAGTTTCGTTTCTATTACTACAGCTTCTAATGTAGGTGGAATAGTTGGGTATATAGAAGCTGATAACGACGAATATATTGAAGTTATTAATAGCACCAACTCGGGCAACATATATACCACAAGCGGATCTAATGCCGGAGGTATTGTTGGAAAAGCTGAAAAGGCCACTTCGGGAAGTAACGTTTATATAGAAAACTGTACTAATTATGGGGGTGTAAATACAGATTCTGGTAATTACTTAGGTGGAATTATAGGCATGGCAGATTTTGATAGTGCTGGTTCTTTAATTCAAAACTGTACAAATACAGCTAATATTAATGAAGAAAATAGTAGTTATATTGGTGGTATAGCAGGAATGGCAAGTTATATGGATATTGTAATAAGCGAAGATCTTATAGCTAACTCTGGTAATATTACAGGAAAAGATTATATAGGTGGACTTGCTGGCGCCATTGTTTCTTCAAATATAATGGGGACAAGTTCTTATAATGTTAAAAACACAGGAATAATTAATGGTGAAAAATATGTTGCAGGAGTTGTAGGTTTTATATTTCAAGGTAATATAATTTATGCAAGAAATGATAGTAGTGGAGACATTACTGCGTCTTACTATGTTGGTGGCGTAGCAGGGTATGCTGCAGATACTCCTATTAACAATTCTGCAAATGCAGGAAGTATAGTTGTAGAAAATTATTCTACAACAGAAACTACAGAAATAATTATTATAGACATAGGTTTAATGGAAATAGGTGGAGAAGGCGGCGAGCTAATACACGAAATAGTATATGAAGAAGAAACTATTGAAGAATACGCGGGTGGAATTGTAGGATACTTTAATTCAAGTTCTAATAATATTACTAACTGTATAAACGAAGCCACAGGAACAATTATAGGTGACAGAAAAGTAGGTGGAATTGTAGGCTTACTTGCAAGAGGACAAGTTATTGATTCTAACAACCAAGCAAACATAACAGCCTCTAGTGAATATTCTGAAAGAATAGGTGGAATAGTAGGTCAGGCTGGAAGTTTAGAAGACGGTGTTTATCATGCTGGCGTAGTAAAAGAAAGCGATAATGCTGGTGATATTACAGGAAGGTATGCAGGAGATTCTAAAAATAATATTGGTGGAATTGTAGGTTATATCCTCCATGGTCATGTTGAAGGCATTTCTACTAACTATGTAGAAAACTCTGGAAGAGTTCAGGGCAACACAAGTGTTGGTGGAATTATTGGAAATGTTGACAGAATGTCAGGAAACATAAGGTATGCTAAAAACCTTGCTAATGTAAATTCTTACGGGACAGTTGCTAGTAAAGTTGGCGGAATTGTTGGTTCTTTTAATAGTAATATTGGTGATACTTGGTATATTAACAATTGTATTAATGGGACTTTAAACGATACTACTCATAAAATAACAGGAACAGGAAATTATGTTGGTGGTATTGTTGGCATGTCTTATATAGATATCACTGCTTCTTTAAACTACTTACAAATTGAAGCTGAAGATAGTTGTGTTGGTGGCATTGCTGGTTGGACAGATACTAGGATTGAAAATGTGGATAATCGTGGGGCTGTTTCTTCTACAAAGAGCGGTTCCGGTTATGTTGGTGGTATTGTTGGAAAAACAAAAGGCGAACTAACGGGCTGTACAAACAGAGGAGCAGTTGTTAATAACGATTCTAGCTATACAGGTGGTATTGCGGGTTATGTTGACTATAATACTTCTGGCAAAAGTATTACAAATTGTTATAATAATACTTTTGGTCTGGTTTCAGGAAAAGACCATACAGGAGGATTAATAGGTAAAGCTATTTTAAATGCTACTTCTGTAATAACTCAATCTCATAACTCAGGAAGGGTAAGCGGTGAAGACTATGTTGGCGGACTTGTTGGAGAAATGTCTGAGGGGCTTATTGAAAGAGGAACAGCCTCATTTACTTACGTAAACCTTGGAAATGTAACAGGAACTAACAATTACGTTGGCGGTATTGTTGGGAGAATGTATAATAATGCGGTTATAGGGGATTCTTCTTATGTTATTTATAATATAGGGAATATTAGTGGTGATAAATATGTAGGCGGAATAGCTGGCGATTTATATTATTCTGATATCCAAGGAGGAAGCTCTAATAAAGTTCAAAACACAGGAACAATAACAGGTAGTGACTATTATGTTGGTGGAATAGCTGGATATGCGGAAGGAGAATGGCTATCTGCTGGAGTTTATCCAGACCCTGACTACGTTGATTATGCAGCTATTAAATATGTTAAAAATACAGGCGATGTTAATGGTAGCAGTAATTATGTTGGTGGAATTTTAGGTGAAGCTGTAAAATATGTTTTAATAACATATGCCGAAAATACAAGCACAGCTAGCGTTGATGGTAATTCATCTTTTACTGCTGGTATTGTTGGTAAAATGACCTTAAGTAAGGTGCATTATTCTACTAACGATGGGCCAATTGATGGAAATAGTTATACAGCAGGAATTGCAGGATATATTGTAGATTCTGAGGTTTCTGGAGGAACCATTGATGGGTATATTGAAAACACAGGAACTATAACTTGTACAAGCTACTCCGGAGGTATTGTTGGAAAAACGGAAAATAGTGTAGTGTCTAATAACATAACAAATTCTGGCGATGTAAATGGTTCTAGTTCTTATATTGGTGGCATTGTTGGTAATGCAACTTCAGACACAATTATTAGTGATTGTGAAAATGATACAGGTGCAACAATTGATGGAGATGGTCAATACACAGGTGGAATTGTAGGCAACATGAGCTCGGGTATGATAGATAGTTGTATTAATAAGGGTGCAGTTGATGGTCAAAGCAATTATACAGGTGGAATTGTTGGTTATATTGCTGCCGCAGTTTTAATGGATTCTGCAAATTATGGTAATATAACAGGCCATTCAGACTATGCTGCTGGTATAGTAGGATATGTTCTAAATATGAATTTAAATAATCTTGATAATTATGGAGATGTATCCGGAACTAGTTATGTTGGCGGAGTTGTTGGACGTATAAAAAGCGAAAATCTTTGTAGAACAGTAACCAATAGTGATAACCAAGGAACGGTTGACGGAACTAATAATATTGGTGGGGTTATTGGTTACATGCACAGTATTGATGTAAGCAGTAGTATAAACTATAGTGCTGGAACGGTTACCGCCACAGGTTCTGATGTTGGTGGTATTGTAGGTGAGGCTGATGCATACTGTAATGTAACTTCTAGTAGTAATTATGCAGATATAACAGGTGTTAATAATATTGGTGGAATTGTTGGTAAATTAGGATTTACTAGTTACGAGCCACCTAAATTAGGTAACCTATGGACAGAGTCTTACACTGGAAGTACTGTAACTAACTCTACAAATGCTACAGGTGCGGTTATTACAGGTAATGATGATGTTGGTCAAATTGCAGGGGAACACGGAGAAACGGATGCTCCAGTTACCAAAGCATACAGCGGTTGTACTTTAAATGGTAGTGTTGTAACCACATAAAACAATAAAAAAGAAGAGGAGTAGCTCTTCTTTTTTACATTTAATTTTAGGTGAATATGGGTATTTTTTAAATATGTTTAGTTGTTTAGTTTATTGCTTATTTCTGTTTTTGTTAGTTAAATAAAAAATAAGAAGTTTAAAACGGCTTTATTTAAGCTTTATGTGCCTGTATTTGTTTGACAAAATAGTGCAAAAAACAATATAATTTAGGTAATTAAAACTTTAAAATTTAGTTTTTGTAAATAAAACTAATAATGCGTGCAAAAACTAAATAAAGGCAGGGATAGTTTTATATATGTTTTACAAAAAAATTAGTGTAATAATGCTTATAATGTTAGCCGCATTAAGTGGGGTTTTATTTGGTTGCGGGCAAGTAAATTATGACAATTTAAGTTTAACACTTTCTAAAACAGAAATTACACTATATTTAAACGAAGAACTAGACGAATATGGAGACCCTGTGGACGCTTCACAATTTTTTACTGCAACGGTTGAAGGGGCGGAAGAAGGCGTTTTAACAGATGTATCTTTTTCTCAAACAAACAGTTCTGTTGTTAGCATACAAAAATTATCTAATATAGAAGACATTACAACAATAAAAGTAACTCCAATAAGTGCAGGTTATAGCGAAATAACAATAACTACAAACGAAGGAAGTAAAACTCAAAGCATTGGAATAACAGTTATAGAAGAAATTTCTGGATTGGAAGCATTAGAAGGCTATGTGATGCCAATTGTAAAAGGCGAGTCAAAACAGGTAAGTGCATTAGACGCATTGGTGTTCTCTCCTAGTACAACAAATCAAAAAGAAGTTACATATTCTATAAATGGTTTTTACACCTCGGGAATAGATCCAACATTTTTAGAAAATATTGAAGGTGTAGAAATTACTAGCGATGGTGTTTTATCTATTGACGAAGCGTCTGCTATAGATGCAGGAACTATTTGTGAAATAGAAGTTACTAGTAGCCATAATGCAGAATTAGTAACAACAATAGATGCTAAGGTAATTGAAACAATAGAAAGTTTTGAAGTTAGCTTTGCAGATGGATTTATTTTTGACAACAGAATGAGTTTAGCTACAAATAGAACAGAATATTCTACTGCAACAGCAGTGGTAGAAACAGTTTCTAACTTAAGCTACAACATAAAAGCAGTTATTGGAAATCCTAACATAATGTCTGCTATGGTAGAAACAGACTTATCTGAACTAACAGTTTATGGGTTAGGTTCGGGTATTACTACAATTTACTTTGTGGCATATTTAGTAGATTATCCAGAATACCAAATTGCAACAGAAGAGATGGATGTTTATATTGCAGAATATCCAGAGCAAGTTGTTGTTAATGGAATTTATAATCAAACCGACCATAGATTTCCTGTTTACGATTATTACAGCGGTGGAGTTTTAGGACAAGAAATGTTGTTAGAAGTTAACCCAATTGGTGCTTTTAATAGAAATATGATTTTAAAAATGTCACAAGCTGATGTAGATTCGGTTTCTGTTTATTTTGCAGATGGAACAAAAGTTGCTGTGGATGTTGCAGATACAACAGAGAACGAAGGTGAATATCTAGCTTCTGGTACAACTATTTATGTAAAAGCAAATGAGTCTGGCAGAACTGTAATGCTTCAAGTGGAATCTGCTGGTAGTTCTGAAAAAGTGGATAACTTAGAATTAGATTTAAGTAAAGGTATAGAATCTTTTACTGTATCTACTGGTGAAAGTTTAGAAACAGAAATTACAGGAAATGAGACTGTAGATGTTAATGTCTCTCCTTCTGGAGCAGTTTTTGACGGCATAGAAATTTATAGCACAAACACAAGTGTTGTTACTCTTAGCCCGTTAGTAGAAGGAAGTGTAAGTGATTTAACTTTTGATATTAATCCTGTTGGACCAGGTAGTGCAACGGTTGTTATAAGAGCAAACAACGGAGTTACCGAAACCATTGATGTTAATGTTTATGTAAATTTAACAGATATATCTTTGTCTATGGAATCTCCTGAAGAAAATTCGGAAGTTGGACAAACAACTTTAAAAGACGACTCTATAGAAGGAGTTAAAACTTTAGAAAGTGCTACTATTGCAATTGGTGCAGGATTATTTTTAGATGTTGTTAAACATCCAGAAAACTCTACTATAAAAAGTGTTACATACTCTGCATTATTAGAAAGCGGAGGAATTGCAACAGATTATGTTAGTGTTAATAGCAATGGATATATGTCTGTTAGAGCAGTGGCAAACGAGCCAATTATTGTAACTGCAACAGTAGAAGATTATAGCGGAGCTGTTTATACAGAAAGTTTTGAATTATTTGTTTACATTCCTATTCAGAGCTTAACTTTAAATATTACAAATGCTAGTTTGCTTGCAAGTAGTACAGTTGGTTATTACGATTTGGATGAAAGCACATTACAATTAAGTGCATACATAGCACCAGTTAATGCAACCTTTAATTACGACGACATAACATGGTCTTCAAGCAATTGGAGTTATGCTGATGTTGTAGATGGTCTTGTAAGCGTTGATATTCCAGAATTTATTGATAGTTCTATTGTAGAAATAAAAGTAGAGGTTGTGGAGTTTAGCAGAAGATATATTCAAACTTGTTTAATAGAAATTACTAAGCCAGAACCTACAGAAAGTATTACAATTAGAAATGTAGATACAGTGGCTGATTACAACTATTTATACTTTGATGGAAGAGATGGTCTTGGGGAATCTTTTGAAGGAATTACTTCTTTTAAAATAGATGCACTAGCTTATCCGTTAGATGCTACAAACACAAATCTTCGTTACGAATATGTAAGAGACGAATATGATACAAACCCTCAAGATGTTGTTTTAATTAGGGAGGATGGTACAGTTGTCCCTATGAGAGCAGGCATTGCAGAAATTTATGTAATTGCAGAAGATTCTTACGATAAGGACGGAAACTTTTTAGATGAAAGCGGAAATCCTATTAACGGATTAATTTATGAAGTTATTAAAGTTAAAGTTGCTGATGGCCTTTCTGAAGAAACAGCTATAGAAGTGGCAAGCGTAGAAGATTTTGTTGCAATAAACAATACAAATCAAAGTTTAGGGCTTTACTATGTTTTATCTGAAAGTATTAACTTTAGTAATACAGAGTTTAGACCAATTGGTTTATTAGATGATGGCTCTATTTTTGAAAAAGATGGAGAAAAAGCAGGCTTCTATGGTTATTTATCGGGAAGTTTAACCATTGGAAACACAGAAATTAAAAGCAGAATTTACGGAATTAATTTAAGCGAAAATGAGTTATACGATGTAAATGACGATAACATTTATTCTCCTAATGTTACAGATGCATACTATCTTGGTGTGTTTGCATACAATTCGGGAACAATTACAGACTTAGATGTAGAAATTTTAGATTTATCTTCTAGCTACATACCAAAAGGTTCCGATAACAATGCTTACATTGGTGGATTAATTGCACACAATGCAGGAATAGTTGAAAACATACAACTTTCTTTAAAAGAGAGTTACATAAAAACTGTTCACATAAACAACTATGTTGGTTCGCTTGTTGGTTATAACAACGAATTATTAGATGAAGGTACAGGTTTGCCAATTTCTAACATTGTTGATGTAAAAGTTTATGGAAACTTACATATTAATCAAAAAATTAGTACAAACCCTAGTACTGTTGCGGTTGGTGGAATTGCAGGGTACAATGCAGGTGTTATAGATGGCGGATTTGATTTTTACGCTGGTGGCGTTATGCTAGGCACTAGTGGAATTAACTCTGTAATGAATATAACAGTGGAAAATAAATTACCTAAAATTCAGGGCATTGGTGGTGTTGTTGGTATTAACGCAGGAACAGTACAAAGCACTTCTTCAGAATGTAAAATTGTAGCAAATGCAGACAAGTTTGAAATAGACGAAGTTGTAGGCTATGGTGGAATTGCGGGTATAGTAGAAACTAGTGGTCTTGTAGATGCTAGTTATGTTTCGGGTTCTATTTATGCGCCAGAAAATGTTGGTGGAATAGTAGGTAGATTAAATGGTATTGTTTCTAACAGTATTGTAGAAATTTTAGACGATAAAGCCGATACGGTAGAATTATTACCAGCAATAGTTGGCTATAACTATGTTGGTGGAATAGCAGGAAGAATTTCTGCAAGTGATTTAGCAACTAACGGTAAGATAACACATTCTTATGTTAGAGGATATGTATCTAGAAGCGTTGGTACATTATACTCCGGAGATATTATGGTTGTTTGTCAGCCTGATATTATAAGTGATATATATGTTGGTGGCGTAGCAGGTTTTGCTAATATAGCTACTATTAATAACAGTTATGCGCATTTAAATATAGTAGTAACAAACGATACAAATATTTCACAAGATATGTTTGTTGGTGGTATTTTAGGTTCTACTGATGGTGTTAATAATGTTCAAATTTCTAATGTTTATTCTAGAGGCAATGTTACCCAAACACTTGTAGGTTTAGGAACTATTACAGATGATGCTTTTGTTGGTGATGTGGCAGTTGCTACAACATTAACTATGGATTATTCTTATACAACACTTGCTTATGTTGATGGAAATTTAACAGATGAAATATATTACGAAACAGGTGCTAACGAGTCGGCTGCACTTTTACCTCAGCCAGACTGGACATTAAGTGCTGCTCATAATAGCGGGTATCCAATTTTAACCGATATAAATGGAAATGCTATGGTGGTAGATGTACCAGATTCTATTACAATTACTGTGGATGCAAGTTTTGAAGATGATATGGCAGTAACAGCAATAGAAATGGAAAATACTCATTATAGAGTATCTGATAGTGAAGCGGTTTTATATTACTATGTTGAAGATGGTACAGATGATGTAGAAAAAAATATGTATGCATTAACTTATATAGACGATAATTATAATGGATTAGTTACTATTACTCCAACGCCAGCGGCTACTACAACAATTAGAGCAATGGTAGAAATTTCGGACGAATCTATTGTTTTATATGATAAGGTAACAGGACTTTTAAGAGTATTTAAAGAAGGTGTTGTAACTATAAAAGTTATTCCTTTATTAAACAAAGCAGCAGAGCAAGAATTTACAGTTTATGTAGTAAAACCAGTTATTGATTTTAACCAGCCTGCTGATGTAACTATTAACAAAGATAGTTCAAAAAGGATTTACCCAGAAATAGATAATGGAGAATACGAACTTAACGGAAACATAGAAATTAAGTACGAAGTTGTATCAGGTGATAGTGCAAGTTTAGAATTTGATAACTATGATTGGGTGGCAGATGAGGCTTATATTCCATACGGGGAAGCTCACATTTTAGAGGCAATAGCAAAAGACAACTTAGTTTTAAATGCAACTCCAGTTATTTATATTAATGGGATTAGAGAAGAATTAGACTATTTAACAAAAGTAGTTAACATTGAAGTTACAGAAGGTGTTTCTAGCTTAGAATTAAGTTTAGAAAATGCTAGTATTTCTCTTCAAGATATTTTAACTATTGAAGCTACTGCTGTTACAGATATTCCTGACGATGCAGGTGTAGATTACACTCAAATAGTTAACGGAAGTATTGTTAGATTAACAGGTGATACAGGTGAAATTTTAGATACTCCTGTTGATGCGTCTGGAGAAATTGATATAGACTTTAATAATCTTCAAAAATCTGATAATACATTAAAAGAAGAAATATCTATTGAAATTATAAATAAAAATAGTGATATATATAATTATATACAAACATATCAAATAATAATTGAAGCTAACGATGTAGTTGATGCAGTAGCGGGAGCAGCAGAATATCCTGTAACTTTAACTATTAACATAATTCCACAAGAATTGTTTAGAATGGATTTAGATTATTATGCATATGGACAAAGATACAAAAACTCTGACGAAGTAAGAGTTTATAATCCAAACGAAATGCCTTCTGATAGCATTTTAGCTGGGGAAGACGGTATTTTACAAATTGGGTTATTCCCAAATTATGCAAACATAGATTATGTAGATTTAACTACATCACTAGGAGAGCAAATAACATTGTTGCAACAGTCTGTTGCAAAAGTAGATGCAGATGGAAGTATTGTTTATGATCCAATTAACCCAGAAGCTTTGGCCATTGATAATGGTATTAGATTGAGTTTAAACTCTAACATAAGCGGTGAAACATTGAGTTTTGATGGTAACTTGTATGCAAGAATTTTAATTCCTGCAAATGCAAGCATTGGTAGTGATTTTAAAATAACTGCAACTGCTTATTATAAATCTGGAGAAATGGCATTAATTACAAGTAAAAATCTTGAGGTAGAAATGCCAAGCTCTATTGAAATTAATTACAATGGAGAAAGAAGTGGTTATTATGCTGTAGGAACAGTGCAAACAATAGGTGTAGCCCTTGCAGAGTGGAGCGGTGACATTGACTGGGAAATGACAGTAGATAGCATTGAAACTAATATTCCTATAATAGAAGCTACAGATGCTCAACTAGAGACTTTAGATACTTCAGGAACTGTTGTTCAAGATGGAAGTTATTCTTCTGATTATGTGTTTAATACTAATAATGTTCCACTTTCTGGAGCAGATATTGCTATTATTAAATATAGCAATATAAATTATAAACTTTATGTTAAAAACGATTATGGAGTAGGAAAAGAAATAGTTTTAACTGCAGAATTTGTTAAAATGATAGATAATAAAGCGCATTTATATAAATCTAGCGAACTAACTTTAACAACTGTTTTATATAGCATTCAAGAAATTGATGTTAGAGGCACAAATAGTAGTGATGTTTGGGTTAAAGCTTATGGTGGTCGTCACAACTTAGAGGTTAATACTATTGTTGTTTACAACGAAGATGTAGTAGGAATAACTGATAGTATATCTAGTTTTGAAGACACAGTTTCTACTGAATTTGATAGTTGGTATACTAGAAGTTTTGAAGGCTCTGGGTATACAGATACTACGTTGGCTTTAGGTGATTATGCTAATTACAACATAACTCAACTTGTAGATGCCCCTGAATATATTAGATTGCAACCAACAGTGGTTACATCTGGAGATTTCTTGGTGGCTAAAATTAAGTTTGCTTATGTGGCTGGATTACCTTCTGCAATGATTGAAGATTTGGCAGGAGAAGAAAATGCAGTTGCTCCTGGATATACTATTATGACAAAAGTTGTTAATACAGAGTTCTACTTAAAAGCGGGAGAAAATAGTGCGATTCCAGTGGCGTCTGAAGCAGACTTATTGAATATGTATGCTGTGGGCAGCTATAGATTGGATGCAGATATTATTTTAGAAAACTGGACTCCGTTAGATATTCCTATTAAATATTTTGACGGTAACAGCCATAAAATTATTATTAAAAGCTTTGACGAAAATTATATTAACAATATAGACAATGCTTCAAGTGCATATTTTGGATTATTTGAAAAAGTGTATGAAAGTATGACGCTAGTAAACTTAAATGTTGTTTACGACTCAGCCTATACAGATGGAACTACTCCATATGAAAATGTAGGGATAATTTTAAGTAATTATAGTTATGTTGCTGTTGGTGGTATTGCTGGTTATAACGAAGGTGGAGTTGTTTATAACTCTTCTACAGAAGGCAGAATTAATTTAAGCGTTTTAAATGTTGCTAGTGCAGATGTTTACTTTGGTGGTTTAATTGGAGAAAATGCTAGTTATATTACAAACAGTAGATCTTATATGAATTTAGAAACAACTTACGGTTATATTGGCGGGCTAGTTGGTGCAAACTCTGGCGTTATTGCAAGTTCCTTTTATAAAACTGGTGAAGTTGGATATGCTATTAAAAATACTAGTGAATCTACTACTGGTAGTGGAGTTGGTGGTGTTGCTGCTATTAACAAAGAAGATTCTGTTATTAGATATTCTTATGTAGAAGGCTATTCGCTAAACACAACCACACACAGATTTACTAATGGCGGAATTACCTCTAACGGTAGCATTGGTGGTTTTGTTTATAGAAACGATGGTTTAATTGAAGACAGTTATTCTAACATAGAAATTAGTACACAAGAATTAGCATCTGGCTTTGCTTACGACAACACTAATGGTGTGGTTAAAAATAGCTACTCTGCTTCTAAAATTCAAGAGAACAACGATGCTCAATCTCCATTTATTGGTAAAGACGGCAGTGGTTTCTTACTAAGTGAAGATGAGCAAGTTATTAATTGTTATTATTTAGAGGGTGCGTATCCTAATGCTTCGGTTTATGCCTCAAGCGAGATAGGAGAAGTAAACTTTAACACACAAACTTCTTTTGCCGGCTTTAAGTTTGACACAATTTCCGGAACAGACATTAGCTCTGTTTGGGTTATGGCAAACGATGCTGGAATTTTAGCAAAAGATGGCGGCGGTGTTGATGGTTATGCCAGATTGCAAACGACTTTAGTGGTTGCTGAATCTTCTAAAGAGTTGGATGGCTATACAGAAGACGAAACAGGCTTTGTTGAGTATAAATGGAAAGACTCAGAAGGTGCATATGCTGATGGAACCCCTGAAAATCCAATTATAATTACAAGCGCAGAAGATTATAATTTAAAAATGACTGCTGATGATAACTTCAGAGTAGTTAGAGATTTTAGTTTTGGCGGAGAATATATTATTCCTGCTACATATGATATAGGCTATGCAGGTTCGTTAGAAGGGAACGGCATGACTATTGGAACTGTTACTGTAAATACTTCTGCAAGTGATACTCCTGATGCCATAACAGAAATTGGTATGTTTAAGTTGGTACTTGGTACTATTAAAAACCTTAATTTAGATATTGTAGAAACCAATGCATCTAATGTAGAAACAGTTGGTATTTTAGCAGGTAGAGTTGAGGGCGGTAGAATTTATAATGTAAAGATAACCACAGCTGAAGAAATGGTTGTTCAGGGAAGAAATATTGTTGGTGGAATTGCTGGTATTGTTAAAAACGGCAGTATTCTATGTGATATTTCTGTTCAGGCGGCTGTAAGTTCTGGTTATAGAAATAATATGGGTAAATATATTGGTTATTATATTTACAACGAAGCAATTAGCGACAATAGCACTATTTCTTATGCTGGTCCTATTGCAGGTATTGTAGAGTCTACTTCTGGTGCATCTATTATTGAAGTGGAAAACATAAGCGTGCATGGAGATAGCACTGTAATGAGTGAAAATGCAGGCGGAATGTTTGGTTTGTTTGGAAATAATTCAACAGCTAAAAACCTTTATGTTGAAGTAGTTGATAATCAAATAATTAGAGGTGAAAAAGTTTCTGGTGGTATAGCTGCAGAAAATAGAGGAATTATTGAAAATGCAAATGTTGATTACACTGCATTTAATAAAGCAAAAATACAAGAAGCTTATGACAATGCTTATGAAGGCCAAGGAATAAATTATAGAGAAGATGTTTTCTATGACACAAGTTCTGTTGCGGTTGGTGGTATTATTGGTTTTAACAATGGTGGAGATTTAACAAACAGTTATTCTGGTATTGATGTAAGAAATCAATTTGTAGATAATGCAGGTGGGCTTGTAGGTATTTCAAGTGGAGGAACTATTAGTAATAGTATTGCAGATGGCTCTGTGCGTTCACTTACGAATATTGGTGGAGCTATTGGCTTAGTTTCTAATAAAGAATCTTTATATGCAGATAGCGGATATTTTGAAGCTACAAACACACAAGATGCTCTAGTTAGTAAATCTGCTGTTGTTAGCGGAATAAATGCAAACAACCTGTGGTTAGATATTGATGAAGCTTCAAGATATTCTTACCAAGTTGAAGAAATTGTGTTTAAAACAAGAGTAGGTGGAATTATTGGGGCTGTGGATAAAACAGTTAATGAAGATATTCCAGGTTGGACTTTAACAATATCTGAATGTAGCAACATAGCAGATATTAATGGATACCATGTTGGTGGAATTGTTGGCTCTAACGAAAATGGCGATGCTATGATTATTAGTACATGTTACAACTCTGGCAATATTAGTGGTGTAAATGCTGGTGGTATACTTGGATCTGTTAATGCTGGTTCAGCAAGCATTGGTTTAGCGGCTAATGTTGGAGATATAAAATCTATGTACAGTGGTATAAATGGTGCAACAAGCACTATTCCAAGATATATTGGTGGTATTGCTGGTAAAATGGTTGGTAATATTAGTAATTCTCATAATAATGGAAACATTAGTATGGAAGGTGATCCTGATGCTCTGACAATAGACACATTTACATTTAGCATTGGTGGTATTGCAGGATACAGTGATAGTACTAGCTATGAAATAATAAAATGTTACAATGTAGGTGATATTACTTACGACGAAGGTACAACAGGTGGAAACATTACAGCTAACGGAGGAAGCATTGTTGGTGAAGATGGAACTATAAATAGTTGTTATGCATTAGAAAATGTTATGAATGTAACATTAGATGATATCTTAACAATTTCTGATGACGGAAGAGTTGTTGGAAATACAAGAGAAGAGTTATTAATAGAAGGAACATATATAGGTTTTGGATTTGGTGTAGGATGGGATATGCCTCCTGCTATAATTCCTGAAAATGGTGGAAATTATTACAACGATGGATACCCTATGTTAACAGAATTAGATAACTTAAACTTCTATGCTCCAGTTTATGTAGAACCTATTCCTGCGGGATAGAAATAAAATAAAAAGATAGCTTTGTAATAAAGCTATCTTTTTTGCTTATAAGCAAAAGTGACTTATTTTGTAAAGAAACAAAATCTTTTTATTTTTTTGGTTTTGTGGTTGACAAAATATTTTGTTTATGCTAGTATTTAATGTATCGTGTGTTATTGTCTTATTTCAATAAAACAATATTACATATTTATAGGAAGATTAGTTTTAAAAAACTAATTTTTTAAACAATAAACAATTTAATAATTAAAATTTAAGGAGCTAGGTTTATTTATGAGTAAAACCCCACAAATTAAGAAGATTAAATATGCAGGAACTGAAAGATATACTTTTGGTAAAATTGAAGAAAAAGTAAAACTTCCATATTTAATCGGACTACAAAAAGAGCCTTACAAACAGTTTGTTGAGCAAGGTATTGGAAAAATTTTAGAAGAAATTTCTCCGATTGAAGATTACAGCGGGAAAGCTGAACTTCATTTTTTAGATTATAAGTTAGAAGGGGAGCCAAAATACTCAAAAGAAGAAACCAAAAAGAGGAGAGGTAATTATACCGTTCCTTTAAAGGTTAAAGCTAGACTTATTATAAAAGAAACAGGTGAAGTAATTGAGCAAGATGTTTTTATGGGTGATATTCCACTAATGTCTGAAGAAGCTTACTTTATTGTTAATGGTGTAGAAAGAGTTGTTGTTAGCCAAATAGTTAAAAGTGCAGGTGTATATTTTTCTAGTAATGTAAACATTTCTGGTAAAAAAATGATAACTGCTTCTTTGCACTCTCCAAGAGGTACAAGATTTTCTGTTGAGCAAACAAAATTTAACACTTTAAAAGTTATATTAAATAATAGTGCTAAACTATCCGCAGGCGTATTTTTAAAAGGCTGTGGTTTTTCTGGCGACCAAATTTTAGATATTTTTAACCACCACCCAATTATTGAAGAAACAATTAAAAAAGAAGCAATTACAACAGAAGAAGAAGCTTTATTTGAAATTGGAAGAAAAACTCGTCCATCAGATATCCCTTCTGTTGATGCGGTTAAAACTTATTTAAACGACACTTGGTTTTCTAATGCACACTACAATTTTGGTAGAGTAGGTAGATATAAATTTAACAAAAAACTATCTATTGCTTCAAGAGTTGCAGGTTTAACAGCAGCGCAAGATATTAAAGTTAAAAGAACAATTGTAGCAAAAGCGGGAGAAGTTATTTCTCAAGAAGCTGCAACTAAAATTCAAAACGCAGGTATTAATGAAATACTTGTTTCTTTGGATGGCGATAGAGTACATAAAATTATTGGTAATGCAAGAGTTCCTATTTCTGAATATGTTAAATGTGACGCTAAGGCTCTTGGAATTAACGAAATGGTTTATTATCCATTATTAAAACAAATTTTAAAAGAAAACAAAGCTCAGGAAGATATTGAAGAAGCTTTAAAATTACAAGCTAAAGAATTAGTTACAACTCACTTAACTATTGAAGATATTTTAGCAAGTGTTAGTTATATGTTAGATTTAAACGAAGGTTTAGGACATGAAGATAACATTGACCACTTAGGAAACAGAAGAGTTGCAACAGTTGGAGAGTTACTTGGAAATGAATTTAGAAAAGGCGTTTATAAGTTAAGAGATACTGTTAAAGAATCTCTACAAAGCCAAGACTTAACTCAAGTTACTCCTAACTCACTTGTTAGCGCGAGACCAGTTAATAAATTTATGAGAGAATTCCTATCTTCTGGACAACTTTCTCAAATTACAGAAGACTTTAACCCAGCAGCTTCTATAACAAACAAAAGAAGACTTTCTGCGGTTGGTCCTGGTGGACTTAAAAAAGAAAGAGCTGGTATGGATGTTCGTGATATTCACTATTCTCACTATGGTAGAATTTGTGCAATAGAAACTCCAGAAGGACCAAGCATCGGACTTATTAATGGTCTAGCATCTTATGCAAGAATTAACGAATATGGATTTATTGAAACTCCTTATAGAAAAGTAAATAAAGACGGTAAAGTTACAGACGAAATAGTTTATATGATGGCAGACGAAGAAGAAAAATATTATATCTGTCAAGCAGTTGAACCATTAAATGAAGATAGTACATTTGTTAATGACTTTGTATTATGTAGAAATAAAGCAAGCCTTATGAAACTTCCTAAATCACAGGTTTCTTATATGGATTCTTCTCCAAGACAATTTATTTCTTCTGTTACATCTTTAGTTCCTTTCTTAGAAAACAACTACTCATTCCGTGCTCAAACAGCATCAAACATGCAAAGACAAGCAGTTCCTCTATTAAGAGCAGAAGCTCCTATAGTTGCAACTGGTATTGAAGCAACTATGGCAAGAGATAGTGGAGCTATGGTGTTGGCTAATAATGCAGGTGAAGTTACTTATGTAGATGCCAGAACAGTTATTGTAACAACAAAAGACGGCAAAAAAGAAGAATATACTTTAAGTAAATTACAAAAAACAAACAAAGAAACTTCTTACAACCAAAGACCAGCAGTAGTTAAAGGTCAAAAAGTTAAAGCAGGAGATGTTTTAGCAGATGGTTACTCTACTGATAACGGCGAATTAGCAGTTGGTAAAAATGTTAACATAGCATTTATGAACTGGGAAGGTTATAACTATGAGGACGCTATACTTATTAGTGAAAGATTAGTTAAAGAAGATACATTTACATCTATTGTATTAAAAGTTGAAGAATGTGATGCTAGAAATACAAAATTAGGTGATGAAGAAATTACAAGAGACATTCCAAATGTTTCTGAAGATATGGTTAAAAACTTGGACGAAAATGGTATTGTTAGAATTGGTGCAAAAGTTGGACCTGGTGACTACCTAGTTGGTAAAGTTACTCCTAAAGGAGAAACGGAACTTACTCCTGAAGAAAGACTACTTAGAGCCATATTTGGAGAAAAAGCAAGAGATGTTAGAGATAACTCGCTAAAAGTACCTCATGGTGGCGGCGGTGTTGTTGTTGATGTTCAAGTATTTACAAGAAAAAATAAAGACGAATTAGATAGTGGTGTAAACACAAAAGTTAAAGTTTACATTGCTAAAAAGCGTAAAATTTCTGTTGGTGATAAAATGGCAGGTAGACACGGTAACAAAGGTGTTATATCTAGAGTATTACCAGTAGAAGATATGCCATTTATGCCAAATGGAGATCCTGTGGATGTTGTTTTAAACCCACTGGGCGTTCCATCTCGTATGAATATTGGACAAGTACTAGAAGTTCACTTGGGACTTATTGCTAAAACTTTGGGTTGGAAAGTTGCTACTCCATCGTTTAACGGATGTGGGGAAAGTGATATTAAAGAATTGTTTAAACAAAACAATATGCCAGAAGATGGTAAATATCAACTTTACGATGGAAGATCAGGCGAAGCTTTTGAAAACAAAGTTACTATTGGTCAAATGTATATGATTAAACTAGAACACATGTCTGAAGCTAAAATTCACGCAAGAAGTACTGGTTCTTACCAATTAATAACTAGACAACCTCTTGGTGGTAAAGCTATGTTTGGTGGACAAAAATTTGGTGAAATGGAAGTTTGGGCACTAGAAGCTTACGGCGCATCTCACTTACTTCAAGAAATGCTTACTGTTAAATCTGACGATGTTGTTGGAAGACAAGAAGCATACAAAGCAATTGTAGAAGGTAAACCAATTCCTGAACCTGGTGTTCCGGGAGCATTTAAAGTGTTGGTTAAAGAACTTCAAGCAATTGGACTTGACGCAAAAGTTTTAACAGAAAACAACAAAGAGCTTTCTATTAACGAAATAACTTCTGAAGAATTTGACGATTTTGATACTAAAACTAAGGTAGAAGAGAACCTTGAAGGTATTAGTTTAGGTTTAGAAGAAGACATTAACGACTTAAAACTTACAGATAACGACGATGCTGAAAGCGAAGATATATTTGACGAAAGCACATTGTTTGATGATTTTGACTAAATGTTAAATATAAAAATTAACTTTCATATAAGTGCAGTTTGCACACAATTAATTAGGAGATAAATATGTTTGAATTAAGCAACTTTTATGCAATGAAAATAGGTATAGCTTCACCAGAAAAGATCAGAGAATGGTCTAGTGGTGAAGTTACCAAAGCCGAAACTATTAACTATCGTACTCAAAAACCAGAAAGAGATGGTCTTTTTTGCGAAAGAATTTTTGGGCCTAGTAAAGATTATAAATGTTGGTGTGGTAAATATAGCCGTATTAGATACAAAGGTGTTGTTTGTGACAAATGTGGTGTAGAAATTACAAAAGCTAGCGTTAGAAGAGAAAGGATGGGGCACATAGAACTTGCTACTCCAGTTTCTCACATTTGGATGTTTAAAATAAACCCTTCTAAAATAGCTTATATGGTAGATATTAAAGCTAAAAGACTAGAAGAAGTTTTGTATTATGTTAACTACATAGTTTTAGACCCAGGTAAAACAGAATTTAAAAAGAAACAGGTTATTTCTGATAAAGAATATAGAGATGCTCTTGCAAACTATGGCTCAGATGGCTTTAGAGCTGGAATGGGTGCAGAAGCTATTAAAGAACTTTTAAAAGGAATTAACTTAAAAGCAGAAAGCGATAAGCTTAAAGAAGCTCTTATTAAAGCTAAAGGACAAAGCAAACTTAATATTGTTAAAAGATTAAAAATTGTAGAATCTTTTATTAAGAGCGGAAACAAACCTGAATGGATGATTATGGATGTTATTCCTGTTCTTCCACCAGATTTAAGACCAATGGTACAACTTGACGGTGGCAGATATGCAACTCAAGATGTTAATGATTTATATAGAAGAGTTATTAACAGAAATATTAGACTTAAAAAACTTATGAATATAGGCGCTCCTAGTTTGATTATTAAAAACGAAAAAAGAATGCTTCAAGAAGCAGTAGATGCTCTTTTTGATAACGGTAAAAGAGGTAAAGCTGTTGTTGGCGGTAGCAAAGGTAAAGAATTAAAATCTATTGCTGCGGCACTTCAAGGTAAGCAAGGTAGATTCCGTCAACACTTACTTGGTAAGCGTGTTGATTACTCTGGTAGAGCAGTTATTGTTGTTGGTCCAGAACTTAAAATGTACCAATGTGGTGTGCCTAAGAAAATGGCTCTAGAATTATTTAAACCATTTGTTATGCACAAATTAATTAAAATGAACCAAAACTACAACATTAAAAGTGCTAGAAGAATGGTTGATAGAAAGAAACCTATTGTTTGGGATATATTGGAAGAGGTTATTAAAGACCACCCAGTACTACTAAACCGTGCACCTACACTTCACAAACTTGGTATTCAAGCATTTGAACCAATTTTGATAGAAGGTAATGCTATTAAACTTCCTCCACTAGTTTGTGCAGGATTTAATGCGGATTTTGACGGTGACCAAATGGCGATTCATGTGCCACTTTCATTACAAGCAAGAGCAGAAGCAAGATTTTTAATGCTTGCATCTAACAATATTATTAAACCATCTGACGGTAAACCTATTGTTACTCCTCAACAAGATATAGTTTTAGGTGTTTATTACTTAACTATGAACAAAAAAGGATTAAAAGGTGAAGGTAGAGTTTTTGCTAACGAAGAAGAAGCTTTACTTGCATATGGCGAAAAACAAATAGATCTTCAAAGCTCTATTTATGTTAGAAGAACTATGGAATTTGACGGCGAAGTTTTAACAGAAAGAGTAAAAACTACTGTTGGTCAAGTTATATTTAACTCTATTATTCCTCAAAACTTAGGCTTTATTGACAGAACTAACAAGGATGAAAGATTTAAATACGAAATTACTACAGATGAGTTTGAAGAAGGTAAATTATTAAATGCAGTTGGTAAGGGGACGCTTTCTGATATAGTTGCGGCTATTTATAAACAAGAAGGTACCACTAACACTGTTAAAATATTAGACGAAATTAAAGCTATGGGTTATAAATACTCTACTGTTGGTGCACTTACTATGAGTGTGTTTGACATGGTTATTCCAGAAGGTAGAGAGGAAGTATTAAGAGAAGCAGAAGAAGAAATTGCTAAAACTGAAGCTATGTACAGAAGAGGTCTTGTTACTTTATCTGAAAAAATGGATAAAAACATTCAATTCTGGAACAAAGTTACAGCAAAAATGGGTGATATGGTTTATTCTGGCTTAGATACTTATAATCCTATTAAAATTATGGCTGTTTCTAAAGCGCGTGCAAATAAAAGTCAGCTAAACCAAGTTTGTGGTATGCACGGTATTAAAAGCACATCAAGTTCTGAAAAGGTAGATATCCCTATTGAATCTAACTATCGTTTAGGTTTATCTCCTGTTGAATATTTCTTATCTGCTCGTGGTGGTAGAAAAGGTTTGATTGATAAATCACTTAAAACAGCGGATGCGGGTTACCTAACAAGAAGACTTGTTGATGTTGCTCAAGATGTTGTTGTTACTGAAGATGATTGTTTTGCTAATAATGGTGAAAAAACACAAGGGAATATTGTAACTGCAGTTACTATTGATGGAACTCCAGTTGCATCACTTTACGAAAGAATCGTGGGTAGAGTATCTGTAGAAGATATTGTTAATCCTAAAACTAAAAAACTTATTGTTTCTTCTAACGAAATGATTGCAGAACAAGCAGCAAAAGCTATTGAAGCTTCTGGAATTACAGAAGTTAATATTAGAACAGTATCTACTTGTAAATCTAAAACAGGTGTTTGTGCTAAATGTTATGGTAAAGACATGTCTAGAGATACACTTGTAGATATTGGTGAAGCGGTTGGTATTCTATCTGCTCAAGCGATTGGTGAGCCTGGAACTCAGCTTACTATGAACACTTTCCATACTGGTGGTGTTGCATCTGCTGCGGATATTACTGCGGGTCTTCCTCGTGTTGAAGAATTATTTGAAGCTAGAAACCCTAAAGGTTTAGCTACAATTTCTAAAGTTTCTGGTAAAGTTAAAGTTAATAAACTAGATAAAGTATCTGAAGTTGTTGTTAAAAACAGCGATGGGGAAACATCTTATATCTTACCATTCGGTAGTGTATTACTAGTTAAAACAGGTGATAAAGTTATTCCTGGTGCGCAACTAAGCAAAGGTTCTATTCATCCTAACGACATTCTTACAACTAGAGGTGTTAAAGCAACTCAAGATTATATTATTAACCAAATTCTTGGTGTTTATGCTGCTCAATCAGTTGATGTTAATGCAAAACACGTTGAGGTTATTGTAAGACAAATGCTTAAAAAAGTAAAAATAGAAGACTCTGGAGAGTCTACAATGCTTCCTGGTGCTATTGTGGACCTTGTTAGATACGACGAGGAAAACAGAAGGCTACTAGAAGAAGGTAAGGCTCCAGCTAGTGCTAAACGTATTATTTTAGGTATGACAAAAGCGTCACTTAAAACAGAAAGCTTCCTATCTGCTGCAAGTTTCCAAGAAACTTCAAAAGTGTTAACAGAAGCTGCTGTTGAAGGTAAGATAGACTACTTAAAAGGTTTAAAAGAAAATGTTATTATTGGTAAACTAATTCCTGCGGGAACAGGTAACGACCATTATAAAAGCATTTTGCCTAAAGAAATTAAACCAGAAGTAGATTTGAATAATATTTTATTAAACGAAGATACAGATGAAATTGCAAATGCATAAATTTAAAAAGGAGACTAATTAAGTCTCTTTTTTTTATCTATATATTTATTATATTTTTATAACTAAAAAAAATAATAAAATTTTTTAAATGGTATTTACAATTGCTAGTATTTATGGTAAAATAAGCTAACTTGAAATACAGGGAGGCTTAATATGGCTAAAAAAGTAATAGATAAAAGAGATAAAAAAAGAGTTTACAATATGTTTCATTTCTATATGCGTACTTGTGAAAACATTGAATCTTCATACCTAGGATACAACTCTCCTATGGCAACATTTAGAGTTAACGAAAAATTTGGATGTGAAGAAAAAAAATGGGTTTTTTTAGAAGCTAATGATTATTCTCCAAAAACCATAATATTCCTTTTCGATAAGGCTAAAAGAATGATGGCTAATGAAAATAAAAAATTAGATTATAATAGCAAGACAGATGTATTAAAATACAATGGAAAGCCAATAGAAACTTTTGAAGAAGCAAATAATTACTTAAACGAAAGATTTATTAGTGAAGAAAAAACAATAGAAGAAGTTAGAGAATTTAACGATAACTACGAAAACAATATGCAAAAAATAGCAAATTTAGGTGTAGACAACATAATAGTAAAAGCTGTTTTACCTAAAGGTATGCCTAAAAAAGAAAATGTTAAAGTTAACAAAAGCAAAAAGCTTGATTATGCAGGAGTGCTTGATCAATCAGAGCAAAATACAGATGAGGGAACTTTAGTTTTAGCTAAATAAATAACAAATAAAAAATGTAAATTAAGTTTACATTTTTTTTTGGCTATGATAAAATTACCATAATAAGTTGTTAGGAGAGTTTTAATGGAACATATAGTATACCCAGTAGTTTTATATTACAATAAAGAAGAAGAAACATATACCGTTGCTTTTCACGATTTAGATATTTACACTGAAGGTGAAACGGTAGAAAAAGCATTTTTAAAAGCAAAAGATTTTTTAGAAGCATATTGTGATTGTGTTGTTAAGTTTGAAGAAGACTTTGAAAAAGCATCTGACTATGTAAAAGTTGCTAAAGAACATAAATCAAATATTGTTTTATTAGTAGAATCTAGATCTTAAAAATAGAAAAGCTTTGAACAAAAGCTTTTTTTATGTAAAAGTAGTAAAAAATAAATATAACTAATTTGTTTTAAGGTGTTGACTTATACGCCTTTTTTTGTTAAAATTAATACCGTTAATGATATTTAGTAAGAATATGCATTATTGGCAGTTTAAGCTTTATGGTTTAAACTGTTTTAAACTGTTAATAATCCTTATTTTAATAGGGTTTATTATATATGTCTGTTTTATATTTTTGTGTGGTGTAAAAATATAAAATAGAAGTGATGATTTTATAATTTTGATATTGTTAAAGTTTTATTAGTAACGCAAATAAAGTTTAGCAGTAAAAAAATCAATTATACTTTTAGCACATTTGTGAATTTCCTATGGGTTGTAGGGGTTCATCCGAACAAAATTAAGGAGGAAAGATATGCCAACTATTAATCAGCTTGTTAGAAAAGGTAGAAAAAAGATTGAGAAAAAATCTTTATCACCAGCTTTAGAAAACTGCCCTCAAAAAAGAGGCGTGTGTACTTTAGTTAGTACTACTTCACCAAAGAAACCAAACTCAGCATTAAGAAAAATTGCAAAAGTTAAACTTTCTAATAAACAAGAAGTAACTGCTTATATACCAGGCATCGGTCATAACTTACAAGAGCACTCAGTTGTTCTTATCCGTGGTGGAAGAGTTAAAGACCTTATCGGTATTCGTTACCACATAGTTCGTGGAGCAATTGATACTGCAGGTGTAGCTAACAGAAAAAATAGCAGATCTAAATACGGTTCTAAAAGACCTAAATAAATAATATTTCGGATGAAAAACGAAAACAAATCTATAAGGAGGACGAAATAATATGCCAAGAAGAAATAGTGTGCCTAAAAGAAAAGTTTTACCAGATCCTAAGTTTAATAGCATAGTTGTTACTAAACTTATTAACCAAATAATGCAAGACGGTAAAAAAGGTAAGGCACAAAAAATAGTTTACACAGCATTTGAAAAAGTTGAAAAAACTTTAAGCACAGATGCTTTAACAGTATTTTCTCAAGCTTTAGAAAACGTTATGCCAGTACTAGAAACTAAATCTAGAAGAGTTGGTGGTAGTACTTACCAAGTTCCACTAGAAGTTAGACCAGAAAGAAGACAAACTTTAGGTATTAGATGGTTAGTTAAATTTACTAAGGCTAGAAACGAAAGAGGTATGAGTGAAAAATTAGCAGCAGAACTTATTGATGCTTATAACAACACTGGTGCTACTGTTAAGAAAAGAGAAGATGTACACAAAATGGCTGAAGCAAACAAAGCTTTTGCACATTTTAGATTTTAATTAGGAGAGAAAATTATATGCCAAGAGAATTCCCGTTACAAAAATTAAGAAACATTGGTATTATGGCTCACATAGATGCTGGTAAAACTACGGTTACAGAACGTATACTTTACTATACTGGCCGTGTTCATAAAATTGGTGAAGTGCACGAAGGCGCTGCAACAATGGACTGGATGGCTCAAGAACAAGAAAGAGGTATTACAATCACAAGTGCTTGTACTACTGCTACTTGGAAAGGTCACTCAATTAACATTATTGATACACCAGGTCACGTGGACTTTACTGTTGAAGTTGAAAGAAGTTTAAAAGTTTTAGACGGCGCTGTTGCAGTATTTAGTGCAAGAGAAGGTGTTCAGCCTCAATCTGAAACTGTTTGGAGACAAGCAGATAAATATAAAGTTCCTAGAATGGCCTTTATTAATAAAATGGATATGAACGACGCAAATTTCTACAGAGCTATGGATACTATGGTTAAAAGATTAAAAGCAAAACCTGTTGCTATTCAAGTGCCAATTGGTGCAGAAAGTGACTTTAAAGGTGTTGTAGATCTTGTAACTATGAAAGCTATAATTCACTTAGATGATTTAGGTGAAAAAATAGAAATTACAGATGTTCCTGCTGACTTAAAAGAGAAAGCAGAAGAATATAGACAAAAATTAATTGAAGCAGTTGCAGAAACTGACGACGCTTTACTAGAAAAATTCTTTGATGGACAAGAACTTACCGAAGAAGAAATTAAAACTGGTATTAGAAACGCAGTTTTAAGTATGCAATTTACTCCAGTACTTTGCGGAACTGCACTTCAAAACAAAGGTGTTCAAAATTTACTTGACGCAGTTGTAGATTATATGCCATCTCCAGTTGATGTAGATCATATTACTGGCGTTGACATGGATGAAAACGAAATAGAAAGAAAATCTTCTGATGATGAACCATTTGCTGGTTTAGCATTTAAGATTATGACTGATCCATTTGTTGGAAAGTTAGCATTCTTTAGAGTTTATAGTGGTGTGTTAAAAGCAGGTTCTTATGTTTATAACTCTACTAAAGACAAAAAAGAAAGAGTTGGTAGAATTGTTAAAATGCACGCTAACGACAGAAAAGAAGTTTCTGAAATATATGCAGGTGAAATTGCAGCTATTGTTGGATTAAAAAATACAACAACTGGTGATACTTTATGTGATGATAAACACCCTGTTATTTTAGAAAGTATGTCTTTTGCTGATCCTGTTATTGAACAATCTATTGAACCAAAAACAAAACAAGATCAAGAAAAAATGATGGACGCTTTAATTAAGCTTGCAGAAGAAGATCCTACTTTTAAAACAAAAACAGATAAAGAAACTGGTCAAACAATTATTGCAGGTATGGGAGAACTTCACCTAGACATTATTGTAGACAGACTTAAAAGAGAATTTAAAGTAGAAGCTAACATTGGTAAACCTCAAGTTTCTTACCGTGAGTGCATTAAGCTTGCAGTAGAAGCAGAAGGAAAACACATTAAACAAAGTGGTGGTAAAGGTCAATACGGACACTGTGTAATTAAAATGGAACCTCAAGAAGCAGGTAAAGGATACGAATTTATTGATAAAATTGTTGGTGGTGCTATTCCTAAAGAATACATTCCAGCTATTGATAAAGGTATTCAAGAATCTTCTAAAAATGGTGTTGTTGCAGGATACCAAATGGTAGACTTTAAAGTGACACTTATTGACGGTTCATTCCACGATGTTGACTCATCTGAAATGGCGTTTAAAATTGCTGGTAGCTTAGCTTATAAAGCTGCTGCTAAAAAAGCAAATCCAGTTTTAATGGAGCCTATTATGAAAGTTGATGTAGAAGCTCCTGACGAATACATGGGTAATGTTGTTGGTGGTATTACTTCTAGAAGAGGTTTATTACAAGGAACAGAAAACAGAGATGGTATTCAAATGATTTCTGCAGAAGTTCCACTTTCTGAAATGTTTGGTTATGCAACAGACTTGCGTAGCAGCTCTCAAGGTAGAGGAACATTTACTATGGCTCACAGCCGTTATGCAGAAGTTCCTAAGAGCATATCAGAAAAAATTATTGGCGACAGAGCTGGTAAATAATTAATACTTTAATTAGGCTAAATTAAAGTAGACAAATTAAGAATTTTGTAGTAATATAGTTTTGTTAATTTGTTTATAACTTGTTAATTTAATTGACAAAACAGCCAAAATAATTTAATATAAATAAAAATCAAAAAATAAAAATTAAGGAGATTTAAAAAAATGGCAAAGGAAAAATTTGACAGAAGTCTTCCTCATGTTAACATTGGTACAGTTGGCCATGTTGACCACGGTAAGACAACATTAACAGCGGCTATTACAGTTTACCTAGCAGCTAAAGGACAAGCAGAAGCTATGGACTACGCAGCTATCGACAAAGCCCCTGAAGAAAGAGAAAGAGGTATTACAATTAATACTTCACACGTTGAATACAGAACTGAAAACAGACACTATGCACACGTTGACTGTCCAGGTCACGCGGATTATGTAAAAAACATGATCACTGGTGCAGCACAAATGGATGGAGCTATTCTAGTTGTTGCGGCAACTGATGGCCCTATGCCTCAAACAAGAGAACACATTGTACTTGCAAGACAGGTTGGTGTTCCTTACATTGTTGTATTCATGAACAAAACTGATATGGTAGATGACGAAGAGTTATTAGAACTAGTTGAAATGGAAATTAGAGAAATTCTTAACGAATATGATTTCCCTGGTGATGATACTCCAGTTATTAGAGGTTCTGCTTTAAAAGCTTTAGAAGCTGCTCAAGCTGGAAACACTACTGGTCCAGATACTAAATGTATTGACGAGCTTATGAATGCTGTTGACACATTTATTCCAGAACCAAAAAGAGATATCGACCAACCATTCTTAATGCCTGTAGAAGATGTATTCACTATCACTGGTCGTGGTACTGTTGCTACTGGTAGAGTAGAAAGAGGTGTTGTTAAAGTTGGTGACACAATTGATATCGTTGGTATGGGTAAAGAAACTTCAACTACTGTAACTGGTGTTGAAATGTTTAGAAAACTATTAGACCAAGCGCAAGCTGGTGACAACGTTGGTGTTTTACTACGTGGTATTAAAAGAGAAGATATTCAAAGAGGGCAAGTTCTTGCAGCTCCTAAAACTATCAACCCACACACAGTATTCACTGCTCAAATCTATGTTCTTAAAAAAGAAGAAGGTGGAAGACATACTCCATTCTTTGATGGATACCGTCCACAATTCTACTTCAGAACTACAGATGTTACTGGTTCTATAAAACTTCCTGAAGGTGTTGAAATGGTTATGCCTGGTGATAATATCACTATGGAAATTGAATTAATCACTCCAATCGCTATTGAAGAAGGTTTAAGATTCGCTATCCGTGAAGGCGGAAGAACAGTAGGTTCTGGTGTTGTTTCTACTATTAAAAAATAGTTTAACAATATTGACTTAACTTTAAAAAGCAAGCTAAATAGCTTGCTTTTTTGTTGCCGCTGTCAATATTCGCTAAATTTATTTTTAAAAAAGATAGTTGAATAATCTTGGCTTATGTGTTAAAATTGTTTATAAATAAATGTAGTGTGGAGGAAATATGTCTATTAAACCTGAAAACAAAGATACAGTATATAACCGTATAGATATAGACGGTGGCAAAATTACTGATCCGACAGAAATTGCAAAATATAAGAATACTCAAAGAATAGATGTTATTGAAAACTATCTACTAGGAGATTTTAACGAGTCTGGTGGATATATTTTGGCGGAAGACTTAATGAAAGAACTTGTAGTTATGCCCAAAATATTAAGATATAATTATAACAAAACAAATTTTGCTTCTTCACTTGAAATTAAAGGTTTTGGAAGGATTGAATTTGCTATTAAGGTTTATGTTGATACTCCTATAAAAGGGGAGGCTACGGCTGCTTTAACCCTGTTAGAACCTATAAATAAGGTTAATGGTTACTATCAAAACACAAATTCGGTTGCTTTAGCGCTTTATAAGGGCTTGGCAGACGAAAGTTTTATTTCTAATGTGTTTGAATCTTTTAACTTAAAAACAGAGGAAGATGAAACCGACGGGAGTGATGGAGACGGAAAAAAAATTGTAGATATTCAGGATATTAAAGACATTCCAACAATTACTGCAAGAAAAAGATATTTATTATCTGTTAAAGATAAACTTTCTAAGAGCTTAAATGTTATAGAAAAAGAGTATTACACAAGCAGAATGGAGCTTTTAAAGAAAGATCCTTCAATTGGGCTTGTAATTTTAGAAGAAGTAGCACTTCAAGAAGCTAAAATTAAAGATCTTTTCTTACAAGGAGAAGGTAGTGGAAGCATTTATAAGGATTTAAACGAACTTTTAGATTCTGTTATAGAAAATCATCCTGACGAAATGGCTAAATTAGATCCTGAAATAAAGACAAGCTTAAATGATAAAACTGAAAAGTTTATAGATAAAACAGAAGCTATTATTGAAGAAAGTAAAAATGCTGTTGTTAAAAAAGCAAAAGGTGAAGATAAAAAATCTGTAAAACAAGAAGCAATTAAACAACAATTAAACGAAAAGAAAGAAGCAGCTAAAAAGCCAGTTTCTGCAAAACCAGATAAAGGTCAAGCAAAATCTTCTGGTAAATCTGCTTCGGCACCAACTTTTGATATAACTGACCAAAACTTTAATTTTTCTATAAAGGAAAGCAATGAAAAACCAAGTAAAACTGACGCGGTAAAAGAAGTTATTAATGACGTTAAGCCTGAGCCTGCAATAGAAACAAAAAATATAATTTTAGATGAAGATTTAAAAAATATGGCAGAAAAAGAAACATTGAAAGATGCTGTAGAGCAAAAGATGGATGAAAAAATGAAAGAAGAAGCAAAAGTAAATGTAGATGAAAAAGAAAAGGAAACGTTAAGAGATAGTCTTGAAAGAAAAATAGAAGAGAGAGCACAACAAGTACAAGATGATTCTATCATAGAACAAACTCAATAAATTTATAAAAAAAACAGAAATTAAATAATTTCTGTTTTTTGTTTTTTTGTTTTTTGATTTTGTATTTGTAAAATTATTATTAACTATCCTTGTTGTTGTGCTGGTTGTAAAGGCTCGTCAGCTAATTTATAGTTTGGGTCATCTAACAATTCATCAATATCATAAAGTATTTCAGTAGGAACTGTATCTTTGGCTTCTTTTGTTAAGTGATGATATTTGCCACGAGCTGTATAGTCTAAACCTTTTTCTTTACTATATTCTCTACCAACAATTTCTTCAAATTCGTCAATAGACTCCATTTCACTACAATCAACAAATACTGTTACTCTTTTTGTTCTTGCCATAATAAAACTCCTTTGTGGTTTTTTAATTGTCATTATTATAACACAACTTTTTTTACTTGTAAATACCCTTTTGCAATTTTTTTAATTTACTTAAAAATTGATATTTGATATAATAAAGCCATAAAAGAAAAAGAGAGGAATTTATGGAGGCTATAAAAATTAAAGGCTTAAAAAAACTATACGGCAAAATTGTTGGCGTAGAAAATGTTAATTTAAGCGTGAATAAAGGCGAAATATTTGGCTTTGTTGGTCCTAATGGAGCAGGTAAAAGCACTACAATTAAGGCACTACTTGGGCTAATTAAGCAAAATAAAGGCGAAGCTTTAATAATGGGTAAAAATGCCCAAATAAACCCAATAGAGGTAAAGAGGATTACTTCTTATATGCCTAGTGAGGTTGCAATTTATCCAGAATTAAAAGTTTTGGATATTTTAAAATTAAGTTGTAACTTAAAAAAAGAAGATATAAAACAGGTTTATAAACTAGCAAAAGAGTTTGATTTGAGTTTAACTAAAAAAATGGGAGAACTGAGCCTTGGAAACAAAAAGAAAGTTCAAATTGTTTCTGTTTTAATAGGAAATCCGGAAGTTATTGTTTTGGACGAACCAACTTCAGGACTTGACCCATTAATGCAAGCTATGCTTTTTGAAAAATTAGAAGAAAAAAGCAAGCAAGGTGTAACAATACTTTTTTCTAGCCATAAGCTGGACGAAGTTCAGAAAGTGTGTGACAGAGTTGCAGTTATTAAAGATGGCAAGATTATTGCAATAGAAGAGGTTTCTAAAATAAAACAAAAAGCCTTAAAAATTGTAGAATTTACAGTTTCTAGAGGAAAAGTTGATTTTACTACTCTAAAAGGCGTGAAGGATTTAAAGCAAGAGGGAAACAGATATTCCTTTACATATAAAGGCAAGCCAAAACCTTTAATTAAATTTTTAAACGAATTAAATATTTCAGATGTATCTGTAGAAAATACAGATTTAGAAACAATGTTTATGCATTATTATAAGTAGGAGGAAAAGATTATGGAAAATAAAAAAATGAAAGAAAGTTTTATATCTACTCCTATATTTAGTATGGAGTTTAGAAAGAGATTTAAAAGCTTAAGTGTTTGGACGCTTATTTTAGCAGGTTTTGCCGTTTTAATTATTGCGATGTACCCTTTAATTGGAGATATGTACGCAGATATAATTAACCAAATGGGTGAAGAATTATCTGGCTTTATGGCAGGGCTATTAGTTGCTCCAAATAACATCGCAGAATATTACGCAATAGAAGGCGGTCAAATGTTTGTGCTAGTGGGAGTTTTATACTCCGCTATGCTAGCTATAAACATTATGAGGGAAGATTTACAAAACGAAAATGCAGAATTCTTATATTCTAAGCCTGTTTCTAAAAGGCAAGTTTTTAGAACTAAATTTTTAGTTTTAATTTGCAATATATTATTAATTAATATTGTGTTAACAGTGCTTGCATTTATTACTATGGGAATAACAGACGGAGGCTATAATTTTAACATTGGTAATTTCTTTTTACTAAGTGCAGTGTTGGCATTTATTATGTTAGCTTTAGGTGTTTCGTTTTTCTCTGTTACAAGTTTATTAAAAAGAAAAATAAAAATATCTCACGGAATTGGGCTATCAATGCTGTTTTATATTTTATTTATATTTAAAGACTTACATAAAGATCTAGAATTTTTAAAATATGCTACCCCATATTCACTTATTGGCTCGGGAGTTATGGCAGAAGGCTTAGCGGCCATTAGTTTACCAATTTTTATTATTTGGCTAGTAATTCCTGTGTCTTTACTAATTACAGCTTATACTACATTTAAAGATACAGATGTGTTATAATATAACTATAAAAATAAAAGAAGGAAATGAAAATGAAAGACATTATACTAACAGGAGATAGACCAACAGGCAGATTGCATTTAGGGCATTATGTTGGCAGTTTGAAAATGCGCGTAGAAATGCAAAATTCTGGAAACTATGTTCCTTATATTATGATTGCAGATATGCAGGCATTGACTGATAACGCAAAAGATCCTAAAAAGATTCAAGAAAACTTAAGACAAGTTGCTCTTGATTATCTCTCTGTGGGAATTAATCCAGACCTTTCTACTATATTTGTTCAATCACAAATACCAGAACTTTGCGAATTAATGTTTTATTTTATGAACTTAGTTACAGTTGCAAGGTTAGAGCGTAATCCAACTGTAAAATCTGAAATAAAACAAAAAGACTTTGGTAAAAGCATTCCAACAGGCTTTATGGTTTATCCTATAAGTCAGGCGGCGGATATTTTAGGTTTTAATGCAACAGTTGTTCCGGTTGGAGAAGATCAAATGCCGGTTATTGAGCAAGCAAGAGAAATTGCGAGAGCCTTTAATAACACATACGGAGAAGTGTTTAATATTCCTAAAGGAATTGTTCCGTCTAACGAGCTTTCTAGAAGGCTTCCGGGTATTGATGGCGGCGAAAAAATGGGTAAAAGCTTAAACAACGGAATTTACTTATCGGATAGCCCAGAAGAAGTTAGGGCAAAGGTTATGAAAATGTACACAGACCCTAACCACATAAAGGTTTCTGACCCTGGCAAAATAGAAGGTAATATGGTTTTTCTTTACTTAGATGTTTTTGGTAAAGATAAAGAAAAAATAAAAGAGCTAAAAGCCCATTACAAAAAAGGTGGCTTAGGCGATGTTGCTGTTAAAAAGTATTTAATAGAAGTACTAGAAGAAATGCTAACTCCTATTAGAGAAAAAAGAGCATATTACGAGAAGAATATTAAGGAAGTTGACAAGATTTTAACAGAAGGTAGCAAGAAGGCTAGAGAAGTTGTAAAAGATGTTCTTAAAAAGGCAAGAAAAGCTATTGGAGTAGAATACTTTTAGGCTTAAAAAACATTAATAAATTTATAAAACTTATTGACAGCGTTATGTAGTTTATGTTAAACTTGCATAGCGCTTGTTCAAAAGTGCTAATTTTTTGGAGGCAAGAATTATGAGAGATAGAATAACACTAGCGTGTACAGAATGCAAACAAAGAAACTATGACAATATGAAAAACAAAAAAAATACTCCAGATAGAGTTGAATTAATGAAGTATTGTAAGTTTTGTAAAAAACATACTATGCATAAAGAAACAAAATAACCATAAGGAGCTTATTATTTATGGCAAAAGAAAGTTCTAAAAAGAATGTAAAAAAGACACAAAATAAACAAACAGGCAGAATGGCTAAAACAGTTAGAGCAACTACAAGTGAACTGAAAAAAGTAACTTGGCCTAGTTTTGCACGAGTTGTAAAGCAAACAGGTGTAGTTATTGCGGTTGTTTTGTTTTTTGCAGTTGTTTTATTTGCAATAGATAGAGGATTAAGTTTCTTATACGAATTTTTAATAAGTAAAATAGCATAGCTAAAGGAGAAGATTAGATGACAAAAATAGAAGATGCTAAGTGGTATGTATTGCACACATTTTCAACATTTGAAAATGCAGCAAAAGCAAACTTAGAAAGAGTTATTGAAAAAAATAATCTACAAAACAGGATTTTTGAAATTGTTATTCCTATGGAAGAAGCTTTGGAAGAAAAGAATGGTAAAAAGGTTTTGGTAGAACGCAAAGTTATGCCAAGTTATTTACTTGTTAAAATGATATACGGCGACGATATTTGGCACGCTGTTACAAGAACAACTTACATTACAGGATTTGTTGGACCAAAAGGAAGACCTCTTCCTTTAACAGAAGAAGAAATTATTCAAATGAGACTTGAAAAAGTAGAAGTAGATACTACTATTGCTGAAGGTGACAAAATTGAAGTGCTAGAAGGACCATTAAATACTATGGTTGGCACAGTAATTTCTGTTGACATAGCAAATCAAAAATGTAAAGCAAATGTAGAAATGTTTGGTAGAGAAACACCTGTGGATCTATCACTTTCTCAAATTAGAAAAATAAATAATTAGATTTTATCGGACTTATTAGCGCCGTTTAAAATACAGTGGGAGAATTGCTTAGAATTTTGTGTAACTAACAATTCGTTACTACCACAACGCCTAAAGAGGCAGGAGGATATATCATGGCTAAAAAGGAAGCAACAGCAGTTGTTAAATTACAACTGATAGGTGGAAAAGCTGTTATGAATCAAGCCGTTGGATCATCACTAGGACCTACTGGTATTCAACAAATGGATTTTTTAAAGCAGTTTAATGAAAAAACTCAACATCAATTAGGAATGGTAACACCAGTTATCGTAACTGTTTACAAAGACAGATCTTTTGATTTTGTAGTTAAAACACCACCAGCAGCAGTATTGTTAAAGAAAGCAGCTAACATTACTAAAGGTGCTGGAAACTCTTTAATGGAAAAAGCTGGTAGTGTTACTAAAGCTCAAGTTAAAGAAATTGCAGAATTAAAAATGAAAGACTTAAACGCAGCAAGCATTGAAGCTGCTATGAAAGTTATTGCAGGTACAGCTCGTAGTATGGGTATTACTGTAGTAGACTAAGTGGGAGAATAAAAATTTTTTAATTTATTCGCTAAAACCACCAAGGAGATTTAAAAAATGAAAAAAGGTAAAAGATATTTAGAAAGTTTGAAACTTGTAGATAGCAAAGTGGTTTACGAACCAGAAACTGCTTTAGAATTAGCTGTTCAAACTGCTAAAGCTAAGTTTGACGAAACTGTTGAACTTCATGTTAAATTAGGTGTTGATTCTCGTCAAGCAGATCAACAAGTTAGAGGCGTTATAGTACTTCCTAATGGTACTGGTAAAACTGTTAAAGTTCTAGTTATTGCAAAAGGTGACGCAGCTGATGCAGCTACAAAAGCTGGTGCAGACATTGTTGGAGCAGAAGAAATTGTAGCTAAAATACAACAAGGTTGGTTAGATTTTGATGTTGCTATTACAACTCCAGATATGATGGGTGTTGTTGGTAAAATTGCTAGAATTTTAGGACCTAAAGGTTTAATGCCTAGCCCTAAAAGTGGTACAGTTACTGCTGATGTAGCAAAAGCTATTAACGATGTTAAAGCAGGTAAAGTAGAATACAGATTAGACAAAAATAATATTATTCATGTTATTATTGGTAAAGTTTCTTTTGGTAAAGAAAAGTTAAACCAAAACTTAACAACTATTATGGATGCTATTGTTAAAGCTAAACCAAGTGCAGCTAAAGGTACTTATTTAAAATCTTGTAGCATAGCTTCTACTATGGGACCTGGAATTAAATTTAATTACAAAAAAGAACAATAATTTAAAGAGCATATTAAGTGCTCTTTTTTTAAATTGACAATTGATACTAGTATTGATAAAATAAAATATAAAGGAAAAGGGAATTTATTATGAAAGAATTTAAAGAATTTGTAGAGCATAAAGAAATAGACACCAATAATAGCACACAAAATAACAAAAATAACGAGAAATTTGATTTTTCATCGTTGGAAGATAACTCTTTAGCTGTTAATAATAAAGAAGAGTCAAAAGAACTAGAAGATGTATCTTATGAAGAGTGGCTTAGCGATGAAAGTTATGATAAAGTTAAACAATCAGAAGAAAAAAAAGATGAGTTTGAACTTGTAGACGAATCTTATGTATTAGAGGATGATTCAGAAGAGGCTAAATGTCAATAAATCACAAATTAAAAAGTTTTCTATTTTAGGAAACTTTTTTCGTATAAGTGTTGACTTTTGTTACCGTTTACGGTATCATAAAGAAGTAATTTAATAAAAAGTCTTTTGCCAAAGACAGCAAGTTGCTATTTTTAGCTATAATGTAAATTTTACGCTTGCCGAGGTTTTAAAGTAAGGATATATATTTTTAAATGTAAACTCTTATTGTCTAAAACCCTTAGCAATAGGAGTTTTTTGTTATTACTGCACAAATATTATAAAAGGAGGCCTATATGAGCGCTAATTTAGAAAACAAAAAAGTACTTGTTGAAGAGATTAAAAGTAAATTAGAAAAAGCTAAATCTGTTGTATTTGTTGATTACAAAGGTTTAAATGTTGCAGAAGATACTACTTTCAGAAACAACTTTAGACAAGCTAATACAGAATACAAAGTTTACAAAAACAGACTTATGTTAAGAGCTCTTAATGAACTTGGAATAGAAGGAACTGACAAATTCCTAGAAGGCACTACATCTGTAGCATTTGGTTACGAAGATGAAGTTGCACCAGCTAAAGTTGTTAGTGAAGCTATTAAAGAATTTAAGAAAATGAACATTAAGTTTGGTATTTTAAACGGTAAAATAATAGAAGAAGCAGAAGTTAATGCACTTGCATCGCTTCCAACAAAAGAAGTTCTTATAGCTCAGCTGTTAAGCGTATTAAATGGCCCAGCAACAGGACTAACAAGGGTATTGAACGGACCTACTCGTTCTTTAGCACTAGCACTTAATGCTATTGCAGAAAAAAAATAACAAATAATAAATTAATTTAAGGAGGATATCAAAAATGGCAGATATCAAAAAATTTGTAGAAGAAATTAAAACATTAACAATCGTTGAAGTAAGCGAACTTGTTAAAGCACTAGAAGAAGAATTTGGCGTGAGCGCAGCAGCTCCAGTAGCAGTAGCAGCTCCAGCAGCAGGCGCAGCAGTGGCTGAAGAAGAAAAAACAGAATTTGATGTTGTTTTAAAAGCATTTGACGCTAGCAAAAAAATTGCAGCTATCAAAATTGTTAGAGAAGCAACTGGTGCAGGACTTGCAGAAGCAAAAGGAATTGTTGAAGGCGCACCTGCAACATTAAAAGAAGGCGTATCTAAAGATGCAGCTGAAGAATTAAAAACTAAGTTAGAAGAAGCTGGTTGTACAGTAGAACTTAAATAGTTTCTTTTATAATAAATACGTGCAAATAAAAAAAACAAGAAGTTAATTCTTGTTTTTTTTGTTTATAAACTTTCTATTTTAACTAAAATGTCTAACATAACTCCTGTTGCTAGTTTTAAAGTTACAGTGTAATTTCCCGTGTGTTTAATAGAAGGAGCTGTTATTTTCTTTTTATCTAGTTTTAAATTTAATTGTTTTTCAAGTTCTATAGATATTTCTTTTGAAGTTACGCTTCCAAATAGTTTTCCACCGTCTCCGCTTTTTACTTTTATTGTTACAACTTTTCCTTTAATATCTTCTGCTTTCTTTTTTGCTGCATCTATTTCTTGCTGTTTATGAAAAGCTTCTGACTGTTTTTTTTGAGAGTGCCTATGTAACTCTTCTGGTGTTCCCATTATGGCTAATTTCTTTTTTATAAGAAAATTATGTGCATAACCGGGGTTAACATCTACAATTTCGTTTTTCTTTCCTGTTCCTTTTATGTCTTGTAATAAAATTACCTTCATAATATAAGCCTCCTTGTTATTTATTTATATTTTATACTCTTTGAGGCTTTAAGTCAAATAGTATAAAAGCACGATTATAGTTAATAATAGCTACAGAAGGAGATTTTTATGGATATTAGATGTAAAAAAATAAATTGTAAATATAACAATTGCTATTCTTGTCAGGCAAGAGGAATTTTAATTGAAGCGGGTTTAGAGTGTGCTATGTTTGAACCATCAAAAGAAGTAGAGCAAAGAAATAAAGAAAAAATAAAAAACAGTAAAACAGAATTTGCGGGAGAAATTGCTCCATACAAACCAAACAAGAGTAGAAAAATTGAATGCAAAGCAAAGTGCTTATTTAACGAAAGCGGGAAATGCAAAGCAAATGGAATAACTGTTTTACCAGAGGGAGATAGTCCAGAGTGCGTAACTCACATAAATAAATAAAAAAAAGAGAATTACTTCTCTTTTTTTTATTTAAATTAATCTCTATCCATAAACACAACTAAAACAAATCTTAGTAGGTTTAAAATAGAAACAACTAAAGCTGCAACATATGTTAGAGCTGCTGCGTTTAAAACTCTTTTAGCACCTGTAAGTTCTTCGCCTTCAAGCATACCAGAATCTTCTAGTAGTCTCATTGCTCTTTTAGAAGCGTTAAATTCTACTGGTAATGTTAGTAAGTTTAAAACTACTGCAATAGAGAAAAATACTATTCCAATAAGTACAAATGCCATTCCTGTATCTCCGCCAGTTTCTGCTCCAAAGTTTAGCATTAAACCAATTAAAACAAGTGGCCAAAGAATTGAAGAAATTATGTTAGAGAATGGAATTATAAAAGAACGAAGTTTTGCAGGAAAGTAACCACTGCCGTATTGAAGAGCGTGTCCTACTTCGTGTGCTGCTATTCCTAATGATGCAACAGAAGAAGAATCGTGAACTTCGCTCGATAAGGCAACCACTTTTTTTCTTGGATCGTAGTGATCTGTTAAATTGCCGTTTACTCTTATAACTTCTACATCATTTAATCCTGCTTCGTCTAATATAGACCTGCTAAGTTCTGCTGCTGTGTAGCCTCTTCTGCTCATAATTTTTTTGTATTTGTTAAAATTTTTTGTTACTTTTGATTGTGCGTATATTGCAAATATTAAACCCGGAATTAATATTATTCCCATTAGATAATATGTCCAATATGTGCTAGAAAACCATATCATATTTTATCTCCTTTTAGTTATTATCTTTAAGTAATATAGTATTTTATTAAACAATCCGCCTACATAGGTTAGCGCTGCGGCTGTTAAAACTTTTTTTGCATACATTAATTCGTCATCTTTTAATATGTTTGCTTCTTCTAGGTAGGCTAATGCTTTTTTTGAAGCATTAACTTCTACGGGAATTGTAAGAATTTTTAAAAGATAAGAAACAGCTACTATAGCTAATGCTGATATAAATAAAATTGCTCCAATATTTTTAGCTGCTGGAATAAGCAAAAACATAAATATACCAGTTATTAAAAGTGGCCAAAACAAGCAAATTAAACATCTTGTTAAACTACTTAAAATATTTTTTAATTTAAGAATAAACCCACCGTCTCTGTATTGAAAACTGTGACCTAACTCGTGAGCTGTTACCGCTAAAGCAGAAATGGAATTCCCCTCAAAATTTGATGGCGATAGATATATTACTTTGCTCTTTGGCGAGTAGTAATCGGTTAACATTCCTTGAACTATATTTACACGATGTTCGCTTAGTTTATGGTGTTTAAATGTAAGCGAGGCAAGTTGAGCTCCTGTTATGTTTGTTTTAGGGTGATATTTTAGATACTTTTTATAAGTTCTAATAGCTAAGCCACCTGCAACTGCAGAGACTATCATTCCTAAAAGCAAAACCCCTATTAAAATTAAAAATGCTGTTAAAATCATATTTTATCCTTTTATTTGTATAAAAATATTATACACTTAAAACAAAGCTTTAACAACTTACCGTTAAGAAATATTATATATTTTTTCTTCTTTCAAGGTTAGGCAAAAGTTTTTTGCTACATTTATATTATTTTCGGGGTATATCAAATTAACCTTACAAGAGTTATCTGTAAGACTAATTGGCTCTATTTTACTAAAATCTCCAAAAAACTCCTGCAAATGCTCGTCAGATATCTTTTCTTTTAAATCCTCTGTTAAAAAAGTTTTTGCTAAGGAAAAGTTTTTAGCCTCTACGCATTCTAAAAAGGCAATTGGAATAAGTTTTTTGTTTTTTATTTCTACTTTTTCTTCTTTACTTAAATAAACAGCATAGTCTTCTTTTAAATTTATTGCATTTGTGGTAAGACCAAATACCTTTACTAAACCATGTTTTAAAATCCCTTGTTTTTCTTTTAGAAGTGAGATGGTTTTGTTTTCTTTTGAGTATTCAAAAACATTGCAAGTATCAGTTTTTATGTTTTTAAAGGTGTTATTTTTAAAGCTTAAAATATTGATAAAAAAATTGTTATTGTTTCTAGCTTCTAAAATCAAAACATTTTCTGGTTCAAACAAAAGCATATTGCAATGATCTATTTTTTTATCTGAAATTTTTTGAGAATAGAAAGTGTTGGAGTTTTCTATTATAATGTTTGAAACTCCATCAAAAAAGGCTGTTGCTAAAAAGGTTTCTCCATTTATGCTTATATTCTGCTGATTTATTATTTTTAAAGGAGACTTTAAAGGTAAGTGCATTTTTCTGATTTCTATTTTATAGTTATAATCGGAGTATTTTGTTATATCAAATAAGTTTGCTGGCAAATTTAATCTTTCTTTTTTAAAATCAAGCTCAGCAGAAAAAGAGAGCAGGTTGTTATTTTGAACATCTTGAATAGGAGTTATTTCCATAAGGCAGTTATCTGTATCTGCTACAGAAATAATGTAATCGGTATTTTTGGTTATTTTTTTAGTTAAGTTATTGTTTATTTTTAGCAAAAGATTGTATTTACAATTTACTGTTAACTTATAATCTTTCATATATTTTATTCCTTTTTGTTTTTTATTATATATTTATGTTTTGTTTGGCGTATTAATGCTAATTGGAAGGGTATAAAAAACCTAAATAGGTAAATAATTTGGCAAAAGAGGAGAGGATTATGGCAAATGAAAGGTGGACGAGAGAGCAAATACAAAATTTAGTTATTAATATTTTAACCTTGCAAAAAAAAGGACTATCTGTAAGGAGAGCGTGTGAAAAAATTGCAAGGCAGGATGTTTTGTATGCAATTAAGCTAGAAAACAAATTAAAATATTTTAGGCGAAAAAATAAAGACATCTTTTTGCAAATTAAAAAAGATGTTTTTGAAGGTAGAACTTTTAATGCTAAAAATGTTATATCTTTTAGAAAGGTGCAAAGTAAAAATAAAGAAAATTATAAAGCCAACTTATCGGACAGCGAAATAAAAAGTTTGTTTATGGGGCTTGTAAAGCTAGTTAAAAAATCTGCTATATCGGAGTATTCTAACATAGTAGAAAAAAACACTCAAAATACGGACAAAAATTTTAAACTAGCACTGGTAAGCATAGAAAAAGAGAAAAGAAAAAGCGCATGCCTAAAAGAAGAAAATAAAAGACTAAATTTAAAAGTAAACCAACTAAAACTAAAAGTGCAGCAAATGAGATGTGATTTAAAAATCAACAAAAACAAAAGGTAGAAGCTAGCCTCAGTTTATCTTTTGTTTTTTTATGGTTTGTGATAAAATATAAAAAAGAAAAGAGGATAGTGTATGAAACTTAATTTACTTATATCCAACACAGAAACAGATGCTTTTAATAGATTAATTACTCACTTACGAGGCTTGAGAAATAATAAAAGCATAGTAATTGTTCCGGATAAATTTAGTTTGTCTGCCGAAAAACAGATTTTTGATGTTTTAAACGAAACAAGCATTTTTGATATAGATGTTTTTTCTTTTGCACGCCTTGCAAATAAAGTTTGCAATTCTTTTAAAGGTGATTATAAAACATTATCTAAAACCAGCGCTATTATGCTTATTAACAAAATAGTTTTAGAAAACTATAAAAACTTTAACTGCTTTGGAAAAGCAAACAAGCTAAAAGGTTTTAGTGAAATAATGTTTGAAACCATAAGCCAATTAAAGAGCTGCGACATAACCCCAGAAGAATTTAAAAACTCTGTAAATAATGAGGAGCAATCTTCTTTAAAAGTAAAAGCAGAAGATATTGCTTTTATGTACGAAAAGTATGAAGACTATTTAGAGAATAACTATATAGATGCTTCTAACAAACTTACAATTTTAGCACAGGAAATTCCTTTTAATGATAATTTAAAAAACACAGATATTTTTATTGGAATGTTTGATAGTTTTACTCCTCAAATGCTTGGTATTATTAAAAGCTTAGTAAAAACTTGCAAGAGCGTTAGTGTGGGGGTTGTGGCTAACACGCTTCAACCAAACGCAAACATATATACTAACGAATGTTTATATACCCTGCAACAAGTGGCAAGAGAATGCAAAATAAAAGAGCAAATAACAAACTTTACAGAAAGTTTAGATGTTCCATTTAACTTTATTAGCAAAAACTATTATGCACTAAACCCTAATAAGGCAGTATTGAATCTGCAAGAAAACGCTAAATTAAAACTAGTAGAGTTTGGTAGCATAAAAGAGGAAGCCTCTTTTATTGCAAGCGAAATAAAAAGGCTTGTAATTACAGAAGGTTACAGATACAAGGACTTTAATGTAGCAGCAGCTAACTTGGAAAATATAAAAGAAGAAGTTAAAGCTGTTTTTAAAGAGCACGAGTTACCATTTTTTATAGATGAAAATATATTGTATACTGATCACATTTTTAGTAAGTTTATTTTTGCAAGTTTAGATGTAATCAAAAAGCATTTTGATTTAGCAGATGTAATAGCGCTAAGCAAAAACTACTTTGTTTTAGAAGGCAAAGAAGAAGCTGGGCATTTTGAAGACTATTTAAGAAAATATTATACAACTGGCAGATGCGTTTTTAACGAATTTAATATTGGTAAAAAAGATAAGAAGTTTAATTTAGAGCTTTTAGAAAAAACAAGGCAAACTTTGCTTTTAAGCATTGAAACCTTAAATAAAGAAATAACTGCAGCCAAAACTGCGGGAGATTTTGCTGTTGCTATAAAAAATTATTTTGAAAAGATAAATGCAAAAGAAAAGTTAGAAAAACTATCTAAAACTTACGAGACAGATGGAAATAATAAGTGGCAAAAAATTACTGATCAAGTTTTTGATAAAATAGATAATTTATTAAACGAAATTATAGAAGTTATGGGAAATGAAGCAGTTTTATTTAAAGATTTTTATAATATACTAGAAACTGGTATTAACTCTTTAAATATTGCCATTGTGCCTGTTGGTGTAGATAGTGTTTTTGTTGCAGATGCAAATGGTGGAATGTTTGAAAAAAAGAAAGTTATGTATATTGCAAATGCTAGCCAAAATAATGCTCCTACAATAAAAGCAGATGTTGGAGTTATTTTGGATGCAGACATTGAAAAGATAGACACAAAAAATAAAATAGAGCCTACAATAAAAATAGTTAACAGAAGAAATAAGTTTAAATTTTTTAATTTAACCTTAAAAGCAACAGAATTGCTCCAAGTTTCTTACTGCAATGCAGGAGAGAAAGGTGAGATTCAGAGACCATCTGTTGCAATTACAAACCTTGCGGAAATGTTTGTGTTTGATAAAGATAATTTAAAAATTGTTAAAGCAGATGAAATATACTTTGACTTAGCAGGAACAGAAAAAGCCCAAGCACTTTATAAGGCTTTTAAATATTCTAACAGTAAAGTGGCAGAAAAAATGTTTTTTGAAAGTTTAAGGCAGTGGCAAGATGGCATAGAGCCAAACAATAAAGAAATGCTAACTTCTATTTACTACTATTTGGCAGACAAATATGGAATGGAAGCAGTAGATAAAAAAATTGGACTGTTAGAACATAAAAATAATCCAGAAAATATAGAAAATGCAAAACAGTTATTTTTTGCAAACGACAAAACAAAAATCTCTGCACTTCAAACATATTTTGCTTGCCCGTTTAAGCACTTTATGCAGTACGGCATTAAAGCAGAAGAAAAAGAAGTTGCAGGCATAAGGGCATTGGATGTTGGTAATATTTTGCACAAGGTAGCAGAATTATTTGCAAAAGAATATAAAAATAGCAAAGTAGAAGAAACGACAGTAGAAAAAATTGCTATAAAAATTATTGAAAATATTTTAGCAAAAGATGAATATGCTTCTATTGTAAAAAATAAAAGAAACAAAAATTTAATTGATAGTTTAAAAATTGAAAGCAAAAACCTTTGCAATGCAATTTTTAATCAACTACAAAACAGTAGCTACAAAATTAAGTGGGAAGAGTATAAATTTAATACCGAAGAATTTAAAGATGTAAACCTAAAAATGCAAGAAGGCAAAAACTTAAGCTTTACTGGAATAGCAGATAGAGTGGATGTTTTTGGAAATAATTTTAACATAATAGATTATAAAACTGGCGGAAGTTCTAGCGAGTTTAGTTTTGAAGATGTTTATATGGGTAAAAAGATTCAGCTTTTAATTTATTCTAAAGCTATTCAAAAAATATTAAACACTAAGCCATCGGGAGTATTTTACTTTCCTATAAGAAATAACTTTACAGATGCAGGAAGTAAAAAAGATATTGATGTTTACGAAAGATATAAACTAAGTGGACCGTACTTACAAAACAATATGATACTAAAAGCTATGGATAATACTTTAAGCGCAGAAAACTTAAAAAGCAACATTGTTAATGTTAAGTTTAACAAAGCAAAAACAAACGACTTTGCAGACTGTAATATAGATGCAAATTCTATTAAAAAAAGTTTAACAGAAGAAGAGTTTGAGAGCATTCAAAATTATGCAGTTAAAATTGCAGAAATAGCAGCAAACGAAATAGCAGAAGGTTTTATTAAGCCATTGCCATTGTCGGACAAGTATGAAACATATACTAGTTGTAATTATTGTAAGTACAAGGGCATTTGTAAGTTTGAAAAGCTGCTAGGAAACACATACAGAAAACCAGTGCCTGCCACAAAAGAAAAAATATGCGAGGTGGTTAAAAATGCCTAAGTTTACAGATAAGCAACAGCAAATTATTGATGTTAACGGAAAAAATGTGCTAGTATCTGCAAGTGCAGGTAGTGGTAAAACCACCGTTATGATAGAAAGAATTATAACAAAGGTAAAAAACGAAAACTTAAATATAAAAGATTTTTTAGTTGTTACATTTACAAATGCGGCGGCGGAAGAGATGAAACTAAAAATTTATAATAAGTTTAAAAAGGAAGCCAAAGAGTTTCCTGCGCTCGCGGAGCAGTTAGAAGATGTGTTAAATTCAGATATATCTACAATTCATGGATTTTGTCAAAAAATTATTAAAAAATACTTTTACGAAATTGGGGTAGATCCTTCATTTAAAATATTGCAAGGTAGCGAAACGGCCTTTTTAAAACAAAATGCGTTTAACTCTGTTTTTGATAAATGGATGTTAAAAGATGATTTAGACTTTTTTAATTTGCTAGAAAGTTACAACACAAAAAGAAGCCACAAAGAATTTAGAGAACTAATAGAAAGAATATATGGATTTTTAAAATCTAAACATAACTATATGAATTGGGCAAACACCAAAACAGATGAACTTTATAATTTAAACCTAACAGAAAATACTGCTGTTAGTTATTTGGCAGAAATTATAGAAGAAGAATTAGATTATTACAAAGATAGGTTTAAAAAATTATTAGAAAAAAGTAAAATGCTAGAAGTATCTAAAGGTGAAGTAATTTGCGAAGAAGTTATTAACTTTGTTAATGCTTTTATTAACGCACCAAACAATAATAACAAAATAACAATATTGCAAGAATCCACAAAATTTACCTCAGCTAGAAAAGGTAAATTAGAGGCAGAGCAGTTAGAGCTAATGGAAAAAATTAGTGAGGCGAAAAAGGCTTTTAGTAAGTATTTAACCGAAACAAAAAAATTGTTTGGGAAAGATATTACCCTATTAAAAGAAGATTTAATAAAAGCAAGAGACAGTTTAAAACTTATTTTAAATTTTATTGAAGACTACGATAAAGAATATGCAAAATTAAAATTTGATATTTCTGCATTAGACTTTAGTGATTTAGAACATTTTTGCTTACAAATATTACAAAACAAAAACATAGCAAAGGAAGTAAGAGAAAGTTATGAGTATGTGTTTGTAGATGAATATCAAGATACAAACAACTTGCAAGAAAACATAATATCTTTAGTTGCTAAAACAGACAATAGCTTTATGGTGGGGGATGTTAAGCAAAGCATTTATATGTTTAGGCAGTGTGACCCTCAAATTTTTGTGGATAAGTATCACTTATTTAAAGAGCAAGAAAAAAAAGGACAAGTTTTTGATTTAAATAAAAACTTTAGAAGTGACTCTGCCGTTTTAGACTTTTGTAATCACATTTTTAACAACATTATGACAGATAAAACAGCAAGTGTAGATTATAAAAATAGTGCTAAGTTTGTTGCTGGGCTTAAAATGGGGCAAAAGCCAGAAAATGTTAATGTTGAAGTTAATATTTTAAATGTAAACAAAGAAGAAGATGAGAAAAATAATAAAACAGCAAAAGCAGAAGCTATTTTAGATTTTTATAGTGTAAAAAATGCAGAGATAGTGGAGAAACTAACTGATACTGAATTAGAAGCAGAATTAATAGAAAACAAAATTACTGAGCTTCTAAACTCTGAAATTTACGACGCTGAAATAGAAAATTTTAGAAGAGTGGATTATAAAGATATAGCTATTTTAACAAGAAATAGAGATGGTTACTTAAAAACGGTTTGTAAAAAGCTTGTTGAAAAAGGTGTTCCGCTAACTGCTGAATACAGCTATAACATTTACAAAGAATACGAAATAGAACTTATTCACAATTATTTAAAACTTATTAACAACTTTGACGATAGTATTGCACTTGCTTCTGTTTTAACTTCTACTATTGTAGGATTAAGTTTAAATGACTTAGCTGAGATAGTTAATAAAACAAACAAAAAAGATTTTGCTACTAGTTTATTAACTTATATAAGCGAAAATAAGCAAGATAAAATAACAGAAAGAGTAAATAAATTAATTGAGGACTTAAAAGAGTTTGAATACAAAAAAACATATTTAGATGTTAAAAGCTTGCTGCAAGAAGTTTTAGCAAAATACAATCTACACAACTATTTTGTTTTATTGCCGGGCGGAAGAGAAAGAATAAAGAATATAGAACTATTACTTTCTGAATGCAAAAGCAATAAAGAGAACACAGATTTATTTAAGTATTTAAAGTATGTAGAAGAATCTTTGGATAGTAAAGATTTTAAAATAAAAATTTCTAATGGAGAAAACAGCGTTAATATAACAACTAGCCATTCTAGTAAAGGGTTGGAATATCCGGTAGTGCTTTTAATTGGCTGCGGAAGAACTTTTAGCAACCAATCTAAAAGTGGAAATATTGTTTTAAACAAAGATTTAGGAATAGGATTAAACAGTTACGATTTAAGTAGCAGAACTAAAAGTAGCACAATTGCAATAGAAGCAGTTAAGCAAAGAATTGAAGTTTCTTCTGTTGCGGAAGAAATGAGGCTTTTTTATGTTGCCCTAACAAGAGCAAAAAACAAACTTGTTTTAGTTGGAAAAACAGATGTTAACAAAGTTAATCTTTTAAACTCTAACTACTTAGTAAGAAAAGCTAAAAATTATTTAGATTGGATTTTAGGCTCTTTAAGCAAAGAAGGTTTGGGAATTTTAAAAACTGGAAAAGAAAATTTAAGAGTTAAAACATCGGAAAATAATAGTTTTAATATTAACTTGTTTACAAGAGAAGACTTGAAAAAAGAGGAAGATTTAAAGCAAGTTAATCCAATTATATTCTCAAAGAAAAACGATAAATATTCAGCAGCTCTTGCTTCTGTTTTTAATAGCGTGTATAAAAATAAAGTAGCAGAAGGCATTGTGTTAAAAAACACAGTTACAGGAATTGTTAACAAAGCAAATGAAGAAGACGAACCTGTAAACTATTCTATAAAAAAATTCCGTTTAAGCGAAAAAGAAGATAAAACAGAAATAGACTTTTCTGAAATAGGAACTTTATATCATTCAATTATGGAAAAGGTAAGTTTTGATGTTAAAGATATGGAAAGCTTAAAACAAAATATAGAAAGCTTAATTAAACAAAAAAGTTTGCCAGAAAATATTTTGGAAGTGGTAGAACTTAAAAAAGTGTTGACTGCAATTAACAAAATAAATGAGTTTGCAAAGGCTGCAAAAACATTTAAAGAAGAGCAGTTTATGATGTATATTCCTTATAATAAAATTTTTATTGGCAGCAATGTTGAAGATAAAATTTTAATTCAAGGAATTATAGACTATGTTGCAGAGACTGAAAATGAAGTTTATCTAATAGACTACAAAACTAGTAGATTAAAAAAGGAAACGGATTTTGTTAATAAATATAAAACTCAGTTAGATGTTTATGCATTGGCTATGAGTGACAGATTTATAGGAAAAACCGTGAAAAAAATAATTTATTCTTTTTATTTAGATAGTGTTATAATTGTTTGACAAAAAAAGAAGAGAAAATTATAATAGAGATAAGTTATTTTAATTAAATATTGCGTTAATAGTTTTTTTAAACTCTTTTGAGTTATACTAACTTATATAAAATGCAGCGTTTAAAAATACAGAAATAAATTTGGGAGAAAAATATGTTATTTAATTTTTTGAGTGCATCAATGGTAGACAACATTAAAGATACAATAAGCAAATTAGCGGAGAGTGTTACTTTAGATAACCTTTCTATGCTTGCTTTAATTTTAACAGGAGCTACTATTATTACTGCATTTGTTATTACTAGATTTTCAATAGAGGTAAGAACGGCTAGGGCAATTAAGAATATTAATAGATATTTGGAAGAAACTCCTTTTATTGATGACGACAATTTGGTTGAGTTTAATAAAATTATGAAAACCATTCCAAAACCTATGCGTCACGAATGGCAACAATATGTTTTAAACAGAAGTGAAAAACCATCTAAATACCTTTCGCAAGAAAACTGTTTAGAAAGACCATTTAAAACAAGTGCTTATGCGCAAACTATAGATATTTCTTATAGTTTTATAAACATACTAGCTTTACTTGTTTTAACATTGTCACTATCTAAACTATCTACTGCAACAGAGCAATTAGGCTATGTTTTATACAATGCCTTTATGATTCCTGCATTGATATTTGTGTTTGGTACTTTGTTTAGAGTTTTTCTTATTTGGATTCAGAAAGTTTTAGTTTCTGATATTTATTACAACTTTACAGAATTTACTAAAAAAATAGATAAAGCGTGTGAAAGCATGCCAAACTTTATTGACTACGAAATTTTGTTTTCTAGAAAAGAAATTAAAAATGGTATTCCTGTATTACAAGAATATTTAGAGCAAAGAACTTTATACGAAGAAGAACAAATTAAAAAAGCAAAAGAAAGTGAAATACTTCACGATAGATATAACTTTAAAGGTTTAGAAATTGGTGGAGCTCTTGTTATGGAAAGAGCGATGAAAGAATCTGAATTTTATATTGGTAATAAAAGAAGATTAGAACAAGAACTAGATCAACTAGAATCTGAAAAAGATAACTATAAAAGATCTTATTTGGAATCTCAAAAAACAGATCAAAGAAAATTAAGAGATATTAACGAATCTTTAAGCAGGCTTCAAGACAGTTTAAAATCTGCTACTAACAAAATTGATGGTAATTATATTAGAAAGCAACAAGCAGAAGAAGTTAAGAAAATGCAAGAAATTGAAAAAAGCTTAAACGAAGTTGAAACTAGATATAAAAAGGATGTTTCAACAGTTGACGGTAAAATTAACGAAGTTAAAAAAGAATTAGAAGAAAAGCGTACTTATTTAGAAAAAGCTATTACACAAGAATTTGGGGAATACTCTAAAAAAGTTTACGACGAACTAGAAAAAGTTGCAGGAGATAGAAATCAAGTTAAAATTGATGAATACGAAAAAGAAAGAGACGAAGCTGTAAAAACTTTAGAAGAAAGAGAAAATTTATATTCTGAATTAGAGGTTTTATATAACGAAAAAGTTACTTTATCTGATGCATTAGCTGAAGATGTGGACTTAAAAAATAAAGCCATTGAAGAAATTAACGAAGACTTTAGAAGACTTAAACAGAAGAAAGTTGTCGAAAGATATTTTGATGCTAATGGACATGAGTTTTTCTACGATAAAGAAGGAAACCCTTACTATCATGACGAAAAAGGTAAAACAGTTTACTACGAAGACGATGATGTGCTAGAAGAAGAGGTGGAAGAAGCTTTTGACGGTCACGCTATTAAAAAAGAAAGTGCGGCTGAAAGTAGCAAACAAAAAACTAAAAAAGAAATGAAAGCTGATAAAGATGAGTTGAGAGAAATGATTAGTGAGCTTGAAAATTCTACAATTAAACTTCAAAACGAAATGACGACATTGCAAGAGGCTAAAAAATTAGCAGAAGACGAGAGGAATGCACTAGAAGTTGCTAACAGAAATGCAAACCTAGAAAAAGAAAGAATTTTAATTGAAAATGAAAAGTTAAAACAAAAAATGGAAAAAGGTGCAGAAGTTAAAAAAGAGGCTGTAAAAAAGACAGCTACTAAAAAAGCAGCTACTAAAAAAGCAACTACTAAAAAAGCAGCTACTAAAAAAACTACTACAAAGAAAGCTGCAACTAAAAAAACTACAACCACTAAAAAGGCTGCACCAAAAAAAGCAACAACTACCAAAAAAGCTGCTAGCAAAACTACAGCTAAAAAGACAACTACTAAAAAAACTACAACTAAAAAAGCAGCGCCAAAGAAAACAACTACTAAAAAAACAGTAAGTAAAAAAAGAATAGATGATGAATTAACAGATTTATTAAAAATTATTAGTGCTGAGGATGCTAAAAAAACTAAAAGGTAGTAAAGATTAAAAAAACAGAGAGTTATCTCTGTTTTTTTGTTATTTAGAATTTATTGTTAATTCTCTTAACTTCCCGTAAGTTTGGGCCGAGGTTATAATTTTTTTTGTTATAACAGAATCTTTTTTTGCAAGCAATTTTTTGCCTGCACTATAAATGTTTTTTGTAATCTTTCTGCCAATTAGTATTTGATTTTTTGTTGTTATTTTTTTAGGAATGGCACAAGACTTGTTATAGGCTATTTTTACTACTTTTGTCTCTTCTTCTTTTAATGCCATATTAGATAGTTGCATAATTTTTACTTTTGGCTGTAAGTTGCTTTCTATTTGCTCTGGAACTGGCTTGTTTGCAAAAGTAGAAATTTTTATCTTTTTTTCTGCTAAATGAATAATAAGCGCTTTGTTTCCAGAATTTATAATATCGGATGGCTTTAAGGTTTTTCCGGAAGATAGTAAAATGGCATTTATTTGATATTTTGTATTTAACTCTACATCTAAAACATTGCCTAAGAGTTTACCATCTACAGAATATGCTCTTTTATTTATAGGGTTATTTTGTTTATAATTACTTTTTGTAAAACTTAAGTTTATGCAATCACTATTTTTTATTAATATTGCGTCGTTACCTAATTTGTATATGCTACTTGTTTCTATCAGTTTATCGCCTGCTAAATCACTTTCGTTAAATATTATTAGCTGTGTTAATTTTTTAAATGAATCGTCAAAGCAAACATTTTTTGCTGTTCCTTCTATTTTGCTTTCATATAAATTAATTATGGGCTTGCCCAGAATTTCGCTTAATTTAATCATAAAAATCCTCCTGTTTTACTTAGTTATGTATATGTGGGGATTTTGTTTTTTATTATAGTTAGTTTTCTTTTTTAGTTTTTTATATATAGTTTGATATTATTTTTAATTTTGTGATATAATTATTTTACAATTATTATACTTAAAAGGGGAATTTATGGGATTATTAAGCAGATTTAAAAATATGGTTTTTAGTGACATTACTTGTCCAGAAAAATATAAGAATAACCTTGTATATATGTACAAGTCTGGCAATGGTAAGATTAAAATTGGTAACACTTTAATTGTAAAGTCTAACTATGTTGCTCTTATTGTTGCAAAAGATAGGGTTACAGATCTTTTTTTTGAGGGAAAACATAAATTAAATTTGCCATTTATGCCTAAAACAACAAAAAAATTAAAGCTTGATAAGATAAAAGTAAGTAAGAAAACAAAGAAGAAGAAAACAAAGAAAAACTTTAAAGCAGATATATACTTTATTAGGCTAGATAAATTTACAGAAGAAAAATTTAATATTTTTAATAAATTACTAATTAATGATGATAAATTTGGCAAGTTTAAAGCAAGGGTTACAGGCGAGGCTACATTTAGCGTTGTGGATGCAGAAAAGTTTCTTACAGCACTATTAACTCTTTGGGGAAAAGTAAACAACGGAATGGGGAAGGCGCAAGCTATTTCTTGGCTTGGTCAAAACTTTTATAGAAACTTAGACAAAAGAAATTTAAGCCTAAAAGATTTAACAGGGGATGTTAGTGAGCTTTGTAGTAGAATAACTGGGGACCTTACAGGTTATGCAAATAGTTTAGGTATAGAGCTTGACTATATTATTATTAGAAAAGTTGTGTTCCCTAAAAAATTAGCAAGAAAAATTGGTAATGAGGGAATAGATTATAATAGTCCTGAGGCTTTTCATCAGGAAGGCGTAGAAACTAATGTGGAGCAAGAAGCGACAAAAGCTATGCAGGATGATAGATTAATATTTGACGACTCTCATAGCGAAAGAGAGGAGCCTATAAACGAAAAGCCAGAAAACTTTAAAGAAGAACTTGACAATTTTAGAAAGGGTGAATATAATCTGTTAAAGAGTGTTGGTTTGGATACCAAAACTAGCGCCAATAAAAAAACAGCAACAATAGTAAAGTCTTCTGTTAATAATGGAGGAAAGGATTATAAAATTTGCCCTAAGTGTGGAAGTATTGTAGGAGACAGAGAATTTGTTTGTCCTAATTGTAGGGCTGTTGTTATAAATTAAAAGGAGAAAGGTATGAGTAATTTTACAGTAACTAAAGATATGAATCTTGGTGAACTTTTAGAAATAGATGAAAGAATAGCAGGAGTACTTGCTGGTTTTGGCTTACATTGTTTTGGTTGCCCTATGAGCAAAATGGAAACATTGGAGCAAGCAGCTAATACTCACGGTGTTCCGGTAGAACTAATGATAGAAAAAATAACTGAATTATTAAATGAATAAAAAAGAAGCTTTAAAAGCTTCTTTTTTATTTGTATTGTTGTTGTCCGCCAACCTGTTCTTCATTACTTTGAGCGTAATAGTCATTGCTTATGAAAATGTTTTCTATTTTTTTTCTGTGGTTTTTACCTTTGTTTCTATCGTACTTAAATTTTACCATACTATCAGAACCGTGAAACCTATTTCTTCTGGTGTAATTTTTGTGTGGTTTAGTTGTTCCTGTGTGATTCATATTAGACATATTTTCATCCCCTTTGTATATTAAATTGTAAGCAAATTATAGCACTAAGAAGTTTGCTTGTCAATAAGCTTTTAAAGGAAAAACCCTAATAAAAAATAATTTTAGAAATGTTTAAAAAAGGGGTTGACTTATGCGGGGATATATAGTATTATTATGAAGTACTGTGAGGTAAATGGGTTGAAGCGGAAGGTTACTACTTGCTATTTCATTATGAGTAAGGAGAGAACTTCGGCAGACTAATGTTTGGGTTAAACCCAGGCGACTAGCTATTAAATGCACATTAAAAAAATTATTTTTTTTTGAATCACAGTATGAAACACACGGCAAAGTGTGTTACGCGTGTAAATTAAGCTAGGAAAAAATAATGGAGGACACATAATGAAAACACAAAAAATTAGAATTAAGCTAAAAGCTTATGATCACAACTTGATTGATCAAGCAGTTAAAAGAATTATTTTTACTGCAGAAAAAGCAGGGTGTAAAGTTTCAGGCCCTATTCCACTACCTACTGATAGGGAGATAGTTACAGTTATAAGAGCTACTCACAAATACAACTATTCTCGTGAACAATTTGAAACAAGAACACATAAAAGAGTTATTGATATCTTTAGCCCATCTAACAAAGCTGTGGATAGTTTAATGAAATTAGACTTACCAGCGGGTGTTGATATTAACATTAAATTATTATAAGGAGTAAGGAAAAATGAAAAATGCAATTATTGGTACAAAACTTGGTATGACTCAAACATTTGATGAAAATGGTTTAGTAGTACCTGTTACTGTTGTACAAGCTGGGCCTTGCTCAGTTATTCAAAAAAAGACTGCAGACAAAGATGGTTACGATGCAATTAAAATTGCTTACCTTGATGTTAGAGAGTCTTTAAAAAACAAACCAGAAATGGGAGAATTTAAAAAAGCTGGCGTTAGCGCTAAAAAACACCTAGTAGAATTTAAATTAGAAGATTTAAGTGCGTACAATGTTGGTGACGAATTTAAATGTGATGTATTTAATGAAGGTGACATAGTTGATGTAACTGGAACAACTCGTGGTAGAGGTTATACTGGTGCTATTCAAAGATGGAACTACGGAAGACACAGAATGAGTCATGGTAACGGTCCTAATCACCGTCACTTAGGTTCGGTTGGTGCTGGTACTACACCAGGTAGAGTATTGAAAGGTAAAAAGATGGCTGGACAATACGGTAATGAAACAGTTACAATTCAAAACTTAAAAGTTGTGAAAGTAGATACAGAAAGAAACGTTATTTTAGTAAGCGGAGCAATCCCTGGTCCTAAAGGTTCTCTTGTAACTATTAAATCGGCTGTTAAGGGTTAAAGGGAGAGTAGATAGATATGCCAAAATTAAAGATATATGATATGAAGGCTAATGAAGTATCTTCAATGAACGTGAAAAAAGAAGTTTTCGGTACAGAATATAACGAAGCTTTAATACACGAAGTAATTGTTGCTCAATTAGCAAATAAAAGACAAGGTACAAAAAGTACATTAACAAGAAGTGAAGTTAGAGGTCACGCTAAAAAACCTTGGAGACAAAAAGGTACTGGTAGAGCAAGACACGGTTCTTCTAAAGGTCCACAATGGACTGGTGGTGGAATTGTATTTGCACCAAAACCAAGAGATTTCTCTAAAAAGGTTAACAAGCAAGCAAAAAGAGTTGCTTTCCTTAGTGCATTAAGTGCTAAATTAAAAAACAAAGAAATTACAGTTTTAGATAACATTACATTTAAAAATGTTAAAACAAAAGAAGCAGCAAGCTTCGTTAAAGCTTTTGACTTTAAAAACAAAACAGTTATTGTTTTAGCAGAAAAAGATGAAAATGTTTTAAGAGCTGTTAAAAACTTACCAAATGTTGCAGTTACTTTTGCAGACATTTTAAACACTTATGAAGTTGTTGCTAATAAAAATGTTGTTATGACAAAAGACGCTGTTAAGAAATTAGAGGAGGCTTACGCATAATGAAACAATACGAAGTTATATTGAAGCCTATTTTAACAGAAAAAAGTTATGCAATGATAGGTGATAAAAAATACACTTTTAAAGTAGCTAAAGATGCTAACAAAGCAGAAATTAAAAAAGCTATTGAAGAAATCTTTGGTGTTAGTGTTAAAAAAGTTAATACAGCTAACGTTAGAGGAAAATTAAAAAGACAAGGAAGAACTCAAGGTTATACGGCTAGCTACAAAAAAGCTATTGTTACTTTAACAGCAGATAGCAAGCCAATAGCATTCTTTGAGAGCTTATCTTAATTAAAGGAGATAATACATTATGGCAATTAAAAGAAAAAGACCTACTTCTCCTGCAATGCGTCACTTAACAGTATCTGATTTTGCTGAAGTTACAACAAGTACTCCAGAAAAATCACTACTAGCTAAAAAAGACAAACACGCAGGAAGAAATAATTCTGGTAAAATTACTGTTAGACACAAAGGTGGCGGTAATAGACAAAAATATAGAATTATCGACTTTAAAAGAAATAAAGACGGTATTCCAGCAAAAGTTGCAACAATTGAATACGATCCAAACAGATCTGCTTTAATTGCACTTTTACACTATGTTGATGGTGAAAAAAGATACATCCTAGCTCCTAATGGTTTAAATGTTGGAGATGTGGTTATGTCTGGGGAAACTGCTGAAATTAAAACTGGTAACAGTTTAAAACTTAAAGACATTCCAGTGGGTGTGGTTGTTCACAACATTGAAATGTATCCTGGTAAAGGTGGTGCGATTGCTAGAAGTGCTGGTAATCAAGCTAGACTTATGGGTAAAGAAGGAAAATACGCAATACTTAGAATGCCTTCTGGTGAAATGAGAAAAATTTTACTTGAATGTAAAGCTACAGTTGGTGGAGTTGGTAACTTAGATCACGAGCTTATCTCTATTGGTAAAGCTGGTAGAAAGCGTCACATGGGCGTTAGACCTACTGTTCGTGGTTCTGTTATGAATCCAGTTGATCACCCTCACGGTGGTGGTGAAGGTAAATCTCCTATTGGTAGAGCTAATCCTGTTACCCCTTGGGGAAAACCTGCGCTTGGTAAGAAAACAAGAAAAAATAGAAAAGCTTCTGATAAGTTGATTATCAAACGTATTAATTAGGAGATGTAATTATGAGTAGAAGAAATAAAAAACCTTTCGTAGAAGAAAGATTAATGAATAGAATTTTAAAAATGAATGAAGAAGGTACTAAGAAAGTTTTAAAAACTTGGTCTCGTTCTTCAACAATTTATCCAGAATTTGTTGGTCACACTATTGCTGTTCACAACGGTAAAAAACACATTCCTGTTTACTGTACAGCAGACATGGTTGGTCACAAATTAGGCGAATTTTCTCCAACTAGATACTTCGGTGGTCATGCTGGTGCAAAAGTTGCTGGTAAGAAAAAATAAGGAGAGTAATTAAATTATGGCTAAAAGACAAAGAGAAAAAGCAATAGCTAGAAGAGAAAACAAAGATAGAAGACCTCAAGCTACTGCAAAAAATATTAGAATAGCTCCTAAGAAAGCTAAGATATTATTAGATTTAATTAGGGATAAAAGTTATTTTGAAGCGGTTAGCATATTAGAAAACACTCCTAATAAAGCGGCTGGACTTGCTTTAAAAGTTTTAAAGTCAGCTGGAGCAAACGGAGAAAATAACTTAAGCTTAAATAAAGAAGATTTATTTGTAGCTAAATGTTATGCTAATCAAGCAACTGTTTTAAAAAGAATGAGAGCTAGAGCAAAAGGTAGAGGTGATAGAAGACTTGTTAGACATTCTCACATCACTGTTGTTCTAGACGAAAATAAAGAAGAAAAAGGAGCGTAAAAACTATGGGACAAAAAGTTAATCCTAATGGTATGAGAGTAGGTATCAATAAAGATTGGAACTCTACTTGGTTTGCAAATAAAAAAGATTTTGCAAAATATATACTAGAAGATAATAAATTAAGAAAATTTATAACTAAAAAATATAGTAACTGCGCTATTTCTTCTATTAAAATTGCTAGAACAGATGCAAGACTTACTATTAACATTACAACAGGTAGACCTGGTATGCTTATTGGCGTTAAAGGTTCTGGTGTTGAACAAATGAAAAAAGAAATAGCAAAAATGACAGAAAGCAAAGATGTTTCTATTAACATTATTGAAGTTAAAAAAATAGATGCAGATGCAAGCTTAATTGCACAAAACATTGCTGCTCAACTTGCTAACCGTGTTAGCGGAAAAAGAGCTATGAAATTTGCTATCCAAAAAGCTATGAGAGCTGGTGTTAAAGGTATTAAAATTATGGTTAGCGGTAGACAAAACGGTGCAGATATTGCAAATAGTTTAGTTTACAGCGAAGGATCAGTTCCTCTTCACACTATAAGAGCAGATATTGACTACGCTACAGCAGAAGGACACACAACTTTTGGTGTTATGGGTGTTAAAGTTTGGGTTTACAAAGGTGAAATCCTAGGCAAAAGACCTTTAAGAGAAGAAACTCCTGCTAGAGCTCCTAGAAGAAAGAAGGAGGAAAAGTAATATGTTAATGCCTAAAAGAGTAAAAAGAAGAAAAGTTTTTCGTGGTAGAATGAAAGGCAAAGCAACTAGAGGTAATACAATAACTTATGGTGATTTCGCACTTCAAGCGTTAGAACCATCTTGGATAACTTCTAATCAAATAGAGTCTGCGCGTGTTGCTATGACTCGTTATACAAAACGTGGTGGTAAAGTTTGGATTAAAATTTTCCCTCACAAATCAGTTACTAAACAAGCTGCTGGAACAAGAATGGGTAAAGGTAAAGGTACTCCAGAATACTGGGTTGCTGTTGTAAAACCTGGAAGAGTTTTATTTGAACTAGCAGGCGTTAGTGAAGAAGTGGCTAGAGAAGCTTTAAGACTTGCTTCACACAAACTTCCTTGTAAAGTAAAATTTATAAAAAGAGAAGCGCAAGTTTCTGAGGGTGGTGAGCAATAATGAAAACTACAGATATTAAAAATATGACAACCGGGGAATTAAACGCAAAACTTAAAGATTTAAAAGTCGAACTTTTCAATTTAAGATTTTCTCATGCTACGGGTCAGTTAGCTAATCCAGTTAGCCTAAGAAGCGCTAAAAAAGATATTGCAAAAGTTAAAACAATTTTAAAACAGCGTGAAGCTGAAGTTAAAAAGGCATAAGGAGAAGTTAGATTATGGAAAAAACAACTACAAAAAATCGTAGAGTTATTACTGGCATAGTTGTTAGTGATAAAATGGATAAAACAGGTGTAGCTAAAGTTACTTATCAAGTTAAACATCCTCTTTATGGTAAAATTGTTAAGAAAAGTAAAAAGTTTAAATTTCACGATGCTAAAAACGAATGTGGCATAGGTGATACAGTGCAAATTGTTGAAACTAAACACATGAGCAAAGATAAATACTTTAAACTTGTAAAAATTGTAGAAAAAGCGAAATAGTAAAGGAGACGATGTATTATGGTACAACCAGAAAGTATACTTAAAGTTGCGGATAACTCAGGTGCTAAAACAGTTAAATGCATTAGAGTTCTTGGTGGATCTAAAAGAAAGAATGGTAATATTGGCGATGTAATCGTTGCTGCTGTTCAACAAGCTACACCAGGCGGAACTGTTAAGAAAAAAGCAGTTATTAAAGCTGTTGTGGTAAGAAGCGTTAAAGGTATTAGAAGACCAGACGGTTCTCACATTAAGTTTGATGATAATGCTTGCGTTATTATTGACGATAAAACTAAACAACCTAAGGGTACTCGTATCTTTGGACCTATAGCTCGTGAACTTCGTGACAAGGGTTACATGAAAATTGTTTCACTTGCTCCAGAAGTGCTGTAAGGAGGCTAATAAATGAATAGTTTACGTATTAAAAAAGGTGATAACATTGTTGTTATTGCTGGCAAAGACAAAGGCAAAAAAAGCAAAGTTTTAGCAGTTTCTGCAAAAGCGAATGCTGTTATAGTAGAAGGCGTTAACATGGTTTCTAAACACCAAAAACCTAGATCTGCACAAGATAAAGGCGGAATTGTTAAAAGAGAAGCTAAAATTAATGCTTCAAACGTTATGATTGTTTGTTCTTCTTGCAACAAAGCTACAAGAATTGCTATGAAAGAAGAAAACGGCAAAAAAATAAGAGTTTGTAAAAAATGTGGAAAAAGTTTATCTGTAGTAGAAACTGCTGAAAAACCTGCTCCTAAAAAAACAACAAAAACACCTGCAGCTAAAAAACCTGCAGCTAAAAAAACACCTGCAGCTAAAAAGCCTGCAGCTAAAAAAACAACTACAGCAAAGAAAGCTGAGCCAAAAAAAGCTCCAGCTAAAACTGCTAGTAAGTAAGGAGGAACTAATAAATGGCTAATAAAAAATATGCAGTTAGACTTGCTGACTTTTATAAAAAAGAAGTAGTTCCTGCACTTATGAAAGAAAACAAATATAAAAACATTATGGAAGTTCCTAAATTAGACAAAATTGTTCTAAATATGGGACTAGGCGCAGAAAAAGACAACTCTAAAAGCTTTAACTTAGCTGTTAAAGAACTAGAACTTATTTCTGGTCAAAAACCATTAATTATTAAAGCAAAAAAATCTGTTGCGAACTTTAAACTTCGTGCAGGTATGAATGTTGGTGCTAAAGTTACTCTAAGAGGCGCACAAATGTACGAATTTTTAGATAAACTTATTTCTATTGCGCTACCTAGAGTTCGTGACTTTAGAGGTATTAACGATAAATCTTTTGATGGCAAAGGAAACTATGCTATGGGAGTTCAAGAACAACTTATATTCCCAGAAATTTCTTACGATGACATCGAAAAAATAAGAGGTTTCGATATTATTTTCGTTACCACTGCAAAATCTAATGAGGAAGCTAAGCTTTTGCTTAAAAAACTTGGTTTACCATTTAAAGCGTAGGGGGAAAAGAAATTATGGCAAGAAAAGCATTAGTTAATAAACAACAAAAGAAACAAAAGTTTTCTACTAGAGAATATACTAGATGTTCTATTTGTGGAAGACCACACGCTGTTTTACAAAAATATGGTATTTGTAGAATTTGCTTCAGAGAATTAGCTCACAAGGGTGAAATTCCTGGCGTGAAAAAATCAAGCTGGTAAAGAGGAGGAATTAGTTATGATATTTGACCCAATTGCGGATATGCTTACAAGAGTGAGAAATGCTCTTGGTGCTAAGCACAAAACTGTTGAAATGCCTGCATCTAAAGTTAAAAAAGCTATTGCTGATATTCTTCTTTCAGAAGGTTATATCACAAAAGTTGAAATTAAAGAAAACGGTATTAAGAAAACATTAAAACTTACATTAAAATACAACGAAAACAAACAAAGCGTTATTTCTGGAATCAAGAGAATTTCTAAACCAGGTTTAAGAATTTTTGCTGGATCACAAGATCTTCCAAAAGTTTTAAACGGATTAGGTATTGCTATTGTTTCTACAAGTAAAGGCGTTATGACTGCTAAAAAAGCTAAATCTCTTAACGAGGGTGGCGAAGTTATGGCATATGTTTGGTAATAAATAGGAGGAATAAATTATGTCAAGAATTGGAAATTTACCTATTGAACTACCAGCAGGTGTTACTTTGAGTGTTGATGCTCAAAATAAAGTAACTGTTAGTGGTCCACTAGGAAAGTTAGAACAAGAAGTTAATGGTAGTTATACTATTAATCAAGAAAACGGTGTTGTAACAATTACAAGACCAAATAACTCTAAACCAATGAAAGCAAAACACGGTTTATACCGTTCTTTAATTGCTAATATGGTTGAAGGTGTTAATAAAGGCTTTAAAAAATCATTAATTGTTAATGGTGTTGGTGTTAAGGCTGATATAAAAGGGAAAGATTTAGTTTTAAAATTAGGTTTTTCTCACCCAGTAAAAGTTGAGGCTATGGAAGGTGTTAAATTAGAAGCTCCTTCAAATACCGAACTTGTTGTATCTGGTATAGATAAACAAGTTGTTGGTCAAATGGCTGCAAAAATCAGAAGCGTTAAGCCTGTTGAACCTTACCACTTATATGGTATAAGATATGCTGACGAAGTTGTGGTTAAGAAAGAAGGCAAAAAAGCCGGTAAATAAAGGAGCATAAAGTTATGATTAAAAAAATAGATAAAAATGTTGCAAGAAAGAAACGTCAAAGACGTATTAGATTTAACCTTTCTGGTACTAAAGCTTGTCCAAGACTTAATGTTTATAAAAGCTTAGGTCAAATTTATGCTCAACTTATTGACGACACAAAAGGTGTTACACTAGTTAGTGCATCTACTGCAAATAAAGATTTAAAAGATTCTTTAAAAGGCAAAACTAAAACTGAACAAGCATTTATTGTTGGTGAAGCTTTAGGTAAAGCTGCTAAATCTAAAAAGATCAAAAAAGTAGTATTTGACAGAGCTGGTTATATTTACACTGGTAGAGTTAAAGCGTTGGCTGAAGGCGCAAGAAAATCTGGACTAGAGTTTTAGGAGAAAAGATTATGGCAAAAAGAGAAAATAATAAAAGATTTAAAAAAGTAGATGACGGCATTACTACTAAAGCAGTTGATGTTAGAAGAGTTACTAAAATTACTAAAGGTGGAAGAAACTTAAATTTCTCAGCTTTAGTTGTTGCTGGTGACAAAAAAGGTAGAGTTGGCGTTGGTATGGGTAGAGCTTCAGAACCTGTTGCTGCTATTCAAAAAGGCGAACTAGCTGCTAAAAGAAATATGATTACTGTTCCTATTGTTGATGGATCTATCCCTCACGAAATTTACGGTAAATTTGGTAGTGCAAACATTTTACTATTACCTGCTAAAAAAGGTACTGGTGTTATTGCTGGTGGACCTGTTAGAGCGGTTATTGAACTTGCTGGTATTAAAGATATTCTTTCAAAATCTTACGGTTCAAGAAACAAAATAAATTCTGTTAAAGCTACTATTGAAGGTTTAAAAGCTCTTAAAACTAAAGAAGCTGTTGCAGCACTTCGTGGCATTAAGCCAGAAGATCTTTAAGAAGAGGTGTAAATTATGACAAATACAATAAAAGCTAATAACAAAAAAGCTTACAACGAAAAAAATACAAAAAATAAATTAAAAGTTACTTACGTTAAAAGTGCTATTGGTTACAACAAAAATCAAAGAAAAGTTTTAGAAGCTTTAGGCTTAACTAAACTTAACGATTCTAATGTTTTACCAGATAACGCTTCTGTTAGAGGTGCAATTTTTAAAATTAAACACCTTTTAAGCGTAGAAACTATTGAAAAATAAGGAGAGCAGATATGAAATTACATGAATTATCTCCTGCACCAGGATCTAAGTTTAACTCTAAAAGAGTTGGTAGAGGTCACGGTTCAGGTTTCGGTAAAACTTCTGGTAAAGGTCAAAAAGGACAAAAAGCTCGTAGCGGTGGAAAAGTTCGTGTAGGGTTTGAAGGTGGACAAATGCCACTTATGAGAAGAATTCCTAAACGTGGTTTTACAAATGTATTCAAAAAAGAATACAATCTTGTTAACTTAAGCGATTTAAACAAATTTGCTGAAGGCACAGTTGTTACTATTGACTTACTACAAAAAGAAGGTATGCTTAAAAAACTTGCACCTTATGGTTTAAAAGTTTTAGGCAATGGCAAATTAGATAAAGCTTTAACAGTTAAAGCAAATAAATTTTCTGAATCTGCTACTGCAAAAATTACAAAAGCAGGCGGAAAAGTTGAGGTATTATAATGTTTACAACCTTAAAAAATGCATTTAAAGATAGAGATATAAGAAATAAAATTTTTTTAACTCTTGCTTTACTTTTAGTGTTTAGAATTGGAAGTTGGATTCCTATTCCTGGAATTGAATTTGAATATTTTTCAAACTCAGTAAATAATAACGACTTTCTTGGACTACTTAGTAGTTTAAGTGGTGGTGCACTTAGTAATGGTGCTATTTTAGCGCTGGGTGTTTCGCCTTATATTAGTGCGTCTATTATTATTCAACTTTTAACAGTTGCACTTCCTAGTTTAGAAAGACTTTCTAAAATGGGAGATGAAGGAAGAAAAAAAATCTCTAAATATACAAGATGGGCAGCTTTATTTTTAGCAACAGCTCAGGCTATTGGTATTGTTGTTAGTTTTGCTGGTAGCAATGCTATTAATGCAACATTATTTGGAGCAACAGCTCCAGCTTGGACAGCAAATGCATTTGTAGCGCTAGTTTTAATAGCGGGTGCTATGTTTACTTACTGGCTTGGAGAAAAAATTACTGAAATTGGTATTGGTCAAGGTTTATCTTTGCTAATATTTGTAGGTATTATTTCTAGTGCTAGTGGTTCACTTGCAAATTCTATTGCTAATGTTGGTAACAATATTGATTCATTATGGAACATTTTAATATTTATTGCAGCAATCATAGTTATATTTGGACTAATAGTATTTATTGATTTAGCTGAAAGAAAAGTTCCTGTTCAGTATGCTAAACAAATTAAAGGCAGAAAGATGTATGGTGGACAATCTACATTTATTCCTATTAGAGTAAATGGTAGTGGTGTTTTACCAATTATCTTTGCAATGAGTTTAATTACTTTTCCACAATTACTATTTAGTATATTCTGGCCTACAAGTAGTTTTTACAACTGGTATGCTAGTGCATTAGGAACTGGTACAGTGGCTTATTCTATTTTGGTGGGTGTGTTGATTTTTGCGTTTGCATTCTTCTACTCTCAAATTAGTTTTAACCCTGCGGATGTTAGTAAACAAGTTCAACAAAATGGTGGGTTTATTCCTGGTATTAGACCAGGTAAGCCAACAGCTGTTTATTTGAGCAAAATTTCTAAAAGAATTACTCTATTTGGAGCTACATTCTTAGCATTTATTGCAATAGTTCCAACTATTATACTTACTTATGTTGGCGGTAGCACCGGACTTGTTGGTGCATTTACTGCAACAGGTATGTTAATTGTTGTTAGTGTTGCTTTAGAATTTAACAAACAACTTGAAGCTCAAATGCTTATGAAAAACTATAAAGGCTTTTTAAAATAAGCATTTTAGCTAAATGCGTTATTGCAAAAAACGCAAAAATATGATACAATTATTTTTAGTTAATCTCGGAGGTGAAAGGCTTGAAAATTTCTTTAATTGGCCCGCCTGGTTCTGGAAAAGGAACCATAGGACGCTTAATCAAGCAAGATTATGAAATAGCTTATGTTTCGGTAGGTAAACTACTTAGAGATATAGCACTTCAGGATACAAAGCTTGGTATAATGGTTAATGACTATATAGATAATGGCAGACTTTTACCAAACGAAGTGGTTATTCCGATTGTTCAAAACTTTCTTGCCCAGACGCACGAAGAAGGTTATTTATTAGATGGCTTTCCTAGAATGTTAGAGCAAGCGTTAGAATTTGACAAAATGGAAGATTTGGACTTAGTTATTTTATTAAATGTTGAAATTGATGTTATTCACGATAGAACAATTAATAGAAGAATGTGCAACTCTTGCGGAGCAATTTACAACATAAGAGATTACAAAAAAGATTTTTGTGAAAAGTGTGATGCAAAACTAGAAGTTAGAGATGACGATAATGAGGAGTCTTTAAGAGTTAGAATGCAGCAGTACGAAACACATACAATTCCAGTTATAGAACATTACAAAAGCCTTGGCAAACTTGTTATGGTGGATGCTAATGGAACTATAGATAGTAATTATCAGGCAGTAAAAGATCTTATTGAAAGTAGGTGTGAGTAATGATTACAACTAAATCAGATAAACAGATTGAATTAATGAGAAGAGCTGGAGAAATTACTGGTAATACTTTAAAGTTGTTAGAAACTAAGGTTAAACCTGGTATCACAACTTTAGAACTTGACAAAATTGCAGAAGATTACATTAGAAGTCAGAACGCAATTCCAGCCTTTAAGGGCTATGGCGGTTTTCCTTCAACTATTTGTGCATCGGTTAACGATGTTGTGGTTCACGGAATTCCAAACAATGTTCCTTTAAAGGAAGGAGATATTATTAGCGTTGATGTGGGAGCTAAGTATAGAGGCTTTCACGGGGATGCTGCTAGAACATTTGCAGTAGGTAAAATATCTTCTAAAAAACAAAGACTTATTGATGTAACAAAAGAATGCTTCTTTGAGGGTATTAAAAATCTTAAAGCAGGAAGTAAAGTTGGAGATATTTCTGCCAGAGTTCAAAAACATGCAGAAAGCCACGGCTACTCTGTAGTAAGAGAACTTGTTGGGCATGGTATTGGTAAAGAACTTCACGAAGATCCCGCTATTCCAAACTTTGGTAAAGCCGGCACAGCCGAAACTTTAAAATCAGGCAACACAATTTGCATAGAACCTATGATTAACATGGGCAAGCGTGGTGTTTTTATTGAAGAAGATGGTTGGACTTGTAGAACTAGAGATAGGAAAATATCTTGCCACTATGAAAATACAATTTTAATTAAAGAAGATGGTGTTGAAATTTTAACTATTTAAAAAGGAGTTTTATGAAAAACGAAATAGTAGAAGTTGGTGATTTGGTTGTTTCCAAAGCGGGCAGAGATAAAGATAGTATATATCTTGTATTTGCAAAAATTTCAGAAGATTTTGTTCTTTTAGTAGATGGCAATCATAAAAAACTTGATAATCCAAAACTAAAAAAAATAAAGCATGTTAAGTCACTAAACATTAGAGCAGAAAAACTAGCCGATAAAATAAAACACGATATTAAAATTTTTGACGAAGAAGTTTTTAGTGCTATAAAAAATAAGATTTAATTTTAAATGGGAGGATTTTATGTCTAAACAAGGTGTAATTGAAATGGAAGGCAAGGTTGTTGATATTGTAAGAGATAATATTAAGGTAGAACTTTCTAACGGACATGTTATTACCGCTTACCTAGCTGGCAAACTTAGACACTATTATATTAGAGTTATGGTTGGTGATGTTGTTAAAGTAGAACTTTCACCATACGACTTATCTAAAGGCCGTATTACATATCGCGGTAAAAAATAAAAAATGCAGGGCAAAAGGAGATTGAATTATGAAAGTAAGACCATCTGTAAAGAAAATGTGCAAAGATTGTAAAATAATTAGAAGAAATGGTAAAGTTTTAGTTATTTGCAGCAAAGATCCTAAGCACAAACAAAGACAAGGTTAATAAGCCTTAAAAGCAAAGGTATATATAAGGATACTAATTAGCAAGTTTCCACATTTTTATATATGCGTTTGTTTTAAGAAAAACAATTATCATTTTTATGCGGCTGATTTTTAACAAAGGTTAAGGATTATTAAAAATGTTAATTATATATATTAAAAAAACAAAAAAATAAAAAACAAAACAAAATGTTATTGGAGGAATAAAATGGCAAGAATTGCTGGTGTAGATTTACCTAACGAAAAGAGAGTTGAAATTGGTTTAACTTACATTTTTGGTATAGGCTTAACTACAAGTAAAAAGATTTTAGAAGCTACTAAGATTAACCCAGATACAAGAGTTAAAGATTTAACTGAAAAAGACACTGCGGAAATTAGAGCTTACATTGAAAAAAATGTTAGTGTTGAAGGCGAACTTAGAAGAAAAGTTGCTATGGACATTAAACGTTTATCAGAAATAGGCTGCTTTAGAGGTATTCGTCACAGAAGAAGACTACCACTTAGAGGCCAAAGAACAAACACTAATTCACACACTGCGAGAAGAGGTAGAAAAGGCCCTTCTGTGGTTAAGAAAAAGTAGTAGGTAAGGAGAGAAATTATGGCTGTTAAAAAAGTTAAAAGAAAAAAACTAAAAAATATAGCAAAAGGTAATTGTTATATACAAGCTACTAGAAATAACACAATAGTTACTTTCGCTGATGAAGCTGGTAACGTTATTGCTTGGTCAAGTGCTGGAGCTTTAGGATTTAAAGGTTCTAAACAAAGCACTCCATTTGCTGCCGCTGAAGCTGCAGAAACTGCTTCAAAGTTAGCAAAAGATAATGGTATTAAAAGTGTTTCTGTATTTGTTAAAGGTGCTGGTAATGGAAGAGAAGCTGCTATCAGAGCTATTCAAACTGCAGAAATAGAAATAACTTTAATTAAAGATGTTTCAGGTGTTCCACACAATGGTTGTCGTCCACCTAAACGTAGAAGAATATAGTAAAGGAGAATTATGTAAGTATGGCAAGATATACAGATGCTGACTGCAAACTATGCAGAAGAGAAGGCGCTAAGCTTTTTCTTAAAGGCGAAAGATGTGTTTCTAAGAAATGTGCTATGGAAAGAAGACCAGTAGCTCCAGGTTTTGATAAAAACAAGCGTTCTGGTAAAATGAGTGACTATGGTAAACAACTTAGAGAAAAACAAAAAGTTAAAAGAGCATATGGCGTTTTAGAAAAACAATTTAGAGGTTATTACGACAAAGCGGTTAAAGCTAGAGGCGTTGTTGGTGAAAACATGCTATCTTTATTAGAAAGAAGATTAGACAATGTTGTTTACCGTTTAGGAATTGGTGCTTCAAGAGCTCAAGCTCGTCAAATAGTTAATCACGGTCTTGTTACTGTTAATGGTAAAGTTTTAAACATTCCATCTTATTCAGTAAAAAAAGGCGATGTTGTTTCTATTAAAGAATCTAAACAAGATGTTCAAATGATTAAAGACCTTAAAGGTTTAAAACTTGCAACACCAAAATGGTTAGATTTTGATTCAGAAAAACTTGTTGGTAAAGTTTTAGAACTTCCAGCTCGTGATGATATTGATTTAAATATTCAAGAACACTTAATCGTAGAGTTATACTCTAGATAGTAATATAAAATAAATTGGAGGATTTTTCTTATGATGAAAATCGAAAAACCAAGAATTGTTTGTAACGAATCAAACAATGGTGCAGTTGCTAAATTTGTACTAGAACCACTTGACAGAGGCTTTGGTCTTACTGTTGGAAATGCTCTTAGAAGAGCACTTCTATCAGGACTTCCAGGTGCAGCTCCTGTTGCTATTAGAATTGAAGGTGTTCAACACGAATTTTCTACTATCAAAGGTGTGGCAGAAGATGTTACAGAAATAGTTTTAAACATTAAAACTCTATTTGTTAGAGCTAACTCTACAGATGAAGACTTTTCAACTGTTTTAAGAATTAACAAAACTAAATCTGGTAAAGTTACTGCTGCAGACATTGAAGACAATGATCTAGTAGAAATTTTAAACCCAGATCTTTACATTTGTACTTTAGATTCAGGTTCTAGCTTTAATATGGAAATTATTATTGGTAAAGGCAGAGGATATGTTGAAGCTGCTGATAACCAAGACGAATCTCAACCTATAGGTTACATAGCAGTAGATTCTATTTTTACTCCTGTTAAAAAAGTTAACTATCAAGTAGAAAGTGCAAGGGTTGGTCAAAGTATGAACTATGACAAACTTAACATTGAAGTGGAAACCAATGGCACAATTTCTGCAAGAGAAGTTATTAGCTTATCTGCTAAAATTATTCAAGATCACATGATGCTATTTGTAGATTTAATTGAATCTATGGCTGATACTGAAATTTTAGTTACAAGAGAAGAAGATAAACAAAACAAAGTTTTAGAAATGACTATTGAAGATATGGACCTTTCTGTTAGAAGTTACAACTGTTTAAAAAGAGCAGGTATTAACACTGTTCAAGATTTAACAAAAAAATCTAAAGAAGATATGCTAAAAGTTAGAAACTTAGGTTTAAAATCTTTAGAAGAAGTTATCTTTAAGCTAGAAAGCTATGGCTTTAGCTTAAGATTAGAAGACGAATAAAAGAGGAGAAAGTTATGGCAAAAATAAAGAAAATAGGTAGAAGAACTGACCAACGTAAAGCTCTTATTAGAGGACTTGCTACTGACCTTTTATGGTACGGTCAAATAGAAACTACTGTTGTTAAAGCTAAAGCTGTTAGAAGCTACGCTGAAAAACTTCTTACTAAAGCTATTAATACTTATCTTGATACTGTTAAGGTTACTAAAACAGTTGTTAACAAAGATGGTTCTAAAAGTGAAGTAGAAGTTATTAATGATGGCGCTAAAAAACTAGCTGCTAGAAGAGCGATTATGGCTAAACTTTATGATGTTAAAGAGCAAAAACAAGAAGGCGAAAGCAAAGCTGCTTTTGTTGCTAGAACTAAAGATATTAAACACCCATTAATGGAAAAAATCTTTAATGTTTACGCTCCTAAATATGCACAAAGAAAAAAAGAAACTGGTCAAGGTGGCGGTTACACTGCTGTAATTAAAACTGGTACTAGACGCGGCGATAATGCAGAAATGGCTATTTTAAAATTAATTTAATAACATTTTTTAATAAAATAAAAAGAAGGTTTTAATGCCTTCTTTTTTTTAGGTTGACTTATATGGCAAATATGTTGTAAAATTGTTACAGATTATGGGGGAATATAAGGTATTATGTTAAAGAAAATACTAGTTTTATGTACAATTTTTACAGCTATAATAGCAGGGGCTGTTTTTGTTTTAAATTTTTCTATTACAAGTAATACAAAAGTGTTTGCAGATAGTGTTAGTTTTTCTTACAACGAAAAAGTGGCTTACGAAGGCGACTCCTTTTGTGTAAGTGGAGATGTTATAGTTTTTCCTAAAAACACTGAAGAAAAAAGTATATATAGTTCTAGCAATACTAGCGTTGCAAGCATAAGTGCTTTAACCGGAGTGGTGGACTGTTTAAGTGAAGGAACTACTAATATAGTAACCAGAATAAAATCTGGGGAAGGCGACTATATTAACACTTATTTTGTTTTAAATGTATTAGCAAGCAATTCAGAAGAAAATGATAGTTCAAATGATGAAGATATAAATTATGCAATAGGTTTACAAATAGCAAAAGAAACTGTTGTAATGCCAGTTGGAGATTTAGGCATACAAGGTTATGAAAGTTACAATATTCTTATAGTTTTAGGGGAAGATATAACCGTTATTCCTAGTGTGGAATATTCTAGTACAAACATTGTTGAGTATAATTGTGAGTCTGGCGCTATTACTGCATTAAATTTAGGAGAAGTTACTGTTACGGTTACAATTGCAACTTCTAAGAATGATACTTGCTCTGTTAGTTTTACAGTAACAGTACAAAGTGATGCAGAACAAACAGTAATTTTGGAAGACGGGCTTTACACTTTTAAATTTTATTCTGATAATGTTTTTACAGAAGAGTATATTATAGAAGAACTATCTGTAGATGGGGGAAATGCATTTGTTTTGCATTATCAAATTTTTAACGAGCAAGGAATAAAAGTTGAAAACCTCTCTGTTTTTGATATTAATCTTAGCGTATTAAGTGGTGGCGAAGTTGTTAGCAAAACTACTAATCGTTCCAATAATTTTACTCAATTTTTAATTTTGGGTGGTGGCACTGCTATTGTGGAACTTGATTATCAAGGAAATACTAGCCAAATTACTATAAATATTGCATAAAAAGGTAGAAATTATGTTTTCTACTTTTTTTTAATTGACCCCAAAGAGTTTGACAAAAAAATATGTAAATAATATAATTATTTTATAATTGTTTATAATAAATATAAAGAACATGGAAGATAATGCAAGAAGATTAAATTAAGAGGGGTAAATTTAAAACATGTTTAAAAAAATTTTAAGAGTGTTTGGAATAGTTATGTTGGGATTAGCGGGGCTAGTTCTTTTAATAACCACGGGCATATTTTTTACTGGTGGTTTTGAGAAAAAGATTATAGATGTTACCTCTGTTAACTTTGAAGTGCAACAATATGTAATATCTGATGACTCTTATATTAAAATTTTACCAAATCCTATTGATGCCACAGAATTAGATGTAGAAATTATTGTTATTTCTGGTGGTGATGTTGTTGAATTACCAGAAACTGGGAAAATTGGAGAAAATATTTTAGTTACTGTTAAGCAAATAGAAAAACTTGATCCTAATACAGATGAACCTATATTAGATGAAGATGGTAACCCTGTTATGATTAATGTTGGCGGAATGGCAGAAATTGAAATTAGAACTTCTAACTTAAAAACCACAACATGTGAAATTGTTGTGGATGTTCCTATCGAAGAGTTTGAAGCAGATATTCAAGTAGAAGGTGAAGAGTATAACGGTACAGCTTCTATTTACATGGGAGATACTATAAACCTTTCTGTAGATGAAACTTCTGTTTATCCTGAAGAGGCATTAAACCCTACAGATAGATATAACAGTGAAGAAGAAATTATTGCAGATAAAAAAGTTATTTACAGAGCTTTAATGGAATATCCTACTGATTCCGATAACTGGATTAACTACGATATGCCAGATGACGATTTATACGCTAGCGAATACTTACCAATTATTAATTCTGATTCGGGAGAAGTAACATTAAACTCTCCGGGCAGTTTTAGAGTAGAAATGTATTTGTTTAAAAACTACGAAGATCAATTTTTACTAAATATAGAAGACTATATGGCAGATGGGATTAGTTTAGAAGATTATTACACAGATATAGCACAGTACTGTATAATTAAAAATGTAGAGTTTGAAGTTGAAGGCGTGGACCTTAACGAAATAACATACAGTATTAACCCTGCTATTAGCACAAACGAAAATAATAGAATTGTTATAGATGTGTTTGATTCTAACATATATACATTAGCAGATTTAGGTATAGAATTAATTCCTACTAGCTCTAACTTTGAATCTAGTGATTTAGAATATAGATTGAGAGATTTAGTTGTTACATCTTCTAACGATGATGTTTTAAGAGTTGAAAAGAATTCCGGGGAATATGCTTGGAGTGTTACTGCTTTAGATTTTGAAACACCAAGTGAAATAGACGAAGCAAGAAATACAGGGCTAATTTTTACAATAGATGGTGTAAGTGTTAGAGTTCCTTTTGAAACGGTTATAAACAGCATTACAGAGCTTGAAATAAACAATGGACAGGCTATTGATTTAGTTATTAGTGGCGGGAATAATCCAACCTTTGATTTATTAAACAATACAACTGTTACTGCAAACAATCCTTTAAAGGTAAAAACATATTCTAAGCTTTTATTCTTTGCAGAAGAAGATGGAGCTGAAAATTTTATTGAGGTTGACCAATTAAGCAAAGAAATTGGAAATACTCTTACAGGCATTGGAAGAGGTAGCGTTAACATTACTGCTGTAATAGTACAAACAGATATTGATGGTTATCCATTAGATAGCGTTGCTGGAGAGGTTATTTATGCAGTAGATCCAATTACTGGAGAATATGTAACAAATAACGAAGATGGTTCTCCTGTGTTGTTCCCAATAGATAAGTACAGTATTCACGCACAAAGCAACCCTATTACAGTACATGTTACAGAACAATTGACTGCAATAGGTGTAGAACTTGTTAATAGGTTAGATAAATATTTAAGCCCATACATTCAGGACACTAGTGAAGCTTTAGATGAAAACGGTTTAGATATGAACGGAGTTGATGAAAACGGTTTTGAAAAAGAAGTTTATTCTTCTTACACTGTTTATGTGTTTAATATTGGAGATACTTTCCAAATTGACTTAACTCCAACACCTTCTACTGGAGCATTAACAGATGCTTATAATAGTGGCGAGTTGATTATTAGTAGCACATATATTAATGCTGTAGATGTTACATTTAACTACGACGAAGCGTTAGATACTGCTAGCTTAAATGTAGAAATTACTGGTGAGTTAGAAAATGAAGAAACTACAATTGCTATTTTTGGTGAAATGTTAGACGGCAGTACATTGTTTAGTGAAAGAATAAAAATTAATAGTGGTAAAGTTAAAACGCTAGATGTTGAGTTAGCAGACGGATTAGCACCTGAAGAAGATTATGCTTTAACCGATGTTTACGAAGTTTACGCAGTTGTTTACGATGACCATATAGAATGGCAAACAACAGCAGGAACATATTTAAGAATAACAGAAAGCGATATTACATTTAACCCAGAAGAACCAACAACAAAAGCAGTTACTATTGCTACAAGAGATATAGATTATAGAGATGATGTTTATATTGATAACGACGGCTATTTTGTGTTTGCAGGAGAAACTGAATATAACATTGTTGATGGACAAAAAGAATATACTCCTATTGCAATAGATATTACTTCTAACGACGGAAACGGTGCAATGGATACAATTTATGTTGTTGCAAAGGTTTATGATATTAACATTATTAAACACTACGGTGTAACAGATGGCTCTAACTTCTATGTAGATAGTGAAGGTAATAGCACATACGACTCTGACTTAGATATGCTTTGGTTAGATAACGATGGCGATCATGTTTGGAGTGAAGGTGATGCTATTGATACAAAATCTATTACTGGAGATAATGCAGTAAGTGATGATGACATTTACGATATGTTTAAATTTAATGGTTCAGACTATTATGTAGACTTGGATTTAAATGGTAGTTACGACTCAGAGACAGAATTCTTATGGATGGATGAAGATACAAGTTTAGACTGGACTGTAGGAGATAGCATTGACTATTCTTCTATTGATACTGGAGTTGCTAGCGCGTTTAAAACTGAAAAAATAAAACTTACTACAATTGCTGGGGAAGAAACGCTTTATGTATTTGACTACACAGGTAGCGTTAATAGTTCTTTATTTAGGCTAGAATATTTAACTGAGGTTGAAGCTGAAATAGTTATTAAAGATATAACAAAATCTATTACTGTAGAAATTCAGGACGGAGTTTGGGAAGACGAAGGTGGAGTGGATGTTTGCAAGTTGTACGACTCGGATGGAGATGTTATTGCAAAATATACTGTTCCTGATACTATTTTAGCGGATGGAAAAAGTGGCTCTATTGAAATTTATCCTTCAGCTGTGTATATGGAAATAGATATTACTATAAATATTTCTGTTGATAATATTTACAGCAACTCTTATGTTATTAATATTGTTCCAGATGCAACCTCTGACATAACTTACGAAACAAATACAATTGCTGGTTATGAAGCTATAACCACTTACGAAGTTGTATATGCAGATGCAATTATAGACTTTGGCAACACTATTGATGTAGATGTTTATAGAGTAGAAATTAATAAAAGAACAGACGGTTCTGCTTACGATATTAGTACCTTTACTTGGAGCATTGCAGAAACAGAATATGCAACAGTTATAGATGATATGGGCAGAGATGCTACTGATGTTGATTTTGATATTACAACTGCAGATAGAGTTAGATTTAACAATGTAGCAAATTCTAATACTTATGTTACAGTTGTTGCTAAAACAAGCTTTGGCTTCCAAGCATACTATAAAGTGTTGGTATTGCCTAACATAGAAATAACTTTAGATTATTCTCAGGGTTCTTCTACTGTTGTGGCAGGTTATACTTATGCAATTATGCCAGAACAAACTGATATGAATTTAGTTGACGATGTTGTATCTGCAGATGGCAGAGTATCTGCTTTAACTGTAGATGGAACAGTTGTTGATTTAACTGACAGTTTGTATTTTGAAATAGCAGAAGCAAATGGTAATGAGGTTACATATACAGATATAGATATTGATGGCAGCGATATTACAGGTCAAACAAAAACTTATAGTGTTTGGGAAGGTATTGCTTATATTAATACTGAAACTGGTGAACTTACAGCCTTAGATATTACTGAAACAATTGGCTTAACTATTAAGGTTTATACAGATTATGGTTACGAAGTAATTTACAGAGTACAGATATCTGCAATTTAAAACAAAAGAAGATTATTTTATAATCTTCTTTTTTATTCGTTTTACTGGACATTGTTAGCAAAATATGAAATAATGTAAGTAATAAAGTGAACTGTTTTTACAGGCACAAATGGAGGAGTTTTTATGAATAATAAATTTAACAATGTTTCAGCCGTTACTGGAAAAGTTATGGCGAAACTAAAAACTAAGTGGTTTGAATTGCTTTTAAGTGGATTAACTATTTTTGCAGCTAACTACATACTTTCTACTTTAATTGGCTTACCTGCTTACTTTTCAATTATAGTACTTGGATTTATGTTGATTGCAGAAGTTGGTTATTTGAAGGCTTTATTAAACGACGAACCAGTAAAATTAGAAAATTTATTTGCTGAATACAAATTAGTTTTCTCTGGCTTTTTAGCTTTAATGTTTTTAGTATTTCCATTTGCATTAATGTTTTTAATTTTTGGAAATGTAGTTGGTGCAGTACTATTAGTATTACCAGGATCTTGGTTCTTTGCAACTTACCTTTTCTCTTTAAATATTTTAAGTCAAGATAAAGAGATTGGTGCTATTGAAGCATTTAAACAATCTGCAAAAGTTTCTAAAGGTTTTAAATTAGAATTAATTATCATACTTGCAGCTTGCGTAGTTATTGCAGCACTAGTATTTGGTATTTCTGCCTTTGGTGGTTGGATTGCAGCATTAGTTGGGTTTACTACTTTTAACATATTTACATGGGCTATGTTCTACATAATTTGCATGCTTGGATTATTACCATTATTCCTTATGATTGTAGAATTATTCTACGAACAAATTGAAAGTGGTGAAATTAAAAAAGCAGAAAAAGTGGCTAGAGTAAAAAAACCTAAAAAAGCAAAAGTATCTAAAGCTAAAGGTGCAACAACAGAAGAAGTTAAACCAGAAGAAGACGATATTGAAATTGCTGATATAGACTAAAATTTTAAAAAGAGCTTTATATGGCTCTTTTTTTGTTTGTTTTAAGAATAAATATTGCTTTTGGTAAAATACTAATTTTAAGAAAAAGTTAGGGGGATTTTATGAAAGCAACGGGAATAGTTAGGAGAGTTGACGAATTAGGGAGAATTGTTGTTCCCAAGGAAATTAGAAGAACTTTAAGAATAAAAGAAGGTACGCCATTAGAAATTTACACAGATGATTCTGGTAGCGTTGTTTTAAAAAAATATTCGGCAGTAAACGAATTAGGAAGTTTTGCAACAGAGTGTGTAGAATCGTTGTACGAGACAATAGAGAGACCAGTTATTTTAACAGATAAAGACGAAATTATTGCAGTTGTTGGAATGTCTAAAAAAGAATATTTAAAAAAGGGAATTTCGTTAGATTTAGAAAAGGCAATAGAAGAAAGAAAAACTTCGCTAAATAACAAGTCGGATGGGTCTAGTTTAATAAAACTAAAAAAGGAAGATAGTAGTACATATGTAGGGCAGATTATAGTTCCAATAGTTTCGGGCGGAGATGGACAAGGTGCAATTGTTTTAGTTAATACAGATACTGAATTTTCTTTTAGTTTAAACGATGTTAAAGTGGCAAAAGCTTTGGCTAATTTCTTATCTAAGCAAATATCTTAAAAAGTTAGCAAGTGCTAACTTTTTTATTGGTTATTAAAACCCAAAATGCACACAATAAAGTTATGAAAAATTTAAAGAAAAGATCTTTTTTATATGGCGCTTTAATTCTATCTATTTCTGCTTTAATTACTAAGGCGTTAGGTGCATTTTACAGAATTCCGCTAACAAATATGTTGGGAGCAGAAGGTATGGGAATTTATCAAATGATATTTCCTGTTTATGCTCTTTTTTGGGTGCTTGCTAGTGCAGGCGTTCCTGTTGCGGTTTCTAGAATGATAGCAAGAGAAGAGGCATTAAAAAATTACGATAAAATTAAAAAAATAATGAAATCGGCTGTTTTTTTAATGTTAATTGTGGGGCTTTTATTTTCTTTAATAATATTTTTGTTTAGCGGTAGCATTGCAACCTTTCAGGGGAATAGTTTGGCCGAGCTTGGCTATAAGGCAATTGCTCCATGTGTTTTGGCCGCTTCTGTTGTTTCGGTTTTTAGAGCTTATTTTCAGGGTAAGCAAAATATGGCGCCTTCTGCTGTATCTCAAATAGTAGAACAATTAGCTAAAGTTGGTTTTGGGCTTTATTTAACTTACATATTTATTGGCTATGGTTTACAGTATGGTGTTTTGGGTGCAATTTTAGGTTGCACCATAAGTGAAGTGGTTGCATTTTTTGTTATTTTGGGATTTTATTTGTTTGCAAAAAGAAAGAACGGAAAGGTGAATAACCCTAAAAGCATTAAAAAAGACAGTACTCCCACAACGCAAATTGTTAAAGAAATTGTTTGCATAGCCGTGCCAGTTACTTTTAGTAGTATAATTATGCCGCTAACAATTGTTATTGATAGCATTTTAATTATTAATATATTAAATGGGGTAGGGTTTTCTTTGTCGGTTTCTACTAGCTTATTTGGTATTCAGAGCGGTGTAGTTAATTCGCTTGTTAATTTGCCCGTAATTATAGCTACAGCCATTTCTGTGGCTATTATACCGTCCATAAGTTCTTCTTTTGCTTTAAAAAATACAAAACAGGTTACAAACAAAACTTTTATTGCTATAAAACTTATTTGGATTATTGCAATTCCGTGTGTTGTTATATTTTTTATGTTTGCAAAAGATATAATACCTATTTTATATGAAAACGGATTAAATAGTGTTTCGTTTGATGAGCTTGGAGTGTCTATTACGCTTTTAAAAATTTCGGCAATAAACATATTTTACATATCTATGGTTCAAATTTTAACTTCTATTTTGCAAGCTATGGGAAAAAGCTTTGTTCCCGCAAGGAACTTATTTTTATCTTCTATTATTAAAATTGTATTGAGCGGTTTGCTTTTAAATGTTTTATATTTAAATATTTATGGAGCAGCCTTAGCAACGGGCATTAGTTATTCTTTAGCGTGTTTTTTAAATTTAATATCTATAAGAAAAATTGTGCCAATAAATTTTAGTGTTAAAAACTTTTTATTAAAACCACTTGTCTCGGTTATAAGTATGGTTATAGTTGTTATTTTATTTAATAGTTTGTTTAAAATGATGTTTTCTGACACTATTGCAAGTTTAATTTCAATTGCCTTATCGTTAAGTGTTTATGGGTTATTAATTTTATTTTTAAAAGTTTTTAACAAAACAGAAAGCAAGTTTATTCCTATTGTAGATAAGCTTGTAAAATAGGGTTGCTAAATGCTTTACTATTTTGTATAATTGCCTTATGAAGATAAAAGATATAAATTTAAAAAACGATATAATTTTAGCACCAATGGCAGGATATTCTGACATTGGTTTTAGGCATATATGTAAAAAGTTTGGAGTGGCACTTACAGTTACAGAAATGATAAGTGCAAGAGCTTTAATGTTTGATTCTGAAAAAACTAAACTTTTGCTAGAAACAGACGAACTAGAAACTCCTAAAGCGGTTCAAATTTTCGGAAACGATCCAGAAGTTATGGCAAAGGCGGTTAAAAACCCGCTTTTAAAAGATTTTGATATTATTGATATTAATATGGGGTGTCCTGCTCCTAAAATTGTAAAAAATGGTGAGGGCAGTGCATTAATGAAAAACCCTGACCTAGCGGAAAAAATTATTAAAGCGTGTGTAAGTGCGTCTGATAAGCCTGTGACTGTTAAATTTAGGCTGGGCTGGGACGATGATAGCATTAACGCAGTAGAATTTGCAAAAATGTGTGAAAGGGCAGGTGCTAGCTTAATAACCGTTCACGGAAGAACAAGAGCGCAATTTTATACAGGTACTGCAAACTACAAGGAAATAAAAAAAGTGGTAGATGCTGTTAATATTCCTGTTGTGGCAAATGGAGATGTTGTGGATAAAGCTTCTTACAGTAAAATAAAAAAAGAAACAGGTTGTGACGGCGTTATGATAGGAAGAGGCGCAGTTGGCAACCCTTGGATGTTTTTAGATATTTTAGGTGTAAAGTACAAAAAAAATAATTTAGAGACAATAAAAGAGCATTATGATTTGCTAGAAAAAAGTAGAGGAAAAAGATATACTCTTGTTAATATGAGAAAGCATATTTTGGCTTATTTAAAAGGCGAAGAAAATGCTAGCGACATAAAAAGAAAAGCAGTAAGAATGGAAACAAAAGAAGAAGTAATGAACTTACTAGAAGAATATTTTAAAGGCTAAAATTTAGCCTTTTTTTAACCAAAAAAAATAAACCTCATATACTGTATTAGGTGGGATAAAGTTTATATGAGGATTTGTGTTTTTAAAGAAGGTGAAATAAAAAAAGTAGAAGACTATTTACAAAAACAAGCTAAAAAAATAGAGGTTTTAGTTTTACCCTTTTGTATGTTTGAAGAAATAAATTATAAGTCGGAAATTAGTGGCGATACCGATTGTATGCGTAAAGTGGCAGCCCTTTCTAACAAAACAAAAGGAGTTGTTTTTATTGGCGGAAAATATAATTTATATGGCAAAGAATATACTTCTTGTTTAACTTGCGAAGAGGGCAAAATTTTAGGAGTTTCGGATGAAATTAGAAATCTAAAAAATAAACAAATAAAAGTGTATAAAATAAAAAATAAAACCTACATAACAGTTGTAGGAAAAGATGTTTACGATAAAATTTTAATTAAAACCTTACTAAAATATAATCCTAATTTTATTTTATTTATTAACAAAGAAAATAAATCGCCATATTATTCTAGCCTGATAACCGAAATTGCAACTAACTTCCCGGGAATAATAGTATCATTAAATAAAAATGAAATTATGATATACAAGGATGAAAAAGAAATTGCTTTTTCTAAAAATGAGATTTTAGATTTTTTAATTTAATGCTAAAAAGTAACAAAGTAAAGGCGTTAGCGTGCCTTTTTTGTTTGAATAAATTTAAAATAATGGTAGAATATGGTTAATACATAAAGGAGATTTATTTATGAAAAAATTAGTTACAGATTTAGATGTTAAAGGTAAAAAGGTTTTAGTTAGGGTAGACTTTAATGTGCCTTTAGATAAAGGGAATATTACAAGTGCTTTAAGAATTGAAAGGGCTATGCCTACAATTAACTATTTATTAGAAAATGGTGCAAAAGTTATTTTATGTTCTCACCTTGGAAGACCTAAAGGAAAAGTAGATAAAAAATATTCTTTAAAACCAGTTGCAAATTATTTAAAAAACGAACTTGGTATAAAAGTTAAATTTGCAAAAGATGTTGCAGGAGAAGATTCTGTTAAAAAAGTTAACTCACTAAAACCGGGACAAGTTGTTTTGCTTGAAAATTTAAGATTTGAATCAGGAGAAAAGAAAAACTCTGATGTATTTGCAAAAAAACTTGCAAAATTGGCGGATGTTTATGTTAACGATGCATTTGGAACTTCTCATAGAGAACACGCTTCTATGCACGGAGTTGCAAAACTTCTTCCTAATGCAATTGGCTTTTTAGTAGAAAAAGAATTAGAAATTATTAACGGCAACCTAGAAAACCCAGCAAGACCTTTTGTTGCTATTTTAGGTGGTGCAAAAGTTGCAGATAAAATAAGTGTTATAGAAAATCTTTTAGAAAAAGTAGATAGTTTAGTAATTGGCGGCGGAATGGCTTATACATTTATTAAAGCTTTAGGCGGAGAAATTGGAGATAGTTTACTAGACGAAACTAAATTAGATTTTGCTAAAAATGTAATTAAAACAGCAGAAGAAAAGAAAGTTAATATTTATCTTCCTGTAGACAACATTGTTGCAGATAAAATAGAAGCTGGGGTAAAAACAAAGGTTTCTAATAGTTACGAAATTCCTGCAGGGCTTGAAGGGCTTGATATTGGACCTAAAACAGTTAAAAAGTTTAAGAAAGCAATTAAAGGTGCAGGCACAGTTATTTGGAATGGAACAATGGGTGTTTGTGAACTTGACGAATTTGCTAGCGGAACAAGAAAACTTGCTAAAGCTTTAGCAAAAAGCAAAACGGTTTCTATTATTGGCGGTGGAGATACTGCCGCGGCTATAGAAAAAATGGGTTTTGCAGATAAAATGACCCACATATCTACTGGTGGTGGAGCAAGCTTAATGCTACTTGAAGGGAAAGAACTTCCTGCAGTTAGCATTATTAAAAATAAATAAAAAGGAAAAGTAAAATGTTAGTAGTTGCAAATTGGAAAATGAATAAAACAGCAAGTGAAGCAAAAGAATTTTTAGATAAATTTATTCCTAAATTTAATGTTAAAAACAGCAAAGTTGTAATATGCCCACCTAGTGTGGATATGTTTGAGTTTGAAAATTCTGAGGTTTTAAACAAAATAGGTTTAGGTGCTCAAAATTTGTTTTATAAAGATAAAGGCTCTTTTACTGGAGAAACCAGCGTTGAAATGCTAAAAGATTTGAAGGTTAGTTATGCCATTATAGGTCATAGCGAAAGAAGAAATATTTTTGCCGAAACAGATAGCGATGTTAATAAAAAAATTAAAGCCTCTTTAAATGGAGAAATAACTCCTATTGTTTGTGTGGGCGAAACTTTAGCAGAAAGAGGAAATGGCACTACTAAACAAGTAATAAAAAATCAAATACTAGGTGCAATATACGGCATTAATAGTAGCAACATAGAAAAAGTAGTTTTTGCATACGAGCCTATTTGGGCAATAGGCACAGGAAAAGCAATAAATCCAGAGCAGGCAGATGAAATTTGTGGATTAATTAAAGAAATAATAAACAAAGATGTTACTGTTTTATACGGTGGAAGTGTGAATGATAAAAATTGCAAGCAGCTTTTTGCAAAGAAAAACATAAACGGCGCGCTGATTGGTGGAGCAAGTTTAGATGCAGACAAATTTTTAAAAATAATAAGCGAGGCAGAAAATGAATAAGAAATGTGCACTAATAGTGCTAGATGGTTTTGGGCATAGTTTAAAAGAGCAAGGAAATGCTGTTTTGCTGGCAAAAACGCCTAATATTGACAGATATATAAAACAATACCCAGACACTCTTGTAAAAACAGACGGAGAGTTTGTTGGTTTAACAAAAGGACAAATGGGTGGAAGCGAAGTTGGTCATTTAAGTTTGGGCGTTGGCAGAGTTGTAAATCAACCACTTTTAAAAATAAACAAAATGATAGAGTCTGGAGGAATTTTTAAAAATAAAGTGCTAGTTAAAGCCTTTAAAAATTTAAAAAATTCGGATAAAGCTTTGCATTTAATTGGGTTATTATCTGACGGCGGAATACACAGTAACATTAATCATTTGTTTGCAATGCTTGATATGGCAAAAATGTTTAAACTTAAAAATGTTTATGTTCATGTTTTAACAGACGGCAGAGATACTGCGGTAGATTCTGGAATAGAATTTGTAAAAAAATTAGAACTTTATATGAAAAAACTGGGCGTAGGCAAAGTTGCAACAGTAGGTGGAAGATATTATGCTATGGATAGAAATAAAAACTACGACAGAGTAAAATTAGCATACGATGCAATGGTGCTTGGTGTAAGTAAATTTGTAGCTTCTTCGGCAAAGGCTGCGGTAACACAAAGTTATTTAGAAAGTATTACAGACGAATTTATTAATCCTACTGTTATAAAAAAAGATGGCAAGCCAGTTGCAAGAATAACAAGTGGAGATACCATTTTATTTTATAATTTTAGATCTGACAGGGCTAAACAGTTAATTAAAATGTTAACAAATACTCACGAGACTAAATTGGTAGTTGCTCCTTTAAGCAATTTAAACTTAGTATCGTTAGTAAGATACGACGATAGTTTTAAAGATGTAAAAGTAGTTTTAGAACACGAAAAAATTAAAAACACACTTGGTGAAGTAATTGCTAAGAAAAAATTAAAACAATTAAGAGTTGCAGAAACCACAAAATATGCTCATGTTACTTACTTTTTTAACGGTGAAAAGCAAAAAGTAAACAAGGGTGAAAAAAGAATTTTAGTACCAAGTAAAGATGTTGCTACTTTTGATTTAATGCCAGAAATGAGTGCAAAAGAAATTTATGAAGCTGTGGACTTAGAAGTTTTAAGCGAAGACTATGGCTTTGTGCTAATTAATTTTGCAAATTGTGATATGGTTGGTCACACAGGTAATTTGGAAGCTGCAATAAAAGCAGTAGAAACTGTGGATAAGTATTTAAAAGAAACAGTAGAGCGTTTAATGGGGTGCGGCTTTGAAGTTATTGTAACAGCAGACCACGGAAATGCAGAAGAGATGGCAGATGAAAACGGCAAGCCATTAACAACTCATACAACAAACAAGGTTCCGCTTATTTTAATGAGTAGTGAAGGCAAAAAAGTTGGTTTAAAAAAATCTGGAAAACTATCGGATGTTACTGCAACTATTTTAGATATTATGCAAATTAAACCACCAAAACAATACACAGGAAAAAGTTTGATTATTAAATAAAAATTGACTTGAAGCAGTTTTTGTTGTAATATATAAATATAAAACATGAGAGGGATTAATTTATGATGGAATTATTTGAAACTATTTTTAACAATGTGCTTAACACTCTTATAAGAGATTTATCTCAAACTATGAGAAACTTTATTGCAGTTATTTTGTTAGTTGTAGGATTATTATCTATTGCTTATGCAATTAGTAATAAAAGCGGAAAAGATACTATTAATGTTGGTTGGGCAGTTGTTTCTGTTATATCTTTTGGATTAATGGTTGCGTACCTTTTGGTATAAAAATATTTTTGAAGTAAAAAATGTAATAAAAGGAGCTTTTATAGTTCTTTTTTTTGTTTTGCATTATTAAAATGCTTGAATACAAAAGTGCCGTGTGGTATAATTATTAGAGTATTATTAGAGTACTTTATAAGGAGATTATTTATGTTTTTACAAAATTTATTATTAGAGGCTACAGTTTCTTCTTGGGTATCTGAAGGATTTCCAATTTTAAGAACAATTTTTATATCGTTAATTGCAGTTTTTGCAGTAATTGTTGTATATTTAGTTTTAACAACAGAATCTAACTCAGGTGGCGGAGCTAATGCAATTTCTGGGGTAAGAGAAAGCTTTTATTCTCAAAATAAAGGTTCTTCAAAAGAAGGCCGTAAAAAAAGACTTATGGTTATAGCCAGCGGTGGTATTGCAGTATTAACAATACTTTATGCTATTAGCTTTATATTTTATAAAGGCTAAAACCCCAAACACTCTCTAAAATTTAAGAGAGTTTTTTCACTTTAAGGAGATTTTATGAATAAACAAATATTAATAGACCAAATGGAAGAGTACAAATTAAACTTTTTAGAAGATTTTGAACTTATTAACAGATTGGCAATTATAAATAAAATGGGCAAAGCAGATGTAGAACTGCTGGTTTCTGCTCTTATTAAGGACGGAGATATTATTAGAGCAAAAAGAACTAAACTTGCTTCTATTAAACATTTAGGATATGTTAAAGGAAAAATATCTGGAAATTCTAGAGGTTTTGGATTTTGCGTGCCACTAAATTCTGAAATAGAAGATATTTTTATTCCTGCAAAAAAACTAGGAACAGCTATGGATGGAGACTTGGTTGTTGTTAAAGCAATGAAAAATAAAAATCATAAATCTAAAAAAGGCGATAGCCTAGAGGGCGAAGTTATAACGGTTGTTAAAAGAGGTAAAAGAAGAGTTGTAGGAACTATTCAAATGTTAAAAACATATGCTTTTGTTATTCCTAACAGTAAAAGATTTTCTAAAGATATTTTTATTCCAGGGGCAAAAACTTTAAATGCAAACGATAACGACACAGTTGTTGTAGAAATAGAAGAATATAGCAAAAGAAGACCAGAAGGCAAAGTTATTGAAATTTTAAAATCTGCAAACCCTGCAGAACTTGATGTACTTTCTATTATTAGAGATTATGATTTAATTGAAGAGTTTACTGAAAATATTATTAAGGCAGCTCATGCAGTTAATAAGCCAATAACAGAAAAAGATATTAAAGGCAGAGATGATTTAAGAAAAGAAACTATTATTACAATAGATGGCGACGATGCAAAGGACTTAGATGATGCTATTTCTATTTCTAAAAATGCAGACGGAACTTACAAATTAGGCGTTCACATTGCGGATGTTGGACACTATGTTAAAAGAGACTCTGTGCTAGACAGAGAAGCCTTTTTCAGAGGGACTAGTGCATATTTTCCTAATATGGTTTTACCTATGCTTCCTAGAGATTTATCTAACGGCATATGTTCGCTTAATCCTAAGGTAGACAGGCTTACACTATCTTGCTTTATGGATATAGACGAAAAAGGTAATGTGAAAAATTACAGAATAAGCGAAAGTATTATTAACTCTTCAGAAAGAATGACTTACAAAGGTGCAACAGGAGTTTTAGAAGGCAACGAAGAGCTTTGCAAAAAATATGCAGATATTAAAGACGATTTAGAATTAATGGCAGAGCTTGCTAAAATTTTAGAAAAATCTAGAGCTAGAAGAGGGGCATTGGATTTAGACTTACCTGAATGTAAAATAATTGTAGACCCTAAAACTCTAGAAGTTAAAAAACTAACTAAAAGAGAAAGAAAAGAGTCTCATAAATTAATAGAATCTTTTATGCTTGTTGCAAACGAAACAGTGGCAAAACATATGTTAGATAAAGAAATGCCATTTGTTTACAGAGTGCATGATAAACCAGCACCAGAAAAAGTAACTAATTTTAGTAATTTTGTTTCTGCTTTTGGTTTAACCCTAAAAGGTGATCCAGAAAATTTGAATCCGAAAGATTTACAAAAGTTTTTAAAACAAATAGAAAAATTAGAATATAAAGATGTTATTAATAATGTTATGCTAAGAAGCATGCAAAAAGCAAAATATAAACCAGAATGTAAAGGTCACTTTGGTTTAGCTGCTAAGTATTACACTCATTTTACATCTCCTATTAGAAGATATCCTGACCTTACTATTCACAGAATTTTAAAAGACGATATTAACGGAAGAATTACCGACAAAGAAAAAATCGCACTAGATATTTTTGTAGAAGAATCTTCACTTCAATCTTCTGAGCGTGAAGTTTTGGCAGAAAGAGCAGAAAGAGATGTGGATGATTACTTTAAATGCAGATACATGGAAGATAAGATTGGAAACAAGTACGATGCACTTGTAGATGGGGTTACTAGCTTTGGATTGTATGTAGAACTTGAAAACACAGTTCAAGGGTTTATTCCGGTAGAAAAACTGCCAGGTGCGGGCTATAACTTTTTAGAAGAAAGTTATAAATTAGCAGGTAAAGCAAAAATTTTCTCACTTGGGGATAAACTAAAGGTTAAATTAGAAAATGTAGACCGCAATGCAAGAAAAATTGAATTTTCTTTGGTAGAAGAGGAAAAAGAAGCCCAGTAAACACTGGGTTAAAAGTCAAATTTTTTAAAAGTATTGAAAAACAGCACTAATAGTGATATAATAAAGGAGAATATAGAAGTGAAACTGATTGCAAGCAACAAAAAAGCATTTTTTGAATATTTTATAGAAGATACTTTTGAAGCTGGCATAGTTTTAAAAGGTAGCGAAGTTAAGTCTGTAAGAAATGGAAACATTAGCTTACAAGACAGTTTTGTTTTTATAAGAAAGGGTGAAGTGTTTTTAAAAAATGCCTACATCAAGCCTTATGAAAAATCTACTTCTTTTATTCTAGACCCTAGGCAGGATAGAAAGCTATTGTTAAATAAATCGGAAATTGCGAAGATTTTAAAAAAAGTTAACGAAAAAGGTTTTACTGTAGTTCCTACAAAAGTTTATTTTAAGAAGGCTTTAGTTAAGGTAGAAATAGCAGTTGCTAAGGGAAAAAAACTTTACGATAAAAGAAGAGTTCTTGCAGAAAAAGATAAGCAAAGAGATCTTCAGATTGAACTTAAAAAATATAGCTAGGTGGCCATTGTTCTCATTTGGGGGCGTTTATGGATTCGACAGATTAGCTAGTATTTTTAATTAGCGTGTTGCAGGCTCGTCTGCATATCAACGGAAAAATCGTTTTTTTAAACGGCGAAACAACAACAGCTTACGCTTGGGCTTAGTATAAATCAAGTTGCACTTACCAGTTTACCTATATGGCAGGTTTGATGCATTATAAAATATAGGCTCTTATTGTTTCTTTGCCTAAGGAAACAACAAAACTTTAAGGCTAGCTTAAATCGCTAATTGTTAGTGTTTTGCGTTTTAAGTTAAATTTTTACACTAACTACACACGTAGAAGATTTTAAGTACACTTTTTTGGACGTGGGTTCAAATCCCACCGCTTCCACCAATATTTTTATGTATTTTACAGGAGGTTTATAATATGGACATTTTAAGTGCATTTGTAGACATTTTAGCAATTATAGGAATAATTTTAGTCGGTACATTTATTATCGTTTTTTTGTCGGACCTTATTATTTCGGTTATAGATAGTAAAGATGGAATATTTTTTAAGAGAAATGGAAAAACAAAAAAGTCTAAAAAGAAAAAAGAGGCTAAAAGAGAATTTACAAAATCTGATGGTAGAGTAACTAGAGGAATTTCTTTTGAAGAAAAAGAAGAAAATAAATCAAAAACAATTAAACTTAAAAGTGAAGGCGAAGTTAAACATATTTCTAATGTAGATATGAGAAAGGCAGTGGAAGAAGAAAGAATGTTAAGAAATTCTTTAAACAGCCCATATGCTTTTGAAAAAAATGAAAATATTACAGGACAAGCTAATATTAATAAAGACTTAAGAACCTTTGAAACTTTACCAATAAAACCAGCAGAAGAAAAGAAACCAAAAGTAAAAGAAGAAGACATTGATAATAAAAAATTAGAAAGTTATGTTGGTGTTATAGACTCTATTAGTAAAAAATCTATTAAAAACTTAGAAAACAAAAATGTTAAGCCAACAGAGGAAAAGAAAGTAGCAGTTAAGCAGGAAATTAAAGAGGTTAAAAAGACCATAGAAGTAAAAGAAGAAAAACCAACCAAAAAAGAAGAACTAGATATTTCTGTTTTAGCTCCACTAAACTTAGAACATATAAAAGAAGAAAACACAGAATCTGTTATTAATCAACTTAAAAAGGTTGAACAAAATCAACAAGCATTAATAGATTTAATTAACAAAACAAATAGTCACGACCAAGCAGATGGTTATGTAAGAAAAAATGAAATATCAAGTAAAAAAACTAAAATTACTTTTGAAGATACTCAAATTGAAGAGGTAAACAGGCAACTTGCAAAAATACAAAAAACCATTACTAAAAAAACAGAAAAGAAACAGCCAGTTGAAAAAGAAATTAAAAAAGTTTTAAAACTTGAAGCTATTAAACTTGCTTCTGAAAACGAACTTAAAAAAGAAGAAGTTAAACTTAAAAAACTAGAAAAAGAAGCTTTAGAAATTGAAAAACAACAAGCAAAAGAAGTTAAAGAAAGAAAAGAAAATGTTACTATTAAAGATTCTAAACTAGCAGACGAAATTGCTAAGCTTAAAGAAGAACTAGAAAAAGAAAGAAAAGAAACTGCTGCATATAAAGCAAAGGTTAAAGAAGAAGAAAAAGTTTTACTAGAAGAAAAAGAAAGGCTAGAAAAAGCGCTTACAACTTACAAACAAGAACAAGCAGAAGCTAAAAAGACTTCTAAAAAAGTTACTGTTTCTGAAAGCTTGGAAGATTTGGAAGCTAGACTTGAAGTTTTAAAAGAAAGACTAAAAGAAAACAAAAAAGAATTAACTATTAATAGAAGAGAATTTATTCCTCTTAACAAAATTAAAAGAACACTAGATGGCGATAAAAGAAAGTTAAGAAGAAAAGAAGCTACTGTTGCTAAAAATAAAATTGCTTTATTTGGAGTAAACAACTATGTTGTAGATCCAGAAAAAGAGAAAAAACTAGCAGAACAACTTGATTTGCTTGAAGGATTAAGATTATCTGTTCAACACTGTGAAGAAGTTATGGAAACTAACAAAGACAGATTTCCTATTTTAGAAAGAACAAATGCTATTTTAGTTGCAAATGTGGAACAAGATAAAGCAGATATTAAACTTATTGAAGAAAAAATTAAAGCTTTGAAAGAAAAAAAATAATTTAGCACCAAAAAACCCTAAACAAATATTGGGGTTTTTTGTTTAAATTATTCTAAATTAAAGCGTTTTATGGTATTATAACTATAGAAAAACAAAAGGAAAAATTTATGTGGTCATTTTTTAACAGAGATAAAACAAAAGATAAAGAGCATAAAAAATGTGGCGTTGGAATTGCCTTTGGTGGTGGCGGAACAAAGGGTTTTGCTCACATAGGTGTTTTAAAGGCATTGGAAGAAAACAACCTAGTAGATAGATTTGATAAAGTTGCAGGAACAAGTGCAGGTTCTATTATTGCTGTGGCTTTTTCGTATGGACTTACTTCTAAAGAGTTGACTAAAATAGCAAAAAACATTAACGAAAAAGATATTAGAAAAAGTAAGATGTTTATTATGCCTTCTAAAACAGAAGGGTTACAAGATTTAATTAGAAACTCCTTAGGAGATATTGAGTTTTCGGATTTAAAACTTCCTACTTCTATTGTTGCGGTAGATATTACTAATGGAAAAGAAATGGAACTAACAGAAGGTAATGTGGCAAAATCTGTTGCCGCTAGTTGTGCTGTTCCGGGAGTGTTTAATTATGTGCAAATAGATAAAATGCATTTAGTTGACGGGGGCTTAAAAAATAACTTGCCTTGCGATGTGCTTTTAAGAAATGGCTGTGAAAAAGTTTTAGCGGTGGACCTTGGAAGTAAAAATTTAAAAGGTACTCAAAGTGGAAGAGTGTTAGATGTTTTAACAGCTTCACTAGGTATTGTATTAAGGGCTAATTCTGAAAGAGGAAGATTACTTGCAAATGTGCTAATAGAACCTGATATGGGAGCATATAAATCTTCTAAATTATATGATATTGACGAAATGATAGAACAAGGCTACAAGGCAGCTATGGAAAAGATGGACGATATTAAAAGACTGTTAGGAATAAAGGTTAAAAAACCTAAAGAGTTTTCTTTTAAAAGAAAAAACAAAAAGCCAAAAGAAGAAGTGAAAAAAGAAAAACAAGAAAAGCCAAAAGATAAAAAAGTAAAAGTTAAAGAAACAGAGATGACAGAAATGATTGAAAATATTGCTTTTGATATAGTAAAGGAAAAAGAAGATAAATAACTTTAAGGATAAATATTAAATGATAAAAACAAAAAATAAAAAGAGTAATTTTAAGAATATATCTTCTAGAGTTGCTCTTTTTGTAGTTTTAGGGGTTTTAATTGCTTGGATTGGGATTAGTTTTAAGCAGCCTATTGAAGAGTTTATTAATAAAGATAATGCGAACAGCGTGTATTACAGCGAATACTCTGAAAGTGATTTAGAAATTCACTTTATTAATGTAGGTGCGGCGGATTGTATTTTTATTGAACTGCCTGACGGAAAGAATATGCTTATAGATTCTGGCAGAAGTGGGGATGAGCCAGTGGATTACATACAGGAGTTTGTTTTTGATGGACAAACCGAAAATATTGACTATATGATAATAACTCATCCAGATGCAGACCATGTAGGCGGAGCAGATGAAATTTTGGAAATCTTTGAAGTAGGCACTATATATAGACCTGCAGTGTATTCTTCTGAAGTAGCGGGTGACGAAGCTTATGTTGCCACAGAAATTGGAATAGCAAACCCAAATGTTAAAGAAAGCGATGCGTATGCAGATTTTGTAACTGCCAGCAATGCAGAAATAGTCGCAAACATTATTGTTATGGGGGATGAAATAGTCGGAGAAGTTATTTCTAATGTAGAGTATGGTTACAGTATTACTTTTTTAGCTCCAATGCAAGACTACTTTTCTGATCAAAATAACTATTCGGCAGTTTTACTTTTAGAATACGCAGGAAAAGAGGCGTTATTTACGGGAGATATTGACGCCGGAATTGAACAGGATTTGATTGATGCCTATAATTTGGAAGGTGTTGATATATTAAAAGTGGCACATCACGGTAGTAATTATGCTAGCTCGGAAACATTTTTAACAGAGGTAAGTGCGCAGTATGCAATTATCTCTACAGATGGAGAAGTTTATGGGCATCCAGCAGAAGAAACGCTAAATAGGTTGGAATATAGCGGCATACTTAGTCAAAATATTTTAAGAACAGATATAAATGGAGATATTGTGGTTGGTATTTCTGATGATGGAAAGGTGAAGATTGCTGCCAATAATTTTATTTCTGAATTAAAATATCAAATAGAAGATGTAATAATTGTGTTAATTATTACGCTATTTGCAGTAACAATTTTAAGGGTGAAAAATAATAATTAGCCTCTAAGCATTATAAACAAAGAAAAAGAAGCAATAAATTAAATTTTATTGTTTTTTTATAACTTTATTGTTATAGTTTTATAACACAAACAAAAATCAAGCAAAAAAATAAAGTTTTTTTATTTTTTTGCTTTTTGTATAAAATAACCAAAAAAATAACTATATGTAGTATATTTTTAAATACTATTGACACTACATATAGTGTTGGTATAAAATTAAAGTACAACTCAAAAATCAAAGGAGAACAAAAAATGATACTAAATGTACTAAAAAGAGATGGGGTTTACCAACCTTACAACAAAGACAAAATTACCGATGCTATATTTAAAGCGGCTATTGCTTGTGGCGGGACTAACAAGGAAACAGCTGAGAAACTTTCTGATCAAGTTGAAGCTATTTTATGTGAAAAATATAGCGGAAAACAACCAACAGTAGAACAAGTTCAAAATGTTGTAGAAAAGGTGCTAATAGAAAATAGACACGCGCAAACTGCAAAAGCTTATATTCTATATAGAGAAAAAAGAAAAGGTGCTAGAAACACTAATGCATTAGTTGGTGCTACCATTGACCTATTTCATAACTACTTAGGTGAAACAGACTGGGCAGTTAAAGAAAACGCTAATATGCAAAAAAGTGTTGCTGGACTAAATAACTATGTAAGAGAAATTTTTACTAAGCACTATTGGTTAAACGAAATTTATCCAACAGAAGTTAGAGAGTCTCACATGAATGGTGCTCTTCATCTTCACGATTTAGGATTCTTTGGCGGATATTGCGCGGGATGGGATTTAAGAGCAATTTTAACAGAAGGCTTTACTGGCGTTCCTGGTAAAATTTCTAGCAGCCCGGCAAAACACTTAAGAGCCTTTTTAGGACAAGTTGTTAACGCTACTTTTACAACTCAGGGAGAACTTGCTGGAGCGCAAGCTTGGAGCAGTTTTGACACTTATTGTGCACCTTTTGTAAGAGCAGATAATTTAAGTTACAAAGAAGTTAAACAAGCAATGCAAGAATTTTTATTTAACTTAAATGTGCCAACAAGAGTTGGATTCCAATGTCCATTTAGTAACTTAACCTTTGATATTAAACCACCTAAAACTTTAAAAGATCAACCTGTTATTGTTGGTGGAAAACCTTTGGATACCACTTATGGTGATTACCAAAAAGAAATGGATATGATTAACAAAGCTTTTTGTGAAGTTATGCTAGCAGGAGATAGCGATGGTAGAGTATTTACTTTCCCTGTTCCTACTATTAATGTAACAAAAGACTTAGACTGGGATAGTGAAGTTATGAACGACTTTATGGACATAACTTGTAAATATGGTATTCCTTACTTTGCTAATTATATTAACAGTGATTTATCTCCAGAAGACGCAGTTTCTATGTGTTGTAGATTAAGAATTGATGTAAAAGAACTTAAAAAGCGTGGTGGTGGTTTATTCGGATCTAACCCGCTAACTGGATCAATAGGCGTTGTTACTGTAAATATGCCTAGAATAGGCTATATAGCGTCTTCTAAAGAGGAATTTTTTACAAGAGTTAAAGAACTTTGTGATGTAGCAAAAACTTCTTTAGAGATTAAAAGAAAAATTATTGAAAGTCAAACAGAACAAGGATTATATCCTTACTGTAAATTTTACCTAAAAGATGTTAAAAAGCGTACTGGCAACTACTGGGATAATCACTTTAACACAATTGGTCTTGTTGGTATGAACGAAGCTTTACTAAACTTTATGGGTAAAGATATTACTACTGAAGAAGGAAGAAACTTTGCTATTGAAGTTTTAAGTTATATGCGTGATTTAATGGTAGAATACCAAGAAGAAACTGGACATCAATACAATCTAGAAGCAACTCCAGCAGAAGGTGTTACTACTAGGCTTGCAAATATTGACAAAGCTCGTTACCCTAACATTATTACTGCGGGTAAAGATAAAAACTACTATACAAATTCTACTCAATTACCAGTTCAACACACAGAAGATATTTTTGAAGTTGTAGAATTACAAGAAGAACTTCAATCACTATATACTGGTGGAACAGTTCAACACTTATATTTAGGTGAAAAAATAGAAAATAGAGAAGTTGCAAAAGACTTGATTAAAAAAGTGTTTACAAAAAGCAAAATGCCATACATATCTCTAACCCCAACTTTTAGTGTTTGTAAAAATCACGGCTACATAGGGGGAGAACATTTTAAATGTCCTGAATGTGGAGAAAAAACAGAAGTTTGGTCTAGGGTTGTTGGATATCTTCGTCCTGTACACGATTACAACGAAGGTAAATATGAAGAATACCTAAACAGATTAAAATTTAAAATGCCAAACCAAGTAGAAGTGGAAGCTTAAAAATAAACATTATTCTAAATAGGAGGTAACCCATGAAAATTGCAGGTTTTATTAAAAATTCGTTTGTAGATTATCCTGGTAAAATGAGTGCGGTTGTGTTTACACCAGGGTGTAACATGAACTGTTGGTATTGCCATAACATGCACATTGTAAAAGATGTAAAAGAGTTATACGACGAAAATGAAATATTAGATTTTTTAAAAAATAGAATAGGCTTTTTAGACGCGGTTACTATAAGCGGCGGCGAAGCTACTTTGCAACCAGACTTAAAAGAGTTTATTAAAAAGCTTAAAGAAATGAATTTTTTAGTTAAGTTAGATACAAATGGCTTAAAACCAGAAGTTGTGCAAGATTTAATAAACGAAAAACTTATAGATTACATAGCTATGGACATTAAAGCTCCGCTTGATAAATACGAATCTGTTGTTAGAGTTAAAACTAATGCAGAACTTGTAAAAAAGAGCATTAATATTATTATTAACTCTGGTGTAGATTACGAGTTTAGAACAACATTTTGCCCGGGTTTAAAAACCAGCGATGTTAAATCAATTTGTAAAAGCATTGAGGGAGCAAAAAGGTTTTATCTTCAAGCTTACAGAACATCTCCAACTATGGATTTAGATGTAATTAAACTGCCGTATAAACCAAGTGTTTTAAAAAATGCACTTGCAGAGGCAAGAAAGCATATTAAAATGTCTGAATTAAGAGGATTATAAAATTAGCAGCATAGATTTTCTATGTTGCTTTTTTATTTGTTAAATAAGCTCAAAAATGGTATTATTTTTATATAAACAATACAGCGGAGGCGGTTTTGAAAAGTAATATAGTTTTGGTATCCTTAGTAGATGATTATGCGAAAAGAATATCTAAAAAGTTGGCAGACAGATTAGATATGTTTTTTGTTGATGCAAAGGGATTAATTAATTACGATATAACATCTAACATAAAACTTCCTAAAAAGGATCAGGAAAACTATTTGTTAAAGTTAGAAAGAAGAACGATTAAAAGTATCTCTTGTTACGAAAATACAATTATTGATGCTAAGTTTGATATTTTAAATAGGCCAGAAAACTTAAAAATGTTAAAACAGTCGGGAATTGTGGTGTATTTAAGGTTTAGCTATAAAACTTATTCTAACTATTTAAAAAGAGAAAATATAAACAAAAATTTAGTAACACTAAACAGCATTACTTTTGAAGATAGAGATAGTCAGATAAAAAACAATGCAGATATTGTTGTGGATGTTAATAAGGTTAGTAGTTTGGCTATAATAGAAGATATAATGAAAAGTATTAGTAAATATTACGGTTAAGGAGATAATATGAACATTAAAAATAAATCAATCAACAGTTTAAGAATTTTAAGTGCCAATATGATAGAAAAGGCAAAATCAGGACACCCAGGCGTAGCACTTGGGGCGGCACCTGTATTTTATAGTTTGTATGCAGATATTATGAACTATAACCCTAAAAATCCAACTTATTTTAACAGAGACAGATTTGTGATTTCGGCAGGTCATGCAAGCAGTTTAGCATATGCAACACTTAACTTGTTTGGTTTTGATATTTCTGTGGAGGACTTAAAAGGCTTTAGAAGTATTAATAGCATAACTCCTGGTCATCCGGAAGTTGATTTAACTCCGGGGGTAGACTGTTCTACTGGGCCACTTGGTCAAGGCATTGCAAATGCTGTGGGTATGGCTATGGCAGGAAAGCATATGGCTGCAAAATATAACAAACCTAAGTTTAAAATTATTGATAACTATGTTTATTGTTTTACTGGTGACGGCTGTTTAATGGAAGGTGTGGCTTTAGAAGCTATTTCTTTAGCGGGAAATTTAAAATTAAACAACTTAATTTTAATATACGACAGAAACAATATAACCATTGAAGGTTCTTTGGATATTGCTGTGGATGAAAACATAGAAAGGAAATTTAAAGCTTTAAACTATAATGTTTTAAATGTAAAAGATGTTAACGATACAGATGCATTTGTAGAAGCCGTTAAAAAAGCAAAACTTATGGATAATAAACCTAGCATTATTATTGTGGACAGTAAGATAGGTTATGGCTCGGAATGGGAAGGAACAGCAAAGTCGCACGGAACTCCACTTTCTAGAAAGCAAATAGATGAGTTACAAAAGAATTTAGGCTATAAAGTAAAACCGTTTGAAATTAAAGCAGATGTTGCAAAACATGGTAAGAAAATTGCAGATAAAAAAGAAAAAGAAACTTCTAAATGGGGAGACTTATTAACAAAATATTCTGAGAAGTACCCACAAGAGTATATAGACTTAGTTTCTAGTTTAAATAACGATTATTACGATAACGCTATTAACGCAATAAAAAACTTAAACATAGAAGAAAACTTGCCTAGTAGATCTATGAGTTACGAAATTTTGCAGGTATTAAAAAACACTATGCCTAATTTAATAGGTGGGGCGGCGGATGTTGCACCTTCTACTAAGGCATATTTTAAAGGTGAAACAGCATTTAGTGCTAATAACTATGCTGGCAGAAATATTCACTTTGGAATAAGAGAACACGCAATGGCAGCTGCTTGTAATGGAATGGCGTTATATGGTGGATTAAAAGTATTTAACTCTTGCTATTTAAGTTTTTCTGACTATATGAAAGCATCTATTAGAATGAGTGCACAAATGAACCTACCTAACATATACATTTTTACTCACGATAGTTTGATTGTAGGAGAAGATGGACCTACTCATCAGCCAATAGAACAATTGGTTTCTTTAAGAGCTACACCTAATATGTACACCTTTAGACCATTTAACTTTGAAGAAATAAAAGCGGCTTACATTGTGGCATTAAAAGCCAACAGACCAACAGCAATTGTTTGTACAAGACAAACAATAGAAGATTTTAATTCTACTGTTAACAAAGGCTCTTACGGTGGGTATATATTTAAAAAAGAAGCTAAAAAATTGGATGCAGTTATTTTTGCTTCTGGAAGTGAAGTAGAACTTGCACTTAAAGCGCAAGAGAAGTTATTAAAAGATGATATTGATGTAAGAATTGTATCTATGCCTTGTATGGAACTATTTGAAGAGCAAACTGCTAAATATAGAAACAGTGTATTAGCTAAAACTTGTAATAAAAGGGTTTCTATTGAAGCTGGATCTGAAGAAGGGTGGCACAAATATACTGGTATGGATGGGCTTACAATAGCAATGAATTCTTTTGGTAAAAGTGGAAATGCGCAGCAGTTAAGAAAAGAATATGGTTTTACTGTAGAAGCTGTTGTTAGCAAGGTTAAAAAATATTTAAAAAAATAATTTAATTTTTATGTATATATTTTTTGCTTTAACATATATTAATAATGTAGTTAATTAATTGGTGTTAATTGCCAGTTAATTGATTACACTTAAGGTCTGCATCTATTTTTAGGTGTAGGCCTTTTTTATGTTAAAAATATTTTTTAAAACCTATTGACATTTTAAAAAAAGTGTAGTATAATTACCTAACATAGTAAATTAAGTAACTTTATGTTGTTTAAATTATTATATTTTAGATTTAAATTAATTTTTAAATTTATATATAATTACTCAATTTATTTTGAATTGCTGTGTAAAGAACTGATGTAAATTATATTTGCATCAGTTTTTTTTATTTTAAAATAAGTTTTTAAAAAGTGTATATAACTTTTAAAATTGCATATATTAATAATGCAGTTACAGTTAACCTGTAATTGCGTGCAAAAAGCACCTAATTACTTGGGTGCTTTTTTGCTGATGTTAAATATAAAAAAAGTTAAATTATTTTTTTAAAAGGTATTGACTTTTATAAAAAAATGTAGTATAATTACCTAACATAGTAAATTAAGTAACTTGTTATTTAAATTATTATATTATATATTTAAATTAATTTTTAAATTTATATATAATTACTCAATTAATTTATTGATTGAACAGCTATGTGTTAAGCTCAAATTTAAACAGCAGTTTGGTTTGGGCTTTTTTTATGCTTTTTTTGAATATTTTTTTGCCTCGCGCATATGTTAGTTATGTGGCAATATGAAAAACATTAATTTGTATATCAAACGGCTACATAAGAAAACCCCACCTAAATGATTAGGTGGGGTAGTTTTTTATTAGTCGTTATTTTCTGCTAGGTCTTTAAACCTTTCTATTCTTGCAATTGCATCTTGTTTAGATTCTTCAAATAATTTTTCTGCTATTACTTTATCTTGTTTTATAAGCCTTGAATATCTTTTTTCTGTTTTTAAATGGTCTTTATATTTAGATATATCTGGTTTGCTGTCAAAAGTAAATGGATTTTTATCTGTAATAGTAGGGTTGTATCTGTATAGGTTCCAATAACCACTATCTACTGCATTTTTTTGCTGACCTTGAGTGTTTCTCATATCTATTCCGTGTGCAATACAAGGAGCATATGCAATTATTATAGATGGCCCATTGTAACTTTCTGCTTCTGAAATTGCTTTAAGTAGTTGGTTTTGGTTTGATCCCATAGCAACTTGTGCTACATAAACATTTCCATAGTTCATAGCCATAGAACCTAAGTCTTTTTTGCTGGTTCTTTTTCCACCTGCGGTAAATTTTGCTACGCTGGCTTTTGGTGTTGCTTTTGAAGCTTGACCGCCAGTATTTGAGTACACTTGAGTATCTAATACTAATATGTTTACATCTTCGCCACTAGCAAGTACATGATCTAAGCCCCCATATCCAATATCGTATGCCCAGCCATCTCCACCAATAATCCAGAAACTTTTTGTTATTATTAAATCTAGTTTATCGTATATGTTTTGAATTTGTTTTTTAACTTTTGCAGAAACTGCATTAGCATTTAAATGGTGAGTTAAAGATTCTTTTATTAATGGGTAAAGTTTTTTAGTAACTTCTGCATTGTTTAAGTTTTTTAACCATTCTATTAATTGAACTTTTAGTGTCCCCGAAATGCTTTCTTCTAATAAATTATTAATTTCTAAGCTTAGCTGTTTTATTCTTGCGTTGTATGCAAGTTTCATACCTAATCCAAACTCTGCATTGTCCTCAAACAAACTATTACTCCAAGCTGGTCCCATTCCGTTTTCGTCTTTAGTGTAAGGGCAGGTAGGGGAAGAACCGCCATAAATACTAGAACAACCTGTTGCGTTTGCAACTATCATTCTGTCGCCATATAGTTGAGTTACTAGTTTAATGTAAGGAGTTTCGCCACAACCGGCACAGGCTCCACTAAATTCAAAGTAAGGTTTTTTAAATTGACTACCTTTAACAGTAGTTTCTTTTAAGCCAGATTCTATGTTTTTTAAAGTTAAACTAAAATCGTAGTTTTCTTTTTCCTTTTCTAGCACCTCTTCCATTGGTTTCATAACCAAAGCTTTTTTAGGGGCAGGGCACACATTAGCACATAGGTTACAACCAGTACAATCTAATGGGTTAACTTGCATTCTGTATTTTGCACCTTTTGGCATTAACGAATCTTTTGTTTTAAATGTTTTTGGTGCATCTTTTAAGTCTTCTTCGTTTACTAGTACTGGTCTTATAGCTCCGTGTGGGCAAACCATTGCACATTTTCCACATTCTATACAGTTTCCTTCTAGCCATAGTGGACATTCGTTTGCAATTCCACGCTTATCAAACTTAGTTGTTCCGGTAGGAACTCTGCCGTCTGCATTTAGTTTAGATACAGGAATACTATTTCCTTTTCCTGTATTTATTGGTTTTATAATTTCTTGATAATATTTATCTGTTTCGGTTTCTTTTTTCACTTCGTCTTTTAAAGTTTTCCAAGAAGCTGGAATTTTGATTTCTGTTGTAACAGTTTCTACAGATTCTATTGCTTTGTAGTTTTGCTCTACAACATCCATACCTTTTCTTTCGTAACTTTTTAGGGCTGCTTTTTTCATTTCTTCTTTTGCTTTTTTAAACGGAATTATGTTTGTTAAGTAGAAAAATGCAGATTGCATTACTGTGTTTATTTTTCCTCTTAAACCTAATTCACTAGAAACTTTATAAGCATTTATGTTGTAAAATTTAATTTCTTTTTCTGCTAATAGTCTTTTAAAAGAATTTGGTAAATGCTCTTCTAATTCTTCTAGAGTGTCCCAGCTAGAATTTAAAATAAATGTTCCGCCTTGTTTTATTCCTTCTAATACTTCGTACTTAGAAATATAACTTGCATTGTGACAAGCAACTATATCTGGGTTTTGCACTAAGTAAGTTGCCTTTATTGGATTGTCTCCAAAACGCAAATGAGAAACGGTTAAGCTGCCGGATTTTTTGCTGTCGTAAACAAAATAACCTTGAGCATATTTACCTGCTTTTTCTCCTATTATTTTTATTGAGTTTTTGTTTGCACTAACTGTTCCATCACTACCTAGCCCAAAGAATTTTGCACTTGTTTGGTTAGGGTGGTTAATGTGGAATTTACTATCTAATTTTAAAGACGTTTTTGTTACATCGTCTGTTATTCCCACAGTAAAGCCTTGTTTTGGAGTTTTTAGATTCAAGTTATCAAAAACTGCTTTTACCATTGCTGGGCTAAATTCTTTTCCACCTAATCCAAATCTTCCGCCATAAACCTCAATATCTGTTTTGCCTGCTTGATTTAATGCAGAAACAACATCTAAGTAAAGTGGTTCGCCAACGCTACCGCTTTCTTTTGTTCTGTCTAGTACTGCAATTTGTTTTACAGTTTTAGGAAGTGCTTTTGCAAAATGTTTTATGCTAAATGGACGGTATAATCTTACCTTTAAAACGCCAACATTTTCGCCTAATGTATTTAGATAATTAACCGTTTCTTCTGCTGTTTCCGAGCCGCTACCCATTAAAACAACAACTCTTGTTGCAGTAGCACTGCCCTCGTAATCAAATAACTTATATTCTCTACCAGTTATGCTTTTAACTTTTTCAAATGCGTCTTCCATAATTTCTGGTACTGCATTGTAATAAGAGTTGCTAGCTTCTCTGTTTTGAAAATATATATCTGGATTTTGAGCTGTACCTTGTTGGTGAGGGTGGTTGGAGTTTAGGCTTAAATCTTTAAATTGTTTTATTTTACCCATAGGCATAATTTTTTTAATGTCCTCGTAAGAAATCTCTTCTACATTAGAAATTTCGTGAGAAGTTCTGAATCCGTCAAAAAAGTGTAAGAAAGGAACTCTGGAATTTAGAGTTGCAATATGTGCTGCTAACGCTAAGTCCATTGCTTCTTGCGGAGAGTTTGAACTAAGTAATGCAAAGCCTGTTTGTCTTGTTGCCATTACATCAGAGTGATCTCCAAAAATTGAAAGTGCGTGGGTTGCTACAACTCTGGCACTAACATGAAAAACAGTAGGTAATAATTCTCCTGCTATTTTGTACATATTTGGTATCATAAGCATAAGCCCTTGGCTTGCTGTAAAGGTTGTACTTAATGCTCCTGCTGTTAAGCTACCGTGAAGCGCACCAGCTGCACCAGCTTCCGATTGCATTTCGGTTACATTTAATGTGCTTCCAAAAATGTTTTTTCTTCCGATCGCTGCCCATTCATCGGCAAGTTCTGCCATATTTGAGGAGGGAGTTATAGGGTATATAGCTGCAACTTCACTTACAGCATATGCTACGTGTGCAGCACTAGAATTTCCGTCTAACATTACTTTTTTATTTTTCACTATGTTCTCCTTAAAAATTAATCTAATTTAAGTATATCTCTAATAAAAAATGTAGTCAATTAAATGCGGAGTAATATATTTACTAATTGTGCAAATTATGGTAATATTATTTTATAAAACAAAGGGAAGCAAAGTTTATGAAGAGAATTTTAATGTGGCTAAGTTATGATGGAAAGAACTATAAAGGTTTTCAAGTTCAGCCAAACGAAAAAACCATTCAGTTAGAAGTAGAAAGTGCTATTAAAAAAGCGTTAAAAGAAGACATTAAAATTGTAGCTAGTGGAAGAACAGATTCTGGTGTTAGCGCTATTTCTCATCCTGCTCATTTTGATACTAAAAGCAAAATAGAATCAGAAAAACTTGCCTTTGCTATAAATGCATTTTTGCCAAAAGATATTAGAGTGGTAAAAACAGAAGAAGTTAATAAAAACTTTCATGCAAGATACAGTAAAAGTTTGAAAACTTACGAATATAAGATATATGTTAGTAAGGTTAAGTTGCCCTTAAAAGACGAGAAAGCTTTGCAAATTTACACTATGCCAAATGTTAAACTTATGAAAAAAGCCGCAAAACTAATAAAAGGCAAACACGATTTTAAAGCATTTATGAGTGCTAAAAGCGGAGTAAAAGATACTGTTAGAACTGTTAAAAAATTAAAGATTGATTTAAACGAAAATGAGATAATTTTAAGCATTACAGGAGAAGGTTTTTTGTATAATATGGTAAGAATTATTACAGGAACACTTTTAGATGTTGGCTACGGAAAGAAAACACTAAAAGATGTTGAAGAACTGTTTATAACTTGCGACAGAAAAGGTGCAGGATATTTAGTAGAAAGTAAAGGATTATTACTTGTAGGGGTAAAATACCAGACAAAATCCGACAAAATATAAACATTTAACAACTATAAAACTTATGTTTGTGAAAAGGTAAGTAGATTTTTATTAAAAATTATTGACTAAAAAATTAGAATAATTTATTTTTGATAGTGTGCGGACACATATGGCATAGGTTTATGTTGGTGGGGGAATATTTTATTGGGGCTTATGCTGAGACTTAAAAGAGCATTAAGGTTAGCTCTTTTTTGTTTTTTAGGGGCAAAAAATGCAAATAAATAAAAAAAAGTACTTGACTTATTACGCTTTATATATTAGAATTAATTTGTTATGAACCTTACTGCCTCAAAATGGAGTTAGCCCCCCGTTAAAAAAGCAGGTAAGAGACATTAGAAAATTATAGAAATAAATTAAAAATACAGTAGGAGAATTTAAATATGAAAACATATTTTGCTAACCCTCAAACTGTGGAAAAAAAATGGTATGTTGTTGATGCTGAAGGTATGGTACTTGGTAGATTAGCTAGTCAAGTTGCAGCTATTCTTCGTGGCAAAAACAAACCAACATACACTCCACACGTTGACACTGGGGACTATGTTATTGTTATTAACAGCGATAAAGTTGTTTTAACAGGTAAAAAACTAGATCAAAAATTATACCGTCACCACACGGGTTATGTGGGTAACTTAAAAGAAGAAAGCTATAAAGATGTTATGGCTACAAAGTCTGACTTTGCTGTTACAAAAGCAGTTAAAGGAATGCTACCTAAAAATAGTTTAGGGAGAAAAATGATTAAAAAACTTCGTGTTTACAAAGGTGCAGAGCACAATCAACAAGCTCAAAATCCTGAAAAATTAGTATTAGGAGGAAGAAGATAATATGGCAGCTGCAAAAACAACTAAGCAAGAATATATTGCTACTGGTAGAAGAAAAAAATCTGTTGCTAGAGTTAGATTGACTCCTAACGGTAAAGGTAATGTTATTATTAATAAAAAACCTATTAACGAATACTTTGCTTTAGAAACTTTTACAATTATTGCTACTCAAGCTTTAAGCCTTACTGGTTTAAACAAAAAGGTAGATGTTAAAGTTACTGTTAATGGTGGTGGACACAATGGTCAAGCTGGTGCTATTAGACTAGGTATTACTAGAGCGCTAGTTAAAATGGACGAATCTTTAAAACCAGAACTTAAAAAAGCAGGTTTCTTAACAAGAGACGCAAGAATGAAAGAAAGAAAGAAATACGGTCTTAAAAAGGCGAGAAAATCACCTCAATTTAGTAAAAGATAGATCTTATTACAATTTATACAAAAAAACAGTTTTACCAAAAACTGTTTTTTGTTGCGTTCGAGTTTTTTTGTTTGTAGATTTTGGCTATTATGGTATTATGGTATTAATATTTACAAAACATAAAATAAAAGGAGAATTTATGGAAAACAACAACTTTGATGTGGTTATAATTGGTGGAGGTCCTGCTGGTTTAACTTCGGCTATTTATGCTTTAAGAGCAAGACTAAAAGTAGCTTTAATAGAAAAAGAAAATATTGGCGGCCAAATGGTTATTAGTAGCGAAATTAAAAATTATCCTGGCTTTAAAGAAGTTAACGGACCAGAGCTTTCTTTTAAAATGAAAGAACAAGCAGACGAACTTGGTATGGTTACTTTTTATGATAGTATTGAATCTATGGACTTAAAAAGTAAAGAGAAAACTATTAAAACAAAATATGCAGGAACAATTATTGGCAAAAGTGTCATATTATGTATGGGGGCTGCTGCTAGAAAATTGGGCTTAAAAAGAGAAGAAGAAATGACTGGTAAAGGTATTAGTTATTGTGGTCTTTGTGACGGCGCTTTCTTTAAAGATAGAGTTGTTGGAGTTGTTGGTGGTGGAAAAACTGCTATGGAAGATGCTGTTTATTTATCTAACATTGCTAAAAAAGTAGTTGTTTTTGTTAGAGGTGGGGCACTTAGAAACCCAGAATCACTACTTGCAGAACAAACTATGGAAGCTAAAAATGTAGAAGTTAAATTTTTCTCTTCTGTTGTAGAGCTTAAAGGAGAAAATAAACTAGAAGGTGTTAGCGTTAGAGATAATAAAACAAAAGAAATATCTGATATAGATATGGATGGTTTGTTTATTGCTATTGGTAGAGTTTCGGATTCTAGCATTATTGCAGGTCAGGTAGATATGGATGAACTTGGCTACATTAAAACAAACGAAACAACTATGGGAACTAACCTTAGAGGAGTTTTTGCAGCGGGAGATTTAAGGCAAAAAGATGTAAGACAAATTATTACTGCTTGCGCGGATGGTGCAATTGCAGCAACAAGTGCAGCAGCCTACATAAGAGAAAAATAATTTTTTAGGAGGTTGTTTTTTGAAACAAAAGCTTTTTAGAACAGATGGTATTAGAGGAAAAGCTTACGAATATTTAGACGGTAAGTTGGCGTACAATTTTGGAAAAGCTGTGGCAGAGGTTGCGGGCAGAAACAATATAGATAAACCAAAGGTTATAATTGGTAGAGACACAAGAGAATCTGGGCATATGTTAGAAAATGCAGTAGTAGATGGACTTACCAATTATGGCGTGGATGTGATTAAAATAGGAACTATGCCTACGGGTGCAGTTTCTTTTTTAACCAAAAAAATGGGAGCAAATAATGGCGTTATGATTACTGCATCACATAATCCGCCAGAAGATAATGGCTTAAAACTTTTTAATGGAAACGGTTTTAAAATTACAGATCTGCAAGCAAAGCAAATGCAAGAGTTAATTTTAACCCCTAGTAAGTTTAAAAGTGAAGTTAAAGGAAATATTTTAAGCAGTGAAAATGCTATGGAATTATATGAGGATTACATTTTAAACTTAGGGAAGAACTTAAAAGGGCTAAAGGTAGGATTAGACTGTTCTAACGGGGCGGCGGAAAAAATTGCTCCTAGTGTTTTTGAAAAACTAGGAGCAGAAGTGCTTGCCATAGGGAACAGTAGTGACGGAAATAACATTAACCAGAATTGTGGCTCAAATAATCCGGATGTTTTAAAGGGGTTTATTTTTAAAAATGGTTTAGATATTGGTTTTGCTTTTGATGGAGATGCAGACAGAGTTGTTTGTATAACAAATAAAGGTAAAATTTTGGATGGAGATGACATTATTTATTTGTTTTCTAAATATTTATTAAAGGAAACAGATTCTAAGGTTATTGTTGGTACTTCTATGTCTAACTTGGGGTTAGAAGAAAACTTAGAAAGTAGAGGTTTTAGCTTTAAAAGAGTGGATGTTGGCGATAAAAATGTTGTTAACGAAATGCTTAAAACAAAAGCTAAGTTGGGTGGAGAGGCTTGTGGTCATATTATTGTGGCAGATAGACACTTTAACAGTGACGCCATTTGTAACGCGGTGAGGCTTTGTAATATTTTTAAAGAAAATACAAGTTTAAGATGTGACTACATAAAATATAAAAGCAAGCAGTTTAACATAGGTGCATCTGAAAAATATAAAACAGAGTATGCAAATATACCAGAAATAAAACAAATGGTTTTAGATGTGCAAATGCGTTTAAAAAACAAAGGCCGATTAATTGTAAGGCCAAGTGGAACAACTCCTGTTATTAGAGTTAAAATAGAAGCAAAACAAATAGAGAGTTATATGGAAGATATTAAAAACTTAATTAAGCTAATAGAAAAACATAAAAATGCTTAAAAAACATTGAAAAAATGCCTTTATTTTGATATAATATTACATATTAATAGTAAAGGAGAAGATTATGGCAGATAAAATTATTAAACCAGTAGTTATAGAAGATGAGTGTATAGCTTGTGGAGCTTGTGAGCATGCTTGCCCAGTTGGAGCAATTACTGTTACAGATGTTTCTACTATAGATTATTCTAAATGTATTGGTTGCGGTACTTGTGTTAAAACTTGTCCTGTTAACGCTATTAAAGCTGAAGACGCTGAATAATATTAAATATGAAAAATAAAAAACAGCTACTTCTAGCTGTTTTTGTTTTGAGGACACTATGTTTGAATTAAAAACCGATTGGAAAGAAGTTTTAAAAAAAGAACTTGAAGAAAACTACTATAAAAGTTTAAACTCTTTTTTAAAAGAAGAATATAACACGCAAAATGTTTTCCCTAAAAAGGAAGATGTTTTTAATGCGTTAAATAAAACAGCTTATAAAGATGTTAAAGTTGTTATTATTGGGCAAGATCCATATCACGGAAAAGGGCAAGCACATGGGTTGGCTTTTTCTGTTAAAAATGGAAAAATCCCGCCATCTTTAAGAAATATATATAAGGAATTAAGTTCTGATTGTGAATGCTATATTCCAAAGTCTGCTGATTTAACCTCGTGGGCAAAGCAAGGAGTTTTGCTTATTAACTCTGTTTTAACTGTAAGAGAAAAAACTCCAAATTCTCACAAAGGCAAAGGTTGGGAAAATTTTACAAAAGCAATTGTAAAAAGTTTAAACGACAAACAAGAAAAAGTTGTGTTTTTGCTTTGGGGTAATCACGCAATAGCTTACGAAAAATTTATCGACAAAACAAAACACACAGTGCTAAAAACAACTCATCCTAGCCCATTTAGTGCAAACAATGGCTTTTTAGGATGTAAACATTTTTCTAAAACAAATAGGATTTTAAAAGAAAACAACAAGAAGCCAATTAACTGGCAAATAGAAGACTGTCAGCAAGATTTTTTTAGTTAAAAACTTTTAGTTTTGTGTATTGACAGTAAAGCTATTAGAATGATATAATTTAACAGGTTAAGAAAGGGGGAAAGTAATGATTAAAATAGACATAAGCAAACAAATGCTAGAAGAAATAGAAAAAGCGGCAAAAAAATATAAAACAAAAAGTCAAAATATTTTAAAATATGCTTTAGAATACAGCAACCACATAAAAGCAATAGAAAATAAATTATTAGAAAACAAAATATTTGATTTAAAATATCCTGTTTATAAAGAAATTAGAACAGCAGAAATAGGCATATATTTGAGAGATGCTAAATTAGATGAAGGGCTTTATGATTTTATTAAAAAAGAAGATTTAATAAAAAGCATAAACGAGAATTTATTTACAGAAGAAAGTGTTGTAAATAAAAATTTAAAAGAAGTATTCTTTGATGCTAGCAACCTTGTTGACGATATTATTACGGTGGCAGAAGAAAACAAAAGCTTAGAGACCAAAGATGTAGACTTTTTAGAAGGTGTTTTAGAAATTGAATTATTTTCTGAAAAGCAAAGAGAAGAATTTGAAGAAAGTAAAAAAATAAATATAGATGAAAGAGTTCAATAAATTAAATAAAACAAAAAAGAGAGTTTAACTCTCTTTTTATTTTTTAAAAAACTGTGCATCCTTTGTTGAAATAATTACACAACATGAGCTCATAAATAGGTTACTCCATTAAAGCTCCCTTATGGCACATAATTAGCTCTGCTTAATGCTGCTGCCGTCAGGCTCTGACATGGTTCACAGTTAATTATTGCATAAGACCTTAACATCAACATTCCTTGTTTATGTTCTGTGTTACATAATACCCCTAAAAAGGCATTCGGCTCTACTAAAGCGGATTGTAGATAACAGGGCACCGCTAGCTCCCCGCCTAGCACAGTTAAAGTATTATAATATAAAATAAAAAAATTTTCAAGCATCTCCCACAAAAAATGTTTTTTGTTTGTTAAAAAAAAGCAAGAATGATATAATATCTTAAATAAATAAAAGAGGTTTAATATGCAAGAAAAAACAAGAGCTAAAAGATTTATTGATGCTTACAATAAAATTGACCATTCACTAAGAGTTCAAAACAACTTTAAAAGAAGCCTATCTTTTTCGGATGTGGTTAGAAGAAGCGTGCTGCTTAACTCTGTTGTAAGAAAATATGAAGACGAGTTAGTAGATTATGGAAGATTAAGAAATGCAATAATACACAAGGGTAGTATGGCAGATATTATGGCAGAACCTCACGAAGATGTTGTAAATCAAATGGAAATTATTGCAAGTTTAGTTTCTACTCCTCCAAGAGTTTTGGATACCGTTTGTCAAAAAGATGTTATGGTTCTGAATCCTAAAACAACAATAAAAGAAAGTATGAAAAAGTTTTTTGATTCTGGGTATAATAATATTCCAGTGTACGACGATAATATTTTAATTGGGGTTGCTAATGCTAAAAAGTTTGTAGACTACATATCTAGAGCAATTACAGAAAATAAAAATATAGAAGAATATATTTCTGCTACTCCAATTTCGGATATTTTGCAAGAACACGATTTAGACACTTATTACACAGTAACACCTAGCAAGCTAACTTTAGAAGAAGCTTTAAATAAATTTTATATGAATAGAAAGCTACTTGTTATTATTGTTACAGAAAATGGAAAAGTGGACGAAAGACCACTAGGAATTTTAACAGTTTCTGATATTATGGATATTAATAATATTCTAGAAAATTATTAGATAACTGTTGACTTTTTAAAACTTGTATTATAAAATAAACATAGTTAAATAAAAGGCCATAATAAAGGACAAATTTATAAAATTTACGACTTGTAGAGAGTGAGGGATGGTGCGATCCTCATAATTATTGTTTTATAAGTATCACCTTTTAGCTACAAAACCAGAAATTATAGTAAGGTTTTGCGGGAATAGCTTATCCGTTATCAAGAGCCGAGTATGATAGTACTTTGTTATAAGTGGTTTTAAGCCTATGCTGTTTCTTATAACGCATGGGTTTTTTGTTTAATTACATTAAAAAATTAAGGAGATTTTTATGTATAAAAAGGTAGACGCTAAATTAGACTTTTTAGCAAGAGAAAAAGAAGTTTTAGACTTTTGGAAAAAAGATAAAACCTTTGAAAAAGTAAACGAAAAAAATAAAAATGGGCAGCCATTTACTTTTTACGATGGTCCTCCAACTGCAAATGGAAAACCGCATGTTGGACATGTTTTAACCAGAGTTATTAAAGACATTATTCCTAGATACAAAAGTATGAAAGGCTACAATGTTTTAAGAAAAGCAGGTTGGGATACTCACGGGCTTCCAGTAGAAATTGAAGTAGAAAAACTTTTAGGATTAGACGGCAAGCAAGATATTGAAAAATATGGTGTAGAACCTTTTATTGAAAAATGTAAAGAAAGTGTTTGGAAATATAAAGGAATGTGGGAAGACTTTAGTGAAAAAGTTGGTTATTGGGTAGATATGGAAAACCCATATGTAACTTACGAAGATAACTATATTGAAAGCGTTTGGTGGGCTTTAAAAGAAATGGGCAAAAAAGACTTAATTTATAAAGGTCACAAAATTATGCCTTACTGCCCAAGATGTGGTACTGCACTTTCTTCACACGAAGTTGCACAAGGCTATAAAGATGTTAAAGAAAAATCTGTTATTGCTAAGTTTAAACTTATTGAAAGAAAAAATACTTACTTTTTGGCTTGGACAACAACTCCTTGGACTTTACCTTCAAATGTTGCACTTTGCTTTAATCCTAAAGAAAAATATGTTGAGTTAAAAATGCTTAAAGATGCAGAAAATGGCGAAAGTTTTAAAGCGGGAGAAGTTTTAATTTTAGCAGAAAACTTGATTAGCAAATTTTTTGCAGAAGATGAGTACCAAGTTATTAGTACTAAAACAGGTAAAGAATATGAATTTACAGCATACGAACCTCTTTTTGATTTTGCAAAACCTAAAAAGAAAGCATTTTATGCAACTTGTGATAACTATGTAACTTTAGAAGATGGTACTGGCATTGTTCACTTAGCGCCCGCATTTGGTATGGAAGATGCTGAAGTTGGAAGAAAGTATGACTTACCTTTTGTTCAAATGGTTAACGATAGAGGCGAGTTTATTGAAGGTTGTGGCGAATACACTGGCGTGTTTGCAAAAGATGCAGACAAAATGGTGTTAAAAGATTTAAGAATTAGCGGAAAAATGTTTAAAGACTTAATGTACGAACACAGCTATCCTCATTGTTGGAGATGTGATACTCCGCTTCTTTATTATGCAAGAGATAGTTGGTTTATTAAAACAACAAAAGTAAAAGAAAATATTATAAAAAATAATCAGTCTGTTAACTGGCTACCAGAAAACATTAAAAATGGTAGAATGGGTAAATGGCTAGACAATATGGTTGATTGGGCAATTTCTCGTAACAGATATTGGGGAACGCCTCTTCCTATTTGGGTATGTGAAGATGGACATGTGCACATTGTAGGAAGCAAACAAGAATTAAAAGAGCTTTCTGGCAAAGAAGTTAAAGAACTTCACAAGCCATATGTAGATGAAGTTACATTTGCTTGCCCAGATTGTGGAAAACCAATGAAAAGAACAGATGAAGTTTTAGACTGTTGGTTTGATAGTGGTTCTATGCCTTTTGCACAATTCCATTATCCTTTTGAAAACAAGGAAGAATTTGAAAAATATTTTCCAGCTGCGTTTATCTCTGAAGGGGTAGATCAAACTAGAGGATGGTTTTATACTCTTTTAGTTATTGGAACTGTTTTATTTGATAAATCTCCTTTTGAAACCTGTATTTCACTAGCACATGTTAACGATAAAGACGGTAGAAAAATGAGTAAAAGCATTGGTAATGTTATTGCTCCGGACGATGTTTTAGAAAAACAAGGGGCAGATGCTATTAGATGGTACTTTTACACAAATTCTGAACCTTGGATGAGTACTAAACTATCACTAGAATCAGTTAGCGAAGTTCAAAGAAAATTTATGGGTACACTTTGGAACACATATGCATTTTTTGTACTTTATGCAGATATAGATAAATTTAATCCTAACAAACAAACTATTGACGATTGCAAATTAAGTATGATGGACAAATGGGTTATAAGTAAATTAAACACACTAGTAGAAGAAGTTTCTGACGGCTTGGAAAACTATGATATTTCTAACAGTGCAAGAAAAATACAAGACTTTGTAGACGAACTTTCTAACTGGTATGTTAGAAGAAGTAGAGAGCGTTTTTGGGTTTCTGGTCAAACAGAAGATAAAACTGCTGCATTTACAACTCTTCACACAGTGCTTGTAACTTTAAGTAAATTACTTGCTCCATTTACTCCGTTTATGGCAGAAACAATTTACGACAACCTAGTTAAAAATCAAGATAAAAATGCTCCTGCAAGTGTTCATATGTGTGAATATCCAGTGGCTGACCATAAATATCACGATGAAGAACTAGAAAAAGGAATGCAAGATGTTTTAACTGTTTCTAAATTAGCTAGAGCTAGCAGAAATGCTTCTAAAATTAAAAACAGGCAACCACTTGCAAAACTTTTAATTAACTCTGTTAATGGCTTTAATTTAAGCAAAGAATTAATAGAATTAATTAAAGAAGAATTGAATGTAGAAAAAGTTGAAGTAGTAGAAAACGCTACAGAATATTTAAGCTACAACTTAAAACCTCAACTTAAAATTTTAGGGCCAAAATATGGTAGATATATTGGTAATATTAAAAAATATTTAAGCGAATTAGAACCAGTAGAAGCTGTTACCAAATTAAAAGCAGGTGAAGCTTTAAGTTTTGAATTAAATGGCGAAACTGTTAAGCTAGCACTTGAAGATGTTTTAATTGAAGCTAAAAACAAAGAAGGTTTCTTTGCAGAAAGTGATGGAAATATTACTGCAATTTTAGATGCAGAATTAACTCCAGAGCTTTTAGATAAAGGGCTTGTTAGAGAACTTGTAAGCAAAATTCAAGCTTTAAGAAAAAGTAGCGGTTTTGAAGTTACTAATCATATAAATGTTTCTTACTTTGGAAACGATAAAATGCAAGAAGTAATTGAAAAATATTATAAAGACATTACAAAAGATGTTTTAGCAGATTCTATGAAACTTAAAGAAGTAGAAGATATGCAAGAAATGGAAATTAACGAACACAAAATGATGATTGCCATAAAAAAAGTAAAAAGAAATAATAAAGATTTAAGAATTGCTTTTGAAGATAATCATATTTTGGTGGTAGAAAAGCCACAAAATGTTCCGGTTCAGGAAGACGCTTCTAAAGATAAAGATATGCTTACTATGTGCAAGGAATATATTAAAGAAAAATATAACAAACCAGGCAATGTTTACCTAGGATTAGTTCATAGATTAGACAGACCAACTGGTGGAATTATGGTTTTTGCTAAAACTAGCAAAGCAGCAAGCAGATTAAGTGAAGCTTGGAAGAAAGGAGAAGTTGAAAAACATTATTTGGCTTCTTTGGTAGGAACTCCAAGAGATGAAAATAATACGCTTGTTAACTACCTAAAAAAAGACACAAAAAATAATATAGTTAGCGTTGTTCCTATGAGTGAAGAAGGTGCTAAATATGCCGAACTTTCTTACAAGGTATTGCAAGCTAACAGCAAACTGAGCTTGGTTGATGTTGCTTTAAAAACAGGCAGAAGCCACCAAATTAGAGTTCAATTTAGCAATATTAAAAATCCTGTATTTGGCGATATTAAATACAAGGGTGATATTGTTAGGGGATATAATTTAGCACTTTGGAGTTATAAGTTGAGATTTACTCACCCTGTAACTAAAAAAATTATGTGCTTTATTAGCTATCCTCCAATGGAAGATACTCCTTGGAAATATTTTAATATTTTAAAGCATGTAAAAATTAAGTAACAAAAAAAAGAGAGTTTAAACTCTCTTTTTTATTTATTAATACATATTTGGATTTGGCATTTGCGGTGCAGTTTGATTTATATTTTCTGGCAGGTCTGCAATTAAAGTTTCGGTTGTAAGTAGTGTTGCGCTAACGCTTGCTGCATTTTGAAGCGCCGACCTTGTAACTTTGGTTGGATCTACAATTCCGCATTCTATCATATCTACATATGTTCCATTAAGGGCATCGTAGCCATAGTTTTTTGTGTTTTTGCTTAGTATGTTGTGTGCAATAACGGCGCCTTCTTCGCCAGAATTATCTGCAATTTGCATTACTGGAGAAATAAGTGCGCTCTCTATTATTTTTGCTCCTGTTTTTTTATCTCCACTAAGCCCAGAAACTAGTTTTTTTATGGCGGGAAGGCAATTTAAAAGTGCAACTCCGCCGCCACATACAATTCCCTCTTGGATTGCTGCTTTTGTGGCAGATAACGCATCTTCTATTCTTAGTTTTTTCTCTTTCATTTCTACTTCTGTTGCAGAACCTACATTAATAACTGCAACACCACCAGAAAGTTTTGCTAATCTTTCGGTTAGTTTTTCTTTATCGTAATCAGATTCTGCCATTTCTCTTTGTGATTTTATGGAAGCAATTCTCTGCTCTAACTTTTGTTTGTTGCCACTTCCTTCTACTATTATTGTGCTATCCCTTGTTACTTTTACTTGTTTTGCTGTTCCTAGCATTTCTAAGGTGGCTTCTGGGAGGTTTAGCCCTAACTCGGAAGTTATTACCGTAGCTCCTGTTAAAGTGGCTATATCCTCTAAAATAGCCTTTCTAACATTTCCAAAAGCAGGGGCTTTTATTGCAACGCAGGCTAATATGCCACGCATTTTATTTAGTACTAATGTTGCTAGCGCTTCGCCTTCTATTTCGTCTGCTATTATTACCAGTTGTTTACCTGTATTTATTACCTTTTCTAAAACAGAAATTATTTCGGAAATGTTGCTTATTTTTTTATCTGTAATTAGCAAAAGAGGGTTGTTTAACTCGGCTTGCATTTTTTCCATGTCTGTGCTCATATACGGGGAAGCGTAGCCTTTGTCAAACTGCATACCCTCTACTATTTTTAAATCGGTTTTTAAGGTATTGCTTTCTTCTATGGTTATTATGCCTTCTGAACCTACTTTTTTAAAGGCTTTTGCTATTAACTCTCCTATTTCTTCATCTCCAGCCGATATGCTTGCAACTTGTGCAATTTCTTCTGAAGTTTTTATTTGTTTGCTTTGTTTTTGTAGGGAATCTACTGCAACTTCTACTGCTTTTTGTATGCCCTTTTTTAATATTACAGGATTAGCACCAGCAGAGCGGTTTTTTAACCCCTCTTTTATTATTGCTTGCGCTAAAAGTGCAGAAGTTGTTGTGCCATCTCCTGCAACATCGTTGGTTTTTATGCTTACTTGTTTTATTAAGCCTGCACCTATATTTTCAAAGGCATTTTCTAGTTCTATTTCTTTTGCTATTGTTACTCCGTCGTTAGTAATTAAGGGAGAACCAAATTTTCTTTCTAAAACTACATTTCGTCCCTTAGGGCCTAATGTTATTTTTACTGCGTCTGCCACTGCATCTACACCTTTTTCTAAATACTTTCTTGCATTTTGCCCTTTTGCTATTTGTTTTGCCATTTTTATCTCCTTTTACCTTTCTATTATTGCTAAAATATTGCTTTGCTTTATTATTTTATACACTGTTTTATTTAGTTTAAAATCTACCGCCCCATATTCGGAATATACAACGGTATCTCCAACTTTCACTTCTAATTCTTGTCTTTTTCCGTCTACTATTATGCCACTTCCAACAGCTACAACTTTTGCTGTTATTTTTTGCGCCTCAGTTTTTGTAGGTAAAATTATTCCGCTCTTTGTTTGTTCTTTTTCTTCTTTAATTTCTTGCAAAATAACTTTGTCTAGCAAAGGTTTTAGTTTTACACTCATTTTTTTACCATCCTTTTTGTTTTTAGTTTATTTTAGCTAAGTACAAAATGTAAAGTTAACAAATTATCGCAATTTAAAATTTTGTTTGGTTTTTTGCTGTTTTTTAAATTTTAATAAATTAGTAGGGTTAATTTTCATATTTGCATTTAGCATAAACATATTATTAATTATAAGTAGCAAAAATAAGGGGTTCAAATTTTTATGCCAAATAAATATTCTTATTACGAAGCTTATTATGTTAAAGCTAATAAAAAAAAGATAAGGCCATTTAAAATGCTTGTTTTTTTATCTGCCATTTTTGCTGTAAGCCTTACTATTTTTGTTAGCGTAATTTTTTCGGATTTTTTAAGTATTAATGTTTTTTCTTTTTCTAGCACTAACTTGCTTTCGGATACAACATATTACGCTATTGAATTAGGGGAGTACAGTTCTAGAGAAGAGGCTGTAAGTATAAGTAGTTTGTATAAAAGCTCAACTGCAGCAGGTTACATTTTAAAAGATGGTAATATGTACAGGGTTTTAGCTTCTGCATATAAAAGTAAAAAAGATGCGGAAAATGTTTTAGAAAAAATTATAAATAATGTTTCTACTGCTAATATTTATGAAATTAATGTTACAAGTGTTAATTTTTCTAGAGAAATAGTAAAAGAAAATAAAGCAGAAATTGTTAATGCAGTTAATTTATTTTCGCATTGTTATAATTCGCTTTATGAACTTTCTGTTAAGCTAGATAGCGGAGAAATTTCTGAAAGAGAAGTTTTGCTGGAAGTAGAGGATTTAGATAAAACTTGTGAAGATGTGGTTAGCAACTTTAAAAAATCTTATAAAAATAGCGTAGAGATGGAAATTGTTTATACAGAGATTTATTTAGAAAAACTAACAGAAAGTGTAGATGAACTTATTGAAATTTTAAGCACCGAACAGCAAGTTAATTCTGCAATAAAAGAAACTTATTTTAAAATAATATATTCTTATATAAATTTTGCCAAAGAATTATAAAAACGCTAGGCTAAACTTTGTTGCCTAAATTAAGCTTTTATGTTAAACTTTTGGTAGTAAATTTAAGGAGTTATTTTGTGGCTATTTTAGATTGGGTGGCAAAAGCCATTGGATTTGAAACAAAAGATGAAAACAGCTACTTTAAAACGCAAAACAGTAAGGTGACAAAATTTACTAACGAAAAAGAGAGTAACTATTCTAACTTTTTAAGTAAAAACAAGCATAGCAAAAAAATAGAAGGGCAAAACTTATCTAATGTAGTGGTACACAGCCCTAAGTTGCAAACGGATGTTTGCAGAGTTGTTGCATGTTTGCAAAATAATCAACCCGCAATAGTAGACTTAAAGCATATCGGGAAAAAAGATTTGCCAAGAGTTTTAGATTATATTAGCGGTGCAGTTTTTGCTTTAAAAGGAGAAATTAATAGGCTAGAAGGCGATTTGTTTTTGCTAACACCTAGAAGCGTTGAGGTAAAAACAGAGTTAAACTAAAGGATAAAATTTATGAAGTATATTAAAAAGAATTGGAAAAAATTAGCTTTAATAGCAATGGTTTTAGTTTTAGATTTAGTAACTAAAAGCATTTTTGACGGCAAAAATATTAACATTATAGACGGTGTGTTTATGTTTTACAGTAAACATAACAATGGTGGAGCATGGAGCATACTAGAAGGTTATGTTTGGCTTATTACCTTAATTGGCATTATAGTTTTAACCACAATAATTGTGTTTGATATTATTATGAGCGAGGAAAACAAGTGGTATAGCGTTGGTATGGCACTAATTATTAGTGGTGCTTTGGGAAACCTAGTAGATAGACTAATTTTTGGATATGTAAGAGACTTTATTTATTTGGAGATAATTAATTTTCCAGTTTTTAATATTGCAGATGTAGCATTAAATATTGGAGTTGTGGTTTTTGCAATTTATGTGTTCTTTATTCCTACAAAGGTGGAAGATCCGCTATTAATAAAAGATGTTGTTGTGCCAGAAGTTAGTGATGCAGACAAAGACATGCTAGCAATTATTAAAGAGCAATTTAAAGACGAAGAATTTGTGGATAATAAAGCTTTAAGAAGAGCAAAATTAAGAGAAAGAAAGGTTACTAAAGATAACCATTGGGTAAGACCAAAAGAAGAAATTGCCGAAGATAGGGTGGAAATTAAGGATATATTAGAATTTTCTAAAATTTCACCTTTAAAAGTTAAACCTGCAAAAAATGCAGAAAAATATGTCGGGCTTACTTCTAAAAAGCAAAAAATAAAAATTTCTAGAGAAGATATTAAGGCAGAAATAAAAAAAGAAATAGAGCAAGAATTAAGAGTAGAGATAAGAAAAGAACTTATAGGCGAAATAAGAGATGAATTAATAAAAGAAATTGGTGCGGGTTTGAAATTAAGCATAGATGCAAAAAACGAAGAAGCTCCAAAAAAACAAAAGCAAAAAAGGTAAATAATATGGAAGCTAAACTAATAGCAAATTTAGAAGATAAAGGAAAAAGGTTGGATGTTTATTTAATGGAACATTTAACTGATTTTACTAGGTCTTTTATTAAAAAAAGCAATAGTTTAGGTCAGATTTTGGTTAATAGCAAAAAGTGCAAAGCAGGCTATATTGTAAAGGCTGGAGATGAAGTTGAAATTAACATAAAAGAGCAAATAAAAGAAAATGTTTTGCCAGAAAATTTGAATTTAGATATAGTTTATAAGGATGAATATTTGGCGGTTGTAAATAAACCTTCTGGAATGGTAACCCATCCAGCACCAGGAAACTACGAGCACACTTTAGTAAATGGATTACTTTACGAATTTAACAATTTAAGCACTTTTCACGAAGATCCTGTAAGGCCAGGAATTGTGCATAGGTTAGATAAAGATACAAGTGGATTATTAGTGGTTGCATTAAACAACATGGCGCATAAAGATTTGGCAAAACAAATTGCAGAAAAATCTGCGACAAGATTATATAGGGCTGTTGTTTCTGGCGTTGTAAAACAGGGCGAAGGCGTTATTAATGCAAACATAGATAGAAACCCAAAGGACAAGAAAAAAATGGCAGTGTGCCTTGCAACAAAGGGAAAAACAGCCATTACTAACTATAAGGTTATTGAGAGGTTAAAAGGTTTTACATATGTTGAGTTTAAGCTTCAAACAGGCAGAACTCATCAAATTAGAGTGCACTCTAGGCATTTAGGTTATCCTGTTGCAGGGGATGAAACCTATGGTTTTAAGCATAAAAATTTACATTTAAAAAATGGACAACTATTGCACGCTTATAGTTTAAGTTTTATTCACCCTAAAACTTTAGAAAAATTAACTTTTACAAGCAAATTGCCAGAAGAGTTTGAAAAGACACTAAATAAATTAAGATATTAATATGCTTTGTTTTAAATATGTGCATATGTTATTATATTAAAAAAGTACGGAGGTTTATTTATGAACGAATTACAATTAAAAAAATTATTTAACTTTGTGGCATACATAGCAGTTATTGCTATTGCTGTTAGTTTACTATTAGACTATAGCGGTATTATGTCGGGCATTTCTGGTGGACTAAAACAATTAGCAGAATACTTAGCATATATCGTAACTATTTTTGCAGCATTTTTCTATGCTAGAAGCAAAAGGGATATTTGGTACACAGTTGTTTATGTTGTGGCTGCTGTTGTTGTGATTGCACTACTAATATTAGCTTAATAAAGGTAACTTAATATGAAAATTTCTAAAGAAAATTATATTTTAATTGGCGTCACTGCCGTAGCTATTATAGTTTGGATTGTGGGCATGTTTATAGAAAGCATGTTCCCGGTTTCCTTAGTCTTGTTTAGTTTGCTTTTTGCATACTTAACATATAAGGCTAAGGTTATTTACGATAAAAGAAAATTTAAACTAGAAAATAAAGCAAAACAGCTGTTAATGGATATAGCATTAGAAGACTCGGCAGAAGGATATGCAGATGAAAAATCTAAGTTCAGAAAAGTACAAAAAGCAGAAATAAAACAAGCTTTAAGTGTTAATTTTTATTTAATTATACTTTTTGGAATTATTGCTTTTTATGCCGCTTGGTTTTTTATTCAGATTGTAGTTTTATAGCTAAAAATAAAAGCTCATTTTATGGGCTTTTTTAATGCCAATAATCCACAAAATATTGCAAGGTTTTTTATAAAACAAATTGTTTTTTCAGGCCTTTTATGTTATACTACCGCTAGCGTAGAAAATTTTAAGGAGATTACAATGAAATACACAAAAGATTTGAAAACAAAAAATAAAGCTAAATTTGAAATAGTTTTGGATGCTAAAGATTGGGAAGCTCAATTAGAAAAAGCTTACCAAAAAAGTAAAGGAAAATATTCTGTTCAAGGCTTTAGAAAAGGAAAGGTTCCTAGAAGTGTTTTAGAAAAACAATATGGCGAAGGTGTTTTTTACGAAGATGCTATTAACGAAGCTTTTTACGAATACTATAACGAAGTTTTAAATAAAGAAACAGACATAGAGCCTATTGCTCAACCAGAAATTGATATTAAAGGTTTAAGTAAAGAGGGTGTTACTTTACTTGTTGAAGTAGAAATAAAGCCAGAAGTTAAACTTGGAAAATATACAGGTTTAGAAGTTAGCAAAAAGGCTAATACTGTTTCTGCTAAAGAAGTGCAGGCAGAATTACTTTTAGTTGCAGAAGGTGCTGCTAAAATGGTAGAAGTTAAAGGCAGAGCTGCTAAAGATGGCGACAATGCTACAATAGACTTTTCTGGAAGCGTAGACGGCGTTAAATTTGACGGTGGTACAGCAGAAAAATACGCAGTAAAAATTGGCTCTAAAACTTTTATTGAAGGTTTTGAAGATCAAGTTATTGGTATGAAAGTGGGAGAAACTAAAGATATTAATGTTACTTTCCCTAAAAACTACCAAGCAGAAAACCTAAAAGGCAAACCAGCAGTTTTTGAAGTTAAGCTTCACAAAATTGAAGAAAAAGTTATGCCAGAATTAAACGACGAATTTGCTAAGAATAATTCTGAATTTGACACTTTAGCTGATATGAAAAAAGATATTAAGTCTACACTAAAAGCTAAAAACGAAGAAAACATTACAATTGGGGCAGAAAATGATTTAATTGAAAAAATTGTTGAAACTACAGAAGTAGAACTTTCTGAAAAACTTGTTGACGAACAAGCAGAAGCTTTTATTAAAGAATTTGAATATAAGTTAATGTATCAAGGCGCAAGACTAGAAGATTACTTAAGCCATATGGAAATGACTAGAGAACAACTAAAAGAATCTAGACTTGAAGATGCTAAGAAAACAGCTAAAACTAAACTTGTTTTAGAAGCAATTGTTAAAGCAGAAAAAATGACGGTTACAAAAGAAGAAATTGACGAAGCTGTTAAAGCAATGAGCAAAAAAGCTGGTCAAAAATACGAAACTTTTGCTAAAAACCTAAGAGAAGATGTTTTAGATAACATTGTTAACGACATAGTAATTCAAAAACTATTAACATTCTTAAGAGAAAACAATAATATTAAATAAACTAAATTAATATTAAGTAGAGTATAAACATTTTAAATTGGGGGATTTTATGTTAATACCTATGGTTGTAGATCAAACCGGAAACGGCGAAAGATCTTACGATATTTATTCTAGACTATTAGAGGATAGAATAGTCTTTATTACAGGAGAAATTACAGATGCATCCGCAAACTTAATTATTGCACAACTCTTATATTTGGAGTCTAAGGACGCATCTAAAGATATTAATTTGTACATTAACAGCCCAGGCGGTGTTATTGATGCTGGCTTGGCTGTTTATGATACTATTAAATATTTAAAATGCGATGTTTGTACTATTTGTGTGGGGCTTGCGGCTTCTATGGCGGGTTTGCTACTTGCTAGCGGAACCAAAGGAAAACGCAAAAGCTTGCCAAACAGCAGAATTATGATTCATCAACCACTTGGTGGAGCAAAAGGGCAAGCAAGTGACATTGAAATTGCTGCAAAAGAAATTATTAAAATAAAGCAAAAAATAACAAATATGCTAGCTAAACTTACTGGTCAAACTAAAAAGAGAATAGAAACTGATAGCAACAGAGATTATTTTCTATCTGCCAAAGAGGCTTTGGAATACGGTATTATAGATAGCATTGTAACAAACTAACTGACAAATTTTTGAATAAACAAAAGATTTTTAAACTAATAAATTAAGAGGTGTTTATGCAAAAATATAATAAAATGATGTGTTCGTTTTGTGGAAAAAGTCAGCTAGAAACTACTAAGTTGATAGCAAGTCCTTCTGGGGCTTGTTTTATTTGTGATGAGTGTATAGAAATTTGCAGAGAAATTTTAAAGGAAGAAGACATTGTAAAAATAGATTCTTCAGTTAGCCTGCAACTTCCTGAGAAAATTAAAGAGGAACTAGATAAGCACATTATTGACCAAGAAGAAGCAAAAAGAGTGCTTTCTGTTGCAGTTTATAATCACTATAAAAGAATTAACTATATGAGTGAAATAAAGCAAAAAACAAACAGAAAAGATATGATAGAAATAGATAAAAGCAATGTTTTAATGATTGGGCCTACAGGGTGTGGAAAAACATTACTTGTAAAAACACTTGCAAACATTTTAAAGGTACCATTTGCTAGTGCAGATGCAACAACACTAACAGAGGCAGGATATGTGGGAGAAGATGTAGAAAGCGTTTTGTTTAAATTAATAAAATCTGCCGATTACGACATTAAAAAGGCAGAAAAGGGCATTATTTATATTGACGAAATAGACAAAATTGCAAAGAAAACAGAAAACAAAGCACTTCCTAGAGATCCTTCTGGAGAAGGGGTTCAGCAAGGACTTTTAAAATTAATAGAAGGTACAAAAGCAAGTGTGCAGCCGCAGGGTAGCAGAAAAATGCCGTATCAAGAAAACTTGCAAATAGACACTTCTAATATATTGTTTATTTGTGGTGGGGCTTTTGTTGGAATGGATAAAATTATAGAAGAAAGAACAAAAAAACAGCCACTTGGTTTTGTTCAAAACAAAAATAATCAAAAAGCAAAAAACGAAGACATTATAAAAAAATTAAAGCCACAAGATTTAGTTAAGTTTGGGCTTATTCCAGAATTTATTGGAAGATTACCAATTGTTGTTGGTTTTAATAAATTAAGCCAAGATGCATTAATGCAAATTTTAGTAAAACCAAAAAACGCAATAATAAAGCAGTATCAAAAACTATTTAATATGGACGGGGTAGATTTAAAGTTTACAGAAGGTGCTATTAAGGCAGTTGCAAACAAAGCAATGGATTTAAAATCTGGTGCAAGAGGGCTAAGAACTATTTTAGAAAACAGTATGCTAGACTTGATGTATAAAATTCCTTCCCAAAAAGATGTTTCTGAAGTTGTTATAGACGAAAAAGTTATTAATCTACTTGCTTCGGCAGAAATTGTAAGGCAAAAAAGCACCACTAAAACTGCTAATTTATAATAATTTGTATGGGTAAAAAACCGAAGCTTATAATCGGTTTTTTTGTTGTCTTTTTTTGTAAGAAACTAGCTAAAAACTTGCTATATTGCTTAAAATAAACTATACTAAGAGTTATATGGAAAAGAAAGGAGAAATTATGAAAAACAGAGAAAAAGATAACATATACAAAATTATACCGCTAAGAGGCGTTGTTACTTTTCCTAATGTGCCTGTTACATGTGACATAGGCAAAGAAACATCTAAAAGAGCAATAAAAGAAGCAGTAGAAAATAACGAACAAATTGTTTTAGCGTTACAAAGTAATTTTGAAAATGCAAAACCTTCTTTAAAAGATATTAATCACATAGCTTGTGTGTGTGATATAAAACAAGCAGTTAAAGGAAACAACGACATTACAAAGCTTTTAGCACATGGCGTTAAAAGAGTTTTAATAAAAAAATTAGTAGAAGTTTCACCTCATATGACGGTGGAAGTTGAAGAGTTAGAGGAGACTAACACAGATACTACTATTACAAAAGCACTATTACTTCAAGCAAGAGAAAAGTTTATGGAATATGCTAGTATGGACAACAAAATATCTTCTGATGTTTTGGCTTTTATTAATTCTATTAATCTGCCAAATACTTTTATAGATAGTATTACAGCAATTGCAATTAAAACAGAAAAACAACAAATTAAAATTTTAAACGAGTTTGATACAGAAAAAAGATTAGAATTTTTAATTGAAACTTTATCGGAACAAATTGACTTTGCAAACATAAATAAAAAAATTAACAACAAAATAAAAGGTCAAATGGACAAAGCTCAAAAAGATTATTATTTAAGAGAGCAAATGAAAGCAATTAGTGAAGAATTAGGCGAAGAAAGTGACGAATATTTGGTAATTGAAAACAAAATTAAAGAACTTGAAATGCCAAAAGAAGTAGAAAAGAAAGCAAGTAAAGAACTTAGAAGAGTAAGAAAAATGCCTCAAATGGCACCAGAAAACACAATTATAAGAAATTATTTGGATGTTTTAACAGAACTTCCTTGGAGAAAGAAAACAAGAGATAATAAAGATTTAATTAAAGCAAGAAAAATTTTAGACGAAGACCATTCTGGTTTAGAAAAAGTTAAAGATAGAATTGTAGAACATTTAGCAGTTATGCAACTTACAAACAAAATAGGTGGAGAAATTATATGTTTTGTTGGCCCTCCAGGGGTTGGTAAAACATCTATTGCAAAATCTATTGCAAGAGCGTTAAACCGTAAGTTTGTAAAAATGGCTGTTGGTGGCGTTAAGGACGAATCTGAAATTAGAGGGCACAGAAGAACTTATGTTGGTGCAATGCCAGGTAGAATTATGTATAATATGAAACTTGCAGGCACAACAAACCCAGTGTTTTTAATTGACGAAATAGATAAAATGGCAAGCGACCACAAAGGCGATCCTGCTAGTGCAATGCTAGAAGTGTTAGATCCAGAACAAAACAAATTGTTTAGAGATAACTTTTTAGAAGTTCCTTACGATTTATCTGATGTTATGTTTATTGCAACTGCAAACAACATAGGCGGAATTCCTGCTCCACTTAGAGATAGAATGGAAATTATTAGCCTTTCTAGTTACACAGCATCTGAGAAATTTAATATTGCTAAAAATTACTTAATTCCTAAAATGAGTAAAAAGCACGGTTTTAAACCAGAACAAATTTCTATTACAGACGAAGCTTTAAATACTATTATTGAGAGTTATACATACGAAGCTGGTGTTAGGGGTTTAGAAAGAGAAATTGCTAAAATTTGCAGAAAGGTAGCATTAAAAATTGTTACTAGTGGCAAAAACAGCAAAACAGAAAAAGTAAAAGTTGCAAAGCCAAACATTAAAGAATATTTAGGCGCTAGCAAAATTATTAAAAGAAACAAAAAAGAAGAACCAGAAGTAGGATCTATTTCTGGCTTAACTTACAGTGCTGTTGGTGGAGACATTTGTAGCATAGAAGTTAACAATGTAAAGGGTGACGGTAAAATTTTATTAACTGGTAACCTTGGCGATGTTATGAAGGAATCTGCTCAAGCTGGTTTAAGTGCAGTTAAAAGATATGCTAAAGATCTTGGCATAGCAGAAGATGCATTTAAAACTACAGATATTCATGTGCATGTACCAGAAGGTGCTGTTCCTAAGGATGGTCCATCTGCAGGGGGTGCATTAGCTACGGCAATTGCTTCTGCATTTACTGGTAAAAAAATTGATAATAACCTAGCCATGACAGGCGAAGTTACTATTAGAGGTAATATTTTAGCCATTGGCGGATTAAAAGAAAAACTATTTGGAGCAATGAGATCTGGAATTACTAGAGTTATTATTCCTAAGGAAAATGGTCAAGAAATTGAAGAATTACCAGAAGAAATCAAAAAAGCTTTAACAATTGTTGAAGTAGAAAACATTAGAGAAGTGTTTAAAGCTGCATTTATAAAATAAAAAAGGAGAGTTTTATGAGAATAAAATCGGCAGAATTTGTTACAACAGTAGCAACTGTTAGCAAAATAGAAGATACAAATATTCCTGAGTTTGCATTTGTTGGAAGAAGTAATGCTGGGAAATCTTCTTTGATTAATGGATTAACAAATAGAAAAAAACTTGCACACACAAGTGCAACCCCGGGAAAAACAAAACACATTAACTACTTTAATATTAAAAATGACTTTACAGATGATTTTTATATTGTAGACTTACCCGGATATGGCTTTCATAAGGCTTCTAAGGCAGAGCAAAAGCTTTGGCAAGAACTTATTGAAGCTTACTTATCGATTAGTTTATCTTTAAAATGTGTGTTTGTTTTAATGGATATTAGGCATAAGCCAAACAATTTAGACAAACAAATGCTTACATTTTTAAGATATTATAATGTTCCTGCCGTTGTGGTTGCAACAAAAGCAGATAAACTTTCTAAGGCGCAACAAAAAAATTATTCAACAAAAATAGCAAACGAACTTGGTTTTGGAATAAAAGATGTTTTAATCACATCTTCTACAAAAAAACAAGGGATGGAAGCCGTTTTACAAAAAATGGAACAGTTTTTATAGTACATAAAAAAATGACACATTTTTATTTTACCTTGGCATAAAAATAGTTATGAAACAAAAATAGCTATTTTACGGAGGTAATAGAAATATGTCATTTTTTGCAAATAGCAATACCGGTATTTGCCCTGGACCTATATGCGGAAGCCCTATTGCTGGCTTGTGTGATAGAGTTTGTATTCAAACCAACAGGGTTTTTGATGCGTGCTCTAGTCAAACTCAGGAAGAAGATTTAGAACTTGTTGTTACAGATCAGCAACCACCAAATCCTACCGATCCACTTGAATTTATTAGCGCAGCAAGTACAGGCGAGCCCGCTACAATTACTAATTTAACAATAGAACGATTTGACGAAAATCCTTGTTTTGCAAGAGTGACATGTGATGTTAGTATTCCCGTTGATGTTGTGTACGAAGATGCAGATGGAATTGAAGGGGTAGGAAAATCTACAATTAATTTAAGCAAGGATGTTGTTTTACATGTGCCAGAAGACTCTATTGTTCCGTCTACCATATCTGCCTTTGGAGGCTGTGTTTGCCCTAAGGGAGAATATATTGGTAACGATACTTTTATTGTTGATGCTTGTATTGCAGTTACTTTAAAAGTTATTGTAGAAGCGGAAATATTAATTCCTTCTTATGGTTACTGTCCTATTCCTCCTTGTCAGGAATATACAGACGAAGTTTGTAGTGGATTTTTTAACTTACCATTGTTCCCATCTAGCGGTTAGAAACATAAAACAGATAACAAAGAGCCTTTTAACAAGGCTTTTTTTGTTTTTAAGGTAATAAAAATTAGTTAGCAAAAACTTGTAAATAATGTTATAATATAGGCAATAAATAAAGGGGACAGGGAAAGTGAAAGTTTTTGCAATTAGTGATTTACATCTTACATCTACTACAAATAAACCTATGAACATTTTTGGTGGAACTTGGGAAAATTACTGGGAAGAAATAAGAAAAGATTGGCAAGAAAAAGTTTCAGAAGGTGATATTGTTGTTATTGCAGGTGATATTAGCTGGGCTATGAAGTTAGAGGATGCATTAAAAGATTTAGAAGACATTGACACTTTGCCTGGCAAAAAGATTATTATTAGAGGTAACCACGATTACTGGTGGAATTCTGTTAGTGCAATAAGAAAAGCTACCAGCGATAACTTTACGGTGATTCAGAATGATGCTTTTAAAATTGGCAAATATGTTTTTTGCGGAACTCGTGGTTGGTCTGTTCCTGAAAACGATTTTAAAACACTAGATGATGAAAAAATATATAAAAGAGAACTTTTAAGATTAGAAATGTCGCTAGATGTTTCTAAAAGGCTAAAAGAAGAGGGCGATGAAATTATTTGCATAATGCATTACCCTCCATTTAATTCTAGATTTGAAAATAATGATTTTACAGATTTATTAGAAAAGTACGAAATTAAAACATTAATATATGGACACTTGCACGGAAACGACTGTGTAAGAAAACTAAGAGTAGAAAAAAATGGAGTTACTTACTTTCTAACATCTTGCGATATTATTAATAACACTTTAAAAAGAATAAAATAAAAAAATATAGTTATTTGAAGTTTAATGTCGTATAAAATATAGTTTTAATGCATAAATATGCATTAATTAGTGTATATAGTTATAAAATATTTGATATTTTAAGATGTTAAGTGTATAATTATTAAAATAAAAAACAAAAGAAGGGAAAAATGGAATTTAAACACATATCTATTATGCTTAATGAATGTATGGATGCTCTTGATATAAAATCAAATGGCACTTATGTTGACGGCACACTTGGTGGTGCGGGACACTCTGAAAAAATTGTTCAACAAATTTTTCCTAACGGAAGACTTATTGGAATAGATAAAGATGAAGAAGCTTTAAGCGCAAGCAAAAAAAGATTAAAAGAATATGAAAAATGCGTTACCTTTGTAAACGACGATTTTAAAAATTATAAAAATATTATTAATAATTTAGATCTAAAAGAAATAGATGGGGTTTTATTGGATCTTGGAATTTCCTCTTATCAAATAGATAATGCAGAGCGTGGTTTTTCTTATATGAAAGATGCTCCGCTAGATATGAGAATGAATAAAACTCAAGAACTTACAGCAAGAAAAGTAGTTAACGAGTATTCTCCTGCAGAACTTGTTAAAATATTATTTACCTTTGGAGAAGAAAGTTTTACAAGACCAATAGTAAAAGAAATAGTTAGAAGAAGAGAGATTAAACCTATTGAAACAACCATGGAACTTGCAGATATTATTAAAAATGTTGTTCCTAAAAAGTTTCAAATTAAAAGAGGTAACCCTGCTAAAAAAACCTTTCAGGCTATTAGAATAGAAGTTAATAGCGAACTTCTAAACTTAGCAGAATGCGTTGAAGATATGGCTAAAAGTTTAAAAGTTGGCGGAAGACTTGCTATTATAACTTTTCACTCGTTAGAAGATAGGATTGTGAAAAATATATTTAAAAAATTGCAAAACCCTTGCGAATGCCCACCAAACTTTCCTATTTGTGTTTGTGGCAAAACGCAGGTGGTAAAAATTTTAACTAAAAAGCCAATTATTCCGTCTAAGGAAGAAGTGGAAGAAAATCCAAGAAGCAGAAGTGCTAAATTAAGAGTTATTGAAAAAATATAAAGGGGAGAAAGAGTTATGATTGCAACTGAAAAGAGAACGCAAGTAGACACTGAAAAAGAAATAAGAGATTATAACGAATATTTGACAACGGTAGATAGAGAAGAAGTGCAAAACTCTGCTCCTATTAAGGGCGTACAAAACTTTAAAACAGATTATAAGGACTCTAGGCTTAAACAACTTTACAGAAGGTACGACGAACATAAGACGAAAACAAAAACTAAAAGACAGCAAAGAGTGGCGCCTGCACCGTCGGACTTTGAAAAGGTTTTAGAAGATAATAAAACCTACGAAGAACCAAACAGAGAAGTTTTATTGTTTGGCGCTCCGAGAACTAAAACAAGCGTGCAGTCTGTTATTTCTACAAGAACTAAATTTGCTTTAATTTCTTCTATTAGTGTTATGGTGCTTTTAGGAGTTTTGGCAATTTACAATATATTTGCAGTAAATAGTGCGGCAAATTCGGTGGACAGTTTGAGTTCTGAAATTAAAAGCGAAAGCATAAGAATAGAACAAATTGAAAACAGAATTGACGACTTAACAGATACACAAACAGTGCTTGAATTGGCAGGTGAAGCAGGATTTGCTTTGCCAGAAGAAGCAGATGTTGTGACTATTGATTTATACGAACCTATGGAGGTTAATACTTATCCTGAATCGGGAGGAACTAACTGGTTTGACTCTGTTTGCAATTTCTTATCAAAAATATTTGGGGGATAGGTAATTGAACACAGAATATTCTATATTTTCTATACAAAAGAGGTTGTTGGCATTTATAATGCTAATAACCTTTTGTTTTTTGCTGTTAATTGCAAGGCTTAGCATTTTGCAAATTTTTTCGGCAGGCAATTTACAACTTTTGGCAAGCGACCAATGGACTAGAAGTTTGCCACTTTCTGCTGAGCGTGGACAGATTTTGGATGCTAACGGAATGATGCTTGCTACCAGTTATACTAGTTATGATGTTTATGTTAGAGCCTCTAATGTTACTAATCCAGATAAAGTTGCAAGGCTTCTTTCTGACAGGTTGGAATTAAACTATGAAGATATGTACAATAAAGCAACTAACAAAGGCATTTCGGAATCTCTTATAAAAATGCAGGTAGATAAAGAAACAGCGTTAGAAATTAAAAACGAGGGCGTTGCAGGAATTTATCTTTCAGATACTAGTAAGAGGTATTATCCTTATGGAGATTTAGCTACTCAAATTTTAGGTTATACAACAATAGACAACATAGGACAATCGGGAATAGAACTTTATTATGATAAGTATTTGAAAGGCATTGACGGTTATGCTAGCGTGCAAAGCGACATTAGAGGAATAGAGCTTTACAATATGTTAGATAGTTACACGCCTAGTATTTCGGGCGTAGATATTCAGCTTACTTTAGATTATAGAATTCAACAAATTACAGAAAACGCTTTGGATGCAGTTATGGAAGTGGAAAAACCAAAATCTGCTACTGCTATTGTTATGGACCCTAATACGGGAGAAATTTTAGCAATGTCTTCTAAGCCTAGTTTTGATTTAAACGAGCCACCAAGAGAAGATATTTCTTACTTAAATGCTTGCAGTAAAAATTTGGGCATTGTAGATGTTTATGAACCCGGTTCTACCTTTAAAGTGTTAACAACTGCTGTTGCACTGCAAGAAGGCAAAGCAAGACTAGAAGATACTTTTTACGACCCCGGTTACAGAATTGTGGATGGAGAGAAAATTAAGTGTTGGAAAAGTGTTGGGCACGGACATCAAACTTTGGTAGATGGACTTAACAACAGTTGTAACTCGGTGTTTGTAGATTTGGCTTTAAGAATTGGAACAGATACTTTTTATGATTATTTTAATAAGTTTGGCTTTGGTAGCCAGTTAGGAATAGATTTTCCGGGAGAAAGTGGCGGAATTTTGATGGAAGAGGAGCTTGTTAAAAAAGTGGATCTTGCTCGTATGGGTTTTGGTCAGGCAATTGCCGTTACTCCGCTTCAACAAATAACTGCCGTAAGTTCTGTTTTAAACGGTGGAATTTTAATGCAACCAACTTTTTTAAAAGGTGTTTATTCTAAAAATGGTGATTTAATAAAGCAAAATACAGCAATAGAAAAAAATAGAGTTATTTCTTCTGAAACTTCTGAAACCATAAGGTATATGTTAGAAGATGTTGTTAATAACAGTTATGGTAAAAATACCTTTATACCCGGTTACAGAATTAGCGGGAAAACGGGAACATCTCAAAAATATGTAGAAACTGGGATTTCTGGCTCGCTTTATACTTCTTCGTTTGTAGGAGCTTTTCCTGCTGATAAGCCAGAGTATGTTGTTTTGGTGGTGGTAGATGAGCCAAGTTCGGGAGCATTTTTTGGAAGCATTGTTGCAACGCCTTATGCAAAAATGATTTTTCAAGGAATTATAGACTACAAAAATATTGCACCAGAAAATTTGGAAGAAGATTTAACAAAGATAGAAGAAAAGATAGAAATGCCAAACCTTGTAGGCTTAAGCCTTACAGAGGCGGCGGGAAGACTGGCAGAATTAGGATTATTGTACGAATTGGACGGTGACGGCGGAGTGGTTTTACAGCAAACACCTCCACCAGGCACAAAGGTGTATGAAGGAGCTATTATTTTATTAAAAACATAAGATAAATTAATTTTTTTAACTTATTTTGCAATTTACCCCTTTTGCTACTTGTGGTTTTATAAACTGTTAGTAACAAAGGGGGTTTTTATGTTGTTAAGTAAATTGCTTGATAAAGTAAAGGTTAAGCAAATAGTGGGAAACGCTAATTTAATTAGAATAAACAGTATTTCGGATAACTCTTTAGAAAAACAAGATAATGGGCTATTTTTTGCAATTAAAGGATTAACTGTAGACGGGCATAATTATGTACAAGAGGCTATAGAAAATGGAGCTACCACCATAGTTTGTGAAAAAGCTTTAAGTGTTAATTGCGTTCAAATTATTGTTAAAGATGTTAGAGAGGTGGTTTGTAAAATAGCCAGCAATTTTTACGGAAACCCTTCTGAAAAAATGAAGATGATAGCAGTAACAGGAACAAATGGAAAAACCTCTACAAGTTTTATTTTAGATAAAATATTTTCTGTAACAGGTTTTAAAACAGGGCTTATTGGAACTAGTGGAAGTTTTATTAATGGAAAAAACTTAGAAAGCAGATTAACTACGCCAGATCCAATAGAACTTAACAAAATTTTAGCTAAAATGCTAAAAGAAAAAGTAGAGATTGTTTTTATGGAAGTTTCTGCGCATGCAATTGCTCTTAATAAAATAAAAGGCTTGGTTTTTGATGTGGGGATTTTTACAAACCTAACGCAAGACCACTTAGATTTTTTTAAAACCATAAAAAAATATGGCGAAATTAAAAAGAGTTTATTTACCTTGGAATATGTAAAATGTGCAGTTGTTAATGTAGATGATGAAACGGGAAAAGATTTATTTGTTAATAGCAAAGTACCTACTTACACTTATGGCATTAAAAACCCAGCAGATGCTTTTGCAATAAACATAGGAATGGATTTTTCAGGTAGCAGTTTTTTTGTTAATTTAATGGACAAAACTTCTGAAATAAAAACTAATTTATGCGGAAAGTTTAACATATACAATTGTTTGGCTGCCGCTTTAACAAGTAAAGTTTTAGGCTTAACACTAAACCAAATAGTAAATGGGTTAGAAAAAGTGCAACCAATAAACGGAAGGTTTAATATTATAAAAAACGAAGGGCGAAACATTATTATAGATTATGCTCACACACCAGATGCCTTAAAAGGAATTTTAACTTCTGTAAAAGAACTTACCAAAGGAAGAATTATTTGCGTTTTTGGTAGTGCAGGAAACAGAGAGCAAGAAAAAAGAGAAGTTATGGGGGAGATTGTAGGAGACTTAGCAGAAGTAGTTATTATTACAAGCGACAACCCTGCATTAGAAAACCCCAATATAATTGCAAAGCAAATAGAAAAAGGGGTTAAAAAAGTAAACAAAAACTATTTTTTAATTGAAGATAGATTTGAAGCAATAAAACTAGGACTTATTGCTAGCAAAGAGGCAGATAGCATTGTTATTTGCGGTAAAGGCAACGAAGATTATCAGGATATTAATTCGGTTAAAGTACCTTATAGTGACAAGGACGCAGTTTTAAAAATTTTAAAAGAAATTAATCAGAAAATTAAAAGGGGTTTTTAGGTATGGAGAAATTTTTGCTTGCTATTGTTTTATCGTTTTTAGTTTGTTTGGTAGTTGCGCCTTTGGTAATTTCTTACACAAAAAAATTAAAGGCAAATCAAACAGTTTTGCATTATGTAGAACTTCATAAAGGAAAAACAGGCACTCCAACAATGGGCGGAATTATTTTTATTGTTGGAACCATTGTGGTAAGTTTTTTGCTATTTGACATTAACTATACTTTAGCGGGAGTTGCTTTGGCTTGTTTTTTAGCTTACGGAATTTTAGGCTTTTTAGACGATTATATAAAAGTAAAATATAAGCAAAACGAAGGTCTTAACTTTTGGCAAAAAATTATATCTCAATTTGCTATTGCTTTAATTGTTGCATTTTTTGTTTACACCTCGCCATTAATAGGCTCTGGCATTATTGTACCCATACTAAATTTTAATGTAGATTTATATTGGGTTATTATTCCATTTGTTTTGTTTGTGTTTATTGCTACAACAAATGGGGTTAATTTAACAGATGGGTTAGATGGTTTGGCGGGCGGAGTTAGTTTTGCTTACTTTATTGGGTTTTCTTTTATATTGTATTTAACTTTGCAAAATCAAGCAGATGCAGGACAAGCTAAAATTATATTACAAGAATATTCTAACCTTTTAATTGTTTGTGGTGCTATTATGGGGGCTTTGCTGGCGTATTTAATGTTTAATTCTAACAAGGCTAGTATATTTATGGGGGATACGGGCTCTATGGCACTTGGCGGGCTTGTGTGCTGTTTGGCTGTGCTTACAAAACTAACACTTTTAATTCCTATTTTAGGGCTTATGTTTGTTGTTAGTAGCGTGTCGGTTATTATTCAGGTGCTTTACTATAAAAAAACAAAAAAGAGAGTGTTTTTAATGGCACCACTCCATCATCATTTTGAAAAAAAAGGATGGAATGAAACCAAGATTGCTACCATATATATTATAATAACGGTCTTTATTAGTGTTTTAACTATTTGGGCCACAATTGTAATGGGTGGTTAAAGTTTTAATGAAAAATTTAAAAAACAAAAAAGTTTTAGTTTATGGGTTTGGAATTAGTGGACAAGGTGCCATTAACTTACTAAACAAAAAAGGGGCTAAAACTTTTTTATTTGATAACATTCAAGAAAAGGCAAAATTAGCAAAGCAAGTAAATGTAAAAAAAGAATTGAGTAAAGAGTTTTTAAAAAAGCTGGATTTAGTGGTGATTTCTCCGGGTGTTAGCATTTTTAATAAAAACATAGAATTAATAAAAAAACTAAATATAAAAGTTATATCCGAGTTGGAGCTTGGCTTTTTGTTTTGCAAAGGAAAAATTGTTGCAGTAACAGGCACCAATGGTAAAACAACAACAGTAAAACTTATTTATAATATATTTAAAAATGCTGGCAAAAGTGTAGCTATAGTTGGAAATGTTGGGATTTCTTTTTGTGAAGAAGTTTTAAAGCAGCCAAAAGATTTCTATATAGTAGAAGTTAGTAGTTTTCAATTAGAAGCTATTAAAAAATTTAGACCTAATATGTCGGCAATTTTAAATATAACGCCCGACCATATAAACAGGCATAAAACCTTTGAAAACTATAAGCAAGAAAAGTTTAAAATATTTAAAAATCAAAAAAGAAGAGACATTATAATTTTAAATGCCGACGATAAAAGCCCTGTAAATCATAAAAAAATAAAACCACAAAAGTTATTTTTTAGTGTAAAAAATAAAGTGTACGGAGCTTATTTAAAAGAAGATAGCTTGTATTATAAAAACAAAAAGCTAGATATGCTTATTTGTGACAAAAACGAACTGTTTATGAAAGAGGAACATAACATTAAAAATATATTGGTGGCAATTATTGTGGGGATTAATTACAATATTCCTCTAAATAGCATTCAAAAAACAATAAAAGAATTTAAGCCCGATAAACACAGAATGCAAAAGGTGGCTGTAATAGATGACATTGAGTATTGCAACGATAGCAAAGCAACAAATGCAGATGCTTGCATAAGGGCTTGCGAAAGTTTTGATAAGCCAATTTACTTGATAATTGGCGGCAGTTTAAAAGGGGAAGGTTTTAAAGGATTTTTGTTACAGTTAAAAAATAACAGCAATGTAAAAAATATTGTATGCTACGGAAAAGCGTGCAAAAAAATAAAGGCAGAAGCCCAAAGTTTAAAATTAAAAAATGTAAGCATAAAGCCAAAATTTAAAGATGCTTTTAAATTTATTTCAAAACAAGCAAAAAAAGGAAGCGTTGTTTTGCTTTCTCCTGCATTTGCAAGTTTTGGAGATTTTGAGAATTATAAACAAAGGGGAGAAGAGTTTGAAAGGTTGGTGAAGGAGTTAAAAATTGAAAAATAAAAATTTAAAAATTGATTTTAAAAAAATTAACAAGCCACTTTTTTTTAGCGTTTTGGTTTTGGTGCTTTTTGGTATTGTTATGGTTTATTCTGCCAGCAGTTATTTTGCGGCTTTAAGTTATAATGATGAATTTTATTTTTTAAAAAAGCAAATTATAGGTGCTGTGCTTGGGCTTATTGCACTTTTTGTTGCTTATAAAATAGACTATAAAAAATATGCTAAATATAAAAATGCCATAATTTTTGTTTCTTTTGTTTTACTTATTATTGTTTTAATTCCTTATATTGGGGTAGAAAACAACGGCGCAAGAAGATGGATTGCTTTGCCTTTTGGTTTTACCTTTCAGCCAAGTGAAATTGCAAAGTTTGGTTTTGTTATTTTTGTTAGTGTATATTTAAGCCGAAGTAAAAAGCAGGTTAAATCTTTTTTAGGAATACTTCCCGTTTTGATTACTGGCGGTATTATGTGCTTATTAATTTTAATGGAGCCTAACTTTTCTATAACTCTTTGTGTAGGGCTTGTTATGGTGTGTATGCTTTTTATTGGAGGAGCAAGTTTAAAGCATTTTGCTATTTTAGCAGTTCCAGCACTTATGCTTATACCGCTATTAATTATTATGGAACCATATAGGTTAGATAGGCTTATGGCATTTATTGACCCTTGGAGCACGCCCAGAGCAGAAGGGTATCAGTTAATACAATCGCTATTCTCATTAGGCGGTGGCGGATTGTTTGGCGTGGGGCTTTTTAACTCTCGTCAAAAGTATTTGTTTTTACCTTTTTCGGAATCTGATTTTATTTTTTCTATTATAGGAGAGGAGTTGGGTTTATTTGGGGCACTTATAGTTATAATATTATTTATAGTTATTGTGTGGCAAGGCATAAAAATAGCAAATCGTGCAAAAGATAGGTTTGGTTGTTATTTGGCTGTAGGGATAATTAGTGTAATTTCTATTCAAACATTAATTAATATAGCAGTTGTTACGGGCTCTATTCCGCCAACTGGTGTACCCTTACCATTTGTTAGTGCGGGGAGCACCGCACTAATTGTGTTTATGGCGGCTGTGGGGATACTTTTAAACATACAAAAACAATCACAAGATTATTTATAACAAACAATATCTCTTTTTTCATAAATTTAGTATAGGAATTTAAAGAAAAAGGAGATTTTTTATGAAAAAATTATATATAGAAGGAGGAAGAAAACTTAGTGGGAGTTTAAATATAAGTACATCTAAAAATGCCAGTTTGCCAATTATGGCAGGAAGCGTTTTAAGTGGCAAAAAAATTGTAATAAAAAATTTGCCAAAGTTTACAGACATAAATAGCATGAAAGAAATTTTAACAACACTAGGTGCTAATATAACAACTACTGGGGAATATACAACCATTGATTCGGAAAGCATAAATAGCTTTGAAGTTACAAACGACTTAATGAAAAAGCTAAGGGCATCTATATTTTTGCTAGGGCCTATTATTGCAAGATTTAAAAAAGCCAAAGTGGCGTACCCCGGGGGGTGTGACATAGGAAGCAGACCAATAGATTTGCATTTAAAAGGATTAAGAGCTTTAGGAGTGAGAGTTATTGAAGAACATGGTTACATTTTTTGTTATGGAGAAGATATGAAAGGAGATGTTGTTAATTTAGATTTTCCTAGTGTTGGCGCTACCGAAAATATTATGATGGCGGCGGTTTTAACAAAGGGTATTACTACAATAATTAATGCAGCCAAAGAACCAGAAGTGTCAGACCTTGCTAATTACTTAAATAAAATGGGTGCAAAAATAAGAGGAGCAGGAAGTTCTACCATAATTATTGAAGGAGTAGAAAAATTAAACGATGTAGAGTATGAGCCAATAAAAGATAGAATTATAGCAGGAACATATATGATAGCATCTGCAATAACTGGCGGAGATGTAGAAATAAAGGGAGTTAAGTCGGAAAATGTGTATCCGCTTATTAAAACACTTAATAATTGTGCTTGCAATGTTACATATAAAAATGATAAAATAAGGGTAACATCAAACGGAAACTTAAAAGCTGTTGGTGAATTACAAACAAACCCATATCCTGCTTTTCCTACCGATCTGCAAGCTCCATTTATGGCGCTGCAAACAGTTAGTGAGGGAATTAGCATAATTACAGAAAACTTATTTGAAAGTAGGTTTAAGCATGTTGCAGAATTAAAAAAGATGGGTGCAAAAATTTTGATTAAAGACAATATGGCAATAGTTAGCGGAGTTAGTAAACTGTTTGGAGCAGAAGTTTCTGCCCACGATTTGAGAGCGGGCGCAGCTATGGTAGTTGCAGGCTTAAGGGCAACGGGCTATACCATTGTAGATAATATAAAACATATAGACAGAGGATATGAGTGTATAGAAAGTGAATTGAAAACTTTGGGAGCTTATATTAAAAGAATAGATACTTAAAAGGAGCTTTAATTTGAAAAACAAAAGACTAATAATATTTTTATCTATACTAGGTTTTTTTGCTTTTTTAGTTATACTAGGAAGCACTGTTTTTGCGCTTGATACAGTTTCTGTTAATTTTGTTTCTACAACAAATTATTTAACAAACAAGGAAGAGGTAGTAATAGAAAACAGCAAAATAAATTTAGGTTCTAGCATATTTTTTATTAACAAGGAAGAGGTATCTCAAAAAATAGAAAAAGAAAATCCTTATGTAAAAATTGTTAGTATTGAAACAGTTTTTCCTAACAGATTAGTGCTTCACATTATTGAAAGAGAAGAAGTGTATGCTTTAAAAATGGACGATAATAATTACGCTATTTGCGACAGAGAATTTAAAGTTTTAAAAATAGAAGACAGCCTAATTAATAGCTATGTTATTTTAACTGGCTACGAAAACATTGATGCTACTGCTACTGAAGCTGGTGACTATGTTAACCTAGAGGGAAGAAAAGAAAGTATTATTGATGATGCTATAAACACATTGTTAACTTGGGATAATAACATTGTTAACATAAAGGCAAATGTTAAAGAAATTGAATTTGATTACGAAAGAGAAAATCAAATAAGAATTGAAATGCAATCAGGTGTTAACATTGTTGTTAAAGACGCAGATAAAATGGCTGCTGAAAAAATTGTTTTAGGCATAAGTCTATATACAAGTGAAGAGGCAGATTATCATTCTAGTGGAGTGATTTTAGTAATAGAGGAGCAAGACGGTACGATTTCGGCTGTTTATTCGCCTCAAAATGTATAAAATTTGTAAAAAGGTAATTAACAAAAATTACCTTTTTTATTTGAAAAAATAATACTTTTGGTTTGCTTAATTTTAAATAATAGTGTATAATTAAGCATATTAGATTATAAATATTAATTAAATTTTTATTCGTTAAGATAAAGTGGAGATTGTTGATGTCAAATAAAAGTGTAGCTATTTTAGATTTTGGTTCTTCAAAGATTACTGTTTTAATTGCAGAAAGAGGGATTAATAACACATTTAAAATTATGGGCAAAGGATATGCAGATTATGCAGGATTTGCCGATGGTGAATTTTTTGAGCCAGATCAGCTAAAATACGCAGTTGGGCTTGCAATTAACAATGCCGAAACTCACTTACAAACAAAAATTAAAAAGCTTTATGTTGGGCTTCCTACTGAATTTTGTTATTCAGAAATAAAAAGTTCTTCTCAGGCTTACTTAAAAAAGAAAAGAATTACAGATTCTGATATTTATGATTTATTTGATTTAGCAAACGATTTTAATGTTCAAAATACTCACTCTGTAGTTAACAGATCTCCAATATCTTTTACTACAGACGATGGAAGAGTTTTAGTTAATCCATTAGGAGAGATTACTAGCAGTTTATCTGCAAAAGTATCTTTTATTTTAGCAGAAAATAAACTTATTGATATGATAAGAGGTTTTGCTAGTGAAATGGAAATTGAACAGGTAGAATTTATGAGCTCTGCGTTAGCAGAAGTTTTATACGTTTTAGATAAGGAAACTAGAAGCAAAGAAGTTGTTTTAGTTGATACAGGATACATAACTACAAGTGTGATTAATGTTAAAGGTGATGGCGTTTTAATGCTTAAGTCTTTAAGCCTTGGTGGTGGACACATTACCGGCGATATATCGGAATGCTTAAAAATTAGTTTTGCAGAAGCCGAAAGCTTAAAAAGAAAAATTGTTTTAAGTTTGGATGTTAGTGACGAAGATTGCTACGAAATTAACATAGATGGAAAAGTAACTCCATTTTCTGCAAGAATGGTTAACGAAATTGTAGCTTCCAGAATTGAGATGATTGCGACTAACATTAATAGATGTTTAAATTCTAGCGAAATTAGTTATAGTGCTAATTCTAAAATATACCTTACAGGTGGCGGAATTGCATACCTTAAAGGTGGAAAGGACTATTTCTCTAAAGCTATTGGAAGAGAGGTGGAAATTATTGCTCCTCCAGTTCCAGAATTAAACAGACCACATTATTCTTCTACTATTGGAATTTTAAATATGGCTCTAATGCAAGAAGAAAATTTAAACAAAAACATATTTAAAAAGTTTTTAAATTTATTTAAAAGGTAACAAGGGAGGTTATTATGTATAACGAAGATGCAATTGCTCATGTAGCAAAAATTAAGGTCATTGGTGTTGGTGGTGGCGGAAACAACGCTGTTAACAGAATGATTGATGCGGGAATTGAGAGTGCTGAGTTTATTGCTGTTAATACTGATAAACAAGCTTTACTTATGAGTAACGCAGAATACAGAATTCAAATTGGTGAAAAGCTAACAAAAGGGCTTGGCGCAGGTGCCGATCCTGAAATTGGCTCTAAAGCAGCAGAAGAAAGCAAAGACGCTATTTCTGAAGTGCTTCAAGGTGCTGATCTTGTATTTATTACTGCTGGTATGGGTGGTGGAACTGGTACTGGTGCTGCTCCTGTTATTGCTCAAATGGCAAAAGAAATGGGAATTTTAACTGTTGCAGTTGTTACTAAACCATTTGGTTTTGAAGGCAGAATAAGAGTTGAAAACTCTGATAAAGGTATTGAAAGCCTAAAAAAATATGTAGATACTCTTGTTATTATTCCTAACGAAAAATTATTAAAAATATTACCTAAAGGTACATCCGTTTTAGATGCATTTAGAATTGCAGACGATGTTCTTCGTCAAGGTATTCAAGGTATTTCTGACTTAATTGTTAAACCTTCTTTAATTAACCTAGACTTTGCCGATGTAAGAAGCATTATGAAAAACAAAGGTTATGCTCATATGGGTATTGGAAGAGCTAAAGGACCAGACAAAGTTACAGAAGCTGTTAAAAATGCGGTTTATAGCCCACTTCTTGAAACTCAAATTGAAGGTGCTACTGGTATTTTAATTAACATTAAGGGTGGCCTAGACTTAGCTTTAGACGAAGTTGATGGCGCAGTAGAACTTGTTAGAGAAGTTGTTGATGCTAGATGTAACATTATATTTGGTTCTAGCATAGACGAAGAAATGGAAGAAGAAGTTGAAATTACTATTATTGCTACTGGCTTTTCTGGTGGATCTTTTGAAAAACTAACAGAAGTTGCTAGCAGAAGTAACCCAACTAAAGATAGATACGAGCAGTTCTTATCTTCTCAAATAGAAAACAAACCATCTCCAAAAATATTTACTGGAGAAGAAAATATTAATGTTAACACAGAAATATTTGCTCAAAAAGCAGATGTTAGAGATCCAGAAAACAATTCTGGCACTCCATCTAGCAGAGTTAAAATAGACGATGCTAACATTCCTCCTTTTTTAAGAAAAATTAGAAAAGGTTAGTTTAAATAAAATTAAAATTTAATTATAACAAAAAGATGCAGAAAGTTTTTACTTCTGCTCTTTTTTTGCAAATCTTGTAAATACGCTTCTTTTTTGTTTGCTATATACTTTTTATAAGGAGCTAGTATGACAGTTTATATTGAATATGTTTTAATAGATAACCTTGTTATTAATGCCTTAATTATTTTGCTTGTTAGTAAAAGTTTGAAACTTAATGTTACTAAAACAAAAATTTTTATTTCTAGTTTAATTGGTGCTTTGTTTGCCCTGGCTGTGCCCATTGCAACTATGCCAAAAATAGTTTTTACACTTTTAAAAATTTTAGTTGCTGTTTTAATGGTTAACATTTTAAAAAAGTACAGCGGTTTTAAAGAATATTTACTGAGTTTAATTCTATTTTTTACTTATACCTTTGTTTTAGGTGGTGCTTGCTTTGGTTTTTTGTTTATGTTTAATGTGGCAGAAGTTAATTATTTTAGTTTTACATATAGCCTTAATGTTCCTATTGGGTTTGTTTTAATTACAGTTTTTGGAGTTTGTTACTTTTGTTACCAGTTGATTAGGCATTTTTATAATAAAAGGAGTATAAAAAATTTTGTTTATAAAGTTAAAATTTTCAATAATTCTACTAGCGTTGTTATTAATGGTTTTTTAGATACTGGCAACAGGTTATGTGATAAAGAGAGTGGTGAGCCAATAACAATAATAAACTACAAAACCTTTAATAAGATAGTAAAGGAAGTGGACATAGCGGCTTTGCTACTTGGAAACTTAAATAGTAACAACTTAAAAAATGCAAAGTACATAAATTTTTATTCTGCAAGTGGAAAAACTAACAAAATTTTAGTTTTTGAGGTAGATAAAATGCAAATTTATTTATCTGACGAAAATAAAATTTACAAAAGCGTAAAGCTTGGTTTAAGTTTAAAAAAATTTAAGGATTACATTAACTACGATGCACTTTTAAACCCTAAAAGTTTTGATTTTTAAAGGAGAATTTTATGTTTAACTTATCTAAAAAAATAAATAAAATGCTAATTAATTTTTTAAAGTTTGATACTTTTAAAATTGAAGAAGATTTTATATTTTTTATTAACGGCAAGGTAGATTTACCAAAGCCATTAGAAAAAGAAAAGGAATTTGAATTGATTTCTAAATTAGATACAGGGGATGAAGAGGTAAAGGGGAAATTAATAGAACATAATTTGAGGCTTGTTGTGTATATTGCAAAAAAGTTTGAAAACACAAAGTTAGATATGGAAGATTTAATATCTATAGGCTCTGTGGGGCTTATTAAAGCGGTAAACTCGTTTAAGGCAGATAAGAACATAAAGCTTGCGACTTATGCTTCTAGGTGCATAGAAAATGAGATTTTAATGTATTTAAGAAAATCGGCAAAACTAAAAAAACAAACCTCGCTAAACGAAACACTATCTTCCGATAACGAGGGCAATAGTTTAAGCCTTATTGATATATTAGGGACAGATGAAGAGGAGTGTTTTAAGGAAATAGAAAGCGACGCAGAAAAGAAGATTATGTGGTCGGCAATAGAGAAATTGGGAGAAAGAGAAAAAGAAATTATGCTTTTAAGGTTTGGGCTTGCAGGAAAGGAGGAAAAAACTCAAAAAGAAGTTGCCGATATGATGGGGATATCCCAAAGTTACATTTCTAGGTTAGAAAAAAAGATAGTAGGCAGGCTAAAAAAAGAGATGAACAAATTAATGTAAAAATTTTCCAAATATTTAGAATAAAAAACTCTTCAAAAGTTAAGACTATTTTTAGTTAACTTAAAGGAGTTTTTTTATATGGCAAGCAAAGTAGAAATTTCGGGTATTAATACATCGTCTCTTCCAAAATTAAGTAGAAAAGAAATGGATGAACTTATGACTAAACTAAAGGCAGGAGATGAAGAAGCCAGAAGATTGTTTGTTATTGGGAATTTAAGATTAGTGCTTTCGGTTTCTCAAAGATTTTTAAGAAGAAAGGAAAATCCGGACGATATTTTTCAGGTGGGATGTGTGGGACTTTTAAAAGCAATTAATAATTTTGATACTAGTTTAAATGTCAGGTTTTCTACCTATGCTGTGCCTATGATTATAGGCGAGATAAGACGTTTTTTAAGAGATAATAGTAGTGTTAGGGTTAGCAGAAGTTTGCGTGATACGGCGTATAAAGCCCTGCAAACAAGGGAAATTTTGAGCAAAGATAGGGATGAAGACCCAAGCCTAGAAGAAATTGCAAAAGAGTTAAATATGCCATATAGGCAAGTGGCCTTTGCGCTGGATGCGATATCCGATCCTGTTTCTCTTTTTGATCCAGCCTATAACGACAATTCGGAATCTGTTAATTTAATTGACCAAATAAAAGACCCAAAGTCCAATCCGGACGATTTGATAGAAAAGTTTGCATTAAGAGATGCACTAGAAAAACTAAATCATAGAGAAAAACAAATTTTAATGCTAAGATACTATATTGGCAAAACGCAAATGGAAGTTTCTAAAGAGGTGGGGATATCTCAAGCACAAGTTTCTAGGCTAGAAAAAAATGCACTTTCTAACATTAGAAAAACTTTAAAATAAAAGCTTTTATGGCTTTTATTTTTTTATTTGTAAAAATGGCTCGAAAATTGCCAGTATATATGCTAATTTGTTTTCATATATTATTTTAAGTAATGTGCGGGGTGAATAAATGGAAACAACTTTTTGCGAACTAAGAAGTAAAGAAGTTATTAATGTTGTTGATGGCAAATCTCTAGATAATATCGTGGATATTGTTATTGACTGCAAGTGTGGCAAGGTGCTTGGACTTTTAGTGCCAGCAGATAAAAACTTTTTTAGCCTTTTTAAAGGGTGTGATAACATTTTTATTCCTTGGCACAATATTTGCAAAATAGGAGAAGATGTTATTTTGGTAGAACTTTTTTCGCCAAATAATTCTAGATGCACGGCCTCTATTTGTGGCATAGAAGATATTGCAACATCTTATGTTAATAACCAGTAATTACTTGCGTAAAAAAACCTTTTAATATATAATGCTTATATAATTTAAAGGTAGGAAAAAAGAAAAATGAAATGTATTTATTGTGGTTATGAAGATAGCAAAGTTGTTGACTCTCGTTCTAACAGCGAGGCAAACAATATTAGAAGAAGAAGAGAATGCTTAAAATGTAAAAAAAGATTTACAACTTACGAAACAGTAGAAACTACTCCGATACTTGTTATTAAGTCGGACGGTAGCAGACAAATGTTTGATGCAGAAAAGTTAAAAAGCGGCATTATTAAAGCTTGTGAAAAAAGACCAGTTACTATGGCTCAAATAGACGAAATGATTTCTCAGATTAAAAAAGAGTTAAGCAATAGCCTAAACCAAGAAGTAAAAACTTCTGATATTGGTGAATTGGTTATGCAAAAACTAAAAGAGCTAGACGAAGTTGCATATGTTAGATTTGCAAGTGTTTATAGAAAATTTAAAGATATTACAAACTTTATATCTTTCTTAAATAATTTATAGTATTACAAAAAAATAAAAAATGCTTCAATTATTGAAAGCATTTTTTGTTATATAAACCTTTTTGTAGTAATAATTTTATTTAAGAGGTTATTATGAAGAAGGTTGTTTGTTTAAGTGATTTAAAGGAAAACACTGCGTCAAAGGTAGAGTTTGTAAAAGGTCCTATAAAAATAAAGAAAAGGTTGAGTGATTTAGGTTTTACAAAAGGTGCTAGCGTTAAAATTATTAATGCATCTTCAAATAGAGGATCTTACTTAATAGAGTTAAAAGGATACTTACTAGCATTAAGAAACAACGCCGCCAGTTTGGTTAGCGTTAGCATTAACGGCTAAATACAAAACATTAATAAAAAGAAGCTTTTATAAGTTTCTTTTTTTGTTACATATTTTTATTGTTTTGGCAAAAGATAATAAAAAAAGGAGGGTTTTATATGCCAATTAGTATTACTATTTTAGGAGTTGTTATTATTTTAATAGTGTTTGGAATAACAGACAGATTATTAGACAAAATGGGGTTAAACGATACTTGGGCTTTAATTTTAACAGCACTAATTGCAATAGGAATTTTTGTTCCTACAATTGATATGGGAAATGTATCTTTAAGCGTAGGAGGGTTTTTAATTCCTATAGGGCTTGCTATTTACATGTTAATAAAAGTGGGTTGGAGTGTAGACCTTTTAAAAGCGGTTATTGGAATAGCTGTTACAATAGGTATTGTATTTTTGTTTAATGCAATGCTGCCAGCAGAACCAGAAGAACTTTGGATAGACCCTAACATTGTTATTGGATTTGTTGTAGGGCTTTTATCATTCTTTGTTGCAAGAAGCGAAAGAAACGCTTTTGTAAGTATTGTGTTTGGGATGTTTTTAGCAGATTTGATTCAGTACTTTATTAATGTTGGAAAAGGGTTAGACGAAGTTGCTTTGGGACTAGGAACAGGTGGTGTTTTGGATGCTACAATAGTTGCTTTATTAGTTGCATTTTTAAGTTTTGAGTTTATGAACTTTGTGGGAGATGGTGTTACAGGAAGAGATTTGCAAACAAAACCAAAAACTACTACCACTGCCAAAAAAACAACCACTAAAAAAACCACTAAAACAGTAGCAAAGCCAAAAACTAAATCTGGGAGTAATAAAAAGTAATGAAAAATATTAGAAACTTTATTGTTGCTATTTTACTTATGTTAGTTTTTAGTTTTGCATGTGATGTAGACCTTATGCAAGGAGCAGTGTTTGCACTTGATGAAGGGGATAATTATTACACAATTTACAAAGAAGATGGTAAAAAACTATTTACAACTGCAAGTGAAGTAGAAAATGGAGATAGTTATATTTCTGGTGACAATAAAATGTATAAGGTTGCCGAAGTAGATAAAAACAAAAAAGCAGGAAAAGCAAAATTTATTGAAGATGTTTTGCTTCCTAAAATAAATAATAATGTAACCGCTATTATGGTTGCTAGTTATCCTAATAAGACTGTAGGAATATATCACACTCATAACGATGAGAGCTATGTGCCAACAGATGGTGTAGAAAGTGTTTATGGGGCAGGTGGGATACACGATATTGGTAAAGCATTAGCAAGTGGTTTTGAAACGCAAGGCGTTACTGCTATTGTAAATGATACTCTTCATATTCCGCACGATTCTGGTGCTTACAGGCGTTCTCAAAAAACTGCAAGCAAACTTATGAGAGAAAACAGCTTAAATGCACTACTTGATGTACACAGAGACGGAACATCAAGAGCAGAATATATTACAACGGTAGACGGCGAAGAGATGAGCAAGGTAAGAATGGTTGTAGGAAGAAGTAATATTAGTCACGAAGTTAACAAAGAGTTTGCTCTTGCAATTAAGGCATTGGCAGATAATTGGTATCCTGGGCTTATTAAAGATATTTTTATTGGTGGTGGCGGATACAACCAAGATCAAATGGGCAGAGCAATGCTTTTTGAAATGGGTTGCCATTTAATAGAAAAGGACTTAGTAATAAAAAGCACTAAGCCGCTTGCCGATGTTGTAGATGGCGTTTTGTTTACAGACGCTGTAGCGGCGGCGGATGGAATTAATAGTTATGGTATAAACAATATTAACGCTATTTCTACTAGTAGCCCTGCTGCAAACCAAACAATAACTGTAATAGGTTTTGTGCTAGGAGGTATTGTTTTAGGCCTATTTACCTTTGCACTTGTTAACAAAAAAGCCAGAAAAAAAGTGTTAAGTTTTGTTAGTGAAAGTACGCTAGGAATTTTTGGAAAAAGAAACAAAAATAAAACTAAGAAAAAATAAAATTTAAAAAAGTGGGAATTTTACTCACTTTTTTTGTTTTTTACTTGTGATTGTTGCATTTATTTTGTAAAGTATGTTAAACTAAAAATATCAAAAATTAAGGAATAAAAAAATGAAAAAACCATTAGTAGCAATAGTAGGTAGGCCAAATGTTGGTAAGAGTACATTTTTTAATAAAATAGCCGGAAAAAGAATTAGCATAGTAAAAGACGAACCTGGTGTAACAAGGGATAGGATTTATGCTGATGCAGAATGGCAAAATCATGCGTTTAGTATGGTTGATACCGGCGGTATAGATATTAAAAATACGGACAAAATACAAAGAAATATAATGAATCAAGCTCAAATAGCAATAGAACTTGCAGATGTAATTCTTCTTTTTGTAGATGGAAAGGAAGGGTTAACAGCAGCCGATAGAGAAGTTGCAAACTTTTTAAGAAAAAGCAGAAAGGAAGTTATTGTTGTTGTAAATAAATTAGACAACTTTGATGTTTCTTTAAGTTACGACTTTTATGAGTTGGGCTTTGGAGAGCCTTGCCCAATAAGTTCTGAGCAAAGTAAAGGACTTGGCGATTTATTAGACAGAATGATAGATGCGTTTGAAAACAAGGTTATGATAAAAGACGACGAACCAGATGTTATTAAAATTGCAATAGTAGGAAAGCCAAATGCAGGAAAATCTTCTATAACCAACAAAATTTTAGGGGAAGAAAGAGTTGTTGTGTCTAGTGTGGCAGGGACTACAAGAGATGCAATAGACACCCCATTTACTTACGACGGTCAGAAGTATATTTTAATAGATACTGCAGGTATGAGAAGAAAGCGTGGAATAGAATATAAAAGTGTAGAACAATATAGCGTTTTAAGAGCACTAGAAGCTGTTAGAAGAGCAGATGTTGTTTTGGTTGTGTTAGATTCTACCGAAGAAATTTCTGAGCAAGATGTTAGAATAGCAGGCTATGTTCACGAACAAGGAAAGCCAAGCTTAATTGTTATGAACAAGTGGGACTTAATAGAAAAAGATACTCATACAATGAAAAAATATCAAGATAAACTTGATTTAGATTTAGCTTTTATGAAATATTTTGTTCCGGTTTATGTTTCGGCATTAACAGGGCAAAGGGTTAATAAAATTATGCCACTTGTTAACGAAGTTTACGAAAACTCTGAAAGAAGAATTAAAACAAGTGTGTTAAACCAAATTTTACAAGATGCAGTTAGCATAACGCCTCCACCTGCAAGAAAAGGCAGAAGGTTAAAGGTTTTATATGCAACGCAAAACTCTTCTAGGCCGCCTCACTTTATTATTTTTGTAAACGACGGCAAACTATTGCACTTTTCTTACGAAAGATATTTAGAAAACTGCTTTAGAAGAAGTTTAAAGCTTAAAGGTGCACCTATTAGAATTACTTTTAAAAGTAAAAAAGATGAATTGATGGGAGATTAAAATTATGACTGAAGTTACAAAGTATATATTATTAATTCTTGGCGGTTACTTTATTGGAAACATAAGCTTTGCAAGAATTGTTTCTGCATTTATTGGAGAAGACATTACAAAAAAAGGTAGCGGAAACCCAGGGGCTATGAATATGTTTAGGTCTTTTGGTTTAAAACTTGGATTAATTACTATGGTTTTAGATATGGCTAAAACTAGCATCCCTTGTTTATTTGGTTTTTATATGTTTGGCGGAGACGGCTCTGCTGCTAGTTATATTGGTTTATATGTTGGCGGAGTTAGTACTCTTGTTGGACACATTTATCCAGTATTTTACGGCTTTAAAGGCGGAAAAGGGATTGCTTGTTCTTTAGGTATTTTTGCTTTTGCTAATCCAATTTGGTTTGCGGTTTCTATGGTTGGTGGCTTTTTAATTATGGCTATTACAGAATATGGTGCAATTTCTTCATTGTTTATTATTGCATTTATGGTTACTGCAGAAGCTATTAGGCTTGCTTCATTTGAAAGTGTCACTATATCTATTTTACTATTTGTAATATTTGCACTTACTTGGTACAGGCATAAATCAAACATTAAAAAACTGCTAACAGGAAAAGGTGGAAAAGTTCCTCTGCAAAAAAGTTTAGGAATAAAAAAGAAAGATAAATAAAACAAAAAGGGCTTGAGCAATAAGCTTTTTTTTATGCAAACTTAACATAAATTTAAAATATTTTTCATAACATATTACAGACTACTATATACAAGGAGAATTTTATGGAAAATTACAATATATATAGCGACATTGCTAAAAGGTCGGGTGGAGATATTTATTTGGGTGTAGTTGGTCCTGTTAGAACAGGAAAATCTACCTTTATTTCTAAATTTGCTAAGCAGCTTATTATTCCTAATATGAAAGATAAGTATGCAAAGGCAAGAGCACTAGATGAACTTCCTCAATCTGCTGATGGAAAAACTATTATGACTACTCAACCAAAATTTATACCTGCAAAATCGGCAAGTATTATGATAGATAATGTTGCAATGAATGTTAGATTGATAGACTGTGTTGGCTACTTAGTAGCAGGTGCAGAAGGACACATAGAAGGCGATAAACCAAGAAAGGTAAAAACTCCGTGGAGTGACAAGGCATTAGACTTTGAAAAAGCCGCAGAAATGGGCACTCACAAGGTTATTACGCAGCATTCTACTATTGGTGTGCTAGTTACTACAGACGGCTCTATAGCAGATATTGAAAGAGCAAATTATGTAGCTGCAGAAGAAAGAGTGGTAAAAGAACTTAAGGCTCAAAATAAGCCATTTGTTATTGTGCTTAATACTTTAACTCCGGAAGATAAAGATACAATTAGTTTAAGAAACTCTTTAATAGAAAAATATAACAATCCTGTTATGGCACTTGATGTAGAAAATTTAACTTTAAGTGAAATTAATTTAATGTTTGAAAATTTATTGAATGAGTTTCCTGTGGTGTCTGCACATGTGCAACTTCCTAAATGGATAGAAGCGTTGCCTTATAGCGATGCTATTATTGAAGAAGTGGTTGGAGAAGTTTCTAAAGTTTCTAGTGGAGTTAAAAAAATTGGAGATTATAAATTAGATTCTCCATTATTTGAAGATTCTGAAAATTTTGAACCGTTAAGCAAAACTAATGTAGTTTTGGCCGAAGGGAAAATTTATTTTGAAATTAAACCCAAAGAAGGTCTATTCTATAAAGTTTTAAGTAACCAATGTGGAACAGAAATTAAGGACGATTATCATTTAGTTTCTTACCTTAAACATTTGGTTTACGCAAAACAAGAGTTTGATAAAATTGAAGAGGCTCTAAACGAGGCAAAACAGACTGGTTATGGCGTAGTTCACCCAACAATGGATCAGATGGAGTTAGAAGAGCCAGAAATTGTAAAACAAGGCTCAAAATATGGTGTTAAGCTAAAAGCATCTGCTAATAGTTTGCATATTATGAGTGTAGATGTAAAAACAGAAGTTAGCCCTATTGTTGGAAGCGAACAACAATCGGAAGAACTGGTAAAATCTATGCTTGCAGAGTTTAACGATAACAAACAAGAAATTTGGGAAACTAAGATTTTTGGTAAAAGTTTGCATGTGCTTGTAAACGAAGGACTTAACAATAAAATTTATGCAATGCCAAGAGAAGCTCAAAAGAAAATGAGAAAAACACTTGGAAGAATTGTAAATGAAGGTAAAGGCGGAGTTATTTGCATTCTGCTTTAATAATAAAAACAGGGAATATAAACCCCTGTTTTTTTATGCATATTGACAGCGTGCTGTACGTGTGGTATTATTCGGTTATATATAACTTTTATATGGGGGACGTAAAATGTCAGAATTAAATAACGAAACAATTGGAAGGAAATTAGCATACTTAAAGAGAGAGCTTTTAAAATCTATGGAGTATAGATATAAGTATAACCTATTAAAAAGAATGGGTGCTCCCGATTGGTATGCAATAGAACATGTAAATTGTGACACGCATAATTCTATAACGAGTAGTTATAAAGCATCTGAACTTGCTAGAGAATGGTCAGGTGTAGCTAAGTATGTTAACGAAAATCTTGAAACAGTTAAATACGAAACATTTAGAGATTTAATGCTTTTGCAATCTTTAATGGTTGTCGTTGACATTGAGCCTTATACTTCGTTTACAGATGAAGATGTTAAAGATAAAAAACCTACTCCTGAAGAATTTATTGAAAAATACGCTGATGATATACGAGATATTCCTATTTGTATTAATGGATATAACAAGGAAAAAGATTTTATTGCAAGTGTAAAAATGTGTGCTAAATTATATGGTAGTGAAGCAGTGGAACATATGGAAGAAGATAGTATTATAGACTTAACAATTGCGTTAGATAGGCAAGCATATAAAATTTTAGATCATCAAATACACAATCATAATGCTAAAAAAACAGTAGTTAACGAAGCAGTTAAATAAAAAATTTAATAGTATATTAGATAAAAAGGGGGCTTTAACTCTCTTTTTTTAATTATTATATTGACTTTTTTTCTTATAGTGTTATACTATCATCGCGTGAAAAATACAAAGGGGATATACAAATGAGCAAATCAAATAGACATTTAAACACATTAATTTTAAAATTAGTAGAAGAAGATATTCAAGGTATTAAGGAGTGTGTAGGCGAGATAACCGCTTGTAAAGAAGACTGCTATGCAATAGAATCATTTAAAAATGTTTTAAAAGCTATTGTTTATTTAGACGAAAAAAATGAACTTCTAGAAAAAGAAGCTAAAAAAACAAACAAATATAACAACAGTGAAATTTCTGACTGCAAAATTAAAAAAAGTTTATATTTTCAATTTCTAGTGAATTTAGATATGAAAATTTCTCTAGAAAAAATATCTGAAACTAAAACTATGTTTGAGAAATTTAACAGAGAATATAGAAAAACATATGTTAGCAAACTTACAAAATATAAATACAAAATGGAAGAAATTCCTCTAGAAGAACAACTTAACAATCAAAACGAACTTGGCAGAGAAATGAAAAAACAAAGAGAAGCTAAAGTAGAGTTTTTAGATGTAAAAATTAAAGCATATTGTGGAAGCAAAGCTATGAGTAAAGAAGAAGCTAAGAGAGTAGACCACGCTATTTTTAAATATAACGGCGAATATTATGGTATAAATAAAAAATACACAAAGCCAGAAAAACAATATAATGATATAAGTAAATTGTCAAAAGTTGCATAACCAGCAACTTTTTTTTGGTATTGACATTTGTTTTAAAAGTGCTATACTTTATTTAGTTTATAAAGGGGATAGCTTTATTTTACAAAAGCAAAAATTAATATGAGTAAATTAGAAAAACTACTTTCACAAGAAAAATATAAGGATATTATAGAATTAATAGAAAATGGGGAAGACTTAGAAGTATCTAAAAAATTAGACAATTTAAAATTTATGGTAGAACAAATTAATAGTGTTAGTACAGAGCTAGAAGCGGCTCAAAAAAGAGCAAAAAAAGAAACAGATTGCTTTACTTTGGTTTCTAATTTAAAACAAAAGCACGGAATGTATGTTCAATTTGCTATGCTAATAGATTCTCAAATAGGGGAAGAGTATTTGTTTGAAGCAAAAGATGTTTTAAAAAGACTTAATTCGGTAGAGCGTAAACACTATAGTGATAAATTAAACAAGTTTAAATATCGTTTTGAAACTCCTTCTGAAGTAGAAAAAATGGCAAGAAGAAAAAACGAAGAAAAATTTAAAGAAATTAAACAAGAAAGGTTAAATAAAATAAAATTAATAAACACTAAAATTGCTTATTATACTGGCAAAAGTCCAAAAACAAAAGAAGATTATTCTACAACAGAAAATACTACTACTTACTCTACTTATAGTTTAGGTTCTTACTAAAATAAAGCAGACAAATACAAAGACATTTTTAACGGAATGTCTTTATTTTTTGCTCAAAATGTGCTATAATAAGTAAGTGTTTAATTAATAAATAAAATTTTTATTAATTTATTGATTTTTTTTATTTTTTTCATTGACTTTTGTTTTTCGCTATGGTATTATTTAAAGCGTTAACACCTATATTTGTTAACAATAGAAGAAACAAAACCTGCGGGTGTAGCTCAATGGTAGAGTTCCAGCCTTCCAAGCTGGCTGCGTGAGTTCGATTCTCATCACCCGCTCCATTTTAAACATTGTGCGCCTGTAGCTCAGCAGGATAGAGCAACAGCCTTCTAAGCTGTGGGTCAGGAGTTCGAATCTCTTCAGGCGTACCATTATTTCTTGGTGGGTGTAGCTCAGTTGGTTAGAGTGCTAGATTGTGGTTCTAGAAGTCGTGGGTTCGAATCCCATCTCCCACCCCAAAAATCACAATGTTTTTATATTGGGGTATCGCCAAGCGGTAAGGCACTAGATTTTGATTCTAGTATTCGGAAGTTCGAATCTTTCTACCCCAGCCATTTTCTTGAAATTTACATATAGCCAGTTAAATTTATTTGACCCATTAGCTCAGTTGGCTAGAGCACCTGACTTTTAATCAGGGTGTCCCGCGTTCGAGTCGCGGATGGGTCACCACTAAAACTGAATATGTATTAATTGAGAAGTTATGCGGATGTGGCGGAATTGGCAGACGCGCTAGACTTAGGATCTAGTATCTTAGATGTGAAGGTTCAAGTCCTTTCATCCGCACCATAGGAGCAGGGGAACTACTGCTCCTTTTTTATGCGTATAGACTAGTGTTTAATTGATATATAGGGATTTTATAAGGGTAAGTATTTTTATACTTGCTTTTTTTTAGTATTTAGCAAAATTTACCTTAAATAGCTATTTGGACTAAAATAAGCATAAAATTAAGGGTACTAAATAAGGGTAAGAATAAGAGTCAAGAATTAGGTGTTTGTTTTGCTTTAAAGTAGTCTAATATATTCTCTTGAAGTAGATTAATTATTGATTCAATATGTGTATTACTTATTTTTAAAGTATAAGTAAATATTCTGGTTCTAGATTTTTTATTGTATTTTACCTTTTTATCATTAAAAATGAATAGTGAATCGGAATTAATAAAATTTACATTCATATGTGATATTGCATTTCTAATGTGTCTAATGTGATCAATGTAAGGTTTATCTTTGGAATAATTAGATTTTGTATAAGTACAGAGATTATCAATTTTAGCATTTATAGTTTTTCTATGAACAGGATTTATATAATCTAACTCTTTGGGTATAGCTAATAAGGAGTAAAGCGATATAAATACTGTCCCTATATTACCTATAGAAATTTGAGGTAATAATTTCTTTATTGAGGTATTTTTAAACTTTAAATTTTTAAAATATTTTGAACTTAAGAAATTATTATTTTGTAATTCTGCTAATAAAACAATAGTTGAATAGCTTTGCAATATTATGTTTTCTTCTATATTAAGATTTAATGGCATAATTTTCTCCTTAGTTTAAGTATTTGCTAAAATCTAACTCATCAGCTTGATTTTTATTGTATTGATTATTAACATGTGTATATATATCGGCTGTAACATTATAGTTACTATGTCCTAGCCATGTTTGAATTAACTTTGTATTAATTCCTTTTTCCATACAGTTTGTGGCAAATGTATGCCTTAAGCTGTGTAATGAAACATTCTCATATTTTAATTCTCTTACAATTTTTGTGAATTTTTGAGTTACAGAGTTGGGTTTATAATGAAATAAACAGTCTGTACTTTTTTCAATTTCTAAAATTAATTCTTTTAATTGAACATTAATAGGGAATAGGCGATCAGCACTTTCGGTTTTCTCACCTTTAATATGAATAAAGTTATTATTAAAATCTATATCTTCCCATTTAATTTTTAAGGCTTCACTTCTTCTCATTCCAGTTAATAGTAAAAATCTTATAAGCTGACCATACTCTTTTTCTGCAATTGAATTTAATATTGATTTAATCTCTTCTTTACTAAAAGCTCTTCGTTTAATTGATTTAACCTTCTTAACTTCAACGCCTACAAATAAATTTGTTTGGGTTAGTTGTAGTTCGTATGCTTTTCTAAGGCTCTCTCTTAGTACGTTAGCAGTCATTTCCATTGCACGCTGTTTAGTTATACTATTTAATAGTTTTTGAATCTGTAAAGGGCTTATATCCTTTAAGCTCATTTCTTCAAAATAGGGTAGAATGTATTTATTAATTGAATTGCTTATATTGTATAAGCTACTTTCTTTTAACTTTGGTTGTTTATATATTTTGTACCATTCATCTAACCAGTGTTTAAATTTGTAATGTTTAGGTTCTTCCTGCTTTTGTTTTTTAGTTCTTTTAACTTGAGTAAATCTTTTAATTAAATCTTTTTGGTTTTTTCCATAGATAGATTTTTGTTTATTATTATCATAATATCTAATCTCCCATGTTCCATTTGCTCTCTTACGTAAAGAGCCTCCGTTTATTTTTGGCATATTTTCATTTTCTCCTTGTATATTTGTGTATGCCATTACGTAACTTTGTTTGTCTTTATTTTTAATGTATGCAGCAAAAAGATGGTTTGCTTCTTGTATTAAGTTTGCAATTCTATCTAAACTTGCATCCATTAAATCCCTTCCTAAATATCATTTACCTCCCTGTTATTTACAGGGGTAGTATATCATATAATTTTTTTTATGTTAAATTTTTTAATTTGTAGAGTTGTTTTCAAAAATGTTATCTATAAAACTACAATCTTCAATTTCGACTTGTCCATCTTCATCTAATATCACTGCTTCCTTAATTTCGCCTAAGTTGCCAATATTGGTAAATCTATTAACAAAAGCTTCTTTGTCTTCTATGCTTTCGTGTTTATATTGCTTTTCGAAAGACCAATTTGAAATTACAAAAACTTTAGTGTAGCAAGCTGTTTTGCTAAAATATCTTGCGGGTAATTGTATAGGGTATCCATCTAAATAATTAAGCATATTAGATAGAGAAATACTGTCTCTAAATTCATCAAATAATAAAACACCTTGAGAATCATAATTATCAAACGTTCTACTAATGCTGTCATAGTCACTAATCTTGCAAACATTTTCATAACCATATCTATCCATAACAAATCTTGTTTTTCCAGTTCTGCTTTTATCACATATGTAATATACTTTTAGTTTTCTATATTCTTTTGAGTATTTATGTCGTAATTCTTCTTCAATAGCTCTTTTGATCTTGTTAAAATATGAAAGATATTGGCTAGGAAATTGTTTTTTAATTTCAATTAGATCAGCTCCATCTTCTATTAGTTCCATTATCTTAACAATATCAGTCCTTTTACCTGGATTTAAAGGTTCTTCGCCCCATTCAATAACTTCAGAACCTTCTACTTTTGTATCTTTTTTATTAAGATACTTTTTTATTTGCTTATGTGTTCCTTTGGTTTGTTGTATATTGGCTTTATCAAATACAGATTTAATAGTTGTAAATTGTATAGCATTATTAAAGACTAAATATATATGATGATGTAGTGTGCCATCAATATGATCTATATCATTATCAGTGATAGTGGACTCTTTATTGCCTTCGCCTTTCTCTAAGCAAAATGAATAATATTTGATGTTGGGTAATTGGTTTATTAATTCTATTACTTCATTGTTGGTTAATACCTTGTTCTCTTTGTAGTTGTTGGTTAAAAACCAAGAACGTGATCGTATTTTATTCATAATAATTCTCCTTAATATTTGATTAATGACAACACAGAGGTTACCTATAAGGTAATACTTGCTTATAGGTTAAGATTATGTTATCTGATTACATAATGAGCACACTGACTAAAAAGGCATAAAGCCTTGTTTTTGAGTCAGTAAGTGCTTGCTTATTATTGTAAAACAGAAAAACATAAACATTAGCGAGTTATACAATTGCGTAACTTTACTATTACAATACACGCATTTTAGCATCTTGTCAACAAATAATTATACATTTTTACAATTTTTCTTTAAATTTAGATTAATATATTTGCAATTGTATAACTTTAATGGTACTATTTAAGGGAGAGGTGGTATAATTATGGGAACACAAAAAGAAGAGTATGAATTTGATGATGAAATAATAGATCTTGCAGAAAAAGACTTTGGAGACTATGACAAATATGATAGGATTGAAGATCTTTTGTTTAAAAGAAGGGGGACAACAAAGAAGAAGATGTGTGAGTATTTAGGAATATCTTATAGCACATTTATTAGTTGGTATCAAAGGCGCTCAAAAAATCCAGGTATTGAGGCTATACAAAAAATAGCGGAATATCTTGGAACAACTACAGAATATATATTGACAGGGAATACTCTATATTATTATAATGATGTTATGAGACCTGAAGTTTTTGATGAAAATATAGTAGTCGTAAAAGTAAAAGGTCAAGATAGTAGAGAGTACACATTAGATGACAAAAGCATGCAGGCTGTTGTTATGATGTTAGATACATTGACGAAAGATAAGTAAAATTCAATATGTGTAAAAAAAGGGAGAGATTATATGTCAAGCGAACAACAAAGAAAAGAAATACAGACTAAAATATGGGCAATAGCAAATAAAGTAAGAGGTGCTATAGATGGATGGGACTTTAAACAATATGTTTTAGGTACGCTGTTTTATAGATTTATTAGTGAAAATTTTACCGAATATATTGAGGGTGGAGATAAAAGTATTAACTATGCAAAGTTAGATGATAGTGTTATAACAGAAGAGATTAAAGACGATGCAATTAAGACTAAGGGTTACTTTATTTATCCTAGTCAACTTTTTTGTAATATTGCAAAAGGTGCTAATAATAATAGTAATTTAAATACCGAGCTAGCAAAAATATTTAACACTATAGAATCTTCTGCAAATGGATACCCGTCAGAAAGTGATATAAAAGGATTGTTTACTGGTTTTGATACTACTAATATAAAATTAGGTAATACAGTAAAGGATAAAAATAAAAGACTTGCCGCAGTTATAAAAGGTATAGAAGATATAAGCTTTGGAAGTTTTACAGAAAGTAAAATTGATTTGTTTGGAGATGCTTATGAGTTTTTGATATCTAACTATGCTGCCAATGCAGGTAAGAGTGGTGGAGAGTTTTTTACTCCGCAAAGTGTATCTGAGCTTATTGCGAAACTTGCAATGCACGGGCAAGATACTATTAACAAAATTTATGACCCTGCAGCGGGTAGTGGATCATTACTACTTCAAGCAAAAAAGCAGTTTGATAATCATATTATAGAAGACGGCTTTTTTGGTCAAGAAATTAATCCAACAACTTATAACCTAGCTCGTATGAATATGTTTTTGCATAATGTAAATTATGACAAGTTTGATATTGCATTAGGTGATACTTTACTAGATCCTAAACATAACAATCTAAAGCCGTTTGATGCAATAGTATCTAACCCGCCGTATTCTATAAACTGGCTGGGCAATGAAGACCCTACATTAATTAATGATGAAAGATATGCACCTGCTAGTGTACTAGCGCCAAAATCTAAGGCAGACTTTGCTTTTATAATGCATTCGCTTAGTTACTTATCAGCTAAAGGTAAAGCTGCAATAGTGTGCTTCCCGGGTATTTTTTACCGTGGTGGGGCAGAAAAAAAGATAAGAAAATACTTAGTAGATAACAACTTAGTAGAAACAATAATATCACTACCATCTAACTTGTTTTTTGGAACAAGTATTGCAGTTAATATTATGGTAATGAGCAAAAATAAACAAAATACAAAAACTCAATTTATAGATGCAAGCACATACTTCAAAAAAGCAACAAACAACAATATATTAATCGAAAAAAATATAGATGATATATTAAAACTATTTGTAGATAAACAAAATGTAGAATATATTTGTAAAATGGTAGATAACGACATAATAGCAAAAGAAGGCTATACCCTTTCTGTAAGTACTTATGTAGAAGCAAAAGATACAAGTGAAAAAGTAAATATAACGGAGCTAAATTCAGAAATTAAACAAACAGTAAAAAAAATAGACACACTTCGTACAGAAATAGATAAAATTATTGAGGTACTAGACTAATGATAGATAATAATTTTATAAAAGAGCTTCTTAATGGAGTAGATGTCGAGTGGAAGCCATTAGGTGAAGTGGCAGAGTTTAGAAGGGGATCATTTCCTCAACCATATGGAAGAAGTGAATGGTATAATGGAGAAGGAAAAATGCCATTTATACAGGTTGCAGATGTTAATGATGAAATGTCTCTTGTAAGAGATACAAAAAGAAAGATATCTATTAAAGCTCAAACTAAAAGTGTATTTGTAAAAAAGGGCACAGTTATAGTGACTCTACAAGGCACAATAGGTCGTGTTGCGATTACTCAGTACGACGCATATATTGATAGGACAATAGCAATTTTTAATAAATATAAAATCAGTATAAATAAAAAATACTTTGCACTTCAACTGCAATCCAAGTTTGCGGTTGAAAAGGAAAGTGCTAGAGGTAGTACAATTAAAACAATAACAAAAGAAGAGTTTAAAAAATTTCCAATTCCTATTCCATGTCCAAATGATCCCAAAAAGTCTTTAGAAATTCAGGGTAAAATTGTTGATATATTAGACAATTTTACAGAGCTAACAGAAGAGCTAACAGAAGAGCTAACAGAAGAGCTAACAGCAAGAAAAAAACAATATAACCATTACAGAGACAAGCTACTAACTTTTGACGAAAATAAATTAGAATGGAAACCTTTGGGTGAGATAATATTATCATTAAAAACAGGTTTAAATCCAAGAAAAAACTTTAAATTAAATACAATAGATGCTCGTGAATACTATGTAACTGTTAGAGAAATAAAGGATGGAAGAATTAATTTCCTAAATAAAACAGATAAAGTCAATAAGGAAGCTTTGCAGCTTATTAATAATAGGTCTAATTTAGAGAAAGGAGATATTTTATTTTCTGGAACTGGAACAATAGGTAGAACAGCCGTTATAAAAAAACATCCTACTAATTGGAATATAAAAGAAGGTGTTTATGTAATTAAACCAATTCAAAAAATAATTAAGTCTGAATTTTTAGAATATTTTTTAAATTCAACAAGTACTATTAAAGATTATAGTAAAAGAATTGTAGGGTCGCCAGTTGGAAGTTTACCAATGAAAGAATTAAGAAAGCTACTGATACCAGTCCCATCCTTAAAGGAACAACAGCGTATTGTAGATATATTGGACAACTTTAATAAGATAACAAGCGACTTGCAAGAGGGTTTGCCAAGAGAAATAGAATTGAGAAAAAAACAGTATGAATATTATAGAAACTTATTATTAAGTTTCCCAAAAGATAATATAGAGGATTAATATGGGGAAAACATTAGATAAAATAGCTGAAGAGTTAAGAAATAATGATAAAAAAGTACAATTAATATATGCTTTTAATGGTGTTGGTAAAACAATGCTTAGCAGAGCGTTAAAAAAGCTGATTACGCCAGAGCCAGATGGAGAAGATGAAGAAGTAAAAGAAACAGTATTGTATTATAATTCATTTACAGAAGACTTATTTTATTGGGATAATGATTTGGAAGAATACGGTGAATCTAAGCTTAAAATTAACTTAAATGATTTTTTAAATTGGATACTTAAAGTTCAAGGGCAAGAATCTAATATAATATCATATTTTAAAAACTATACAAATGGACATATTACCCCAAGGTTTTCTGAAGATTATTCAGAGGCTGTGTTTTCTTTTCAAAAAGGTGATGAAGATACTATTACTAATATCAAAATATCTAGAGGGGAAGAAAGCAATTTTGTATGGTGTATATTTTATTCTTTAATCAATCAGGTTGTTCAAGTTTTAAATGTAACGGATACAACAGATAGAGAAACTAATAAGTTTAATAATTTAAAATATATATTTATAGATGACCCTGTTTCGTCTCTTGATGATAATCACTTAATACAATTAGCTGTTGATATTGCAAGCCTTATCAAAAAAAGCAAAGCAGAAAATTTAAAATTTATTATTACAACTCATAACACCTTATTTTATAATGTTTTATATAATGAGTTAGGAAATAGAAAAAGTTATCTACTAGAAAAAAATGAAGATAACTCATATGAATTAATTAATAAAAATGGAGACTCTAATAAAAGCTTTTCTTATCATTTGCACTTAAAAAAGACTATTAGTAAAGCAATTTTAGAAAATAATATAGAAAAATATCACTTTAATTTATTAAGAAATTTATATGAAAAGACAGCAAATTTTTTAGGATATGAAGGATGGAGTAAGTTATTGCCTAGTGACCAAAATCTTTATTACAACAGAGTGATTCAATTTACAAACCATTCTACATTGGCTACACAAATAGCCCCTGAACCAACGCCAGAAGAAAAAAATATTATTAAATTTTTATTTAACCATTTAATTAATAATTACAGTTATTGGAAGGAGAATACAGATGACTAAGCATAAAACAATTGCAGAGACAAATAAATTTATTGTACTAAATGAGTACACTAACATAGATCAGTCGGGTGCTAGCTATCAGACAGAGGCCGACCTTGAAAGAGAGTTGATTAAAGACTTACAGGCTCAAGGGTATGAGTATGTAAAAGGCTTAACAAGTACAGATGCTATGCTTAAAAATGCAAGAGTGCAATTAGAAGAGTTAAATAATGTTAAATTTAAAGACAGTGAGTGGCTTAGATTTTGCGAGCAGTTTTTGGATAGTCCTAGCGATAATGTTATAGACAAAACTCGTAAAATTCAGGATGATTATATTTATGATTTTGTTTTTGATGATGGTAGCATACAAAATATTTATTTAGTAAACAAAGACAATGTTAGTAAAAATAAATTACAAGTTATATCTCAGTTTGAGCAAGCAGGCTCAAGTGCTAATAGGTATGATGTAACCGTTTTGGTTAATGGTCTGCCACTTGTTCATATAGAGCTTAAAAAGCGAGGAGTAGCTATAAGAGAAGCTTTTAATCAAATACATAGGTACAGTAAAGAAAGTTTTAATATAGAAAATTCGTTATACAAGTATTTGCAGGTTTTTGTAATATCTAATGGCACAGACACAAGATATTTTGCTAACACTCTAAAAAGAGAAAAAAATAGTTATGACTTTACTATGAACTGGGCAAGAAAAGATAATAAGCCTATTAAAGATTTAAAAGATTTTACTGCAACATTTTTTGCAAAGCAAGCATTACTTAATATTGTTTTAAAATATTCTGTTTTTGATATTAATAACACATTGCTTGTAATGAGACCATATCAAATAGCAGCAACTGAAAGAATTATAGAAAAAGTAAGAAGCGCTTATGAAGCAAAAGATTGGAGCAAAACAAACAGTGGTGGCTATATTTGGCACACTACAGGAAGTGGTAAAACACTTACAAGTTTTAAAGCTGCAAGGCTTGCGACCGAGCTAGACTTTATAGATAAGGTATTTTTTGTAGTGGATAGAAAAGATTTGGACTACCAAACGATGAAAGAATATAAAAGATTTTCTCCAGATAGTGTAAACGGATCAAAAAATACTGCAGGATTAAAAAAGAATATAAATAAAAAAGACAATAAAATAATTGTTACAACTATTCAAAAACTTAACAACCTTATAAAAAGTGAAAACAGCTTAGATGTTTATGATAAGCAAGTTGTATTTATATTTGATGAAGCTCACCGTTCTCAATTTGGTGAGGCGCAAAAAAATATAAGAAAAAAGTTTAAAAAATATTATCAGTTTGGTTTTACCGGCACTCCTATTTTTCCTGAAAATGCATTAGGCTATGAAACTACGGCATCAGTATTTGGTGAAGAAATTCATGCTTATGTAATAACAGATGCTATTAGAGATGAAAAGGTCTTAAAATTTAAGGTTGATTACAATGATGTTAGACCAAAGTTTAGCACTATAGAAAAAGAGCAAGATACTAAAAAGCTATCTGCTGCAGAAAACAAAAAAGCATTACTTCATCCGGAAAGAATAAAAGAAGTGTCTAAATATATATTAGAAAATTACAAAAGAAAAACACATAGATTAGCAGGAAATGGTCGAGGGTTTAATGCGATGTTTGCAGTTAGCAGTGTAGATGCTGCAAAGTGCTATTATGAGGCAATAAATAACTTACAAAAGGATAGCGACAAAAAATTAAAAATCGCAACTATATTTTCTTTTGCAGCTAATGAAGCGCAAAGTGCGATTGGAGAGATAGTAGAAGAAAGTTTTGAGCCTTCTGCTATGGATAGCAGTGCTAAGGAATTTTTGAGTTATACAATTGATGAGTATAACAAAAACTTTGGCATGAATTATAATATATCTAGCAAAGAGTTTGAAAATTATTACAAAGATTTGGCAAAAAGAGTTAAAAATAAAGAAGTAGACTTATTAATTGTTGTAGGAATGTTTTTAACAGGTTTTGATGCTCCAAAGCTAAATACTTTATTTGTGGACAAAAATCTTAGATACCATGGTTTGATTCAAGCTTTTTCAAGGACTAATCGTATTTATGATGCAACCAAGACTTTTGGTAATATTGTAACTTTTAGAGATTTGGAAGATGCAACAAATATTGCGATAAAAAGATTTGGTGCTGGTGGAACTAAAAATATAATTTTGGAAAAAAGCTACAAAGAATATATGGAAGGTTTTACAGATATAATTAATGGACAACAAAGAAGAGGTTATATTGAGGTAGTAAACAATCTAAGAGAGGATTTTGCTAATAGTCAAGATATTGAAACAGAAGAAGATAAAAGAAAATTTGCTAAACTTTTTGGTGAATATTTAAGGGTTGAAAATATCTTACAAAATTATGATGAATTTAATTATTTAAAAACATTACAAAGCGTTGATATAAGCAATGAAGAAGATGTAGAAAAATTTATTAACGAAAATCATATAACAAACGAAGAATTTTTTGAAATGAAAGAGATAGATGTATTAGAAGATAGATTGATACAGGATTATCGTTCTTCATACAATGACATTCGCGAATGGATAAGAAAGCAAAGGGAAGGTAAAGCATCTGAAGATCTATCGGAAGATTGGGATGAAGTTGTTTTTGAGGTTGATCTTTTGAAGTCTCAGGAAATTAATTTAGACTATATTTTAGAATTAATTTATGAAAAAAATAAACAAACTAAGGATAAAAATGAGTTAATAGAAGATATTAAGAGATTGATTAGATCTAGTATAGATAATAGAGCAAAAGAAGCAATTATTATTGAGTTTATTAACAGTATTGACTTAGATGAGATAAAAGATAAAGTTAACATAATTGAAAGCTTTTATAAGTTTGCACAAGAAAAGCAAGTTATTGAAGCAACTAGACTAATAGAAGAAGAAAGCCTTAATAAAGAAAGTGCAAAGCGTTATATAAATAATGCACTTAAAAAAGAGTATGCTAGCGAAAATGGAACAGAGCTTAATAGCTTGCTTCCAAAAATGAGCCCATTAAATCCAAAATATTTAACAAAGAAACAAGAAGTATTTGAAAAAATATCTGCTTTTATTGAAAAATATAAAGGTATTGGTGGAAAAGTATAGTACAGTACAACTAGACCCAGGTCTAGTGACGATAAAAAGAGAGTTTAATAACTCTCTTTTTTATTGTTATGTAATGGCTTATAATTTGTAAATAACGAGGGTAAGCGTGTGGGTAAGATACCTTCTAAATACTGTTTTTTACTGGCTTGTTTGTAGCCTTAGGATCTAGTATCTTAGATGTGAAGGTTCAAGTCCTTTCATCCGCACCAGAGAAGCAGGGGAACTACTGCTCTTTTTTTATGCTTATTTTGTAAGGCTAATATCCATATTGAGTTTATGATTATATTTAAAACTTAAAATATTAAAATTTAGCTGTTTTTTATTATATAGTGTAATAATAACCTAAGGTGTTCTTATATAAAAATTGTTTTAAACCTAAACAACAACTATAGGTTCTGCTAAATTAAAAAATAATAATATAGTGCAAAGTACTATTATGATTAAATTAAATATAAGTCCAAATTTTCTTTTAGGATAACTTTTGCTGAAAAATAAAATCAAAGTTGATAATAAAGACAATGAATATGTTGTAATAATAGCATAGGGAGCTGTTTGTAATAAGGTGTTAGATATATTTGAAGCACTATCCGAATTTTCTAAAAGATTTTGAAATCCACTACTAAACAAGATTAAGAAAAATGTACATACAATTGCTAATGCAATAAATATATAAAATAGTATAACAAAAATAAATGAAAAAGTTGCAAATATGCCATAAGTTAATGATATTGCCGATAATATTGACAAAAATAATCCTAATTTTCCAAATGATGATTTATTGTTTTCTTTTTTCATACAATATTTCTCCTTATAATTTCTTTTGTTATTATATGTGATTAAAATTTATATTAATTAAATAAATTATATACCTAAAAACCCGCAACAACAACAAAAATTGTTATATTTTTAAATTAATATTTTTTGTTGTAAAAATATTAATTATTATATCTAAAACACATTGCTTTTCTGTGGCTTGGGTGTATAATACATATAAATAAGATTTGGGGGTACATAAATGAAGAAATCTTTAAAAACTATATTAATAATAACTGGGATATTATTGGCGGTAGCAATTGGGGCTGTAGTACTATTGTTTATTTGCGAAAGTGATAAAACTTATATAGAATATGATACTGCAATTGAAAAACTAGAATCTGCAGGTTATACGGTATCTAACATAACAGCAGATCAAGAAATTGACGACAAGATATTAGACATAGCTAACGCATATAATACATATGCAATTCAAAAAAATGCGGAAGATGTAGCGATGGGTTACGCTGAGGCATGGGAGATATTTTCTCTTGAAGATATTGCGGATATTAATATTGATAGGTTGATATTTGCAGATAAGGGCGATTTACATGCCTACATATTTTATTGTGGAGATGAAAGTAGTGCAGAAACTGTTTCCAGCTGGACTAGTCCTATAACAAATACTTATTTTGCTATAGATGGTCCTATGTACGGTGGAATGGAGGGTGATTTTGTTTACCTATATTCAGAAGTTGTAGATGAAATTTTAGGTTTAGCTAGTTAATCTTATTAAAAACATAAAGTGTTTGTTGAATCAGTGTTAATCTTTTAGCAATATACAATTTAAAAGAAAACATTTGTTTTTAAAATATAAATTGAAAAATAAGAAAAAGATCTGATTATAAAATATTATCTGATCTTTAAATATATCAGCATAAATTTTTATATTATAAGGGTCAAAATAAGGGTCAAGAAAATTTCTATGTGGTCCTTATTTTATAAGGCATATATGAAACGGTGAATATTTCTTAGGATCTAGTGTCTTAGATGTGAAGGTTCAAGTCCCTTCATCCGCACCATAGAGCAGGGGGAACTACTGCTCTTTTTTATGCTTATTTAGTGTGGGCTTTAACAAAATGATCCATATTTTGCATATAAAATATTTAGTTGATAAATGGGCAAAAAGTATGATATTCTATTTATGAATAATAAAAAGGGGGTTATTTATTATGAAAAACTTATTAAAAACTTTTAGTATTACTATGTTACTTGTTATGTCTACTTTTGTTTTATCCGGATGTTTTGGCAGTGATGACGCATCTTTAGCAATGGCGGATTACGCGGGAACTTATGATGCAATCTATCAAAGAACAGAAATTTCTGGGGCTGGAATTATGGATGGTATAACTGAAAAAGATGCAGCAGCCTTAGAGGCAGAAGGAACTGCTATTGTTGTGGTTGTTGGCGAAGATGGTACAGTTGTTGTTACAGACACAGATTCTGAAGATCCACTAAATGTAACTGTGAGCACAATGAATGCGACTTTTGTTGTTGAAGGAGATGGAATTAAAATTACTTTCCCTGCAAGTGAAATGGAGTTTGGAGAAGAAGATTGGGTTTATAATGGTTCACTTGATGGAAATACTTTAACAATTTCTCTTACTATAACAGAAACAGAAGAAGGAGTTACTACTACTTTTAGTCAAGAAATGCGTTTTACTAAGAGATAAAGCTTAAACAAACAAAAAAGAGCAACTAATGCTCTTTTTTTGTTTTATAAGTTGATTTTATAAAAAGCACAAAAGTTTTTGTGTTTTTTTGTGATTGTGGTAAAATATTGTTAAGAGGAGACGGCATTTTTGGTTTAAAAAATCAAAAAGATTATATTTTGAGGTTAATAGTAGTCTGTTGCTAGTTGGGAGAAAATAAAAAGTGGATATAAAATCACAAGAAGTTTTGAATAGACTAAAAAAGAACGAAGAAAAAAATCGCGATAAGGATAGAAGGCGTTCTTTTGTTTTTTGGGTTATTATTGCAGCAATTATTGTAGGAATTGTTGGATTTTTTGTTTGGGCATCTATGCAAGAAAAAGTTATTATTAATATAACAATGATATATGGAGAAAGTTTTGAGTCTGAAGCCATTAGTGTGGAAGAGGGCGGAGAGATTAAATTGAATACTATTCCTGAATGGGAAGGCTATGATATTAAAGGCTGGTATTTAGAAGATACCTTTGAAACTAGGGTTGATATAACAGAAGTTGAGAATATTGAAATTACCACTTTATATGCAAAATGGGGGCTTGAGGAGTATGAAATTAAGTATTACTTAAGTGATGGTGGATTAGAAAATGATAATCCTACAAAGTATACAATGGAAACAGAAACATTTAGCCTTTTAGATCCAACAGCAAGAGCGGGGTTTATTTTTGAGGGCTGGTTTAAAAGTACTGCATATATACATGAAGTTACCGAAATAACTAATGGAACCATGGAAGATATTAAATTTTTTGCAAAGTGGGATGCTACAACTTATACTATAATTTACAATCACAATGGCGTAGGAACAATGACTATGCCAGTAGGGACATTTTACGGATATACTGCTAGATATGAGGATTTTACTCTATTGGCCCCAGAACCAATAGATGGATATATCTTTGGTGGCTGGTTTGAAGACTCTGAATGTTTAATTCCTGCGGATACTTATATTGAGAAATGGAGTACAGAGAATATAACTGTTTATGCGAAATGGATAGAAAATTAGAAATATTAAAAAGAGAAGTTTAACGGCTTCTTTTTGTTGAACATTTAAGTAAAATAACCTTATACTTTATGTTAAAACAAATTGACTATTGACAAAGCACATGTTTTGCAATATAATAAGGTTACCGAATTAATTATTTAGGAGTTTTTAGTATGTTTGAATTATCAACAAAAGCATATAATTATTGTGTTACAAGCCACATAAACCAAACAAGAAGAAACGGAGAACCTTATGCTCAAAGACCACTTAGAGTCGCTGGTATTATGATGCAAGAAAAAGAGGGTGAAAAGTTAGATAGATTACTTTCTATTGCTTTTTTACACGATATTTTAGAATATGGAGAAATTAGTTACCAAACATTAGTAGAAGAGTTTGGCGAAGCTGTTGCAAATTGCGTTTTAGAACTTACATCTAATGGAAGTAAAGTTGCAAAACTAGGAAAAGAAGAATATTTGAAAGAATTAATGCTTGAATTAAGTGAAGAAGCTTTAGGTGTTAAATTAGGTATTATGCTAGACGATGTTAGCAACATTTACGAAGTTAAGTATGCAAAAAGAGTTGAAAAAGCACAAGAAATTAAAAGTGTTATTATTAATTTAATTGATAATAGATCTTTAACTATTATGCAAAAAAACTTAATACTTCAAATTAACAACAAAATAGATGAAGTTATGTCTTAATAACTATTGTTTTAAAATAAGGAAAGATTAATCTTAATTGGTTAATCTTTTTTAGTGCAAACAATATTACAAAATTTAGTTGTTTAAAATTTAAATACACTATATAATAAAAACATAATTAAAAACCAAGGAGAAATTATTATGGCAAATAAAAGATGGGCCGATGAACATAGAATTGGCATTATAGATGGCGTTGAAGAGCGTATTGTAAAAGGACTTAGAGATAAATTTAAAGGAGAATGCTCAGAAGTTGGAATGTATATGGCTATGAGCCGTCAAGCAGATAGAGAAGGGTATCCTGAAATTGCAAGAGTTTTAGAAAAAATTGCGATGGAAGAAGCAGAACACGCAGCAAGATTTGCAGAAATGCTAGGCGAAGTTGTTATGCCTTCTACCAAGGAAAACTTAGAAAAGATGATTGCTGGTGAAATGGGTGCTTGCAAATATAAAAAAGACATTGCAGATTGGGCAAAAGCAGCTAACTTAGATGCAATTCACGATTCTGTTCACGAAATGGCTAAAGATGAAGCAAGACATGGAATGGCACTAGAAGGAATGTTAAAAAGATATTTTAACGAGACGATAGAAACACCAAAAATGGAAAAAAAGCCAGCTGTAAAAAAAGAAGTGGCAAACAAAGACGAAACAATTTGTTATTGCTATGGAGTTTCTAAGGGTGAAATTATTGATGCAATTAAAAATGGTGCAAAAACTGTGGAAGCAATTGGTGAAGAAACTAATGCAGGAACAGGTTGTGGTGGATGTAAACATAAACTGCAACAACTTATTGACGAAAACAAATAAAGCAATAAAAACTATTCAGATATTTGAATAGTTTTTTTATTTTAATTGCTATAAATTTATGTTATAATTGCTTTATGAAAATTATTGCAGGAAAACATAAGGGAAGGGTGCTAGACTCTTTTAAAAATGATAATACAAGACCAACTTCGGCTATGGCAAGAGAGGGTATTTTTAGTAAACTTCAAAAGGTAATTCCAAATGCTGTGGTGGTAGATTTATTTTCTGGTACAGGGGCTCTTGGTTTTGAGGCGTTAAGCAGAGGTTGTAAAACTGCAATTTTGGTAGAAAAAGATAGATCAACTAGTAAAATGATAAGATCTAACAATGTAAAAATGCAAGAAAGTGCAGTTATTTTAAACTACGATTTTAAAGATGGTTTAAAATGGGTTAGATCTAAAAAGATGAAGCCGGATGTTATATTTTTAGATCCACCTTATGTTAGTAAATTTGCAGAGCAGTCTATTAAATATATTGAAGAGCACGAATTGTTAGCAAAAAATGGAATTATTGTTTTTGAACACGATTTAAACAAAAATTTTGAACACACTTTAAAAAACTTAATAGTTTTAGATGTTAAAAAATATGGTAAAACAAAAGTTAGTTATTTAGTTTGGAATACTTACGGTGAAGATAATGAAAACTAGAGTAAAATATATAGACATAAAAGAATTTATGCCGGCGGTTGATATTGCAATTTTTGAAATGGTAAAAGAAATTGAAAGGTGCACAGTAGAAGGCGTTATCGCATTAAAAGTTTTGCACGGGTACGGCTCTAGCGGGAAAGGTGGGCTTATTAAAAAAGAGGCCGGAAAGGTTTTGCAAGAGTTAAAAAAACAGGGAAGTATTAAAGATTTTGTAAGAGCAGAAAATTGGAACGCAAATACAGAAAGAATGAAAACTATTACAGGGGCTTGCCCAGAACTTATTTTGGATGAAGATATTAACAACGGCAAAAACCCAGGCATAACGGTGGTTATTTTAAAATAAAATAATTTTTGCGATTTTTGACGCAATATGATATAATTTGAATATGAAAAAAAGAGTTGTAAACTACAGACCACTTGTTTTTATTTTGCTAGCTTTAATGCTAGGAATTTTTAGTGCTAAGTTGTTTTTAGACTTTGGCAATATTTTGTGGATAGCTATCTCTGTTTTATTATGTACTACATTTACTTTACTAATACTTTCTCAAAACTTTAAGGGAAAGTTTTTTGTTTATTTAAATACCTATAAAATAGTTATTATGATTTGTATGGCAATTTATTTGCTTGGAATGTTTTTATTTAACTATGCTTATTTTGATTTTAATAACCACGCTATAGCAGAAGGGGATTATACAGTCTCTGGCAGGGTTACCGATAGTATGGTGGAAGATAGCAATAGATTGGAGATTGTTTTAGAAGATACTACAGCCTTTACTTCTACAAAGGAAATTGAATTAGATGGAAATGTTAGAATTAACTTATACTTTAGCGATGACGACAATATTGATATAAAAACTGGAGATGAAGTTTTATTTTTTGGATATATGTATGAATATAACTTATTAAATTCTAGCGGAGATATTAATAGTTATGTACATAAAAACAATTTAAAATATTTTTCTAATGTTTCGGTGGGAGATATTGCAATTACCTCTTACGACGATATTAAGTTTGATGAAAATTTTAGATTGAGCGTTAAAAACATACTTGATAGTAACTTATCTTCTGGAAGTAGTGATATTTCTTATGCTATGATTTTTGGAGATAAGAGTGAGCTTGATGGAATTATTTACAACGCATTTAAAGACAGCGGAGTGGCACATATTCTAGCAGTATCTGGTTTGCATATTGGCGTTTTTGTTGTGTTTTTAATGTGGTTACTTACTTTATTAAAAGTTAATAAAAAGGTGTCTTTTGTAATTTTAGCAGTTGTGCTTTTACTGTATGTATACCTTTGTGGCTTTTCGGCCTCTGTTGTAAGAGCTAGCATTATGAGTTTGGCCTTAATTTTAGCCTATGTGCTAGGAGAAAGGAACGACTCGTTAAGTGCGCTTAGTTTGGCGGGCATTGTTATTTTGCTGTTAAACCCTATTAGTATGTTTTATGTAGGATTTTTGCTTAGCTTTGCAAGCGTATACGCTATTATTTTGCTATATAAACCAATTAACAAATATATTAGCAAGTTAAAAATGCCGGTGTATGTGACAAGCACTATTGCTGTTACTTTAGCAGTTCAGTTAGGAACGCTTCCTATTATGGCAATTTACTTTAATCAAATTTCTATTTTTAGTGTGCTTACTAACCTACTTATTATGCCGCTGTTTGTTGTTGCATATATTAGCCTTTTAATTGCAGTTGGTTTTGCACTTATTATTCCTGCTTTTGGATTTTTATTAAGCATTCCGGCGGCATTTGTTAATGTTATATTTATTGTATGCAGTCTTATAGCGGGGATTAGTTTTGCAAACTTAAGCTTGCCAGAATTTTCTGCAATTGCCTCTGTTTTATTTTATGTGATGTTATTTTGTTTATCTGGTTATTTAATGATAAAACTAAAACCTAAATTAATAGTAACCCTTGTGTTGTGTGTTGGTATTATTGCATCCGTAGGAATTTATAATACAGAAGCTTCTTTTAAAGATGATTATTTTATGGCTATGGCAGAAACTGTTAATGCAAACATAATTACATCTGAAGGCGGAGAGGTTTATCTTATTGGAGTAGGAGATGGTAGTGACTGGGATGTTTATAATATAGAAAAATATTTACAAAACAAAAAAATTGAGAACTTAGATGGAATTGTTTTAACAAACTATACTCAAGTACAAGAAAAAGCTGTTTGTTATTTAGCAGAAAATTATAGTGCAGAAAAAGTTATACTCCCTAAAACAAGTGATATTGCTATGTTTGGATTGGCTACAAGCATATATGACAGTGATGTTATTAGCGAAATTGATGAAGGAAGTGAATATGTTTACTCCGACATTATTGTAACAACACATATGAGAGAGCAAGAAAGCATTGCCTTAAAAGTACAAATTGCAGGAAAAGATTTTATCTTTATTAAACCTAATGCGTCTAGCGATGAGTTAAGCTATATAAACTATAATGTTAGTTTAAATGTAGACTATTTGGTTATTGATATGTTTGACGACAATGTTCCAAACAACTTTTATAACGCAGGTATGATTATTATGCATTACGGAAAATTGGGCTATCATCTTGTTAATTCTTACGAAATATATAAGCTAGGGGACTTTACTTTAAGCTTATAAAATGATAAAGTATTAAAGCAGGAGAATTTATGAAATTTACAGAGTTAAAAAAGAGCTTAAAGCAAAATATTTTGCCAGCTTACCTTGTTAAAGGTGAGGATTCTTTTTTACGTGTTTCTGCTGTTAATATGATAAATAAAATTGTAGTAACTGCAAATGAGGAACTAAACATTCAAGAATTTTCTACCGAAAGTTTGGATGTGAAAAAAGTTTTAGAAGCTTGCAATACTCTGCCATTTTTCTCTGATAAAAAAATTGTTTTAATAAAAGAATATACAAAAAATGCTAATGCAGAATTAACAAAAGCATTAAATGAATATTTAAAAGATCCTAACGAAACTACTTGCTTAATTTTGGTTTCTGCAACTGGCGGAAAAGCCTTTGCTAATTTAAAGAATATAGAAACTGTTGATTGTAGTTTTTTAAGTATGGATTTACTAAAAAAATGGGTGGCAGGAAAGCTTAAGAGTAAAAACAAAACAATAGATGTAAAAGCTGCAGAAATGCTTATTGACTACTGCAACTTTAATTTAACTGTTATAGACAGTCAACTAAATAAAATAGTGGCATACTGTGGAAATTCTGATGTTATTACAATAAAAGATGTAGATGATAACACGACAAAAACTTTAGAGTTTCAGGTGTTTGAATTAACTGCTGCACTAAGTCAAAAAAATAGCACAAAAAGCATTATAATTTTAAATACTTTATTAGACAGCAAAACAGAGCCAACCGCTTTAATTAATTTAATATACAACCACTTTAGAAGGTTGTTTCATATTTCTGTTACAAACGAATCGGACGCGAGCCTAGCTAGTAAGCTAAAAGTAAAAGAATATGCAATAAAAAAATCCAGAACACAAGCTAAAATGTTTTCGCAGCTTTCTTTAAAAAACATTTGTGAACTTTGTTTGGAAGTTGAGTCGGATATTAAAACTGGAAAGATGAACGCCAACAAGGCTATTAACTATTTGGTTTTTAAAATTTTACAAGGTTAGAAAAAGTAAATAAAAATAAAAAAAGAATGTTTTATAACACTCTTTTTTATTATGCTTTTTTTGCTTTGTTTAGCATTAAATTTACTCTTGCTTTTTTTCTATCTGCATTTTTCTTGTGGATTACACCGTGAGAAGCAGTAGAGTCTATTAAAGAAATTAATTTTGGTAATGCTGCTTCTGCTTTTTCTATTTCTTTTGCAGCAATTAAAGCTTTAAATGATTTTATAGAAGTGGCTAAAGTAACTTTTTTAAATTTATTTTCTTTGGTTTTTCTTGCAATTGTTTTAACACGTTTTTTAGCTGATTTAATATTTGGCATACTATAACGCTCCCTTTTTTGAATTACTGACTAATTCTATCATAAAGAGATTATAATTGCAAGTATTATTTAAGTTTTTTAAGTTAATTATTATTTAAAGGCGGTGCATTTTATTTTGAGGACAGATTTTGTTATAGAAGCGGCTGTAAAAAGCAAGTTAAAAAAGGAAGATTATTTAAAAAAATCTTCTAATTTAAAGTTTGGTATTAAAAAAAACAGTATAGAAATTAGCACTAAAAAAGTTTCGGCACTTTTAAGCAGAGATTTTGGAAGATACGATAGCATTAACGCATCGGATGATTTTTATTTTTCTAAAGAAATTAAAATGTATTTAATTAAAACTTTAAAAAATTTGCTTTTAGAGTTTTTTGAACATATGAAATTAATAAATGCAAAAAGCTTTTTAGTAGTAGGGTTGGGGAATAAAGATATTGTTGCAGACTCTTTGGGACAAAAAACGGCAGAAAAAATTTTTGTTACAAGGCACTTGCAAGAGTTAGGAATAAGTAACAACTTTACTGCTAATTTTAAGACGGTGAGCAGCATTAGTACGGGAGTTTTAGGTACAACGGGCATAGAAACTTACGATATAACAAAAGGGGTTGTAAACGCTATTAAACCCGATGTTGTTTTTTTGATTGATACCTTAGCGGCTAACTCGGTTAAAAGACTTGCTAAATCGTTTCAAATTACCGATACGGGCGTGTTTCCTGGGGCTGGGGTAAATAATCACAGAAAACCCTTAAACAAGGCAAGCTTAAATGTTCCAGTTATTACAGTTGGCGTTCCGTTTGTAGTGTATGCCTCTAATATTGTAGAAGAGGTTTTAGGGAATAGAGAAATAGGCGAATTAGATATAGAAAGACAAGAAGAAATAAGAGAGTTAATAGTTACCGTTAAAGATGTGGATTTAGCAATTAGGCATTGTAGCGACATTATTGCAACTAGCATTAACTGGGCAATAAATAATAAATTTTCCTTAAAAGAAATTTTGGATTATATGAACTAAACTGTAAGTAATTTCATAAATATTAATATGAGAAAATATATTTTAGTTTTAGACAGTGGGCTTGGTGGCGTTAGCGTTTTAAACGAATTAAAAAAGCAAATGCCAAACAAAAGCTTTATTTATTATGCAGATAGTAAAAATGCACCATACGGTAATAAGAAAAAGGAAGCTGTAAAAGAGTTTGTTTTTGATGCAGTAAAAAAATTGCAAAAAGAGTACGAAATAGAACTTATGGTAGTGGCATGTAACACGGCAAGTTCTGTTTGCTTGCAAGATTTAAGAGAAAAATTTAAATTTTCTGTTATTGGAGTTAGTCCTGAAATTGGAGTGGCATTGAGAGATAATCCTGATAAAAAAATTTTGGTTATGTGCACACAAAATACTTGGAAAAATAACAGAAAAGTAAGGCTTTTAAGAAAAACATATAAAAGTCAGTTGGTTTTTTTAAAACCTAAAAAATTAGCATATTTAGTGGATGAGAATATGGATAATATGGATAATTTAAAGCCATATTTAGATAAGTTGTTAACAAAAAAACACAAAAATGTTGACGCTGTTGTGCTGGGCTGTACTCATTACAATTTTTTGCAGAGTCAGTTAAAGCCTTATTTTAAAAAAGGTACAAAATTTTATTCGGACATTAAGGCTGTATCTGATAGGGTGAACTTGATGTTTAATTCTGAAAAGGGAAAAGGCGAAAAAGGTGAGATTATTGTAAAATCTTCTAATACTAATAAAGATTATTTAAACAAAATGAAAACATATATAAAATAAAAAAACAAGCTTAACTGCTTGTTTTTAAGTTGGTGCTAGATAAGAGGGACTTGCTCCGTTCACTTTGCTCACTATCACGCCGGGTCGCATAAAAAAAACGCCACTGGCATTTTTTTTGATATGCTCCCGTTCAAGTCCAGGAAATAAGTTGGTGCCGAAGGAGGGACTTGCTCCGTTCACTTTGTTCACTATCACGCCGGGTCGCATAAAAAAATGCCACTGGCATCTTTTTTTGGTAGGCTCCCGTTCAAGTCCAAGAAATAAGTTGGTGCCGAAGGAGGGACTTGAACCCTCACATAGTTGCCTATAACGGATTTTGAATCCGTCGCGTCTGCCATTCCGCCACTTCGGCTTGCTAAGAATATAATAGCACTTATACTTAAGCATTGCAAGTATTTTTTGCCATCAATATGCGAATTATGTTATAATGTAAACATAAAAAAAGGAAGAGTTTTATGATTAAATTAGAAAATAATTACATAAATTTAAAAGACACTCTGGAATGTGGACAAACCTTCAGATTTTTTTTGTTGGAAGATGGTAGTTACGACATTATTATTAAAGACAGAATATTAAATGTAAAGCAAGAAGGGAATGTTTTGTTTATTAGTTCTAATGTTTTAGATAATTTAAAAAAAGTTGCAGAAGACTACTTTGCATTAAACGAAGATTATGAATTAATTAATAAGAGAATTATTGCAAAAAGTGGCGTAGCAAAAAAATATGTAGATGCAAGTTATGGTTTAAACACTTTAAAACAAGATGGTTTTGAAATGCTTTTAACTTATATTATTTCGGCTAGTAAGTCGGTTTCTTCTATTAAAAGTTGCGTAAATAAACTTAGTGAAGTTTACGGTAGCGAACAGCAGTTTAATGGTAAAACATATTACCTGTTTCCAACGCCTAAACAGTTAAAAAATGTTAGCATAGAAGATTATAGAAAAGTTGGTGTTGGTTTTAGAGATAAGTATTTATACGATGCAGTTAGCAAGGTTTTAAATGAACAGTTGAATTTAAATATAATTAAAAATTTAAAATCGGAGCAAGCACTTGACCACTTAATGCAGGTTAGGGGAGTTGGCTTAAAAGTTGCTTCTTGTATTCTAATTTTTGGATATGCAAGGTACGATGTTTTTCCAATAGATACTTGGGTGCAACAAGTTGTTATGGCAGATTTTAAAACTGTAAAAAAGGACCAAAGAAATATTTCTATGTTTATTAAAAATATTTATGGAGAGTACTCTGGCTTGGTTATTCAATATATGTTTAACTGGGGCAGAAATAAAAATAAAAAGTAAAAAGATAGGATGAGAAAATGTAAGTTTTCTCGTTTTATTTATTGTTAAAATTTGTAATATGCGGTATAATAAATTAAGAGGTTATTATGAAAAAATTGATGATTGTAGACGGGAATAGTTTAATTTATAGAGCATTTTATGCTCTTCCTGTTTTAACGAATGCAAAGGGCGAATATTCTAACGCAATATATGGTTTTTGCAATATTTTAATTAAAATGATTACAGAAAATAGGCCAGATTATTTGGCGGTTGCTTTTGATGTTAAGCACCCTACTTTTAGGCACGATATGTATACAGAATATAAAGGCACAAGAAAACCAATGCCAGAAGAGTTAAGACCGCAGTTTCCTGCGTTAAAAAATATTTTAAAAGCAATGGACATTACTGTTTTAGAAAAACCAGGGTTAGAAGGCGATGATATTATTGGTATTTTAAGCAAGCGTTTTAAAGAACACACAGTAATTGTTTCGGGAGATAGAGATGTACTGCAACTTGTGGATGATACTACAAATGTTTGGCTTACTAAAAAAGGAATTTCAACAATTTTAAAGTATGATGAAGCGAAACTTTTTGAAGACTATAGTTTAACTCCAAATCAGATAGTAGAGAGTAAAGCACTAATGGGAGATTCTTCGGACAACATTCCGGGTGTTGGAGGAGTTGGAGAAAAAACTGCGCTAAAATTGTTAACAGAATATAAAACCTTAGAAGGTGTTTATGAAAATATAGACAGTATTAAAGGCAAATTGCAAGAAAGATTAATAAACGATAAAGAAAAAGCATTTTTATCTCGCGATTTAGCAAGAATTAAAACACAAGACGATTTAAAATGCGAAATAGAAGAGTTAACTTTTGATTTTCCGTTTAATGGAGAAGTTTATAAGTTATTTAACGAGTATAATTTTTCTAGCCTACTTAAAAGAGAAGATATTTTTGACAGCAAAAGCGTAGAAGAAACTGAAGTTTTTAGAAAAGTAAAAATTAATACTATAAAAACAGAGGCAGAACTAGAAAATTTAAAAAGCAAATTACTAGAAACAAGAAAATTTAGTTTTTATATTGGCAACGATGTGCATATTTCTTACAGTAAGTTTGAAGAAAATATAATAAAAATAAATCAAACATTACTTGACGATGGTTTAAATTTAGACTTTGTTTTACAAAGCTTAAAAAATATTTTAGCAGATGAAAAAATTAAAAAAACTATGTATAACTACAAAACCACAAAAACCTTTTTAATAAAAAATAATATAGAATTAAAGGGTACTGTTTTTGATGTTAGCTTGGCAGAATATTTACTTAACACTCAAACAACACACAAAGATAATATTAAAAAATTATCTCAGGTTATGGGGTATGAAGAAGGTGTTTCGGCGGTTGCTATTTTAAGGGCAAGGGATGAATACACAAAAGATTTAGACGAGAAAAACTTAAATAAGCTGTATTTTGACATAGAGTTTCCGCTTATGGATGTTTTGTTTAAAATGGAAAGAGCAGGAATTAAAATTGACGAAGATATGCTAAACACCTTAACAAAAGACTATAAAGTGGAGCTTGAAGTTTTAAACAACGAAATTGTAGAAATGGCAGGTAAAAATTTTAATGTTAACTCTCCTAAGCAACTTGCAGAAGTTTTGTTTGACGATTTAAAAATTGAAGCTTGGAACAATAAAAAAAGAAGCACAAGAGAAGAAGTGCTACTTGAAATTAGATATAAGCATCCTATTGTTTCTTTAATTTTAAGATATAGAAAGGTTGCAAAACTTTATAGCACTTACTTAGAGGGTTTAAAACCATATGTGCAAGGTAGAACACATTTAATTCACACAACATTTAATCAAAAACTAACTGCAACAGGAAGATTGTCTAGCATAGAACCCAACTTGCAAAACATTCCTATAAGAACCAAAGAGGGCAGAAATTTAAGAAAAATGTTTGTATCTAGGTTTGAAGAAGGCGTTTTGATTGCTGCCGATTATTCTCAAATAGAACTTAGATTGTTAGCGCATTATTCTGCGGATGAAAAGCTTATTGAAGCCTACAAAAGAGGGGAAGATATTCACGCTAAAACAGCTTCAGGTATTTTTGGAGTGCCTTTGGCGGAAGTTTCTAAAGAGCTTAGAAGCAAAGCAAAAGCTATTAACTTTGGAATTATTTATGGAATTAGTGATTATGGTTTATCTCAAAACATTGGATCTACAAGAGCCGAAGCTAAAAACTTTATAGATAAATATTTTGAAACTTACCCAACAATAAAGCAATTTATGGAAAGTCAAATAGAAAAGGCTAAAACAGAAGGTTATGTTAGCACTTTAATGGGCAGAATTAGAAAAATTCCTGAAATGAATTCTTCTAACTACAATACAAGACAATTTGGAGAAAGAATTGCAAGAAATATGCCACTGCAGGGAACCGCATCTGATATTATTAAAATTGCTATGATTAATATTATTAATAAAATAGAAAAATTAAATTTAAAAGCTAAGTTAATTTTACAAATTCACGATGAGTTGATTATTGATTGTCCAAAATCAGAAATAAAAACAGTTAGAGAGCTTTTAAGGTACGAAATGGAAAATGTTTTAGACTTAAAGGTAGACTTAACAGTAGACATTAACGAGGGTAAAACTTGGTTTGAAGCAAAATAAAAAAGAGCGTAATGCTCTTTTTTTCATTATTTTTTATAAAAAAATTAAAAATTGCATAAAATACTAATATGGAAAAGACAAATTATAAAATAGCTATAATAACTTTTGCAGGAATTTTAGTTTCTATTTTTATGCTGGGAACTTACTATGGGATAAAGTATCCGCTAAAGTATGAGGAATATATTTTGGCATATAGCGAAGAAAATGAATTAGACCCTGCACTTGTTGCTAGTTTAATTAATGCCGAGAGTGGCTTTGACAGAAAGGAGATTTCAAGTAGTGGGGCTATTGGGCTTATGCAACTTATGCCAGAAACGGCAAGATGGATGGCAGAAAATGAACTTGGAATAATCAACTTTGAAAACAGAATGCTATTTAATGCAGAAACAAATATAAAAATTGGAACAGCCTACTTAGCCTATTTGCAAAGCAGGTTTGTTGGGACTAATGCAGTGCTCTCTGCTTACAATGCGGGAGAGGGCAATGTTGATGTTTGGTTAGCATCTACTTTGTATTCGGATAACGGGGTAAGGTTAACACAAATTCCGTTTAAATCTACCGAAATTTATGTTAACAAAATTATGGATAGTTATAAAGTTTATAAAAGCAAGCTAAGATAAGGCTTGTTTTTTATTATATTTTTTGCTTTTTTTGTTTGTAGGAATTGACAAATAAGCTTTTTTAATGATAATCTATTAATGTATTTTAAAGGAGAATTTTATGACAAACAAACAGGAGAATGTAGCAGAAAACAACAGCATTCAAGAACTTTCAAGAGAAAGTGATATTAGAAGAGAAAAAATAGAGAATTTAAAAGCAGAAGGCGTTAATCCGTATGCAGAAAAGTTTGAAAGAACTCACACGCTAAAGAGGGCGTTTAATTTAGAAGTAGAAGAAAAAGCAAAAATAGCTGGAAGATTAGTTTCTAGAAGAGTTATGGGTAAGCTTATGTTTATGGAAATTCAAGATATAGACCAAAAACTTCAAGTAAGTTTAGGAAGAAACCAATTTGACGAAGAAGCTTTTGATTGGTTTAAATACAATGTTAACATTGGAGATTTTGTTGGTTTTGACGGCGAAATGTATATTACAAGAACGGGCGTTAAAACTTTAAGAAGTTTAAGCTATAAATTACTTAGCAAAGCAATAAAACCACTTCCAGAAAAATTTCACGGGTTAACAGATATTGAAGCAAGATACAGACAAAGATATTTGGATTTAATTTCTAACGAAGAAAGCAGAAAAGTTTTAAAGGGTAGAAGTAAATTAGTTTCTTTTATTAGATCTTACTTAGAAAAGCACGACTTTATTGAAGTTGAAACTCCTATTTTACAAGGGGCAGCAAGTGGTGCAGCAGCAAGACCATTTATGACAAAACATAACGCACTAGACAAAGAAATGAATTTAAGAATTGCTCCAGAAGTTTACTTAAAACAAGTTATTGCTGGTGGTTTTGACAGAGTTTTTGAAGTTGCAAAATGTTTTAGAAACGAGGGCATGGATGCATCTCACTTACAAGAGTTTACTCAAGTAGAATGGTATGCAAGCTACTGGAACTTTGAAGATAATATTAGATTTTTTACAGACTTTTTAAGAGAGTTAACTATTAATGTTACTGGAAAACCAGAAATAGAAAAAAATGGCAATGTGTACTCACTAGAAGGGGAATTCCCTAGAATTGATTATACAAAAACTGTTAACGAAATTTTAGGTTTTAATGTTTTAGACTTTCAGGAAGTAAACGAATTAAAAGAAAAAGTTATTTCTACTGGACTATTTGAAGCAGACGAATTTGAAGGTATGCACGCAACTGGTTCTGTAATTGACTATATTTATAAAAGAAAAATTAGACCAGAAATTAAAAGACCAACAATTTTATTTAACTACCCAGCATCTTTAGTTCCTCTTGCCAGAAGAAATGACAAGGATCCAAGAACTATTGAAATGTTTCAATTTTTAATTGAGGGTGAAGAAATTTGTAAAGCTTATTCTGAGCTTGTAGACCCAATTGTTCAAAGACAAACCTTAGAAGCTCAAGCAGAGGCAAAAGCTATGGGCGACGACGAAGCTATGGAACTTGACGAAGACTTTATTTTGGCTATGGAACACGGTATGCCACCAATGTCTGGTTTAGGTTTTGGTATTGATAGATTTTTAGTTATGTTATTTAATCAACCATCTATTAGAGATGTTGTGTTATTTCCTATTATGAAATAGTTTAATAAACTAAAAAATACAAAAGAGGAGAATTTATTATGAGTAAAATGTTTTGTGACACTAACTGCGAACTTTGGTTTACAGTTGCAAGGGAGTTTGATTTGGGAATAATCAAAATGCCATACACAATTAAAGGGGAGCAATGTTATTACGACCTTGGAGAAAAGACGGACATAACTAAGTTTTATAATATGGTTGAAAAAGGTGCTATGCCAACAACTCAAGCTTTAAATCCTCAGGACTATATTAGTTATTTTGAGCCTTACCTAGAAAAAGGCGAAGATATTTTGTATATTCACTTTTCTCACAAGCTTAGCGGAACTTTTGACCAAATGAGAAAAGCCATTAAGGAACTAAACAAAAAATATCCTAAACAAAAAATTACTGTTGTAGATACTTTAAGTATTTCTGCGGGGGCATCGCTACTGTTATATGAAGCTTGCGTTATGCACAAAGAAGGCAAATCGGACAAAGAAATTGTAAAATTTGTGGAAAATAACAGACAAAACTTTACTGCTTACTTTATGGTAAATAGTTTAGCTCACTTAAAGCGTGGTGGAAGAATTTCTAGCATGCAAGCAATTATGGGTGGAATGCTTGGCATTAAGCCTATGCTTTACATAGACAAAGAAGGCAATATTAATAGCTTTGGAAAAGCAAAAGGGCGCAAAAAAGGTATTCAAATGTTAGTTTCTAAAATTGAAGAACTTGGAGAAGATGTATTAAACCACAAAATTGCGGTTTACCACGCTAACGATGAGGCTGGTGCAAAACAAATAGTAGAACTATTAGAAAAAAAATATGGCAAACTTAATAATGTTTGGGTTCAGCCTATAGGTCCTACAATTGGTAGTCACACAGGTTCTGGCGTTTTAGCTCTTGGTTTTCATTGTAAACAAAGATAAAAAAGATGTAACCATTAAAAGTGGTTACATTTTTAAAATAAGGCAAAAAGATTTAAGGAGACAAAATGAAAGTAAGAATTTTTAATGCTAATATTATTACTATGCAAAACAATAAAGAAATTAATAACGGCGAAATTATAATAGAAAACGGCGTTATAGTTTTTGTAGGTAAAAAGTATGGCAAAAAATTTACAGCAGATAAACAAATAGATGCAGGTGGCAAGGTGGTTATGCCCGGGTTTATTAACGCTCACGCACACACAGCTATGACATTAATGCGTGGCTACAAGGAAGGTTCTACCTTACAGCACTGGCTTTTTGATGAAATGATTCCGCTAGAAAAAGTGCTAACAGAAAAAGATGTTTACAATGGAGTTATGCTAGGAATTGCAGAATATGTAAAAAACGGAATAACAACATTTTTAGATTTGTACCAATTTCCCAAGTCTGCAATAAAAGCAATACAAAAATCTGGTATGAGAGCAGTTATTGGGTTGGGATTTCACCCTACAGAGGCTAACACAGAAAAGATTGTAGAAAGAGGTTACCTAAAATATAAAGATACAAGCAATAGAATTTCGTATTCTTTTTATGCTCATTCTGTTTACACCAACGATGAAGCACAACTTTCTAGCATTGCAACTTTAACTAAAAAATATAACACATTTGCACATACGCATATGTCGGAAAATTTAACCGAAGTAAGTGACTGCGTTGCAAAAAACAATGGTTTAACACCAACAAGCGTTTTAGAAGAAAGTGGATTTTTTGATGTGCCAGCGTTGGTTGCGCACGCAGTTGTTTTAGACAAGGAAGATATTGATATTTTAAGTGCTAACGATGTTTCGGTGGTTTCTTGCCCTGCTAGTAACTTAAAACTAGGTAGCGGAATTGCACCACTTGTTTCACTTCAAAAGGCGGGAATTAATATTGCACTAGGAACAGACGGAGCAGCTAGTAATAACTCGCTTAGTATGTTTAGAGAAATGTATTTAGCAAGCACGCTACAAAAAGCACAAATGAAAGATGCAAGTATAATGCAAAGTGACAATATTTTAAAAATGGCAACAGTAAATGGAGCAAAAGCTTTGAACTTAAAAGATGTTGGAATGTTAAAAGAGGGCTACAGGGCAGATTTGATTATGCTTGATTTAAATAAGCCAAACACAATGCCAACAGCAAATATAAAAGACAGCATTGTATATAGTGCTAATGAAAGCAATGTTTATTTAACAATGGTAAACGGAGAAGTTCTTTATGAAAATGGAGAATATTTTATTGGTGAGAAAATAGAAAACATTTTTAAAAATGCCAATAAAAGCTTGAAAGAGGCAATTAAAAGAATTGAAAAGTAAAACTTTAACGGGGAGGAATGTTTATGATTTGTAGTAAATGTGGCAAAAGAGAAGCTAGCTTTTTTAAGCCAATTATTAAAGACGGTGTAGCCGTGCAAATGCATTTATGTATTGATTGTTATAATCAACTTAATGCAGAAGAGCAAGAGCAAAATAATAATTTAAATATGAATCAGTTTTTAAACAATTCTAACTCTGAAGTTATTGTTTGTAAAAACTGTAATACCACAAGTAAGCAGTTTTTAGAAACAAGTTATTTGGGTTGCAGTGAATGTTATGAGGCTTTTGAAGAGATTTTAAAGTCTATTATTAAAAAGATACATAAAGGTGGGGAGCATATTGGAAAATTCCCTATAAATAAGCAATACGACGCTCCATTAGTTTCTAAATTGGTTTTATTAAAGCAAAATTTAAAAGAAGCAGTAGAAAGAGAAGCTTTTGAAGAGGCAATTAGAATTAAAGAAGAGATTTCTCGTCTTAGAGAGGAGGAGTTGTAATGAATAATGATTTTGTTGTAGTATCCTCTAGAATAAGGCTTGCTAGAAATTTAAAAAACTTTGCATTTCCTTCTGGAAACATTAGTTATTCTATTGGGGATAATGTTTTAGATTTAGTTAAAGGCTCGGTAGAAAGAAATACAGAGCTAAATTTTGACGAGTTAAAGGATTTAACAGATTTAGAGTGTAAAATTTTAAAAGAAAAGCACCTTATAAGTAAGGATTTAATAAAAAATAAGCGCTTTGCAGGTATTGCATTGAACGATAAAGAAACTCTTTGCGTTATGGTTAACGAAGAAGATCATATTAGACTGCAGTGTATATTGCCAAATGATGATTTAACCAAAGCATATTCTATGATTAGTAAAATAGATGATAATATAACCAAAGAATTAAATATTGCATTTAATTCTGCTTTAGGTTATCTAACTGCCTGTCCTACAAATTTGGGCACAGCAATGAGGGCTTCGGTTATGATGTTTTTACCAGCACTTAGCATGGATAATTCTATTTCTAACATAATTTCTAGTTTAGGTAAAATTGGAATTACCATAAGAGGCATTTATGGAGAAAATAGCGAGGCAGAAGGTTATTTGTATCAGGTTTCTAACCAAACATCTTTAGGAAATACCGAAGAAGAAATTATTGCTAATGTTATTTCGGCAGTAAAAAATATAAAAGAATTAGAGCTTACTTCAAGAGAAAACCTATTAAAAAATAATAAAGATTCTATTGCGGATTCTGTGTTTAGAGCATATGGGGTTTTATCTAACTGTTACAAAATGACCAGCAAAGAATTTATGATGCTAATAGGTAAAGTAAAACTAGGGCAAGCCTTGGGGCTTTTACAATTTAAAAATCCAAACATAATAGAAGAATTAATAGAAATTTCTACTCCTGCTATGCTTACGAAGCTAAGTGGAAAGGATTTAAAAGGCAAAGAATTGGACTATTTTAGAGCAAAAGAGTTAACAAAACTTTTAAAAAACATGAGAAAGTAAAAGCCTTTTAAAAAAGTTTGCTATTGAAAAGTAATCTTATTTGTGATATATTAAGGGAAAGACATAAAGAAGGGTTATCTTATGCAAAAAAGGTTAAGTTTTAGTAAGATAATAAGCACTTTTAGCACACTGCTTTTAGTGGGCTTAGCTTTTTTGAGTGCTTTTTCTTTTTTTCATAACAACAGTATTAATAATTTAAGTATCAGTAATATTCAGCCAGAAGTTAATGCGGCACCAATAGATATTACTGGTTTTAGCATATATTCTGTTGCAATAGACGAAAATGGAGATGGCTATGCGGATAGATTGTTTAGCTACGAAGTGGGAGAAAGAATGCCTATTGTTTATAAAACAAATTTTGTGTTTAGCCATTGGGACAGCACAGACGGAGAATTTGTAAACTTGGAAGCAGGTTTTAGATTATTAGAAGTGCACGATAAAAAGATTTTTACAGCAAACTATTTTTCAGAAGGGACTGTAATAGAAGAAACAGAATATACCATAATTTTTGATATGTATGAAGGCGAGGATATTGTTGCTACGGTTTCATGCATAGAAGATGTTATTAATCCAGAACATACAGTTGAAGAAGGTTACAATTTTTATTGGGAAGCTGGAACAGTGGATAATAACGGTACTTTAACCATAACAGAAATGAGAAAGGCTAATATTTACGAAATAGTATTTGACGGAAATGGCGCTACTTATGGACAAATGCCCAATCAGGAAATAGCTTATTTACAAACTGCTTTGTTAGCAGAAAATGAATACGAAAGAGAAGGTTTTACATTTTTTGGCTGGTCACTTTCTAAGACCGGTGGCAATGTAGACTTTAACGATAAAAATGAATATACAATGTGCTTAAACGGAGTTACTTTATATGCTGTTTGGGGCGTGGGAATAACTTACGACGAAAATGGCGGGAGTGAAGTGCCAGACGAAATTGGTGCGTATGGCGATGTAATTACTGCACCTATTTCTCAAAAAGAAAACTATATATTTAAAGGCTGGTATTTAGAAGAGTACGAAAATAACGGAACGGGTGTTAAGTTTGCAAACGCTTTAGATAATATTCTTTTAGATAAAAGCTATGTGCTTTATGCAAAGTGGGAAGCGGTAAACTTTGAAATTGCTTTTGATAAAAACAACAATTTAGCTACTGGAGAAATGAGTAATCAAGTTGTTGGATTTGAGCAAATGGCAAGTTTAACAGGTAATAGTTTTAATGTTGAAGGAAAAATGTTTGGTGGATGGTCTACCACTGCAGAGGGAGAAATTGAATACTATAATAACGATTTATTTATAATGACCTGTGAGGGAACTACTTTATATGCAATTTGGGTAGAGCCTATTATTGTTTTAGTGGAAGGGGATACGGTTGTTGCTTTAAATAATCAAGAAATTGAATATGGTAAAGACATTACTTATGTTATTAATGTGCCAGAGGGTAAAGAAATTGAAAGCATAACTATTGATGGTGAAGTTATTACAGATGCTGAAATTATAACTAGTTATTATTACTACGGAGTTGTATTTGAAGGTATAGTGGAGGATCATATTATATCAGTTACGCTTGCAGACGCACCTGCTACTGCTTTTGTTAACAAAAGAAACGCATTATTTATTATTTTATCTATAATGCTTGTGGTTGTTTCGGGCGCGCTACTGCTAACATATGTAAGGTTAAGTCACAGAAAAAAATTGGCTTTACAAATGGCAAATATGATACTGGAAGAAAACGAAAAATTATAAAAATAAAAGAAAAAGAAGATAAGCATCTTCTTTTTTGTTTGTTTGTGTTTGTGGTATAATGTAAGTAATAAAAACAATTTTTGCAAAAGGATGATTTTATGTTTTTTGATCAAAAGGCTACCGAAGGTGTAAACAATGTTATTAAACTTAGCAAGGAATTTGCTAACAAAAAAGGAACTAATATTGTTTCTACCGAACATTTGTTATACGGACTTGTTTGCAACGAGGGTTCTGTTGCATGCAACATTTTAAAAGAATTTAATGTGAATTCTACAATAATAGATAAGTCTGTGGCTAATCAAATAACATCAGAATCTATGAGAAAGCTAGAATTATCTGCTAGCGTTATTTCTGCGTTTGAAACTTCTGGAGAAATTTCTAAAAAACTAGGAAACTCTTTTGTGGGGACAGAACACTTGTTGTTTGCACTTTTATTAAACAATAACTGTGTTGCTGCACTACTTTTAACAAAAAGGTTAAGAGTTAGTTTGCAAAAAATTAAAGAGCGTACACTGCAAGTTTTAAAAGCAGGAGGCAAGCTTACAAATAATGCTACAAAAACAGTTGTAAAACAAGTACAAAGTGGCGGAGATTTAAATAAGGAACTTTTAAACAGCGGAACAGATTTAACCTTAAAGGCTAAAAATGGAAAAATTGATGCAGTAATAGGAAGAGAGGAAGAGATTAACAGAATTATTGAAATTCTTTGTAGAAAGTCTAAAAATAATCCTGTTTTAATTGGAGAACCGGGGGTTGGTAAGTCTGCAGTTGTAGAGGGACTTGCGTTAAAAATAGCTAAGGCGCAAGTGCCTAGCATTTTAAGAAATAAAATTATATATTCTTTAGACACAGCTTCTATTGTGGCTGGCACTAAATTTAGAGGAGCATTAGAAGAAAAGTTAAAAGGCATTATTAATTCGGTTATTGCTAACCCTAACATAGTGCTGTTTATAGACGAACTTCATACGCTAGCGCAAATGGGTGGAGATAATGGGGAAATTAGCCCATTTGATATTTTAAAGCCATACTTAGCAAGAGGCGAAGTTCAAACAATTGGCGCTACTACTACAAAAGAATATGCTAAGTTTATAGAAGTAGACAAAGCAACAGACAGAAGATTTCAGAAAGTTGTTATTAATCCACCAACCAAAGAAGAAACAGTAGAAATATTAAATGGAATAAAAAGCTCTTACGAAAGCTTTCATAATGTGTTTATTACTCAAGATGCAATAGAGGCGGCGGTAGAACTTTCTGATAAGTACATAACAGATAGAAACTTGCCAGACAAAGCAATAGACCTAATAGACGAAGCAAGTAGCAAAACAAAACTAAATAAAACAGTAGAAATAAAAGCAGACCCTTTAAAAGAAAAAGAGGCGGAACTTGTTTTAGCAGAAGAAAGCAAAAAACAAGCAATGCAAGAGGGCGAATTTACTTTAGCTTCTAGAATTAGAAGTGAAATAAAAATTATTAAGGAAGAACTTAACTTATTAAGACAAAACTATGTTTCGCCTAGCACAGATATTTTAAAAATAACAGCAGAAGATATTGCCGAAGTTGTTGCCAGTTGGACGGGTGTTCCTGTTTCTAAAATTACAGATTCAGAAAAGAAACGACTTATGAATATGGAAAACATATTAAAACAAAGAGTTATTGGTCAGGATAATGCTGTTTCTAGTGTATGTAAGGCTATTAGAAGGTCTAGAGTAGGGCTTCAAGACTCTTCTAAACCTATTGGTTCGTTCTTGTTTATGGGACAAACTGGTGTGGGTAAAACAGAGCTTACAAAAGCCATAGCAGAAAGTATGTTTGACAATGAGAACTTAATGATTAGACTAGATATGAGTGAATATATGGAATCACACTCTGTTGCTAAACTTATAGGGTCGCCAGCAGGTTATGTTGGACACGACGATGGTGGAATTTTAACAGAAGCAGTAAAAAGAAAGCCATATTCTGTTGTGTTGTTTGACGAAATTGAAAAAGCACATCCAGATGTTTTTAACTTGCTATTGCAAGTTTTGGACGATGGTAGATTAACAGATTCTAGAGGAAATACTGTAAACTTTAAGAACACTATTATCATATTAACTAGTAATGTAGGTGCTAATAGGGTAATAGAATTTAAAAAGAATTCTGTGTTAAGTGATTTTGAAATGCAAACAAAAATTAAAAACATATATACAGAGCAGTTAAAGAAAAAATTTAGACCAGAACTATTAAACAGAATGACAGATATTATTGTATTTAACAGCCTATCTCAAATAGATTTAGCAAAAATTGCTAAAATTATGATTGTTGGTTTGAGTAAGAAATTGAAAAACAGAGATTTAAAAGTTAAATTTACAGATAACGCCTTTAAACACTTAATTATTAAAGGCACAAACTTAGAATATGGTGCAAGACCGCTTGCAAGAATAATAGAAAAAGAAATAGAAAATAAAATCGCGGAAGACCTTTTAAATGACAGTTTAAAGGCCAATAAAACTATTATTATAGACGAAGAAAACGGCTCTTTAAAATTTGAGTATGTAAACAATAGATAATAAATTGACTATAAATTTTTTAAATGATAAACTATTTATATAAAAATTAAAGGAGAAATTTATTATGAAAATAGTATACACATCAAGAAGCCTTGATATGGGCAATGCTTTTAAAGAAAAATGCACAGAAAAATTGCAATCCTTAGAAAAATTTTTTAAAAACGACAAAAAGGAACCTGTTATAGAAATTGTTTCTAGAAAATCTAACGATAGGATTAGAAAAATTCAAGTTACTTTAAAAGCTTCAAAAGGCACTTTTGAATCTGAAAAAACAGGGGAGGATGTATATGCTTTAATAACCTCTTGCATAGGAGATTTAAAAGCTCAAATTATTAAAGCTAAAAAAAATAACAGAGAAGAAAGAGCGAGAATTGCAGGTAAGCATAAACACAATACAAAACTAGAAAGTTTTGACGATTAGAACTTAGAAAGCACCTTAAAGGGTGCTTTTTTTTATAAATTTTTCTAAAAACTTGCAACAAAACCAAATTAGTAGTAAAATGTTTATAATACCAAAAGGAGCATTTTATGATTAGTTTAAAAAATGTTTATTTAAATTATACTAGCAAGTATTATAATTTATTTAACATTAATTTAACAGTTAAAAAACAAGATAAAATTGCCCTTGTGGGAGATGAGAATAGCGGAAAATTGGAAATTTTGCTGGTTATGGTGGGCTTACAAAAAATTAACGGCGGGGAAGTTTTTTTTAACAAGGTGCAGGTTAACAAAGTAAATTTTAAAACGGATGCTAATGTAGGCGTTGTTTTAAAAAAAGCAGTTTTATTTAGCAATAAAACGGTTATGCAAAATTTAGAGTATATTGTAAAAATAAGAAATGGTAAAGACATAAATTTAAAAGAAATATGTAAAAAAGCATTAGAAAAATATGGCTTAGAGGGAAAGGCAAATGTGAAAATTAAAAAGTTAACAGGCTACGAAAGGGTGTTGTTACAATTTGCAAGGTTAGCTTTAAGGCAAGTAGATGTTTATTTTATAGACGATGTGTTTGAAGGACTTGAAAAAAAAGATAAGGAAAATATTATAAATATTGTAAAAGATATCAGTAAAAAAGAAAAAACAATAGTTTTGTTAACAGAAGAAAAAACTATTGCTGAAAATTTAAATTATAAAACAATAGAAATGAATTACGGTAGCATAAAAGGGGATAAAAATGATTAGTGATTGTAAAATAAAAGATTTTGATAAAATGAAAGAATTGATTAAACTTTGCAGCAGCGATAATATTTTAAAAGGCTTTGATAAAATAGAAAAAGAGTGCGAAGCATTAATAAACGAAAGTGGAATTGAGTGCATTATTGCAGACGAAGAATTAATGAACACAGTTAAAAGTTTTTTTGAAAACAGTTTAAACATTGCAAAAACTAGTAAATCTACTTTTATGCATAGAAACACACTAATTTACAGGTTAGAAAAAATAAAGCATCAAACGCACTTAAATATTAAGGACTTTAATGATGCAGTTGTTTTTAACAACATATTAAGAATATATGAAAAAATAAAAAACAGTTAAAAACTGTTTTTTTTATTTACGCTTTTTTATACGACTCTATTTTTTTAACTGATTCTATATTGTTGTTTTTTGCAGAGATTATTCCGGATCTATTTGTTAGCAGAGCTGGTAAAATAGAAAGTAACAAATTTTGAGGATTATTTGAATCTGCACCGCCGCTCATAAGAGACATAATGTTATTTAGACTACTAAGGTTTGAACCCTCAGAGTTGTTTGCTGCTCCTAAAATTTTGCTTAAATTAGGATTGCTATTATCTCCATTTAAAGATGAAACCAAAGAACCTATGTTTTTTGTGTTTAGTTTTCCACCATTTTTTATCAAATCTAAAAAAGGTGTCATTTTTTGCATAGGGTTTTGAAAGTTATTAGAAGAGTTCTTATTGGTGTTGTAATTTTCGTTTAAAGAATTAGCAGGTTGTTTTTTTGCCACAGGTGGGCTATACACCTGATTTTTAAAGTTTTTTAAATAACTTGCGTTATTTTTTGTTTTTACATAATTAACCTTTACAGTAGGAGATTTTACGCTACTTGAATAGGAATTGAAATAATTTTTATTTAAAGCCTTTGAAGATTTTTTATTTGATTTCATAAGATAAATTCTCCTTTTGTTATCACAATTACTATATGCATTCATATAATAAAATAGTGAAAAAGGAGGATATGATTTTGGATTTTAGAGATTTTTCAAATAAAACAGTTAACGACTTTAAAAAGAAAGCAGAAGAATTTAAAAAGGACTTTAAAGAAGAGAGCAAAGAAGAATTTAATAGCTACGAGGAGGCTTACAATAAGTATTCCGGAATGCAAGGAAGCGATCTTATGAAGGAATTTTTAAAAATGGCAGAAGAAAAGAAAAAAGACGGCTCTTTAAACGATGGAAAAATAAGAGACTTATATAATTCGTTAGCTCCAATGATGGGCGAAGAAGAAAAAGCAAGACTAGAAGATATTTTAAATTTAATTAAAAAATAATTTTGAAATACTATAATAAAATTGATGCTTCAATTTTTAATACGGTTTCCTCTTTAGATTTTAGCAAAAAAACCATATCTTGCGTGGTGTATGCTAAAAACTATTATAGAGTTAAATCTTACCTTACTCATTTTGTGGGCAAGAAACTTTTTGAGTATCCTTTTATTAGAGCTTTTGGCGTGGATGTGCCGTACAATATGCTTGGGCAGCTTGCTAGGTTAAATTCGGTAGATTACATTACTTCTCATACAAAGGTATTTTCTCAAATTAATGTTGCAAAGGAAATATCTAAAATATCTGAGTTAAACAAAAAAGGATATTTGGGTGAAGGTATAGGAATTGCAATTATAGATACGGGTGTAAAAAATCATTTAGATTTTGTTATTCCTAAAAACAGAATTGTTGCCTTTAAAGATTTTATTAATAAAAAAGAGGTTCCCTACGACGATAACGGACACGGAACATTTATTACAGGGCTTGCCTCAGGAAGTGGGTTGATATCGGGCGGAAAATATGCTGGCGTTGCTCCAAAATCTAGCATTATTAGTTTAAAAACCTTAAATGCCAATGGCGAGACAGGAGCATTTAATATTTTGGGGGCTATGCAATGGGTTTATGACAATGCAGAAAAATACAATATAAAAATTGCTTGCATGAGTTTTGGTAGTACTCCACTTGGAAATGGTGACCCTTTAACCGCAGGGGCAGAAGCGTTGTGGAACAAAGGAATTATTGTTGTTGCTGCGGCCGGTAATAGCGGTCCAGACGAGAAAAGTATTAAATCCCCTGGTGTTAGTTCCAAAATTATAACAGTGGGCGCTATGGACGACAACAGAAAGTCTGACGATAGTTTTGACGAGAAATTGTTCACAGTTGCAGATTTTTCTTCTAGAGGACCTGCGTTTTCTAACTATAAGCCAGATGTTTTAGCTCCAGGGGTTAATATTGTTTCTACTTGTAATAAAAAAGGTAAGTTCTATTCTAAATTGAGCGGAACATCTGTTGCAACCCCTATTGTTGCTGGGCTTGCCTGTTTAATAGTAGAAAAATATCCTAGCATTACTCCAAACGAAGTTAAAAGCCTACTTTTTAAAAGCGCAAGAAGCATTGTTAACAACAGAAATGCAGAAGGTTTTGGCTTTATTGATGCATCTAATATACTGCTAATTTAAACTAAATTATAATAGTAAAAATTCTTCTTATTATGCTATAATGTGTAAAGAGAGGAATTTTTTTATGAATAAAAAAGCTAAAAGAGTTTGGGAATATTTGGTTGAAAATTATCCTGATGCTAGATGTGAATTAAATTATACTTCCGCCTTTGAATTATTGGTGGCGGTTAGCTTATCTGCACAATGCACAGATAAAAGAGTTAATATTGTAACAAAAGAACTTTTTAAAAAATATAACAAGCCAGAAGATTTTTCTGATTTAAGCATAGAAGAATTAAAACCTATAATATATTCTACTGGTTTTTATAATAATAAAGCTAAGAACATTATTAAAGCTAGCAGGAAGATTATGCAAGATTTTAATGGACAAGTTCCTAACAATTTAGAAGATTTACAAACACTAGGTGGGGTGGGAAGAAAGACTGCAAATGTAGTATTTTCGGAAGCTTTTAATGGAGAAGCAATTGCTGTAGATACGCATGTTTTTAGAGTTTCTAATAGAATAGGGTTGACAAATGCTAAAAATGCGTTAAAATGTGAACTAGAACTTATGGAGATTTTTGACAAAAGTCAGTGGAGTAATTTGCACAGAATGCTTGTGCTGTTTGGAAGATATACTTGCACAGCAAAAAAACCAAAATGTGAAACTTGCAGATTAAAAGATATTTGCAATTATTACAAAAATAACAAGGAGTAACTTATGTTTATAGATAAGGCTAAGATATATATAAAAGCAGGAAACGGTGGCGATGGTGCGGTTTCTTTCTTTCGTGATAAATTAACAACAAATGGTGGCCCAGATGGTGGCACAGGCGGGAAAGGTGGCGATGTTGTTTTTGTTGTAGATAAATCTGCTAACAATTTGGTTCACTACTATTACGATAAACATTTTAGAGCTAAAGATGGAGAAAACGGCGGAAAGAAAAATATTTATGGTAAAAGTGCAGATGATTTGATTGTAAAAGTACCAAAAGGAACAGTTATTAAGGACTTTGAAACAGGAAAAGTTATTGCAGATATGTTTTATGCCGATCAAAAACAAGTTATTTTAAAAGGTGGAATTGGCGGAAGAGGAAATGCGAAATTTGCAAACTCTGTAAGACAAGCACCAAGATTTTCGGAACTAGGTGAAAAAACAGAAGAAAAAGCGGTTGTTTTAGAACTTAAAACTATTGCAGATGTTGGACTTGTGGGTTTTCCTAATGTAGGGAAAAGCACACTACTTTCTGTTGTTAGTAGCGCTAAACCAAAAATTGCAAACTACCACTTTACAACTTTGGTACCAAACCTTGGAGTTGCAAAATATATGGAATACAACTTTTTGATTGCAGATATTCCGGGGCTTATTGAAGGTGCGGCAGAAGGTGTTGGCCTAGGGCACGACTTTTTAAGGCACATAGAAAGAACAAAAATGATTGTTCATGTAGTAGATATTTCTGGCTTTGAGGGAAGAGACCCTATAGAAGATTTTAAAATTATAAACAAAGAACTTGAAGATTACAGTAAAGAGCTTGCAAAAGCCCCACAAATTGTAGTTTTAAATAAAACAGATATATTGCAGCCAGACAGCACAAATGTGGAAGATTTTAAAGAAGCTTATGGTAAAGATTATAAAATTATAACTATGAGTGCAGTAACAACTAAAGGTACAAAAGAATTACTTCAAGAAATTGCAAAAGTGCTTCCTACTATTAAGGCAAAAGAACCTATTGCGATAGAAGAATTTAACTTTGATACAAGAGATAAAACATCGTTAAATATTAAGCACTTAAAAATGGGTGATGAAAATATTTATGATGTTAGTGGGGGATTAATAAATCACCTAGCAAGAAGCATTGTACTTACAGATATGGAATCTTTCTCATATTTTCAAAGAAGATTAAAATCTGACGGAATTATGGATGAAATAAGAAAAGCCGGAGCAGAAGAAGGCGATACTATTAGAATTTTGGGAACAGAATTTGAACTTATAGATTAAAATTAAAAAGGAGAATGTTATGATTACAAGTAAACAAAGATCTTCACTAAGAGCACTTGCAAACAAACTTAAACCAATTGTTATTATTGGGAAAGATGGTTTTACAACTGCAGTTTTTAGTGAAATTAAAACAACAATAGATAATAACGAATTAATTAAAGTTAAGGTTTTAAATAATTGCGATGAAAGCCCAAAACAGCTTATGAATGAAATTTGCAAAAAAATTAACGCCGAAGCTATTTCTGTTATTGGTAATAAATTTGTTATTTACAAAAAGTCTACTAAAAAAGGTGCTAAACATATTGTTTTTGCAGGCTAATAAAAAGCTACTATTTAAGTAGCTTTTTTTATATGATATTTTTAGGCTCAGGTTTATTAAAAAATACATTAAAGTAAGAAAATAATGCCATTAAAAACAGAAGAGAAGAAAAGGTTACATAATAAATGTTGTAAGGTATAACAAAGCTTGCCAAAAAGAGTATTAAGCCAGAAAAAATGTAAGACTTTGTTTTGCGTCTATTAAAAGCAGTTTGCAATAAAAGCTTTTTTGTTACTTTGCTTTTATGCCCTACCTTTATTGTAATTTTGGGATAATAATCATATTTTTTAAATAGGTGAGTGTAACAGTCGACTTTGTTTAAAAAGCAAAACTCTATGTTTTCTATTTTATCTCCAAAATCTATTGCGTTAGCGTTAAAAGAATTTGCTACTACAATTATTTTTTTCAAATTTAATCCTTTAATTTTTTTAAAAACAAGGGTTATGTCATCTATAGTAATTTCGCGACTGTTAAACATAGGAATTAGTGCTGTTTTTTGTTTATTAGAGGTAAAAATTATGCAATCGTTTTTTATTTGGGTTTGCTTTTCTTTGCTTATTAGATTAGAGAAAAAGGCTAGCTGCTCTTTTTTTGTTGAAAGTAAAAGCTGAATGGTGTATTCGTCTATTTTTTTTAATTCTTCTTTTTTTAAGTTTTTTATGCTTTGTTGTTTATAATTTTTTTGCTGTAACAGGTAGGTTAAAATAGCAGTTATAAAAATGCTGCAAAGTAGGGTAACATAAAGGCTATTTAAATAAAACCTAAGCCAAACAAAACTTATTAAAAATATTAATACCACCTTAAAGATAAAATCTGTAATTTTTGAAAGTTTCAGTTTCTCCATTTTAACCTTCTTTTTATTTTTAGATTAATTATGCACAGTTAATACAATTTTTAAACTAATAGTTTTTGTTTGTTTTCTTCTTTTTTTATTGGTATAATATTTTTATATATAGGAGATTATTTAATGAGTATTTACGATATTATTAATAAGAAAAGATTAGGTAAAAAATTGTCTAAAAAGGAAATAAACTTTTTTGTAGAAAACTCGGTTAATGGCAAAATTAAAGAGTATGAAGTTTCTGCGTTTTTAATGGCTATTGCTATTAATGGAATGAATATGCAAGAAACTTACGAACTTACTATGGCTATGGCAAAGTCTGGCGAGATTTTAGACTTATCTGAAATTGAGGGTGTAGTGGTGGATAAGCACAGCACAGGTGGTGTTAGTGATACTACTACTTTGGTAGTTGTTCCAACGCTTGCTGCGCTTGGCATTAATGTTGCAAAAATGAGTGGCGGGGCACTTGGCTTTACTGGCGGAACAATAGATAAATTAAGGGTTTTAGAGGGGTATAATTTTGCTCAAAAACCAAAAGATTTTATTGCCATTATTAAAAAAGTAGGTGCATCTATTATTAGCCAAACTAAAAATATTGCACCAGCAGACAAATTATTTTATTCTATAAGGCATAAAACAGCAAGTATAGAAAGCATTCCTTTAATTGCCTCTTCTATTATGAGTAAGAAAATTGCCGGAGGCGCTAGCGTTATTTTGATTGATGTGAAAGTGGGCAAAGGTGCTTTTATGAAAAACATTAAAAGAGCAAAAGAACTAGCTTTAACTATGATAGAAATAGGCAAAAGAGCAGGAAAAACAGTTAAGTGTATTGTTACAGATATGGATCAACCACTTGGGTATGGAATTGGAAATAACTTAGAAGTTAAGGATGCTATTGGCGTTTTAAAAGGAAATAAAAATAGACTTAGCAAGGTAAGTAAAAAAATAGTTTCTGACCTTTTGGTGGAAACTAGAGGCATTACAGCAAAAGAAGCAAACAAACAAATTGAAAAGGTTTGGAAAAGTGGAGAGGCTCTAGAAAAATTAAAAGAAATTGTAGTAGCTCACGGTGGAAATGGGCTTATTGTTACTAAGCCAAACTTAATAGAAAAATCTAAATATAGAGTAGATATTTGTGCAAAAACTAACGGGTTTGTTAAAGCTATAGACGCAGAAAACTTAGGCTTTTTAGCATATGACTTAGGAAATAAAAAAGATGGCTTTGATAATGCCGTCGGAATTGAAGTTATTAAGCATGTGGGAGAAAAGGTTTTAGAAAATGCACCTGTGGCAAAACTTCACTTAAACTCTAAAGCTGGGTTAAAAACTATTGTTGAAAGAGCAGAAAACTGCTTTACTGTGTCTGGTTTGCCAGCCAGAAAGAAAAAACTAATTTTATGGAGTAAATAATAAATGGAATTTATTAGCAAAAATGTTAAACAAACGGGCAAGATAGCAAAAAAGTTTTCAAAAGAGCTTAATCCCTTAGATGTTATTACAATGAGGGGAGATTTGGGTGCAGGAAAAACAACTTTTACTAAGGCACTTGGTAAGGCTTTAAAAATTAAAGAACCTATTACTAGCCCAACATTTACAATTATGAACGAATATATGAGTGGGAAAATGCCACTCTATCATTTTGATATGTACAGAATAGAAAACGACGACGAAATATATGAATTAGGCTTATCGGATTATTTTATTTACAACCCAGAAAGCAGTATTAAGCAAGGAGTGTGTGTTATCGAATGGGCAGAAAACATAGAAAACATAATTCCTAAAAAACATATAGAAATATCTATTGAAAAAATTGATGATACCACAAGAAAAATAAACATAGAGAGGTTGGGATGATTACATTAGCTATTGATACAACTAAGAAAGAATCGGAAGTTGCTTTAAGTGTTAAAGACAATATTTTTTATAATGATAACGGCTTAAAAAACAAAGGACACTCTGAAACACTACTTCAAAACATAAACGAAGTTTTAGAAAAAGGGAATGTAACACTAAAAGAAGTAAAAAACATATTAGTAATAACAGGCCCGGGCTCTTTTACGGGAATTAGAATAGGAATTTCTACCGTTAAGGGATTTATGGCTGTTTTAGATAACATTAACTTAATGAGTGCAAGTGGTTTTGATGTTTTGGCACATAATGTAGACGAAAAATATAAGAAAGACAAATTTTCTGTTGGTATTAACGCAAATAATAAGGGTGCTTATGTTGCTGGTTATTCTGCAAAAGATAAGAAAATTAAAAACATTAAATGGATGGATATGGCCACTTTAAAAGAGTGTGTAGCAAACAGCGGTATGCCATTTTTTGTAAGTGAATATGAGTTAGATTACTTTATTGGGGCAGAAGTTGATGCCTTAGGAGTTGTACTTAGAAAGGAAAGCATTTTAGAGGTGGCAGAAAGTAAAGTTAAGAGCAAAGGTTTTTGCAAAGAGGGTGAATTAAATCCGCTTTACATAAAACTTTCTCAAGCAGAAAATGCATATATAGAAAAGGTTGCTAAAGCTATAGTTTTTGAAAAAGTAAACGAAAAGAATGCGCAAGAAATTTTTGAAATAGAAGAAAAAAGTTTTGAAAAATCTTGGAGTTTAAAAACAATTAAAGAAGAACTTTTATTAGAAGATAGAACTTACTTTTTAGCAAAGCTAAACGAAGAAAATGTAGGCTACATATCTGTTTGGAAAACGGGAGAAGATTATAACATATTAAAAGTTGCTGTGCTTCCAAGTAAAAGAAGATTGAAAATAGGAACACTATTAATAGAAAAAGTAATAAACTTTGTAAAAGAAGTAAAGGGCGAAAAGCTATTTTTAGAAGTAAGCGAAGAAAACGAACCTGCGATTAATCTATATAGCAAATGCGGGTTTATTAAAGAGCACACAAGAAAAAAATACTACCCAAATGGGAAAGACGCTCTTGTTATGTTTTATAACAAAAAATAGAGGAGTTTATGAAATATCTAATAAACGATATTTTGGTAAATGTAATATACAACAAAAACAAAACAGCAAATAGTACTGTTTTGTTTTTACATGGTTGGGGCGGAAGTACTACTTCTTTTTTGGGGATGCAAAAAGCATTAAGTAAAAAATATTCTACCATAAATTTAGATTTTCCTGGGTTTGGGCAGTCGGAAGATCCGCCGGCTAATTTTAGGATTTATGATTATTCAAAAATAGTTATAAAATTATTACAACAATTAAAAATAAAAAAAGTATTTATTGTTGCACATTCTTTTGGCGGGAGAGTGGCTTTGGTGCTATCTAGTACCACTAATTTAGTAGAAAAACAAGTGTTAGTTGGGGCTGCAGGAATAAAGCCAAAGTTTAGTTTAAAAACATATTTAAAAATAAAAAAATATAAGACTTTAAAATTTTTGGTAATGAAAAAAATTTTACCTAAAAAATGTTTAAAAAATAGTGGTTCTAGTGATTATAAAGCTCTAAACAAAAATATGAAACAAGTTTTTGTTAATGTGGTTAATAAAGATTTAACCTATACACTAAAAAACATAAAGGCTCCAACATTATTAATTTGGGGTAAAAAAGATGAATTAACTCCTATGTTTATGGCAAAAATTATGCAAAAGAACATAAAAAATAGTGGGCTTGTAGTTTTTAAAAATGCAGGACACTATTGCTACCTAGAAGAATATGTAAGAGTAGTTAGAATTTTAGAAAATTTCTTTAGCTAAGGAGTAAATATGAATTTTTTTGATACATCTAATCCACACCTCTATGTTGCCATTACACTGGTTTTTATTAATGCAACTTTATTATGCTTTGCAGCATATAGTTTTTTTCAAGCGTTTCAATTGGAAGGGTATAGACTTACTAATTTTTTTAAGTGGCTAAAAAAATATGGAAAAAACATTTATGTAAGACTTTTAATTATAACTGTTTTGTCGTCTATGTTTTTGGCTGTAGTTAATATACTGTTTTATCCTTTTGCCAGCATAATATATATAGAATTTTTAAGTTTGCTTTTATACTTTGTACTTGTTACTTATTTTATAATTACGAACCTATCTAAAAATAAAAAAACGCCATTAAAGTTTACGAGCAGAGTGTGTAGGTGGACTTTTTTAAGTTATGTTTTGTTTGCTGTTTTAAACTTTTATTTAAATGCGTTTATATATAATTTGACTACTTATATTAGATTTATTTCGTTTGCTATTATGCCAATAACCATTCCGTTTATTATGGTTTTAAGTTTTATTATTTTGCTTCCTTTTGAAAAACTGAATCATAAAAGATACGAGTTTTTTGCAAAGTGGAAATTAAAGGATAGAACGGATTTAATAAAAATAGGGATAACAGGAAGTTATGGAAAAACAAGCACAAAATATATTTTAGATTGTATTTTAAGTGAGAAGTTTAATGTTTGCAAAAGCCCAGCCAGCTATAACACACCTATGGGTATTTCTATCGTAGTAAACAATACGCTAGAAGATAGTCACGAGGTTTTTATTGCAGAAATGGGAGCGTATAAAAAAGGTGAAATAAAGTATTTATGCAACATTGTAAAACCAAAGTATGCAATACTAACTTCTATTGGTAGTCAGCATTTAGAAACTTTTAAAAGCCTAGAAAATATAAAGCAAACAAAATACGAATTAATTGAATGTTTGCCAAGCGAGGGACTTGGTGTTTTTAACGGTGCAAACGAAATTGTAAAAGAGCTTTACGAAAAAACAAGTTCTGTTAACAAGGTTATAACAGGAATAGATAAAAATAGTTTTGCAGTAGCTGAAGATATAAAAATAACAGATAGAGGAACTAGTTTTGTTTTAAAAATTAAGGAGGAAGAAATTTTGTGCAAAACGGCTCTTTTGGGAGAACATAATATACACAATATTTTAACTGCTAGCGCTTTAAGTTTTAAACTTGGTTTGACAATGGAAGAAATAAAAAGAGGAATAGAAAACATAAGGCCAATTTCTCATAGATTAGAACTTACAAAAACGGTTAGAGGAATAACTATATTAGACGATTCGTTTAACGCAAGTGTGGAAGGAGCTAAAGCTGCGTTAAAAGTTTTAGAAAGTTTTGAGGGGAGAAAAATTGTTATTACTCCGGGGCTTGTGGATCTTGGAGAAAAAATGGAAAGAGAGAATTATTTGCTAGGCAAACAAGTGGCAAAGGTGGCTAATATTTGCATAATAGTTAATAAGGTTAACGCAGAAAGTATAAAGAAAGGGCTGTTTGAAAATAATTTTAAATTAGACAGTTTATATGAAGCAGATAGTTTGCAAAGAGGGCAAGAAATATTGAAAGATATTTTGCAGCCTAACGATATTTTATTAATTGAAAACGATTTGCCAGATAATTATTTTTAGTTAACCAAAATTAAGAGGTGTATATGAAGCAAAACATAGCAGTTATTTTTGGTGGAAAGAGTTCGGAACACGATATTTCTATTATTACAGCCAGTCAGGTATTAAAGAATTTAAACAAACAAAAATATAACATAATACCTGTTTACATAACAAAGAGTGGAAAATGGTTTTACTTAAAAAAGTTTTTTGATATATCTTTCTTTTCTAGCTTTAATGTTAAAAATAAAGGTGTTACAGAAGTAGGGCTTTTTGCTGATTCTAACACGCTTTTTAAAAAGAGGAAATTAAGGCATAAACAACTTTTTAAAATAGATGTGGCCATTGTTGCAATGCACGGAGTGAATGGTGAGGATGGCACTGTTGCAGGATTATTACAACTATGTGATATTCCATTTACTAGCCCAGGCAGCATTAGTGCAGGAATTTGTATGGATAAAGTTTTTATGAAAAAGATTTTTGAAAGTGAAAAGTTTCCTGTTTTACCATATGTGCATTTTTATAGGTCAGAATTTTTAAAGGCAAAAGAGAAAGTGGTAAAAAGGCTAGAGAAAGAACTTGATTATCCAATAATAATAAAGCCCGCTAACTTAGGTAGCAGTATAGGTATTAACATTTGCAGAAATTTTGAGGAGTTGGTGCTGGCCATTGAAGTTGCTTGCCACTACGATAAAAAGATACTGGCAGAAAGGGCGGTGGAAAATTTAAGAGAAATAAATTGCTCTGTTTTGGGGGTTGGGCAAAATGTAAAAGCTTCTGAATTAGAAGAGCCCGTTAGTTGGAAAAGTTATTTAAGCTTTGAAGAAAAATATTTAACTAAAAATAAAAATAGTAAAGGTGGTATGCATAACTTAAAGAGAATTATGCCAGCTAAAATTTCTAAAAAAATAAGTAAGCAGATAAAGGCTTTAAGTTTAAAAGCATTTAAAGCGCTAAATTGCAAAGGCGTGGTTAGAATAGATTACATAATAGATGAGGATGAAAACAAGGTTTACATAAACGAAATTAACACAATACCTGGCTCTTTTGCTTTTTATTTGTGGGAATATGAGGGGATGAGCTTTGAGACATTATTAGATGAATTAATAAAAATTGCTAAAATAGACAAATTAGAAAAACAAAAAAACACCTATACATATTCTTCTAGTGTATTAAACTTTAATGGTAAAGGAAAGTCGGGCATTAAATAGTGGTTTTATTTTAAAGCTAATTGTTGTTTTTAAAAAAACTATATGTTACAATTATTGAAAGGAGTAACTATGGCTTTTTTACCAATTAACAAACAAGACATGAAGGCTAGAGGAATTGATAAGCTGGATTTTATATATATTTCGGGTGATGCATATGTGGATCATCCTTCTTTTGGAGTGGCGGTTATTACCAGAATAATAGAAAGTATGGGATTTACCGTTGGTGTTGTTGCCGAGCCTCAAACAGATGATGATTATAAGAGGCTAGGAGAGCCTAATTTTGCGTTTTTAGCAGGAAGTGGAGTTGTTGACAGTATGGTTAATAATTACACGGTTAACAAGCGTAAACGCTCTGACGATTCTTACTCGGAAGGTGGAGTAGGTGGAAAAAGACCAGATAGAGCTTTGACTGTATATTCTAAAAACTTGAAAAGGCTTTTTCCTGATAGTTATGTTATTATTGGTGGAATTGAAGCAAGTTTAAGAAGATTTTCTCATTACGACTATTGGAATAACGAAGTTATGCCGTCTATTTTGCAAAGCAGCGAGGCAGATTTGCTTATTTACGGAATGGGAGAAAAACCTTTGTGGGAACTGGGTGCAATGCTTAAAAAAGGTATTCCTATTGAAAAGATAAAAGATATTAGCGGAACTGCATATTTAGCTAGTTACGATAGCTTATCTAATAAAATTAAAAAAGAATTAAACGAGCATAAAAACTACTTATTATTACCCTCTTTTGAAGAAGTGAAGAGTAATAAGAAGAGTTATGTAAAAGCGTTCAACTTGCAGGAACAAAATACTCACTATGTTAATGCTTTTGGCTTAATTCAAAAACATAAAAACAAATATTTGGTTCAAAACAGGCCGGCAAAAACGCTTACAAGCAAAGAAATGGATTCAATATACGATTTGCCGTTTGAAAGAACTTGTCATCCTGTTTATAAAAAAGGTGTGCCAGCACTCAGAGAAGTAGAATTTAGCATAACAGCACACAGAGGGTGCTTTGGTGGTTGTAGTTTTTGTTCGCTAAATTACCATCAGGGAAGAGCAATACAATACAGAAGCAAGGAAAGCATTGTAAAAGAAGCAAAACTTTTAACTGGCCTACCAAACTTTAAAGGATATATTCACGATGTGGGTGGTCCTAGTGCAAACTTTCATAGGCCATCTTGTAAATTGCAAGAAAAAATTGGTATATGTAAAAACAAACAATGCATAGGGCATACTGCGTGTAAAAACCTAGTGGTTTCTCACAACGAATACTTAGAAGTGCTAAGAGAAGTTAGAGAAATTGAAGGCATTAAAAAGGTGTTTGTTAGAAGTGGTATTAGATTTGACTATTTAATGAAAGAACAAAATCCTGCATTTTTTGATGAGCTTTGTAAACACCATATATCTGGGCAGTTAAAAATTGCGCCAGAACATATATCGGACAATGTTTTAAAAGTTATGAATAAGCCAGAGAGCAAAATATATTTAAATTTTACTAAAAGATATACAGATGCAAATATGCACTTAGGTAAAAAACAATATATTGTGCCTTACTTTATATCTTCTCATCCGGGAAGCACATTAGAAGATGCAATTGATTTATGCTTATATTTAAAGAGCATTAATTATATGCCACTTCAAGTACAAGACTTTTACCCAACACCATCTACAAGGTCTACTTGTATGTACTACACAGGTTTAAACCCTAGTACATTAGAACCTGTTTATGTTGCAAAAACAAAGCAAGACAAACTAACACAAAGAGCATTTTTGCAGTATAGAAAAAAAGAAAACTACCCATTAATACTAGAAGGGTTAAGAAAAGCAGGTAGAGAAGACTTAATTGGATTTACAGAAAACTGCATTATAAAACCTACAAAGGATATGGCTACTGGAAGGACAATGGCTAAAACAGTAGATAGAAGTAGAGGAAGAGCACCAAAAAGAAGAAAGAGAAAATAAAAAAGACCGATTAAGGTCTTTTTTGTTTAGTGTGTTTTACTATTTTATTAACAATGTTGTTATTGCCGTTTTTAAAATTGCATTCGCTCATTTTTTTAGTATATGTTTTTTTGTTTTTATATAAATCTTCCAAGGTTTTTAATAGTAGCAAAGGCTTTAAATTTTCTTCTAATATTACTTTTGCATAGCCTTGTTTTTTAAAGTACTGGGCATTTAAAATTTGGTCGCCACGAGATTCGGCTGTGCCTAATGGAATTAGAAGCATTGGCTTATTTAAATATAAAAGTTCAAAAATAACATTGGAGCCAGCTCTGCCTATTACTATGTCGGCGGCGGCATAAAAATCCTCAATGTTACTAACATAGTCTATTTGGTAATAGTTTTTTTGCTTAATATTTTCGTTTACTTTGTTTTTACCAGTAAGGTGCAGTACATTATATTTTGCTGTTAACTTAGCTATGTTTTTTGTTATTATTTTGTTTATGTTTTCAGAGCCTAAACTGCCGCCTATTATTAAAATAGTTGGCTTTGTTTTGCTTAAGCCATATTCTTTAACAATTTTTTGTTTGCTTCCATTTTTTAATTCTTCTCTAATAGGAGAGCCACTATAATAACCTTTTTTTAGTTCTTTTGCGGTATCAGAAAAACTGCAACACATTACTTTGCAGGTTTTATATATAATTTTGTTGGCAAGCCCAAGTGAGTAGTCGGACTCGTGACTTACTATGGGAATGCCTAAACTTTTTGCAGCGATAGCTACAGGAACGCTAACATAACCACCCTTAGAAAAAACAATATTTGGCTTCAATCTTTTTAAAACGCCACGAGCTTTAATTATGCTATTAATTAACTTAAAGGGTATAAGTATGTTTTTTGGGTTAAAACTTCTTACAAGTTTAACAGCAGGAATTTGATAGTACATTAAACTTGTTTGATTTTTTATAATATCTTTTTCTATCCCGTCAGAGCCAATATAATAAATTTTATCGTAATGTTTTTTTAAATCTTTTATAATAGCTAGGTTGGGCATAACATGACCAGCACTTCCGCCACCTGTTAGTACTATTTTTTTCATTTCTTACCTCTCTACTTTATTTATATGTCAAAGTTAGACATTTTATTGCAATAATTTTACTGTGTATAATTATGCATAAAACTGGTAAATTATGCTTATTTTTTAATTCTGCTTTGCCTGAGAGCAAAAATTGTGAAAAAATATGTATTTTTATGGCTATTTTAACTAGAATAATTTTTAATAATTTGGTATAATTGGTTATAAATTTTTGGAGGTACATTTTGAGCAAGACTTATAATTCAAAAGACATTATTGTTCTAGAAGGCTTAGACGCCGTTAGAAAAAGACCTGGTATGTATATTGGTACTACTGGGGTAAAGGGGCTTCATCATTTATTGTGGGAAATTGTAGACAATTCTATTGATGAGCTTGCCAACAACTTTGGTAATAAAATTATTGTTACTCTTCACAAAGACGGTAGCGCTTCTGTAGAAGATAACGGGAGAGGGATTCCTGTAGATAAACATCCAAAACTTGGAATTAGTGGTGTAGAAGTTGTTTTTACTCAACTTCACGCTGGTGGTAAATTTGAAAGCAGCAACTATCAATTTTCTGGTGGTTTGCATGGGGTTGGTGCATCGGTTACAAATGCGCTTTCTTCTTGGCTTAAAGTAGAAGTTAATAAAGACGGCAAAAAATATGCCATAGATTTTTTTAGCCCAAAAGGCGAAGACGGAAAAATTAAAAGTGGTGTGCCAAAAGGTCCATTAAAAGAAATTGGTCTTGCAGATAAATCTGGAAGCTATGTTAGATTTATGCCAGATGCAAGAGTATTTGGAAAAAACACTTTTAACTTTCAAACTGTTTGTTTAAAAATGAAAGAACTATCTTTTTTAAACAAAGGCATTAGAGTAGTTGTAATAGACGAGAGACCAGAGTTAGAAGGTAAAAATCCTGTTATAAAAAGATACACTTACAGTGGCGGGATTGCAGATTATACTAAATATTTAAACGAATCTAAAAACACATTATATGATAATCCAATTTATTTGGAGGGAGAAAGTGACATTGTAAAAGTGGAGCTTGCTTTTCAACATACAGACCAGTATACAAGTTCTATTTTCTCTTATGTTAACAACATTCCAACAAGCGAGGGCGGAACACACGAAACAGGTTTTAAAACTGCTTTGACAAAAGTATTTAACGATGTTGCAAGAAAACAAAACTTACTTAAAGATAAAGAGCCAAACTTTTTAGGAGAAGATTTTAGAGAGGGGTTAACTGCTGTTTTAACAGTTAAAATGAGAAATGTTCAGTTTGAGGGACAAACAAAAACAAAACTAGGAAATCCAGAAGCAAAAACAGAAGTAGAAAGCATTATTGCAAAAGAATTAGAAAAAATTATTAATACAAATCAAAACAAGAAAATTTTTGAAGCAATTATAGACAAGGCTAAAACTGCAGCAAAGGTAAGACTGGCTGCTAAAAAGGCAAAAGATATTACAAGAAAAACAAAAAGTATAGATAGTGCTAATTTAGTTGGCAAACTTGCTGTTTGTAGTGGAAGAAAACCAGAGCAAAATGAACTATTTATTGTAGAGGGAGACTCTGCGGGTGGTAGCACAAAACAAGGAAGAGATAGAAAATTTCAGGCTATTTTGCCACTTAGAGGAAAACCACTAAACTGCGAAAAGAAAAGAATTAATCAGGTTTTAGAAAACGAAGAAATAAGAACAATTATTAGTGCATTAGGTGCAGGTGTTGGAGACAGTTTTAATGTTGATAACATTAAGTATCACAAGGTTATTATTCTTGCCGACGCTGACCAAGATGGTGGACATATTAGAAGTTTAATACTAACATTCTTTTTTAGATATATGAAAGAGCTTATTTCTAACGGACATTTATATATTGGTATGCCACCACTTTATAAAGTTTATAAAAGCAAAAAGGTGGAATATGCCTACTCTGACGCAGAACTAGAAGATGCTAAAAAGAAAATTGGAAAAGGCTACAAAATACAGCGTTATAAAGGATTGGGGGAAATGAATCCTGATCAACTTTGGGAAACTACTTTAGATCCAGAACACAGACTTCTTGCAAAAGTTAACATAAACGATATGGCAGAAGCAGAAAAAATTATTACAACTCTTATGGGTGATGATATATCGGCTAGAAAGAATTACATTAGCACTCACGCCAATTTTAATAAGACAGATGCATTTGAAGGAGCAAAATAATGATATTTGACGAAAGAGATATAGAGAAAAAACAAGACAAGAAAAATAAACCAATTAAGCCAGAAAAAACTCAAATAACTTTTGACGAACTTGAAATTAAGGCTGAGCCTGCAACGGAAGAAGTTTTAAACAAAGAAGAGTTAACAGAAGAAGTAGAGTATGAAGAAGAAATGATTGATTTAGAAGAAGAACAAGAGTTTGATGAAGATGGTAATTTGCACCAAAGTTTAAAAAAAGTTGTTCACGATTCTATGATTCCGTATTCGGAATATGTTATTTTAGATAGAGCTCTTCCAAGAGTTGAAGACGGTTTAAAACCAGTTCAGAGAAGAATTTTATATTCTATGTACGAAATTGGCTTAACTCCAGACAAACCTTTTAGAAAGTCTGCAAAGGTTGTTGGGGATTGTATTGGTAGTTATCATCCTCACGGGGATACTTCTGTTTATAACGCTATGGTTAGAATGGCACAAAATTTTAACATGAAACAAACGCTTGTAAACGGACACGGTAACTTTGGTAGTATGGATGGTGATTCTGCTGCTGCTATGAGATATACAGAAAGTAAACTTCAACCAATTGCATTAGAACTTTTAAAAGATATAGAAAAAGATACTGTTTCTTGGAGTTGGAACTATGATGACTCTAAAAAAGAACCAGATATGCTTCCAGGAAGATACCCTAATCTGCTTGTTAATGGTGCAAGTGGTATAGCGGTTGGGCTTGCTACTAATATTCCTCCACACAATTTAGGAGAAACAGTAGATGGTGTTATTGCTTATATTGAAAATAAAAAAATAACTACAGATGAAATGCTTAAAATAATTAAAGGTCCAGATTTTCCTATGGGTGGAATTATTTTAGGTACAGAAGGTATAGAAAAAGCCTATAAAACAGGCAAAGGAAAGGTTGTTTTAAGAGCTAAAACTAGTATAGAAAAAGATAAAACTGGTAAGCCAGAAATTATTATTACAGAATTCCCTTATCAAGTTAACAAAGCAAATGCACTTCAAAAAATTGTAAGACTTAAGGAAAAAAATAAAGACTTATTGTCTGATATTAAAGATATTAGAGATGAATCTGATAGAAATGGTGTTAGAAGTGTTATTACTCTTAAAAAAGATGCAAATGCGGAGAAAATTTTAAATTATTTATTTAAACATTCTGACTTACAAGTTAATTTTAGTATTAATATGGTTGCAATTGCTGGGGGAAAACCAAAACTGTTATCTTTAATGGAAATAATTTCTTATTATGTAAATTATCAAAGAGAAGTTGTTTACAATCGTACTAAGTTTGATTTAGAAGCTAACGAGAAAAAGGTTCATGTTTTAGAAGGTTTACTAATTGCTATTAGAAATATAGACGAAGTTATTAAATTGATTAAAGCATCAGAATCTACTGCGGTAGCAAAGCAAGAATTAATTAAAAGATTTAAATTATCTAGCGTTCAAGCGCAAGCTGTTTTAGATATGAGGCTTGCAAGATTAACTAACCTAGAAGTAGAAAAATTAACTGCACAAGTTAACGAACTTCACGAATTAATTAAAAAGCTTAAAAAAATATTAGCCTCTAAAACTATGCAGTTAACTATTGTTAAAAAAGAACTATTACAAGTTAAAAAACAATATGCTGGAAAAAGAAAAACAAGAATTATTAAAGATATTTCTGAAATTAAAGAAAAAATGGAAGAAGAATTTGTTGCTATTAAAGATGTTGTTTTAGCTGTTAATAACAGAAACTGCATTAAGGCTATTCCTGTTAAAAACTTTAATTTAACAGCAAGATTAATATCTGAAAAAAGTAATTTAAGCGAAGTTCATTCTCATTTGAGTTTAGCAACAACAGATATGCAAGCTTTAATTTTTAGTAATTTTGGAAATTGTTACAGAACAGATATTTCTAAAATTTCTGAAGGTAAATGGAAAGATAGAGGAATGAGCTTAAAAGACTTATTACCAGGATATTTGGAAGATGAAAGAGTTGTTGGAATTATTCCTATAACTAACAAAACTTTTGAAAAACAAGTTTGTATGTTTACTAAAAGAGGAATGGTTAAGGTTTCTGAGTTAAAAGATTATGACCTTAAAAAATCTAAAACTCAAAGCATTAAGCTAAAAGAAGGCGATGAAGTTTTAAATGTTGTTATTAACAATAACTTAACTAATATGGTTTTTGTAACTGCTAATGGTGCTGTTTTAAATGCAGTTAAAACAGATGTTCCTGTGCAAAGTAGAGTGAGCCTTGGTGTTAAAGGCATTAACTTAAATGAGCAAGATAGTTTAGTATTTGCAGGGATAGCTACAAAAGAAGATAAAATTGTTGTGGTTACAAGTAAGGGATATTGTAAGCGAGTAGAGATTCAAGATTTAGATGTTATGTCTAGAGCAAGAAAAGGTGTTAAAATTGCAACCCTTGGAATGGACAATGGTTTTGATATTTTGTTTGCAGACCTAGAAAAGCAACCATTTGAAATTTATGTGGTTACTGACAAAAATAAAATTGTATCTTTAAAAACTCCTGATATGCCAGTAGAAAGCAGAACAACAAAAGGTAAAATAATTACAAAAGCTAAAAGAGCTTTAAAAATTAAAAATATATGTAAATATGCTTGGGAATTTGGTAAATAATTTTTATAAAACAAATTTAAGCAATCTAATATAGGTTGCTTTTTTGTTGCGTAAAAACTCTAAATAATCATAAAAAATGCTTTTAAACAATATATTTAGTTTAGCATTTAAGTTAGAGAAGCAATGTTAGACAAAAATTGCCATTATACGATAAATAAAGCCCTTCAAATTAAATGCTATTTATTTTTATTTATATTATTATTGAAAGTGAGGAGTTAATGAAAGGTTTTACATTAAAACTACAATCCTTAAAACTAGCATTATTACTCTTGCTAGTTGCCGCACTACTATCTTGTAACTTTGATGGACAAGTTTTTGCAAGTGTATATTTTGGAAATTCTTTAAGGAAAGTTCCTATTTATTGTGTAGATACTGAAAAGAAACAAGTTGCCATTAGTTTTGACGCTGCATGGGGAGCAGACAAAACAGAAGATATTATTAAAATATTGCAAGATTATAACGCAGATGCCACATTTTTTCTGGTGGGGTTTTGGGTAGAGAAATATCCGGAAATGGTAAAAGAAATTAACGAAGCAGGATTTGAAATTGGAACGCATTCTAATACGCATCCAAATTTAACAAACCTAACGGCAAGCCAAATGAAATTGGAGCTAGAAACATCTAAAAAACTAATAGAAGACATTACAAAAAAGAAAGTAGATTTGTTTAGAGCGCCATTTGGTGCATACAATAATACATTAATAGACACGGCTTTAGAAATGGGCCTAAAAACTATTCAATGGGATGTTGATTCGCTGGATTGGAAAGATTATTCTGCTATGGATATTACTACGCGAATTATTAACAGAGTTAAATGTGGTTCTATAATTTTGTGCCATAACAATGCAACAAACATTGTTGAGGCTTTGCCTATTGTTTTGGATAGGCTGCAAAAGAAAGGCTACGAAATAACTAGCGTAGGCGATTTGATTTTTACAGAAAATTATGAGGTTGATAACAGCGGTTTGCAAAAAAGTACTTAGAGTAATGGAGGGTTAAATATGAATTATGAACAAATGAACAATAATAAGGTCTACCTTAGAGGCACTGTTGTGTCGCAGCCAGAATACAGCCATGAAATTTATGGAGAAGGTTTTTACGAAGTTATGATGTCTGTGCCAAGGCTATCAGACTATAACGACAACATTCCGATAACGGTATCGGAGAGATTTTTACAAGAAGACGATTTTAATGTGGGCAACACAGTTGCAATTAAAGGGCAATTTAGAAGTTATAACAAGCAGGTAGAAAGCAAGAACAAGCTTATGCTTACTGTGTTTGTTAGAGAAGTGATAGAGGGAGACGAAAGCGTTAATCCAAATAGCATAGAAATTTCTGGTTATGTTTGCAAAAGCCCAATTTACAGAACTACACCATTTAAAAGAGAGATATGTGATATTTTGGTGGCAGTTAATAGGGCATATAATAAGTCGGACTATTTGCCTTGCATAGCGTGGGGCAGAAATGCAAGATTTGTAAAAGACCAAGAGGTTGGTAAAAAATTAATTGTAGAAGGCAGAATTCAAAGTAGAGAATATCAGAAAAAGATAGGGGAAGAAGAATATGAAACAAGAACAGCTTACGAAGTTTCTGTTTCTAAGGTTTCTAACGGTGCTAATGTTTTAGTAGAAGAAATGGGAGATGATTCTACCTATTATAATTCTGAAGTATAAAAAAAGAAGCTTAAATTTTTAAGCTTTTTTATTTTTTAAATTGTTGTGAGCAAGTGCTACTGTTTCTATAATGTTTTCTTCCGAAATTTTTGAAGAATCTTTTGTTAGATTTATTAAAAATTCTATGTTTCCGGTTCCGCCTGTTATGGGAGAGTAGATTATGTTTTGCATTTTATAGTTTGTGTTATTTTCTAGAAAGTATTTAAAGTCTAAAAGAGAGTTTATGTGAACCTCTTTTTTTAATACTATACCTTTTTTGTTTAAGTGCGCCTTTCCAACTTCAAATTGTGGTTTAAACAAAAATACAACTTGATTTATGTAGTCTTCAATTAAAGGAAATATTTTTTGAACAGATATAAACGAAACATCCATAACTGCCAAAGTAGGCATTCCTTTTATAAAGTGCTTTTTTGTAACATCTTTTATGTTTGTGTTTTCGTAAGATATAACCTTATTATTATTTCTTAGGCTTTTGTCTAACTGGTTGCTGCCAACATCTACTGCGTAAACTAGTTTTGCATTATTGTTTAAACAAACCTGGGTAAACCCACCAGTAGAGGCGCCAATATCTAAAATAATTTTATCTTGCAAATTTACTCTAAATTCTTTCACTGCCTTTTCTAGTTTGAGCCCGCCACGGCTTACATATGGGTTTATTTTTCCTTTTATCTCTAATAGGTCGGAAGAGTTAACTTTGTGGCTAATTTTGCTTACAAAAGAGCCGTTAACGAATATGCTACCATCTTTTATTGCCTGCTGTGCACGGGCTCTAGAATTGAATAAGCCATTATCTACAAGTGCTACATCTAGCCTTTTTTTAGTTTGTTGCATTTATTTTTCTTCCTCTAATTAAAAATACAATTAATAAACAAATAGCAATAATAAATATTAAACCTGCTAGAAGATAGTTGTAACCTTCGTCTAACATTTTAATATATTTTGTTTGCACATAACCACTTACAGTTTCTCCGCTTGAAGTTGTATAAGAAATTAGTGTCCATTCGCTTTCGGTAGAATATGCTTCTACATAAACTCTGTCGTAAGAAGATAGTTTGTTAGCAGTAGTAATATACTCGTTGTTTTGATAGCTATAAACTGTTATGTTTGCATCATTAGATGTTATTATTATTTCTGCATTTGTTTGAAGAGTTGGCGTTATGCTTAAATTTCCTACAAGAGAGACATCAGAACTCTTTACATAACCTATGTTGCCTAAAGAATCTTCTACCCCATAAAAGTAAGTCCCGTTATAGTCTGTATAATTTGTAAGGTTATAGTTAGAGGTTAGCACTTCTTCTTTTTGTAAATCTTTTACTATAAGCCCTTCTGGAGAAGTATCGTTAAAAATAAGTGAGGTAGGGTATTTGTAAAGTTTTGCAAAGGTGTTTGTAATCCTTAAAGAAGTTGGATTGTTTTGAGGCGTTAGTACTGTGACATTTGCTTTTAAAACATAGCCTACAAGATTTTCTACCGCATTACCATTAGAATATGCAACAAAATAACTATCTTCAAAACTTGCTATATTTTCTTCTAAAATAATTACCCAGCTATTTTCTGGCAAAATTAAAAGTGGGGTTATATTGTAAGGTGTTTGCAGTAAATTTGCGCCTTCTGAGTTTATTGTTGCAATTTTACAAACTTCTGAAAGTGCAGAGGTATCTGTAACATTTGTCGGGTTAATAAATCCACTAATGTTTGCTGTAAAATTGGCAGAAGAATTTGTTAATATAATTTTGTTTAATGTATTATTGGCAGTGTTAATTATAAACATTTCTCCTGTTTCTGCCACAATTTTTAAAGATTTTGTGTTTTGTAAAGCATTGCCTGCAACCACTACATAACTCTCGTAAACTTCGTTTTGTGAGGTTAATTTATGAATTTTAGATTCTGTTATATTTGAGTCTAAAATAAATAAATTGTCTGCACAGTCCATTTCCATTTCTGTAATATTTGTTATTTCGGCAGGTAATGTTACTTGACTAAAAGTTCCCTCTTCAATTTTAAATAAGTTAGTGCTTCCGTTTAAGTTGGAAATGTATAAAGTTTTTCCGTCTAGTGAAGAGGTGATTTCTGAATTTATAGAAAGCTCGTGACCTATGTTAGAAAGATCAAATGCTACTTCAAAATAAGATAAAGCAGGGGATTTGTATATTACTTTACTACTATCAGCACTGCTTGCATCGTAACTTAATGCGTACACATTGTTTTTCAGGTCGGAAGATAGGGAGTATATAGTGTCTACATTAAAATAATTTTCGGCTAAATTTTCGTCGTAGATTGATCTGTGAGTGTTTATGTGAGTGCCGTTTAAATTAAATTCCTGAATTCTGTCCTGAGAATCGTAAATAAATAAACTTCCGTTAGAAGTTGCTGTTATTTCACTTGCAGATAAAAATTCTCCATCGTTAGGGCCGGTGCTTCCAAAAGTGGTAACAGAATTTGAATCCCAAATATTTATTTCGTCTAGCGAGCTAACCATGTAAAAATTAGTGCCGTTGTTTGTATAAAAGTTAACAATGTTGCTTGTATCGTTAGAGTATCCGGTTGTAGCAAACTGTTCAAAAGAAGCAGTATAGCTTACAGCATCGGCACTAGCAACAATGCTAGAATCTCCCACAAAAATAGCCACACTAAAACAAATAGTGGCAATAATAAAAGTTATTTTGTTAAAAAAGTTTTTGCTTGTCATAATTCATCCTTATAATTATTAATCTTATTATATCAAAAAAAGAAAAAAACAAAAAATAATTGACTAATGTTTTTAATTATAATAAATTTATGGTTTTATTTGGTAAAAAAAGAACTCAAAAAAGGCTAAATGTCACATTTTGTTGATTTTTTTACTTTGCTTGGTTTAAAAAGTAAATATAAAATAAATAAGCTTGGCAGAGTAACTATTAATGTTAATGCTAATGTGGCATTATTACTAATATTTAAATTTTGATTAATATTATTAAATGTAAAATCTGTTTTTAAACTGGTCCTCTCAAAATTGGGAGAAATGCCAGTTAAGTTTACAGCCAGAGGAGAATAAATGTAACCATAGGTGGAACTGCTTTGGCTATCTGTATATTTGCAGTAATACCAAACATTTCCTAAGTTTTCTTGGGCTTCGTTGCCTGTTATTTTGCCAATATATTGTAAACTTGCAGTGCTTGAAGGAATGGTTTTTAGTACATTGTTTTGAGCAGAGCTAGGGGAGCTTCTTAAATTGCAACTACTAGTAGAGACTATATTAAAATTAATATTATTTAAATAGGGAGACAGAGGTGTTTCGTTTACTACTTCTATATCTTCCTTTTTTACATAACCAGTTATGCCTAAATATTCGGCTTCAAAATAAGTTTCGTCTGGCTGGGACAAAAGTTTTATAAAATAGGTTTGTTGCAGTAAAAACAATGGAGCGTTAGAATTATTTGAAGAATAAAAAAAACTATTATTAGTTATAACTCTGCCAAATATAGTGGTGCTTTGCTGGCTTGATGTAGTTAAAACTTTGTGATTATTAAAGTTAAAAATAATTAAAAAGCAGGCTACTAAAATGGCAATGTAAACAATAAATTTTTTCATATAATCCTCTTAAATTTTACTTAATATATTAGTATTATTATTACCAACAAAAAACAACTTAAACTAAAATAAAGGAGATGAGTTTTTGACTGAAAGGCAAATTTTAGAAAAATTAAAACTAATAGAAAAGGAAGAAGAAGACGAAACCGAAACAGAAGAATAGTTAAAAAAAGAGAGTTTAATAGCTCTCTTTTTTTTGTTTTAGTATGTTTATAAAAATAACATTTGCCAAATACTCTTTTTTATATTATAATGAAGATAGTTTTTAATAAATATAAAAAACATTAACCAATTTTTTAAGTTTTTTTATCTTCTGTGGAGAAAATTATGGATTTTAAAAAAAACTACGCAAATAAAAAATTGATTAGTGGTTTAAAAATTTCGGCATTTACAGCTTTTGTGGCTGTTTTTATAGGAGTAGTACTTACTCCATTTAAATTAATAGAGTTTATAAATTTGTATTCTAATACTCCCATTATAAATTATAGTGGTATGTTTAATAGTTTACTAGATTTTAGCGTGAAAAACATAAGTTTTAGCATACTAATTATGCTTATTGTAGCTGCTTTTTCAGGAACAATTTTAAAACTTTTAAATGAGCAAAAAATAAACTCAAAAGATTTTACTAAAAGAAAAACTTATTTTAACAAAATTAGTTTATTTACATTTTTATTTTTACTAATATCGTACGCTTTAAAACAAATATTTGTTTTTGTATTAAGTGGAATACTTTTTGCAGTACATTTGTGGCTTTCTAACATTGGCTATTCGCCTTCGCCACTAAATTATGCAATTGCAATTTTGCTTGTTACGGCCATATATTTGGCTTTTATAGCAGCAATAGTAGTATTAATATATTTATTAATATATTTAAAAGATAAAAATAAAATAAACTTTAAAAAAATAATTAACTTTTTTAACACCAATAAATTTGAAATGCAAAAACTATTTATTTTATTAGCAAGTATAAATGCAATTACTGTTCCTGTGATTAGCTTTGCATTTAATACAAAAGCTTATAAATTAGTAAAAATTATAATGGTATTTGTAGTAATAAGCTATTATGTATACTTACTATTATTTAATAAAAAATTAAGAGAAAAATTAGTGGGCAAAAACCCAATTAAAACAAAAAAGGAGAACTATGGAAAAGATAGGACAAGAAAATCAAAAACAAAAAACACAAGCAGGACAAAAAAGAACTAATAACAATACTAACAAACAAAATAAACCTGCAAAAAACAAACAGGCAAAAAAGCCAATGCAAAACAGAACATGGACCAACGGTCAAAAAACACAAGGTGCTAGAAATCAAAAACCTACTAATGGGTCAGCAAAAAAAGCACCAGCTAAAAAAACTGCAGGTGCAAAAGGAAAAAATTTGCTTAACAAAAGCGTTAAAAAACAGGATTTAATGCAAGCTAAAAAGGCTGAAAATAGAAACAATATTAACTTAATAAACAAAAAAAGAATGACTAACTATACAGCAGGTGGAAGACCATCTTTTAATAAAACAGCACCTAGAAAAGGACTTAATGTTATGTTCTTTGGTGGAGTTGGCGAAATTGGTAAAAACTGTATGGCATTAGAATATGGAAACGAAATTATAATAGTAGACTGCGGATCTATTTTCCCAGACGAAAATACCCCAGGGGTAGATTTAATATTGCCAGATTTTAGTTATTTAGTTAGCAACAAAAATAAAATTAAGGGGATAGTAATTACTCACGGACACGAAGACCATATTGGTTCTTTACCATTCTTTTTAAAAGAGGTAAACGTGCCTATTTATGGTAGTAATATGGCTATGGCATTAGTTCAGAAAAAAATGAAGGAACACCCTAAAACAAAAGCAAAACTAAAAACAGTAAAAGCAAGACAAACAATTAGTTTAGGTAAAAACTTTAAAATAGAATTTATTAAAGTAAATCACTCTATTGCAGGGGCATTTGCACTTGCTATTACAACTCCAGAAGGAGTTATGGTTCACACAGGGGACTTTAAAATAGATTACACTCCAATAGACGGAGATGTTATTGACTTAAAAAGATTTGAAGAGTTAGGAAAACAAGGTGTTATGCTTTTAACTTCAGAAAGTACAAACGTAGAAAGAGATGGTTTTTCTATGAGTGAGTCTAAGGTTGGAGAAGCGTTAGATGTACTTTTTGACAAATATGATAGAAAAAGAATTTTAATTACAACTTTTGCTTCAAACATATATAGAATTCAACAAATAGTAGATTTAGCAAAAAAATATAACAGAAAAATTGCCTTTACAGGAAGAAGTATGAAAAATGTTTCAGAAATTTCTTTGGAAATTGGCGAATTAAAAATGGATCCTACAATGATTGTTCCATTAGATAAAATTAAAAAATATGCAGATGACGAAATTTTAATTGTATCTACAGGGTCGCAAGGAGAACCAATGGCAGCGTTAACTCGTATGTCTGCGGGAAACTTTAAGCAATTAAGCTTAGGACCAAACGATGTAGTTATATTCTCATCTTCACCAATTCCGGGCAATGAAAAAGGCGTTAATAGAACAATAAACAACTTATATAAAAGAGGTTGCGAAATTATTTACAGCGATTTAGCAGATGTTCATGTTTCTGGCCACGCTTGTAGAGGAGAGCTTAACCTTATTCAAAAACTTGTTAAACCAAAATATTTTGTTCCGGTTCACGGAGAATATAGACACCTTAAAAAACACAGAGATTTAGCACTTGATAATGGAGTTTTACCAAGAAATTCTGTTATTGCAGAAATTGGTTCTAGAGTAGAAGTTACTAAAAAATCTATTAGATTAGCAGGAACAGTTCCTGCGGGGAATGTATTACTTGACGGTTTAGGTCAGGTAGATGCAGAAAGCGTTGTATTAAGGGACAGAAAGCATTTATCAGAAGATGGTATGTGTTTGGTTGTTCTTGGAATAGATAGCCTTACTGGCGACTTAACTAGCGGACCAGACATTATTAGTAAAGGTTTTATTTACGAAAAGGAAATGGGTTCTTTAATAAGAGAGGCTAAATCGGTTGTTATAAAAACGGTTCAGGGTTTACAATTAGAAGAAGGAGAGTGGAGCATTGTTAGAGACGCTGTTAGAAGAGCGTTAAGAAACCTCTTTTTTAAGAAAACAAAAAGAAGACCAATGGTTATAACAATGATCGTAGAAAATTAATATGATTATAGGAAGAAGAAGAGAGCGTATTAAAAAATATGCAGAAAAGAATCACGTACCAATTTTAAGGGATGCAACGGCAGAAGTTTTGATTAAAACTATTGATGAGCACAAGCCAGAAAGTATTTTAGAAATTGGTACAGCAATTGGCTACTCTGCTGGCGTTATGCTTAATGCTGGTAGTGAAGCATCTATGGTAGATACAATTGAAGTAGATGCAGATGTACAAAAAATTGCAAAGAAAAACCTTAAAAAAGCGGGCTACAAAAAAAGAGTTAACTTTTTATTAGGCGATGCAAAAGATGTACTAAAAAGCTTAGATAAAACTTACGACTTTATATTTTTAGATGGACCAAAAGGTCAGTACATAAAATATTTGCCAACAATAAAGGCACTTTTAAACAAAGGTGGAGTTTTGTTTGCAGATAATGTTTTATATAGAGATATGGTGTTTACAGATAGAATGATTCCTAGAAAAAAGCGTACAATAGTAAGAAATTTAGAGGCATTTTTAACTGACTTAAAAGAAGACGAAAACTTTAAAACAGATATTATTGGCGTAGAAGACGGAGTAAGCATTAGCATAAAAGGAAAATAAAATGAAAAATATAGAATTATTAGCCCCAGCAGGTGATATGAATAAATGCAAAACAGCATTTAGATATGGTGCAGATGCTGTTTATTTATCTGGAAAGAGATTTGGGTTAAGAGCATTTGCAGGCAACTTTGAAGAAAACGAACTAGAAGAACAAATTAAAATGGCTCATAGCCTGAATAAAAAGGTTTATGTAACACTTAATATAATTCCGCATAATGTAGATTTTAATGGCTTGGCAGGCTATGTAAAGTATTTAGATAGCATAAAGGCAGACGCAGTTATTGTTGCCGATATGGGTATTATGGAAGTTGTAAAACAAAACGCACCTAATTTAGAAATTCATATAAGCACGCAAGCTAGCATAACAAACAAATATACTGCATTGCAGTATGTTAATATGGGTGCTAAAAGGCTTGTTTTAGCAAGAGAATTAACCCTAGAAGAAATAAAGGAAATAAGAGATTATTTACCAAAAGATATTGTACTAGAAGCCTTTGTACACGGAGCTATGTGTATGGCGTATTCTGGCAGATGTTTGTTAAGTAATTATTTAACTGGAAGAGATGCAAATAGAGGTGCTTGTGTTCAGGCTTGTAGATGGGAATATACTATTCACGAAAAAAACAGAGACAACGAAAAAATGGAAATACAGGAAGACGACAGAGGTACTTACATTTTAAACTCTAAAGATCTTAATATGATAAAACATATAGATGAGCTTTATAAAGCGGGTGTAAACAGCTTTAAAATAGAAGGAAGAATGAAGTCCGAATATTATGTTGCAACCGTTGTTAACGCATATAGAAGGGCTATAAACTTATATTTAAAGAGTCCAGAAAACTTTGAATGTCCAAAAGAGTTGGAAGACGAGTTGTTTAAAGCTAGCCACAGAAAATATACAACTGGTTTTTACTTTAAAGGTGAAGACAAAGAATATTTAAAAAATTCTAAACCAGTTCAATCTCACAAGTTTATGGCAATTGTACTAGAAGACAGCAAAGACGGATACGCTTTAATAGAGCAAAGAAACCGTTTTAAAGTGGGTGACAAGTTAGAAATTTTAAGCACTGGCAAAAACTTTAACAAGCTAGCTGGCATTGAAGCAATGAAAGATAAAAAAGAAAATAAAGTAGAAGATGCTTTAATAGTTCAACAAAAATTATATGTAAAAACAAACATAGCCTTAACAAAAGGCGATATGTTAAGAAAAGAAAACTAGATTAATTTAAATCTAGTTTTTTTAGGTGTACAAGCAAATTACGACAATAAGTCTCATATATTTACAGTGTAAGGAGGCTTATATGATATTAGAAAGTTTTATGGGGTTTTTGTCTAAGATAATGTTTTTTACATCTTATGTAAACAACGCAACAGGTTTTCCAAAACCACTTTCTGCTAAAGAAGAGCAAGAGGCAATAATAGCCTTTAAAAATGGGGACGAAAAAGCAAAAGATAGGCTTATTCAGCACAATTTAAGGCTGGTGGCACATATAGTAAAAAAATATTCTACAGCAGGCGAGGCGGACGATTTTATTTCGGTGGGCTGCATTGGTTTAATTAAGGGTATAAGGAGTTACGATCCTAGTAAAAATGTGCAACTTTCTACTTACGCAGCAAGGTGCATAGAAAACGAAATTTTAATGATGCTACGCTCCTCTAAAAAGCACAATAGAGTATATTCGTTAGACGAAAGAATATCTGCAGACGACAGCGGAAGTGATATTAGTTTAGGGGATACAATAGGTACAGATATAGACGAAATATCTGACACAGTAGAAACAAAAATACTAACAAGCAATTTGCTAGGTATTATGAAAAGAAAACTTTCTAAAAGAGAATACGAAATAGTATGTATGCGCTACGGAATGAATGGCACAAAGCCACTAACTCAAAGAGAAGTAGCTAAAAAACTTAACATTTCTCGTTCTTACATTTCTAGGTTAGAAAACAGGGCAATAACCACTATGAAAAAGTATTTAAAAAGCATAAATTTTAAATTGGATTAATTTATTTAGAAGTATTGAAAATTTGGCTAAAATATGGTATAATATATATGTTAGTTAGCCAGATGATTGCGGAAATTTATTTTTCCGAGGAAAGTCCGAGCTCCATAAAGCAGGGTGCTGGGTAACTCCCAGTGGAGGCGACTCTAAGGATAGTGCAACAGAAATAAACCGCCAACTATGTTGGTAAGGATGGAAAGGCGAGGTAAGAGCTCACCGCGAAATTGGTGACAATTTTGGCACATGTAAACCCCACTTGGTGCAAGGCAAAAAGGACATAATGCGTTCGCTTGACGCGTCCTATACGTCGCTCGAACATATTGGCAACAATATGTCTAGATAGATAATCATCTAATACAGAACTCGGCTTATAGACTAATCTAACAATGTGATTAAGGGTGCGTTAATTACCGCATCCTTTTTCTTTTAAAAATTATATATATGCAAAATAAAAAACGCATAGTATTTAGTTTATTTAGGTGCTACGCAATTTATTTATTCATATAAATGTATAAATATGCATTAATTAATAACTTAATAATTTAGCTAATTTGAACTTTTAAAACAAAAAAGTGTTTGCAAATTATGCTAATTTACAATATAATAAAGGAAGCAATAAAAACAAAAAAGAGGGCTAAATGAATAACAGACAAACTAAAATTAGAAACTTTTGTATTGTGGCTCACATAGATCACGGCAAAAGCACTTTAGCAGATAGACTTATAGAATTTACAGAAACTTTACAAAAAAGAGAGTTAAGTGCGCAACTGCTAGATAGTATGGACATTGAGCAAGAAAGAGGCATTACCATTAAACTTGCTCCTACAACAATGAAATATACAAAAGATGGCGTAGAATATATGCTTAACCTAATAGATACACCGGGACATGTAGACTTTACCTACGAAGTGTCTCGTTCTTTGGCTGCTTGTGAGGGGGCTCTTTTAATTGTTGATGCATCGCAAGGGGTAGAAGCTCAAACACTTGCAAATGCGTATTTGGCAATAGAAAATGATTTGGAAATTATTCCTGTTATTAACAAAATTGACCTTCCAAGTGCAGATATAGAAAACGCAAAAGAAGAAATTGAAGAAGCAATAGGGTTAGAAGCAGAAAATGCACCTTGTATTTCTGCTAAAAACGGAACAAACATAAAAGATGTTTTAGATATTATTGTAGATAGTGTTCCTGCTCCAGATGGAGACGAAAACGCTCCATTAAAAGCATTGATATTTGATAGTTATTACGACAACTACAAAGGAGCGATTTGTTTAATTAGAGTTTTTGAGGGTAGTGTTAAAGCTGGCGACAAAATTAAAATGATGAAAACAGACAAAAATTACGAAACAGTAGAAGTTGGAATTTTTAAACCAAATACAGTAAAAACAGATATTTTAAGAGCAGGAGATGTTGGGTATTTATGTGCTAGCATTAAAACAGTTTCCGACTGTAAAGTGGGAGATACCATTACTCTTGCAGAAAACCCAACTAAGAAGCCGTTAGCAGGTTACAAAGAAGTTACTCCAATGGTTTATAGCGGAATATTTTTGGTAGATGGTTCTAAATATAACGATTTAAAGGACGCGCTAGAAAAACTAAAACTAAACGATGCTTCTTTAAGTTTTCAACCAGAAGTATCTCAAGCACTTGGCTTTGGTTTTAGATGCGGATTTTTAGGTTTGCTTCATATGGAAATAATTCAAGAAAGATTAGAAAGAGAATTTAACCTAGATATTATTACAACAGCACCAAGTGTTTCTTATAATATATATAAAACAAATGGGGAGATGATAAACATATCTAACCCAGTTAATCTGCCAGATTTAAGTATGGTAGAAAGAATGGAAGAGCCAGTTGTTAAGCTTAATGTTTATACTCCACCAGAATATGTGGGAACAATTATGGATCTTTGCCAAGAGAAGCGTGGTATTCAGTTAAATATGCAATATATTGATACTAAAAGAGTGTGCCTAACATACGAGATTCCGTTAAACGAAATTATATACGACTTTTTTGACAGTTTAAAATCTAGAACAAAAGGCTATGCCAGCATAGATTACGAAATGACAGGCTATAAGCCAAGTAAATTAGTTAAGTTAGACCTATTACTAAACGGAGATGCGTGTGACGCATTAAGTTTAATAGTTCATAAAGATAAAGCTTACGACAGAGGAAGAGCAATAGCAGAAAAACTTAAATCAGTAATTCCAAGACAAATGTTTGAAGTTCCTATTCAGGCAGCAATTGGAAGTAAAGTAATTGCAAGAGAAACAGTTAAGGCGTTAAGAAAGGATGTTTTATCTAAATGTTACGGTGGAGATATATCTCGTAAGAAAAAACTTCTTAAAAAACAAAAGGCAGGTAAAAAACGTATGCGTCAAATAGGCTCAGTAGAAATTCCTAGTGAAGCATTTACAAGCATACTTAAAATTGATTAGTTATGAAAAGAAAAAATTTAGGGTTATATATTCACATACCATTTTGTAAAAGCAAATGCAGCTATTGTAAGTTTGTTTCGTTTTGTGGAATGGATAATATGCAAGAGCCATATGTAAATGCACTTAAAACAGAAATTGCCTTAAAGTCAAAAGAAGTTAGAAATAAAACGGTAGATAGTATTTTTATTGGCGGCGGAACACCATCTACACTGTACGATGGTGGCATTTCAGATATTTTAGCAGAAGTTAGAAAAAACTTTAATGTGCTTGCCGATGCAGAAATTTCTATTGAGGCAAACCCAAACTCTGTTACTAATAAAAAAGCACTGGAATATAAAAGAGCAGGAATAACAAGAGTAAGTGTGGGGCTTCAATCGGCAAGTGATAATATTTTAAAAGCAATGAATAGACCGCACGACAAGCAAGACTTTGTAGATACAATAAAAATGTTAAGAAAAGCAGGCTTTGAAAACATAAATTCAGATTTACTTTTAGGTTTTCCGGGGCAAACTATTGGGGACATTGAAGATAGTGTTAGTTTTTTAATTGATATGGATATTCCGCATATATCTGCCTATGGGCTTATAGTAGAAAAAGGAACTCCGCTATACAGAAGCATAAAAAAGAAAACTTTGCAGGCAGTAAGTGAAGAGCAGGCTACAAAAATGTACGACTATGTTTACAAGACATTTAAAGATAAAGGAATTGCAAGATACGAAGTTTCAAACTTTTCTAAAGAGGGTTTTGAATGTAAGCACAACTTAAAGTATTGGAATTTAATTGAATATTTAGGTTTAGGGCTTGCCAGCCATAGTTATGTAGGAGAAAAAAGAGAAGCAAACACAGAAAACTTGGAAAGTTATATTGAAAAACTTTCTCAAAATAAAACTCCTGTAGAATTTAAAGAAGAATTAGACTTAGAGCAAAAGCAATTAGAATATGTAATGCTTTCGCTAAGAAAAGAAGAGGGACTTGACTTAGAGTATTACAAAAATGAACTAAATTGCGACCTATTAAAAGAAAAAGAAGACGAAATAGAATTTTTAAAAGAGAAAGATTTTATAAAAATAAAAAATAATATGCTAACAGTAACAGACAAAGGATTTAATGTTTTAAATTCTATTATTGTAAGACTTACTTAAAGCAATAAAAAGCCTTAAAAACAAGGCTTTTTTTGTGCAAAAATAAATTTAAAATTTTTTTATAAAATATTGACATAATTAGTTGACAAAAGCATATACTTGTTATAGAATATTAGCAGTCAGTGAGTTAGAGTGCTAACAAACGACAAGTGGAAGTGATAAGGAGGCAGATTTGGAAAAGGATAGTAAATTATCAGGCAGAAAACAACAGATTCTGATTAGTTCTATTGAAGATTATATAGACAGCGCGAGCCCAATTACAAGCGGCAATTTGCACGAGAATCATTTAACAGAAGTTAGTAGTGCAACATTAAGAAACGAACTTTCTGCGCTTGAAGCTATGGGATACTTTAAAAAACTTCATACCTCTGGGGGTAGAATTCCTACCACTATGGGTTATAGATATTTTGTTAACGAACTTATGAAAAGCAATAAGTTTTCGGGCAAAGGATTAAAGCAAGTTAGATCCTCTTTTAACAAAAAGTCTGAGTATGTCTCGGATATTGTAAGTAGCATTGCAACAGAAATTGCAAAAGCTACAAATTATCCAGCAGTTGTTGTAATGCACGGATTAGAAAAATTAATTATAGATAGTATTCAAATTATTCCATTATTAAGTGGGGAAGGTTTGGTGCTAATAACGACTAACTCTGGGGTTATTAATAACACAATTAAATTAAAAGAAGCTACAACGGAAGATATTTGCAAGGATGCGGCTAATTATTTAACCAATCACTTTAAAGGTAACCCTATATCGGATATGATTTTAAACATAAAATCTCACAACGAAGAGTTGCAAGAGGGTTTAAAAAACTATTCAGATATATTTAACAATCTTATAGATTGCTTAGTGGTTATGAATGATACTTCTAGGGACAAAGTGCTTTCTACAGGGCAAACAAAACTATTACTAAGCCCAGAATATACAGATTTAGAAAAAGCAAAAAAAGTAATTACCGTTTTAGAAGACAAAGATGCTTTAAGAGAAATTTTTGAAGAAAACGAAGGCGAAGAAATTACTTTCTGTATTGGAACAGAAAACGAAAACGAAAATTTAGAAGATTGTACTGTTATTAAAACAAATTATAGTGTAAACGGAGAAAGTGTTGCATCGGTAGGGATTATTGGTCCTAAAAGAATGAATTATAAAGGCGTTGCATCGGCACTTCATTTTATATTAAAAGAATTTAACAGCACAAATCTGCTAGAAAACAAAAAGGGAGAAGATAATGGCAAAAAGTAAGGCAAAAGAAGCTATGCAAGATATTAAAAAAACTCAAAAACTGGAAAAAGAAAAAACGGTAGAAGAGGTGACGGAAGAAGTTAAACCAGAAAGTGAATATTTGGAAATGGCAAGAAGAGTTCAGGCAGAATTTGATAATTACAGAAGAAGAAACGAACAAATTGTTGCTATAACAAAAGAAATTGGAGTTTTAACAGCAATTGAAGAATTTTTGCCAGTGTTAGACTCTATGGTGCTAGCTTTAGAACAAATACAAGATGAAAATTCTAGAAAAGGTTTTGAAATGATTAAAAACCAATTGGAAGTAGCACTTAAAAACTTAAAAGTAGAAAAAATAGAAGCGTTAGGCGTAGAATTTGATCCTAATCTGCACAATGCAATTATGGTAGAAGAAGATAAAAATCAACCAGAAGGCGTTGTTCTGCAAGAATTTCAAGCAGGTTACAAATTAGGAGACAAAGTTATTAGACATAGCGTTGTTAAAATAAATAAATAACAAAATAATATATAAACAAATAAAAAAGGAGAATTAAATATTATGTCAAAAGTTATTGGAATAGACTTAGGTACAACAAATTCGTGTGTATCAGTTATGGAAGGTGGTAAAGCCACAGTTATAGCAAATTCAGAAGGAGCAAGAACTACTCCATCTGTTGTAGCTTTAAACAAAAAAGGAGAAAGACTTGTAGGTCAAGTGGCTAAGCGTCAAGCAGTTGCTAACCCAGAAAACACAATTATCTCTATTAAAAGAGAAATGGGTACAGACTTTAAAGCAAAATTGGGAGATAAAAAATACTCTCCACAAGAAATTTCTGCTATGATTTTAACAAAATTAAAACAAGATGCAGAAAGTTATATTGGAGCTCCTGTTAAACAAGCAGTTATTACAGTTCCTGCTTACTTTACAGATTCTCAAAGACAAGCAACTAAAGATGCAGGAAGAATTGCAGGACTTGAAGTTTTAAGAATTATTAACGAACCAACTGCAGCAGCTCTAGCTTATGGATTAGATAAAGCAGAAGGCTCAGCTAATCAAAAAATATTGGTTTACGACCTAGGTGGTGGTACATTTGATGTTTCTGTTTTAGAAATTGGCGATGGCGTTTTTGAAGTTTTGGCAACTCAAGGAGATAACAGACTTGGTGGTGACGACTTTGATGAAGCTATTATGGACTTATTGATTTCTGAATTTAAAAAAGCAGAAGGCGTAGATTTAAGCAAAGATAAACTTGCTATGCAAAGAATTAAAGAAGCAGCAGAAAAAGCTAAAATAGACTTATCTTCTGTTACTAAAACAACTGTTAGTTTACCATTTATTACGGCAGATGCTACTGGTCCTAAACACTTAGAACTAGATATTACAAGAGCAAAATTTGAAAGTATGACAGAAGACTTAGTAGAAAAAACAATTAAGAAAACAGAAAAAGCTTTAAAAGAAGCTAAACTTTCTAAATCTGATGTTGCTAAAGTTATTTTAGTTGGTGGTTCTACTCGTATTCCAGCGGTTGTAGAAGCAGTTACAAAAGCTATGGAAAAAGATGCTTACAAAGGTATTAATCCAGACGAATGTGTTGCTATTGGTGCATCTATTCAAGGCGGAGTTTTAAGTGGAGATGTTAAAGATGTTTTACTATTAGATGTTACTCCATTATCTTTAGGAATTGAAACTTTAGGTGGAGTTACTACTAAACTAATAGAAAAAAATACAACAATTCCAACTAAAAAATCTCAAGTATTCTCAACAGCAGCAGATAATCAACCAGGTGTTGATATTCACATTTTACAAGGCGAAAGAGAATTTGCAAGAGACAATAAAACACTAGGTAAATTTGGTCTTACAGACATTCCACCAGCACCAAGAGGAGTACCTCAAATAGAAGTTACTTTTGATATTGATGCAAATGGTATTGTTAGTGTTAGCGCAAAAGATTTAGGTACAGGAAAAGAGCAAAGCATTAAAATTACTGCAAGCACAAACCTAAAAGAAGAAGATATTGAAAAAGCAATTAAAGAAGCAGAAGCAAATGCAGAAGCAGATAAAAAACTAAGAGAATTAGTTGATACTAAAAACCAGGCAGATTCATTTATTTTTACAGTAGAAAAAACAGTTAAAGAAAACGAAGACAAAATAGACGAAAAAGAAAAAGATGCTATTAAAGAAGAAATTGAAGCAACTAAAAAAGCAGCAGAAGGCGACGACTTGCAGGCAATTAAAGATGCATTAGAAAAACTTACAAAAGTAAGCAACGATGCATTCTCAAAACTATATGCAGCAAACAATGCAGAAAACGCAGAAGCAAATGCAGGTGCTGATAAAAAACCAGAAGGCGATGATGTAGAAGTTGATCCATCTGATTACACAACAGAAGACAAAGACAAAAAATAATAATAAATAAAAATTAAAGCAAAATTGCACTTGAAATTACTTTAAGTGCAATTAACTGCGTTTAAGGAGATTTAAGTGGCTAAAAATTATTACGAAACATTAGGTGTATCTAAAGATGCTAGTGCTGACGAAATTAAATCGGCTTACAGAAAGAAAGCAAAACAGTATCATCCAGATTTAAATAAAAACAGTGAAGAAGCAGCCGCTAAATTTAAAGAGGTAAACGAAGCTTACGAAACTTTGTCTGATAACACTAAAAAGAAAAACTACGACACTTATGGTTCTGCAAAAGGCCCATTTGGTGGCGGAGCAGGCGGATTTAATGGTGCAGGTGGTTTTGGTGGAGCAGGCGGCTTTGGCGGTTTTGAAGATATATTTAACATGTTTACAGGCGGTTTTGGTGGCAGTAGAGCTAAACAAAACCTAGATGGTGATGATGTTAACGTTAGGGTTACTCTTTCGTTTATGGAGGCGGCAGAAGGCGTATCTAGGCAAATAAACATTACAAGAAGAGAAAGGTGTCCTGATTGTGATGGAACTGGAGCTAAAGACGGTAAAGAATTTACTGTTTGTCCAGAATGTAACGGTTCTGGTCAGGTAAGATATACACAAGATACAATGTTTGGAAAAATGACAAATGTAGGCACTTGTAGAACTTGCTCAGGAACAGGTAAAAAAATTAAAGAAAAATGTGGTACTTGTAGTGGTAAGGGTGTTAACAGAGTTAATAAAACCATTAACATTAAAATTCCTGCCGGAATAGATAACGACCAAGTTATTACTATGCGTGGAGAGGGAAATGCTTCTACAAATGGCGGAAACCCGGGCAATTTAAGAGTGTTTATTACGGTAAAACCGCATAACTTGCTTGTAAGAAATGGAGTAGATATTTATGTTACTGTTCCAATTCCGTTTACTTTAAGTTTGCTGGGTGGCGAAGTTAGTGTTCCGGGAATTAACGAAACAATTAAACTAAAAATTCCTGAACTTACTCAAACAGGCACAACATTTAAGCTAAGAGGAAAGGGTATTTCTCACCTAAAAAGAAATGCAAAAGGAAACTTGTTTGTTAAAATTGTGGTAGAAATGCCTAAAAAACTGGATAAAAAAGCTAAAAAAGCTTTAGAAGATATATCTAGTAAAATTGGTGAATCTGAATATAACAAGTACAGAGAATATAACAGTAAATTAAACAAAAAATAATAATAAAAAATGTGGGCAGTAGCTCATATTTTTTTGCTGAGTAGTAAAAAGTATGATATAATTTTTTAGAAATAAAAAAGGAAACAAACAATGAGAAGATTTTTTGTATTAAAAGAAGAATTTGTAAGTGACAGTTTAATAAAAATAACCTCAAAGGAGGCTAACCATATTTCCAATGTTTTAAGATTAAATGTAGGAGAAAGTGTGGTGGTTTTTGACGGGTCTGGTTTTGATTATGTGTGCGAAATTGCAGAAATAGCTAAAAAATATGTTTTATTAAAAGTGCTAGAAAAGCAGGAAAATAAATTAGAATCAAAAATTAATTTAACTGTATACCAAGCACTAGTTAAGGGTGAAAAATTTAGCTTAATAACTCAAAAATTAACCGAACTTGGAGCAAGCAAAATTGTGCCATTTGTAAGTAATTTTACCATGGTAAAGGAAAACACTGCAAAGTTAAATAAAATGCCAGACATTAGTGTTTCTGCCTGTAAACAGTGCGGTAGAGGTATTCCAGTAAAAATAGAAAATGTAACAAAAATAGAAAATATGCTAGAAGATTTAAAACAGTATGATGTAGTTTTACTAGCTTATGAAAAAGCAGAAAAACCAATAAGCAAAATTTTAGAAAATAAGCATAAAAATGTTGCAATAATAATAGGCAGCGAAGGTGGTTTTTCTAAAGAAGAAATTAATAAATTAAACACATTAAAAAATTTACAAGTAGTAACAATGGGGAAAAGAATTTTGCGTGCCGAAACAGCAACAATAGCGTTAACTTCGGTTGTTATGCAATTATTAGGAGAATGGGAATAATATGAAAATTGTAGTACATACACTGGGTTGTAAAGTAAACGAATACGAAAGCAACAGCATAGTAAAAGAATTAATAAAACAAGGACATGAGGTATCAACTAATTTTCATGATTTTGCAGATATTTATATTTTAAATAGTTGTGCGGTTACAAATGAAGCAGAAAAAAAATCTAGGCAAGCAATTAGTAAAATGGTAAAAGTGAACCCTAAAGCAAAAGTTATTGTTTGTGGGTGTGCTGCTCAAAATAATAGCTCTCAGTTTGAAACAAAAGAAAATGTAAACCTTATTATGGGAAGTACGGGTAAATACTTAATTCCAAGTTTATTAGAAGAAATAGGCAACTTTTCGCTTCCACTAACAGAAGATTATGAAGACGAATTTGAGCCAGAAGTTACTAAAACAAGAGCTTACCTAAAAGTTCAAGATGGCTGTAATAATTTTTGTAACTATTGTATAATTCCTTATGTTAGAGGTAGAAGTAGAAGCAGAAGTTTAGATTCTATTTTAATTGAAGCGGCAAAACTTGCAACTCAAACAGACGAAATTGTGCTAACAGGCATTAATATTTCGGATTATAAAGTTAACGGAGAACTAGCACTAACAGATTTGTTAAAAGCATTAAAGGACTTACCAGCAAGAATTAGAATAAGTTCGTTAGAAGTTAGTGCAATTACAGAAGAATTTTTAAAAGTGGTTTCTAAAATGGATAATTTCTGTCCGCATTTCCACCTTTCTATGCAAAGCGGCTGTGACAAAACACTAAAAGATATGAATAGAAAATATACATCTGCAGAGTATTTAGAAAAAATAGAACTAATAAGAAAATATTTTGATAGCCCTGCAATTACAACAGATGTAATAATAGGCTACATTGGCGAAACAGAGGAAGATTTTCAGGCAACTTGCCTTACAATTTTAAAGGCAAAATTTTACGAAATGCATATGTTTAGATACTCTCAAAGAGAGGGAACAGTTGCAGATAAATTAGAAAAAGATAAAAAATTACTTCCTGTAGATTCTGAAGTTGTAAAAAGAAGGATGAAAACATTAAAACTTATAAACGACAAGTTGAGAGATGAATATATCAAAAACCAAGAAGGCAAATTAAATAGTGTTATTTTTGAAAAGAAAGTAACCATAAATGGCGAAGACTATTTAGTGGGGCATAGTGCAAATTATTTGAAATGCTACAAAAAAGCAAGCGAAAATTTTGATAAGTGTTTACACCAACTTAACGGAATAGAGTTTTTAACACCTTTTGAAGATGGTATTTTAGTTAAATTTGTAGCAGAATAACCATAAAAGACTTGACTTTTTAGGTAAATAGTATATAATAATAAAGAATTTAGAAAAAAGTGGGTGAAAAAATGGCTACTGTAAGAGCAAACGAAAACGAAACAACTGAAAGCGTTATTAAAAGATTTAAGCGTAAATGTCAAAAAGAAGGCGTTATCGGAGAACTTCGTGATAGAGAAAGATACGACAAGCCAAGCGTTAAGCGTAAAAAGAAAGCAATTAAAGCAAGAAAGCGTAACGCTAAAAAAAGATAGTATATTAAAAACCGCTGTTTAAGCGGTTTTTTGTTTTTAAAATATAATATATAAATTTTTTGTCTAACTTTGTTTGTGTTAGTTTTGATGTTTTGCATTATGTTATTTTGGTATTGTATGGAAATTAGGGGGTACATTTTTATGCAAGATAGTAACGAATGCATTTTTAAGCAACTCGCAAAAAATGCAAAGCAAAGGTTAAAAAACAGAAGTTACAAAAGAGAAGAAATATTGCAGCCTCAAAGAGTAAACTTACAAAGTGTAAATAAAAATACAAAAGTACAAAAATTAAAGTGCAGATTTATGCCGGAGATAATTATAAGAAAAACAGATTTTGGAATAAAAGAGGAGTTTGCAAACAGGGTTTATGAAATTTTAAAAATGGAAGATACAATATTAAATCCTATTGGCAAACTAGTTGATGAGAAGCACATGAAAAAATTATCTAGCGAAAATAAGCAAAGATATTTATTTGATTTATCAGAAAAATATAACAAAATACGGGAAAATTATGAAAGAGAGGAAAGTGAGGCGAATTTAAATTACATAGTGCCTTAAATAAAAGAGCAGTTTATTTAACTGCTCTTTTTACTTTAAAAAAAAATAAAAATATGGTAAAATTTAATATATGATATGCGAAAAATATCAGGGAGGTGATTTTATGGCTGACTATAATTTACAAAGTTTAAACGATGAGCAAATACTTGCTGTTAAAGACACCGAAGGGGCTGTTTTAGTTACAGCAGGTGCTGGGAGTGGTAAAACTAGGGTTTTAACTCACAGAATAGCTTACCTAATTAAAGAAAGGGCGATTAAGCCTTACAACATTTTAGCAATTACTTTTACCAACAAAGCAGCAAGCGAAATGAAACACAGGCTTGCAGAAATGGTTGTTGGGGCAGAACTGGTTTGGGTTTCTACGTTTCACTCTATGTGCGTTAGTATTTTAAGAAAAAATGCAGATGTAATAAAAGGGTACACTAAAAATTTTACTATTTATGATCAAACAGACAGAACTAGAATTTTAAAAGAAATTTTAAAAAGTAAAAACATAAATGAAGATGGCTTTAGAGAAAAAGTAGACTGGCACATATCTAACTGTAAAAACAAAAATTTAAGCGTTGCAGAATACGAAATAGAGTACGAAAGCACTACAGATATGGAAGATATTGCTGTGATTATGAGAGAATATGAAAAGAAAATGGCATCTAACAATGCCTTAGATTTTGATAGTCTTTTAACAAAAACATACTACTTATTGTCTACAAACGAGGTTGTAAGAAAGCGTTATCAAAACAAGTTTCAATATATTCATATAGACGAGTTTCAAGATACAAACAAAGTGCAATACGACCTAGCAAAAATTTTAGCTGGAGAGTGGGGCAATATTTTTGTTGTTGGAGATGAGGATCAAAGCATTTACACTTGGAGAGGCGCAGACTTTAATAACATATTTAATTTTACTAAAGATTTTAAAACAGACAAAACTTATAAATTAGAACAAAACTACAGAAGCACTAAAAACATTTTAGATGCTGCAAATTTAATTATAAAAACCAACAAAAAAAGATTAGATAAAAAACTTTGGACCGATAAAAAAGGTGGAGTTAGAATAGAATATTTCCAAAGCTATAACGAAAAGCAAGAGGCAGACTACGTGGCTCAAAGGATTCATAGCTTAGTTAGGGATGGAAGCTGCAAATACTCTGATATTGCTGTTTTAATGAGGCTTAACGCCCTTACAAGATCATTTGAAGAAAGTTTAATGTTAAATAATATTCCGTATAGAGTTTTTGGCGGAATGAAATTCTATGACAGAAAAGAAATTAAAGATGTTATGGCATATTTAAAACTTGCAGCAAACATAAAAGATGACGAAAGTTTTAGAAGAGTTATTAACCTTCCTAAAAGAGGGATTGGTGGTGCAGCAATTTTAAAATTATCTAATTTGCCGGGCGATAAAAGTTTAATGGAAAAAGTGTTAGAGTTAGACGAAAATTCGGAATTGCCAAAGGCTATGAAAATAAAATTTTTAAACTTTAAAGATATGTTTAACGGAATTTTAAGTATTGCGCCTAGCGTTCCTACTGAGGTGGCTTTAGACGAATTTTTAGAAATGGTTTTAAAAAGTAGCAAGGTGCTAGAATTTTATAAATCTTCTAGCAAGGAAGAGGATATTAGTAGAGCCTACAACATAAACGAATATTTAGCATCTGTGCAAGAATATTGCAAGGCTAACCCAAACTTAGGCTTATCTGAATACTTACAATCTGTTAGTTTAATATCAGATATAGACAGTTACGAAGACGCAGAAGATACAGTAACACTTGCAACAGTTCACTCGGTTAAAGGTTTAGAATTTAGGACAGTATTTATTGTGGGATTGGAAGATAAAATTTTTCCACTAAAAAGAAAAGACACAACTAACGAAGACGAGGAAGAAGAAAGAAGACTAATGTATGTTGCCATTACAAGAGCAATGAAAAGACTTTATCTAGTACATTGTCAAACAAGGTTTTTATATGGAGAAAGAAAATATGCCGAAGCTTCTATATTTTTAAAAGAACTAGGCTATATAAAACCTTCTCAAAGTTATCAGTCTGACTATAACAGCGAAGGTAAAACAAACTTTATGAAAATAGGTAGCACTTCTGCATCAGAAAGCATACCTTCTTCTAATAAAACTAGTACAAGTGCTAGTTTAAACAAGGTTTTAGAAACCAAAATGAGTAAAGCCAAAAAAGACTATTCTGCTTTTGTAGTAGGTAGCAAGGTGCTTCATCCAAAATTTGGAATAGGCACAATAACAGCAACAGATTTTTCTGGAACCAGCAAAAGTATATCGGTTAATTTTAACAACATCGGCGTTAAAACTCTTGCATTAGAGTTTGCACCACTTCAAGTTTTAAAGGGGGCTAAATAAATTGGAAGACAAAAAGAGAATGCAATTGCTTATAGAAGAAATTAATAAGCACGACTATTTGTATCACACATTAGACGCTCCTATAATTTCCGATATGGAATACGACGATTTAATGTACGAACTTGTTAAGTTAGAAAAAAAGTACGGTATTATGCCAGCTTCTCCAACCAACAGAATTGGTGGAACAGTTTTAGAAGGGTTTAGTAAACATAATCATAGAGTTCCACTTTATAGCTTAAATAAGTGCAAAGATATAGACACAATGAAAGACTGGATTAAGGATGTTAAAGCAAAAGTTCCTAATGCAGATTTTTCTGTGGAATATAAGTATGATGGTTTGTCACTTAGTGTTATTTATTCTGACGGTAAACTTGTAAAAGCTGCAACTCGTGGAAATGGGTATGTAGGAGAAGATGTAACACTGCAAGCTAAAACAATAAAATCTCTTCCACTTCAAATAGATTTTAAAGGGGATCTTATTGTAAGGGGGGAAGTTTTAATAAAACTTTCTGACCTAGAAAAATACAATAAAACCGCAGACGAGCCACTAAAAAATGCAAGAAATGCAGTTGCTGGCGCTATAAGAAATTTAGACCCTAAAATAACAGCAAAAAGAAACTTGACCGCAGTTATGTACACAGTTATGTATAAAAGCGGAGAACAATTTAAAGCTCAAAAAGAAGAATACGACTTTTTAAAAGCAAATAAGTTTTATGTAGCAGATAAATTTCACTTATATAAAAACGAACAAGGTATTGTTGATAGAATAAATGAGATAGATAAAGAAAAAAATGAGTTAGACTTTTTAACAGACGGAGCAGTTGTTAGTTTGAACCATGTAGATATGAGACAAATTATTGGAAGCACTGCAAGATTTCCTAAGTGGGCAATGGCGTTTAAGTTTAAAGCAGAAGAAGTAACAACAATACTAAAAGATGTTATTTGGCAAGTGGGAAGAACAGGAAAAGTGACTCCAACTGGCTTAATAGAACCAGTAGAACTTGCGGGAGCGACTGTTAAAAGAGCAACGCTAAACAACTATGGCGATATTTTAAGAAAAAAAGTTAAAATAGGCGCAAAAATTTTTGTAAGAAGAAGTAACGAAGTTATTCCAGAAATTTTAGGTATAGCAGAAGACTTAGAAGGCTCTAAGCAAATAGAAAAAATAAAAAATTGCCCAAGTTGTGGTAGTAAGTTAGAAGAAATTGGAGCAAACTTATTTTGCTTAAACACAAAAAATTGTGAAGATCAAATTATTTATAAAATATCTCACTTTTCTTCGCGTGATGCCATGAACATTACAGGGTTTAGTGAGCAAACAATAAAAGCACTTTATGAAGAGTTGGGTGTGCGTGATTTTAGTGATTTATATCATCTAAAAAAAGAGCAGTTAATAGGGTTAGAGGGTTTTAAAGATAAAAAATCTAACAACATTATTAAAGCAATAGAAAAAAGCAAACACATACCTTTAAACAGGTTTATATACGCATTAGGAATATCTAATGTGGGTAAAAAAACAGCAAAAGATTTAGCAAAAGAATTTAAAACCTTTGAAAATATAAAAAATTCTGGGTTTGACCAGCTTAATTCACTTTATGATGTAGGTGAAATTATGGCAGAGGGCATAGTAGAGTATTTTGCTAATAACGAAAATTTAGAAATTATTAATAAGCTTTTTGAAGCAGGCGTTGAAGTGCAGGAACAAGCAAATAATAAAGGCGGAATTTTTGAAGGGCAAACTTTTGTGTTAACAGGAACATTAGAGACGCTTGGTAGAAGAGAAGCAAGCGGCATTATAGAAAAAAATGGTGGAGAAATATCTTCTAGCGTTTCTAAAAATACTAGCTATGTTTTAGCCGGAGAAAAAGCAGGAAGCAAGCTTGATAAAGCTAAAAAATTGGGCGTAAAAATTATATCTGAAAAAGATTTTTTAAAAAAAGTAAACGCTTGAAAAATAGCATAAATAATGCTATAATTTAATTTATATTAACCGAGGAGAAAAGTATGGATATTACGACTAAAGAAGTAAAAAAACTAGCAAAACTTTCTATGCTGGAATTTTCTGAAAAAGAATTAGAAAATTTTAAAGCAGAATTTGAGAAAACTTTGCAGCAGATAGACTTGCTTAACGAAGTTGATACTTCCAATATAAATTTAAAACCGCAATATCTAGATGCCGAAAAAGATTTAAGAAAAGATGAAATAAAAGCAGGACTAACAAATGCAGAAGTATTAAAAAATGCAGCAGATTCTATGGATGGAATGATTGTTGTTCCTGTCGCTATAAAGAAGGAGATATAATGGACTATTTAAAACTATCTTTAAAGCAAATTTCTAATCTTTTAAAAAGCGGCGAAATTACTAGCAGAGAGCTATTAGAAAAATGTTTTGAGCAAATAGAAAAAACAAAAGATATAAACGCATTAAATTTTGTTTTAAAAGAAAAAGCTTTGAAAAAAGCGGACAGAACTGATGCTTTAAGAAAAGAAGGCAAAGAGCTTTCTGTTTTGGCAGGCGTACCAATTATTATTAAAGATAATATTAATCTGCAAGGAGAATTAACTACTTGTAGTTCTAACATACTTAAAAATTACGAATCTGTTTACAGTGCAACTGTTGTAAAGAAATTACAAGAAGAAGGCGCAATTATTATTGGTAAAGCCAATATGGACGAATTTGCTATGGGCAGTTCTAACGAAAATTCTGCTTTTGGCAATGTAAAAAACCCATTAGATAAAACAAGAGTTCCGGGCGGAAGTAGTGGTGGTAGCGTTGCGAGCGTAGCAAGTTATCAATGCTTTGCTTCACTTGGCACAGATACAGGTGGTTCTATTAGGCAACCTGCATCTTTTTGCGGGGTTGTTGGCTTAAAGCCTACATATGGTTTAGTTTCTAGATTTGGTGTTACTGCCTTTGGTAGTTCGTTAGACCAAGTTGGTCCAATAACAAGAACGGTGGAAGATAGTGCAATTATGCTAGAAGCAATTAGTGGACACGATGCAAAAGAAAGTACAAGTTCACTAAGCGGCGCTAAGCAATATTCTAAACTAATTAAAAATAGTGTTAAAGGTATAAGGATAGGAGTTGCAAAAGAATATTTTGAACTTCCTATGGACAACGAAACAAGGCAATCAGTAGAAAAAGCAATACAATTTTACAAACAAAACGGATGTAAAATTGTAAATATTAGTTTGCCAAACATAAAATATGCGTTGCCAGTTTATTATGTTTTATCTTCGGCAGAAGCAGCATCCAACCTTGGCAGGTTTGACGGCGTTAGATACGGCTTAAGAGCAAAATCTAGCGGGCTTGAAGATATGTATGTGAAAACTAAGTCGCAAGGTTTTGGCACAGAAGTTAAGCGTAGAATTATGCTAGGAAACTTTGTGTTAAGCAGTGGGTATTTTGATGCATATTACAACAAAGCAAAAAAAGTTAGAAGCGTGTTAAAACAAGAGTTTAACAAAGCTTTTGAAAAGTGTGATGTAATTATTTCTCCAACAGTGGGAGGCACTGCCTTTAAAATTGGAGAAAAAATTGACGACCATATAGAAATGTATATGAATGATATTTTTACAGTTCCGTCTAGTATTGTGGGGGTGCCTGCAATAAGCATTCCTTGTGGCGTGGCTAAAAATAATATGCCACTTGGGCTTCAATTAATTGCACCTCACTTTAAAGAAGAAACTTTGTTTACTGTTGCAAACTATTTAGAAAAAAACTTTAACAAAGGGGGAAATAACTAATGAATTACGATGTAGTTATTGGGTTGGAAGTTCATAGCGAACTTAAAACCAAAACAAAAGCCTTTTGTTCTTGTAAAAATAGCTTTGGAGATGCTCCAAACACAAACTGCTGTGAAGTTTGTATGGCAATGCCGGGGGCGTTACCTGTATTAAACAAAAAAGTTGTAGAATTTGGTGTAAAGGCAGGCCTTGCATTTAACACAAAAATTAGCAACGAAAATGTGTTTGAAAGAAAAAACTATTTTTATCCAGACTTATCTAAATCTTATCAAATTTCTCAGTTAGAAAAGCCACTTTGTAAAGAGGGCAGTGTAAAAATAACATTAGACAGCGGCGAAGAAAAAGAAATTAGAATTCACCAAATTCATATGGAAGAAGATGCAGGAAAGCTTATTCACGACGATTATACAGGTAAAAGCCTTGTAGATTTTAACAGATGCGGTGTTCCACTAATAGAAATTGTTAGCGAGCCAGATATGAATTCTAGCGAAGAAGCTATTAAATACTTAGAATTAATAAAAGAAACTTTAAAATACATTGATGTTTCGGATGTTAAAATGCAAGAAGGTAGTTTGAGATGCGATGTAAATGTTTCGCTAAAACCAAAAGGCAGTAGCAAGTTAGGCACAAGAACAGAAATGAAAAACATTAGTTCGTTTAAGGCAGTTAAAAGGGCTATAGAATACGAAATTAAAAGACAAGAAGCTATTTTAAATGCAGGTGGCACTATTGACCAATGTACTTTAAAATGGGATGATAACTTAGGTAAAAACTTTTTACTAAGAAGTAAGGAACAGGCGCAAGATTACAGATATTTTCCTGAGCCAGACTTGTTGCCGGTTTATGTAAGTGAAGAGTATATTGCAAAAATTAAAGAGGGTATGCCAGAGCTTCCATTAGAAAAAAGAGAAAGGTATAAAAAAGAATTAAGTCTGCCAGATTATGATATTGGCGTTTTAACAATGTACAAAAGTGTTTCTATATATTTTGATACATTAGTATCACTTGGAACAAAACCAAAAGTTGCAAGCAACTGGGTTATGAGCCATGTATTAAGACTGTTAAAAGAAGAGTTAGATCCAGAAAATGCAATTATTCCAATAGGGGCAGAAAATTTAAATTTATTAATTGAAATGGTAGAGAAAAAAGAAATTTCTTCGTCTGCGGGAAAAACTGTGTTTGAAGATATTTGGAAAACTGGAGAAATGTGCTATAATGTTGTAGAAAGGTTGGGTTTGAAGCAATTAAACAACGAAGATGATATTAAAAATATTGTGCTAGAAGTGTTAGAAGAAAACCCACAATCGGTTGCCGATTATAAAGCAGGCAATAAAAGAGCGAGTGGCTTTATTACTGGTCAGGTTATGAAAAAATCTAAAGGTAAGGCTAATCCTCAAATAGTAAATAAAATAATTTTAGAATTGTTAAACAAATAAAGGGAGATTAAATATGACAATGATTCAACCACCAATAGATAAATTGGTAAAAAAAGCAGGAAATAAATATAAAGTAGCAGCACTTACTGGAAAGGAAGCTTTGCGTATTCAAAGAAAAAATATTGAAAACGAAATTGAGCTTGAACCAGGACAAGAAAAAGAAATTACAAAAGCAGCAAAATTAGTTGCAGATGGTAAAGTTGTTATTAGTGACGAAACAGAAGATTAATAAAAACAAAATGCTTTTATCGTTTGGATGGAAGCATTTTTAAGTTTACGGGAGGAATTATGATAGCAGAAATTATTGTAGATATAGCGCATAGCGAAGTAGATAAAATTTTTGATTATCTAATTCCCGAAAGTATGCGTGTTATGCTAGGTCAAAGGGTTTATGTGCCTTTTGGTAATAGAAGAATAGAAGGCTATGTTGTTAACATAAAAGATACCTCAACTTACGATAACAGTAAGTTAAAAGCAATATTAAAAGTAGCAGACGAAGAGCCTGTTATTTTGCCAGAAATGCTAGAACTTGCAAAGTATATGGTAAAAAAATACAATGTTAGGGTTGTAGATGTTATTAGGCTTTGTGTGCCGTCTAGTATGAGAAAAGATAAAATAAAACCAAAACTAAAAGAAACAGTATTTTTAAGTGAAAATTTTAACAAAGAAGAGGCTTTGAAAAATGTAAGAGCTAACGCAAAGTCTCAAATAGCTCTTTTAGAATATATGGCAGAAAATAAAAAATCAAACAGAACCTTTTTAAACAAAGCATATTCTTCTAGCGCAGTTAAAAAGTTTGCAGATTTAGGTTTTTTTGAGTGCGAAATAGCAGAAGATGCAAGAGACCCGTTAAAGCAAGTTACAAAAATAGAAAATAAACAGGTTGTTTTAACAGAAGAGCAACAAAAAGCAGTTAATAAAATTTTAACTCAGAACGGAAAAACTGTTCTGCTTCACGGTGTTACTGGTAGTGGCAAAACAGAAGTGTATATGAGAGTTATTTCTGAGGTTCAAAAGCAAAATAAAACAGCAATACTGTTAGTGCCAGAAATATCTTTAACGCCGCAAGTTTTACAAAACTTTTATGCAAGATTTGGAGAAGAAATTGCAATACTACATAGCGGACTTTCGGTAGGAGAAAAATTTGACGAGTGGAGAAAAATAAGAGCAGGGAAAGCCAAAATTGTTGTTGGTGCTAGGTCTGCTATTTTTGCTCCAATATCTAACATTGGTGCTATTATAATAGACGAAGAACACGACGGAAGTTATTTTAGTGAAACAAACCCGCGTTATTACACCCACGAGGTGGCAAACTTTAGAGCTAAGGTAAACAATTGTCCTGTAGTGTTAGGCTCGGCTACGCCGTCTGTAAACTCCTACAATAAGGCGTTGAATGGCAAGTACACGCTAATAGAGTTAACAAAAAGAGCAAACAATAAGGCAATGCCAGAAATTAGCGTTGTTAATATGGCAATGGAAATGAGAAGCGGAAATAATTCTGTTTTTAGTGCCGATTTATTAAAAGAATTGCAAGAGGTAATAGACAACAAAAATCAGGCTATGATATTTATTAACCGTAGAGGGTATTCTTCGTTTTTAAGATGTAAAGAATGTGGTTATGTTGCAAAGTGTACCGACTGTGATGTTAGTTTGGTTTATCATAGAGAAGATAATCAACTTAAATGCCACTTTTGCGGTAAAAGATTTAAGGCAATAACAGCTTGTCCAGAGTGTAAAAGCACATATATTAGGCAAGGGAATATTGGCACTCAAAGACTGGTAGAAGAGTTAAAAGATATTTTTCCAGATGTAAAAGTTTTAAGAATGGATAACGACACAACTTCTGGCAAAAATGCACACCAAAAAATACTGGACGAGTTTTCTAATTCTAAGCCAGCAATTTTGGTAGGAACTCAAATGATAGCAAAAGGTCACGATTTTCCTAATGTTACACTAGTTGGAATTATTGATGCAGATTTAAGCTTACATTTTTCCGATTACAGAGCGCACGAGAGAACTTTTCAACTTATAACTCAGGTAGCAGGAAGAGCAGGAAGAAGTGATAAGGAAGGCAAGGTTATTTTACAAACTTACACGCCAAATCATTATGTTTATAGGTTTGTTAAAACTTACAACTATAAGTCGTTTTTTAACAAAGAAAGCAATATGAGAGAGGTTACTAAATTTCCACCGTTTTCTAAAATTGTTAGAATACTTCTAACAAGCGAAAACGAAGACTTGGCAAGAAGTGCAGTTTTAGAGTATAATAAACACATAAAAGATTTAAAACAGAGATATAATAGTGACTTTATTTATGTGGAGGCAATGAAATCTCCTATAAAAAGAGTTAAAAATAAGTATAGATATCAAATTTTAATGAGATTTAATTTAGAAAATTCTGAAGAAATTATTCAGGAAATTTACAAAATAGAAAACAATTTAAAAACAAAAAGAGTGCTTAGTTTTGTAGAGATTAATCCGCAAAATTTAAGCTAAGGAGAAAGTTATGGCAGTTAGGACTATAATAAAATCAATTAATCCAAAAATAAGAAAGAAAAGCAAACCAGTAAAAGTATTTGATGAAGCTTTAGAAAACTTACTTGAGGATATGAAAGATACAATGAGAGATACAGGACACGGTGCTGGGCTTTCTGCCGTTCAAATAGGAGTGCTAAAAAGAGTTTGCGTTATAGAAGCTAATGGACTTTATTTAGAAATGATTAACCCAGAAATTATTAAACAATCTGGTAGCCAAATTTGCGAAGAAGGTTGTTTAAGTATTCCGGATACTTTTGGCAATGTAAAAAGACCTATGAATGTTACAGTAAAAGCATTAGATAGGCATGGATATGAATACACAATATCTGCAGAAGACTTTTTGGCAGTTGTTATGTGTCACGAAATAGACCATATGGAAGGCATTTTGTTTACAGATAAACTAGAAAAAGAGTTGGAGGTTAAAGCCTAGTGAAAGTAGTATTTTTAGGTACTCCCGATTTTGCGGTTAATGCACTTAACGCTTTAATAAATTCTAGCCACGAAGTAATAGCAATAGTAACTCAGCCAGATAAAGAAGTTGGCAGAGGAAGAAAAATTAGATTTTCTCCTGTAAAGGAAGTTGCAATTAAAAATGGCATTAAAGTGCTTCAATATAAGAGCATAAGAAAAGAGGGCGTAGCAGAGTTAAAAACTTTAAATGCAGATATATTTGTTACAGCTGCATATGGTCAAATTTTAAGCCAAGCAATTATTGATATTCCAAAGAACGGAATACTTAATATTCACGGTTCATTATTGCCACTATACAGAGGAGCATCTCCTATTCAGCAAGCAATAATAGACGGCAGGAAAGAAAGTGGCGTTACTATTATGCAAACAGAAAGAGGAATAGACACTGGAGATATTTTACTGGTTAAGAAAACACCAATAGAAAAGAACGAAACAGCAGGTGAATTATTTGATAAAATAAGTGAACTTGGAGCAAAGGCAATAGTAGAAGCTTTGGACTTAATAGAAAATGGGAAAGCAAAGTTTGTAAAGCAAGATCATTTAAAAGCTACTCACTGCAAAATGTTTACTAAAGCAGATGGATTTATAAATTGGGAAGACACAGCAATTAACATACACAATAAAGTAAGAGGATTTAATCCTTGGCCAAGCGCTTTTACATACATAAATGGTAAAACGCTAAAGATATGGCAAAGCAAGGTAGTAGAAGGGTTAGATATAACAGAAGATAACTATAAAGCTGGTCAGATAGTGAAAGCAAATAAAAAAGACGGCTTAATAGTTAAATGTGGTAAGGGCTACTTACAAATACTTGTGCTTCAAAATGAGGGAAGCAAAAGACTAAATATAAAAGATTATCTTAATGGAAATGCATTAGAAGAGAAACAAATATTGGGGTAATAAAACTAAAAGGAAATTATATGAAAAATATACTAGATTATTCTTTAGAAGAAATACAAAAAATTGTTAAAGATTTAAACTTGCCTAACTTTAGAGCAATGCAGATATACGAAGGGGTAATGAGAGGTAAAAACTTTAACGAAATTACTACTCTACCAGACGATATAAAGCAAACATTACAAAACGAGTATAGATCTCAAACGGTTACTATAATAGATAAAGCGATATCAAAAGACGGTACTATTAAGTTTATGTTTAAACTGCACGATAACAATGTTATTGAGGGCGTGCTAATGAAATATAAATACGGCTATTCTATATGTATATCTACGCAAATAGGCTGCAAAATGGGTTGTAAGTTTTGTGCATCAGGGCTTAACGGTATTGTAAGAGATTTAACAGCTGGTGAAATACTAGGTCAAGTTATTGTTATGAACGAGTTTTTAGGCGGCGGATTAAACAAAAATAGAAAGATAACAAATGTCGTTTTAATGGGCAGCGGAGAACCGCTGGATAATTACAAAAATGTAACTAAGTTTATTAGATTATTGAACCGTAAAGAGGGTTTAAAAATAAGCCAAAGAAACATATCACTTTCTACTTGTGGCTTAACAGAGGGTATTAAAAGATTAGCAGATGATGGCTTTAACATTACGCTTACAATATCGCTTCATGCATCCAACGATTTAGATCGTCAAAAAATTATGCCAATAGCAAAAAAATATAGCATAAAAGAAATATTGGAAGCGTGTAAATATTACTTTAACAAAACAGGAAGAAGAATTGTTTTTGAATATGTGTTGGTTAAAGATACTAACGACAGTAAGAACAACGTGGATCAACTTAGCAGGCTATTAAGAGGATTCCCTAGCCACGTTAATGTTATATGCTTAAACACATTTGAAGAATCTGAATACAAGGCTACAACAAGGGAAGAAGCCCTTGCATTTGTAAACCAATTAAGAAAGAAACATATGTCTGCCACATTAAGAAGAAATATGGGTAGCGACATACAAGGAGCTTGCGGACAGCTTAGAAGAAGTTACTTAGAAAAGCAGGACAAAAAATAATTAGGAGGATGCCATTATTAAAGCAAGATTAATAAAGGGCGTAGGTGCAAAATACACCGCAACAGCTAACGGAAAAACTTACATATGTACTGCCAGAGGCAGAACGAAAAAGAACAACATGCTAGTGGTGGGCGATTTTGTGGAAATAATAGAAAATATTAACGCAAAAGAGGAGTATTTAATAGAGAAAATTTATGATAGAAAAAATCAATTAAAAAGACCATCTATTGCTAACATTGACAATTTGGTTTTAGTGGTTTCCGAGGCACCGAGGCCAGACCTTTTTATGATAGATAAACTAATAGTTTACGCTTATAAAAGAGATATAGAATGCATTGTTTGCATTAACAAAAGCGACATTATAGATAAAGACTTTATTGAAGAAATAAAAGCTCAATATGAACCTGTTGTAAAGAAAGTTTTAGTAATGTCTGCCGAAACTGGAGATGGCGTTAATGCTTTAAGAAAAGAGCTAAAAGGAAGTCTATCTGCTTTTGCTGGTCAATCGGGCGTTGGAAAGAGTACTTTACTTAATAGTTTATCTCCTGAAATTGGTGCGGAAATCGGTGGTTTAAACAGAAAAAGTAAGCGTGGAAATAACACCACAAGACACACCGAAATATTTGATATAGATAAGGGCTCTTTTATTGCCGATACTCCGGGCTTTATGGTGTTTGATTTAGATGGCATAGAACCTCAAAAATTACACACATTTTACCCAGAATTTGAAGAGTACAGAGAGGACTGTAAATATAGAGCTTGTTATCACCACAATATAACCGAAAAAGACTGCGCTGTAAAAAGGGCTCTAAAGGCAGGAAAAATAAGTGAAAGAAGATATAACCGATATGTAGAACTTTATAAACAAATTGGAGGCAAATAGGATGAGAAAAAAGATAGTGAGAATAGCACCTAGTATACATACAGCAAAGGATGATTATTTAAAATATATTAAAAGATTATCAAGAGCGGGAGCAGACTTAATTCATTTAGATGTTATGGATGGAAAGTTTGTTAAAGATAGCTTTTTAAGTCCAGAAGAAGTGTACGAAATATCTCAAAATACGCTTATGCCACTTGACATTCATTTAATGGTAGAATCTGTAGAAAAAAGCATAGATGCTTACCTAAAAGCAAACCCTACAATTATTACAATTCATAGGGAAAGTTTTGACAGTAATGCAGATGTAATTGATGCAATAAAAACAATAAGAAAACACAGCAAAAACAAGTGCTTAATTGGTTTAAGTGTTAAGCCAAGTACAGATATAGAAGAGTTAGAATTATTTTTAAACTACATAGACTTAGTGCTAATTATGAGTGTTATTCCAGGTAAAAGTGGTCAAAATTATATGAAAAAATCTACCGATAGAATTAAACAGGTAAAACAAATGATAGGTGACAGAAGCGTGCTTATTGAAGTGGATGGAGGAATTGACGATAAAACTTCAAAATTAGCAATAGAAGCGGGAGCAGATATTTTGGTTTCTGCAAGTTATATATATGGTTCAGATAGCCTTAAAAAAGCCATTGCTTCTTTAAAATAGAAAATGAAAAAAGAGCCGTAGCTCTTTTTTTTATGTAATAACTAATTTTACGCCGTTAGCATATATAGTAGCAGGGGAGGCGTTATGTATAAAATTTATTGTATAAAAGCACCTAAGTATTTAAGAAGACTATTAAAGATGATTTTTAAAAAGCAGCTAGATTAACTGCCTACATAAAAGCCTTATTTTACAGGCTTTTTTGTTGTTAAACTAAAAAAACCACAAAAAAAGCAGTCTTAAATTAAGCTGCATTCTTTTTTGATGTTTTTAAACATTTTGTACAAACATATTGTTTTGTTGTTTTTCCGTCTTTTTCTACATTAACTTTTTGAACATTAGCGTTCCAAGTTTTGTTTGCTTTACGGTTAGAGTGGCTTACTTTGTGCCCGCTCATGTGACCTTTTCCGCATATTGAACATACTTTAGACATATTAATAGCACCTCCTACAAGTGTTGTAAATTTCAATTAACTTTTTCATTCTATCAAACAAACAATAAAAATGCAAGTGTTTTACGAAAAAATTTATTTTAATAAATAGATATAATATTATAACTAAATTGTAATTTTTCAAAAAAGTTGTAAATTTGCTTGCAAAAAAAATCAATTTAAGGTATTATAAATTTATAAGAATATAAGATAATAATTTTGCTTGTAAGTAAAAAATAGTTAAAGGTTATTTAATTATAACTATTAAATAAAATTTGATTACATAACATATAATATAGTACGGATTATATCTTTAAACTTATTATTAATTTAAAAAATTTAGTATTACAGCAACATTAATTTGTATGCATTGATTAATATTATTATATATAGAATATTTGTTGTTTACCTAAACAACTTTAATATAAAAAATCATTTATGGTTTCAAATTAATTTAATAAAAAAATCAATATGAAATTCATATTACATGCATGTTGCTAAAGAGAGAGTTTTATTATGCCTAAAGAGATAAAAAATATTAATAGTGAAAATTTTAGAAAAATGATATTCGGTGGGGAAGTTTTACTTGAGGAATCAAAAGAGTATGTTGACTCACTAAATGTATTTCCAGTTCCAGATGGAGATACTGGTACAAATATGGGATTAACTTTAAAATCTGCAGTGCTAGAAGTTGGCGCTTGTACAGATAGCGAAGTAAATAAAATTGCTGAAGCTTATTCTAGAGGTGCATTAAAAGGCGCTAGAGGAAACTCTGGTGTTATTTTGTCGCAAATTATAAAAGGTTTCTGCGAACCTATTACAGATAGAGTTAAAACACTTACAACGAGAGTTTTAGTAAAATCGTTAAAAAAAGCAACAGATACTGCTTATAAAGCTGTTACTAAACCACAAGAAGGTACAATTTTAACAGTTATGAAAGCTATGAGTGATAATAGTGAAGCTATTTCTAAAAAAACAAGCGATGTTGGTGAGTTTTTAAAGCAAATTATAGAAATTGGTGAAGAAACATTAAAAATGACTCCAGAAATGCTTCCAGTGCTTAAAAAAGCAGGTGTTGTAGACGCAGGTGGTAGAGGCTTATTGGTTATGTTTAATGGTTTTTATAGAGCTGTTACTAACGACAAAACTTTAAAAATTAAACCAATATCAGATACTTTGGAAGCAGAAGACCCTACAGAAATTGATATTGACTTTACAGATTTAGGTGAAATTGAATTTGGATATTGTACAGAATTTATGGTAATTCAAATTCCATCTAGTAAAACTCAAAAAGATATTGAAGTTTTAAAAAATAAACTTATGGAAATTGGTGACTCTGTTATTTGTGTTGGAGATTTAAACTTTGTTAAAGTTCATGTTCATACTAACGAGCCAAATAAAGCATTACAATATGCTTTAGAACTTGGAGAATTTAATAATTTAAAAATAGATAATATGCGTCAACAAAATAGAGAGCTTATTATTAAAAGAGAAAAAGCACAAAACTTAAAGCCTTTTGGTATGGTAGCAGTTGCTCCTGGTAAAGGTTTAGGCAAAGTATTTGAAGATTTAGGTGTAGATAGCGTTATTAAGGGTGGTCAAACAATGAACCCAAGCGCAGAAGATATTCTTCGTACAATAGAAAAAGTGCCAGCAAAAGAGATTTTTGTGTTTCCTAACAACAAAAACATTATTATGGCAGCTCAGCAAGCAAACAACCTTACTAAAAAACAAATTTTTGTAATTCCTACAAAAAGTGTGCCAGAAGGTATTGCAGCAGCATTAATTTTTGATCCTAGCAAAACTGCAAAATATAATGTAGATGCTATGATGGATGCAAAAGATGAAGTTTTATCTGGTGCAGTTACATATGCAGTAAGAGATGCAGTTATTGATGATATGGACCTTAAAAAAGGTGATATTATTGGTCTTACAAGCAAAAATATTGTTGCTAAGGGCAACAAAATTGACAAAGTAGTAGAAGAAGTTGTAAATAAAATGGTAGGTGAAGACAGCGTTAATATTACACTTTTCTATGGTGATGGAATTAAGAAAGAAGATGCAGAACAAGTTGTTTCTAAATTAGAAGAAAAATTTGAAGATTGCGATGTTATTGCAATTGAAGGCAGTCAGCCAATATACCACTACTTAATTTCAGTAGAATAAAACCTAAAAGAGCTAATCAGCTCTTTTTTTTATGCAAAAATGCAATTACCATAATTTGTAGTGTATTATATTTTATTTTTTACTCAAACTATTATTGCAAGGTAAAAGTTAGCAAATATATTTCTTATATTTTAACGGCTTTTGTTTAAAACCTTGTAATATTAGGGAGGTGAAACTATATGAAAAGAGCTAACAAAGAAGCTAATAGCAAAAGAGCTAAAAGAGTAGCTAACACAGAAGCTGGTTCTACAACTTCTAGAAGCACTAAGAGTGAATCTAACAATAGTTCAGCTAGAAGCAATAAAAGCACTAAAAATTGCAAATAGTTTTCGCTAAAAACAAAAAATGGAATAAAAAGTTCCATTTTTTGTTGCTTTTTTATTGACTTTTTTACTTTTTTCAGTTATAATAAATTTATTAATAATAAACAAATATATTGCTTTTTTCATATACTTATTTATACGATTAAAGGTCATAAAAATAAATTCAAAAAATTTTAAAAAAAATTTTAAAAAACGGTTGATTTTTGTTTTAATATTTGTTATATTGTTAAAGTACGAATAAGTCCTTGGGAGCATAGCTCAGCTGGGAGAGCATCTGCCTTACAAGCAGGGGGTCATAGGTTCGAGCCCTATTGTTCCCACCAAGATCTTTGTTGTAAAACTTCTTAATTTAAGAAGTTTTATTAACAAATGGCACATTCGTACACCCTGCGGGGGTGGCTCAGTGGTAGAGCATCGCCTTGCCAAGGCGAGGGTCGCGAGTTCGAATCTCGTCCTCCGCTCCAATTAAATACAATAACTGCCGTTATAATATGCCTAAATTTTGGCACCATAGCCAAGTGGTAAGGCCGAGGCCTGCAAAGCCTTTACCCCCAGTTCGAATCTGGGTGGTGCCTCCAAAAAAACTTACATATGATAAATCATATGCCGAAGTGGCGGAACTGGCAGACGCAAGGGACTTAAAATCCCTCGATGGCAACATCGTGCCGGTTCGAGTCCGGCCTTCGGCACCATAGCACACCAAATACGAATCAATATAAATTAATTTATATAAACAATTCATTTAGTTTGCTAATAAATAAAAACTAGTCTTTATAGGCTAGTTTTTTTATCGACAAAACTTGCAGGCGATAACTTACAATTTTTTCCTTTTTATCTTGTTATTCTACAAAGTATGGTTTATAATTTTAATATAGGAGATATAAGTATGAAAATTAAAAAATTAGAAATAAATAAATATAAAAGATTTCACAAACTAACAATTAATTTAGGAGAGAATCCCCAAAGAATAGTTGCTTTAGTAGGTCCAAATGGTTGTGGAAAAAGTAGTGTTTTTGATGCATTATTATTTTACAATAATGCACATGGTACACTAATTGGGAAAAATCGTGCGGAGGATGGATATCATAGTCCTATTAGAAGCAATAAAGTCGATCATAGAAATATAATATTATCTTTTGATGACAATATAGATCTTCAGAGTAAAATAAATAATTTAAGAGCTGAAAAAAAAGAAAGAACAATATTTTCATTTAGAAGTCCTTTTAGGTTTAATTCAAACTTAAAAGTAACGAAGTTAGAGTCTATAACCGATATAAAAAATAATAGTAATGGTGCATCTTTTACTAAAGATTTGGATGATAAAATGCTTGAAAATTATAAAAGATTAAATATTTATTATAATAAATATTTAAATAAAAATGATTTAAGACCTTCAGAGGCTAAAATGCATGTTGTTGGAGAATTGAACAAATATATTAAAAGATGTTTAGATTTACAAATATCTAATCTGGGAGATATACAATCTTCAAAAGGAACATTGTTTTTCACAAAGTCAGACCAGAATATAGAATTTGAATTTAATGTTTTGTCTGCTGGAGAAAAAGAAGTTGTAGATTTAATAATAGATCTATATTTAAGGAGAGAAGATTTTAATAATACTATATATATAATCGATGAGCCGGAGCTACATATAAATACAAATATCCAGAGAAGACTTATGAAAGTTATTGATGAGATAATTCCAGAAAATTGTCAAATCTGGATAGCTACTCATAGTTTAGGAATGTTGAGAGCATTACAACAAGAATTAAAAAATAAAACACAAATAATAGAATTTAAAAAAGAAAACAAATGGGCTGAACAAGAATATATTTTAGATCCTACTCAGCTTAATAGGAGTGATTGGTCTAGATTGTTTTCTACAGCACTTGATGACTTAACCTCATTGGTAGCTCCTAAACAGATAATTTACTGTGAAGGAAGAGATAAACCTTCAAGGATAGGGGAAGAAAAAGGGTTTGATGCTCAAGTTTATAATAATATTTTTTTGGATAAATATCCCGACACTTTATTTGTTTCAAGTGGGGGGAATACCGAATTAGAGCAAAGAAGAAACATAGCTTTAAAAATAGTTTCTAAAGCTTTAAAAGAAACAGATATTTTAGTTTTAAAAGATAGAGATTTTGATTCTAGCAAAAGAGCGACAATAACAGATAGAATTAATTTTTTAAAAGAAAGTGAGTCTTATATAAAAATGCTTGAAAGATTTGAAATAGAAAATTATTTGTATGACAAAGAAATATTGAAAAAATATTGTGAAGTAAATGCTCTTCAATTTAAAGAACAAGACTATGATGCTATTGTTAAAGATATAGTTAATGATGATGTAAAAGATTTGTTTAATAATATAAAATCAGTTTGCAATATAACTGCGAATATTGGGAAAGTAGTATTTTGTTTTGAATTATCTAAGCTTATAACACAAGATATGCAAATCTATAAAGATTTAGAAGAATGTATTTTTACTTTAAGTGATAATATTTATTAAGCGAGGTAATAAATGAATAGCTTAACAAGAATAGATAAAACAAGGTTGAAAATAGCATTTAATCAAGAAGGCTGGACTGACAAGATTGCAACAAGTCATAATAAATTAGATAAAATCTTTTTGGACTTAAATATAGATATTTATAAATATGTAAATGAAAAATACCCAGGTAATAACTTAGTTTCTAAAGGCAAAAAGTTAGATACTTTTTGGGAGTTTGGAACAAATAAAGAAGTATTAGCTATGCTAAATGAGATATATGAAATTTTAAATGAAGAAATAGCACTTATTGTTTTATATGGTAGTGGAGAAGATTACACAAAAGAAATTGAATTAGTTGATGAATTAATTAATAAATTAAAAGATAATGGTGTTAAAGTTGATATAAAGCAAGAAACTGTTACAAAAGAAATGTTGATGCCAGAGATTAATGGCTTGATTGGTAGAAATCAATTTGTATTAGCATTAGATAAAGTACATACACTATTTATTCATACTATAAAAAGAAAGCTGAAGGATATTATTAACTTTAATAAAAGGAACAGTATACAATTTTTGTATGAAAAAATTATAGAAAATTATAAATTAACAGATGTAGAAGAAATTAAGCTTACAAATGATAAAAATTTTTCTAGACTGTTTAACGAATTTAGGAATAATAGGTCTTTTGCTCATGATAACGAAGATAATTTAATGAGTAACGAAGATGCCAAAATATTATGTGAATCATTTATAATATCAATAAATATAATAGATAATTTAAAAGAAAAAAAGAGCAGTTAAATCTGCTCTTTGTATTTAAAACATATCTTCTATTTCTTCTAATTTATTTATATTTTCTATTTCAATCAATCCTTTCTCTTGTAGTTTTACAGCTAGCTTTATTTCTTTTAAATTGCCTATTGCAGTGAACCTTCTTTTCCAAGCCTTTTTATCTTCTTTAGATTCAAATCTATACTGTCTATCAAAACTCCAGTTGGATATAATAAAGACTTTTGTATAACTTGCTGTCCTACTATAGTATCTAGCAGGCAACTGTAGGGGATAACCATCTAAATAGTTAAGCATATTAGATAAAGAGATGCTATCTCTAAATTCATCAAATAATATAACATCTTGAGAATTATAATTATCAAATGTTCTACTGATGCTATCATAATCACTAACTTTACAAACATTTTCATAGCCGTATTTTTCCATAACAAATCTCGTTTTTCCTTTTCCTGATTCATCGCAAATATAATAAACCTCAAGGTGTCTAAATTTTTTAGAATATTCAGATTTTCTATGTTCTTCAATTGCTCTGCTTATTTTTGAAAAACTATTCATATATTGTGAGGGATATAAGGCCTTTATTTCATTTATAGTGGCATTATCTTCTATTAGTTCTAGTATTTCTACCAGATCAGTTCTTTTACCTTGTCCTATAGGTTCTTCGCCCCATTCTACAACTTCATGATCAGAAACTTTAGTTTCTTTTTTATTAATATATTTTTTAGCTTGTTTATGAGTTCCTTTTCTTTTTTGAATATTTGCTTTATCAAAAACTTTTTTAATAGTATCAAATTGTACGGCATTATTAAATATTAAATATATATGATGATGAAGAGTCCCTTCATATTCTTCTATTAGTTCATCTGTTAATTTTTCATTACTTTTACCAATTCCTTTTTCTAGGCAAAAAGTATAATATTTTATATTTGGTAGCTGACTAATCTTTTTTATTATTTCATTATCAGTTAATAGCTTATTTTCTTTATAATTATTTGTTAAGATCCAAGCTCTAGCTCTAACTTTATACATATTTATAAACCTCCTTATATGATATTAGTTAGATATATAAACACGGAAGTTCCCTATAAGGTAATACTTATTATAGGGAACAGGCGTGAGTGTTTCTGCTATCGTTCTGCTACTAAAAGGCTAAAACCGTGATTTTTAGTGTGCAGAGAACTTGATATAGCAGAAAAAACACTCTCACTCAAGAGCTTTTATTTTAGATATTATATAGTTTAATAAAAACAAGCGAATATTTTTATCATAATTTTTGATGTTATTTTTATCTATAGAAACAAAAATAGGCTCGACAAAATTATTTTTTTGCGAGCTGTCATTTCTATGACATATAATTCCAACATGATTTTTTTCTTTCATAACATTATATTCATTCATAGAACCAACATTATGACTTCATTTCTAACTGACTTCAGTATATCATAATGCCTTTTATTTTGCAAATAGTTTTCAATATATGTTATAATGGATTTAATGAGTTGAAATATGGATACATTAAGAAAAAAATAAAGGAGATAATGATGTTTGATTATAAAGAGGTTGGAATAAAGGTAAAAAAAGAAAAAAAATTGGCTAAGAGACTACTGGCTAATAATTTTATATATAATAAGACACACTTTATAAAAAGAGATGTAATAAGTTTATCTGTAAAACCAGCATTTGAAGAGGCAAGGTTTATAAGTGAGTTTAATTTAATTATAAGTAATGGAGTTGATTGCGTGATTTCATTTTCACAAAGTCTAAATGAAGTTGATAAACGAGAACAAATAATAAACGATGTTGCAAATTATTTAGTAAACAACTTTTTTGATTATGATAGTGGTGTAAAATTTTCAATTAGAGAAAAACCGACAAAGAAAAAAGCATATATAATATCTTTCAATAGAAAACCCAAAGAAAACTTTTTAAAACTTTTTAATAATAGTGATTTTAATAAGATTGAAAAATATGAAGAAAATAAATTAAAAGAATTAGAAAATGTCAAAATTTATGATATAGAAAATAATAATAAGTTATATAGTCTTCATTATTCTAATATAAAAATAGGTCTAACATTAGAACAAGCAGAAAGTATCGTTAAAGGATATCAAGATATAATTGAATGTAATGATGCAGAGATAATTAAAATTAGTGATAGTGAAATCATCATGAAAGAATCAGAGGATTCTTATAGATATGTGAGCATTAACAAGTTAATTAATTCTGGGAATAAATATATGATATTAATTAATAATATTTATCCTATATACAGTGAAACAGAAAGTTCAAAAGCTATTTTGAGGAAAAAGCAAATAGCAGAAAATTTAGATATGGATATAAAGCTAATTAGAGATTCAGTATTTATATCTAACACATATTCTTACAGTATAGCAGGTGAGTTGAAAGATATGGGATATCAAAGTACAGCCAAATATTGTAATAATCTTTGCCCAGAGTTGAATATAGAATGCACATATAAGGAATTTAAAGGGATTCCAACAACAGCAATGATTTTTGTTAACAACAACAATAATGTTTTAGATACATTTTTAAATACAGGTAGTTCAGGCATTTTAAAAGAATTAAAAAGAATAGGCAATACATATAAAAATCAAGAGACTGTTACGGCTTATTATAAGACTATTTATTATAAAGAATTTGAATATAATGAGCCTATATTAGCTAGTATCATTAGTCCAAGTTGGATTGATTTACAAAATGGTGTTGATAAAATTAAGTCTGTGACCCCAAATGAATCAGATGGTTTATGGTCTCTATCGAAAGAAAAACACTTATCTGGGTTTGAAAAAATGATTGTATGGGATATCACGAAGCCAAATATCAAATGGTTAAACGAATGGTTAGTGTTGCAATATACGAAAGAGTTATACAAAGAGTATGAGGTTATATATCAATATAGACCATTTTGGCTAAAAAGAGTAAGTGGCGGACAGATGTCTTATGATGTATATATTCCACATTTAAGAATAGCTATTGAATATCAAGGTAAACAGCATTTTGAACCGATTGAATTTTTTGGAGGGATTAAGTCTCACGAGGCTTGCGTGAGAAGAGATAGAGAAAAATTAATATCTTCTATAGAAAATAACATTAAACTAATTTATATTAATTTTGATGAAAAACTTACAAAAACACTTTTGAAAAAGAAAATAGATAAAGTAATTGAAGATGTAAAAAGAGGTTAAATAAATATGAATACAGTTATATATGCTAGATATAGCTCAAGAAATCAAAGTGAACAAAGCATAGAAGGGCAATTAAGAGTCTGTAAAGAATATGCCAAAAAGAAAGGGTTAACTATTATCAATGAATATATTGATAGAGGTATAACAGGAACAGCAGATAATAGACCTGAGTTTTTACAAATGATAGAAGATTCAAAGAGAGGACAATTTGAAGCTGTTTTAGTTTATAAGTTAGATAGGTTTTCTAGAAATCATTATGATAATGCAGTATATAAAAAAAGATTACAACAAAATAATGTAACTTTACTTTCTGCAACAGAAGCAATAGATAATTCTCCAAGTGGAATATTAATGCAGAGAATAATTGAAGGTGTTGATGAGGTATATTCTATAGAGTTAAGTCAAAAAGTGAAAAGGGGCTTAAATGAAAGTTTCTTAAAAAACAACCATACTGGTGGAAATATCCTTTATGGATATAAAGTTATAGATAGAAAAATAGTAATTGATGAAGAAAAAGCACCTGCAATAAGATATGCATTTAATGAATATGCAAATGGTAAGCCAAAAAAACAAATAGTAAAAGAATTGAATGATAAAGGGTATAGAAACAATAAAGGTAAAGAATTTACCATTTTTAGTTTTTATGATAATTTTAAGAATAAAAAATATATTGGCGAATTTAACTATGCAGGAAGAGTTTCTTATGATACATATCCAGCGATAATAGATAAAGATATTTTTGAAAAAGTTCAGATTAGGATAAAACAAAACAAATTAGCGCCAGCAAGAGCAAAAGCTAAAGAAATATATTTATTAAGTGGAAAAGCTTTTTGTGGGCATTGTGGCGAAAACTTAATAGGCACTAGTGGAACAGGAAGAAGTAAAGTTTACTATTATTATGCCTGTACAAAGGCTTATAAAAAGAAAGAATGCGATAAGAAAATAGAAAAGAAGCAACCTTTAGAGGATTATGTGGTAGAGCAAACAGTAAAATATATTTTAGAACCTAAAAAAATAGATAAAATAGCAAGTCAATTAGTTGAAGAATATTCAAAGAGTATAAATGAGAAAACAATTAAAGATTATGAAAAGAGAATAAACAAACTAAATAAAGAAATAGATAAATGTTTTGATATTTTATTGAAAGTTGATGATGATGAATTGATCGAGCGAGCAAAACAGAAAAGCAAGGATTTTGGATTACAAAAAAATGACTTACAAAAAGAATTGAGGAAATTAAAACTTGCAAGTCAAATTAAACACACTAAAAAAGATTTTATTAAATATTTATCGACATTTATAGAAGAAGATTCTTTAAGTGAAAAATATAAAAAGAGAATAATAACTTACTTTGTTAATAGTGTATATGTATTTGATGACAAGATACTTATATATTTTAATATGTTAGGAAATAAACCTTTAACATATGAAGAGATGAAATCTACATTAAAAACAAATAATTCAGCGGTTCGAATTTCAAGTGATGAACTGCACCAAAGCAAACCACCCAAGGTTTGTTTTTTATTGTTTAAAAAATAAAAATTAGGTATTGATTTTTATTTTTGCTTATGCTATACTGACAAAGCCTAAAAAATAAAAGAAAGGAGATTGAGTTGATGAACGCATATAACACCCTTGTAAATAGTAATGAAGCCCAAGAAAACGAAAGCAAAATGATAGATTATACAAGAAATATTGCAACTTTAAATTTTTATTTAAATAAGTTATACAAAACAATTAACAATTTAATCTCTACAGATAAAAATACAAAATCTACCGCTTTAAGAGAAGTTATGGAATATGTAAAATCTATGTATCCTGCAATTAAAAATGCATTTTATTTAGACGATAATACAGATAGTATATATGACTCTATTGACAGCGAAATAGAAGAGTTTAGTGCAATGAAAAATATTGATGCAGAGCACAAATATTCTGGCTTAAACGACATTTTAATAAGCTTAATTCCTTGTGGAGTAGAAGGCAGTGATATTAGTGAAGTTTTAACAAAAGTAGTTGAAGAATACTACCTAGATCAGTTTGAAAACAGATTAGAAAAATTTGTTATGCTTGAAAGCTTAGATACAGAAAAAGATGTAACAGAAGAAAGAGAAAACATTGTTAAATATGTTTCTAATATATATCCAAGCTTGCAAAACTCTTACAAAGACTTGCAAAAAATAAACAAAGATTACCCTAAAAAAATAGCTGAAAAAAGTGAATTTTTAGGAAACAAAAGAAAAGAAGCATTGGTAAAATCTGACGAAAAGAATGGAATTGATCAAAAACACAGATATGCAGCTTTAAATGACTCACTTTTAGGTTTAATTGCTTTTAATATTCCTAAAGAAAATATAAACGAAATGTTACAAGACTTTTTGGAAGAAAATTCTGCAAAACTTGTATCCTAAAATATATATAAAAGAAACGCAAAAGGTGTTTCTTTTTTTTGTAAATACTGGATTTTGTTGTAAAACGAAAATTATAAGAGTATAATTGTATTATAAATTAGAGGGGGACTATATATGAAAACAAACTTTGAACTAAAATTACAAGCAAATAAAGTTTTAAAAAACAACTGGGGAATAATTTTACTTGCAATTACACTTACAGAACTTATTGCTTCCTTGATTGTGGCTAGCATAATTGGTAGTGTTGCAATATTTTTTATTGCAGGGCCTTTACAACTTGGGCTAACAATAATGCTCTTAAAGGTTTCTAGAGGAAAAAATACAGAAATTAAAGACTTATTTGAAGGGTTTAAAAATTTTTCTAATTCGTTCGCACTTTATATTTTGCAATTTATATATATCTTTTTTTGGACATTATTATTTATTATTCCAGGAATAATTAAAGGCTATAGTTATTCTATGGCTTATTATATTTTAGCAGATAATCCAAAAATGTCTGGTAATGATGCTATTACAGCAAGTAGGAAAATGATGGATGGAAATAAATGGAGACTGTTTAGTCTACAACTTAGTTTTATTGGATGGATTATTTTAGGTACTATTATTTTGGGTTCAACATCGTTTGCTGCGTTTGGTGTAGATTTCTTTACCGAAGCTGCTATAATACCAGCTGTAAGCAGTGCAGTAATTGCTATTATTGGAATGCTAGTGTCTACAGTTATATTTGTTTTTACTAGCTTGTATTTGATGTTTGCAACAACCGAATTCTACGAGAACTTAAAGGGTAAAAACCAAGATTTAACAACGGAAGTTACTCCAGAAGCCTAGTAATTAAAAATAAACATGAAATTTGTATATTTTAAATAAAAAGAGTTAATTTTAAACTCTTTTTTATTGATTTATTATTTTAGTATGATATAATTAAGTATTAATATATATTGGTTTTTTGGAGATAAAAAAGGAATGGAAATGAGTTTTGCTAGAAATAAAAAAACAGTGATAAATACTATTTTTTCTGCTGTTGTTTTGCTTATGTTATTGTTAACTTTTATGTTTGGGAATATTAACTCAAATAACATAGATAAAGTTTATGCAGATCCTTGGAGTGGAACTGCTAGCAGTGAGAGTATAACAGGAGCGGGAAGTATTGCTAATCCTTATTTAATAACTTCGGCAGAAGGACTTGCTTTTTTAAATGAATTGGTAAATACAAATACAACAGACATACCAAGAGTGGATGATTTTGCTACGGGATCTCAGTTTGGAGTATATTGGCAATTAGGCGCGAATATAGATTTAGGCGGAACTTTAGAATGGACTCCGATAGGAAGTTCAAATGGGCATTTTTCTGGGGACTTTAACGGAAAAGGCTTTTTAGTGCAAAATTTACTAATTAATAAACCAACAGAAGATTATTTGGGATTATTTGGCGTTGTTAGCAGTGCAACTATAAGAAATTTAGAGGTTTCTAACCTAAATATAACAGGGAAGGAAAATATTGCAGGCGTAGTTGGATATGCTTGGAACAGCAATATAAAAAATTGTACTACTAGTGGCACTATTAATGCAGAGATTGCTGTTGGTGGAGTAGTAGGCTATTCAAATAATTCTGATATAAAAGACTGTGATAACACAGCTACTGTTTCTGCTAACGGGATTAGTTCTGGCGGAATTGTTGGTTCTGCAAGCGAAGGAGAAGTAACAAATTGTTTTAATAATGGACAAGTTATTTCAACTTTAGAAAAAGTAGGGGGAATTGTAGGCCTAGCTAATCAAGTTACAGTTTCAGACAGTTACAACCTTAATACTATTACTGGCAATGGAAGGGTAGGCGGCATTCTAGGAGATATGGTAGGCGGAAATATAACAAGAGTTTACAATAAAGGAAATATAATTTCTACTGCTATACATACTGGCGGGCTTGTAGGTTATAACGATAGTGGAAGCATAGAAAACAGCTATAATGAGGGTGATTTACAAAGCACAAATACCCATATGGGTGGAATTGTTGGAGCTTCGTTACTTGGAAGTATAACAAACACTTATAATATAGGAGATTTAACAACTTCAAACGATTATTACGGTGGAATTGCTGGCTTTTCTAGTGCTACTATGCAAAACAACTACTACCTGCAAGGAAACTACGCTGGTGGAGTAGAAGGTGCAGATATTGCATTACAAGCAGAAGAAAAAACACAAGTAGAACTTCAAACAGAAAATACATATTCAAACTGGGATTTTGCCGACGAAACTATAAACGGAAATGATGATTACTGGGAAATTATGCCAGGGTTAAACAACAATTATCCTTTTATTAATATGAATTATACAGTAACCTTTGATATGAATGGTATAAATTTAGAAAATAAAGAGGCTATAGGAAATTTAAAGGGAACTTTACTTCCAAGTACTCCAATTATAGAAGGGTATACCTTTGCAAGCTGGAACACAAAAAGTGATAACACAGGAGTTGAGTTTGACGGAGGTTTACAAGTATCTGAAAGCATTGTTATTTACGCAAACTGGGATGCTAATGAATATAGTATTATATTTAACAACAACGGCGGAGTAGGTGCAGAATTTACACTTCCAGCTAATTACGAACAAGAAATTTCTCTTCCTGTAAACACATTTACAAGAGAAGGGTATACCTTTGTAGGGTGGGACTTAAGTGCAATGGCAGATTTTCCTATTTACGAAGAGGTGGAGGGAGTTTCGGCTAACTATGTTTTAGATGAGGCAGACAATGTTACCATGTTTGCTATTTGGGGCAAAGATCCAGTGGTTACATATTTAAACAATCCTTCTGAAGTTACCATTACCACAGATGCAGTAGAAGATCTTGCTTATGGAGATAACGCTACTTATTATATAAATGTAAAGGTAGATGAAGAGGTTTTAAATATTCTTATTAACGGCGTGGCTATTGATAAGTCTGAATTAGATGAAGCGCTAACAAACGGGCTTGTAATGGAAAATATGTCGGGAGATATTACATTAGAAGTTACATTTGTAAAATACAGAATTGGGTTTATGACAATTATATTGTATTCTGTAATAACTGGCGTAGTGTTATTTATAATTGCACTTATAGTAGTAATAAGAAAAGCAACAAAATTAAGCCGAATTAAAAGAGTTAGGATAAAATCTAACTACAAATTTAGACAGTTAAAAAAAGCAAAACACTTTAAAAAGGTTGAAATTAAACCATATAAACAAGAGTTTAGCAAAAATAATATTTTAAAATATAATTTATTAATGAAAAAATCAACAAAAAAGAAGAGCTAAAACTCTTCTTTTTATTTATAAATTAAGCAGATTTTGTTTTCTTTTTTAGCCTGCAAACATTTACTTCTTTTACCATTGTTATTACACCTAAAACAATAACCATAGCAAGAGTATATAAACCCATTACTGCTACCATATAAAGTAGGTAATGATAGTCCGTTCTTAAAATATCTATAGGGCCCATATCATCTCCAATAAGTAGATTTGCATAGTTTGTGTTAAATATGTTTGCCATTATTGAGCCAGTTATTAACCAAGCATAAAGAGGTACTATTAATGCTTTAAAATCTTTAATTGTAGGAATTGGTCTTTTTAATAATGGAATTAAAAATCCAAAGAAACAAACTAAGAAGTGATAATAGAAACTGTGTAACTGATGAAAGTTATCCCAATTTACTTGTCCTAAAACATCTGTTGAGTTTAATAAAATAGTAGAAGGAGTTATCATTAAAGCTAAAAATAACCCAACACTAGTAATAAAACTCATTTGATAACCAACTTTTTTTACTTTTCCTTTTCCAAAGGCTGCTAAAGCAAACCAAACTAAAAACATACTACAAAAGTGAAAAGGAAGATACCAAGCTGTGTATGTGCCTCTAACTATGTAATAAATTTGTTTTGTAATTTCTCCTAATATACATACTGCAGATATAATCTTAAAAGGCAATTCTTTTGCTTTTTCAGACTTGTCTTTTAATAAATAATAAATGGCAATCCCTAAAATAATAGAAACCACAATGGTTATAGGGAATATAACTTGCTGACTGCTTGACCAGTTCATATAAAATCTCCTCTTTTATAAAATGTGATACTACAATACTAGCAAAAAAATAAAAAAATGTCAAAATACATACACTATATTTTATATAAATATTAATAACATCAATATTCGGCTATTTTCTTGCAAAAATTGTAGCATTATAGTATTATAAATTTATATCGTAGTGCTGAATTATTGGGGAATTGAGTAGCTGCACATAATATTTATAATTTCAGCAGGTGAAAAATGAATACAAAACAAGAAAAAATATTAAATATATTAGCAGTGGTTTTTGCTTTTCTATATATACCGCTATTATTTCATATAGATAGTTTTGATGAAATTTACAAACTGCAAAGCAGTATTTTTTCTAAAACAGAAATTATTTTGCTACTAATTTTAAAAGTAGTTACAATTGCAAGTGTGATTGTTATGTTTCTACAGCCAATATTTAAAAAAAGAATGCCATATTTAACCAACTTATTGGCAGTTTTTGTTTTGCCGGTTTTTGCACTAAACTTAATATTATTAAAACAAAATATGCTTATGATGTTTGGAGAAGAAATATATACAAACATTAGAAGTTATATTTTTATTGCTTTTTGTTTAATAGGGGTAGTAGTTCCTGTTTTAAACATAATATATAAAAACATTAAATTTAATTCTAGAGAAATAATAAGAAACACAGTGATTTCGTTGGTGTGTATTTTGGCGTTAAGTTTTCCTATTTCGGGACTAACAATACTTTTTGGAACAGAAACAGGACTGCATTTTAAGGATTTTAACGATGAACATATGAATATTTTGTATTTTAGCTTTTTGTTTCCTATTGCACTTTATTTTATTTTTAAAAACAAAGATTATCAATTTAAAAGATTTATGGTTACACTTTTGGCAGTAGCTGGCTTTATTCATTATTATTATAAATATAGTTTAATTATTCCTGTTGGTTCTTTACCATTTCATCTTTGTAACACAGCAATGTTTTTAATTCCGTTAGCGTTACTTCTAAAAAGTGAAAAAGTATTTTACTTTACTTATTTTGTTAACGTTATTGGGGCACTTTTTGCAATGCTACTTCCTAACACAACGGGAGATATATTCTCGCTTAATGTTATACACTTTTGGATAAATCACGCAGTGGCATTTTTCTTGCCAGTTTTAGTGGTTGCGTTGGATGTTTTTCCAAGACCAAAATTTAAGCAATTTAAATATGCTTTAATTGCATTTAGCACATACTTTTTGTTTGCAATGGGCTCTAATATGATTTTATCTAATTATGGCACAGTAGATTTCTTCTTCTTAAATTCAGACTTTTTTGTAGATAAATTTGTGTTCTTTTACCGTGTAAGGGATAATGCATTTATGACTTTTAATTGGAACGACTGGGTGATTAATATGTGGCCGTTGTATTGGCTAGGCATATATGTTGGATACATTATTTTAATGTGTGGTATGTGGGTATTTTATATAAGCTTATATAAACTAATGGATCACTATGCAGAGTTTATAAATAAATTTAGAAAAGATAGAAAAGATTATATTGCATTTATGAAGGAGCAAAAAAGTATGAGTGAAGAAGCTGTAAAAAATAAAAAAACAAGCAAAACTGTAAAAGTTATAAATTTTTACAAGCAGTATCATAAGGGCGGAGAATTCTCTGCTGAAAACATTAACTTTACATTAAAACCAGGTAAAGTTGTGGGCTTTTTGGGTCACAATGGTGCAGGTAAAAGTACTACTATTAAAAGCATTATTGGTCTGCAATCTATTACAGAAGGCAAAATAGAGCTATTTGGTTACGACATAGAAAAAGAACCTCTAATGGCTAAAAAACAACTAGGTTATGTGCCAGATAATCACGCACTTTACGAAAATCTTACAGGAAGAGAATACATTAACTATGTGGCAGACTTATATAGTGTGCCAAAAGAAACAAGAGACGAAGATCTTCCTAAATATTTAAAACAATTTGAATTAGAAGATGCAATAGATAGGCAAATAAAAACATACTCTCACGGTATGAAACAAAAAGTTGCCGTTATTGCAACAATACTTCATAATCCAAGATTATGGATACTAGACGAGCCATTATCAGGCTTAGATCCATCTAGTGTTTATCAAATAAAAAAATGTATGATAGACCACGCAAAAAAAGGGAATATTGTGTTTTTCTCTTCTCACATAATTGATGTTGCAGAGAGAGTTTGTGACGAAGTTATTATTATTAGTAAGGGTAAAATTAAAAAACATATAGATGTAGCAGAGGCTACAAAAGATGGTTTAACCTTAGAGCAAATATACATAAGAGAAATTGACCAGAAAGAAGTTTCTGATAAAGATAAAAAACTAACAAAAAAGAAAAAATAGAAAATTAGAGGTAGCATAGGGATGTTTGAAAGAATAAAAAAACTAAGTATTATGCAAATGGTTAACATTTTAAACAAAGATGGTAACAAAAAAACACCAATACAATATGTAGCAATTCAGTTATTTAAAATGCTTGGTTTTACTGCGTTTTTCTTTGTTATGTTTTATATTTCTTTTAAAATTTTAGCAATACCACTAGACGAAAAACTAGTGGCAACAATACTATTTATTGTTAGTATATTTATTATTATAAGCAGTATTGGAAGCCTATCTAAGGCATTATATTTAGATAAAGACAATGCAATACTCTTAACATTTCCGGCAAACCCTAACGAATGTTTTATTTCTAAATTAGTAGTAGCTTATCTTTTTGAGCTATCAAGAGCTGTTGTATTTATTTTTCCTATGTTTGCAGCTTTTGGTTTTATGGCCGCTCCTAACTTTGGATATTATATTATGGCTATGTTAATTACTATATTATATCCATTATTTGTTGTATTTTTTAGTGCAATAGTTTCTATTCCATTTATGTTTATAAAGCTGTTTTTGCAAAGCAAAACAACTATAAAAGTTTTATTATATTTTGGTATAGCTATATTTGTGTTTACAAATTTTGTAGCATTTGTAGATTCTTTACCAGACAATATAAGACTTGTTGGAATGTACGGAACCTTGTATCCAAAAATATTGGGCTTTGTAGACTATACAGCAGGAATTTCTTTAATTTTTGGATGGTTTGTTAATGTAATGTTCTTTTCAAGTTTTTGGCTTAACTTACTATTTATTGCTTTAACAATAGGTGGCCTACTTGAATTAACTTACTATATATCGAGACCACTATATTTTAAATTAGCATCAAGCTCTATTAATATTTCTAGTGGTAAAAATTATAGAAGCAAAAATGTAAAAAACAAAAGAATTTTTATGACCTATTTTAAAAAGGAATTAAAAATGTTTTTAAGAGATGGCAATTTGCTTATTAAAAACTTTTCGGGGCTCTTCTTTATGCCTTTTGTAATGTTTTTGTTTGTATCATTCGCCACTTCTTTTAGTACAGCATTAAGAGGGGATTATATGATTATTACATCATCTTTCTTACTTGTTTGTATTTTAACGCTTTCTAGCAACACCTCTTCTGCTAGTGCAATAAGCAGAGAAGGGGAAATGTTTTATTTAGATAAAATCACTCCAACAGCAAGCCATAAACAAATTCAAGCTAAATTAGCTTTAAATATAATTGTATCTTTTATATCACTAATGCTTACAGCGCTTTTCTCTATTTGGCTACTTGATTTATCTCATTACACTATAACAATGCTATATTTAACTGTGTTTATTGTTAATGTCGCACATATGTTTTGGTCTATAGAAAAAGATCTTTTAAATCCTCAAGTAAAAATGTATATAGAACAATCTGATGACGAGAACCCAAATGTTAACGAATCTGTAAAGCTTGGATTAGAGCTTGCGGCACTATTTTCTGTAATACTAACGGTGCAACTTTTTGCAGGCGGAGAAGTAGGGGCTTGGAAAAGCCTTATAATAATAGGGTCGGTACTTGCTTTAGTTAGAGCTATATTATTTACAATGAAGTTAAAAATATATTTTAAAGAAATTGAATAAACTTAAAAAGAGAGTAAATATTTTACTCTTTTTTGTTAAAAATAATTTATATTTATTAAAACGTTTGCTTTGGCTTAAAAGTTAAGTTATAATAAAATCATACTTATAAATTTGACAATAATTTACAAAATAATAAAATATAAAGGAGAAAAAAATGAAAAAATACTTACCAATAATCTTAATTGCTATTGGCGTTGTTGCTATTATTATGATCGGTATTTTTGGTGCGGCTATTATAGTTCAAGACGAAACTGTTTTAGTATCATCAATAGAATTTACCAATGCAGACATTAACGAAAACAACATTACAGCATTAGATTATGATACTACTCAAGAGTATCAGTTAGAATGGGCAATTACGCCAGAAGATGCTACAAATAAAGATGTAGAATTTATTTCTAACAACGAAAATGTTACAGTAAGTGAAACAGGTTTAGTAACTTTTACAAGTAGTGACGAGGGGGCGACTATTACTATTAAAGCTAAAGATGCTTCTAATAAAGCTGCTTCTGTTACAATTATTCCTCAAACTTCTGAAACAATTAACACAAGTTACGACCCTGAAGCTCAAACTTTAACAATTCCAGCAGACTCTGGTATTGTTAACGAAGAAACTGATGAAATTATTCTTTTTGAAGGGCTAGACTATGTTTTAAGTGCTGGAGATGCAACTTTAAATATTGAAGGTGTTATTTCTGAAACTGATTCTAACGGAAAATTAATTTTTGGTGGAACAGGAACAGGAAACCTACACTTTAACAGAAATGGAGAAACCCATACTTATACTTACACTGTTGTACCTTTTGCTTCAAGTTTTGGTGAAGGTAATGCATTAACTCTGTATGCTTCTAACAAAGCTGCACAAGATGCAGAGGGCGTAAACATTTATGCAGATAACTCTACTGTTTATACTGTTGGATATTCTAACGGATACCAAATAGATTTAAGCATTGTTAGTTATATGCTAAACGATATTTCTACTACTTTAGACTTAACTTACGAAATTGCAGAATACGATGCAGTGGGTGAAGCTTGGGAAGCATATGCTAGTATTGATGATGTTGCTTATGCTGCTTTAGATAGTAACGAAGACTTACTATTTACCTCTGCTGCTGCAGACGGAAGTAACTATAAAGTTAAAGTTAGTGCTACTTATCAGCCAGATAAATTTGTAGAACAAACGGTTACAGTTACTGAAGGTACTAATGTATATAATCACGCAGAACTTAAAGCTGCTTATGCAGATTTAAATGTTCACAACATTATTTTACACGCAAACATTGTTGCACAGCTTGACGCAAATCAAGTTTATAACGATGCTGATGTTGATGCTATGATTGCAAATACAGAAAGCAATGTTACAGAAGAACACAGAGCTAATATTGTTGGAACTCCTAAAAACTTACATTATGTAAATGGACAAGCTGCTGGTGATGTTTATGTAAGATACACAAATGGAACACTAGCTGCAGACAACGATATTAAAATTAATGGTAACAACTATACAGTAACTGCTCAAGACTTACCATTAAGTGTTATTGATGCAAATGCTACAAAACAAACTTATTCTACACTAATTGCGGGAGACCCAATTGATGTAAATATTGCTATATTTAGATTGGTTAACGAACAAGCAACTTACGCTGTTACTATGGATTTAGACAATGTATCTATTTTAGGTAACGCAGTAAGAAGTGACGATACTTTAACTGCTGGTGGTTACATTGGTGTTAAAGGTCAAAGCACTGAAGTTGACTTTAGCAACACAGCTGTTAGAGCTTGTTTATTAGGTTTTGTTCCGGACGGAATGCCTACAACTACTGCTACTAACACTATTACAAATTCTTACTTTAAAGATTTCTATACAACTTCTGTATTTGTATGGGGAAGTAAAGTAGAAATTACAGATTCTTACTTAAGAAAAGCTGGTGGACCACTTATTATGGTTATAGATAGTAATGCCGCAGAAGGCACTGCATCAGGTCAATCTGGTGATACATTAGGTAACGATCCTGAAGTTATTATTACTAATAGTAATATAGAAAACTGGGTAAGCGGAGAAGAAGCTTGGTTTATAGATTATGGACTTAACGCTGCTGTTCCTGGAATTACAGGTTCTGGAGAAGCTGGCGCTAATATGATGGGACAGACAATTAATAATACAATTGAAGAGATTACTTACTTTAACCTAATTATCTGTTTACAAAATACAGATCCAGTACTTGGTGGAAGCAACACTCATCCTCAAGGTAAAATAACTATTGATGGTGCTACTGCTTATTACCCTTATGGGCTATCTACAGATGCTGACCCTACAAATGATATGGTTCCTGTGGATATTGCAACTTGGATGGCAAACAGTCAATCTCCTGCGTATGCTGGTGATTATACTGTTATGTACACAAGCGACTTAGGTACTCAACTTGGTTTAGTATTAGGTTGGACTCCAAATGTTTAGTAATAAACAATAAAACATAAATAAAAAGAGAGTTTTAAACTCTCTTTTTTTTGTTTAATTTTAAAAGAACCAAAAGCTTTTCTTTTTGCGTTTAGGTTTTGAAGTAGTAGTTTGTTTTGTATTAACCTTGTTGTTTTGACTTGTAAACGAATCGCTTTTAGAATTTGTAATAATTTTAATGCTGTCACTTTTTTTAGTTAAAACCTTACCGCTGGCATAGTTTGTTTGAATAACTTCTAAGTAATATTCATACAAGCTACTTTCGTTTAAATTATCGTCTATAAATTGTATGTTACCACTTTGATTTTTAACCTCTTTTATAACGCTCGTTTTATCTTCTTCAGTTTTATAAACTTTATAGGTTAAGTGTTTTTGTACATTAAAACTTAAATTAGCTTTGCTATTATTTACTTTTACATTTAAAGTTGGTTTTTGTAAGTTTAAAAAGTTTGTACTAATTTTTGTTGGCGCATATTTTTTGTTAAACAATGCTGTTTTAGTATATATATCTGGGGTAGAGGAGTTTGCTAAAACAAGTTTGTTATTGTTTTTTAATTCGGTAGTGTCTATTTTTAAGCTTACAACTCCATTTGGTTTTTTAAATGTTTTAGTGTCTGAATTTTTATGGGCTCTTTGTAAAATATCTCTCACAATTAAAGTTGAGTATGTTCCGCCGTTGTTATGCGGCTCTAACTGGTATTCTTTGTTTCCAGTAGAATTGCCAAGCCATACTCCAATTGTGCGCTCTGGGGTGTATGCAAAGCTCCAAGCATCGCTATTGTTGTTAGAATTTTTTAGTCCAACAGTTCCTGTTTTGCCTGCAACTGTAAAAGGTAAAGAGTTTAACTTTTTACTTGTTCCATTTTTTGTTGCGGTTTTTAGCATATCTGTTGTAAGGTATGCGGTTTCTTCGCTCATAATTTGTCTTCCAGTTGTGTTGTTTTTGTATAACGTAATTCCGTCTGTACTTTTAATTTCTTTTATAAAGCTGGCTTTTACATATTTACCGCCATTTGCTAGTGGTTGGTAAGTGTTGGCTAATTGTTTAATATTAAGGCCGTATGTAAAGCCTCCAAGGGCGGTTGCATAACCCGTATCTTTTTTATCAAAAGTTATGCCAGCCTTTTTTGCAAAATTTTTACTTTTTTCTATTCCCGTGTACTTCATAATTTTTACTGCAGGAATATTTAAAGATTTTTCTAAACTTTCTCTGGTAGAAACCCAACCGTGAAACTCGTTTCCTACATTGTTTGGTTTATAGCCATTTATGTTTATTTTTTCGTCAAGTAGGGGAGTTTCTGTGCTAATTTCTCCATATTCTAATGCAGGAGCATAAACTAAAATTGGTTTAATTGCTGAGCCGGGTTGCCTTATCATAGTGTTTAAGTTGTAATTGCTTTTACCATAAAATGCGGTTATTCCACCTGTTTTGTTATTTAACGCTATGCTAGCGCTATCTGCTGCAAAGCCATAACTGTTTTTGTGATAATATTCAGGGTTTTCTATTATACTTACCATTTCCTTTTGAAGGTCAGAGTCTAGATATGTATATATTTTTACTCCGGAAACAGCTAAGTCTTTTTCGGATATATTTAGTATTTTACTAGCCTCGGCAATAGCCGATCTTTCGTATATATTTTTTGCTTTGTTTGAAGTTATGTTGTGAGGCATTTTTATATTTTCTGTTTTTGCCTTTTCTAACTGCTGTTTTGTTATTGCTTTGTCTTTGTACATTTCGTTTAATACAATATCTCTTCTGTTTTTACTTGCTGTTATGTTGTAAATGGGAGAGTAGTTAGCGGGAGATTTAATTAGTCCAGCTAAGAGTGCACTTTCGGACAAACTTAAATTTTTTGCCGACTTATTAAAATAATTTTGACTTGCACTTTCAATTCCATAACTAGAATTTCCAAAATATATTACATTTAAATATGTTTCTAAAATCTCATTTTTGCTAAATTCATTTTCTAGTCGTTTTGCCAAATACATTTCCTGAATTTTTCTATTTAAAGTTTTTTCGCTAGAAAGATGAGTATTTTTTATTAGCTGTTGGCTTATGGTAGAGGCACCTTCTTTCATTTCTTTTGTGGTTATGTTGGTGTATAGTGCTTTGGCAATCCGCTTATAGTTCAACCCATTATGGTTATAAAAGTTTTTGTCTTCAATAGAAATAAAACTTTGAGGCACATAACTTGGTAAATCATTTAGTTTTACCACTGCATTGCCACTAGAAACCTTGCTTAATGGATTATTTTCACTGTCATATAAACTTACTGCGGTGTTTAGCGCTAAAAGGCTATTTTTATTAAAAGAAACATTTGCGTTTGAGCCAAAAATGCTGGTTAAAAACACGGCTGCAATGCTAAAAATAATAATAAAAATGCTTAAACCCATTATAAAACTATATTTTATAAACTTCTTCATAAATTACCTCTTTTTTTAGTATTCTTTTTTAAGCTTTTAAATATTACAAAAGCCATAAATATGTTGAATTATTTTATAAAAAATTATATAATGGCAATAGGAGATTAATTAATGACACAAAAATATTATAAAATTGTAACTTACGGATGCCAGATGAATGTTCACGAGTCGGAAAAACTTGCTGGTATGCTTAAAAGTTTAGACTATAAAGAAACTAATGACAACGCTAAAGCGGATGTTATTGTTTTTAATACATGCACAATAAGAGAAGGTGCAGCAGATAAGGCCTTTGGAAATATTGGAGCCTTAAAAAAACTTAAAAAACAAAAACCAAACCTAATAATTGCGGTTTGTGGTTGTATGACACAAGTAAAAGCGGATGCAGAAAAGTTAAAGAAAACTTTTAAGTTTGTTAACATAATTTTTGGAACTCACAACCTTTATAAATTTAAGCAATATTTAATAGATTATAAACTAACAAAAACCAATATGCTAGAAATTTGGGATAACGAAGATGGCGTTCCACCAAGCACAGATATTTATAGAACAAGCGGACAAAATGGCTGGATTAACATAACTTATGGCTGTAATAATTTTTGTTCTTATTGTATTGTTCCTTATGTTAGAGGCAGGGAAAGAAGCAGAGATTTTAACGGAATTATTGAAGATGCAAAAGAACTTATTGCAAAAGGCTACAAAATAATTACATTGCTTGGTCAAAATGTAAATTCTTACGGAAATGATATTGAAGATAAAAGCGTGACTTTTGCAAATTTAATAGATACAATTGCAAAACTGGACGGCGATTTTAGATTGAAATTTATGACTTCACACCCAAAAGATTTATCTGATGAAGTTATTATGGCTATTGCAAACAACAAAAAAATTAGCAAAACAATTCATTTACCAGTGCAATCTGGAAGCAACGCTGTTTTAAAGTCAATGAACAGAAGATATACACTGCAACATTACAAAGGTTTAGTAGATAAAATTAGAAAGCATATTCCTAATGTTACGCTAAGCTCAGATTTTATTGTAGGCTTTCCGGGAGAAACAGACGAAGACTTTGAAAAAACTTGCGAACTTGTAAAGTATGCAAACTACGATTTTATTTTTGCCTATATGTACTCTAAAAGAAGTGGTACAATAGCAGCCGAAATGGAAAATCAAGTGCCGCTAGAGATTAAAAAAATAAGAGTTAATAAACTATTAGCGGTAGAAAAAGAAATTGTAAAGATAAACAGACCAAAACAGGTAGGTAAAATAGTAGAAGTTTTATTAACTAAAAAATTAGAAGATGGCAAATTTGAATGCAAGTGCGACAGTGGTAAACAAATTACTGTGCTTGCAGATAATATGAAAGAAAATAATTTTTACAATGTAAAAATAACAAAGGTAGAAGGAAGCAAGCAAACAGGAGAGCTTGTTTAAAATAGGAGAAGATAATGGCTTTATCACCAATGATGCAACATTATTTGCAAAAGAAAGAATATTACAAAGACGCAATTCTGTTTTATAGATTGGGTGATTTTTACGAAATGTTTTTTGAGGATGCTATTGTTGTTTCTAAAGCACTAGACTTAACACTAACAGGCAAAAATTGCGGGCTAGAAGAAAAAGCTCCTATGTGCGGTGTTCCTGCAAAATCTGCAGAAATATATATTGCAAAACTAATAGAAAAGGGCTTTAAGGTTGCCGTTTGTGAGCAACTATCTGAACCAAAACCAGGACAAATTGTAGAAAGAGATGTTATTAGAGTAATAACTCCGGGTACAATTATGGAAAGCAATATGTTAGACGAAAACAGAAATAACTACATTGCAAGCATTTATAAAAAAGCAAACAACATTGGGTTATCTTGGGTAGATATTTCTACAGGAGAGTTTAGTTTAACAGAATTTACTGGGGAAGATAGCATAAACAGATTAAACGATATGCTAATAATGGTTAAGCCTTCTGAAATTATTGTAAACAACGAAATGTATTTAGACGCTATTAATGTACCAAGCGTTAAAATGAATGTTGTGCCAAAATTTTATGCTTATTTTGATTGGGCATTTGAACCATCTAAGGCAACAAAAAAATTAAAGCAACAACTAAAAACCACTGCACTTAGCGTGTTTGACTGTGAAGATAAAAAATACGGGATATCAGCTGCTGGTGCACTAGTGGAATATTTAAATGAAACTCAAAAAAGAAGCTTATCTCATATTAATAGCATTAAAACTGTTAAGAGTGATATTTATATGTATCTAGACATTAATGCAAGAAGAAATCTAGAAATAACAGAAAGTATGAGAGATAGAAAGAAAACTGGCTCGCTTTTATGGGTGCTTGATAAAACAAACACTAGTATGGGTGCTAGAATGATGCGTTCTTGGGTAGAAAGCCCGCTTCAGGAAGAAGAGATAATAGGTGGCAGGCTAGACAGCGTAGAAGAACTATTTGATAGTTTAATATTAAGTCAAAACTTATCTGAAGAATTATCTAGAATAAACGATATAGAAAGACTAGCAGGCAGAATTTCTTACGGAAATATTTCTCCAAGGGATTGTGTTTCTTTGGTATCTTCGCTAAATAAACTTCCAAATATAAAGGGCGTTTTGGCGAGCGTTAAAACCAAAATGCTAAAAGAATGTAATAGCAACATTTTAAACTTTGCAGAAATACAAGGCTTATTAGAAAAAGCAATAGTAGATAATCCGCCAATGGTGTTAAAAGATGGTGGTTACATAAAGCCTGGTTACAATGCAGAACTAGATGAGCAAAGAGACGCCTCTGTAGACGGTAAAAATTGGTTGGCTAAACTGGAAGCCACAGAAAGAGAAGAAACTGGCATTAAGAACCTAAAAATAGGCTATAATAAGGTGTTTGGCTACTATATTGAAGTTACAAACTCTCAAAAAGAGTTAGTTCCGTTTAGATATACCAGAAAACAAACTTTAACTAATGCAGAAAGATATATTACTGAAGATTTAAAAAACTTAGAAGAAAAAATTTTAGGTGCAGAAGATAAAGCGCTAAAATTAGAACAAAAACTGTTTGAAGAAATAAAACTAGAACTTATGGCAATAGTGCCTGCACTTCAACTTTCTGCAAAACAAATTGCAACAATTGATGTTTTAAATTCTTTAGCTGTTGTGGCTTTAAAAAATGGTTACAGCAAACCAAAAGTATCTTCAAAAATTAATCAAATTAAAATTGCAGATGGAAGACACCCAGTAGTAGAACTACTACTTAAAAACGAGCAGTTTATTCCTAACGATACAATGCTAGATACTAACGACAACAGAACAATGATTATTACAGGGCCTAATATGGCAGGTAAAAGCACATATATGCGTCAAGTTGCCATTGTTACGCTAATGGCTCATATTGGTAGTTTTGTGCCTGCTAAAATGGCAGAAATATCACTTACCGACAGAATATTTACAAGAGTGGGAGCAAGTGACGATTTAGCCTTTGGACAAAGTACCTTTATGGTAGAAATGGTAGAGGTTGCAAACATACTTCACAATGCTACAAACAACAGTCTGATTATATTAGACGAAATAGGAAGAGGAACATCTACATTTGATGGGCTTAGTATTGCTTGGTCTGTTATGGAATATGTTTCTAAAAACTTAAAAGCAAAAACACTATTCTCTACTCATTATCACGAGTTAACAGAACTTGAAGGCTCACTAGAAGGTGTAAAAAATTACAGAATTTCTATTAAAGAATTAGACAATACAGTTGTATTTTTAAGAAAAATTGTAAGAGGTGGAGCATTAAAAAGTTTTGGTATAGAGGTTGCATCACTAGCAGGACTTCCTAAAAATGTTATAACAAGATCTCGTGAAATACTTCACAACTTAGAGCAATCGGACTTAAACAAAAACTCTAACTTTAAAAACATTACAAACAACAATAATAAAGCAGAACAAAAGAAGGACTATTCTAGTGTTATTAATAAATTACAAAAATTATCTATAAACAACCTATCTCCAATAGAATGCTTTAGCGTTTTAGCTGGCTTGATAGATGAAGTTAAGGAGAAATAATTATGAGTAAGATTAATATTTTAGATTCTTCTGTTTTTAACAGAATTGCAGCGGGAGAAGTGGTAGAAAGGCCATCTTCTGTTGTAAAAGAATTAGTAGAAAATAGTTTAGATGCTGGAGCTAATATCATTACGGTTAATATAAGAGAGGGCGGGCAAAAAAGCATTCAAATTACCGATAATGGCTCAGGAATAGAAAAAGAAGATATGAGCAAAGCCTTTTTGCCACATGCAACAAGCAAGGTAAAAACGGTGGACGACTTAGATAAAATTAGCACTCTTGGTTTTAGGGGTGAAGCACTTGCTAGTATTGGCTCTGTTTCTGAGGCAAATATTGTAAGTAAAACAAGAAAACAAGAATACGGGCACTCTGTTTCGGTTAACGGCGGAGTTATGACAGATATTACAGAATGTGCATCTACAGGCGGCACAACAGTGGAAATTGAAAATTTATTTTTTAATGTTCCTGCAAGGGCAAAATTTTTAAAATCTGTAAGAAAAGAACAGTCTGAAATAACAAACCTTATGGCAAGATTTATTTTAGCAAATCCAGAAGTGGTGTTTAAATATACGGCAGACGAAAGACTGATTTATCAATCTACAGGCAAAGGTTTAAAAGAAGCAATTTATGTTGTTTATGGCAAAGATTCTTTAAACAATATAATAGAAGTAAACAGCGAATATCAAGGCATAAAACTAACAGGTTTTATTGGTAAACCTGCTTTTGCAAAATCTAACAGAACTTATCAAACATTAATTGTTAATGGCAGATATGTAATAAACGCAACAGTTTCTGCAGCAGCATATTCTGCTTACGAAAACTTTTTAATGAAAGGCAAATTTCCTTTCTTTGTTTTGAATTTAGAAATTCCAGCAGAAAAGTTGGATGTTAATGTTCATCCTAATAAGTTAGATGTTAAATTTGAAAATCATCAAACAATTTATGGCGCAATATATAGTGCTGTTTACAACGCACTTGGAAACGCAAATAAGGCAAACGAAGTAATAGAAACAGAAAACTCTGTGTTTGAAAGTAAAAGGCAATCTGCTTTTGATGTTTCTAGTTTGCAAAAGTATTCTGCGGGCGAAGGTAAAAGTTTTTCTGGCAAAATAGATTCGCCAGAAGAAGTAAAAGTTGTAATTAACGAAGATAAAACAAGACAGGAAAAAGCAAATGACTTAATTTCCAGTTTTAGCAAAATTTCTTCTACAAATACTTCTGAATTTAAAGAAAATACAAGTATGCTTACAAAAGCATTTAACAACGAATTAAATGCAATAAATGCTTACAAAAAGCAAAACTTTGTTCAAAAATCTGCTTTTGAAGGGGAAGAACTTTCTAGTGTTGATATTAAATTTATTGGAGTGCTGTTTAACACATATTTACTAGTAGAAGTTGCAAACAAAGCATATTTAATAGATCAACACGCAGCGCATGAAAAAATACTATACGATAAGTTAGTGAAAGAGCTTGACGACAAGCAAATTGCTACACAAGGATTGTTAATTCCTCATATTTTAAATTTAAATGCAGTGGAATATGCTTTTATTTTAGAAAATTTAGACTCTGTTAAAGAACTAGGTTTTGAAATAGAACCTTTTGGAAATAGTAGTTTTAAAATTTCTGGTGTTCCAGCCATCTTACAAAAAATGGATTTAAACAATTTCTTTAACATGTTTTTACAAGACATTCAAAATACAAAAACCACAAATAATTCTGACTTAATAAAGGAAAGACTAAAACAAAAATCTTGTAAAGCAGCAGTTAAGGCAGGGGATAAATTAAGTAATTTAGAAGTTAAAACATTACTTAATAAAATGTTAAATCAAAACATTGTGCTTTTATGCCCTCACGGAAGACCAATTGTTATAGAACTTACTAAAACCGAACTAGAAAAATGGTTTAAAAGGATTGTGTAGCATGAGTAAAAAAATACTATTAATTACCGGGCCAACTGCAATAGGTAAAACCGCACTAGGAATAAAGGCAGCACAAGCATTAAATGGAGAAATAATTTCTGCCGACTGTATTCAAATTTATAAAGACTTAGATACTGGAAGCGCAAAGCCAACCAAAAAAGAGAAGGCTCTAGCAAAACACCATTTAATAGACTTTGTAGATAGCAATAGCGAATATACTGTTCAAAATTATAAAGAGACGGCAGAAAAATTAATTAAAAAACTGGAAAGCGAAAACAAAACACCAATTTTTGTTGGCGGAACAGGTTTATATTTAAGAGCGTTACTTTTTCCCTACAACTTTGCCAACGCTAAAAGAGATGAAGCTTTAAGAGTTAAATATAAAAAACTAGCTGAAGAAAAAGGCAACGAATATGTTCATTCACTACTTAAAGAAGTTGATTTAGACAGTTACAACAAACTTCACCCTAACGATTTAAGAAGGGTAATAAGAGCTTTAGAAATTTACGAGCAAACAGGGAAACCAAAATCGGATAATGCTTTAACAGAATTTAAAAGTAAATACGAATATACACTTATAGCTTTAACAATGGATAGACAAAAACTTTACGACAGAATAAACAAAAGAGTAGACTTAATGTTTGAAAATGGGCTTGAAGCGGAAGTTAATCATTTAGTAAACGAATTGGGCTTAACCGAAGAACATCAAAGTATGAAAGCTATTGGTTATAAAGAGTTTTTTGCTTATTTTAAAGGCAACTGTAATATAAGCGATGTGAAAGACAAGATAAAGCAACACTCCAGAAATTATGCTAAAAGACAGCTTACATGGCTAAGAACAATGCCTAATGTGAAGTGGGTTAGTGTAGATAATGGATTAAACAAAACTTTTGAAGAAATTTTAAAGGAATACAACACAAAAAATTAGTTTGCATTAACTAATTTTTTTTACTATTGATTATCGTTTTATTATATGGTATAATAAATGCAATCAAAGGGGATTACAAAATGATATCAAAAGCAGTTATAGCATTATTAAATCAAAATTCTTGTGCAGAATTAAGCCTAATAAAAAAAGAATCTAAGCAAAACGAAATGTACTTTTTAGTAAAAGACAACCACTTTAAAAAAGGTGTGTTTAAAACAATATTATCTGAAGATAATGAAGTTGAAATAGAAGAAATATTACCTTGTGAAAATGCAAATTTAGAAATAGAACAAAATGAAAATGGAAAAATTTATGTATTTGTGGGTGATGAATCAACTAAACAAGATTTAGATGAAATTGAACAAAATTTTTATAACGAAAAATTAGAAAGCGCTAGTATACAATAGAAAAGGGGATTATAATGGATATTAAATTAATTAGAGACTACAGTGAAGATGTTTTAAGAAGAAGACACGAAAATTTAAGGCTAATTACAATAGAAGAAGAAACAAATTCGTCTTATTATTTTGCAGATAAACTTGCAGATAACGGAAGGGCTTATCCTTGCTTATTAGAAGTGGTAGTTAACGAGGAAGAGGCAATAGCAGAGGTTAACCACTTAATTGCAGTTGGCAAATATGCAACATTCTCGTACAATAAAGGTGAGAGTATTGTAATTAACGATAATATGCATTCACACGAAAAAAGTGAAGAATTATCTAAAATAGTTTCTAGGGCTAAAAATTTAAGAAAATCGTTATTAGATTCTGGAATGCTTAATGAAAGCGATTTAGTAGTAGAAGATCTGAATATTTCAGTGCAATAATAAAACAAAAAAGAGAGTTTAATCACTCTCTTTTTTTTAAAACTAAAATATATTACATTTTTCTAATTAAGCCAATAACTTTTCCTAAAATAGAAACTTCGGTAGTATAAATAGGTTCCATACTGCTGTTTTCTGGTTGTAGTCTGTATCTTGCATTTTCTTTATAAAAGGTTTTAACAGTTGCTTCTCCGTCTATCATTGCAGCAACAATTTCTCCGTTTCTTGCATAGTCTTGCTTTTGTAAAATAATTTTATCTCCACTGTGAATGCCTGCTTCTATCATACTTTCGCCTTTAACTGTAAGCATAAACATATCGTGATTATTAAACAGTGAAGTAGGTAAGTCAAACACTTCATCGTGATTTTCTACTGCCAAAATTGGTGCTCCTGCAGTAATTTGACCAAGCATAGGAACTTTTATAAAAGCAGGATTAACCTTATTGTAATAATCGTTCTTTTCTACTCCTAGCACTTCTAAAGCTCTGTTTTTAGAAGGACTTTTTCTTATTTTACCGTTTTTTTCTAAAATATTTAAATAGTAAGCAATAGTAGAGGTAGACTTAACATCTAAATGTGCAGCCATTTCTCTAACAGTGGGCGGAAAGCCATTTTCTCTAGAATAATCTTTTAAAAATTCGTAAAGTTTGTTTAAGTTAATATCAACTTTTTTCATAAAACAAAACCTCTCTTAATTTATATTTGTTTTTATTTTAACATTAAAACATAAACTTGTCAAACATTTGTTCTAAAATTTTACAAAAAAAAGAAAATATAGTCTATTTTCTTAATTTTACTTTATTTGCAGCACTTTTTCTTATGTCTTCGCTTATTGCTGCATAGTGTTTTTTTGTTGTATTCACATCTTTGTGCCCTAAAACATCGGCAACAACATAAATATCTCCTGTTTCTCTATATAAATTTGTACCGTAAGTGCTTCTTAATTTATGTGGAGTTATTTTTTTAAGTGGGGAAGCTATTTTGGCATATTTTTTAACCAGTTTTTCTACCGACCTTACGCCCATTCTCTTTTTTTGAAGTGATATAAACAGCGCAGGCTCATTTGGATCTAAACCCTTAATTGTGGCTCTGTATTCAATATAATCTGCAAGTGCAAGTGCAACTTCGTCCGAAAAATATAAAATAACTCTGTTCCCACCTTTTCTAGTTATGGTAAATGCATTAGAATTAAAATCTATATCGTCTACATTAAGCCCAACGCATTCAGAAATACGAATACCAGTGCCTAAAAATAAGCTAAGTAGTGCAAAATCTCTCTTTTTTGTGTGCTTATGAAAGCCTTTTTCCATAGGGGATAGGTTGTCTCCATTTTCGGCTAAATCCAAAATTTTTACAACTTCGTCTACTTCAAGTCTTATAATTTCCTTATCGTGAATCTTAGGTAAATCTACCTTTTCAGATACATTAGAAATTATTTTTCCTTTCTTAAAAAAGTACTTTAAAAAGCTTCTAACGGTAGACAATTTACGAGATTTTGAGCGTTCGTTGTTGGTAAATTGCTTACCATTTATATAATAAACATTTAAAAAGTCTAAAAATATCTCTAAATGAGTGGCTGTAATCTTGTTTAAATCGTCTAAAATATACTCGTTTATCTTCTTATCTTTAAATTCTACTATCTCTTCACTTAAAAATGCAAAGAAAATTTTTAAGTCTTGCGCATATCCTAGCCTTGTAAGTGGGGTGGTTTTATGTTCTATGCCCAAAAAAAACTCCGAACAAAAATAAGGCAGCTCTTGTTTTAGGCGTTTTAACTTTAAATTATTGTCGTTGTTTCTTTTTTCAAAATACGAATTATTGCTCATAAAATACCTCTATAAAATTATAGCATAATTAAAGCAGGGCAGGCAATTAATTTTAAAATATGCAAAATCAGATGCAGTTTTTGATAAAATTTATGTATTTTTACTTTGCATAGTACCCTTGCATAGTACTATGCAAACCGCAAATATAGTACTATGCAATATAAAAACATAGTACTATGCATAAATAATAGCAAGCCTTATAAAATAGGGTATGTGGTTAATGCATAGTACATTAAAAATTAGTTAAAACCAGTGCATTATATTATTTTATGCTTATTAAAGTATTGTTTGACTTTTTACGCATTAAATTATATAATTTAACTATGTAATATCAATAAAGGAGGATATAAAATAATGATATCACTAGAACTTATTAGAAAAAGTCCTGATGTTGTTAAAAAAGCTTTGGCTAAAAGAAGCCTAAATGTAGACTTTACAGAGCTTAACAAATGGGATAAACAAAGAAAAGAAATTATTCAGACAAACGAAAACTTAAAGGCAAAGAGAAACTCCGCATCCTCCGAAATTGCAAAACTAAAAAGAGAGGGCAAGGATGCCACTCAAAATATTATAGATACTAAGAAATTTGGGGAAGAAATTGTTAAATTAGATGCTGATCTAAAAGAGGTAGAAAATAACATTAAAACCTACCTTGCTAGCCTTCCTAATATGCCAGACGAAGACATTATTGCTGGCGGAAAAGAAAACAACAAAGTTATTGATGTTTTTGGCAAAAAACCAGAATTTGATTTTAAACCGAAGGATCATGTAGAACTTTGTGAAAGTCTAGGACTTGTAGATTATAAAAGAGGCGCTAAGCTTTCTGGTAAAGGTTTTTACATTTACACAGGAATGGGAGCAAGGCTAGAATGGGCACTGCTTAACTACTTTGCAAGCAAACACATTGCAGATGGTTACGAGTTTATGCTTGTGCCACACATTTTATCAAACGAATGTGGCTTTACAGCGGGGCAGTTTCCTAAATTTAAGGACGAAGTGTTTTACCTGGATGAAAACATTAAGAAAGGTCATTTCTTACTTCCAACCTCAGAAACAGCGCTTGTAAACCTACACAGAGACGAAATTTTAAAAGAAGACGAACTTCCTAAGAAGTATTTTTCTTATACTCCTTGCTTTAGAACAGAAGCAGGAAGCTACAGAACAGAAGAAAGAGGGATGATTAGAGCACACCAGTTTAACAAGGTAGAAATGTTTCAATACACAAAACCGGAAGATTCTGATGCAGCGTTTGACGAACTTGTAAAAAAGGCTCAAACACTAATGCAAGAGCTTGGACTTCATCATCAACTATCTAAACTTGCAGCAGAAGATATATCTGCAACTATGGCAAGAACATACGACATAGAAGTTTGGATTCCTAGTATGGGAATATATAAAGAAGTTAGTTCTGTATCTAATGCAAAAGACTATCAAGCAAGACGCGGAAACATTAAGTTTAGAAGCACAGAAGCTAGCAAAAACCAATTTGTTCACACATTAAACGGATCAGGCCTAGCAACATCTAGACTAATTCCTGCAATAGTAGAACAATATCAAAACGCAGATGGTAGCGTTACAATTCCAAAAGTTTTAAGACCGTTTATGGGCGGATTAGAAAAAATAGAATTAAAAAAATAATGGGTGATAAAAGGCAGGAGTTAAACCCAGCCTTTTATTATTAAAGAGGTAAAATTAATGATAGGAAACAGTATTTTTTTAGAAACAAAAAAGGTTTTTGACAATGTAGAAATTGAAACAAAAATCAAGTATGCAAAAGAAGAAATTCAAAAAACATTGGACGAAATTACAAAAGAGGCTAACGAAAACATTCCGGCGCTACAAGGAATGGAATTTGAAATGAACTCAGACTATTCTATAGACTCTGCGGTGGATACTAATAACCGTATGAACATTTTTGTTTCTTACAATTCACAAGATGAATTGGTGCAAAAGAAGATGAATTTAGAAGGCAGAAAGGGTAGAATAGCCAAAGCATTGTACGACAGCTTAAAAGACACTGTAACGCCTTCAGATGTGGCAGAATACCTGCTTAATTCTTTAAAAGTTAAGTTTAAAAACAATGTTAAGTTTTTTAGAGATGGTAATGTTATTGCTGTTAAAATTCCTAACCTTATTTATTTAAGGTTTATTGTAGGAATTAAAAAAGAAGATAGAAGTGAATTTATATATTTTGGCAAAAAAATAGAAGCAAACATAACAGAACAAACACTTGCTTTTATAGATAAAAATATGGAAACATCTTCTAAGTTTGTTGAGACGATAAAAATGTTTAAGCTAATGGAAACCGAGCTTTTAGCAAGAGAACTTGTGTATTCTAGAAAGCAAGAACAGCCAAGTTTTGTAGAAAACTTGCTATATAATGTTCCTAACAAAATGTTTAATTTTGAAGAGGAAACCTACAACAAAAACTTTGTAGAAATTATTAAATACTTAAAAGAAGCAGATTTTAACACTTTTAAAACAGCAGATTTAAAATTGCCAATGTTTGAAAAAGAAATGTTTGAAAATGCACTTTACGATAAAAAAGAAACCAAACAATTAATAGAACATATATTGTTCTTTTGCGAAAATTTCGCATAGAAAGGGGAAATTATGAGAGATTTTAAATTAGAAGTTAATAGAGCATTATATTTTGCTATATCTATTGCAGCGTTTGCCTTTGGCTTGCTATTAATTTTGCACGGAATAGCAATTGTAATGACATTTACAATGATTGTATCTAAAATGTTGTTTAACAGTGCAACACTGCTAGATAGTTATGTAAATTACATATTTTTAGATAGTCATTTACTATTTTATGGGCTTGTTATGGTAGGCCTGCTAATTAGTACATCTATAAACTATATTCTGTTTGAAGTTCTAAGCCAAATACGCGGCAACTGTAAAGAACAAAGACTAGAAAAGAAGTAGGAGAGAGGAATATGCCAGAAGAAAAAATAGTTCTTACGGAAAGATTATATGCAGAGTTGTTCAGTGTTCAAAATTACAAGCCGGAATATAGAAAAATCTCTAACGATTATGCGGGCAATAAATTTGTAGAATTAAGAGATTTAGGATTAGTTAAGGTATTTGTAAAAGATAACGATACTCATTGGCCTAGGTATAAATATGTATTAACAACTAAAGGTGTTAATGTATTGGTTGATTACGAATTAAAATTGAAAAAGAAAAAAGAAACTATAAATAAAAAAAGAATAATGGAAAATAGAAAATCTATTGATAATTTAATAAAAGTTTTGCCAGACGAACAAAAAGAACAAGTAAATGCTTTGTCAATGCTTATTTTAAATAAAAGCAGTAAAAAGGCTGCGGAAAAAACTTTAAAACAAATAAGTAAGCAATTAAAAAGAATAGTAGGCCCGACAATATATCAAACTTTAAAATATTTATTAAATTCATATATTCAGGAAACTATATTCCCGGAATAAAGGAGTAATCATGTTAAATAGAAAGCAATATATTATGCTAAAAAAAATTCTTAAAGGAAATGAAACTAAGCCTGTTAAAATAAGAAAAACTGGCAATAATGCGTATGAAACGTTTGTTTTGGAATTAGTCTATAAAGAAGAATACGGGAGTTTAGATATATTTAGAACTATACCAGAATATGATTTTATAAACACAGATATTGAAGTTTTAAGAATTTCTAATAAACATTATGAACTTATGGAAGAATATAGGAAAGAAATAAGAGATTTTTGGCTGTTTAAAGTAACTCAGATTATCATTTCATTATTAGCAATTGGAATTTCAATAGGTGCATTAATTGTATCCATGAATGCATTAAATAAATAAAAATTGCATAATACATATTAAAATAGTGGTCATATTGGTTAACTATTCGTAAAAGTTGTGTTTTGCGAATAGTTTAGAATATATGCGTGTGTCAAGCAAAAAACACTAATTTTTGATATATTCCCTATCTTTTTATAAAAATGGTTTTATATTTAAAAATTAATGTAACTTATTACCCACTAAAAAATTTAAAATGGCTCTCAACGCGTGCCTAAATTTAATGAAATAAAAAAGTAAGCTTTATTGCTTACTTTTTGTTTGTATACAATTATAATATTAAGAAATCATTCTTAGGTCTAAAATAAATATACTTTTATTTAAATGTTTTATTAGATTATTATCATATAAATAATTTATTAATTTTTTTCTATGTTCTTCTTTATAAAACATTAATATTGATTTATCCGTTGTATTAATATCCTCATAGTTTACAGCTTTGCATAGTTTAAAATTTAAATTTTTTGTTTTCAAAAAATTAACTCGATCAATAAATAATTTTACGAATCTTTGTAAATCATTATCCTTACTTATTGGCTTACCATCGATATAGAAATATCTTTCTAATTTTCTCTTTTTTATCACTTCAATAAACTTTTTAATAATTTTTTCTTTATTTAAATATTTAAATTCTTCTTCAAGATTATTAAATTCTTTAGCAATTTTCATTACTCCAAAATGAAAAAATTCTTCTGCTAACTCAATCTCTTTTATAGATAATTCACTGGCCTGATTTTTATCTTTTTCCTTAATTTTGATATATGCATCTATAATATCTGGAGTTTCCTGAATTAAAGATTCTATTGCCATGCTTTTTGCTTTTTCTTCGGTTATATAGTGTTTCTTTTTTATATCATCATAATGTTCTCTTAGTATTCTTGTAAAATGTTCATTTAATAAATTTCGTGTAAGTTCATTTTTATTAACGCTTAAGAATTTATAGATTTCATCATAACTATTAACCAATTCTTTTCTATCAACCCACATTTTATCAGCTCTTAATATATCAATAGGGGTTAATAATACATATTCCACTTTTTGATCTTTTTTTATAATATATGGCAAACGAGCCCTAATATTTTTAAATTCTTTAGTATCATTATCAAATCGTGCTTTTTCTATTCTAAACCAATAAAGTTTTGATTCATCTATATGTAATTTAGCAAATTTTTGAGTGTATGAAATCAAATAATCTTTTATAAAATTAACTGCAAAATCACTTATCTTATCATTTCCTATACCTTTTTCTATTAGACAAACACTATTAAGATGAATATTTATTTTTTTATTTTTGAACAGTTGATAAAATTTTTTTAAATTTTTATTTAAATTATATGCAAATTGTTCTCCATTTCCTCTTCCCACATTGCCCTCTAGAGAATAGCCAAGCCAGTTTTCTTTTACTTCCGTAAAAAAATAATACTTTTTTAATTCCTCTTTAGTAAGTACATTATCTGATTTATTGAGTAAAAAAATCAAATATTGTGTTATATTTTCATTGATTTTTTTATAGTCTTCCTTGCTACTATTAAATAACAAAAAAGGATCGACAAATAATGGATTATCACACAACAATGAAATATCATATGCTCCATATTTTTTAATGATTTCTCTATCAATATTAAATTTTTCGCTAAAATACATAAATATCCTCCCCAAAAGCATTTTATTATATATAATTATACTCCTATTTCCATATAAGGTCAATGGAAATAAAGTAGGATTTTAGTCCGCTTTTTAAATAGCCTTAATGCTATATAAACAAAGGGTTATGGTAAATTTTATGAGGGGCTTTAAAAGCTTACATATTACAAATTTTAGCATACATATTGACTTTGATATGAATAAGTGTTAAAGTACTATACTAAAAACTAAGGAGAAATAAAAATGAAAATTATTTACACATCACAAAACTTAGATAAAAGCAAAGAATTTGAAAAAGACTGCATATTAAGTCTAGAATCTTTAGAAGGTTTCTTTGCAAAAGAAAATGAAGAACCAACAGCAAAAATTACTACTAAAGCTTTAAACGATAGAGTTAGACAAGTAAAAGTAGATATTAATTGTTGTAAAGGATATTTTAAGGCTTCAGAAAAAGGCGAAGATATTTACGATTTAATGCATGATTGCGTAAAAGATCTTAAAACTCAATTAATTAAAGATAAAAAGAACAACAGAAAAGAAAGAGTTAAAAGTGTTATTAAACATACACACGAAGAAATAGTTGTTACTGAAGATCCTGAATTTATGGGCGTTGAAGGTTTTAACGAAAATATTGAAGTTGAAACTAATGCTCAATAGAAATAATATATTTTAAACAAAAAACACTTTTAACGAAGTGTTTTTTATTTATATTCCCTACTTTTTAAAATTTATAGGGCTTACATTACTACTTAAATTTAATAGGTAAAGAAGAAGTAAGTTTTGGCTTACTTCTTTTTGTTTATCTATATAGCTCTAAAATAAAGTTACTTTCTTTTAGTAGTTTTCTGTTTTGTTTATAGTTTGGCATTATGCTTTCTACCACTTCCCAGAAGTTTGCAGAATGGTTAAGCTCAATTAAGTGCGAAAGCTCGTGGATTATAACATAGTCTATTAATTTATGTGGCAGCATTAACAGCCTCCAATTAAAAAACACCTCTTTATTACTACTGCACATACCCCATTTAACCTTAGAATTAATGTATGTAAGATTAAGAAAGTCTACCCTCATAAGATTAGCAAAGTATTCTACTCTTGGCGTTATAACCTCGTCTAAAAGCCCCGTATACCAATTTTTAATAGAAAACTTAATTCTGTTAGGCTTAATTTTAGAAGAAACACAAAGGTAATTTCCTTGTAATCCGGCTTTTTTAATATTATTAACTGCAACAACATCAAACAAAGAGCCTAGCAATAAAACCTGCTCATAATTAATAACTTTTTTGTTTAGATTTTTGCTTTTAGTAATTTCTTGCTGTTTTGATACTATCCATTTCTCTTTTTTTTCTATAAATTCAAATATCTTTTCTAAACTCATATTGATAGGTGCTTTTACTATTAATTCGCCTTCTTTTGATATGTTTAAAGCCAGCGTTTTTCTTCTGCTTCGTACTAAAGAATGTGGTTTTACCATAGATATTTGCCCCTTTTATGTTTGAGAATATTATAGCATAGTTCCCCCGAAAAATAAACGATTTAGCCACTTTTTATGCTTTGCATAGTACTATTTTTATTTGCATAGTACTTTTGTTTGACATAATATTATATTTTTAGTAAACTTATTTTATAAATATAAGTTTTTCGGGGTGAAATTATGGCTAAAAAAAGCATTGCAAAAGGGTCTGCAAGAGGTTCTATTGGAACTTTAATTTTAAAGGCGCTATCTTCTGGCGATAAATACGGCTACGAAATTATTAAAGAAGTGGAAGAAAGCAGCAACGGCACTTACACCATAAAACAACCTAGTTTGTATAGTGGTTTAACAAGGCTAGAAGCTAAAGAGTTTGTTTCTTCTTATTGGCGTGACAGTGAAATTGGCGGAAGAAGACACTATTACAAGCTTACAGACGCCGGAATAGAAAAACTAGCAAATAGCAAGTTTGAATGGGGCGAATCTAAAAATTTTGTATCTACCCTATTTGAAGGACAAAACAAACCCGAAGAAAAGAAAGAAGAAAAAGCGGAAGAATTAATAAAGGAAGAACCAGTAAAACAACAAGAAGAGAAAGCAGAAATGGAAACTCCTGAAATGAAAGTGTTTAACGACAATATGCCTCCTCACTTTAAAACAGAAGAAGATGAAGAAGAAGTTGTTTTTGAAAAACCGCAAATAAACCCATTGCAACAAGACTTATTTAGTATTAAGCAAGAACCTATTAAGGAAGAAGTTAAAGAAGAAACCACAGTTAAAGCTGAAGTAACAGTAGAAGAGCCAGTGGTAGAAACAAAACCCGATGAAAAAGCAAAAACAGAAGAAAAGAAAAGCCCATTTATTGACTTTAATTCGTTAAAAAACTCGTTAAAGATAAAGAAGTCTAGTTATAGCGACACTCATACTCAAACGCCAAACACAACCCAAATAGCAAGCCCAAAAGTTGAGTTAGAGAAAAAACAAAGCGTAATCTCCCCTACTAAAAAGCAAAACTTTGACATAGAGGAAGAAACAGTAGAACCTAAAAGAAATTACATATTTAATAAACAAGAAATTCTAAAAGAAAAAGAGTTAGAGGCTGAAAAACTTAAAGAAGAATTAGATAAACACTCTGTAGAGGAAAAATCTGAATTAGACAACCTTAATTTTAAAGATATTTTAGATGAATTTAGTTACGAAAAAGAAGAGCCAAAGGCTTTTGACAATGATTACAACAATATGGTTTCTACCCCTGGTTACACTGGTGCTGATAGAAGAAGAAACAACATTAATAATGTTAATATAATGCTATCTCCTACCAAAACAACAAAAACAAATTACGAGGGATACGATTCTAGTTCGTTTAATAATTTTGAAGAAACATTAGAAAAGGATTTTAATTCTAGTTACAAACCAATTTCAGACAGAACAATAAACGAATCTAACGAATCGGAAGCATATTTAAAAGAGATATACTTAAAAGATGTTACCGTTAGATCTCACAAGAAAAAAACAACAATAGAAGCTCCGCAGTTGCATACAAAATATGTAAATACTAATAGATTAAACCTATACAGATTTGCAATTTTAAGTGCACTAATATTAGTAGAAACACTTGTATTCTTCTCTACTACCTCTGCATTTAGCCCTTATTGGTTGTTTATGTTAGTTGGCGGAGTAGCTTTACTTAATATAATAAACATTGTAAAACACAATATATTTCCTAACAGAAGAGATTTAATTAAGTTTCACTTTAAAAACAATTTAATTAATAGCGCGTTTATTGTAGTAATTTTATGTTTAGCAATTTATTCTTACAACTTATTTATAGGAATGAATAGTTTAAATGCAACAGATTATAGTTCTACATTTATGTTCCCTATTATTCTATCGTTAAATATAATTTTATCTCCTATTATTAAACACTACTTATTAAAATTAAAAAGTTTATATTACTAATAAAAAAAAGACGAATTAAATCGTCTTTTTTATTTTCTATTTTTCTATTTTTGCGCTTTTAGTCTTTTTCTCTTTTCTAAATTTATCTGCTATTTTTTGAGTGAATGTTTCTATTTTATCTTCGTTTTTAAAACTCCAAACTGTAATAGGAATTGCAATTAAGAATAGTGATATCCAAACAAGTAAACCCCAACCGTTGTAAGGAATTATCTGACCGCTACTCATGTATGCTGTAAAGAAAATTCCTATTGGTCTAACTAATATTATAACCGCTGTGTAATACCAGCCACTCATACTACTAAGCCCTGCTACCATACAAAGTATGTCGTCTGGGAAAAACGGAAATAAAAACATCATTGGTAAAAGCACTTTACCTTTTTTATTTATAACATCCGAATATTTTTTAACATCCTCGGGGCTAGTTGCCCACTCTACCGCTTTTTTACCAAGCATTCTGCCCATTACAAAGAATGCGAATAACGATGCCGAAATAACGCCCACAAGGCTTAGCAAAGCCGCTTCAAAAGGACCGAACACCGCAACACCTGCCGCTGTTGTTACAACAAATGGAAGCGGAATAAATGTAACCTGAATAAATTGTACCAATATAAATATAATTCTACCCCAAATTCCTGTGCCGTCAATTAAATGAGCAAGCTCTCCAACAGAATTTAAAGAGTTTAATGCTGGAATTTGCAAAAATGCAATATATCCGCCAATTATAATTATATATACAACATACATAATAAAAGACATTCTATACATTGGTTCGTGCTTTCTAATAAAACCCCAGTAAAAAGGAACTAAAAGTAAAACATCTAGAGCAATAATAGATATAAATATAACTTCGTTTAAGTCTTTAAAATATATTAAACTAGCAATTAAAGTAATAAGCCCTAAGCCAGTTTGTATTAGCAGTAAATAAAAATCTTTTGTATTTTTGCGCATAAGCAGTCCCCTTTTGTGATACTAAAATTATCTTACCATATAATAATATATGAGCCAACTAAAATTAATATATCCTGCTTATATTTTTTAATTAATAAATATATCTTTACAACAAAACCAATATATGTTAAAATTTAGTATTATTTAAAGGGGGTATTTTTTTGTGCAGCAGCCCATTTTAGAAGTTGTAAGCTTAACCAAGGAATATAAGAACAAAAGAACCGGTTTTGTAAGAAAAGCGGTTGATAACGCTAACTTTGCAGTATACCCTGGCGAGATCTTAGGTTTTATTGGAAAAAACGGAGCGGGAAAAACTACAACAATAAAAATGATTACTGGCTTAGCTACCCCTACCTCTGGTGAAATTTATATAGACGGAAAAAACTTAAAAAACAACTTTGAATATTGTATGTCTAAAGTTGGCGGAATTATTGAAGAACCAGTTATGCATAAAGACTTATCTGGCTATGCTAACTTAAAATATTACGCAAGTTTAATAAACAAAAGAGTAACAAAAAAAGAAATTAAAGAAATTGTTGCAATGGTAGGGATGACTGCCAGAATAAAAGATAAAGTAAAAACATATTCGTTAGGAATGAAACAACGCTTGGGTATAGCTCAGGCGCTTTTAGGTAGCCCAAAACTTTTAATTTTAGACGAACCAACAAATGGCTTAGATCCTAACGGAATTAAAGAAATGAGAGCATTTTTAAAAGATTTAGCAAAAACAAAACAAATAGGAATTTTAATTTGTAGCCACATACTTTCTGAAATGGAACAACTATGTGACAGAGTAATTATTATTGACGAAGGTATTATTGTAAGACAAGACTCTATTGAAGATATGAGAAAAGTGGTAGCCAAATCTGAAAAAACTGCAATTAAGGTTAACTACCCCAACTATGCTGGCAAGGTTATTATGGATCATTATCGCATTCCTGTAGAAGTTGCAGGAAGGCTTGTTATATTCCCTTCCAACGAAGATGCAGTTGCAAACATAACAAAAACCTTAACAGAAAAAAAACTTTCTATTTATGGAATAGAAAAGATAACAAAGTCTTTAGAAGAAATTTTTGTTGAAATTATTAATAATAACAACAGATCTATAAATTCTACAGATATTTATTAAACAAAAGAGGAGCTAATATGAAAATTCTTAGATTAATTTCTGCCGAAGTAAAAAGACTAATGCTTAAACCGGGTATTTTTGTACTAACTGCTGTTTTTGTTTTGTCTGTGGGTTTTGCAAACATAATATATGACCCTGAAGAAAGAGAAATGGATACCATTGATATTAGTGGAGCAGATGTTTCTGCAATTTATACCACCTTTCAAAATCAAAACTTAAATGTATACAACGGCGCAGTAACAGATTTACAAGATTATTTAGATTTCTGCATTTCGTTTGAAAAAAAGAATGTAGACGATGAAGGAAACACAATAGATGCAAACCCTTTTGATGTAGCTGTTGTAACAAAGGACGATTTAATTACTTTAAAAACTACTGCAGACACTACTTATAATCTATATAAAAATGCAATAAACCTAAACGCAGGGCTTTTAGAGCTTAACACTAAAAAAACTAATTTAAGAACAGCCCTAGAAAATTTATACGACGATTATATTGCAGCAGGAAATGCTACTAATAAAGCATTTTTTGTAAAAACTGCAGCTACCGACCCTTTTGAAGCAAATATGAACAGATTTATTGCTCTAATTCCGGAAGCAGATCAAACAGAAGAGCAACACCAAACAATTGCAGAAAATTTAAGAGATTCTAAATTTATATCTGTTATTGATACCTTTTTAGACGATTTATATGAACCAGTTTTAGAACAAGAGTTTACAGCTGATCTTACAACAGATTACTTAACCGAAACAAACACAAGGCTATCTGCCCTAACTTCAGACATGGATACTTTTGTTTTAGATAATGGCACAAGCGCAACAGATGAAGATAAAGCAAAAATTAATGCAATGTTTTCTAAATATAAAGCAACAATAAATCAAGCAGAAAGCATTATTAACAATTCCCTATCTTTAAGTATGCTTAACGAATTTACAAATGCAGAAATAAACGAGTTTGAAGATTATGCAGAATATAATGTGTACGACACAAAAGAAGACTTATTGTTAAACAAAGCTATGTACGACAACGAAGATTTTTATTATAACTACTCTTCTGCTCTTAATATTTTTACAACATCAAACGAAAAAATAAACGCTTTTGACTTTACAGTTTATGCTTTAGAGTATTTAGGTTTTATTATTATTCTTTATTTAATAACCATTAGTGCGGGCTCAATTGTGGGCGAAGAAGCAAGCGGAACTTTAAAAATGCTTGCTGTAAGACCAATTAAAAGAAGCAAAATATTTAATGGTAAAATGATTACAAACATAGTGCTTGCTGCCCTACTAGTTGCAGTAGGAACTGCCGCTGCATTTGCCGCGGGAACGGTTTTATTTGGAATTAATACAACAACAATTGTAACAATATTTAATGCTAGCACAGTTATAACTATGGCTCCGTACGAAATGCTTATTCTTTATGCGGCCAGCCTATTTATTAAGGTAGTGTTCTATATTATTTTAGCTATGTTTGTAGCTATGATTACAAGATCTTCAATAATCGGTTCTAGCCTTACCTACCTTGCATACTTCTCTACCTTTATACTAGGTGGTTATGCAATAGGTTCTTCGGCTTTAATTTACAAAATATTACCAATGTCTGGAACAGGACTATTTAAATATATTTCACCAAACTTTGCATCTACTCTAGAAGCAGTTGTAATTAACGACTTTGGCTTATATGCTGCCTTAATTTCGTTAGTGCTTTACTCCGGTGCTATGTGGATTCTATCTTTAACAATATTTAAAAGAAGAGATTTAAAATAACAAACAAAAAAGAAGAGATTTAACTCTTCTTTTTTTATGCTCTCATTTTTGCTATTTCGCCTGTGGCTAACTTATCGCATATGTTGTTATACTTGTTATCTGAATGCCCTTTTACTTTAACCCAACTTACTTTGTGTGGCTGCATTGCCACCAACAGCATTTTCCATAAATCTTGGTTCATAACATCTTTTTTACTAGAAGTTCTCCAGTTGTTATTTTGCCAAGATGTTATCCAATCTTTTGCAAAAGCATTGCAAACATAAGCAGAATCTGTATACACAGTAACCTCGCACGCTTCTTTTATAGAAATAAGCCCCTGAATTACCGCAAATAGCTCCATTCTGTTGTTTGTTGTGTTTCTGTTGTAGCCAGACAGTTCTTTCTCTGTGCCTTTGTATATTAGCACCGCACCCCATCCACCCGGACCCGGGTTACCAGAACAAGCGCCATCTGTATATAAATCTATTTTTTTCATAATGTCTTCCTTTTCTTTTAAACTTTTTTAGTATAAATTAAAATGCCACATTTAGCAAGCAAAATAAAGCCTATTGTAAAATGCTTTTGGCCTTGTTTTTAAAAATTGTATGTCAAAAGTGCTTGACTATGACCCGCAGTTTTAGTATACTAATTTTGCTTAAATTTTTAGGGGAGTGGCTCAACGGTAGAGTAGTGGTCTCCAAAACCATTGGTTGCGTGTTCGAATCGCGTCTCCCCTGCCAACAAAGCATAAAAGAGCTCCGTTTGGGGCTCTTTGCAACTAAACTTACATTAGGAGAAATTATAATGGGAATTATAGATTCATTTTTAACAAACCACGATTCAATAGGAAAAGGTTTTACAAGAATTTTTAAAGGAGCAAGCGTTTATATGCTTCGTGACAGCGAAAATAAGCTAAAAGCTTTTATTGTTGGAGATGATACCTCTAAACAATTAATAGAAAAATATAACAAAGACTTAGGTTATACTTTTAGTTACATATATATGAGAAAATTAAAACCCTTTATAAAAGATAACGAAGACAAAATGCTTTGCATTATAGAAAAGGAACTATTAACATTTGCCGAAGTAAAAGAAAAATACGGACTAGAAAACATTACCCCAGATAAAGTAAACAAATTTTTAACAGGTTTTAGAAAATATAACTTGAAATAGAACAAAAAAGAAGAGTTTAATTACTCTTCTTTTTTACTATAAAATTCCAAATATTATAAAAGTGGTCATTGTTAAAACTAATGCTAATCTACAAACCATTTTTTTATAAATTATGTTTTTTGATAAAATACAAATATAATTTCTGTCTGTTTTTTTTATTATTCTGGTTCCTTTTGGCTTATAATCATTATCAAAATAAAAATTTTCCGCCGAGTTTATTTTTCTCTTGTCACTTATTCGCAACAGCTTTAGAAGTATAACGGGATATTTCTTCAATAAATATAAAGAAGCATATAATAAGTCGAACAATGTTAATATCCCAACAAAAAGGATTACTCCATTTTCGGCACTGGTCATTCCTGATACCATTGGATAAAAAAGCGTTCCCAAAGAGATAGGTAATGAAAGTATGCCTGTAAAACATATATTCAAAATTAGATTTTTTTGTTTTAAAATTTTTTCTAATGTGTCCATTAACTAAACCACCTTTGAAGTATATTAGGCTCTCTATAATTTAATTCGCGAAGTCTATTTTTAAATTTTTCAATTTCCTTTTCCATTAAATCGTCAATTTTCTTATTAAATATATCTTTAAATCTATTCTGTCTTGCTATCTTAGCACACTCATCTGCCAATTTTTTTATTAATTCATTAATATCTGTAATGTCTGAATAATCTTTTTTTATACTAGTGTCATCTTTTTTAAATAATACCATAATTATCTCCTTTTTTATATTATAGAACGATTAATCTATATCGTCAACTAAATTACCAAATCCCATAAAAAAAAGATGGTTTTAGGCGTCCTTTTTTTGTGGCTTTGTTGTGTATTGTCGTTCATTATAAACCGCTTTAAATAGTCTTTTTGTAAACTCTTACCGAAAATGAAGTTGTTACATTTAAGTTTTGTAAGTTAAGTAGTTTTTCTATTGCAGATTGTTTTGTTCTGTAATAGTATGGTGTCATTTTTAAAAGATTAGTTATATCTTCGTTGTTTGTTATGCTTATAACTCTTGTAACTTCTTTATCTTTTATTAATTTTAGTCTTTTATCTTCAATAATCTTTTCACTGTTTAAATACACTTCGTCGTATAATAGTTCCTTTATTTCGTATAAGTGCTTTTTAGCGGGTGTAACGGTTATTAATATTCCGTCGTCTTTTAATAGTCTAATATATTCGTTTACATTATGAGGAGCGAATAATTGAGTTATAACATCAATGCTATGGTCTTTTAACGGAATATTATTTATATTTGCCACAAGCCAAACAATTTTATCGTTTAGTTTGCTGGCTTTTTTTATTGCTTCTTTAGAAACATCAAAAGCATATGCATTAAGTTTACTGTTTAAATTTTTAAAGCCATTAGTAAAATAACCTTCCCCGCAACCTATATCTAAATAGTTTAGCCTTTTATCTTTTTCTATCTCGTCTAAAACTGCGGTTACTAAGTTACTATAATAACCTTTATTTAAAAACTCTTTTCTTGCATTAACCATAATTTTATTATCGCCAGAGTTTAATTTTTTCTTTTTATTTGCCATTATAAGATTTAAATAACTACTAGAAGCTATGTCAAAACAATGTCCGTTAGCACATTTGTAAGTATTAATATCTTTTTCAAGGCCTAATCCGCAATTTGGACATTTTAATAAGCTACGGCTCATTTTTACTCCCCTTTTAAAAAGTTGTTTAATTCTTTTTTATTGGTTATTATAGTTGTTTTATTTATGTGTGATTTTAATAGATTTGTAACTATTTTAACATACTCTTCGTTAAAGCTTTTAGCCTCGTTGCAAAGGCTTTTAACGCCTTTTAGGGTTGGTTTTCTTTTGCTTTTAATTAGCCCTAACTTTGTTTTAATAAACCTCAAATATATGCGTCTTCTTCTTACACAAAATTTAGGGTTTAAAAATATAATTTTATCTGCACTTTCTAAAAGCTGCTCTATACATTCGTAATAGCAACCTTCTGTTATGTAGTTGTTGTTATCTTTTACCAAGCCTCTAAATGTGTTACACATCTCGGCGTGAGTTTGCTTTTTTGTATAATCCTCTTTACTTAGCCAATAAAAATCGTCTAGTTCTAATATTTTAAGCTCGTGTTTTTTAGCTAAGGTTTTGCTTAATGTGGTTTTGCCACTTCCTGTTCCGCCAATAATGTGAATATGCATTTGTTACTCCTTTTATGTGCTTTAATTATATCACTACTATATGTTTATGGGCAACAAAAAAGGAGCGAGTTGCTCCTTTTTTAATTGTTATTTTGCGTATTCTACACTTCTGCTTTCTCTAATTACATTTACTTTAATATTACCAGGGTAATTTAACTCTGCTTCTATTTTTTTAGCAATGTCTTTAGCTAGGAACATAGCTTTATTGTCATCTATTTTTTTAGGGTTAACAATAATTCTAACTTCTCTACCTGCTTGAATAGCATAGGTATTGTCTACTCCATCAAACGAATTAGCAATATCTTCTAATTCTTTTAAACGCTTAATGTAATTTTCTAAACTTTCACGCCTTGCACCCGGTCTTGCACTAGAAATAGCATCTGCTGCTTGAACTAGCACAGCTTCTATACTTGTTGCTTCAATGTCGCCGTGGTGAGCTGCAATACAGTGAATAACCTCTGGGGTTTCTTTGTATTTGCCAGCAAGCTGAACACCAATAGAAACATGAGTTCCCTCTGTGTCGTGGTCTACTGCTTTTCCTAAATCGTGAAGGAAACCCCCACGCTTAGCAATTTTTACATTAGCACCAATTTCTGCTGCCATTAAACCTGCCAAGTGCCCTACTTCTTTAGAGTGATTTAAAACATTTTGTCCGTAACTAGTACGATACTTTAATCTACCCATAGTTTTTACAATTTCTGGGTGAAGATTATGAATATCCATATCAAAAGCTGCGTTTTCGCCTGCTTCTTTAATAGTTTGATCCATATCTTTTTGTACTTTACCAACAACCTCTTCAATTCTTGCTGGATGAATTCTTCCATCCATCATAAGTTTTTCTAAAGCTATTTTAGCAACTTGTCTTCTAACTGGGTCAAAACCAGATAGTACAATAGCTTCTGGAGTGTCGTCAATAATAAAATCAATGCCAGTTGCTTTTTCTAAAGCTCTTACATTTCTACCTTCTCTACCAATAATACGGCCTTTCATTTCGTCGTTTGGTAAAATAACAGAAGAAACTGTAATTTCTGAAGCATGATCTGCTGCACATTTTTGAACTGCCAAAGAAATGATATTTTTAGCCTTCTTAACTGCATCATTCTTAGCGTTTTCTTCTATTTGTCTAACCAGTTTAGCTGCATCCACCTTAGCATCATCCTCAAGTTCCTTAATAAGCTTTTCTTTGGCTTCTTTTTGAGTCATTTTAGAAATAGTTTCTAAAGCTTTAATGCTTTCTTCCCTAGCTTTTGAAAGTTCTTCTTTGTAAGTTACTAGTTCTTCTTCTCTTCTTTCTAAATTTCTTCTTGCGTCATCTAAACTTTGTTGTCTTTTGTCAATGTTATCTTCTTTTTGAGCCAATCTATCTTCCATTCTTTGAACTTCAAACTTTTTGTCTCTAATTTCCTTGTCTGCGCTTTCTTTTATATTGTGCACTTGTTCTTTTGCCTCTAAAACGGCTTCTTTTTTAATTATCTTAACTTCTGCCAAAGCATCCTCAATCATTTTTGTTGCTGTTGCTTTGCTTTTGTCTAGTTTATTAGCAAGGGATTGTTTTGTGCCATAGGCTCCCGATGCTACACCGATAATTAATACTGGAATACCAACAATAAGTGCTGTTGATAAAGAAAGAGCTGCGTTAAGGAATGTAACGTAATTTATGTCCATTTAAAACACCTCTCATATTAAATTTTTATGGTTCTCTTCAATAGTACCCTTTATTTTGGATATTTTTTGAAAATTAAATTTAGCTTTGTTACTTAAACTAAATTTATTTAATGATAACGCATATATTTTAAAATGTCAAACAAATGCATAGTAAAATAAAATATATATTTGCAAATTTTGACATAAAAAAAGCGTTTGCATAGTACTATGCAAACACTCTTCTTTACCCTATTTTTACTAACTCTACGCCATTTATTGCATTTTCTATTAACTCTTCTATGTTTAGCTTTGCTTCTTCTGCTTTTACCTTGTCTAGTTTGGGTCTTATTATTGGGTTTTTAGGCAAAAACACTGTACAGCAATCTTCGTATGGCAAAATAGATGTATTGTATGTGTTTATGTCTCTTGCTATGTCCATAATTTCTTCTTTATTGCTTGCAATTAGCGGTCTTAACACAGGAACTGTACTAATAGAACTATTTGTAGATGTAATTCCTTCTATGGTTTGAGAAGCAACTTGCGCTAGGCTTTCCCCTGTTATTATTGCTTGTCCACCATTTTCTAGAGCTAGTTTTTCGGTTATTCTCATCATAAACCTTCTCATAATTGTAACCATAAACTCGGGCCTGCAATATTTATGTATATGTTCTTGTATTTTTGTAAATGGAACAACATAAACATTCATTCTGCCTGTATATTCGCTCATTAGCCTTGCTAAGTCTAATACTTTGTTTTTTGCTTTTTCGCTAGTATACGGAAAACTGTGGAAGTGAACAGCATCTATTTTCATTCCTCTAGATGCCATTTTAAAACCAGCCACTGGGCTATCTATTCCACCAGAAAGCATTAGCATTCCTTTGCCAGATACGCCAACAGGCATACCGCCGTACGCCTTTGTTTTATTGTCAGATATGTATGTTTTGCCGTTTTCTCTAATGTCTATAATAATCTCGGTTTCTGGGTTATGTAAGTTTACTTCGGCGGTATTGTTTTTAAATATCATTCCGCCAATTTTAATTGCTAATTCTTGAGAGTTTAAAGGAAAGCTTTTATCTGCCCTTTTTGTTGTAACTCTAAAGCTTTTAGTATAAATTTTATAGTCTTTAAAATATTCTTCTATATCGTTTAAATTATTGTTAAATTCAACCGCTCTGCTATAAGAATGTACCCCAAAAACTCTTTTAATATTAGTGCATAGTTGCTCTTCATTTTCGGGTTTATATTCGCTTACAACATATCTGCTACCTGTTTTATTTACTTTGGCCCCAAACTCTTTTACTGCATTTCTTAAATTTTTTAATAATGCCTTTTCAAAAAAACCTCTGTTTCCGCCCTTTAAGTGTATTTCTGAATATCTTATTAATATTATATTTCTCATTTTGTATTCCTTTTAATTTTTACATTTTTAATTTTAAAGCATTGGCTTGCTTTACAAACTCATCTGCTGCTTTTTCTACTTCTTTAAGTGTGTTTAGTTCGGAAAAACTAATTCTTACACTACCCTTAACATAATTTAGAGGGATGCCCATTGCAGACAATATCCTGTTATCTCCCGTTTTAGAAGAACAGGCAGAGCCTGTGTTTATTAAAATATCTTTTTCTTCTAGCATATGAAGAAGAATCTCTCCTCTTATTCCTTTTATGCTTATGCTTATAATATATGGAGAACTAACCTCTTTTAAAGAATTAATTTGCAAATCTTTTATATTTTCTACTTTTTTAGTAAAAGTATAGTTTAATTCTTCTACTTTTTTATAGTTAGCTTCTTTTTGTTTGCCTATCATTTCTGCAGCCATTTTAAAACCCATAATGCCCGCTACATTTTCTGTTCCCGGTCTTAGTGAGTTTTCTTGACTTCCGCCAAACACAAGTGGTTTTAAGTTAATGCCAGATTTTACATAAATAGCACCCACACCTTTTGGTCCGTGCATTTTATGTGCACTTATAGTGTAAAAATCTACGCCTAAGTCTTTTACATTTGCATATATTTTACCAACAGCCTGAACACCATCGGAATGCACAAGTGTTTTAGGATTTATAGCCTTTACAACAGACACAATTTGCTTGATGTTGTTTATTACACCTGTTTCGTTGCTCACATGCATACAGCTTACAAAAACAGTGTTTTGATTTACTAAACTTCTTAAATGGTCAACATCTACTGTTCCGTTTTTATTAAGATTAACAAAATTAACCTTGTAGCCTTTTGCAGCTAAATCCTTTGCTTTGTTATAAACAGACGGATGCTCTCCCATAGAGAAAATGTATTCTGCATTTTTTCTGTTTGTAATAACTCCGTTAATAATAATGTTATTGCCTTCGGTTGCCCCAGAAGTAAATGTTATTTCACCCCCATTTGCACCCAAAAAATTTGCTATAACTGCTCTTGCGTTGTTTATAGCATTAGATATATTTAAACTTTGAGAGTACAGTGAAGATGGATTGTAGTAATACTCTGAATTGTATTTACTTATTTCCTTGTTAATCTCATCGTACATTTTTGTAGTTGCTGCATTATCTAAAAATATCATTATTTTCTCCTTTGAAACTTTTATATTATATCATATCACGCAAAATTATTAAACAGTTTTTTTAATCTGGCACTAGGTTTAGACTGTTGTCTAAATCGGGCGTGTTTAGGTAAACTTCTGGCACATTTCCTACAATAATACTTTCGCAAACTAGTATTTGCGTTATTGTAGTAATGTCCTTATGATCTGTTGGTAAAAGTAAGCTTACCTTGGTTTCTATGTTAATGTAAATTTTGTGATTAGTTTGGTTTATCCCAGCCGATTCAAAGCTAGAAACAAAATTACAAACAATGCTTCCAACAGGAACTACCCTAAAATTTAAAGAAGGCCCTCGCCCATTAAAAATAGGAACGCCAGTTAACGATCCAATAGGGATTCGTATTGCGTCCTCACCTATTTCTTCCAAGTTTTTTTGACAAACCTTTACTATCTCTCTTGTTAGATTATTAATTTCTAAAGAATTTGCCTGAATTAAAACAACATTGCCATTGTTATCGTAGCTTATGTTAACTAAATCGTCGTATACATTTTCGTTAGAGGAAACTTCATAAATAGATTCGTTTACTGCTTTATTAGAAAGCGCTCTTACCTTGCTTTCACTCATCCTCATAACTGCTGGATTAACATTTTCGTTTAAGTAACCTATAGTTATCATAATAATAAAAACAAAAATAAGAAACCAAATAAAAATTTTTTGCTTTCTAGTTAGCTTCTTTTTTAACTTTTCTAAAATATTAACCATAAAAAACCTGCTATAAAAGTATATGCAGGCTATTTTAATAATAGTTAAATTATTTTGTTTTGCTATTAAATATTAGTGCGGCTAAATAAGAGAATATAATGGCAGCAGCTATCCCGGCCGAAGTAGCAGTTAGCCCACCCGTAAAAATGCCAAGAGGGGCTTTTTCTGCCGCTTCTATTGCACCTTTTGCAAGGCTAGCACCAAAACCTACAATAGGAATTGTTGCTCCAGCTTTTCCAAATTCTTTTATTGGTTCAAAAAGGTTAAATGCTTCCAAAACTATTCCTATGCTTAAAAACAAAACTAATATTCTTGCACTTGTTATTTTGGTTTTTATTATTAAAATTTGCCCAAGCAAGCAAATAAAACCACCCACTAAAAATACTTGCAAATAGGTTATTAAATTTTCCATATTACTCTCCTCTTTCTATTACAATTGCGTGAGAAACTCCGGGAATACTCTCTCCTTGCAATGTAGATATTGGGCTAAGCAAAGCACCTGTTGCTAAAAACAAAACATTTTTTATATCCCCTTTATTTAACTTGTCAAAAATATAAGAATTTAAAACACTAGCGCTACAACCACAGCCACTTCCACCTTGAAAGGTTTTTTGATTTGCCGTAAACATCATCTGGCCACAGTCAGAATAATTTTTGCCTAGCTTATAGCCTTTATTGTCCATTAATTCTATCAAAATTTCTGAGCCTAATTTTCCTAAATCTCCCGTAACTATCAAATCGTAATCTTCTGGCTTTTTACCTGTATCCTCAAAGTGAGCTACTAGCGTTGTCATTGCAGATGGCGCCATTGCAGCACCCATATTATTTGCATCCTTTATGCCATAGTCTGTTACCTTTCCAAAGGTTGCCATTGTAATATGGTTGCCTTTCTTTTTTGTATTAGAACTATTGCAAAGCACAGTGCAAGCAGAGGCTGTTACCGTCCATTGAGAAACTGGCGGCCTTTGACTTCCTAGTTCTAATGGAAACCTATACTGCTTTTCTGCAGTAGAAAAGTGACTGCCAGTAGAGCAAGCAACTTTGTTCATATAGCCACCGTCTATCATACAAGCTCCAATAGCCAAGCTTTCTGCCATTGTAGAACAAGCGCCATATAAGCCAACAAAAGTTGTATCAAAGTTTCTGGCAGCAAAACTAGAGCTTATAATCTGGTTTAAAAGGTCACCACTAAGTAGCATATCAATATCCGATGGTTTACATCCAGATTTTTTTATTGCTCCCAGTATTGCCTTTTCCATAATTTTTCGCTCCGCCCTTTCGTAGGATTTTTCTCCCATTAAATCGTCCTGCAAAACTTCCGAAAAGTATTTTCCAAAGTTTCCTACTCCTTCTTTTTCGCCAACAATAGAATAGTAGCCTATAATTTTTGGTTTGTTTAAAAACTTAATTGTTTGTTTCCCTATTTTTTGTGATGCCATTTTAATCTCCTAAATAAATATGTGAATGAGTCCTGCAATTGCCGATAAAAACACCCCGTTAACAATAACTGGCCCTGCAACTATAAACATTTTTGCAGAAAGCCCAAAAATAAAACCTTCTCTTTTAAACTCTATTGCGGGCGATGCTATGGAATTTGCAAAACCCGTTATAGGAATAATTGTCCCTGCTCCTGCAAAGGCTCCAATTTTATCAAAAATTCCTATTCCTGTTAACAGAGTTGTAATGAAAATAATTACAACAAGCGTCCAAGCCGCAACATCTGTTTCGGAAAGCATTTTAAAATTTGCAGTAATAAAGTCGTTAATGCCTTGCCCTATCATGCAAATAATTCCGCCAACAATAAAGGCTTTAATTAATGATGGCCAATTTTTTGTTTTTGGCGATTTTTTTTCTACATATTCGTTGTATTTTTCGTTTCTTAAATTAGTATTCATAAAACCTCCAATATACTAAACAACTATTGCCTGCGTTAAAATTTTTAAACATTTTTTGTTTTTTTTAAATATTTTTTAGGAGGCTTCACATACTACAATTAGAAATTTATTTGGAGGTCTTTTTATGAAAAGAATATTTTCTATTATATTACTAATATGTTGCGTATCTTTTGTGCTAGCTGGATGCACAGAAAAAGATACAACAACACAAGTGGTCGGAAACTCTTTAAGTGCAAATACAAGCAGGCTAGTTTCTACCTTAAAAAATTTAGATGGAATTACAAATAACGATATAGTTATTGAAGAAATTGCATCTATAAATCCAAGCGGATATACTGCTAGTACAGTAAACAATACTTACACAAAACAAGCAATAATTGGAACAAGAACAAATGCTTTTCTTACTGCACTTCAGCCAACAACTACAACTAATACAAACAACACAATTATAAATAATAGCAGAAGAAATAATTTAAGAAATGTAACCACAGCAAGAACAAATACTAATCAAGCTTCTAATACAGTAGCTGGCAATACAAGCAGAACAAGAGCTGGAAGGATGAATAGAAGCCGTTACAGCAACTATAACGCTACTAACCCTGTTAGAACCAACAATGGTTACACCGTGGCAAGAACAGGCACTAACGCCACAAAAGAAAGCGACAGCTATTTTAGCAGAAATAATTTAGATTCTTACATTTCTGGTGCAGAAAGTTTGTATAATATGATTAACACAATTGTAGATGCAAACAACGAATTTACTTCTTGTAAAACAACAGTAAATGGTTGTGCAGACGAATGTGAAGTTTTGTGTGATCAATTAATAGATGGCAATATAGAACTTTCTGACGATCAAATAAAAGCACTAAATACTAGAATTGAAGAGTTGCAAGATGTAGTTGGAAGACTTTCTACAACAAACGGAGATGTAAAAGAAGAAATAAGAGATCTAAGTAATTTAAAAGATTCTTTTTCAGAAAATATGGCATCTTTAAGTGCAATTTATAGCAGAATACTAAACTGTATGGATACAAGAATTAATCAATGTTATGTTGCAATTAACTGCATAAACGAAATTAACGAAACAATTTCTACAGATAAAACAGATGTTGCAATAAAGCAAACTACAAACAACGCAAAATTAACCAACACAGCTACTACAAATAATGCAGCTAACAACAAAGTAGCAACAACAAAAAATGCTACCACAGGTACTGCAAGAACTAATACAACTACTAATAACACTAGAACAAATACTGCTGTTAATAACGCAAACACTAACAGAACAAACACAACAAGAACTAACAACACAAATATTGCAAGAAATAGAGCAAGAGTTAACAGAAGACTGGCAACAAACAACACTACTGCTCCTACTACAACTAACACAAGAACAAACAACAGAACAAATGTAACTCGTAACACTACTCCTGCTACTAGAAGAAATACAACTACTACAAACAGAGATGCAGCAGAAGTAAATAACAACACTACTATACCTGCAAACAGAGAAACTACAAACAAAGTAACAAACAACACAAGAAAAAACACTACTACCACTCCGGATGTTATAGTGCCTAACGATACAACTTTAAATAATAATACAAGAACAAATACTGCAACTAACAACACAACAACAAGAAACACTAACAACAATGTTAGAAGAAGCAATATAGACACTTACGCAAAAACAACTCCAAATAACTTAGACACTTATAATAATGTAGTAAGAAATACAAACACATTGCAAAACTCTAGAGTAAGAAACGGCGTAGTTAACAACGGAGCTTTAAACAACGCTAGAACTAACAGAACCGTTAATAATGGCACCGTTAATAATGCAGCAACAAATAACACTGCTAACACAGCAGTAAATACTCCAAACCCTGCAAATGCTACTAATGTTTCTAGAAACACTGTAAACAACAGAATTAACAGAAACAGAGTTAATAGAACCGCAAATAATGTAGACACTTACAAAAACACTACAAACAATGTAGATACTATGAATACAAGAACAAACAACACTAGAACTAATACAAGAACAAACACAGCTACTAATAACACAAGAACTAATAATACAACTACCGATAAAGAAAGAGGAAACTTAAATATAACACCAGAAAGAAGAAACTTTACAACTCCTCCACCAAGAAGAGGAAATGTAACAGAAACTACAACAAGAAGACCGGCGGCGGCAACTAGATAGCATAAAAAAAAAGAGTGATAATACACTCTTTTTTATTTATTACATTACTCGACCTTCATCTTCTTTTACTTGCTCGTCTTCTTTTGGACATTTATAATCGCTTATGTTATGAACAAAATTAAAATTTGTAAACTTAGAAGAATCTGTAAGCTTAGCATCTTTGTATGCATTGTAAAATAGTTCTTCATCCATTTCGTCAATAATAAGTGTTACATCTTTTAAATCTAAGTCACAACAACTTTTTTTAGATTTACAATAAAGCATATTGTTAATTAAGTTTTCATAGTCAGAACCTTGTTCAATCACAAGCTCTACCCCATTTTCAGAAATCGCTTCATCTTCTAAAATAAACTTTTTCATAGTTTTTGGATAAAAAATTCTTTCAATTTCGTTTTTGTCTAATGCAGAAAAGTTTACACTTTGTACACCTGTTAAATCTGCATACTTAATTTTATTACCAACAAAGGCATTTTCTCCCATTTCTACTTTTGCTATTGGGTTTATAAACGTTATAGACTCTATTTGGTTAAAGCTCATAGCACTATCACCCAATTCTTTCATTGCGTACGGGAGGTTAGCATTTGTTAAGTTATTTTTGTAAACAGCACTATCTCCAATATAATTTAAAAATGGAGGACATTCTAACTCTGTTAAATCGTTTTTATAAAATGCTCTTCTTTCTATTCTTTCTACAGAATATGGTAGATATACTTCAATTAAACCAATAGGTTTAAAACTAACCTTTTTATCTTCCATTGTGCAACTGTTTGCCCCAATAACCTTAACCCCATTAAGAACTTTTAATTTTACTGGCTTGCCGTCTGTAATTGGTAAAACTTTTACCACGGTGGTTTGTTCTTCGTTTAATATCTGAATGCAGTTGTAATCTTCAACAACCTCAATATAAAACTTTTTGTTATTTCTTGTATTTGTTAAATGCATATTGGTAAAGCCAACATCTTCGCTTTCTACTGCAACTATTAATTCGTAATGTTTTTCATCTATTACCAAATTGTTTAATATTTTCTTTATCATAGCTTCCTTATTCATAAAATACCCCCAAAAAAATTATTTTTTATTCACTGTATTTTACCACGGTAATAATGCAGTGTCAATAGCAATTAAAAAAAGAGCATTTTGCCCTTTTTACTTTTTACATAGCTTGAACGTTTTCTTGCTCTTTAGTTACATCAATATTCATATATTCATTAATATCATCAACAACGTTAATTCTTCCAAATTTATTCACTGTTTCGCCGGCCTCTTTAAGAATTTCTTCATCCCTTTTGTCTACTGATAAAGTAATATTTCTCAAATCAACCCCAAAAGCACCAATGCTGCTTTTATATTCAATTTCTGGAACCATAGAAGAGTAATCACAACCTCTATTAAGCACAACTTCCACGCCATTTTCAGATAAAATTTCTTGTCTAAGTTCCAAGCCTTCGTGGCACTCTGTACAAATTACTTTTTCAATTCTATTTCCTCTTAAAACATTAATAGTTGTTCCTTTAAAGGTTTTTGGGTATTTAATGCTAGTAATTCCAACTCCAATTATTTCTCCGTCAATTTTTTGACTACAAGCGTTTTTCCAAGCACCATAAGTTCCCTCTTCAATTTCTAGGTGAACTGGTAATTCTTCGTTAATTGCAAATGCTTTTACAAGATGAGTACGCTTTGTTTCTGTATCAAGGTAAAGTAATTGAATGCTATTGTGTTTAGGTTTAGCAACAACTGTTATTGCGTCAATTTTGCCATCTACTCTCATATGCATTGATGCTTTGTAGTAATCATCTTCCTTAATTTTTCCTAAATTTAAAACAACAAATTGCTGCTTTGTTAGTCCTAATGTGTTTACTGTTCTTAAAATTATTTCATTTTCGTTTATCATATGTATCCCCTTGTTAAAGTTTAGTGTAATTGAATTTTACCACTAACCCTTTTGCATGTCAATAGATATTTTATTATTTATAAAAAAACACAACATATAAGTTGTGTTTTAGTTATTTGCACAATATATTGTGATTTTTGATATTTTTATAAACTTAGCCATTAGTTAAAAAATCTAAAATATTACCCAATGTAGAAGTGGTTGATTTATACATTTCTGTATAACCACATTTGTTACAAGTTATGGTTAAAAATTTCTTATTTTGTACATCTACAAACTTTGCAAGGTTTCCACCTGTTGCTCTAAACGCATCATAAGAAGCACCATTATTGCCACATTTTTGACAAACATGTGTTTCACATATTTTTTCTAACCTTTTTCTATCAGCCTTTTTCATAACTACTCCTCCTTATATATTATTATACATTCAATACTTGTTGAGTAGAAGTTATTTCTTCACTCTCATCGTCACTTTCAATAAGTTTGTCACCAAAAAAGCTAACATTAGCAAATCTTTTAAATGTAGGAAGACAATTTTCTATCCCTTCAAGTGCATTTTCTAATTTTTCTTTATCTTCTATATCTAGTTTAATATTTGTTTTATGTAAAATTACATCGTTTGCTCTCAAATCTCTAACCAAAGCATCATAATCCAAACATTCTTTAATTATAACATTTAAATTTGTTTTATTTTGATTGCCATTTTTTGTTCTATGTAATTCATCGTCTGCTTTTTCTAAAATTATAACGTATTCGGCGTAACCTGTTCCTACTTCTTGGTATACCTTTGTCTCTTCATCGTTGTTTATAATTTTTTTAACTTCATCTATTTTTCTTTTAGTCATCATATTAAATCCCCTGTTTGTAATTTTTATTTTGTAATTTACTTAACTTGTACGCTTTCTTCTTGTAAACATTCTCTCACAACATCTACGCTATTAACAGAAATATAATCATCAAGCGTATTTTCTGTAAATGCTTTCGGTTCTATTGTTTTCAGCCCTTTTTTAGGCAAAGCAATATGAACTAAGTTAACGCTAACTATATCTTTACAATCTTCAACCAAATCCTTACAAGCTCTTGGTTTAGTTGCAGCATAGTCCTTAATCACTTCTACCGGCATAGGAACCACCATCCTTACTGGTTTTGCATTATCTATTGCTTCTACTTTAATTAGTCTTTTTCTATCTTCCGAAAGCAATAAATTACAATTGTTCTTTTCATCAATAATCATAGTATAGTGTTCATCTGCTATATGTACTATTTTCCCTATTTCTGTTGCTGCATCCATAGTGAAGTTTTTATAAATACCAAAACATTCTAAAATTCTATCCTTTTTGCTTGTTCTTTCAATTTCAAGAAGCTTATCATTATTTATATACCTAACCATATTAAAAATCCCCTTATGTAAATATTTAATTACATAAATTTTACACCTAAATACTCAATCTGTCAATACCTAATACAAAAAAGAAGAAGCTTAGTCCATCCTCTCTTTAAGTTTGCTATAAGTTAGTAAAATAAGAGACTTTATAGTACTATGCATAGTACTTATATTTAATGCATAGCACCTTCAGTTCTATATTTTGCTTTTATTTTTTCTAGTATTTTATTCTCAAGTCTAGATACTTGCACCTGTGATACCCCAAGCTCTTTTGCTATTTGGCTTTGGGTTCTATCTCTAAAATATCTCATAACAATAATCTTTCTGTCTTTCTCATTTAGCTCTGAAAGTATGTTTTTTAGCAGTATTTTATCTATCATATTGTCTGTTTTATCTTTAGAAGCAATAGTATCTAGTACCGTTCTTGCCCTTAGGTTTGTTACATCGTAAGTTTCATCCAACGAAACCATACTTCTAGTTGCATCCATTGCAAACATAACCTCTTGTGGCTCCATTTCTAGTTCTTTGGATATTTCTTCTACCCTTGGAGCTCTGTTGTTTTCCTTTCTATAGCTTTCTATATATCTATTTATCTTAATAAACTGGCTTTTAATGCTTCTGCTTATTTTAATAATGCCATCATCTCTTAAAAACCTTTTAACTTCTCCTGCTATCATAGGAACCGCATAGGTAGAAAACTTAACATTATACTTCTCGTCAAAGTTTTCTATTGCCTTTAAAAAGCCTAAACATCCTAACTGGTACAAATCTTCGTATTCTAATCTTTTGCTTTGATACCTTTTTATAACACTTTTTACTAATGGATAGTTATGCTCTATCAATTTTTCTTTTGCATCTATGTTGCCACTTTGAGCTTGTCTAATTAGCAAAAGTGTTTCTTGATGTTCTAACATTCTATCCTCCTATTACTTTATATTCCTCTTGGGCCTTTAATTTTTTACTCATAACAACGGTTACGCCTTTCGTTTTGTTTTTAATTATATCCACGCTATCCATAAAGCTTTCCATAACTGTAAAACCCATTCCCGAACGCTCAGAGCTTAGTTTTGTAGAGTAAAAAGGTTGCTTTGCTTTTTCAATATCGTCAATGCCTATGCCAGTGTCCGAAACTTCTAGCATAAGCGTATCTGAAGTTAAATTTCCAATTATGGTAATATCTCCCTTACCGTTTGGGTAAGCATGCACAACACAGTTTGTTACAGCCTCGCTAACGGCTGTTTTAATGTCGGTTATTTCATCTACCGTTGGATTTGCTTGCGCGCAAAAAGCAGCCACACAAACCCTTGCAAAGCCCTCATTAATAGATATTGCTTTAAATGTTAATTTCATTTGATTAATTTTTTCGTTTTTCATAATAAAATCTCCTAACTAATTTTGGGCATAATGTCGTATAGCCCTGTCATTTTAAAAATTCTGTCTGCGTGCGAGGACGGATTACATATATATATAGGAATATTTTTTGCCTTCATTTTTTTATACCTGCCAATTAGCACCCCTATTCCGGTAGAATCCATAAAATCTAACTCCGATAAATCTATTATCACCTGCCTAAACTTCTTAGAAGTTATTAACTCGTCCAAAGTTCTTCTAGTATAAATTGCCGAATGTTCATCTAGCTCGCCATTTAATACAATATACATAATGTTTTCGTACACTCTGTTTTTAATTTGCATAACTTTTTCTCCTTATTTTTGTTGCTTTTATATAGAAATAATATTAACATATATTTTTCTGCAAAAATTGATTTATATTGTTGACAAATATGTTTTTTTCTCATATAATAAAAAAGTCCGTTAAACCGCGGGCGAACATAGTTAAACAGGTTTTTACCACTTTTAAAAAAGATTAAAAAGTTTTAAATTTTCTGTTGACAAACCATTTCAAATATTGTATTATTTATTTGTGTACTCAATATTGGTTTCGGGGTGTAGCGCAGTTGGTAGCGCACATGGTTTGGGACCATGGGGTCGGGAGTTCGAGCCTCTCCACCCCGACCATAATAATTACACAAAAAAAAGCTTTAATTTAAGGGCCTTTAGCTCAGTTGGTTAGAGCAACCGGCTCATAACCGGTTGGTCCGGGGTTCAAGTCCCTGAAGGCCCACCAATCACTTAAATAAAGTATTACAACTAAATAGCATAAACTTCTTTTATATGGCCCGGTAGTTCAGTTGGTTAGAACGCTAGCCTGTCACGCTAGAGGCCGAGGGTTCGAGTCCCTTCCGGGTCGCCATATAAAAACTTAAAATTGGTCTCTTGCCTCGATAGCTCAGTCGGTAGAGCAGAGGACTGAAAATCCTCGTGTCGGTGGTTCGATTCCGCCTCGAGGCACCAATATATAAGTTTTTATTTTATGCTGATGTGGCTCAATTGGCAGAGCAGCTGACTTGTAATCAGCAGGTTGTAGGTTCGATTCCTATCATCAGCTCCACTAGAGTTAGTTAGTATCATATTATGAATACTAGCTACTCTATTAATCCCCAACAAAAAAGGCTAATAAGCCTAGTATAAAGGTTTAAGGCAGGTATATCCTGCTTTTAAAAAACCTATTTAAAATTTAATAACTATGGAGGGGTTCCCGAGTGGCCAAAGGGAACAGACTGTAAATCTGTCGTCTACGACTTCGAAGGTTCGAATCCTTCTCCCTCCACCAAAAAAACTACCTCTCACGGGTAGTTTTTTATTGCAACAAAAAATTGGCTATTTTAACCAATTGTTTTATGGCTATTTTCTTTACAAAAATTTTCTTTAAATGTATTATAGAAAGTAATACACAAAGGAGAAATAATTTATGAATACTTCATTTTTAGGGTTTACATTATTTGGGGCAAAACACTTATGGGGAAATGCTATTGGTCTTGCTATTGCAATAGCGGCTTTATTTTTTACTTTTAAACGCACTAATTACAAGCAGGCAGAAACTCAGCAAAAAACTGTATTAACTCTATCTATAATATATGTTATTTTTGAAATATCAAAAATAAGCTACAAATGGATAACATACGGCGCTACATACTCACTAATTCCTTTATACTTTTGTAGCATACCAATTTTTCTTTTACCAGTATTATATTTTTCTAAAGGAAAATTAAAAGAGTTTGTAAAACCAGCTCTTATGGTAGTTTGTTTTGTAGGATCAATTTCTATGTCGTTCTACCCTGTTCCGCTATTTGCATCTAGCGATAGTTGGTTTCCGTTAAGCGAAAATATAGTTCAAATTATTGCTGTTTTATATCACTTTCTTATGTTTTATACCGCTGCTTACATTGTGGGAAGCGGAATGTACAAGCCAAAAATTAGTCACCTATTTAAATCTATTGTTCCGTATCTAGTAATGTCTGCACTTTCACTTGGCACATCTTTACTAGTTTGGAATGTAGAACAAATAGATTACAACGGTATGGTTAAAGGAGTTGATATTAAGTTTGTTCAAGACGTTATGAGCATTCACCCAGCGTTCTTTATTCTTATGTATCTTGGCGCACTTTCGCTATGTGCAAGCATAATTTTATGGACAGGCGAATATTTTACAACAAGAAAAAACAAAGAAGAATCAGAAACCGTAACAGCTTAAATTACATAATTAAAATAAAAAAAGGTTAGTAATTAAACTAGCCTTTTTTGTTTTGTTTTAATATTTTTTGTATTGCTTTTGCAACGCCACTGTTATTGTTTGTATCGGTAACATCTGTTGCTTTGCTTTTTGTATAGTCGTTTGCATTGCCCATTGCAAAACTTCTGCCAGTCACCTCAAACATAGTTAAATCGTTAACATGATCTCCTATAGAGACGGCTTCGTTTAAGCCTATGCCTAATTGATTACATAAAACAGTTATTGCATTGCCCTTAGAAGTTATTTTGTTAGTAATATCTAAATATAGCTCTTGATGCGGTAACAATACATAGTTAGGGTCAATTAAGCCTCTTGATTGGTTAACTATTTTAATTTTTTCTGTGCTTAAAACTTCTTTTTTAACTTTGTTTATTGCCTCTACATTTTTACCAACAACAACGCACTGAGAAATTTTGTTACTTTCTACCACATCTCTTATGTTATCTATTAAAATTTCTTCTCCCATAGACTTTCTTACAATGTTTACAAAGGTATTAAAGCCACTTTGCATTTTAATTCTTAAACCGTTAATGCAAGAAAAGTTATATAGCTTTATTATTGCTTCATTATCCATAAAATCTTTATAAATACATTCGTTATTTATTGTGTTATAAATATCTGCACCATTAGAAGATATAACATAGCTTTTTAGGTCTATCATTCTTGTTGCTACAGTTGTTTTCTTTCTGGGTCTGCCAGAGCACAGCACGCACTTTATGCTCTCTTTGGTTGCTTTAGAAACAGCCTCCACATTTTCTATGCTCGCCTGACTATTGTTATCTAACAATGTTCCATCTATATCTATAAATATTACTTTTATCATAAATTCCCCTTAGTTAAAACTAATTTATCTGTTTTGTAATTTTGTTAATATATTCTTGACTTTCATTTCTTTTATATACGCTTATGTAAGAAGGATGATGAACCGCTAAAAAGTTTATTCCCTCTACGCTTTTTGTTTTGTAATTAAAGTTTTTTATTGTATTAAACTTAACCCCATATTCCGCCTCTACAAAGCCAGAAACTTTTTTGCCAAGTAGTAAAACAGTTTTAGGTTTTAATTCGTTTATTTCCGCCTTTAAATTACTCAAACAGGCATTGCAGTGCCTTTTATTAGGATATGTTAGTTTGCCACTTTTGTTTAATGGCACACACTTTACTAAATTAGTTTTATAAAAAGTTAAATTACTACTTGCTTTTTCTAGCTCTTCTATTAATGCCCCACTTAGCGTTGTTTTGTCTAGTGGTTTTTCATCTTTAAACTTAATAAGCTTAGCAGAAAGCCCAACCACCATAACATCACAAGTTTGCCCATTGCTTAAAAGTGGTGCTTGATTTTTATATAACTCGCAATTTTTGCAGTTTTTAATTTCTTCTATCTTTTTCATATACACTATTTTTTCTTTTTCTTTTTAAAACTTTTCTTCATATCTGCAATTTGTTCTTTAAATTTTTTAGAAGTAAAAGTTGGATATTTTCTAAACATACCTCTGTGTTCTCTTGCTTTATCAAGTAGTTCTTGATATTTATCTGAAAGTTTATCTTGAATTTTTTGAAGAGCTTTTGCAAGTTTTTCAAATTTATTTAATTTAATTAATGTAAATACATTATCTAGTATAAATGCCATATAAAATGCTACAACTATTACAAGCACCAAGTTTGAATTTAAACTATTAAATAAATTTACTAAAACTGGGTTAACAAAGTGCCACAAAAAGTACCCGCCAATACCAAAAAATATGGTACTAGAAAGTGCTATTCTTCCATTTAAATTATATTTTTTATAGCTATAATCCCACCATCTTGCATTAAATATTCTTTCTAAAACATAACTTGTAAGATATTCAAATACAGCTGTTATTAGTGCGATATATATCATTTGCAGTATTATAGCTCCTACAGAGCTTGCTACCGCAAAATTAGGCATTACCGACATAGAAAGTATAACGGCCAAACAAGATGATCCATAAATAGGAATGTAAGGACCGCGTAAAAAACCTCTGTTTATAAATTTCTTTTCTTTAAAAGAAACATATGGGGTTTCCCATAGCCAGCCAATAACCGAATAAGCCATAAATAAAAATAATAACTGTAACATAAATTTTCCCTTTGTTTTTAATGCTTTAATTATAACATAGCATTAAAAAGATTAACAACTCATTTACTTTTAAAATGGGCAAATAAATGGTATTATACTAAAAACAAAGTTTAGGAGTTTACTAATGACGAAAAACACTAAATTGCAAGAATTAAAAACTAATTTATTGAATTTAAACAACCGTTTTACTAACGGAGAAATTAGAAAAACCGAAATATTAAAAGGCGCCCCTAATTACGAATACAAAAGAGGTGTACTGCCTATTATTTTTAGTGCCCCTCACTCTGTTTATCAAATTAGAGATGGTGTAATAAAGTGGGCAGATTCCTTTACTGGCGCTCTTGCAATGTATTTGGCAGATAAACTAAACTGTGGCTATATGGTAAGAACTTATTGCGCAAACGATGATCCAAACTATGAAGATAAAGAGAATAATAGCAAAGAAATTAAAAACGAATATTTAAAATACTTAACAGAAAAAACACAAGAAGATGACATAGCTTTAATTATAGATTTACACGGAGCAAGCAATTTACACAAAGAAAATGTAGATGTTATTCACGGCAAAAACTACACAGCACCAAAAGAAGTTACCAACTTAATAGAAAAGCATTTAAAGGCACTAAACATAAAAAGCCTTTCTAACAAAGCAGACTTTTCTGGCGGAGCGGTTATAAGGCAAATAAAACAAAGAACCGGAGTAAATGCCTTTGCATTAGAGATAACCCCCTCTCACAGAAAAGTAAAAGAAGAAAATCTGCAAAATATAGAAAGTTTAATAACTGCTATTTCAAACTTTATAAATGAATATACAAAATAAAAAAGAGAGTTTAAACTCTCTTTTTTTAATTAAATTTATTAATAACTTCGCAAACTGTAATTCCTTGTCTTTCTCCGCTTTTTCTGTCTATAAGTTCTACTAAACCATCTTCAATATCTCTTCCTACTACAATTGCCTTTGACATTCCTAGCAGTTCAAAATCTTTCATTTTAACACCAAAGCCTGTGTTTCTGTCGTCAAATAAAACATTTAAACCTCTTGCCTCTAGTGCTTTTGCAATCTCTTCTGCTTTTCTTGTTTGAAATTCGTTTTTTGTAGATGCAGGAATAATGCAAATATCGTACGGAGCAATTTCTTTTGGCCAAATAATGCCTTTTTCATCGCTAAGTTGTTCTACAATAGAAGCCATTGTTCTTCCAACGCCAATACCATAACATCCCATTAAAACAGGTTTAGCTTTTCCGTTATTATCTAAAACATTTGCTCCAAGTTTTTCAGAATATGTTGTTCCTAATTTAAATATGTGTCCAACTTCTATTCCTTTCATAACTTTCACTTTTGATTTTTTACAATTTGGGCATATATCGCCTTCTTTTAATGCTCTAATATCTTCTATTGCATCTGCTGTAAAATCTTCCATACTAACATTTTTAAGGTGATATTCATCCTCATTAGCCCCTGCAATAAAGCTAGGCATATTAGCAACTTCTCTATCTACAATAATTTTGCAATTTAAACCAACCGGACCAATAGACCCTGGCTTAGAACCAGTAAGATCAAAAATTTCTTTTTCACTTGCCATATTTAATTCGTTACAACCAAGTAAGTTTGTAAGTTTAACTTCTTGTACATCTCTATCGCCTCTTATGCAAACAGCAACTAGCTCGTCGTCTGCTTTGTAAATAAGAGTTTTTATTCCATCTTTTAGTTCTGCATTAAAGAAGCTTGCTGCTTCTTCCATTGTTCTTACATTTGGAGTGTGAACTTTTTCCATTTTGCCTGCTTTTTTAGCAAGTTTAACATTTTCTACAACACACTGAGCTGTTTCTTCGTTTGCAGCATAACCACAAGCTTCACAAACAATAATGTTATCTTCTCCCACTTCAGATTTAACCATAAACTCCTGAGAACCAGAACCACCCATTGCACCAGCATCTGCTTTAACTGGAACAAAGTCTAAGCCTAATCTTGTAAAAATGTTTTCGTAAGCTGTTCTCATTTTTTTGTAAGATGCATCTAACCCTTCTTCTGTACTATCAAAACTGTAAGCGTCTTTCATAATAAATTCTCTTACTCTTTGAAGCCCAAAACGAGGTCTTCTTTCGTCTCTGTACTTTGTTTGAATTTGATACAAAATAACTGGTAAATTTTTATAAGATTTAACTGTGTCTTTTACTAGATTGGTAAATAATTCTTCGTGCGTTGGAGCCAAGCAAAAATCTTTGCCGTTTCTGTCTTTTAATTTAAACATTCCATCGCCAAATTTATCTATTCTATCTTTATATACTTCTTGAGGGATAATTGCCGGCATTAAAAGTTCCTGACACCCTGCGGCGTTCATTTCCTCACGAATAATATTTTCTATATTTCTTAACACCTTTAAACCCATAGGCAAATAAGAATATATTCCACTTGCTTGCGGCTTAATTAAGCCCGCTCTTAACATTAATTTGTGGCTTAAAATTTCTGCTTCTGCTGGGGTTTCTTTGTATGTTTGAAAAAACAATTTAGATGTATAAGTTTTACTGCCTTTCATTTTTATCTCCTCTACTTTATAATCAATTAAAATTATAACATAATATTAGCGTTAAATCAAAACTAAACATAATACATAACACAAAACTATTTTTTCTTTTTAAAAATTTTAATTGTAATTACTACTTATATTTGTTATAATAAAAACATAAGTAATAAAAAATATTTTTTAGTGCTTGTAAATAATAAGATAAAAAATTAATTAAAACTATGTATTAGCTATTAAACATTTTTTACTTATATACTATAAAAGGAGTGTTTAATGGAAGATAAGATGATAGTTTGTACTGATTGTGGTAAAGAATTTACTTTCTCAGTTGCTGAACAAGAATTCTTCACAGAAAAAGGTTTTAGCGACCCTAAAAGATGTAAAGAATGCATAAGAGCAAAAAAACAACAAAGAAACAACGACAATAGATATTAATATTGTTAAAAAAAGAGCATTTAAAATGCTCTTTTTTGTTTTTATACATATTAAGCTTTTACATATAATAATTAAATGATATAATAATTTAAAATTTAAAAGGAAACAGTTAATTTATGACAGATAGTATTATAACTTTTTTTCAAGAAACTTTTACTAATCCTTGGATTGTGGTGCTTTTAATATCACTACTACCCTTAATAGAGCTTAGAGGAGCTATTCCTGTGGGTGTTGCTATGTTTATGGCGCAAGGCTTGTCAGTGGGCGTTGCAACGCTAAACTCCTTTGTAGTTGCGTTTATAGGCTCTAGCATTGTTTGCCCTTTAATATATTTATTTTTAGAGTGGGGCTTGAATTTAGTTTCTAAAATTAAAATATTTAAAAACCTAATAGATAAAATAAGAAACAAGTTTAATGCTAAGTCTGAAAAACTAAAAAAATCTATTGAAGACGGCACAAAAGATATTAACGATTTAGAAGAGCATAATAAAAAAGTTACAAAACTTCAATTTTGGGGGTTATTTACCTTTGTTGCAATTCCACTTCCCTTAACAGGAGTTTACACAGGTTCTGCCGTTGGAGTGTTTACAGACATAAAATTTAAAAACGCACTTCCTGCAATAATACTTGGCAACTTAACTGCTGGGCTTATAATATCCGTTGTTTCTTTTGCTTTTGGAATTGTATTATAAAAATATTTTAATTAAAACAAAAAAACTTATCTTTAATTAGATAAGTTTTTTTCTTTTCTTTTTGTAATGTAATAAACAGCTGAGAAGTAACCAATTATTCCAATTAATGTAACCACCGAAATCGCTGTTCCAATTTTCAAGCCCGGAGTAGTATATTTAAATTCTATGTCGTACTCTCCTGCCTCTAGGCCAATTCCAATAAAACCAATATTAGTTTTTATAACTTCAATCTCTTCCCCGTTAGCGTATGCTGTCCAGCCTTTTGCATATGGCATGCTCAGGTTTAAAACAGAATCTTCTGTTAGAGTAATGTTTCCTGTAAAGGTGTTTGTGCTAATTTCTAAATTTTCTAAGCTGTTAGCTCTTAAATCACTTACAGTTGTTGAAAAGTTATCTAAATTGCAAGATACAACTTCTAAACTGTCAAAAGTATATTCTCCTGTTTTGTTAAATCTTAGCTCAATAACTCCACTTTCGCTATTATTATAACCAACATTTATAGAATGATTTTCGTTAGGAAAATATCTCTGACCACCCTCTGCATATAAAGCTGCAACTGTTTTAGAATCTTCATCTAAAACTGTGAATAAGAAATCAGCATCCTCTGTTTTTTGTAAATTCTTCATACTCAAGTACAATTCGGAATTTAATTCTGCACCTGTATAATTTAGAAGAATTTCTTCGTTTATATCGTTTATTGTAATTGTTTTATTTTCTAAATCTATAATATTATTTATTGTAGTAGTAGTGTAGTCAGAAATAGTTTTACTAACAGTAGGAACATAGTTAGTTAATCCTAATCCCTCTATTTCCGATTCATCTTCTACAACCACTGCTTCTAGCATAGCAAATTGTCTGTCTATAACATCTATTTCTCCTAGTTGCTCTATAGTTATATAGTTTGAATAAGAAAAACCTAAATTTAAATAGTTGTTATTTTCGTAAACATATATTGTACGTGTTTCCATATTCCCATCTTCATCATAAACAATTCCTGGTCTATCGTAATATGGCACTTCAAGTGTATCCATTAGCGTATAACCAAACGGAGTAACGCTATCTTGAGTGTAATAATATCTAATACCGTTTAAAGCGTCTAATGCTATTCTATTGTTTGAACCAATATAGCCAGAAGCTCCTAAAGGATTATTTACCTCGTTAACTTGTAAAAAGTCGTAATAGTATTTGTTAGAAATAGACGAATACATAAAGTCAGAACTATAATCTAAAAATGCACCGTCGTTAGAAGTTCTTGGCTGCCAAAGCCCTAAATTAAACGCATAATAATCTTTACTTATTCTATAAAATTCTTCGTCTGTTTCAAGTTTAGTTTCTGCTTGATTAGCTAAAGTTGTTTCAAAAGCTCCATTTTTTAAAAACAATCTGCTATATTCTTCTGAAAATGCAAACTGCACAAGAATAATAGAAATAATAATAGAAAAACACATTATCTTTTTTGCTTTTTTAATGTCAGTAAACTTAACTTTATATACCCATCCAATTATTACATAAGAAATAAAAATAGGAACAATAATTGCCATAACTAAGCCGTAAACTTCAAGAAACTTTTCTGTCCCAAACATTTCATAAGGAGCAATTATAGAAAAAAGTATAATAATAAACATTATAATTGCACCCATAATGCTAATATTTTTCATATCTTTTTTATCCCAGTTTTTTAGCTCTTTTAATGCATACATAATGCCAAAAACGGTAAATAAACTTAAAGCATAAGTCCACCTATTGTTGGAGTAGTTAAATAAATTTAGTATATACCCCGAATAATTAGTTAAAAGTGCCAAATAAGATCCTGTAAGTAGTATCTTAAAGGTTTTATTATCACTTCTTCTAAAGAATATTGGAAGCAGTAAAAAGCCTATTGTAGACACATATAAGCATGTATAGTTTAAAGCATCCTTTGGCACAAACATAAATGCTATATATCTGGCATAAAAATAATCGCCATAATCCGTTACACCCTTACCTGCCGACCTTGCTGCCTCTAAAAAGCCAAGCCCTGTTGGAATTAACATAAAGCTTGCTAAAACAACGCCAACAATATAGTTGGTAGCAAACTTAATCATAGTTAATATAAAGTGTTTTACATTAAATTTATGATAATTAAAATATCTTATTATTATAAATAAAATAGTAAATATTGTTGTCATATAAAATAAATAATACTGTGAAATAAGTGCAAAAAAAGTTGTTATAGTAAACAATAATCCAGCATATTTTTTGTTTTTATACATTCTTTCTGCAAACAAAATTAAAAGTGGCAGATAAAAAGGCGCATTTGTAAAAAATGGGTGTCTAATAAATGTAAACATAACAAAAGTGCTAAAAATATAAAGCAAAGAACCTACAATTGCAATGTTTTTCTTAAAGCCAAATTCTTTTGCCATATAAATAAAGGCTACACCAACAAAATATAGCCTTACAATACATATAAAATTATATGCTAGCTCTATGCTTTCTTTAGGAAATATAAGTGCTATAAGGTTAAATATATCAAATAGTCCATAATAGGTATAAGATACAATCATATCTGCCCCTAGCCCTAAATTCCAATTCCAAAATTCAAAACCGCTTGCAAATATCTTTTTAAACATTTCTGTGTAATCTGATAAGAATATTGCGTGCTGCAATGCTCCATCAGTTCCCCAAATAAAGCCTTTTCCAGCAGTAAGAAAAGGAGTAAAAGCAATAAAAGATAATAAAACAAAAAGCAAAGAGTAATATTTCAACTCTTGCCATTTGTTATCTTTAAATTTAAATATATCTTTAAATTTCTTCATTGTTTAACCTCTTATTTGTTGTTTTCTTCAGTTTCTCTTACAACAAAAACAGGTCTGTCTTTTGCTTCTGTGTAAACTCTATCTACGTAATTTCCTACTACCCCTAAAGCAAATAATTGAATAAAAGTAAATAAAGAAATAACAGTAACTCCTCCCACATAAATTAGTGGTGTAAAGCTTACAATGTTTAAAATTGCTAACACTAATAATGCAATACTAGAAATTGTTCCTAGTACAGTAATACCTAAACATAAATTTCCTAGCATTTGAACTAGCCTTAATGGTAATTTTGAGAAAGCAAAAATACCGTCAATGGCATATCTGTATAAGCCTTTAAAAGACCAGGCAGTTTCTCCTGCCACTCTTTCTACATTTTCGTATTTCATCCATTTTGTTTTAAAACCAAGCCACGCAAAAATACCTTTTGTAAAACGAGTTTTTTCTGTTATTTTTAAAACTTCGTTTACATATTGTCTATTCATCATTCTAAAGTCCATAACATTTTGCTCAAACTTAGCGTCAGAATTTTTATTCATAAATTTATAAAAGTTTCTTGAAAAGAAAGAACGAATAACAGGCTCCCCTTTTCTGTTTTCTCTTCTAGTTGCAACACTATCGTATTCCCCATCTTTTAGGTAAGAATACATTTCTGGTAAAAATTTTGGTGGGTGTTGTAAATCTGCATCAATTAGCACAACAAAATCCCCTTCAGATTTTTTTAGTCCAGCTAAAATGCCAGCTTCTTTACCAAAGTTTCTAGAAAAAGAAATATATTTTGCTTTTGCATCTTTTTTGTTTAATTCTCTTAAAAGTTTTAAAGTATTGTCTTTAGATCCATCATCAATAAAGATATATTCAAACTCTAAACCACTCATTGTTTTAAATACTCTTTCACACTCTTGGTAAAATAAGTTTACCGATTCTTCCTCGTTATAACAAGGTACTACTAAAGATAATTTTTTCATATTATTTTTCCTCTTTTATTTCTTTATTTTGTTTAAAAACAAGCAATTTGCTTAAAACATAGTTTGCTATAACAACAAACACAGCTACAATAACTTTTGCTATCATATCGTTTAAGCTTATAACGCTTACTAATAAAAACATTAATGCCATATCCATAGCCCCAGAAGTTAGTCTTGCACCTATAAAATACATTGCTTCTTTAAATGTATCTGCAAAACCATTTGTTTTACTTTCAAAAACCCAAATTTTGTTGGTCACATAAGCAAATGCAACGGCTGCAATCCAAGCTATAATATTGCTTGTTAAGTAATAAACACTAAACACATCTGTAAACAGTATGTAAACCACAAAGTTAACTAGAGTTGTTAGCACCCCAAATATTAAATATAGTATTATTTCCTTTTGCTCTATTGCAATTTTTATTGCTTTATTAATAAGATTTTTTATTTTTTGTATCACTTTATCCCCCTGTTGTTATTTTATTTTTTGTATTAATTTTGCAAAGTGTTTTTTAATAAAAATTAACACTTGCATAATTACTCATATTATTACATTTTACTGGAGAAAAGTCAATTATTTTATAACATATAATTTTATAAAAAAATAACATATTATTTAAATGGTTATAATTAAATAACTTTATAATTTTTGCACAAAAAAAGAGCATTTAAGCTCTTTTAATTTTTGTTATATTTTACTACTCTTTTAAGTAAGCTTTAATAAATTTTTGGAATGCTCTAGTTGGTAAAATTCTTTTCATAAAGCCCATCATTCCTAAGTTTTTTCCCACAAGCCAGTGTACTTTTTTAGTTTTTTTAGTTGCTTTAAATACAGTTTTAGCAATATCTTCTGGAGTTAAAAATGCTTTGTGTTTATCTTCAATATCATCCATCATTTTTGTTTGAACAAATAGTGGCATAATAGAACATACGCTAATATTATATTTAGCAAATTCTGTGCCCAAAGCTTCTACCATAGAACAGTTATAAGCTTTTGTAGAACTATAAACAGCAAAGCTTGGAATACCAAATATTCCGCTAGAAGATGAAGTTACAATAACTTGAGATTTTTTAGTTTTCTTTAAAGCAGGAAGTGCTTGATAAACTGTGTTTGTAACACCAAAGCTATTTACATTAACAAGTCTTCTGTAAGCTTCTATTCCACCCTCTTCAAATTTTCCTTGAACAATAATGCCTGCATTTGCAAATAAAACATCCATTCTTCCTTTTGTGTTATCTGTAAAATGTTTTACAGCAGCTTGCATCTCTTCTACATTTGTTATATCACATTTTTTATAACAACAATTTTCTTCGCCTAGCTCCTTGCTAAGTTTTTTAAGGTTAGTCTCGTCTATATCAAATAGCCCAACATACCAACCCTCTTTAATAAATTTTTCAGCTGTTGCCCTGCCAATTCCGTTTGCAGCACCTGTAATAAAAATTGTCTTTTTATCCATAATCAATCTCCTCATTTAATATATATACCTATATTTTAGCCAATTAAGCTTAAATTAGCAAACAAAAAGAGCAAAATTGCTCTTTTTTATTTATTAAAATTTATCTGGGTTTTCTTTAATAGCTTGCTTAACTTTTTCTTCTACTTCCGTGTATAAAGCTTCGTTTTCATCAAGCACTCTTTTAACATTATTAGCACCTTGTCCAATTTTTTCGCCTTCATAAGCAAACCAAGAACCGCTTTTGTTAATAATATCAAACTCAACGGCTAAGTCAAGTAATGCGCCAGATTTAGACATCCCTTTTCCATACATAATGTCAAACTCTGCAAGTTTAAATGGAGGAGCAAGTTTATTTTTTACAACCTTAATTCTTGTACGATTACCAATAGAATCTGTACCATCTTTTAAAGTTGCAATTCTTCTAACATCTAATCTCATGCTAGAATAGAATTTTAATGCCTTGCCACCAGGAGTAACTTCTGGAGAACCAAACATAACCCCTACCTTTTCTCTTAATTGGTTAATAAAAACAACCGATGTATTTGTTTTGTTTACAACTCCAGTTAATTTTCTTAAAGCTTGCGACATTAATCTTGCTTGAAGACCAATAAAACTATCGCCCATTTCACCGTCTATTTCTGCTTTAGGAGTAAGTGCAGCAACAGAGTCTATTACAACAATATCTACTCCACCACTAGCAACAAGAGTTTCTGTAATTTCTAACGCTTGTTCGCCTGTATCTGGTTGAGATATATAAAGATCTGTTAAATTAACGCCTAATTTTTCTGCATAAATAGGGTCTAGTGCATGTTCTGCATCAATAAAGGCAGCAACACCGCCCATTTTTTGAGCTTCTGCAACAACATGAAGTGCAACAGTAGTTTTACCAGAAGATTCTGGCCCATAAATTTCTATTATTCTACCTTTAGGAATTCCGCCAATTCCAAGTGCTAGATCTAATGTTAAACACCCAGTTGGTATAACATCAATAACTTGAGCGGGTCTATCCCCTAACTTCATAATAGCGCCTTTACCAAATTGTTTTTCAATTTTAGCAATAGCACTGTCTAGTATATTAGATTTCTTTTCCATAAAATTTCCTCTTTTATTAATTAATATACACTAATGTTAGCATACATAAAAAATATTGTCAAACATTTGTTCTATAAATTTATTTTATTTTTTATTGAACTTCTTTAAACACAGATTTGTTTTTTACAAAGTAATTAACTCCTGATGTAATAGTTAAAACAGTAGCAATTGCAAATAAAGCAAATCCTACCCACATAAATACTTCTCCCGCAAGAGTTTCTGCGCTTCCTGCATTAACAAAGTAAGCATAGACAAATAAAACAGCAATAGAAATATCTAAAACAATAGCTTTAATTTTACCCCATTTGTCTGCTGCTAAAACATATCCTGCAGCTGCAGAGATTTGTCTTAGTCCGCCAATAGAGAAATCTCTAAATATCATAATAAAGAAAGCAATCATACCCCATGGGTGTGGCAAGATGCCGTCTATAACTAGCACAAGCACTGCACCAGCACAAAGTAGTTTGTCCGCAATAGGATCTAATAGTTTTCCTAGGTTTGTAACTAGTCCTCTACTTCTTGCAATATGTCCGTCAAGCATATCTGTAAAAGCTGCTACAACAAAAATAACTACTGCAATAATTTCCCCGTAAGGAATCCAAGTTTGAAAGTATGCTAGCATCATAAATGGCACCATAATAAGTCTTGTTAACGAAAGTTTGTTTGGTAAGTTCATAATAATTCTCCTTTTAAATCGAACCCAATAAGTTCTAAAATTTTTACTTTTGTAAAGCTACCAACTTTTAAAAGTTTTTCGCTTTCTATTATAACACAAGAGTCTACACTAGGCGAACTAAATTGACTTCTTGCGATATAAGTTTTTTCATCAATTTGAGCGTCAATAACAACCTCAAATTGTTTGCCTATTTTTTGCTTATTTTTTTCTATTTGAATAGCTTCGTTTAGTTTTTGAATTTTATTTAATCTCAAATTTTTAATAAACTTAGGCACTTGACCTTTCATATTATAAGCTGTTGTGCTTTGTTCTTTAGAATATGTAAACACGCCAACATTGTCAAGCTTAGATTTTTCTAAAAAGCCATATAATTTTTTATAATCTTTATGTGTTTCCTTAGGAAAACCAACAATAAAAGTAGATCTAATAGAAATATCTGGACATTTATCTCTTAATTTTTCTATTAATTCGTCAACAGACTTTGCATTGCTCCATCTGTTCATATTTTTTAGCACCCTATCACTGTAATGTTGAATAGGAATATCTATGTAATTGCAAACTTTATCGTTGCTTGCAATTTCTTCTATTAATTCATCTGTAACCATTTCTGGGTAACAATAATGCAACCTAATCCATTTTAAACCTTCAATTTTAGAAAGTTTTTTAATTAAAGGCACAAGCATAAACTTGCCATAAATATCTTTACCATATCTAGTAACATCTTGTGCTACTAAAATAAGCTCTTTAACACCTGTTTTAACTAGCTTTTCTGCTTCTTCCACCAAGTCTTCCATTTTTTCAGAGTAGTATCTGCCTCTTATTTTAGGAATTCTACAAAAAGCACAAAAGTTGTTACAACCATCTGCAATTTTTAAATAAGCATAATGCTTTGGCGTAGTAACAATTCTGTTAAGGCCACTTCCTTTAAATTCGTATTTTTTACCTAACCCATACAAGTTTAAAATAATATCTACAATTTTAGGTTCGTCTTTTATTTTAACAAAAGCATCTACTTCCGGAATTGCCTCTTTTAATTCTTCTAAACTTGTGTGGTTTAAACAGCCCGCAACAATAACTTTTTCGCAGGAGGTTCCCTTATAGCTTACTGCTTGTAAAATAGATTCTACGCTTTCTTCTTTTGCATCGTGAATAAAAGAACAAGTGTTAATTATAATAACATTCGCCCTTTCAATTTCTGGGGTTAACTCAAAACCATACTGACTAATTAAAGCCAGCATGCGTTCTGTATCTACCCTGTTTTTATCACAGCCAAGAGATATAACACCAATCTTTTTAGATTGTATATATGTTTCTTGGTTTTGTAAGTTATTCTTCACCAAACAACTCCTTATATTTTTCTAAAGTAATATAAACAGATCTTGCTTTACTTCCATCAGATGGAGAAATAAACTTTGCAAGTTCCATTTGATCTATAATTCTAGCAGCTCTCGCATAACCTACAGAGAACCTTCTTTGAATCATAGAAATTGAAGCGCCACCGGTTGCAATAACAAGTTTTAATGCTTCTGGCATAATAGAGTCAAATCCACCATCCACATGTGGAAGGTTTGAATTTCTCTTAGGCTCTTCCATAATAGCTTTTCTAATGCTATCATCGTAAACGCTTTGATTATTTTTCTTAACAAAGTCTACAATATCTTTAACTTCGTTGTTTGTTACAAATGCGCCTTGTACCCTTTTAGGATTAGAGAAGTCAATAGGGTTATAAAGCATATCACCTTTACCAAGTAATTTTTCTGCTCCACCACCATCTAAAATTGTTTTAGAGTCTGGACCGCTAGTAACAGAGAAAGCAATACGAGATGGTAAGTTAGCTTTTATTGTCCCTGTAATAACATCTACACTTGGTCTTTGAGTTGCAAGTACTAGGTGTATTCCCGCAGCTCTTGCTTTTGCTGCTAGCTTCATAATTTTATCTTCTACTTCCCTTTTGTTATTAATCATTAAGTCTGCAAGTTCGTCTATAATAATAACAAGTATAGGAAGTTTTGCTTCTGTTTTGTTTAAAATTTCTTCCCTTGCGTTGTATTCTGCTAAGTTTTTAACTCTTGCGCCTTGGAACAATTTAAATCTTTTTTCCATTTCTTCAATAGACCAGTCAAGTGCTTTAATTGCCTTGTCTGTTTCTGTAATAACATTAGGAAGCATTAAGTGTGGCAATTCGTTGTACACATAAAATTCTACTCGTTTAGGGTCTATTAAAATTAATCTTAAATCTTCTGGAGATGCTTTGTAAAGCATACTGATTATAAGAGAGTTTAAACAAACACTTTTACCGCTACCAGTTGCCCCCGCAACAAGTAAGTGTGGCATTCTTGCTAAGTCACAAACTTGCATTTGCCCAGCAATATCTTTTCCTAGCCCAAAAGTTAATGGAGATTTTGCTTTGTAAAAAGGTTTAGATTGTAACACCTCTCTTAACGCAACTGTTGCAATATCTCTGTTAGGAACTTCAATTCCTACTAAACTTTTACCCGGAATTGGGGCTTCAATTCTAATATCTCCGTTAGATGCTAATGCCATTGCAATATCTTCTGAATGTTGCAACACTTTTTTAACACTAATACCTGTTGGCATTTTAATTTCATATCTTGTAACGGCTGGGCCTCTAACCACATTAACAACTTTAGCTGGAACTTTAAATTCGTTTAGTGTTCTTTCTAAAATTTGAGATTTTTGATTATACTCATCGCCATAATTTTCTATTCTTGTAGAAATTGTACTAAGTAAGTTCATAGGTGGCTTAATATATGGAGCATTGCTTACTGCCTGTTTTGTAATTATTGGCGCTTGCTCTACCGGCTTTGGAGTAACAAAACTAGGCGCACTATTATTTGTATTGTTTATGCTGTTAATGCCGTTATTTTGCCCATTAAGTCTGTTATTTAACCTATTGTTAAGAGAGTTGTCAATTTCTGGAACAACTTCTATATCTTCGTGTTCAATTCCTATACTATTTTTGTTTTCAATAGTGTTAATAGAGTGAATATCTTTATTTCCAAAACGGTTAGTAAATCTGTTGTTTACAACATTTTTTGGTTCTTCGTTAATATCAATTTCTGGTAAAAAGTCACTATCTATTCTATCATTGCTTGGAGTAATTGGCTCTCTGTCAAAATCAAAAGTTTCTTCTGTTTTGTTTTCTTCTAAAACAGACTCTATGTTAGTATCCAAGCCATCAAAGTTAAAAATGTCGTCGTCAAAATCTGCTTCAGAATTTACAATTGGTTCTACATTAATTCCATTTAGTCTGTTATTAATTCTATTGTTTAAAGATTTTGTAGTAAAAGTTGTACTTACTCCCTCTTCAACACTATCATCGTTACTAACCTGCACACTATCTTTGTTGTTATAGGTAGCTCTTAAAAAAGCTCTATTTCTTGCTTCTTTTTCTAATTGCTCTTTGCTTTTTCTTTTAACCCCTGCATATGGATCGTAAGCATCTGTATTAATTGTTTCTTTTTGACCTTCTAAAATTGGCTTGCCAGAAACATTTGCAAATAAACTTTTAAAATATTTTTCCGAATCTACTTGGTATAGGCGTCTTTCTCTAATTTCTTGTTTGGTAGGAGTAGTTTCTTGTTGCCTGCTTGTTATGTTTTGATTAAGGTTGTTATTAAAAACACCTCTATTATCTACAACTACTTCGTTAGTTCTTTCTGTTTCGTTTATGTTAGAAAAACTTTTAACAAAGCTTTTTAATTCTTTTCTTTGTTTCTTTTGTTTTAAACTGCCAGAATTATAAGCAATTAAATAGTCGTAAATTAAAAATGCACTTACAATTAAAACAATAAGGTAAAACACCACTGCTCCAACTGTACCTAGTAGTTTTAAAAACGGAAATGTAATTATACCAAAAAATATGCCACCAATAGAAACTTGGGCGTTATATGTATCGGCAATAAAGCTGCCAAATGTATTTAAACTAGCAGTAGAAAAGAAAATGTGTAGTATTCCTACAAAACTTAAAAGAGCCATAGCTAAATAAACTACATATCTAAAAGAAAAGCTATATTTCTTTTCCTTATAAAGAGCATTTCCAACAACAAACATTGCTAAAAAAATAGGGTAAGCAAACAAGCCAAACAAACCTAAGAGAAAATACTTTAAAAATCCGATAAAAGAAGTTATTAGCGCAAGATAGCACACTGCGGCCATAGCAAGTAAAATTATGCCAACCGTTTTGCTACTTAATTGTTTTTTTGGACTTTTGTTGTTTCTGTTAATGTTTGTATAAACTGTCAAACTACTCCCCTCCACTTAAATATAAATTCAGTTATTAAAATTATATCATTTATTTAAGTTTTTAACCAATAAAAACAGTATCTTTTGCAAAAAAATAAAAAAGGAAATTTATCCCTTTTTATATTTTTAAGCAATGCATTCGGTTACAGTTGTTAAGTTAAAATTTTTCGCTTGCAAATTATCTATTATGCCGTTTAGCGCTAAAAGCGTACAATGAGTTGGATGCATTAAAATTAATTCCCCGTTTTTTATGTTAGTTGTAGCTCTTGATAAAATTATATTTTCGTCTTTATCTCTCCAGTCTATTGTATCCTTGCTCCACATAATTGTTTTATAGCCCAAGTTTTTAGCAACGCTTAAGGTTGTAGAGTTATATGCCCCACTTGGCGGAGCAAATAAGTTCATATCTACCCCTACTGTTTCTTTTATAAGCTCGTGATTTACATATATTTCTTTCTGATTTCCCTCATAAGAAAGTTTATCCATATCCTTATGAAAATAGCCATGGTTTCCAATTTCGTGCCCTTTTGCTATCATATCTTCCAACAAGTTTGTATTATCCTCTGCCCAAGTGCCACCAACAAAAAAAGTACAAGTAACATTTTTTTCTTCCATAATATCTAGCATTGGCTGTAAATATTCTGTGCCCCAATAAACATTAACCATTAAACTAACATTGGCATTTTCTGCGCTACCCCTGTAAATAGCCTCGTAAGAACTTTGACTAATAACTGTTTGAAGTTCGGAGTTAAATGTGACCATAAACATACCTATAATAACAAAAGCAATAACCAAATTTGCTGTTACTTTTTTAAAAAATCTTGCTTTATTTTTCATACTCACCTCACCTATAACAATATATGCTTTGGTTAAAAAAAGTATGAAAAAAGAGCCGCTAAGCTCTTTTTATTTTTCATTAAAGTTTTTTAATTAGTTTTAGGTCAATTCTGTGTTTTTCGTCAACTTTAATAACTTCTACTTCAACTTTGTCGCCCATTTTAACAATATCTTCAACTTTTTCTACTCTTTCTTTAGAAAGTTTAGAAATGTGAATCATACCGTCTTTTCCTGGGGCAATGTTAACAAAAGCACCAAATTGCATAATTTTAACAATCTTACCAGTGTAAACTTCGCCTACTTCAATTTCTTTTACAATAGAAGTAATAATGCCTTTAGCTTTGCTTGCCATTTCTTCGTTAGCAGTTGCAATAAACACTTTTCCTTCTTCAGAAATATCAATTTTAACGCCAGTTTCGTCAATTATTTTGTTAATAACTTTTCCGCCAGAGCCAATTACATCTTTAATTTTTTCTGGATCTATATCAAATGTAATAATTTTAGGAGCATATTCACTCAAACTTTTAGCTGGCTCAGTAATAACTTCTGCCATTTTACCTAAAATGTGCATTCTACCAATTCTTGCTTGTTCTAAAGCTTTTTGTAAAATTGGTTTATCAATACCTTTAATTTTAATATCCATTTGAATTGCAGTAATACCTTCAGAAGTACCTGCAACTTTAAAGTCCATATCTCCTAAGAAATCTTCAAGTCCTTGAATATCTGTTAAAACAGCAACTTTTTTAGATTTTTTATCTTTAATTAAGCCCATAGCAATACCTGCAACAGGAGCTTTAATAGGAACACCACCATTCATAAGAGCCATAGAGCTACCACAAATACTAGCTTGAGATGTAGAACCATTAGAGCTTAAAATTTCAGATACAGTTCTAATAGCATACGGGAATTCTTCTACACTTGGAAGTACAGGAACTAAAGCACGCTCTGCTAATGCCCCGTGTCCAATTTCTCTTCTTCCTGGACCTCTAGATGGTCTCGCTTCTCCAACACTATAAGATGGGAAGTTGTAGTGATGCATATATCTTTTTTCTGTTTCATCATCTAACCCGTCTAATTTTTGAGATTCAGAAACAGGACCCAAAGTTAATGTAGTCATAACTTGAGTTTCACCTCTTGTGAAAACGCCAGTTCCGTGAACTCTAGCTAAAACGCCAGTTTCACACCAAATTGGTCTAACTTCTGTAACTGCTCTGCCATCTGGTCTAATACCTTCGTTTAAAATTTTGCTACGCATAATTTCTTTTTTAAGTCCGTATAAAACAGTGTTAATATCTTTAACAGCAACTTCTTCGTGGTTTTCTGAAAAGTATTCTATAATTTTTTTATCTGCTTCTCTTTCTGCAAGTTGTCTTTCTTTTCTAACAGTGTGCTTCATAACATCTGTCATTAAGTCTGTAGCATAATCTCTAACAAGAGCTTCTACTTTTTCGTCTACAACATAAAATTCTATATCTGTGTTTTTTGGTTTTCCAATTTGTTTAACAATTTTTTCTTGGAATACAACCATTTTTTTAATTTCTTTGTGCGCATTTAAAATAGCATCTAGCATAACTTTTTCTGAAACAAAGTTAGCGCCAGCTTCTACCATTAAAACAGCATCTTTTGTACCTGCAACAGTAAGGTCTAAATCACTTACTGCTAGCTCAGCATTTGTTGGGTTCATAACAAATTTGCCATTAATTAAACCAACATTAACAGAACCAGTAGGTCCATCAAATGGAATGTCTGAAATGCTTAACGCAATAGATGAACCAAGCATAGCTAGTGGTTCTGGTCTTTCTTCTCCAACAGATAGCACTGTTGCTACAACAGAAACTCCATTAAAAAATCCTTTTGGAAATAGCGGACGCAATGGTCTGTCTATTAATCTTGAAGTTAAAATTGCTTTATCTGCAGCTCTACCTTCTCTCTTTTTAAACCCACCCGGTATTCTACCAACTGAGTACATTTTTTCTTCGTAATCTACGCCTAATGGAAAATAGTCCATTCCTGGTCTTACATTTTTGTCCATGGCAACATTAACCATAACAGCAGTATCACCACATCTAACTAAACACTGTCCGCTAGACATCATGCCGTATTTACCTGTTTCTACAAGTACTTCCTTGCCACCAATTTTTGTTTTAAATTCTTTGTAATTATTCATTCTTTATTCTCCTTTCCCTCTTTTTCTCCCCATAATATAACAAAAAGGCGAAACTTTTTATCCGCCTTTTGGCAAGTTAAAAAATTAAATCTATCTAATATTTAGTGATTTTTTAACTTGTCTATATTTTTCAATGTCAGTCTTTTCTAAATATCTAAGTAGGCCTTTTCTTCTTCCTACCATTTTTAGAAGACCACGTCTTGTGTGATTGTCATGCTTGTTAGCTTTTAAGTGTTCTGTTAAGTGGTTAATTCTTGCAGTTAAAAGTGCAATTTGTACTTCAGCAGAACCTGTATCGCCTTCAGCTCTTTGAAAATCTTTAATAACTTCTTGTTTATTAATTGTTTTAACGCTCATAGTAATTCTCCTTTTTAAATTCTTTTCACCTATAACAAAGCCAGCCGTGAAGGAGCTTCGCAAACTACCTTGTAATAGGAACAACATTATAATAGCACAAACCATACTATTTGTAAAGGTTTTTTTGTATTTTATTTACTTATTTTTAGCTTCTGTAAGCCTCGTAAACCTCTGGCAAGGATTTTATTTTTTTAAGCATATTTTCTAGCTGCTGCTTATTTTCAATAGATATGCCAAGCTCCATAAGTGACATGCCATTTTCTGTTGGCGTAGAAGATATGTTGTTTATGTTTAATTTGCCCTCTGCAATTTTAGCAGAAATGGTAGCTAATGCGCCTCTAGAGTTTTTCATAACAATAATTAAATTAGCAACATAAGTACTGGTTTTTGAGGTTTCGTTCCAATTAGCATCAATAAATCTATCTTTTTCTATATAGTTCAAGTTTTCACAATCTGCTCTATGAATTGTAACACCCTTTCCTACCGAAACAAAACCTTTAATATCGTCTCCCGGAACAGGACTACAACATTTTGCAAATCTAACCATAATGTTAGAAAGCCCTGTAATGTTTATTGCATTGCTATTTGGTTTCTTTCTTGTAGGCTTTACATCTTTTTTAGCTTCTAATTTTTCTAGCCTTTCTCTTTCTTTATTTTCTTTTTCTAAAAAGCTCGTTAATCTGTTTAAAATTTGATTGCTTTTCAACCCGCCATAACCAACAGATGCATACATATCATCTACACTATTTAAAGAGTATCTTTCAAAAACACTTTGCAACCACTCTTCTTTTAGTAGTTTAGAAAAAGTCAAACCCCTATCTTTTGCGGCTTGTTCTAAAATAGACTTACCCTTTTTAATGTTATCTTCTTTTTGATTTTTTCTAAAATATTGGTTTATTTTTGATCTTGCACCAGCAGTTGTTACAATTTTCAACCAGTCTCTAGATGGTGCCTTTGGTGTTTTAGATCTAATAATTTCTACTTTATCGCCATTTTGTAAAACCGTTGAAATTGGTACCATTTTGTCGTTTATTTTACAACCAATACAAGAATGTCCCACCTTACTGTGAATTCTGTATGCAAAATCTAGAGCTGTAGCATCTTCTGCAAAAGATAATATTTTTCCAACAGGAGTTTGAACAAAAATTTCTGCTTTATAATCGTCAGATTCTAATTCTTGCAACAATTCACTTGTGGTTAAAGCCTCTTCATTTTCTAGCATTCTTCTTACCCAAGTAAGTCTTTCGTCTAATGTGCCTTGCTGTGCTTTCTTTTCTTTATATAAAAAGTGAGCCGCAACACCGTATTCTGCGTGATTATGCATACCTAAAGTTCTTATTTGAACCTCAATTGGCTCTCCATTTTTACCAATAACAGAAGTGTGCAAAGACTGGTATCCATTTGCTTTTGGCTTTGCAATATAATCTTTAAATCTGTCTGGAATTGGCGTGTAAAGTGCGTGTACATTGGCTAAAACCATATAGCATTGATTTACATTGTTTACTAAAACTCTTACTGCACATAAATCGTAAATATCTTCCAAATCTTTATCTTTTTCAGATACCTTTTTGTATATACTAGCTAGTTCTTTTATTCTTCCATAAACTTTGCCTTTTATTCTATGTTCTTTTAATAAATTTTGTATTTCTTTTATTGCTTCGTTTAACCCTATCTTTCTTTCTTCTTGCTTTGCGTGAACAACTTCTAAAAGTTCCTCATATTCTTCTTTACTATAATACTTAAAAATTTCTAATTCTAAGTTGTTTTTAATAAAAGTAAGCCCTAATCTTACAGACAAAGGAGCATATATTTTTTTACATTCTGCCATTAATACATCTAGTGGTTTACTTTCTAAATACTCTGGGTTTCTTGTATATGTTAAAACCTTTGCAAGTTTTAAAATAATAACTCTAATATCTTTTGCCATAGAAACAAACATACCTCTTAAAGATTCAGGGTCTGCTTCGTTGTTTTTATATTTTAAATCGTCTATTCTTTCTAAATCTTCTAGTAAAGACTGTACATCTTTGCCAAGTTTATATTTAGAATCCTTTATAAATCCTTTTTTTTGTATGTTTGCAAATAGCCCTGCAACAACGCAGTGCATATCCATTTTTATACTAACCAAAACCTCTGCACATTTTTTTCCAAATTCTAATGCAGAAGAAAAATTTTGGTCACCTCTTATACCCTCTTCTATTTGTAGTGTTTTTAATAAGTGGACAATGTGCTTGCTATCTAGTTTTGAATAATTTTTTTCTATTTTAGAAATTAAAGTGTCCATTATTTCCCCTTTTAACTTGTTATACCTTTTTTAACAGCGATAATAAGTTATAAAATTTTGATTTTTGAAGCTTAGAATTTACTCCCTCGTTTACTGTTAGGGTGTAGTTATCTAAACTAACATTTTCTTCTAATATTTTTAAATCCGTAAACACTAAAACACAAGCCATAAATTGGCTATATTTATATTTGTTTATTTGCGGATTAAGTTTTATTAATTTTTGGTAGTAATCTAAACTATCAAAAGCAATAATTTGCTTTTTAGCAAAGTTTTTTATTGCATTAAAAATTGCAATAAATATTTCTCTTTTCTGACTTATTTTTAAAACATTATCAGGCAATTTAGCGTCTTTTAAAATGTAAAAATTACACTTTGGGGCAATTTCTTTTAAGTAATTTAAATAACCTTCATCTAATAGGTTATCTGTAAAGATAATATTTTTATAGTTTTTAAAATTATTAAAGTTATTAATGCCTAAAACAATAGAGTTTTCGCCCGTTTTTACTGCATTGCAACAAATATTTTCTTTTAAGTGATTGTTTTCTATTAAGTTTCTATTTTCACTATACCATTTTAAGCTATTGCAAACAATAAGGTTACCAAAATCGGCTTGTTTTAACAAATTTTTTAATTCATCTTTGCTTATTTCTTTCAAAGTTACTTTGTTATTATTAATCTTATCGTTGTAACTTAATTGTCTTAAATAATTTCCTGCAACAAATTCGCCCAGTTTTTTTATTTGTAAGTCCTTATAGTAAAGTGTTTTTACAATACCTTTTACGCTTTGCTTTCCTCTAAATAAGTTTAGTTGTAAATCTACTAACACAATTTTATTTTTTGCTCTATCTATGTTTAGTTTTTCGCAGCCATAATTAAAGGCCAACATGCTAAATTTACCCGCATTAATTGTTAAGTGATTAGGATGCTTTTTCATTCTGTTTTGAATAGATTTTTGAAAATCAACCCTAAAAATTGGTTTTTTATTGCAGCACCCAAATGGCTCTAATTTGTTTAAGTTTTTTATAAAGTTTATTGTAATTTCTTCTGTATCTAATTCAAGCGCATAACTTTTTACTTGTTTAAAAATTTCAGAAGTGTAATTTTTATTCATATAGGCGGTTAATTGGCTTTTAAAACTGCCTAAGTTATCTTCCATAACTGTCAGGCCTGCTGCCATAGTATGCCCGCCAAAAGCCTCTAGAGTGCTTTTACATTCAGAAAGTAGTTTGTGAATATCTACCCCACCAATGCTTCTTGCAGAGCCCTTGCATTCTCCGTTTTCTGTAATAGATAGCAAAAATGTTGGTCTGTTATATTGCTCTACAAGCCTCGCAGAGACAATACCTAAAAGACCAGAGTCCCAACCTTTTTTTGCTAACACAATAACCTTTTCTTTTTGCAAATCAATTTTGCTTACTTCTTCTAAACTTTCGTCATAAATTTTGTTGCAAAGCTCTTGTCTTTTTACATTTAATTCGTTTAAATTTTGTATTGTTTTTACTAATTCTTTTTTATCTTCTCTAATGTATAATTCTAGTGCCTTAGAAGCATCACCCATTCTGCCTGCGGCATTAATTTTAGGAGCAATTTTAAAAGCTATATCTGTTGCAGATAGCGTTTTTAAATCTAACTTCATATCTTTTAACAATAGTTCAATAAAAAGTGGTGTATCCTTTTTTATTGCCTTCATTCCAAACACAACAATTGCTCTGTTTTCTTCTGTTAGTGAAACAATGTCTGCTATTGTTGCAATTGCGGCTATTGGCAAATATTTGCTCGCCTTTTTCTGCCCTACTAATGCTTGCAAAATTTTGTAGGCAACACCTGCTCCGCATAGTTCTCTAAACGGATACATTTGTCCTTCCATTTTTGCATTAACAATTGTGCAGTCTGGTAAAATTTCAGGAATTTCGTGATGATCTGTAATAATAACATCCATTCCAAGTTCTTTTATATATTCTACTTCTTTATAGCAAGAAATGCCACAGTCTACCGTAATAATAAGGTCTGGCTTATACTTATCGTAAACCTTTTTAACAGAGTCTTTTGTTAGTCCGTAGCCATCTACATATCTGTTTGGTAAAAAGTAGTTTACATCCAGCCCCATACTTTTAAAGTGTAAAAAAAGAATAGCTGTAGCAGAAACACCATCTACATCATAATCTCCATATATTAAAACTCGTTCTTTATTTTCTATCGCTTTTTCTATTCTTTCAACTGTTTCTTTCATTCCGTTTAAAAGAAAAGGATTGTTAAAATCTTTAAGCGAGGGGTTTAAAAAATTTTCTATTTTACTAGAAGTGTCTAGCCCCCTACTTATCAAAATTTTAATTATTTTTTCATCTAGTTTAAACTCTTTGCTAAGCTTAATAACCAAATCTGAATTTATAGAGGAATCGACAGTTTGTTTAAAAATCATATTCTCTTCCTTTCAAAAAAATCTGCCTCTTTAAATAGAGGCAGCTATATTAAACTGTTTCTTCAGTTGTTTTTTTAACTGTCTTTTTCTTGCTAGCCTCTTTTCTTGGCTTTGTGTTGTCGTTAACAAGTGCCCAAATAGGTGTTGCAATAAATATTGACGAATAAGTTCCGGCTAATAAACCAAATATAATTGGAATAGAGAATTCTCTAATAGTTGGAACTGTAATAATTGCTAAAACAGTTATTGTAAATAATGTTGTTAAAGATGTATTTATTGTTCTTACAATAGTTTCTCTAATAGATATATTTACAACTTTAGCATTGCTGTGATTTTTATATTCATCTTTCGCTCTGTTTTCTCTTACTCTATCAAACACAACAATGGTATCGTTAATAGAGTAACCAATAATTGTAATTAATGCAGCAATAAATGCGCTGTTAATTTGTATTCTAAAAATAGCAACTAAAGAGCACATAATTAAAACATCGTGAAGCAGTGCCACAATTGCAGTTAAACCATTTAAAAGCTCAAATCTAATAGCAATATATATTAAAATTAATATAGTTGCAATTACAATAGCCAGCATTGCATCTACAAGCAGTGCGCTTGTTGCAGAGGCGCCAATTCTTTGGCTTTCTTCCACTTCAAAGCTTACATTGTATGCTGCAATATCTGTTTTTATAGCTTCAGTAATAGCTTCCATTTCCGAAGTACTTGTTCCATCAACATCTTGATATCTAATTAGAATAGATGCACTAGCACCTTCCCCTTCTTGTTGAGCTAAACTAAGCTCTACGCCGTTATCGTTTAAAATATCTTCAATATCATCTACATAGGTTTCGTAGTTGTTACCTTCTTCTAATTCGCTACCAACTTTAACATTTAAAACTGTACCACCAGTAAAATCTATTCCTGTGTTAAAACCCCAAATAGATATAATTATAATACCTACTAAAATTAATATTCCAGAGGCTATAAAAAACTTTTTGCTGTTTTTTACTATGTCGTAATTTTTTAATTTATTACTTACTTTTCTACCCAAGTTCATTAATATTATCCTCCCTTTTTAGTCTGTATTTTTTAGCATTTTTAGTGTTTAAAGGAAGGTATATTTTTATTAAACTTTTTGTTACAACTAACGCTGTAAATAAAGAAACTAAAATACCAATTAAAAGTGTTGTTGCAAAACCTTTTATTGCACTAGTACCTAAAATAAATAATACAACAGAAGATATAACAGTAGTAATATTTGCATCTAAAATTGCACTTGTTGCTTTGTTAAATCCGCTTTTAATAGCAACAGGAATTTTCTTTCCTAATCTGTATTCGTCTTTTATTCTTTCAAAAATAATAACATTAGCATCCACGGCCATACCTAAGCCTAAAATAATACCTGCAATACCAGGCAATGTTAATTGTACAAAGGGAACTGCTTGTAGAAAAAACATTAATATAATTAAGTAAATTGTTAAAGCAAGGTCTGCAATTAAACCAAAAGTTCCGTACATAATAAACATAAAAATAAATACAGCAACAATACCAATTAAACCAGCAATAATGCTAAGGTCTAATGCTTCTTCACCTAGTGTTGCACTAATAACAGCACTTTCAGAAAGATCTAAGTTTACATTAAAAGTCCCACTTAAAATTTGCATAGCAAAAGCTTCTGCTTCTTCGGCATTGTCCATAGTACCAGAAATAAATGTAGTACCACCTGCTATTCCTTCGTCAACTGTTGCACTAGAAAATGGTTCAGAAGAATCTTTACCTAAATACATATGAATTTGTCCGCTACTTTCTGCTAAAGCAGTTGTTAGTTGAAAAAATATATCAGAGGCTTCAGAAGTAAATTCAACTAAAACACCATTTACACCATTTTGAACTGTTGCTCTAACACTTTTAATATCGTCCCCAGTTAAAATACCGCGATCAATATCAATAGATGTATAATGAGTTTGATCAAAGTCTTCTTCATCTCTAATTAATAATTCTTTTGGTTCTCCAATTAATTCAAAAATTGCTTCAGGATCATCAACATCCGGCACTTCTACCCTTATTTGATCTGTTCCTTGTTTTAATACAGTTGCTTCTGTATAACCTTCATCTGTTAAAATCTCTTGAATTCTTGCAATTGTAGCATCTAAATCATTTTCAAAAGATCCGCTGCTATCTGCATCTGGAGTCGCATCATAAACAGCAGAAATACCACCCTTAAGGTCTATTCCTAACTTAATAGATTCTGCAAATCCGTTGTAAGAATATGTCTTTCCACCATAAACGCCTGGTATATCAAAGCCAACCGCAGTTAGAGCTATTCCTAACATAACAACAACACATATTAAAGTAAGTTTTATTCTTGCTCTTCTTTTTTTCATAAATCTAATCAAATTCTCCCTTATCTCGCTGAAAGTATTATATAACAATCTCGGTAAATAGTCAATTTATTTTTTTTAAATTAACCTTAATTTACGCATAAAGTAATAATTAACTTAAATAAGCTTTTTAAAACAAAAAAGAAGAACTTTTGGTTCTTCTTTTTCACTTATTTTTTTAAACTATTCTATCTTTTTAAATTAACACTAACAATTCCACAAATTGCACCCATAATAGCTCCAAATAAACAATCGTTAAACACCACTCTTCCTACTCCAAAATCTCCATTTAAAACAGAAAAAATTATAAAAGCTAAAAGTGTGTATAAAACTCCTAATAATGCACCCTTTAAAAGTCCGTTAGAACTTCTATGCTTAAAGCAAACAAAGCACCCCACTAAAATACTAGCAATTTTTATCACCTGATTTACAGGGCTAATAAATGCGTCTGATATGCCCACCATTTTAATAATAAAAGCAAACAATAAAATTCCCACTAAAGATATTGCAACAGCATAAAGTGATCCTTTTAAAACATCTAGCCCGCCCGAATGCAATGTTTTAGTGTCTGATTTAACAACCTCATTCATAAAAAACTCTCCTTAAATATTTAAGTTACTAATATAAATATATTTTTAAAAACCTAAACATATTACTAAAAGCAAAATTTTTGCATAAAAAAACTCTTAAATTTAAGAGTTTTTGATTTTTATTTTTTTGTTGTTTTTTTAGCTGGTGCTTTTTTAGCTGTTGGTTTGTTTTCTTTAAAAGTAAAAGAACTAACATCACCTTTTTCTATTGCATAAACAGCTTTAATATCAATAGTAATATGTCCAATATTACTAGAATCTCCAGTTGCTAAAACTAAAGCTTTATTTCCATCTGCCATATCAATAACTTTAGAAACTTGTCCATAAAAACCACTATAAGTTTTTACAACATCTCCTACTTTAATAGCGCCTATAATTCCTTCTGCTTGCTTTTGATATTTTTTAACCCTCATTTGATTAAAAAGAACCAGTACTACAATTAGTGCAACAGGAATAATTAACACCCCATATTCTTCCATAAATGTAGCTTGCAACAATGATAACATAACAATTGTCCCCTTTATCTATATAATTTTATACATAAATAATAACACCATATAAAAATTTTTGCAAGCGTTTTATTTAAGTTTTTTTATTGTATATTTTATATAGTTATAAAATAATAACAAACGACAATGCAACTATAAATAACATCAAAATTGCACCAAATGCAACAACCCCTCTCATTGCTGCTCTAGCACTTAATGGTTTATCTTCTCTCCATGCAAAATGTAGAGTTAAACCAACCATTGGCAAAATCAAGCCCCACAATGTATAATTAAAACTTCCCGAATCTGTAATATATTCGTCCTGTACATTAACAAGCCTGCTATTTATTTTCAAATTCCCGCCACAATTTGGGCAAATCTTTGCAGATTTATCTACCTGCTTACCGCAATGTTTACAATACATAAAACTCCTCCTAACATTAAATTATTACCCTACCTATGCAAATAGCCCAGGTAAAACAGCTGTTAAATTAGCAATTATTATAGTGTTAATTATTCCACCAATAAGCGAAGCTTTTGCTTGTTTTTCTCTGTATTCTCTCCACGCAAAATAAAGCGCAAATCCAACAGTAGGAATTAAAAAGCTAAGCATAAAAACAATACCAACTGCGGTATGTTCTTCGCTATGCTCCACCACTTTTTCTTGCACTTTTTCTTTTACACTGCCTGCACAAAAAGGGCAAATTGCAGCTTCTTCTTTAATATTTCTTCCACAATGCATACAATACATAAAAATCGCTCCTAAGGTAAAAATATTTTATGATATTATGTTACCATTTTAATATTTTTTAGGCAACTAAATTGCTTTAATTACCTATTTTTTGTTATATTTTGCGTAAAACTCTTCTTTAAAATCTAATAATCTATCTTCTCTAATAGCTTGTTTTATATCTTCTGTTAGTTTTGTTAAAAATCTAATATTATGAATACTAAGTAGTTGTCCACCTAAAATTTCTTTTGCATTTATCAAATGTCTAATATATGCTTTCGTATAGTTTTTACAGGCATAACAGTCACATTCATCGTCTAGCGGAGTAAAATCTTCTTTATATTTTGCGTTTCTTACAACAACCTTTCCTTTACTAGTAAATGCTGTTCCATTTCTTGCAATTCTTGTAGGAAGTACACAGTCCATCATATCTATTCCACGAATAATAGCTTCTATTAAACAATCAGGGCTACCTACCCCCATTAAATATCTAGGAACATCTGTAGGAAGTAATGGCTTTAACACATCTAGCATTTCGTACATTATGTGTTTTGGTTCTCCAACAGAAAGCCCTCCAATTGCTATTCCATGCTTAACATAGGGCAAAGTTTTTGCCAAACTTTCCTTTCTTAAATCTTCGTAAAAATTTCCTTGAACTATTGGAAACAATGCTTGATTTTCATTTTTGTGTGCTTTATAACATCTGTCTAACCAATTTAATGTTCTATCCATCGCTTTTTTTGCTTCTTCGTGAGTTTTTCCGTAAGAACTACACTCATCAAAAGCCATAATAATATCTGCACCTAAGTCGTTTTCTATTTGCATTACTCTTTCTGGAGTAAAAAAGTGCTTTTCTCCACTTAAATGAGATCTAAACTCCACCCCATCTTCTGTTATTTTATTAAAGTCTGAAAGTGAAAAAACCTGAAAACCACCGCTATCAGTTAAAATTGGTCTATCCCAATTCATAAATTTATGCAGTCCGCCTGCCTTTTTTACAATGTCTTCACCTGGTCTTAAAAACAAGTGATATGTGTTAGATAATATTATTTGAGAATTAACTTCCTTTAACTGTTCTGGTGTTAATCCTTTTACTGAGGCCTGCGTGCCAACTGGCATAAAAACAGGAGTTTCTATAACCCCGTGAGGAGTTGTAAATTTACCTATTCTTGCGCCACTTTGCTTACAAACCTTTACTGTTTCAAATTTAAATTTACTCATAATTTTTCCTTTTATTTTATAAATGTACTGTCGCCAAAGCTAAAAAATCTATACTTCTTTTCTACGGCTGTTTTATACATATTTAGTGTTTCTTCTATGCCCATAAATGCCGATACCAGCATAATTAAAGTGCTTTCTGGCAAGTGAAAGTTTGTTATTAATCCATCTACCATTTTAAATTTGTAGCCCGGATAAATAAAAATGTTTGTATTACCTATACTTGGAGTTATTTCTCCTTTCTTAGTGCTTGCACTTTCCAAAACTCTAACAGAGGTTGTTCCTACTGCAACAACTCTTCTGCCCTCTTGTTTTGCCCTGTTTAACTTATCACAAGCTTCCTTAGTTATTTCGTAATATTCCGAATGCATGTCGTGGTTTAAAATATTATCTTCACTAACTGGTCTAAAAGTGCCTAGCCCAACATGTAACAATACTTCCACCACTTCAACGCCTTTTTCTTTTAATTTTTGCATTAATTCTGTAGTAAAGTGAAGCCCCGCAGTAGGTGCAGCACTAGATCCTTTTGTTTTAGAATAAACTGTTTGATAACGCTCCTGTTCTTTACCTTTTAGTTTTGTGTGAATATAATGCGGAAGTGGCATATCTCCAATTTCTGAAATTACTTCTTCAAAAACGCCATCACATTCAAATTTCATAATTGCAAGCCCATCTTCTATTCTTTTATCAATCCAGCCAACTAGCTTATCCGAAAATTTTACTTTTGCACCATTTTTAAGCCTTTTTAATGGTTTAACCATAACTTCCCAAAGGTTTTGTTCTAATTTTTTTAGTAGCAAAACCTCTATTTTTGCACCTGTTTCAATTTTCTCGCCAAAAAGCCTAGCAGGCAACACTCTTGTGTTGTTTACTACTAGCACATCGCCTTTGTTAAGCTCTTCTATTATGTTATAAAAGTGTTTATGATCCATGCTATTATTTTCTCTATTATAAACCAAAAGCCTAGAGTTATCTCTAGGTTCTGCGGCTCTTTGCGCTATTAATTCTTTTGGCAAATCGTAGTAGTATGTGCTTTTATTAAGTATGTTATTTTCTTTCTTCATCGTATGCATTTCCTAAGTCTATTTCTTGTGTTTGTTTCTTTTGTGAGTTTGTCATTTCTAACTCCAAATGTTTATATGCTGCTTCCAAACAAACTCTTCCACGAGGAGTTCTTGCAATAAAACCAAGTTGCAACAAAAATGGTTCGTAAACATCTTCTATTGTTGTGCTTTCTTCTCCTGTAGATGCTGCTAGCGTATCTAAGCCAACTGGTCCACCACCAAACTTTTTAATAATCGTGTTCAAAATTCTTCTGTCAATAAAGTCTAGTCCCAATTTATCTATTTCCATCATAGCCAAAGCTTTATCTGCTATTTCCTTGGTTATAATACCCTCGCCTTTAACTTCGGCATAATCTCTAACTCTTTTTAAAATTCTATTAGAAATTCTCGGAGTTCCTCTGCTTCTTTTTGCCATTTCTACGGCTGCATTGCCTTCCATTTCTATTCCTAATATTTTACTAGAACGCTTTACAATAGAGGTTAGTTCGTCCTCTTCGTACATTTCTAAACGGCTTAGTACTCCAAATCTATCTCTTAGAGGAGAAGTTAAGTTTCCTGCTTTTGTTGTAGCACCAATTAGTGTAAAAGGTTTAACTTTTAGCCTCATAGTTCTGGCGCTTGGCCCTTTACCTACAATAAAATCTAGTGCAAAATCTTCCATTGCTGGGTATAAAATTTCTTCTACCGACCTATTTAGTCTGTGAATTTCATCTATAAATAAAACATCTTTATCGTTTAAGTTTGTTAAAATTGCAGCTAAATCTGCCGCACTTTCTATTGCTGGGCCACTAGTTACTTTTAGTTGAGACCCTAGCTCGTTAGCAATTATATGAGAAAGCGTGGTTTTGCCTAAGCCCGGAGGGCCATAAAGTAAAACATGGTCTAAAGCTTCGCCTCTTTTTTTAGCCGCTTCAATATATACACCTAAGTTTTCTTTAATTTTTTTCTGACCAACATACTCTTCCATTTTAGATGGACGCAGTTTGTTCTCTACCTCAAAATCGGTTTCTGCTTTAGTACTTGTTACAAATCTATTACTGTTTTCTATCATACTAGTACCTACCTTTTAACACTTTTTCTATAATATCTTCTGCACTGTCAGAAACTTTTGCAACTAGTTTTGCTTTATGTTCTGCATCTCTTTTGTTTAAACCAAGTAGTGTTAAAGCTTCTGTTGCTTCCACCACTGCATCGGTTAAAACAAACGCACTAATACTATCTGCCGAATGCATAATTGGAAGTGCATCTGCTGGGCTTATTTTGTTTCTAAGTTCTAAAATAATACGCTCAGCTGTTTTCTTACCCACGCCTTTAACTTTGTTTAAAACTGCAATATCTCCCGAAATTATTGCGTTACATAAATGATTAAATTCTATTCCAGATAAAATAGTAATACCCATTTTAGGACCAACTCCATTTACAGATGTTAGCTTTAAAAACATATCTTTTTCTTCTATATCTGCAAAGCCAAACAAAGTAATCTCTGTTTCTCTTACATTAAAGTAAGTGTACACCTTTGCTTCCTGCCCTACTTGTGGCAACTTAACTAAACTAGAATTAGAAATTAGCAGTTCGTACCCTATTCCGCCACATTCTAATACTAATAAATTTTCTTGTTTTAATTCTATTGTTCCTTTTATGTATGAAAACATTATTTACCTCTTATATTTTATTTCTTCCAAGTATCTGATTTGTTTGACTATGCGCTATTGCAACTGCCAAAGCATCTGCCGCATCGTCTGGCTTTGGAATGCCTTGCAAGTTTAAAATGCTTTTAACCATATATTGCACTTGCTTTTTTTCTGCTCTTCCGTGCCCTGTTACCGCTTGCTTAATTTGAAGCGGAGTGTATTCGTATAAATTTCCACACCCTTTAAGCCCTGCCAAAACACAAACGCCCCTTGCCTGACTTACATTTATTGCCGTTGTAGAGTTTGTGTTAAAAAATAGTTCTTCAATAGCAATTGCATCTGGCTTATATTTTTCTATTAAAAATTTCATACCATCGTAAACTTCTTCTATTCTCTTTGGCATTGGCATTTCTTTTGGAGTTGTAATAACGCCGTAATCAATGGTTTTTATACCTGCATTTGTTTTTTCTATAATCCCAAAGCCAACAATGGCATAACCTGGATCTATTCCTAAAATAATCACTGTAAAATCTCCATAAATAATTATATATTATTTGCTTATATTGCACAAGCAATCAAAGCATAAACCTTATAGTACATATGTTCTATAATAACAGAAAATTATAGTAAAAGCAAACAAAAAAGAGCTTAATTAAAAACTCTTTTAAATTTTTTATTTTACATTGTGAAAAACACTTTGAACATCGTCGTTATCTTCTAGCATATCAGTCATTTTCTCAAAAGTCGCATACTTTTTATCGTCAAGTTCTACTGTGTTTTCTGACACAAGTTCTACCCCACTAGAAAGGAAAGTTAAACCTTTATTTGTAAAGAAATCTGCCACAGAATTTAGGTTGTTTTGATCTGTAATAATTTCAAACACACCTTCTTCTAACTTAACATCATCTGCTCCAGCTTCAATAACCATTTCAAACATTTCGTCTTCCGAAAGTCCAGCGCTTTCTTCATCAATAATAATTCTGCCTACTCTGTTAAACATAAAGCTAACACAACCATTACTTCCTAAACTACCACCAAACTTATCAAATGCGTGCCTCACATCGCCTGCTGTACGGTTTTTGTTATCTGTTAAAACATTAACAATAACTGCACTTCCACCAATGCCGTAGCCCTCGTATGTAAGTTCCATATAGTTTCCTGCATTCTTTTCGCCTGCTGCTTTTTTAATACATCTTTCTATGTTATCTTTTGGCATATTGTTTTGTCTTGCTTTTGTAATTGCGTTTGCCAAAGCTGGATTAGTATCAGAGTCTGAACCACCTTTACTTACTGCAACTGTAATAATTTTCCCTAATTTTGTAAACAATTTGCCACGCTTTGCGTCTGCAGCGCCTTTTGCTCTTTTAATTGTTGACCATTTACTATGTCCTGACATAAAAACTCTCCTATTTTTGTTTATTTGTTATTTCGTACATTATAATACTTGCACTAACGGCAGCATTCAAAGATTCTACTTTATTTAGCATAGGAATGCTAACCTTTTTGTTTATTATTTTTAAAACCTCGGCAGAAACTCCGTTGCCTTCATTTCCTATTATAACACCAACATTTACACCTTGCAAATTATTTACTTCAAAAATACTTTCTCCGTCCATATCTGCACTAAACAGCGAAGCATTTTCTTTTAAAAGAGCAAGGTTTTCTAATGCTGTTTCAAAAACATTAAGCTTAAAAACCGTACCCATACTAGCTCTTAAAGCTTTCACATTATAAGGGTTAACACAGTTTAACAAATATACATCGTTAAAGCCGGTTGCTGCTGCTGTTCTTAAAATTGCACCTAAGTTTAATGGGTCTTGAATATTGTCTAACACCATAAAATTACCTTTTGGCTTTTTAAATGGCTTATTTTTCACTTCAAAAACCGCAACAATTCCTTGCGGAGTTTTTGTGCTGCTAATTTTTTGCATAACATGTTTTGCAACCAAGCAAACTTTATTTTCTTCTATTTGTAAATGTTTAAATTTTTCTGTCTTGCCCTCTTCTATATAAACAGCTTTAATAATTTCTCCTGCATTTATGGCTTCGTTTAAAACCTTTATAGACTCTATTAAACCTAAGCCTTCTTTTTTTCTGTTTTTGGCAGATTTTAAACTATTAATTTGTTTAATTTCTTTATTGGCAACAGATGTTATAATTTTCATAATTCCCTTCTTAGAAAAAAAACCTTAAAAAATAAGGCTTTTAAATTTTAATTTTAATTAAGCTGCTTTAGCAACTGCTTTTTTAGCAGTTTCTGCTAATTTTGCGAAAGCTGGAGCATCGTTAACTGCTAAATCTGCTAAAACTTTACGGTTAAGATCTACATTAGCTAATTTTAAACCGTGCATAAATTTACTATAAGAAAGTTCATTAATTCTTGCAGCTGCATTTATTCTAGCGATCCATAATTTTCTCATGTCTCTTTTTCTTAGTTTTCTACCAACATATGCATATTGGCCAGATTTCATAACCTGTTCTCTTGCTGTTCTGTAAAGAGTGCTTTTAGCGCCTCTGTAACCTTTTGCTTGTTTAAATATTTTTCTACGTTTTTTTAACGCGCTTACTGATCTTTTTATTCTCATAGCTTCCTACTTCCCTTTTTGAATTAAGTGCTTAATAGCTCTTTCTTGTTTTGTTGATTGTACTGTTGTTTGTTTTCTTAGTCTTAATTTTCTATTGTTGTCTTTTTTAGTTAAAATGTGAGCTGCATTTTGACGCTCTCTTTTTAGTTTGCCTGTTGCTGTTCTTTTAAATCTTTTTTTAGCACCACTATGGCTTTTCATTTTTGGCATAATATTTCTCCTGATTTTTTATTATTTTTTTGTTTTAAGGTCAATTGGGACAATAATCATATTAATAAATCTGCCTTCTCTTTTAGGTCTTGTTTCAATAACACAAAATTCCTTCAAGCTTTCTGCAAATTTCTTCATAACTTCTATGCCTCTTTTTGTAGATTCTGGGTCGTAAGCTAGTCTTCCTTTAAACATCATACTAACTTTAACCTTGTCTCCATCCTCCAAGAAACCCTTAACTTTTTTAGCTTTAAAATCGATATCGTGTTGGCCTGAAAGCAAAGGCAAGTTCATTCCTTTAAGCTTAACTGCATTTTCACGCTGTCTTTTTCTTGCTTCTTTTTGTTTTTTATTTAGATCAAATTTGTGCTTACCATAGTCCATAATTTTACAAACTGGCGGTTTAGCATTTGGTGAAATTTTAACCAGATCCAATCCTAGTTGTTCTGCCTTACCCATTGCATCACTTAAAGAAACAATTCCTAATTGTTCCCCTGTGTCAGATATAAGCCTTACCTCTCTGTCTCTTATCTGTTCGTTAATCATTAAATCTCTAATAATTCAATCCTCCTAAATTTATTCACACAAAAAAGGTGAATGTTTTAGAAACATCCACCTTTAAAATACTCTTTTTATTACAGCATAAAGTACTGTACAACTAGAAAATATGTTAAATAACTAACCAAGTTCGCTCGTTTGCTTGCTGGTGAGAAGTGGATACTTCTTCTTTAAACATACTTATAATAACAAAAGGTTTGCGTATTGTCAAGAGTTTTTTATTATTTTTTTGAAACAATCATTTCTTTAACAGCTACAATAAACTCTTCTAATTTAATAGAACCTAAGTCTTTTCCTCTATACTTAACTGCCACTGTGCCAGCTTCTAATTCTCTTTCTCCAACCACTGCAACATAAGGAGTGTTAATAGCTTTTGCATTTTTAATTTTTGCGCCTAATGGTTCGTTTCTTAAATCAGAAGATGCTCTTACATTAACAGTTTTTAGTTTTGCTTCTACCTCTTTTGCATAGTCGTTAAACTTTTCTGCAATAGGAAGCACGCTTACTTGGTTTGGAGAAAGCCAAGTTGGGAAAATCCCAGCATAATGTTCTATTAAAATTCCCATAAATCTTTCTACACTTCCAAGTATAACTCTGTGAAGCATAACCGGTCTGTGTTTTTTATTATCCGCACCAATATAAGTTAGGTCAAATCTTTCTGGTAATTGGAAGTCTAATTGAATAGTTCCACATTGCCAAGTTCTGCCTATACAGTCTTTTAGGTGGAAGTCTATTTTAGGGCCATAAAACGCCCCATCTCCCTCGTTTATAATGTAATCCTTACCACTAGCTATTAAAGCTTTTTCTAAAGCGTTTGTAGCAGTTTCCCAAACTTCGTCACTGCCAATTGCTTTTTCTGGTTTTGTAGATAATTCTAAATGATATTCAAACCCAAACATAGAGTAAGTTTTATCTATCATTTCCATAATTCCTAGCACTTCCTCCTCTATTTGAGCTTCTGTCATAAATATGTGAGCATCGTCTTGTGTAAAATTTCTTACTCTCATAAGTCCGTGTAATGCCCCGCTCATTTCGTGCCTGTGTACTAACCCTAATTCTGCTGTTCTAATAGGAAGCTCTTTATAACTGTGTAAGTCTGTATTGTAAACAAGCATTCCTCCAGGGCAATTCATAGGTTTAATTGCGTAATCTTTATCGTCTATAACGCTTGTGTACATATTTTCTTTATAGTGAGACCAATGTCCAGATTTTTCCCATAATTCTCTGCTTAGCATTATTGGAGTTTTAATTTCGTCGTAGCCATATTCTTTGTGTAATTCTCTCCAGTAGTTTTCTAGTTCGTTTCTAATTATCATACCGTTTGGCAAGAAGAATGGAAAGCCTGGTCCTTCTGGAAGCATTTCAAATATTCTTAAATTTTTTCCAAGTTTTCTGTGATCTCTTCTTTCTGCTTCTGCTAACATTTTTATGTGCGCCTTAAGTTCTTTTTTATCAGAAAAACCTAAGCAATAAACTCTTTGCATAACATCGTTTTTCTCAGAGCCTCTCCAATATGCACCAGATACTTTATCTATTTTATAAGCAAATCCTCTTAAGTGATTTGTGTTTTCTACATGCGGTCCTTTACATAGGTCAAAAAAGTCTTCTCCTAAGTAATACAGGCTAATTGTACCATCTTCAAGTTCTTCAATTAACTCTACTTTATATTTTTCATCAGCAAAAAGCTTTAAAGCTTCTGCTTTACTAATTTCTTTTCTTGTAAATTCTTCGCCCTTTGAAATAATAGCATTCATTTCTGCTTCTATTTTTTCAAAATCTTCTGGGCTCAAGTTGTGTTTCATTTTTATGTCGTAATAAAAACCTGTGTCTATTGAAGGCCCTATTCCCAACTGTACGCCTGGGTATAGTTTTCTTAACGCTTTTGCTAAAACGTGTGCCATACTGTGCCTAAACATTTTTTGTTTTTCTTGTTTTAAAATTTCCTTTTCTTTGTTTTCCATTTTTAAATTCTCCATTTTTTAAATTTATTTGGATTTAGGCTATAAAAACAAAAAAGCCCTCATCCTTAAAAATTTAAGGACGAAAAGGCAATATCTCTTTCCGTGGTTCCACCTTAATTGTAAACAGAAATCTGCCTACCGCTTTGGAATTTAATTTTTACAGACGCAAAAGTAGTTTCACTCATTTAGGCTTGATAAGCTGCTTTCAGCCGGTGGCAACTCTCTCTATTAACAAACTACTAAAGGCTACTTGTCTTTTACTTAACCTATAACTATTAAACTACTTTAATATTATACTCTTTTTTGTTAATTGTCAACCGTTTTTTTGTTTTGAAAATCACCCCTGCTGTACAAACTAACCTTATTACAATATATTTTATTTATAATAACTAACACTTCTGCGGGCAACATTTCGTCGGAATATATATTAACATTTTCGGCTCTTAAACTTATTAAAGCAGATATAAAGTTCTCGGAAGAATCTTCTTTTAAATTGCAAATTAAATTTTCTTTTTCATCGTAAATGCCATAGTATTTTTCGGAATATATTACATTAATTATTTTTCTTTTAAAACCTAAACTGCTAACTAAAAATTGTAAAATTTCGTAAAATGCGTCGGAAGAATTTAACAGCTCTATATTTCCATTTGTTATGTCACAAATTTCTAACCACTTTAATTTTAGTGGCTTTAGTTTAAAATTAAAAAAAGAATTAATATGAATGCCGTTAATGTAGCTTAGTTTATTTTTTATATATTCTTCATCGTATTCCCTATCAAAGTAAAGCAAACTTTTTAAAAGTGCCTTTTGTTTTAATTTAGATAAGCCACTTACATTAAGGTTATTTTTTAACAAATTACTTTTATATTTTTCTATAATAAAACTGGTTAACTCATTTCTTAAAATTCCAATTAATTCTGGTTTTTTACTGTCTTCGTAAGCCAATAGCAAGGTGCAGCTATTTTCTTTTTGAAAAATACTACAAATACCTAACTCGTTTTTAAATTTATTTTTTATTTTTAATTCTAATTTAGTTAAAGCTAAAATATCTTGCTTAGATGTTATAACCGAAAATTCCCACATACTCACCTCTTACAATTATGCTATGTAAAAGTTTAAAATAATACTCTAAATGTTTTAGAAAAAAACATAAAAAAAGGTGGAAGTTTGAAAGCACAAAAAAAGGACAATAAATTGCCCTTTTTATTTATTTTTTATTATTAAACTGCAACTGGTGCTTTAATAACTTTTGCTTTTGCAATACCTTTAAATTTTACATTGTCTATGTTAAAATCTTCAATATTTTTAATGCTAGAATCTAATTTAAGAGTAGGCGCTGGGTTTTGAGGTTGCTCTAATTGTTCTTGAACTTGATCTATGTGGTTTGCATAAATGTGGGTATCACCCAATACGTGAGTAAATGTTCCTGGTTTTAAGTCTGCTACTTGCGCTAATAAGTGAGCAAATGTAGCATAAGATGCAATGTTAAATGGAACACCTAAGAACATATCACAAGAACGTTGATACATTGTCATATGCAATTCTCCATCTTTTACAACTGTTTGGAAAAATGCGTGACACGCAGGTAAAGCTTGTTTAGTTACTTCTTGAGCGTTGTAAGCAAATACTAACATTCTTCTATCGTTAGGGTTGTTTTTTAACTTATCAATTAAATTAGATAATTGATCTACACCCTTGCTTAAATCTTGCAATTGTTCATCAGCAAACAATGCTTCTTCCCCATATCTTTTTGCTAGTGATTGAAGTTCTTTTTTAAATTCTGGCTTTTCTGCTATTGCTTTTTCAAGTCCTGTTTTAAAATCGTCGTGTCCGTTAAAGTTTCTCCATTGAGCACCATAAATAGGACCTAAATCTCCATATTTATTGTTAAAGTCATCATCCTCTTTTATTTTTTCAATAAATTCTGCCATATGTTCTGTCCAAGCTTTTGAGTATTTAGGGTATTTATCTTCTAGCCCTTCGCTTTTTAAGTAGTTTTGATATGGCCATTCGTTCCATATAGTTACATTTTTGTTAGCTAGCGTTCTTAGTGAAGTATCTCCTTTAATAAACCAAAATAATTCTTCAAGCATTTGTCTTGTAAATATTTTTTTAGTTGTTAAAAGAGGAAAGCCTTCTTTTAAGTCAAAAACCATTCTTGCAGATGGTATTTTGTATGTACCTACCCCTGTTCTGTCATTTGTTTTTGGCTTCATTGCAGCTTTTAGGTTGCCATCACTCATATATAAAACTTCTTCGTAGGCCTCATCTACACCTACTAGTCCTTTTTCAAAGGCTCTTGAAATATAAGCATATTCATCTTTTACATTTCTTACAACAACTTCTTTTAAAACTGCATTGTACTCGGCATCTGCAGGATTAAGGTCTTTTGAAACCTTTTTATTTTCTATTTTGTTTGCTTTGTTAATAAATTTCGTTCTTCTTCTAAGTTTTGGATCATAAAAAATATCCCTTATTTCTTTTAGTTTTTTACTCATCAAATTAATCCCCCGTTTTTTAATTGTTAAATTATAACATATCAAAAATGTAAAATAAATAGTTTTAAAAAATTCGTTATAATTTTTTTTTAGCGTATGATATAATATTAAATAAATACCAGCAAAAAAGGAATAATAAATTTATGAAGGATAAACAACTAGAAATGCTTTTAAAAGAGGCTAAAAAGGTTCAAAAAACTGTGGAATTTTCTAAACACGTAAAAACAACAGGCGTTGCGTGTGCCTTACTTACAAAGGATGGAAATGTTTGTGTTGGCTGCAACATAGAAACCGATTGCGACCTTGGAATGTGCGCAGAAAGAGCAGCAATTGCTACAATGCTAACAGTAGGCGAAAATGAGATTGTAAAACTTGTTTGCATTGGCCTTGATAATACAATTTGGACACCTTGTGGCGCTTGCAGGGAATTTTTAATGCAACTTAGCCCTAATAATAAAGATATGATAATTTTAGTAGACGAAAAAACAGAAAAAACAGTAACTTTATCTGAATTATTACCTATGTGGTGGGACTAAAATTAACATATAAGGAGAATATATGCAAGATTACGGAATATATCTGTTTGGAGAAGATTATAAAAACATTTCTCCTAATACAAAATTTAAACTTTTAAAAAAGCACGGCTTTAGCAGTGTTAGTATTAGATGGAGTGAAGATTATAGTATTACTACCCCAATTGAAAGATTGAAAGCTGCATTAAAAGCAGGCTTAAAAATAGAAAATATACATTTACCTTATATAGGTGTAAAATTTCTTTGGGAAGAAAAATCTGAGCAAAGCAAAAAATATTTACAAGAGTTGTTTAACGCGTTAAAAATTTGTAAACAATATGATATAAAAAAGGCAGTTATTCATGTATCTTATACAAACAATATGCCAGAAGTTAACGAAGAGGCAATTAAAAATTTTAAAGCCCTAAGCATAAAAGCAAAAGAATGTGGCGTTATGCTTGCGTTTGAAAATACAAGACTAATAAAACACCTAAGATATGTGTTAAATGGACTTGAAAAGTACAAATATTTAAACGACACCGTTAAACTTTGCTACGACACAGGACACGCTAACTGTTTCACTCCGAAAAACGACGTTCTAAGCGAGTTTGGAGATAAACTTATAGACTTACATATACACGACAACATAGGCGTTACAGACCAGCATTTACTCCCTTTTGAGGGAAACTTTGATTTTAAAAAGTTTTGCAAACAACTAAAGCAATTAAACTACAATGGAAGTTTGTTTTTAGAAGTTATAACAGATGCAAAAACAGAAGCTGAGCTAGAACAGTTTATTATAAAAGCAAAAAAAGCAGAAGAAAAATTAATGAAACTATATAACAATGCAAAAGCATAAAAAAAGCAGTTTTAAAACTGCTTTTTATTTTGTTATTTTTTATCTTCTTTTTTAGGTTTTTCTTTTATTTCTTTTTTAGCAACTGTCTTTTTTGCAGGCGCTTTTTTTGCTTCTATTTTAACTTCTTCTTTTACAGCTTCTGTTTTCTTTTTATCTTCCTTGCCAGATAAAAACCATAGCACACCAAAACCTACTCCAACAGCAACAATTCCTCCGCCTATCCAAGTAACCCAAGGGTATCTTTCAAAAAATGTTTCTCCTGTATCGGCGTGTCCATATTTAAACACTGTAGAAATAGTAACTTCATCTCCTAATGTTAAATCGTAGTTAGTTAAGTATCTTGTTAAAACTGTAGATCTATTATCAGATACATCTTCTGTTACACCATTAATTGTTACAGATTTAATATAAAAATTGTCGTTAGCACTAATCAAAAATCTACCGTGGCTATCATCCAAAACAATCGTTCCTTGATCTGCATCGCCTTCTAGCATTTCTATTGTTATATTTTCGTATGTTGTACCAGTAAAACCAATTACAGGATTAGTAGTAACAACTTTTCCTATAATTGCGTTGTACATCATAAAAATAGCAACTATCGCTACAGCTATTGCCCCTATTGTAATATATAAATCTCTTTTTTGATAAAACTTTTTTTCTTGCTTATTTTCCATAATATCCCCTTTTTAATAAAGCAAAAAGCCTAATATTATTAGGCCTAATATTATTTTTTAGTTGTAGTTTTTTTAACTATTTTTTTTACAGGTTTTTTAACCCCAGTTTTTTTAACCGCAGGAGCTTTTTTAATAACTTTTCTTTCCTTAGTTTCTTCTTCTAAAACTTTGTTAAATTTTTCCATAGAAAATTTTTCTTCTTTTTCAGAAGCTTTTTTAACTTTTACTTTTGAAGATTCTTCATCTTCTTTTTCTGTTTTTATTTTTTTGCTAGCAACTTTAATTTCTGTTTCGTTTTCTTGCTCTTCTTTTTCAGATTTAACAGCATAAATATACCACCAAATAAACAATCCAACTACTACTAGTGCACCTAGTACAATTAAAATGTTTGTTAAGGTAAATATTTTAACATTATAAGTTGCAGTAATAGAATAATCTTCGCCAATGGCTAAAGTTGTTTGATATCCATTTTCTACTACATCTTTTAATTCTTCGCTAGATAATAGTTCTCCGTTAATTGTAATACTATTTACTTTATATGCTTCTAATGGAACAACATAAAAAGTAACATTGTCACTTTCTGCTAAGGGACCAGCGCCCGTTCTGCTAATAGTTCCACCTTTAGATTGAATAATTTCAAAATCTATAATTTTTGCCCAGTTAGCATAAAGAGTTGTATCTGCTGTAATATCTGTTCCATTATAAAGAGTTGTTAATCCAGCATCTGTATACCAACCTCTTAATACTCCCTCATTTTCATCTGGGAATGTATATTCAGAGTCTGTTCCATAATTTGTGTTAATAAATGTTGAATCTTCTACGCCAATTATTATTTGACCATTTGTTTCTGTTCCTTTTTCTATTCCACCGCGTAAGTCAAAAGTAACTGAGTGAGCATAGCCCGCTGCAAGCTCAAAACTTGCAGAAGTAGTAATATTAGAAGACATTCCATCATCAATAACAAGTGTTGCTTCGGTTCCTTCTGCATTTTTAACAAAATTAGCTTCGTTATAGTCATCAGTAGGAAGTCCTGTAATAACATATCCGTTATTTGCTGTTATTTTTAAAGTAAAATCTGTTAACTCGTTAATTACTGCGCCAGATTCTGTAATAGAAACAATATCTGCAGATCTTTCCGTAACAATAGAAAAATCTCCATAGCTTTGATTAATAGTTACATTTAAATTGTGAGTATCTACTGCGCTTGCAACAATACTGTTAGCAGATGTAAATACCCCACAAAAAACAAAACTTACAAGTAATAAACTTGCAATTAGAATTGTGCTAAAAAGCTTATTTTCTTTTTTTAAACTTAAAAACATTTTTGCACCTCATAATGCTATTATTTTTATTAATAACACTATAATATCACTTTTTACGACAAATGTAAAGAAAATATGTGGAAAAGCCATTTTACAGAATATGTAAATAAAACTAAAAAAAGAGCTTTTAAAGCTCTTTTAATTAACTCAAACCATACCCCGCTGTGGTGGAGTCTAAAAATAAATCTATTTTAGGCGGAAAATAAGTAAAATAAACAATTAGATATAATAATATAACTGCTCCTACAATTAAATAGTCTGGGTTTTTTAGCACATAGTTTTTTGATAATAAGGTATAGCTTAAATAATAAGATAAAAACACAACAATAACAGAAAGCAAAATATCTAATGCTAAAAAATGTGTTCCAATAATACCTGTATAGGTGTAAAAGCCTACTATCATAGCAAGCGGAATTAATAGCATACTTAAAGCTTTTATTCCCCAATAGTTTTTAGAATTTTCTGGCTTTAACAAACAGTATTCTATTATGCTAAAAATGGCATATGGAATTAGCAAAATTTTAACATGTTCCCACACACTTTCGTTTACAGGAAACAGCCACGCTAAAAGTTTTATCTCCCCTATCCACTCAAACGCAAAATGAAAAATAAATGAACCAACTATTCCAAAAATAATTCCAACAAGTTCGTAAATAAAAAATTTATTTTTACCTTTTTCAACAAAACCAAAAAGTTTCACAGCTTGTCCTCCTAGTTTTAATTACATATTCATATGCTAAAAAACTTAAAAAAATTATATTCTAGGAAGATTTAGTAAATTATCTGCTTTTTGCTGGTCTGCTTTTGTCCTTATAAACCTATCGTTATATATTTCTACCTTAGATATATCTCCATTTTTTGCTTTTACAATAAACGCCTCTCCATCTTTTATTCTATCTATCACTTCCAAAACATCTACATATTCTCCTGTTATTAACTTAACTCCATCTACTACTCTATTTTCCATTCTTATTGCAACAATAGTTCTGTGCAAGCTAATATTTTTTAAACTCTTTCTTGTCCTATCTTCTCTTCTTGCCTCGTACACTTCATCTTCTCTTACTAGCATAATTACTATTACCATAATAATAAGTGCTACTAAAATAATAGATGCCAAAATAAGTCCTCCTGCTTCTATTAGCAAAATATTTTCTACATAATTTAGCGTTAAAATGCTTAAAGCATATGTGCCCAAAATGCCAATAGCAACAATTAAAAATCTTCCAATATTTATCTTCATAACCCCTTCCTTCTTTTTTATATTATTTGAGTAAATTAGCAATATTAAACATAACCGTTCAAATTTATTTGCCAACTACTCAAAAATAATGATATCCTTTTTTAAACTAAAAAAGGTTGGAAAAATTTTATGAGTAAAAAAAGACCATTAGAAATACACGACTTTCATCCCTCTATTGAAAAGGATATGTCTAAATGTATTAACTGCGGAAAATGTGAAGAAATTTGTGCATCACAACATGTGCATGCAGCAGAAAAAAACAACTTGTTTATTCACACAAACAATCCACACTTATTAGCAAACACAGATTGCGTAGGTTGTGGACAATGTGTACTACACTGCCCTAGCGGAGCGTTAAGCATTAAACAAGAAATTCAAAATGTAGTAGAAGCTTTAAACGACCCTAAAATGCATGTAATAATATCTGTTGCCCCAGCTTCAAGAGTTGCTGTTGGCGACGAACTTGGCATGCCACTCGGCTCAGATGTTGAAGGCAAAATGATTTCTGCATTAAGAAAAATGGGCTTTAACAAAGTTTTTGATATAGACTTTGCAGCAGATCTTACAATAACAGAAGAAGCAAACGAACTGATGAAAAGATTAGAAAGCGGCAAAAACTTACCTATGTTTACCAGTTGTTGCCCTGGTTGGGTTAGCTTTGTAGAAAAATTACACCCTAAATATATACCTAACCTATCTACAACAAAAAGCCCACAGCAAATATTTGGTTCGGCAGCAACAACTTATTATTCAAAACTAGAAGGTATAAAACCAGAAAATATGTTTGTAATTTGCTTAATGCCGTGTACCGCTAAAAAAACAGAAAAAACTCAAGACGATATGAAAACAAACGGAGCTTTAGATGTTGATGCAGTTATAACAGTAAGAGAATTTGCAAAACTTTCAAAACAGTTAAACATAGATTTTAAAAACTTGCCAGATGGAAAGTTTGATTCCCCTCTTGGCTTAAGTGCCGAAGCAGGCGCAATATTTGGCGTTACTGGCGGAGTTATGGAAGCTAGCTTAAGAACGCTAAACGACTGGATGACAAACAAAGACTTGCAAAAAGTAGAATATAAAGAGGTAAGAGGCCTACAAGGCTTTAGAGAAGCAAAAGTAGAAGTTAACGGACAAACGGTTAACCTAGCACTTGTTAGTGGATTAAAAAACACTAGAACGCTATTTGAAATACTAGAAAAAGAGCCAAACAAGTACCATTTTATAGAAGTTATGGCTTGTGAGGGCGGTTGTATTAATGGCGGAGGAATGCCAAGAAAAACAAACCCTATGTACGAGAGCGTAGATATTGTTAAGCTAAGAGCTGCTTCACTTTATGCAAATGGAAAAACAAGAAAGTACAGAAAGTCTCATCAAAACCCTGCTATTACAGAATTTTATGCCTACCATAATAACAGTAAGCCCGGAGATAAAGTGCACCACAACTTACACAGAACTTATATAAACAGAAAAAAAGCTGATTAATCAGCTTTTTTTATTTACCCTACTAATACTTCAAAGTTAGTTAAAATGTAAATATCGGCTATAATAAGCCCTACATTACATAAAAATGTAATCCAAGAAAATGCTCTTTTACCTCGTAACATTAATTGAATTAAACTAAACAATGCAGCAATTGCAAAGCCTCCTAATGCAATAATTAACCCCGGGATGCCAAACATAATAATGCCAATCAAACCTGCTACAACATCTCCTTCTGCGGCCACTTGAAAGCCTGCACTAGATATTGCACCGCCAATAATTATGCCTAAAATAATAAATACCCAAGCAACCTTTCCGGCCCAAGCTGCGCCTTTTCTTTTTCTGGTCACATCTTCTTGCTTTCTTTTGTATCTCATAATTAATCCCCCCTTAATAATATATTTTTATTATATCATATTCTAAAATTAATTAAAAATTAATAAAAAGTGTTTGCTTTTTGGCTAATTTAGTGGCTATACTAAAAGAAAAACGGGAGAAAATTATGGAAGATTGTATTTTTTGCAAAATAATAAATAAACAAATTCCTTCTAATATTATTTACGAAAATAAACATACTATTGCATTTTTAGATATTAGTAAGGATGCTTACGGACACACCTTAGTAATACCAAAAAAGCACTGCACAAACATTTTAGACTGTGATAAAAAAACTTTAAAGGAAGTTTTTAAAACTGTTAAAAAAATTAGCAAACATTATGTAGAAAACAAAAGTTTTAGCGGAGTTAATATTTTAAATGCAAGCGGAAAAGATGCCCAGCAAACTGTTTTTCACTTTCATGTACATATAATTCCAAGAAAACAAAATGATGGTTTAAACTGTTGGCCTAATTTAAAAGAATCGGAAATGGATTTAGCTAAAATTGCAGAGCAGTTAAAATTAAGTAACTAACAAAAAAAGAGCGTTTGCTCTTTTTTGTTTATCTTTCGTCAAATTCTAATTCATTATCGTCGTAAACATCAATTCCCTCTGATTCTTTAACTCTTTCTGTTGCCCAATAAATAATTGGAGTACAACAAATTTCGTAAATAACTTTAATAATGTACTGAGTTATAACTAAACCCATTAACGCCCAAAAGCCAACTATTCCTGTAAAAGCAATTGTAATAAACAAGAATGTATCAATAGCTTCTCCAATAATTGTAGAACCTATTGTTCTTACCCAAAGTTTTTCTCCGTTTAATTTTACTTTTAAAACAGACATAGATTTTGCATTAGCATAAGAGCCTGCTAAGTAAGATACAAACGATGCAAATAAAATTCTGAATGTAGAACCAAATACAGTGGCATATGCTGCCCCATCGGTAGGATTCATAACACTAGAGAAAGGAATGTTTGCAACAATCATATAAATTATTACAACATATAGGTTAATTGCAAAACCAACCCAAATAACAAACCTTGCAAATTTAAAACCATAAACTTCGGTTAATAAGTCGGCAATTACATATATAATTGGAAATACAATAACAGAAGCTGCTAAGTCTAAACTAAACACAGATATAATTTTACTTCCAATTGTATTAGAAACAATTAAGGTTGTTATGTAAACTGTAACAATAAAAAATAATAACTTACTCATTTTAAAGTCTGAGCCTAAAGAAGTTCTAACTTTGCTTTCTTTCACTTCTTGCTGCACTGGCTTTTTTACCACTTTTTCTTCTGTATGATTAACTGTTTTAGCAGAGCTTAAATCTAATTCATTTTTTTCTGGCTTTTTAACTGCCTTTTTAGGAGGGTTAGGTTTTTCTACCAGTTTTCTGTTTTGTGTTTTTTTGCCTTTTTCTGTTTTTAAATTCAAGTTAATTGCCTTACCCTCTGGCATTTTAACATCCTCCACATCAAACTCCAATCTATCTTTTCTTTCCATATAATTTATTTCCCTTTGTTTTCATCTTTTATTAAAATATCCCAATCTTTTTCGTACTTAGAGTTAAGCTTATCTAGTTTTTTATACTTAACAATTTTTTGAGATACAATTTTACCAGAAAGCACACCTGCTAAATATTTATTGTGTCCACTTATAATGTAAAACCTATTATCTTTTATTGCAACTTTTATTGGTTTAATATATTTACCTTCGTGCAATTTACCCATATAATAAATTACTTTGTCTTTATTAACTCTGTTAACACTAACAGTAGGAATAGCTTGTTTGTTTTTTGTTTCGTTAGTAATAACGGTTAACATTTTGCTTACAGCATCCTCTAAAACTATGTTGTCCATAATATAGTTATAATGGTTTCTTTTATTTCTTTCTTTTTTAAATATAGAAAGTCTAACTTTTATTCTATTTGGCTTTTCACCTCTTATTTTTAGCCTTTCTTCCAATACTTTTTTAGGCATATCAATAAACACAGAAACTGCTCTTTTATTACCACTTAAAGTGTCGTGAAAATACTGAGCACCTTTTATTCCAATGTCTTTTATTATGTGACCATTTTCAATATATTTTTCAAATAGTTCTTTACTAACCCCATAATAGTTCCCGTGAAACTGTTCGTACTCTAGTAGTTTACCGTCTTTAATCATTGCTTTAAATTCGTCATCAGAAACTCTTTCGTATCTTTTTACTGTCTTTTCATCTTCTCTTACCATTTTTCTTGTGGTAACAGATGGCATAAAAGTAACATTTTTGTTTTTCTTAATAACTTCTTTTACTATTGTACTCTTACCTGCTCCAGCACTGCCAACAGGCATAAAGAATATTTTTTCTTGAGTTTTAGAATTTGCCATTTTTAATCCTTTTATTTTTTTGATTTTTTGCCTTTCTTTTTCTTTCTTACATTTTCAGCTGCTAACATTTCTTGCATTTTTGTAGAAACAACTTTTGTAACGCTGTTTAATAAATCTTTTGTAGACTGTTCTGCACCAAAATCTTCTATTTGAATAGGTTTTCCTATTACCACTTTATTAAACCTAAAAAATCTTGGTTTTTTAACAAATATAATAGGAACTATAGGAGCTTTACCTTTTACTGCAAACATTGCAATTCCGTTTTTAAATTCCGAAGTATCATCTGCTTCTTTTCCTCTTCTTCCTGATGGAAAAATTCCTAAAGCATTATCGTTTTTTAACACTTTTAAACCTGTTTTTATTGCGGTTAAAGAGTGTGAATTCCTGTCTATTGATATTGCACCAAGGGCAGAATAAAACGCCTTTTGTGGTTGTTTTTCAAATAGTTCTTTTTTTGCTATAAATCTAATTTTTCTTCTTGTGTTTATTGCAACTATTGGAGCGTCAAAATAACTTTGGTGGTTTCCTGCTAAAATAACTCTTCCTTTTTTAGGTATGTTTCTTCTTCCTACAACTCTTGTTGGAAAAAATAATTTTAATGGTAAATACATTAATATCATTAGTATTCTGTAAAGCATTTAATTTCTCCTTATATTTTAAACTCTAAATTTTTTTCTTTTGCTTTTTTAATTAAAGCTTTTGTTGTTAGTGTATATCTCATAGGTGTTATTGCAATATTGCCTTTAACAAGTTCTGCATAATCACCTTCGTTGTTTTCTGGTCTGTTATAACCTTCCCAGTCTTGAGTTACTGTTGTAATGTTTTTGTCTATTTCTGCATGAGTTATTTTTCTTGGTTCTTCCATTTCAGAAATTCCTGTTATAACTACGCCTTTAATTTTTCCTAGCGGAATATTTATGTTTAAAAACATTCCTTCATCTTCTATTAGTCCATATAGCCTTTCTATGTTTTCTCTCATAAAAGCCGCCGCCTTAACATACAAATGTTGTTCTGAAGGATCTACCACATCGTAGCCTTGTTGTCTTCCACTCATATCTAAAGATACTGCTATTGTTTTACAGCCCATACTAGAAGATTCTATAGCCGCCGCCACTGTTCCTGAATAGCTAATATCTAGCGCCTTGTTGCTACCCTTATTAATTCCAGATATTACAAGGTCTGGTTTTTTATCTGCAAAAAAGTAAGAAACTCCTACCCTAACGCAATCGCTTGGCGTTCTGTTAGAAGAATATATTTTTAAGTTTTCTGTGTTTACATAGTTGGTAAGCGTATAGTCCATATCGTATCTTGTTATGCTTCTTGCTTTTCCGCTTTGTTGAGTTTGAGGCCCTACTACTATAACCTCGTGGTCTTTACTTAACTGTTTAGCCAGTTCGTTTATACCAGGAGCATTGTAGCCGTCATCGTTTACTATTAAAATTTTCATTACTATTTCCTTTATTTCGTATTGTATATATTATAAAGCAATTGTAAGAATAAATCAAATATAAATAAAAAAAAAGACTATTGCTTATAGCCTTTTTATTTTGTTACTTTATTTATATACTTCACTTCGTCTTCTCTTAATCTTCTAAACTCTGCTCTACTCATTCCGCCTAGCCTTAAATCACCAAGTCCTACTCTTTTTAAATACATAACTTCTTTGCTTATTGCTTCAAACATTCTTCTTACCTGTCTATTTCTGCCTTCGTGTATTGTTAATTTCATTCTAGATAACTTACCATCAAACTCTAAAAGCTGAACTTGAGCAGGTTTTGTCATTTCTCCATCTAGCTCTATTCCATTTGCTAACTTTTTCATTTCATCGCCACTAACCTTACCCGCCACATTAGCAATATATGTTTTTGCTATTTCGTAGCTTGGGTGCATTAGTTTGTTTGCTATATCTCCATCGTTAGTAAATAATAGTAAGCCTTCTGTGTCATAGTCTAGTCTGCCTACTGGATAAACTCTTTCTTTTGCTGTTACTAAATCCATAACTGTTCTTCTGTCTAAATCATCTTTTACACTACATACAAATCCCTTTGGTTTGTTTAACATATAGTAAGAAAAATTAGAAGGCAATTTAACTCTTTTGTTATCTACTCTAACATCGTCGTTATTTTCTTTAACCTGAACTCCCATATCTGTTACTATTTTTCCGTTTAGTTTTACTTTTCCTTGCTTTATTAGTTCGTCTGCTTTTCTTCTAGAACAAACTCCTGCTTGTGATAGGTACTTATTTAATCTCATTTTATTTTTTTCCTTTTGTTGTTAGTCGTAAAACCACCTTTCAATAATATCTTTTACGGTGTTATCTACGCTAACGCTTTTTACTCCTTCCATATTATACACTTTTTCAGAAAAAATCAAGTCTTTGTTTAAATATATAAAAACCTTGCCAATTTCGGTTTCTTTTTTTATTGGTGCCTTTAGCTTGCTTGGCAATTTATTTTCTATTACAACATTTTGTTTCTCTTCCTTTTTTAAAGGGTAGTAAAACCCTCTTTCGGAATACACTTTTACATTTCCTACTTGCCCTTCTTCTACCGGCACACTTGTAATTAAATTGTATGGTTTTAAAAGTTCTACCAAACTATAGTTGTTAAAACCATAGTCTAAAACCTTTGCACTGTCTAAAAACATATTAGGACAATTCAAAACCACTGCAATAAGGCTCATACCATCCCTTTTGGCGCTTGTTACTAAACATCTGCCTGCATTATCTGTAAAACCAATTTTGCCAGAGGTAAACCCCTCGTAGGACCTTAAAAGTTTATGCTTGTTTCTTAAAAATCTATTACCAACTTCTGGTATGCTGGTAATTTGAATGTTTTTTGTTGTACAAATCTCCTCAAACAACGGATGCTTTAATGCTTCTGCTGTTATTAATGCCAAGTCGTACGCTGTTGTGTAGTGCCCTTTTGCATCTAGTCCGTGTGGATTTATAAAGTTTGTGTTAACTGCTCCAACTTTTTTTGCCTTAGCATTCATTTTATTTACAAAAGTTTGCACGCTTCCGTCTCCCACATAGGCAGCTATTGCCACAGAAGCATCGTTGCCAGATGGCAACATCAAACCATACAAAAGTTCTTTTAAGGTTAGTTTTTCGCCTTTTCGTAGATATATAGAAGTTCCTTCAATTCCAACTGCTTCGTCTGATACTACAAAAGGAGTATCTAAGTCTTTTTTACTGTCTAATGCTACTAGTGCTGTCATAATTTTTGTTGTGCTTGCCATTGCCAATTTTTGATTTGCATTTTTCTCCACAAGCACTCTTTTGCTATTTTGCTCTATTAACACCATACTTCTAGCACCTGTAAGGCTAGTATTATAGTTTGCATTTGCCACTAAAGTAGCGTTAAAAATAAACGAGAAAAAAATTACCCCTATAGCTATAACAACCAACAACTTTTTGCTTTTTATTTTTATCATTTTTAGTCCTCTTTATCTGTAATTTTATCTGTTACCATTTTTGCAAGGTCCAATATTTTATCAAAAGCACCTGCGTTTTCTATTGCAACCATTTTTAAGTTGCCTTTTGTACCCACTAAAAAACCTATTGGCGTAACACAAAAACCAACGCCAGAACCTCCCGCAAAAGGATAGTCTTCCTTAACCTTTTTATAGTCCACACCTTCAGGGTATTCTCCGCCACCTGCAACAAAGCCAGCCGAAACCTTAGAAATAGGAATTATGGTTGCACCGTCCTGTGTTGTTATAGGGCTTCCTATAACAGTGTCTACATCTACTATTGTTTTTAGTTTTTTCATTGCCTCGCTTACAATATTTTCTACCTTGTTACTAAACTCTTTTTCCATTTATTTTGCCTCCTTATTTTTAAATAATCCAAATTTTAAGTAAGATTTTAAATAGCTTTTTATTAAGCCTAAAATACTAATAGAAACCTCTGCTTTTAAGGTGATTCTTAGCATATTATCTTTATAGTGTGTAAAAACTTTATTTTTTATGTTTACCTCTTTTTTTTGCGCTTTTAACTTAGCAAAAAAACTAGAACTAGCTACATCAATTAGCCCTGCTCCTATTGCGGTTAAAAATGGTTCGTCTTTTAAGCCAAAATTAGCATAAAAAAGTGCCGACTTAAAACTAAAATCATTAAATAAATTGTTATTAAAATCTTTATAAAATAGCACTTTTCTATCTTTAACATCTATAGGAACAAGCTCTTCTTTCCCGTTTTTATGAACCAGCAAAAAATAGTTTTTTCTTAATGTTATTTTTGTATTTATAATTTGAATTCTATCAAATAATTTAAACCTAAAAAAGCCCCTATTTTCGTATAAATTAAAAGCAATTTTTAATCTAGATTTTATAGGGAGTAAAAGTATAAACAAAACAACCAAAATAATGGTTAATATAGTAATATTCATACAAATATTATTTGCTAAAAAACAAAAAAAATGTATAGCAATTTGCTATACATAATTTTTTATGCTGTTATTTCTTTATTTAAATTAATATCTTTTGGTTCGTCTTTTATAATTCTGTTAATAATTTCTTCTTCCGAAGGAAGTTCGTAGTCTTCTATCTCTTCCTTTTCTTCAACCTCTTCTACCTCAAACTCGTTGTATAAAGCATCTTTTTTATTTTCTTCGTTAATAATTTTTATGCTTTCTAATAGTTCGTCGTAGTTTGGCAGGTCAGAAAGATCTGAAAGTTCAAACCTTTTTAAAAAGGTGTCTGTTGTTGCAAATAAAAGTGGTTTTCCTATTGTGTCTTTTCTTCCAATAACTTCTATTAAATTATGCTTAATAAGGTTCTGAACGGCATAGTCACTGCTAACCCCTCTTATGTTTTCTATTTCTAGCCTTGTAATTGGTTGCTTATAGGCTATTATTGCCATAGTTTCAAGAGTTGCTCTAGAAAGTTTTTTCTCTCTTATAGGGTTTAAAACTTCTGCCACTACACTAGCATACTCAGGGTTAGAACAAAATTGAATTTTATTTTTATATTCTATTAAGTTAACGCCGCTCTCTTTATATTTTTCTTTTAAAGATTCAACCGCTTCTTGCATTTTCTGTTTACTTACCTCTAGTTTATCTATAAGCAATTCTTTATCTATTCCATCTCCTGCAATAAACAAAATTGCTTCTAATTTTTCGCATAAATTATTTTGCTTCATCTGTCTTCTCCTCATTTCTAACAATGTCTATCTCTCCAAATCCTTCTTTTTGTTCTACCTTTATTTCTTGCATTTTTAAAAGCTCTAATAATGCTAAAAATATTGTAATAACTTCCGATTTAGAATAGTCTTCGTTTATTAACTTTTTAAAACTTGTGCGTGATTTTTTAACCAACAAAGTTTTAACTTCAAAAATCTTTTCTTCTACTGTCCATCTGTCTTTCTCTATTGTTTTTGGCACTTTAATAGCTTCTTTTTCGTCTATCTTATGCATTAGAGATGTAAAAGCTTTTATTAAGTTGTCCATACTCATTTGCTTTAATACAACTCTAAAATCGTTTGCTTTGTCGTCTGGCTCTTTGTAAAATCTATCTACATTTTCTACATCCGATAAATCCGTTCCAGCATCTTTAAACATTTTGTATTCTTTAAGTCTTCTAAGTAGTTTTGCCTCTTCATCTTCTGCCGAAAGTTCTTCTTCTAGCTCTTCGTCTTTTGGAAGCAAGTGTTTAGATTTTATTTCTAATAGCGTTGCTGCCACTTCAATAAATTCTGCCGCTCTTTCCATATCAAGTGCATCCAAATCTTTCATATATTCTAAATACTGCTCTGTAATTTCCGAAAGTTTTACATCTACAATATCAAGTTTTGAACCTTTAATTAAGTGAAGTAACAAATCTAGCGGGCCTTCAAAGTTTGAAATTATAATTTTGTAAGAGTTAGAAGTTTCTGGCTGTATTAAATTGTCTTTATTTTTTTGTTCCATTCTACTCTCCTTAAATTATATTTACAGTATGATTAAACACCATTCCCCAAAAATCTGCAAAGCTATCTATAACATAATTTGTTCCACCTATAATAATGGTATTTAAAGCTCCAGATAAAATTAAAATAACTAAAATCCAAAAACCGTTTCTGTTAATAAACTGCACCACTCTACTAGAAAAAGAAACAAAGCAAGTTAACACTTTAAAGCCGTCTAGTGGAGGAATTGGAAGTAAGTTAAATATTCCTAAAACAACATTAATAAATATAAAATACACTAAAAATATATTCAATGCAAATCCTAATGCATTAGTTTCTAAAAATTCTATCGCAGCGTATTTAGTTAATGCAACATATGCTCCTGTTCCTATAAATGCTAAAACAAAGTTAGTAACAACGCCGGCAATAGACACCAAAAATAATCCTTTTTTGTAGTTTTTAAACTTTAAAGGATTAATAGGTACTGGTCTTGCCCAGCCAAAGCCAAACAAAACTATCATTAAGGTTCCTATAGGGTCTAAATGAGCAAAAGGGTTTAAGGTTAATCTGCCTAAACTTTTTGCTGTAATATCTCCCTGCTTGTATGCCACAAGTGCGTGTGCCAGTTCGTGCATAGAAAGCGCAAACAAAATTGCAACCAATGCACCAGCAAAAGCAATTAACGCTTGAGAACCACTATAAGCCGAAAAAATTGATATCATATTCACCTCTTTTAATATAAATACTATTATACAATAATAAATCAAAAAAAACCAGCATTTTAAAGCACAAACTTAACAAACAAAGGCATAAAAAAAAGGCTTTTTAGCCTTTTTTTACTTAATTTACCAGTTAAACATAACTTTACGCATAGATTGCTTGTAGTTTATTTTATTACAGTCTTTAATTGCTAATAAACTTACTTCATCTACAACCTTTCCATTTTCTATAACATAAACCGTTCCAACCTTTTCTCCTTTTTTTATTGGAGCATTTAAGTAAGATGGAATGTCGTATTTTAATTCAAAGCTATCTTCACTTCCTTTTTTAACAATTACATAACAATCTCTTTCTGGTTTAATTTGTAATTTACCCTCATAGCCACCGTTTATCGCTATCTTTTCGCCTAGTGGTTCTTTTTCACTTAGTAGCTTTTGGTTTTTATAGTTTGCAAAACCAAAGTTTAAAATATCGGTAGACATTGCAAATCTATCTTTACTACTTTTTGCTCCCACAACAACAGATATCAACCTCATATCGCCACGCTTTGCACTGGCACTTAAACAATAGCCTGCTTCGTCGGTATAGCCTGTTTTACCTGCGTTGCACCCATTATAAAATCTTGTTAGCCTGTTTGTATTAACAAGTTCTGTTTCTCTGCCTGAAGGGTGCTTAAAAGTGTCCATCCAAATGCTAGAATATTTATAATAGTCGCTATTTTTCATAACTTCTTTTAAAACTATTGCTGTATCTAAAGCAGTAGAATATTGCTCAGCAGCTGGCAAGCCAGTTGCATTTGCATAACTTGTATTTTTCATACCTAATTCTTTCGCTCTTTTATTCATCATATCGGTAAACGAAGCTTCACTTCCACCAATACATTCTGCCAAAACAACGCTAGAATCGTTTGCAGATGCAATTATAACGCTTTTTAAAAGCTCAGATATTTTGTATTCGCTACCTGGGTCTAAAAATGCTTGCGAACCCTCCATAGAGCACGCATGCCCACTTGCAGATACCATTGTGTCCATATCAAGTTCCCCTGCTTCCAACTTTTCTAAAGTAATTAACATTGTCATAAGTTTTACCATACTAGCAACCTCAAACCTTTCTTCTGCATTTTGCTCTAATAATACTTGCCCTGTATTATAGTCCATAAGTAAATAAGACTTTGCATTGTAATTAAACTCATCTGCATATGTTGTATCTATTTTGCCTGCAACAAAAAAACTTGTAAAACCCAAAACTAAAGCAAACAAAACAATAAAAACTTTCTTCATAATCCTCTCCTTTGCTAATGTTAGTTTTTGCAATAATAAATTTTTTATGTATTTTAGTTTTTTGCATAAAAAAAGAGCGGTTAAGCTCTTTTAATTTTATTTTAAAGTTTTAATAAAGTCTGTTACTAATTTGCAAAAGTCCTTTTTAGCAGCAGCTGCTTCTTTTAAAACATCTGCGTGTGCTAGTTTATAATCTGCAAGTCCTGTTGCTTTGTTTGTTACTAAACTAACCCCAGCAACTTTTAAGTTACAATGTCTTGCTGCAATAACTTCGCAAACTGTACTCATTCCAACACAATCTGCTCCCATGCCTCTTGCCATTTTAACTTCCGCCGCCGTTTCGTAGTTTGGTCCTAACAGCTGCATATAAACACCTTCATGAGAAGTAAGTTTGTTTTTTGTTGCAATTTTGTTTAACTTTTTAATCAACTCTTTATCGTACACATCTGTCATATCTATAAAGTATGTTCCAAAGTCTTTTATTCTTTTTCCTATTAATGGATTTTTTCCAGTAAAGTTAATATGATCTTTAATAATCATAAACTCGCCTTTGTTATATTCTGGGTTAACTGTTCCCGCAGAGTTTGTAACAAAATATGTTTCTACACCAAGTTCTTTAAATATGTAAATAGGTAATACTACTTGCTTTACATCATAGCCTTCGTTTAAATGAAGTCTGCCTTGCATTATAATAACTTCTACTCCGTTTAAGCTTCCTATAATAAATCTTCCGCTATGTCCTTTTATTGTAGAAACTGGCATTCCTTTTAAATCGTGGTAATTAATTATTGTTGGGTTTTCTACTTGTTCTGCTACCGCACCAAGCCCAGAACCAAGTGCAATTGCTACTTTTGGTTTTGTTGTTATTTTTTTTTTAATTTGTTTTACAATTTTATTTAAAGTTTTTTCCATAGTTATTTAATATCCTTTAATACAGATTTTTTGCCTAAGTTAAAATATTCTAAAATTAGTTTAGAAATATTATCAAAGCCTTTTAATGTTCCTAAGTTAACATCTTGTTTTAAGTTTTTTCCGTAAACTAAAAACGGTACATATTCTCTAGAGTGATCGGTAGATATTGTAACTGGGTCACAACCGTGGTCGCCTGTTACTATTAAAATATCATCCTTGTCCATCATTTTCATTACTTCGTCAAGTGCCTTGTCCGACTTGTCTATGCTTTCTTTATAGCCTTTTGGATCGTTTCTGTGACCATATAGCATATCTGTGTCTATTAAGTTAACAAAAATAAGTCCATTAATATCTTTTTTCATAAGTTCTTTTAATTTTAATATAGAAGTTTTATTTTCTTGTGTATGATAAGTTTCTGTTATTCCTTGCATAGAGAATATATCTTCTATTTTACCCACGCCAACAACATCGCAACCTTTTTTACTTAAAGAAACAAGCATAGTTTTATGTTTTGGTTTTAAAGAAAAATCTTTACGGTGTTTAGTTCTGTAAAATTCTCCATCTTTGTTAGTAGCAAATGGCCTTGCAATAACTCTTGCCACACCATATTTACCTTTCATAACTTTTCTTGTTTTTTCACACATATCATAAAGCGTTTCTATATTCCATACATCTTCGTGTGCCATAATTTGTAAAACACTATCTGCCGAAGTATAAATTATTGGCTTTTTAGTTTTTAAGTGCTCCTTACCTAACCTTTTCATAATTTCTGTGCCAGAAGCAGCTTCGTTTCCTAAAATTCCTGTGCCATATATATTTTCTAATTTCGTTACTATTTTTTCGTCAAAACCATTTTCGGTAAAAGTTGGAAATGGTTTTTTGTTTACAGAACCAGCCATTTCAAAGTGACCTGTTATTGTATCTTTTCCCATAGAAAGTTCTTGCAATTTTCCATAGTTGCCTATAACTTTTTCTTTATAGTCAAATGGCAGGCCATCTATCTTTTTTAAACCCAGTTTTTCTAGGGTTGGAATATTAAATGCGTTAACATTATTTGTGTTTACAAATGTGTTAGAACCGATATCTCCAAAGGCTTTTGCATCAGGCGCCTCACCCACACCAAAGCCATCTAAAACCACTAAAATCACTTTCTTCATAAAACACCTCTCTTAGAGGTATTTTAACATAGCAACGCCATTTTACCTACCAATTAAACAACAATAATAAAGGTTACATTAATAATGTTTATAACCACACATTCTAGTAAAACTACCAGCACACAAATAGCATACAAAAACAAAACAAACTTAACTGGAAACTTCCCCTTACAGCTAATAAAGTAACCATCTCCATATTTTTTTGCCTGCTTACTTCTTATAATGCAAACAATGCAAAGCACACAAAAACAAACTAGTATTATAAGCCACAAAGGAAACAGAATTAACAAAACCAACAACTTACTAATAAGCCCTGTTGTAATGCAAAGAATTGCAATGTTTATTCCTATAAAAAAACCTTTGTAAAAAATAACAACATAACTAAGCCAATTTAAAAACGAAAAAGCATTTAACAAAATTAAAGCCAAAAACCAAAATGTGATATCAATAATTCTAGAAAAAAACAAAGAAAAACAGGAACTTTCATCTTGTAAAGATAGCAAAAGCGCCCTGTCTTTTAAGTCTAAAATTTCTATTAAACTTGAGTTTTTACACGCGGTAATAATACCAACAACAATGCCTACCAACGCACAAAGCAAAAAAGCAATACATAAGCTTTTATGTTTTGCAATAAAGTTTTTTATTAATTGTTTTATTTTACTGCCCTTATAGCATGATTTTTTCTTTTTCATACTATATTCTATTATTTTTTTTAGGCAGATATTATTTTATTTTTATTTATTACAGCCTCGTTAACATACTTGTGGCAAAGCATGCAAATAAATTCTCTGTTAGAGGGCTTTTTAAAATTAGGAGAATCACCAAGTTCTTTTTTCCAAACATTTTCCCCTGCCGACTCCCAAGCTTTGTCAATTGCATTTCTAATATTACGCTCTACATTAACAAGCCTTGTTTTAAATTTAATAGCAATAGCCGGATAAACATCTCTATATAAAGAGCCAATAACTCCATTTTCTGAAACTATATGCTTCATAATTTCTAAAAGATAAGAATACCCTGTGTGCTTAGCAGAAAAGCCTAGCGTAAAAAGATAAGACACTATTGCTTCGTAGTTTGAATTTTTGTTATCTTTATAAGAAGTTTTATTTTCTAATAAATGTTGCAATTTGTATTTTGTTGCATTTTCACAAATAAATGTTGCGATATTTTTTTGATTAATACTTTCAAAATTAAACTTTTCGTACGGATTTAACTGAGAAATTTCTGAATATATTAGTATGATTTTAGAATTTTTATATTCCTTTGCAGATAAAAATGAGGATAAAATTTCTGGACTAACAGTTAAAGTGCTGCAATCAAAAAATATAAATTGCGGCAAAAATTTTAATACTTTAATAGTTAGGTCAATAATATCTGTAGTGTTAATAATGTTTATATTGCATTCTCTACAATGTTTTTTTATTTTATACGCCATGCTTACATTTTTGTTAGAGCAAAATAACGCTGTAAAATTAATATTAACCATACTCCCTCCATTTAACCTTAAATTTTTACAAAAATTAACAATATTTTTTAAATATGATTTAATAATAACATACAAAAAACTAAAAACAAAACATTTTTCAATGTTTTTTTAAAAAATGTTTTAATAAAGAGACTTTTGTACAAAAGTCTCTTTATTTAATAAAATATTACTGATCTATCATCCAATCCAAATAAACACCAAAGCCTTTTTTAGGGTCGTTTACAAACACATGAGTTACCGCCCCTACCACTTTTCCATTTTGAATAATAGGGCTTCCACTCATCCCCTGTACTATTCCACCGGTTTTGGCAATCAAGTCCTTGTCTGTAACTTTAATTACCATACTTTTTTCTTTAGAATTAGATTGATAGTTTGTTTTTATTATTTGAATATCAAACTCTTCAATGGTTTTTCCATCTATGCAGGAGCGTATTTTTGCTTTACCTGGCCTTGCAGTAAGCCTACCACCTATTCCTAAACAGCTTTCAGAATTAAATTTAGCTGACATACCTTCAATTTTTCCAAAAACGCCAAACTTATTATTTTTATCTACTTTGCCTAGCACATTTTTTCCTTGCAAAAATAGTCCCTTTAATTCTCCTGGGTTGCCTTTTCCTGCTTTTTTTAACCCCACAACACTTGCTTTAAACATTTCGCCTTTATCTATACTCACCGGTCTTTTGGTTTGAGTGTCCGCAATGGCATGCCCTAGCGAGCCAAATCTTCCATTATCTTTTCTTACATAGGTAAGCGTCCCTACGCCCGTAACATCATCTCTTACCCATAAACCCATTTTATATTTTTTAGAAGAGTTGTCTAATGCAGGTGTTATTTTACTGTCCATTTTTTTACCTTTCCTAACAAGCTTCATTTTTAAACTTTTGCCTTTGTTCTCTTCCTTGTTAATTACTTTACTAATGTCCGACACTTCTTCTATTTTTTGCCCTTCAATTTCAACAATAGAATCTCCAACCTTAACATTAGAACCTTCTGTTGTGTTTTTTCTTCCATCTTTAGTTAAAACAGAGTTAGAGCCCACAATAATAACTCCCTCACTATTAAGAGAAAATCCAACAACATTGCCGCCAACATAAACATCACCTTTTTGCAAAACATTAACATCTACAGTTTTTAAATTTAAAAAACCAAACAACTTAAAAGTTATAGAGTCTACGCTAATATCTCCGTTTATGCTAGCCTGCACAGAACCCTCTGGCTGTACACTTACAAATGCGCCAAAAGTTTTATTGTTGTTAATATTTTCAATATCCGACTGCGCTATGGTTACAACAGGTGGCAAATTAATTATTTCTGTGTAAGGAATTTGATTCGCTATTAAAACAAAAACAAAAGCCAATAAAACACCAATAATTTTTTTAAAATTTCTTCCCATCAAAAAACCACCTTTTATATAAAGATAGTTTTATTAATTTATAAAATTTTATGCATAAATTACACTTGTAAATAATGTTAAAATTTATTACAAGCTATTTTTATAGTCGTTACACCTTTTCTTCATTTCTTTGCAGTGAAGTAGTGAAGAATTTGTTATAATCTCGCCCGATACCATTCTTGCTAATTCTCTTACTTCTTGCTCTTTTGTAAGTTTTATAACATTGGTAATGGTAGAGCCTGCTTTATTGTATTTATGAATGTAAAAATGCGTATCTGCCATTGCTGTGATTTGTGGCAAATGAGAAATAACAATAACCTGATGTAATCTAGAAATTTTTGCCATTTTATAAGAAACGCTTTCTGCTACTTGTCCGCTAATACCTGTATCAATTTCGTCAAACACAACTGTTGGTATTTTATCTGTTTTAGTTATAATAACTTTTAAAGCAAGCATAAACCTGCTCATTTCTCCACCAGATATTGTTTTCGTTAAACTCTTTAAAGGCTGCCCCAAATTGGCAGAAAACATAAATTCTATTAAATCCATTCCGTTAGGGGCAAACTTGCCCTCTAAGTTGTTTTGATTTAAAATATCTTTAAACTCAACTTTAAATCTTGCATCTTTCATTCCTAAGGATTGCAACTCTTCCCTCATCCTGTTTTCTAGTTTTATTGCAGCGGCTTTTCTTATTTCAGATATATTTTTAGCAAGGTTTGTTAAAACTTCTAAATCTTTTAGCTTTTTATCTTTTAAAAGTCTTCTTTGCTCTTCAGAATTTTGTAAACCATAAAGCTCTGCTTTTGCTTTCTTTAAAAATTCAAACACTTCTTCAATTGTGTGGCCATATTTTCTTTTTATGTCTTTTATGTAATCTAATCTTTTATCTGCTTTTTCAAATTTTGCTTGATTATAATCTAAACCACTATTATAGTTTTCTAGCGTCCCTGCAATATCTTGCAATTCTATTTTTACAGAAGAAAGTCTTTGTTCTAACTCAGAAAGTTCTTCATCGTAACCTGCAACATTAGATAAGTTATTTAAACTAGTAGAAACATCACTAAGTGCCCCAGCCGACATATTATCTCCGTTTATTAAAGAGTATGCCATATTACAAGCAGTAGAAATTTTTTCCATATTCTGCATTTTTTCTAAGCTGTTTTTTAACTCTACTTCCTCTACTTCATCTAAGTTAGCTTCTTCTATTTCTAATATCTGATATTCTAAAAGTTCTACTTGGCGTTTTCTTTCGTCTTCGTTTCCGCCTAAACTTTCTAGCTGAGAGTTAATTTGTTTTATTCCATTATATAAATTTAAATATTCTAGTTTTAAATTTTTTATTTCTTCGCCAGAGTAGGCGTCTAAAATTGTTAATTGATTTTTTGTTTTTAATAAAAACTGGTGTTCGTGCTGCCCGTGTATATCTACCAGGCTAGAAGTTAATTCTCTTAGCATGTTAGCAGTAACAAATTCTCCATTAACTCTTGTTTCCGATTTACCACCAATACTCATACTTCTAGAAATAATAATCATATCGTCTGGCTCTATGTTAATTTTTTCAAAAAACTGAGCCACTACTTTAGAGTTTCTATCCACAGAAAAGAAACCATCTACCCTTGCAGAATCTTCGCCTGCTCTAATTAAAGTTTTATCGGCTCTATCTCCAAGCAAGAAGTTAAGAGAATCTATAATAATAGATTTTCCTGCACCTGTTTCACCCGTAAGAATATTTAAGCCATCGTCTAGGGTAATGGTAAGGTCTTTTATTAACGCTATATTTTTAATTTTAATTCTTTCTAGCATAAAAATAAAGCCTCCAAATTAGTTAAGTTATACCTACTTAAATTATACCATATTTAAAAAAAATAACAACCTAATTTTTATAGGCTGTTACTATTTTTTTATAAAGATAAAATTAATTTTTCGTAGGTTAAAAGTGCATCGTCATCTGTTTTGCAAACAACCATAACTGCGTTGTCGCCATAAACGGTTGCCATTATGTATTGTATGTTCATTTGCTCAACATAGTGACTAACTGCCCCAGCTACACCAGAAAGCGTTTTAATAACCACTAAGTTTTTAGCAGGCTCAATGCTAATAACAGATTCTTTGTAAAGCCCTGCAAACTTATCTGATATTTTTTGCTGGTTAGATTCTACCAATGCGTACTTATATTTTTTTTCTTCAGTTAAAATTTTAATTAAACCTAACTCTTTTATATCTCTAGAAATAGTAGCTTGAGTAATGTCATAATTCAAATCCAACAGCTCCTGAACAAGGTCACTTTGAGTTTCAATTTCTTTTTTAGATATAATTTCTAATATTTTAGACTGTCTAGCGGATCTAGTCATACATTCCTCCTTTACTAGGTTTTATAAGGGGTAGAGGGCATTATGCATAAATATAGATTTATAAATATACAGCCCTTTCAACTTCAATTAAAATAATTATACACTATTTTTTATAAATATGCAAGCACTTTTTGAATAAATATTCAGAGCTATTTTTTATAAATATGCATACACTTTTTTAATTATAAAAGTATGCATGCATAAATATTAACTCTATGCACTCCATTCCCCACTCTGTGTTTGTAGATTCTTATTTTTAAAGGGGCTTACACTACTATGCATAGTACTAATAAAAAACGCATAGTACTATGCATTTTTTTGTTTTTATATTTTTTGTTTACTAAATTTTGATAAATAAAAAAAACAGAAAGTAATTTTTACTTCCTATTCCCTATTCCAAACAAACTCATAACTTTTGCCACAGCATATATTATTGGGTTTGGATTTGTAACCGCAACTTTTTTTCCAATTGCTTTTCCAAACACCGTAAGTGCCGTTACCAAACTACCCACAAAGGCAGCAATTATTATTGTTTTAAAATCTCCGGTTACAGAATAAATTTTTGCAGCCACTGCTGCACCAACTGCACCAGTTAAAATTCCACACACATCCCCTATTACATCCGCAGAGATATTAGAAACTACATCTGCATTTTTTATTAAGCCAATTGCCTGAGTTGCACCTCTTACTTTTTTAGATGCCATAGATAAAAATGGTTTTACATCTGCCGCTGCAACCGCAACACCTAATAGATCGGCAAACACACCTAATACTATTATAAAAACCACAGTAACAATAGATATAATTACTCCGGTATCCGAAAGTAATAGCTCAGAGGATATTCCAAAAATTATACTTATTGGTATTGTAATAAAAAACACCTTAATTGGCCATTCCAACAATTCCCAAAAAGCACGCTTCTTTTTATTCTTATTTTTTATTTCAGCTTTTTGCTCGGACTTTTTTAAGTCTTTTTTCATATTATACTTTATCCACCATAAAAAAAATTATACAAACCAACTATAAGGCAGTTTAATAGATAAACCTTGCAGCATGAGGTCCAGTAGGTTTTCCCCACCAAGCACTTGTCGTTGCCGTACAAGCGGTTTCCCTTTAAGCTTAGCGCATCGCCGTCTCCGAACGATAAACTGAATCACCACTTAGTCTACACTATAATCTCTATTAAACCAAATACCAAGTACTTACAATCTAGAGGTTTTCCCAAACGAAAATTTTTTACTTCTAGTTCTTTTTTTGCAGACATTAGTTTCATAAACCAATTTCAGCCACTCGCTGGCCAGCAAGCAAGCTGAATGATGAATAATCCGCTAAAGCCACTCAGAACAGGCTACTCTGCACATAGTTACGACCACATTGCAGGTTTAATCCTAATTAGTGGAAATTAACAAAACTTGCCCTACTCCACTTTTTAGGTCTCCACGATAAATGGGTCGGCTGTTACATGCCTTTGTAACACGCCCATAAATCTTAACTCCCAGCATAAACCCCTACTTGGCGGCAGAGGCAAACACAAGAAACTTCATCGATGTGCCCTTAAACGCTTTTTAATTCGTCTTCGAGGTAAACATTTCCGACTAGAATATTGCACCTTATATTTAGTTTGTATACCTCTATTATACCATTTTTTAAACAAAATTTCAATATTTTTGATATTTAACAAAAAAGAAAGAACCTACATTCTTTCCTTTTTTATATATTTACTTATCAGAAAAATTAGTTTCAATTACTTTATCTAATTCTTTTTTTACTTCTACAATTTTACCTTTAGAGGCATTAATAACCTTGTAGTTTTCTTTTATTAGCTGCGTTGCTTTATTAAATAACTCAGTAGTTTTATCTACCCCTGTTTTGTTATCTTCAATTTTCTTAATAATAGCTTCAAGCTCTTTAATATTATCTTCAAAACTCATATTAATCATTCTCCTTTATATTTTTTACACTGGCACTTAATGCCCCACCCTTAATGTGTGCAGTTACAACATCGTTAATGTTAACCTGCGAAATATTATCTATTCCAATGCCAGCTATTTCTAATTTTGCATAACCTTTGTTTAGTATTTCTTGTGGGTTTATGTTTTTTAGTGTGTTTTCTATTAGTTTTAATTTATTTTCAGATTCCACAATGCTTGCACCAGTTGCAGATATCAACCTAGATTTCAATTGTTTTATATTAACCTCTGCTAATGCTAACTTTTGTAAGCTTAAACTACTCGCTCTATTTTGAAAGTTTATTAAACTATCTTCTACAATTCTTAACCTAGTGTTAAAAGCAGAATATAATCTAGATATTAAAGCATCTAGTGTGTTTTTGTTTGCGCTTTTATCTGCCACAACAAGTTCTGCCGCCGCCGATGGAGTTGGAGCTCTTAAGTCGGAAACAAAGTCAGATATTGTAAAATCTGTTTCGTGCCCTACCGCAGATACTAGTGGCTTATTGCTATTAAATATAGCCCTTGCCAACACTTCTGTATTAAACGGAGCTAAATCCTCAATACTTCCACCCCCACGAGCAACTATAACCACATCTACATCGTAGTTATTAAAAAACTCTACACCTTTTGCAATTTCAAGCTCTGCCTTTTCTCCTTGCACTTTAACTGAATATAATACAATATTAACCGAAGAGTCTCTTCTTCTTGTTACATTTATAATATCCTGTATAACTGCACCTTTATTAGAAGTAACAACCCCAATATTTTTTATTTGTTTTGGCATAGGTTTTTTTACTGCCTTATCAAATAAACCTTCTTTTTCTAAATTTTCTTTTAGTTTTAAAAATTGCTTGTACAAATCCCCTACGCCATACTCTTCTATTTTGGTAGCATTAAAACTTAACCTACCACCTTTTACATAATAGTTAACCGAGCCTTTAACAACTATCTTATCTCCAATTTTTGGTTCAAAAAATCTATTTGCTCCAAACATAATGCAAGGCAGAAGCGCATCTGCATCTTTTATATTAAAATACGCTATGTTGTTTTTAATATAAAAAGAAGAGACTTCGCCATATATTTCTATATCTCTTAACATCTCTTCAGAGTCTAATATACTTTTTAGATAATTGTTAAATTGCGATACAGATATTTTATTATCGCTATTCATAATTATTTTCCTTTATTTACTATTTTTGCTAATACACCGTTAACAAATTTATAACTGTTGTCTGTAGAATATTTTTTAGATAAGTTAACTGCTTCGTTAATTACTATTTTAACAGGAGTATCTTTAACAAATTCTATTTCGTAAACTGCTAAAGCTAAAATTGCCAAATCCACTTTGTACACTCTGTCTATTGTATATCCTTTAAGGTTATCTGATATTATTTTAGATACTTTATCGTAGTTTTCTAAATATCCATCATAAACGCTTGTTATATAGTCTTTATCTTCTTCTGATATGCTTTCAGACAGCAAAAAATCCTCTAAAGAAAGAGAATTTCTTGTTTTTAAAAATTCATATTCAAATATTAGCTTAAAAGATAAATCTCTTGCTTTTTTTCTGCTCATTGTTACACCTAAAAACCTCCCAAACGAGAGGCATTTTCCTTTTAGTTTTTTATTAAATTCTTTTGTTTATTATAACACAGTTTTTAAACCCAAAGCAAGTTTTATTCTACTGGAATTATTTTTATGTTATCAAGCTCTGCATTTGTTTGCAATTGAATTACTTCTACTATTTGAGCAACTTCGGCAGAACTTAACTGAGCAGATTTAACAATAACATTAATTGCGCCGCTTGTAGAGGTAACAACTGCATCTTCAAAACCTTTTGCTTTAATTAAGCCTTCCATAACAAGTTCTTTTTCCATAGAAGATATTAAATCCGACCTTTTAGTTTCTGCTAATTCAATTGCATCTTCAGAGGATGAAGCACTTGCAATAATAGCATCGTAGTACAAAATTTCCTGATCTCTTGTAATTTCTCTATCTTCTCTATAAGTTACAAAGAAGTTAGAAGATGTAACAGCCGTGCTAGAAGTATTAATTGCTTCTTTATTTAGAATAACATTCAAATACCCCGTTACAACCAATAGCATCAACATTGCACCTAAAATTATCATTTTTTTCTTCTTACTTAACATAACAATCTCTCCTTATATTTGTTTTACTCGCCCGCAAAAACTTCTATGTTTTCTACCGGAATATCTAATAGTGTTTTTACTGCGGTTATCAAATCCAATCTAACACGCACATCATCTGCACCTTCTGCTACAACAATAACCCCAAGCACTGTGGGCAACACTTCCGAAAGCACAATTGGCTCCGATTGACCTGACTTGTTTATTATTATCGGCTCGTTCACCATAGTGGTTGTTAAGCCACTTGTTGTTGTAACGGTTTTTTCTTCTGTAGAGGAAGCAATAACTAATTCTGACCCTGCACTTAAAGCAAGAACAACGCTAACATCTCCTACTCCCTTAATGCAAGACAAGCTCTCTTCCATTTGAATTTTTAAGTTAGTAACATAATCTACATTGCTTGTATATTCTATGCTGTTAAAAGAGGATTCTGAACTGGAATTATTAGAAAAGTTAGAAAAATATATTAAAAGTGCAATACTTAAAAAAACCAACGCTATAACTACTTCTATGTTTTTAACATTTTTTAGTTTTTTTAAAGAAGGAAATTTTTCCGACAGCTTAACCATAATTCCTTTTTTTTGAGTTCCTTGTTTCTCACTCATAAAAAATTATTTTATCCTCCTTAACTCCTGTGTGTTTTTCTATAATGTCGTTTATTTTAGTATACTCATTTATATGCCCACCATTTTCAAGTATAACTATATTACTAATATCTACAATAATTTTTTCTATTATTTCTTCTCCTTTTTCTTCTTTTAAAACAATTTCAACCAAAATGTTGTCAATTCCTTGTGCCTTGGCTTCATTTATAATTTCAATTTCTAATTTTTCTTTTAAGGAATTGTTGTAGTTTTGCAAAAAGTCTAAATCCAAAGATAGCTCATACTTGTCAAAAAGATCTACACTGTGATCTGTATTAATCATTTTAGCTATTGGACTTATAATAACAAAAACAACTACAAGTGCAAATATGCTTTTTACATACTTGTTCATTTGCCCTTCTGGAAGAATAACATCTACCAACACCCCAATAAATACTATTCCTACTATAGATAATACCCAAGAAGATATACTGCCCATACTCCCTCCTTAAACGGTCACATTAGAAGTTGTAATAACAAGTCCAACTAAAATAAAATACATAAAACTAACTCCCAAAATAACCACAATAAGCATCATCAAGTTTTTAGATACGCTAGTTAAAAAATTGGAAATTCTTTTATCTGCAATAGGTTCTAAAACAGCGCCTGCAATTTGCAAAGAAAATTTTAATATTAGTATTTTTATAATAGGAGAAATAATAGTAACAAAAACAAGTAAAACACCTGCTAGTCCAACAGCATTTTTAATTAACACACTGCTTCCAATAATCATATTAAAGCCATCAGATAAATACCCGCCAAGCAGTGGCACATAACTTTTTACTGCAAACTTAGTGGCTCTTATAGAAATACTATCGTAACTAGATGCAGTTATACCCTGAATAGCCATAAACCCTGTGAATATGGTAAACACTGCCCCTACTAACCACTTATAGCAGCTAGAAATTGTTTTAGAAAAATTTTGCAAACTTATGTTGGCAGATAAATTACTAACAACACTAAAAATAAAAGAAATTAAAAAAAGCGGCAGAACAATAACATTAAAAAATTCTGTTATTCCTAAGCTTAAAATTGCCATACCTGGCTGATACACACTAGCAGAAACAACACTGCCTATTGCAGTCATTAAAGTTAAAAGTACAGGGAAGGCAAAATCCATTTGAGTTTTTAACTTAACTAAAACCTCCGAAGTTAAATTAACCACCTGCATAACGCTAAAACACACCAAAGTAATAATAAAAGCGTACATAACAAAATGAATAATATTGCCCACGCTTTTTTTTGCAACTTCTGCACGCATATTGTTTATTATGCTGCTAAGTACAGCAACCGCAATAATGGTTGCCATTAGAGGAACCATAGAAGATAATTCGGCCTTAATAATCTCAAAAATAGCAGAAAAAATAGAGCTATAGTCTGTGGTAAGTTTTCCAGACATTATTTGTTTTACCTTGTCCAAAAAACTGCCCTGCCCAAAAATAGAATTTTCCGAAAAACTAAACTCAGAAAAAAAAGTGTCAACTCCCGAAAAATCAATACCTTCTATTTGGTTTTCTATTTCGCCTTCCATTTCATTTTCTGCAGTATCCGCAAAGCATATAATGCTAAAATTAAAAAAGGTGAAGTTTAAAAAACAAACACTTAAAATTAACAAAACTTTTTTCATGGCAACATACCTACAATAATATCTATTAAGTTTGTAATTATGGGCAGCGACATTATTAAAATAACAATTTTACCAGAAAGCAGTACCTTGTCCGCCACCGAACTATTCCCCGAATCTAAACATATATTTGCACTAAATTCGGTTATGTATGCTATTCCCACTATTTTTAACAGTGTGCCAAAAAGCTGCGTATCTATTCCGGTTTTATATACAAGCTGATTAAACACATCAATAACCTCTGAGAGCATACTAACAAGCATAAAAAATATAAGCAAACACCCAGCAATAACAACCAACATTGCCATTTCTGGCTTTATTTGCTTTAATATTAACGCAGTTATAGAGGTTATTAGCCCAATTCCAATAATCTTAAACAGCTCCACCAAAAAGCCTCCTTTTAATATAGATAAAACAAGCTTTTTACAGTGTCAAACAACTCACTTATTAAATCTAAAACCATTAAAAGAACAATAATAACTCCCGCAAGAGTTGTAAAAGTTGCTATCTCATCTTTTCCTGTGTATTTTAGCACCTGATTTACAACAGCAGTTAAAATTCCTATACCTGCTATTTTAAAAATAATTTCTACTTCCATCTTTACTCTCCTTTATGCAAAAATAATACACACAGCAATGCCCATCATAATGCTTACTTTTTTTATTAAGTTTCCTTCCTTTATTTTTTGAGTAGAAGTTTTATAAAATTCTTTAAACTTATACTCAAAACTTTTTATGCTTTTTAACTGTTCATTCACATCACTTTTGCCAAGCACACTTAAAAAATGTAAAACAAAGTTATGCTCCTCATCTTCTAACAGCCCTTTGTCTACAAATTCTTGTAGGTCTTTAATGTTGCAATAACTATTTTTATCTAGTGCAGTTAAATAACTACTAATTAAACTTTTAAATTCTTTTCTAAAACTGTTTTTAGAATTTTTAACAATTTCTACTATGCTATTTTTTCCAAAGCTAACTTCTGCTTCTACCCTGCTACAAAACAACAACATATCTTCAAAAAAATATTTTCTTCTGTAATAATTTTTGCTTAAACTACTTCCCACATAATAAAAACTACAAAACACTAACCCTAATAATGCTATTTTCATATATTCTCCTAACTTAAAAGTAAATTAAAATTTTCGTCAAATATCCCTTCGTATGTTCCTACTCCGTTATTATTTGAAAGCACCACATATCTTTTAAAAGTTTTGTTTATAATTAACTTTTTAAAAAACACCTTTTGCTTTAATTGTGCTATGTTTTCGGCGTGCACACTTGCAACAACATTAACCCCACAGCCGCTTGCTTTAAAAACACTCTCCACATCATTCTCATTTGCAATTTCGTCGGTAACAATAATATCTGGAGCCATACTTCTAATTCCATTTTCAAAACCAAACCTTTTGCTCACATTAGAATATATGTCGGCAAAGTTTCCTACATTTAACATTGCTTTGCCTTTGCTAGTGTTAGCTATTTCCATTCGCTCGTCCAAAATTAGAACATTGTAGGCATAATTTTTGTCGGACAGTTGAAAAACCAAATCTCTTAAAAAGGTTGTTTTTCCTGCCCCTGGCGCAGATACTACAAGTGTGTTGTAAAACTTGTTTTTGTTTATAATAAAAGGTAGTGCATTAAGTGCACAGTTTTTTATTTGGTGCGGAATACGAATGTTAAGTGAAGAAAAGTTTTTTATGGTAGATATGTTATCTTCGTCATACACAACTTCTCCGCAAACACCAATTCTTACCCCACCCTGCGTTGTAATATAACCCTTTTTAATACTGTCGTTAACGGTGTAAATAGACTGGTTGCTAGCTTTATATATAATTTCGGTTAAGTCCTCTAGCTTTACCTTGTAAGCCTCCTCTATTTTAGAGCTAATGCCTTTTTTGCTTAAAAAATATGGATAACTATTATACTTAACAACCACAGGACTATTTGCCCTTAGTCTTATTTCTTGAAGTTTATTAATATCTATTAAACTTATAGCACTGTATAGGTTTTCGGTTAACACATTTTTTAACATAATAGCTCCTTTGTTTTAATTATTTTTATTTTGTGCATTTACCATTTATGAGCATAAAAAAACATAGCTTTTACAAACTATGTTTTATTTTGTTTTATTTTGTTTTATTATTTTTTTACTCTTTCTACATATTCACTAGTTCTAGTATCAATTTTAATAACTTCTCCTTGAGTTACAAAAAGTGGAACTCTAACAACAAGACCTGTTTCTAAAGTTGCTGGTTTTGTTCCTGCTTTAGAAGTATCTCCTTGAATGCCTGGCTCAGATTCTGTAATTAATAATTCTACATGTATTTGTGGATCAACATTAATAACTTTACCCTTATAAGAATAAATAAAAACTGTATCGTTTTCTTTAATAAATTTTAAAGTTTCGCCAACTGTTTCTTCATCAACAGGGATTTGCTCGTAAGTTTCCATATCCATAAAGTAATATAGTCCGCCATCTTTATATAAGTATTGCATTTCGTTTTTATCTATTTGCGCTTTGTCAATTTTATCGGTAGAACTAAACTTAACTTCTTTTACTTGTCCAGTTTCTGCATTTTTTACTTTCGCTCTAATAAAAGCGGCCATTCTGCCTTGTTTTACATGTTGAAAGTCTGTAACTACATAAACAATTCCATCCTTTTCGTAAGTTGTCCCTCTTCTTATTTCTCCTGCTAACATAATTTACCTTCCTTATTTTGTGTTTTTTAATATTTCTTTTAATCTCATAGCATCTCTTGCCATAACAACCTTAGATTCTGATATTATAGTTGGAGTTAATCCTCTTTTTTTAATAACTCTTGCTAATGGCTCAAACTCTGGACCATAAACTTCGTCTTCCAAAGTTAAGTGCCTAATTTCACCCTTTGCTCCATATTCTATTTTAGAAAAGTGAACATGAAAGTTTTTAGATTTAAATTCTCCTAGTTCCTTTTCAAAACAATCTATAATCTTTTCAAAATCTGCGTCTGTTTTTAAGCTTCCACCTGTAAAACTGTTTACATGTCCAAAGTCTACCGTTGGAAGTAATATTTTATCTATTTTACACATTTTGGCAACTTCTTCATAAGTTCCCATTTGCATACTTTTTCCCATTGTTTCTGGGCAGATATACATATCATCAAGTCCTTCTAAATAAACTCTTTCTACTAGCTTTTCAAGGCTTTGCATAATTCTATCCATAGCTTCTTCTCTTGTCGCTTTGCCTTGAGAACCTGGGTGAAATACACATCTCGTTCCACCAAAAGCTCTTAAGTATTTCAAGCTTGTAATAACATAATTAATGCTTTTTTCAATCATTTCATCATCTGGATTTGCAAAGTTAATATAGTAAGGAGCGTGCACACTAATTTCTATTCCGTGTTTTTTTGCTTCTTCTCCAATTGCTTTTGCTGTTTCCATTTTTAGCCTAATGCCTCTGCCAAAAGAATATTCTAAAAGGTCTAGTCCTTTTTCTTTTAACCATTTTGGAGCTTGAACTGTACTGTCGTATCCTTCTGCGTAAAACATTTCACCATTTCCTGATGGTCCAAATTTTACCATTTTATCTCCTTTTGTTAGTCCTTTAAATAGGTTTTTATTTTTAGTAAATTATTTTCGTTAATAAAACCTATTCCAAACAATTGTTTTTTACAGTATACCAAAAATTCGGAGTTTTTAACAGCAAAATTATTGCTAATTTTTTTACCAGACATTAGCATATCGTAGTACTTATCTGGTAAGTTTAGTTTTTCCATTCCTGCTAAAACTTCATCTGGATTCATAATTTTTTCTTCTACATTTTCTTTAGTTATATCGTCCAAACAAACAGCGTCTTCTATTTTAAAAATTCCACTTCTTGTTCTTACAATTGCACTCATAATTGCCTTGCTATTTACACTTTTTGCTAAATCTCTTGCTAAACTTCTAACATAAGTTCCGCTAGAACAGTGTACTTCAAATAAGTAGCTGTTATCATTTATTTTATCTATAAGTTTAAAATCGTAAATTTCAACTTCTTTTGGTTTTAATTCAAAACTCTTACCCTGCCTTGCAAGTTCGTATGCTCTTTTGCCATTTACATTTTTAGCAGAAAAATTTGGTGGCACTTGGCTTATCTTCCCTATAAAATTGTTTAAGTTTTCTTCCAACTCTTTCCTAGTAGGAATTTTATCACTAATCTCTGTAACCTTCCCTTCACTATCTAGCGTATCTGTTTCTTTTCCAAAAGTAAAAATAGCTTTGTAAACTTTATCCTTTTTTAAAAAATAGTCAAATAGCCTTGTGCTTTTGCCAACAGTTACAGGAAGCACTCCTGTCCCCGCTGGATCCAGCGTGCCTAAATGACCAAATTTTTTGTAATTAAGTTTCTTTTTTAACTTTGTTAAAACAGCATTAGATGTCATTCCTGATGGTTTTAATATGTTTATAATTCCATTCATATTAAACCTCTCTAATAGCCGTTTCACATTGCTCTATTATTTTTTTAACGCAAGTTTCGCTGGAACCTAAAACGCAACAACCTGCTGCCTTTTTGTGTCCTCCACCACCAAAATGCGTAGCAATTTTACTTATATCAAAATTTTCAGACCTTAAAGATACAATAAATTGATTATCATTCTTTTCTGTTAAAACAACAGATATTTTTATGCCGTCTATTCCTACCATAAACTGGGCTATTCCATATGTATCAAAAACAGATGCTCCATATTTTTTGTAGTCGTCTTTTGTAATAACTGCAATAGCTATTTGATTGTTGTAAAAATATCTCATATTTGCCAAAGTATTAGAATATAGCCTTGCTTGAGCTACAGATCTTCTTTTAAATAAGTTAAAATTAATCTTTTCTAAGTTTATTTGTCTATCTATTAAATCGGCACAAACTCTGTGAGTATCACTACTAGTATTGCTATGCATAAAACAACCTGTGTCTCCTGCAATTCCTGCATATAAAGCAGCTGCTATCTCTTTTGTTATTTCTATATCCATTTTATTAAATATTTTATATAAAATTGTACAAGTACTATCAGTTTTAGACTCTACTAAGTTTTCATCTGCAAAACATTCGTTACTTGCATGATGATCTATTTTTATTGTTTTAATAAACCTTTTAAAAACTTTAGTATATTCCCCTATTCTTTTTAATTGAGGGCAATCTAATACTATGGCTAAATCGTGGTTTGCATTTTTATATTTAAACTTGCAATGTTTTTCTATGTTAAAAAAATTGTAGTTGTCGTGCGGATAATCTTCTAAATAAATAGTGGCTTTTTTACCCAAACTTTCTACTGCAAGTTTTAAAGCAATAGAAGAACCCAGAGCATCGCTGTCTGGGTTTACATGTGTAAATATTGCCATATTATCGTAAGTGTTTATTAATTCAATAATTCTTTTCAAAACAATGGTCCTCTTACTTTTTTTTGTTTATGTCGTTTAATAGCTTGTCTATGTTACTAGCATATTCCATACTATCGTCTAAAGAAAATCTAATTTCAGGAACAATTCTTAACTTAACCATTTTTGCTAAATTTCTTCTAATAAACGGAACACTTTGTTTTAATGCATTTAAAACATTTTCGCTGCTCGTAGTATCAAATATACTAACAAATACTTTTGCATATTTCATATCTTGAGTAACTTGTGCTGCTAAAACGGTAATCATACTTTCTTTAATTTTGGGATTTTCTAATCTGTAATTAATAATTTCAGAAATAGCTCTTGCAACTTCTGCATTAACTTTTTGCATTCTTTTTGTTACCATTAAATTTTCTCCTTATAATTATCTTTTAACTTCTTCTATAATAAATGTTTCAATAACATCGCCTTCTTTAATGTCGTTAAATTTTTCTAGTTTAATACCACATTCGTAGCCAGATTTAACTTCTTTAACTTCATCTTTTTGCATTTTTAAGTTTTCTATTTTAGTTTCTGTTAATAAAACATCGTTTCTGTAAATCCTTGTAGAGCCTGCTCTAAGCACTCTACCGTCGTTAACTTTACAACCTGCAATAGTTCCTATTTTGCTAACTTTAAAGGTAGCTAAAACTGTTGCGTGTCCTGTAACAACCTCTTTAAATTCTGGATCTAATAATCCATTCATTGCAGAACATACATCGTCAATTGCTTCGTAAATAACTCTGTAAAATCTAACATCAATTCCGCTTTTTTCTGCTTGTTTTTTAGCAGAAGATTGTGGTCTTACATTAAAGCCAATAATAATAGCGTCAGATGCTTCAGCAAGTGTAACATCGCTTTCTGTAATTCCACCAACACCACCATGAATAACATTAACTTTAACATCTTCGTTAGAAAGTGCAATTAAAGATTCTCTCAATGCCTCAACAGAACCTTGAACGCCTGCTTTTACAATAATGTTTAAGTTTTTAAGCTTCCCATTTGTAACTTTGCTAAATAATTCATCCAAAGATACAGCTTTGTTAGAGTTAATTTTATCGTTTTTAAGTTTTATTTTTCTATCGTCTAATAATTGTTTAGAAAGTTTTTCGTCAACCGCGTTAATGTAGTCGCCTGCATTAGGAACTTCGCTTAACCCTAAAATAGATACTGGTACAGATGGTCCTGCTTCTTTAACTGGTTTTCCATTTGCATCTTCCATTGCACGAACTCTACCCATAGATATACCAGAAATTACGGTATCACCAACTTTTAGTGTTCCATTTTGAACAAGAACAGTTGCAATAGGTCCTTTTCCTTTATCTAGTTTAGCTTCAATAATAGTTCCGTAAGCTTTACGCTCTGGATTAGCTTTTAAGTCTTCCATTTCTGCTACTAATAATATACTTTCTAAAAGTTTATCAATACCATCGCCTTTCAGTGCAGATACAGGAATAATAATTGTTTGTCCTCCCCACTCTTCTGCTAAAAGTTCGTGATCAGCAAGTTCTCTTTTTACTTTGTCTGGGTTTGCGCCCTCTTTATCCATTTTGTTTAATGCAACAATTAAAGGAACTCCTGCCGCTTTAATATGGTTTATTGCTTCTGCTGTTTGTGGCATAATTCCGTCATCTGCAGCAACTACTAAAATTGCAACATCGGTAACTTTTGCACCTCTTGCTCTCATTTCTGTAAACGCCGCGTGACCTGGAGTATCAATAAAAGTAATTCTTTCGCCATTAATATCTACTGTGTATGCACCAATGTGTTGAGTAATTCCGCCAGCTTCGCCAGAAATAACATTTGTTTTTCTAATAGCATCAAGTAGTGAAGTTTTACCGTGATCTACATGACCCATAACAGTAACAACTGGTGCTCTCTTAGTCGCATTTTCATCGCCACGGTTGTCTTTAACATTTCTAATTAGTTTTTCTTCAGAAGTTTCTTCTACTTTATTTTCTAAAGTAATACCAAATTCTCCAGAAACAAGTTCTGCTGTTTCAAAATCTATAGAACTGTTTATTGTTGCTGCAATACCTAAAATAAATAATTTTTGAATTAATTCTGTAACTGGTTTTCCAATTTTTTCAGATAAAAGTTTAACTGTAATGTTTGCAGTTGTAATTACTGCGTGGTTAATTTCCTTCTTAACAACTAGTATTTCATCTTTTGTTTTTTTAGTTTTAGCTTTTCTTGCTTTAATTCTATCTTCAATATCTCTTTCTTGAACTAAACCTCTTCTTCTTAAAGCTTTTTGGTTTATTCTTCCGTTATCTCTTTTGTTTTGTGTGCCTTTTACTATTTTATTTTTATTTTTAGTAAAAGTTCTAACTTCTTTAGTTAAAGAAACATCTGAGCTAGTGGTATCTGGCTTAGAATAAGAACTATTAGAGTTGTACGATTTTGCTCCACTATTGTAAGATTTTTGACCCGCATTATTGTTATTATTGTTATTATTGTTATTGTTATAAGGTCTTGATTGCTTATCGTTTCCATAGCTTCTTTGACCTGCTGGCTTATTATCACGGTTAAATGGTCTTCTGTTTTGACCATCTACTCTTTGATAAGGTTTTTTACCTTCGGCAGGCTTATATTCGCGCTTTCTATCTGTGTTTTCTTCCCTTTTAGGGGCTCTAACAGGCTTACTAGCAACTATTTGCTCTTCTTTTTTAGCTTTAGCTTGTTTTATTTGAATTTCTGTTTTTAAAGAATTTATTTTATCCAAAAATACATCATTAACCGAAGCCATAGCGTGTTTTGCTTTTTGAACTTCCTTAATCATGTTGCTTAAACTATTTGAAGAGTTTACACTTATAAGCTCCTTTAAGTTAGACATATTTGTATTCTTTTTTCCTGCTAAATCTTTATTCAATTGATTCACCCCTATTTGTTTTTATTAAATCTTCAGATACAACGCTATAAGCAGCATCTGCTAAATTTTTATTTGTAAGTGCAATAACTTTGCAATTATCTTTTTGTAAAAGTTCGTTTAAAGTTGTGTGTTTAACTAAAACGGCTGCACAGTTTTTTATTTTCATAATTTTGTTCATTTGTTTTATGGTGTTTTTAGAAACCGTGTTATCGTAAACTAGCAAATGAACCTTTTTTTTGTAATTTAAAACAGAATCTACACCGTAAAGTATTTTTCCTGATTTAATAGAAAAATTCAAATAAGTTTTTACTTTATTTAAGTTTTGCAAAAACTGCCTCCTTTAGTGTTTTATAAACACTTTCGTTAACATTTGTTTTAAATGTTTTATTTAAACTTTTTTGCTTTTCAAGTTTTTCAGCACAAGTCTTGCTTAAACAAATATATGCACCTCTTCCACTGACTTTTCCAGTTTCGTCTACACTAAAAGCTCCTTCCTTAGGCTTTACAACTCTAATTAATTCACTTTTATCTTTCATTTGTCTGCAAACAATGCACATTCTTTGTGGCTTTTTAATTTCCTTCATTTAAAACCTCTTTTATATTTTAAAGATCCATATCATCGCCAAACATATCGTCTAAGTCTGTCGTAATTTCTGTAGTAGCTTTAACTTGTTGTGGTTTTTCTTCTTCTATATAGCCTTCTTTTTTAACATCTATTTTCCAGCCTGTTAATCTTGCTGCTAATCTAACATTTTGACCAGCTTTACCAATAGCTAAAGAAAGTTTGTCTGCAGGAACAATAGCTCTAGATCTTCTTGCATTTTCAGAATCTTCTAAAATAGTAACACTAATAACTTCTGCTGGGCTTAATGCTCTTGCAATAAATTCTTCAGAATTTTCAGACCATAAAACTATGTCTATTTTTTCACCGTTAAGTTCTGCAACTATTTGGTTAATTCTCATACCTTTGTTTCCAACGCAAGCCCCAACAGGGTCTACATTAGAATTATCAGAAGAAACTGCAATTTTTGTTCTGTAACCAGCCTCTCTTGCAATGCTTTGAACAATAACATCTCCTTCTAAAATTTCAGGAATTTCTAATTCAAATAATCTTTTAACAAAACCTGTGTTGCTTCTTGAAACTTGAATCATAGTTCCAGTAAAAGAATCTCTTATTTTTTTAACATAAACTTTTAGTTTGTCACCTACTCTATATCTTTCGCCAGGAATTTGATCTCTTTCTTGTAAAAAAGCTTCAATTTTGCTTCCAGCAATTTCTACATATAGGTTTTTACCGTCAATTCTTGTAACTACTGCTGTTACAATTTCGTCTTCTTTTTCTGCAATTTCAGCTAATGTTGTTTCTCTTTCTATTTCTCTTAATTTTTGCATAACAACTTGCTTAGCTGTTTGAGCTGCAATTCTTCCAAAGTTTTTAGGGTTTTCTTCTTTTGTTACTGTGTCGCCTACTTTGTAAGATTTTTTAATTAGTTTTGCATCTTCTAAACTAATTTGTTTGTCTTCCATTTCTTCTTCTACTTCTTCTACAACTGTTTTGTAACTATACACTTGAATTTTATTTTTTTCTGGTAAAAGTTTAACAGTAGCAGATTTTGCTTCTCCAAAGTTTTTCTTGTAAGCAGAAGTTAATGCAGTTTCTAATAGTTCTACAAAAGTTTCCTTGTTTATGTTTCTTGTTTCTTGTAAGTCTTCTAATGCTCTAAAAAAGTCCTTATTAATCATAATGTTTTTACTCCTTAAAATTCTATATGAGGCACTATTTGTGCTACATCTTTTAAATTAAATATTTTTGTTTCTTTGCCAGTATTAACTGTAATATCATTTTCAGTAAAATTTAAAAATTCTCCTACAAACAGCTTTTTGCCATCTTGTTTAGAATATAATTTAACTTCTATTTTTTTGTTTAAGTTTCTTGTCATTTGCTTTTCAGTTTTTAAAGGTCTGTTTATTCCTGGAGATGATACATTAAATGTATAACTTTCTCCTTTTGTTGGGTCAAGCTCTTCTAATGGTTCATTCATAGCTCTTGCTACTTTTTCACAGTCCTCAATTTTTATTCCATTATCAGAATATAGGTATATGGTTAGCACCATACCTTCGGCTGTTTTTGCATATTCCATATCGTCAATTTCGTAGCCCAAGCTTTCTATAATGGGTTTTGCAATTTCTTTAACTGCAGTTACAACATTTTTGTTTGCCATTTTTTATGATCTCCTATTCAAAAATTAAGAGCGGGCCCTAGCCCACTCTCTTTTTTCCGTTCGATAGTATTATAACACAATGCCTATAAAATTACAAGTATAATTTTAATATTCTTTAACTAGCTTAATAAACACTTTTGCCGTTGCAATAGCATCGTTAACTGCTCTATGTGCACCTACAAGCGGAACATTTAAATATTCTGCTACTTTAATTAGTTTATAAGACCTTAGCCCTCCAATTTTTTGTCTTGCCATTACAAGTGCATCCGCTTGCTTGTGGTCAAACGAATAACCACTTTTTCTTGCTTTATTGCTTAAAAACTTATAGTCAAATGGAATGTTGTATGCAACTAAAATAGCGTTATCACAAAACTTATAAAAGTCTGGTATAACCTTATCTATAGTTGGCTTGTCCTTTACCATTTCGTCAGTTATTCCTGTTATTTTAGTAATCTCTGCCGAAATTGGTTCTTCTGGGTTTATTAGTGAAGAAAATTGCTCTGTTACATGCCCGCCAGAAATTTTTACAGCACCTATTTCTGTTATGTTGCAAGTTTCCGCATCTAGCCCTGTTGTTTCTAGATCAAACACAATAAAGTCATTATCTCTCAAATACTTATTCTCTTCTTCCACCACTTCAAACAAGTTTGTTTGCCCAACAATTTCTACAGGCTGAGGCTTAATAGTAACATATTTTTTAGGAATAGGCCTTTTCATTTCCTCTTCTTCTTTTGGTCTTACAAGTTCACAATAACTTAAATATCTTATTTTAAAGCTCAACTTACCGTTGTATTCGTCTACATCTCCAAATAGCAAAACATCTTCATCTGCTCTTAACTGCTTTGCTTTTTCTACAAAGTCCTTAGTAGGAAAGTAAACGGCATTCATATCTTTTCCTCTTGCTGTTAAAAGTAAAGAATAGAATGTTTTTTGTTCTTCTTTAAATCCCTCTACTCCATTTTCATCTACTACTTTTATTTTTTTAGTAAATTCTCTTGGATTTATGTATTTAGCAGTAGCCACAATAGCCACTCCCTTCCCAGGAGCCTTAACCTCCGACATACAAATAGGTTTTTGTGTTATTTTAGAACCTATAAATATTTCTGTTTTTAAAATTTCAAACTCAACTGGCTTCACTTCGTCTGCTAGGTTGTCTAAAACCTCTTGCTTTCTTTGTTCTAGCACATTTTCAGAAGTTTTTTCTGCTATTTGTTTTACTTCTAAGTTAAATATGTAACAAAATTCACTATTTAAAAATGTTTTTAAAGCCTTTTCAAATTTTAAAACATAATCTTCCGATACAAAGCCTTCTGCATAATGTAAAACAATATTAAAACTACCATCCGTATTTTTGTTTAGTTTCATATTTTGAGTATTAATGCAAGTACTAAGCGCCGGATAGCTTTCTCTTATATATTTGTTTATTTTATTTTTTAAGTAAACAAACCCCACAAAACTTTTCTTGTATTTTATAGTAAAATTCAGTTTTGTATCTAAATATTTTTCAACAATCTCATAAATTTCTTTTCTATTTTCTTCAGTTATTTCAGAAACTTCATCTGGATATAAAAATACAATTTCTAACATATTCTTTTCTTTATAATAAATAGCATCAAAAAGTTTTAAGTAAGAATACTTACCTTCTAATTTTAAGTTAATAAATTGCACTAAATCGCTCATCTTTTGTTTCCTTTTTTTGTTTTATAAAACCAAGTTGTACACATCTGCTAATATTACAAATCCAAACAGCACTATAAGTCCAATAAAGTGAATATATGCCTCTACTGTTCTGTTTATTGGCTTTCCTCTTATCCATTCTACCACTGTAAACACCATTCTAGAGCCGTCTAAAGCTGGCAATGGAAGCAAGTTAAACACTCCCAAGTTTACAGCAATTAACGGCATTAAAACCAATATAGATGCCGCACTTGCTTGCGTAAAGGTTGCTATTGTAGAAATTGTTGTAATAGGCCCGCCTACACCAGATAATCCTACCTTACCTATAATTAATAATATCAAAAATTCAAGTATTTTCCAAGCCAGACCAAATGTAAACGGAATACATCTTGCTAAGGCCTCTAAAAATGTAAACGAATAAGGTGTAACAGTTATTCCTAAAACATTAGCAAAGTTACCTGTTCCTTCCCCATTTTCGTCCAAAATTTCCTTTTCATAAAGAGTTACATCTTTTGTAAGCTCTTCTCCATCTCTTGTAACTGTTAAAGTAATTGGGTCTCCTGCATCGTATTCACTTAGTAAACTAGTAAAAGTGTTATCTTTAATAAAATCTATTTCTACATCGTCTATTTCTCTAATAACATCGCCAGATTGTATTACTCCGTAGTTTACAGAATCTTCATTTATGCTTGTAATTTCTGGTACATCGTAACCTACTGTTACCAGCAAAATAAACGAGAATATTATTGCAGATAAAATGTTAAAACCAGCACCTGCAAATAAAACAATTAGCCTTTTCCAAGGTTTTTGATTATTAAATGCATCCGGGTTTTTACTATCTTCATCTTCTCCTTCAAAAGCGCAGTATCCGCCAAGCGGAATAAGCCTCAAAGAAAATATCTCTCCTGACTTTGTTTTTTTAGAATATATAGACTTACCAAAACCCACAGAAAATTCGTTAATTTTAAAGCCCAGTTTTTTACCTGCAATGTAGTGCCCAAACTCGTGAATAGTAACCATTAACAGCAAAATTAAAAGAGCTATTATAATATAAAAAATATCTGTAAACCAGCCTAAATTTAGTGCCAATAAATTTGAATTAATCAAAACAATTCCTCCATTTTATAATAAAAGGTTATATAATATCTATATAACCTTTAAAATGTTTATATTATTAAATTTTATAAAAAGAAAATTATAATATAAATAAAAGTATACATAGCTACAAAAGCAAGTCCATCTACTCTATCCATAATTCCACCGTGTCCAGGGAAAATACTTCCAAAGTCTTTTGCTTTTGCTTTTCTTTTAACATAAGAAGCGAACAAATCTCCTGCTTGTCCAAACACAGAACCTACTGCGCCGTATGCAATAAATGTCCAAATAGTAACTCCTGCCGTTCTAAAAGCTGTATCTATAAAGTTGTTTGCACTTATTAAATCTCCGCTAAAAATAATATATAACCAAACAGAAACTAATATGCCCCCTACTATTCCACCAATTGCCCCTGAAATTGTTTTTTTAGGGCTAATTTTTGGTGCTAGTTTAGGTCCTCTAAATGTGCTTCCTACAAGGTAAGCAAAAGTATCTGAAACCATAGTTACTGTAAATGCCATAACTAAGGCAATAAGTCCTAAATATTGTCCTTTAAATGCATTTATTGCTAAAGCTGTGTTTAAGCTTAATATGTGGTTTAGTAAAAATAAAAAGCTTAAAAAGAAAGTTGGGTAAAGCATTAATAAAAATGTATTAAAGGTTTTTTTAGTAGAATAGTCCTTTATTGTTTTAAACCCTTTTTTATCTAATAAAGTTGCTTTATCTTCTTCTGAAAGTAAAAATGGTGTAGCATAAGCTATTACTACAAATGCAGCTGCAATAATTAATTGCACAAGTAAAAACCCTGCAAAAGTATGATAGGCATTTAAAGAAAAAATTAAACCTAAATATACCGCTATCGGATAAATACTAATAATTGTTGTGTGGTTTGTTTTTCCAGATCTCTCAAAAACTCTGGCAACCTCTCCTGCACCAATAATCATTACCACGCCAATAAATAAGTCAAACAGATATATGTTTAAAGTTCTTAGCCAAAATGCTAAAACAATACCTGCTAAAATCCCTGTTCCTGTTAAAACTCTTGTTTTCATAAAAATTTTCTCCTAAAAAGTTATTTCTTTTTTATTTTTCCAAATCTTCTATCTCTTCCCTGAAATTCTATTATAGCCAGTTGAAGTTGTTTTTTGTTAAACTCTGGCCAGTAAATTTTAGGAAAGTAAAATTCTGAATATGCCCCTTGATACATTAAAAAGTTGCTAAGTCTTCGTTCTCCGCTTGTTCTTACAATTAAATCAGGATCTGGCATACCAGCCGTGTATAAATAGTTAGAAAATTCTTTTTCTGTAACTTTTTTTACGCCCGCTTTAATTATTTTATTAACAGCTGTTATAATATCGTCTCTTCCACCATAGTTAACGCATAAGTTAACTACAAGCTTAGCGCAGTTTTTAGTTTCTTCTACGCCTCTTTTCATTGCTTCGTATATGTCTTTAGGAAATTTTGTAATATCCCCACTAGTTACAAGCTTAATGCCTTTTTCTACGTATTCAGATAAATCACTGTCTACATACTCTTTTAGTTGGTTAAAAATGTAATCTAGCTCTTCTTGCGGTCTATTCCAGTTTTCTGTAGAAAACGCATAAAGTGAAATATAGCCTATGCCCATTTCTAATGCGTTAAGCACTGTTTCTCTTACCGCTTTAATTCCCGCTTTGTGGCCTGCTGTTCTTGGTAGCCCTCTCTTTTGTGCCCATCTTCCGTTTCCATCCAAAATAAATGCTATATGTTTTGGAATTCTGTTTTTATCTATTTTTTTAGATAAGTCTTTATTTTTAAATAATTTCATAACGTCCCCTACTGTTTATATGTTAAGTAAAAACTTATTAGTAATTAAAACAATCTCGGTTTTACTAACTTTGTTTACTTTTACAACTAAATTATGGTCAAATTGTTTATTAAAGGAATTATTATCCTTAAAACTCACTTTAAAACCGCGCTTTTTTAGTTCTAGTTTTACTTTTTCGGCATCTTTGCCAATAAATTCTTTAAAATCCATTACACTTCCATAATATCTTTTTCTTTATCTTTAAAAATATCTTCAACATTTTTGTTTGCATTGTTTAACATGTCTTGAACTTCTTTTTCGTAAACTTTTTGATCGTCTTCTGTTATGTCGTTATCTTTTTTCATAAGTTTAATAGCATCCATTGCATCTCTTCTTGCATTTCTCAAGTGGATTTTGCAATTTTCTGAAATCTTTTTAGCATCTTTAACAAGTAGCACTCTTCTTTCTTCTGTTAAAGCTGGGAAAATAAGTCTAATTATTTTACCATCGTCACTAGGATTTAAGCCTAAGTCTGACTCTACAATAGCTTTGCTCACTTGTCTTATCATGCTAGCATCCCATAAAGAAACTATTAACATTCTAGCTTCTGGAACAGATATATTTGCCATTTGATTTAACGGAGTTGGATTTCCGTAGTAATCTACCATAACTTTATCTAATATTCTTGGATTAGCTCTTCCTGCTCTTAAAGTAGCTAATTCTGATTTATAATGATTTATCGCCTTTTCAATATCCATTTCATAAGACGTAAAAACATCTTGTTTTGTTAATTCACTCATAGTTATCTCCTATTTTTTAAACTTAAATATAGTGTACTATAAAACCTTATAAAACACAAAACAAAATATAAAAAAACAGAGCAAAATTGCTCTGTTTTTATATTAAAATTAACCTTTTTTCATTTGTCCCATAACTTCTGCTGCAAAATCTTCGTTTCTTTTTTCTAGGCCTTCACCCATTTCAAATCTAACAAATCTTCTGATGCTAATTTTTTCACCAATTGTTAAAATTGCTTCTGTAACAACTTCTTTAATTGTTTTAGAAGGGTCTTTAACATAAGTTTGTTCTAATAAACAAACATCTTGATAGAATTTTTTAACTCTTCCTACTATCATTTTTTCAACAATAGCTTCTGGTTTGCCTTCGTTTAAAGCTTGAGCTCTTAAAATTTCTTTTTCTGCTTCTAAAGCACTTGCTGGAACTTCTTCTGCTGATACATATTTAGGATTAGCTGCTGCTATGTGCATAGAAATGTTTTTAACTAAATCTTTAAACATATCTCCACGAGCAACAAAGTCTGTTTCACAGTTAACTTCTACCAAAACACCAATGCTACCATTCATGTGAATGTAAGAACCAACTGCTCCTTCTGCTGCAATTCTGCCTTCTTTTTTAGCAGCTTTTGCAATACCTTTTTCTCTTAAATATTTTTTAGCTTCTTCCATGTTGCCGTTGCATTCTATTAATGCTTTTTTACAATCCATCATTCCTGCACCAGTACTTTTTCTTAGTGCTGCAATATCACTTGCTGTAATTGCCATATATACAATCTCCTCTTGTTTATTATTCTTTTTCTTCTTCTATCTTTTCAGTTACTTCTTCTGCTGGTTTAACTTCTTCTGTAGCTTCTACTGCAGCGCCTTCTTTAGCTTCTACAACAGCGTTTGCCATAGTAGCAGTAATAAGTCTTACTGAACGAATAGCATCGTCGTTACCAGGAATAATAACATCAACATCATCTGGGTTACAGTTAGTATCTACTAAACCAACCACAGGAATATTAAGTGTTTTTGCTTCTTTGATAGCAATGTGCTCTTTGTTAGGATCAACAATAAATAAAACATCTGGTAGTCTGTTCATATCTGCAATACCACCAAGGTTTTTTTGTAGTTTATCTCTTTCTAATTTAAGTTTAATAACTTCTTTTTTAGGAAGTAGTTCAAATTCTCCAACTTTTTCCATTTGGTTAATTTTTTTAAGTCTTTCTACTCTAGTTCTAATAGTTTTAAAGTTAGTTAAAGTACCACCTAACCATCTAGAATTAATGTAGAACATACCACATCTTTCTGCTTCTTCCTTAATAGCTTCTTGTGCTTGTTTTTTAGTTCCCACAAATAGAACTGTTTTTCCTTCAGAAGCTACATCTTTAATAAAGTTGTACGCGTTTTCTACATAACCAATAGTTTTTTCTAGGTTAATAACATGTACATCGTTACGAGATGTGAAAATGTATTCCGCCATTTTTGGGTTCCATTTTCTTGTTTGGTGACCAAAGTGAACACCTGCTTCTAATAATTGTTTCATTGAAATTACTGACATTTTAAATTCTCCTTTTGTTTTTTTTCCTCCCAAGTGCTTTAAGCTCTAAACAGCAACCCTAAATTAGGGCAACGGCCATTTAAATAACACAAGGTGTGTAATTTTTTGAACGATTAAATTTTATCACACATAGGTTATAAATGCAAGCCTTTATTAAACTTTTTTAAACAAAAAAAGGGCGCATTGGCCCTTTTTAATATTTTAATTTTGGTTATTTTTTAGTAGTAGTCTTTTTTGCCACTGTTTTTTTAGCTGGTGCTTTTTTTGCAGGAGCCTTTTTAGCTGCTGGTTTTTTAGCAACAGGCTTTTTTGCAGGAGCCTTTTTAGCCACAGTAGTTTTTTTAGCTGTAGCCACCTTTTTTGCAGGAGCTTTTTTTGCAGGGGCTTTCTTAGCCGCTGGCTTCTTTGCAGCCGGTTTTTTAGCAGTAGCTTTCTTTTTAGCTGGTGCTTTTTTAACTTCTTTTTTTGTAGAGTCTTTTAATAAACCGTTATAAATATCAAAAACTTTTTCTACTATTTTTCCGTTAACAACAACGCTTAAAACAACGCCATCTTCACTTTCGTCACTTTCTTCTATGACAAATACAAGAGCTTCATCCTCATTTACATTTTCCATTTCTTCAATTGGTTTTAAAATAATGTAAAGTTCTTCATTGAAAGGGATTAGTGCAATTTGATCAAATGCCACTTCGTCTCCTTGTTGGTTAAATAGAATTACTGGACTGTTATCGTTAACATCCAAAATTGCGTCTATAGGATTTCTTGCTTCTTTTACCATAAAAATATAACCTCTTTTATTTATTTTTTTCCTGTGTCTAAATATGTTTGTAAAATTAAAGTTGCTGCAACCTTATCTATAACTTGCTTGCGTTTTTCTCTACGCATGTTGCTACTAATAAGCATTTTTTCTGCAGCTACAGAAGTTAAGCGTTCATCTTGATAAACTATTTTAGCCTCTGTATATTTTTTTAATTCGTTACAAAATTCATAAGTTTTTTCCACTCTGTTTCCGGAGCTACCATCCATATTAATAGGCAAACCCACAACTACGGTAGACACATTATTATCTTTAATAAGCTTTCCCAAGTAGTTTAAATCGTATGCTAAATCTTTTCTGGTATAGGTTTCTTTGCCGGTAGCGATAATGCCAAGCATGTCACTTAAAGCAATACCTATTCTCACATCTCCTAAATCTAGCCCCATTAATCTCATAGATATCTCCTTAACATACCTTATTTTAACACATGTAGCATCATTTTTCAAACAAAAAAGTACTGTTTTTTATTTATTTTTACATAAATAACTTTAAGCACTCTTTTGTTAAAAATTATAGTTGTTTTTTTAAGGCTTCCTTACCTTTTTCTACCATTTTGCGTGCGTCTTTGTTAGATTGCACATAAACGGCACCTGCCATAAATCCAACAATAAGCCCAATTACCAATGCATCTTTCATTTTAAACCTCCTAAGCATTAATTTGCTATACTGTTATTCTGCATATATATGCTTATTTTATTTAAGGTTTTAATAATTAAAATAGGTAATTTTTGGTTTTATTAAGCAGTAGCTTTTTTTAATTTCCTTTCTTGTTTTTTGTAATAGTCGTTAACCGCCGCCTCAATAGCTTCTTCTGCTAAAACAGAGCAATGAATTTTTCTCATAGGAATTTGTCCCATAACATCCAAAACATCTTTATTTGTAACTTTTAACGCCTGCTCTACTGTTTTTCCTTTAATTAACTCTGTCGCAACAGAAGTAGAAACAATTGCAGTAGCACAGCCAAAAGTTTTAAACTTAACATCTGTAATTACATTATTTTCTATTTTTAAATAAATTTTCATTATATCGCCACAGGTAGGGTTTCCAACTTCACCTACTCCGCTCGCATTTTTAATTTCTCCCACATTTTTAGGATTATTAAAAATTTCCATAACTTTTTGATTATACATTTTTATTTTTTCCTTTTTTTAGATTTATTTTTATTTTTTATAGGAGATATTTCTCTTAACTTTTCCACAACTTCTGCTAACTGATCTACAACATAGTCTAGGTCAGATTTAGTTATAGAAATTGGAAAAGAAAATCTTACTGCTCCTTGCGCAACTAGCACATCTACTCCCATAGCACCTAGCACATGAGACTTTTGCAAACTAGCAGAAGAACAAGCCGAGCCTGTAGAAACGCTAACTCCTCTCATATCTAGAAGTGCTAAAATACTTTCTCCCTCTATTCCTTCAAAAGATAGGTTAATAATATGAGGGACATTTTGAGTTTTGTGTCCGTTAAAGTGAACATCGTCTATTTTTAAAATAACTTGATTATAAAAATAGTTTTTTAAATTAATAAGCTTTTTAGAATTAACATCCATATCTCTTACTGCAAGCTCCACGGCTTTTCCAAAGCCAGCAACTGCAGGAGTGTTTACAGTGCCCGCTCTTTTGCCTTTTTCTTGGCTACCACCTTTAAGTAGGCTGTCTATTTTAACGCCTTTTCTTAAAAATAGTGCTCCAATACCTTTTGGTCCATAAAGTTTATGTGCAGAAATTGTCATAGCATCTATGCCTAAATCGTCTACATTAATTTTAATTGCACCCATAGCCTGAACAGCGTCTGTGTGGAATATTGCACCTTTTTCTTTTACTGTTTTAGAAATTGCGTTTAAGTGTTGAATAGTTCCTACTTCGTTGTTTGCTATCATAATAGAAACAAGAATTGTGCCCTCTTTTAAATATCTTAAAAGATCTGCAAACTTAATTAAGCCTGTGTTATCTACATCTAGGTATGTTACCTCAAAGCCTTCTCTTTCTAAGGCTCTAAAAGATTCTAAAACCGAAGGATGTTCTATTTTTGTTGTAATAATATGGTTTCCTTTATGCTTATTTGCATACGCTAAACCTCTTATAGCCCAGTTGTTTGCTTCTGTTCCACCAGAAGTGAAGTAAATTTCTCCATCGTCAGAGCCAATTGCTTTTGCAATCTTATCTCTTGCTTCATCTACAACTGCTACAGCGTCTCTTCCTATTTTGTGAAGGCTGCTGCTGTTGCCATAATTTGTATCAAACATAGGAAGCATTTCTTGTAAAACTTCCGACTTTAAATATGTTGTTGCTGCTGCATCTAAATACACTTTTTTATGCATTTTATTATCTCCTTTTAACCGTCAATCATGTCTTGTAAACTTGTTTTATCTAAAAGTTTGTTTACTTCTATAAATAGGTTAACAAATATATTTTTATTTGGGCAATTTTTCTTGTCGCACTTTTCGTCGCTACAACCAGAAACCACCAAGTCTGGCTCCATAACTCTAACAACATCACCTACCGAAATATCTTTTGGTGCTCTTGCTAAGGCGTATCCACCTTGTGCCCCTCTAATAGAAGTTACTAAACCTGCCTTTTTTAACATAGCCATTAGCTTTTCTAGATATGGCAAACTAACATCAGAGCATTTTGCTACCTCAGAAAGTGGTTTAACACTATCCTCTTTTTGCATAGCTAAAAAGTACATAGCTTTTAAACTGTATCTAGATTTTGATGATAATCTCATATTTTTACCTCCTATTAATTCCTACTAAAATAGTCTGGTATAATTTTACACATAAAAAATGCTGTTGTCAACACTATTTTACAAATAAAAAAAAGAACCTTTCGGCTCTTTAATGTTTTGTTTTAATTATGCGTGTTTTTTAATAGTTTCTACTATTTGGTTTTTTTGTCTTAAACCAATAATACGCTCAACTTCCTTTCCATCTTTGTAAAGTATCATTGTAGGCACACTCATAACCATATTTTCCATTGCTATTTCTCTTGAATTGTCAATGTCTAGCTTTTTAACAGTAGCTTGACCTGCAACTTCGTCAGAAACTTCTTCTAGTATTGGAGCCAGCATTTGGCAAGGCCCACACCAAGTAGCAAAGAAATCTACTAATACAAGTTCATCCTTCTTTTCTAATTCTGCTTTAAAATCTGCAGAATTTAAAATGTTAATTTTTGACATATCTCTTAATCTCCTTTCGTTAAATTCGAGGTTAGTATATCACTTTTATTATACTTTAGCAAACTAATTTAGACTAGCTAAAATTTATTATATCGTTAGTAACTTTACCCGCCAAAACACATGCGCACCCCCAAGGTTGATACACTATACTGCTTTGCTTTCCGCTTGGTTTTACTGTTGGTAAACTGTTAGAAGATACAACCGTATGGCTTTTTATTCCTCTCTTTTTTAACACATTTCTAAGTTTACGAGAAAGTCCATCGCCACTTGTTTTAAAAACATCTGTAACTACAAAGTTAGGAATTCCTGCTTTGTTTCCGCTACCCATAGCAGAAATAATTTTTGCACCTTCTGTTTTTGCCTGCTCAATCAAATCGAGTTTTTGATTAACTAAATCTATTGCATCAATAACATAATCATACTTACTTAATTCAAATTCTTCCGAAACTTCTTTATCGTAATGCTTAACCAAAGCTGTTATATTAGCTTTTGGATTAATATCTAGCAATCTTTCTTTCATAACATCTACTTTATATTTTCCAACAGTAGAATGCAAAGCAATTATTTGTCTATTTATATTGCTTTCGCTTACTTTGTCAAAATCTACAATAGTTAAATTATAAAAACCCGTTCTTATAAGCTGTTCGGCAACTGTTGCACCAACCCCACCTACTCCAAACAAAATTATTTTTGCCTGTTTTAGTTTTTTTAATGCATTTTTTCCTAATAAACTTTCTGTTCTTTCAAACTGCTTTTGCATATTACTAGTCCTTTTTAGGTGGCAATGTTTTAATGTGAATGTCTTTTAATTGATCTTCTGTTACCACATTTGGAGCGCTTGTCATTAAATCGCTAGCGTTTTGAGTTTTAGGAAAAGCAACAACATCTTTAATGTTTTCTGTTCCGGCTAAAATCATAACAATTCTATCAAGCCCTGGTGCAAACCCGCCATGAGGAGGAGCCCCATATTTAAATGCATCCACAAAGAAGCCAAATTTTTCTTTTACTTGCTCATCTGTAAACCCTACAACATTAAACACTTCTTGTTGAAGTTTAGGATCGTGAATTCTTATGCTACCGCTACAAATTTCGTAACCGTTTATTACAAGATCATAACACTTACCTAGTACTTTACTTGGATCTGTTTTTAAATATTTTTTATACTCATCCATAGGCGCTGTAAATAAGTGATGCATTGCATTGTAACCGCCTGTTTCCTCATTCTTTTCAAACAGTGGAAAATCTTTAACCCAAACAACTTGGTGCTTAGAGTTATCAATTAAACCATATTCTTTTGCAATTTTTGCCCTTACTGCACCTAAAGCTTTACAAACAGTATTTTTATTTGGGTTACAAGACATTAAAATTAGGTCGCCTGTTTTTGCTTCAGTTTTTTCTATTATTGCAGCAATCTCTTCTGCAGTTAAAAACTTAGAAATACTTGTTTTAATCTCATCTTCGTTTAAGTAAATGCTTATAAGCCCTTTTGCTTTATGTAGTTTTGCTTCTTTTTCTATCTTGTCAAATTTCTTTCTAGAAATTTTATCTGCAAAACCTTTTACATTAATAGCCTTAACTGCCCCACCAGCTTTTATAGATGTTGTAAAAGATTCAAAGGCACAGTTTTCTACTTCTTTAGAAATATCTACAAGCTCTAAGCCGTATCTTGTATCTGGTTTATCAGAACCATATGTATTCATAGATTCTTCAAAACTCATTCTTCTAAATGGTGTTTTAAGGTCGTATCCAATAACATCCTTAAACATTTTAACCATCATTTTTTCGCCAACTTCTAAAACTTGTTCTTGCTTGTCTACAAAACTCATTTCAATGTCTATTTGAGTAAATTCTGGCTGTCTGTCTGCTCTTAAATCTTCATCTCTAAAACATCTAGAAAATTGATAGTATCTGTCTAATCCACCAACCATTAGCAATTGCTTGTAAAGTTGAGGAGATTGTGGAAGAGCATAAAATTTTTCTGGATGTAATCTGCTAGGCACCAAATAGTCTCTAGCACCTTCTGGTGTAGATTTTCCAAGCATTGGAGTTTCTATTTCAATAAAATCTTCTCCATCCAAATATTCTCTTAAACTTTTTACAATTTTGTGTCTTAAAATCATATTGTTTTTAAGTTTTTCTCTTCTTAAATCAATATATCTATATTTTAATCTTAATTCTTCACTTGCTAAATTTTCCTCTTTTGTTTCTACCATAAAAGGAAGCGTTTCACATTCAGACAAAATTATAACGCTGCTGGCTACAACTTCAATGTCGCCACCTTTTATGTTTCTGTTAACATTTTGCTCGTCTCTTACTTCAACTGTACCTTCTATGCCTAAAACATATTCGTATTTTACATTTTCTAGTTTTGCAAAATCTTCTTTGCTTAAAGTTTCTGGGTTAAATACAACTTGAATGCTGCCAGAAACATCTCTTAGCGTAACAAAAACTAGGTTGCCTAGCTTTCTTCTTCTAGCCACCCAGCCTGTTAAAAATACTTTTTCATTTACCTGACTTTGAGAAAGCTGTCCGCATTTATGCGTTCTTTCTCTTCCATTTAAATTTTCTACCATATTCTAATTCTCCTTTATGTATTTTGCAAGCTCATCTATTTTAACTTCTTCTTTATCCCAAGAATTTTGTCTTTTTACTTGCACGCTCTTATTGTTTAAACTTTCTTCCGATATAATCACAACAAACTTAGCTCCAATTTTGTGAGCATAGTCCATATCTTTTTTAAATTTTCTTCCCATGTGGTTAATGTCGGCACTAATTCCGTTTTCTTTTAGCATTGCTGCAATTTTATAATCCTCAATGCTATTATTTAGCCCATCTTTTACAACATAAGCAGTTAATTTTTCGCCATCAGTAATTTCAATACCTCTGTTTTCCATTTCTAAAATAACTCTTTCTAACCCAATTCCAAAACCAACTGCAGGAATGCTCTTGCCTCCTATTTCTTCTATTAAGTTGTTATATCTTCCGCCGCCACCTAAAACACCGCTAGCAGCCCCGTTAGAACCTTTTGCAACAAACTCAAAAACTGTTTGAGTATAGTAATCAAAACCTCTTACAAGCTTGTCGTTAACAACATATTCTATGCCTGAAGCATCTAATAATTTTTTAACAGTTTCAAAGTGAGTTTTAGATTCTTCACATAAGTAATCCATTAAAACTGGCGCCTGAGCATTAACTATTTTACAACCTTCTTGTTTGCAGTCTAATATTCTTAGTGGGTTTGTTTTATATCTTCTCTTACAGTCTTCACACATTCCGTTAATTTTATCTTTGTAATATTCTTTTAAAACTTGCGAATATCTTTTTCTATCCTCTTTGTTTCCTAGTGAGTTTATATCTACATAAACTTCTGTAATTCCAAGCTCTTTAAAAAAGTTTACACCCGCAGCAATAGTTTCTGCATCGGCAGATGCGTTAAAACTACCAAAAAACTCTATTCCAAATTGGTGGTGCTGACGGTATCTTCCTTCTTGAGGTTTTTCGTATCTAAAATGAGGAGATATATAATATGTTTTAAAAGGCATTGGCTCGTTGTTTAAACCATTTTCTAAAAACGCTCTTACAACTGTAACTGTGCTTTCTGGTTTTAATGTTAAACTTCTTCCACCTTTATCTTCAAAAGTGTACATTTCTTTATTTACTATATCTGTGCTATCGCCCACTCCTCGTAGGAAAAGCTCCGTATGTTCAAACATAGGAGTTCTTATTAGTTTAATATTATTAAGATAAGCAATTTTTCTTATTTTCTTTTCTACATATTGCCATTTATAACTATCTTTTGGAGTTATATCTTTTGTTCCTTTTGGTTTTGTTATTTTTAAGTTTGCCATATTATTCTCCCTTTTTAATAAAAAACCCCTCAGCCGAAAAAAATCAGCTAAGGGGCAATATATTTAACATCGCGGTGCCACCCTTAATTTAAAACTTAAAGGAGTGCCCCTTAGTTTTGTCTCAATTATTCTTTAACGGGAATTACTCGTTATAGCCTCACTAAGCGCTGGACTATACTGCTAGTTTTTAGTGTCACATTCTAAAAACTCGTCGCATTTACATTTTTATGTTAACAAAGTTTTTGTTTTTTGTCAATTTAATATAATAATTAGTTTATTTTTTGTTTTACTTCTTTTATTGCAATTTCGCTTAAAAGTTTTCTTTTTAGCTTTTTATCTCTAATATTTTTTTCTAATGGCTTAACTATTCCCCAGTTAGAGTTCATTGGCTGAAAGTTTTTTTCTTCGGCAGTTGTAATGTAATTTATTAAAGCGCCAATCATAGTACTATTAGAAAATTCTAACATTGACTCACCACTTAGCATGCTTGCCATGTTTATTCCACACATAAGCCCGCTAGAAATGCTTTCTACATAGCCTTCTACTCCGCTTAATTGCCCTGCAATAAAAATGTTAGGGTTATTTTTTAATTGATAAAACTTATTTAAACTTTTTGGCGCATTAATAAAAGTATTTTTGTGCATAACACCATATTTAATAAACTCTGCATTTTTTAATGCAGGAATTAAACTAAAAACTCTTTTTTGCTCTTTAAAAGTTAAGTTTGTTTGAAAGCCCACCATATTGTAAAGGTTTGCTTCTAAATTTTCTTTTCTAAGTTGCACTGTTGCGTATGCCCATCTATCTGTTTTAGGATCTGTTAAACCCACTGGTTTTAATGGCCCAAATAACAAAGATTTTTCTCCACGCTTTGCTAAAACTTCTACCGGCATACAACTTTCAAAAACTTTTTTACCTTCAAAATCTTTTAACTTAACTGTTTCTGCTGTTATAAGTTCGTTATAAAACTGCATATATTCTTCTTTGTTCATTGGACAGTTTAAATAATCGCCACCATTTTCGCCTTTATCATATCTATCTGCAATAAAGCTTTTTTCTTTATCTACACTTTCGGCAGTTACTATTGGTGCAGCTGCGTCAAAAAAGTATAGGTACTCTTGCCCTAAAAGTTTTGCTAAGTTGTTTGCTAAGTTTTCTGCTGTTAGTGGGCCAGTTGCAACAATTGTAGGAATAGAAGTGTCTATTTCATCAACTCTTTCCTCTACAACCTCTATTAGCTCATTTTGTTTTATTTCGTTTGTTATTATTTCGGCAAATTTTTCTCTATCTACCGCCAAAGCACCACCTGCAGGAACTTTACATTTATCTGCCGCTTTTATTACTAGGCTATCTAGCAATCTCAATTCTTCTTTTAATAGCCCACAAGCATTTGTAATGTCGTTAGATTTTAACGAATTACTGCAAACAAGTTCGGCAAAAAACCCGCTCTTATGAGCAGGCGTAAATTCTTTAGGCTTCATTTCAAAAAGTTTAACTTTTATGCCTCTTTTTGCTAACTGATAACTTGCTTCACAGCCTGCAAGTCCAGCTCCAATAACATTAACTGTTTTAAACATTATTGCTCCTTGTTTTGTTTTGGCTCTTGTCTTTTATATTTACATTCCTTGTTAGAACATCTAATTAAAGCGCCGTTTGCGTGTGGTTTTTTAGTTAAATAACTTTTACAATCTGGGCATTTTTCTTCCAAAGGAATATCCCAAGAAATAAAGTCACATTCTGGGTAACCACTACATCCGTAGAAAATTGCACCTTTTCTGCTTTTCTTTTTCAAAACATCTTTGCCACATTTAGGGCATTTACCCACAACTTCTTCTGGCTCTTTTAAACTTTTAATATTTTTACATTCCGGAAAACCAGAACAAGCTAAAAACTTGCCGTATCTTCCATCTCTAATAACCATCATTTTTCCACATTTATCACAAGGAATATCTGTTTTTTCTGGTTCAATTTTGTTTTGATAAGGGTCTTCCCCTGCTTTTTTCAAACTAACTTCAAAGTCTTTATAAAAATCTGCAACTGTTTTATGCCAATCTGTACTTTGAGAAGCTATAACATCCAAATCTTCTTCCATTTTTTTAGTAAACTCTACATTAATAATGTTTTCAAAATACCTTTTAAGCATATCATCTACTTTTTCGCCAAGGTCAGTAGATTTTAATCTTCTGCCTTCTCTTTCTACATATGCTCTTGTAAACAATGTACTAATTGTTGCAGAGTATGTTGCTGGCCTACCTATACCTTTGTCTTCCATAGCTTTGTTTAGTGTTGCTTCAGAAAATCTTACAGGTGGTTTAGTAAACTTTTGCTCTGTATGCATTTTTACTAGGTTTAAGTTATCACCTTCGTTAAGCTCAGGTAATTTTACATCTTTTTTAGTTTTACTTGTTTTTTTATCGTCGTCTTCTTTTTCTTCGTAAGCTTTGTAAACCGCAGTATAACCTAAAAACTTAGGTGTTTTTCCAGATACTTTAAAGCCGTATCCGTTAGCGTCTATGTTTGCCACAACAGAATCAAAAGTAGCTTCTGTCATTTGGCTTGCTAAAAATCTTTCGTAAATTAATTTATAAAGTCTAAATTGATCTTCTGCAATTAAGCCTGTAAGGCTTGCAGGAGTTTTATTAATGTCTACTGGTCTAATAGCTTCATGGGCATCTTGCGCGCCAGATTTTGTTTTGTAAACATTTGTTTTTGCTGGCACATATTCTGAGCCGTATTTATTTGCAATAAAACCTTTTGCTGCATTAACTGCATCCAAAGATACTCTTGTAGAATCTGTTCTTATGTAGGTTACAAGCGCTGTTTTACCTTCGCCCTTAATAGTAACCCCCTCGTATAGGTTTTGAGCTACAGAAGTTGTTTTTTTAAGGCTAAAACCTAGTTTGTTAAACGCATCTTGTTGAAGCGTACTTGTAATAAACGGAGCAGGTGCATGAGATTTTGTAACGCTCTTTTTAACTGTTTTAACAATATAGTTTGCGTTAGCTATATCTTGCATTATGCCGTCTACTTCATCTTTACTTAAAACTTTAATTTTCTTACCATTTAATGTTGATAGTAAAGCCTTAAAGTTAGTGTCATCGTTTTGTTTATTTAATTCTGCATTTAAATGCCAAAATTCTTCTGGCTTAAAGTTTCTTATTTCTTTTTCTCTATCTACAACCAATTTAAGCGCAACAGATTGAACCCTGCCTGCACTTAGTTTTGATTTTATTTTTTTACATAAAACGGGAGACATTTTGTAGCCCACCAATCTATCTAATATTCTTCTTGCTTGTTGAGCATTTACAAGTTGCCTATCTATTGTTGTTACATTTTGCATTCCTTTAGTAACACCAGATTTTGTTATCTCGTGAAAAACAACTCTTACTTTTTCGTCTTCCTCTATTCCTAATATATTAGCCAAGTGCCAAGCAATTGCCTCTCCTTCTCTATCCGGATCCGTAGCTAGATAAATTTTATCTGCTTTTTTTGCTTTTTCTTTTAAATCTTTTACCACTTGTTTTTTGTCTGGCATAATTGAATATTTTGGTTCAAAATTATTGTTAACATCTACTGCCAAACTTTTAGCCGGCAAATCTCTAACATGACCTTTTGTAGCAAAAACCTCAAAGCCTGCGCCTAGATATTTCTTTATTGTTTCTCTTTTACCAGCACCTTCTATAATAACTAAATTCATTATACCTCCAAATAATTACACGGCATAAAAATTGCCAGGTAACTTACTTATTAAACCACGAACTTGCATTGTTGTCAACAAAGTATTAAGTTTTTTAGGGTCTAATTTTGTTTTAACTAGTAGTTCATCGTAGTGAACTTCATCCGATTTTAGTATATTTAATATCAGCTGTTCTTCTATGCTAAGCTGAATAGAATTAGAGCTTTTCCCTTTGGCTTTTAACTTATTTTTGCCGTAAACTTCTAAAATATCTTCTACCCCTGTAACCATACAACCTTGAAGAGATTTTATTATTCTGTTGCAACCTTTACTAGCAAAATTATCTATATTACCAGGAACAACAAACAAGTCTCTTTCTGCTTCTAATGCATACTCTTTTGTGTGCATTGCACCGCTTTTTACGCCCGCTTCTGTAATAACAACACCGTCACATAGTCCTGCTATAATTCTATTTCTAATAGGAAAATGATAACCTACTGGCCTAGAATTTGGTTTATATTCACTAATTAATAAGCCCTTTTCTACTATTTCTTTTGCAAGTTCTCTGTTAGATGCTGGGTAAACTTCATTCACTCCTCCACCTAAAACTGCAATAGTCTTTCCATTGTTTGCCAAAGTTTCTTCGTGTGCTATTGTGTCTATTCCGTGGCATAAGCCTGCCACAATACAGTATCCTTGCAAGCTCAATTCTTTTGCAAAAGTTTTTGTTACGCTTTTACCGTACCTTGTGCATCTTCTTGTTCCTACAATTGCAAGGCTTGTTGCATTTAACAAACTAACATCTCCTTTACAATAAAGTACTAGTGGCGGCACTGCTGTTGTTAAAAGTAGTTTAGAATAATTTTTTGATGCAATAGTAACAGGTATTACTCTCATATTTTCGTAACCTACCAACTGATTATTAATAAAATTTTCATCTAGCGCATAACTCATCTTAGCAAACATTTTGCTATCTAAAATATGCTTAAATCTATTAAAATCCTTTTTAAAATTATCAAAAATATCTTCCGGTTTTTCGTAAGCATTTAGTATTATATATTTCTTTTTTATACTTAGATTATCAAAAATATCTAACCATAATATTGCTTTTTCTGCTTTAGTAAACATTTCCCCTTCCTTTAACCTTTTATATTAATAATAAACAAACTAAATTTTTTTGTCAATTACACTTATAACATATATTTTCTATCTAGTGACCTATATTGAATAGCCTCTGCAATGTGACTTAGTTCAATATGCTCATTGCCGTCTAAATCAGCAACAGTTCTTGCCACTTTTAAAATTCTGTTATATGCTCTTGCACTTAAATTTAAACGCTCAAACGCTTCTTTTAACAGTCTTTCGCTCTCTTCATCTAACTTGCAATATCTTTTTACATTCGCAGTTGTCATATTAGAATTGCTATGTATTTTGCTTGTTAAAAATCTGTCTGTTTGAACTTTTCTTGCCTTATCTACTCTCTTTTTAATGTCTTCCGATTTTTCTTCTTTTATTTCGCTTCTAAGCTGAGAATACTCTACGCTGTCTACCTCTAAATGGATATCTATTCTATCCATTAAAGGCCCAGATAGTTTATTTAAATATCTTGCAATTTGGCTTGGTGTACATTTACACTCGTGCTTTTTACTTCCAAAATATCCACAAGGACAAGGATTCATACTTGCTATCATTGTAAAACTTGCAGGATATTCCACAGTTTGTGCCGCTCTTGCAATGGTAACTTTTCCATCTTCCAAAGGCTGTCTTAAAGTTTCTATAACATTTCTTGGGTATTCTGGCATTTCGTCCAAAAATAGCACTCCATTATGAGCCAAACTAATTTCCCCCGGTTTGCTAGAACTTCCGCCACCAGTTAATGCAACTTTGCTTGCCGTGTGGTGCGGAGACCTAAATGGTCTGTTAAACACAATACCTTCTTTCTCTTCTACCTTTCCTGCTATGCTATGTATTTTTGTAACTTCCAATGCTTCTTCAAAAGTCATATCAGGAAGTATTGAAGGAAACGCTTTTGCAAGCATTGTTTTACCACTTCCCGGAGGGCCTATCATTAAAACATTATGCCCACCTGCTGCTGCAATTTCTAATGCTCTTTTTGCACTTAACTGACCTTTTATATCTGCAAAATTGTTAAGCACCATATGTTTTGCTTTTATTAATTCAAAAGTATTTTCTTTAATAGGCATTAACTCTTCTGTCTTATTAAAAAAGTTTACAAGCTGATTTAAGTTTTTTACTGCATAAACTTCTAGCCCATCTATAAAACTTGCTTCTATTGCATTTTCCTTAGGCACAATAACACTTTTGTAGCCATTTTCTCTTGCAGAAATTAAAATAGGAAGCACCCCGTTAACTTTTCTCACGTCTCCGTTTAAAGATAGTTCTCCTAAAATAATAAAATCTTCTACTGCATTTAAATTTACCTGCCCCGTTGCACTCAAAATTCCTGTTGCAATAGCTAAATCGTAAATTGGCCCTTCCTTTCTGGTGTTTGCTGGTGCTAGGTTTACAATAATTTTATTAGCAGGAAACGAAAGCCCGCTATTTTTTATCGCAGATCTTACTCTTTCCTTACTTTCTTTTACAGCTGCGTCTGGCAAGCCTACAGTGTCGTAACTTGGCAAACCGTTGTTAATATCTACCTCAACATCCAACCTGTATCCATTAATACCTGTAAGTCCAAAACTTTTTATCTTAGATAGCATTTATATATATCCCCCAAATAATTATCACATTAAACTAATGTTAACATATAGAACATATGTTTGACAACTAATTTTTAAATAAAAAAAGCTAATCTCTTTTTGGGATTAACTTTTTTTATAGATATTTTATTATCTTTTTTCTTTAATTTTAGCTTTTTTACCAGTAAGCTCTCTTAAGTAGTATAGCTTAGCTCTACGAACTTTACCTTTTCTAACCACTTCAATTTTATCAATACGTGGAGAGTGTAAAGGAAATGTTCTCTCAATTCCAACGCCAAAAGCAACTCTTCTAACAGTAAAAGATTCTCTAATACTTCCGTTTTTTCTAGCGATAACAACGCCTTCATAAACCTGAATTCTTTCTCTTTTACCTTCAACAACTTTTGTGTGAACTTTAACAGTATCACCTACGTTAAATGGAGCAACATCTTTTTTGATTTGTTCATTTTCAATAATGTTAACTAAATTCATATGACTCATACCTCCTTGGCTTAGTCTAAATGTTCTTGCATAATATTTTCCATACACAGAGGACCATCCGAAGTCACTTCCCAATATTAGCATAAAAAAAGCCTTATAGTCAAGGTTTTTTAAAAAATAATATAATTTTTTTGGGTTAAAACGCATTTTTTATGTGAGTTATTTGCTCGTCTAAAATATCTATTACGTCAAAGCGTGCTTTTTCGTTTAATTTGCCGTTTTGCTGCAAATAACTTAGTGCTACTTTTCTTAATTTATTTTGCTTTAAATAGTTAACTGCTTCTCTTGGAAGCCCAAACTTATTTGTGGTTCTAAACTTAACCTCTACAAAAACTAAAACATCTTTTTTTGTAGCTATTAAGTCTATTTCTCCAATTTTGTTGCGGTAATTTTGCTGCAAAATTTTATAACCGTTTTTTGCTAAGTACTTTTTAGCTAACGCTTCCCCTGCATCGCCTTTAACCTTGTTATTCATATTTCACCTTATTTAAAATTTTTTATAAAAGATTGTCTGTGAATTTCACATTCACCATTTTGCTTTATAGCTTCTATGTGAAACTTTGTGCCGTAGCCTTTGTGTTTTTCAAATCCATAAACCGGATATTTTTGTGCCATTTCTACCATAAATCTATCTCTTGCAACCTTTGCTACAATGCTTGCACACGCAATAGAATAACTTTTGCTGTCACCTTTTACTATTGTTTTGTAAGGAATATCTGTATCAATTGCTTTTATGTAATCTGCAAGTACAATATCTGGTTTTATATCTAAACTTTCTATTGCCTGTTTCATACCCAGCATTGTTGCCTGTAATATGTTAATCTCATCCACCACTTTTTCAGACATAAAGCTTAGTTTATAGCTAATTGCTGTTTCAATAATTTTTTCGTAAAGCATCTCTCTTTTCTTTTCAGAAAGTTTTTTGCTATCGTTTATGCCTTCTATAATTTTATCTTTATCAAGTGGCATTACAACTACGCAACAAACAACAGGTCCAGCTAGTGGGCCTCTGCCTACTTCGTCTACCCCTGCTATTATTTTTTTGCCTTGTTTTAAAGCCTCATTTTCGTATTCAAACATACTACTCTTCTTCCTCTTCTTCCTCTTTCCAATGCATAATATTAAAATCGTCTAGCGTTATTTTTCCGTATCTGCCCTTTCTGTAATCTCCAATAATAGCTTTTGCACCTCTTAAATAGTCAAACTCTCCGTTTCTCATAAGCAAGCCCATTCTTTTACAAATTGCTTCATAAATTTCTAATGGTTCTTTATCTTCTATTTTAAAATCGTACCTTTCTTCCAATGCTTTTGGGCTTAATTCTTTCATGTCTTTTAATAAATAAAACGCTAAATCTTCCAAATCTAAAACTTCGTCTCTTATACTACCAATATACGCTAAGTGTTTTGCAACAATGCTGTTTGTAAATGCTGGCCAAAGTGTGCCGGGGCTATCTAACATTTCTATATTACCTTCTAGCCTTACCCACTGTTTCCCTCTAGTTATACCAGCTTTGTTTCCAGTAACTGTTTTACCTTTTCCGCAAAGGTTGTTAATTAATGTGCTTTTTCCACTATTAGGAACACCCAGCACCATTGCTCTTGTAGGCATAACAATTCCTTTTTTGGTGTTAGAGTCTGTTTTGTCTTTTACAAGTAGTTTAATTTTTTCTATTAGCTTTTTACCAGAACCAGAACTTATGCTGTTTAGCATAATAACATCTGTTGTTTCTTTCTTTAAAAATTTAGCCCATTTTCTTGTCATAACATCGTCGGCTAAATCTGCTTTGTTAAGTACATATACAATAGGCTTTTTACCAATAACTTCGGTAAATTTAGGATTAAGGCAAGAAAAAGGTGCTCTAGCATCTAAAACATATACTACTAAATTAACTAATTTTACTTCTTTTTCCATCATTCTTAGGGCTTTTGTCATGTGCCCCGGAAACCATTGAATCCTCATTTTAAAATCCTACTTTTTATTTTTTAACAAATCTGGTCTGTTTTTTTTAGTTATTTTTAAACTTTCTTCTTTTTTCCACTTTTCTATGTTTTTGTGGTGCCCAGAAAGTAAAACTTCTGGCACTTTTAAACCCATAAATTCTTGTGGTCTTGTGTAGTGTGGATATTCTAACAGCCCGTTAGAAAAACTTTCTTCTTCTACGCTGTTTTCACTTCCCAAAACATCTGGTAAGTATCTTGCAACTGCATCTACTAAAACCATAGCAGGCAATTCTCCACCTGTTAAAACATAATCTCCAATAGAAACCTCTTCATCTACTAAAAGGTCTATAATGCGTTGATCTATGCCTTCATAATGCCCGCAAATAAGCACTAGGTGCTCTTTTGTTGCAAACTCTTCTACTACTGCTTGCTTAAACACCCTTCCTCTAGGAGAAAGATATATAACATACGAATTATCCTTTTTTACGCTCATAATTGCATCGTAAAGTGGTTGTGGAGTAAAAACCATACCTGCTCCACCACCAAATGGATAATCATCTACCTTTAAATGTTTGTTTTTTGTAAAATCTCTTATGTTAACAAGGTTAATTTCAAGGGCATCTTTATTTGTTGCTCTTTTTATTATACTTTGTTTTAAAGGTTCAAACATTTCTGGAAAAATAGTTAAAATATCTATTTTCATACAATAACCTCTGCCAAAATTTTAGAGTTTACTACAATTTCTTTTTCTTCTAAATCTACAGTTTCAATTAAACCTTCTACCTCAGTAAACATAATTTCTTTACCTTTGTTTTTTAAAGTGTAAACATCTGTAGAACCATAGTTTTTAATTTCTTCTAATTCACCTATAATTGTGCCATTTTCATCTTTTACTATAGCACCAAGTATATCTCCTACAAAAAATTCACCCTCGTTTAATTTTGGTGCATCTTCTTGCAAAACGCTAATTTCTGTATTTCTAAAATCATCAACACTTTCTACCGTGTCGTAGCCCTCAAAAAACAGGTAAACTTTGTCTTGTCTTACCTTTAGGCTTTTTATATTTAATTTTAAATTTTTACCATCTAAGTATAAGCAGTCTAGAGTTTCAAAAAAATAAATGTCGTCCAAATAAGACGAAACCTTTAACTCACCTTTTAATCCTTTTGGTTTTAAAATTTTACCAATAACAAATCTTTGTTCCATAACTATTCCTTATTATAAAGAAGAGGCATAAATTTACGCCTCCTTCTCTCCTATTTTAACAAAATATCTTTTGCCGCTATTAGCAGAGATAGACTTAATAATTGCTCTAATAGATTGAGCTATTTTACCACCCTTACCAATAACTTTTCCCATATCTTCATCTGCAACCTTAACAAGAATTGTAACAGTGTTGCCTTCTTCTGAAGAAGTTATAGAAACAGCGTCTTCATTGCTAACCAACTGTTTAACAATGTATTCTACTACATTTTCCATATAAAAGAATTCTCCTTAAAATTATTTATCTTGTTTTTCTAAAGCGCCGCTTTTAACAAGAATGCTTCTAGCTGTGTCTGTAGGTTGTGCACCTTTAGCAATCCATTCAAGAGCTTTTTCATTGTTAATAACAATTTCTACTGGCTCTTTTAGCGGATTATAAGTACCTAAAATTTCAATAAATTTTCCATCTCTTGGCGCTCTTACATCTGCAACAACAACTCTGTAAAATGGAGCTTTTTTTCTTCCCATTCTAGCTAATCTAATTTTTACTGCCATCTAAACTTTCCTCCTATTATTTTTTAATTATATATCAAATTTAATAATTAATCAATTAAAATGGTAACTTCATACCGCTACCACGCTTACCAAACTGCTTCATCATTTGTTTGGTTTGTTCAAATTGTTTTAGAAGCGAGTTAACATCCTGAATGGTTGTTCCACTGCCTAAAGCAATTCTTTTTTTTCTGTTTGCTTTCATAATGTTTGGGTTTTGTCTTTCTTCTATTGTCATACTCTGAATTATAGCCTTATTTTTAGCTAATTGCTTTTCGTCTATATTCCCCATACCTTTCATTTTAGAAGATAATCCCGGAATCATTTTAACTAAATCGTTAATATTTCCCATTTTGTTTATTTGTTCAAACTGAACAAGATAATCTTCAAATGTAAAAGAGTTTTTTAACATTTTTTCTTGCATTTTTTTAGCATCTTCTTCGGTTATGGTTTCTTGTGCTTTCTCTATTAATGTTAGCACATCTCCCATTCCCAAAATTCTGCTTGCCATTCTGTCTGGGTAAAAAACTTCTAAGTCAGATAATTTTTCTCCCACACCACAAAGCTTAATCGGCTTACCAGTTACTGCTTTAACAGATAATGCTGCACCACCTCTTGTATCGCCGTCTAGTTTTGTTAAAACAACACCTGTTATACTTAACTGTTCATTAAAGCTTTTAGCTAGCGTTACAGAGTCTTGCCCTATCATTGCATCTACTGTTAGTAAAATTTCTGTTGGTTTAACTTCTTTTTTAATGTCGGTCAACTCTTTCATAAGTTTTTCGTCTATATGAAGTCTTCCCGCAGTATCTAAAACAACAGTATCAAAACCCATTTTTAAAGCATATTTAACAGCCTCTTTTGCCGTTTTTACAGGGCTTTGAGTGCCTTTATCAAACACCTCTATATCAACTTGTTTCCCTAGTATTTTTAACTGGTCTATTGCTGCTGGTCTGTAAATATCACAAGCAACCAGTAGCGGTTTTTTACCTTGCTTTCTTAAATGAAGTCCAAGTTTTCCACACATTGTGGTTTTACCTGCACCTTGAAGACCACACATCATTATAATGGTTGGTGGCTTGCTAGAAACTTCTAGCTTTGCATTTTCTCCACCCATTAGCTGAGTTAGTTCTTCGTTTACTATTTTAATTACTTGCTGACCCGGAGTTAAACTTTTTAAAACCTTTTCTCCAACTGCTTTTTCGGTAACACTTTTTATAAAGTTTTTAACAACCATAAAGTTAACATCGGCTTCTAAAAGTGCAATTCTAATTTCTCTCATTGCCTCTTTTATTTCTAGCTCTGTTAATTTTCCTCTTTTTGTAAGTTTACTAAATGTGTGGTTTATTTTTTCGCCTAAGTTAGAAAACATTGCCATATCAGTTAACCTCCAAAATTTCTATTAAATTATCTAGCTGTTTTGTTAATGCTGGATTTTTTTCTTTTAAAGTTTCTATTTTGCCAATTAACTCAAAATGTTTTTTGTAAAACCCCAAGTTTTCTTCGTATTTTTCTAACATTTTTGTGGCCTTTTGCAAACTATCTCTAACAGCCTGCCTTGTTATACCCAAAATTTCAGAAAGTTCTCCCAAAGAAATGTTTTGGTTGTAATAACTATCTACTACCATTTGTTGTTTTTTAGTTAAAAGATTTCCGTAAAAATCGTTTAATAAACAAATTTTTAAACTTTTGTTAATATCCATTTAAAACCTCTTTAAAAAAATAAGAGTGTAAAGCTAAATAACTTTACACCTATTTTATATGTTTTTATTTCAATTGTCAATACTTTTTTAAAACTTTTTAAAGTATTGCATCTACAAAACTTTTAGCGTCAAATTGTTCTAAATCATCCACGCCTTCTCCTACCCCAATAAACTTAATAGGAATTTTTAATTCGTTAATAATGTTAATAACAATTCCGCCCTTTGCAGTGCCGTCTAGCTTGGTTAAAATAATACCGTCAATTCCAACACTATTATTAAACTCTCTAGCCTGAGATAGCCCGTTTTGACCTGTAGTAGCATCTATTACAATATATTTTTTGTAATTTACACCTTCCCACTCTCTATTAACAATTTTACTTACTTTTTCAAGCTCTTTCATAAGATTAACTTTATTGTGAAGTCTTCCTGCTGTATCTATTAATAAAACATCTGTTTTTTTAGCTTTGGCACTAGCCACGCCGTCAAACACAACTGCTGCTGGATCTGCTCCTTCGTTTTGCTTAATAATTCTTACTTTTGTTTTTTTAGCCCACATAGAAAGTTGCTCAGCTGCCGCTGCTCTAAAAGTATCTCCTGCAACTAGCACAACTTCTTTTTTATTCTTTTTATAATAGTTTGCCATTTTGCCTATTGTTGTAGTTTTTCCTACGCCGTTAACACCAATTACAAGCATAGCAAAGGGGTACTCTTCTTCTTCATTTTCTATATGCTGTAAAATATCTACTAAAATATTTTTTAAAGCACCTTTTACTTGCTGTTTTGTTTTTAATTTTTCTTGTTTTACTATTTGTCTTAAATTTTCTATTATTTCAGCAGAAGTGCTTGCTCCAATATCAGAAGAGATAAGAGCAAATTCTAATTCTTCATAAAAATCGTCGTTAAGCCCACCCGAAGAAAACACTGCATCAAAAGTGCTGGTTAGTGCATCTCTGGTTCTTTTTAGTCCTTTTAATATATTTTTAAAAAATCCCATAATCTCTCCTTTTTTATTTTTTAAATTGCAACTTCTATTGCTTCGTTAAGTTTAACAGAAACAATTTTAGAAACGCCTTTTTCTTGCATAGTTACGCCGTAAAGGCTGTCTGCAAGTTCCATTGTTGGTTTTCTGTGAGTTATTACAATAAACTGAGTTTCGTTAGAGAAACGCTTTAAGTATTTTGCAAATCTACTAACATTGGCATCGTCTAGTGCTGCTTCAATTTCGTCTAGCAAACAGAATGGCATTGGTTTTAATTTTAATATTGCAAATAAAATTGCTATTGCTGTTAATGCTTTCTCTCCACCACTTAGTAGCGTTATGTTTTGAAGTTTTTTACCAGGAGGTTCTGCAATAATATCTATACCTGCTCTTAGTGGATCTCCGCTTTCGTCATCCACCATAACAAGTTTTGCGTTACCACCACCAAATAGTTGCCTAAACACGCTTGTAAAGTTTGCCTGAATCTTTTCAAATTGGTTTTCAAACCTCTTAACCATTTCAGAAGAAAGTTCTCTAATAATTTTTACTAAGTCACTTTCTGCTTTTGTAAGATCACCCGCTTGTTCGCTTAAGGAGTTATAACGCTCTTCTAAGTTTTTACAGTCTTCTATTGCATTAATATTAACAAAACCTAAGTTATCTATTTGTCTTTTAATTTTGTTAAAGTTTTTAATGCCTTCATTTAGGTCGTAGTTTTCCTTTTTAAAGTCAAGTGCCGAAGAGTATGTAAGTTCATATTCTTCCCATATTCTTTCTTGCATATTTTCTATGTCTGTATCTACTTTTGCTAGGTTTAATTCTTCTTGATATTCTTTATTTTGAAGCTTAGAAACCTTTTGCATATAGTCTACTTTTTCTTTTTCTAACTTTTTAAATTTATCTTGTAAATATTGCTTTTTACCATCCATTGCTGATTGACTTTGTTTTACCATATTAAGCTCGTTATTAACAGTATCGTAGTCAGAAGCAGATTGTCTTTTTGCTATGTCGTTTTCGGCTGCTGTTATGTTTTTGTTAAGCTTGCACTCTTCTTCTTTTAACATTTCAATATCTTCAAGTAAGTCAGACTGTTCTAGTTCAATCCTTTTAATTTCGGTCTCTAGCCCGTTAATTTCCGCAGTAACAGATGCAATTTTAATTTTTAAATCTGTCATGTTATCGTTAAATTCATCTCTTTGATTTTTAAGCTTTAAAAATTGTTGTTGTCTTTTTTCTACGCCAACACTTGCCATATCTTTGCTAGAATCTATATTTTCTTTTGCACTATCTATTGCTAAAATTTTACCATCTAAAACTTTTATTTTTGCATTAATTTCAGTTAAATTGTTTTCATATTTTTCTGTTAATTTACCATCAGTTTCAAGCAATGCTTCTAATCTTTCTAGTTTTTGTTTTTCAACTTCTAAACTTGTGTTTGCTTTAGAAATATTTTCGTAAATCTCTTTATTTTTAACAGATAAATTATCAAGTTCGGCTTGTTTCTGTCTTATCTCTTCTGCAATATGATTTCTATTTTCTATTGCTTTTTCTATTAAAACTAAACTTTCTTTAATTTCTCTTTCTCTTCCAACTAGGTTTGCAACTTTTGCCTTTTTACTACCACCAGTAATAGAACCTTGAGGATTAATTACATCCCCTTCTAGCGTTACAATTTTAAAACTATATCTACTTTCCTTAGCAAGGCTTACTGCTGCATTTAAGTTTCTTACAATAACTGTAGAACCCAGCAAATTGTTAATTGCTGGAGTTATTTTGTTATCAAAACTTATAAGCTCGCTTGCTACTCCATAAACTTCTGCATTGTTTTTAATAATATTTCTAGAATAGTCGTTTAAACTTCTTTGTTTTACAGAAGAAAGTGGTAAAAATGTAATTCTTCCGTAGTTGTTGTCTTTTAAATAATTAATTAAATATTTAGCTTCCGTTTCACTATTTGTAACAATGTTTTGAGCCGCACTTCCTAGTGCAGTTTCTATTGCTGTTTGATATTTTTCTGGCACCTTTATCATAGATGCTACTGCACCAACAAATTTAGATTTAATTTCTTTGTTATATTCACTATCTTTAAGTATTTTCTTAACACTATAAGCAAAGCCTTCGTAAGAATTTTGCATTTCTATTAGCATTTTTCTTCTGTTTTGCATAGAAACAACGCTTGCAGATGTTTGCATATAATCTTCTTTTAAATCTGCTAATGTTTTGCTTAGTAAGTTGTAGTTTTTACTGCCTTTTTCATACTCTTCTTGTAAAATTTGTTTTTGTTTTTTAGCATTTGTTATGTTATTTTCTGTTAAAGCTTTTGTATTTTTGTTAATTGTTAATTCTGCCTCTTTTTGTTTAGAAGCAACTAAAACTTCTTGATGTCTTAGAAGTAACGCTTTCTTTTCTGCATTGTAAGCAGAAAGATTTGCCTTAACATCCGAAAGTTCGCTTAAAGCACTAACAATTTGCTCCTGATTATTTTGTGCTTCGTCTTCAGATTTTGTTAATTCATCTACTACTTCAAAATATTTAGTAGATACATCCTCTGTCCTATCTCTTAAAGAGTTTAATAGCACATTATTTTCGTTTAATTTTACCCTCTTTTCTTTTAAAATTTCTTCGTTATTTTCGTGTTCTTTTTCTGCTGTTTTAATTTCGTCAAAAAGTCTTTCCCCTTCTGTTTTTAAGTGAGTAAGCTTTTCTTTTAAAACACCAACATCTCCACTACGCTTTTCTAAATCTACTGTTAATCTTAAAACTTCTGCATGTAAACGATTATTTTCTTTATCTGCATCTTCTATTGCTGCATAAGTTTTATCGTAGTCTGTGCTTGCTTCTTCTAATGCTTTTTGTTTTGAAGCAATTTCTTCCTTTATTGCATTAATTTTTATTTGCAACTGATTTTTTTCTGTTGCTGCATTGTCGTACTTGTATATATAGTTGTTAAGTTCTAATTCTTTTGCTGTATCTCTTAATTTTAAGTATTCTTTTGCAGTTTCAGACTGCTCTTTTAATGGGTTTAATTGCCTTTCTATTTCTAAAACAATATCGTTAATTCTTGTTAGGTTATCTCTTGTTCTATTTAATTTTCTTTCTGCATCTGTTTTTTTAGCTTTAAATTTAGAAATTCCTGCTGCTTCTTCAAAAATAGCTCTTCTATTTTCTGGTTTTGCACTTAAAATTTCTTCTACCTTACCTTGCCCAATAATAGAGTAACCTTCCTTACCTATTCCAGAGTCGTGCAATAGAAGCGTAATATCTTTAAGTCTGCAAGGAGTTTTATTTATGTAGTAAGCACTTTCGCCAGAACGGTAAAGTTTTCTTGTCATAATAACTTCGTCGTATTCTATGTCAAAAGTTCTGTTAGTGTTATCAAAAACAAGCGAAACTTCTGTGTAAGAAAGTGACTTTCTTTTTTCTGTTCCGTTAAAAATAACATCCTGCATACTGCTTCCACGAAGCATTTTAGAACGCTGTTCTCCTAGTACCCATCTAATAGCATCGGCAACATTACTTTTACCACAGCCATTAGGTCCAACAATGGCAGTAACACCACCATCAAATTTTATTGTAGTTTTATCTGCAAAGGATTTAAACCCCGCCAGCTCCATTCTCTTAAAATTCAAAATATAGCTCCTTAAATTATTGCTTGTAAATCTAAGTAGATTATACCACAAAACCCTTTATTTTCAAAGGGTTTAGAAAATAAAAAAACGGCAGAAAATTGCCATTTTTTTGTAATTATTTTTTTATTTTATTTTGTTTAAAAGTTTTTTTGCAGCTAAATTTTCTGCTTCCTTTTTGCTACCTGCTTTTGCTTTAGCTTTTTGCTTGTTATCAAGAGCAATGGCAACCTCAAAAGTTGGGCTATGAGATGGACCTGTTTTTTTAATTAATATATAATCTATTTTTTGTTTCTCTTTTTCAGACTGCACTTTTTCTTGTAAAAGTGTTTTGTAGTCTATGCTGTTTTCCATAAGGTTTTTTAAATTTTTAGGATTATAGTTTAATTCTCTATAAACAAACTCTGTTGCAGGCTGCATGCCTCCATCTAAATAAATTGCCCCTAAAATTGCCTCAAATAAATCTGCCTTAATGCTAATAGGCATAACAACGGAACTTTCATACTTAATAAATTCTTCTAAACTCAATTTTTCTATTACTTTATATAAATTTTTAGAACTAACAACAAAAGCCCTTAATTTAGATAAATCACCTTCACCATCCTTAAAGTGTTTATATAAATAATCTGTTGTAATTAAATTTAGCACACTATCGCCTAAAAACTCTAACCTTTCGTTGCTTTGAATGTTTTTAGAATTTGCGTATGCAGACTGTGTAAAAGCCGTTTTTAACAAGCTTTTATTTTTAAAAGAATATTTAATTTTTTCTTCTACTAGTTTAAAATTATTGTTCATTATTTTCTCCCTCTTCCTTTTTAGGAGCAATTTTTAAAATGTCTTTTTCAAGTTTTTTGTAAACATTACTTTCGGCCAACGCCAACACTTGGCCTATAGACATATAAATAGAGTGCGCGTGTGAAGAACCGTGAGATTTGATTATAATTTTTTTACAACCTAAAAATGGAGAACCTCCATAACTTTCGTGATCTAATGTGTCTTTTAACACTTTAAAAGGTTTTTTCATTAGTAAGTAACCCATTTTAGAAACAAAACTCTTTTTAATTTCTGGTTTTAATATAGAAGTTACTGCCTTAATTGCACCTTCAGTACTTTTTAGTAAAATATTTCCAGCAAAACCATCTGCAACAATAACATCAAAATCGCCAGACAGAGCATCTCTAGCTTCCATATTCCCAACAAAGTTTATTGGCAATTCTTTTAACATAGGAAAAGCAGCTTTCACCAAGTCGTTTCCTTTTTTGTCCTCTACCCCAACATTTAAAAGAGCAACTCTTGGTTTTTCTATGCCGTAAACGCCTTTCATATAGCTGCTTCCCATAAGAGCAAAGTGACATAAATTGATAGGCTTACTATCCATATTTGCACCGCAGTCTATAAGCATAACTTGTTTACCGTTTACCGTTGGCAAAATAGGACCCAAAGCAGGCCTAGAAACGCCTTTCATTCTGCCTATCTTTAAAAATCCCCCTGTTAGTACAGCCCCTGTACTACCTGCAGAAACTAATCCACAAACAGACTCGTCATTTTTTAATATATCAAGTGCAACAACTAGCGAAGATTGTTTTTTTCTTCTAATGGCCATTGTTGGTGATTCGTTGTTAATAATAACATCTGTTGCATTAACAATTTCTATTTGGTGTTTGTTATAATTTTCTTCAGCTAAAAGCTCTTTAATTTTATCTTCTTTCCCTACTAAAACAATAATAACATCATTTCTTTGATTAACTGCTTTGACAGCACCTTTTACTATTTCAAGTGGTGCATTGTCTCCACCAAAAGCATCTAAAACTACTTTATATTTTTTCATAAAAAATCCCTTTTGTTTTTAATATACTCTATTATATAAAAATTTTAATAATTTAACAACAAAAAAGCAGATATATATCTGCCATTACTTTTGTTTACCTGTTTTAACGAACTATTTAGCTTCTTTAATTTTCTTAACTTGTTCGCCTTTGTAAAATCCACATTTTTTACAAACTATATGTGGTTTTATCATTTCTTTACAATTTGGACACTCTACAATAGAAGGTGAAGAAAGTTTATAATGAGTTCTTCTTTTTCTACCTCTTGCTTTAGAGATCTTGACCTTAGGTACTGCCATCGATGATACCTCCCATTTCTTTTTTTATATTTCTTAAAACCTGTTTAAGATTTCGTCAGACATTTGCAATTATATATTATTTAATATGCTTTGTCAACAACTTTTTTAAATTTAGCCATTAACAATTTCTGCAGTATCTTTAGCAATAACTAACTCTTCATCTGTTGGGATAACCCAAACCTGAACTTTAGAACTTCTGTAAGAAATACGAGTGCCATCACTTTTACCTCTTTCTATTCCAAAATTTGCCTTGTTGTTTAATTTAACACCTAAAAATCCTAGGTCTTTTAAAACTTTTTCTCTAATAATTGGAGAGTTTTCCCCAACACCTGCTGTAAACACAATAGCATCTACTCCGCCCATAACAGCAGCATAAGAACCAATGTATTTTTTAATACGGTAAGCCATCATATTTAATGCTAAAATAGCATCGTCGTTAGCTTGTTCTGCCATATCTTCAATATCTCTCATATCACTAACACCTTTAACAATGCCACTAACACCAGATTGTTTATTTAAAACAGTAGTAATTTCTGCAACAGTTTTGCCTGTTTCAGAAACTAAATATTCTACAATAGCTGGATCTAAATCACCACTTCTTGTACCCATAACTAGTCCTTCAAGTGGAGTAAATCCCATAGAAGTATCTATGCTTTGTCCGCCTTTAACAGCAGCAATACTAGCACCATTTCCTAAGTGACAAGTAACAATTTTTAATTTTTCTAATTTTTTACCCATGCATTTTGCAACTTCTCTAGAAACATATTTATGAGATGTTCCGTGGAAGCCATATCTTCTTATTTGGTAATCTTTATAATATTTTTTAGGTAAAGCATATCTGTAAGCTTCTTCTGGCATTGTGCTATGAAAAGCTGTATCAAACACTAAAACATTTGGAGTTTTAGGTGCAATTTTTTTACAAGCCTCAATTCCCATAATGTTAGCTGGTGCGTGTAATGGCGCTAACTTTGTATTTGCTTTTAAATATTTTAAAACTGCTGGAGTAAGTAGAGTAGATTTTGTAAATTTTTCTCCCCCGTGTACAACTCTGTGACCAAAAGCACCAATTTCTTTAACATCTTTTATTACGCCAAACTCTTCGTTAGTTAAGCAGTCTAAAACTACTTCAATAGCTTCGTTGTGAGAAGGCATTGGTTTTTCTAATTTAGTTTTTTTACCGTCTACCTTATGAGTTACAAAAGATTTTTTTGCATCTCCAATTCTTTCGCAAACGCCTTTTGCTAAAACTTTGTTTTCACTTTCCTCCATTAATTGATATTTTAAACTTGAACTTCCTGCATTAATTACTAGTATTTTCATTTATTTGTCTTCCTTTTTGTTTTCTGATTTTGTTTTTTCTTGTTTTTCCGCTTTTAAAGCTGCGGCTGCTTTTTCTTCTGCTTTAATTCTAGCCTCTTCTTCTTTTTTAAGTTTTGCTTCCAATTCGGCCAACTCTTTTTGTTTTACTTTCTCTTCTTTTGCTAATTGTTGCTGTCTTACTAATTCTTTTTCTTCTGACTTGTTTGTTGCAGCTTGAGAAGCAGTAATTGCCATAGATAATACTATTTCCTCTACACTTGCACCTCTAGATAAATCGTTAACTGGCTTTGTAAAGCCCTGCATAATAGGACCAATTGCCCTTATTTTACCTACAATTTGTGTTGTTTTGTAAGCTATGTTTGCCGAAGATAAGTTAGGGAATACAAATACATTTGCTTTTCCTGCCCATTTACCATCACATTTAATTTTTGCAATTTTTTGAGAAATTGCAGCATCCATTTGAAGCTCACCACCAACGGCTACATCTTTATATTTACTGTTAATATTTTCAACCATTTCTTTTTCTAAGTCGTCGTTTAAAAGTTTTGTTGCTTTTTCCATTTTAGTAACATCTTTACCTTTTCCGCTACCATATGTAGAATAAGAAAGCATAGCAACTCTTGGCTGTTTAATTTTTGCCAAAGAAAGTGCTGTATCTATGCTGGCAAAAGCAATATCTTTAACTTCTTTTGCAGTAGGCTCTATGTTTAAAGCACAATCAGAGAACACGCTGGTGCCCTTACACCCTACCTTAAACCATCTTCCACCAGACATAATAAAAGATGAAGATATTTTTTTAACGCCTTTTTTACCTTTAATAATTTGAAGTGCAGGCCTTAACATATCTGCAGATGAAGTAACTGCTCCACCAACAATACCGTCAACCTCATCGTCTTCTAATAACATAGTTGCAAAGTAAATAGGGTCTTTAACAAGCTCTTTAGCTTCTCTTTGCTTCATCCCTTTTTCTTTTCTAATAGTATATAATTTTTTTGCCAATCTTTCAGAATCTTTGTAGTTTTCGTTATCAATAAAACTAATTCCGTTAAAATCTAATTTAGGATAATCTGCTTTAATTTTATCCTCGTTTCCAATAAGAACAACATTTACTATTCTCTTTTTGTTTGCAATAACCCCTGCTCTAACAACCCTCTCACAAATTGCAGCCTCTGGAAGTGCAATTGTTTGAAGGTTTTTTGCTGCGCTTCTTACAATCTTTTTTTCTAATCTTGCGTTAAACATAAAAACTCCTAATTTATTCCAAGCACTTGCATTGGAATAACATTATAATGTATAATTAATTATAACCTATATTCAATTTTATGTAAACAAAAAAGGAGCATAATTTTATGAAAATTGCTGCAATTATATGCGAATACAACCCTCTTCACAATGGTCATGTACACCAAATAGAAGAAACAAAAAAGATAACAGGCTGCGATGCGATTTTATGCATAATGAGCGGAAACTTTTCTCAGCGTGCAGAACCTTGCATTATGGATAAATACACAAGAGCAAATCTTGTTGTTTCCTGCGGAGCAGATGCCGTTGTTCAAATACCAACAATGTACGCAATAAACAACGCAGAAGTGTTTGCACAAGCAGGAGTTAAAATTGCAAACAACTTTAAAAATGTAGAATATTTAAGTTTTGGAATGGAAACTCCAAACATTCCCTTATTAAAAGAACTGGCAGATTTTTTTATAGAAGAACCAGAAAACTACAAAGCAGAACTTAAAAACTTTTTAAGTAAAGGCTTATCTTTTAACAACTCCAGAACCTTTGCTGTAAGAAAATTAATAAAAGAAGAAAAAATATCTTTTTCAGATAACGCCCAAGTTATTCACATACTAACTAGCCCTAACAATATTTTAGCTTTAGAATATGTTAAATGGCTTATTGTAACAAAAAGTAGCATTGAACCTATTGCTATTCAAAGGCTGGGTAGCGGATATCACCAAACAGCTTACAAAGGCAACTTTTCTAGTGCAAGCGCAATAAGAAAAAGAGTTTACAAAAAAGGTAAAATTAAAAAAATAAAAAACTCTGTACCAGAAAACACAGCTTTCTTTTTAGAAGATTATCAAAAAAATTATAATTTCCCAGATTTAGGGGTTTTTAGTGATTTAGCATTATTTACATTAAGAACAACTCCATTAGAAACTTTAAAAAATATTTACAATGTAAACGAAGGCTTAGAAAATAGACTAAGACAATTAAGTACGGAATGTACTAACCTAGACGAATTAAAAACAAGACTAGTAACTAAAAGATACAAAAGTTCTAAAATAGATCAGATTATTTTAAACAGTTTACTTAATATTAACTCTGCAAGCGTTAAACAAATATATAAACTAAAAACCTTCCCATATTTAAAAGTTTTAGCGTTAAGCAAATCTAACCCAAAATTTTTATCTAATTTAAAATGTGATTCTCCCCTTATTATAAGAAAGAAAGATACTTACAACATAAAAAATGTAAAACTAAAAGAAAAGCATATGCAAATAGAAGATAATGCAAATATGATATATAACTTACTTATTAAAAGCAACTTACTTCAAACAGGAGATTTGTATTATAAAATAAAGCTAAACTAATAAACAAAAACAAAAAAGAGGCAATTGCCTCTTTTTTTTATTTAAACAATTTTTCTTTTAGTTTTTCAACCTTTTCATTCATCTGCTCTTCACCATAGCGCATAGCCTCTAATGCTTTTTTACTAGAAAAATCGTAAGAGTGAATATCTTTTGTGTCTATTTCTACCATCATATTGCACGCTCTTTTCTTTAACCTGGTCTGTTCTTTTAGCGAAACACTAAGCGATTGAGCTAAAATTTCTCTTATTCCTCTCATATCTTCTATGCTGTAATTTTTTATATTAATAACATCTATTGCTAGTTTAAAATCTACCTTATCTTTGTCTAAAAGATCGTGAGGAACATTATTCATCATTCCCCCATCTATTAAAATTTCTGTATCTGTAACCACTGGAGCAAATACTCCCGGAACATTCATACTGCATCTTACTGCGGAAACTAAGTCTCCACTATCAAACACTTTTAATTTGCCTGAAACCAAATCTACCGCCGTTGCTTTAAACGGAATTTTTAAATCTTCAATTTTTGCATCTTTTAAATATTTTCTTAAAATCCTCTCTACCTTATTTCCAGAAAACAAAGCCTTACCCCAAGTAACTACAAAACCAAAATCTACAATTGTTGTATATCTTATAAACCTTTTAGCAATTGTTTTTATTTCTTCTATTGTGTAGCCATATGCATACAAAGCTCCAACAATAGCGCCCATTGATGTGCTTGTTATTTGAGATATTTTTATATTTTCTCTTTCCAAAACCTCCAAAACACCAACATGTGCTAATCCACATGCTCCGCCGCCACCTAATGCTATTCCTAATTTCTTTTGTTTGTTTTGTTTCATAAATACTCCTTAATATAAATATTATATATTATGAATGCAAAAGCCACCAAACCAATTTTAAAAATAAACAAAAAAATGTTAGCGGGTTTAATTTCTTTATTTTGCCTATTTTTTATTTACTGTTTAATTTTAAATCCCCAGAAATACATAGCTTCTACACTTAATGGCTTTACTGTTTGGGCAACTGTTTTGCTACCTGCCCTTTTTCCATTTTTCTTTTTTACCAAGATGCTTCAAGAATTAAATATTGCAACTAGTTTTTGCAATAACTTTTCTTTTATAACTAAAAAGTTATTTAGATTAGACGGCATAGCCTCTTACATATTTTTTATGGGAATGTTATCTGGCTATCCCGTGGGGGCAAAACTAACTTCCGAGCTTTACACTAGGGGCGCAATAACAAGCGTAGAGGCTAAAAAAATAACAACTTTTTCTTCTACCTCTGGTCCACTATTTATTATAGGCACCGTTGGCATAGGAATGTTACATTCTCAAATAGCCGGCATTATAATATTTGCCTCACACATAATAGCAAGCATACTAAATGGTGTTTTGTACAGAAACATAGGAAACTCCAAAACCAAAACTCTTATGTTAGAACAAAAAACCAACCCTACTTCAATAGAAGATTTGCTTGGATTGGTTATGTATAACTGCATAATTGCCATTTTAATGATTGGCGGATATGTAGCATTATTTTTTATGATTATAACCGTGTTAAACGATTACAATTTGCTTAATCCTTTTGTTTTGGTTTTGCAAAATATCCTTAATGTTTTTAACATTAACCCTAGCCTTGCTTCCCCTATTATTAATGGCTTAGTAGAAATAACAAAAGGTTGCTTAGATTTATCTGCATTAAATGTTGGTTTTAACGAGAGTGTTTTAGCTACTACATTTATAATTTCCTTTGGTGGGCTTTGCATAGCATTTCAAGCATTAAGTTTTTTAAGTAAATGTAAAATTAGTTTAAAATTCTTTTTATTTCAAAAATTTACACACGCCGTGTTCTCTGTTTTAGTTTGCTACTTAATTTTACTGTTTATTTAACTTAAGCAGTATAATAACTTAAAATTAAATCTTTAATTTTTTCGTATCTGTATTTTACTGTTTTAACCTTTAATGCCAAAACATCAAATGCAACAAGCAGTGCAGATACATTCTCTATGTCTTTATATTTGTTTGCACTTTTAATGCAAGCTTCTAAAATAAAAATCATATCGTCTTTTTTTGCTGGTTTTATTTTAGAATCCATTTTTACAACATTAATTAATTCTTCTATTTGTTTGCTTAAGTCATCAAAAAATACTTTATCTTGCATATCTTTTATTTCGTCTTGTTTTATTTTTTCTTTTAATAATTCTTCCTGAGTGGAAAAAGCTCTATCATCACTGTTCATTATTGCGGTTATTTCAGATTTTTTTACATCAGCAGAAATATCAAAAATTTCAGTCACTGCATCTCTAAAAGGTTTTAGTACTTCCTGGCCAAATAATACATAGTTTGCTTTGCCGCTATCGTCTGCATAGTTTTCTACAATAAAACCATGAAAGTTTAACTTTTGAAGGTCAAAATAGTTAAGAAGGTTATACACCATTGCAATAATTTCGCTCCTTTCCTCTGGCATTGTAAACTTGCTACCATTTAATTTGTTTTTTACTTCTAATTTGTAATATTTTTCTTCAAAGTCAAACCCAATTAAGTTTTTAGAAACCTCTTCAAAAATAATCTCCGAGCTTCTAATAGAAGTTAAAATTTGAGCGATTTTGTTTTCTGCTAAAATATATTTACCACTAATCATTTGATTACAACAATCTATAAAATTTATAATTTGCATTTTTTGTCCATTTGTAATATCCACTTTAATGCCCTCCTGTTTGTTTTATTTTATCATATAAAACACAAAATTCTAAATATTTTTTACGAGTATTAAACAAAAAAATTTAATACAAAAATTTTAAAATGCGTGCATTTTACTTTATAATATGCTATAATATTTTTGTTAAAAAAAGGGAGGTTAAACCGTGGATTTTACAGCAGATTCAACAGTAAATAAATTAATTTTGTTATTTGTATTAGATAAAATGGAAATACCTCTTACAGAAAATTCTATTTTAGACATATGTACCAGCAGAAATAACTGGTTAAACTATATGGATTGCAAAGATATTTTATGGCAACTAATTGAAGTTAAGTTTATTTATAAAGCAGTAACAGGAGATAACGAAAGTAGGTACAACATAACTTACACTGGAAGAAACGCCTTATCTCACTTCTTTCAAAAAATACCGATGTCTATAAGAGAATCTATTACCAAATTTACAAAAGAAAACAGAATGAGTTTTAAAAGAGCACAAGAATATGCTTCTAAATATTATTCTAACAAAGATGGCTCTTACTCTGTTGTATTAAGAATAAAAAATCCACTAGAAGTAGAACCAACCTTTGAAGTAAAAGTTAAGTTCCCTACAAGGCACGAGGCTATTGTTGCTTCTAAAAAATGGAAAAATGCAGCTCCAAACATATTTGAAAATGTGCACGAAGCACTTGGAGATAACTCTGAAGATTAGAATTAAAAAAACACCTTAATTTAAGGTGTTTTTTTGTTTTATAAACTTTGTAAAGATTTTTCAATATCTTGTTTTAGTTTTTTATTTTTTGCAAGCTTGCTTTTTTCTGCTTCAATTAGCTTTTCTGGTGCATTTGCAACAAAACCTTTGTTTGATAGCATTTTTTCACTTCTTGTAATTTCAAATTCAGTGGCATTTAAAAGTTTTGCTAGTCTTTCTTTTTCTTTTGTTGCATCTACCATTCCGTTAGTTGGTAAGTAAACTTTTGCAATAGGAGAAACTATAACACTAACATTTTCTTCTTTTAGTTCTTCGTTTAGTAGTGTAACCTCGTTAGCCATTGCCATTTTTGCAACCACATCTAAACTTTTTCCAATAGTTTCTAAGCCGTTTTTTGTTGGCAAAATTAAAACTTTAATTTTTTTGTTATCTGCAACATTAAGTTCGCTTCTAACATTTCTAATTTTTCTAACAATGCTCATAACTTCTTCAAATTTCTTTTTATCGGCAGCAAATTCTAAATCCTTATCAAACTCTGGGAATTTAGAAATCATAATGCTTTCTGAAGCCTCTGGTAGGCTTAAATAAATTTCTTCTGTTACAAAAGGTGCAATTGGATGTAATAGTTTTAAAATTCCTTTTAATACATGCATTAACACACTAACAGTTTTTTGTTTTTCTGCATCGCTATCTGAATATAATGCTGTTTTAGAAATTTCTATATACCAGTCACAAAATTTATTCCAAGCAAAGTCGTAAATTTCTTCTGTTGCTAGGTTAAATTCGTATTTATCTAAAAATTTAATATATCTTGAAACTGTTTTGTTATATTCGTGTAAAATCCATTTATCTTCTAGACTCAAGTTAACATCTTTAACATCTTTAATTTTTATATCTTTAGAATTTTGTAAAACAAAGCTACTTGCATTCCAAAGCTTGTTAATAAAGTTACCTGCACTTATAATATCAGCTTCTTTGTATCTTGTGTCTTGCCCCATACTTGCACAGTTTAGTAGGTAAAATCTCATAGAGTCTGTTCCATATTTTTCTATAACTTCAAGTGGATCAACTCCATTACCCCAGTTTTTACTCATTTTTCTTCCGTGTTCGTCTTTCACCATACCGTTAATAACAACATCTTCAAACGGAATATCATCCATAAATTCTAGCCCTGTAAATATCATTCTAGCAACCCATAGGTTAATAATTTCGTACGCTGTTACTAAAACATTTGTTGGGTAAAAATATTTTAAGTCTTCTGTTTTGTCTGGAAATCCTAATGTAGAGAATGGCCATAATGCAGAAGAAAACCAAGTATCAAGCACATCTGTTTCTTGAACCACCTTGCTTTTTCCGCACTTTTTACAAACCTTTACTTCTGTTTCGCTTGCAAACACTTCTCCACAATCTTCACAAGTATAAACTGGCATACGGTGTCCTGTCCAAAGTTGACGAGAAATACACCAGTCTTGTATGTTTTCCATCCAGTGAAGATAAGATTTTTCAAATCTTTTTGGGTGGAATTTTACTTTGCCTTCTTTTACAACTTTTATTGCAGGTTTTGCTAGCTCTTCCATTTTAACAAACCATTGTTTAGATATAACTGGTTCAATTAATGTTCCACATCTATCACAGTGAGTTGTTTTGTTAGGATGATCTTCTATTTTTTCCAACAAGCCTTGTTTTTCTAAATCTTCTATCATAGCCTTTCTAGCTTCCATTCTATCTAAGCCTTGATACTTACCTGCTAGCTCGTTCATTTTAGCTTCGTCGTCTATTACTCTAATAACTTCTAAATTGTGTCTTAAACCCACTTCAAAGTCGTTAGGGTCGTGTGCTGGAGTAATTTTAACCGCACCTGTTCCAAAGTCTGCTGCTACATAGTCGTCTGCAACTACTGGAATTTGTTTATTTACAAGCGGTAGTGTTAAAGTTTTGCCAACTAAGTGTTTATATCTTTCGTCCGATGGATTAACCGCAACAGCAGTGTCTCCTAACATAGTTTCTGGCCTTGTTGTTGCTATTGTAACAAATTCGTTTGTACCTGTAATTGGGTATTTAATATACCAAATTTTAGATGCACTTTCTTTATACACAACTTCTATATCACTTATAGAGGTTTTACAAGAAGGACACCAGTTAATAATACGGCTGCCTTTGTAAATATATCCTTTTTCAAAAAGCTTAACAAAAACATGTTTAACCGCTTTTGATCTTTGCTCATCTAATGTAAATGCCAGCCTATCCCAGTCACAAGAAGCTCCCATTTTTTTGTATTGTTCCACAATAATGTTTCCGTACTTTTCGTACCACTCTTCCATTCTTTCAAAAAAAGCTTCTCTTCCTATTTGCTCTTTTGTTAAACCTTCTTCTGCCAATGCTGCAACCACTTTTGCTTCTGTTGCAATTGCTGCGTGGTCTTTTCCTGGTAAAAACAAAGCTTCAAAGCCCTGCATTCTTTTAAACCTTATTAAGGCATCCTGAATTGTTCCATTGTACGCGTGCCCCATATGTAGTTTTGATGTTACATTTGGTGGCGGCAAAACAATAGAATATTTTGGTTTATCGGGGTTTACCCTTGCTTTAAAATATCCTTTTTCTAGCCATTTGTTATAAATGTCTGATTCTATATTTGCTGGATTATATTTTTTATCCATTTTTCTAATTTCCTCCGTTATATGCAACGAAAACTAATGCTACCAATATAAATACTAAAGCCAATACCTTTGTACTAACTAAAACAATGTCATCTTCACTTATTTCGTCTGTTTTTCTTATTATTCTTGTAATTTTTTTTGCTAACACGCTAAGTGTAATTCCTAGCGCTGCTAATCCAATAGCGACAAGAATATGTGTTTGTGTTAAAACTTCTGTAATTGATACTTCTAATAATAATTTCATTTTTTCTCTCCTTAAAATAAAAAAAGGCTTAATACCAAAAGGACGAAACAAGCCATTCCGTGGTACCACCTAATTTTTTGCCAAAGCAAACACTCTTATGGTTAACGCCCAATCTACGCAAAAGGTTACTATAAGTTCACCCTTTAAGCTAACAAGCTACATTCAAAAAGCATTTGCTAATTTGTTTTTTCAGCCTAAGAAACAAAATCTCTGCTAGAAATTAACTTTTTTACTTCTCTTGTTAATAACACTTTTAATATTAAGTTTTGTATAGTATATATCAAAAAATATATACTGTCAATAATTAGTTGCCCTTCTTTTCTTTTTTAGGAATTTTGCCACCTGTTTTTTGGAAAAGCGCAACAACATAACTTGCAGCAGCACCAAAAGAACATAGTATTCCAAAATATAAAAAGTATAAGTTAATAGGGCTAATTGTTTCGTAAAAGAAACATAAAATAATTGCTATGCCCAAAATAACTGCCGAAGTTTTTCCATATTTGTTACTAGATACAACATAATTTCTGTTATATAAAAATGCAGAAGATATAATTAAAAATACATCTGGCAATAAATATAAAACTAAAACCGGAATTGTAATAACTTTTATAGCAACAAAACTTATTACTGTTGCTATTCTTATAGTTTTATCTGCCAACGGATCCATAACCTTACCAAAATCTGTAATCATATTGTATTTTCTTGCTATATATCCATCTACAACATCTGTAATTTGAGCTAGCACAAAAATAGCCAATGCAGTATAAAGATGACCTGCAAAAAATACAGACAAAAACACAGGTACTAATAAGAACCTTATTATTGTTAAAATGTTAGGAATTGTTAATATTTTTTGTTTTTTCATTTTTTTACCGCCTATTAAAAGAAATTATAACACAAATTATTTTTTTTAGTCCACTTTTTTCACTATTTTTTTGCTTTTCGAATACTTTATTATAGTAATTTAATAAGGAGGTTTTTATGAAAAAAATTACAATTATGTTTGCTTTTATGTTTGCTTCGTTTAGTGTTTTCCTTTCTGGCTGCGATAAAGGCAACTCTGAAACAAACGATAATATAATTAGGTTAAACGAGGTTACTCATAGCGTTTTTTATGCTCCACTTTACATAGCCATAAACAATGGCTATTTTGAAGACGAGGGCTTAGAAATAGAACTTACAAACGGTGGTGGTTCCAACAACTCTATGACGGCGTTACTAACAGATGCAGCAGACATTGCATTAATGGGACCAGAAACATCTGTTTTTGTTGCAACAGAAGGTGCTAGTGACCTACCAAAAATATTTGGTCAACTAACTAAAAAGGATGGTTCTTTTTTAATTGGAAGAACGCCCGAACCAAACTTTGACTGGGAAGACTTAGAAAATAAAGAAATTATAGGCGGAAGAGCAGGTGGTTCCCCTGCTATGAGTTTGGAATATGCACTAAATCAAAACGGATTAGTAGATGGCAGTAATGTTACTTTAAATTTAGATGTTGCATTTACAGCAATGGTTAGCACTTTTGATTCTGGCGTTGGCGACTATGTTACAATGTTTGAACCAACTGCAAGTAACTATGTAGCAGCTGGCAACGGTTACTATATTGCATCTGTTGGGCAGGAAAGTGGAGATATTCCTTTTACAGCGTTTATGGCAAACGAATCTTATTTAGAAAACCACGCAGATAAAGCCGAAAGTTTTTTAAGAGCAATTGTTAGAGGTTACAACTATCTAATGAACGAAAGCACAGACAACATTGTAGAAAGCTTAAAACCATCTTTTTCTACCACTTCAGACGAAACTTTAGCAGCTGCAATAGAAAGTTATATTTCTATTGATGTATGGTCGTCTTCTCCTGTTACTAGCGCAAGTAGTTTTGACAAACTGCAAGATGTTATGATTAACGCAGGACAAATAACCGAAAAAATAGATTTTTCTTTAGCGATAGACAACACAATAGCTTACAAAGTAATAGCTTAAAAACTCAAAAAAGCCCTAATAACTTGGGCTTTTTTATTGCACATAAAACCCCTTCAAAAAATATACTAAAATAAAGCCATTTAATTAAGGAGATGTATATGTCAACAATTTTACAACTAAACGATGTTTGCCTAAATTATTACAGTAAAATAGGCGAAACTATTACGCTAAAAAACATAAACCTAAAAGTAAGAGAAAATGAATTTATTGCAATTGTTGGACCAAGTGGCTGTGGAAAAACAACAATTTTATCTTGCATTGCCGGCATATTAAAGCCAACTAGTGGCAAAATTTTGATAGAAGGAAAAAACATAACAGAAAAAACCGCAGAAGTTGGATATATGTTTCAGCAAGATAATTTGCTAGATTGGAGAACTGTTTGGCAAAATGTTAGGCTGGGTTTGGAATTGCAGCACAAGGCCACCAAGCAAAATAAACAAAAATTGTTAAAGCTTTTAGATAAGTACGACCTAAAAGATTTTGCAAATCACTACCCTAGGCAGTTATCTGGCGGAATGAGGCAAAGAGTAGCACTAATTAGAACTCTTGCCTTAAACCCTAAAATTTTGCTGTTAGATGAGCCATTTTCGGCGCTAGACTATCAAACAAGAATAACAGTAGGAAGCGATGTAAGCAATATAATATCTTCTGAAAATAAAACTGCAATTTTTGTAACTCACGATATAGCAGAAGCAATTTCGCTTGCAGATAGAGTTGTTGTGTTAACAAATAGGCCAGCAAGTGTAAAAAAGGTTATAGATATTCCATTTAAACACATAAAATCCTCTTTAAAAAGAAGAGAGGACCTAGAGTTTCCTAAACTTTTTGATAAAATATGGAAGGAGATAAAAACAGATGAAAAAACCTAATTTTTCTAAAGAATATTTAAAGTACAACCGCAAGCAAAAACTAACTTCTATTAGCGTTGTTACTTGCCAGATACTAATACTTGCCTGTTTAGTATTTTTTTGGGAACTTTTAACAAAATTACAAATTTTAGATTCATTTATTTTTAGTAGTCCTTCTAGAATACTAGAAACCTTAAAAGAACTAATAATTTCTGAGGAGCTTATATTTCACATAAAAACCACCTTAAACGAAACAATTTTAGGCTTTTTGATTGCAACTTCTCTAGGATTTCTTATTTCTGTGTTTTTATGGTGGAGTAAATTTTTAAAAAAAGTGCTAGACCCTTACATAGTAATTTTTAATAGTTTGCCAAAAGTTGCACTTGGCCCTATTTTAATTATATGGCTTGGCGTTGGCACAAAAAGCATAGTTGGTATGGCGGTTTTAATTTGTATTATAATAACTGTAATAACCATTACAAACGCATTTAACAGCGCCGAAAAAGATAAAATTTTACTTTTAAAATCTATGGGTGCAAATAAGTTTCAAATTTTATTTAAATTAATAATCCCGGGTGCTATGCCAGAGTTTATTTCTCTTTTAAAAATTAATGTAGGTCTTTCTTGGGTAGGTACAATTATGGGAGAATATTTATCTAGTAATGCTGGGCTTGGTTACCTTATTGTTTATGGAAGCCAAGTGTTTAAACTAGATTTGGTTATGACAAGCACGGTAATTTTATGCTCACTAGCAGGGCTTATGTATTTTGCAGTTTCGCTAATAGAAAAATTAGTAAAAAAACATCGTTAGTAATAAAAAAAAGACCTTTATTGGTCTTTTTTATTTGCCTTTTTTTCTTCTGCTTTCTTTAATCTTCTCTCTAATCTTCTATCATCTGCAATGTATTGTCTTAATCTAAAAAGTGATCTATAATTCAAAACGCTTTTAGTTTGCAATATTTTCATATATTCTTCTGCTTTTTTTGTGTTAAATTTACAAAAGTATTCTAACACAGCTAAATCTCTTAAATTGTTATAATATTTTTTATCATCCTTGTTTTGCACTTTTTCTGTTAAAAGTTTATATGCATCTTTAAAGTTCTTTTTTCTATAAAGCTGATACAATTCTCTTTTTTTATAATACGCCATTAAACTACTTATAAGCATAAATGCAATTAGAACAACAAAATATGTTGCTAAGTAAATAGTTACAAACAATAAAAACCCATTTTCTTCAACAGAAACATAAAGCGATGCTATAACAGCAGCAACAAAATACATTAAAAACTGCCCTACCATTCCCGATTTATATATTAGCATATTTCTTGTGGCATTTTTTCTTTGCTTTTCCTCTAGTTGTCTTCTTATTTCGTTTTTTGTGTTAAATTCTTGACCCATAACTTTCCTTATCTCATTTTTACTTTAACTGTTTTTGATTTTTCTTCTATACTTGCAGTTCTTACAACATTAATTAAACTCATACCTAATTTAGTTGAAATTTTGTTAACTTCTGGAGAAATTTCCTTAGGGTAAAATTCTATTTCTAAAATATATTCTCTCACTCTTGCTATGTTTTTCTTAACATAAAATTCTATAATAATTAAATCGTGTAAATATAACCCCATTTTGTTTGTTTCTTCATATGAAACTATTTCTTTCATATAGTCGTAGGCTCCTTGAATGTCGCCTTTTCTATACATTTGATTAAGGCTTTTATCTACCTTGTTAATTGCACTTTTAAGCGTAAAGAAAAGAATACCTATTCCTAAAACAACAAACCCAATTGGTAGTAGCATCATAATATCACTTCCTGTATCCATACCAGAGGTTGCTTCAAAATTTGTAATAGAAATTCTGACAAACATTGTTATTAAAATTGCCGCAATTGTCCATATAACCGAAAATATAATAGACGGTAAATACATTGCATTAACTCTTTTATCTATTAAAAGTTCTTGCAATTTCTTTTTAGATATTTTAGGCACTTTTACTACTTTTTCGTTTGTTAAATTTTGTTGCGAGCTGCTTTCTTCTACAAAGCTACTGCCGCAATATTCACACTCTACCGAGCGTAATTCTATATTACTCCCACAGTTTGGGCACTTTCTCATTTTCATATTTTTCTCCCGCAAAATTACTTAGTTATTATATTATATCAAACATAAAATATATAATCAACCAATATTAAGTAGTTTAGCTTTTTTGAGAATTTTCTGCTCTTTTATTTTCTGCTTCTATTAGTTTTTTATTTTTTCTATAATAAATATAAACGCCAATAATTAAAACTAATCCCACTGCTCCTTCTATTGGATAAAAGATACCAACAATGCTAGAAAAACCAATTCTACTAAACGCAAAAGCTAATAAACTTAATACAATAATACCAAAGGTTCTATCTGTTTTAAAGGTTTTAATAAACCAATTATTTAAGTTAAATGCCGAGGCTAAAAGAGTTGTAAAAATTCCCATCCAAATAACAATGGCATATAGCCCACCTAAAATAGGGCTTGTTTGTTGAGCTAGTTCTATCATTGGCATATCATAGCCAGAAACATAACTTTTTAGAAATGCAAGCATTGCAAGTCCCATACAAACAGAAACAATAACTAAAGAAATAACAGCCGCTCTTTTGGACTGTTTTTTTGTAGCATCGGATTGTACTTTTACAACCATAACCCCCACCGCAATTAAGTTCATAGAAGCATATAAAATTGCAGAAAATGTTCCTTTAATATACGAAAAAGGATTGCTTTGCCAAAATGAACTTTCCGAAAGAGAAACATTGTTGCCGTTAAATATTAAATAACTTGCCGCAACTAAAATAAAACCTCCAATAAGCAATGGAGCTAAATATTCATCTGCCTTTAAAATACTTTTAATTCCACCACTTACTACTATAATTAATAACAGTATGCTAATAATGCTCAAATATGGCACGGGCGAAGAAGCATAGCCCGAAATTACACTTCCACCTAACGCATCTACTCCCGCTACCATACCACCCATTGTGATAAACATAGCCGCAATAAAAAGTATATTTAACAATTTGTTGTGCTTTTTAAATATAATCTTAGTTAAATCTGTAAGAGAAGAAACATCTAAAATATTTCCTACCTGACAGTATATATAAACTAAAAATCCAATAAGTAAACAAGCCAAGGCAATAAAAACAAAGGAAAACAATCCGTACTCCCCAAAAAATGAAACTATCTCTCTACCAGATGCAAATCCAGCCCCTATAATTCCGCCAATAACTAAACTTACAATTTGAAAAATCCTTCTACGACTTTTTGCCATAAATTAACTATTCCCCTTCTCTTGCAACACTAACTTTCTTTTCGCCTTTATTTAAACTTATTTCTAAGTTTTCTTCCATAGGTACATTGTTAATAATAATGTTATTAACAACAAGTTCAAACCTGCAGCTTAAAAACTTAGCAGATTCTTCACACATAAGCATTCTTTCTAAATAAAGCTGAAAATATTCCATAAGCGAAGAAGACTTGTCCATAACCATAGCAAGTCTTACAATTTTTTTGTTTTTATCTACTATTAGCATATTTTTTCTAACAGCATAGTTAACCTTATCGTGAACATCAAAACTAGGGTCGTCTAAACTAACTGCAACTCTAGACCTATGTGTATCACTTTTATCGGCAATAATAACAGCAGCCGATACTGCAGAAATAGGGCTTCCACCTGTATCGTGGCTACCTATTGCTCCCATAACTGTTGTTAACTCTTCTAGCTCCATACCCATTTCTTTTAAAATGTTGTATGCCATAATTGCACCAGATATAGCGTGACTATCTCTTATAATAGAGTTTCCAATGTCGTGCATCCAGCCTGATATTCCTGCAAGTTCTACTGTTCTTTCGTCGTAACCTAATTCTCTTAAAATGTTTTGAGCTGTTTGGCTAACATAGCCTGCGTGTCTAAAACCGTGTTCTGTGTAACCCACTGCTCTTAAATAACCATTGCTGGCTTTTACTAAACTTCTTATTTCTTCATTTTTTCGTACTTGTTTTAATGTAATCATAATTCCTCTCTAGCAATTTAATTTATACTATTATACTAACATTTTATTTAATTTCCTAATGTTTATATAACATTATAACTCAATTGTAAATTTATGTTATTTTGATTAATAAATTTGCAACTTTTTACTATATCTTTTAAATTTTTATCGCTTGGATATACATTAATTAAATCAATCAAATTTTTAATAGCAAACTTCTTTTCTCCTGCATTAAAAGCGGCAATACAATAAAGCGCTCCTGTTTTTTTGTAGTACTTGTTTTTTTCGTACACTTTTTTCAAACATTCAAAGGCTTTTTTATGCATTTTTAAACTGGCATATGTTATTCCACTAACATAATAATCTCCAATAGTTTTTAGGTTTAATTTACTCAGCAAATTTGTGTATCTTAAAACCATTTTGTTGTTTTTTTGTTGCAAAGCTATTTTTATAAAATTACAACAGTTAAATATATTTTTAGGGCTCTTATTTATTACTAAGTATGCTTGTTTTTTTGCTTTTTTATAATCTCTTTTTAAAATATAAATTGTTGTTAACAAATTTCTAGCATCCAAAAAACACGCAGACGCAGAGGGAACTTCTTCTATTAAAATGGTAGCATCTTCGTAAAAGCCGTTTCTTATTAAGGTTTTTGCGTGGGTTATGTTAAAGGCATAATAGTCTTTTTTTAATAAGTTTTTTCTGTCTAATTTTTCTTGGCTTTTTATTTTATAAAAAATTTCTTTTACATTGTTATTTAAAGTAAAATTTTCGTTTTCGTCCAGTACTTTTTCTATAAAAATTAGTGCTTTTATTTTTTTGTTTAAACCTAAATAGTTGTTAGCAATAATAACACTGGCTTCTAGCATATACTCACTATTTTGAGCTATTTTTAGTAAGTAGCTATTAGAAATTTCCCAAAGTTTTATTTCGCTATATATTATGCCTGCAAGCAAATAAAACTTGTTGTAATTTTGTTTTAGTAGCCTTTTATTTCGTTGGACTTGCCATAAAAAAGAGAGAGCTTCAGGATGTAATCCTAAAACTCTCTTTTTATTAATTAATTTTTCGTAAAAGCTAAAATCTCTTACAATACTTGCCGCTTTTTCCATTGTAATAATATATTAAAATTCGCGGTTTTTTATTACAATTATTTATTATATATCATTCTTTTACAATTATAGCACTCTATATGACCATTTCTTTTAATTTCGTCAACCTTTGCACTGGCCATAGATATTCTACAACCTCCACAACTGTTTCCTTCAAGTGGCACAAACACAGGATAAATTCCAACCTTTCTTGCCGCTTTATATTTAGCTAATAATTCTTTATCTAAGGTTTTTTCCATTTCTTCAAGGCTTTTTGTTGTAGCCTTAATTTCTGGACCTTTTTTTGCAAGTTCTGCTTCATATAAATCTTTGTTTTCTTTATGTTTAATTTTTGCTGCTCTAAGTTTATTTTTTAAAGTATCAAACGCTTTAATAATCTCTTCTGTTTGTGCTTTATTTTTTCTTAATAAGTCTTCTAAATCAGATAGTTGTTTTAAAACTTTTTGCATTCTACTTAAGGTTTCTTCTAAACCTTCTAAGTCTGCCCCTTCTGTTTTTTGGTTTACATATTTTTCTACCATTTGCAAACCTTTTTGTTCTACTTGAGAAAGTTTTTCAAATTCTTTTTTTAGTTTTGCAGCTTCTTCATCCATTTTTAATGCTTTGCTTTGAGCTTCTTTTACAAACTTAACCATTAATGTAGCTTGTTTTTTGTTTTCGTTTTCAGAAAGCGCCTTTTCTATTTTTACTTTGTTACCATCTAATTTTTGATATTCTAATATTTTGTCTATCATATATTTCACCTTTTTATTTATTTTCTTACTCGTTTAAATACTCTAAAATTTCGTTTATTTTTTCTAATTTTTCAGCGTAATTAGTGTTAAGTTCTCCAATTTTTTCTTTTACATTTTCTATTTTATTTTTTTCTACTTGTAAGTATCTGTAAAAATCATCGCCTGAGCGCTCAATATTTGTTTTCCCAAATATAAGCTCTAATTCAGATAATTTTCTTTTACCTTTTTTAGCTTTTATTACTGTATAAAACTTGTTTTCGTCCTTTACAATAACATCTTCTTCTATTTTGTAGTCATTTTCAATTAAGTATCTTCTTAACTTAATTTCATCTCTCATAGGTTGTAAAATTAAATTTTTAACTTTTTGTTTATTACCTTCTAAAATAGAAATAATAGTGTTTCCGCCCATACCAGCAATTATTGCTGTTTCTACCTTATCGTGCTTTGTAATAACATCAAAACCAGAGCCTTCTCTAAAACTAATAAATGGCAAAATGTTTACACTTCTTGCAAATTTTAGTGCAGAGTTAACGCTTTCTGGACTAATGTCACTAGCAATAACCATATCCGCTTTGTTTTGCAGAACTATTTCTGCGGTAATATACCCATGATCGCAACCTATGTCAGCAACTACTTTTGAATTGTCACAATACTCAACTATTTTAGCAAGCCTTGGACCTAAATTTAAAACTGTTTCCATATTAATCATTAAAATCCTTTAATTTTTTACTTCTGTTTGGGTGTCTTAACTTTCTTAGTGCTTTTGCTTCTATTTGTCTAATTCTTTCTCTCGTAACATTAAACTCTCTACCAACTTCTTCTAGTGTTTTTGTTTGAGCATCGTCAAGTCCGTATCTTAGTCTAATAACTTTTTGTTCTCTTGGAGTTAAAGTTTCTATAACACTTAAAAGTTGTTCTCTAAGCATTACCCTGTTTGTAGCTTCTGCAGGAGAAAGTGAAGTTTCGTCTTCAATAAAATCTGCCATTTTGCTATCTTCTTCTTTTCCTACTGGGCTTTCTAAAGAAATTGGCTCTTGTGCTATTTTTTTAATTTCTGCAACTCTTTTTTCTGTCATTCCAAGTTCTTCTGCAATTTCTTTGTTTGTTGGTTCTCTTCCAAGTTCTTGGCTAAGTTTAATAGAAACTCTTCCAAGTTTGTTAATAGTTTCTACCATATGAACAGGAATTCTTATAGTTCTAGACTTATCTGCAATTGCTCTTGTAATAGACTGTCTGATCCACCAAGTAGCATATGTAGAAAATCTAAAACCTTTTGTGTAGTCAAATTTTTCTACTGCTTTTAAAAGTCCTAAGTTGCCTTCCTGAATAAGGTCTAAAAATTGTATTCCGCTTCTTCCTGTATATCTTTTTGCAATGCTTACAACAAGCCTTAGGTTTGCCTCACAAAGCCTTGCTTTTGCATACTCATCGCCGTCTTGCATTCTTTTAGCTAGGCTAACTTCTTCTTCCGGTGTTAAAAGAGCTACTTTCCCTATATCTTTTAAATACATTTTTACAGGGTCGTTAACTTTTGCTTGATTAATTAAAGATTCAATTAATTGTATTCCTGTATCCTCTGCTTTTTCTTTAGATGTTACTTTTACACCTTGTCTTTCAATTTCTCTAATAACATCTTTAATTTCGTCGGCTATAACATCATATTTTACAAAATTAACATAAATTTCTTCTTTAGATACAACCCCACTTTTTTTCTTTGCCAGTGTTACTATTTTATTTATTTCTGGCAGATATTTCTTATTTACCAATTCTTTTCACTCCTTAACTCTTTTTTAGTTTTGTTACTTCATTTATTTTTTGTTTTATTATTTGTTTTTCTTCTTCGCTATTTGCTGTTTTATATTCTTCTAGCAATTTTTTTAAGTAAATTTGGCTGTACTCTTTTTCTAGCCTTAATTTACAATCTATAAAATGTTGCTTAGGCTCAGAATACTGTCTAAAATCGTAATCAATAATTCTTTTAACTTCTAACTTATTAGTGTCAAATAAGTCAAATAAATTACCAATTAACAATGTTTTATTGTTTGCATTATACTCTAAATACTTTTCGTACAACTGCTTATGCATATTATTTGTAAATATCTCTGCATTTAAACTATTTTGTTTTATGCTGTTATGTAATAAATAAGCTAGTATAAATTCTGCTGCTCTAAAGTTTGCATTTGTAAAGTCGTTTTCTTTTTCTGAGCTGTCTTCTTTAACCTCTCTTACTCTTGCAGCTGGTTTTGGGTTTTGCCTTAATTTCAAATCTCTTTTTAAAGCTTCAAATCCTACTCCAGATTTTGCAGAAACCACTTTTAAATAAACTTCTTTTTCGCCTTCCGATTTCATATTTTTAATAACTTCAATACTATCGGCTACAAATTTAGAGCGTTCTGCATTGTCTTTTAAGTTATATTTTTTTGCTACAGATTCTATTTTATAGTCGTTTAGAGAAACATTTGCTTCTAAAAATCTTTTAAACTTATCTTTTCCATACTTTTTTATGTATTCGTCTGGGTCTAGTTTTTCTGGTATGCTAACTACTCTTACATCTAGTCCGGCATCTGCAAGCAAATCTAAACTTCTTAGCGTTGCTTTTACCCCAGCAGAATCTCCATCAAAGGCAATAATAACTTTATCTACAAATCTTTTTAGCTCTTTTGCGTGTTGGCTTGTTAGCGCTGTTCCCATACAAGCAACTGCATTTTCAAAGCCTGCTGAGTGCATTGCAATAACATCCATTTGTCCTTCTACTAAAACTGCTGTGTTGTTTGCATTACCAAGCGCTTTTAATAGATTAATACCGTAAACTATTCTGCTCTTATCAAACACTATGGTTTGTGCAGTGTTTCTGTATTTAGCAAACTTACCATCATCCAACGCTCTTGCACTAAAACCAAGCACCTCACCCCTAGAGTTTATTATAGGAAACATTAATCTTTCTGCCATAAGGTCGTAGTATCTGTTATTTTTTTCGCCTAATAACCCGCATTCTACTAAATCTTTATTTTTATAGCCTAACTTGTTTAAGTGAGCACCTAAACTTGTCCAATCTGGACTAGCCCCTAAACCAAACTTGTTTATTGCTCCTTTATTTAAGCCACGCTTGTATAAATAATCTAGTGCTTTTTTACCATTTGTTGTATAAAGTTGTTTATTATAAAAAATTGCTGCATCTCTGTTTGCTTTTAAAAATAAATCTTTTTGAGCTTTCTTTTTAGCTATGTTTTCATCCCCTGTAAATTCTGGAAGTTCCATATTAGCATTTTCTGCTAGTATTTTAATTGCTTCCATAAAGTCTACAGACTCTATTTTTTCTATAAAACTAATAACATCTCCGTGCTCGCCACAACCAAAACAATGGTAGTACTGATGACTTTCGTTAACTGCAAAAGAAGGCGTCTTTTCAATGTGAAAAGGGCAACACCCCCAATGGAGTTTACCCTTTTTGTTTAAATTAACATATTTAGAAATCACACTAACAATATCGTTGTTGTCTTTTAGTAGTGCTTTCCACTCTGAAGAATAGCCTTTGTTTTGCATTTATACCCCTAAAAATAAATAACCAAATTTTAATAAAAAAATTTAAAATATTTTTACTGTTTGTCCCATATAATATATATTCGACAAAAGTATGTTAAAATCCTTTATTTTTTTATTTTTTTTCTTTAATTGCTGCTTGAGCTGCAGAAAGCTTAGCAACAGGCACTCTGTAAGGAGAGCAAGAAACATAAGTTAAACCTGTGTTGTGGAAAAATTCTATACTTGCAGGATCTCCTCCGTGTTCGCCACAAATTCCTAGTTTTAAGTGTTTGTTTTCATCTCTTCCTAGTTTTGTTGCCATTTTAACTAACGCACCAACGCCGTCTTCATCTATGCTTCTAAATGGGTCAGAAGTTAGCACCTTATTTTTATGGTAATCTTCAATAAATTTAGAAGAATCATCTCTACTAAAACCAAAAGTCATTTGAGTTAAGTCGTTTGTTCCAAAAGAGAAGAAATCTGCCTCTTTTGCTATTTTGTCGGCAAGTAGTGCCGCTCTAGGAACTTCTATCATTGTTCCTACTTTATAATTAACTATTACGCCCTTTTCTTCCATAACTTGTTTTGCAGTTGCAACAATTTGTTTTTTAACAAACCTAAACTCTTCTAAATCTCCAACTAATGGAATCATAATTTCTGGCACAACCATTACGCCAGTTTTTTTAGTTAAATTAACAGCCGCTTCAATTATTGCTCTTGTTTGCATTGCTGTAATTTCTGGATAGGTAATTAAAAGTCTACAACCTCTGTGTCCTAGCATTGGGTTAAACTCTTCTAAGCTTTCCATTTTTTCTTTTAAGGCTTTTATTGTAATACCTACTGTTTTAGCTAAATCTTTTGTATCTTCATCAGTTTTAGGTAAAAACTCGTGAAGTGGTGGGTCTATTAGTCTTATAGTAACTGTCCTTTCACCTGCTTCTTTAAATATACCTTCAAAATCTTTTCTTTGCATTGGAAGCAATCTTTTAAGTGCTTTTTCTCTTTCTTCTTTCGTTTCTGCAATAATCATAGCTCTTATTGCTTCAATTCTGCCTTCTTTAAAAAACATGTGTTCTGTTCTTACAAGTCCAACACCTTCTGCACCAAATTTAACTGCTTGTTTTGTATCTGTAGGAGTATCTGCATTTGCTCTTACTCCTAACACTTTAAACTCGTTTGCCCATGCCATAATTGTTTTAAAATCGTCCGACATGCTAGCAGGAGAAGTTTTTATGCTACCTGCATAAACATTACCAGTAGTTCCGTTAACAGAAATTTCGTCACCTTCTTTAAACTCTTTTCCGTTAATAGTAACTGTTCTTTTCTTTTCGTCTACCTTTACATCGCTTGCACCAACAACACAAGGAGTTCCCATTCCTCTTGCAACAACCGCTGCGTGAGAAGTTCTTCCACCTGTTGAGGTTAAAACACCTGCACAAATGCTCATACCTTCAATATCTTCTGCCGAAGTTTCGTTTCTTACTAAGATGCTTTTTTTCTTTTCGTTTTTAAACTTAACTGCCATAGCGCTATCTATTGCAATAACACCTGTTCCCGCTCCCGGAGAAGATGCTAATCCTTTAGCTAACACTTTTGCTTTTTTAAGAGAGTTAAAGTCAAACCTTGGATGTAATAAGTCGTTTATTTGATTTGCATTAATTTTTAATAATGCTTGTTTTTTAGTTAATATTTTTTCTTCTACCATATCTATTGCAATTTTTAAAGCCGCCGCCGCTGTTCTTTTACCATTTCTTGTTTGTAAAATATATAGCTTGCCTTTTTCTATACTAAACTCTAAATCTTGCATATCTTTGTAGTGTTTTTCTAGTCTTTTAGTTATATCGTGAAATTGTTTATATAAAAGTGGGTGTTTCTTTTCTAGTTCTAAAATGTGAATAGGGGTTCTTACACCAGAAACCAAATCTTCCCCTTGTGCGTTAAATAAATATTCTCCATAAAGTTTGTTTTCGCCAGTTGCTGGGTTACGAGAAAATGCAACACCTGTTCCAGAATCTTCTCCCATATTTCCAAACACCATTGTTTGAATGTTTACTGCTGTTCCCCAGTCATCTGATATTTTGTTTATTCTTCTGTATTTAATTGCTCTGTCGTTGTTCCAAGAAGCAAACACGCCTTCTGTTGCTAATAAAAGTTGCTTAGTAGGGTCTTGAGGAAAATCTTGTTTTAGTTGTTTTTTATATAAAGCTTTATATTTATTAACAATTTCCTTCATATCATCTGCATCTAGTTCTATATCAGATTCTACTTGTTTTTTCTTTTTTGTTTCTTCTAATATTTTTTCAAATTCGCTTATATCTTGGTTCATAACCACATTTGCAAACATTTGAATTAATCTTCTATAACTATCGTAAGCAAACCTTGGGTTTTCCATTCCTTTAGCAATACCTTCTACAGATACATCGTTTAAACCAACATTTAAAACAGTATCCATCATACCTGGCATAGAAACTCTTGCCCCACTTCTTACGCTTATAAGTAATGGATTTTTAATATCTCCAAATTTTTTGCCGTTTATTTTTTCTAACTTTACAACAGCTTTTAAAATTTGATCTGTCATTTCTTTAGTTAGTTTTTTTCCTTTTTTATAATAGTCGTTACAAGCTTCGGTAGAAACTACAAATCCTTGTGGTACAGGAAGCTTTAGCCTTGTCATTTCTGCAAGGTTAGCACCTTTACCTCCTAGTAAGTCTCTCATGCTTGCATTGCCTTCTTTAAACATATAAACATATTTTGCCATAACTTTCTCCTTTAGCTAATTAAATATTTTTTAACGAATTTATTTTTCTATTAAACCTAAACTCAAAGTTTTTGCTCATTAAGTTTAAGGCTTCATTTAATACTATGTTGTTTGCCTTTATAGAGCCTATCCTATCTACTTCTGTGCCAGATACTACTTTTAAAATATTAAACACATTTTGCGACATCTCCTTACAACCAATTGTATTACAGGCCCCGCAAACAATGTTGCCTGTATCTAAATTTAAGTATATTTTGTTTACAAAATCGTTTTTGCAAACGCTACATTTTGCAAACTGCAACCTATAGCCAGATATTTTTAAAACACCTACCATAAATTTTAGTAGCGCCAGCCTTGCGTTAACATTGTCGTAACAAATCGCTTTTAAGCTTTTTAAAGTATTAATAAATAGTAGTGCATTCTCTTCCTGCTCGTTTGTTACTATGTTAATTATTTCTAGCATTGCTGCCGATAGATAGTAATTGTCTATATCTTTACTCAAATCAAAAAAGCTGTCTTTTAAGTCTGCCGATATAATTGTATAATATTTCCCTCTTTTTACCAAACAAAACTCTGCAAAACAAAAAGGCTGAAACGCGAATTTCAGCTTAGCTTTGGGTGACTTGCACCCTTTTAAAACAGCAGTAATTTTACCCATTTCTAAAGAAAATAAGTTTACAAGTCTATCTTTTTCCTTATAATCGCTAGAGTTAAGCACAATTGCTGTTAGCTTTATCTCTTGCATAAAAAATTGTACTCCATTTTTGTTTATATTATTTATTTAAGCGTGCCTAAGCACACTGTACATTTTCATCGTCAGCCAAATTGTCTTTTGGTTTCCCTTGCTCTTCGTATGCCTTTTTTGCTTTAGCATACTCACAATAAAATTCAATAGATCCACACTCAGAAAAGCTTTTCCAAGCGTCTTTCAGTTGCTTAGTGGGGAAACCGTTATTAGGTGATTTTTTCATAATAGCACCTCCCGCTTTGCTTATCTATTTGTATTTTATATTACTATTATACACTATAATTTCTTTTTGTCATAACCAAATGTATTCAATTCTTGTAAATTTTGTCTCCAGTTAGTTTTTACCTTAACCCAAAGGTTTAAGAATACTTTTTTATCTAGCATTCTTTCAATTTCTTTTCTGCTAGAAGTGCCTATTTTTTTAAGCATAGAGCCATCTTTTCCAATAACAATATTTTTATGAGAAGCTTTTTCGCAGATAATATTTACATCTATTCTTGCCAAGTTTCCGTCTTCTTCAAATTTTAAAACTTCCACCGCAATGCCGTGAGGAATTTCTTCCTGAAGTAGCCACAATGCCTTTTCCCTTACAATTTCAGAAGCAATAAATCTTTCCGACATATCTGTGTGCATATCTTCCGAAAAATATGGCTGTCCCTCTGGCAAATGTTTTTTAATAATGTTAATTAAAACATCTACATTTTTTCTTGTTTTTGCACTTAGCGGAATAATTTCCTCTATCTTACCTAGTTTATTCAGTTTATCAAGTTTTGGATACAATTTTTCAAAACTGCTTGCATCTGTTTTATTAACAACCAAAATAAACGGAAGTTTTCCGTTTGCGTATTTTTGTATTAATTCTAACTCGTCTTCTTTAAATGGTTTTGTAGCGTCTAGCATATACACTAAAACATCCACACCTTCTATAGATTTATTTATTGTTTTTTCCATATATTTATCTAAGTTGTTTTTTGGTGTGTGCATACCTGGTGTATCTAAAAATACTATTTGAGAATTTTCTTCGTTTAGTATTCCTGTTATTTTGTTTCTTGTGGTTTGTGGTTTTGGGCTTACAATTGCCACTTTTTCTTTTAGTATTGTATTAAGTAGTGTACTTTTTCCCACATTTGGTTTACCTATTATGGTAACAAATCCAGATTTATAACTCATATATTTTTTCCTTTATCTTGTTATTTTTAAAGCGTTTAAAATTTGCTCTTCTTGTTTTCTCATTTCTTTTTTATCATCTTCCTGCATATGGTCGTAACCTAACAGGTGTAAAATTCCGTGTATAAATAGGTAGCATAACTCTCTTGTTACAGAATGATTATATTCTTTAGCTTGAGATTCAACCTTTTGCATATTAATTACAATATCGCCTAGCCATAAAGTTTTTTTGTATGCATCAAAATCTGTTTTAAAGTTTTCTGCTTTTATCGTTTCGCCCGCTTTTAATGGTAAATTAGGAAAAGATAGCACATCCGTGTTTTTATCTATGTTTCTTGTTTTTTTATTTAGTGCTTGCATTTCTTTTGCCTTAACAAAACTTAAATCTACCGATAGTTTTTTGTAAGGTTGGTTTAAAAACTTTAATGCTTTTTTTAACACTTTTTCTAAAACTTTTACTTGTTTTTTATCTATGTTTTGTCCTGTTATTTGTAACATTTATTTAATATACTCCTATTTTTAAATTAACTTCTGCGTAGCCACATACTATAATTTTTTCTTCTAATTCGGTTACACTTGTAAATGTGCTTGCAATACTCATAAAAGGCGGAACTTTATCTTCTGCTAAAAGCAAAGCTTCTTGTTTTGCTTTTTCTATTTCTGCCTCTTTGCTAAAACTATTTTCTACCTCTATTAACTCATATATTCTAACCTTTTTTATTTTTAAAGGCAACAAGTTGTTATAAAACAAAAACTGCTCACTTTCTTCTGTTTCAAAATTATTGTAAGATACAGAGTTTTCTTTTATAATGCTTTGATTTTTTCCTGTTAATAGATATGAGTTCTCAACATAGTTTCCGCTTCTTATTGTAATAAAACCTTTCGTGTTAATTTCTACTTTTTCATTATACCATATATTAGCATAAATTTCTGCTATTGGAAAAACTTTTATCCTCTGTCCTTCGTTATTTATATAGTGCGGCTCAACTAGAATGTCACCTTTTCTTACTAAGTCTCCTTCTTTTACAACCGCACTTCCTTGCGTAACGCTCATATTAGTTATTAAACAGTCGCATTGTGCTATTAATGGCACAAATTGCTCTTCTGTTATCACTGGCTCTTCTAGGGTCTCTTTTATGTTTATTATTACGCTACTGCCTTTTTTTATTACGCTAACTAAACTAATCTCTTCCAAATTCTTTTGCAGTGCAGTTTCTATTTCTTCCACATCCACATTATTAATGCTTTTGCCAATTTCTACGCCCTCTTGTTTTAACACCTCAATTATTTCATTTTCTAAAATATTTTCTTGCCCATATATTTCTATATTCCAAACAAAAGAAGACATAACTCCTAAAAACACCACGCCTAAAACAAGCCCAACTAAAAAACCTAGCTTATTTTTAAAAAAGTTAAATATACCGGCTAGTCCATAAGTGTTTTTAAAAGTAATTTTGTAGCCAGAACCTTTTTTATAAGGAAGCAGTGCTTTTTTATTTTTAGTATCCATACAAAAAAACATCTCTTTATGAGATTTTTGATTTAAGTTATATAATCTAATATTATTTTTCAATAAGGCTTTAAGCAATCTTTTTAAATTAAGTCCCTCAATTTTTACACCTACCCTGCTTGCAAATATGTTTCTATTTTTCATAGCCAAATTCCTTAACTTCTTCAATTTTACCCGACACCACCATTGTGGATATATTAATATCTTTTATATTTAAGTTCTTGCCCTTAATTTCCAATTCTCCGCGCTTTAATTTTAAAACAATTAAATTCTTTTCTAACGATAAAATATCTTTATATCCTTGCACATACAAACCTTTGCCACCTAAATTGACATATTTATATAGGTTTTTTGTGGCAGCAACTTCAAGCCCCATTACCTTTGTTATTTCCTTTATAAAACCAAACATAAACCAAACCTCTCTTATAGTTTAATTTATGATAACGGGCAAAAAAAAAGAATAAGAAATTTCTTACTCTTCTTCTTTGTCTTCTGTGTTATTGTTTAAAGAATTCTCAAACATCATTCTTCTTAAATCTTCTGTAATTCCGTCGTCGTCATCCCCTAAAATTTCTATTTTAAGTTCTTTGTCTAAATCTTCTATATCACTGTTATCTGGGCTTAGTTTTAAATCGTGCTTGTTTTGAATAGGAATTTCTAAAAGTCCTTCGTCTCCACGCTTTTCTATTACAGCTTTTACTTCTATGTTTCCGTTATTATCTTTTTTGCCCGGAATTGTTAGTCCATTTTTTATAGGTGCTGTTACAATTTCTTCTGTTTTAACTTCTGCCTTAACTTCTGGCTTAGGCTCTACCTTTTCTGGCTTTGCTTCCTCTTTCTTTTTAGGAGCAGGCTTGTTTACCTTATTTTCTTTTGAATGAAACTTATAGTTTTTAAAAGAAATATATATAAGTAGCAAAACCACTAAAGCGGTTATCATAATTTCAGGGGTTATTGCATTTATAATATAATTCATATTAATCCTCTCTTTCTTCTAATTTTTTTCTAAATAATTCGGCAGTAAGTTTTTGTTTATTGTTACTCTCTTCTAATTTTTCTTTTTTTAAATCTTCCATTTTTTCTTCAATTTCTAATCTTATTTTTTCTCTTTTAGACGAATTAATTTTGCTTACTGCTTTTAGTTTTGCAGGCTCTTTTTTTGCAGCTAAAAGCTTTTGCCTTTTAAGTTTAAAGTCTACACTTTTAGCTGCTTTTTCTGCCATCAAATTTTGCATTTTGTAATAGTTTTCAAAATCTAGTGTTCCAGTTTCTACTGCTTTTGCAACAGCTTTAGGAATTTCCATTTCTGCTGCAACCATATGTACTTTCATCTCTTGAGTTTTTGCTCTTAGCTCTTGCTCTTTTGCAACTGCCATTGCTTTTCTTTCTATTGCTTTTGCTTGAACAATCTTTTTGCCTGTTTCTATTTTTTCTTTTTCTATTTCGGCAACAATATCTCTTCCTATTTCTATTTTAGAAATTTGAAGTGAAATAACTGAGTAGGCAGAATTTTCATCCACACCTCTTTCTAATACTCTTCTAGAAATATTTTCTGCATCTTCCAAAACTTTGATATACACTTCTGTGCTTGCTATTTCTGCAACATAACCTTCTGTTATTTTTGCAATAATGTTATCTTCTCTACTTCCGCCAATAATATTTTTTAAGTTAGCTCTTAGGGTTATTTTGCATTTAATAATAATCTCTCTGCCGTCTTTTGTAATTGTAGAAATATTGTCTGTTTCTATAACTCTTGGAGTTGTTGCAATTTTAACCGCTTTAATAACATCTATGCCGGCTAAGTCTATTGCTGCTGCTTCGTCCCAGTCTAGTAGTATCTTTGCTTTTTTAGCAGTAACTAGCGCTGTAATTACTTTATTTATTTTTCCACTTGCTAGGCGATGATCTTCTAAATCTTTTACTTTAACATTTAACTTAAATTTTTTGCATTTTATGTATGCCATTGTAATTAACTTTGTGTTTATTTTTTTAATCTTCATTGCAACAAATGCAAACACAGATATATAAGCACCCGAAAAAAGAGCACTAAAATAATCTCCAAAAGGAAAACTTAATACAAGTGTTATAAAGGTTGCACCAACTATGGCTAAAGTAATTATTGTTTCGGTATTTATACTTAATAAAAAGTCCATATTATGCCCTCCTTTTGTTTTGTTAATTATATCATAATATATTATATAAAGCAAAAAATGTTCTGTTATAAAATTTCCCTTAGCGTGCAAAAGAGAGCATGGTGCTCTCTTCTGCATAAGGTTAAATATTGGAAACAAAAATTGGGGGTTTTGCTTCCACCGTATATACTAACATAGTTTTTTTTAACAAACAAGTAATTTTACAATTTTTTTTATAATATTTTTTTTATTTTAACTTTTGTTGTTTTTTTTAGTTTTTTTGCAGCTATAAGCCTTTGTTTTAAGTAGCCGCTATAAAATTTAAGAAAACTTCCAATATTTTCCAATTATCTATTTTTTATATATGCAAACACTAATATAAATGCACATATGTAAATATTCATTGACTTAGCATTGTTTTAGTGTTACTATTGCGTGTGACAAAAAAAAGAGGTAAAAATGAAAGATTTTAAAAAACTAACAGATAACGAGAATATTTTAGCTGCAATAGATGATATGGGAATAAGCACTCCAACAGAAATTCAGGAAAAAGTTGTGCCAAGCATTTTAGCAAACAACAATGTTTTGCTACTTAGTCAAACAGGAAGTGGAAAAACACTTGCGTTTGGAATGCCATTAGTAGAAACTGCAACTTCAGAAAGAGTGATTCAAAAAGTTGTGCTTTGCCCAACAAGAGAACTTGCAGTACAAGTAAGCAAAGAAATACAAAAAATAGCTAAATTTAGTAAAAGCGCAAAACCTTTTGCTGTTTTTGGTGGACAAGATATTAGAAGACAAATAAACGCACTAAAAGATAAACCAAACATAGTAGTAGCAACTCCGGGAAGACTATTAGACCACATTAAAAGAAAAACTATAAGACTTTCTGATGTAAGCACAATAGTATTAGACGAAGCAGACGAAATGTTAAGAATGGGCTTTAGAGAAGATATGGACAAAATATTATCTCACGCTCCACACACTGCTCAAATAGTACTATCTAGTGCAACAATGAGCAACGACATTGCAAAAATAACAAAAAAATATTTAAACAACGCAGAAAGAATTGAAGTAGGAACAACAAACACACCAGCAGAAAGTGTTAGCCAACAATATTTAACAATAAAGCAAAAAAATAAAAAAGATATGTTTGTAACACTTGTAAGAGAACACTTAAATTCAGATAAAGCATCTCCTATTATTGTTTTTTGTAACACAAAAAGAATGACAACTGCACTAGCAGACTATTTAAAACAACAAGATTATTCTGCTGCTGCTTTAAACGGAGATATGCGTCAAGGCGAAAGAACAAGAACGCTAAACGGTTTTAGAAAAGGCAAAATAGAAATTTTGGTTGCAACAGATGTTGCTGCAAGAGGAATTGATGTAGACACAGTAAGACTAATAATTAACTACGACTTCCCTGCAATGCAAGAATACTATATTCACAGAATAGGAAGAACAGGAAGAGCAGGAAAAAAAGGAGAATCAATTACTCTACTTTCTACCACTCTTCAAATTTCTAATATGAGAGCTTTAGCTAAGCAAATGAACTTTGAAATTAAAGAACATACAGATTCTGTTGCGGTTTCTGGCAAAGTAGTAAAAGCAGTAAGAAAATCAGACAACAACAGAAATGGTTCTAAATCTCGTTCTGCTAAAAGAAGCTACAACAAAGGCGGAAAGTCTAGCAGTTATGGAAGTAGAAACAAATCTAGAAGTGACGAAAGAGCAGATAAAAGAAAATCTCGTGATGATAAAGATAAAAAATACTCTGACAGAAAACCTAGAAGAGATGATGACAACAGAAAACCTAGAAGAGACGACGATAGAAAACCTAGAAGAGATGATGACAACAAAAGAAGTTATAGCAAAGGCAAAAAATCAAGTTACGGTTCTAGAGACGATAAAAAAAGAAGTTATGGAAATAAAGATAGCAAAAAGAAAAGCTACGGAAACAAAGACAGCAAAAGAAAAAGCTACGGAAGCAAAAAAGTTAAAGGTAGCGTAAAAGGTAGCGTTAGAGGTAAAACTGCAATGGGCGGAAAGCCAGCAGGAAAATCTAAAGGTGGAAGACCAAAAAGATAATTAACTTTATCCACAATATGTTAACAAAAAAGAGAGTTTATAGCTCTCTTTTTTAATTATATTTATCTATTTTTACTTTTTGCATTTTATTACTCTTATAAATATATGCATTATCATTGATTAAATAAGGCTTGTTTTGTTTTATTAAAAGTGCTGTGTCATCTGCCATAAATACAACATTCTTATATTTGCTTGAAACCTCTTTAAAATCTTTTTTTACTCTATCAATGTTACTAAAAAAATTAAAATGAGGTATTATATTTACATCATATAACCTATAGCCTTTAACTATTTCTACTTTACTCATATCTTCAAAAAATCTAATACATAATGCATAATCACTCATTAGCATTGCCCCAGCACTTAACCCACAGATAATATTTTTATTAAATATAGCTTCACTGATTTTTTTATCTTCTATAAATTTCTTTTGTATGCTTGGCATGCCTCCAAGTAAAAAAACAATATCTGCATTTTTAATTATTTTTTCGCATTCCTCAGGGCTGTTTATATTTAACAAAGTTTCATAACTCTCTAATTTAACACCTGCATTTACTAAACAATTAAAGTATGTTTCTGAATTTTTTAACACTATATTTTCATCGGTTTTAGCTGGAACAAAAACCACATTTTTAGCATTTGTTAATTCGTTTTTCAACATATCTGATATTTTTTTATTAAAATAATTGTAAGTTCCATTACTGTTTTGTTCTGCATCACTTAAATAAATATATTTTTTCATTTTATATTCCTTTTTAATTCTCTTCAATAAAACTTAGTTGTTTTTCTGTTTTAGCGTAAATGTAAGATTGTGGGGCAAAGTTTACTCCGTAGTCTGCTAAGGTTTTGGGGTTTTTAAACTTATTTATTTTGCCTAGTTTATAAGCCACTGCAAACTTTTTGTTTTTGTAGTAATCCATAAACTCTTGCTTGGTAGAATCTGCATATTCTTTTGTAAGTTCCCAAACTTTTTCTGGGGTATCTTTTATTACTTTTAATACTTCTGCCTCTGCTACCACCCTTTTAACTGGGTATGTACAATAAATTAAAAGGCTTTGCACTTCTCTTTTGGGGCAAACTGTTCTGTACTCATATCTTTTTGTGCCTGCTAGTATTTTATTTACATACTTTGGGTTTATAGAAATAATAATTTTTTCTTTTTGCATTGTTTAACCTTCTTACAATTAGTTACTTTATTATAAAACAAAACTTTTTAAAATAAAAACAAAAAAGAGAGCTTTGCCCTCTTTTTAACATTTACTATTTAACTGGGTATACGCTTACTCTTTTTTTCTTGTTAGTTTTATCTTCAAATCTAACAACACCATCTACTAGTGCAAAAAGTGTATAGTCTTTTCCACATCCAACATTTGTACCTGCGTGAACTTTTGTTCCACGCTGTCTTATAAGAATGCTTCCAGCAGTAACAGTTTGACCGTCTCCAGCTTTAACGCCTAGTCTTTTACTATTACTATCTCTACCGTTGCTTGTGCTACCGCCACCTTTTTTGTGAGCGAATAGTTGTATATTAATAAACATCGTCTACTACCTCCAAATCTATAAAATCTGAGTATGTTTCTCTTAAATCTGATATGCCAACAAGCATAGTATTTAAAATCATTTTTACATCTCTTTGTTGCGTTTTGTCTAAGTTTGTGGGAAGTGTTAATTTAATGTAGCCTGTTTTATCGTTTTTATCTAATTTTGCATTAACTCCTGCAACAGTTAAAACGCCCAAAACTGCTGTTTGAATTATGCTAGATAAAGCCGCACAAACTATATCTTCCCCTTGTACTCCATAACCGGTATGCCCTGAAGCTTCTACACAAGTTATGTTTCCATTTAATTTAAAAATTTTAACATCTGTCATAAAAATTATTTTATTCCTGTTATTTTTAATGTAGTAAACGGTTGTCTGTGACCTTGTTTTTTACGAACACGCTTTTTAGGTTTATATTTATAAACTGTTATTTTAGCGCCTTTGCCATGGTTCACAACTTCTGCTGTTGCTACTACACCTTTTACATAAGGGCTTCCTGCTTTTACTTTTGTGCCATCTACTGTCATAAGAACTTTAAAGTCTACAGTAGCGCCAACTTCTAAATCTAATTTTTCAACTTCAATTCTTTGGTTTGCTTCAACTTTGTATTGCTTTCCACCTGTTTCAATTATTGCGTACATGCTATTCCTCCTTGTATAAAAACTCGCTGTTTTAGGTGATTTTAACTACTTGCTAAAATTCTTCTCAAAATACCCAAGCCACGCGGCTGCAAATACAATATACTACAACCAGGCATAAAAGTCAATTAATATTTAAAAATTACTAACTATTAATATTATATTTAACAGCGCTTTTGCTTTACATTTTTCTCGCATTTTTGCTATAATTTTTATAATATCAGTTTAGGAGCTTTCATTTATGTCAATTTTTAATAGAAACAGAACTTTTAAACAAAATGCAAATGCAACTTATTTGGATTTTGTATCCGTATTATTTTGGGGAGTTTTAACAGTTGTTTTAGCCGTTATATTTAACAATGTTGCTATGACAACTTTAAAAGACGTTCCTTTTATTGCAAACATAAACGAAAACACAGGGTTAATGTACTCACTTTTTGCGGTTCAGGCAACAGTTAGTACGCTGTGTTTCTTTATATCTAATGTTATGACAAGTGTTGTATCAAACATATTTTATGGCTTAAGCATTAGAGATATTTTGGCTGCAAGAACAAGCTGGATGGAAATTAGTTTTTGGCATCAAAGCATTGTTTGTATTTTATTAATTTTAATAAGTGCAGTTTTTGTAATACAAAATCAAGTTGGTGCAGTTTTCTTTTTACTTGTTATAAACCTTGGCTTTATTATGTATATGATTAACTCTGCATTTGCTTATGTGTTCAACTATAAAACCATAACAAGAAGAGTTAACAAAATTGTTAAAAAAGAAATTGCAACAGGCAAAACAATTTTAGACTTAAGACAACTTTTATACTCACTAGAAACAGACACTTACAAAAAAATGATATCTAACGATATTAAACAGGTAAAACAAAACTTAATTTTTATTGCAAACACAAACAAAGAATTAGACAAGTTTAACAAATTAAACGAGTTAAAACTTTGCGAAAGAGTTATTAAAAAAACTGGCTTTAATTTAATTAAAACCGGCAACTTAGAACTTTTAGAAGGATACTTCCTTCCAACATTAGAAAAAACAATGAAAGAAAAAAGATATTCTGAAGTTGTTAGTTACTTTTTAGATTGCTTAGTTACAAGCTTTATGAATTACTCTAGCATTCAGGCAATAGAAAATCCAATTAAACAACATGTTTTAGAGTGGAGCAAAATTTCTCACAATCTTCAAACAAGAAAAAATAACGCACAGTCTATTTTAAAATATTACAACGCACTTATGCAAAACTCAAGGCTAAATGTAGACATAAAAGAAAACTTAGTAGATGAATTATTTGATTTACTAACTTCACCAGAAACCCTAAACCAAGAAGACTCTTTTAAAAACGGCATTATGCTTATTATTAAAAAAATGATCTTAACAAATTCTACGGTAGAATTTAAAAAGCTATTAGCGGTGCTAATTAAAAAAGAGCCTGATAACTCTAAATACATAAGCGAAATTTTAGTACTAACAAATATATATTGTTTCTATGTAGGGTTCTCAGAATCGGTTAACAGCAGAATTGCAACAAACGCAAGAGAGTTTGTTCACCTAACCCCTGCTTCAATAGAAGAAACACACAAAACACTTTCTACAATTTTAAGAGACTCGGAAGCAAAATATATTTCTATATTCTGGAACATTGTAAAAACTTCTGCCGACTTACAATTAGGAGAAGATTTAGCTTTAATTCCTACTCACAAAAATTATGTAGATAGTTTAATTACAAAGTTCTATTTAATTTATTGGAAAATTTTTGCAAACAACTTGCAAAACATAGACTTAAAACAATCTACTAGCAACTTTGATTTTTACGATAATATTATTTTAAACCTAACTCAAAATGTTAAGGCAGATGAAAAAATAGGTTACCAAAACTTTCAACAATTCTGTGCTTGGCACCATATAAAATATACAAAACTAAAATCTACAGAAAACTGGGTTACTAATGCAGATAAAATTGACGATTATATTTCGGATGTTTACACTAAAAATATTTTAGGAAACATTATGGACTTGCATTCTAACCTAAATATAAAAGGTACAAGAAAAATAGAAAACACAATAATTGCTAGCTTACAAAATTCTGCAAACAAAATTCCGTTTAACAATATGCTACAAATTAGCACGGCTGCAAATGTTAACTCTATGCCTTTTATTGTAAGAATAGATAATTTAACAGACGAAAAAGAATTGAGCTCATTAATATTTAATTCGTCTCAGGAACTTATTAAAACAGCAAACGCTCAAATAAGAAACCTATTACTTTCTACTAAAAACACATTTAAGTACAACAGTAAAAAGCAAAACTTAAATCAAATTACTGCACTGTTAGAAGAATTAAAAATAAACGCACATACTCACCCACTTAGCAACGCAATAGATGTTGTTAACAACGATAATGACAAAGAGTTTATTCCACTTCTTGCTAAGCGTGAAGAAACCTTTACAGATCTATCTTCGTTTAACTTAAACGAATATGTATTCTTAAACACAGATGGATTAAACCTTGCAATAAAACCTTACGGTGTAACTTTTAGAGCTTTATCTGAAGCAGAACTATTACAAGTTTTAAAATCTTTTGAAAGTGATAATCCAAAATACAAAGGCTTATACGAAATAGAACAATCTTACGGTGACAAACAAAAAGCTTTACAATATTACAGTTCACTATTCCAGATTATGGATATTAAATTCTATTCTCAAATAGATATTGACGAAAACTGTACATTTAAAATTATTTTGCAAGAAGATTAATAAAACAAAAATAACAGCTAAATGGCTGTTATTTTTTTTGCTTTCTTTCACTTATTTTTAAATATTTTTTTGCCGCCTCATCTTTTGGGTTTTCTTTTACTATTGCATTAAATATTTTACTTGCTTTTTTATTTTGTCCTTTTTCGTATGCTCTTATAGCGCTTTCAAAAATATCTGAGTATTTCATAATTTTATCTTTGCTTTCTTTTGAATAGTAATCTAGGTTTTCAAATAGTGGCAGTTTTTCTAAATTCCCTTTAACTTTAAAAGTTCCAATGTATCTGTAAGAAAAAGAGAAATTATTTGGCAAGTTATTTAGCGTTTGTTTTGTAAATAATATTTTTGTTTCAAATTCTTTATTTAAGGTTTCTACTCTGGATGCTAAATTAACCGAGTCGGATATAACTGTTGGGCTCATTCTATTTTCTCCGCCAACTATTCCTATTACTACCTTACCTGTATGAATGCCTATTCCAAAATTAAACTTTTTTAGATTATATTTTTTTACTGTTTTTTTGTTTAGCTTTGCTGCTATTTGAGAAGATGCTTTAATGGCATCTCTGCTTCTTGCAAAAACCGCCAAAACCCCATCCCCTAAGTATTTGTCAATAAAACCATTATTTCGCGTTACAACTTGTCCTATTAGCCCCAAATACTCGTTTATTAGCTCAAAATTTTCGTACAAGCTTATGGTTTCACTCCTAGAAAAAGAATCCCTCATATCGCAAAACAAAATGCTTACTGTTTTTTGTACATTTGCACCTAGCTTCATTTCTAAAACATCTTTTTTGCCTAAATATTTAAAAAACTGCTTAGGTATAAATTTAAAATATTCTTCTTCCATTTCTAGCCTAGTTTTACTGCTCTTTTTATATTGCTTTTCTATTAGATTTATATTTGTATCTATTATATCAAACTCTTTTGAACCTTCTATTTTTTCTCCCGCATCTTTATAACCTTTTGCCAACCTTTTTGTGCTGTTTATTAATTTGTTTATTGGTTCTAACAAAATTAATAATACAACATAAATTAGCATTAGGTATGTTATAGTTACAAACCCTAAAAACAAATATGCTTGATAGTTGTTTACCTCAAGCAAGTTTTGATAGTTGTTTGCAATAATTAAAAAAAACAAAAAAGTAAATGGCGTTAAATTAATAGCCAATTTAAATGCTAAACTTAGCTTTTTAAAAATAAGCTTATTTAAAATCCATAAAACAAATATGCCAATTGCAGAATATATTAAATAATTTATTATTTCGTACCCTAATAAAATTTGCATTTCCCATTCCTTTTGCTTGTTTAGTTTATTTTACGCAAATAAAAAAACATTATTAGCAGAATAATATTTTTTACTATGCACATTAATAAGCTATAAAAAAGGAGAAAAATATGCAAAAAGAAAACGAAAAATTATTAAATGCCATATATAAAAACTGTAAAATGGCAATACAGTCTATAGAAACTTTACTTTCAGATGTAGAAGACGAAGAGTTTAAAGCAGAAATTAGCAAACAAAACAGCGAATATATTGTTGTTTGCAAAGAGTGCGAAATGCTTGCAAAAGCAAACGATTTAAAAATTAAAGATAATAACATAATTGAAAAAGCCACTCTTTGGACAAACATAAAAATAAATACCATTACAGATAAAAGTTGCAAGCACTTTGCAGAAATGATGTTTTTAGGAACCAACATGGGAATACCCACTCTTACCTTTGCAATTTGTGATTGTGCAATTTGCACAGAAGAAGTTTTGCTCTTAGCAAAAAAACTGCTAAAAATGGAAGAAGAATTTGCAGAAAGAATTAAAAAATATTTTTGCAGAAGATAAACAAATTAACTAAAATGCATATTAAAAATAAAAAAAGCCTTAAACAAGGCTTTTTTGCTATAAATTATTTAAAAAATCATCTACTTTTTGTAATTTTTCTTCCTTTTCAAAAACAAAACAATCCGTTTTAAAAGTTCTGTATCTATCTTTTAAATTTAATTCTTTTAAAATTGCGTTTGTAAATCTATCTGGCCTTAATGCTTCGTTGCCAGATTTTAGCACACATTTTATTTTGTTATTGTTAGCTTTTACATTTAAAATTAGCGGAACTATGTTTTTCTCTCTTTCTTTTCTTTTAGATATGTAGTTTATTGTTATATCTTCCCTTTTTAAAATCTCGTCTAACTGTGCTTTTAGGTTATCAAAATTTGTGTTTTCAAAAGTAATTTCATATTCGCTTGCTTTTACATTTTTTGCTAAGTTTGGGTTTTCTTTTACTTCCCAGCATTTTAATGCCTTTACTCCGTTTATGCTAACTTTGTTAAAATCTTCTACAAAGTTTTTTATACTATACTCTGTTTTTACAAAACAATATTCGCTATCACTTTGTACCGATACAGGAATTGGCAATGCATATAAAATTATTGGATGAGGATTAAATCCCAAACTTTTTTCTATTTTCATATCCATTCTTGCAAAAGTTCTGCTAATGCTTCTTGCTAAATCAAGGTGAGATAAAAAACTAATTGGATCTTTTTTTTCGTATTTAAAAACTAACATCTTTACACTCTCCTAATTTTTTTAATCCGCAACCTTCACAGCCACCTCTACAATCTTTTGTGGTTACGCCTTGCATTGCTCTTTTGTGTTCTAAAAGTAAAAACTTTTTAGTAACGCCAATGTTAATCATATCCCACGGCAAAATATCTTGCTTTTCTATTTCGTTAATAAAATATTGGTAATCCATTCCAGATTTTTCAAATGCTTCTAGCCACACATCGTATTTAAAAAATTCGTTCCAACCATCAAAAATACACCCGTTTTTATATGCATATTCAATTGCTTTACTTAAAAGTCTATTTCCTCTTGCAAAAACAGTTTCTAATCTGCTAGTTTCTCTGTCGTGATAGTTGTATTTTACTTTAATTTTTTTAAGTTCATTTTTTAAGTATAGTTGCTTTTCTTTCATCTCTTCTAGGCTAATTTGTCTTTCCCACTGGAATGGTGTAAAAGGTTTTGGTACAAGTGTAGATGTGCTTAAATTAATTCTTAAACCTTTTTTAGATGTAGAAACTTGTTTGTATAATTCTTTAATTTTTCTTGCAATATCTACTATCCCTGCAACATCTTCCATTGTTTCCGTTGGATGACCTATCATAAAGTAAAGTTTAACTGTAGAATATCCATTTTTAAATGCATACTCCATACTTTTCATAATATCTTCTTCTGTGATGTTTTTGTTTATAACATCTCTTAGCCTTTGCGTTCCTGCTTCTGGGGCAAAAGTTAAAGAGCCTTTTCTGCTACCCGCTGTAAATGCTTCTTCAAAACTATCTACCCTTAAACTTGGAAGAGCAAGCCTTATTTTGTCAGAAAGTTTTTCGGTTAAGCCACCTATAACTTCTTTTAAATATGGATAATCTCCAGTAGAAAGGCTAGAAAGTGATAATTCGTCAAAACCTGTATCTCTAATTAGGTCACAAGCTATGTTAATAACGGTCTCCGGCTTTCTGTTTCTTACTGGCCTGTATGTGTAACCTGCTTGACAAAATCTACAACCTCTCGAACAGCCCCTAAATATTTCTACAATTCCTCTATCGTGAACTGTTTCTACATTTGCAATTTGTTGTTTTGTTGGGTAAACAAGTGCATCTAAATTAGTTTCTATTCTTTTTATTACTGGCTTGTCAAACTCCATTTTAGTAATTTTAGAGCCTTCGTACTCTATTTTTACTAAACTAGGCACATAAACCCCTCTTATATTAACGGCTTCATTTAAAAACTCTCTCTTTGTTTTTCCTTGGTTTTTTACCATTTTTATGTAAAGTTCAGAAACTTCTGTAATTGCAATTTCTCCATCTCCCACAATAACTAAATCTAAAAAATCTGCTATTGGCTCTAGATTTATAGAGCAAGGCCCTCCTGCAATAATTAAAGGGTCGCTTTCTATTCTTTTATTTGCATAAAACTCTATGCCTGCTAAATCTAACATATATAGCATATTTGTGTAGCACATTTCGTGTTGCATAGAAAACCCTAAAATATCTAGCTCTTTTAGCGGAATTCTTTTAGAAAGCGTAGAAAGTGGCATATTGTTTTCTCTTAACGCTTTTGCAAAATCTGTGTAAGGTGCAAAAACATAGTCACAAATAATATCTTTGTGGCTGTTTAATATGTTATATAAAATTTTTATTCCCTGGTTGCTCATTGCAACTTCGTACATATCTGGAAACCCCATTCCAAATTTTAGTTTGTGCGGCTTATTTAAATCTGCTGTGTTGTACTCATTTCCAATGTATCTGCCTGGTTTTTCTACTGTTTTTAGTATGTTTGCTAATTTATTATCCAATTTAATTTTTTCCTTTTTTGTTGTCTTCAAACATTTTAGCAGATAATGCCATTTTTTAAAAGTATTTTATTATCTTATCCTCTCTGGCTTTTTAAAATAGTAGCCAACATATACACTTCTGCCTTTTAAAAAATAACTATGTTTTGAGTTTAAAAAATCTTTAATTAAGCTTTTGAATAATTCTAAAACAAATGCATCTTTTTTGCTTGAGACAAGTTTTAATTTATTTATATTTAACAGCTCAGGGCAATAAAAAAATTGCAACTCTAAAGGAAAGTACACTCCATAGTCCATGCCTTCACTAATTGGCGATTCTTCTCCGCTTAAAGATATTTCGTAAATATTGCTACTTTTTTTAATAATAAATTTCACACTATCAATTTCAAACGGAATAGGATCATCCTCCTGATTACCTGCTGCCCATTCTATAAAATCTGCTTTAATTTTTTTGTAGTTGTTTTTTAAAAATTTTTGCCCTATTTCACTCATAAAAACCTACAATACAAAACTAGCAATAATTGCTAAAATGCTTAATATAATTCCTAATGTTAAAGAAACAATGCTTTTATTAAAAAGTTCAAATTTTAACAGCGTAACTTTAGAATTTGCAATTATTTGCTTTGCTAAATCTTTTTCAAAACTATCTGGCTTATATCTTTTAGGAAAGCCATACTCTTCTATTATTGCTTTTAAATAACCATCTACCGTAAATAAACTTATGTGCTTAAAATAAACTAAGCTAACTTTTTCAGGTTTTGCTCTTTTTTTAAACCTTCTAATGTTTCTAGAGCCTAGCGCAGAAAAGCCGTACAAAATACTTGTTCCACAAAAAAACACCCCCGCTGCTGCCAACAAAACAACAGGCAAATTGTTACTGCTTAAATAAGGAGCAACAAAAATAATTATTCCACTATTTAATGCAATAACTATGCCGTGTTTTGCCTCTGCAAAGTTAAGGTATTTTATAATATTTTCCGAAATATATTTTAACATTTGCTTCATAACACAAGTGTTGCCTTGCCTAAAAAAAATAAACACAAAAAAACAGCCAAATAGCTGTTTTAATTTTTATTTTTCTTCTGCTTGTTTTGAATTAACATCTACTTTTACATGTCTTACCAATATAATAGAAATCATCATAATTACACAAGCAATAACAATTGCTACCGAATAGCCACAGAAATCTATTGCGGCACCTGTTATTAAAGCACCCATCATTATTCCTATTTCGGTTACAATCCCGTGAATTGCGCTATACGCAGCAACATGATTACTAGCTTTTAGCTCTATAACATTTTTAGCAATCAAATCTTCCCCCACCATTGTTAATGAGTACAGTGCAAATATAATGTACAACAACCATGTATAGTGAATAAACAATAGCATTACCAAACAAAGCACAGATGTTAATCTAAAAAATATAAGCTTTGCTTTGTAATTTTTAATAATTTTTGTTTTTCCTAATATGTATGTAAACACAATTTTACCTAATATGCTTATCATTGCAAGTAAGAATACATCTGACATTGTAATGTTTAATTGTTCTTTTGCTAACACAACAATAAATGCATAAAAACTATAAGTTAAAACTGCAGGAATTAAACTCACAACATAACTTCTAAATTCTTTATCTTTTTTTAATGTTGTGTTTAATATTTTTTTATAAGAAATTTCTCTTCTTTTTTCTCTTTTTTCTTTAGAAAGCACCGTAATTTTTGGTTTTTTAAGAAATGCTACAATAGCAAAGTACATTACACTTCCTATTGTTAATAAAAGATAGTAAAGAGAATAGTTATTTTCTAAGTCAAAATGATGCTGTATTACAAAGTAAGTTAAAATTAGTGATAGTAACCCAATAGAATATTTAACATAAGATTTTGTTGCGAAAAACTTGTTTATATTCTTTTTAGAAATAGTGTCGTCTATTGCCTCGTACTCGGTTGGCGACATTATGCTCCAATTTAGCCTGTATATAAAATATATTAAATAAAACAAAATTATAAAAATATTGGTTCCATATAAAAATGTTATTATTAAGTAAAGCCCTAATGTAAATAAAATGTCTAAAAAGTTTGTTACTTTAAAAACGGTAATAGGCTCCCATGTTCTGTTTTCGTATATTTTTGCTGTTGGCAGCTGTAATATCATATATGCAAAGGAATTTAGTGCAAAAAATAGTCCAATTAAAAACTTACTGCTTACAAAGTCACTTAAAATATAACTTAAAACATTAGAATCTAGCATAGCCGAGAATAAGTAGTATATGCCAATTGATAAAATAAAAAGTATGGCATTTCTTTTTTCATATTTCTTTTCGTAATTCATATAAAATCCTTATCTTTTAGTATTTTAAACAATATAACATAAAATATTTTTTTGTAAAAATAAATTAAGCCAATTTGTTAATTTATTAAGCTTTTTAAAACTGCTTGTATACCATAATTATTAATAAATTCTACTACTTCACTTCCGGTTATTCTGGCTTTAATTTTTTTATTTTGATCCAAAACATAAATTAAATTCAATTTGTTACAGCTGAGTTTAGAAAATAATTTTATTATTTTTATGCTTTCGTTAACCGCAATAATTTTTACTGGCAAACTATCGTTTTTTAGTTTTTTATTAGAAAAATTTTCTATAAAAGCATAATACTTACATTTGCTACTATCTTCAAACACTGCCAAAATTAAAAATATGCTAACAATAGCAAAAGTATAGTTTATGCTATAAAAAGCAGAAAGTATAAACAACACAACAAACAAAAAAGCCACTATAAAACCTATTATTTTTCCATATTTTATTGCCTTTGTCCTACTAATAAAAATAGACATAGAAGCAATTAGCACCCTACCACCATCTAGCGGGAAAACAGGTAGCAAATTGAATAATAAAATTGCTAAATTACTTACAAAAAATATTTCTGTATAATAATAGGTTTCTGGAAACAACCACCAACTACATATTGTTAGCACCATTAAAATTAGATTTACAAGAGGGCCTGCAATTGCAATTAAAATTTCGTCCCTTTCTGTAAACATTGTTTTTTCTCCACTTAAACTTGCGCCAAAAGGAAACAAGCTTATTGTGTTTAATTTATAACCCAGTTTTTTAGAAACCAAATAATGCCCCGTTTCGTGAAGCAACACGCAAAGTAAGTAAACTATAAAAACTTGTCCAAAGCCGTAATAAAAAAGTAGCAAGCCTAAAAATATAAATAGTGGATGTAGTTTAAATTTTATTGCCATACAATGCTATCTCCTTTAACAGAAAAATTGCTATAGGGTTCACTGTTTTGCATAACACTAAAATAAAGAGGATTACTTAATTTTATTGTTGCAATTAAATCTCCTTTTTTTACTCTGTCGCCTGTGCATACTCCTAAAACATTAACATTTTTATACTTTGTGGTTATGTTACCAGAATGCAGCACTATAATGTATTTTTTATTGTCCTCGTAGCCAACTTCTGTTACCACTCCCTTTCCAGAAGCTTTTACTGCCACACTTAAAAAACTTGAAAACACATACTCCTCTTGTTCTTTTGTCCAGCTAGCACCTTTTGTTGGCAAAGTTAAGGTTGGTAAAGAAAGTCCTTTTACATTTATTCCTGAAGGCGTTGCAACAAAAAAGATGTCTGAAGAATCTTCAAACAAATCTTCTGTTGGAGAGTAGGAGGTTATTGTTTGCTTTATAATTTGTCCAATTACATCTATAACAGGTAAATTAAAAATATTTGCCATAAATAAAACGGTAAATGCAACCATAAATATAGCCAGTATTTTAAAGTTATCTGTTAATTTTTTTAAGTACTTTTTCATAGCCCTCTCCTTATAATATAGCTATGAAATTAAAGCTGATTTTATGATGAAATATTGCCAAGTACTTTTAGCCTGTTTGCTTTTGCATTTACGCTAATATTGTAGCCTCCATTTTCGTTTATTTCTATTTTTAAATCCAAAGTTTCTGAAGATATATCTGCATAGTTAATAAGCAAACTGTAAATATCACTTTTAATAACATTTTTAACTCTTTCTGGATTAAAATGCTTATCCGATATCAGCACTTTTTTTAGTCTGTCTGCCCCAATTTTTGCTGGGGATTTTTTTAAATTTATCATAATTAAAATCTCCTTTTTAAACTTCTTCTAATATTGCCAAAAAAACCCTTATATTTAGATTCATAGTCGTATATTTCGCTTTTGTTGTTGTGCAAATTAGAAGCAAGCATTGAAAAAGGCAAATAACTGCTTTCTTTTAATTTGCTTATACTTGCAAGAGAATATCTTGTAGAAATATTATCATCTTCTGGCACAACGCCTAGTAAATTTATTCCCATTAATTTCTCTATTGTTTTTACATCTATCATTTCGCCACTTAATACTAAATCTCCCCTTATTTTGTTTACAATAAAACTTGTACTAAGCATATTATAGTTGCTAAGCACCGATACCACCTTATCGGCATCTCTTATGGCAGTAACATGAGGAGTTGTTACCACAATTGCTTCGTCTGCCGATAGCGCTGCCCTATGAAAGCCAATATCTATACCAGCAGGGCAATCTATTAAAATATAGTCAAAAGTTTCGGCTAGCTTGTTTACTAAAACCTTTATGTTTTGGCTGTTTATTTTGTTTTTTGCGTATATGTGTGCAGATGGCAGAATGTATAAGGTTGGTTGCAATTCGTCTTGTATTAACGCTTGCTTAATTCTGCACTTGTTTTCTATTACATCTACTATGTCATAAATAACTTTATTTTCTATGCCCATAACAACATCTAAGTTGTTAAGTCCAATATCTAAATCTATCATCACAACTTTTAAACCTGCGTTTGCCAAGCTTATGCCCAAATTAGCGCAAATGGTGGTTTTTCCTACTCCACCTTTACCACTTGTAATTAAAATTTTTCTAGACACTTCAAAACCTCTCTTGCTTTTTAATAAGTATACTTACTACGCAAAAAAAAAGTAAAGAACTGTTTTTGTTAAAAAACAAGCCTTTACTTTAATAAATTATATTTTTATTTGTTTTATTGTCTAAAAATTAATTTTCTTTTATTACTGCTTTTAGTGTTTTCTTATCAGAAAGTAATTTACCTGCGCCTAAAATAACGCTATCTTCTGGATATTTTGCCACATGAATTGGCACTCTTAATCTTCTTTTTAAATAATTTTCTAAACCTGTTATGTAAGCCATTGCTCCTGTTATGTAAATTCCGTTGTTTGCAATGTCTGTAATAACATCTGGGTTAGAACTGTTTAGTACTTCTTCTATCATTTCAGAAACTTTTCTAAAATAAAACTCTATTGGCTCTCTAATTTCGCTAGCAGAAATAACATCTGTTTTTGCCATTTTACTGTCCATACTTAAGCCACTTGCTTCTGTGTTAGAAGTGTCGTTTACAAAAAGACTACCAATTGCTTCTTTTACTTTTTTTGCTGTTTGTTTGCTAACTTGCAACCTTAAATGCCTTGCAACATATTTTTGAATTGCTTCGTCAATTGTTTCGCCACCAATTGAAAGTGTATGCCCACTAATAATAGAGTTTAAACTTACAACCCCTACATTACAAGTTCCTCCGCCAATGTTTACAACCATATTAGCTTTACTGCTAGATACTTTTACACCTTCTCCGGAAAGTGCCGCTACAACAATAGGAATAAATTCTACACTGCTAGCGCCAGAAAATAGTGCTATATTTTTTAAAGCTGCTTTTTCTTCTTCTGTTATTCCGCAAGGCACGCAAAAAACAATTTTTATTTTAGGTTTTAAAATGCTATCTGGCACAACCTTACTTAAAAAAGTTTTTAACATTAAGCCTGCTGTTTTTTCTTCTAAAACAATGCCCTTATTAACAGGTTTTACCACGCTAACAGACCCAGCAGTTTTGCCAAGCATTTTTTTTGCATCCTTTCCTACTGCCTTAACAATAAGTTTTTTACCACTACTGTTAATTGCAATTAAAGATGGTTCTCTTAAAACTATTCCATTCCCACGGCTGTAAATACAGGTGTTAGTAGAACCTATTTCTACTGCATACTCTAAAACCTTCATAATAACCTCTTTTTGTTTGTTAACATAATTTTAGCAAAAAAAGCCCAAAATTGCAAAGAAAAAGCCACGGCTTTTTGCCGTAGCTCTTTATTTTGTTATGTTTTATAAAACTTCTAACATTTTAGAATATGCTTTTCTGAAATCTCCTGCCGCTTTAATAGCTTCTCTAATTTCTAATTCTGCACCATTTTCTGAAGTTGTTTTCATAATAACTGCATCACCTAAAATGTCACAGTTAATATCTGTAATGCGTTTTTTCATAAATCTATCTAAGCTGCTTGCTAGCCTTACAATTAAAGCCATTTTTTGAACGCCTACTAGATCTTCCTCTTCTACTAAGTCTTTAAACTTAACCCAAGTTGGAATACTAAAATTATCTAAGTCTTGAATAGAAACTGTCATAGCAGCTAGGAATAGCTCTCTATGAGAAACTCCTGTGATAGCTGAGTTAATAATAACATCAAAACCTTGTTTTTGGTAGTTAATGTTGCTAATCACTTTTCCACAGTCGTGCATAAGTGATGCTATTCTTAACACTTTTATGTAACTTCTAGATAATTTATGTAAAACTCTTAGCTGTTTAAATAAAATCATAGATAAGTTATATACATGTTCATTGTTGTTTGGAGTTTTTTCGTTGTATTTGCTAATAGCGTTAATGCTATGTCCTAAAATATCTGTAATTGGTTTTTCGTTTGTAATTGGACAAGCCTTAGAATATAAAACACCTTCTGTTAAACCATTTTTAGAAATTGTTATTGTTTCTGGTGTAATTGCATCTACAAAACATTTTACAATTGCTAGTCCAGATGCTAAAACATCTACTCTTCCACTGCCAATGCCTTTTATTTTTTTAGCTTTGTCTATTTCTAGGTTTCTAATTAAATCAAATACCTTTTCAAAGTTAATAAGGTTTAAAACATAGTTATGATCTAAGTCTAACGGATATTTTATTGCTTTTCTGCTTATTTTGCCTAAACTTTTAAATACTTCACCAACACCTACAAATTGAAATTCTGGTGTGATTTCTTTTAACCAGTCCATATAGCCAAGTGTTTCGCTACAAATTTCCATAATTTTATTGCATTTATCGTTAAAGTTTTCGCCTTCATTTTCTACTTTATTAAGTAATGTTAATGCTCCAAAATCTAAAACAGCCTGATTTAGAATGTTTCTTCTATTATATTGCACAAGCCTTATAGTATCATCCTGAACATCTACGATAATTCCTTTTGGAATATCTAAACTGTTTATTGTTGCTATGTAATCGTATTTTAATTGTTCTTCTCTTGAAAGTACTGTAAAGTTAAATCCACAGTTATCATAAATATCATCTAAAAAACTTTTTTGATTTCTTGCTTTAGATATTGCCTCTGTTGTAATTGCGTGTACTTCAAAAATTTCGTTTGCAGTAATTAGCGCTTTAAAAACCTTTAAAGCTTCTATTGTTTGGTTTATTTTTGAAGATTTTATTAATTCAAATTCTCTTATATCGTCTAGCAGGTTTATTCTTTCTTGCATTTCATCAAACACAACAAAAGATTCATTTTCTAACACATCTGCTAAGATAAGTTTTAATTTAGTGGTTTCTAATTTTATTATTGCTATTTTTTTCAAACTAACAAACCTCTCTTTCTATTTTTATAAAGCATTATACCATACATATATGGCTTTGTCATTACTAAGCAATGTTTTACTTTACTGGTGTATTATACCATAACGAAGAGACAAGTGCAAATTTTATAAAAAATAATTTTTTTTATTTTTTTATAACTTTTACGAGCAAATCTACTAGCTGAAAAATGCCCAAAACTATAAGAAAAATGCCGAAATATAGCGAGAGATTTTTATCTTCTATATTTTTAGACATTTGCGCCCCTAAAATAGAAAAGAGCGTGCCTGATATTAAAATAGGAATTCCTACTTTAAAGTTTATTAGTTTGTTTTTAAAATGAATTATTAAAGCAACTATAGCCATGGGAATGAACGCAATTAAATTAATGCCTTGCGAGGATATTTGGCTAACACCCATAAAAAACACAAGCATAGGAATTAAAAGCGTTCCACCACCCATTCCCATTCCTGCTAAAATTCCTCCTGCTATGCCTATTAGCACAAAATAAACTTCTTGCATACTTCCCCTTAAATTACAAACTTAATACCAGCAATAACCATAATTACTGCAAACACAATTCTTAATATATTGTTGTTAACACACTTTAAAAACAGTGCTCCAACTATGCCTCCAACAAGCACTCCAATAGCCACCCATACAAGTATGCTCATATTAACAGCCTTTGAAGTTATATAAACCACCGAGCTGGCAATACTTAAAGGTAAAATAATAAAAATTGCAGTGGCATGTGCCGTTTTGTCTTTCTGCTTTAAAGCAAGTGTTAAAAGAGGCACAACCAGCATTCCGCCGCCGCTACCAAAAAAACCATTAACAAAGCCAATAGCCGTTCCTCCTACTACAGAAATTATTAAGTTGTGTTTTAATAGGTTTTTAAAGTTATTCATGCTTTTATTATTTGAATTATCTTCCTTTTTTATTTGCAATTAGGTAAGTTTTATATTATAATAAAAAAGTTAATAAAAAACAGCAAAAAAGGTGAACTATGATTAATAAAACAAGCAAATTCAAAAAAATACTAAGTCTATGTATTGCAATGCTATTTTTAAGCGTGCAAAGTTATGGGCTTCTTTTAAGTTTTAATAGTTTTAAAACAAAAAATATAATTAATACTGCATTTGCAGATGTAGTTACAGATAGCTACGGAGTTGAAGCCTCTCCTGTAATAACAAACGGAGATTTTACTTCCTCTTCTTATGGCGATTACCCTAAAAGCCCATCTAGCTGGAATGTAATAGAAAGAAACGAAGCAGTACTTGCAGGCGTTATTGATACTTCTTCTGATGCTTACGATGCAGAAGCTTATAACACAAATACTAACCCGGGCAAATATTCTGCTAGCTTAGAAGACGATAAAGTTTTAATGATTAATGCAAAAGACGGATCGTTTGCTGGCTATGGTTATTCTTCTTCAGACATAACTTTAAAAGCTAACGGCTACTACCAAATAGATATTTATTACTACACATCTAGTGCAGCTGCCGGTTTTTATGTAGAGGGACTAGACGAAGACAATGTGGATACTTTCTCCTTAGGAAATGTTTCTGAAGGACACTGGAGCACATATAGTTTTTATATTGAAACTTCTATAGAAAATAAAACAGTTTCTTTAGAACTTTACAACGGTGGAAAAAGCTCAAATGCTTCTGGTGTAGTATTCTTTGATGATATTACTGTTTCCTCTTATTCTAACGAAGCATATGCTTCTGTAAAACCAGCTATGGCTGGAAGCGATTACAGCATTGTAGATTTAACAGACGGCGTTGTAATAGAAAACGCAGTTAACAACGCAGGCTTTGAAAACGGACTAACAGATTGGACACTTCAAACTACACATAGCGAAATAGCATACGAAACTTATAATACAACAGGCGTTTACAATGTTACAACAGATGCAGATGCAATTAGTGTTGGCTTAGAAGAATCTCCTAGTTATGCAAATATTGCAAACAACACAAAAGCTCTTTTAATAAAAAATTCTCAAGAGGCTAGCATTGGTTATTCTTCTTCAGATATTTTAATAGAAAGAAATACAATTTATAAATTAAGCGTTTTTGTTAAAACAAACAAAACAGCTAATGCTACTTTAATTTTAAATCAACAAAATCCATATGGAGAGGATAATGATACTTACACTCCTGTTTCAAGCACTTATTCTGGAATAAACACTTACTCCCTATCTAACGATGTTTACGACAACTGGATTCAATATTCTTTTGCCGTATATGGAAGTTCTTTATTTGACAGTACAGTTAATATAGAATTATGGTTAGGAACAGAAGACACACCAGAAACTGGTTATGCTTGGTTTGATAATGTAAGTTTAGAAAAAATAACAACAGCACAAGCAGAAGGTTTACAAAAATCTAACACTTCTAAAATGTTAGATATTAATGAAACAACTGGTTTTAAAAACGGAGCATTTAACGATTACGAAATAAAAGATATCACAGACACTCTTCATAAAGCTAGCAACTGGACAATAACTTCTAACAACGCTAACATAGAAGATGATACAAACGCTTATAGTGGAATAATTTCTAATACTCACAACTTTGCAGCAGAAAGTTTTAGTAGTCCATTTACTGATTCTTATGCAAACAATGTATTAATGTTAGCAAACGAAGGAACAGTAACATCTCAAGGAGCAATAAGCAACACTTATGCTTTAAACGCTTCTACTGCTTACAAAGTTTCTGTAAATGTTATGCTAGAGCACCCATCAAACTTAGCTACTGCAGATATTTACTTAAAATCTGGTGGCAACTACATTGGAATGTTTGAAGGCATCAGTTCAAGCAATGTTTGGACAACTTACAATTTTTATATTTTAAACTCTAACTCTTCTTTAGATGTTAGTTTAGAACTTTGGTTAGGTGGCTCAAACGATACAGATGGTTATGCATTTTTTGATAATGTAAGAGTTGTAACTTACCAAGATACAGACTTTGACAACGACACAGAAGTAGCCAACGAAAGTATGCCTACAAATTCTACTACTACATTTGTTGCAGACCTTTCTAAAAACGACTTTGATGTTATTTCTCAGGATGAAATAGATGGCGTGTATACTCCTCTTACTTGGACAGGAACAAATAACTCTAATACGAACGAAGAACTTTTAACAACAGGCGTTGTTCAGGATGTTAACACAGTTGAAGGTGCTTCTGATAATGTTTTAAAAATTGCTTCACTAGAAGACACTAACTACACATATACTTCCAACCTTTCTACTTCTATTGAAGAAGATAAATACTATAAAGTTTCTGTTTGGGTTAAAACTGCAAATCTTTCTCAACAAACAGAAAATGTAAAATATGAAGACGAAGACGAAACAAATCCTATAGCATACGGTGCATTTGTTAACATAGAAAATATTGACGAAAGCTTTAATGCTATTAATACAAATGGCGAATACGAAGAATTTATTTTCTATATTAATGCAACAGATGCTATGAATTTAAAATTTAACTTATCTTTAGGTAACAGCAATGCATTAACAACAGGAAGCGTTTACTTTGATAACTTAACAGTAGAAGATATTACAGAGACAACATACACTACTGCAACTCAAAACCTAACTGGCGGCGAAACAAATATTATTAATATAGAAAACACAACTATAGAAGTAGACAACGAAACTGACACAGATACTACACCTACACTAGGTTCTAACTTTGACTGGTTATTAATTCCTACTCTTATTTTAGGAATTGCACTTGTAATTGCAATTGTGGGCTTTAGTATTAGAAGAATTGAATTTAGTAAATTTATTAGCTTTAAGAAAAAACCAAAAATTAGTTACGATAGAGTAAAAACTTTAAACAGAGAACTTATTAGAAGAGAACTAATTAAAGAAAGAGATGCAAAAATTGCAACTTTAAGAAAAGAACTTGAAGACATTACAGCAAAACTAAAAGAAGAAGAAGAAAAACAAAAAATTCTTGCTAAAAAATTAGAAGACTTTGATAAAAAACACACAAAAGAAAGTTTAACTACTTTAAGCAAAGAAGAAGCTAACAAACTAAAAGCAGAAAGAAAAGATCTTGTAAGAGAAGAAAACTTAAAAGAATATAAAGCAAAAACAGCAAAACTTACCAGTATGTATGCTGCTCTAGAAAAAGAAATTGAAAAATTAGATAGAGAAGAAAAAATTTTATATGAAGAATATAAAATTTACAAAAAAGAATTGAAAAGAAGAAAAGCAGAATATAAACAAGAACAAAAACTTAAGTTGAAACTAGCAAGAGAAAAAGAAAAAGCAGAAAAATTAGCTATTGAAAAAGAAATTGAAGAAAAAGAAAGAAACGAAAAATAGTTAAATAAAAACAGCAATTTAAATGTTGCTGTTTTTTTATATAATTATTATCTGTCCAATAAATAAATTATCGCTTATTTTGTTTTTTGCCTTTATCTCTTCTGGTGTCGTATTAAATTTAGTCGCAATTTTTGTTAAAGTATCTAATGGCTTTACCACATATGTGCTAGCTTTATAATTTACTATTAATAAATCTCCCTCTCTTAATTCGTAGTTATCTTCCAGCATATTCACATTTCTTAATATGTTTTTATTTTTATTATATTTACCTGCAACAACTTCTAGCGTTTCGCCCTTTTTTACTCTATGAAAAATTGGCGGTGTTTGTTTTTCTAATATTTCTATTTTCATATGCTTCCCCTTTTTATATTTTATAGCTCTTACCGCTCAATTATTACTGCAAATTTTTATAATAAATAGCCTTTTAAACTAATATATTAAGTTAAAAGATTTTAATTGAGGTGATTATTATTAAACATATTATAAAATCTGTTGCTGTTATAACTTTTTTTTCTGTAATAACTAGAATTTCTGGTTTTTTATTTAAAATTTATTTATCAAGAGAACTTGGTAGTGAAGCACTTGGAATATATCAAGTGGGCTTTTCCATTTTTATTGTACTAGCCACAATTTTTTCTAGCGGTATTCCGTTAACTGTTTCCAAGCTAACTGCTAGCTATAAAACAAAAAACGATTGCACCTCCGAATACAAAACGGTTAGTGCCTCTTTTATTGTAGGAACTGTGCTAAGTATAGCTATTTGCATACTATGTTTTATTTTTAAAAATCAAATTGCATTTTTGTTTGCCGACAGAGCCTCTCTAACAGCGTTTTTATATATGTTGCCATCAATTGTATCTACTGCTATGTTCTCGGCTTTTAGGGGTTCTTTTTGGGGGCACTCTAAGCACTTTATTATTGGACTAGCCGATTTAATAGAGCAGTTTGTTAGAATAATTCTTTGTGTCATTTTAATGTCGTTTGCCTTAAAGCCACTGGACGGAATTATTGCCGCTAGTGTTTCTATTAGCGTTGCTTGCTTTACTTCTGTTGCAATTATTGCTTTTGCCTACTTTAAAAATGGTAAAAAACTGTTAAGCCCCAAGGGTTATTATGCTGGAGTAATAAAAAGTGCCGCACCAATAACAGGCGTTAGAGTGTCCTCTAGCCTTGTACAACCTCTTATTGCTGTAATCATTCCACTTAGGCTAATTGCATCCGGTTATACCAGCTCTCAGGCGCTCTCTGTGTACGGTGTAGCCATAGGAATGACCTTTCCGTTGCTGTTTATTCCAATAACACTAGTTGGGGCACTTTCTGTAGCCATAATACCGGGACTATCTTCACTTATGTCTAATAACAACTGCAAAGAGGCTTCTTCTCAAATAAGGCTTGCTGTTATTTTTTCTACTTTAACTGCTGCTTGCATTTTACCAGTGTATATTGGAATAGGTAAAGAGCTTGGTTTGTTTTTATTTAACAACTACAACAGCGGGGTTTATCTTTCTCAGTCTGCAATGCTTATGATACCTATTAGCATATCTGCAATTACTGCTTCTTGTTTAAATGCTTTGGGGTTAGAAATAAAATCTTTTAAAAACTATCTTATAGGCTCTGTGTTTACCTTCTTATCTATTTGGTTTCTAACGCCACACATTGGAATAAGCTCACTAGTTGTAGGAATGTTTGTGTGTATGTCTCTTGTTAGCATACTAAATATTTTTATGATAGAAAAAAGACTAAACTATAAATTAAAAATTTTAAAACCTCTAACACTAATACTCATCTTCACTATTCCCTCAACTCTAATTGCTAATTGGAGCTACAATTTAATAATGTACTACTTTCCTACCTTTATATCTTTAGGCATTTCTGGTTCTCTTGCTGTAGGTTTTTTTATAACATTAAGTTTGTGTTTTGAAATTGTAAATTTATCTAGCATATTTGTTAGTTTTAAAAACATAAAAGTTTTAAAAAGGAAAAAGGCCAAAGCAGTATAAAAAACTTATGCACGGCAACAATTTTTGTATGCTTACACTAATTGTTAGATGCATGATAATATATATCATTGTTTTAATTGTATTTAGATTAATGGGAAAAAGGCAGATAGGTGAACTTCAACCTTTTGAATTAGTTATAACACTAATAATAGCCGATCTTGCCACAATCCCAATGACAGACACCAACATCCCGTTTGCTCACGGAGTGGTGCCTCTTTTAACGCTATTATTTATTCATCACCTAATATCTATACTTGCAAATGTAAACATACGCTTAAGACAAATAATAAGCGGAAAACCCGTGGTAGTAATAACACCAAAAGGCATAAGTTATGCTGCACTAAAATCGTTAAGTATGAATATGGACGACTTGCAAGAAGCCCTAAGAAATTCCGACATAGTTAACATTGCAGAAGTTGCCTACGGAATAATAGAAACCAACGGAAAACTAACTGTTGTAAAAAAAGCAGAAAATCAAGAAGTTACATTAAAAGATTTAAACCTCACAAAACAAGAGTCACTTCTGCCTATGATGCTAATTGCAGATGGGCGCATTGTTAGTGGCAATTTAAAGCTTGCAGGACTAGATAAAAAATTTTTACTAAAACACATGAAAAAAGTTGGCACTAATAAAACATCTCAAATTTTAACATTTACAATAAACAACAATGGAGATATTTATATTCAACCAAAAAATGGCAACTATATTACTTTTTCTGTTAACTACAAAGGCGGTGACAGATGGTAAAAAGAACAATAATAATATTAATAATAACTGCCTTGCTTTTTAGCATAGCTATTTTAGAGGAAGTATATATAACAACCAGTTTAAACGAATTATACGACAAAACCAATAATCTTCAAGTAGCAATAGAAGCTAGCGAAGGAGATATTAATACCCCCGAAAACTTGCAATTATTAAACGACCTAATAAAACATTGGGATACTTCTGAGGGTTATATTTGCCTAACAGTAAACCATAACGAGCTAGAAGTTATTGGTCAAGAAATTGTAAGGCTAAGAGCCAGCATAGAAGAAAATGACAAAGGGTTATTAACCGAATATTTTGAAGTTATTAAACTCTTTGCAGACAAGCACAGGCACACTATGAGCTTTACAATTCAGAACATACTATAAAAAACACATATTGCTATGTGTTTTTTGTTTTATTTTTTTCTAAGATTGGCTTTAAAAATTTTCCTGTGTGGCTCATCTTTATTTTTGTTATTTGTTCTGGCGTTCCTTTGGCAATAATTTGTCCGCCGCCTATGCCACCTTCTGGTCCAATATCTATAATATGGTCTGCAATTTTAATAACATCTAAATTGTGTTCTATTACAATAACTGTGTTTCCAGCAGTTACCAATCTTTGAAGTATTGTTATCAGCCTATCTACATCATACATATGAAGCCCTGTTGTAGGTTCGTCTAAAATGTAAACAGTTTTACCTGTGCTTCTTTTAGAAAGTTCGGAGGCAAGTTTTACTCTTTGTGCTTCCCCACCACTTAAAGTTGTTGCCGGCTGACCTAGTTTAATATAACCAAGCCCAACATCCATTAATGTTTTTAAGTGTTTGCTAATTTTAGGAATGTTAACAAAAAATTCGCTAGCTTCTTCTACTGTCATTTCTAATACTTGATAAATATTTTTACCTTTATATTTTATATCTAGCGTTTCTCTGTTATATCTTTTACCTTTACAAACCTCACAAGGTACATAAACATCTGGCAAAAAGTACATTTCTATTTTTTTAATTCCGTCACCGTTACAAGCTTCACATCTTCCGCCAGCAACATTAAAACTAAATCTGCCCATTTTATAGCCCTTTGCTTGAGATTCTTTTGTGCTTGCAAAAAGTTCTCTAATAGGAGTAAATACCCCAGTGTATGTTGCAGGGTTACTTCTTGGAGTTCTGCCAATTGGGCTTTGGTCAATTTCTATAACCTTGTCTAAAAGGTCTAGGTTTTTAATTTCTTTATAATTTCCCTCTACTACTCTTGCTCTGTTTAAGTTGTTTGCAAGTGCAGGATATAAAATTTCGGTAACTAAACTACTTTTTCCACTACCAGATACACCAGTAACCGCAGTTAACACTCCCACTGGGAATTTTGCAGATATGTTTTTTAAGTTATTTTGTTTTGCTCCAGTAATTTCAATGTAGCCTCTGTTTGTTTTTCTTCTCTTTTCAGGAATTTCTATTTCTCTTTTTCCAGATAAATATTGCCCTGTGATAGATTTTGGTTGTTTAATAACTTCTTCTAATGTGCCTGCTGCCACAACATCACCACCGTGTACACCTGCCATTGGTCCAATATCTACAATAAAGTCCGATTCTCTCATTGTATCTTCGTCGTGCTCCACAACTATTAGCGTGTTTCCTAAATCTCTTAATCTTTTTAATGTTTTAAGCAATCTTTCGTTATCTCTTTGGTGAAGCCCAATACTTGGTTCGTCCAAAATGTATAAAACGCCCATAAGCCCGCTACCTATTTGAGTTGCAAGCCTTATTCTCTGAGCTTCCCCACCACTTAATGTTCCCGCTGTTCTAGAAAGTGTTAAATAGTTTAATCCAACATCTTTTAAAAAGCCTAGTCTTGCTTTTATTTCTTTAACAATATGCTCTGCAATAATAGCCTGACTTTTTGTTAGTTTTAAGCCATCAATAAAATCGTAAAGTTCGTCTATGTCCATATCTGCAACTTCAGATATATTCTTTTTGTTTATTTTAATTGCTAATGCTTCTTTTTTTAGTCTTTGTCCATTACAGTTATGGCAAGGAGCAAATCTCATATACTTCTCTATTTCTGCTTTCATAAAATCGCTGTTGCTTTCTCTGTATCTTCTTTGCAAGTTATTAACAACACCCTCATAGTGAACATTAAAAGTACCTGCTCCATTTTTAGAGTTGTATCTTATTTGCATTTTTTCGCCTTCTGTCATTCCGTATAAAAGCAAATTAACAATATCTTCTGGCAAATCTTTTAATGGAGTATCTAAACTAAAACCATATTTTTTAGAAAGCCCCTTAAAGTATGTGCTAGAAATACTGTTGTCTTTCATTCTCCAGCCGCTAACATTAATTGCATTTTGGTTTAAAGATAAACTCCAATCTTTTATAATTAAGTTTTTATCTATTTCGTTTTTGTACCCAATTCCGCTACAAACAGGACACGCTCCTTGAGGGTTGTTAAAACTAAATAGCCTTGGGCTAATTTCTGCATAACTAAAACCACAAGATTTACAAGCATAGTTATTGCTAAAAAGCTTATCTTCACTGCTTGTAGAAATTAAAACTAATCCATCTGCTATTTCCAAACTTTTTTCTATACTTTCTGATAATCTTTTTTGAATTTCTGGTTTTACTTTTAGTCTGTCAATAATAATGCTAATATCGTGCTTTTTGTTTTTATTAAGTTTTATTTTCTCTTCTAATAAATAAATTTCTCCATCTACTAGCACTCTTACATAACCTTGTTTTTTATATCTTTCAAACAAAGCCTCGTGGCTTCCTTTTTGCCCTCTTATAATCGGAGCATTTACTGTTATTTTTTCGCCTTCTGGAAGTGTTAACACTCTATCTACAATTTCGTCTACCGTTTGTTTGCTTATTTTTTTACCACAAGTAGGACAGTATGGAGTGCCTACATTAGCATATAGCAGTCTTAAATAATCGTAAATTTCTGTAACTGTACCAACTGTGGATCTTGGATTGTTTGAAGTTGTTTTTTGTTCTATAGAAATAGAGGGAGAAAGTCCATCTATTCTTTCTACATCTGGTTTTTGTACTTGTCCTAAAAATTGCCTTGCATATGCAGAAAGGCTTTCTACAAACCTTCTTTGACCCTCTGCAAAAATAGTGTCAAAAGCTAAAGTACTTTTACCACTACCAGATACGCCTGTAAACACTATTAATTTGTTTCTTGGCAAAGATAAATCAATATTTTTTAAATTGTTTTCCTTTGCACCTTTTATTACTATGTTTTTATTCATTTATTCCTCTTTATTTTTCTTTTTTTCCTTGCTTACTTTTTTTAAATAATTAATTTCATCCCTAATTTCTATTGCTTTTTCAAAGTTCAAGTTCTTAGTGGCTTCATTCATAGCTATTATTAGTTTTTCTATTCTTTCAGGAATATCTTTAATTTTTATTTTTCCATTTTTAAATTTAACCTTAGAAGATATTTCTAGTGTGTTTTTAATATCTTTAACTATTGTTTTTGGCACAATGCTGTTTTCTTTGTTATATTTTTTTTGTATTTCTCTTCTTCTTTCTGTTTCGTCTATTGCTCTTTTCATACTTTTTGTTATCTGTTTAGCATACATAATAACTTTTGCTTCACTGTTTCTTGCCGCTCTTCCTATTGTTTGAATAAGCGAAGTTTCGCTTCTTAAAAAACCTTCTTTATCTGCATCTAAAATTGCAACTAACATAACTTCCGGAATATCTAAACCCTCTCTTAAAAGGTTTATTCCCACAATAACATCAAATTCGCCCTTTCTTAGCCCATTTATTATTTCTATTCTTTCCAATGTATCTATATCGGAATGCAAATATTTTACTTTAATGTTATGTTCAGTTAAATATTCTGTTAAGCTTTCTGACATTTTTTTGGTTAGCGTAGTAACAAGCACTCTTCCGCCAAGGTCTACCGTTTTATTTATTTCTCCAATAAGGTCATCTACTTGCCCTTCTGGCTTTCTAATTTCTACTTCTGGATCTAATAAGCCTGTTGGTCTAATAATCTGCTGAGCCACATTATCTGCCAAGTCTAACTCATATTTTGCTGGGGTTGCAGAAATATATACCACTTGCCCCACTTTTTTGTTAAACTCGTCAAAATTAAGTGGTCTATTATCGTATGCAGAACTCAATCTAAAACCATAGTTTATAAGATTATTTTTCCTTGCTCTATCTCCATTAAACATTGCCCTTACTTGAGGGATTGTCATATGGCTTTCGTCTACAAATAAAACATAATCTTTATCAAAATAGTCCATTAAGGTATATGGTGCTTCCCCCGGGTTTCTTTTATCAAAGTACCTAGAATAGTTTTCTATTCCCTTACAGTACCCAACCTCTTTTAGCATTTCAATGTCGTAATAAACTCTTTCTTTTAGCCTTTGTGCTTCTATTAGTTTATCCTGCTCTTTAAATTTTGCCACTTCCTTATCGGCATCTTTTTCTATTTGTTTAATAACACCGTCAAGAGCCTTAGAATTAACTGCATAGTGAGTTGCTGGATATATGGCCATATGTTTTAGTGTGTTTAAAACCTTACCTGTTAACACCTGAACTTCACTAATTGCTTCAATTTCGTCGCCAAAAAATTCTATTCTGTACGCAATTTCTGAGCCGTATGCAGGAATCACTTCTAAAACATCTCCCCTAACTCTAAAAGTTGCTCTTTTAAAATCTATATCGTTTCTTTTATATTGCAAGCCAACAAGCTTCCCTATAACTTCATCTCTGTCTATATTATCTCCTGGTCTTAGCGATATCATCATATCTACATACTGACTAGGATCACCCATGCCGTAAATACAAGAAACACTAGAAACAACAACAACATCTCTTCTTTCCGAAAGCGAGCAAGTTGCAGAGTGCCTCATTTTTTCTATTTCTTCGTTTATAGACATATCTTTTCCTATGTAAGTGTCTGAAGAAGAAATATATGCTTCTGGCTGATAATAGTCGTAATAACTAACAAAAAACTCTGCTCTATTTTTAGGAAAAAATTCTCTAAATTCGTTGCACAGTTGAGCAGCTAATGTTTTATTGTGAGCAAGCACCAAAGCGGGTCTGTTTGTTTTTGCTATTATGTTTGCCACTGTATAGGTTTTACCACTTCCCGTAACGCCTAAAAGTACCTGATTTTTTAGTCCATTATTTAAACCTTCTACAATGCTATCTATTGCTTGTGGCTGGTCGCCTGTTGGCTTAAATTTAGAAACTAAATCAAACTTTTCTTGCATTTTTTCTCCTTTTCGTAAAAATAGTTTTGCATTTTTTCTTGCAAAACTATTATACCATATTTTGTTTATTTTAAATCAAAAAAATAACCCTCTTAAAATTAAACCAATTATAAAACTTAAGAACGCTAGGGCAATTGTTCTTCCAATGTAAAATCTTATTTCTTTTTTCTTATGTACTAATTCTCTCTCAAAAGCAATTCCTTTTGCCCTTAAATTAATACAATAAATAACTTTTCCTTTTGTATCAGATGTTACAACATCTATGTATCTATCTAAAGCCAAATTATTAACACAAGCTTCTACTTCCAACTCGTCTAAATCGTACTTTGGAATTTGAGAAACAATAATTTGATTAGGCGTAATTAACACAGATTTCTTATTTTTAGAAACCTTGTATACATATCTCATAATATCTTTTTCTTTGCTGTTTAACACTGTTAACTACCCCCAAATAATACGCAAAATTACACCTGCAAGCATTGCTCCAACAAAAGATGCAATCCCTGCAAAAATTACAGTTAATTTTAAATATCTATTGTTTTTCTTTAATATGGTTTTTTGTTCTTTTGCTACCTCTGTATGTTTTCTTCCCTTTGGAAGCACGCTTAAACAAAAAGTATTATCTTCCGAATATTTTAGTTTTAAATATTCTCTATCTTCTAAATGATTAATACAATCTGCAACGCCTTCTTCACTAGCTTTAATGCTGCTTGGCAGACTAGAAATAATATAGTCTGTTTTTAATATTTTATAAGAACCATCTTCGCACTCTTTAGATAAAAAATCTAATGTGGCCGATGTAAGTTTATCTAACATACTCCCTAAACTCCTTTAATATTTGTTATTATAACACTTATTAGCTGTTTTTACAAACATTAAATAAGTGCCCCGAAAAAAAAGTAATGGGTTAGCCATTACTTTTTATTTTGTTTTAATTAACTATATTTTTACTCTAGATCTGATAAAGTAAACAACAACACCTGCAAGAACTAGAATTGAAGCAATAATTAAAATTATACCCCAAACTTCTGTAGAGATAATTTCTGCATCATCTACTTCTGCATTAACATTAAAGTAAACTTTTTCCACTGTAATGTTTCCAGCCGTATCTGTAATAGTATATTGAATATATGCATCATCACTAACATCTTCCAAGTCGTACTTATAACCGTCTTCAATAACGCTTTCTAATTTAATACCATCAACATAAACTTCAATTTCTACATCTTCAGTAGTTAATGTTGCATCTTTGTTGTCAGAAACTGTAAGGTCATCAAGAGTGATAACTAATTCGTCGCCAACATATTTATCAATTTTTAAAGCATCTTCGTTTGCAATAACAATTGTTGGTTTAACAGTGTCGCCCACTTTAATAGATAAAGTTTCGCTAGTTGTATTTCCAGCTGCGTCTGTAGCTGTGTAAGTTACAGTATAAACACCGTCACTATTAGGAATAAATCTGTGAACATTTTCTCCGCTTGCTATTAAGTCGTCAATAACTTCTATGTTTTCTAATAGTAAAATTGATTCGCCATCTGCATCTTCAACTTCAATAGAATAGCTTTCTACTGTATTGTTGCTATCGTTTGGATAGAATGTAGGAATAGCAATATCTTCGTAATCTTCTTCTACTTCATCATAAACTAAAGCAGCAGTTTCTGGGAATGTAATAACAGATTGATCTATGTTTAGTTCAGGGTCTGTACCATCTGTAACATTAATTGTAATAGTAGCAGAAGTAGTTTCATTTAATTCTGTATCTACTGCTGTATAAGTGTAAGCGTAAGCGCCTTCTTCAAGTGGAGTAAATTCTTTAGTAGCAGATTTGTAGTTATAACTTAAAATACGGTCGCTACCATTTGCAACAAATGTAATAGTAACATTTGGATTGTCAACTTCCACTCCGTTATCTGTAACAGTTGGAGTTGGAAGGTAAATAGTTTCGTTTAATTCTGCATCAATAGAGTATCTTTCTATTGCCATAGATGGAGCTTCTGTGTCTAAAGCTTTAACTAAATAAGATTTAGCAACAAAGTTTCCACTTGCATCTTCTGCTGTATAAGTTATAGTGTAGAAGCCTGCTAGTGTAACATCAAAGCTACCACCAGTAACAGATACTTTTGTACCCACTTCGTTGTAAGCAATTGCTGGATAGTTTACAGAAACTTGGTTTCCAGCTTCATCTAATACCTCAACAGTAACAGATAAATAATCGTAATTAACATCTACAAAATCTAAGTCAAATAGATCTGCTGTATCTCCTTGATTAACATCGTTTAAGTCTACTGAAATTTCAGCTAAAGTTGGAGCAGCAACATCTGCAACAACATCTAAAACAGTAATATCTTTTTCTAGTGTTGCTATGTTATTACTATCGTCTGTAGCAGTAATTAAAATAGTAACATTTTCACTTGGAGCAACAAAGCTTAATAAGTTTTCGTTGTCGTCTTCGTCTTCTGTTGGTAAAATTGCTATTTTAGTACCAGGAGTACTTTCTGCATAGTATTCAACAACAACTTTTACATTAGTGTCAAAAGTGTTTGTATCAAATTCTGCAACATAGTCTATTGCTGTTGGTTTAACAAATTCTATAACATCTCCAGTTTCAGCAGCAACAGGAATATCAGAACCATCTGTAAGAATTCTTGGAGCGTAGCTATCTACAAACTCTACACCTTCTCCCACTGTTATTTTGTAAGAAGTAGTGCTTTTTCTTCCAGCTTCGTCTGTAGCTGAATATCTTACAGTCCAATCACCAGTTTTTCCAAAGTCTTCATCGCCTGCAACAAAAGTAAATGGAATGCTTTGACCAGCATCGTAAGAACCTTCGTTGTAAGTTTCTAAAGTTGTTTGATTTCCATCTGGGTCAATTAATATTCTTGAGAAAGTAATATTTTCGTAATCAGAAACTAAATCTTCCCCGTAAATAGCAGGAATAACAAATGCTTCGTCTAAACCTATTTTAGAAGGAATATCGTAGCTTATGTTTTCGTCTGTTAAAGTTGCAAGGTCTGCTACATCGTAGTTTGCAACTGCATAAGGAGTTGGTCCTTTAGAATCAATTACTGTTTCTATTAAATATGTGTAAGGATCTTCGTTAATAGGGTTCCCTACTTCGTAAGAATTAAAGAAATCGTAGTAGTTGTAAGTAACTCTGTAAGAGCTGCTAGAAGTAGTTGCAATTGTAGGAATAAATTTATAGTTATCGTATACAGTAATATCTACATTGTTTGCTTCGTTTGTTTCGTCTACCCATTCAACAGTAACTTCAACATAAACATCAATAAGTTTGTTATCGTTACTAGAATCTCTAACTATTGCACTAGGTAAAACAACTTCTTCTCCTTGATTTGCAGAAGTAGGAACGCTACCACTTAAATCAAAATCGTAAGTTATATCATTTTTATCGTAGTTTGCGTTAGCTTCAAAAGTAAATGACTTGTTAACATATAAACCGTTTAAACCTTGATATCTATATTGAACAACATAAATACCATCTTCATCTGGTGTAAATGATTTGTAAATAATACCTTCATAATCATTGTCTGTTAAAACTTCTGTATTCCCACTTGGGTCTAATACGCTAACTTCTAGATTAGAAGTTCCGTCTAGGTTTAAATCTTCAATAGAAACTTCATCTCCGTTTTCATCTGTAACAGTTGGATATGGTAAAACCACCTCTACATAGTTAGTAACAGCTGGTAAAATTACCCAGCTATTTTTTTCAAGCTCCATAGTTGGGTTTGTACCAGTTACTGTTAATGTTTTTGTAGTACTAGTTATTACATCTGATCCATTATCTACAGAGTAAACAACTACATAGTTGCCCACTTTTGTAACATCTAAATCATAAAATCCACCAGCTGCGATAGTTGCAGGATCTGTACTATCTAAAATAACAGCTCCTCTAGAATCGTAAACAGTTACATCTACAGTAGATGCTGCACTGCCTTCTGGTATTTTTATATCGGAATCACTAATATCCCATTCGTTTTGGAACCCAGTAACTGTAATAGTTTCACCTGTTGTTCCAGTAGCGTCACTATATGCTGCACTAACCACAAGAATTGTGTTAGATAAAGATACTCCTACAAACATAGCAGTAACTAATAGCATAAGTAATGTTTTTCTAAAAAATTTCACTTGTTTTTCTCCTTCGCCTATAATTTTTTTGTAACATATAAATTCTATAACATTAGGCATTCTTTGTCAACACTTTATTAAACAAAAAAGTAATTATTTAGCATTATAATTACTTTTTATTACCATATTTTTTATATGTGCTTATTACTATATTTTTCCAATTTTTGTTAATTATGTGTGCATTACTAATTTAGCAAAAATATTGCATAATTCAACATAAAAGCAAATGCAAGCCAAATCACATATGGAAGGCTTAAATAAAACGCCAATTTGTTGGTGCAATATAGCTTTTTAGATAGCAACACGGCAAACACCAAAAGCATAACAAAAATAATAACACTTAAAACCAAACTATTAACAGAAAAAAACGCAATGGTCCATAAAACATTTAAAACTCCGTTTATAATATATAACTTTTTACATTCCGCATCACAACATCCACTTCTTATAATAAGATATAACCCCACTGCCATAAATAAATAAACTATGCTCCAAACTATAGGAAAAGTAGCAGCTGGAGGATAAAATTCTGGCAAAAATAAACTATTAAACCAAGCGGACTTTGTGTTGGTAAAAATATTACCTAAAACAGCCACTAATCCCACTAATAAAAATGCTTTTAAAAATGGTTTTGCCTGCGTTTTAACCGTGTTTTTTACATTTATGTTTAACTTTTTTATTTTAAATTTTCTTCTTGATTTTATTTTTTCTACGCTCATAACAACACTCCTTTATTGTTTTATATATTCTATGCTTTAAGCCTTGTGGTTTATTCTTTTTACGCAAAAAAGAGCGACATTTTCCTCCGCCCTTTTTTGTGTTTCATTGGTTTTAGCTGTTCTTAGCAGCAACCAGGATGACAGTCAGGTTTTTTGTTACACCCTTTATTACCGCAACAGCATAATAATAGTATCAACAAGAAACAGTCATCTATTTCACAACCGCAGCAACATTGTAGTAATAATATTATCCAAATAAAACTACAATCATTACCATGACCGTGACCACCGTGTCCGCCACAGTGACCGCCGCCAAATCCGCCAAATAATCCGCCCATGATACGCCTCCTATTTAAAATTTTTTCTCAAAACTCGTCTTTTGATTATCGCAATTAAATATGTACCATCTTCTGTACTTTTTAATCTCTTTTGTATATTACATAATACTTTGGCGTAAAAAAAAATGTGCAACTTTTTTTCTGCACATTTTTATTTATTGTTAAATTCTAGAAATAATGTTTTGCTTTAACTCTTCTATTCCCTCTTTTGTTATAGCAGATACATAAACAATATCATCACTTTGCAACCTTTCTTTTATTTCTGCTTTATCTACTTTGTTATAAACAGTAATAATAGGAGTATCTTTAAGCCCTAGTTCGTTTAGCACTTTTAATGCTATTCTCATTTGTTCTTTATATAACGGATTAGAAATATCTACAACATGAAGGATTAAATCTGCCTGAACTGATTCTTCTAAGGTAGATGAGAATGCTTTTACAAATTCGTGTGGCAATTTGTTAACAAAACCAACTGTATCTGTAAGCAAAATTTCTTTTCCAACGCCAAGCCAAACATTTCTTGTTGTGGTTTCTAGCGTTGCAAATAACATATCTTTTTCTAGCACCCCTGCTTTAGAAATTCTATTCATTAAAGTGCTTTTGCCTGCATTTGTGTAACCCACTAATGCAACTTTTTTCTTGCGGCTTTGGTAACTTTGTTTCTTTCTTAAATATCTTTCTTCTTCTACTTTTTTTAATTCTCTTTCTTTTTCTAGTACCCTTTTTTCTATTTCTCTTTTATTTAGCTCTTTTTTGCTTTCACCTGGTCCTCTAGAACCTCTAGAATTAAGTCCGCCACTTCCCCCAAAGTTATCACTAATTTCTTTTATTGCATTAAGCCTAGGAAGTGTGTATTTTAATCTTGCAAGTTCTACTTGAAGCTTTCCTTCTCTTGTTGTTGCTCTTTGTGCAAAAATATCTAGTATTAGCATGCCTCTGTCAATAACCTTAACACTCAATTCTTCTTCCAAAACTCTAATTTTAGAGCCCGATAAGCTATTATCAAATATTAGCATTGTAGGTTTTATTTGTTCTATTAAACCTTTTAAATCTTCTATTTTACCTTTTCCAATATAAAATTTAGGATCTGGCTTTTCTCTGTTTTGAAATACCTGCCCCAACACTTCTATGTCGTTTGCATTTGCTAAACTTTTAAGTTCTAGTAAGCTTAATTCAATATCTTCTGTTTTATCAAAACAAACCCCAGCTAATATGGCAGTTTCTTGTTTCTTTGCGGTAGATATTAAGCCTTTATCTTTATCTTTCATAAGCCCTCCTAAATTATTTTTACTATGCACATTATATCATAATACGCTAATAAAAAAAAGAGCTATGCAGCTCTTTTAGCTTTGTCTTGCAAGTATTTCGTCGGTTTCTGGATCTATTATTAATGCAATTTTTTTACCAGTTTTAGATAAAAGTCCAACATACCAGTATTTTTTATCTAAATTTTTAGAAGGATCTTCTATAATTTTTACATAAATTTCTGCTTCTAATTTTCCGTTTACGGTAAAATTTTCTATTTCTGTTTTAAACTCATTTGAAGCAATTTTTAAAGCTTTTTTCCAGTCACAACTCCAATTTTGAGATTGAATTTGCAAATTATATGCTTTATTGTTATCTCCCCAAGTTATGTTAATTGTTAAATTATCATCATCCTTAACAACTGTTTTTATATCGTAAACATAAGTTCCGTCAAAAGGATTTTCTTCTAAATTAGAAGTATATTGCTTATCGTTAATGTTTAAAACAGCCGTTACATCTTCTACATTTGGCTTTTCTATTTTAAAGACAATAGTAACAATTCCAAATTCCACTTCTTTTTGAGGAACGCCATCTAAAACATATGGTTCTTCTCTTTTTCCAGACATAAAAGTTACAATTAAATTATTATCTTCTGCAGAAAATAAATTATATCTTACTTCTGCAATATTAGCATAACTTAAATCTATTTTATCCTCTTTTTTAAAGCTAATTAATAAAGTACAAACAATAATAATTCCGCTAAGTAAAATTAAAAATTTTTTCATAAAAGCTCCTAATAGTGTTTTATTATAAACTATTAAAATAAGCTTTATTTTATGATAAAAAAATAAAAACCTTTACGGCTTTTATTTTAATTTTCAAGTTCTATTCCTTTTATTTTGTCTAATCTTCTTTTGTGTCTTCCGCCTTCATATTTTGTTTCTAAAAAGGCTTTTAAAATTCTTTTAAGCATAAAATTAGAAACTTTGCCGTCTCTTCCTGCTAATGTAATTACATTAACATTATTATGTGCTCTTACAATTTTTGTTATTTTTGCATTATAAACATTAGCTGCTCTAATGCCATCTGTTTTGTTTGCAACAAGTGCCATCCCAACTCCTGTTCCGCAAACAAAAATACCTTTGTTATTTCTACCTTCAAGCACCTTTTCACAAGCTTTAAAGGCGTAGTCTGGGTAATCTACTGGCTCATAGCCTTCTGCCCCAATATCTACAAATCTTATGTTATTTTTATTTAAATATTTTACTATTCTCTTTTTTAAATCATATCCTGCGTGATCACTTGCTAAAACTATCATCTTATTTTTTCTTTCCTTTTTCTGGTTTTTTATAGTTAATTACTTTTTCTAAAACTTCATCTAAGCTAAAATTTAGTAATTCGTAAGTTTTTTTATAGGCTTCTATATCTTTTCCGTAAGGGTCTGGCACATCTATTCCATTTGTAAATTCTGCCAAACTAAAAACATTGTTAAACCCTTTAATGTAGGCTTTGTGCATATTAGTTAGGGTAATAACAAAATCGTAATCGTTAATTATTTTTTCTGTTAATTGTTTAGGCTTGTGTTTTATTTTAGGCATTTTATTTTGCTTTAATACTTTAACTGTATTTTTAGATATTTTTTCCTTTTTATTAGTAACAATACCAGCAGAAGATACTTTAATATCTTTAATGCCATTTTGTTTAATTTTATACCTTAAAATACTTTCTGCCATAGGAGATCTACAAACACTCTCTGTGCATACAAATAAAACCTTTTTCATACCTTTCCCTCTTAAAATATTTTATCATAACTGGTTATCATTTCAAAACAAAAAAAGCAGAGATAAAACTCTGCTTTTTGTTTGAACAATTAAAATGTAGAATAGGTAAGTGCACATGCCCTTTCACTTAGTCTAAACTAGTGTCGACCTTCTTACTCTTTAAAAGGAGGTGATCCAGCCGCACCTTCCGATACGGCTACCTTGTTACGACTTCACCCTAGTTACTGAATCTACCTTAGGCAGCTGCCTCCTGTAAACAGGTTAGCTCACCGACTTCGGGCATTCCCAATTCCCATGGCGTGACGGGCGGTGTGTACAAGACCCGAGAACGCATTCACCCCGACATTCTGATTCGGGATTACTAGCAACTCCATCTTCATATGGGCGGGTTGCAGCCCACAATCCGAAGTGAGGCCATCTTTTTGAGGTTGGCTCCCCATTACTGGTTCGCATCTCTTTGTAATGACCATTGTAGCACGTGTGTAGCCCAAGGCGTAAGAGGCATGATGATTTGACGTCATCCCCACCTTCCTCCGTGTTATCCACGGCAGTCTCTCTAGAGTCCCCACCATTATGTGCTGGTAACTAAAGACAAGGGTTGCGCTCGTTGCGGGACTTAACCCAACATCTCACGACACGAGCTGACGACAACCATGCACCATCTGTCCTAATGTTATATATTACTATATAATTTAGCATGTTTCCATGTTATGCATTAAATGTCAAGCCTTGGTAAGGTTCTTCGCGTTGCCACGAATTAAACGACATGCTCCGCTGCTTGTGCGGGTCCCCGTCAATTCCTTTGAGTTTCAACCTTGCGGTCGTACTCCCCAGGTGGATTACTTATCGCGTTAGCTTCGACACGGAGAGAGTCGATACTCCCCACATCTAGTAATCATCGTTTACGGCGTGGACTACCAGGGTATCTAATCCTGTTTGCTACCCACGCTTTCGAGTTTCAGTGTCAGTTACAGTCCAGTAGATCGCCTTCGCCTCTGGTGTTCCTCCTAATATCTACGCATTCTACCGCTACACTAGGAATTCCATCTACCTCTCCTGCACTCTAGCTAGGCAGTATTAAATGCAGTTCCAGGGTTGAGCCCTGGGCTTTCACATCTAACTTACCTTGCCACCTACACTCCCTTTACACCCAGTCATTCCGGATAACGCTTGCCACCTACGTATTACCGCGGCTGCTGGCACGTAGTTAGCCGTGGCTTTCTGATGGGGTACCATCATTTTATTTTTCCCCCATAACAGAAGTTTACAATCCGAAGACCTTCTTCCTTCACGCGGCGTTGCTGGGTCAGGCTTTCGCCCATTGCCCAATATTCCCCACTGCTGCCTCCCGTAGGAGTCTGGACCGTTCTCAGTTCCAGTGTGGCCGATCACCCTCTCAGGTCGGCTAATCATCGTTGCCTTGGTGGGCTCTTACCCCGCCAACTAGCTAATGATACGCAAACTCATCCTAAACCGAATACAATTGTATCCTTTTCCCCCTCTAACCGTTGTTAGTGTGGGCTTATGCGGTATTAGCAGGCGTTTCCACCTGTTGTCCCCCTGTTTAGGGTAGATTATTCACGCGTTACTCACCCGTCCGCCACTAGCTTCCTAGCCTTGCGCAAAATTAAAACATTGTTTTAACTTTGCGCAAAGTTATTCGGCTCGTTCGACTTGCATGTGTTAAGCACGCCGCCAGCGTTCATCCTGAGCCAGGATCAAACTCTTTTGTTGTTGTATTATATCTTGAATAAATTCAAGTAATAACCATAGTTTAATCCGAAACCTCATTACTATTATCTTGCTGACTTTTTGTAATTGAATTGATTTCCTTGTTGAATATGTTTTTTACTAAAAACATATAAAAAATTAACAAGGACATGTACACTTACCTATTCTATTTTTATTGTTCTCGTCACCTTCCCAAATTTCCGTCAGGTCAGTAACTCTTACATTCTAGCATAGCCAGAACCTAGTGTCAACACTTTTTTTTATTTTTTTTAAAGTTTTTTATCTTTTTTGTCTATTTTGTACTAATAAAAACAAAAAAGCAAAAATACTCCCTGTTTTTTGCTTTTTAAATTATTAATTTATGCATCTTATTGCACTTGTTCTTGAACTTTCTCTTCTTTTACAGTTGCCTGGTTACTTGCTGGTACATTAAAGTAACTTGCTATGCTTTTTTTAACACTTTTACTAGATACTTTTGCAGGCTTATAGTCTTCTACAAACTCTTTAGACATCTTATCTACAAAACTATCTCTTAAATCCTGCAACTTAGATGGTGTTAATCTAGTTCTACTTGAATGCATTTTATTTGACCAGTTAGAGCCATTTGTGCTTTTTGGTCTTCCTAATTTTCCCATACTGTCTTCCCCCTTTTGTTTTTCACCTTAATTTTTATCCTCATCAAATAATCCACCAAACGATTTCATAATGTCTGATAAATCTTCTGTAGGACTTAGTGCCTCTTTTAAATCAAATCCGCTTTCGTTAACATCTGACGGAATTGGATATCCAGACGCAGACATTTTAACTTTTTTCTTTGCGTTAGCGTTTTTTAGTAATGTTTTAGAGTATGCAGATTTTTCAAATTGTTTATCATCCTCATCCATATACTTATCTACTGCTGTTTCGTATCCGTCATTTTCTTCTAGGTTAACTTTTGCAATAGGTTTTAAATGAGAACCTTTTATTCTTTTTGTTTCGTTAATATATTCGTTGTTTAGTTTAACTTCTAAAATACTTTCTTCAGAAGGTTTTGGATTTCTCTTTACTGTTGAAATTTCTTCTCCTATAGCTTCTCTTTGCCTAAAATTATCTATATTGCCAGACATTAGGTTTGCAGTTCTGGCAGACTGGTTCATTTTATTAATTAAACCTCTAACCCCAATAACTGCCGACTCGCTGTTTTCTTCTTTTTGCTTGCTTATGCTTCTAAAATTATCTCTAATAGTTGTTTCTATAGAATCTCTAAAAGCTTTTAAAATTGTTTCTGGGTCAAATGCATTTTTTAGTTTAGGGTATTGTTTTATCATTTCATCTAAAAACTTTTCCCATTTATCATATAAAACTCTTACTCTTTTTATTTCTTCTTCGTAAAGGCTTTTAGAATTATTTTCTATTTCCCTTCCTGTTTTTACTGCCGCTAAAAGTGCTTCGGATACTGTTTGATTTTTTGATTTATATATACCAAGTTCTTCTCTTGTTTTTTCTAAGTCTGTTTTTAATTGTTTTAATAGGTTGTCTTTTAAGTTTTTACTTTTTGAGCCTTCTTGCTCCAGAAAAAGAAGATGCTTATCTACTTGGGCTTTATTATAACCTTTCTTTTCTAAATCAAACCTTTTCACAGCAAAGCTCCTTTACTAATTACCATATTATAAACCTAAAAATATTCTCTGTCAATAGAAAGCTTTTTTGAAGAAGCTTCTATCTCCTAGTTTTCGGCAAGTTTTTACATAAAAACACAAAAAAAGAGGCTAGCTCTTTTCTTTTATTTTTCGCAAAACTTCTTTTTCTGTTTCTTTCTTATATTTTTCGTTGTAAACAACAAATGTAATAGCTCCAATAATTACTAAAACAATACTTAAAACTTGCGAAACTCTTAATCCCGTGTTTGCAATATATAAACTATCTGTTCTTAAACCTTCTATTATTGCTCTACCAAGCCCATAGTACATTAAATATAAACTGGCTACTATGCCTTTTCTGTTTGTTTTAGAAAAAACAACAAATAAAATAACAAAGCCAATTAAATTCCAAAAGCTTTCGTAAAAGAAAGTTGCCTGATGCCAAAGCCCATCTGCTTCAATAAACACTGCAAATGGAAATCTTTGAAAAAATTCGTTAGCAACAACATTACCAAATGCTTCTTGATTAAAAAAGTTTCCCCAGCGGCCTATTACTTGCCCTATTATTAAACTAGGAGCAACTAAGTCCAGTAAGTCTATTACTTTTACTTTTTTTATTTTAGAATAAATTAAAAGAGCAATAGCCCCTCCAATAATTCCGCCATAAATTGCTAAGCCACCATTCCAAACAGCAATTATTTTAGAAAAAGTCCAAACTGTATCTGACGGGTCAAAAATTACATAATATAATCTTGCTCCTACAATTGCAAATGGAAATATAATTAGTAATAAATCTAAGTGCAAATCCTTTGGCATTTTTTTCTTTTTTACAAAATAACCTGCAACAAGTACTCCCACTAAAAAACCTATGGCAATGATAATGCCATAAAATCTAATTTCTCTTCCAAAAATTTCTATACTATTTGTCATAAAAACCTCTCTTTTACATTCTAGTACTTTTGCCAATAAACTGTCAATAAAAAAAAGCCTTATCGGCTTTTTTTGTTTATTATTTTACTTGACCTTCGCCTTCTTTACTTTCTGCACTCACTTCTTCTGAAGTTTTTATTCCAGCTTCTACAAGCCTTCTGTCTCTTTCTTCAGTATATCTAGCAACTTCCTCTGGCTCATAACTTTTTAAGTATACGCCTTCCCTTTTCATTTCATCTAAAATACTTTGTTCTGCTAAAATGTCACTTATATCATGCGTAGGTACATCCTTTTTAGTAGTAGTTGTTTTTTTAATTTCTTCCACTTTCTTTTTTGGTTCAATAATTTCTGTTATTTTCTTCCTTGTAGTAGTTTTTGTAGTTTTTGGAGTATCTTTTTTAACTGTAGTTGTTTTCTTAGTTTCTCCATCTTTTTTAACTTCGCCTTCTTTTTTAGCTGTAGTTTTTTTCTTAGTTGTAGTTGGTTTTTTAGTTGTAGTTGGTTTTTTAGCTGTAGTTTTTTTCTTAGTTGTAGCTTTTTTCTTAGTTGTAGTTTTTTTCTTAGTTGTAGTTGGTTTTTTAGTAGTTTCTTCTTCTTTTTTTGTTGTGCCTTTTTTAGCACTTGTTGATTTTTTGGTTCTAGTTTTTTTAGTTGCTACTTTTGTTTTCTTTTTTGTATCTTTTTTTGGTTTAGTTTTAACTTTTTCTTCAAACTTACCTTTTTTAATAACTTCTCCATTATTACTTAAAACAGCACCTTTGCCATATAGCCTTGCAACTAATTGATTATAATATCTTCCATATTTTTTTCCAAATAATTTTTGAGCTTTATCTTTATTATGTTCAGACAACTGTTTGCCTTTTTTGTCTGCTTTTGCTGCTCTTCTTCTGTCCATACTCATTGCTTTTTGCTTATATTTTAAAAGTCTTTTAAATTCTTTTTGAGTTGCTTTTTCAGCTCTTTCAGAACTTCTTAAATCTAAAATTTTTCTTGCTGCAATTTGAGCAATCTCAATACCTTTTCCGGCAACAAAAGTAGCTGTATTCATAACAACACCAAATACTAAACAAGAGCCTAAAAATACTCTTGAAGAAGCGTGTGCTAATACATTAGTAAAATTCACTCCGTTTAACAAAAGATCTCCACCTAAAACGCCTGCGGCAAACAGCCCCCAAGCCAAGGTAGGAACAAAAACTCTTTTTAATACATATGCAAAAGGTCTTTTATTTTGTTTTGCATATGTTTTTAAATTTTCGTCTTTTTTATATTTGTACGCATAAGTAGCAGGCATAAAGTTAGCAGCTCTGATGTTAACAAAACCTTCTAAACCTCTATATCCATTTCTTATCCATCTAAGAGGCGCAGTTACAACATTAGCAGCTCCTAGTAAAAATTTTTCAAATCCTGTTTCCATTGCAAAATCTCCTTACAATCGTTTACATAATAATATCATTTACACATATAAAAGTCAATACCTACAAAAAAAGAGCTTTATTTTGCTCTTTTTAAATAACCCCTAAACTAACCAAAATTGCTGTGTTAATAAGTTCCATCTTTTTAAGTTCTATGCTTCCTATTTTATCCTTTAATCTTCTTTTGTCTAGCGTTCTTATTTGTTCTAACAATACAACCGAATTTTTATGTAAACCATACTTTTTTGCATCAAGTTCTACATGAGTTGGAAGTTTGGCTTTATCTATTTGACTGGTAACCGCTGCAGCAATTACTGTGGGGCTATATTTATTACCAATGTCGTTTTGAATAACAAGCACAGGTCTTACCCCACCTTGTTCGCTACCCACAACTGGGCTTAAATCAGCATAATATAGTTCCCCTCTTTTTATCACTTTAAAAATTCACTCTCCAACCAATCTTCATACAAAACATAGTCTTCAAACATACTACCTTCAAACACTCTTGCTTCATTTAAATGCGAGCGATTTACAGCTTTACTTGAAAAATAGTCTTCATAACAAAACTCTATGTCTTGTTTAAGCATTTTATGAGCAAGAGTCTCTGTTTTGTGTGTGTTTAAATAATCTTTGTTGTAATAGCTACCTTTTTCATACTCTTTTATTAATGCTTTCATATAAATGCTCTCCTGTTAAAAAAATTTTAATCTTGTAAAACAAAAAAAGTCATTTAATTTAACGACTTTTTTACTATTTTTAATTTATGCAAGTTTTAACTTATTATACAAATGCTTGTTGCAATGTCTTTTGTGTGAGTTATGCTAATATCTATATCTTTTAGCTTTTGCTGTTTTAATGCTTTTTTTATTGCATCTGTAAAAACTATTAATGGTCTCCCGCTTTTTTCGTGAGCCACTTGAATTGCATTAAGCCTTACTTTTTCACCTATTCCAATTCCTAGTGCTTTTAAAAATGCTTCTTTTGCTGCAAATAGCCCTGCCACTGTTTGAAACTTATCAAACTTAGAATTAATATAATCTATTTCCGTCTGGCAAAAATATTTTTTCATAAATGCTTCTATGTTACTCATATTTTCAAACCTTGCAACTTTAACGCTATCTATTCCAACTTTCATTAATATTCTCCCTCTATTTCCGTAGCTCTTGCTATATCGTCGTAAGTAAATCCTTTAGATAGTAAATATCTCGTAAGCTTTTGTTTGTTTTTATAGTTATCTTCTTTGTTTTTCATATACTTTTCTTTTAACCTTACAATAACCTCTGTTTGGTTTTGCAAGTTTTCTATTGCATCTTCTATTAACTTTTTGCTTATTCCTTTATTATATAGTTCTTGCTTTAGTTTTAACTTGCCACTAGAATTTATATGAGAAGTAATATAACTTTTTACATATCTTTGGTCATTAATAAAGTTATATTCTTTTAGCTTTTGTACAACCTCTGTAATAATTTTGTTAACATAGCCTTTTTGCTTTAAATAATCTTTTACTTCTTTTTCTGTTTTTATTCGTTTAGATATTAAATTTAGCGTTTTGTTATATGCAACTGCCTTCTCACTATCTGCCTGAATTTCTTCTAATTTTTCTGGGCTTATTTCTATACCCACTTTTAAGGAGTATCTTAACACGGTTTCAAGTTCTAGCCCGCAAAAAAATTTATTATCTAAATAAACATTTGCTCTTTTTTTATTTTTGGCTTGAACATCTAACCTTGTTATTTCACTCATACTTACTCCTTTGTTGCTTTTAACACATAAAAACCAGAATCTCTTTTAATAACTTCTACATAATGAAAAATGCATTCCATATATTTTTTTATGCTATCTTTTCCGTGTTTCTTTTTTATTACAAAATAAAGCGAACCACCTTTTTCTAGTTTATCGTAAGCACCTAGTATTATTTTTTTTAAAACCACTTTTCCTGCTCTTATTGGAGGATTGGTTACAATAAAATTAAATGTTCCTTCAATGCTTTTATAAACATCAGACTCCACTGCTGGCTCAACATTTTTTAAGTGATATTTGCTTGCATTAAAATTACAAAGTTCTATTGCTGTTTTGTTTATATCGGAAGGTGTGAATATAGCATCCTTAAACTCCGAAGCCAACGCCACACTAATAACTCCATAACCACAGCCTAAGTCTAAAACTTTTCCTGTTAGTGGCTTTTCTTTTTTTATAATAGCTTCCATTAAAACTTTGCTGCCATAGTCTATATATTCTTTACTAAAAATACCATTGCAACTTTTTAATTCGTATAACCTATCGTTTACCTTTCCTTTAATAAAAAAGTAATCTTCTGGTTTATGTTCTTCGCTTATAAAATAATGTCTTTGCATTTTAATCTCCTTATATAAACTTGTGTTCTATAAAATTTGTTTTTACTTTTCTGTTTAGTGTGTTTTGTAAAAACTGTTTAAATTCGTTTTCTTTTTCTGCGTAAACCGCTACTTTGTAACTAACTTCTGTGCCATACTCTTTATTTAAAACCACAAAATAGCCTGCTTTTAAACTATCAAAAATATTTGCTTCTTTTAAAGAAAGCGAAAACTCAAAAATAGAGTTTAGTATGCAATCCTTTGTGCCAGATGCATCCAACACTTCTACACAACTTCCGCCATACGCTCTAATAAGCCCGTTAGCACCTAGCATAATTCCGCCATAATATCTAACCACCAAAACAATAACATTGCTTAGCATCCTTCTTTTAATAACATTTAAAATTGGCTTACCTGCTGTGCCTTGCGGTTCTCCATTATCGGTAAACCTATCTACTATGCCACCATCTATAACAGAATATGCCCAGCAAACATGTGTTGCGTTGTGCATTTTGTTAATTTCATCAACTCTCTCTTCCGCTTCTTTTACAGAATTAATGTTAAAAGAGTAGGCTATAAACCTACTCTTTTTGATTACTATTTCGGTTTCACTGTTGGCTACAATAGTTGTATATTTTTCTTTACTTTCTAATAACATTTAAACTAACCTTTTTGCCTTTTTGCAAAACAAACTCTGTTTTTTCAATAGGAGCAAATAAATCTGTTACTTTTTCGCCGTCAATTTTAACAGCTCCTGCTGTAATTAATCTTCTTGCTTCTCCGTTAGATTTGCAAATTTTTGCTAAAACTAAAATATCTATAACGGTTTCTTTTCCTGTTAATTCTAGTTCTACTTTTGGCATTTCTTCTACATTGTTGCTTTCAAAAACAGCTTTTGCTTGCTTTAATGCATCATCTGCATCTTCTTTACTATGAATTACTTTAACAAGCTCGTATGCTAAAACTTCTTTTGCTTTATTCATTCTTTCATCTTTGTGCTCAACTAATTTTGATATTTCGTCAAGCTCTAAAAATGTAAGTGTTTTTAAGCAGTTTTCTACATCTTCGTCTGCAACATTTCTAAAGTATTGAAACATTTCGTATGGAGTTGTTTTTTCTCTGTCTAACCAAATTGCACCTTTTGCACTTTTCCCCATTTTAGTGCCGTCAGATTTTAAAAGTAGAGGCACAGTAAACGCATAAGCAGATTCTTGGTTTCTTCTTCTAATCAAATCTTTACCTGCTAGCATATTTGCCCATTGGTCGTCTCCACCCATTTGAACTGTTACATTTTCGTTTTCAAATAAGTGAACAAAGTCGTAAGCTTGCATTGGCATGTAGTTAAGTTCTAAAAAAGATAATCCTTTTTCCATTCTGTTTTTAAAACAGTCGTAACTAAGCATCCTGTTAACACTCATGTTAACGCCAATATCTCTAATAAAATCAATGTAATTTAGTTTTGATAGCCAATCTGCATTATTAACAATTTTAGCTGCATTTTGGCCTTCAAAACTTAATGTTTTTTTAAATTGTTTTTTAATTGCTTCTACATTTTTAGCAATTTCTTCTTTGGTAAGCATTTTTCTCATATCGCTTCTTCCAGAAGGGTCTCCAATTAGGGCTGTTCCGCCACCAACTAAAAGATATGGTTTATGCCCCGCTTTTTGCAAGTGTGCCATTGCAAAAACTGGCACATAGTGTCCTATTGTTAAGCTGTTAGCGGTAGGATCGAATCCAGCATAAAAATTAACCATCTCGCTTGCAAATTTTTGTTTTAATTCGTCTTCGTGGTCTACTTGCTTCACAAAGCCGCGTTCTCTTAAAACATCTAGTATGTTTTTCATATAAATTCTCTCCTTTTTAAAATATAAAAAAAGTATAGCACCATTAATAACATAAAGCAACCTTTTAACAAGCCAAATAGCAATTAAAACCCCCATTTATGCTTTAATTTTTGTTTTTAAAAAAAATTTAGTATGGTATAATTAACATAACAAATTAGTAGGAGAAAATTATGAACTATACAGAGCAAATAAACGAAATGTGTAAAGTTAAAAACTTAAAAACACATGGTCCATCTCCTCTTCCTATGGAAGGAAAATGGATAAAAGCAAAAGATTTAAATCAAATTAGCGGATTGTCACACGGTGTTGGTGGCTGTGCACCTCAACAAGGCGCCTGTAAGTTAACACTAAATGTAAAAGACGGTATTATTCAGGAAGCTTTGGTAGAAACAATTGGCTGTAGTGGAATGACTCATTCAGCAGCTATGGCAGGAGAAATTTTACCGGGTAAAACTTTATTAGAAGCAGTTAACACCGACCTTGTTTGTGACGCAATTAATGTTGCAATGAGAGAACTGTTTTTACAATTAATGTACGGCAGAAGCCAAAGTGCATTTTCTGATGGTGGTTTGCCGGTTGGTTCTTGTGTAGACGATTTAGGAAAAAACAAACAGAGCAAAGTTGCTACCATTTATTCTTCTAACCCAAAGGGTGTTAGATATTTAAATACAGTTGAAGGTTATATTACAAAACTAGCGTTGGATAACAATAGTGAAGTTATAGGATACGAGTATATTGTTACTCCTGTTTTAATTAAAATGTTAAATCAGGGCAAATTTTCTGAAGAAGCATTAAAACTTGCAACTAAAACTTATGGTCGTTTTAACGAAGCTGTTAAAGTTATAGACCCAAGGGAGGAATAGTTATGATAGAATTTGAAGGAAAGCAAAGAAGAATAGAAAAGATAACAAAAACTTTAAATGCTTATAAAATAAAAGATTTACAGGAAGCTAAAAACATTTGCGATAAAGCAGGCGTTGATGTTGCTAAAATAGTAAAAGAAATTCAGCCAATAGTTTTTGACAATGCGGTTTGGGCTTACACTGTAGGAGTCGCAATAGCAATAAAAACAAAATGCAAAACAGCAAAAGAAATTGCAGTAAAAATTGGAGAAGGTTTAGAAAGTTTTACCGTTGCAGGTTCTGTTGCAGAAAATAGACACATTGGTTTAGGACACGGCAAACTTGCAGCAATGCTACTAGATGACAGCACAAAGAGTTTCTGCTTTTTAGCAGGACACGAATCTTTTGCAGCGGCAGAAGGTGCACTTGGTATTGTTAAAAACGCAAACAAAGCAAGAAAAACCCCTTTAAATGTTTGTTTAAATGGATTAGGAAAAGACGCAGCATACATTATTGCAAGAGTAAAAGGTTTTACTTACATTAAAACAAGTTTTGACCACCAAACTCAAAAACTAAAAACAGTTAGCAAAAAAGAATTTGGAAGTGGAGACAACACAAGAGTAAAAGTATATGGCTCAGACGATGTTTCTGAAGGTGTTGAAATTATGAAAAAAGAAAAAGTAGATGTTTCTATTACAGGAAACTCTACAAACCCTGTAAGGTTTACTCACCCAGTTGCAGGTATATATAAAATGTGGACAATAGAAAATAATAAAAGCTATTTTAGTGTTGCAAGTGGCGGTGGAACTGGTAGAACTCTTCACCCAGACAATGTTAAAGCAGGCCCTGCAAGTTATGGTTTAACCGACACAATGGGCAGAATGCACGCAAGCGCACAATTTGCTGGTAGCTCTTCTGTTCCTGCTCACGTAGATATGATGGGCTTTATAGGAATGGGCAACAACCCAATAGTTGGAGCAACTGTTAGTTTATCTGTTAAGGTTTATCAAACTTTAAATAAGTAATAAATAAAAACATAAAAAAAGCAAGATTAATTTCTTGCTTTTTTATTTGCTATTTTAAAAAGTTATTTTCTATCTTCATGTCTTCAAGTTTTACACTTGCTATTTTTTGCAGTAGTTCTTCGTAGGTTTTATTTTCTTTAATGCCTTCGTTTCTAAAATCTTTTTTAACAAAGAATAGTGCTAAAGTACCCTGACCAGAGTGTGTCCCTACTATTGGGCCAATAAAGTTAACTTTAAAGTTAATTCCTTTGTATTTTTCATTTATTAATTTTTTCAAATACTCAGCATCCTCTAAACAATCTCCGTGGCTAATAAAAACATCTTTAAAACTTTCATCGCATTCTTCTACCATATAATCCAAAAGTTTTTTAATTGCTTTTTTTCTGCCCATTGTTTTGCTTATTGGCTCTAATCTACCCTCTTTGTTTACCCAAAGCACTGGTTTTATGTTTAAAACAGTTGCAATTCCTGCACTTGCTTTGCTTATTCTTCCACCTCTTGCTAGATGTTTTAAATCGTCTACTGTAAAGTAGTGTGCAATTTTTTGTTTTAAATATTCTGCAAAACTTGCAAGCTCTTTAACATTTAAGCCATCTCTTGCTTTTACTAGGTAGTGAACTAAAAGCCCTACACCAAGTGATGCACAAATAGAATCCACAACTTCTATTTTTGCGTCTTTATTTTCTTTTAATATTTCGTCTTTTGTTTTTATTGCAGTAGAGATACTCCCACTAATCCCGCTAGAACAAGATATGTGTAAAATATCGTAACCCTTGTCTATAAGTTCTTTCCAAAACTTTTTTGCAACTTCTTTGTTTATTTGAGAAGTTTTAGGCAAATCGCCCTCTTTTACTCTTTTATAAAACTCTGTTGGGCTTAAAAATGGAACTTCCAAGTCGTCGTAAACTTTTTCGCCTAATGTGTAAGATAGTGGTATGCATACCACCGAATTATTTTTTAAATACTCTAACGGCAAATCTGCAATAGAATCCGTTGTTATTACTATTTTTTTCATATAATTTCTCCTGATTTTATAAAATTAGTATACTTTATTTTATAATCATAGCCAAACAATTTATTGTTGTTATTTGTCAAAAAACTTACTTTCAATAATTCCGCCGCCAAGGCATTGATTATCATCATAAAATACAACCCATTGCCCTTCTGTTATTGCTCTTTGTTTTTCGTCAAACAATACAACAACTTCTCCGTTTGATTTTATTTCTACTTCTACGCCTTGATCTGGTTGACGGTATCTGAACTTAGCTTTACATTTAAACTTGTTTTGTGCTGGCTTTTTGGGAATCCAGTTAACATTTTTAGTAATTAGCCCTGTTGTATAAAGCTGCTCGTGTTCGCCTTGGTTTACATATAGCACATTATTTTCTAAGTCTTTTTTAATAACAAACCATCTTTCTCCGCTTCCACCTTTAGTGCCGCCTATGTTTAATCCTCTTCTTTGACCTAATGTGTAATACATAAGTCCATCGTGAGTTCCTATTTCCTCTTCTTTCATATTTTTAATTTTACCTGGTTTTGCTGGCAAGTAAGTTTGTAAAAATTCCTTAAAGTTTCGCTCTCCTATAAAGCAAATTCCAGTAGAATCTTTTTTTGTTGCTGTTGCTAAATCATTTTCTTCTGCAATTCTTCTAACTTCACCTTTTTCCATTTTACCTAAAGGAAACAATACACCTTCTAGTTGGTGTTGGCTTAGTTGATTTAAAAAATATGTTTGATCTTTGTTTTGATCTTTTGCTTTTAATAAATAATGCACTCCGTCCTTGTGTTCTATGTCGCAATAGTGACCTGTTGCAATATAGTCTGCTCCTAATAGTTTTGCTCTTTCTAAAAATGGTCCAAATTTAATTTCTCTGTTACAAAGTACATCTGGGTTTGGAGTTCTTCCGTTTTTATATTCTTCTAAAAACTCTTTAAACACTCTATCCATATATTCTTTTGCAAAGTTTACACTGTAATATGGTATTCCTATTTTATTGCAAACTCTTTTAACATCTTCGTAATCTTCCGTTGCGCTGCAAACACCGTTTTCGTCAGATTCCTCCCAGTTATGCATAAATAAGCCAATAACATTATAGCCTTCGTTTTTCAACAAAAGAGCAGCAACCGAAGAATCTACTCCGCCGCTCATACCTATTACTACTGTCTTATTTTTGTTTTCCATTTTTATTTGCCTCTTTTAAATCAAAATCTTTTTTTAATATAACAGGAACTTTAAATTTTTCCAACAATATGTTAACAATATCAAAAACATAAAATACAATAGTTGGTCCTGCAAACATTGCTATAAAAAAGTCTATCGGATATATTGAAATACCCATTGTTGCAATTGCTGCCACAATAAATAACATAATCATGCTAACAAGCATATATAATCCTCTTAGCATTCTTCCCACATATAAACAGTGCGCTCCAAACATACCTAAAAATATAGCATACAAGGTTAGTTTCTTTTTATTTATATCCTCTGGCCAAGTTTGGCTCAAAAATACATCATCTCTAAAACCATTTTTAATTGCAGGCTTAACATTTTTGTTAGATGCTGTTTTTAAATCATCTAGTTTAAAACCACACCCATCACAAACATTTTTACCTTTTTTTATTGTTGCATAACATCTAGGACACCACATATCTTTCTCCTTACTATCTCAATAGTTGTATTATACTATCATTGCTTTATTTTTTCAAGCAAATAAAAAAAGAACAGGAAAACTGCTCTTTTTATTTTGCTTTTATTTGTTATCTACTTTATTCATATGAACAATTAAGTCTAGAAGTTTGTTAGAATAACCCCATTCGTTGTCGTACCAAGCAACAAGCTTAACAAATTTAGAATTTAACATAATACCTGCCTTAGCATCAAATATAGATGTTCTTGGGTCTGTAACAAAGTCTGAAGATACAACTTGTTCTTCTGTGTAACCTAAAATTCCTTTTAGTTTACCTTTGCTTTGTTTTTCTAATTCTTTACAAATTTGTTCGTAAGTAGCTTCTTTTTCAAGTTTTACAGTTAAATCTACCACCGAAACATTAATTGTAGGCACTCTCATTGCCATTCCTGTAAGTTTGCCTTGAAGCTCAGGGATTACTACTCCCACTGCTTTTGCAGCACCTGTAGTTGTTGGAATAATGTTTCCATTTGCTGCTCTTCCTAGTCTGTGATTCTTTTTAGAAGCTTTATCTACAGTAACTTGAGTTGCTGTTGTAGAGTGAACTGTTGTCATAAGTCCTTCTGCTATTCCAAACTTGTCGTTAATAACTTTTGCAAGTGGTGCTAAACAGTTTGTAGTACAACTAGCATTAGAAACAACATTCATATTATTTTTATATTTCTCTTCGTTAACACCCATAACAAACATTGGGCAGTCTTTTCCTGGTGCAGAAATAATAACTTTTTTAGCTCCAGCTTTAATGTGTTTGCTTGCTTTTTCTGTTGTTTTAAATACACCAGTTGCTTCTGCAATATATTCTGCTCCACAAGATTTCCAGTCAATGTTTTCTGGATCCATTTCTGCAAAGAATTTAACTTCCTTGCCATCTACTATTAGGCTATTACCTCTTACTTCAACCGATTTGTTAAATCTTCCGTGAACTGTGTCGTGTAATAACATATATTTTGCATATTCTACATCTAAAAATGGATCGTTAATTCCCACAACTTCCACATTATCATATTCGGTAGCCGCTCTTAAAATAAGCTTTCCTATTCTACCAAAACCATTAATTCCTACTTTTATTTTGTCCATAAATAAACCTCCATTTATATCTACTATAATTTTATAGTTTTATTAAAATAAAAGCAACCAATTTAAAAGCTATTTTAAATTTTCTGGGTTTAAACATTTTAAGTTTTCTAAAACAAATATCCCATCCTTTCTTACTAAAACATTATCAAAATATATTTCTCCGCCGCCATACTCTTTTCTATGAATTTGTACCAAATCCCAATGTATAGCAGATTTGTTTCCATTGTAAGCATCGTTGTAGCACGCGCCGGGCGTTAAATGCACTGATCCTGCTATTTTTTCGTCAAACAGAGTGTCTAGCATAGGGTGAAGAATAAATGGATTTACACCTATTGCAAACTCTCCTAAATACTTTGCTCCCTCATCCATACTTAAAGCTTTTTCTAATGCTTTGTTGTTAGAAGAAGAATGCTCTATAATTTTTCCATTTAAAAACTTAAAGGTTATGTTTTCGTGCTTAACACCCGACTGCATACTAGGCACATTAAAAGTAATATGTCCGTTAACACTATCTCTTACTGGTGCGGTGTACACTTCTCCATCTGGAATGTTTGCCTTGCCTGCACATTTTATTGCGGGAATGCCTTTTATAGAAAATTCTAAATCTGTTGTTGGCGTTACTATTTTTACTTTATCTGTTTTTTCCATAAGTATTTTTAAATTACCCATTGCTTTATCCATTTTTTCGTAATCTAAGTTACAAACATTAAAATAAAAATCTTCAAAACTTTTAGTACTTTGTTTAGCAAGCTGGCTCATCCCTTGTGTTGGATATCTCATTATTACCCAGTTAGTTTTTGTTAGTCTAACATCTCTGTGCACTGGTTTTGAATAATGTTTAGAATATAATTCTATGTTTTTTCTAGAAACATCACTAAGTTCAAAAATATTATTTCCGCCACCTATTCCAATGTAAGCATCCATACCTTTCATTTTAGGCAAGTCGTATTTTGCCATTTCTTTTACATGATCTTCTTTTATATCCATTAAAATTTCTCTTTCTATTCTATTATCTTTTATGCTAACAAAAGGTTGAGCTCCTACTTTGTAAACTTCTTTTACTAGCGCACAAATAAACTCGTGACTAACGCCAGTCGCTTCTATTAACACGCTTTGTCCTTTTTTTAAGCCGCAAGAATAATTAACTAACTTCTCGCTTAACTTTTGCATTCTATTATCTTCCATAAAAAAACCTCAAAATTATTTTATTTTAAGGTTTGCTTTATTTAATTGTTTTATTCGTTTATAGTCCTATTTGCTTTTAGGAAAATCTGCTCTTTGTTTAATAACATCTTTAACAAAGAAGAAACCTTGCCCTGCAAATAGTGCACATATAGATAAAATTAATAATACTAGATAGTTAAATTGCCCTATTGCGTTTCCAATTTTACTTCCAAAAATACTTGCTAAAACTATTACAGCTACTAACAAAGTAGATAATGTTAAAAACATAATAAAGTCTTTGCCTTTGTAATTTATGTCTTTTAATATGCTGGTATCTTTTTCTACATTTAAAGTTACTATTTTAGTTTCTGCATCTGCCCAAACATTGTAATTTCTTAAATAATCGCTTTTGTTAGGCAATTCTTTTATTGTTTGTACAACATAGGCATCAAATAGTTGATACATATTTTCTGCCATAAAGTCTTGCTTCATTCCTAACATTTTTAAAGTTAGTTTATATACAAAACTAACAGCATTACTAAAACCTCTTGCAAAAAAGCTTTTTGGGCTTAGTTTGTTTTTTCTAAATTTTGTTAAAACAATTTCGTATCCTTCTTCGTAACCAGAAATAAGATTAATTAAAATGTCTCTCCAGTTTGATCTTTCAAAGTCTAAAGTAATTGCCGCTTCCGCGTTAGATGTCTCTATTCCCTTTTTTATTAGTTTATTATTATTTTTGCAATTTGGGATAAAATGTGAAGTCACATTATCTGCTTTTTCTATTGCTGTTTTGTTTGTTTTAAACTTACTTATTAAATTATCTGAGTACGCAAAAATAACTTCGTAGGTATATTCTGTACTAGCAAAAAATACTTTTAAGTCCTTTATTGCTTTTTTTATTTGAAATGTTTTATTGTTTGTTGGAATTATAATACTAAAATTTTTCATAATAACCTCTTTATATTATTATAAATTAAAATATTAATATTTAAAAGTAATTTTATATAATTTATTAGGCATAAAAACTTATTTGATTTATAATTAAGTAACAAAAAATTATGGGAGATTATTATGAAATTAGTTACATCTGCTAAAATTATGAAAAAAGCTAGCAAAGAAGGCTATGCAATTGGAGCGTTTAACTTTACCAACATGGAACAATTAGAAGCAATTTTAGAGGCAGCAAACGAATTAAATTCGCCAGTTATTGTAGAAACATCTACTTCTGCCATTAAATATGCAGGAATTAATGTTGTTGTAAGTATGGTAAAATCTTTAGCAAAAAAATATAGTATTCCTGTTTGTCTTCACTTAGATCACGGAAAAACTTTTGAAGATTGTAAAAATGCAATAGATGCAGGGTACAAATCTGTTATGATAGACGCTAGTCATCTTCCTTTTGAAGAAAATATTGCATTAACCAAAAAGGTTGTTAAATATGCTAAATGGCGTGGAGTTTCTGTAGAAGCAGAACTTGGAAAACTTGCAGGAGTTGAAGACGAAGTTTCTAGCAAAGAAAGTTTATATACAAACCCAAAACAAGCTAAGGAGTTTGTGCAAAGAACAAAAATAGACACATTAGCAATTTCTATTGGCACTAGCCACGGAGCATATAAATTTAAGGGCAAAGCTACTTTAAAAATAGATATTTTAAATGAAATAACAAAACTTATTCCTAACACCCCAATTGTTTTGCATGGAGCAAGCAGCATTCCTAAAAATGTGCTTACCGAATTTACTAAATATGGCGGAGAGCTTAAAGGTGCAAAAGGCGTAGACGAAAAACTATTAAAAGAAGCTATTAAAAACGGCGTTGCAAAAGTTAATATGGATTCTGATTTAAGAATTGCATTTTCTGCAGGGGTAAGAGAAATTTTACAAGATGGTAGTATTTTTGATTCTAGAAAATATTTAGGTAAAGGGAAAGAAAATATTAAAGAATTAGTTAAATATAAAATAACAAAAATACTTGGAAGCAAAAATAAAGCCTAGTATAAATTAAAATAAAAAAACCGAGAAATTAATCTCGGTTTTTTGTTTATAAAAATTTTAATCGTCTTCTTCAATAATGCTTCTAATTTGCATCATTTGTTTAAAGTTTATAGAGTTAAGTTTATTGTAGGCTTCTTCGTAAGCTTCTTTTAAAATAGGCTCGTGTTCATCCCCACTTTTCACTTGCTCTAAACCATCTGTTATAACTTCCATTACTTCTTCTTTACTTTTATACTCTTTTTGCATAAGAATACTTTCTAAAACGAAAAAGCTTAGTTCCTCTGCTTCTTTACTTACTTTTTTAGCCATTTTTTTACTTCCTCCTAATGCTTCGTTAACATTGTAATATAAATGATTCAATATGTCAATTATTTAACTTTTATTTCTCTTCTAATAAAGCTTTTTAATTTATTAATATCGTTTGTTCTGGTTAATGCTAAAACTACTATATCTGTTAGATCTTTACAAGCACTAAACTTGTTAGGGTCTTTTTTATATTCAGACAAAACTTTGTTTATATTTCTGTTAACAACTTCTTTTGTTTTTATTCTTATTTCACTGTGAGTGTATTCAGACAAAACTTCCGCTCCTGTTTCAGAATATAAATCTATAATTATTTGTCCAACCTCGTAGCCATCTAATACCTTATCCATATTAAATCCTCCAATTAATATTTTATTGTGATTGTTGATTTTGCTGTTTAATTAACTTTCTAAGTGCTTTTAGCTCTTTTTTAGATAAATCAATGCCGTCTATTTTTAAAGCATTAACTTCGTTTCTTGTAAGTTTTACTCCACCATAAATATAATCCGAAAGTTTATTAACAACTTTACCTTCAAGATTTACTTCTTCACCTTCTTGCATTTCAGATTTAATAACATCTGATAGAACTTGTTTTACTGCATCTCTTTGCTCTAAAACTTTAGGGTCTTTTACTTCTGCTTCTTCTTCCACTGTTTTGTTAATAACTATTTTTTGATGATTGCCTTCTCCAGTAATAACATTAGTTTGGTTTTCTTCTCCAGTAATTTCTACTGTTTGGTTAGAAGCTTCTGTGCTTTTAGTGTTAGTATGCTCTTCTATTGTTTCTATTTCTTCTTTTATTTCTTCTATTATCGGTTCTATAAAACTTTCTGGAACATAACCTTTTTCTTTTTCTTGCTTTATAAGTTTTTTAAGTTCTCTAACTTCTTTTTTAGACATTATAAAACCATCTGCAGCAAGCATTTTAGCCACGCCCTCTGTAAGAGAAACGCCATTGTAAATATAGTCAGCAAGTTTATCAACAAGTTTTCCAGAAATTTGTGCGCCCTCTATGTTTTGGCTTTCTGAAACAGTTCTTAAAATATCTTCTACTTGCGCTTTTTGATGTGCCTTAATTTCGTTTTCTTCTAAAACCTCTTTTTCTTGAGTTCTTAATATTGTGTTATTTTCTATAATTTGGGTATTGTTATTTCCGTTTATAACATTGGTGTTGTTATTATCTCCATCAACTTTTACAAATTGTCCAAATTCATTCTTTCTAGTGCCTTCTTCTCTACCTCTTTTACCTCTAGATGGAGCTTTTCTTTTATAGCCACCTTTACCATTGCTAGAAATTTTAATATCTTTTAAAATATTTATGCTTGTAACTGCGCTATTAAATATAGAAGTAACATAAGCTTTTGTTGCAGTTTTTCCACTTGCTTGTCTTTCTTCACACTCTTTTGTAACATTAACTTTTATTTCTTTTAAATTTTTCTTTATTTCCTTTTCTGTTACATTAAGCCTTATCATTTCTTCTTTTATTACTAATAACCTTGCATCTAAACCAAATGTATCGTCTGGATTTGTTGGAGTTTCAGGCTTAGGCTCAGGTTTTGGTTCTTCTGGTTTTTTAGTTGGAACTATACCGTCAATAACTCCTGCTATTTCACCAAAAATAGCTCTTCTACTTTCAGGATCTTCTGCTCTTGTAGTAGCTGTAGTTTCAATGTTGTCTAATTTTGAAAATCTGTATTTATGGTAAGCATCCCATTTTGCATAGCTTTCTTTAAATTTTTCTGTTTGTTGAAGTTCTGCATATTTTTCACCTAATTTGCTTGGTTTTTTAGGTTTTATAAACATCTCTTTTAGTATTTTATATCCGCCTTTTAAAACACTAGCTGTAACATCTTTTGCCCCGCCCATTATTTCTAAAATAGTAGGGCTTACATTTACTTTTGCTTGTACATAATCTACAAAGTACATATCATCTTCTAACTGCATAATATTGTTGTTTAATAAGGTTTTACCATATCCTTCAGGTAAACTAACAGTTAGTGCATATGCTATATTTGCCGTATTTTCGTTAAATAATTGTTTTCTTACTTTTTTCGGATATTTCTTTTCATTTGAAATAACATCATACTCAACTGCTACAAAAAATTCTTGTACATCTTTTATAAGTTGAAAGTTATTTTTATATGGATTTTTTCCTGAGTTAACTAAATCTAATAGCTGATTTTCTACTGGCAACACTTCTGGAAAGTCTATTTCGTTTTCATTATAAATATTAATAAACCCACCTGCCATAGCAACCAAGCCGTCACCTACAAGCTCTTTTATTGCTGTCTCATCCGAGCCATTAAGTAACTCATCTAGTATGTTGTTAAAATTATCAACTTGTTCTGGTGTATATTCATTTTGTAAATCTTCTAAAACAACTTCTGCAAAAGTTTCTCTTTCTTCTATTAATTGTTTTCTAATTTTTATAAGTTCTTTTCTAGCTAAAAACCCTTCTGCAAGTGCTGTTAATTCTTTTTTACCTTCTTCAGAAATTGAGTAATCGGCTGCAAATTTATAAGCTTTTTCACGCAAAGTATTTTCTGCAAAATATTTATCTGTTTCTACCTTAATATCATCAAAACCTTCTGGTTTGTTATTTAAAAAGTACTCATCTGCTTTTTCCACCAAAAATTTCTCATACACTTCTCTTAAAAGAGAACCTTTAGTTGAGAAAAGTTCTGGGTTAGTTTTTCTTGCTTTATCTTCTGCTATTGTATCTACATGAGCTTTTTCAGCCTCTGCATTCATTCTAACTTCGTCTGTATAGCTTGAAAATCTTTTATCCACTATAGAGTTAAAAGCATCTGTTCCTACAGTTGTTTCTACAGACGCAGTTATTTGTTCTTTCATTTTTTTTGTTATTCTACGCTTTTTAATAACATAGTCAGGATTATTTTCCTTTCTTTCTTTTTCTCTTTCTCTAAGCTCTCTTCTTTTTTTGTCTATAAGTTTATTTATAAGATCATTTTTTAGTTCTAATTCAAAAAAATTTCTTTCTCTTCTTTCCATCGCCTAGCACCCCTATAATAATTTTATAAGTTATTTTAACATTATTACATATATTTTGTCAATATGGCGGGCATTTTAATCAAAATAAAAAAAAAGGAATTTTTATAACTTCCTTTTTTTAAATTTCTAGTCTTTTTTCATTTTTTCAAATAAGTGTCTAACAGGGTCTAATGCTTCAATAGCAACCGAAGATCTACTTAAAGCACTAGTAATTAGGAACGCTTGCCCCCTTCCTGCTGTTGCAATACTATCTTGCTCATCCTCGTTAATACCACCCGCATTTCTGTAAAGATCTACAAGGTCACTCATATCATTTGGAGATAGAGCAAATATCATAGAATATTGACTGGCATTAATAACGGCAGCAGATTGTTTTGCAATTTCTTCTGAACCAACGAAGTCCTTAATGTTTTGTGTGATGATAATTTGCATTCCATCATACTTTCTTATACGCTTTGCAAGTGTTTCCATAAAGTTAAGCGCTATTGGATAATCTTTATTGATAAATACATGCGCCTCATCAATTGCAACAATAACTTTTCTTTTGTCTGTATCTTGTTCGGTAAAGCCCATCATAGCGTTAAATTGTTTATTTTTAATAATTTCGTTGTTTAGATATCTTAAAACAAGCATCATTTGGGCATTTGCTATTGTCATATTACCGTTTGCAAGCAAGGTACGGAAACTGAATGTAACAAAGTTTTCTTTTGTTTCAAGTGTTGTAGGCCCATTCCATAAGTTACTGTTTCTACCACCTTTTGCAAATTTTTGAATATATGTTTCAATAATTTGGTAAATTCTTCTAATATATTCATCTTTTTCTTTTTTAATTCTTTTTAAAATTTCTTGATATAAATCATCAAATATAGGAAAATCGTCTGGAGTTAGTGATTTTATATTTGTGGTATAATCTATTCCTTTTTGTCTATAAACATCAACAACCATTGTGTTAACTTTTTCAAATGCATCTGAAGATATACCCTCCAAAATTACTCTAAAATATTGCTCTAAAAACTGCAAGTGGGCAGAATATTCGTCGTTGTCTGTTTCACCTGTTTCCGATTGAAGTGCAGGTGTAATATGGAACGGATTAATACGCCCCTGAGAACCTGTACCAACATCAATTACCATACCATTTAAGTTTTTACTTAAAATAGCATACTCATATTCTGGATCCAGAATAAATATTTTACTGTTATCGGCAGCCATATTAGCAAGTAACATTTTTGTAGCGTAAGATTTACCACTACCAGACTTACCAATAATCATCATATTACTGTTAATACGTTCGTTATCTCTTCTAAAAAAGTCTACAAACACTGGTCCATTGGCATTTAGTCCAATATAAAAACCACCGGCATCCATTAGTTCACTACTAATAAATGGGAACATAGCAGCAACAGAAGATGTGTGAATACCTCTTGTTGTTTCTTCTATTAAATCTAGCTTAGATATGTTAGAGCTAACAAAAGATTCTACTTGTCTACCAAACATTTCTGTATATTTAAAACCTTGTTGTTTTAAAAGTGCTCTAACCTCTTTTTTCATTGCAGCTTCACAAGTTACAAATATGTTAACATCAAAAAGTGTTTCGTTAGAGTTTTTAATGTTTCCTAAAAGTGTTGTTAAAGTTTCTAAGTGAGTTTGGTTTTCTATTCTTCTACTAGCTTTTGCAGAATACAAAGTTTTTGTTTGCATTTCTAGTATTGCTTTATCTATTCTTTTTTCCGATTCCATTCTTCCAACTGGATCTACATTTACCACAACTTTAGAGTTTGGAAGGGAGAATAAAGAATAAGCCCACGCATTTCTTACAGTTAGTGGGTAATCTGAAACTACAAATTGTCTGTATTCTTTGTCGTCTATAGTTGTTTGACCAACCTTAAACTTTATACTTCTTGGCATTGTCCAATCCATAACTTCTTTCATTGGCATACCTTCAAGCTCTCTTTCGTCAAAGAATCTTGTATAGTTTGATTTTAAGAATATTGCAAGCCCTTTATTTTTTAACAATATGGTTTGAAGAGGCATTGCCCCGTTAGCTAGATTTTTTTGTATACCTTCTACTGTATCAGAAAGTTCAGATTTATTAATTCCATAAACTACTAAGTAAAAATGATCTTTAAACATTCTTACATCTTCGTTTATGTATTTCATCATTCTAACCCTGTTTTCAAACACTTCACTTCTAGCTTCAAATTCTATAGGAGAAATTTCGCCTTTATCCATCATTTGCATAACAGTTTCGTACTTGTTATCTTCTATATCTATATAATGGTCTAGTAAAAGTGGTTTATTAACTTTTACAATACTTGCTTTTTGACCATAGTTAAGCCTCATCAAAGCTTTCCCTAAAGAATCTATAAACGCATTTTGCTTATCTTCTGTTAAAAGAAAGTATTCTACTGGTTTTACTTCTAGTACTTGTGCATAATAATCCTCGTAAGAAATAAAAGTTTCTTCCTCTATTCCTACATACGGTATTATATCCTTCATTTTTGCATCTTTGGTTTTTGGGTCTTTACTATATTTTTTTCTGTAAGCAAAAAACTTAAATAATAGTAAAACAGTAATATAAAACCTAACGCCGTCCGAAATAGGCACAAATAGCATTATGGAAAAAGATATCCAACTTAGTGCAAAAATGTATGCAAATGTAAAGTTACTTAAAATTATTAGCGTTAAACCTACTGCACATAAAAGCCCCATAATAACATCTATTAATGTAACGCCTCTAAAAAACTCTAATTTTACATTGGTTTTTCTTGGTATAAATCTCATAAAAGGTAATTCTCCTTATAATATATTTTTCTCAAAAATAATAGTATTTTATTCTTTTTTATCTATATTATCTTATTATATTACATTTGCTAAAAATAGCAAAACAATTAATCGCTGTTTTTAATTACAAAAACATAAAAAAACAAGCATTTAAGCTTGTTTTTTATTTTAATTATTTTTTAGGCATTTTCTTTTCAAGTTCTTTTAAAGCTTTTTCAAGGCTATCTAAGTTCTTTTTAACGCTATCACCTAATTTATTTAAGTCTTCAGTTGAAGATACGGAAGAGCCATCTGCTCCTTTGAATTGGAAGTCTTGTAAAACTTCTGCAACTTTTTGCTTAAATTCAAGTCTAATTCTTTCTACCGCTTGTTTACTTAAATTAGTAGCTCTTTCTAAGTCGTCAATAGTATCTTGTTGCATCATATCAAATGTACCATTCTTTTTGTCTTCTGCAGCTTTTGCCTTTAAAACTCCAAGTTGAATTTCATTTTTATTGTGTTGTTCTACTGCAATGTTAAGTTTTTTGTTTTCGTTTAAGCCATCAATTTGAACTTGAGCATTAGCAATTTTATCCACACTTTTGTTTGCATCTTTTTGTCTGTCTTCGTATGCTTTCTTTCTTCTAGAAGTTATTGGAGACATTGCAACGCCAAGTTTACTTCCATACATAGTTCCAATTAAGCCTTTTATAGGTCCAACATTAGAAACACCATTTAATACCTGGCCTCCAACATTTTTTACATTTTGAACACCATTTTTTACAGCTCCTGGAACTTGCATTCCAGCGGCATATATTGCACCACGCATTCCACCGTTTGTAAGAATATTGTTAATTTTTTGTTGATGTGCCGCTCTTCTGTTCTTAACATTATCCTCTCTTTGCATTTTGTTAAGTTCTTTGTTGTTTTCTTTAGTCCTATTAGCAAGTTCTGCTTGCCCTGCTTTACTTTTTACATATCTGTTGTACTTTCTTGTTTTAGCTGCTTTTACTCCACGCTTATCTCCGGCTTTAATATCCCAACCGTTGGCTGCTCTAATATCAGATTCGGCAGTCTCTGCAGCATATTTTTTGTTATCCTCTTTCTGTTGACCACTCATACGGCCTTGGAAAGAATTTTTTGCTGCTCCACCAATCTTTTTACCTGCACCTAAAGTAGCTTTTGTTCCTGCTGCTAATGTTGCACCGCCTGTTAAAGCTGCTCCTGCAACTTTTGCCGTTGCTGCTGCCATTTCTGCAGATTTTGAAGCACCTTCTCCGTATGCATCGTTTGCACCAATAATTTTAGCAAGTTCTCCACTAAAATCTTTAAAGAATAAACTACCAGCAATAATCATTAATAGTTGAGCTATGTAGTTATAACTCATATAAAGTACTCTAGTAACTGGAGCTGTTGTGCTTGTAATTGGATAGAACTGTATTTGACCAATTATTGGCATAATAATTAAATATAAATTCATTACTACAATAACTGAATATGCAGATAATGCAGAAGAAATAAATGATTTTCTCCAATTTTTATAAGGATCTTCAGTTAATGGCATTACAGCCACAATTCCTGGAGATATTGCAAATAATACCGCTAGTTGATATATCCTTTTTACTAAGGCTATCATTGTAGATCCTAGTATTCCTATTAGCATAATGGTTGCACCATATGCAATTAGCCAGTTAAATTCAAATATATTGTAATATAGTATGATTGTAGCAGGGTTATATATGTTTAATGTTATATCATCCCCTTCAGCGTAAACAGCATCCATTAAACCGAATTCAAATATAGCTACATTTGTTTGACTTGCATCAAAATTAGCATCTACAGTAAAAGTTGTGTTGTTAATAAATGCTTCATCTATTTTATCTGCTCCTGACTCGTCAGCATCTCCGCTTAGCTCTCCGCCTAACGAAACATAATCTGGAACTGCTAAATCCGGAGAGTATCCATCGTTACTTCTATATCTGTTTGCAGTGTATGCTGCCGATTCAAATATACGCGCACTCAAGTTTGCGTTGTTACCTTTTGAGGTAGCCATATCTAAAGATTGCAGTAGTGCAGATCCAATCATTACGCCTACAATTGCAATTGCAGGAACTGTAATAAAGTAGAATACACTTCTAATAGCTTTTCCAATAACTTTTCCTGGGCTAGTTTTTTCAGAAAGTGGTTTATATTCTTCCTTAACAATAGAAATTATTGTTGCCAAAAATAGTATTACAATACCTAGTATTGCCATAGATACAAAGATATCCATAATGGCATCGTTTGTCATAATAGAAAGTGCAATATCACCCGAACCATTGCTTGCAGAGAATATTTCACTTGTTCCCGCCATACTATATTCGTCGATGCCTGCTAACTTTCTAAATAGCCCTTGAATAACATCTAAAATGCTAGCTAGTGCTATAAAAAGATAGTAGAACATCATCATAAAGTAGGTAAAGTAAGCAGTAATTAAATTCGGAAAAAAGTTTAATAAGTCATCAAAAAACTCTCCAATACCGTCTAAAAATCCACCCATAAATGATATTTTTGATAAGAAATTCATATTTATCTCCTTAATTTTATTTAAAAACTATAAAACATACAATTTTCTTAATATATAAATTAATTATACTCTTTTATTGCATATTTGTACAGACTTTTTTTAACATTTTAACACTTTTTAGTAGTCTATTGCTAAAATAGAAAATTTAAAAGTAATGTCGTCACCTAAGTTTTCTACAGATGGAACAATGTTGAAATACACCTCGTAAAAACTTGTAGCTGTATCGTTGTAGTTTATTGTTAATGCGCTTCCGTCTAAAAGTTCTTGTGTATTGAATTTATCTAAGTATAAATGATTTTTATAAAGTGCACTTGGCGTAATAGCTGTTGTGTTATTTTCAAAAGCACTTTCTAAGCTTAAAGGCTGATTTTCTGTGAATGTTGCCTTTTCAAAATCTACTTCAAATTCACAAGTAATGTCATCATAACTTCCTGCCTCAACTGCAACAGTATTTGTTAGTTCTGAGTAAAAGTCTGCACCGTCGTAGTAATTTACATAAACTTCTAAATCAAAAGTATAGTCAGATTCTAACATAAAGTAAATCCAACCAGTTTGCACCGGAACTTTATTGTCAAACACAATGCTGTTGTAACTTCTTGCTACTGTATCTGGGAAATCTGTAGTTTCTGAAGGAATGTAGTTAGCAAAGTTAACATCCATAAATTCTACCGCTAAAATTTGTGGGTAGTTAGCATTTTGATAAATTCTATCAACAATAACATCTACTGTATTCTTGTAATTTTTAAAATCATCAAATCTATACTCTGCTCCTCCGTCAAAACTTCCATTTTCGTTTAGGTCGTTATAAAGTTCTGCGTATCCTGTTAAATCTAAGGTGTAATCTAGGCTTCCGTCGTAATCTTCAATATCTTCGTCTCCATCGTAAATTCCGTTATCTGGAGTAGCACCTGTTGTATCGTCGTACCTTTCTGCAATGCCTGTTAAATCTGCAGTATAACTACCGTCGTCAGATAAATCTATATATTCGTCTGCGTCAAATATTCCGTTGCCATTTGCGTCAAAAAATCTAGAAGTTTCTGCCGCTTTAAGCGCATCTCCTATTACAACATTTAAAATAAAGCTAGAAATATTATCTCTATCTAGTTTTGTTAAACCTAAATGGTCTATTTCTTTTACAAGGTCAGAATAATTTATTGTTGCTACTGCATTTTTATGATCTAAAAATATTTGATAGTCGTCACTTGCAGTATCATAAATTTCGTATCCTGCTAAAATCATACCTATTGCTATTTTTAAATTTTCTTCGTGTTCTAAGGAAAATTGCGTGTGGTAACTTGCATCTAAGGGAGCAACTGTAACACCTGCCGTATTTTCTATTTTCCAATTCCAACCCACGCCATCTGCTTGAATTGCGTTGTAATGAGTTTCTGTATCGTAAAATGCGTCTGCATTAAATGGTTCAAATGTAGTTTTGTTTGCAAGTGGAGTTATGTTATAACTAATATTTGCAGAATCTGCTCCTGCATAGGTTTCACCAGAATCTGATAAAACAGTTAAAGTGCCTGCACCTAAGTCATCTATCCCTACTCCATATTCAGAAGATAGTTGAAACATAATATCCTGAGCCATTGCATCTATTTGATATTCCATATCTTGTAAGTAAGATTTTTGCTCGTCAGTTAATACCCCGCTAAAATCTGTTTTATAAGAAATTTTCATCCCATCGTAAGAATTGTAAACAGAGTTTTCTGATTCTGGATCAGTATCTATACATCCTGTTAAAAAAATAGGTGTAATAATAAAACATAAACTTAAAAAATATGTAGTTATTTTTTTTAACATAAAATACCTCATTAAATGTAATTATTTACATTAGTATATCACAAATTAACAAAAAAACAAAAATATTAGCATTTTTAACTATTAATTTTTTTGAACTTTTTGCATAAAAAAAGTAAGGCAAAAACCTTACTTTTTAAATTCTATTTTTATAAAACAATTAGAGAGCTTTCAATAAATTCGTCAGCTGCTACTGTTAAATTAGAAATGCTTTGAACTGCAGGATCGTTAGGATCAGCATCGTCAACATCAATAACGCCATCACCATCTGTATCTTGTCCAATTGGATCAGCATCGTCACCAATTAATTTTTCTAAATTATCTTCAGTGATAACAAATTGGAAAATAATTATTAAAACAATAACAATTACTAAAGCTAAAACAACATTAATAACTCTTTTCTTAGCTTCTTCTCTTTTTTCAGCGCTATCTGCTCTTGCCATATTAATACCTAATACAACAGCGTAAATACTACCAACTGTACCAGCAACAATTAATACTGGAATTAAAATGCTTTGAAGAGCTGAATAAATTGGGTCTAAAAAGTTTAATGGACTAGTGTCACTAAACAAACCTTCGTCTGCTCCTAGCATAGATATTTTTAGCATTAACATGTTTACAAAATTTAAAATTGACATAATTTAAATTTCCTCCTAATTTTATTTTTCATATTAAAATTAACCAAAGTTGCTTCTCCTAAAACCAAGGCAGAAACTTAACTTTTATAACCGTATTTTATCATAGTTATTTGTATAATCAAAACAATTTATGTAAAAAAATTAAAAATTTTCTGTTTTTAAATTAATATGTTTTTACTGAAAAATAAAGCACATTTTGTTTTATTTTATACTTAAAATATGGTATTCTTATTTATATATTGAATAAACATTTTAGAAATATAAAACAATAAATTATAAGTTTATAGGAGATTTTATGGAACCATTAAAAAAAATAAGCCTTACAATTTTAAAATTGGCAATAACTTTATTAGCACTTTGGACAGTAGCGATTTTAATTATGTACTACATAAACTTTAAAACTTTTAGCATAGAAATGGCTAGAGTTAGAGAGGTTGCATTTGATGATGTTGTACTGTTTATATTGGGATTTGAAATTTTATTATACATTGCTTGGAGACTTAATAAGCTTATGACAGAAGAGCCAAAAGATAAGCCTTCTTCTAAGCCTCATTCAGTAAAAACAAAAGAAGGAAAAGAAGTAGAACAATATTTTAATGCAAGATGGACTACCGAAAAAGAACTTTTAAACAAAACAAAAGGTTTTACAAAGTTTATTTACTCTCCTTTTGCTAATTTAAGAAACCTAAATAAAGATGGAATATTAATTAGGGCTAAAAAGAAAAGCTCTAGAAATATGGATGTTACTTTTTACGATCCTGCTCATACAATAGTAATTGGAACAACAGGTTCGGGTAAAACAACTATGTATGTTGCTCCATCTATTCAAATATTAGCAAAAACAAAAAGTAAACCAAGTATGGTAATAACCGACCCAAAAGGCGAACTTACTGAGGATCATTCTGAGTTTTTAAAACAACAAGGTTACGATGTTAAAGTTATTGACCTTCGTAATCCAAATAAATCTACAAGATGGAACCCACTAGAAAGACCTTACAACGAATGGCAAAGAGCGCATACACTTGAAAAAGAAGTACTGGTACACAGTGGCGGAAATCCAAAAAGAATTTCTAACTTAAAAACAATTGCTGGTGCAAAATACGGCAACGAATGGTACGAGTTTGAAGGAGTTGCCTACCCAGATAAATCTGCTTTAAAAGGCGATTTAATGGGTAAACAACAAGAATTAAAAAACAGTGCATTGCAAGATATATCTGACCTATGTAAAACAATTTGTCCAATAGAAGGGCAAGACCCTACTTGGTCTAGAGGTGCTCAAAAATTTATTTATGGTACACTTGTTGCAATGTTAGAAGATACTCTAGACGAAAGATTAGGTATGACAAGAGAAAAATTTACTTTTTACAATCTAGCAAAAATTGTTGCAACCAAAGATAGAGGTAGCGATAATTATGTTTCTTTAAAAGAATATTTCCAAGGAAGACCAGCCACTTCAGAATCTAAACCAAATACCGACACCGTTTTATATAACGCAACTCAAACAAGGGCTAGCTTTATGGGTAATGTTACAAATGCGATAAATTCTGTTTCTGGTGATGCTATTGGTTATTTAACAAGTGGCACAGATATTGACCTTTCTGAATTTGCAGATAAGCCAAGTGCATTATTCTTAAAAATACCTGACGAAACAAAAACAATGGACTTTATGGCAAACATATTTATTACTCAACTTTATAAAATGCTTATAGACAGAGCTAATAGAGAAAGCCCTAAACAATTGCCAAGAACAGTTTACTTCTTACTTGATGAATTTGGTAACTTGCCAAAAATAGAAAAACTGGACAGTTTTATTACAGCTGGTAGAAGTAGAAAAATCTTTTTAAGCTTAGTAATTCAAGACTATGCTCAACTAGATGCAATTTACGGACAAGGTTTAGCAGAAACAATTAAAAACAACTGTAATGTTCACATTTATATTGGAACAAAAGATATTAAAACTCGTGAAGAATTTAGTAAAAAAGTTGGTAGCAGACCGCTTCACATTACTAAAGAATCTAAAAGTAAAGGAAAAGACAGCAAAAGCACTTCAACCTCTACAGATACAGTTTTATCTCCGCTTATTAGCTCAGACGAACTTGACCACTTAAAACTAGGAGAAGTTGTTGTTAATGTGTTTAACGAATTTGCTATAAGGTCTGAAATTACTCCAACATATAAAGCAAAGGAGTTTTATAAAAAAATTCCTATGCCGGGTCACTATGTACCAATTAAACACTTAGATTCTGAAAAAATATTTTACGATATTAAAAAGAGAAACAATACAGTGTTAAGATCTCACGACAAAAACGATGATGATGATGATACAGGTAATTTTGATTTCTTTAGAAGATAAGAATTTAAACTAAAAGACTTGAAATTAAATTTTAAGTCTTTTTTTATGTTTATTTATAAATAATAAGCCTACCCTTTATATATAATAAGAATAAAATAACCGTATTTGTTTTGTTAAATTAATCCATTATGATAAAATTAATACATATAGTAACAAATGTGCATATATGCACTTGATTTAGCAAAAAAATCTAGGAGATTTATATATTTATGTTTAAATTACAACAAAGGAAAATATCTAGTAAATTTTTGATTATTCTATCTGTGCTTTTAATGGCAACAGGTTATGGTTTAATCTTTTTTAATTTTAATAAGCAAACAACCGCATTAGCCTTAACCGACGACACGGTTTTAAATGTATATAAAGTAAACATGGAAGTTGCTAGCGATGCTATTCCTGATCCTTCAGTAGAATATGGTTACAATGCTACCCTACTTAACGATTTAGGAAAACTTACAGAAAACACTTCTGATATTAACAATTCTGTTTTAGATAGGTTTAATTCTACCTATGAAGTAACAGAAAACGATTTTGTAATGCTTAACAACAGCACTTTAGAAGAAACTAGTGAAGGTTCTGGCATTTATAATGTAGAAGCTTTATACTTAGAATTTGCAGTAGAAGGTGATGGTGTTTATTGGCTACCTACTGTAACACTTTATGTAAACGGCATTGCGGCAAACATAGAAGATAAAGGGCATAAGGCCGGAGATATAAACAATTATGAAAATTATACATACGCTCAAATTTTAGATTTACACAGACTTAAAAAACAAGATGGCTCTCAGTTTACTGAGGCAGAACTTGAAGGACATTACGAATATGTTTTTGCTTACAGTGATGCTACATATAACTACGAAAAAAGTTTTAGCTTTTATTTGGCAAACGAAAGCTCTTATGTTAACGACGGTAGCGGCACAGACACAACAGAACCTATAATTTACAACACTAACAAACTTTCTAGAGCAGATATTTCTTTTATACAAGATGGCAGCAGAGTACCTGGCACAAAAGAAGTTAATTACTTTAACTACACAAATGTAGACACAACCGATTACTTTGGCAACCCAATTGTTGGAAATACAGATGTTATCTTCCCTGCTTTAACTTACGATGCTACTAAATATTCTATGCAATACACAAAAATAGTAGATTCTGAAGCTTTTACTTACACAACTTTACTTGATGTTACAAGTTACGATGCAAACAAACAACCCGAAGAAGGAATTCTTTATATATTTGAAAATGAAGTTGGAATTAATGCTTACAACTTTACTGGCGGAGATTTTTATGTAGATTTTATTTTTGAAGATATTGCAAAATACTCTTTTAGCTTTGACTACTTATTGCTTATTCCAGAGTTTCCAGAGGATGCTCCAAACATAACCTCTACTACTAACCCTGAATTAGTAGTAATGGATACTGAAGCTTTAGTTAACGAAATGAAAACTCCACTTGCTGTTGTTGGTGGAAGCGGAGAAACAGTTGATACTTCTAGAATAGAAGATGTTGAACTATATGTTTTTGGTTATCAGCTTTATTACTCTGGCGGACAAGATGGGAATGGTGAAAACTTAGATATAGAATTTAGAAATTTAGATCTAGCTAACCCTACCCCTATTACAGATTATTCTTACAAATTAGATGCTACTACCAATCCAACAAATATACCTGATATATTTAATAGCATTACAGATTCTGTTGCTAGTACAAACCAAGCACCAGTATTCTTAAAAAATTATGGTTCACTTTCTTATAACGAGGATACTTGGGTAAGTGACTCTTACTATAATCGTTACTCTGACAAAACAAAAACAACAATACTAGAAAATACTATTGCTTATACAAACAACACTAGGTTTAAAGAAAATGGTTACTACGAAGTTGTTGTTAACTATACTTTTAGCGAACACGAAACTTCTAAGGATACTGTTTGGACTCAAATATTTGCTTTTGAAATTTCAAACACTCCACCAGAAGTTACTATTGAGGACTCTGAAGGTGAAATTATTGTAAACGGTGGCTTTACAAAAAATTCTGTTACAATTTCTTGGACAGACGAAACGCAAGAATTTTTTAACATAGTGCCTACTGGTTCTTATGTGGTAAAAGAATTTGAAACAAGCAACATTTTAGCTTCTGGCTCTTTAACTAATGGAGTTACTCAGCTTTCTACTGCTGGCAACTATACTGTTGTAATAAAATATGGTCAATCTTCTAGCACTCAAATTGTTTACAGATTTACCATAGATGCAACAGAAATTAGCGGTGTTAAAATTGAAGGTGTAAGCGAAACAGATGGTGGTTCTTACTCGCTAAACGGAGAAACTTATTCTCAAACTGTTGTAAATGCTCCATTTACCGTTACATGGAACGAAAAAGCAAGTGGCGCTGCTACTTATGCTACATATAGTTTTACAGAAATATTTGAAGATGAAGCTGTGACAAAAGAATTTGTTTTAACAGATTCTGTAACAAATGGTTATGCTTCTAGAAGCAATACCTTTACAGACATTGCTTACTCTAAATACACATTAAACGAAGATGACATAATGGAAGATGCTACTTGCACTTTCTCTGACACTGGTATTTATATGTTTACTGTTATGGATGAAGCAGGACACATATTTAAAAAATTAGTTGTTTACGATAATTCTAAAGCTCATATTATTCAAACTCCTGCAAGCAACTCTTCAGACAACACAGTAACAGAAGATGTAATGCTTGAATGGGGCTCTAGCAAAGCAATTATTTTAAACTCTGCTACTTTAGATTTAGACACTACTCCTTACGATGAAGTAGAGTCTAACAACTTCCCTACTTTATTTGACACGGTTAATAACTATTTGTTAATAAATATAACTTCTAGTAAGTTAAATTATAGCAACACTGTTGCAGAATTAAGCGTCAGCCCTAATGTTTTAGATTTATCTAGTAAAAACGGAGTTATTATATACGACGGCGTAGATGCAGATGAAAATGGTTTAGATGATACTTACGAAGCAGAACTTGCTGGTGGTACACTTGCCTATCCTGAAAACTATACAGAATTGTATGTAAACTTTGCAGCCAATAAACAAGAAAAATATTTTAGATTACTTGTAAACGATGAGGCAAATCTTACAGATGGCTCTGAACTTGAATATTTAAGCTCTTTATTTGTAGAAATGAACTTAGATAAATCTCAGGTTAAAGCTATAACTTATACAAACACAGATGGCTCTGATTCTTCTAATAGTAGAAGATTATATGAAGGTTTGGCAAGTAACAGACAAAAATTGTTTTTAACCTTTAAAAATCCTGACGAAGCTTTAGATGATTACAAAATTGATATCTTAGAGTACGATTACTATCCTTTCTCTTACAACACAGCCGATATCAATTATCCTTTCTCTGATACTGCTACAAATGTAAATGTATCTTTACTTGACGATATAAGCTCTTATGACGGAGACACAACTTATTTAACAGCGCCTATAAATGCAGAACATTCTACAGAATATAGTGCAGAAGTTACTCTTACTGGTAAATATGTTGTTACAAGAACTTACATATCTAATGGACAATTTGATACTCCAGAAGAATATACTAAGGACTATGTTTTCTACATAGATAGAAATGGAATTATTGTAGACGATGCTACAAGTTTAGAACTTAACGAATATTTAGTTGGTAAAGAAATAACTGTTACAATGGGTGTGGACGACACAACCTTTGATACATTCCTAATTAGCACAGGAACTAAAGATACTTTATTTGAAACAAACAAATTACCTGTTGTTTTAAATATTCCTAAAGATAAATATTACGAAATTACAGGCGCAGATACTTTTAAACAAAGTGATTTATATTCTTTTGGCTTAAAAGCAACTGTTGTAGGTACATATAAAGGAAGAAATATTGTTAACGAAACTTTTTCACTAGATGAAGATGCTGACAACTTCTTAGATATTATGGAATTTACCGAGCCTGGTGAATATGTAGTTACTTTAGAAGATAAGACTGGATATATGGGTTCTTCTACTAGTACAGATTTAATTAAAAGTAATATTTTCACATTTGAATTTGAAATTAAAACAGAAACACCAACTGGTCAATTTTACGGAGATCCTTTTACAATCTCTGGAGACGACACAGTTTACTACACTCCAATTTTAGCAACAAGCACTAACGATAACACTTTAATATTCACATGGGAAGATCCTGTAGATATTTACACTGCTAAAATAGATCCTAACAAAATAAAACTATATAAAACTGTTGGTAGCGGCTCCCCTTCTTTAATTACAAGCAATGTTTATAACTTTGCAGATAACCCTGAAGAAGAATGGACATATACCAAAGATGGAAACAAATATAGCCTTACTATATTTGACAGCGCAGAAGGTGTTAGGCCGGAGTTAGATATTGAAGCTAAGTATTCTGTTTATGTAGAATACGAAGGCGATGCAAACGACTATAACAACTCTTTTAATAGCAACCTTTTAAGCGTTTACATAGATAGAACTGCTCCTGAATATAACCTAAACTATTTATTAGGTTTAGATAACTTCTTAGAGGCGGCAGAAAAAACAGCAATACAAAACGATAATGTATTTATGCCAACAGAAGACATTAACTTACACAATTATGCAATATCTATACCTAAAACTACTGTTTTTGTTCAAGACAGTATAAGAGACTCTAACAACATATATTACAGACAAGTAAATAATTACAGCAAAGACTCTTTGGTTAACATAAGTATTTTACCAGACAGCCCTTACTACAACGACCACGATACTTACCCTGCTAACCCAAGCTTTGATGCAACTTCTAGTGATTACACAAAATTCACTTACGGAAGTTCTGAATTCCAAGAAGCTTCGTTTGGTTACTACGAAATTATTGAAGTTGATGAAGCTGGAAACTACATTTCTTATGTAATTAGAATAAACGAACAACCTCAAACCATTTCTTACACATATGAAGGTGCTATTGCAGATGAAATTGCAACTAATGTGATTACAAGTATAGATAAATTGAATGTAGAATTTACTGCACTGAATGTAGATGACGACTGGATTAAAATTATTATAAAAAACAATATGACTAATTCTACTATTAGTTATTCTACTGCTAATAAAACAAAAGCAGAATTACTTGATGCTTTAAATAGTTTTATTGAATACAAAGATTCTTATGCAACTACTGGTAGTAGTTTTGATATTACAATTATAAACAGAAGTGATTTTAACAACAATACAAACGCTACTAACGACAGTATATCCTTTACTTATAATTCTCCAGGCGAGCTGATAGTTCCAACTGTAAACATTTATTCAGATAGATTTTCAATAGTTGTTCCAGAATCTAATGGTTCTAGCACTGTAGAAACTTTTGAAGTTTTTGAAATTGTTACAAGCACAGAAGGTGGAGAAACAACAGAAAGTTTAAGCCCACTATATTCCGACTTAAACGGGAAACTAATAAGCGGAAGCGGTAGTTACGAATTATTCTTAGGAGCTTACTATTTAAAACTTACAGATAACTTTGACAGAGTTAAATATTACAAAATATTTGACCAGCCAGATGAGAAATCTGTTAACTATACTGGTGAAAATGTAACAATAGATAATATTGTTTATACAGCCAGTGATGTTGAAGTTGTTTATCAAACAAAACTTTACAGATTAAATGTAGAAAAATACACACTTGATGACGGTGACAATTGGGTGTTATCTACTGACCCAATTGGAGATGTTATTGTTAATACTGAAACTTATGTAGGTACTTTAACTTTATCTCTTCCAGTAGATGAAAACGGAAACATAATACTTGATAACAAGGTAAAATATGTTGTATCTATTATTAGTGATGCCCCTGAAGATGTTTCTGAATATTCTTATTATGCAGAATACACATTTATACTTGATACAAATGTTATTGACATTAACCTTATGAATGCAGAAGGAAACAACCTTTCTGTAACACAGGGAGAATACATTGGAACAACTCAAGATGTTTACATTGTTTGGGATGCTTACGATCAAACCTTCCAAAACATTATTGTAAATGTTTCTAAAACAAACGAAAGCGGTTTTGTAACAGAATTTAACGACATACAAAGTGGTAAAAGATTTTCTGGAATAGGTACTTACACTGTTATTGCAACAAACGATCTTGGTGTTAGTGTTTCTAAAACTTTCTTAATTCAAGAAACGGAAACAATAATGTTTGATATTGTAGAATCATATAACGATCAAGTTATAAGAACCTTACCAAAAGCAGATGGATATTACTTATATTCTGGAGAAAACCTTGTTCAGTACTACACTACTGCTACTTATTCAGAGTTAGACTCTGAAGCAGATAGTCAATACTTCATATCTTTAAACCCAGATAAAGGTTTAAGTTCTGGATATGTTACAACAACAGACGAAAACACTTTAGTGTTCACTATTTATAGTGACAGTTACACAGGTGGAGTTTATACAATGTTTGCGGTAACTACTATTCAAGCTTCTATAAACTTCGTTACTGTTACTCCAAATCAACAAGAATTCAACAGTTCTACCGATGTTACTGTTACTTGGAGCGATTCTAGAGGGCAAACAGAAGAAACAGTAAACAACACAGTTTATGTTGACTACTATTATAATGATGTATTTGTAGATAAAATTTATTCTTCAAAAGAAGTAGCAGCAGTTAACAGTATTACTCTTACAGATGCTGGTGTTTACAAACTTTACTTTAAGGATTTAGCTGGAAATACTCAACAATTTGGTTTTGCAAATTATATGGAAATAACTATTCTTAACGATGTTATATTCTATGTTAACAACCTATCTCCTATTAATTATGTTATATTTAACGAAGATGTAGATTTAGAAATAAGTAGTTTATCTAACTACGACTACGAAGATAGAGTTACTACTTTAAGAGTTAACATTACTAAAAATGGAAAATCTTATATCTCAGACTCTATGGCAACAAGCTTTAATTTCTCTGATATAGGAATTTATACTGTTTCTTTAACAGCCAAAAAGAATGGTTCTGAACTAAACACTCCTTACACTTTTACAATTTTAAGCTCAACTCAAAGCAGACAAGTATTTGAATACAATTGTATTGCTGGTTATAAAGTAAGTAGCGTTGTAAAAAATAACAGAAATATTACATACATGTTTACAAACTCAGAACTTACAAACTTTAACATTAGCACAAACGATGAAGGTGCTGGCAGTTATACTATAACTGTAGATGTTAGCTATACATCTTTAAAACCAGGGACTAGCTTCTCGTTTGATGTACAATTAAACGACAGAACCCCTTCCATTTTATGTAGTATAGACGAAGGAACTAGCACAACAGATGCAATTATCATTACTTACAACAGAGGCTCTATTTACCAAGATATTGGTGAGTGTTATATAGTTATTAACGGTAAAAGAGTTATAACTATTAACGAGGCTTCTGCCAATGCTACTACAACAAACTCTTTCCCTCTTACTGAGGCTGCCGATTATGTTGTACAACTAGTAACAGCAGATAACAATACTGTTTTAAGCTTTAAAGTAACAAAAGAAGACCCTTTAAATGCTACTGCTATTATTATTATAGTTGTTGGCGCATTTGTAATAGGTGGATTAATATTTATATTCTTTAGATTAAGAAGAAATATGAGAATAAGATAATATATTATTTTATTACATAAAAAAACACTTAAATTATTTAAGTGTTTTTTTGTTTTTATTTTAAATTAAAGTTTTCTATTTCTTTTATTTTTTGCTTTATGTTACCAGCATTCACTTCGCTTAATATTTTTTGTTGGAAGGCTTTTGTTTCTTTACTTATTAACAATTCGTCTTTTAAAGTAAAACTTTCTGTTAAATCATAATAGCATCCGCTTTCGTTTTTAAGCTTACTGTTTAACGAAATATAACTATTACAAACTTGCTTCATTTCGTTAATAACATTTTCTCCTAATTTTTCACTTGTGCTAGAAACAATTGTAATAGAGCCTGCACCTTCTAAATTTCTAGCTAAACTTAACAGTTTTTTCACTTCTCTCATTGCAGAATAGTTTGAGTTAAATTCGTTTGAATCTGCAAAAACTGTTTCTTTGTAAAAGTCTATTAATCTTTTTAAATTTGTTATTGCTAAAAATACATCTTGTCCATTTTCTGCCAACCTTTTCATTCTAGAAAATAGTATCTTTATTTTAGAAATTGCCTGAACATCTGAATCTCCAAATCTTAAAGAAATAATTTCTGTATTTTTTAAGTTTTCTTCAAAGTCGTATTCATCTTCTGGCCTTTCGTTAATAAGCAGGCAAAACATTTTGTTCATATGCGTGTTAAAGTTATCCACAACAAAAGAATAAGATTTTGCTACATTAACCCCTTCTGGATGAGTAATAAGCACTCTCTGCCCTTTTCCCATTGGAGAAAATATGTTTATTAACTTACAAGGCAGTTTTTCTTTTTCTATTTCTCTTTTTAAACTTAGCAAGCTATTAGAATGTACAGCTTTAAAAGATCCAAAATCTTTTCTATTTTCTTTTTCATACTGCTCTTCCTTTATATTGTTTATACTTTCTATTTTATAAACAACACTTGGTTTATATTTGTCTACTTCTTTAACAAAACAAGTTAAACTGTCTCCGCTTTTTAAACCGTAACGATGAACCATTGTAATAGGCAAAAAGAAGTTTTTGTTATTATTTCTACTAGGATAACCTTCCTCGTAACAGAAAGCATGTCCTTCTCCTGCAAGTTTTATAACACCAGACACTTTTCTGTTACTTTCTTCCCCAGTGCTGTACAATAATTTTTGCATATCAAAATCAAATTCTTTTGCAACAACGCTTGATTCTCTATTTTTTGTAAAGGAATATTCTACATTATCCTTTAAGTCAGAGTCTATATTAGGTATTACCACATTCATCATTTCTTTTAAGCTAGTTAACGACTTTGGCGGCCTTCCTTGTTTTGTTTTTGCTTTTGTTGGCTGTTTTTCTCCATTTACTATGCTCATAATCTCTTTAGTTAGCTCTTCTTTTCTTAGAGTAGTAGGAGAAGAAATTCCAACATCTCTTCCTAAATTTCTCAATTCAAAAATCCCCAATTTATTTAAAATTTCTTCTGTTAGATATTTTTTCATCTTGCACCTTCTTTTGTATATTTATATTGTACAATATATTTGTAAAAAAATAAAGTTATTTTTTTACAAATATATTAAAACTTACATTAATAAATTCCCGTCCGTTGTTTGCACTATTCTTAATATATTTTTTTGCTCCCCACTTAGAGCATCTATATACACATAGTAGGTGTAATCATTTAACTTGCATTTAAACTCATAAGTTAAAACATCGTCGTCGTATTCTTGCGGTATTACAGCTAGTTTTATAGTTTGCACCATTAATGCGTCAGATATTTTACTTTGAGCTGTCGTAGCCCCTAAAGAAGGGGTTAAATTGCTTCTATTTTGCTTATTATATAAATAATTTGTCGCTTCCCATCCACAAACCATCCCGCTGTTAGAACATATTTTTACTTTTATCATTTCTGGATATACTATAACTCCTTCTGTTATAGTGGCTAGACTTACATAACCAATGTCGTTTATGCTAGTACTCCATACAGCCTGCATATTCTCTAAGCCTAAATTGGTTGCGAAGTTTTCTGCTAGTGTTTCCATTTCTGTTAGCGATAAATCCCCATTACTGTTATCGTTGTATGCACTTATGGTTAAAATAAATCCACTATCTTCTGTAATTTGAACATACAGCGTTTTTTCTTTATCTGTATAAATTTCAAAATTAAAGGTTGTAAATTTACCAGAAGTTTTATTTAAATATTTTACGCTTTCTAAGCCATAATTTTTAAGTTCTTGTCTTATTTTTTCTTCGGCTTGCACCTGCGTTATTAACTCGCCCGTTAAACCTTTTACTTCCTTGTTTAAAACAGAATCTGAAAATGGTCCGTCGTATATTAAAGTTGGAGAATCTACCGTAGCTGTTTGTACATCCTCAAAAAGCCCCACAAAACTAACCTCTGCTTCGTTAGATGTTAAGTTATCTATTAAATTATAATTATAATTTAATTTCGTAACAAAGTCTGTTACTGTTTTTTGCATAGAAACCGCCTGAGAATGTAATTCTATTAAAGAGTTATTATCCTCACTTGTTAAATCTTCGCCATTATTTAATTTATCAAACAAGTAGTAGCTGTAGCCACCTAATTGATTTACAAATCTGGTTGTTTCCATAAGCACCTGATTAGAAACAGGTAAAGAAGCTAAACTCCCCTGAGTTTTAGAAGATTCTTCCCAAAGTTCGTAAAAGTTATCTTGCTTAGATTTATTATCACTAGAAATTATTGCCTTACTTAATTTAATTTCTAAGTCGTTAACATTACTTACAAGCTCGTAAAAAGACCTTTCATACATCCCCTGCAAGGTTGTTCCGTAAGTTTCAAGCTGGGCTTTTTCTGTGTAATATCCATAACCTAAAACTCCAATAATTGCTACCATAACAACAATTGTAGCCCAAAATAAAGTATTTTTCTTCATTTTCATATTATACTCCTTTAAATTGCAAACACATGCTTACCTATTGTTACTACAACTTGCCTTGTAAAAATCCACTCTGAGGTTGCAATGGCAGGATTATAATAAAACAAACTTCCATAACTAGGATCCCAGCCATTTATTGCATCTTGTGCTGCCTGATAAGATTCTTCGTTTGGCTCTAAATTAAACTGTCCATCGTCTACTGCTGTAAATGCGTATGGTTGATAAATAACTTCAGAAACACTATTAGGAAAGTTAGGATCTTTTACCCTATTTAAAACAACACTTGCAACCGCAACTTGCCCAATATATTCTTCTCCCCTTGCTTCCGAATGTACAAGTTTAGCAAGCAAATAAACATCTGAATTAACCTGGCTTACCGTGCTAACACCTAGCGCCTCGGCTGTTACATAGTCTATTTGTCCTGTTTTTGGCAAGCCAGAATCTTTTTGAAAGGTAATAACTGCATCTATTATTTCATTATCGTAAACTCCATCTATATTGCCAGAATAATATCCTAATTCTATTAATCTCGCCTGCACTATTTTTGTTTGTTCTATGCTTGCGTAGGCGCTAACAAGGTTGGAGTTAACATTGCCAGATACCAATGCACAAAACATAACAAAAACACTTGCAATTGCAACAAGAGTAAAAGTGTTAATAATTTTTAAAAACTTTTTCATTTTATTCTCCTTAATTAAAAAAATCTTCTATAATTTCTTTTAATTTCCATTTATACACAATACTTCCAGTATCGTTTTCTTCTGCCACAAAGCAGAGTGGAGGATACGCCACGCACCACCAATTGTCGCCATTAGCAGTGCCTAGTTCTATTACTATTGCATCGTAAAAGCCACTTTCCAACACAAGACTATTGTAAGACCTTGTTGGAAAATATTCGTTGTTAATTTTTATATTACAAGCATATTCAAAACCTCTTTCAAGCAAAGCATTATTAATTTCACTTTCAACCAAACTGGCTTTATTTTCTATTACTTCAACAACTTCCTCTTTAGTACTTGCATCTGCAAAGAAAGGAGTTAAGGTTTTTAACGCTAAATCTTTCATTTCGTATTTTATATATTGGTCCTCCTCGCTGTTAGAATTTGCCCTAACATGTATTCTTAAAAAATCTGCATTTGAATATGTATTTTTATTTTGCACATTAAAAACTATTGCACAAGTTATAATAAAAATAATACTAGCCGCTATAACTATATTTTTCATATAAAACTCCTTTTATTACATAATTTATTAACAATTTGGTTGCTTGCTATTCAATTTAAACGCAAAAAAGCCACAATAAAATTGTAGCTTTTTGTTTATTTTATTTTTAAATTTTAAAAGTTAACTTATTTTTGCTTATAAACAATAATTTTGCAGTCTTCTTTTAATGGGAATTCTAAATCTTTGTTTTGCTCTAAAATAATTTCTTCTTTAATATGAAGATTTTTACATACATCCCACAATTTTTCACCGGTTTTACCCATATAAATTTGAAGTGCAGAAGATTCTAATCTTAAATCATCTGTTAAGCTAACTTCTGTAATAACCCCTGCTTTTTCTACTGCATATAAGCCTAGGCAAACATTAACATTCATTGTAATGTCAATATCTCTTCCCTTTTTAACTTTTGCCACAGTATCTGACACACTAACTTTTGCACAAACACCATCTTCCTCTTTTGCCTGAGCTAATTTGTAGTTAAGCATAAATGGAGCTTCTACTTGAAGTGAATCCATCTGATTTTCTTCTGCACCAGAAACATATATAACATTTGTTGTCATAATGCCCTCTATTTTTACTTCTCCATTTAAGCAATATGCCTTTACAACATTAACATTTTCACCACATGTACAAAGCACTTTTACTATAACTTCGTCTTTATTAGGAACAGATAAGTCGCCATAAATTTTGTCGTTATAGCAAACTGTTTTCATAATTTTATTAATATCTAGCGACTGCATGGTTAATGTGGCTTCTTTTTTAGTTGAATAAGCATCGTTAATAATTGAAATAATTTTTTCTTCTAAACCAACATAGTTAACAGAAATTCTGTAATCTGACCTTAAAATGCTTTTATCGGAAGACATAATAACTTTTGTATTTGCAGCATCTAAATTGCAGTAAATGTGAAGCATAGTATTTTTGTTAACATCCTCTGCTACTATTTCTTCTGTAAATTTATATGTTTCGCTATGCATTTTTATCTCACAAACATCGTCTACCATATCTTGATAGTATATTTGTGAATCTATTTCGCCTTCTAGCGTAATATAGCCAGAACCTGCATATACTTTTTGAATATTAACCACATCTTTTTGCATTAAAATTTCGGTTACTTCTCCTGAAACTTCAAATTCTTCCGAAACATCAAAACTTTCTCTTCCTATTGCAGATACTTCCCAATAGTGCATATCTTCTTCTTTTAAAATAGTGCTATCTTCATATTCTTTTAGGCAAGATATTTCGTCTGTTAAAATGCAATCTAGTTCTGTTTCTATTATAATTTTTATTCTGGCCTCTGTTTTGCTTGCGTAAACAACATTACTCTCTACTGCAAAGCAATTTGTTATGGCATAAGATTTTGGCTTAACTAAGGGCTCTAAAAAGCTTTCTGTATGGTTTGAAGTATGTTTCATACAAAATAATTTACCGTCTTCTCCCATACACATCACATTGCAGTCTACCTGCATTGTTACTTTTGCTTCTTCGTTAAATGTTTCGCACATAACATTAGACACTTTTGCGTCAACACACAGCACCTTTGCTATTGTTTTTTCTAAATCTGGTTGAACTTTAACTTCCATGTTAGATTGCTTTTTCCCCATGTTTTTTCTGTAGCTTGAATTTATAATTTGTCTGTGTGGATCTGCTGCCATTTAAAAACCTCCCTAATAGCTGTTACTATATTTTATAAGGGACACTTTTAAATTATGACTATTATTTTATTTCTTTAATTATTTTTACATCGCCACAAAGTACATCCGAATAAGAGTACGAAAGTTTATCCATAATGGTAGGCGGTTTTACTTTTACAGTAAAAATGCTAGGATATGCATTTTCTATTACAACATTGTATTTCTGAATTCTTTTTCTGCCTCTGTTAACTAGCATTTCTACCTGCTTACCTTTTAAAGCGTTAATTTGCTCTTTTATTTCTTCTACACCTACTATAACTTTTTTCATAAAAACTCCTTATTTCTGATTAAAAATTATTAACACAAATAAGTTTTCTATTCTTTTGTTTACAAAAGGTAAAAAAAAAGAAGCAATTTAGCTTCTTTTATATTTTAGTCTTCGTCGTCTTCAAAGTCATCTAAGTCGTCGTCTTCAAAATCATCCTCAAAATCATCTTCAAAGTCGTCCTCAAAATCGTCGTTTAAGTCGTCTTCATCCATATCATCTGTAAAGTCCATTTCCATGTCTTCTTCTTCGCCAGCAACTTTTATTAATGCAACTTCGTCTAAGTCGTCTTCTTCGTCATCCTCGTTGTTAATATATTTTTGCCAGTTGTCTTCAACATCTTCATCGTCATCAAAACTATTTTTTCTGCCTTTTGCACAACTTACGCACATATCTTCGTCTTCAGATATATAGTTAACCCCACAAATTGGACATATTTCTAAATCAAAATCGTCAAAATCGTCTGTCGCAGAATTTAGTTCGCTTAAACAAACCTTACAAAACTTATCTTTTTTCTTAATGTAATTAATTTCACATTTTGGACACTTAATATATTCGTCTTTTTTCATACACTATTTTCTCCTAAGAAGTATCTGATTAAATTAATTTCTAATCTGCGTTTAGTATAATTATTAATTAAGAAAAAGTCTAGTATTTTTTATAAATTTTTTATTTTTTTAATATGCGCCTTCAAGTAGCATTTTATCTGCCACTAATGCAATAAACTCACCATTTGTTGGTTTTTCGTTGTTAGAATATACTTTTACGCCAAAAATTGAGTTAATGTTCTCTATCTTTCCTCTATTCCAAGCAACTTCAATAGCATGTCTTATTGCTCTTTCTACCTTGCTCGCACTTGTGTCAAATCTATCTGCAATAGATGGATATAATTTTTTTGTTATAGAATTTATTATTTCTGGCTTTTCAATAGACATTTTTATTGCTTCTCTTAAAAATTGATAGCCTTTTATGTGCGCTGGAATACCAACAGTAATAAATATATTTGTTATCTTTTCTTCTAACGCCCTTGTTTTACCTTTATTCCTTCCTAAAAAGGCTGGCCTCCCTGTATTTAACCCTTCTACAGTTATAGCCGGAGAAGTATATTTTATGCACTCATTTAATCTTTGCATTAACGCCTTAGAGTCAAATGGCTTTAACATATAATATTCTACTCCTAAATCAAATGCCTTTTGCACAAAGTTATTGCCAGACACTGCCGACAAAACAAAAATTTTAGGCTGCTTTTCCTCCTCATTAATGTTTTTTATGTTTTCTATTAATGCAAATCCATCCATTTTGCTTAGCACTAAGTCTGTAATAACTATATCTGGTTTTAACTGTTTAGTTTTTTCTAATCCTTCCTCCCCATTGCAAGCACTTTTTACTTCATCAAAATTCCCACTTTCTAGAAGTTGCCTACAGAGATTATCCCTTATTTCCTTTTTTTCGTCTATAACTAAAATTTTTACAGACTTCTCGTTTTTGTTTTGCATTTTTTTAACCTCCAAAAAAATATTTAACCTTAAGAACCCATTTTGGGATCTCACTAAATAAATCTTAACATAACAAACCAAATTTATATAAGTTACTACAAGTAATTTATTTATTTTTAAACTGGTATTTAATAAAAAATTGTTTGTTTTTGTCGAAAAGTATTTGTTTGTTTGTTACCTTAACATTTTTTACCCTAAATTTTGTTAAATTATTTTAAAACAAAAAAACAGATAATTTAATATCTGTTTTTATTTATTTAAGTTAAATTTTAGTTTTATTCTTCTACTTCTGGCACATCTTCTGGCATAAACACGCCAACAAGCCCTGCTTGCGTTTCTTCTGCCCCTAATTCCATAAAGTTTACTGTGTTTAAATAGTAGCTAGTTCCGTTGCTGTTTGTGTATGCAACATAGTAGTATATGTTATTAGAATCGTAATCTATTTTAGAATCAATATCTAATTTTAAAGAAGAATTTTCTTCGGTAATATTTTCAAGTTCTAAAGTTTCGTAGTTAACTCTTTTTATGGTAGATTTTTCTCCGTCACCAGTGTAAAAGTAAACCCATTGCCCTTGAGTAAATAATAAATTTGCATCACCTTCATAAATAACTTCGTACCCATCTGCAGAATAAATATCTGTTATTCTATAAATTTTAGAATCTTCCGCTGCAATAATGCCTCTAGAATTTCCTGTTTGATAATCTAATGCTAAAAAGTCTGAGTAACTAACTGCACTAAGCCTTACTTCTTCGCTTGAAGTAAACTCAGTTTCAGAAACTTCTCTTGAATATAAACAAGTGTTTAACCCACCTTTTAACATTAAATTGTAATAAACTGCGCCATTTTTATATTCTTTAGCAGTATAAGTGCTTCCATTTTTTTCTAATATTTCTTCGCTTGGATAAGCAATATCTGTTTTTGCAAATACATTTCCATTTTCTAAAACAGAATTATCACTGTCGTTTAACTGCCTGCTGTAATAAATATCTCCGTCAAATTCATCGTAATCTGCAAAAGCAACTCCACCAACATTTTCTGCTATAGTATTTTTGCTAGAATCTGAAGTATTAATTATTTTTAAAGTTCCGCCTTCTAGTGTAACAATATAAATTTTACTGTTATATTCGTAAACTTCAAATTCATATCTTTTAATTGCTGTTGTTGCTGTATGAAGCTGTGTTACCTCTCCACCATTTAAATTTGCACTATAAAATGTTATCCAGTCAAATCTATCGTTTCCATCTGTATCTTTTTCTGTGTTTGGAGATGTATAATAAATTTTTCCGCCATATATATAAAAGCTTCCGTTTTCAAAACCTACTATTTTAGGTATAACTAGTTCTGTATCTTTTATATTCCCATCTGCATCATAAACAATATTTCCGTTGCTGTCTAGCTCTGTTCTGTAAATAGCAGATTTATCTTGCTCGTTATATTCGTTATCTCCAGCTACAAGAGTAGAACCGTCCGTATATCCATTTACAAAGTATAAGTAATCCCCTTTAACAACTACATTGCCACCGTTGCCTATGGCTAAGTCAGAAGAGGTAGGTCCGCCTGTTAAGGCTGTAAAACCAGAATCTCCACAACCAGCAAGCAATAGCATAGATGCTATCATAACTGCAAATATGCCTTTAATTTTTAATTTCATGTAAAACTCCTAATAGATAACTTTTTGTAATAAAATTCTAATATTAAAATATAAATTTAATATAGTTAAATTGCTAGATATATAATACCATTAAACAGTATTTTAGTCAAACATTTAATTTTACATACATAAGTTTTAAAGGAGAATATATGAAAAATTTTAGTATATATAATTTAAAAAGATGTAATGCGCTAAACACAGAAAACAATAATAGCAAGAATTTACCGTTAAAAAACGACCAAAAAACAGAAACTAATTGCAACACTAATCAAAAAGCAGAGGTTAAAACTCCTCTTTGCAGTGGGGCAGAAATAATAAATAAAAAAAGTACCTCTAATTTTTATGTTAAGTATTTAAAAAAACATAAAGAACACATAAGTAAGTTAAATAAAAAATAGAGCAACTGCTCTATTTTTTTATACCATCTCTACCCTAATTGCATCTCCATTAACTGCATCCTGATACATAACCCAATAACCTTCTTCTTTTGGCTTTTTTATATCTAGCGGAAGCCATTGACAAAAACCATCTAATTGCTCTTGTGGTCTTACTTCATACTCTCCTGGAAGTCCATAACAAATATATTTTGGATCTTTATTTTCATAAATTAAACCAAATACATAATACTCGCCCATTTCTCCATACTCTACCTTAACAAATTTAGAGTCAGGAATTATTTCTTCCATTGCTTTGTCTTGCTTATGCTTTTTAAAAAGATCCTGTACTTGCTCTTCTACAAGTTTATAAAATAAACTTTTTTCTTCTTTTAACTGCTCTGGCTGTGGTTTTTGGGGTTGCTTTTCATTTTTTAGCTCTTCTAATGTGCTACTTTTTTTAAGTTCATAAACATTAGAAGGGGTTGCATTATAAAACTTTTTTCTGTAAGTGCAGTTTTTACAATCGTTAACCGCGCTTTTTATTTCAGATATTATTTCTTCGTCTGGTTTTATATTTTTTTCTAACTCTTCGTCAATTAAAGTTTCTATTTCCTCATCACTCTCGTAAATACTATCTTTTAAGTCTTTTTGCTCTTTATTTTCTTCTTTTTTAAACTCTGCGGTAATTGCATCTTGCCATACAACATTTGTAGCTGTAGAACCCCATACAATAGGCTGACTGCTATCCTCTATCATTTCTACCACAACGCAAGATATTTTTTTATCTAAGTTTAATTCTTTGTTTATTTTAAATTCTTGGTTTTGACTTAAGCTTTGCACATCAAATTTAGTTAAATCGTTATTTTCTGCCAAAATTCCTAGTATAACTTTACCTTTTACATCTCTAATATTGTAGCATTTTAATTCTAACGAAGTAATTCCTCTTTGTGCATTTATTTTTAAAATGGCTTTTTCTTCACTAATTCCGTCGTAATTTGCTGGCATTAAAATTATATTTTTCTGGTTTTGACTCATCTTTTCCCCCAATTACAATTCTACTTACTATTATATAACTTGAGTAAGCTTTAAATTTTTTATATTTTTATACTTTTTTTAGTTTTTTTGTAAAACAATTACTATTTTACTTATTCCTTTAAAGCAAAAAAGGTTAAAAAAAGATGCAAATTAAATTGCACCCTTTAACAAATTCTTTTCTTGAAATTTTATATCAAATTTTTTCTGCAAAGCTTCTGCCTTTTGAAAATATTCTTCTTTGTTTTTCCACTTGTTAGATGGATTTAACGAACTTTTTATAACACCTTTTGCATTAATAGGAATTTTTAAGCCAAAAACTCCGTCTATCTGATATCCTTCGTTAAATAAAGTTTCTTGTTGCGCTTGACTAATTAGCGCTCTTGTTACTTCAACATCCACTCTTTGTCCATTAAAGGAATCTCCACCAATCCAGCCTGTGTTTACTAAATATATTCTTGGCTTATACTCTTTTACTTTGCTTTCAAAAAGGTTAATATAATAATCGTCCTTTAATGCAATTAAGTGATTAGAATAAGCAACTGCAAAGGCACTTCTTGGATGCCCACTTTTACTTTCCATTCCTCCAATAATGCTACTATAACCTAGTCTAAAATAATTTAAAGCTTGCTTGTAGTTAAGTTCCGATATTAACGGCAACAATCCTTCCGAATCTGCCGTTAAAAAGAATATACTTTTAGGGTGATCTGCATAGTTGTATGGATACATGCTTTCAATACAGTCGTTAGAATACAATACCCTTTGGTTTTCTGTTAATTCTTTGTTGTCAAAGTCTGGCGTTTTATTTTTATTTAACACAATGTTTTCTAAAACTGCGCCTTTTTCCATTAAATCAAAGAAAATTGGGTCTTCCTTTTTTGTAATATCAAAAGCATTTCCATAGCAGCCGTCGTTTATGTTAAACACGCCTTTATTATCCCAGCAAACTTCGTCGTCTGCTATAAATAATCTATCCTCTGCAAAGCATAGCGTTGTTTTTCCTGTTCCTGCAAAACCAAAAAATAATGATACATCTTTTCCGTCTAAGTTAGAATTGGCAGAGCATTGCATAACCAATCTATCGTCCTTTATCCAATAATAATTTAAAGCTGTAAATATTGCTTTTTTAATTTCGTTGGTATAACCTGTGCCAACTACTAAAATTGTTTTTTCTGTTCTGTTAACTATAACAGCGCAGTGTGAATTTAGTTTATACTTTTCTTTATCTAGCTTTAAATCTGGAACAGAAAATATATTGTAGTCTGGTTTAAAAGCACTTAAATTTTCCTGCTCTCTATATATTTCTCTTAAAAACAACATTTGGCTAGGAGTTGTAGAAGTAACTTGTATATTTAATTTCTCTACATCGTTATTTCCCACATAGCCTTTAAATATATATTTATTTTTGCCTCTTAAATAACTTTTTACTTCTTTTTTTATTTGTCTGTAATCCTCTGTTTTCATTGGCTTATTGTAGTTGGACCATTTTGTATTTTTATCTCTTCTTGGAGATACAACAATATACTTATCCTGCGGGGATCTATAAGTTTTTTCACCGGTATAAATTACTATATTCTTTTTCTTAGTTATTTTAAATTTTTCGCCAACCAGTTTCATTTCATCTGCGGCTTTCTTTTTTTGTAAATTAACTACTCTTTTTGCCATTTTTATCTCCTAAGTTTATAAAATTTTGCTTAAACTGTTAGATAAATTAACTAACTGTTGCAAGCTTAACGCTTCTCCTCTTATTGCCCTTTCTAAATTATTTTCGTCATATAATTTTTCTATTTGACTTGCCGATAAATTAAAAGATTTTTTTAAATTGTTTGAAAGTGTTTTTCTTCTCATTGCAAAAGCACTTTTTATTAAACTTTTTAAAACTTTTCTATTGTCTACATCAAACTTGTTTTCATTTATTTTTATATTTACAATTGCAGAGTCTACATTTGGAGCTGGCTTAAACATATTTCTGTTTACTATTCTTGTTATTTTTGCATCTGCTCTGTAACCAATGCTTGCAGTAATTGCTCCGTAATTTTTTGTACCTTCTTTTGCACATAATCTTTCGGCAACTTCTTTTTGAACCATAACTGTTATGCTTTTTATGTTAAAATTGCCTTCTAAAAATTTAAAAAGTATGGGAGTTGTAATGTAATAAGGCAAGTTTGCAACTATTTTAAATTCTCCACTAAAATTGCTTCTTATCATTTCATCATCTACATTCATAATGTCTTCAAAAATTATTTGGGTATTTTTATTATCTTTTAATTTTTCTTTCAAAATTGGTTTTAAATCTTTATCTATTTCGTAGCCTATTAGATTATTACAACTATTAGCTAGCACTTTTGTTAGTGTTCCTGCGCCGCAGCCAATTTCTAAAACATCACAAGTTTTAGAAATTTTAGCGTCCAAAACTATTGCCTCTAACAAATTGCCATCGGTAATAAAGTTCTGACCAAATTTCTTTTTAAAAGAAAAATCGTTTTCTTTTAAGTGTTTAGTTAAATTTTTCATTAAATTTTCCTTATTTCATTTTTTTAAATATTTCTTTAGTGTTCTTTGTAAACTGAGCGTAGCATTCTGAGTAGGATTTTTCTAATATGTTTGCAATTTTATCTGCAACATATCTTACATATTTTGGTTCGTTTCTTTGTCCTCTTTTTGGCTCTGGGCAAAGGTATGGGCAATCTGTTTCTATTAGCATTTTATCAAACGGCACGCTTTTTACAACATCAATTAGTTTGCCTGCATTTTTAAAGGTTACTGGCCCTGCAAACGAAATGTAAAATCCTAGCTTTAAAACTTCTTTAGCAAACTCTACACTTCCGCTATAACAATGCATAACTCCACCGTTGTTTAAGTACTGTTTATTTTTCTTTAAAATTTCTAGTGTATCGCCATATGCATCTCTACAATGAATAACAATTGGCAATCCTACCTTATTAGCAAGTTTAATTTGATTTTCAAAAATGGCCACTTGCTCTTCTTTTGAGGATTCGTTTCTAAAATAGTCTAGTCCAATTTCTCCAATTGCTACAACCTTTTTATTGTTAGCATTTTTAGTAATAAAATTTTCTATCACTTCAAAATTGTTAACATAATCCTTTGCATCGTGAGGATGAACTCCTATTGCTGAGTAAATGTTGTTATGCTTTTGGCTTAAATCAAAAACTTCCTTGCTAGACTGCAAATCAAAACCAACAGCAATAACACTTTCTAAGTTATTGCTTTCAAATTCTTTTATTAATTTTTCTCTATCTTTGTCGTATCTTTTATCATTTATGTGTACATGTGTATCTATTATCATTGTCAAACTCCTATGTGCTTATATTATAACATTTTGCCCAACATATTGTAAACTTTAAAAACATATTATATAAAAAACAGAATTAAAGGAATAGTATGAACAAAATTTGGACTTTTTTAATAATAATTAGCCTGTGTTTTTTAAGCCTCAAATCGCCAGAAAATGTTGTTAATGTTTTAATAGGAGCTGCAGAAAAGGGAGTGACTTTAAGCATAAGTTTAATAGGAGTTTATGCCTTTTGGCTTGGCATTTTGCAGCTTTTAGAAAAAACGGGCTTAAATAAAAAATTATCTGATTTGCTAAACCCCGTAATAAACTTTTTGTTTGGAAAAACTTCTGACAATTTAAAAAAAGATTTAAGCATTAATTTGTCTAGCAATATGCTAGGAATGGGTAATGTAAGCACCCCTAGCGGAATTGAAGCAATGCAAAAATTAGATAAGCAAAACAAAAGGCCAAAAATTGCTAGCAAAAAAATGATTATGCTTATGATTTTAAACACAACTGCTATTCAAATTATTCCTACAACCGTTTTAGGATTAAGAGCAATTTCTGGGAGCGTTAATCCTTCTAGCATAATTTTGCCAACGCTTCTTGCCACCGCATGCTCTACTGCACTTGGCATTATTTTAGTTAAAGCTTTTTATAGAGGAGATAATAATGATTAGTTATGTTATTCCCATTTTAATAATTGGTGTTATTATTTACTGCGTAATTAAAAAAGTAAATGCCTACGATACCTTTGTTAGTGGTGCTAAAAAAAGCTTAAGCTTAACTGTTTCTATTTTTCCTTTTATTATTGCCATATTTGTATTAATAGAAGTTTATAAAGCAAGTGGAGTTTCTGCTTTTTTGGTTAGCATTTTAGAAAAACCTTTTGCATTTATAGGAGTCCCTAAGCAACTTGTAGAACTAACTTTGTTGCGTCCTTTTAGTGGAAGTGGCAGTTTGGCACTTTTATCGGAAATATATGCAAACTATGGCGTAGATAGTTATATTGGAAGAAGTGCTAGTGCCATAATGGGTAGTAGTGAAACCGTTTTTTATGTTTCTGCTGTTTATTTTAGTAAAACAAGGGTAGAAAAATTAGGCTACGCAATTCCAATATCTTTAGTTTGTAGTTTATTTGGAGCAATTTGTGCTTGCATGTTTTGTAGCATATTTTAAACAAAAAAAAAAGAACTTATAAATAAGTTCTTTTTATTTTAAATTAACAACCATTTTATACACTTCCGACTTAGAAAGCCCTTTATCTTTTGCTATTTGTTTTATCGCATCGTTTTTGGAGTAATCTAAATTTAAATAATATTCTAAATGCTCTTTTAATGGTAAGTTGTTAAGTTCGTTACCCTCTTCTTTACTTCCCTCTACAATTAGCACATATTCTCCTCTAGGGGGTTTGTTATACCCTTCTTTTAAGGTAGAATGATACACTTCTTCATAAAGTTTAGTAATTTCTTTTACTAGGCATATTTTTCTATTTCCAAGTTCTTTATATAAAAATTCTAACGAAGCTACAACATCGTGTGGAGATACATAAAAAACCAAGTCTGTTTTATAGCTTTTACACTCTCTTATTAACTGCTTTTTATCTTTTGTTTTTTCTGGTAAAAAGCCTAAAAAAGTAAAGTGATCATCCATTCCTGCAAGTGCCACAGCAGATACAACTGCACTAGCACCTGGAACTATTGTGTAGTTTATTTCGTTTTCTATTAAACTGCTTAAAATTTCGCTACCGGGGTCTGATATTGCTGGCATTCCCGCATCCGAAATTAATGCGACATTTTTACCGTTAATTAATTCTTCTATTACTTTTGGAATAACTTTTGAAGAGTTAAATTTGTGATAAGCTAGCAGTTTATTTTTTATTTGCAAGTGGTTTAATAGTTTTAAAGAGTGTCTTGTGTCTTCACACAGTATTAAATCTACTTCTTTTAAGGTTTGCACAGCTCTAAAAGTAATATCTCCTAAGTTTCCTATAGGAGTTGCTACCATATAAAATTGTCCTTTTTTACTACTTTCCATAAATTTCCTTTACTTGTTCTGTTTCCGTTCCATCTTCGTTTAATAAAATAATATCTTCTTGCACCTTAAGCCCTACTTTGCCGCCTTTTATAGCCTCTATTAAAACTATGTGAGCATTATTACTTTTTTTGCTTCTAACAAATTTTAGCACCTTTGGTTCTAATTTGTTTTGCTTTAATTCAAGCATAATCTCACTCAGCCTATTAGCTTCGTGAACCATATAAAACTTTCCACCAAACTTTAATAGTTTTTGCGTGGCTTTTATAAGTTCTTTTAGTGTTATTTTAACTTCTAATCTACAAATGTTAAGCTCTTCATTTTTCCCTAGCTTGTTTCCTTTTAATGCCCAGTAAGGCGGATTAGAAACCACAACAGATGCCGAATCATTTTCTATAAAATTACTAACATCTTTTATATCTGAATTTATTATTTGTATTTTATCTTGCAAATTATTTAACTCAACACTTTTTGTTGCCATATTAGCAAGCCTATTTTGAATTTCTATTCCATATGCTTTTTTAACATTGTTTTTAACCGTAGCAATAATTGTAATAATGCCACTACCACAGCCTAAATCTACTAAAATATCTTTAGAGCCCGCCTTTACAAAATTAGCCAACAAAACAGCATCGTTTGTAAAACAATAACCCTCTTTATTTTGAATAATCTTTAAGCCTTTTACCTCTAAATCCTCTATTTTATCTTTTTGCATATCTTAACTTTTTATTTCCTTTACATCTTTTGCAGGATACTCTCTAAAATTATAAGAATCTCCATCTTCAAACAATTTTACAGTAACAATTTTTTTAAGTAAGTTATTGTACATAACTTTACCTTCTCCATCTGGAGTTTTTACTTTTTTGTTTATCTTTGGCATTTCTTTAGAAACTTCTTTGTAATAATCGTTTTCGTAAGATAAGCAACACATAAGTTTTCCGCAAACACCATTAATTTTTGATGGGTTTAAAGATAAATTTTGATTTTTTGCCATTTTCATAGAAACTTTTGTAAAGTCTTTCATATAACTTCCACAACAAACTTCTCTACCGCACGGCCCTAAACCACCAATAACCTTTGCTTCATCTCTTGGGCCTACTTGCCTTAATTCTATTCTAGCTTTTAGTTTTTTTGCTAAATCTTTTACAAGTTCTCTAAAATCTACTCTGTTATCTGCCACAAATGTAAATATAATTTTAGAAGCATCAAAGGTATATTCTGCCTCTATTAATTTCATATCCAATTTGTGCTGCTCTACTATTTTTTCTGCTTTTTCAAAAGCCTCAAAAGCTTTTTCTTTGTTTTGTTCTTGCTTTTTTATGTCCGACTTAGTTGCAACTCTAATAACTTCCTTTAACGGAACTGTAAGTGAAGCTTCTTTCACTTCTTTTATTTTGCTTGCTATCATAGCAAATTCTTTTCCACTTTCTGTTCTTACTATTACATAGTCATTTATTTTTAAGTCTAAATTATTAGGAGAAAAATGATATATCTTTCCGCCTTCTTTAAACTGCACGCCTACTACTTTTATTTGCATGTGTACTTTACCTCCAAAATTTTAACCAACAGGTTGTCTATTATAGAAACAGGATTTACATTAAACCTTAGTTTCTCTTTTTGCTTTAATATTATTTTTAATATTTCTGTTATTGCTCTTACAGAATATCCTTCTGCAATTGTTTCTAATTTTAATCCTATGCTTTTGTTGTTTATTAACCCTTTTTGTCCTGCTTTTATAACTAGCATATCTCTAAAAAATATTGTTAATAAGTCTAAATATTTTTCTGTTTTTCCTTTATCTTCAATTATTTTGCTACTATATGTTAAAACATCACTAACTCTATTCATATTTTCAAGCATATCTAACACCACATTATAAGCATATATAAAAGAATTATCTTGTAATATGTTTAATGCTTTGCCTAAATAACCAAGGCTTGCTTCTGTTGCAACTTTTAAGTTTACATTGTTTATATAATCTTCGTTTAAAATTTGCTGTATTTCTTGCGGATCAACTAATGGCATATACAATTTTTTACATCTAGATGCTATTGTTGGAAGCACATTATTTTCTTCTGTTGCAGTTAAAATAAATATAACATTTCTTGGTGGCTCTTCTAGCGTTTTTAAAAGTTTATTTTGAGCCTGAATAGTTGCTTTGTGAACATTGTTTAAAATATATATTTTTTTATCAAAATCCATTGGCTTTAAATTAATGGTATCTAACATTTCAGATATATCACCAACTAGAATATTTTTACCCTTAGGGTAGTAATAAACATCTACCGCATTAGAGTTTAATATTTTTAAACAATTGCTACATTTTAAACAAGGTTTTTCACTATTTAAACACATTAGGTTTAAAGCAAAAATCTGTGAAAAAAAAGGTAAGCTACTTTCGTCTTCACTAATTAACATATATGAGTGAGAAATATCACTGTTTGATGCATTTTTAAAAAATTTATTAAAAGTTAAACTTTTTATATAATAATTAATGTTCATACCCTAATTTCCTTCTATTAACATATTAACACACACAGTAAATATAAGCAACAAAAAACCTTTACGACGCTTGAGGTCAATAAAGGTTTTTGTTTTAAAATAGGACTATGCCGAAATTTTTACAATTTTAAATTCAGACTTTCCACCAGGTGTTTCTACCACCACTGTGTCGCCTTTTTTCTTTCCTAGCATTGCTTCACCAACTGGTGATTCATTACTAATTAATCCTTTTTCAGGATCACTTTCTGTTGCTCCAACAATTGTATATTCAAACTGATCTTTGTAAACAACATCTTCCAGTTTAACCTTGCATCCAACGCTAACTTTTGTTGTGTCTATATTTTTTTTAGTAATTATTTCTACATTCTTTAATTTTTCTTCAATTTCTCTAATCTTATTTTCAAGTAACGCTTCTCTTTCTTTTGCAGCATCATATTCAGAGTTTTCAGAAAGGTCACCATATTCTTTTGCTTCCCCAATAGCATCTGCTACTTCAAGTCTTTCTACACCTTTTAAGTGCTCTAGTTCTTTTTCTAATTTCACTAGACCTTCTTTTGTTAAGTAAGTCACATTATCCATATCCATATTGCGCCTCCTCCTTTTTGTAAATTGTATATGTATATATTAAACAAAAAACTATATCGTGTATGATGTGTGAAATCATAACACAATATATAGTGGTTTTCTATTTATATATTTGAATTATATTATAATTTTGCCATAAAGTCAAGTGTTATATTATAAAATAATTTGAATTATATTATTATAGTTTAAAAATAAAAAAATATTACCACTTTTTTATTTTTAATTTAAGTTCGTGTTATTTTATGATAGACTAAAAAAGCAAACAGCAAAAAAGGAGAAAATTTTTATGTTTACAATATGGGCAAAAACAGTTAAAGACGGCAGAAAAACAAACGAGCTAACTTACAAGAAAGATGAAGTTTTTAACATAAACAATTTACATACTTACCTTAGCGATATTTGTAAAGAGTTAGACATTGAAACTCCAATTATATTAAAAAAGCATGTTTTAGGATTTTATAACTTTAACAAAGCAAAATTTTTACCAGAAGATTTTACCGATTCTGTTAACTTTGACAACTTTACCATTGAAAATATATAAAATTTGTAAATATGCATTATATTCTTTTTATTGCACATATTAGGTGTATCAAATAAAAAGGAGATTTAAATATGTTAACATTAGTTTCTTTTGTTTTAGTTCTTATAGGAGCATTTAACTGGTTCTCTATTGGATTTTTTCAATTTGATTTTGTAGCTGGTATTTTTGGAACTCAAGCAAGTATTTTTAGTAGAGTTATTTACATTGCTGTTGGAATAGCTGCAATATGGTTAACTTATGCTGCGCTTAGATCTAAGGGAAGCATTGATATAACTGGTTCTAACGACTCTGACAAAGAATTGCTTACAATGAAAAAATAGCAAATTAAAAAAACAACCATTAACGGTTGTTTTTTGTTTTAAGAGTTTAATTCTTTAAAAATTTCGTATAACCCAAAGTCAAAGTTTGGTTCGTCTGTTAGGCAATTTTTCATATCAATATCCATTATTTTACCTTCTTTAAAACCTATTGCTCTATTTAATTTTCCTGCATTTATTAGTTGAATAGTTTTAACACCTAGTTCTAATGCATATCTTCTATCAAACACTGTTGGGCTTCCACCTCTTTGAATATAGCCAAGGTCGGCAGTTTTAATTGTAAAGCCTAGTGCTTTTTCAACTTCTTTTGCTAACTTTTCTATGTCTAATATTCTTTCGGCAACCACTATAACAGGAAGTTTTCCTGTTTTTTTATAGTGCATTTTTGCTTTTTTGGCAATATCTTTTATAGTTTCTGGTTTTTCGTTTACTACAAGCATTGTTGCATTAGACGCTACGGCAGATTGCAGAGCAATATCTCCAGAATATCTTCCCATAACTTCTATAACAACACCTCTATCGTTAGATTCCATTGTCTGTTTTATTTTGTCTATTGCATTAACGCTGTTGTTTACTGCAGTATCAAAACCTAAACTATTAGAAGTGTAGTTTAAGTCGTTATCTATTGTGCCTGGCAAAAATATTGTTTCTACTCCAAGTTTGTTTAAATCCATAACACCTTTTGCAGAACCATTACCGCCAATAACAATTAAAACATCTATATTATTATCTTTTAGTGTTTTTAAGGCTTTCTTTTTGCCTTCTGGCGTTACAAAGTCTTCACTTCTTGCTGTTTTTAAAAAACTTCCACCAAAGGCCTCTATTCCTCTAACAACATCTTCTGTTAACTTAATAACATTGTTTTCTACCAAACCTTGATAACCTCTTCTAATTCCCACTATTTCCATTTTTTGTCTTCCAGCAAAAGTTACTAAGCTAGAAACGCAAGCGTTCATTCCTTGGCTGTCTCCACCACTAGTTAAAACGGCTATTTTTTTCATAGTTTTCTCCTTATGCCACTTTTATGTGGTCAGATTTTACAAATGCATGTAATTCCATTAAAAGCGACGAGTTAATGTTTACACCTAAATTTAGTTTAAAGGCTCTACCTGTACTTTCACATTTAATTATAACATTACTTTGCCCAATATGGCTAGAAAGTAAGTTGGTTATTTTTTCGTTTAGTTTTTCGTCCTCTACATTGTATTTTAAATATAATGTTTGTGCTTTTGTAGTTTCTTGCTTTGTTTTTACACTATCTTTAACATCTGTGTCTTTTTCTAAAAGCTCTAAATTATCTAAAATAACACTTGGTGATTTTCCATCTCTCATAGAAATTTTACCTTTAAACACAGCCATAACATCTTCTTCTATATCTTTTTTAAGTTTTGCATACTGGTTTGGGAATATTGCAATCTCTATGTATCCATATAAATCTTCTACTTGCAAAAATGCCATTTCTTTGTTTCCGTTTTTGGTAAATATTCTTTTCTTCTCAGCAATAATTCCGCCAAAGGTAACTTGCATACCATCGGTAACAGAATATTTTACTTCTTCCCCGTTTTCTGCATCTTCATCACCTATTTCTGGCTTTAATTTTAAAGAGTTTAGGTTAAAGGACTTTAAAAGGTCCACGTAGTCATCCAACGGATGTCCTGAAACATAAATTCCTATTACCTCTTTTTCTTTTTTAAGCCTTTCGTGCTCTTCTAATTCTGGTATGTTTGGATATTTCACTTCTGTTAAAGCAGTATCATTTTTTAGCACCGTATCAAACATAGAAACTTGTCCGCTTGCTTTGTTTTTCTTATCACAAGTGGCTCTTTCTACCAATGTTTCGTAAACTGCTAAAAGTTGACTTCTAGTTTTTCCAAAATCATCAAATGCTCCACTATAAATCATACCTTCTATACAACGCTTATTAACTCCACTATCACACATTCTGTTAATAAAATCTGCCGTATCTTTAAAATCGCCATTCTCTTTTCTTTCTTTAATTATTTCTTCGGTAACTGCAACACCAACGCCTTTTAATGCGGCTAGTCCAAATCTTATTCCACCATTTTCAACACCAAAGTAAGTTCTACTTTTGTTAATATCTGGTTTTAAAATTTCAATACCTTTTTCTTTTGCGTGTGCTACATACTTGGTAATTTCATCTGCTTTTCCTATTCTGTTATTCAAAATTGCAGTTAAAGCTTCTGCTGGGTAATGAGTTTTTAAGTAAGCTGTTTGATAGCTCAAATACGCATAACAAGCGGCGTGTGATTTGTTAAAAGCATAAGATGCAAAGCTCTTCATTTTATTAAATAAATCCTTTGCTACGCTTTCTGAGTAACCTCTTGCAACAGCTCCATCTATGTGCTTACCTCTTTTAGATTCTTCTCTTCCATAGATAAATATATCCTCGTATTTTTCCATTTCTTTAAGTTTTTTCTTACTCATAATACGTCTAACTATATCTGCTTCACCTAGGCTAAAACCTGCAACATCCTGAACTATTTGCATAACTTGTTCTTGGTAAACTATAACACCAAAAGTACCCTCTAAAATATTTTTTAAAACTTCAGACTCATATACAACATTTTCTGGACTTTCTTTCCCTTTAATATAGTCTGGTATAAAATCCATAGGGCCCGGTCTGTATAGACTTACACCGGCTATTACGTTTTCTATTGTGTTCGGCTTTAAGTCCTTCATAAAACTTTGCATACCACTACTTTCTAGCTGAAAAACTCCAAGAGTGTCTCCACTACTCATAAGTTCGTATGTTTTTGTATCTATGCATTCCATATGTTCAAAGTCAATTTTAACTTTGTGAACTGCTTCTATAATTTCTAATGCTTTTTGAATGTCTGTTAGCGTTCTTAAGCCCAAAAAGTCCATTTTTAATAGCCCTAATGCTTCTACTTCTACCATATTAAATTGCGTTGCATACTTTCCGTTAGTAACATGCATTGGCACATGGTCTGCTAGTGGATAATCACAAATAACAATACCCGCAGCGTGAAGAGAACAGTTTCTTGGCAAGCCTTCTAATTTAATAGCAAGGTCTATAACTTTTTTAACTGTTGGATCTTCGTAATACATTTGGTTTAATTCTACATTCGCCATTCTATCAAGTTCGGCATTACCTGTTAAGCCAAATAGTATTGGTAATTTTCTTTTTCCCTTTATTCCACTTGTATCCATATTTTTTGTAATTTTGTTTACATCTGCAAATGGCATTCTTAAAACTCTTGCAACATCTTTAACAGCAGCTTTTGCTGCCATTGTTCCAAAAGTTGCTATATGAGAAACTTTGTCGTACCCATATTTTTTGTGAACATATTCTATAACTTCTTCACGCCTATCATCTGCAAAGTCAATATCAAAATCTGGCATAGATACACGCTCTGGATTAATAAATCTTTCAAATAGTAGATTATATTTTAATGGATCTAGCCCTGTAATTCCTATTGCATAAGCAACAATACTACCAGCACCACTACCTCTACCAAGCCCAACACTTACTCCAATTTGTCTGGCATAGTTAATAAAGTCCCAAACAATCAAAAAGTATTCTACAAAACCCATACTAACAATAAGCCCAAATTCTTTTTCTGCTCTTGCTCTTATTTCTTCGGTTTCTTCTTTATATCTTTTCTTTAAGCCTTCTTCTATAAGGTTTCTTAAATACTGTTTTGGAGTTAGCCCCTCTGGTGGAGCAAAGCCTGGAATTAAATTTTTTCTTTCAATTTTTACTATTTCACATTTGTTTGCAATTTCGATACTCATATCAAGGCATAACTCATCTCCGCCCATCACTTCTTTCATTTCTTCGTAATTTTTGTAGTAAAATTCTTCCCCTTGAAACTTCATTCTTGTAGGATCGTCGTAATCTCTTTGCATTTGAATACACATTAAAATATCTTGTGTTTCTGCATCTTCTTTTGTTACATAGTGAATATCGTTTGTTGCCACAAGTTTAATATCTAGTTTTTTAGCTATTTCTCTTGTTTTTTCCATAACAAGTTTATCTTCTTCTAAAAGGTGGTTTTGAAGTTCTAAATAAAAATCTTCTCCATATAGGTTTTTAAACCACATAGCTTTTTCTTCTGCTTCATCCATTCTTCCTGCCATAATTAATCTAGGAATAACCCCAGCAAGGCAGGCACTTAAACAAATAATGCCTTCACTATGTTTTTCTAAATCTTTATAATCTATTCTTGGTTTGTAATAAAACCCCTCTGTAAAGCTAATTGAGTTTAATTGTATTAAATTTTTATAACCTTGTTGGTTTTTTGCAATTAAAACTAAGTGATGTCTTTTTTCTTTTGGTGGTTTTTTACTTCTGTCATCCACGCAGTAAAACTCACAACCTATAATTGCTTTAAGTGGCTTCATTAAATTGTCTGCATTTTCCGGAAGTTCGTTATGATCTTCCACTTTTTCGTTGTAGGCTTTTACTTTGTCGTAAAATTTAGAAGCTCCGTACATATTTCCGTGGTCGGTAATTGCTATTGCAGGATGCCCCATTTTAATGGCTGTATCAACTAAATCGTCTATTCTTGCTGCGCCGTCCAATAAGCTAAATTCTGTATGTGTATGTAAATGTACAAACTCTTTCATATTTTTCTCCTAGTTGTTTTGCTCTTGCAATTCTTTAGATATTGCAATAATTTTGTTTAATCTGTGATTTAAACCACTTTTACTAATTTTAGTAGTGCTTAAATTTACAAGTTCATCCAAACTTTCTTCTGGATTTGCAAGCCTTAGCATTGCAGCATCCTGAAGCTTTTCTGGCAAACCTTCTATGCCTATTATTTTTTCTATTGTTTCTATTGCATCAATTTGTTTTAAACTAGCGTCCACTGTTTTTTCTATATTAGAGCTTAAGCAGTTATTTTGCCTGTTAATTTTATTTCTTACACTTCTAATTGCAATTTCACTTTGAAGTTTTAAAACAGCATTATTTGCCCCAACAATTGCTAGTAAATCGCTAATCATGTCCGATTCTTTTATGTACACAACATAAGATTCTCTTCTTTTTACTATTTTAGAATGAATATCAAACTGTGCTAGAACGCCAGCTAAATCTAAAGCTAATTCTTCGTTTGCAAGCGTAAACTCTAAGTGATAGCCCGATTGCCTTTTGTTAATTTCTTCTGTTTCTGTTAGTACAATGCTTGTTGTTCCTATCGCTAAAAATGCGCCTTTTAAATATGCCTTGTTACAACAGTCATCTTCTATCACATACTTGCTAATGTTGTTTTTAAATTCTAAGTTATGGTTTTCATCATAACTCATCATTCCAATATCTTGTAGCACCTGTTTTCCAACAGAATGCGGAACTGTAATTTCGTATCTTATTTTATCAGTAGAGGTATACTCATCTGCAATTTCTAAAATAGCACTTTCTCCGTATAATTTTTCTAGCAAATAATTTATTTCTTCGTACAAATTTTGCAATTGCGTTGTTATAACAACTCCAAAACCTTTTTTCTGAACGCTAATTTCTCCAGCGCACTGCAAAATTGCTGCAAGTTCCGCTAGATCACAACATTGATTTTGGTTTTTATTTTTTACTAGCTCTTGCTTAATATCTAGCGAAAACGACATCTCTTTCTCCTATTTGTGTTTTTTTAGTTTTAAAGCATTATTTATGTTAAGTATTTGGCTTTCAGGAATTTTGTATTTTAAAACAAAACTCATTCCTTTACTTATATCTCCTACTCTCTCAGGAGAATGTGCGTCCGAACTTAATACAAACTTAACTCCCATTCCTATCATCTTTTTCATTTCTTTATCTGAAAAATTTATTCTTTTACCATTTAATTCTATGGCTGTGTTTGTTAAAATTGCTTCTTTAGCAACTTCTAAAACATTTACTTTGTAGCCTACATTTAAGTGGGTAATAAAGTCTATTCTATTTCTTCTTAAAAGTTTTTTGTAAACTTCTGTGTTTTTTCTTACTCTTCTTTTGCTTGTCCAAAAAAATCCTATGTATGCTGGAATTGTAAATTTAAAAAATTGTGAAAAACTTTTTGGCTTAACAAGCTTATGAAAACCACAAGCAACTACATCTAACATTTCTTCTTGCTTTGGCTTCAAATCTATGTGTCCTTCGCTGCTTACAATGTTTGTTTCTATTCCAAGCAAAACATTAACTTTATATTTTTTGTTTAGCTCGTTAATTTCTTTTCTCATTTTAGCTAATTTTTTCTTTTTTATTCCAACCGCCATTTGGGCAAAGCCGTGATCTGTTATTGCAAGGTCTGTTAACCCTTTTTGCTCTGCAATTTTAACATTATCTTCTATGCTTCCAGTTCCGTGGCTGTATGTTGTATGTGTATGATAATCGCCTTTTAGTATCATGTATCTTCTCCTATTATTTCTACCTCTGTTTCTATTTCTATTCCTGTTTTATCTTTAACTTTTGCTTTCACATATTCTATCAAATTTAAAACATCTTTACAAGAGGCATTACCTTTATTAATAATAAAACCAGCGTGTTTTTTAGAAACTTCTGCTCCTCCTATGCTTTTACCCTTTAAACCTAGCTCGTCTATTACCTTAGAAACAATAATTTTACCGCTTCTTTTAAAGGTACTTCCCGCGTTTAAAGTTTTGTAAGGTTGCGAGTCTAATCTCTTTTGCAAAAACATTTTTTGAAGGTTTTTTATTCCTTGCTGGCTGTTTGTTTTTTTCAAAACTATTTCTGCTCCCATTATAACAAATTTAGGATTAAAAGTAAAAAGACTTTTTCTATATTTAAATTTCAAATTATTAACATTTTTTGTTAAAACTTTTTTGCCATCAAAATATGTAACTTTTTTTACAACACTTTTAAATTCCTTGCCATATGCTCCTGCATTCATAAAAACTGCTCCACCAACTGTGCCAGGTATTCCATAACTCCACTCTAAGCCTGTTAAATTGTTATTTGAAACCTGTTTGTTTAACTCAAACAAACTAACATTTACTCCTACTTTAACAACATTTCCCATAACTTTTATTTTGTTAAATTCGCCCTCCAACTTTATAAAGCACTTGTTAATGTATTCTTCCTTTATTAATAAGTTTGTACCATTTGCTATTACTTTGTATGGTAAATTTTGCTTATTTAATTTTTTTATTACAAATTTTAACTCAGTTGTGTTTTTAACAAAAATAAGAGCCGCCGCCACACCTCCTATTTTAAAAGAGGTGTAGTTTTTTAAGCTCTTATTATACTTTATTTTTATATTTACATTTTTAAATATTTGTTTTAACTTATTTTCCACTTTTTAACCCTTTAACATTTTTTCTGTTTCCTGTTTTTGCGTTTCGTTTATATTTTCTTTATGCAAAAACACATTAGGCGTGTTAATAGGCTTTAAAAGTGCGGTTTCAAACTGCCTATAATATCCACTAGAATATATGCTTTTATTAAGCACCGAAAACATTCCCACTTCTGTTAGTTTTTGTTGAATGCTTTTACTTGTAATGAATCTCACAAAACTTTTACTTGCATTATTAGTTTCTTCTCCTTTATTAACAACGCCCATATACTGCACTAAGTCAGAGTACCCAGAAAGATAGGTATATTTGTTATCCCAAATAGTTCCCAAGCTTTCTCTATTTTTAATTCTGTAAACATCTCTTTGTGTTCCCAGCAAACTAGCACTTTTTTTAGATAAATAATCTGCATATGCATCATAAGAAGTTTTGTCAAGCACCTCTTCATCTATTGTGTTTTTAGCTCCTCCTGCATTAACAGAAAAATTAGTGTTAAATGCTTTTGCAGGATTATTGTATTCTCCTGCTCCAAAGGTTAATGCTGTTTTACTGCTTTGTTTTATTTTAAATATATTTTCTACTAGCTGCTCACTTTGAATATTGTTGTTTTCCATAATTTCCGAATTTGTAATAATGGAATACCCTCCTAATATAAAAGGAACTGCTTTTAAAGAGTTATTAACATATCCACCTTTTAACAAATCGTCTCTTACATTTGTGCTTTTATCAAACTCTGTTAAATAACTAACCACGCTTTCTCCAACGCCCACACCAAAAGATATTAACGAAGGAATTACACCATTTTGCAAGTTTGCAATTGCCATCTCTTCTGTTAATGTTTTTACCATAATAAAAACGCCCGGGTTTTCTTTTTCAAACAAAATTGCCTGCCTATTTAGCCACGCACCCCTAGAAGCCGAGCCGCCCTCAAAGCTTTCTATATGCCATAAATCTAAAACGCCAGAAAATTTTATCTCTTGAACATTGTTAATAACATTACCTCTGGCTTCAATTTTAGGAAAAACATACAATGGAACTATTATTAAATATGCAGCTATTAAAACTAAAACAAGTGTATTTAAAAAATTTTTAAGCATAAAAAACTCCTTAGCATTTTTAATAATATATGCTAGGAGCTTTTATTTAAGAATGTTTATGCATTTAAGCCACTTAGTATTTTTTGGGCAAGCGGTTTGCTTACACCTTTTACTTCTGTTAATTCTTCTAAAGAAGCATTTTTTATTGATTTTATTGTTTTAAATCTTATAAGTAAATTTTTTCTAATAGTAGGCCCAACTCCTTCTATTTTTTCTAACACACTTCTTATGGAAGATTTGTCTCTAATGTTTCTGTGATATGTTATTGCAAACCTGTGGGCTTCATCTCTTAACCTTTGAAGGAGTTGAAGAGCATAACTTGTTTTAGAAAGCACTATGGGTTCTGACCTTCCTGGTAAAAACACTTCCTCTTCCTTTTTTGCAATAGAAATCATTTCGGAAGTTCCTCCCATTTCTAACATTGCGTCATAACAGCCACTAAGTTGGCCTTTTCCGCCGTCTATTAAAATTAAATTTGGCTGAGAAGAAAAACTAATGTCATCGCTTTTTAGTTTGCTAAACCTTCTAATCATAACTTCTTTTAGTGAAGCAAAGTCGTTTGGTCCTTCTACCGTTTTTATTTTAAATTTGCGGTAATGCTGTTTTGCTTTTTCTCCGTTTATAAATACAACCATAGAAGCAACAGAGTTAGTTCCACTTATGTTAGATATATCGTAACATTCTATTCTGTATGGCATAGATTTTAAACCAAGTTTTTCTTTTAAACTTACTACTGCACCTAAGGTTCTATCTTGTTTTATTTTTTGGCTATCTACATTTTTAATTAGCGCCTGCCTTGCGTTTTCTGTTGTTGTTTTTATAAGTTCTCTCTTTTTACCTTTTTGTGGAACTGTTATGTTTATTTTTGTTTTAGAATACCCCATCAAATATTCTTTTAATATTTCGTTATTTTTTAAATCAAATGGCAACACAACCTCGCTTGGAAGTGTGGCATTTTTGTAGTACTGTGTTAAAAATCCCTCTACTAACTCTTCTTTTTCTTCTGCCGCATTAATCATACTATAAGTGTCGCAACCCAGCATTTTCCCACCTCTAATAATGGTAACCGCTACACTGCTGTTAATTCCATCGCTATAAAACCCAACAACATCCATATCTGAATGATTGGTAAGCACTGTTAAATACTTTTCTTTTAATCTACTTAAAACCTCTAGCCTATCCCTTAAAATAATAGCAAGTTCAAACTGTTGTTTTTCTACTGCTTCATTCATCTTTTTGGTTAATATTTCTTTCACATTTTTGTTATCGCCTTTTAAAAAAACCATAACATCTTCTATTATCTTTCTATAATCCTCTTTGCTTATTCTGCCTGTACAAGGTGCAGAACAAAGCCCAAGCGAATAATTTAAACATTCTCTTTCAATTCTTTTTCCACCGTTTAAATTTAAACTGCAAGTTCTGGTTTTAAAAGCGTAGTTTACTATTTTTAATATTTCCTTAACGCTAACTCCAGCAAAATAAGGACCAAAATATTTCGCTCCATCATTTTTAACTTTTCTTACAATATCCAGTTTAGGAAAATCGTCTTTTAAATTAATTTTTATATATGGGTAGTTTTTGCCGTCTTTTAAAAGAATGTTGTAGTGTGGTTGGTGCATTTTTATTAGGTTATTTTCTAATATTAACGCATCAAGCTCCGACTTTGTAACAATATAGTCAAAGTCATTTATTTTTTCTACCAAGGCTAGAGTTTTGTTATTTTTGCCTTTTTTACCTCTAAAATATTGGCTAATCCTATTTTTTAACGCTTTTGCTTTGCCTATGTAAATAATATTGCTGTTTACATCTTTCATAATGTAAACGCCAGGCTGCATTGTTAAATTTTCTAACTTTTGTTTTATTGTTTTATTCATATAAACATTATACACCATAGTACAAAACTTTTAAAACAATTATTTATGTTACCCCATTATGTAATCTGCTCCGCTAAGTAAACACTCGTTTATTACTGCGTTTGCAATAGAATAGTAAATAACTTTACCATCTCTTCTATATCTTACTGCTCCCACACTTTTTAGTTGCTTTAACTGGTGACTTACCGTTGTTTGATTTAAACCTAGTATATTAGAAATATCTGTAACGCACATTTCTGAAACCGAAAGTGCAGATATTATTTTTAATCTTGTAGCGTCCGAAAAAATGCTAAAAAAATTTGTTAAACTTTTTATTGTTTCTTCTTCTGGCATATAGTATTCTAAATCTTCTAAAACCTTTTCGTCTAGTAACATTTGCTTTGGTTTTATTATCACAAATTTTACCCCCTTTTGTTTCCAATATTTAACCTGCCTTTAGTATATTTTACTAATGTCTGTTTTTGCAAATAAGCACCAAAAAAAGTTTTGTTGCATAATGATTGTTATAGTAAAAAAATGTAGAATGGAGGTTTTGTATGGTTTTTTCACAAGATGTTTTACTAACGCTATTACTATCTATACTTTCTGGGTCTTCCGACGACACAGATTTATTTGGCAACTCTGCTTTTTTAATATTGCTTTTACTTTTAGCTTCAAATGGCAGTAGCTCAACAACCTGTTGCCCAGTAAATCCGTGTAACCCGTATAACGGTTGCAACAATTTAAGTGGCGGAAGTTGTAGAAATTTAAATGGCTGTAGCCCTTGTAATGGATGTTTCACTTGTACTACTAATAACAACGGCATTTTTTAGAAAAATAACAGAAAAAATACAAATGCAAAACTTTTAAAGAAAAATTTAAAAGACCAGCTAAAAAGTTGGTCTTTTTTTATTAATCTCCATTTTAATTTGCCATAAAAACATATTTGTTATATAATTATTACCAGTACTAAATGGTACCACTAAGGAGTGAAAAATGAATAAAAATATAACAATATCCACAGACTCTTGCTGTGACGAATTTAAAACAGTTTTAACTAAAAAAGGCATAAAATACGAAGCACTACATTACATTGTAGATGGCAAGGAATATGCAGATCACTTCTCTAAAGAAGAAGAGTATAAAGCATTTTACGAAGTATTAAAAGATAAAAAAAATGTAACCACTTCTATGATAAACATAGATACTATGGAAAAATATTTTGAAAATATAGTAAAAGAAACAAAAGGAGATATAGTTCACATTTCTCTATCTTCTGGACTTAGCGGATCTTACTCTAGCGCAGTAACTGCCTCAAAAGTGGTTATGGAAAAATATCCGGACAGCAAAATTTATGTTATAGATAGCTTAGCTGCTTCTCACGCACAAAAACTGCTTGTTTATTTTGCAGAAGAGTTAAAAAAACAAGGATTATCTGCCGAAGAAATTGCAAAGCTATTAGAAGAAAACAAAGAAAACTACGAACTATGGATAGCAATTGGAGATTTATCTCACCTAAAACGTGGAGGCAGGATTAGTTCTACTCAAGCAATACTTGGCTCTTTACTTATGACAAAACCAATTATAACCTTAAACGAAGAAGGAAAAGTTTCTGTTAAAGAAAACGTAATAGGAATGAGAAAAGCAATTAAAACCTTAGCTGGTAAATTTAGTAAGTTAGGCGACATATTAAAAGAACAGGTAATACAAATTGCACATTGCGATTGTCCAGATTTAGCAGAATCGCTAAAAAAACAAATACAAAAAATATGCCCTATTGCTGATGTAATTGTAGACTATGTAGGCCCAGTAGTTGGTTGCCACGTAGGTCCTGGCACAGTTGGAATTGCATTTAGAGCAAAGTCTCAATAAAAATAAAAGGAGAATTTTATGAATAAGATAATGATATCCACAGATTCTTGTTGTGATGAATATAAAACCATACTAAACGACAGAAACATAAAATATATCCCTATGGTTTATATTCTAGATAAGGAATATAGAGATAACTTCTCTACCGACAAAGAATATATAGATTTTTACAACAAATTAAGAGAAGGGGCTCTTCCTAAAACCTCTATGCTAAACACTGCAGAATTGGAAAAGTACTTTGAAAAAATATTAAAAGAAAATCCAAACAGTGATATAATTCACTTAACGCTATCTTCTGGGCTTAGTGGAACATATGATGCCGCAGTAAATGCTGCAGAATTAACAATGAAAAAGCATCCTAACAACAAAGTTTATATTGTAGACTCTATTTCTGCAACGCAAGGACAAAACCTTTTGCTTTACAGAGCTTATTTAGAAAGAGAAAAAGGTAAAACCTCGGATGCAATTTTTAATATTTTACAAGAAGTAAAACAGCATATTCACGCTTGGTTTTTTATAGATGACTTATTTCATTTAAGACGTGGCGGAAGAATTAGCAGTGCAGCAGCTGCCATTGGAACGCTACTTCAAACAAAACCAATAATAGCTATAGATTCTATGGGAAAATTAGATATTAGAGGGAAAAGCGTTGGTACTAAAAAAACAATTAAAATGGTGGCAAATAAAATAACAGAGAATTGCGAAGACCCTGACAAATTAAAAAACATTACTATTGTTAGTGCAGATGCCGACAGTGAAAGTATTGAAATATTAAAAAAATATGTTTCAAAGCGTGCAAAAAATGCAGAAATAACTGTTAGGTTTATTGGCCCTGTTATTGGTTCTCACACTGGACAAGGTGCACTTGGCATAGTGTTTGAAGGCAAACAAAAAATAAAACTATAATACAGAAAAATAAAAAAGAAGCAATTTGCTTCTTTTTTTTATTCCATTTCTGTATCTGCTTCTAACTTTGCCTTTTGATCTGCAAGTTCAAGTTCTTTAATTAGAGCTCCTAAATCGCCATCTAAAAAGTCGTTTAAGTTATATGCTGTATAATTTATTCTGTGATCAGTAATTCTGCTTTGTGGGTAGTTATAAGTCCTTATTCTTTCCGATCTATCACCTGTTCCTACTTGAGCTTTTCTATTTTTAGAATATTCTGAGTCTTGCTTTTGTTTGTAGTAATCGTAAAGTTTAACTTTTAAATGGTTCATTGCCATTTCTCTATTTTTTATTTGAGATCTTCCATCTTGACATTGAACAATTATTCCTGTTGGTTCGTGAGTTATTCTAACTGCCGAATCTGTTGTGTTAACGTGTTGCCCACCAGCGCCACCAGAACGATAAGTATCTATTTTTAATTCAGATTCTTTTATTTCAAATTCTACATCTTCTACTTCTGGAAGCACAGCAACTGTTATTGTAGAAGTGTGAACTCTGCCTTGACTTTCTGTTTCTGGAACTCTTTGAACTCTGTGCACACCACTTTCAAATTTTAATTTACTGTAAACATTTTCACCTTTAATTTTTATTACAGCTTCTTTTACTCCACCAACTTCTGTTTCAGATAGGTTTAATACTTCTGTTTTAAACCTTACTCTTTCTGCAAATCTTAAATACATTCTCATAACAACACCTGCAAACAAGCTAGCTTCGCTTCCACCTGCACCTGGTCTTATTTCTATTAAAACATTTTTATCGTCGTTCTCATCTTTTGGAAGTAATAAAACTTTTAGCTCATCTTCTTGGGTTTTAATTTTATCTTTACACTCTTCTACTTCCATTTTTAACATATCTACCATTTCGGCATCTGCTTCTGTTTTTAGAAGTTCCTCTGCATCCTCTTTTGCCGAAAGTGTTTTTACATATTCATCGTAAAGCTCTGCAATTGGTTGAAGCTTTTTGTGTTCTTTAACAATTTTTATATATCTTTTATTGTCGTTAACAATTTCAGGATCCATAAACATAGCTGTTAATTCTTCGTATTTTGCTTTTATCTTTTTTAGCTTATTTATCATCTTTAATCTCCTTAATTTTTGCCATTATAATTCTATCTCTCTTTTGCATATCTTTTTTGCAAACAATTTCTTTAAAATCTTTTTTTAATAGTTCCATAACATCTTTTGCTTGGCCACTTCCTATCTCTAAAAACAGTTTACCATATTCAGATAAGTATTTAGGAGCATTTTTACAAATATTTTCGTAAAAATCTAGCCCGCTTTCACCACCATCTAGAGCCATAAGCGGATCGTGAACCTTAACTTCTGGTTGCAAACAACCAATTTCTTCCGACTTAATGTAAGGCGGATTACTTACTATTATATCAAACTTTAAATTCTCATCTATATTGTTAAACATGTCCGATTTTGTAAAATTTATATTTACTGCATTTAACTTGGCATTTTTCTTAGCAACTTTCAAGGCCTTTTTACTATAATCACTTGCATAAATTTCTGCACTCGTTAACTTTTTTAAAGTTGTTGCAATTGCGCCACTTCCTGTACATAAATCTAAAACTTTTAAGTTTTTATTTTCACATTCCTTTGCTACCAGTTCTACAAGTTCTTCTGTTTCCATTCTTGGAGCTAAAACATGCTTATTAACATAAAAATTATAACCATAAAAATTGCTTTGTTTTATAATTTTCTCTAGTGGCTTTCCTGTAATTCTTTTTTTGGCAATTTTTACGGTTTTTTTATATTCTTTTTTTGTTATGTTTTTTATAAGGTTAAGCTCTGATCTTGTTTTATTTAAAACATAGCAAAAAAGCCAATCTACTTCGCAAGGCTCTATGCCCTTTTGATCGTACATCTTTTTAATTTTAAATTTTAAATTTTTAAAATCAATGTTTGCTTCCATTTTGGTCCTGTTAAAAAAAACCAGCCTCAGCTAGTTTTTTTGTTTAGATTTTAATTTTCTATGCTTTGTCGTTTGTATATTGTCCAAACTTTTTGTTGAACTTATCTACTCTACCAGCTGAATCTACTACTTTTTGGTTTCCTGTGAAAAATGGGTGACATTTGCTGCAAATTTCAACCTTAATTTCATCACCTTTAGTTGTAGATTTAGACATAAAAGTTTCGCCACATGCGCAAGTCACTTTTATTTCGTGATAATTTGGATGTATATCTTTTTTCATAACGCTCTCCTCTCACTCTTTTCTTAACTTTGTTATTATATTATAAAAACAGCAAATAGTCAATGCTTTTTTAAAAATTATAAGTGTTTGTAGGCCAGATTTTCTATGTCTCCCGCTCCTAGTATTAAAACTACCTGATTTGTTTTAAAATTTTTGCTAATATATTTGCTTACACTTTCAAAACTTTGCATATATTTGCACTTAAAATTATTATGTTTTTTTATTTGTTTATAAAGTGATTTGCTGTTAGCTTTTACTATTTCTTTTTCTCTTGCAGCATATGTTGGAAGAATAATCAATTCATCTACGCCTTTAAAACAAGTTAAAAAATCACTCATTAAGCTTTGAGTTCTGGTGTAAGTGTGTGGCTGAAAAACACACATTATTTTTTTATTAAAACCTTTGCTGGCTGCTATAGCAGATTTTATTTCGGTTGGATGATGAGCATAATCGTGAAATATAATTTGATTACCAATAGTTTTAATGCACTCAAATCTTCTTTTTATGCCATCAAAAATTTTTAGACCTTTTTTTATTATCTTTTTATCTATACCATAATAATCACAAACTGCAATAGTAGCTAGTGCATTATACACATTATGCCTTCCATAGCAATTTAAGTCTATTCTTGCATAATGACTTCCATTTTTTACAGCAGAAAATTCTAATTTGTTTTCTTTATTTATTTTTATATTTTTTGCACTAAAATTACAATCTTTTTTTAAACCAAAGGCAATACTATTTTCTCTTTGTTTATTTATTATGTTTTGACTTTGCTTGTTTATAACAACACCCTCTGTAGAGTTATTATAAAAACTTTTAAAAGCACCTTCAATTTCTTGCAAATTTTTATAACAATCGGGGTGATCATTGTCTATGTTTAATATTACCCCTAGTGTTGTTGGAAGTTTTAAAAAGCTTTTGTTATATTCACAAGCTTCTGTAATAAAATATTCCTTACCTCCTGTAAGTAAGTTGCTTTTAAAATTTTTTACAATTCCTCCAACATGCACCGTTGGCATTTTACCTGCTAGACTAAAAATTATGCCTATCATTGCTGTCGTGGTTGTTTTTCCGTGGCTACCAGCTATAGAAATTACATTTTCGTACTCTTTTGCTATCTCTTTTAAGTAATCTGATCTCTCTAGCATTTTTATACCCATCTTTTTTGCATAAATAATTTCTGGGTTATCTTTTTTTATTGCGCCAGAAAAAACAATTAAAGAAACATCTTTAACATTTTCTGCCTTGTGGGAATAGAAAATATCAATTCCCAATTTTTTTAACTTTTCAGTTATTTCACTTTTTTGCAGGTCAGAACCGGAAACTTCTATGCCTTTGTTTATAGAAAGTTTGGCTAGTGCACTTAAGCTAATACCGCCTATTCCTATAAAATGTATTTTTTTAAAATCTCCAAAAAACTTATTACTACTCATATTATTTTATATGTTTTAAGCTTTATTTTTGTTTTTTTTAATTTTTAACTATGCTAAATTCATTTGCCTTTTAGTATATAACAGTGTAAACTAAAAATAGCTATTATATTTAAAAGCAAATAAAATAAGGATGGTGACTGATTTTGTTAAATATTACAGATACTAGAGTTAGACTAGTAAATAAGGAAGGCAGCAAACTAAAAGCGGTAGCATCTATAACAATTGACGGTTGTTTCGTTGTTCACGATATTAAAGTGATAAATGGCAACAATGGCATATTTGTTACAATGCCAAGCAGAAAAACTCCAGATGGAGAGTTTAAAGATACTGCGCACCCAATTGACACTCCTACAAGAGAAAATGTTGATGCAACAGTATTAGCAGCTTACAATGCAGAACTTGCGAAAGAAGCTTAATTTAAAGCATAAATAAAAATATTAAAAAGACACTTACCTACTAGTAGTGTCTTTTTTTGGACTTTTAATACATTTAAAAAAACAGGCAGTTGCGCCTGTTTTTGTTTATTAATTATTCTACAACAATTTCTGTATATGCACTTGCTACATTAATTAATTTAGGAATGTCACCTGTAACTACTTCCCAAACTCTTTCGTCATCGTTAAAGCCAGCAGGAACAGATCCCTTAATTTCGTCTGTAGTCATTCCTCGAGGTGCAGTACTTTCTATGTTATAAACATCTCCCGACTGTCCACCAAGTAAATTTTCAAACCATCCAACAATTCCATTTAACCAACTACTATGATCTGCATTTTGAATTGTAGTTGCAGTTTCTATTGAATTTTCTCCAACCTTTGTGTTGTCGTATATTGTGTTAATTAAAAATCCGTATTTGTTAGAGTTTCTAACTTCTGTATAAACTTCTGTATAAACATCTCCACGAGAAGCTGCTAAGTTAGTGTAAGAAATACTATCTTTCAGTACACCGCTTGGCATTTCTACAATAAATCCAGCAGTTATGCTTGTACTATAAGCACCAATTACTTCACTTGTAGAGTAACAATCTGTAACAATACCTTCTTCTAACTTGTAAGCTAATCCTCCAGCTTGTTTTGCTTCTATAATAATATTAGAGTAACACTCTGCAATATTAATCATTGCGTTTTCTTCTATAAAGTCTGCATCTTGTTTTAATATACTAACAATACCACCAACATAAGCTCCTGTAATTCCGCCACCAGTTTCTGCACCAGAAGTAGACTTAGTTAATGTTCCGCCTATCATTCTTCCTACAAGACCACCAATGTAATTTTTTCCATCTATGCTCGCAGTTATAAAAGTAGAAGTGTAGCTAGAATCTACTATTCCGTAAGATTGACCTGCAATTCCGCCTACATAAGCTATTGCATCTTCTTCAATAATAATTTTTCCGTTTGCATTAGTGTTTTTATTAACACTACCTATATTTAAACCAGTAATTCCACCTACAGAAACTTTTCTATTGCTCGTTGTTTTTGCTTTAACAGCAACTTCTGTAGAACAACCAGAAATTGTACCTTCGTTAATTCCTGCTACTGCTCCAAGATTTATTTCAATGTCAGTAGTTACTTCATTTCCTGTTGTTATACCTGTTTCTACAAATCTATTTAGTTCTTCATTTAAAATATCTGTTTCTTCTATTGTACAGTTTTGAATAACACCTTTGTTAATACCAGCAATTACACCAATGTTTGCATAGTCGTAAATAAATTCGCCTTCAGTGCCGTCTCCTAAGTAGAAGTCTGCAACCACTCTTGGGTTAACAACTGTCAAACCGTCTATTAATGCATTTTCTGAAACATAACCAAATAACCCTACATTTCCGTTAGATTCTATAACCGGAGAAATTATTTTTGCGTCTTCTCCTGTTATAGCATCTATATCTACTAATAAAGTTCCTTCAAATGGTTTTTCTTCTGTTCCTATTGGAGTCCAATTTGCTATTGATAGCTCTTCAAAATCCATATCTTCAGATAAAATATAAACTTTTCCTAAAGTGTTTCCAGCTTCTGTATCTGTTCTAATAGTTTCTAGCGTAACAATGTTATCTCCATCTGGATTGGCCATTGTATTTATTCCACCATTTACAAATGCACCATTTAAAATTAAAGATGGATATCCGCTATTAATTTCTGCATCTATCTTCCAAACATCCCCAAAGTCCCAATTAACTATGTGCGCTTCAGAGTTTATGTGAGAGAAGAATGTATTAACAAGTTTTAATTCTTCTTCGTTTTTGCCATACACACCAAGTTCTGGATAGTTTGCTACCACATCTCCTGTTCCGTCTACATCTACAAAACCTGTGCCATTTAACACGCTATCTTGTCTTACCACACCTTCAGATAAATCAAAAAGTTCTGTTAAGTAGTATGTTCCTACTACTATATTTTGTTTAGTGTCAGATGGGTGAATATTTTCTACTACAACATGTGCCCAATCTTCTGTAACACCAGCTATTGTTGCAATGCTATAACAATCTTTTATTATTGCCTTGTTATAATCATCCTCGGCTACTGCATTTGCAATATTTTTAGCAGTAATTCCACCAACAACTGTATTTATGTTTCCACCTGTAAGTGTTCCGCTAACATAACAATTTAAAATTACCCCTGCATTGTTTTCTGCAGTAATTCCGCCTACATAATCTCTACCTTTAACATCTATTTCAGAAGCACTTCTGCTTATTGTTGTGTTTGCGTTTACATAAGTCATATAACCTGCAATACCACCAACTCTTGAAGTTCCTGTTGTTGCTGTGTTGTTAACTTCACCTCTCACAACTACTCTTTCTATTGTCCCTTTGTTAATTCCGGCAACTGCACCTGCATTAACAAAGTCTCCTGCAATGTTAACACCCGCTAGTGATACTCCACTATAAGAATTTGCAATAGAAACACCTTTAACTTTTGCATTTTCACCAACAACACCAAATAGTCCCGCGTTGTCCATATCTGTTGTAATAGTTAGGTTAGATATTGTATATCCGTTAAAGTCAAATCCGCCCACAAAAGCATCTTCTTCTGTTGGTGCTATTGGACTCCATTCTAATGAGTTTAAGTTAATGTTGTTTGTTAACTTATAAAATTTATCTACTGTAAAAAATTCGTTAATATCATTTCCTATCTTTTGCAAATCTTCTACTGTTTTTATAAATAATGGTGCACTTTCTATACCTGATCCAATTTCTACATTAACAGTAACAGGAGTAAAGTCCTTATTTGTAGAAGAAACTAAAATTGCAACCGCTCCTGGGTTTTGAGCAATTAAAGCACCACTAGCTTCAGAGTAAGAAACATTTTCTTCACCTTCAATAATTGTATAAACTATTTCTGTATCTGGGTTTTCGTTTTCAATTTCTACTTCTATGTTAATTGCTTCTGCCAAATTAACTTGATAGTACAGTTTTGTTACTGTAATAATTTCGTTATCTTGAACTATAAAAAAGGCAGTTAAAGTAATACTTAACACCACTATACATATAAGCGCAAACACTAAAAATCTTTTCATTTTAAAACCCCACTTGTTGTTTTTTTATTTGCTGTTATTATACCCTTTTTTTCAAAAAAAGTCAATACCTAACTATTTTCGTAGAGTATATGTGCTGTTTTGTGGGGGTTGTAGCGAGAAAATAAAAAAAAATCAACATTTAGTTGATTTTTAAAATTGGCTCCCCAGGTAAGATTCGAACTTACGACCTATCGGTTAACAGCCGAGTGCTCTGCCACTGAGCTACTGAGGAATATTTAGGTTGTTTGACTTTTTTATATTAACATTTTTTAGTGTAATTGTCAACCACTAAAACAATAATTTTTCTTATTTTAGCGTATTTTATTAGCCTGCACGCCAATAATTATTTAAGCGAGGTATTTTGATTAGTGATAGGGCGTAAAATGAGAAATATGTTAAATAACAAACAGCATTATTTAAACCGTGAGGATATAATATTTTTTGATGAAGAAACTGCATTAGTAGAGTGTTTTGTTGGTAATTTAAGTGGCTTTTATTCTCGCTATGATGTGAGAAAAACCTTTGCATTAAAAAACGACTTACAAGAATTTTTAACAAGAGAGAGTTCTATTATTCCTACTAATTTAAAATTAAATGTAGTTTTTTATTTTAATAAACTAACTAAAAAGGAAGAAGTAAAAGTAAGAAGTGCGTATGAGAGGCACTTCTATTTTAAAAGCAAACAACATTTATTAAACATAAAACAGAATAAAAAGGCGTGCATTTTGTTGTTTTGTTTAAGCGGAATACTAATTGCTTTTAATTTTTTATTAAAACCAAGCATATCTGCCAGCTTTTTAGACGAAATATTTTTAATATTTAGTTGGTTTTTTGCTTGGGAAGGCACCGAGGTGGTACTTCTAAACAGAAAGATAAAATACAACCTATTTCAAGCAGAAAGGCTTAGAAATGCTGTCTTGCAGCTAAAAGTTATAAAAAAATAAGTATTATATTAACTTTTTTATTCCATTAAATTGCGCTAGTTTTTATTTTGTGGTAAAATTTTACTATAGTAAGGGGATTTATTATGACAACCGCTAAAAAAATAGCTATAAAAAGAGCATTATATAATTCAGAGACAATAACAAACAGAGAATTTTTAATAGGAATTCGCAGATGTTTTGCAGAAAAGGAAATGGCCGAAAGCACTATTTCTGATTTTTATAGCGTTGCAGAAGTAAACACCTTTATAAAAGCAATAGAAGATGATTTTTATAATGAAATAAATTTTTTAGTTGTTAAAAAAGAAGAAGGATCTATAGACTTCGAATTTAATCAAATAGAGTGTAGCCTTTTATTAGCTGCCGATGCTTACGGAAAAGATATTACTGCTAGATCTAAAAAAATACCTTTAATTAGAACTGCACACAAATATAACAATTATATTAAAGAGGAAGAAGCAAAGGCTTTACAAAAAGTTAAAAAAACTGGCAAAGTAAAAAGCTTTTTGAGCACTGTTTTACCAACAACCCCAGAAGAAAAAGCCTCTTTACAAAACTAATACACTAAAAAGGAGACTAAAGCTCCTTTTTTTTTATTTTAATATACTTCTATTTTTCCACAAAACATACCATTTTGTTAATAACTGCATAAAAAAAACAAGCCGTAAAGCTTGTTTTTTTAATTGAATGCTGGCAATGACCTATTTTCCCGGCTCGTCTCCAAGCAAGTATTTTCGGCGATAGGAAGCTTAACTTCTGTGTTCGGAATGAGAACAGGTGCGCCTTCCCTCTAAAATCACCAACAATGGTTGAATGTTTTTCAGCACACTCACAACTGCATAACATGTTAAATAGAAACATCTTTATAATTCAAAATCCAAACATCTAAGAAATTGTAAAATGATTTGAATCAATGAAGATTTAATTTTATTATTAATAGTAAATTTTCTAAATAATTTACTGTGATCAAGCCCTCGATCTATTAGTATCGGTCAGCTACATACATTACTGCACTTACACCTCCGACCTATCAACCTCATCGTCTATAAGGGATCTTACTAGCTTACGCTATGGGATATCTAATCTTGCAGGGGGCTTCACGCTTATATGCTTTCAGCGTTTATCCTGTCCGTACGTCGCTACCCAGCCATGCCACTGGCGTGACAACTGGTGCACCATTGGTACGTCCACCCCGGTCCTCTCGTACTAGGGGAAGCTCTGCTCAAATATCCTACGCCCGCAATGGATAGGGACCGAACTGTCTCACGACGTTCTGAACCCAGCTCGCGTGCCATTTTAATCGGCGAACAGCCGAACCCTTGGTAGATGCTACTCCACCAGGATATGACGAGCCGACATCGAGGTGCCAAACTCCCCCGTCGATATGGACTCTTGGGAGGAATCAGCCTGTTATCCCCAAGGTAACTTTTATCCGTTAAGTGACGGCAATTCCATGCTCTACCGCCAGATCACTAAGCCCTACTTTCGTACCTGCTCCACTTGTAGGTGTTGCAGTCAAGCTTCCTTATGCCTTTATACTCTTCTAATGGTTTCCAACCATTATGAGGAAACCTTTGGACGCCTCCGTTACTCTTTCGGAGGCGACCGCCCCAGTCAAACTACCCACCAGACACTGTCCGCTACCCAGATAATGGCATAGCGTTAGAATTCCAGACATAAAAGGGTGGTATCCCAAGGATGACTCCACCAAAGCTGACGCTCTAGTTTCTAAGTCTCCCACCTATCCTGTACATTTAAGCCCGAAATCCAATATCAAGTTGTAGTAAAGCTCTATGGGGTCTTTCCGTCCTGTTGCGGGTAATACGCATCTTCACGTATACTTCAATTTCACCGGGTCTATTGTTGAGACAGTGCCCAAGTCGTTACGCCATTCATGCGGGTCGGAACTTACCCGACAAGGAATTTCGCTACCTTAGGACCGTTATAGTTACGGCCGCCGTTCACTGGGGCTTAAATTCTATGCTTTGCTAATGCTAACATGTCCTCTTAACCTTCCAGCACCGGGCAGGCGTCAGCTCCTATACTTCATCTTGCGATTTAGCAGAAACCTGTGTTTTTGATAAACAGTCGCTTGGGCCGATTCACTGCGGCCTGCATATCCGTAGATATACAGGCACCCCTTCTCCCGAAGTTACGGGGTCATTTTGCCGAGTTCCTTAACAATAGTT